>BNJS01001211.1_pt1 | contig 1102028 bp, 1173 predicted proteins | sample 8540461 | NCBI WGS metagenome assembly BNJS01 (sample SAMD00202454, study PRJDB9452) | human saliva metagenome | isolation source: human saliva | place: Japan
ATACTGGTTCATGCTTACACCTTCTTAAAACCCGCCCTGATAATATGCCCTCGCTATTACATAAGAGGGTTCATAGTATGCGCTACAGTTATAATTATCTATCTTCTCACAGATTTCATTATTATATACCCTTATAATCCCTTCCACTTCAGTTTCATTCGGTTGTAAAGTGTCATAAATGAGCCTTTGATATACTTTCCCCATTTGCAGAGGTGTAGGAACTCTATCTACCAGAGTGAAATCAACATCTGTAACATCTTCGTTTCCTTCTTCTAATTGATATTCACTAATCCACTCGTCTTCTACATCAAGAGGATTTTTGCAGTGCAATACATTAGCTACACTTATAAGATGGTTCAGGTTTTCCTTTCCCAGTTTATTCACCACATAACTATTTTTTTGATGCAGCCTTCTTGCCACACACTCTATCATATAGCAGATAAATTTAACATCATCTCTTGTAATTTCTTCATCAGGAAAATATATATTCGTCATAGTTGCTCACTCCCTTCAAATTTAAGAGTTTTAAGTGCTTCTTCCGTAGAAAATACTATTTGATGGGTTGGATATTTAAATTTAACAAGTTCCCAAAATGCAGCTTTCGATATATTTTCAGCAATATAATCTTCTACATAGTCCCAAATCTGATCGTCTGCCATCGGTCCTTCGACAATATCAAATTTATGTTCCTTACCTAGGCGGCAGTTTACAACAAATTCCAACCACTCTTCAGTCATATTTTCAAATACAAGTGATTTTAGACTATGACTCTTCTGATAAATATATTTATTGATATATGACTTTCCCTGCTTGGTAATCGCCCATCTTTTTGCTTGTTTTTCAATATTGGTACAATAAAATCCATAGCCAAAATCTTTGTAATGACTATTAATTAGAATTCTTGGATTTCCAACTATAACATTACTTCCATGATATAATAAATAATTGTTATCCATATATATCTCTCTCTCCTATTAGCAACTCATAAAAATACTTCCTTAATTATACTCTAAACACAACTTAAAAATCCACACTAACCACTATACTTCTTTGTTTTTCAATTAACATAAATGCCTACTTTAAGTAGATTAGCAAATCTGTATATAAAAAATATATACTGTAAATTTATACAAGAAAAAATCCTGCACAGAGTTTTTTTGTCACAAGAGATTCCGGAGGAATTTCATATGGCATAAAAAAACGACAGCCTCCATAAGGAAACTGCCGCCTGCTTATAAACCATTATTTTACAAGCAAAAGTGCCATCTTGAATCTTCCAACCGCCTTTACGCTGTGAAGGGCATTTTTTTCGAACTTGAAGTTATCTCCTTCATTTACCTCATAGTCAGTGCCTTCATAGTTAATAACGCCCTTTCCTTCAAGGGCAAATACTATAGCCTCGCCTGGAGCACGATGCTCTGAAAGATAGCAGCCCTCATCAAAAGCAATTATCATAAACTTAAGATTGTCCTGTCCGATTAGGTCAAGGTTTGTGATGCTTCCCTTCTCATAGTCAAGTAAGTTCTTTAATTTTGTAACCTCTCCTGCTTTTAATACACTATTCATATTTATCTCCTTTTCTAATAAAATCTCTATATATGCAAGTCCGCCACCTTTTCCAGCAGACATACCGCATAAGGTTTTAGGTGCAACATAAAGCATATCATTTTCAGACATTTTTACATCATCGTCTTCATTAAGATGAAAGCTGCCGCTGCCGTCTGTACCAATGTAAACTACAGGGCAGTCATAGCTTTCCTTGCTTATATCCGTTCCGCTTCCCAGTCTGAAATAAGTAATTGGAGCATCTGATAAACCAAGCTTTGTAGATATGGTTAACTCATCCTTAATCCTATATTCTTCAGCAAACTTAAACAGACCGCCTTTATCCATAAGCACCTCCTACTTTATCTAAATACCCTTAAACACATATACTACACCTTCGATATCAATCCCAAAACAGTCTTTACCTGTATTATACTCAAAAAAGTTCGTTTATTACTTGTAAAGCATTTATTGTCACCGGCTATTGTAAATATGTATTTAATGCTATCTTATCTAAATTGGAATATAATTGCAACCAAAACATACTATAAAAACTCTTATGTTCTTAAAAAAAGCTTTTTAACAATAATTATATAATTGTAAACAAAAACTAATCCATAAACCAAGGCCTTTAACAGTTACACCTTCGCTGTATCCTTAATATATTCTTCAAAATATTCTCCACATTTCCTTAGTTCTCCGAGTACAACTTCCCTTCCTCTATCCGTCTCAAACCAGTTTGACTCAGTTATATTCTGTGTGTCACTAGGTACAACTAAAAATTTTGTATCCGGAAATAAATGCGAGTAAGTCATAAGAGCTCTTCTAGCATGAAATGCCTGTGGACAGATAATAGCAGATTTTATGGAAAGCCTTTCTTTTTCTATCAATTCTTTAGAAAATATGGCATTTTCATATGTATTGGTGGCCCTTTCTTCTTTTAAAATGGCTGTTTCAGGTACATCATTCTTAATAAGGACTGATGCCAAAAAATCAGCCTCTGTCATATAATTGCCTTTATACTCTTCTTTTGTCACCCTCTCATTCATAAACCTTCCAAATTTGTAAAAATACATTCCTGAGGGAATGACCTTTGCTGCCATACCTTTCTTATACAATCTTGCCGCTGTTTCTGCAAGCACCCAGTTTGATGAACCAGGTATAAAAATTACATCAACTTTATTAGGTGCATCTTTTATAAAAATAAACTTTGTTATATCTTCTATATTGTTCCTCAATTGTAATTCTCCTATTCTTAATTTACCTAATTGTAATTCATTATTCCTGCCTTGGTCAATACAAAGTTCTTTACCATTTACATCCAATTCATAATACGATATCAGTATAAAAGTATTAAATAATGTATTTAAAACAAACCAATCACACAATTTTTTTCAAAAACATTTTTATATTCACTTATTAATATTCTCTATCATTTTGAATAATTTTACAAAAATATTATAAATTTTTTTCAAAATTTTTTTATTGATATTTTTTAACAGATTGGTATAATAGCATCATAGCTTTTATGTTAAAGATTATTTCGATTCTGAAAGGAGAATTATAATGAAGGGTTACGCAATGTTAAAAATCGGAGAATCTGGCTGGATAGAGAAGGAAAGACCTAAATGCGGTCCTCTTGATGCAATCTGTAAGCCACTTGCTCTTGCTATCTGTACATCAGATGTGCACACACTTTGGGAGGGTGCTATTGGTGACAGACATAATATGATTTAGGTCATGAAGGCTGTGCTGAGGTTGTTGAAGTTGGTGAATTAGTTAAAGATTTCAAACCTGGTGACAGAGTTCTTGTTCCTGCTATTACACCTGACTGGAACTCACTTGAGGCTCAAGCAGGTTATTCCATGCACTCAGGCGGCATGCTTGCAGGATGGAAGTTCTCAAACTTTAAGGACGGTGTTTTCTCAGAATTTTTCCATGTAAATGATGCTGACGGAAACCTTGCTCACCTTCCTAGCAATATAAATACAGTTGATGCCTGTATGCTTTCAGACATGGTACCTACAGGTTTCCATGGTGTAGAGCTTGCAGATGTTCAGTTTGGTGATTCAGTTCTTGTTATCGGTATCGGACCTGTAGGTCTTATGTCAGTTGCTGGTGCTAATCTCCGCGGTGCTTCAAGAATAATCGCAGTTGGTACAAGACAGGTTTGTGTTGATGCAGCTAAGGGTTACGGTGCTACAGACTTCATCAGCTACAAGAACGGTCCTATCGATGAGCAGGTTATGAAGATGACTGACGGCAAGGGTGTTGATAAGGTTATCATCGCAGGCGGCGGTGTTGAGACCTTCTCACCAGCTGTTAAGTGCTTAAAGCCGGGCGGAAAGATTGGTAATGTAAACTATCTTGGTTCAGGTGAGAACATTGATATTCCTCGTGTTGAATGGGGTGTTGGTATGGGACATAAGCAGATTAATGGCGGTCTTATGCCTGGTGGAAGACTTCGTATGGAGAAACTTTCTGCTCTTGTATCTGCAGGAAAGCTTGACCTTTCTCCTCTTTCTACTCATGTATTTGAAGGATGGGATCATGTTGAAGAGGCACTCTTCCTTATGAGAGATAAGCCTGCTGATCTTATCAAACCTGTAATCAAGATTCAGGATTAATTAGCAATTAATTTAAATCATTTAGGCTTGCTTAGTAGACGACTTGAAACTGCAATGATTTAAGTTAATCATAAAACGGATACCTGTATGGAGAAATCTATACAGGTATCTCATTTTAGAGGGAATTTATGAAAATACTTATAATATCCGGTTTCCTTGGAGCAGGAAAAACTACTTTTATTAAAGAACTTGCTAAACGTACCAAGAAGGAAATCGCTATTTTTGAGAACGAATACGGAACTTCCGGAGTTGATGGAGATGTATTAAAAGAAGCAACAAACGTAAATATTTGGGAATTAACCGAAGGTTGTATTTGCTGTTCAGTTAAAGGTGACTTTGCCGCCTCAGTATTAACTATAGCTAATACTGTTAACCCTGATTATTTAGTAATTGAACCTACCGGAGTTGCTATGCTTAGCAATCTGATAACTAATTTATCACAAATTGAATATGAACATATTAAGCTTATGGCTCCTATTTCCATAGTAGATGCCCTAAGTCTTGATAGATATAAAAATGAATTTCCTGAGATATATAAGGATCAGATAGAATTTGCAGATACTGTAGTTTTCTCAAAATCTGAAAATTTAACAGAGGCTGAAAAAGATAAACTTAAGGCTGAGGTCACAGCAATAAATGAGGGTTGCAATATTATTTCCAATCACTACTCTACTATGCCTGATGACTGGTGGGACTCACTTTTACTCAAATATCTCGATGGCTCTGTAGAAATCCCTGTTAAAGATGAAGCTGAATTTATGCCCGACAGTTTCTCCTTAACTAACATCTCTATCAGATCAGTTGAGAAGTTCATCGTTTTCTTAGAAAACCTTATTAGAGGGATGTATGGGAATGTATTTAGGGCTAAGGGGAGTTTTGCCATAAGAGGACTAAATCTTAGATTTGATGTTGCTGATGCCAGATACCAGATTGAAGTAGATACAGAGGAAATTTCAGATAAAGTTGTATTTATCGGAAATGAAATAAAAAAGCAAAAAATCAGAGAGATTTTCTTTGAAAACTCAAGTCATATAAAAATTGGTTTAAAACGCAACTAATCAACTATACAATAAATGCTTTCAACACTATTTAATTACAGCTTATATAATTTTAAGTCCTTACCTTAAATAATTGGTTATAGAATTTTTAAGATTGAGAAGCCGTTTAGATTATTAACCTCTAAACGGCTTCTTAACTTATTTTACATCATCTTATAACTATTCTTCTTTTGCAGCTGTTGCATTCTCTTCAACTACCTTAGCCTGAACATCTGCAGGAGCTGCCTCATAGTGGCTGAATTCATAAGAATACTCTCCTATACCTCCTGTCATAGACCTGAGGTCTGTAGAATATCCCATAAGGCTTGCCTGTGGAATATCATCAAGGATTTCCGTTCTTCCATCGTAAAGAGTGTTCATACCGCTAACTCTTCCACGCCTCTTATTGAGATCACCCATTACATCGCCTGTAAACTCATCAGGAACAACCACTCTAAGAGTTACAATAGGCTCTAAGAGGATTGGCATAGCCTGCATAAATCCGTCCTTAAACGCCTGAATGGCGGCTGTTTTAAATGCCATTTCAGAAGAGTCAACAGGATGATAAGAACCATCTGTAAGAGTTGCCTTAAGTCCAACTACAGGATAGCCTGCAAGAGGTCCCTTTGCCACACACTCTGCAATACCCTTTTCAATTGCAGGGAAGAAGTTCTTTGGAATAGCTCCGCCAAATACGGTTTCTTCAAATATACTGTCTTTCAAGATCATCTGATGGCTCAAAGGTAATATGTACATCTCCGTACTGACCATGTCCACCAGTCTGCTTCTTGTACTTGTTCTGAACTGAAACCTTTTTCTTAATTGTCTCCTTATATGGAATACGTGGCTTAAGAAGCTCAATATCCACCTTATACCTTGTAGCAAGCTTGCTAACTACTACCTCCAGCTGCTGATCTCCTATACCGTAGATGAGTGACTGGCGGTTTGCACTGTCATTTACAAGCTTAATGGTTGGATCTTCATCTACTATCTTAGCTAAAGCACTGGCAATCTTGTCATCATCACCCTTATTTTTGGTCACATATCTCATATAAGTATATGGAACGGAGAAGGTTGGCTTATCATAAACTACAGGAACTGCCTTGGTTGCTATGCTGTCTCCTGTTGCTATATCGAGTTTACCTATAGCACCGATATCTCCTGCATGAAGTTCTTTAACTTCTATCTGTTCTTTTCCTCTAAGCACATAAAGCCTTGATATCTTTTCCTCTACATCTTTTGCAACATTGTATATGGTTGAATCAGCTTTAAGTACGCCTGAGCAAATCTTGATAAGTGAGAACTTTCCAATAAACGGATCTGCTATTGTCTTAAATACCTTAGCTGTCATTTCTTTATTCTCATCATAATCAGCGTGGAAACTCTCACCTGTCTTCTGATTGATACCTGTTATAATTGTCTTATTTGGTGAAGGGAAGTAGTTTACTATCTGGTCAATAAGATTTCTAACACCCTTAGCCTCAAGTCCCGAACCCATAAGCACAGGAACAAGGCTTGAATCACCAACGCTCTTTCTAAGAGCTGTAGACATTTCTGCCTGAGTAAATTCTTCCCCATTGAAGTATTTGTCCATCATATCATCGCCTGTTTCAGCAACTGCTTCTAAAAGAGCATCCCTGTATGTCTGTAAATATTCCATAGAATAGTCAGGAATATCTGAATCTATATAAGTACCGTCGTTATTAAATCTACGGCCGGCCATTTTTACCACATTTACAAAACCAACGAACTTTTCATTTTCACGGATAGGAAGCTGAAAAGGAGCTACCCTTGTACCATAAAGTTCCTGTAAAGTTTCTACAACCTTTCTATAACTTGCATTATCATCATCCATATCTGTTACAAAGAACATTCTTGGAAGTTTATATTTTTCACAAAGATTCCAAGCTTTTTCAGTACCCACCTGAACTCCTGCTTTGGCAGAAATCACTATAATAGCAGCATCTGCGGCACTTACTGCCTGCTCTGCTTCACCCACAAAATCGAAATATCCCGGAGTATCTAAAATATTAATCTTTGTTTCATCACTTATAATAGGAATTACAGAAGTATGAATGGAGAATGTTCTCTTCTGTTCCTCTTTGTCATAATCGCTAATTGTTGAACCGTCTTCAATCTTCCCCTGTCTGGTAGTTACACCCGTTACAAATGCCATGGCCTCTGCAAGTGTAGTCTTACCGCAGCTGCCATGGCCCAGTAGAGCTACGTTTCTGATTCTTTCATACTTAAAAATGTCCATAATCTTCTCCTATCTGCCACAAACTTATGTAGCCTGAATCTCGGATTTAGTACATATATACATTGTACAATTTTTGTGATATTTTTTCAAGTATTATGTTAAATTTTTACATATTATATCTGATGTTTTTCAATATTTATCTATGAAAATATGATTAAAACAGTAAATTATCAACTGTTTGCCGAAAAAAATATACAAGAAATAAATATAGGGCAGGGAATAACTCCCCTGCCCTATACAATCATTATGCAATCTCAAGTTTTTTACTATTTCTATAATAACAGTATACCTTATCAGAAAGGATATCTTCAGCAGAAACTACTGTATTATTAATATTTTTTACCATTTCCTGTAATGCATAAACATCTTTATTCTTATCGGCTCTGATTACAATGGTTTCATGTACGGAACTTGGAAGAATATATAAATCAGACTCAAGTTCAGATGAAAGTTCTTCAAGAATTCGATCATACAAAATCACTCCGGCACCGCTTGTCTTTTTGCGATTACAGATAATATACATTTCCTCATTATCTGCCTTTTCATCATATACAAAACTTGACATAGGCATTATATCCGCTTTTAATAACTTGGGGGTATTTACCTTCGCAAACTCCCATATTTCATCCCTTGTCAGTCCAAACTGCTTAGCTATTTCATTTGTTATATGTACAACTCCAAAATCTCTTCCTAAGTCAGTTGCAACAAAGGCAAAAATAACGGCCAAGTCCATAATTTTAATATATGGTCTGTCTAACAGCCTCTTCTCATTCTTTTCATAATTAACCAATTCAAATATTATCTTGTCTTTTACTTTGTCAATATCGGTATAATCTGTTTCATTAAATCCCGGCGAAGTAAAATCTGTTAGAATACTACATATTTCACTCACTATACCTTCCAAATTATACTCTTGTTCATCCTCATATTCCTGATAAAAATCCTCCAAATAAACTATTCGGGATACCTTCTTACCGTTATTTCCCTCCTTGGGAAAAGCAGAGATGCCATAACGGCACACATCATTATTCTTAACTACCTTTTTTAGAACAATCTCATAGGAATGACTCAGCCTTATGGACAAAAGTTCCCTCACCCTTTCAATAAATTCATTATAATTCAAACTTCCTCGCTTTCTTCCCATCTTGACATTCTAACAAACAAATTCAATTATAATGCATATTAATTATATTAACAATGTCAAATTAACCAAAATTTCAGAATCTTATTCGTCATATTGCACAATTATTCTATTTCAGCAGCAGTTAAAAGAGGAGTATAATATTCTCCCTCAACAAATCTGCCTCCACAGCTTACAACCACATTTTCCATTTCCGCATCTGAGATATCCGAAAAAGATACAGTATTTCCCAACTTATTAGCAACTTCAGTGACTATTTTTAAATACTTAATTACTTCTTCCGGCTCATTCTGTTCTAATAGCCTGCTCACTGGAATTGATATCTGAATCTCCTTCAAGCTTTTAAGTATATCTATAGACATACCGCCGCTTCCATATCTGCCCACTCTAAAGCCCAGACCTTTCGACATCAATTCCTCTATAACAAAGCTGCATTCAGGTAAATCTGTCATCAATATTTTTTCATCTATTTCAATTATAATCCTTTTAGTATCAACTCCTAAGCTCTCAAAAATATCGTATATCTTATTTCTAAAATCATAGCTTAGCAACAATCTTCCTGATAGCGGCATAATGACCTTTTTATCCGTAAATATTTGCATTTCCTCACATACTCTTTTAATCATATTCTCTCCAAGTGCAAATATTTGTCCTGTTTTTTCAGCAAAGCTTATAAATTTTCCAGCCCTCCATATTCCTTTTTCTCCCCTATCCCAGAGCAGGCGTGTACGAACCACATTATATTTTTTACTCTCAATGTCAAACACAGGGGCATACTTAAGAATTAAACTGTCATTTTTTATAGCATTGGTAAGGCTTGACTGTAGTTCTATATTTTCAAGTTCCTTTGCCGCCATTTCTTCACTATAATAACAAAAATTATCTTTTCCCTGACATTTTGCTTCAAATAACGCTGTTAATGCATTCTTGATGAGAATATCAGCCTTAGTACCATCTCTAGGCGCAACCGAAGCACCTATACTTGTAGTCATAACTATTTGTCCAAATGATGTTATGAAGGGAAATCTAAATGAATTACCTATTCTTTTTAACTTTTCATCAAAATCAGTAAGGTCAAGTATATTTTGGCTGATTACCATAAATTCATCACTGCCAAGCTTTGCAAGATAATCATTTTCATCCAGATTCTGTCTAAGTCTGTGACTAACATCTAAAATCAGTTCATCACAATTTGCATGCCCCCACAAATCATCAATTTGTTTAAAATTATCCAAATCAATATACATAATCCCGACATATTCTTCTTTTCTAAGCGTTTCTAAAATATGTGTAAGCATCTCATTAAATGCCGCTCCATTAGGCAATCCTGTAAGTGCATCTTCATATGCAAGCTTTTTAATCTTGTCTTCATTTGTTTTGATTTCTCGATACTTCATATTAAGTTCTTCTTGTGTGGTATTTATTTCGCTATACACATTTTCAAGGTCTCCCAAAGTATCCTTCAATTTCTTCTCAGCTTCTTTCTTTTCTCTTAAAATCTTGTTTCTGGAGAAAAATAAAAGCATCGCTATTACTGTTAAAATTGCTATTACCGCATATAATAATGTTATCAAAATATACCCTCCGCAATGTTGATACAATAAATTTGATCAAATTTATTAAATTCATACTTCGCCTTACGGTTCGTATTCATTAAGTGTTCACATTTCATCATAAGTACTAAGTTCAGCCTTCGCCAAGATCGGCTCGACTTCTCTAAGTACTTAGATACCGCTCTCACTAAATTCATACTTCGCCTTACGGCTCGTATTCATTAAGTGTTCACATTATATCATAAATTGGGAAATTTAAAATAAAAAACATATACTTTAGATACAAATAAAGAAACTTTTGCCCCATCATTTATGACGGAGCAAAAGCCTGAATATTATAATTCAAATCATTTTAATTATTAAGCCTTTTCAACACCAAGATACTCTAAGATACCCTTAGCTGCGTGCTTGCCTGCACCCATTGCAAGGATAACTGTAGCTGCACCTGTAACCGCATCACCGCCGGCATATACACCTACCTTGGTTGTTTCACCATTTTCATCCTTAGCAACAAGGCATCCCCATTTGTTTGCCTCAAGTCCCTCAGTTGTTGAAGAAATAAGTGGGTTAGGGCTTGTACCAAGTGACATGATTACTGTATCGCACTCGATAACAAATTCTGAGTTAGGAACCTCCTGTGGTCTTCTACGGCCTGACTCATCAGGCTCTCCAAGCTCCATTCTTACGCACTTACATCCCTTTACCCAGCCGTTCTCATCTTCAATAATCTCAACAGGATTGGTGAGTACATCAAAGATAATGCCTTCTTCTTTAGCGTGGTGAACCTCTTCAACTCTGGCAGGAAGCTCTTCTTCAGATCTTCTATATACGATATGTGTCTCTGCACCAAGTCTTAAAGCAGTTCTTGCAGCGTCCATAGCCACATTACCACCACCTACTACTACAACCTTCTTACCAGGATGTATAGGTGTATCATAATTATCATCAAAAGCCTTCATAAGGTTTGATCTTGTGAGGTACTCATTGGCTGAGAATACACCGTTTGCATTCTCACCAGGGATACCCATAAACTTAGGAAGACCTGCTCCTGAGCCGATAAATACAGCATCAAAGCCTTCCTCTTCCATAAGCTGGTCTATAGTAAGAGATCTTCCGATTACGTAGTCAGTCTTAATCTCAACGCCAAGAGCCTTTACATTATCAACCTCGTACTTAACTACTGTTTCCTTAGGAAGACGGAACTCAGGAATACCATATACAAGTACGCCGCCTGCCTCATGAAGAGCCTCATAGATGACTACTTCACAGCCAGCCTTAGCAAGATCTCCGGCTGCTGTAAGTCCGGCTGGACCTGCACCTATAACAGCTACTCTCTTGCCATTCTTAGCCTTTGCAGGCTCAGGACGGATACCCTGCTCACGAGCCCAGTCAGCTGTAAATCTCTCGAGCTTACCAATAGATACTGAATCACCCTTTATTCCTCTTACACAGTACTTCTCACACTGTGATTCCTGAGGACAGACACGGCCGCATACAGCAGGAAGTGCGCTGTATTTGCTTATAGTCTCATAGGCACCCTTAACATCCCCTTCTTTAACTCTCATGATAAAGCCCGGAATGTCAATGCCTACAGGACATCCGCCTACACAGCGGGGATTCTTACAATTTAAGCATCTTGTAGACTCTTCCATTGCCTCTTCGATATTATATCCATAACAAACTTCTTCAAAGTTATGTGCTCTTTCCTTAGCTTCCTGTTCCCCTAACAGGAATTCTAACCATTGGATTAACTGCCATTTTTATTATCTCCTTTATAACTTAGAATTAATCTACCTTCTGAGGATTAGGTGTAGCACAGCCAGGTCCCTTATGTGTCTCACCTTCCTGCTCCTTCAACAACTTTCTTCCTTCTTCAGACTTGTACATACGCTGTCTATTCATAGCCTCATCAAAGTTAATAAGATGTCCGTCAAACTCAGGTCCGTCTACACAGGCAAATTTAATCTTACCACCTACTGAAAGACGACAGGCACCACACATACCTGTACCATCAACCATGATTGGGTTCATACTAACTATAGTAGGTATACCAAGTTCTTTAGTTGTAAGACAGACAAACTTCATCATTATCATTGGTCCGATAGCAACAACTCTTGTATACTCTTTTCCATGATTAGCAAGAAGATCCTTAAGGCAGTCATTTACATTACCTTTGAAGCCATAAGATCCATCATCAGTCGCTATATAAAGATTAGCAGCCCACTGCTTCATCTCTTCTTCAAGAATAATAAGATCCTTTGTTCTTGCACCTATAATAACATCGGCTTCGTATCCATTTTCCTTTAACCACTTAACCTGTGGATATACAGGAGCAGTACCAACACCACCCGCCATAAAAAGAATCTTTTCTTTAGCAAGTTCTTCTCTAGGCATAGTACAAAGCTCAGACGGCTGTCCAAGAGGTCCCACTACATCGTGGTATCCATTCTCATCAGCATCTCTCATACGCATTGTGGAAGCTCCAACTGCTTGGTAAACAAGTGTTATTGTATTCTTTTCTCTGTCATAATCACAAATGGTAAGTGGAACTCTCTCAGCTTTTTCATCAAGTCTTACAATAACAAACTGTCCCGGAAGGCAAGCTTTGGCAACATTAGGTGCCTCTACATCTACTAACCAGATATTGTTGGCTAAGTAGCGCTTATTTACAACCTTAAACATTCTTTCATCCTCCTAAAAATCTGCTAAATATATCTGATTATGGAAACACAGATAATGGCAATACCGTGTTCGCATTATCACATAGCATATAATAAAATCCATCCTGATTATGATATCACAATTTCAGAAATAATAAAACCAGTATTAGAGATTTTTTTATCAATAATTCAAAATTTTTTTACCATTTTTTTAGTTAGTTATAACTAATCTTTTTCTGTTTTTGAAAAATTTATCAGTTTTTTTCACCCAAAGATTCCATCGAATCAACCAAAATAGAAGCTCCTGACATTTCTAAAAATTTCCTATCCTTAAATCCCCATAACACTGAAATACAAGGTATACCTGAATTCTTAGCTGTCTGTATGTCCACCTCAGAATCACCTATGTATATTGAGTTTCCCTTGTCTGCACCCATTTCCTCCATAGCCATAAATACCATATCAGGCTCCGGCTTATGCCTGATACTTGGCTTTTCTCCTATAGCAGCCTTATCCTCTCCCCAAAAAACTTCATACTTAGGTCCTTTACAGCAGAATCTATCTTGTTTGATACAATGGCTATGTCAAAGCCATTGCGAAGAAGCTTATCAAGCATATCAAGGGTTCCCGGGTAAGGCGAGGTCTTTATATCCGAATGAGAATTATAGTAACGGCTAAAATCATCATAGAACTTATCTATAAATTCATCATCTTCTTTGTAATCGTTAGGAACTGCCCGCTCTACCAGCTTTCTGACACCGTTTCCAACAAAATTTCTTACCTCATCCCTTGTTCTTAAAGGAAAATTATGCTTGCCAAGCAGGTAGTTCATAGAGTCGGTAAGGTCATCCAGGGTATCAAGAAGAGTTCCATCAAGGTCAAAAATAGCATATCTTTTAGTCAATTTCATACCTCCTGACAGGAATAGCTTTCTTTTATATTTCCTTCAAAATCCTTCCACACAAATTCTTTGTTGTCATAAGTCATATAACCATGGCAGCTGTTTTCCTTAGGTATGGAAGCAGATCCCGGATTCATATAAATATAGTTATCATAAGCTACGCATTTTGGCACATGCGTATGCCCACATAGTAGGATATCCCCCTTGTGAAGTTTTGGCGGATTGTTCTCGCCAAATATATGTCCATGTGTAGCGAAAATATTGATTCCGTCTACATTTACAATTATATAATCGGCTAAACAAGGAAAATCAAGCACCATTTGGTCTACCTCTGCCTCACAATTTCCTCTTACACAGAGGATTTTATCGCTAAGAGGATTTAAGAGGGCTATAACCTCCTTAGGATTATGCTCAAAAGGCAGGTCATTCCTTGGACCATGATACAAAATATCTCCCAAAAGAAGGAGTTTATCTGCCTTTTCTTTTTCAAAGCTTTCCACTACCTTTTTGGCATAATAAGCAGAGCCATGAATGTCTGATGCAATTAATAATTTCATAAACTATTCCTTTCCAAAAATCTAATATATACCCAATCATTCACCAAGCATCTTATGAGTAATTTGGAATAAATAAATCTCAACTTCAATTTTACCACAAAATACAGATGATTACATTATGCTTTTAACTAATTTACATTTAATTGTACATATTCAAGTTAAAATGTCTTACACTATGCTATGGTCTTATTAAGTATAGTTTGGTACACTTAATTTAATCAGATTAATTGTTTCCCTAAAACAACATTTGAGAATGTATAGCAATGATGTAAGCGAGGTTTTATCATGAAGAAAAAAATACTATGTGTCTGTTTTGCAATATTAACACTGGGGTTGGCTATGCCTTATTCCGTTAGTAATTCATCTAAGAGTGTACAAGTTTCACGCGGCGATAAAAAGGTTCATAGCCCAATAAATATTCATTCAATTTCAAAAAATCCGGTAAAAGCCGTGTAATTAATACCATATTTTATCTTTATTAAATATTTCGTCATAATATGTTCTAATGCTTTGTGCATGATTATACATTTCATACAGTTCAGCAATATAGAACATTTCTTCACATATCTTTGAAGCCTCGGTTTTATTACCGAGGTCTTCTTCTATAGTTGAGATAAAATCCAATATATCTAACAAAAGACCGGTTTCATTTTCTAAAAACATTTTATCAATGGCTGTGATTGCAAGCTTATAACTTCTTTCATATTCCTTATTATTCTTTAAGAGTTTGATTAAATCTCTTTCTATGATAGCTGTTCTGGAATAATATGTCCTTCTCTGCCTGCCTTCCTTTTCGATTATACTCTCTAAGAACTCTATCCCTCCTTTCTCACTAATTTGGACATTTTCCCAAGCTATAAGGCTGAGTATTTCTATTTCCTCCCTGCTGAAAAGAATTCTTTTATCAATATTAACCTCGTCATATGATAAAAGTTCCCATAACTTACTTATTTTATCCATTTTATCCGATAGTTTATACAGTTCAAAAAATCCCATTATCTGCCTGTTAACTGAAATTGCCATATCTAATTTTTTAAAAAGTTCCTTATGAATTAGTTCAGCTTCACTATATCGTCCAACTGCAGCAAGTCTCCTATATTCTGAATTAAGCACTAATAAGCTGTAATCTTCTACTTCTATCTCGCTTCTATAATATATGGCTCTAAGCTTCAATCTCTCCTTAATCATAGCCAGGGTAGTTCTGTTTGGCGTGGTCTTTCCATTTTCAGCTCTTGCATATGTACTTACCGCACAGATGCCATCTGCTACATCCTCTATAGTTAGTCCAAGTTCCATCCTCCTAAGCCTTAATACATCTGCTAATAATAAATATTTTTTTCTTTCAGACCTCTGCAATTCTACTCTAAATTCAGAACACACTCCATACTTATTGAATACTTCTGCGAGTGCATTCCTTTGAAAGATACGGATTTTTGATAATCCATATGACATTTCATCTTTTGTTAAATACTTTAATATCTCAGGAACTTCTCTAATAACACAGTTTTTTACTAATATTCTTAAAGTTTTATGTTCTATCTTCAACCTATCTTCCCTGCTAAGTACATCTCTATCATTCTTTAACAGTATCATGGCCATTCTTGGTAAGATTTTGCACTGAATCAAATCATCCTGTAATTTATTGCTGAAATACTCATATAATGAATATAGTTCCTCACTATCAGCCCTCCCCATTTCATACAGTAAATCATAATAATTGTTCAGAATATGCCCTTCAACTATTGACAGCAGCCTTTTGTTAGCTGCAATCTTATCTATATTTTTTACTGTTTGTGCCAAAGCAGTCTTTATATAATGTAAAGCCCTCTCTAAATTTTTATTGGCAAATCTTTCAATCACATAGTCTATAAAATCTCTATACTGATATTGAATTTTTTAAGGTTTATCTGTTTAAAAATCTCAAACTTATTTCTCTGTTCTACAAGACTTTTTCCAATCATTATTTTTCTATATAGATCAGACAATCTTCATACCATTCATAAAATTTATTTACCTCTTCAGGCACTATGAACTCAAACCTATCAGGAGATACACCCATTCTTTCAAGTAAAGTAATAAAGGTAACCATATCCGGTATCATAATCCCAGATTCATAATTACACCAGGTACTTCTGCTAAGTATGCCCTGAAAAACTTCAGTCTGAGTAAATTTTAAGTTTTCTCTTATATTTCTCAGTGTATAGCCGAAATTATCGGTTAAGTACTTTTTCATTGCTTTCTCCATTTTATATTATATATACTATTAATAGCGTAGAATTGCCCCATCCAATAAAAAGCGTACATCCCGTATAAATTAAGGGATTTACGCTTTTTAACTGTCAATGTGAAATTATATGCCATTGTGTAATGCAGACTTATACACTATTAGTTTTTCACCCTTGTGTCAAGTATTGGATACATATTTTTTTCAAATTTCCAATCCATTTTCCACTTCTATTTTAACTGCAACACCGGATTTTTCAAGAGATTATTGATGAGGTCGGTATAAATCATCTGATCGACCACTTCCGTTATGCTTGTGATTCTTTGCCCTGCATCTTTGGAAGACGCTCCACAATGATAGATTCGTTGATGTTCGGTATTCCAGTCGATAATGATGTATCTGTCATGAAACTCTCCACCGGATTTTTGGAATGTTATCTTTCTAAATGGGTATTCTTGGTAGAAATCTTGATATTCAAGGGTATGAAGTCCTTTGCCGATGTTATCGCTGAATATAATGACCTCTACCGATGAAGGAACATCTTTTAGCAAGACCAAAGTTTTCACTCCGATATAGTTATCGATGATATAGATACTCTTTTTCGCTATGCTATAAATGTCTTTATAAGCAAGATTTGCTTCGATCGGCTGTCCATTCAAAAGTAAAAATCCGTATTTGAGCTGTGGATTGCTAAGGTCGAGAATCAAGTCAGACAGTTCAGATTTATGCACAACATTCCCTAAATTATCCACTAATCCTGCCACCTTATCTTCCACATCTCTTAAATCTCGTCTTAAATCCTGCATTTCCACGACATTACTTGTAATCTGCATCGAAAGCTGCAAAAACTCTCTTTTCCCAATCAAACCTTGATTTTCTACGATGTAGTCTTTCATTTGCTTGAAAGTGCGAATCAAGGCTTTACTCTGCTTGACTGCAAGCTCTCCTTTGAGAACTGTCATCAGCATATAGATTCCCTGCTCGGTAAAAGCATGAGGATTGTACTTAATATTACTACCTCTTCCTGCACTCTTGTTCAAGGTCGCATTTTGCGACCTTGAAAGTTCAGATACTTCCTCATCCGTTAATTGAAACATAAAGTCTTCATCAAATTTCTCAATATTTCTTTTAACCTGCTCATTAAATCGCTTTGTTTCATATCCATAGATTTCGGCTAATTCAAAGTCAAGCATAACCTTTTGTCCCCTAATAATATAAATCTTTTTTACAAGGGATTCATGACTTATAAACATCATTTCATCTTTTTTATCCATTTCTTTATCCTATTTATTCAAATTTCCAGTACATTTCATATACTCTATTGTATCATGATTTTACAAAATCAATCTCGATATCTTAAAGAAAATTAAAACTATACCGGTATCCCTATCAGAACACAATCACACCTTGCTCCCACTTAGTTCAATACTTCTCTTAACCAATACATTTAATGCATCGATTGTATTCATATCCCGGGGGATATCAAGGAGGCTTAACTCTGTACAGGCTACTATCCCTATAGTCTCAGAGTCACAGTACTTTCTAAGTATCTCCACAAACCTTCGCCCGTCCAAAGCATTGGTTTCCTTGATATCATAGATAATATCCATAACTGCCTGTTTATCCTCGGGAGATACTTCCTTTACAAGAATACCATGCTGATTGGCATATTTCTCATATACCTTAGAGTTAAGTGTACCGAGGGTTCCAAAAACAGCAACCTTCTCTATTCCTCTTTTCTTAACCTCGAGGATAGTCTCCTCTATCATGTTGATTATCCTAAGACCGGTAAACTTCTTAAACTCGTCAAAGAAATAGTGGCTTGTGTTGCAGGGAATTGCAACAGCTTCTACACCTATATCCTCAAGTATTTTAAAATCTTTCTTTATAACCTCTAAAAACTCTCCGCCTTTATTTTCAATAATGCACTTCGTTCTGTCAGGCATGGATGCATGGCTTAAAACCACCATGTCTATGTGTTCATTGTCACATTTAGCTGCTGTATTAAGCACAACTCTCTCATAAAAGCTGACTGTAGCCAAAGGCCCCATGCCTCCGATAACTCCTAATTTATACACTATTTCCTCCTAAATATCTTCCTAAAGGCTTTGCCAAGCAGTCGTTTGTTAAAGAAAAACCAAGGTGCCATATCATCTGCGGCAAAGATGGCAGGAGCCCATTTCCTTGAAAAGGATATCCTTAAGGACTTTAATATGCCCACCTGTCCTGTCTTCTTATATCTAAGGATGGCAACTATATCCTCAAAACCATATATAAACGCATATCTTGTATTATAATTTATGAACTTGGTGTCGGTTTCTTTTAGTCCGCCTGTAAGGTCAAGATAAGCAATGTAAGGCATATTGATGCCACACTTATATATCATGTTGTTAAAGTTGGTTGTTCTTGCATTTATCTCAATGAGGTAAATCTCTCCTGTCTTTTCGTGCCTCTTAAACTCTATCTCTCCAAAACCCCTATAGCCTATATTCTCAAGGAAAGGCTTTGATATCTCAACTAACTTTGGGTTGTATTTCTGGATTGTAAATACTGAAGCACCGAAGTTAATAGGCCACTGGCGCTGCTTTTGTGCAGTTAAATAATGGGTGGTCTTTCCACTCCTTGCAATATAAAAATCGTAGGTAAGCATACAGTCATCAAAGCCCGGCACTATCTCCTGTACGAAGATTTCAATGTCATTATCCTTTGCTTTTTTGATGCCTGCTTCCATCTCCTCAAGGTTCTTACAGATGAACACCTTGTTTCTAAATACCTTGGTAAACTTAACTGTATCAAAGGGCTTTATTATACAAGGGAAGCCTACTTCATTCTTTACCTTTTCCACAAGATTTTCATCATTAACGCTGATGGTTGCAGGGATTTTCACGCCATTTTCAAGAGCTATATCGTGTAAGGTCCACTTATCAAGAAGCTTGGAATTAAGCCCCTTTGCCTGGCTGATTAAATAGTACTTTGAAAGCTCATCATAGTATTTGTCTATGAATTCCACATACTTATCGTGTGTCGGCAAAAGAACAGGCTTTTCTGACTGCTTTTTTCCATACTCCACAAGACCGGTAAAGGCTTCTTCTCCGAACTTATTCAGATTGTCAATCTTTAAGAGTTCAGATACGAACTTGGACTTTGCTCCATAAGCATTCTTTAAGTCGTAGTCACAAGCTACAACATGAACGCCCTCCCTGCCCAAGCATCTAATTACGCTAAGTCCGATATAATAATTGCATCCTAATACTACTGCCTTATTCATTGCTTCTACCTCGTATATATTGATGTTAATGCCAAAAGTATAGCTCCTTACAGTGCAGCATTGCTGCTATTTGCCTTCTTACCAGTCTTAGGCTGCCACTCCTTTAAAATATATTTCATACCATTTTAAGAAGGTATAGATAGTATATACCTTACGACCGTTATTGGTAATGCCGTTAAAATGGTCATCTAAGAGCTTGTTTATCTTATCTTTATCAAAGAACTCACTTACAAAATCTTTGTTAAAGACTTCCTTAACTATTTTATAATACTTCTCTTCCTTAATCCATAACACAAAAGGCACAACAAAGCCTAGCTTCCTACGCTTTGCCCAGTCTTCAGGAAGTTTGTTCTTGGCTGCCCTTCTAAAGGCATATTTTGTTATCTCATTGTGAACCTTATGCTTAACAGGGATGGTTCTTGCAAGCTCCCACATCTTCTTATCAAGAAGAGGCACTCTAAGTTCGATGGAATTTGCCATAGTCATCTTGTCAGCTTTAAGAAGGATGTCCTCTACTATCCACATCTTCATATCCAGATAAAGCCTTTTTGAGACATCATCCATATTTTTAACTTCGTCATAGTATTTCTTAGTCAAATCCCTTGAGGTCTCAGCATTCTTATACTTAGAGGTGACAAGGGAATTCGCCAGTTCATCCGACATAATCTCTGCAGGCCCTATATATCTGTCCTCAACCTTCTGACCGTATTTCAATATAATGGTCTGACCCCTAAAATGCTTCCTATCCTTGTACTTCAAGTAGAGCTTATGTCTAAGGCTAAAAGGAAGCTTCCTATACACCCTCTGAGGGAGTGCATCTGCGTACTCATTGTAGCCTGCAAAAAGCTCGTCAGCACCTTCTCCTGAGAGCACCACCTTGACCTGCTCTGATGCAAGCTTTGAAAGAAAGTAAAGAGGAACTGATGAAAGGTTAGCATGAGGCTCATCAGAATAATACTGCACCTTATTTATTCCTTCAAAGAATTCATCAGGAGTAATCAGCTTTGCAAAGTTTAATACCAAGGCTGTCCGAAAGCTCCTTTGCGTACATAGTTTCATTAAAGCCCTTGTTGTCAAAGCCCACTGAAAATGTCTTGTCAGGCAGAGCTGTTGCCACCACATAGCTGGAGTCCACTCCACCTGAGAGGAAGGAGCCTACCTCTACATCGCTGATTTTATGGTATTTAACCGACTCTTCTACCTCTTTTTCTATCTTACCCACAGCCTCATCAAAGGTCATGTCCTTATAGTCAAGAGTGAGATTATAGTAGGTCTTTATCTCCATTTTCCCATTTTCGTATATGTAATAATGCCCCGGTCTTAACTTCTTAACCCCCTTAAAAAAAGTCTCCTCTAGCGGATTGTACTGAAAAACCAAATAATGCTTTAGTGCCTTTTCATTTACTTCCTTCTTAAACTTTGGGTACTTAAGGAAGGACTTAACCTCTGAGCCAAAGAGTAAGTCTCCATCAAGTAAAGCATAATAATAAGGCTTGATACCAAAGTGGTCTCTTGCACCAAAGAGCTTCTCCTTCTTGCTGTCCCAGATAGTAAAGGCAAACATACCGCGAAGTTTAGCAAGTATACCCTCTTCGCCGTAGGCTTCATAGCCATGCAAGATAACCTCAGTATCCGTATGTGTCTTAAACTTGTAGCCCTTAGCCACAAGGTCTTCCCTAAGCTCCTGATAATTATAGATTTCTCCGTTAAATATGATGGCTGTATCGCCGCCTTCATTTAATATAGGCTGAGAGCCCTCGTGCAAGTCAATTATACTAAGTCTTCTAAATCCAAAGTTAACATCTTTGTCAAAATAATAACCATCACTGTCAGGACCACGGTGAATAATCTGGTTATTCATCTCTTTTATTACATTTCTATCTTTTACATTTTTACTGCAAAATCCTACAAATCCACACATATTCTCTCCTTACATCCTGCCAAGAATCTCTCTTACCGTGTCTATCTCGCTGTATGGCAGATATTCGTTTCCTATTACCTGATAAGGCTCAACCCCTTTACCTGCAAGCAGTACTATATCTCCCTCATCTGCTATCTTTAAGGCGTGTTCAATAGCTTCTTTTCTATCTTCTATTACAGTATAATTTGTTTTATCACAATCTGAAATGAGTCCCTCTACAATGTGGGCTATGCTCTCATTTCTAGGGTTGTCAGCCGTAAATACAACCTCGTCCGAGTTCTCAAGGGCAATCCTTCCCAAATCAGGTCTCATACTGGAGTCTCTGTTGCCACCGCTATGCCCTATGAGGGTAATTATCCTCTTGTGCGGCACCTTGATTAAAGTTTTAAGCACATTTAAGAGTCCATCAGGAGTATGTGCAAAGTCTATAATTATCTTATAGCCCTTGTCCGTATGAAGAACTTCCATCCTTCCGCCTACTCCGGTGAAGCTCTTCATGGCTTTTTGGCTATCTTTAATCCCTATTCCTTTCGCAAAGGCAGCAGATATAGCCGCAAGCACATTGTAAACATTAAATACACCAACCAGGTGGGTCTCTATCTTATATACATTACCTAAAAAATGTAAATCAAACTTCATCTTCCAGTTGTCAAAACTTATATTGTCTGCATAGAAATCAGCACTTTTATCATTTATTCCGTATGTAATCACCTCTGCAGGTGTATGAAGCCTGTATTCCTTAGAGTGCTCATCATCTATGTTTAGCACAGCAGTCTTTAATTTCCCGTTTTTAACAGTATGTCCAAGTTGCGTAAATAAGAGTTCCTTGGTGCGGGCATAGTTTTCCATAGTCTTATGCAAGTCCAGATGCTCATGGGATAAATTGGTAAATACCGCTACATCAAAATCACAGCCAATCACCCTGTCAAGTGCAAGTGCGTGTGATGAAACCTCCATAATACAGGAGTCACAGTTTTCCTCTACCATATCCTTTAACAGTCCCTGAAGAGTAACTGATACCGGTGTGGTATTCTTGGTAGGTATAACCTTCTTTCCTATCTTATGATGAATGGTTCCTATCAGTCCGGTATTTTGCCCGCTTTCCTCAAAAATATGGTTAATCAGGTAACTCGTAGTAGTCTTCCCGTTTGTTCCTGTTATACCTACCATGAAGAGCTTTTCACTAGGCTCTCCAAAGAGTACATTTGACAAAAGCGCCATCACCTTCAAGGTGTCTTTCACATATACCACAGGGGTATTTCCCGCCTTATCAGAGATATCTTTACTTGCGATGAAGAGGCTAGCCCCCTTATCTCCCGCACTTTCTACGAAGGTGTGTCCATCTACCTGGCTTCCCTCTATACAGATGAAAGCAGTTCCCTCTTTTATATCTCTGCTGTCCTGTGAAATATATTTTATATCAATGTTTTCTATATCACCATAGATTTTCTTAACTTTTATATATGACAATAGTTCGCCTGCTAACATATTAAACTCCTTAAAAGCATTATCTGTTATAGTGTAAATCATTTATTTTAATTTGTCTAGTACTATCGCTCGAAGTTCATTGTAAATTTGCCGATACTTTAAGTGCTAAAAATGTATATTTCCCTTGCATTAATCATATATATAATATAAAATTAACTACATAATTTATAATATGATACAAGTGTCAAAAGTATAAAAATTCGATTGGGGCTTGCTTGCAAGAGAATTTATTATCTTTTGACACGCAAAAAATATGAGTAAGTAGCCATTTTTTGCAAAAAAATGAGCGGATTACGAATATTTTTGCAAGGACCCAGAGAGGTGAAGCCGAAGCAATCCTATATCATTGGGTGTCAAATACTTTTGACACCCACATCATAATATATGGAGGTTAAAATGTATAGAAAAGTTCTTGAAGAATTAAAGGAATGGAAAAAAAGCCCTTTTAGAAAGCCTCTGATTATATATGGAGCAAGACAGATAGGCAAGACTTACAGTATGCTTGAGTTTGGACAATCAGAGTATGACAATGTGGCATATTTTAATTTTGAAACCGGTTCAGATTTAACCGGCATATTTGAAAATGATTTAAATCCTGCAAGGATAATTAATGAACTTTCTATTATTAAAAGCATAACCATTCTTCCTGAAAAAACTTTAATTATTTTTGATGAAATACAAGCCTCAGAAAAAGCACTCACCTTCCTTAAATATATAAATGAATCAGCTAATGAATATCATATAATTGCAGCCGGCAGCCTGTTAGGTCTGGCTCTTAACAGAGGTAATTTTTCCTATCCTGTAGGAAAGGTAGACACTATAAATATGTATCCAATGACATTTGATGAGTTTATTATTGCTATAGGTGAAACCTCACTAAAAGATATTATATTAGAAGCTGCAAAGATTTTTTCACCATTATCCTCTCCCTTACATACAAAGGCACTTAACCTATATCATACATATCTTGCTGTTGGTGGATATCCGGAAGCCGTAGCAAGATATATTGAGAAAAGGGATTTTAACTTTGTGAGAGCTGTACAAGGAAATATTGCTAATGCCTATATTTCAGATATGGCAAAATACTCAACTCCTTCCGATACTATTAAAGCTATTTCAGCTTATAACAGTCTTCCTGCACAGCTTGCCAAAGAAAATTCAAAGTTTATGTACTCAGTTATAGGAAGCAGTGCTCGCGCCAAAGACTATGAAAATGCATTAGCTTGGCTTATTGCAGCAGGCGTAGTTATTAGATGTAATAAAATAACTGAAGGAAATCTGCCACTCAAAATATACGAGGATAATCTCACATTTAAAATGTACTATTCAGATGTGGGACTTCTCTCTATGAAATCAGATATCCCGGCTGAAAATATTGTGCACAATCTAAAAATTTCAGACAAAATCAGAGGAATATTAGCAGAAAACTATGTAGCTGAAGAGTTATCAGCAAAAGGAATAACTCCTTACTATTGGACTTCCGGCAATAAGGCTGAGGTTGACTTTGTAGCTCAAATAGATGGTAATGTTATACCTATTGAAGTTAAATCAGCAGATAATGTAAGAGCCAAAAGCCTTAAAATATATACAGATAAATACAATCCTGAGTTTTCCTATAGATTTTCAACTAAAAATTTTGGATTTGAGAATGGAATTAAGTCGGTGCCACTTTATGGGGTGTTTGCTACATGATATAGAAGGGCTGGCGAGTATGCCAGCCCCTATTTGTTTCATTTAACGCTTATATTTCATTTTTTGTTTTTATATCATTCTTATTTCTGTTTAAGCCTTACATCTAAATATTAATCAAGTATTTTCTTTCCTTTTTTTATTAATGTATCCCCATTTACCATTATTTTTAGCCGGTATCAGACCATTACTTAAATTCCCCATATCCTAATAAATAATCTTAAATTATTCATATACTATAGATTATAAGCTGCTTAATAGCTTTTCATCATCACCACCTTACAAAAAAGCAAAAAACCACCTAAAGATAGCCTCTCTAAGTAGTTCTCATTTATTTCTTATAAAACAAACGATAAAATTACACATAACTATGTCTGTCTGTACTCTTCTTGCCAACATTTTCATCAATCTCCTCTAAAAGATTTGTACAAATAGTTTACCAAAATTTGTCAATTTTAGCAAGAGACACTCAACTTTTTACTACTAAAATTCACAGGCATTTTAAGCTTAAAGCATAGAATTCAAAGCGGTTTGTATTTAAAATAGGGTTGCCTAAGCAACCCTAAAAAACTCCGTTTAAATCTTTCTTAAAACTTTACCTTTTTTATTAATGATATACCAGTCATTTCCCTTACTTACAGGAGCTATGCCTCCACTGAAATCATTTGCATCATCATATTTTAACCCTATTACCTCTTTACCTTTTTTATCTATATATCCATACCTATCACCCTTTTTTACCCAAGCCATTCCTTCAATAAGATTGGATACAGTATCATACTTTCCTAGCTTTACTATCTCTTTACCTTTTTTATCTACATATCCATACTTATCGTCCTTTACTACATAAGCCAGTTCTTCGCTAAAATAAGCTACACTATCATACCTTCCTGGCTTAACTATCTCTTTACCTTTTTTATCTATGAATCCATACTTTTCATCTTTCTTTACTTTAGCCAGCCCGCCAACGAAATAATCTACAGCATCATAGTTAAGATTTGCCTTTATTACCTCTTTTCCTTTTTTATCTATATATCCAAACTTCCCGTTCTTCTCTACTGCAGCTAGTCCTTCTCTAAAAACATCTATATAACTATATTTCAGATTTACCTTTATTACTTCTTTCCCTTTTTTATCTACAAATCCATACTTCCCACCTTTCTCTACCTTAGCCAGTCCATCGCCAAAATCATCTACACTATCATATTTTCCTAGTTTTACTATCTCTTTACCTTTTTTATCTACAAATCCATACTTTTCGCCTTTCCTTACCTTAGCCAGCCCTTCATGAAATTCACTTACATCATCATACTTTGGCTTTATTACCTCTTTACCTTTTTTATCTACAAATCCATACTTTTCGCCTTTCCTTACCTTAGCCATTCCTTCTTTAATTTCGCCTACTTCATCATACTTTCCAAGCTTAACTATCTCTTTACCTTTTTTATCTATTAAACCTGACTTGTCATCCTTCAAAACGAAAGCAACGCCTTCACTAAAATCACCTACTGAATCATACTTTGGCTTTACTACCTCTTTTCCTTTTGTATCTATGAAGCCATACTTACCATCTTTACTTACATAAGTCATTCCTTCAACGAAAAATTCTATCGAATCATACTTCCCGCTCTTAACTAGCTGTTTACCTTCTTTATTTACTAATGTTACACCATCTTTGTCATATGCTCTAGCTACTCCTTTATAAAAGCTTCCTATCCAGTTATACTTTGACTCAGCAAACACCTCTCCTGTCTGAAATATACCTACTATCATAGCCATAATTAATAGCAGTGAAATCTTTTTTAACATTTTCTTCATTTTCTGTTTCTCCTTTTAGTTTACTAAATTAAAAAATTCCTTACTTCTTTCTAGCATATAAAGTAACACTCAATCGATTTATATCACTCTTACAGAGTGTCACTTTTTCAACAAACTCCGAATCTTCTCCCCTCCTTTACTTGTAAATAAGCGAAAAGAACCACCTAAAGATAGTATCTTTAAGTAGTTCTCATCTTTTTTTCTAATAAAACAAACTGCAAAATTACACAAAGATTTGTCTGTATCATTCTTTCCAACATTTTGAAAATCCCCTCTAATAGATTGATACAAGTATTGTATCATAATACAATAATTTTTACAAGTTAATATAAATTGCAACACTAAGTGTCCACCTCAAGTAAATAATTCTTTATACACTTCATCAGCAGACTTTCCACCAAATTGTTTCCTTGGATATGCGTTTATATATTTTTCTATCTTCTTGATATATGCCTTACTGCACTTTCCTATATCAGTACCTTTTCTTATAAAACGGCGAATGAATCTATTATTATTCTCGTTACTTCTCTCTCATAAGAACAATAACTATGTGCATAGAAATAGGCTATTCCCATTTCCTCTATGCTCCTTCCACCATTCTTCTTTATGCGTTTCTCCAACTCTTCATGTCATTCATATTTTTTATTATGAGGAAGATATTTCTTTCTTAGCTTTAGGAAGATTTTTTTATCCCTGTACTTCTGATGGGCAAGCTCCGCCACATACTCTTTTTTTACTGTTAAATCAGAATTCAGCAGTTCTACCATACCTCTTTTAACTTCTCTTTGTATGGTCTTTGTAGAAACACCTATTCTCTCAGATATCTCTTTATGTGTCTTCTTTTCTTTTAAGTTAGCTTCTATAATACATCTTTCTACCAGCGTTAAGTGTTTACCTTTTTTCTTTCTCTGTTATAATAAGTCTGCCTCGGTTACCTTTCGTTATTTTTTGTTTTTGCCAATCCAATTATAACTATGAATGGTAACTCGATGCTTTTTATTTCCTTTTAAGTGGACACTTTTATTTTACAACTTATATATATAGTAAGTTCCACTCTTGGCTTGAATATAATTATTAACGCCAAGATATGGAACTTACTTTTAAAAAATCGAAAACCCTCCTTTCCTGGTTTTTGTCCAGTAAAGGGGGCAGATATTGCATCGTCTATAATCACTTTTTTTGAGTGAAATATATTTAGTTTTAATTAGGTTTATTTATATATCTTTCTTCTATTCCTACCGATTGAACCACCGGTTCATCTCCATCAAAAGAAATATTAAGCGTTGTGTCATAGTATTTCCATTCAATATCTTTATCAGACACTTCAGTAGTAGCAGTTTTAAGAAGCTCTTTCATATAATTATCTTCTTTCTTAGCCATAGCAACTTCTACCTTCTGGTTTTTATCAGGCTTTTTATTAGAATTCATATTTCTAATCATCATTGCAACTTGGTATCCCTGTGGATCCTTTTCCAAAAGTTTTTTTAATTCAGCAGGGCTTAATTTTCCACCTTTGGACAATTTAACTTGTAGCTTGATAAGTTCGGCATTGTCTCTAGCATCAAGTTCAAATACGGCCGACTGTTGCTCTGCAACTCTCATATTATGTTCTAAATGATGTTTTAAAAAAGCCTCTTCACTCTTTGCCTCTGCCTCTTTACCTGCCTTTAGTAATTTCTTTTTATCGTCGTCTGAGAACTTAATAGTTTTGCCATTAACCGTAATATAGCCTCTAGCAACTGCTCTTTCTACAAAAGCTGAATGTTCAAAGCTGACAGTATAAGAATCTTCGCCTTTACTTTTACTTACACTCAAAATATCTTTCCCGGAAGTCGCATAAAATTCCTTATCTTCAAGAAGTTTCTTTCCTTTATCAGATAATTCTACTACATCAGTAGAAGACATTTTTTCATCAGCTCGATTTGACATATAATAATTTGTAACTGCAGCAGGTGTAACAATCTGAGTATGAGTATTGGTTAAACTATTTATTTTCATATTGACTCATTCCTGTACTTAATCTTCTAATGTATCAAACTTAAAGCATTTCTGCGAATAATAACTATGATTATTCATGAAGTTTATCGGCAATTTATATATTTTCTTTAGCATTATTTGAACAATTCCGGGTGTGATCCAATCCTATAAATCATCAAGACCAGTACATCTCCATAAATCTCATAAACCAACAACCAATCCGGCTCAATATGACATTCACGAGCACCTTTATAGTTTCCTGTCAAAGCATGATCTCTGTATTTTATATCTAGCGTACCTCCGTCCGCCAGAATGTTAATTATCTCAAACAGCTAATCTAGATTCTTATGTTGTTTTTTCGCAAGTTTTAAATCTTTTTTAAACTGGTTGGTAAACTGTACCTCATATTTCATACTTCAAGCGCCGCCTTAAGTTCTTCCATGCTGGAATATCTAGGTGCCGCCAGATCAGCCATAAGTTTTCTTCCCTCTTCGATTGCAGCCGCTGTAGAATCATTGGGTACATCCAGCTTAAGTTCAAAAGGAATTCCATGTTCGCGAATAGCTGTTCTTAAGAACATATTGACAGCAGTAGTCATGTTTATCCCGAGTTCATTAAAAATACTTTCTGCCTGATCTTTGATTGCTTTTTCCGTTCTGATATTCAAATTTGTAGTTGCCATACTAAACACCTCCATTAATGTATATTATAGTATGGTTTCGGTTGTTGTCAATACATTGTCATTATATTGTTCTTTTTTATGTTATTTGAAAAAGTAAATTCCATATTAGTATGGATTTTACTTTTTCCATACACCACATCTTTAACTATGGACTTTACTGATTCCATGAGTTAAAATATATATTGGGTTAGATTCATCAGGTTAGGGTTTTTTATACAAACTGAAAGGAATATTTTTAATTATGGGAAAACATTCACATCTTTCTTTAAGCCAGCGTTCTGACATAGAAATCATGCTTTCTAAAAATGAGCTTTAATAAGATTGCTTTTGGCTATAGGAAAAGACAACACAACTGTTTCAAAAGAAATAAAAAAAACATAATTACTGAACAGACAGGCTCATACGGCAGGTCTTTTAATGACTGTCTGCATTCAGTGGACAGATCATGTAAAAAAAGATTTGTATGCAGTCACTGCCTTAACAAAAACAGAACATGCGGAAGCTGCGGGAAATGCATGCCACTGTGTGATGATTATGTCAGACATATCTGCCCTAAACTTCTTAATCCACCTTATGTATGTAACGGATGCCCTGACAGAAACAGGTGCCGCCTTGAAAAAAGATTTTACAAGGCAAAGGAAGCTGAGGCAAGATATAGAAAATCACTGTCTGAATCAAGAACAGGGTTTAACCTTACAGAAAACGAAAGGGAATATATAGACGGCATTGTAAGTCCACTCCTGTTAAAAGGGCAATCCATAAGACATATAACAATCAACCATGAAATCATGGTTTCCGACAGGACTCTCTATAAATATATAAACAACAGTCTGTTTTTTGCCAGAAACATTGACATGCCACGCACTATAAGAATGCGTCCGAGAAAAAATAAAAGCAAATCTTTGAAAGTGGATAAAGAGTGCAGGAAGGGAAGGACTTATGAGGACTTCCTGAAGTTTATTGAAGAAAACCCCGATTCAGTCGTATGTGAAGGCGACAGTGTAGAAGGGGTAAAGGGCGGGAAAGTACTTCTCACTCTCTTCTTTGTACAGCAGAACCTGCAGCTTGCTTTTCTGAGAAACTACAATGACTCACATTCTGTTACGGAGATATTTGAAAGGCTGTATATTGAACTGAGACCTGATATTTTCGGGAAAATATTTGATGTGCTGCTGTTAGACAACGGAAGTGAATTTTCAAATCCGCAGGCACTGGAGTTTGATGCACAGGGAAACAGGAGACTTAGGGTATTTTACTGCGACCCTTCTTCACCTTACCAGAAGGGCGGCTGTGAAAACAACCATGAAATGATAAGAAGGATAATACCGAAGGGTGTGGATTTTAGTAATTACACACAGGAAGACATAAAACCTGATGATGAGCCACATCAATTCATATTCAAGGGTGAAGCTCGAAACAAAAGCTCTTATGATATTTTTTGCATTTCAATACGGCAAAAAAATATTAAAGAGCTTAGGTATTCAAAAAATTTCACCGGATGAAATTACCCTAGCCCCTAAGCTCTTAGGCAAATAAAAAGGAACTCACCGGTTAAAAGATGAACTTCTAGCCCATATATAAAGGGTGGATTTTACTTATTCCCAGTTTTGGAAAAGTAACTTCGACTCCTGTTTGCTATGAAAAAAATTAGGGTCATAGTTCTTCCTGTAAGGCTGATTATAGCATTTTTTTCAGATAATGTATACATCTAGCTCTTAATTTATGTAAAATTTGTAAAAAGTAATTTCCATACCGTATCTAAAATAAAAAATTAAACCTTAGGTGTGGAAGTTACTTTTGCAATTCACCTTGTTCTTTTTTATCTCTTCAGCATCAAACCCCATCTCCTATAAGTTCTTCATTTCTGAATATAACCTTAATTACTATCGTTGCCTTGTTACTTTGTCGATTGGCTCACTCGTAAACCCAATCCCCAGCTCCTTTAACGCCTCAGCCTGTTTTCTTTTATGCTCAGGATTGCCGTATAATAGCGAACTATAGATTTCACCTTGTGGCCAATTATCATAAGACCTGTCTAAGAAACCCGGAATATTTTCATACATAGGTAAGATGTTTGAGATAAGACCTTTCTTTAAGTAGTCAATATACTCTTCCCTGCTTATGATTTCAGTATTTCCGTTTTCATCAGACGAAGCACACCTTTCAAGCGTCCCTTCAATATCCCAAGGTTCAAATCTCACCAAATGCTGCGGTCTCCTCCACCTCTTAGTATCTTTCTTATCAGGAGAGGGTAAAACCTTTTCCCAAAAGCCTCTCTTTACAGCAAAAGAACCTGTTGAAATGTAAAGCCTGTACCCTGTATGCTCAAAGGTTTCCTCACATATCTCTCCGTCAATAGGCTCAAACACTCCGTAAACATCACCGGTCAACAGCCTTACATAATAGGTTCTATCATTTCCGTCTATTTTGTAGATTGCACCGACTTCATATCTTGCCATTCTCTTCCCCTTTTATAATCAGGCATCAAAAACATAGACACCATTTTATACAGTATTACTGCCACACATTTCTAACAATCTTTTTTGATTATCCAACATAATCTGCCTTTTTATATCTTGAAGAAATAAAGCCCAGTATGCCAATCTGCGGTATATTCCATTCATTAGGCAGATATATACTACAACTGACCTCATCACCTTCAGGATTTTTAGCTTTAAACTCATATCTTAAAAGTTCTTCATTTTCTCTTATTCTCTCGATATCAGCTATGTGGCTTTGCTTAAAAACAAGATTGAACTCATTCCATATAGCTTCAACATCTTTCACTGATAATTGAACTTTTAAGTGGTATTTCACTCCTACCTTACATCTTGGTTTTCTTCCGGTTTCATCCGCTCTACAGGTCTTTACACTTCCCTTGTCAAATAACCATTCTGCACCTTCTAACGAACTCACTTTAGTACTCAGAGCATCCTTAAACTCACTCATTTTAGTTAAAATATACTTGCTAGCCTCTTCAAATATCTCAAATTTATCCATCAGCCCTTTTTAAACGAACCTCCACCTCTATATGTATTTACAACACAGGTAAATTTCTGCCCACATTGGGGACATTCAATGGTATGGTAGATAATGTCATCCACCCAGTACCCACCCCGCTTATAGCCATCTACGGGGCAGGTGCCATCTACTAGCAAAAATCCGGATTTTTTGATTAACTCACCTATATAGGCCATAGTTTTTTCATAGTCCTTTGGAGACTTAAAGTTTTGAACTAAAGTTATCTTCTCACAAAATTCGCACATCTTACGCCTCCAATGGTGTATTCAGTTAAAATAAACTAATATATTGTGACCAAAACATTTCCATTTATTTCCAAAATCTGCTTGTAAAAATCAATCAAATCCTCGAAACATTTGTGGACTTCCTTCTTTATTCCTTCAAAATCAAGATCATGCTCCCAGATATCAGGATAAAGCTCGGCCTTTTTACAGGTTTCCATATCGAGATTATGTAACGCTCCCACTATATCAAAGCTCTCTAAGGCAGAAAGAATGTCTTCCACCCTTTCTTTTTCTGTATAAGCAGTAAATTCAGATATTTCTTCAAGTGAAGCCACACCTACAACTGCCTCGCTTAAAGGATCATCCCAGATAGGCTCTGTGCCGCTTACACCGGTCAATACAAAATGAAGTATATCCCACATTTTATCGATATCAAGCAAAATCTCTGCCTCTTCATTCCACTCTTCAACATCTTCAAGCAGCTCATCTTCTTCACCATCAAAGTTCTTCATTGCCTTTAAGTTCTCATCGCTTAAATACTGATAGTTTGCTATTAATCCCATTTATTTTTCCTCCTTAATATAAGTTTAGTACTTGTTTACAAAGCCTGAGCAGCCTTATCATTTATTTACTCATTCTCTTATAATGGCTTATTTTTTTACCTCTTGGGGTACATCTACATAATTGTATCAAAACATATAAGTTGCATAAACACTATTCTGTCCTTCTACTTTTATGAAGCCTGCTGCAGTGTAGATTTCTATGTCGTTATGAGCATCAACATCAACCAGTACCATCATCTTAGATGGCAGGTTTAACCCTATTGCTTTTATAAGAAGAGCAAGCTCATAACCCTGATATCTGTACTCAGGTTTAACATAAATATCATAGGGTTCATTTTGCTCAAAACTATAGGTTACATCAAGATATCCTATCAACCGGCCGTCTTTTATAGCAAGCAATACTCTGAAACGGTCTTTAGCCGCAAGAATTCTATCTGCATTCCAATATGTTTCCCTGCTATGAAGTTCACAGTATTCTTTTCTCCATTTTTCAGTATATAATTCTATACTGCTTGTATCCATGTTCGGCACCACACCGGCATGAACCATCTTTTGCTGTTCAGTATCAAAAACGGCATTTTTTTCTCTTAGAACCCTGCATAATGCAGAATTTTTTGGATTAATAACAAAGTCTGCCTTATAACCCTGATACTTGCTCTCTAAGTGTAATAACATCCTTCTAAATGCTTCCTCATTTTTTGTAAATCCTATAAGCATTTCAATATAGTTTTTATCGGGAATAATACTCCACACAAATATTCCTTTTACTTCGCCATTGTCAATAACCACAAATGAATACTCATCTTTTCTTTTAACTGCACCATAGAGATTGTTTTTATCATATGCATAATGCGGATCATAATACAATGGATTATCTTCCAATTCTAAAATAAAGTCCAAGTATTCTTCAAAAGATTTGATTTCAAATATTTCCATTTATTTTATTCCCCTTAATTTAACCTAAATCATTCTTGTAACATTATTACTCGTTGATTCGGCAGATCCTCTTAACCACATCCTCGAACTCATACTTCTACTAAATTTCTCGTCCATATTGTCTTATATCCTCCAGTAAAAGCTCGTTTGTACAGTCATCCATATTTACTATATCCACGCTATAAAGTGTAGGTAATTCTTCTACTTTCAAATTATCACCTTTCTGCCTTATTATCTGAACCTGCATCATAAATAAGCCTTAGTAGGTTAAACTACTGGCTAAGTCGTTCTATAAACTCCTTGTCAATTTCATCCACCGTCATATCCGTATGTACGGATATATCTTTATTGTATGCATTAGTTAATATCCAGGCAGCATACGTCTTAAATTCTTCTGGAGTTTTTACACTATAATCAAATGCTTTGTGAGTTCCTCCGGAGCAATCTCCCCAATCAGAGAGGTATCCTATTATTTCAAAAAATGAATCATTATAAACTTCAAATTTTTTTGTTTCTCTAGCAGTTAAATACTGTGCAATACAGTTGTCAAAGGCATAATAGAACATAGGATTACGAAGTGGAAACGAATTTCTCTCCCTGTTGTGAAAATTTGCGTCAATTATATAAGACCTACGCACATCATCAATAGTAGGCTTTTCCATAGTTTTCACGGTAGTTTGGATATATTTATAAATTGTTTCTTTATCAAAAAAATGTCCGTTTATGGCAATCAGAGCCCCCCACATACCATCTTCATACTTAAATGCCATTACTGCACCGTTTTTATACTTACTTTCAACTGGAACAGGTGGTGCCACTCTTTTCTTAGGTTTCTTCTTAGGCACACTGATTTTCTCTAAAAATTCAGCAAGGTTAGTTATCCTTTTCTTGATGAATTTATCATCAGCTCCCAATTCCCTTGCAACTTCCAAGTCTTTTCCGCTTTGTATCGCTTCATTGACTTCATTTAACAAATCATCCTTTAGTTCGCCCACCTCCCAGAGGCAGTGTGCAAGACTAAACAAGACATCGTATCTGTCATCATCTTCCCCAGCAGGAAGCAATTCATTTTTTATATCTTCAGGTTCCTCACCGGCATTAAAACGCTCAAAAAACTCATCCTTAATATCACAGGATGTATCATTTCCAAATATGGCAGCACTCCAAGTTCCCATAAACATTCTCCTAAAATTTTGTTAATTTATATTTATAATTCTATACATTAATGAATATGTCGTCAATTCCCTAATAACTATTATATCAAATATATTATTATATTCAAAGAAAACAGTAAACCTTTTTTATAAACTTATGCCATAAAGCAAAATTAAAAAGCACCCTGTTACAGGTGCTTATCGTTAACATTTGACTGTATGGCTTGAACTAGAAATATCTTCCTTAAAGCTGACATTTATTCATCATATGTTAGATGGGGGTGGTTGAAATAGGACACATATTCTCCATAATCTATCTTTGTTTTATTCTTTCCATTCATATCGCATTTATAATACCTAAATCTCTGCTCATTATTTACATAATATTCCTGTTCGTATACTAAGCCTTTCCATAAAAGCATTCCATAAACAGCTTTTAGCTTAAATATGCTCTTTCCTGTGTCTGTCATAACTTCCATTAAGGCATTACTTGTATCTGAATGTGCACCACCTGCCATTACCCTATTATTTTTTACCTCAAATTGCATAAGCTGAGTTCCAAACTTTCTCTCTTTCATCTTTTTTGTCTTTATATTATAGATATACACTTTATCAATATACTTCGCATAATATACATCTATTATCTTTCCAATATATAGATATTTATTAGTACCCCCTAAAAGAACATAATCCTTACCTGAAAGCACTTTCGTTGCTTTCTTTGATTTAATATTCATTTTATATATAATACCCTTACCTGCCTTGTCTTTAGAATAGTATACTATTTTCCCGTCAGTAATTATATTCCAAGATGTTACATCCTTCTGAATAGTTGTATTCTTATCTGAACCCCAGGCAGATTTCTTAATTATACTCTGATTTTTCATTAGAATTTGTTCTATCCAAATCGTAATAATAACCGTCTATCAATAAAAACCGACCGGTTAATATTTTCTGAGTTTTTTTGCCAATACTATCCCAGGTTTTAATACTAGTGATAACATAAATACAACGCTCAAAACTAAAAATACTTATTTTTTTCTTAAATACCCTTTCAGCTTCATAGTTAATCTCCCTTTTTGCTTTATTTAACAGGTCGTGTATTTAAATCTTTACCACATCCAATTATCTCTTACACTACATAGGCTTATTATTAATCTGTTAGTGCAACATTATTAAATAGAACTCTAAGCACAAAACAAGCGTTTAACTCTCTTACCCTTAAAACTACTTTTTATTTTACTTTAAATTTCTTAATAATGGAATCCTGTCCTGACTTTGATACTGTAATTTCAATTTTACTCTTAGATTTTAACTTAGCATCTAAATTGATAGCAAAATTTCCATTTGCATTTGAAGTTACATAATAATATTTATCATTGTAATAAACTTTTACATCAGCATACCCCCTAGTCTTACCCTTAATTACTGCCGTTCCTCTCTTGTACTTTGTAAGTTTTAAGTCAGCACTGGCTATACATGGTTTAATTGTGTATTTACCAGTATAGTTTCTTGACTGTATTCTTATAAACACTTTCTCACCATTTCCAAATGCACTAAGGCTGTTATCAGCCTTACCTTTGTATATATTAGTTTCAGCAAGTTTTATTCCATCTTTATCTGTAATATAAGCTTTTGCGTCACAATCTGAGCTTATAACAAAGTTACACTCAGCTTTTTTAGGAACCTTAATAGAATAGCTGTCTACATCGTTTATTACTTCTATTTCACCAGATTGCTTTTTATTCGCTTTAAGCTTAAGTTCATTATCAAATCCACCCCAGTTATCATCATCTATAGTCTTTATCGACAGGTTAAAATCATTTTTAGGCAAATCTCCCCAATACGGCTTAACTTTAATAAAATATGCCATGCCTGCTTTTATCTTGATTCTGTCTGCGTAGGCATCTGTAGATGGTGATATTTTAGTATATATTGCTTCATTTCCACCATTATGACTTGTAATTTTTATATCACTTATTTCAACACCATTATTATCTAATAAACTTATACATTGTGGTACATTTGTATAGTTTGTAAGTGATATTACTACCCACTTATTGCCAATATTAGATGGAACATCAAATCTGAAATATTGTGGTTTATTCTCAGCATAATTACTAACTACTGCTCCATTTAATGGAATATTCACCGCTTCCTCCATTGTGTCCTTATATCCTGCTTTAGCTGGTTGTAATGTCATAAGTGCACTAAGCACCATAACCATACCAAATGCTATTACTTTTCCTTTGTTAAACTTCGTGTTCATTTCCTTTTTCTCCTTTTTACTTTTTTATGATTTTATTATACAAGACCATTTGAACAAAATATGTCCATTTAATCTTGATAATCAACTTACTCAACATATATAAGCTTTCATTACAAGTCTTACATTTTTTTATTAAGATATATTTAAAATAATAACATATTCTTAATGTTATTTCAATAATAACATCATTTTATTATTGATTATATTTAAAATTAATCCTTTATAATATGTTGTAAAGGAATGGGATTATTATGGAAAAATTTTTGTAAGAAATAGAATTACACAATTGAGATTGAGTAAAGGACTTTCAGAATATCAACTTAGTTATAGCTTAGGACATAGCAGGGGGTATATATATATATTTCCTCGGGCAAGTCTTTGCCCTCTATGAGTGAGTTTTTTTGCAATTTGTGATTTTTTTAACATAACACCTGCGGAATTTTTTTAACACTGAACACTGTCACCCCGAGTTTTTTTCTAAAGCCTTAGATGGTATACAGGATTTAAATGATGATGACATATTAATTATACTTACTTTGATAAATCGATTAAAGAAAGACAATTCTAATTAATGCTTAAATTACGAAAATTTACCTATAAATAAAACATAACCACCAGCATAGCTGGTGGTTTAGAGACTATGAAAATAAGTCTGTAAATAAAAATCTTCTATGATAATATAGGGTGGAAATCTCTCAGATAGGATTTATTACCTGATACAAGTAGATAAATTAAATTAGTTAGCGACCACAAAATCTGTTTTACTAAAATTCTCAGTTTCTAAAATATCAAGTAAACGAAATGCCGGTCCTGTCGGATGCGTTCTACCACTTTCCCAGGCCTCTACGGTCTTTTTTTAGATACTCCCATATATGATGCAAAGACGCTTTGAGTCATACCTACCTTTTTGCGGATCTCCTTAATTTCAACATTGGAGTATTCCTTGACAGGCATTATCATATATGTTTGTACTTTAGCTTTTCCTTTACCCTTTTCATAATCGATAGCTTCTTCTAATCCTTGTTTTAAATCATCAAATAACGAACTCACACCAACCTCCTATTCTTTGCAACTTCTTCTTTTAATGCTTTAACAAGTTTTTTAATTGCATTTTTTTCTTCCATTGTCAGATTTTCCTGTTCTTTTTTCTCAAATGCCGTTATTAAATATATTACTTCATATTCAGTAAAATCCGTATAGCATACCCTCACACTGCCACTCTTACCTCTATTTTCTAGCGGAAATCTAACTTTTCTTATTCCACCAGTTCCTTCCATAATCTTACCCGATTCCGGATTTTTTAACAACATTATTTGCAGCAATTTAAGTTCATCATCTCCAAGTCCTATTTCTTTCCATCTTTTAGTAAATATTGGCACCTCTATAAAAGTTCTTATCATTAAAACAACCTCTCATTTATATTAATTTCTATTTTATACCCTATTTTATAGGGTGTCAATCTTATTTTCTATAATATACAATTTTCTTTTATTGACTACTACACAACATTTCTCATTTACATGAAGCTACAGCCTTGGTGCTATCGAATCAATGGCGATATTGCCAAAAAGTGCAGTAAACCTTTTACAGATTTACTGTCATTAACTTTTCCTACTCTAACGAATCAAAATCAAAGGCTGCCGCCTTGGTATAGTTGGTTACCTTTGCCTCAATCATCTACAGTCATATTCGTATGTGCGGATATATCATTATTGTATGCATTAGTTAATATCCAAGCAGCATATGTCTTAAATTCTTCTGGAGTTTTTACGCTATAATCAAATGCTTTGTGAGTTCCTCCGGAGCAATCTCCCCAATCAGAGAGGTATCCTATTATTTCAAAAAATGAATCATTATAAACTTCAAATTTTTTTGTTTCTCTAGCAGTTAAATACTGTGCAATACAGTTGTCAAAGGCATAATAGAACATAGGATTACGAAGTGGAAACGAATTTCTCTCCCTGTTGTGAAAATTTGCGTCAATTATATAAGACCTACGCACATCATCAATAGTAGGCTTTTCCATAGTTTTCACTGTAGTTTGGATATATTTATAAATTGTTTCTTTATCAAAAAAATGTCCGTTTATGGCAATCAGAGCCCCACACATACCATCTTCATACTTAAATGCCATTACTGCACCGTTTTTGTACTTACTTTCAACTGGAACAGGTGGTGCCACTCTTTTCTTAGGTTTCTTCTTAGGCACACTGATTTTATCCAAGAACTTATTCAGATTGTCGCTTCTTTTCTTTAGGAATTTATCATCAGCTCCAAGCTCTCTTGCAACTTCCAAGTCTTTTCCGCTTTGTATCGCTTCATTGACTTCATTTAACAAATCATCCTTTAGTTCGCCCACCTCCCAGAGGCAGTGTGCAAGACTAAACAAGACATCGTATCTGTCCTCATCTTCCTCAGCAGGAAGCATATCATTTTTTATATCTTCAGGCTCTTCACCGGCATTAAAACGCTCAAAAAACTCATCCTTAATATCACAGGATGTGTCATTTCCAAATATGTCAGCACTCCAGGTTCCCATAAACATTCTCCTCAAATTTTTGTTAATTTATATTTATAATTCTATACATTAATTAATATGTCGTCAATTCCCTAATAACTATTATATCAAATATATTATTATATTCAAAGAAAACAGTAAACCTTTTATTTACTTTGTCGCTGACTATTTTTGAACTCACTTAAGAATATAGCTTATAAGTCTATTTTTTTAATAATTCTTTTCTACTTTTCTAATTTTTTTATGTTTTTGCTATAGAACTTTGGTTTGATTAGTGGTATTATCATAACAAAAGACAGTTATTACAGTTAAGATCAAAAAGGGGAATATATGGATATAAAATATTCTAAACAGGCTAACAAATTTCTTGACAAACAGAATGAGATTACCAGGCAGCGAATAAAAGTTGCTATAGAAAATTTGCCAAGAGGTGATGTTAAAAAATTAACAGGTTCTCCATATTATCGCCTAAGGGTGGGAACATATAGAGTTCTATTTGATAGACAGTTTAATGTGATTTTTATTGAAAAAATAGATAATAGAGGACAGGTATACAGAAAATAGGAGGTATCATACATGAACGCTACAAAAGAAAGAATTATAGGTGCTATAACCGTTATGGACAACAGTGAAGCCGACAGGCTTTGGGATATTATATCTACACAATTCATTCCATCTTGGGATGATATTGAGGAAATTGAACCTGATGAATGGGATTTGCAAATGTTGAAGGATATTGAAAACAATCCTGATTGCAAAACTTTGAATAGTTATATTGATTAACAACATTTTGAACTCGTGCAAAACATTTCTCATTTTCGTGAAAAACCCTTGCAAAACATTTCTCATTTTCGTGAAAAACCTACGTAAAACATTTGCTAATTTCGTGAAAATGAGTTATTAAACATTATAAAAACTACTTATTTAAGGCATTTATATGGATATCAAGGAGGAAATATGGTTTTTAAGAGAAAAATACATTCCGCTTTATATGGCAGGGCTTTTGTAGATAAGGCTTTTATACCTACTACTGAGGGTAGCGTTTAAGCATGGCAGTTGACATACAATTGGAGCCTTACATAGCATGTATGAGCTTTTTGCACTCTCTACAACTCACACATTAAAGAGAATACTTCAAGTAAAATCAAAACCAATAACGCAGAAAGCGATTTTTCTTCTGAACCGAAGAAAAACCGCCCTGCGTTATGTATGATCGCGCGCCGGCGGTCATAACTGCGATGTATAGATTAATCCACATTTTTTGTGGATACAATTCAAATTCAACTGATTTTGGAAATTCTGAAAATCCCCCCTTCATTTCCGGAATACCATTCAGATACCGAAGTAAACGCTATATTGATAGCTCCACGCTCCGAAATCTGCCTTATACTTCTCAGCGGATATAGATGAGCTCTCTGTAATACCAATACAAGTGTAAAAATCCTCCCGGATACCCTTGTATATTCCTCATATCTTTTTAATATTTCAGCTGTTTCCCAGTCATATCCTGTTTCAACATATTCGTATATGTAAGTTTCACCTTCGATCTGAATAGTAAGTGGAATAAATACAGGCCTTAAATCATTTACGAACCTTACTTCATCAATAGAAAACCATTTCATCCCCTCATTTCTTTGAAGATTACCTAAAACAATCTGACTCCACGTATAATTTGTAAGCAGATGAACCATCTGATTTCTGTATCTGTTTCTTATTTCATAGAGCCTTTTTAGCGAATCTGTCTTTATACCCATTTGTTCAGCAATATAATATCCGTTTCTTCCTGTTTTATATAATCGAAGTATCTCTTTCTTTTTTTCACCATCTTCAAAGTCTTTATATTCCCTTGACATCACATATTCCTCCACTAGGGATTCCTTAACCATTTTCTTCAAAATCTTTACAATTGTAGTTTTTCCGATAACTCTCCCCTTCATTCGCATAAACTGACTTAGTTGATTTACTGAAAGAGCTTTGAGCGACATAAGAAGTGAGATAATCATCAATTCATCATTTCCGGGTACTTCTATATCAGAATGATTCATCTGCGACCCGGAATATTTCTCCATTAATACGCCTTCCGTTATAAATAATGGTTTACTGGAAACCACATCAGTGGTAATGATATCTTCGCTCTCACTGCAACAATCATAAAAACTCTTCTGATGCCATTTCGAATATATATTTTGCATAAGCAGCCTCCTTTTCTTCATCCCCATGGATGTTCAGTATTTGAAATTCATCCTGGTAACTATCAATACGCCTGAGAAAATCTCCCTGAGCCTCACCTGTACTTTCATATTTATCTATTTTAGGTGACATAACCTCTATTTGAAAATTATGTATTGCATTATAAAGCTCTTCGTTACTCATATCCTGCTCCTTCCTACCCATTTATGTAATCAAGCCACTCCCTCAGGCCCGTGAATTGTCTGCTCTCGTTTAGTCCCGTAATATACAGATTTTCACGGTCATCATCCGGATTCTCAAAAATCTTTTCATAAATGAGCCTGTACTGCTTTTTCTCAGCCTCATTAAGAAACATTATGAGCCTGTCTTCATCCATATACCTGTAATAATTAATCCAACCTCTGTTGAATGTGCCCTGCAAATCCCACCATTCCTGTGCCCCGGGATTTTTCCTGTTAATATGTACTTTCATTTTTGTATACATTTTTTCTTTTACTTTACCATCCAAATCCATATAAATATTACCTTTATCGTCTCTGTACCATGTGTAGCCCAAAAATCTGATATTTCCGAAAGTCACTATCTTTGTTTTATCCTGGTTAACTTTCAGCCGGCACTTTTCCTCCAGAAATCTCTCAATTATGATTTCGTTTGAGCTTGCCTCATCATATCCGTTAAAAAATACTACTGCATCATCCGCATATCTGAGAAATCTCAATCCTTTATCTGCAAGAAAATTGTCAAATTCATTCAAATATATATTAGCAAGAAGCGGAGATAGTGGGGATCCCTGAGACAGACCGATGTATTTTCTATAAATATGACATCCATAAACAACCTTTGTTTTCAAATATGCCTTAATCGTCGCAAGAATAGCTTCGTCATTAATATTTCTCATCAAAACTTCCATCATGAGCTTATGGTCAACAGTATCAAAAAAGCTCTTGATATCAAGATCAAGGGTAGTATCGTATCCTTCTCCCAGTATTTCATCGCACTTTAATATTGCATCCTTCTGCCCTCTTCCTCTTCTGAACGCATAGCTTTCGCTACTGAAGGTACTGTCATAGAATGTATCCAGTAATAAGTACAAAGCCATCTGTATCACGCGATCTATCAGGCATGGTATTTCCAAAATCCTCTTTTCCTTTTTTCCGGGTTTTGGAATCAGATGCTTCTCAGCAGGTTCCGGAACATATTCACCTAGGAGCAGCTGCCTTTTTATTCTTCTACCATTTCGTTTCCAATATTCTGGAAGATCAATACCACGTATATTATCAACTCCGGCTCCCCTATTTTTCCTCGACATCTTTTTAAATGCGATATCAAAGAATCCTTTTTCAAACATATTGGTCATTGTAATATCCGATGCATCTCCCATGCACTTTTTCCTCCTGAATCCACTTCATAAAGCTGTATTTTGACTTCTCTTTATAATCAAGAGGTATATAGTCTTCGTATTCTGATATTTCCATATCTTCTGATTCTGCTTTACCCATCACATGCAACTCACATATTTCTCCGAGAAATCTTTTAACGGCTTCAACAGCACCTGGCTTAGGCTCTAATCTGCAGATAGTGGCCTTATCTTTTTTTTGATAATCCTTAAAATAATATCTTTCATAAAAACCGTTTTGTGACATTCCCTTCGTTTCATCTATCCCCATTATACGAAGTTCTTCGGGGAAATAGCGAAGATGACCCCTGTTAAGACTGCAACTGATTCCAATAACCTGATCTGTATTATGAGCTATAGCTGAAATATTATTTTTGAACTCCTTCCGTATGCTGACCATCCCCTCAAGATCATCCACAATAAGAATATCTGTCTTTACTTCCTTATTAGCAAGAATTCTTCCTGCACTACCTGGAGAGACAAATATAATCTGTGTATTCGACGAATCACTTTATCCTTATCTTTAGCAGAGCCTCGGACGACTGATGCCGAACATACATTTCCAGCTACTGATATGGCTCTTCTCCACCTCTCATGAATTGCAGGATAAGATGCAATAACGACCACTCTTATATTTGTGTCAAAGCATATTTGCTTTACAATGGCATCTGCTGCAGCCTGTAGAGCATCCGAGAAAATCATTTTCACATTACTCATCACTATATATCCTCACAAAGATTTTCTGTACCCCATACGCATCTGTTCTGGCTTTTCCAGTACTATTTCCATCGTAGACTTTCCAACCACCGATCTTTTTTAGTATTCCTTCCAGTTCAAAAGCGTCACTTCTTTTCATCATTTTTCTTTCCTGCCCCAAGCATTCACACCACAGCTCCATAAGGCAGATCCTGTCTCCGGCAGTATTATCCAGATATTCACCTATCAGCCCCTGTCTCGGATCTGATTCCATAGCAAGGCGTTGCTCTCTATCTGCTGCGATTTCCATTTCTTTATCAAGATACAGTTTTTCTCCATTTTTATATCGCATCACTGCCTCTGCCCACAGCTGATCGATTTCGGAGTCTGACATATTCCAAGCTTTCCTTTCACTGTTCTCATTTACCTGTACCGGCCAGAATCTTCTGTTACCGGTTATATCGCGAAGAAAGCCATCAGATGAGTTTGTTGTTGCAACAATGATACATCTTCTTGGATGTGCTTCAACATACGTTCCATATGGGATTCTGTACTGGTCATCGGTTCGGGACAGAAATGATTTGATTGTCTCTACATCAACCTTCTTTAAGCCTGCCAGTTCCGATAGTTCCATGATCCATACTCCCTGGAGTTTCTCAGCAGCTGTCTTATCTTTCATGTCTGAGATAGTCATGGAATCCGAATACCAGTTCTTTCCCAATTTGGCAAATACTGTGCTCTTCCCTATTCCCTGTGCCCCACACAATACAAGGACTGAGTCAAATTTCAGTCCGGGTTCAAAAATTCTTGCCACTGCCGCCGTAAAAGTTTTTACTGTTACACTTCGTACATATTCTGTATTTTGTGCACCAAGATAAGTAACAAGCAATGATTCCAAACGCTTTCTCCCATCCCATTCAAGATTATCGAGATACTTCCTCACCGGATGAATACGCCTTTCAGCACTTAAATAAGCAAACATGGCATCTCTGCATTTTGCAGGAGCATACAAGCCATAATTCTTTTCAAGGTACATTTCAAGACAGGTAAGATCTGTATTCTTCCAGCTTCCGTCTCCTCTGTTCCATGCCACGCTTCCATCCACATCTATACAATTCTTCATTTCATTGAAAAAAATGTTTTTCAGTGACTTATCGTTTTTAAGAATTATCGCTATATTGGGCATTGTACACAACAATACACCCCTGTCGTCATGTTTAAGATCCTTTCCCCATTCTTCACCAGTCATTTCCATATGAACTCCTTCCAAAGAGAAATTCCGGATTTACTCCATATTTATCAATCCTTAATTTTATACTTATTTCTTTATACACTCTGTCGTTAAGATAAAAAGGTATATTTGCAAGTATCCTACAGCCCCTGACATTTACCGTTCTGATTCCTAATTTTATAAGTTCCCCGGATTTTTCCAAGCAGATCATCTCTGCCACCTGATAAGCCAAGTTCCTTATCAGCCTTGGAATACTTATCATAAAGCCATAACCATCCCTTATACTGTACACAGTATTTTCTATCTTCTGTGGTCTGTTAATAAGTAAAACTCTTCCTGTCTTATGCCTTATTATCAGTGCCTGTCCAACCCACGAAAGCGTATATTCTCCAAACTCTTCACTGCTATGTTTATCCATGACTCTGTTCAAAGCATCGGTAAACCTTTTTGTGTATGAATAGAGTTTATCCGTTTCATCTGTGCCTAAACCGTATTTACATGACCTGTCTGCTGCATATATCGATATTCCGGCCTGATGCATTAAAACCTTCTGCTCAAGATTACGAAATTCCATTATGCAATATTTCCCATCCATCATTTCAGGAAGATACCGTTGTATAAACTCCGGGCTTCTGCCTCTATCACCGTTCCACACAGACTTGGCATCTAAAGATAAATATCTGACTGCCGCTATATTTGCAGCATAACTTAAAGCATATTCATTCTTTAATTTGACCGCTGAGATGGACTTTACTTCATCAACACTGTCTTCACCATCCATACTCATTTCTTTCCATTCCCGATATCGCTTATCCCAGTACCTCCTGTCACGAATTCCCCCCTCTTGCAGCCATGCTTCTTCCACCATACTGTCTACTATTCCCTTCCGGATACCATGACAACGTATTCCTTCATACAGAAATCCTATAGTCTGTATCCTGCACCATTGAACGAATTCCTGCTCAAGATTCACTACAGCAGACATGTACTTTTTCATATTCTGCCATTCTTCTGTATGTGCTTCCGGATTGAGCATTTCCCCAAAATATTTATCCGGATAACAAAATGACAGATAATCTTTTTCATATTTCTTAATCAATCTTCCGGCTGCAGGAAATATTTCTGCCAACCTTTTTCATCTGCATCTTGTTCATCACAGATTCCGAGCCAGGCGAGTCTTCTCCCAATGCTTATCCATGAGCCTTGTCCCTGATGTCTTCTGACATTGCAGATTCTCAGCATTTCGGAGAAAATGAAATATGGTAGAATATAAAATTTTCTGACATCATTATTGTGGAGTCTGTTTATAATTCTATCTGGTATACATTCCTTGCACATTTCAACTATTACAGGCTCTTCATCGGAAACTTTGGCAGCAAATATAAGCCCCTTTTTTCTTGTATCACCTCTGTAATAGGCAAAATGTATGAACATTTCCTCCGAATTGCCATTCATTTTTACCGCCTCCAATCTTATTCATCTTCAGAAACCGGTACAAATTCATCACTTGCACTTATCTTCCCGCCAATCGGTGATCCGTCTCTGATTTTCTGGATATTACCCAGCCAGACCCCTATCCCTTTATTGCCACTGCAATTATAACCATAGAAGACAAGGCTTACTTTCCCATAACATCCCGAGTACACCTCTGTGGGATCCGTAATCGGTTTGATCGATTTATCCACAATCTGTGGCTGTTCATTACATTTTGCATTAAGGTAATAACAGTTTCTATAATTTGCATTTCCCGGCTTTTCCTCATCTCCATCATGCAAAGGCGATTTTAAATTTGACGGAACACGCCCTCCCCATTTCCCCGAGGACTTTTCCTTGACATAATCTATTGCGTCATAAATGAGATCCAGAGTCTTGCTGTCATCTTTTGACACGATTGCTGACATTGAATACTTATCATTTCCATAAATAGACGATGGTCTCCAGCAATTGAAATATGCAAATCTGCATGGAATGACTATTCTGTTTTTTCTTTGTGCCATAATGTCTCTCCTTGTATATTACTATCTTCCAATTCCGATTCATATTTAAGCAGAAGCAGTTCTGTCGCATCTTCTGCAAGATGTAGTGCCTGCCCTATCTGTCTTATAAATTCTGTCATTAACTCATTTCCCATACACTTCCCTTCTTTCTATGTAGGATACTTGGCGCATCAGTCTTCCATCTATCAGATGGGAGAGAGTCGGTGCTCTCACCCAGTCTTTCTGTCTGCGAAGCTGAGCAAGACTTTTACCATATTGAAAATACTTATATACAGCCGGGCTGAACCTTGTCAACATTAGCAACTGTGTATTCCCATCACCATGATAATAGATTTCAAGCATCCCGTAATTGTCCTTCATTCGCTCCGCAAAAATTACGTTTTTCCTCATATGAACCTCCGGTTATCTCCACATTGGATGATTATGGTTGGTATAGAATCTGACAGGATCAGTACTGTTACTGTAGCACCAACACCCGGCAACCTCTGAAATGAATCTCCACTCCTTATCCTCAAGTGGTCCCGGTACTAGATGCTCCCAGCTCCAGTTTCCATATCCATTTGCTTTTCTTTCTGATATTTCCTTTCTAAAACACATAGCAATATCATATAAATTCATAGCTCTTCCTCCTTATCGATATTCTTCATAACGATTCATAATAGGTGTAAGATCAGTTGACGATGTTACAACCGAATCTCCGTAATACAGAACGTAATTCACTCCTGAAAGCACTATCTTTACGATTTGCCCGCAGGCATACTTTGATACAACAATGTTTTCATACATAGGCATTCTCCTTTGTTAATTGTGGATATCATGTAGCTCTTGCTAATAAGCAATCTGATACCCTGCGATATACGCTAATGCGCTAGTAACGTCAATATAATGAAATAAATCAAAGCATAGGCATCAACCTCCTTTCCAGCTCCAACGCAAGGTCCGTTTACCTTGTTGAGCTAATGATACATTAATTTGGGGGTTTTGTAATCTCGTTAACATCTTTTTTATATACTATTTTTATCCCAAAACTTCACCTCTTTTCTTGAAATCTCATTTATATCTCCAGAAAATTGATATAAAAATGAGATTAAAAAAAAGAGCTGTGCAAGTATACACAACTCTTATTATAATTTATTAAGTTCGTTATGTATGATCGCGCGCCGGCGGTCATAACTGCGATGTATAGATTAATCCACATTTTTTGTGGATACAATTTTAGACATTATTAATACTTCCTTGTAAATATTACTGAAAACTGAAAAGTTTTCTCACCATTATTAATAACGGATATCTCTACTTTTGAGTTACCAAGATCACGCTCAAGATCTACACTAAACTCCTGTACAGCATCTCCTTTAAGCATATTATTAATTCTTGAAGTGTCAAAAGTGTAAAGATCTATTCCTGTATATTCATCTAAAATCTTCGCTAGCTCTTCTACTCTTGTATCGATATCTATATTACCAGAAATCTGAAGTTCAGTCGTATGCCTCTCTAAACCATCACTATAAGACACGCTATCAACACCAAGTTCTCCATCAGTACCCTTAGAAAATTTGAAGGAAACATACTTATCATACTCATAATTAGAAGTACCTGTCAATTTAGAATCGCTATTAAATAGCCCCAATAACTTTGAGTAAAAATCGTTAGTAAAGACTAACCTATGCTTAACGCAAGCCTTGAATACATCAGACATTGTAAAATCAACATACTGCTTTTTTGCTCGCTCAAATAATAAAGCACTACGGTCACCAGTTATATCCCATGACACAGAGCCTGCTTTAAGTCTTGCCTTTATTTCACCTTTTGCAATAGAATCCAACTGCTTTTGAGTAATATCTAAATTAAGTCCTACAACTTTCATAGTACTTAAAAAATCATTTAAACCATAACTACCTGAATCAGACTTTTCAACGTAAACCTCTAAACATGATAAACAATCTTTAGCTATAAGTTTAAATGAGTAAAAAGAATCATCATACTTTACTAAATAATTAGAGGACTTACCAGCAGCTGTCTCTATCATAATATCACTACCACCACCATCTCGATACTTTCTATCTAAAGCTATAACTTCATCAGGTGCAGAAGGGTAACCATCTTTACCTATAAGTAATTCATTTAAAGCTTTCTCAATATTAATTGTAGAAATATCAACATCATTAGTCCAAATCTTAGAAGCTGACTTTACTCTAAGCTCGACGACAGGTAAATCTTTATTTTCTTCTTCATTAGAAGTATAGTCGTCTAAAACTTCTTCAACTACTTCACTAGGCTTAAGATTAGGCTGAGTATCTTTTTTAGACTTTTTAACTTTCTTCTTACCTTTCTTAGCTTTCTTTTTATTTTTCTTACCCTTCTTAACTTTCTTTTTCTTTTTCTTTTTCTTTTTATCTTTCTTTTTATCAATGGCTACCTTAGCTATAACGCTTCCTAAATCCTCAGCAGCATATGTTGTTACGGAAAGAACAAGAGATGCTACTAACATAAAAATAAATCCCACAATTTTCTTCATAATAAAATTCTCCTTTTTATTAATTTTTATAATTTAATTGTTACGATAAGACTTACTTATCTTTTCCTTCAAAAAAGCCCCTACCCGGCAGACTTTTCTACCAAACAAGGACCTCTGACAGATGGGAGAGAGTCGGTGCTCTCACCCGCGAATGACCTCCTGTCTTTTCCTTTCCAGCTTAGGGGTTTAATGTCGTTTTTCTCGACCTTAAACCTGGCAGGGTTAAAATAAAATCTTAGTTCGAAATCACCATTCTCTCTAATAATGAGTGGCGCCTCGTCTCGCGACAGAAAGTCACTACCGTCATGTTCGCAAAAATTACCATATCGTCATCGTCATTCATAGCATCACCTCCTATTATCATATCATAAAACAACGATATCTGCAAATGTTGCTTATGATAGTTGCCTATGATAAATATAAAAATATAAATACTATATGTACCTAAAAGACAACAGCGTGCCCGTACGAGATGTTCCGCATCATCGGCAACGGCAACCGTATTATGGGAACAGGGATATCTCAACCTTCTTCCGGACATATTTTCTTGCAGATGAACTAAACTTTTCTATCAGTTTCTCACTCATCTTGTGGTATTCTGCCGATTTTTCCCTGTCCATTTCTACTGTCAATGCCAGCTCCGCATACGCCTGAGCCAGAAGTACTTTATATTTACCGGTAGACTCTCTGGAATATTTACTCCATATTGCTGCGGCTTTAAGCAGATATTCTTCAGATTTTTCATTTTCACCCATACGCCTGTATAATCTTCCAAGATCATAGTTGTTTTCTGCGCTGTAAACATCGTACATAGAAACATTAACATTGTTAATCTCACCTAGCAATAATGATACCTGCTTCAAATATTCCTCTGCTTCTCTGTATTTTTTAAGATCAATATTTATATTCCCCACTTCAGACAGACAACTGATTCTTTGACGTTTTTCCTTTTCAGTTGTATAGCTAAATTTATCTAATATGCTCATTGCCTCACTAATAATCCTCTCAGCATCTTCATACTGTCCCTGTCTTCTTAATATCAGGGAATAGTTTCGACACGCTTTTGTAAGTTTTGTCAGCGAAATCTCAGGATTACTGCTTGCGCACGTCCGATAGATATCAATCACTTCCTGGGCTAAATCCGCAGATTTATCATAATTTCCCATTCTTCTATACAAAACAGAAATATTGTTCAAAATACCGGCATATCCCAGCTTATCCTCTATTTCCTGAATCTGATCTCCCTGTTTTGTCTCATACAATGGAGCATATATATTGAGAGCCTTTTCTGCCAATTTTAATGCCTTTGTGAGATTAAAGCAATCACTCTCATAAATCGCTATATATCTGTACAATAATGATACAATCCTTTTTCCTCGTGGAGAATGCATATCTTCTTCAGAAATAAATTCTTCCATATTTTTAAGTTTATCGTGCATTAAAGTGTATCTCTTTGCCATCCACATACACTTTGCAATACCTGCATTCAATTCAATGTAGTCTAATCGATTATTAGGAGGTACATAAGCAGCAGCTTTTTTGAAATATTCTTCAGCCAAAGTATTATTCCCTGTCTTAAAATACATTTCACCGGCAACATATAAAAATCTATAGTTTCTGATATCCTGTCCCACTTTATTGTAATCCGACTCTTCTTCCAGGATAAGTTTCTCAGCATCTCCGTATTTCCCGGTATCAGTAAGAAAAGCAAGATATTCGTACACAATATTCTCATACTCAGCAGTGCATTTTGCTGCCTTCCGTAATTCCTTATATATATTTACAATCAACTCCGTTTTATTATTTTCGTTTAACACCCTCTTACTTGCAATCAAATATCGTCTGGATTGAATATATGCTCTTATAACCTCATCCGCCTTAACTTTATTGGCAACGGCACTGTTATATTCTTCGTCCCAATCACTTTTATTAAGAAGTTTAACAGCCTCTTCATATCTACCGCCATTTACAAATGATTCAACCTTTGTATTAAGTTCATCCAGAACACTTCCCGTCTGTTCAATACCTATAGCTATCATCTGACAGTCACAGATAATATTCTCATATTGCCTTATACTTGTCGCTATGTCACTACGCCGTGAGTCTAATTCTGTCAAAGAGGCTACATCGCCTTTATTTTCAATCTTCATACAGTCATACTGTTCATTTAACTGAGCATATTTTTGTCTGAGTGTGATAAGCGTATTTGTGGAAAACATCGGATGGTCAGAGAGATCTACTCCAGGTATTCCGTTTAAATAAAGTACCTCTGAGCGTATCTCTGCTTTGGGTTTCTCAGCAATTTCACAGCTTAAGAACAATCTGGCTATTTCAAACAGTATTTCAGAATCCTTCAAGTACTCTCGTATCTGAAATTCAGTGCGTGAAGATTCTGAAAATAAATCAATAGCCTTTTTACTCTTCTCTGTAGTATTTACATATACAACAGGTTTGGAATCAAATCTTTCAGAATGTCCGGATGTATATTCTATCAGCGAATCCATCTCCGGATTACACATATTATCTGCTACAATAAAAACATAAGAGCTGCCTTTTATTACATTTTTAACCATCTCAGTGGCTCTTTTTTCCTTTGCCGTACACGAAATAACCGGAAGCTCTAGCATTTCTTCGGACATTGCCTGCAAAAAAGCACTCTCTAGATTTTTTATGTTTTTCCCTAATCTCAGACTTCGATCCGTATCCTCTATTGACAGGATTATAGTAATTACCTTTATATAATTCCTGTCATCTTCCAAAGATGCGCTCACTCTTGTCTGCTCCACCGTCTTCCTTATCAGCTTCATTTCCTTGGGAAACAATGATATATGTGTTATTGTCTTGATATACCGTACTATCTTCTCTTCACACAGATTAAATATGAGTTCTTCATCTTTGTCATTAAAACCACATGACATCGCAAATACACCTTGTAGCTGTTCTCTTAAAATCTTCGTCTTATCCGCACGCGAATCATTATTTTTGCTGTTTTTTATTGGTAGGTAAAAGTTATTCCACAGTAATGCATTCAATATATTTTCATAGTTTCCCGCAGCTTCATTAATTGGACAAAAATTGTCACAAATCTCCTCTCTGTGTCTTGCATTTATCTCATCTCTTCCGAAAATCGAGGCAGAGTACTCTCTAATCTTCTTCCTATGTCTTCCAAACGTACTCCTTGATGGAATACGGATTTCACCGGTAATTTTCCATTCATTTTCTGTATTATTTTCTACATACTCATGGCAAATTGCATCAAGATCCGCCCCCGGTCCGCAGAACATATCCTCCACGCTTCCGCCCCTATCGCCACCTGACATACGCGCAAAATCAAGTAGATTGTAAAACAGGCTCTCGTTCTCTACGATTTTCCTCATAATCCCCCCCTAGTATAGCGTTTAGCTATCAGATGTTATTTGCCTTAAGGCATTTTATTATCTATTTATTATATACTCAGGAATTTACTCTGAAATATGTCAGTTTGTGCCAACACCCATACTATCTTATATCCTTCCAACAAAAGCCATCTCATTAACATAATTTTATTATATTAGCTTTACTTATAAAAGTCAACAAGCTATTATGAGGAAAGGACTTTTGCTAGCCTAATTAAATAGCTCTTTTTAATAACTATAATACTTTAATACATCAGTCCATCTAATGACTTAACTTACTTTACTGTAGAGCTTATATAATCATAGGCTCGAAATGGAAAAAAATACTATGTCTACTTTTTTTGACTGCTACAGACTGCTACATTCATTTCTTATTTTCGTGAAAAACTCTCGTAAAACATTTCTCATTTTCGTGAAAAACCTATGTAAAACATTTGCTAATTTCGTGAAAAATGAGTTATTATATATTATAGAAAACGCTTATTTAAGGCATTTATATAGATTGCAAGGAGGAAATATGGTTTTTAAGAGGAAAATATATTCCAAACTTTTGGATTGGAAAGAATTGTCATCAGGTGAAACCGCAGTTATGCTTGAAGGGGCAAGAAGAATCGGAAAAAGCACCTTAGCCTTGGAGTTTGCTAAAAATGAATATGAGGACTATATCCTACTTGATTTTGCTAAAGAAAATAATGATATTAAAAATATCTTTTTGGAGAATCTCAGTGATTTAGATGCTTTCTTCAGGAATTTATTTTTGCTTAAAGGAAAAAATCTTAAAGAAAAGAAATCTGTAATAATATTTGATGAGGTTCAACTTTTCCCGCAGGCAAGGCAGGCTATTAAATATCTTGTAGCAGACGGCAGGTACGATTATATTGAGACAGGTTCTCTTATTTCTATCAAAAAAAATGTTAAAGATATTTTAATTCCTTCAGAAGAATATAGGTTAAAGATGTATCCTATGGACTTTGAGGAGTTTTTATGGGCTTGTGGAGATGAGGTAACTATGCCTGTGATTGAGGATAGTTTTAAAAAGAAAAAGCCTTTAGGCGAAGCCGCCCATAGAAAAATAATGAAAACCTTCCGTACTTATATGGCTGTTGGAGGTATGCCACAGGCTGTAAAAGCTTTTACTGAAGGCAGACCCTTTGATCGTATTGATTTTATTAAAAGAAACATTCTAGATTTATATGAGTCTGACCTAGCGAAATATGATGATGAGAACAAAGAAAAAGCTTCTGTTATTTATAAAACAATTCCTGAACAGCTTGAAAACAAAAACTCACATTTTAGATTCTCGCTAATTGATAAAAGTGCAAGATATAAAAACTATGTAGAAGCTGTTAACTTTGTTGCAGAATCAATGATAGGCAATGAATGTATAAATGTAACAAAGCCCGAAATTATGCTTGAACTTTTTGCAGATAGAAGTAATTTTAAGTTATATCTTGGAGATACAGGGCTTTTAGTCACACAAATAATGAAAAATGCTGACGAGACTGATGAAAATCTTTACAAGTCACTAATTTTTGATAAATTAAGCGTTAATCAGGGAATGATAATTGAGAATATAGTTGCTCAAATGCTTAAAGTAAGTGGGTATGACCTGTATTTTCATGAATTTTTACATATGCCTAATGGCTCTGATAAAGAAAAAAAATATGAAATAGATTTTATGATTGTAAAAAGCAAGAAAATCTGTCCGATAGAGGTAAAATCATCAGGATATAAATCTCACAAGTCTTTTTGATTATCTTATCGATAAATATAAATTAAAGACTTTGGACAAATATATTATATATACTAAGGATTTTAAAGAGGAAGATGGTATAACATATATTCCACTTTATATGGCAGGACTTTTGTAGATAAGGCTTATAATTCCACGACTAGTGGCGGATTATAACTTTATCCCATAAGAGATGTGCGCCGCTAGGCGTACCCTAAAAAATGACAGTAAACCTTTTACAGATTTACTGTCATTAACTTTCCTATTCCAACGAATCAAAATCAAAAGCTGCTGCCTTGGTATAGTTAGTTACCTTTGCCTCAAAGAAGTCTGTCTTTGTGGCATTTAAGTTAGAGAAGCTCTCTATCCAACCCATTGGGTTCTCCTCAATCTCAGGAAACCACACAGGAAGTCCAATTGCTTTTAGTCTTAGGTTAGAAAGGTACTTGATATATCTCTCTATCAGCTCATTATTTATACCCAAAATCTCATTGTTGGTTACATACTGCCCCCATTCTATCTCATTTAATGTACCTACCTTCACCATCTCCCTAAGCTCTTCCTTAAGTTCATCAGTGAAAATCTCAGGATTTTCCTTCATTAGCTCTCTTATTATATTCTGAAAGAGTACGAGGTGGGTAATCTCATCCCTGTTTATATACTTGAAAATGGTACTTGTAGCCGTCATCTTCCCCTGTCTTGCAAGGGTGTAGAAAAAGCTGAAACCACTGTAAAAATAAATACCCTCAAGAATATAGTTCGCCATCACCGAACGCACAAAGTTCTCTGTACTTGGATCATCTGAAAATCTCTGATACATATCAGCAATGAACTTGTTTCTGCTAAATAAAATCGGATCTTCACGCCATTCATCATATATCTTATCCCTTGTTACAGGGTTTGTAACAGTATCAAGGATGTATGAATAACTCTGGGCATGGATTTCCTCCTGAAATGCCTGTATATTAATGAGGGATGACACCTCTGCAGCTGTTACATATCTTGCAAGGTGAGGCAGGTTCTCACACTGAATTGAATCAAGGAAATTAAGGAAAGAAATAATCTTGTCAAAGGCCTTTCTCTCTCCTGCAGTCAGATATGAAAACTGCTTAACATCCTCACCGAGAGCGATTTCTTCAGGTATCCAGAAATTGTTGAGCATGGTGCGGTACATTACATTTGCCCAATCATATTTTATACGGTTCCACTCTCTGAGGTTGGTTGTATTTCCATTTAGAATGCCCTCAGTACCTCGTTTACCCAGTTCATTAAATATCTTTTTCTTTTTCATATAGTCTCCATTCCACAGGCACCTTCAAGTGGCAATATTGCAGGCGAATAAGTTTCACTCTATCAGCTTGAACAGCTTGTACACTCATCCATTTCAAGCGACCTGTTTCTTACATAGTAAATTGTCTTGATGCCTGACTTAAAAGATTCCACATACAAATCAAGTATATCCTTTGCCTTAACATCAGGCGTGATGTAAAGATTAAAAGACTGCGCCTGGTCAATATGCCTCTGCCTTGCTGCACAGGCTCTTATAGACCATAATTGGTTTATATAATGTGCCTCTTTATAATACCAGAAAGTCTCATCATTTAGCTCAGGTGCTGTCTTAGGGTGTGAAGCTTCCTTCTTCTCTTCCACAAAAAAACTTCTTAAATATAGGATCGATTCCTGCAGTAGTGCCTGCTATATTGGATGTACTTCCTGTTGGGGCTACAGCCATAAGATAGCCGTTTCTAAGTCCATATTTCATTACATCCTTCTTTAGCTCCTGCCATCTCTCACTTACATAGCCTCTTTCGTCAAAATACTCTCCTGTCTGCCATTTGGAGCCTTCAAACTCTGCATAGGCTCCCTTCTCCCTCGCAAGCTCCATAGACGCCTTTATCGCATTGTAGGCTATTTCTTCAAAGAGCCTGTCCGCTTCTTCTATGTGCTTTTCATTTTCCCAGGCTATGGCATTTTTAGCCAGATAATGATGATATCCGCTTACACCAAGCCCTATAGCACGGTATTTAAGCGAAGTAACCTCAGCATCAGCCACAGGGAACATATTTAGGGTAATTACATTGTCAAGCATTCTTATCTGAAGAGGTACATTTTCTTTAAGTTCATCAAAGCTTACATTTCCAAGGTTGATTGAATTGAGGTTACAGGTCACCATATCTCCTGATTCCACTGTTGTAACTATCTTTGACTTTCCATTTTCAGATACGATTTCTTCCGAAACAAACTTGGTTTCACTCATATTTTGAGCTATCTCGTGGCAGAGGTTGGAGCCGTATATCATACCTGCGTGGCTGTTTGGATTGGCTCTGTTGACAGTATCCCTAAAGAAGATGAAAGGTGTACCGGTTTCCACAGCACTCTTCATTATCTTCTTCATTATGTCAAGGGCAGGGACTGTAATCTTTGCAAGCCTGCTATCATTTTCACAAAGCTTATACCTCTCGGAAAACTCCTTGTGTTTCTCATCCTTATCGTAATAGTCCTCAAGCGAAAATCCCATCAGCTTTTCAACTTCGTGAGGATCAAAAAGGCTGAAATCCTGCCTGTTTATAAGTCTTTCCATAAAGATATCAGGTATGCTTATAGCAGGGAAGATATCATGAGCCTTTCTTCTGTCATCACCGTTATTGGTTCTTAGGTCAATAAATTCATACAAGTCCTTATGCCAGATATCGAGGGTGATGGAAGCACCGCCCTTCCTTCTTCCAAGCTGGTCTACTGCAACTGCTGTATCATTATAAAGCCTCACCCAAGGAATGACTCCTCCTGAAGCATTGCTAAAGCCTCTTATATCACTTCCAAGGCTTCTGACCTTGCCAAGATAGATGCCAAGAGCACCTCCGTGTTTAGATACTTTGGAAAACTTCGAATTGACATCGTAAATTGACCAAAGATTGTCTGAAACAGTGCTTATAAAACAGCTTGAAAGCTGGTTAAATGTAGTACCTGCATTGGCAAGGGTAGGTGTAGCCACCGTCATCTTAAGCTTGCTAAGTAAGTCATAGAAAGCCTTGGCATAATACACCTTGTCCTCTTCTACGCTTGCAAGGTGCATGGCAATAGCCATAAATCTCTCCTGAGGAAGTTCTAAAACTTCTCCTTCCATTCCCTGCACCAGGTAGCGGTCTGCAAGGAGCTTCACTCCCTCATAATTGAAAAGGAAGTCTCTGTCAGGATCTATGTAGTCAGCCAGTTCTTTCCTCTCTTCTTCAGTATACTTAGTAACAAAATCCTCAGTATATATTCCTCTTTCGACTAACATTTCTACGAGGGCGTTGAAGTCACCATAGCCAAAGGTCTTGTAGTTACGGCTAATCTTAGCTTCTTTGTAAAGGTCAAACAAAAACAGCCTGGCTGCCACATACTGCCACTTGCTGTTCATCCTGTTTAGACCTCCACCGTTTTCACCCTCGTCATTAACAATAACTTTCTCGATAGCAGAACGAATGAGCACCTGCTGAATTTCTTTGGTGCTCATTCCATTTTTAAACTGAATCTTGGAGTCCATTTCAAGTTCCATAGGATCGCAGCCATCCAGTCCTTCACAGGCAAGGGCTACCATCTTCTTGGTCTTTTCAACGCAAAGATTCTCATATTTCCCATTACGCTTCTTTATCAAAATGTCCATATATATTGTGCTTCCTTTTCTTTTTTAATACTACATTTTGATATTATAGCCTAAGTCAAGAGTTTTGTAAACCTATTAAAGTGACAAAAAATCCTCTGCCTGTTATATGCATCATTTTACAAAATCATATTGTAAGTAATATTACATATAACGGCAGAGGAAAGAATCATTCATATTTCAAACACTTTAATATCTACTTGATACCAAAGTACAGACCGCAAATCTCCATAACTATTATTCTTATATAATCACACTTTTATAAATCTGATTTAATAAAAATGTTAAAATCCTCCATCATATGGACGGAATATATAAGGAATTACCAGCTTACCCTTTTTTATTTATAAATCCAACATTAAAGTTTTTATCATATACAAATGTCAATCCTTCACTAAAGTTTCCTCTTATCTTATAATCTTCCCCTGCTATTAGGCTTCTTAATTTTTTATAAATTTCCCTTTCTTATTTACATATCCAGAATTTCCATCTTTGCTTACAAATGCTAGTCCCTCGCTAAAACTTTCTATTATATCATATTTTATTGGTATTACAACCTTACCCTTATTATTTATAAAGCCCCACTTATTCCCCATTTTTACAGCCGCTAGTCCCTCGCTAAAAACTTTCTATTTCATCATATTTTATTGGTATTACAACCTTACCCTTATTATTTATAAAGCCCCACTTATTGCCAAGTTGTACAGCCGCTAATCCTTCACTAAAATGATAGCCCGTATCATATTTAAGCTTTACGACTTCTTTTCCTTTTTTATTAATGTAACCATATTTACCATTCCTATGTATCACCGCTAAGCCATTATTAAAATTACCCCCCTCAAAACTGGATTCCCAGTCGCAATTTACTCTAAAAACTACCTTACCTTTTTTATTAATATAGGCATCACCCTTGCCATCACTCACCTTAGCCAGCCCCTCACTAAACTCTCTAACCCAACCGTACTTAAATGGTATTACCACCTTACCTTTTTTATTGATATAACCCCATTTATCATTTTTCATTACAGCTACAAGACCTTCATGGAAATAAGTACAGGCATCATCATAATTAAACCTAGGCAACTCATACTTTAACGGTATAACCTTTTTCCCTTTTTTGTTTATATATCCACAGTTAACTCCATTATCAACTAGGGCTAAGCCTTCACTAAATCCCCGTAGATCACGGTAGGACTCCTTTCCTTTGAATATTTTATTCATAGGTATTTCTACCTTACCTTTTTTATTTATATAGCCCTTGGTAGTTGGCAATAGTCCTTCCTTAAATTTCATACCTATTTGTAGGATAGTTGGAAGCGAATCATTATTGCCTTCATCTGCTAGAAGCTTAAAGTCAATTTCTGCCCTGACTTCATTCGAAACTTGTGGCAGTAACAAGGCTAAAGCAAATACTGTTACCACTGTTATCTTTTTCACTGTTGACAGAATATTAATTCTCATATCTGATTTCTCCCTTCATTTATAAAAATTGATTAAACGACTCCTATTTATTTCTATAATGTGTACCACATTGCATTATTTCCAAATTTGTACCGTCTATACGAAATACAATTCTATTCTTTTCATCAATACGTACACTCCAGTAACCTGCTAAATTCCCACTAAGTGGCTCAGGCTTTCCTATACATTGATATCCATTTCTATCAATATCGTTTAATAGCTTATTAATTCTCTTTAATGTTTTCTTGTCCTGCGTCTGCCAATAAACATAGTCTTCCCAAGCCTCGTCCTGCCACAGCTTCTTCATTAATCTACCTCTATTAGCTTGTGTTCTTTTAGGGTACTTTCACCCGAACGTACTGAATTGATTCTCCTTTCAAGCTCAGCCATATTTTCTCTGCTATAAAATGGATCCGCAGATAATTCAAACGGAATACGATTTTCTCTGGCTACCTTTTTAAGAAAAATATTAATAGCAGTTGACATACTAAGCCCTATATCATTGAATGTTTTTTCTGCATTTCGCTTAACTTCTTCATCTACACGTAAACTAATCTGTGTCATATAATCACTCCTTTCATAGTATAATTATATAATACTCAACAAATTTTCGCAAGCATTTTAATATACATGTGCTACAACATTGAGTTATAAATACCCCTTCGCTATCTTACTGATATAGTCTTCCTTTAACTTCCGTATTATGTCACTGACTTCACCCGATATTATCATAAGTTATTTCTAAGTATTGTGCTGATATAGTTACCTTTTTGCCTTGCTATGCAGGCAGTGGCAAAAGTCATTGTAGCTGCATAGGGTTCATATTTATAGGATGGATCTGTAAGTACGGGCATAGAATAGTATGCATTCTTTTTATTTTTCAGGTCAATGTACCATTTTCCACCAATATATTTTCTAAATGTCTCACCAATATAAATCGTAAGATAATCAAGCATCTTACTATCTGCGATTAAGTCTTTAATCTCCTTATAGTTAGCTAGAATCCAGCCTTCAAGTTCATCCAGCGACTCAATGCTGTAATCAAGCTTTAGGTTCTGCTCTTTGGCAAATTCTCCCGTAAAATAATCCATCTTAAAGTCAATTAGAATAATCCAATCCTCAAAATCATCCTGTGTATATCCCATGTTAAACTCCTTTACACCACTATTTCTATTAGACGCCTTACACTTTTAACAACACTATGCCATGTTAATTCACCAACATAATAGTTCTCTTTTCTATAATTTTCCCACCAAGTAATCATTGTATTAGAATCATATACAACTTCAATAATCTCCTTTTAAATTCTGTATTTTATCTTCAGAGCAACGATATTTACAAGTTGCATTAAATGCATTTTTAGCATATTGAAATCAATATTATTTTCATGCGTTTCTTATTCTTGCCTTAACAGCAGTCGCGGTTTTTATCACAAAAGCACCTCCGTATATTGTCTCACTCGTTCTTCAAGTTTCATTATTTTTGCATATTCCATAAGCTTATGTATATCTTTCTTTTTATCAGAAAAATATGTAGTAATAGCAGATTGAAAAATCTGAATGTCCATCTGTTTTCTTCTCTTTATGATATCGCAAATACATCTTTCTTTATCATAAATTCTAACTGTATTGCCCGCAAAAGTTTTAGCATTTGTTAAACCAAGCTCGATCCACTCCGGCCTTACAGTATGAACTATAACTCCTACACCTTTTAGATGCCTACTATTATATCCCCTTACTACACTTACCACCGGATTAAACGGTTCTCTATCAGTAAGGCTGTGAAGATACAATGCTGTCTCATTTGAGAAAAATAATTTTTTTCTATTTCTAATTTGTAAAGAATATAATTTATCTTCCCAAGCATCAGGCGCAAGATATACTCCTGAAGCCACTTTTTCCATTTCATTTTTTTCTTAATATACTCCATCACAGTGTATTTGGAAAAAAATCTTTATTTTGAACATCCACAATCCGAAGATAGCCATTCTGCTCTTCAACAATCTGAGACAAAAATACTATTATAATCCATAATTTTTACTCCTTTTCGCTACAATTTTTAATATTTTATAGCGAAAAAGTCAATTTCTTTTTCGCTATAATTTTTAATATTTTGTAGCGAAAAAGAAAAACAATAGTACAAATAAACAGTAAACCATTTGCAGATTTACTGTTTATATTATCATATAATATTTCTAAGTATCGTTCTGATATAATCCCCTTTTACCCTCTATTATTATAATTAATCAAACAACCGCTAACTATGATGTCCTTCTCCTCCTCAGTCATGGCACCTAAAGACAGCTCTATCTCCTTAGTTCCATTTTCATTCACTATCACAGCCTTTACACTGCTTTCTCCCTTTTCTATAGCAGACTTAATTCCCTTGATATAGAGAAAGTCTCCTTTATGGAAAGGTATGTTCTCGTCCTCATAGATGAAGGTATCATACCCCAATTCATCACATTTGAGCGGTAACGCTTGGTGGCATAGGCTTTCGCAATATTGGCAAGACCTCCCAGTACACGCTGACAGCTGGCAGCCTGCTCCCTTGCAGAACCATCACCGGGCTTTACCGCATAGATGGCACTTCCTATCTCTGTTAGTTCTGCCTTAAAGTCCTCATCATAGGCCTGAAGTATAGCAATTGCCTCATTTAGCTTATCATCGGTAAAAGCCTTTCCACCAAGCCTTTCCTCCTCCATACTCCTAACCTTCTTTGCCTCGCCCACATAGTCAGAATCCTTCCTTGATAATGTGAACTCTGCAAGCCCCAGAGGGTTTGAGCGGTAAGAGCTGGTTTCACCCGAAGGTATTAGCTCATCAGTAGTAGTAACAGGATCGTGGATTTCGGATACTATCTTGATTAAGATATCATCCGCAAGCCTCTCCATCTTTGGCCATGGCACTATATTAGGGCCGTATTTAAGCTCTGCATTAAAATCAGGCCTTCCTACACCGTTAAACACCCTGTTATCATATATCTTTCCGTCAAAGAAATACTTTGGATGGCTGTATTCCACATCTATCTCACAGGCAGAGGTAAGCCTGCCCTTATTCGCAGCTGTTGCAGCTATACTTCTTGCATCCATAAGGGCAACAGAGGCCATCTGTCCACTTCCCGGCTTACTTCCCTCTCTGCTTGGGAAGTTTCTGGTAGAATGTCTTATTGAAAATGCTCCGTTAGCCGGCACATCCCCAGCACCAAAGCAAGGTCCGCAAAAAGCAGACTTAACTAGGGCTCCTGTTTCCATAAGGGTGGCTACAGTGCCGTTTCTAACAAGTTCTATGTAGACAGGCTGGCTGGCAGGGTATAGGCTTAGCGAGAATTCATCATTCCCTATATATTTTCCTTTAAGTATGTCTGCTGCCGCACAGAGGTTCTCAAAGCCACCTCCTGCGCAGCCCGCTATTATTCCCTGGTCTACCTGAATCCTGCCATTCTTAATCTTGTCAGTTAGCTTAAAGTTGATATCTTTTCCAAAGCTTACCTTGCCTTTTCTTCAACCTCGTGCAATATATCCTCAGGATTCTTGTTTACCTCATCTACCAGGTAGGTATTGCTTGGATGGAAAGGCATGGCTATCATAGGCCTTATTTTACCAAGGTCAACCTCGATAAGTCCGTCATAATAAGCAGGTGCACTAAGACTAAGCTCCTTATAGTCATTAGGGCGGTTATGAATCTCATAAAACTCCTTCACCCTCTCATCTGTTTCCCAGATTGATGAAAGGCAGGTAGTCTCGGTTGTCATAACATCTATACCTATTCTATAGTCTACGCTAAGCTTCTTTATGCCATCACCTATGAATTCCATTATCTTATTGTTTACATAGCCCCTGTCAAATACCTCACCAATGATGGCTAGGGCTATGTCCTGAGGTCCTACACCCTTTACAGGCTCTCCCGTAAGCCTTACTGCTACCACCTCCGGACAGGCTACATCATAGGTCTGGCCAAGGAGCTGTTTTACAAGCTCAGGACCACCCTCTCCTATTGCCATGGTTCCAAGTGCACCGTATCTGGTGTGGCTGTCTGAGCCAAGTATCATCCTGCCACCTCCTGCAAGCACCTCCCTTGCAAACTGATGAATGACAGCAAGATTAGGTGGTACATACATACCCCCAAACTTCTTGGCAGACGAAAGCCCGAATAAATGGTCATCCTCATTTATGGTGCCACCTACCGCACAAAGTGAATTGTGACAGTTGGTAAGGGCATAAGGCACAGGAAACTTCTTTATCCCTGAGGCTATAGCTGTCTGCACTATGCCTACAAAGGTTATATCGTGGGAGGCAAGGCAGTCAAACTTAAGCTTAAGGTTCTCCATATCCTCTGATTTGTTGTGAGCACGCAGTATGCCATAGGCTAGAGTATTTTTCTTTGCCTCTTCCTTAGTTATACCTATTCCAAGCTTACCTAGTCTTTCTCTTATATCCGGTCCGTCTTCAAGTACTTCACCGTTTACTATATATGCTCCATTTTCTGATAATCTAATCATATGTTCTCCAATCTGCCGTCTTAATAACGGATATCAATTACAACAATTTCGGTTTACAAACATTCTGAATAAAAGACCTGAAATCAATATTAATATAGTTTATATTTACTGATTTTTCATATAATAAAGCATTTTTAAATAATTATCAAGTATACCACTTGTCATAATTGAAAATCTGTAATAAAATTAGTCAGAAATACTAACCACATCTAACTAGGAGGTAATTATGAGGCATCTGATAAGTCCACTTGATTTTTCTATAGATGAAACCAATGATATCTTAGAACTTGCCGGCGATATATACAGGCATCCGGAAAAATACAGCGAAATCTGTCATGGTAAAAAATTAGCTACTTTGTTTTATGAGCCGAGTACACGAACCCGCCTTTCATTTGAAGCAGCAATGCTTAATCTGGGCGGTAGTGTTCTCGGTTTTTCTGAGAGTTCCTCAAGTTCAGCAGCCAAGGGAGAAACTGTAGCCGATACAATAAGGGTAATCTCTGCTTACGCTGATATCTGCGCTATGCGCCATCCCAAGGAGGGAGCACCCCAGGTTGCTTCAATGCATTCTTCTATCCCGGTTATAAATGCAGGTGACGGCGGACACAACCACCCTACCCAGACATTTACCGATATCCTCACTATCAAAGAGCTTCGAGGGAACATAGGCAATATGACAGTTGGGCTCTGTGGCGACCTTAAGTTTGGAAGAACAGTTCATTCACTTATTCAAGAGCTTGTAAGATATCCTGAAATTAAGTTTGTTCTTATTTCTCCTGAGGAATTAAGCTTCCTGAGTATGTAAAGACCGAGATACTGGATGCAAATAATGCTCCTTACATGGAGACTGCCTCCCTTGAAAAAGCCCTGCCTGAGCTTGATGTGCTCTATATGACCAGAGTACAGAGAGAACGTTTTTTCAACGAGGAGGACTATATAAGGCTTAAAGATACCTACATCTTAGACAAGGCTAAACTTAAAGGTGCTAAGTCTGACCTTATGATACTTCATCCTCTTCCAAGGGTTAATGAGATATCTACCGATATAGACGATGATCCTAGAGCAACTTATTTTAAACAGGCAAAATACGGTGTTTATGTAAGAATGGCTTTGATACTACGTTTACTGGAATTGGCATAGGAGGTAATTTATGTTAAATATTAGCGGTATTAATTCAGGTTATGTGATAGACCACATACCTGCCGGACTGTCAATGTCCATATATAAATATCTGAATCTTGGTAAATATGATAATCAGATAGCCATTATTAAAAATGCAAAGAGCTCCAAGATGGGAAAGAAGGATATAATTAAGATAGAGGGTATACCCGGTGAACTTAATCTTGAGCTTCTATCTATCTTTGGTGATAGCATTACAGTAAATGTAATAATGGACGGTGTTATCAGGGATAAGATTCATCCCAGCCTTCCTGAAACAGTGAATGATATATTTACCTGCAAGAATCCACGTTGTATAACCTCTGTGGAGCGTGGACTTAAGCATGTATTCAAGCTTACCGATAAGGAGCACATCACTTACCGCTGTGTATACTGTGAGCAGGCTTACAATATGAATAAATAGTAGGGAGATTATGGAAGAAAACAAAGAAAAAGAAACTAAAATCAAGAAAATAAAGCGGTTACTTGCCCTCATTGGAGTTGTCATACTTTTAGGACTGTATGGAATCACTCTTATTACCTCCTTTATGGCAAGTCCCGCAGCCAATGCCTTATTTATTGCGAGCCTTGTATGTACCGGCTTCATACCTGTTGCCATTTACATATTTATCTGGCTACTAAAGTTTAGATAAGTTGATACATTTTGTTTAAAAATCTATACACTTTTTACAAAGTTAATTTTATTATTGTTTTCCACAATTAAATAGTGTATAATCTAATTTATACGAAGGAGATAATGAACTCTAAGTATGGTAATACAAGTGTCAAACGCTTTTGACACATAAAAAGAATAACATTAGCAAAGGAGAACGATTATGAAAAAATATGTATGTGATGTATGTGGATGGGTATATGATGAAGAGGCAGGATGTCCTGAGAAGGGAATAGCTCCTGGAACAAAGTTTGAGGATCTTCCTGATGACTTCGAATGTCCTGAGTGTGGAGTAGGCAAGGATATGTTTTCTGAGCAGTAATTAGTAATTAAAGTAGTAAATGCTGTCACCTTCAATATGGATGTGACAGCATTTTTAGTATTAAACTTATATTTTCTTTAACTAAATCAGCCATAATATCCTCTGGCGATAATGTGATATTTATTAAGTATATACTCTACTCTATTACGAATTATAAAACCATTGTTCTTCATATCATAAATTTTAATATTAAAACCCAGGTTATCGTCAAAAGAATGCAGAATAACCTCAGCTTTTTCAAAAATATAAGTTTTATCCTGAAGCAGGGGCTATCCTTAAATGCAGCGATTTTTTAGAAGATTCCCACATTCCCATACCAAGCTGTCATTTACAATTTCAGTTAAAAGCCGTATATCATTTGGTGGGATTTCAATAAAATAATCCCCTATCTCATTTTGAATGACAAAATATAGTTTGTCGATTTTTTTGTCTAACTGATTTAATGACATCAATTTATCTATTGATTTGTCCAAGTGTACTACTACATAATAATCCTTAAGAATACTTAGCAAAATATCCCTTTGAATATCTAACCATAATTTATATTCGTCAACTAAGCTGGTACTTTGAGCATTCAAATACAGCATAAATTCAGAATTATCCGCATTCTTTTCAAAATATATACAATCAAAGAGGTCTAATTTATTATCTGCTGATTTGATTAACAACTGCTTTTCCTCACTCTTTCCCTAAAATGCACCAAATATTCCTCAATCAACTAAATTTTATATTTATCAGTTTTACTGTAATTACCGTATATCTTCTTACCGCCAACCTTTACGAATGCACGGACTTTAATATAATAAGTATGTCTTGACAAAGCCTTATTTATCGTAAATTTTGTATTTTTATAAGAGTTTGAGACTAACTTTTTAGCATATTTGAAGTTCTTATTTGTAGAATATAAGACCTCGTATCCGCTTACAGTCTTGTCCTTACTTACTTGCAAGCTAATCTTGCCATATTTTGTACCATATATATATCTGCTTTCTGTAGAATAAATATATACATCTGAAGGGATAACAGTTATCTTCTTTGACTTCGTTATTCTTCCATCAAGTGTAGACACTGTTATGGTTGTTGTTCCATATTTGCCTGCTTTAAGATATAGCCCATAGTCGGAGTCAGAATCATATATACCACTGTTCTTACCTTTACCTAGGCTTAAAATCTTGCCATCTACCGTAACTCTAACTATTTTTTTAGCATTTCCGGTAAAAACTTGATACCTATGTCTAAATTCTCTCCCAAGCAGATAACATTAGAAATTTTATCGAGTGAAAATCCGGTAATAGGCACCAAGTCAAAGAAAGATACCTCATACGACAGCGGTGCACTAAGCCCTGTGATATTAACTCTAAATTTCTCTCCTGCCACATATCTTTCGATTCCATCAGGCCTGAAAATAATGCAACCCTGCTTACCATATCCGCCATTATCTACATTAAAATAACCGTCAGAAGATGACTTACTAAACTTCCAGGTCTTATTGTCTGTAAGCCTAATAAGTTCTACCTCTACGCTGTCACTTACTGTATATCCCATTGATATACTCCATGGGAAATCCTTGTTAAAATACTCTGTAGGCATATTCTGTGCAGGCCAGATTACACCATATTCAGGTGAATCTCCGAATGAATTGTCATGAGCATAGGCAGCGGTATAATTGTTGTAATAGCCAAAGCCTGTTGCCTTCATAGAAGGATTTAACAGCCAGCGTCTGTGTCCCAGCCTGTCTATGTTAGAAGAGTCACCATCCTCCATATAGCCATATACCATGCTGGTGTCTATATTGTTATATCCCATAGCTATATTGCTGTGAGATGCCCCCTCTGCACCTATTCTGTATACTTCATCTGACATTTCTGCAGGCTTTTCAGGATTATGTGAAAGCTCATTATTTACAGAATTTACCACGCTTGCACCCTGAGCCTGTTTTATGTACTCATCATTTAACACCACATCAGAAGAAAGTCCTGCTATATATCTAATCTGATTAAGTGTATTGAGTGCAGACTGCAATGTCTTATACTTTAGTCTTCCAAGCGAATACGGTGCCTTACCAAGAGGCTCTTCCTCATATTCTACAGGCGATGTAAAATCAGCAGGATGATCCTTTACAAACTCCCTGATTTCATCTTCTGTATGATAGTCTACATTGACACCCACATTTTGCGTGTTTACACCAGAGTCATCGCTGTAATCATCATCCGTATACAGATTGGTATTATTATCATAGTATTCGTCTGCCTTAGCAAGATAAGCATTATTCCCTGTATTTACAAAAGGAAAGCCTAAAATTATCACACCTGTTAAGATTGCAGCTATTATCTTATTCTTAAATCTTCTTCTCATATCTCCCTCCTATTTTAAACAAAAAATTACCCAAACTACTTGTATTTTACATTATTCTGATTCAGGTGTCAAAATATTTGACTATCTAATCCAACAACCATAAAATACTCTCAGTAATTTGGGTTATGTTTATATGTACTTATCTAAACTTAACTGTACATACTTCAAAAGGCCTAAGCTTAAGACTAACTACCTTCACTTTCTTTCCATAAGTATTTACAGTCTCTTCTACCTTAAGCTCCTCTTCTTCATTTTCAAGGAGGTCACAGGTAAATGCCTTGGTAAACTTTGTATCTACCAAGAGCTTAACTGTAGTCTTTGCATTATCTCTCTCAAAAAGTCTGATTACAGTGCCTTCACCCTCTTCAGCCTTCTTGATTGTCTCTATTACAACATTCTTCTTATCTACATTTGCGTAGGAATATACATCCTCTGCCATAGCCTTCTTCACTGTCTTAAGTGGCTGGTTGAGATTGTATGCTTCTTCAGAAACATCACTATAACGCCAGCTCTCTGCGTGAGGATAGAGGGCATAGGTAAAGAAATGCTCTTCCTGGTCAGTCGTAGGATTAGGCTCAATACCTGACTTAATAAGAGTGAGGCCAAGTACACCGTCTCTTACAGAATGTCCGTATTTGCAGTCATTAAGGAGGGCTACACCATAGTGTCCCTCTGAGAAGTCCATCCACTTCTGAGCACAGCTTTCAAACCTCGCCTCATCCCAGCTTGTATTGGTATGCACCTTTCTTACTGCATTACCAAACTGAATCTCAAATGTAGCCTCATCGGAGTGAATATCTACAGGGAAGTGAACCTTAAGGAGATGCTGGTTATCCTTCCAGTCTACATATGTCTCGAAGTCTATTCTTCTGTTATCAGCATAGAAGTGAATCTTCTGTCTGATGAAGGAATTGCTTATCTTTCTCTCTACAAGAAGGGTAGCTCTTACCTCACCTATTTCAATCCACTCTAGCTTCTCCACAGAGAGAGCATCCCAGTACTTTTCGGTATAGAAGATATCTATATCCCAGTTATCGTAGTAAATAGGCTTATCCTCATACATACGGAGGAGATTTCCTTTTTCTCCCGCCTTAAGTACCTCTCTATCATTTTCCTTGTCAAAAATGCTTGAAAAAAGAGCATTTTCATCAAGCTCAATCTTATAAAATGGAGTCTCAAGGCTCTTGTCACCGTTTAATATAAATGGACTTTCAGGCTTAGCTGTTATCTTATCAAAATACAGTGTTCTATAACCCTTAGAAGGTATATTCTCTACAAATGCAATTGCACCATCCTTTGTAAGCTGTACCTTAACCGCACTTCCATCTTCGTACTTAAGTCCCTCATAATTTCCTTCAGGAAGTATGGCAATATCTGAACGGTTATGTCCTGTAGTATTCCATACAGTTATACCTTCTTTATCTTCAGCAAGTACTTCAAGTCTCGCTGAGGTTTCCTGTTCAAGTTCTTTGGCAATTCTTTCGTACTCTTCCTTTGTTACCTCGTACACTTCTTTGATTGAAGAACCTGGAAGGATATCGTGGAACTGGTTAAGAAGGACAATCTTCCACATGTCATCAAGTTCTTTAACAGGATAAGCCTCTTCTTGTCTGCAAGAACCGAGAAGAATTCGAGGTCCATAAGGCCAAGCTCTGACTTTCTGTTGCCACGCTTATTCCTTGCCATAGAGGTATAGGTTCCTCTGTGGTACTCAAAGTAAAGCTCACCTTCCCAGGTCTCTAGCCTCTTATTGTCCTTAACCTTTGCCTCAAGCTCTTCAAAGTACTTGCCTGCGAACTCTCTTCTAACCTTAGGGATACCCTTAACTCCCTTTTCCATTCTTCTTGCGGTCTCAAGCATTTCTCTGGTAGGACCGCCACCACCATCACCAAAACCGTATGAGATGAGGATGTCGTTATTAATACGCTTGTTCTGATAACGCTCCCAGCCTCCCATAAGTGCGTCAGGATGAAGTTCACCGTTGTAGGTTGTAAAGAAGTTCACCACAGGTTGTCCTATGCCAAGCGTGGTTATCATATGTGTGAATATCTCTGAACCATCTATACCACGCCATATAAAGGTATCGTTAGGTATCTTGTTAAACTGGTTCCAGGCAAGCTTGGTTGTCATAAAGTACTTGATTCCGCTTCTCTTCATTATCTGAGGAAGTGAACCTGAATATCCAAATACATCTGGGAAGCCATAGCACCTTGTTGTCTACACCAAACTCATCCTTAAAGAATTTCTTTCCGTGCATGAACTGTCTTACAAGTGACTCTCCGGAAGTGAGATTACAGTCTGCCTCAAGCCACATACCGCCCTCAGGCTCCCACACTCCCTCTTTTACCTTTTCTTTTATCTTCTCATAGACTTCAGGATATCTCTCTTTAAGGAATACATAGAGCTGTGGCTGGCTTGACATGAACTTATACTCAGGGTATTCTTCCATAAGCTTAAGCACTGTGGCAAGCTTCTTGCAACCTTCTCCCTTGTCTGTGCAACTGTCCACCACCATGCCACATCTATGTGGGTATGCCCTATACAGGTAGCTATTACATCGTTATAGCCTGCATGCTCTTCGTATAAGGCTTTTTTAAGATACTCGCGGGCAGCCTTAATTCCATCATAAAACTCTTTTGTATAAGGAGTTCTAAGGTCAAGAAAATTGACCGCAGTATTGAGGATTTCTTCAATATCCTGCCTGTTCTTATCATCCTCAGCCATCCTAGGGAAGGCTGCAAGCGGTACCCAAAGATCAAAGTAAAGACCTTCCACTTCCTCATCTATCTCAATAATTGATGCAATGAAGAGGAACTCATCGTGAAGGATTCCGCTGTATGCCTGGATGTCAAAGTTAATCTCATCCCCACTCTTAAAGTTATCGCCAAGGAAAAGAAGCCTGTGGTTCATGTCCATTCCCTGTACTATTTTATTGTTGATAAATACAAGGAACTGTGGGTTCTTAGCATCATCCCACTCATCAATCTGTGTAGCAAGCTTTAAGAATATTCTCTTTCCTGCCATGCTCTCAGGTACCACGAATTTCTTCTTAAACCAATAATGCTTGTCCTTGCCATACCAATGCATATTTAAGGAATCAAACTCTGCAAAGTCAGGCCCGGCACTTTCTGCCTCCTCAGGTCTAAAAAACTGTCCTTCTTTGTACTGCCATTTATCTAGTTCAAGCTTCTGCTTTATTTTAAGTTTGTCAAGATTATCACAAATAACCTTGACACGCTTGTCTAAATATCTCATAAATTCCTCCTTTAACCTGGTTATAGATCATTCTTTTTCACATAGTCAAGAAGTCTCTCTACTGTTGTAAATGCAAGTCCTGTGACTGTGTCTGCACAGCCATAGTATATAGCAATCTTACCACTTTCCTTATCGTGTAAGGCAGCACAAGGGAAGACTACATTTGGCACATCTCCCATACATTCATACTGCTCCCAAGGAGCCATAATATAATTCTTGCTGCGGGCAATCACCTTCCAAGGCTCATCTAGGTCAAGGAGTGCCGCTCCCATACGATATACAAAGCCGTTACAGGTATTTATTACTCCATGGTAAATCATAAGCCAGCCTTCATCTGTCTCGATAGGAATAGGACCAGGTCCTATCTTAGTTGACTGCCAGGCAGAAATGTCATCTTTAATTGTACCCATTACATGTCTATGCCTGCCCCAGAACTCCATATCCTTACTCTGGCTTATAAATATATCACCAAAAGGGGTATGACCGTTATCACTTGGTCTGTTAAGCATCATATATAGGCCGTTTATCTTTCTAGGGAATAAAACTCCGTTTCTGTTGAACGGAAGAAAGGCATTTTCAAGCTGTACAAACTTCTTAAAGTCAAAGGTGTAAGCAACTCCAATAGTAGGCCCATGATAGCCGTTACACCAGGTCACATAGTATCTGTCCTCTATAAAACAAACTCTAGGGTCATATCTGTATTCTCTTTTTAATATCTCTTCATCTGCGCCTTCAAACTTAATAGGCTCATCTTCTATCTCCCAGTTAATTCCATCCTTACTCTTACCAACAAAAATATCCATACTTATGGAACGGCTGTCACATCTGAATACTCCTGCAAAGCCATCTTCAAATCTAACCACTGCACTGTTAAACACACTGTTTGAAATCTTGTTTCCGTCTCTTCCTATAATCGGATTGCCCGAATATCTCCAAACCGGCTCTTTTCCTCCGGTATTATCTTCCTCCCAAGGTATCTCAGGTAACTTAATCTCACTATTCATCTCTATTCTCCTACCATCTAATTTTGAAAAGAGTTTTTTCCGTCAATCGTCACTTTACGGACAAATTCGGGAAAAACTCTTCTATTTTCATAAAACAGTGTCTAATTTCGTCTTATGCTTTCTTTATACCAATTACATTATTTTGCAGCGTCAATCTGCTCCTGAGCCTTCTTCTGCATATCGTCAAAGCCTGCTTTTCTCATCTCTTCCATCATGGTCTTAACCATAGCTTCAGGATCTTTTGTACCTGTGAAAAGCTCACTCTTATACTTGTTATAAATCTCAACACAGTTAACCATTTCATCTTCGAAGTCAGAAACATCTAAGTTGATACCAAGTACTGGTGAAGGGGTTGCCTTTGCATTAAGCTCTTTAACTTCATCCCACTGATTGAAGTCTACATCATCTCTCTGTGAAACGATGAAGAATGAGCCCTGTGTATAACCAGCCATCTTCCACTCGTCATTGTTCTTATGAACCTTCTTGTCAGCTGTATATGTCCAGTCATCGCCTTCAAGACCGTAGAAGAATGAATCTCTTACATAAGAATCTGTGTTAATAAGCTCTAAGAACTGAAGAGCCTTGTCAGGATGCTCGCAGCTTGCTGAAATGCAGTTAAGAGAACCACCAACTGTTACATTTGAAAGTACTGTATCTCCCCAAGGCACTGCTACAACTTCCTCACCCATGTTAGGACCCCAAACTGTCTTAGCTGCACCACTCCAGCCCTGCTCAATACTAAAAGGTCTGTATTTTGGCTTCTCTGCAAGTGTAGCCGCATCAGGATTGATAATTCCGTCCTTGTACCACTTATGAATGAGTTTAAGCTCTTTCATTACATCTTCCTGCTCAAATACAGGAACAAGCTTCTTGTTTGTGTCAGAATACTTTACGCCAAGTCCTGGAAGACCCATGCTGTCATATTTTTTCTCTACAAGTGAATTAGAAACACCTTCCTTATTAAGGATAAATGGTGCTGTCTTCTCGCCATTCTTAATCTTTGTTAATGGCTCTGTTAAGTCCTCGAGAGTCTTTAACTTGTCAACATCAATATTATACTTCTCAAGTAACTTCTTTACAAATATGAAGTAGAATGTCATTGAGCTGTCCTTGTATGTAGGTACAGCATAAATCTGTCCGTCTACCTTTGTTGCATTCCAATAGTCTTCAGGCATAGAAGCAAGAAGCTTAGGTGCGTTATCCTTAAGTAAGTCTGTAATGTCAAGGAAAGCTCCCATCTTAACATCCTGTACATAGGTGCTCGCATTTGTAAACATAATATCGTAGTCACCACCTGTATTTACAAGCGTACTTCTTCTACTGTCCCAATCCCCCCAGCTAACTACTTCAACATCGATATTTACGCCGATTTTCTCGCCTAAATACTTGTTGATATTCTCTTTCCAAGCATCATAATTGTCAGGCTGGCCACTGCCCACCTGTACCCACTTGAGATTTACTATCTCATCTGTCTTTGCATCGCTTGTCTTAGATGCAGTGTTTGAAGTCTTTGACGCAGATGCTGCCTGGCTTGTCGTGCTTGTCTTAGAACCGCTTGTCTTCTCCTCAGTCTTTGTTCCACAAGCTGCAAGGTTAAAAACCATAGAAGCTCCAAGAGCTAAAGCTAAGAGTTTTCCCCATCTTTTTTTCATGTTAAAGTTCTCCTTTCATTTTTTGCACATTTTATCTAAAAGCTTAATGCTTAAGATTTAACCCTTAACCGCACCTATAGTAAGTCCGGTAACGAAATATCTCTGGAAGAACGGATAAGCACAGGCTATAGGTACAACTATAACTATTGCGATTGCCATTCTAACTGATTCTCTTGGCATGGTTGCCAGATACTGCTGTATACTTACACCACCGTCCGGATTGCTTGCAAGGAACTGTATGTTCTTAACCATGCTGTTAAGCAAGGCCTGAAGTGATATAAGGTTCTTATTTCTTATGTAAAGAGATGATAAGAACCAGTCATTCCAGTAGCCAAAGCTTAAGAAAAGTCCGATTGTAGCAATTACCGGCTTTGATATAGGAAGCACTATTTTGCTAAATATACCAAGCTGAGTAGCTCCGTCTATCTTAGCCGACTCAATAACCGAGTCAGGTATTGTGGTTCTAAAGAATGTCTTACATATAATTATGTTAAAAGACGAAACTGCAAGCGGAAGTATGAGTGCTAAAAGCGTATCACTAAGGTTCAAGAGCTTGTCGTTTACAACATAGCTTGCAGCAAGACCACCGTTGAATATCATAGGTATGAATATAACCCAGGTAAAAAAGTTCTGTAGCTTATAACTCTGTCTTGAAAGTACATATCCCATCGAGGTAGTAAGACCGAGTCCAAGTATTGTACCACCCATTGTTACTATCACCGATATCCAGAGTGCCTTTAATATCATCATCTTTTCCTTCCAAAGGTAAAGATAAGCGGCATCTGAAAGTTCTGCAGGTATAAATCTATATCCATACTCTGCAAGGGATGCCTCTGATGATATGGAAATAATAAATACGAAAATTACCGGCACTATACACATTAAGGATAAAATTATAAAAATTATATTGAAAACAATGTTTGTTCCGGACTTAATTTGGTTAAGTCCTTTACCCTTTTTTACATTTTTATTTTCCACTTTAGCTCTCCTTATTTATATAATCGCCTGTTCTTTGTTTATCTTCTTAACTACAAAGTTAGCTGCAAGAATTGTGATACAGCAAGCTATAGACTGAGCTACAGAAGCCGCAGCAGTCTTTCCGATAGGAACATTTGACTGCAATGCATTATAAACATAGGTATCAAATGTGGATGCCACATCATGTAAGGAAGCAGGAATCTGCTGCGTTACCTGATAGAACAAACCGAAATCTGAATAGAAAATTCTTCCCACATTCAATATGAACATCATTATAATTACTGACTTAAGGCTAGGCAGTGTAATGTACTTGGTCTGCTGCCATTTGTTGGCACCGTCAATAACAGCAGCCTCATAAAGGCTTGAGTCAATACCGGTTATGCAGGCAAGGTATACAACCATACTGTATCCGATGCTCTTCCACTGTTGCATAAATATCAGGATGAAAGGCCAGTACTTAGGTTCCGAATACCAGTTTACCTTTTCCATTCCAAAAGAGCTTAAAATGTTATTGATAAATCCCTTATCCTGGCTGAGGAAGGCATATACAAAATAACTTACAACTACCCAGGACATAAAGTGAGGAAGGAACATCATTGTCTGATATACTTTGGATTTAAGCCTGCTGTGAATTAGGCTTATCATTATAGCTAAAGTAACAGGAATAATAATTCCAAGAATAATAAATACGATGTTATATGCTATTGTGTTCCTAAGCAAGAGCATAAAGTCATTTGAATTGATAAAGTACTTAAAGTTCTTAAATCCAACCAATTTACTTTGAAAAAGACTCTGTAGGAAAGTTGATCTTGGTTTGAGCCTAAATTCCTTAAATGCTATTACAATACCGAACATTGGTAAATAACAGAAGCAGACATACCAAATAAATGTAGGTATACCAAGTAAAGTCAGCTCAGTGTCATCTCTAGTCCACTTTTTCTTTTTCCTAGGCAGTGTGACTTCTCTTTTACTGCTCATCGCATTCCCTCCTGCTTACTTTGTGGAAATGTACAAATATTTCTGCTCCATTTCCCATCTAATTAACATATTATCACATCAATTAACATTTTGCAACATTTTATTTAATAATTTCTTTTTTTAATTAAACATTATTTTTTTAACAAACCTACCATTATCCATGTATAACTTTACCAAGAAGTTATTTTTTTATTGAATTAAGTCTGATATTTTTTTGTCAACTATGAGTTCTTTAGAAAATTTATGTTAAAAAAGAAGTAAGGCTTTTCAACAAAAATAGTTAATAATCCTTACTTCCCAGTCATTAATCTACAGTCCTCTCAACTTATCCGCATACCAAAATACTACTTTTTCCACCCTATTAAGCATACTTTCCTTAGAGTCGGACCTGTATATCCCTTTATATCTCATAAACCATACTTCAAGTTCTTCAGCCAGCAGGCATTTATCCTTCTTATCCATACTGTCAGGTATGACAACCGCTTTTCCCATTCTGTTAAGAATATCTATTCCTACAATAGCATTATCAACCTTTGTAAATTCCTCTTTATCAAGACTGTCCATAGAAATTACAGCTTTTCTAAATTGTTTTCTAATTTCATAAAGTTCCACTGAAGCTCTGTCTACAGAATCAATATCCTCCCTAAACTTTTCAAGCCGCTCCTTTAGAACCATATGGCTATTAAAACCGCTAGGATCTGTGTTTTCATCAAATCTTTCCTCTTTGTCAAAACCTTCAAATAAGAGAACCGCAGTCCACCAATCATATATCTGATTCAAAGCTGCCTTTTCAAATAATTTAACAAATGTTTCAGTTTTGTCACCATACTCAAGATAAGATAAGGCTTTATTTAATTCTTCCTTTTCTATGCAGTTTTCTCCCGAATACGCATCTAAGTTCCAGGTAAATACTCCACCATACACTATTCCCGGCGTCGAAAATGATGGATTGTTGATGTGCCCAAAGTCACCCCACTCAGTATTTAAAAGTCCGATTGCCTCATATTTTCTTGCATAACCGCTCATTATCTTAACATTGGAATAAGATGTATCAATTCTATTTAACAAAGTATTCCAGCCACAGGCTCCTGGGCAAAGATATAGGTTTGCACCTGCTTTTGCAATCGGTTCACAGATATCTTCCTTCTGATTTGCCATATATCCCCAAGCCATACATATCGTCTCTTCAGGAAGCTCTTTGATAAATTCCGGGAATTTACGAATAATATCTCCCCAGAACATAGGAATCTTTCCCCTGCTCACAACATATTCACAAAGTTTCTTCAAAAAGTCCATGTACATCCTGTCAGTTCCGATTTTCTCTGCAAGTTCCTTAGACCTTCCCCTGCCAAGATCAAAAGTTTCATCTGCACAGATATTTACAAGTTTCGAGCCAAAAAGCGGTAAATACTCATCAAGCATCCTCTTAACAACTTCAAAGGACCGCTCATCCTCTACATTTACAGTATGATGCTGCATCTTTTCCCAGAAAGAAAATGGTTTGCCGGCCGCATTTTCAAGTTCGCAGATATCTTCATAACTCTTTGTCCTAAGAAGCTCATAAAGATGCCCAAAACTTGACAGAGACGGTACAAAGTCAATATCCCTGTCTGTGCAGTATTTATCAAGTTCCATAATTTCCTCAGGAGTAAGCACGCTATCCTCCCTCCACATCTCAGAGAACCCTCTAAACGCAAAGGACTGCTCTATGTAAAGCTGGTACTGATTTAACTTATACCTCGAAAGTAAATCAATCTGTTTTTTAATAGTATCAATTTTAAAACTTCTTCCCCTTGCCTGATCCAAATAAAACCCTCTCGTAAGGATATCAGGTTTATCCTCTATTCTTAGTGTAGGAAGCAGGGCACCTTTGTTCCTTATAATCTGACACAGAGTCTGAATTCCATATCCAACTCCCGCCCTGTCTCTACCTAAAATTTCGATTCCATCCTCGGCAATTGAAAGTACATAACTTTGTGGCGGAAGGGCATTAACCAGCCTCAGACTCACATCACCCTTTTCTGCAGTACCTGCGGTAATTTCTGCTTCCACTCCACCATATCTTAACCATTCATCTTTTAAGATCTTCGGAAGAGCCCATCCTGTAGTTACCTTTAGTTCTTCACTCTCTGCCACTATCCTTAATCCTGACTCCGCAAAGAACTCCCCCTTAGTTTCAGACAGTTTTTTTGGCCTTGGTAAAAAATACATAATCAACACTCCTTAATAAATAATTTTTAATACTTTCACTAATTGAATGGTAATATGTATTTTAAAAATTTTTGCAACATTTTTCTTTTTAAAATTTATATAATTATATTTATCATTATTAATCACATATATATCAAATTTTATATTGACATTTATAGCAAATATTTATTATACTTAACATAAGTTAACAATTTTATTAACATTATTTATATCTTATTTTAATATTTTTGTGTTACTTAGCTAAACACAGAAAGGCAGAATCACAGATGAGTAAAGTAACAATGCAGGATGTCGCAGATGCACTCGGCGTTTCCAGAGTCAGCGTATGGAAGGTATTTAATGACCAACCGGGGGTCTCCGATTCTTTAAAGAGCAGTATAATAGAAATGGCTGCCAAGCTTGGTTATAGCGGACTTACTCAGACTAGTACCGCTATAGAAACCGTCAATAAATACAAAAATGTTTCTCTTGTAGTGTCAAGGCCTGATTCATCCGTCTTTTGGACAGATATTATACACAGTATAGCAAAGGAACTTGCATTACATAATGTTAACCTTATGTATACATATATCCCAAGTACCTATAATGATAATTTTCAATTACCTGATATTCTAACCGGTGGAGATATCAGCGGAATTATAGTTCTCAATCTCTATGACAAGCATATTATCAAAAGAATAAGCAGGCTTGAAACTCCAAAGGTATTCCTTGATACAGTACCTTCAATAACAGAAAAAGTTCTAGACTGTGATTTAGTTTTGATAGAAGGCCGAAGTTCAATTTCGGAAATCGTAGATTATGTTGTAAAAAGAAACTGTACAAGACTTGGCTTCATTGGAGATGTTAATTATGCAAGAACCAACCTTGAACGCTATTACGGATATACTGACGGCATCGCCCTGCACAATATTCCCCTCAACCCATCTCTCTGTTTAACTGATACAATAAACATATCAGACTATCAAAGCCGAATCTTCAGTTTTTTAGATTCCATAAAAGATATGCCGGATACCTTCATATGTGTGAGCGACTATGTTGCCCAGTTTGTAGCTATGTACATATCAGAGCATCCTGAACGCTTTAAAAAGCCTATACTGTTAACCGGTTTTGACGGCAGTAAGGAATATGTAAATGTAGCCGATAAGATAACAACAGCAAGCGTAAATACAAGGCAGCTCGGAAGAAGGCTTGCTTTACAGATACTCTATAGGATGGATTATCCTGCTGCACCTTATGAAACCTTATACATCCATCCCGAGATATGCTATTTTAATTCGATTTTTCCTAATTAAAATAAAAGGCTATACAGCGGTTTGCCGTATAGCCTTTCATTTTAACTCCATCTTGACTTAAAAGATTTAACTCTTTCTCCTATTTTTTCTTTTTGTCCTTCAAAATCAAAATCAAATACTTTCATAAACTGTATTACATAGTCTATAAAAACCATCATAAAAATAGCACTAATAATCATAATCCCCATGCCTTTATGAATACGGTCTACTAAACCATATACTGCATTCTGGAGGAAATATACTATACCAAGAGCATAAAACCCCCAGGCAACCGTGCTTTCAAGGCAGATTATCCCCTTATAATTAAATGGCTTATCATTATAATCCCACCAAAGTGAGCCTAAGAACCTTATCATCATTACTCCTACTATATATTCAAATAGAGTCGCTGATATTGCTCCTGCTATATATATACCCAAATAATTTCCCTTTAGAGGACTGAGAATAATATATCCAACTAAGGCCCCCACTCCATAAATTGGGCAAAACGGACCCTTTCCAAAGCCCCTGTTGGTTATTTTCCTATTACAAAAAGACATATAAATTGACTCTACGAGCCATCCTAACATACTGTAGACAATAAATGCACCAACTAAATGGTAAAGGTCAGTGTCAAATATTTCTCTCTCCCACATCTGTGAATAATCACCCTTTCATTATAATAACTTTTCAAGTTCATTCTTAAATGTATTTACATCCTTAAACTCTCTATATACGGAAGCAAATCTTACATAGGCTACCTGATCCAGTTCTTTCAACCGCTCCATAACTATTTCACCTATTTCAGAGCTTGAAATCTCCTTAACACCTTTGTTAAAAATTACATTCTCTATATCCTCGACACAGGCATTAATCTCTTCTACCGGCACAGGCCTTTTATGGCAGGATCTAAACACTCCCGATTCAATCTTAGACCTATCATAAGTCTCTCTGGTCATATCCTTTTTAATTACAACTAACGGTATTGTTTCTACCTTTTCGTAAGTTGTAAATCTCTTATTACAGCTATCACACTGCCTTCTTCTTCTAATCGTAGAATTATCATCTGAAGGTCTTGAATCTATAACCCTTGTGTCATCATTACCGCAAAATGGACACTTCATCCTTTACCTCCGATTGTGACAAAGTTTTATTTTTTACTTTTAATAAGAAATTCCGGAATTTTAATTTCAGCATTACCCGAATCACCTGTTACTCTATCAGCAGCCGATACCTTTTCAGTATTAGATGAGGTTCTGCTGCTCTGTCTTGTTCCTGATGAAAAACCTGTTCTGGCAGCACTTGTTCTTGGCTGAGCAGTTCTCTTTGGTGGTTCAACATTATTCTTACCGGATTCACTCAGTCCGGTAGCTATTATTGTAACAGTAACCTGATCTTTATTTGTATCATCGTAGGTTGAACCATAGATAATATTCACATCACTGTCAGTTCCTATCATTTCACGAACATATTTAATAGAGTCAGAAACCTCGTGAATCATAATATCTCCATAGAAGTTAATAATTACATCTATGGCGCCCCTGATATTAATATCAAGTAATGGACTTTCAGACGCAATCTTAACCGCCTCAAGACATCTGTCTTCTCCTGTTCCAACACCAATTCCAATGTGTGCCAGTCCCTTATCCTTCATTACGGTCCTAACATCTGCAAAGTCAAGGTTGATATCGGCATTTTCAGAAATAATATCAGTAATACCCTGTACACCCTGTCTAAGTACCTCGTCTGCCTTTGCAAAGCCTCTGGCTGAGTAGTTCTTCTATCCATTATTTCAAGAAGTTTTTCATTCTGGACAACTATCAGAGTATCAACAACTTCACTCATCTTAGCTATGCCGCCCTCAGCATTTCTAGCTCTTTTAGGACCTTCAAACTCAAAAGGGCTGGTAACGACACCAACAGTAAGAATCCCCATTTCCCTGGCAATATCGGCTACTACAGGTGCTGCACCGGTACCTGTACCGCCGCCCATACCACAGGTAACAAAGACCATGTCCGCACCGCTAATTGCAGCGACAATATCCTCTCTGCTCTCTTCCGCCGCCTTTTCTCCAACCTCCGGTTTAGCTCCCGCTCCAAGTCCCTTAGTGAGCTTTTCTCCAATCTGAATACAGGTAGGTGCCTTACAGGAAATTAACTGCTGTTTGTCTGTATTTACACATATAAACTCAATCCCTGCAACTCCCTCAGTAATCATTCTGTCAACTGCGTTATTTCCCGCACCGCCGACTCCAACTACTATAATCCTGCAAGCTCCTGATTCTTTCTCGTCTTTTATTTCTAACAAGGTCTTTTCCTCCTACACATTTATTAAATATGTTCTTACAATCCAAAAATATTAATATAAATGACACAGCCGATACTGAATCATTATAATAGATTTTCCCACTTAATAATATACATAATATTCAAAAATAATCAAGCTATTTTTTTATAACTTTTTATGATTTATCGGCTTCAAATATCACTCTTCTTCTGGTTTCCGAAAAAGTCTTCCATATGTAAAATCCCCTTCAATCCCTTTGTTTTTAGGGCAATAATTCAACTAAATTTGATATCTGTTCATCATAATGTTTTCTTTTGCCCAGCAAAAATTTTTACACTTCCATCATAAAGTTTAATAGATAAGTTCTTATTAAATTCTATTTTATCTATATTAAGTTTATATTTTTTTATTTGCTGGGTTAGGTTAAGCGTAAGTGCAAACACCTCATCATTTTTAGTAGCTATCGGTTTGTTAAAGACTGCTGAATTATACTCAATCCCAAAAACTACGGGAATGTTATCCCTTTTTTGCGGAATGCTGCCAACCATAATTCCGTCTTTATCAAAGCAGATAAATTCACCCATATACGGCAGACAGCCAACAACTTCCTTTTCAGCAATCGTTACCGTAAGGCTGTGCAGCCCCGTCAAATCAACTTCAATTTCATCTACAAATGGAATTGTGATTTTTTTATCATATTTCAGTCTGAAATATGTCAGTATTGTATTACCGCCAACATAATATTTCTGTAGTTCTTTTTTTAACTTATCCTCCGTATAATATGTATTCCCCTTTACTCTCACCCCCCTCCAGATTTGAAACCATAACAATACCGCCAGCTATCAGGATAAGTACAAAAATTATTATAATTATTATTTTAATTTTCTTATGCATATATTCTCCCGATTAAACTTTCTTTAACGGCATACCCATAAAGACTAATATTCATGTCTTATATTACCGCCATCATTCTTACTTTGTTCCCTAAGTGCGCTCCTGTATGCTAATTTATTACTATACCTTATTTGCAGGGATATATTTAAAAATACCCCTATTTCCGCTAACATAATCACAACCGCAGTTCCACCAAAGCTGATAAATGGAAGAATAACGCCTGTAGATGGTATCTTACTTGTAACAACCAAAATATTTAATACCACCTGTACTCCAATTTGAGACATTATTCCAACACCTAACAAAGCTCCAAACCTGTCTCTAGCATTTAAAATAACTATCCACATTCTAAAAAGGATCAGGGCAAAAAGCAGAATTATTGCTATTCCGCCAAATACACCAAACTCTTCACAAATAATGGTAAAAATCATATCATTGTATGCTTCCGGAACTCTCCCATACTTTTGTTCACTTCCACCCAGTCCTTTACCAAACATTCCGCCCGAGGCAATTGCATACAGACCCTGTAGTATCTGCTGTCCCTTTTCACTGGTTTCTACATTATCAAGTATTTCGAATCTGGCACTTCTATACCCACCAAAGAATTTTACAAGCGGCCTTATTGAGGCTCCTATTGCAACAGCCAGCCCAATATATGAAAACAGCCTTTTAGAATTTGCAAAAATTATTGCTCCATATATTATCGCAACTATCAAGCCTGCACTTAAGTTTTCCATCATAATGAAACCGAGTAGCGGCAATATATATAATACATTTAATATAACTCTTCCTAAAGTATTCTTGTCTCTTGGGCTTTTCGCACAAATGTACGCACCAAATACAATAACTACAAATTTTGCAAGTTCAGACGGCTGTAAAGTTATGCCTTCAATAGAAATCCATCTTCTGGCTCCATTCTTAACAGGAGCAAAAAAACTTGTATAGCCCTGTAATACAGTTATTAAAAATAATAATAAGCCGGGAATTGAGATAGTAAAGGAATCTCTAATAAAGACACCTCTTAAAAATCCCGGAAGCGGCAGCTTAAATCTCGCCTTAAGTTTCCTATAATTAATGGCAGAGACTACAAGCATTAAACCAAATCCCGCTGCTATAGTTTTTAACTGTCTTGTCAAGAAATAAGTGGATTCAAGGTTTTTGCTTTTTGCAATATAGGCACTTGCACTATATATTATTATGAGACCTATGGCACAGGCAAACATTATAAGAAAAGCAAGATTGAAATCATAATATATAAATCCCCTGTATTTCTTAGTTTTTTTAGTCCTTGCTTTTTTCACCCCTGCTCTTTTTCCCATATTCGCACCAACCATTCTATTTATCTATAATGCAATAAAGCCTACAAAACATAAAATAACAGTTACAACAGCAAACATAGATACAACTCTTGTCTCTTCAAAGCCTGACAACTCAAAATGATGATGGATAGGAGACATCTTGAAGATTCTCTTGCCATGTGTCAGCTTAAAATAACTAACTTGAATCATTACCGATAGTATTTCTGCCAAATATACGAAAGCAACTATAATTATAAATAAAGGTGCTCTAAGCATAAATGCCTCGGCCGCAACAAATCCTCCCAGTGCCAAAGAACCTGTATCTCCCATGAATACCTTAGCCGGATAAGTGTTAAAAATTAAGAATCCAAGTAAGGTTCCAATCATTATCATTGCTGTATGAGATGTATTGGAGCCTGCTTTTAAGGCAAGTACAGCAAAAAACATTGCAATTATCAATGTAACCGTTGTAGCGAGTCCATCAAGTCCATCTGTAAAATTTGCCCCATTTACAGTTCCAAGAACTGTTATAAATACAAATGGAATAAATAAAAAGCCTAATTCCCATACTAATTTCCCAGATGTAAAAGGAATCACAATATTCATAAGTTCAGGATATCTATGCATAATTATAAATGCAATACAGCCGTTACCACAATCTGAAGGCCAAGTTTCTGCCAAGCTCTAAGTCCCAGCGAACGCTTCATAACAAGCTTGATGTAATCATCCAGAAAGCCAATAAATCCAAATCCTACCGTAAGCAATATAACAGGAAATAATTCAGGTTCACTCACAACATAGGCCACACCTACTATTGCAAATACAGCAAGCATTACTATTCCACCCATAGTAGGTGTTCCTGCCTTCTTCAAGTGGCTCTCAGGTCCTTCTTCTCTCACGAACTGTCCAAACTTCATTCTGTGAAGAATAGGTATAAAAATAGGACACAACATTACTGTAAGTGCAAATGAAATAAATGCAGGTAAAAATACTCCAAATGAAAACATCTTAATCACTCCTTAACTTTTTCCGGGTAAACTCCCAATACCTTAAACACCTTATCTACTACTTCTCCTGCAAGTGCAGAAGCTGATCCTGTAGCTGTCTGGTCTTCAACCTTAGGCTGATCTACTACCACATACACAACAGCCTGTGGATTATCATAAGGTGCACATCCAATAAAAGACAGCACATAGTTCGTATTAGACCTTACCTTTCTGCCATTTACTATGTCAAGTTTTTGTGCAGTGCCTGTTTTTCCTGCAACCTTATATCCTGCTGTCTTAGCTCTCCAGCCGGTTCCTCTTTCAACCGTTTCATATAAAGACTTTTGTATGAACTTAGAAGTTTCCTCTGTCACTGTTTTTTTCATAACCACAGGCTCATTTTTTTCAACTACTACCCCATCATCATCCACGAATTCTTTTACAAGATGCGGTTTGTAGTATGTTCCTCCATTCACTAACGATGAAAACCCTGCTGCCATCTGTATCATCGTAACCGAAACTCCCTGTCCAAAACTGCTTGTAGCAAGTTCTACCGGATTAAGCTGTTCTTCATTATAAGCCAGTCCGGTTGTTTCCCCCTGGAAAGTCTATCCCTGTTCTGCTGCCTATTCCAAAAATATTCTGATATCTTGCAAACTCTTTTCTCCCCAGTCTTCTCACTATCTGCATCATTACATCATTACAGGACTGCTCAAGGCTTCCTGACAGCGAAATCATCCCATGTCCGTCCCTTTTAGCACAACGTATTCTTTGACCTAATATTTCTTCAAAACCATCACAATAAAACTCTTCTTTCTTTTTAACAACATTTTCTTCAAGGCAGGCCGCTACCGTAAACGGTTTGAATGTGGAACCCGGCTCATATATGTCACTCACGCAGTAATTTTTCCAAATTCCGCTAAGTTCCTCTAACTTCTTCTTATCGTCCATGGCAGCTATTTCTTCTTCACTGAAATATCCACTGAGATCTCTTGGATTATTTAAATCATAACCCTTATTTGATGCCATAACATAAATTTCTCCATTATTAGGGTTCATCACTATAATGCCAACATTCTCTGCCCCTTCACGCTTCTGGTAATCAGCTATGATGTCTTCTGTGATTTTCTGTGCATCAGAATCTATTGTAGTTACCATATTCAATCCGTTTTTAGCTTCAATTTCAGTCTCTTCAAGTTCCATATTAGAATTGAAATATCCGTATCTTACGCCATTTTTGCCATTTAGCTTGGAATTATAATAACCCTCCAGCCCCCATTCTGCTGTGTCTCCCGAATAAGTAAAACCTACGATATCACTTGCTACTGTTTTAAGCGGATAAGTTCTCTTGTAATAACTTTCAAAACTGTATCCTGCTATCATATTATGGGCTGTAGTTTCATTTTCTTTCTTTGTATTTCTATTATTAAACTTATTTACTTCTTCAATAAATTTTTCTTTCTCATCATAGCTTACTTCTTTTTTTATAACCTGATACATAGAATCAGCATTAGAATTAATCAATTCATTCAGCTCACCCTTGGGTATTCCAAAATATTCACTTATAAGTTTAACCGTTGGTTCTCTATAATCAGCTTCTTTAGACAAAATTATTCTTGGCTCTAAAACAAAATTATATACCAAGACAGACTTGGCAAGTGCCACGCCACGCCTGTCTGATATATCTCCTCTTTTACATATTATGGATTTGCTGTTATAAGTCTGCTGTTTGAGATATTTTTTCTTGTATACATCTCCATTTCCATAGGCTACACTCACTACAGCCGCTATTATTCCCACAAAACACAGTGCAAAAGCTGCACCTGTCATTATAATTTTAGTTTTGAACTTAGTTCCTCTTAATAAAGCTATTAAGATTTTGAGCCATATGCTTATTTTCTTTTTCCGTCTTCTCCTCCGTCTATTAACTTGTCCCGACATAATTCTCCTATCCGGCATTAACCAATCTCAAAACTTTTTCAATAAAATTTAATTCTTCATTGCCCTTAAGGTCTCCATACTGTCTTACATATCCATTAGTTACACTTTTATAGGTAATAACCTGATTTTCATATGGATATACCATACCATATTTTTCAATGGCTGTTTTTCTTATTTTTCCCAAGTCAATATTGCTATACAGGGTATTTTCCTTATTATCATTTGCAGTCTTGATATTACTCAATTCGGTGTTAAGCAAGCGGGTTTCACTCTCAGTCTGTTAACCTCATTGTATACTCTGATATAACCGACACAGAGAACAACAATCATAACAGCCATAATCATAAGTCCTGCAAATCCAAAGAAATCAATGGAAGGTGCATACTTCATTTGTACATACTTTTGTTTCTTTTCTGCTTTTTTAGGCCTTTTTACTATTTCTCTATGCTCGTCCGGTAAATACCTTCTTTTTGGCAGTGCATTACTACTCACATTCAGTGCCATTGAACCGCTTGTTAAATTTCTATTTCTTCTAACTCTTCTTTCAGCCATTATTTCCCCTCTTTCTAACAAAGACTCTAAGTTTAGAACTCTTTGCCCGTGGATTCCTTTCCATCTCCTCATCACTTGGTACTGCTGGTTTTCTCAAGCCCACAAATCCCTTTGTCTTCTTGCCGCATACACAAACCGGAAAATCAGGCGGACAGGTACAAGGTGACTCCGCCTTTTTAAATGCAAGCTTTACGATCCTATCCTCCAAGGAATGAAAAGTAATTACAACCATTCTTCCTCCATCTGAAAGCAAGTCTATCATACCGTCTATGGATTCTGCTAACACCCCTAGTTCCCTGTTTAACTCTATTCTAATTGCCTGAAAAGTACGCTTAGCCGGATGTCCTCCTGTAAGCCTGCATTTCATTGGTATAGCCGATTTAATAATCTCTGCAAGCTCTCCTGTAGTCTCAATTGGTTTGCTCTCCCTAAAACCTACAATCTTAGCCGCTATTTTAGCTGCAAACTTATCCTCTCCATAGTCTCTTATAATATGTGTAAGTTCTGCCTGAGTATAATAATTGACAATATCTCTTGCTGTTTTCTCCTGTCTCCTATCCATCCTCATATCAAGCGGTGCATCCGCCATGTAAGAAAATCCTCTTTCCGCTGTGTCAAGCTGATAAGAAGATACTCCAAGGTCTAAAAGTATGCCGTCAACCTCTTCTATTTCAAGACTTTTTAAAACACTTCCCATCTGTGCATAATTACTTCTTATTATTGTAACCCTATCCTTAAACTCTGAAAGTCTTTCTCCGGCTGCCTTGATTGCCGCCTCATCCTGATCTATACCTATCAGCCTTCCTCCATTTGTAAGACGCTTAGCTATCTCATATGAATGACCACCTCCACCAAGAGTCCCATCCACATATATTCCATCCGGTTTTATATCAAGTTCTTCCATAACCCGGTCTAACATTATTGGAATATGCTTAAATTCAATTCCTTCATCCATAAACATATTCCTCCTTTCAAATAATCCTCTCAAAAAAATTATTCTTATTTTTAATTATAAGATTTAAAACTTTATTACATAAAAATTCAAATTATATTCCGCCAAGCGTTCTGCTATTTCATTAATATCATCAAACTCTGCATTATTACTATCCCAAAGTTCTTTATTCCAAATTTCTATCTTGCCCATCATTCCGACTATCATAACATTTTTTTCAATCTTTACTTTTTCACGAAGTGACACCGGCAACAGCGTCCTCCCCTGCTTATCTATCTCACTCTCCACGGCAGACGCTAAGAAATATCTCTGGAGTGCCCTGCTGTCTTTGTCGCCTCTTAAGGTGGAAAGCTGTTCTACAAAGCTTTCCCATTTATCCATAGGATACATATACAAGCAGCCGTCAAGTCCAAAAGTGATAATGAATTTTTCTCCAAGTTCTTCTCTAAATTTGGAAGGAACTATAATTCTGCCCTTAGTATCTACTGTATGTTCATAAGAACCGGTAAACATAAGAACACCTCCTCCCTTTTATTCCACTTCATATAACTTTCCAACCACTTTACTCCACTTTTGTAACATTTTATTATAATTTTGACATTTTTTCAAGAATACACATGTTCTGTTACTAGGCTTTACAATACAAAAAAAAGTTCTCAACCCCCTGTTTACAAGGAGATTAAGAACTTTAATTTATTTAAATTTTTTTCTTAATTTTTTTATTAATTCTTTTATTTTTCCTAATTTTTATTCTTTTTATATAAGACTATGGCCACACTTGTTAAAAATAATATAAATGCCAGCACTTGAGATACAGCTATTCCTGTACTCCCTATAATCAGCTGGTCAGTCCTAAGACCCTCTATCAAAGCTCTGCCAAGGCCATATCCCCCCATATAAAGAAGAAACAGCTCTCCGTCAAATTTTTTATGCTTAGTATATAAAAGGATGAAGATTAAAAGGATAAGATTCCAAACTGATTCATACAGGAATGTCGGATGAACCTGTATAAAACCTACATAATCGCCTTCTTCAGCCATTTCGAGCATCTTTTTGGTAATTGCATTCTGGTTTACATCATAAGTCGAGAGCCTCATTGCAAAGAGGTTATTAGTGTAGTCACCAAAGGCTTCCCTATTAAAGAAGTTTCCCCAACGCCCAATAATCTGACCTGTAAGAAGGCCTGCACAAGCTGTATCGGCTAACAGGGTAAATTTTATCTTTTTTATTTTTGAATACACAAAGGCTGTAGCTATGCCTCCTATTACTCCACCATAGATGGCAAGTCCGCCTGCTCTAAGGTTAAATACCTGAATAATATCATCCTTATAATCATCCCAAGAAAATACAACATAGTATATCCTTGCACCTATTATTGAAATGATGACAGCATACATCGCAAAATCAAGATATACTTCCTTGTCCTGTCCTGTTCTTGCCGCCTGAAAGCTTGCCACTATATAACCCATAGCAATACCAAGTCCGATTATTATTCCGTAAAAAGCTATGTCAAATCTTCCGAATACGGATATACTCTTGGGAAGATTCTCTATAACTATACCTAGGTTTGGAAATGAAATAGTATCTAAGCAAACATAGTTTCTCTCCTTATACATTAAAGCGGAAAAGAACTATGTCACCGTCATTCATAACATATTCCTTGCCTTCACTTCTAACAAGCCCCTTTTCTTTTGCAGCAGCCATGCTTCCACAGGCTATAAGATTGTCATAACTTACGACCTCAGCCCTTATAAATCCTCTCTCGAAGTCGGTATGAATCTTTCCCGCTGCCTGTGGTGCCTTGGTACCGGCTTTTATAGTCCAAGCCTTTGTCTCCATTTCGCCGGCAGTTATATAGCTTATAAGTCCTAAAAGCTTGTAGCTTGCTTTTATAAGTTTCTCAAGTCCCGATTCTGACAGTCCCAAGTCCTCTAAGAAGCTTTTCTTGTCTTCGTCATCCAGTTCAGAGATTTCCTGCTCTATCTGTGCACATACTACAAACACTTCCGAGCCTTCCTTCTCTCTGCTATTTCCCTTACTTCTTTAACATACTTATTATTGGCTCCGTCATCTGCAAGGTCATCATCTTTTACATTTGCAGCGTAGATAACAGGCTTAGCAGTAAGAAGGTTGTACTCCTCAAAGAACTTCTCTTCATCATCATCTTCTCTTACAAAGGCCTTTGCAAGGTTGCCTGCTTCAAGGAAGGCCATAAGCCTCACTATCATATCAAGTTCTTTCTTATACATCTTATCAGCACTAACCGACTTAGCCACCCTGCTTTTTCTTCTTTCAAGCACTTCAATATCCGCAAATATTAGTTCGAGATTAATAGTCTCTATATCTCTTGTTGGCGAAATAGAGCCTTCTACATGGACAATATTAGCATCTTCAAAGCATCTAACCACATGAACTATGGCATCTACTTCCCTTATATTGGCAAGGAACTGATTGCCAAGTCCTTCACCCTTTGATGCCCCTTTTACAAGACCTGCTATGTCTACAAACTCTATGGCGGCTGGTACAATCCTGCCTGAGTTATGCATCTTGCCAAGCACATTCAGTCTTTCATCTGGCACGGCAACCACTCCAACATTCGGATCTATAGTGCAGAAAGGATAATTAGCTGATTCAGCCCCTGCCTTGGTTAACGAGTTAAATAAGGTACTCTTTCCTACATTCGGAAGGCCCACGATTCCTAGTTTCATATATGTTATCTCTCCTTACTGAATTTTATACTTCGTCTTCATATGGCATTATAACTGCCGCAATAATGTAACCCAGTATACCGCTTCCACCCATCAGGCAGAACAATACCCAAAGCAGCCTTACAACAGTTGGATCTAAATTAAAATATTCAGCAATTCCCGCACATACGCCTAAAATCATCCTATTAGGGCTTTTAGCCAATCTTTTCATAAATATTGCCTCTTTTCCAAAATCATTAATGCTACAATTGTAACATAACAGGTTTATTTTTTCAATTCCCACCGCAACAAGGCTGCTGCGATTATAAGCCATAAATGATAAAGTCCTAGTATACCACAAATAAAAATGTCCCACTTATGGTAAAATACTATTTTGTATATTCTAACACTAGGAGGGACTGACTTATCAGAAAGGTTATTTTATCAATGGATGAACAAAGAAAGTACGAGGTTATTAAAGGTCTGATAGATCACCCAGATACAGCTAATAAGGATAGAGCTGCTCTTATCCTAGGATGCACCAAGAGGCATATAAACCGTATGATACAAGGCTATATTAAAGATGGTAAAGCATTCTTTATTCATGGTAACAGAGGTAAGAAGCCGGTTACCACCATCCATCCTGACATCAGAAGTCAGGTTCTTGATCTATACAGAACTAAATACTACGAGGCTAACTTTGAACACTATACAGAGCTTCTAAAAAAGCATGAGGGGCATAAAGCATCTCTTCTTCCTCTGTAATGAGTATTTTGGAGTCTGAGTACATTCTATCTCCAAAGGCTACAAAAGCCAAACGTAGACGCATTAGGCAAGCACTCAGAGCCAAGAAGGAATCTGAAACGTCAAAAAAAGAATTATCACAGATACAGGCTAACTTAGTAGCAGTTGAAGATGCTCACAGTCGTCGTCCAAGATGTGCTTATTTCGGTGAATTGCTTCAGATGGATGCAACCCCTTATGAATGGGTGCCGGGACAGATATGGCATCTACATTTAGCCATTGATGATGCCTCAGGTGCTGTTACTGGCGCATGGTTTGATACTCAGGAGACCCTTAACGGCTACTACCATGTGTTTGAACAGATTCTTACCGATTATGGTATCCCCTATAAGTTTCTTACCGATAAACGTACTGTATTTACTTACAAGAAAAAAGGTGCCTTATCTGACGACAATGACACCTATACACAGTTCGCTTATGCCTGCAAGCAACTTGGTACACAACTTGAATCAAGCAGCGTACCACAGGCTAAAGGACGCATAGAACGATTGAATCAAACCTTACAGTCACGCCTGCCTATTGAGTTTAGACTCGCAGGCGTAACCGACATCAATAATGCCAATGAATTCCTTCACTCCTACATAAAGGAATTCAATGAGAAGTTCTCACTTCCACTTCATGGTATCAAATCTGTCTTTGAAACGCAAACCGTCTAAAGAAAAAAATAAATCTTACTTTTAGCAGTTTTGACTGAGAGAACTGTTGATGCCGGACATGCGATTCAATTTAAGAAGAAATTTTTATAAGATGATAGATCATAATGGAGTCCAAATCCATTATAGAAAAGGTACCAAGGTTATGCTTATCAAGGCATTTGATAGGTCTATGTTTGCGTGCGTAAATGACAAGGATATTTATGCACTGGAAGAAATACCGGCTCATGAACACAAATCTAAGGACTTGGACGCTGACTACAAACAACCTAAACCTAGAAAGCCTTATATTCCTCCAATGAACCATCCTTGGAGATTAGAGGCCTTTAATAAATTTGCACATTCACAGCCACACAGAATTGAAGACGACTTAAAAAGTGCATAATAAAAGCCCCTTTGTGGGGCTTATAAATTAATTATTTTGGGACATAATCATTTATGCTTGACATTCCCACCGCAACAAGGCTGCTGCGATGTGACATTAAATCTTTCAGTTTATTCCCATTCCTTCCATATACCCGGTTCATAACCAAGTGTTGACTGCTTGCCATTTCTTACAACAGGAGTTTTAATTATCTGCTGATTTCAAGAACCGTCATAAGCTTATCTTCATCGGCAGCATATTGTATCCTTGCAAGTGCATCTTTGTCTTTGGCATTAGAATTTAGCATATTGTCAATGCCGCCATTTTTCTCAGCAACAGAGATAAACTCTCCCTTACTCATACCCTTTTCCTTCATATCCACAAACTGATACTTTATTCCACGTTCCTTAAAATACCGCTCAGCTTTCTTTGTATCGTTACATTTCTTAGTTCCAAAAATCTGTATATTCATAACCACTACTCCAATGTATACTCAAACATTTCATATTTTAACCTGCTGCCTTCTTCAATTTCTAAAGGAAGTAAAGCTCTTGCTACAAGTTTTACATCATCAGTTTCTATATCAATCCTCTTAAGCCAGACATAGTCTCCGTCTATTCTTAACACTTCATACTCCCAAGTTTCCATAACATCCCTTTCATATAATCAATTATATCTCATATTATACAGTGATATGCCATAAGTGTCAAAAGTATTTAGTACTCACTCCCCTTGACATAAAGCCTCTATTCATGTATGATAGAGAGGTATTTTTATACACTTTATTAATTTATACAGCTAAGGAGATGATAATTTGGGCCCCAGTGACGCGATAAATATTATCGTGCTTTTTATTTTAGTTCTGCTTTCCGGATTTTTCTCATCTGCAGAAACTGCAATAATTTCTGTAAATAAGATTAGAATCCGCTCTATGGTAGAGGAGGATGTTAAAAATGCCGCTCTTGTTGCAAAGATTATAGAAGACTCAAGAAAGTTTATCAGCACAGTACTCATAGGTAACAATGTTGTAAATATTTCTGCTTCTGCAATTGCAACAACCTTTGTTTCCGGCCTCTTCGGAAATGTCTATATAGGTATAGGTACAGGCATTCTTACTATGATAATACTTGTATTTGGAGAGGTTCTTCCAAAAACGATTGCATCTATCCACTCAGAAGAGCTTTCTCTTGCATACGCACCTGTATTACTGTTTTTAATGAAGATTTTTACACCGTTAGTTTTCCTTTTGAATATAATATCAGGCGGAATACTGAAAATCTTTGGTGTTGATCCTGACAAAATAACATCAGGAATTACTGAAAATGAGCTTTTGACCTATGTAGAAGTCAGTCACGAAGAAGGTATAATTGAGAACGAAGAAAAGGAAATGATTACCAATGTGGTCGGCTTTGGTGATTCTCTGGTAAAAGATGTTATGGTTCCAAGAGTTGATATGTATACTATAAGTGATGACATCAACTATGACGAACTTTTGTTCGCTTTTGAAAAAGATAAGTACTCCAGACTTCCCGTGTACCAAGAGAATGTTGATAATATAATTGGTATAGTCTACTTGAAGGATGTTGCTTTTTATAAGGGCGATAAAACGGAATTTAAGATTGAGTCAATCCTTCGTCCTGCTAACTTTACCTATGAGTTTAAGAAAACCTCTGAGCTTTTAATAGAAATGAGAAATTCCTCTCTTTCAATGTGTATAGTGCTTGATGAGTACGGTGCTGCTGTTGGTCTTATCACCCTGGAAGATCTGCTTGAAGAAATTGTAGGCGAAATTCGTGACGAATATGACGGCGATGAAGTAGATGATATAGTACAATTGGATCAAGATGAATATATGGTAATGGGATCAACAAGACTTGATGACTTCAACGAGTTCTTTGGTACTGAGTACGAATCTGATGACTATGATTCTATAGCAGGTAAACTTATTGAACTTTTCGAAAGACTGCCGGAAAAAGGTGACGCAATCACAGACGGTCCTCTTTCCTTCCTTATAGAATTTGTCGATCACAGAAGAATAGAAAAATAAGAGTAAGAAAGCTTCCAAATATTGACGATAGTTCCGACTATGCTGAATCAGACTTTGGTGAAGCTGCTGAATAAAATAATTATATATTTAAAGCGTAATGAATTTTTTCACTACGCTTTTTTAATGCACTTCCGTACCCGTAAAATAATACATTATTATTCGTTTATAACCATAACCGGCATCTGCCATCCCCCTTGCACCAGACTGGCTAAGTCCCACTCCATGCCCATAACCGCTTCCTGAAAATATAAAATCACCTCTCACATTTTCTTTTTTATCTGCCCTTAAGCTTTTTACAAAATCCGAATGTGAATATACATTAATTTTAGTACTATAAAGATTAAATGCCTTTCTTATCTCCTGTTTTTGAAGAATTAATCTTCCCCCGCTTCCTTTTATCAATAGAGAAATTGCCCTGCCTGATTTTGATCTGTTTATTACACTTATTTCTTCTATATTTCCAAGCCTTATGCCTTTTCTTGAAGCATAGCCGCTAAGCATCCCCAGAAGCTGCCCTCTTGTATAGCCTATACTCCACGGTTTTTTCTCCGGCTTATTCTCATACGGATCAGGTACTGCCCTAAGCCAGGCTTTCTTACCTCCCCATACATTTTCCGAATCTTCAGTATAGCCACCTGAAGTTGAAAAATAAGTGGTTTTTACAACTCTGTTTTTATATGTAACAAATTCATTTTCAGTCTCTTTAACAGCCCTATCCGTCTCTCCTGTTTCAGCCTTCATACCGCCATACGACTGGTGAGAAATTGCATTGGTAAGCTTATATCCTCTTTTTATATCACTGTCTGAACCAAAACCAGAAACTGCAGCGCCAAAACTCCTTGAACAGACTGCCTGTGCCTTAAGGGCTGACATGTTCCAAGTATGGTTCATTTCCATTGGAACCGATCCTCTAATATAATCTTCAATATTTACTACATTTACAACCGTTACACCGCTTTTCCCATAAGTTCCTATCTCAATTCTTCCCCTGTATCTGTTTTCTCCTTCTACTGAAACTCCTTCACTCTTATTTACTGATTCAAATTGTGGATTAGCTCCTGCCTCCTTAACATCTATTAGAAACTTATTCCTGCCTATCGTAACTGATAACATATATTTACTACTCTTATTTTTTGCAGCAATAGAATAAACATCATTAGTATTTAATACATTTTCTGCCAAATAGGCATCATAGAGTTTCCAAACTCCCCTGTTATTTCTATCCATCCCAACTAAAGCCGGAACTACTGTTAAGGATTTTTTAGCTGCTCTAAGACTTGCTGCCTCTGCCAAAGCTTTAGCATAAGATGGAAAACTCCCACCATATACATTATAGCTTCCATAAGCTCTGGAAATGCTTATTCCCTTGCCATCCCTTAAAATATCTGTAGGATAGTAGACATTTTCCTTAGAAAAACCTATTTTAAGTGCTATATTGTTAATTCTTATATTGGTTTTATTCAAATACTCCTTAACAAGTCCTACTCTCACCATATTTTGCCCCTCAGATACAGCTGCACTTAAAAATAGGCTGCCCTTATAAAAGACAGCCTCTAAAACGAAGACAAATATTAATAATTTAACTATTACTCTCCTTTTTTTCATTTCTATCACCATATTTTTTACTTCCCAAAAGATAGTCTACGAACTGTCTGGCTGTTCTTCCTGAGCGTCCTCCATTTGCTATCTCCCACTTCCTCGCCTCGTCGTGAAGCTCTTCCCCATCTATGTCCAGTTCAGGATATTCCTTTGCTATCCCTGAAACTATATCAAAATATTGATCCTGATTTGGTGCAAAATAACCTATGGTTATACCAAATCTGTCTGCCAAAGAAAGTTTCTCCTGCATAGTATCCGAGTGGTGTACATCCTGATTATGCTCCATATCCGTCCTGTCACTCCAAAGCTCTCTTATCAGATGTCTTCTGTTTGAGGTAGCATATATGAGTACATTCTCAGGCCTAACCTCAAGTCCGCCCTCAATCACTGCCTTTAGGTACTTGTATTCAGTTTCAAACTCTTCAAAAGAAAGGTCATCCATATAAATGATGAATCTGTAATTCCTGTTCTTTATCTGAGACAGAATTTCTGAAAGGTAGACAAACTGATGTTTATATATCTCTATCATCCTAAGTCCATCGGGATAAAATCTGTTAAGCACAGCCTTTATGCTTGAAGATTTGCCTGTACCTGCGTCTCCATATAGGAGACAGTTATTGGCTCTCTTTCCATCCACAAAGGCTTTGGTATTGGCTATCAGCTTCTCTTTTTGTATTTCATATCCAACCAGTTCGTGAAGCCTTATTTCTACTGTATTAGTAATCGGAATGATACCGCCATCCTTTTCAGATATCCTAAATGACTTGTTAAGGCCGAATTTTCCTACTCCAAATGCCTTATAAAACTCGGTAACTCTCTCATATGTTTCATTTTCATCTTTTGCGTCATTTATCAGCTTGGACAAATCCTTTACCTTATCCGATACATTTTTATTTATCCTGGTATCTGCCTTTTTGATGGCCTTGTAATTAGTAATGATAGTAAAACAGCTAATCCCAAGTTCCCTTTCAATCTTTGAAAAATCATAGTGAAAAAGCCCTTTTATAATGGCAAGGTCACTAAGCACAAAGTCTACAACACTTCCTCCCCTGTCTCCCTCCTTCTCACAGGAAAGTGCAAATGGATTTTCGTCCATAACAAGGAGGTAGGTAAGGTAGTTCTGCCATAGGTTATTATCAAAACCGTTCTCTGTGCTTACCTCAAGAAGTTTGTTGATACAATTATAAATACGGCTTATAAGTTCATCCCTATCCGCTGCTTCAACTTCAAATTTCCTGATGATATCCGATGCTTCCTTAAGAATCTCATCATTAACGAGGTTTCTGTAGACTATCAGCTTCTCTATAGCAAATGACATTAATTTCTCCTTTAATTCTGCATTACCTACATTCGCTCAGGGGCGTCTATACCAAGCAAGTCAAGGCATTTACGATGATTTTTTCAGTAATGTATGACAGCTTTAAGAGTGAATATTTCCTTGCCTCATCCTGTTCATTAAGTATATGGTTCTCATGATAAAATGCACTGAAACAATTTGCTGCTTCATAAATATATGCACATACCTTATGTGGTGCAAACTCTGTTGCAGCCAAATCTATCATATCAGAGAACTTAGCTATAACAAGTTCAAGATTTCTCTCTGACTCCGTTACACTTTTAACAAGCTTTTTATCCGCAAAAAACTTATCCAGTTCAGCCTTTGTAATACCCTTTTCTGCTATAAACTTATCCAGAATTGAGCGAATTCTTACTACCGTATACTGGATATATGGGCCTGTATTCCCTTCAAAGGAAGCAAACCTGTCAAGGTCAAAAATATAGTCCTTGCCCGCCTGATTGGATAAATCACCGTACTTAAGTGCCGCAAGTCCAACCTGTCTTGCTACGGTATGCTTGGTCTCCTCATCCATTTCCCTGTCAGCCATCTTAGCTTCAACTTCCTCAGTGATTTCAGCAATGAGTCTCTCAAGCCTCATTACGCCGCCCTCTCTGGTTTTAAAAGGCTTTCCGTCCTTGCCATTCATTGTACCAAAGCCTAAAAATGTAAGGTTAAGCTCATCAGGTGCAATTCCTGTCTTCTTAGCTGCTCTAAATACCTGTTCGAAGTGCATTTCCTGCCTCTTATCAACCACATAGAGGATGTCAGTAGGGTTAAAAAGCTTAACTCTTTCTACAATTGTAGCAAGGTCTGTAGTGCTATAAGAGAAGCACCATCTGACTTAAGTATGATGCAAGGAGGCACTTCCTTCTTATCATCCTCCCTAGCCACATCTACTACCAGAGCACCCTCGCTGGTATGTGCAAAGCCATCAGCCTTCATCTTTTCTACCATATCAGGTATGTAGGCTTGGGCATCACTTTCTTTTTTCCAAAGGTCGAAGCTAACATTAAGATTTTCATAATTCTTCTTAAGGTCTGCTACAGACACAGACAAAATATGATTCCAAAGCGCCAGATATCCTCTATTTCCACTCTGTAAGAGGGCAGTTGCATGAAGAGCCTCGTTTTTGTATTCCTCGTCTTCCTTTGACCTTGCACTTGCAGCAGGATAGATTTCCTCAAGTTCACCTATGGTAAATGGTGCTTCTTTTGGATATTCCCCTGTAAAGCTTTCGTCAAAGTATGGCAATTCAGGATGTCTGTGCCTAACTTCGGTTATGATAAGTCCCATAGGAAGTCCCCAGTCACCCAGATGCACATCTCCTATAACCTCATTACCGGCAAACCTTTCTATACGCTTAATACTCTCACCTATTATAGCAGGGCGAAGATGACCGACATGTAAAGGTTTGGCCACATTTGGACCACCATAGTCGAGAACTATCTTCTTAGGCTCACCTTCATTTTCATATCCGAAATTTCCGGTCTCACCCATTTCATTTACATAGTCAGCCAAAAACTCATCTTTAAGTGTAAGATTGATGAAGCCAGGCTTAACAGCCTCTATCTTCTCAAATACATTTTCTTCTTCAGAGAGCTTCAGTTTATCTGCCACCTCTTCTGCTATAACAAGGGGTGCTTTCTTATATTCCTTAACTGCTGCCATAGCCCCATTACACTGGTACTGGCAGAGGTCAGGCCTGTTAGATATACTAACCATTCCGTATTTTTTATCGTAGCCTAGGCTAACAAAAGCATTTTCTACTGCTTCTTTTATCACAACAGATATCTTCTTCATTACAACTCTCCTCATACTTTATTTAATTAAAACATCTTGCAAATCCCCATCCTATACAAAAGGACGGGATATCTGCAAGATGGCTTTTTCATCAGTTAATTCGTTGTGATTAACTCTCTAACCATTATTTTATTCTATCATTATTACACGCAAAATACAACTATTCAGATATCCATATAATATCTTTTAATCCCTACTCACCAAATACTTTTTTGTAATCTGCAATGAATTTTTCAATTCCCTGTTCGGTAAGCGGATGGTTTATCATCTGCATTATTACTTTGTAAGGAACAGTGGCAATATCAGCTCCTGCCAATGCACAGTGCTGTACATGCATAGGATGTCTTACTGATGCCGCTATAATTTCTGTTTCATAGCCATAGTTTTCAAAGATTTGTACTATATCGGCTATCAAATTCACACCGTCCTGATTAATATCATCAAGCCTGCCAAGGAAAGGTGATACATAGCTTGCTCCAGCTTCTGCAGCAAGAAGTGCCTGATTTGCAGAAAAAATAAGCGTAACATTAGTTTTAATGCCCTCTTTAGCCAGTACTTTAACTGCTTTAAGCCCTTCTACCGTCATAGGAATCTTAACTACCATATTAGGATGCAGGGATGCAATTTCCCTTCCTTCCTTAATCATCCCCTCTGCATCTGTAGTTGTTGCTTTAACTTCACCACTTATAGGACCATCAACTATGGAAGTTATCTCCTTAAGTACCTCATTAAAATCGCGCCCCTCCTTTGCTATAAGAGACGGATTGGTAGTTACTCCACAAATAACCCCCATATCGTTTGCCCTACGAATTTCCTCAACATTAGCTGTGTCAATAAAAAATTTCATAACCATACCCTCCTAATATTTTTACCCAAACCGGGCATTGATAACCCCTTAACTTATTCCTTCCACAATCCTATTTTAGTGGTAGATACTGCATCCGCACCTGATGCTAAAGCTGCTATTACATCCTTTTTCTCTGAAATAAGCCCTCCTGCTATCAGTGGTAATTTTAATTCCGATTTAATTTTTTCTATTATTTCCGGCATTATTCCCGGCATTATTTCTATCATATCAGGATTTGCCAGACTTACCTGCTTATTCACATTTTCCATAGCCATAGAATCTATAATAAAATTTCTAAGTATTCCTATAAGCCCAATTTCTACTGCATATTTTACAAGATTTCCCTTAGTACTTATAATTCCATCTGCCTTAGTATTTAGCTTAAGATAGTCTATTGCTTCTGTTTTTGCAGATAAGCCCTGAACTAAGTCTGCGTGAATTATTGCAAGTTTATCTTTGTTTTTAATTTTTTCTACTATTTCGGATATATTGCATATATTCCCAAATAAAATAAATATAACCTTACAGTCTGTCATCAGGCTTTCTTTCAGCTCTTTTTCATCTTTTACTGCTGCTATAACCGGAAATTCAGCGATAATTTCAAGCATTTCTTCCCGCATTCTTTTATAAGCCATCATCTGACACTCCTTTATTATACATCATGTTCTGACTTTTTTCACCCTTTTTAATATTTCTTCTACAACAAGTCCTATCAAACCACCTGTTATAATTCCTATAAACATAAGATAAGACAGATAAGAAAAAACCGCAGGTAATCTTAAAAGCACCATGGCACACAGAAGCTGCCCCAGATTGTGCATAACACCTCCTGCCATACTAACACCTAAAACTCCAAAAAAATCTGTCTGTTTAAGAAGAAACATAGTAATAAAGCTTAGTATTCCACCGGAAAGTCCATAAATTGCACTATATGGATTACCAAAGGTTAAGCCTACAAGAATTATCCTTATTAAAGAAACTGTGATTCCTGCTTCAGCACCTCCCATGTATAAGGCTGAAAGTACCACTATGTTTGCAAGTCCAAGTTTCATTCCCGGAACATGAAAATTAAACGGAATGAGTATCTCTATGTAGCTTGCAATAAAAGCCAAAGCCACCAGTATTCCATACATTGATACCCTCTTTGCCACTCTCTCCTCCTCAGCCTGAAACCCCATCTATAGCTGCTTCATCATTTTCACTGTCTTCTATCTTAACTACAATCCTATTTGGCAGACATACAAGCATTTCTCCTGTTCTCTCTATCTTTCCCTGCTTTACGCACTGCTTGTCCGGACAGTTTGCTTCTGATATATAGGCTTTTCCATCTTCTATGATAAGAGTGTTTTTTCCAAGATGCGAGCCTTCAAGTTCATATCTCGCATTTTTTGAAAGAGGATATTTAGCTATCTTTTTACCATCAACAGATACAACAACATTTTTTCTCAATACATCTGCAGAACTTACATTTATCAAATCTATCAAAAATAATGCAGAGGATAGAACAAGCAAGGTCAGTCCTAAAACAATATCATGTAATCTTTTTTTCTTACTTTTGTCCATCAGTCTTATCTCCATTGCTAACATCATTAAAAGCAACTTTGTAATATTCTATTTTTTTCATACTCTCAAATATATGCCTAATCATCCTTTCAAACTTTCTTATGATTATAACATTTTAGTATTAAATTTTTCAAAACTTCTTCTGCAATCGTTTGTAAATCAATTTTTGGTTAAAGTTCGGTTTTTATTAAAGTTTCCTCAAAACTTTTTCCTTTTTTTATTAATGATATACCAGTTATCTCCTAATCTCACAGGGGTGATTTCTTCACCGAAATCACTTGCATCCTCATACTTAGATTTCACTATCTCCTTCCCATTTTTATCTATAAACCCCCACTTACCATCTATCCATACCTGAGCAAGCCCGTTTCTAAAATCATTTGCTTCACCATACTTGGGCTTTACCACTTCTTTTCCTTTTTTATTCACAAAACTCCACTTGCCTGTTTCATCATCTCCTATCCTCACCTTAGCCAGGCCTTCTCTAAAATCACCTACTTTATCATACTTAAGTTTTATTATCTCTTTACCTTTTCTATCTATAAAACCATACTTACCTTTTTTCCATACCTTAGCCAGTCCTTCGCTAAAATTACCTACTGCATCATACTTAGGTTTTATTATCTCTTTACCCTTTTTATTTATAAATCCATAATAGCCTTTTTCCCAATTTCCTATTCTTACAATAGCTAATCCTTCACTAAAATTACCCACTTCATCATACTTAGGCTTTATTATCTCTTTACCTTTTCTGTCTGCAAAACCATACTTGCCCTTTTCATAATCTCCTATCCTAACCTTAACCAAGCCTTCACTAAAATTACCCACATAATCATACGCTACGACCTTTACTACCTCTTCTCCCTTTTTATCTATAAAACTATACTCACCTGTTTCATCATTTCTCATCCTTACCTTAGCCAAGCCTTCACTAAAATCATCTGCCTCATCATACTTAGGTTCTACTATCTCTTTCCCTTTTTTATCTATAAATCCGAACTTACCCGTTTTCTCATCTCCTACCCTTATTCTAGCCAGTCCTTCACTAAAACCCCATATTTCATCATAATTTCCGGGCTTTACTACTTCTTTTCCCTCTTTATTTATAACCCCCTCCTTTCCATTCTTAACTACTAAAGCCACTCCTCCACTAAAATTACCTATATAACTATATTTTCCGGACTTCACTACCTCTTTACCCTCTTTATCTATTAAACCTACCTTTCCATCTTTAATTATCGAAGCCATACCTTCATGAAAACTCCATATCCAATCATACTTAGGCTTTGCAAATACCTCTCCTATCTGAAACATATTTACTATCATACTCATAATTAATAACACCAAAATATTTTTCATCACAGTTCTCATACTTATCTCAACCTCTCTTTTGAATTCTTTATAGCCTTAAACTTTGAATTTTTGCAAAAATCGTTTATAGCTTTAACTATTGATACATAATACTAAATAAAAAATGCCTCAAATCTATGTCAAGTCTGAGGCATTTTTCTTTTAAATATTCTATTTTTTATTTTTTCTCAATTCTTCCCTGCTTTACAAGGAGTTCTGCTATAAGCACTGCTCCACCTGCTGCGCCTCTTAAGGTATTGTGGGAAAGGCCTACAAACTTGTACTGGAAGAGGCTGTCTTCACGCAGCCTTCCGATGGAAATACCCATTCCTCTCTCATAGTTTACATCAAGAGATACCTGAGGGCGGTTGTCCTCTTCAAGATACTGAATAAAGTGCTTAGGAGCACTTGGAAGTTCAAGTTCCTGAGGAAGTCCCTTAAAGCTTCTCCATTTTTCAATCATCTCTTCTTTAGAAGGCTTCTTTTCAAAATCTACAAACACTGCAGCTGTATGGCCGTTAAGTACAGGCACTCTTATACACTGGGTAGTAATAAGAGGAGCTTCAGCCTTAACTATAACACCATTTTCTATCTTACCCCAAATACGGAGAGGTTCCTGTTCACTCTTTTCTTCTTCTCCCCCGATATAAGGAATGATATTTCCAACCATTTCAGGCCAGTCACTAAAGTTCTTGCCCGCACCTGAGATAGCCTGATAGGTAGTAGCCACTACTCTTACAGGATTGAATTCTTTTAAGGCATGAAGGGCTGGAGCATAACTCTGGATTGAGCAGTTTGGCTTAACTGCAATAAAGCCTCTCTTAGTCCCAAGCCTCCCCTGCTGGAACTTGATTACCTCAAGGTGTTCCGGGTTAAGTTCAGGCACTACCATAGGAACATCAGGGGTCCATCTGTGGGCAGAGTTATTGGATACTACAGGTGTCTCTGTCTTTGCATAAGCCTCCTCTATGGCCTTAATCTCATCCTTTGTCATGTCTACTGCACTAAATACGAAGTCAACCTGAGAGCTAACCTTTTCAACATCATTTACATTTTCAACAATTAACTTCTTTACCTTCTCCGGCATAGGGGTTTCAAGTTTCCATCTGTCTCCGACTGCCTCTTCATAAGTCTTTCCTGCACTTCTTGGAGATGCTGCCACGCAAACTACCTCAAACCACTCATGATTCTCAAGCAGAGAAAGAAATCTCTGACCGACCATGCCTGTTGCTCCTAATACTCCTACTTTTAACTTTTCCATATCTATTCTCCTTTGTCTTTCTCACAAATACATTTGTCTTTTTATATAACGGCTATACTACTACTTTTATAGCAAAATTTCAAGGATTTTTTTTACTTTTTTTAATTTCAGCAAATATTAACAAAGGTATGGAAACTATTTGCTATTTTTGTTATACTGTTTAATAAAATCAATTTGAGATATAATTTAACCAGCAGGAGGTAGTGAATGCCACATTTATTTCAACCTTATACAAATGATATGCTTACAATCAATCCTTTTAAGATTAATGAAGAACCTGCCCTTCTTACCTGCGGTAAGGAAGGCAATGTGAATACAATGACTATATCTTGGGGTGGAATGGGTGTTATCTGGAACATGGACGTAGGCTTTGTTTTTGTAAGAGGAAGCAGATATACAAAAGAATTTCTTGATAAATACGATACTTTTTCAGTATCCCACTTTGCCCCGGATAAGAGAACAGGACTTATGTTAAAATATATAGGAAGTATTTCAGGGCGTCATGAAGATAAGATTAATAATGCAAAATTTCATGTAGCCTATCACAATGGTACTCCATATATTGATGAAGGACGTGATATTGTCATTATGAAAAAACTTTCGGTTACCAAAATCAATCCCGGGGATTTTATTGATCCTACAATTGATGAAAAATTTTATGATGACAAAGATTATCATTATATGTACATAGGTGAAGTTCTACAGCTTATGTCAAGATAAATATTTTTACTAAAGAAAGAAGGAAAGAAAATGTCTAAAATTATTTTAACCGGCGACAGACCAACCGGAAAGCTCCATCTGGGGCATTATGTAGGTTCTCTTAAAAGAAGGGTTGAATTACAAAATTCAGGCGGATTTGATAATATATACATCATGATTGCTGACGCACAGGCTCTTACCGATAATGCTGAAAATCCTGAAAAGGTAAGACAGAATATTATTGAAGTGGCTCTTGACTACCTCTCTGTCGGACTTGATCCAAACAAATGTACCCTCTTCATCCAATCACAAATACCTGAACTTTGTGAACTTTCATTCTACTATATGGATTTGGTTACAGTTTCAAGGCTTCAAAGAAATCCTACCGTAAAGACTGAAATTCAAATGAGAAATTTTGAAACCAGTATACCTGTTGGCTTTTTCACCTATCCAATCAGCCAGGCTGCTGATATTACTGCATTTAAGGCCACACATGTGCCTGTTGGCGAGGATCAGGAGCCTATGATTGAACAAACCCGTGAAATCGTTAGAAAGTTTAATTTTACTTACAGCGATGTTCTCATAGAACCAAATATTATGCTGCCGGATAACGAGGCCTGCAAGCGTCTACCGGGAACCGATGGTAAGGCTAAGATGAGCAAGTCTCTCGGTAACTGTATCTATCTTTCTGACAGTGCTGAAGAGGTAAAGGCTAAAGTTATGAGTATGTATACTGATCCCGATCACATAAAATTAAGTGATCCCGGCAAAATAGATGGAAATACAGTATTTACCTATCTCGATGCCTTTGTAAAAGAGGACAGCTTTAGCAAATATCTTCCTGAATACGAAAATTTGGACGCTCTTAAAGCTCATTATCAGGCAGGAGGGCTTGGTGATGTTAAGGTAAAGCGTTTCTTAAATGCAGTTCTTGAAGAAGAACTTGAGCCTATCAGAGCCAGAAGAAAAGAATTTGAAAAAGACATCCCTGCTGTATATGATATTCTTAAAAAGGGAAGTGAAAAAGCTGAAAGAGTTGCTGCTGCTACTCTTTCCGAAGTTAAATCTGCTATGAAGATTAATTACTTTGATGATGTAGAACTGATAAAAGAGCAGAGTGAAAGATTTAAATAAAAAAAGATGGCTTATATGTAAGCTAAACTGCTTTTTAATGATTATATTTATAATCACATTTTTTAAATACGAGGGACTGACAAATTTCCATTCTCTATGGTATCTGTCAGCCCCTCTGTTTTATTGTATATACTTTAAAATTTTATAAATCAACTCCAAATGATTTACAAGACAATTTTCGATTTCCCTGCAATGAAATAAAATCCTAATTAAGCCTGAAGTCCAAGTCTCCTTCTTCTTCTCTTTCTCATACTTTTAATCACGGAGTTTGCAATCAGCATACCAAGTGCCAGGGCAAGGGCTATTGATATAGTTTCTACCCCAAGTTTTCCAAAATCTCCCCACCTTTTAGTTACAGCAAAACGCATGGTCCTATAGAGCATTCCTCCCGGAACAAGCGGCATTATTGCAGATACCAAAAATACCGTTGATGGAGCTTTTTGACTTACTGCCATTATTTCAGCATAAATATTAATTACTATTGCTGCTATAAAATACTTCATAGGCTCTGAAAACATAAAATACCCGGCTGTCAAATATGCCGCCCAGCCTATAAATCCTCCAAAACCCGCACCAAACAGTCTCTTGCCTCCGGTATTAAAAGTACAGGCATAACCAACACTTCCAAAGAATGAAGCAGTCAGTGCTATAATTACAGTTATCCACTCAGACCACTCTCTAACATTAGATATTATTACTTCTCCAAAAAATTCTTCGTAAAATTTGGACGAAGATGAAAAACCTACTGCTATCATAACAGCTATCAATGTAGCTTCTATAAATCTAATTCCACCCGTAATTGTGTCTCCTCCAAACATATCTCTTAGGGAGTTAGTGAGCATTATCCCGGGTATGAGCAGCATTACATCTCCTATGCTTATCATTTCTACAGAGTCTGCAAGTCCTGCCCTTACAGCCATTATAGCCATAAATCCACCTAATAGTGACGATACAACTATAGGAATAAATTTATTTACTTCCAGTTTCCTTGCAAATTCATCTATATATTTAAAAATAATGGCTATAAACGCTGAAACCGCTGCATCTTTCACGCTTCCGCCAAAGAAAATGGTGAAGGTAAAGGCTATTAGCATGAAAAATAAGATTTGAGCATAGAAAACATAGGATGTTTCGGACATCAGTTCAGAAAATTTCTTCCTGCCATCTTCCACTGTAAGCTTTTTCTCACAGATTTCTCTTGAAAGCGCATTCATCTTTTCAAGCCTGTCCATGTTATAGGCAAATTTATCTACTCTTCTGGTCTGAGTGACCGAACTATACTCACCATAGTACACTGTAACTATAAGGCTGGTAGTAATTGAAAGTGCTTCCGCCCTCACAGCACCAAGGCTCTTACATATTCTTCTTATGCTGTACTCTGTCCTTGCTACCTCTGCTCCGGAAATTACCATCTGTTCAGCTATATCCAGAACGAGATCCAGCCTTTCCTCCCATTCCTGTCTTTCAATTCCTGTACCTGTATCACTATTTACAGTTTCAAGATTTTTATTCATTATCATAATATTTATCCAAAAAGCTATGCTTTTTCCCACCATATTTATAGGCAATTACAGTTTCAAGGTTCACATGAGACATACTGTTAAATATATTTGTGGCAACACTTGGATTAACCTTTGACAATTCTTTAACAAGTTCCTTCATTTCTGCCCGCTTTGAAGTACCCTCATCGCCAAGTTTCTCCTGTTCCTCTGTAAAACGGCAGGCACATCTTAAGAATCTGAGATTATTATAATTTACCCAAGCCTTAATATGCTCCTCCCTGACCATATATAAGGGGCGGATAAGTTCCATTCCTTCAAAGTTCTGACTATGAAGCTTCGGCATCATAGTCTCGTATTTCCTGCATAGAACATTCCCATTAGAACTGTTTCTATGGCATCATCAAAATGATGTCCAAGAGCTATCTTATTACAGCCTAACCCCTTTGCCATACTGTATAGATGTCCCCTCCTCATCCTTGCACAAAGATAGCATGGACTTTTTTCTATATCAAAAACTGCATCAAAGATATCACTTTCAAAAATCTCCACCGGTATTTCAAGCAGCTTTGCATTTTCTTCAATCATTTTTCTATTTTCAGGATTATATCCCGGATCCATAACTATGAACTTAAGTTCATACTCAAATTTTCTATGTCTCTTAAGCTCCTGCATAAGTTTTGCAAGCAAAAAAGAATCCTTACCGCCTGAGATACAGACTGCAATCCTATCTCCCTCTTTGATTAATTCGTATTCTTTCACTGCTTTTACAAAATTGGTCCATATTTCTTTATGATACTTCTTTACTATACTTCTCTCTATTTCTTTTACTCTGTCTAATTCCTTCATATACACCTTTTCTAAATATTAATCTGCATAATGCATATGTGCATCATCTATACATTCCAAAGTATTTTTTAAAAATCTTTCTGCAAGCCATTTTGCCATAGGAAGGTTCTGATCTAGATAGTTGCCACACTCTACAGGGCTGGCTCCCGGTATCTCTCCATCATAATCTCTGGCAAATCTAAACATCTCCAGTAAAAGCCGGATAATATCTTTTGACTCTAAATCCCCTGCCATAATAAGGTAGCAGCCCGTTCTGCAGCCCATTGGTCCAAAATATATTATTCTATCCTTGTAGTCTTTATGGTTTCTTAAAAATGTTGCACAAAGATGCCTCCAAAGTATGAAGTTCCGCCGTATTCATAACCGGCTCTTTATTTGGAGTCGTCATCCTTAAATCAAAGGTTGTGAGTATTTCAGCACCAACCCTATCCTTTCTTGAAACATATACTCCCGGTTCAAGTACTAAATGGTTCACTGTAAAGCTTGCTATTTTATCCATAATACCTCCTTTTAGTCTATATCTATAAATAAGAATCCTACTTTGCAGGATTCACCGTCTGCTGCCTGCCTCATAAGTGGCATCTGTATATGCATACTCTTAAGTATACGAAAAGCTGCTGCAATATGCAACAGCTTTTCTGAAAGCGTTTCCAGTTTTAGATTTTTACAATTTAATCAAGCCTTTGAAATAGACTGAACACCCTTGATGGCTTGATCCGGCTGACTTGCAGGCTGGTTATTTGCAGAGGCACTCTGTGCTGCCGCTTGGGCTGTCAGTTCTGATGAAGCCTGTGCTGCCATGGTCTGCTCACTTGTTGCACCCTTTGACTTATAATATTCATCAAAAAGTTTGTTAGCTGCTGCCAAAGTCTTTTTGCTTATTTCAGGAAGTTCTTTTCCCCAAGCCCTTGTAGCCTCTTTATAGCCTTTTTCCATAGCTGCCTGCATAGCCTTCATCTGGTTTACATCATCTCCTGCCAGAGCTGAAGCAAAGTCAAACATTCTCTTAGAAGTCTGTTCTACTCCCCAATAGCCCTTTTCAGAAATGTCTTCTGCCGCCTGCTTCTTAGCTGCTTCACTTACTGTGAATTCACCCTTGGCAAGCTTTTTCCAAACATCACCCAGATTGTCAGTTGCAATAGCAATCTTTTGTCCCTGCCCTGTGATGGACTGAGTTACAAGATCCAAAAACTGTTTCTGCCTTGCTTCAACTTCTTCCTTAAGTGCCTTAACAAGGGCAGCTCTGTCTTCCTTACTCATCTTATTAATTTTGTAAGGTTCTTTTTTACTGTCTACCTGTGCAGTCTTCTCATAAACAGCAGCTTTATTAGTCTCCTTAACATTTGAAGCAGCAGCCACTTTACTAGTTGACTTTGGATCCAAGGTTGTGCTCTGTTCTCCGGTTGACTTAGCAGTTACCGTATTTTTAGCCTTTTCAACTATTTTTTCAGCAGTCTCTACAGGGTTTCTTACGGCATTAATGCTCTGAATCATACTACTCATTTTCTTTCTCCTTTCCTTGAAGATATCCGCAATTCCGTTTGCTTATTTTGAGGAGTATATATAATACCCCTTATCATGTATATCGGCAATCCTGACTTTTAATTAACCCTTCATTTTTTAACTTAACCAAATTGTTCACTAAATATTAAGTAATACCGCTCTATGCCCACAGGCTCAAATTGTTTATCTTTCTACAGTATGTGAATAAAATGTCTGCATCCTATGGCATTAATCATTTGGAGTTAATATTCTACAGAGATTTTCTATATCAAATTCTTCCGAAAACAAAAATTCTTCCATTAAATATGCAATATTTCCTTCAGAATGTTCTACCTCTTTAGAATATGCCTTTGCAACCATTATCATATCAGTTATATCAAATTTCCTCAAATTTTGATATCTGATTGCTGCAAGTCCCCTTATAGCAAAAAATCCTAAGAACGCAAACTTTGCTCTGGAAATTACATCACAGTCATATACTCCCTTTGTAAAATACCGAAATACAAAGTATACCATAATATTCTCATACCAAATGTCAAGCATTTTATTATCTTTTCTGTATTTTTCAAATTCATATATTACTTCTTCGTTCAGTTTGCTCTTAAACTCAGAGAACAACTCAGTCCACTCATCACCAAGTACATACAATTCACCAAGCAGGTAACAGACTTCCTCTATAAAGGGCCTTAACTCACCACTCTTAAATTTAGGACAGTCTATATCAAGGTTTTCAAGAAGTTCGATAAGGTTTCATCCTCTGAACCCTCATTAATAATCTCTTGGGCTTTGGAAACAAAACAGAGAAACATCTTAATCCTATCATATATGTCATCTGTCCTATTTTGTAATATAGCTATGCTTCTATCTCTAATATATTCTATCTCTTTTACAAACATAGGAAGACATTCTTCAAAGATTTCTTCATAAGGAATTTCCTTTTCTATAAAAGTTACCCTATCCTCCCTTTCAAACAGCAGTTTCCCCACTACTTCGCAGGATAAAGCCATACTCTTTTCTCTGGTATTATCATACTCTACAGTGAATCTTGGATACTCAGTACACACTTTACAAAGTGATTTTTCTCCAAGATGTATGTAGATATCACAGAGATTTTTTTCATTTAAAAACGGACATCTGTCCCCATTTAATCTAAAAGTATTGCACTCTTCTGTCTCGTCTGAGCCATCCACCATGGACTCCCTAAGCCTCTTACCAAAATCTCCACCTGCCTTTTTATAAGCCTCATAGGATTCTTCATCTATATCTAACTCCCATCCTATGCAGCAGCTGTCTGTACATTTTCCCCCTATACATTTAAAATCTTCATAATAATCCGGTACTCTAAGTTTCATTTATCTCCTTTAATCCTCTTTAAACTTCGCAGCCTTTAACGAGATTGGTTCAGTCATATTGATAGGATCAAGAATTTCATCCACTTCTTTTGCGGTAAGTATCTTTTCCTCCAGAATTAGGTCACGAACTGACTTATTTGACTGAAGTGCCTTCTTTGCAAGTTCAGCTGACTTTTTATATCCAAGGTATGGACAAAGTGCCGTAACCACACCCACACTATGATCCACAAGTTCCTGACAACGGGCTTCGTTAGCTGTAATCCCTGTCACGCAGTTGTCTACAAAGGTCTGTACTGCACTTGCAAGGATGTCAATTGATTCAAACATACAATAAAATACCACAGGCTCAAAGGCATTTAACTCAAGCTGTCCTCCCTCTGCAGCCATGGTTATTGTCATATCATTTCCAATCACCTTAAAAGCAACCTGATTTACCACTTCCGGTATAACAGGATTTACCTTTCCGGGCATTATTGATGAACCATTTTGTTTTGCCGGAAGGTTAATCTCGTTAAAGCCTGCACGTGGTCCTGATGAAAGCAGCCTTAAGTCATTGGCTATTTTGGAAAGTGTAACAGCACAGGCCTTAATAGCACCTGATACTGCGGCAAATGAATCTATATTCTGCGTTGCATCTATCAGGTCTGCTGCCTGTTCAAACTTGATACCTGATACTTCTGAAAGTACAGGCACTATTATTTCCATATATCCCTTATCTGCATTTATCCCTGTTCCAATTGCAGTTCCACCCATGTTTACAAAACGCATTTCTTCTATTGCTTTTTCCATACGGCTTATATCACGCATAACAGCCACTGAATAAGCCTTAAATTCCTGTCCTAATCTTATTGGAACTGCATCCTGCATCTGAGTTCTTCCCATCTTAATAATATGATTAAACTCAACTGCCTTATCACAAAGGGCAGTATGCAGCCTTAAAAGTTCATGTTTTAACCTGTCAAGCAGGCGCAGAGTCGTCATCTTTCCTGCTGTCGGTATTACATCATTGGTTGACTGACCATAGTTTACATGGTCATTGGGATGCACATATGAATAATCACCCTTTTTGCCGCCAAGCAGCTCTATCGCCCTATTGGCAATAACTTCATTAGCATTCATATTGATTGAAGTACCTGCCCCGCCCTGAATTGGATCAACTATAAAATCTTTCCAGTAATTTCCAAGGATTACCTCATCACAGGCCTCTATTATTGCTTTTGTGATTTCATCATCCAGCAAGCCAACTTTATGATTTGAAATTGCAGCCGCCTTTAATAAAGGCAAGACTTCTTATAAGTTCCGGATGCATTTTAAGTCCTGTAATATGAAAATTCTCTGCAGCCCTTAAAGACTGTACCCCATAATAAGCATCCTCCGGAACCCCTTTTTCACCGATAGAATCACTTTCTGTTCTCAATATAGCCTTTTCTTCATTCATTTCCCTATTCTCCTTTAAAAAATTAAAATGGTAAAGAATATACACCCTTTACCATTCTAATCTCTTTTAACAAATTATTCAACAACTATATCATTGGTTTTATACTATGCCTATATACTAAACGATTATGAAGTTCATCATAGTCACCGCCGTTAAGACTATCCTCATATTTCTTCGCCCAAGTCTTTAACTCTTCTACAATAATAGGTTTGGAATAAAAATATCCCTGAAAACTGTCTACTGCAAACACTGTTTTTACCATTCTCGCAACATTTTTATTTTCTACCCCTTCTATGCATACCATCTTACCAAGTTTCCTTGCATATGAAGTAATAGCCTGTAGTAAACATTGTTTAGGATAGCTTATGGCTATATCATCTATGAAACTTTTGTCAATTTTAATCTGATCTACCGGAAGTTTAATAAGCAAATCCAAAGCCGAATATCCGGTACCAAAATCATCCAGTACCACCTTGATGCCCAGCTTTCTAAAATCTTCTAACATCGCTTTTATAGTATTTTCATCCACCAGCTTACATCTCTCAGTAAGCTCCAGCTTCACATTCTCGGGGTGCAAACTTTTCTGTTGTTAGAATTTCAGACAGGGCATTGCTGAAATTCTGTCTCTGAAGTTGTGGAAATGCCAGATTTATGCTTACTATAAAGTTATTATTTTTTTCTACAAAATACTTCGCATCTGATATGGCTCTTCTTATTATCCATAGTCCCAAATCATAAAATATAGGTTCTCCCTCAAGCCAGGCAATGAAATCATTTGGAGAAACCTTCCCGAATTTTTCATCCTGCCACCTGAGCAACGCCTCCATTCCTTCAAATTCACCTGTCTTAACATTTATAATCGGCTGGTAACACAGATAAAAGCCTTCACAGTCATTCATCACCGATTTCTTGATTGTACTAAGCATTTCCAATCTCTTTTTATTTTCTTTGGCGACTCGTTTATCAAAAATTACCAGTTCATTTCTTGCACTTTTCCTTACTTCGTTTAAAAGCATCATAGCTGTTGTATATACCTTATCTGAACTCATTTCACTGTTTTCTGCAAACAGGGCTGAGGCATATATCTCAAGTGTTATGGAAACATCATCCATTATAAGGCATTCCTTAAAATGTTCTTCAAGGTCATTATAAAGTGTCCTAACATCATCCATACTATATCTGTCTGCATCTAAGAGAAAGACAAATTTTGTACCATCCGCCTTAAATAAAAATGTATCCTGACCTAACTCTTTCTTTTTCTGATAATAATAATCGCTTATTTTATTCAACAGTTTATTACCAAATTCATAACCATAATTTCCATTTACAATAAAGAAATCCCTTTATAGCAGTTATTAAAACAAAATATGACTTATTATCATTCTCATAAATTTTTCATTTGTTCTATCAACTTTGTGCTTGAATAAAGTCCTGTATAGGGATCTATTCCATCGTGCTTAGTATGGTTTACTAATTTACAGACAAGATATCTGTTTTTTTCCATTCTTATCTTTCAACAGCCTTGCACTGCTTGAAAGAATGAATTTATTCCCTGATTTTTGTTCTAACTTTATATACAAAATCTAACTGTGTTGTATTACCACTGAATATCCCAAATATCTTTCTAAGGTATTCAGCTCTATAATTCTCATCAATATACTCCGTCCAAACATTAAGAGTATCTTCCAGATATTCTCCTTGAAGTCCAAAATCTTCGACTGCTGACTTAGACCATCTGGAAAAATTATTTTTTATATCAAGTACATATAAATATTCATTTTTAGCAATATCTGAAAAAGCATTAAATACTTCATCAAATCTATCTATGCTCTCACCATAATAAAAATTTCTATTCCGGGCTACATTACCATCATTCATCTGTGATTCCTTTCTACAGAGCAACACAAGAAGCAGGCCTGATCTCCTATATGCTCACTGTATATAATCCAAATCATGTTGTCTTTTTAACGACAACATGGCACAATTCATACAACTGTTGTTTTTATATTGGAATAATCAGATAATTGTATGAATTTTTTTGCAGTTTTATCTTATATCATAATTATAATTATGTCAACTATCTTCCGACAACATTCTAGCTTTTTTTGCTTAAAAATAATCATGGTAATTATCTTTTTCGATATTTAATTTAAATAATACTTATAACCTGTTATTAGTATTATTTATACATATTGCATTTATAATTTTTATCATTTTAAAATTTTTTTATTGACATAATGTACAAGTTATGTTTTTTTCCAGCTATTGTGTGTTATGTTTTAAAAAAATATAAACAATAAAACCCATAAATCAATTTTTCTATAATTTATGAGTTTTTACTATTCTAAATTTCTTTATATTATTCAATTATTATGTAATATAATCAACAATCAATTCTTATGAATAACATAGTGGTATAAATCACCTGTCTCCACTTCATATCCAAGTTTATCAAGCATACCATCCATTACAGCCTTACGAAGTCTGTAATAATCTGAAACATTCCCCTGTGTCCAATAGTCTGCATGAATATCCTGAAGCATTTCCCAAGAAACAAGTTCTTCACTTCTTTGTGTGACGGTATTAATATGGTCACAAGGCATTCCATTTACAAAAAAATTTTCAAAATACTCATAAATTTCAGATGCATCTGCACCTGCATCCGGTGAATTATTTTTCCAAAATCTAAGGCAGTTTTTTCTACTTCTTCTATTCCTATTCCCTTATTTTTTATATCCGTAATCAGCCTTGCAAAACGGCTTTCTGCATCTATAATCTGTCCCTGAAGCCAACCATGTATATTGCTGCCATCAATAGCTGTTTCCAGTTCGGGAAGTTCTTTTATATATGGGCTGATATCTTCAATCCAACCCTGCTCTTCAGCCTTAACTGCAATCACAGTTGTCAGCTTCTCCTGATTTCCAATCTTATTATACAACCAATAATGTATAGGTCCTAAAAACAAACTCATACTGCCTGTCTCCCTTCACCTTTTAATATAATCTTGACTTAATCTCTATATTATACTATAATTTCTCTAATAATTATGTTGTTGTAACAACGAAAAGGTGATATTATGAATAATTTTTTTCTGTCAAACACTCCACTTTTTCATGGAGTAAAAGAAAACGAAATTGATGGATTGCTCTCTTGTCTTGGTGCAAGGGAGAAGTCGTATAAAAAAAAAAAAAAATGAAATAATCTTTAGAGCCGGCAGCATAGTACATGAAATCGGGCTTGTAGAATCCGGAAGTGTAAATATCGTTGTCAATTTCTATTGGGGAAACAGTAATATTTTCGGTCATGTTGCAAAAGGAATGATATTTGCCGAAAATTATGCGGCCATTCCCGGCAGGGAGCTTGTCTGTGATGTTGTAGCCGCAGAAAGCTGTGAAATTCTTTTTTTTTAGACTTGAATAAGCTTCTCACAACCTGTAGTAACGGCTGTATATTTCATCAAAGATTAATACACAATCTACTCCGTATATCAGCTATGAAAAACTTAAATCTATCTACCAGAATGATGCATACAGCTCCCAAATCCATGCGTGAGAAACTACTGTCCTACTTATCCGAACAGGCCATGATTAATGGAAACTCCCATTTTTTCATTCCTTTTGACCGCCAACAGCTTGCAGATTATCTCGGAGTCGACCGCAGTGCCTTGTCAAGCGAGCTAAGTAAGATGAAAAAAGATGGACTTATTTCATTTAAGAAAAATGAATTTACCCTGCACGAAACTTAATCTTGTGTAGGGTTTAAATTAGTTTTTTATTGTTAAACCCGGATATTTCGCCTTAAGCCACAGATTTCTTGTCCCACATATTCAGACAGCCTTTTTAATCCGTGATTTAGTGAGATTATTCAGGCATCCACTCTTGTTTTCTCGCATACATTATAAGAGGGTTACCGGATTGGAGTTAGAAGGCTTGTCTCCTTTCCAATCCAGCAGCCCTTTGTCAATTTCTTATATTTATTACTTCTGAAAATGCTCTTTGGCAAATTCCATATCCTGTACTACTTCTGTAGTTCCAAGATATTTACCTGCCGTATCTCTAACTGCCATATAGGTTACAAGCATAGTGCGTCCACCCTTATCCATCCAAATCTGAACCTGATCTCTAGCCCCGCTCTTAAAGTCATCAAGAATAGAGCGTACCATAGGCTCAATCTTAGGTGGATGGCAGGAGTATACTTCTCTGTCAATAGCCATACCCGGACGCTTAAATACCTTAGGTCCTTCGTTGAAATAACGGTTGATGTCATTCTCATCTATAAAGGTAATTTCAACAGGAATAGTATTTAAAAGAGCGGTGAGCTGAGGAACAGTCATATGTCCACCCGGCATAACTACCTCTCCTTCTGCCTGTGGCTTTGTCTCTACCTTCTCATTCTCTGCTTCTTCCCAATACTCATTCTTAACTCCAAAGCAGTCAGCATAGTCCTTTGAATCACGGTAAATTCCATACCACTCATCCTCTGTAAAATTAACTGCACAGATAGGGAAGAGAATGTTCTGCTCCTTATATATCATTTCTTCTGCACGTTTTAGCACTTCATCCAGATGTGCATTCCACTCAGGGCTGTGTTCGGTTACCTTGGCCAGATTTCCAAGTTCATCACGAATCTCATCATCTACAGTCCACATAACAGCTGATGGTCCTGAAACCCCGTATTTTACCTTGAGGTGTGGATAGAGCAAATCTCCCTTCTTTGCATAATGGATAGAAAGCTCTCTTATCTTATTAAAGGTTTCCTCACTTCTTTCATTCTTAAATTCCTCCAAAAGCACAGCAAGAGCATCATTTTCCTTAGTAAATGTATAAAGAGGATGTCCTACAGTCTTTGTGAGAGCCGCAGCTCTCTCGTGTTTGTCTGAATAGTCTTTTTTAGGAAAGGAATCACGCTTAGCAAGCTCAGCAGCAATTCTTTCCTTCATAAGCGAAGCCTCAACCGCCTTCTCTGCATTCGCTATCTTTTCCTCGGTAGTTGCTCCATGAAAAAGTGCTGAATGGATATCACAAAGCTTCTGAATCTCAGTAATAGGCGTTCCCTCTTTGATGAGTTCCTGCTCAGCCCTCATTATCTCTGAAGCCTCTACTGAAGCAAAGTTTTTAGTAAAATCAACCCTTACGCTCTCAAGGTCTTCTCCCGCACCAAGTCTCTTTAAGTATCCCTTTAACTGCTCTGTACGGCTCTCAGGCTTTTCACCAGTCTCCTCTTTTCTCTCAGTCTCGCTCGTCTCCAAGGTGTTAGGGGATTCTTTTACCACCTTACCGCCTGCCATAGCAGGCATTTCACCTCCAAGCTCAAAGCCATTTGACATAAGGGCAGATACTACATCCATCATAGATATACCCTTCATCTTCGCACCCTTTGGTATGGTAGTAATCCTTCCTACAGAGTTTAGCATAGCCTTCTTTGTTATCTCAGTAAAACCAAGCCCATACATAATATCTGTAAGCTCAGGATATTCTGTTACTAACTCATAAACTGTTTTATTTAAATCTATTTTCTTTGACATCTCATTATCCTCCTGTTAATCATTATACTATATTACAACCGCCAAAAGCATAATATATTTTGTATTTTACTTGTTAAGGTATTTATTTTCTTTTGGCTGTCTCATTGTAACTATATAATAACACAGGGTTAAACTAAATTATGTTGTTTTAACAACGAATAAATAGAAATGATTATCAGTTAACTTTTAACAAAGAAAAACCCCAACAAGATACTGCACTGTCTTTATGTATGGCTGTCTATCAGACACACCATACTATCAGATTATTTTCTCATCAATTCTTTCTTAGTTAAATGATAAAAAATCATTGCATATATCAAACAAACAAAAATGAAAAATCCAAACTCCATCGGAGAAAAATCAACAAGTTTTCGACTTCTAAGAGCTATCATTGGAAGCGAATAAGGATAAATATATCCCATATTTTGATTAATAAAAAGAATGATAAATCCACCCATGGCACCTAGGCTTGAAATACCAACTGCCTGACCAAAGCTCCGCGTTTTAACACAAATATAATATTGTATGAAAATAAGCGGTATGGAAGCAACCATTGATATCAGTAGCCATCTTACATTCATGAAGATAGAATGATCTATTTGAATATGTGCCGTAGCCATACCGGATACATAAACAACGAATAGCATTACCTGAACAGGAATTAGCAATGCAAATACTACAAAAAACTTTCCTTTCAACATTCCATTAATAGAAATGTTATTTGCTTTCAACATGCTTAAGGTATTTCTTTCAAATTCCGGCATCATAATGATAGCTGTTAAAATAGCCACCATCGGTGCAAAAAGAACTTGGCTATAGTAAAAAGTCAATTGTCCCCATAGAACAAGCGACTGTGTTCCATCCTCCAATGCCTCTCGATTAGCAAAATATATGCCCAGACCAATAAAACTTGAAATAGCAAGAAATATGAAAGTTATAAAAACTGCTTGTATTTTACTGGCTTTTTTCCATTCCGACTTTATATAGTTTAGCATCATATAAGAGAAATCTCCTTTCTTCGGATTACCATCCGAGCTATCATATAAATCAATAAGCAGAATAAAATATAAATCAAAACACGAACCGGCAAATATTGATCCAGTGTGTACTCATATGAAAGTTTAGCATTATCAATAAGATGATACTTGTAAGGGGCAAGATAGGCATTTCCTGTTCCCGGCAACCAGAAACTTAAAATTGACTGGCTGTGCGATGCCATTATGGTTCCCAAAAAACCAAACAAGAAGCCGATCGCTAATACAATTCCCTGTTTATTTAAAAGTAATGATAAAACAAGGAATATACAAATCAAAGAGAATCCTGTCAGCACTTGACCTATCAAAAAGAGCAGAAGCAACATTGCACTGGTATGTATACCATTTATAGAAGCATATACATATCGAAAAGCCGTTTCCATCACAAAAAGAACTATGGAAGTACTAAGCATCAGCAGTATCTTGGATAAAAATATCCTGTAAATTTCAGTTCCATTTGATTGTTGCAACTTAAATGTCTGTCCCTCTTTCTCGTTACTGATAATCTTAGACGCAAATATGCTGACCATGATGGGCAATATAAGACAGTCTACCGTTTGATTGTTATAAAAAGCAGCAATATTATGCAAATTTGAATGCGACAATTCACTATTAATTACAAAAAGCTGCCAAAGGTTTGCAATGATCATTATGACGAATAATATCAAAAATGTGTGTGCGGCGAATTTTAAGCAATTCAATTTTTATGTTTTGCAACATGGATCAGGCCTCCTTTATTAAATTCAAAAAGATCGTCTCCAGATTTTCTTTTTTTCTCTCTACACGATAAATTAAATTTCCTTTAAAAACTAACTCAGATATAAACAGAGCAAGTTCATCATCATTTTGATTTGTAATTTTCAATAAATGATCATTGATTTCTTTCAATGAAGTTTGTGGATGCCTTGAAATAATATCGTTTACTTCGTCGGTATTCAAATTTCCTTCTATTTCAATCCATTCGTTTGCTTTAATCTGGCTGATCTTACCCTCATAAACTAACTGACCATGCCTGATTATTCCAACCCTATCAGCAATCTGCTCAATTTCCGAAAGAATATGGCTCGAAATGAGAATGCTGATACCGTATTCTTTCGACAATTTGATACACCTGTTATTTTTTTGTCTGTGCGAGACGAGGATTCTGATCGCTTAAGAGGGCTTGGTTTAGGCGCAGATGACTATATAACAAAGCCCTTTTTGCCTATGGAACTATTGCTTCGAGTGAAAGCGGTTTTAAGGAGAACAAGCAGGAATGTCGAAAAAATGTCTAAAATTCAATTAGGAGAAGTAGAGTTCTCTACAGATGCAGGGACAGTCACCAGACAGAATAGAGTGACTTCGCTAACAGCAAAAGAGTAATATTAATTTGTATCTTGTCATATTCTTATTCTGTGCTATCGGATTGATTGTCATTAACTTGATTATCTTATACAGCCAGGTAAAAGTGACTAAATTTGATGAAGCAGAAATCGTCAAAAATATCAAAAGAGAAGGGAACTACTATACACTGTCAGAACAAACAGGAGAAATGTTGACGAAGAATAATAATTTTCTTATGCTCTTAAACGATGATGGAATAATAATTTTAAGTAAAAATTTACCTGAAGAATTAAATAAGCAATACTCATTAAAAGATGTTGCAGCCTTTACAAGATATTATCTGAAGGACTACCCTGTACAGACATATATCATAGATGAAGGACTCTTAATTATTGGAGAACCAAAAAAACACTGAATGGAAATATAATTTAGTTTATAAAATAGATACTATACAAAACTTATCTCGCATCCTGCCTTTAATTATTTTTTTATAAATATTTTAATTTTTGGTTCTAATACCTTTATACATCCAAAAGAGAGTTTTGCGACGAAAGGAATCTGAACGAACAGAATGGATAGCAGGTGTTTCTCATGATATCAGGACACCATTAACACTTATCATGGAGCATGCAGATCAAATCAGAAAAGATCCGCAATCAGAAAAATCGGATTCAAGCAGAAATTATTGAAAAACAGGGAGAACGAATTAGAAACCTGATTACGAATTTAAATGTATCCAGTAAGTTGGACTTTGGACTGGATAATTTTGAAAACACGAGTTTTAAGGTCGGTTCAAAAACAAGAAAAATTCTCATTGATATTATGAATCGGGAATATGAGCAGAAATATAAATTTGATTTTTGAAATTGAAGAAGATGCTTTTAAATATTATCCTTAAGGTAAATGAAAGTCTATTTCAAAGGGTTATAGAGAATATTATTAATAATTCCACCCATCATAATCCAAATGGTTGTAGTATTAAAATAAAGATCAGCAAATCAATTCACCGTTCACATAAGCTTACCATCGAATTTTCAGACGATGGTATTGGTGTGTCTGCAGAACAATTAAAAAAACTTAACACACCTGTTTTAAACAACTTAAAATATGCTCAAGAACACGGAATTGGTCTTAGGATCGTTAAACAAATTGCTTGTTATTATAAGTGGAGCGTTCAATTTAGTACTTCAGAAACCGGTGGAATGAAGGTTGTTATAGAAGCATAAAAAAACGGTTGGTATCTCAAATGAGCCTGGAAAAACTGCTGTTTTCGATGCAGAAAATGGAGGACGGGTGAGATTACGGTTCTATTTGATTCCGTTTGATGATAGAAGCTGTGCCATACTCTCTGCGGCTTCCTGCATTCCTCGGTTAACCCACTCATCAATCCATCCGAGCATACCATTTTGTATAAAGGCAACAACATAAGCGGCGCGATTATCCTGTTCAGGCTTTGGACCATACTTTTCGAGATAGGCCTCACGGAAAAGGTGAAATAGATTTCTTTCCCGAAGCAAGAGATAGAAATCACTGTTGTCTTTCAAGTGGGCGAAGAAACTGCCATACATCTCGGAGTCCTGGTCAGTTTTGCGGGTATGGTTATAATCATAATCCCATTGCTCAAGCAGGTTTGATATATGTTCTTTTAGTATTGCTTCTTTGTCAGCGTAATTACGATAGAAGGAATTTCGGCTGACTTCAGCATCACCGGTGATGTCACTGATTGAAATGGAATCGAAAGAGTTCTCTTTCAGTAAAGATATAGTTGCATTTATGATAGCTGTTTTCACAAATGTGTTACGTTCAGTATTGCCCATGATGGTACATTTCCTCCTCTTTTGTACCTTTTTACGAAGAGAGCCTGCTATCCATTGACATAAAGCTCTTTTGATGGTACGATTGTTATATCAGCAACGACGAATATTCCATCTTGATTGTACATCAAAATTTGTCTTTTGTCAATATGAATTGGAGGGAAAAGCCATGTCGCTAACAGCTAAAAGGATTATCATCCTGCTCGTCATCATTGTGGTCGCTTTCGCACTCGGAAGACTCGCTTTCAGGTTCTTTCTAAATCTGATGCTCGGAGGCACCATGTTTGGAGGTGACTTCCTATGAGTAAAAAGGAAAAGAAGGTAAAAAATCCGGGAAGAGGTAAATGGGCAGTGATTTATGTTTTTGCGTTTATAGCTACTTTCGTTCTGGGACTTGCATCAAGATCCATCATTGGTGCTTTTACCAATCAATATAAGGTCGACTGGTCGGATAAAATAGGAACTATGTACACAGACCTGGAATACGGAGATAAGGATGCGAACAAATACGATCTTTATCTCCCGGCGGACAGCTCAAAGCCTGCTTATGGTCTTGTTGTCTATCTGCATCCCGGCGGATTCACCACAGGCGATAAGTCCGGGGATATAGAAATGCTTCAGTGGCTCTGTGCAAGAGGCTATGTGGCTGCCGGAATCAACTATACCCTACGAGATGAAGCCCATCCCGAGGCAAGCGTCTATTCTCAGTCGATGGAAATAAAGAATGCGATTCCGATAGTTGTAGCCGAAGCGGAAAAACGCGGCTATCACATTGATGAGATGGCTATGGCAGGCGGCTCTGCCGGACACACTCTTGCCATGCTTTATGCATACAGAGATGCCGATGAGGCTCCTGTCCCCGTAAAAATGGTATTTGGTGCTGTCGGACCATCCTGCTTCTATCCCGAAGACTGGGGATGCTACGGATTTGACCGGAGAACAGCGGAAACAGACAAGGCTGCAGCAGGATTGTTTGGTATCATGGCGGGCAAGGAAATCACAGCGGATATGTTTGACACCCCTGCGTATGATGAAGCAATGAAGGATATATCCGCCATGCTTTGGGTGGACGATAACACTGTTCCGTCACTTTTCGCTTACGGTGCCTATGACAGAGTTCAGGGTTTGGAGGTTCTGTAAAGCTTGACGAAGCACTGACTGCACATAATATCCCTCATGATTATCTGGTGTTTGAGCATTCCGGACATGGGTTGCAGAACGATTCCGCGATGGGCAAGATATATTATCAAAAGATAATTGAATACCTTGATACATATATCCCCGTAAAATAACATGGAGGAAATACTATCATGTCTGAAGTTAAAAAAGAAAAGAAAAAGAGAAATATGTGGAAACTGATTGCTATTGTACTTATGATAGTGCTTGCGTGGTCGCTTATCTTGAAAAGCTGTGGCAAAATTCTCTCCAAAGCGCAAAGTGTGCCGGAAAACTACACGGAAACCGTGAAAACAGGTGGAAATATAGAGGCAAAGTATCTTCAGAACGGAACACACGATGTGGAGTATTTTGAATATCCCGCCATGATGTCCTTTGAGAAATTTGAAATTTACTATCCTGCGGATATCGCCTCAATGGAGAAACTGCCTATTGTCATTTTCGTCAACGGCACAGGTACGGGAGGATCGAAATATACCGCGCTTCAAAAGCATATGGCATCCTGGGGATTCATCACGGTTGCCACGGAGGAGCAGAACGCGTGGAACGGCTTCTCTGCCGAAATGTCTGTCCGCGTCCTTGATTTACTGAACACTTATCAGGAGGAAGGCAAAGAAAACCAATTCTACGGCAAAGTCGATATGGACAGGATTGGTGTTACAGGTCATTCTCAGGGCGGTATTGGTGTGATCAATGCGATTACTGACCAGCGGCATGCAGATAGTTACAAAGCGGCTGTGTTGCTTAGCAGCACTCAGACGGATATGTCGGCAGCGCTTCTTTGGGACAATGATCCTTCACTGATCCATACCCCTATTCTGATGATTGGATCTACCGGACAGACAGACGCAGCCATCACTCCGCTGGAGGCAATGGAACATACCTATAGCATCATCCCGGATGGTGTGGACAAAGTCATGGCGAGAAGAAATGACTGTGATCACGGTGAAATGCTCTATTTCGGAGATGGCTATGTTACGGCATGGTTTATGTACTACCTGCAGGGAGATGCGGAAGCTGGAAAGGCGTTCTTTGCAGAGAATGCGGAGATAACCTCTAACGCAAAATATCAGGATGTGCAAATAAACAAATAAAAGCACAGGATAAGCTATCATTCCTAATCAATATAGGCTCTTTGTCAAATGGAGTTGATGAAATAATTTTAGTGAAGGAATTAAGCAGCGTCAAGTTGCTTAATTCCTTTTTTAGTTGTTGGAGTATAGCGTCTTTCCAAGCTTTCAAGCACTGTTAAAAGCCCTTTATCTGGTGACTTTTGAGGTTACAAAAAAATGGACGATGCCGATTCGAACTGGGGAAATGCCAGGGAAGAAAAGGAAATAATGTATCCCGACCGAATTCCTGAATAACAAAAAATCAGCTGTCTTGTCAAGTGTAAACTGAACGCTCAGCAGAGTTGAGCGCCCTTGACATTCCAACTGATTTTTATTAGTAACCAACGCTTGAACAGCAGTTTGTGCTACTCAAGCAACGTAACTTTCATAGAAGACCATCATTTACAGAAAAAATTTCAGACTTTCAGATCCCTTGTTTCTTAAAATTCAATTCTTGCTCATTCGACAACTTCGCCAGATAGTAAAGTTTTATATTTGTTGGAATTGCCATGATTGCCCCTTCCTTATCCATAATTTTTTAAAGTATTACAGAGCAAACTTATTGTTGTTATAATTCGCTATAAAAACTGCAAAACAATCGTCATAATAATCTCTCAATTTTTCTCTAGCTTCCTGCAATACTTTACCTTTAGCACTGTCTTTTCCCACTACTTCAATTTGAGTGGACAATTTATCTAATGTTATTTTTGTGATCTCACATATCCATGCAAGATTATGTATTGGACGATATAACTTCAATCTCGTTATCATATCTCGTCCTTTCTTATCATCCGAACAAATACCGCCATCTTCACCTCTATAAAAGATCGTTCCATAATCCGTTTCCTCTGGCTCATAAAACAACTCGTTATTAATCCTTTTTTGAGTAATATCGCCTTGGTATTGACTACTCTTTGCAACATTACATTTTTTACAAGAATACACCAAATTTGCATATGTTGTCTTTAATTCTGGCCATTCATCTTTAAAAACAACTTCCGGTACAAAGTGATCCACCTCATATGAAGTAGTAATTTGTGTATCGAGCAAATTACAATATGCACATCGATGATTAAAATCTTTGCTCAAATATTTGAAATAACTATGATAATCTTCATATTTTTTTGTACAAGTTCTTTTAATAGTATAATCTCTAAATTTCCTCTTCATAAGCATTACTCCAATAACTTATTTGCCTTTTCGATAAGCGTTACTATTTCTTTAGCTTTATTTTTCATCAAAAACTTTATCAATCTGAGATTGTTCTGTAGGAACAAAATTATCTAACTGACTTTCCAATGACAGAATCTCTGGTATAACATCACGTTTCTTACTTCCATCAGTTAATTTTTCGCTTCAAATCTTCAATAGTAAGTTGCAACTTATCTCTTTGATCGTTGTATTTCCTCATACTATCGAAAAATATTAAAAACTTTTTCTTTAGAATATTCACTTTCTAACTTATAAAAAAATCTTTCTTTTTGTATACCTTATCTGCATCTATAAAATCCGGTTCTGTACTTTCTTCTACAACTTCCGTCAAAATAATAATTGGAAATTTAGGAACCTCCTCTTTTATTCTTTTAAAAATATCAGTACCCTTAATTTTTGGATGTTTTTTACAATAATTTTATAGTCAACAATAAGCGATGATAGTTTTTAAATCTCTTATATCACTTATCACTTGTTCAAATACATCCGAAACAACATCTGACACATTATCCGATATTAAATACGATTTAAAATCATATTGTTCATTAGTTTTTGCATTTGTTTTTATTGTTCTTCTAATCTTCTTTAATTGAGTTAATTCATCATCTATCAAACCTATAATATGCATAACCAATCTCCTTCTATTTAGTCCAAGTAGCCCTTAACATATAGCCGTTATTAATAGGTACTACATGCAATTCACCAGCATTTCGCATTGCCGCTTCACGTGCAATCCATAAACCTAATCCTGTTCCATCTTTTTTTGTGGTTTCTCTAGCATTCAACGTCTCATCCGGATTCTGCATATATTTCTCATCTAGTTCTGGACCATTATTTGACATCTCTAAATATACCTTTTTATCATCTTCATACATAGAGAAAAAAAAACAGAGCGTTCGCCTTCTGCCTCTTCCAAATAGTATGCAGAATTTAAAATAAAGTTATTCAGAATTAAATGTAAGTCTATGACTGGCAAGGCTAATTGCACATTCTCATCAAGTCGCACAAGTTGTATCTCAATAAACTTTTTATCAAGTAAAGGCTTCCATAAATTCTCAATATGAATCAAAAAACTCTTTAATTCTACTGATCGTGCTTCGAAATTCTCTTGTTTCACCGAATCCATAATCAAACTAACCCACTCAGATAATAATTCATCTGTACTATCCAATTCTTCCAATAAATCATATGGATTAAAATCTTCATCACCAACATATGGCTCATAGTTAAGCAATCGATTAATTGATTCTTTTAGGTGTTGACCTCTACTTCCAAATTCAGTTCCCATTCTCGTAATTTCATGTGAAAATGTTTGTGCCATAACTCCAGCTGCACTAAGAACCATCATTAATTGTTCTGTAGACGTCTTATTCTCATTCTTCTTACCCAAAGTAACAATTGCATCTTTCAAATCTTCTTCAGATATCCTATCTTCTCCATCTTCATTCTCTGTTGAACCATCCCCACCCTTTGAAACTCCTGAGAGGTCATCTTTCGCTTTCTTATTCCCACGCTCCCTCATTACTTGCTCATAAATTTGCTGAGCTTTATCATCATGCGCCTTTTTCTTTGCTCGTTCCCATGCCGCAAACTCTCTGAGTGTATATTGTCTATCATACTCAAACTTTCCCAAGATTCCTTGCAAAAGTTCAACAAAACAATCATACTCTCTATTTAAACTCATACCTTCTCTATTCGCTGTATCTTCCAACTTGGGATTGTGCATCCTACTGATAGACACACTTCCTATCAGCTGATTAGGCGAAACTCTCCAATTGCCACTTTCATGCGAAGCTGCAGCTGGGCTCCTTTGAACCCTAAGGCTTAAATTAATCCAATCGAAAAACTGTCCTTCATCACCATATGGTCTTACTTTAAAACTATCACGATATATCTTTATCCCAGAAAAAAATCATTTTAACAGTTGTTTTTCTTTTTCTACTCTTGAAATCTTTAACAATTTCAACTGTACTTTTTTTGATTTTTTTAATATAATACATTTTTAAACCAAAAGGGCCTACTGCATTATATCTCTCAATGTTTTTCACTTGGATTTTTCTAATATTTCTTCTATAGAATATTTAAATTGTTTGATTCCATCGAAATCTTCTCTTTTATAATTATCTACTTTAAATGCTTCTCTGTCCCAAAACTCTTTCAAGTCATACTTTTCGATATCCGTTGGAGAATATTCAATTTGCATCATTTTCTTAGTTGTGTCAATTTCGTTTCTATCCAAAGTGATAGTAACATTCCCTTTTCCATCAAATTCTGCTTCAATTAAATAATCATAATTATCTCGTGTTATTCCTGTACTTTCAGTCTCAAAATTCAACTCTGGATGTCTGTAATTTCTAACATATATATCAAATCGGTCTACACTTCCAAGCGGATTAATATTTTTAAGATTATTATTTACCTTAATGTATAATTTCTCATCCCAAAACTCACGAATAGGACTTAATATAATTATAGTTCCCGTATCCCATTCATAATCTTTAACTAATTCAAAATCTTCTTTTAAATATAGTCTAACTAAATCTTCGAATCCTCCATCACATTCCTTAAGTTTTGCTTCTACTTGATTTAACAATTTCGCATTATCAAACTGAGTCCAATCAATCTCCCACTTGTATATCTGTTCTACATCACATTTTGTAAAAACTTGTGTGCATAATGAAAGTTTGTCCAATGCAAAACGTCCAATCCCTTTTGCACCCGTTTTTATTCTATTTTTCTTTGGGCTATATACATTTACCTCCTTATTATCAGTACCAATATTCATCCATGCCGATTTCAATATGTTCTTATTCATACCTGAACCATTATCAATAACAAGGATTTGAGAAATAGAACGTAAATATTTCTCTAATTCCAACATATTTACATTTTCTTCATTCAATACATACAAGCCGTCTTTTATGCTATAATTTTGCAATACCATTTCCATATTACTCTTGAAGTAACTGTGTACTTCTGAACGTGTCAATGTACTTGGCACTCCGTTAAATGGATTTAAATATCTTACATATACACATTCAGCATCTGCATCGTATCCATTTTTTACTAATTCTATAATGGCACCATCCACATCGGAAATATTTTCTCTACCAATAAGTCTTGCAGTCTTAGCACTTACTTGGAAAACCATAGATTCCATATGTTCTATTCCTCCTACTAAAATTTGAAGTCTTCAATATCTTTCGATGTAATTCTCAAAGAAGTTCCACTAATATGAATACCTGCATCTTGTACATACTTCATAAATTCATCGCTTTCTAAAATATTTTTTGCATCTTCCAGTTTATACGTTTTATTATCTGATTTTGGTACAATATACATTCCTGCATATGGGATACACTTCTTTTTCAATATATATACTGATACTGTTTCAGTAATCACCGTAGAAATTAATAGCTTACGTTTATTTAAACCAGACAAAGCTTGTGACCGGCCATATTCAAACCATAATACACTTTTATCACTTTCTCGTTCATCCAATTGCTCTCTAAAATCATTCAAATAACTCTCCGCTCCTGGAAAAAGAGATGAGAATTGTTGCGAAGTGTACCTAACCAATTTACCATCTTTATAATCATAGGGAAAAATTATCTTCTCTGTTTTTTTATAGCGTAATGACCGCGGTGTCGCAGTCTCCCTTACTACCTCTTTTTCAATATCTTTCCCATTACATCGATAGAATCCATTTATCTCCTGATAATTCTCTTTCTTTAATACATAAGCTTCATTGAGTAACGTTGCAACCACATGAGCAACTTGAAAATAGTCACCAAAACGTCTCGTCCCTGGTGTATTATTTTTTGTAAAAAACCATTTATTTGACAAATTAGCAATTGGTATAATCAGTTTCTCTTTACTTGCCATATCATAGTAAATTATATCTTCATAAGTTGACGCTTTATCAATAACCATTATTGCAGATTTCACCAGTGCATCGTCAAACATTTTATCTTGAGTATAATCATATATTTCTTGTAAATATGGTTTAATATAAGACCTTAATTTTTCTCCAAATACAGTTTTAAAAATACTACTAGGAATTAAGTATGCCATTTTACCATTACTATCTAAACAATCAATACTCTTTTCGATAAATGCATAGCAATAATCAAATTTCCCCTTCTCACATGTACCAAAAGTTTCTCTTACATAGTCCCTTTCCTTTTCATCTAATTCTTGATATGTAATATATGGTGGGTTTCCTACAACATACTGAAACTTTTGATTACATTCCCACCTTAAATAGTCCGCATTAACTATATTCCATTGGATATTACTGAGTCCTTTACTTTTTGCCAATACATTTAGATTCTGAATACACTTCTTATATTGTGTAGAATCAATTTCAACACCACATATATGCTTTGACAATCCATCACATATATCCTCATCTGACAATCCATATTTTCTAGCATTGTCGATATATCGCTCTACAATCACCACCAAAATATTTCCATCGCCACATGAATTCTCCAAAATATTCTTCTCATATAAATTTTCGTTATAACCTACTCTGTCTAATAACTTCTTAACATAACCATTAGGCGTAAATACCTGGCACTTCTTGTTCATAACTATCTCTTCACTTTCTCTATTCTTACTCACTCAATATCCATATCTGCTTGAGTGGTATTTCTGCCTTAATGGCAGAGCTTAATTTCTCATAATTATCAAACAATTCCTTAATAACATCTGTGGAATCCCACAAACGAATCTTGAAGAATTGATTACCTTCTTCTCTAGCAACACTATCCTTAAATCTATTCCATGATACAAGCAAACCATATTCAGCTTACACGTTGTTCATCACACCGCCAAATTGATCCAATGTAGTTCGATCAATAGGTGCACGCTGTGTCTTAACCTACACACAAATTTTAGGAGATCAAAATCCCATCTCTCCACCGGAAGCCAATAAGTCTTTTCCACCATCAGTGCCCCGTTTACTATGATATACTGTAAATCCCTTTGCTTTCACAATTTCTTCTATCAGCGTATCCATCTTATACCCCTTAAACTTATGATAAATGTGCTTTGCAATTGTACCAAGTCGCTTACGCGACAGCTAACCTTATTATGATTAATTTTCTACTTTCCCACAATAAAAATGACAGTTTTTGAAATTATATTGTATTATTGAGATATACCACTGTCACATTAACAAACACAATCCCTCAACCGCCATGTTTATTTTAACATTTTTTTATCATCTCAACAACTACTTATTTTGTTTTGTTTGTGTCAAGTACTCGTTGGCAAATTTCCTTACCTTTTTCTTTTATCATTGTTTTTTTAGTTTTTTGTATCACAAACAAGCCCAGGTTGTATGCTAAATAATGCCTTCAGCAGGCTTAGGGAGCTCTACGCCTCGCTTGTAGTATGTCAACAGTCCTTCCTGTTGTTGTAAAGGTAGTTGTACAGTTCCTCAGCTCTCTTGCTGATCTTGCCACTTTCATCATCACTTTTGCTTGTTCTTATATATTCACGTATATAGGCAAACATTTTAACAGATTACACCCCACACTGCACCAGACATACTTGCATCTCATTACTTACAGAGGCAGAAGTAGACGAGAGAATTATACAGCAGATTGTCGGACACAATGCAGATTGCTGAAAGATGTCTTCCGTAAGACACCCCAAATTAGCCCATCATTTTGTTACTAGTGTGTTACTAGTAGAGAGAAACGCTAAGAAACGCAGACAAAGAAAAATCCCATAAAATCGGGGTTTTGCCCAATTTTACGGGATGTAAAAATCGCTGTTTCTTATCTCTTAGAGAACTGAGGAGCCTTACGAGCTTTCTTAAGTCCGTATTTCTTTCTCTCCTTCATTCTTGAATCACGAGTAAGGAAGCCTGCCTTCTTAAGAGATGGACGATAGTCTGCATCTGCCTCAAGAAGAGCTCTTGATATACCATGACGGATAGCACCTGCCTGACCTGTAGTACCGCCACCGTGTACAGTAACGAGAACATCAAACTTCTCAACTGTCTCTGTAAGAGCAAGTGGCTGACGAACTATAGTCTTTAAAGTCTCAAGACTAAAATAGTCATTTATATCTCTCTTGTTTACTACAATCTTACCTGATCCTGCTACAAGATATACTCTTGCAACACTGCTTTTTCTTCTTCCGGTTCCATAAAATTTAACAGTAGCCAATGTAATATCCTCCCTTCACTCTAATTAATATCTGCTCTTGATTTCATAAACTTCAGGTTTCTGAGCTGTCTGTGCATATTCAGCACCAGCATAAACACGAAGTTTTGTGAGCATCTTATTACCAAGAGTTCCGTTTGGAAGCATGCCCTTTACTGCGTGAGTAATAGCATCTTCTGGCTTTGTATTAAGGGTTTCCCTAAGAGTCTTCTGCTTAAGTCCACCAACATAATCACTATGACGATAATAAATCTTCTGATCAAGCTTCTTACCGCTTACCTTAATGCCCTTTGCATTAATAACAATTACATAATCACCGGTATCTACAAAAGGTGTATATTCAGGCTTTCTCTTACCTCTTAAAAGGTTAGCCACTTCTGTTGCAAGGCGTCCAAGTGTCTGTCCCTCAGCATCGATTACATACCATTTCTTATCAACGCTGTTAGGGTTAGCCATAAATGTCTTCATGGTTATTCCTCCCAATAATATTGTTAAAAGCACATTAAGGAGTATGTGCTGCGTTATCTTCTACTATGCCGCAAAATTATGTATTACTCCGATAGGATGTCCGGGCCTTTCCGAATAATAGCATAGTTTTTCCGTCACATCTATTTATTATACAACTATAAACTTCCCTTGTCAAGCAAATTCTTTCAAAACTTCTTTCAGAATTTCCTCTTCTAAAAGTTCATCAACATCAATAATTTTATCCGAGGCTTTCTCATACAACTCTCTTCTTCCAGCCATAAGCCTGCCTACCTTAATAAGCTTATCTTCTCCCGCAAGCAGTGGCCTTGTTCTATCTCCTTCCAGCCTCTTCACTACGATTTCAGGCTTAATTCTCAAATAAAACACCTTGCCCAGTTGTTTAAGGAGAGATATATTCTCTGCATTTACAACAATGCCTCCCCCTGTAGATATTATTTTAGTCCCATCTTCAGATATTAGTTTTTTAAGTATTTCACTTTCACATTTTCTAAAATATTCTTCGCCCTTATTTGCAAAAATTTCACTTATTTTGTAACCCTCAGCTTTTTCAATAAGTTCATCAGTATCGACCAAAGTTATATGTGTCTTTTTCTCTAAAGCCCTGCCTATTGTAGTCTTTCCCGAACCCATAAAACCTATAAGGACTATGTTTCTCATCATAGAACCTCTTCCAACTTATCCAATATTTCTCTCACCTTATCAATTTCCATCTGCCCTGGTGCACTGGACTTTCCTATGCTGGCAAAGGTAATAGCGGAGCCTGTGAACTCACCCAAGAGCCTTGTAACTCTACCCATATTCCCCATAGCTATGCTAATTATAGGCTTTGGATTTGGACGGGTATATGTAAGAATTGTTGCTGTCATTATTCTCATTACATCTTTTTTCTTGCGTGGCATTGTCGCAATTTTTAGAATATCAGCATTACAATTGTCAATAACCGAAAGCCTGTACACCAGTTCGGCAGTGTCAGGAGTACCCTCAAAGTCATGGTAAGAGCCAATTACCCTTACATCTGTAAAACTATGAATTTCATCAATTATATCTCTGGCTTTCAACTTAAATGAAAATATTTCAAGATCAACAAGATCAGTGATTCCAGCATTGGCAACAGAAAGAATCAGGTCCTTATATTTCTCATTTTCAATTTCTTTTCCACCTTCGGCTTCAGTTCTAAATGTATAGATGATTGGCATCTCTCCAATTATTTTTCGCATTTCTGCCAAAATTTCATTGTGGAAATCTTCATCGAATTCACCTTCTCTGAGGCTGTCTGCCCTCCATTCAATAAGATCAGCCTTACTCTCTACTGCCTTCTTTGTTTCCTCAAGCACCTCTGCCTTGTTTTTCCCCATTACAAGAACGCAGATTTTAGGCTTCCCCTCACCAATAGTCAAGTTTCTTACAGTTACATCCATAGTCGGCTCTCCTTTCTTTAAAAGAACTTGCTTCGTACATCTTCAACCGGCATATCTTTCCCTGTATAAAGCTTAAAAGCATATACACCCTGCCACAAAAGCATTCCTTTTCCATCTATGCAGGTACAGCCTGCCCTTCCTGCTTCTTTTAGAAGCTTAGTCTCTATAGGATTGTAAACTACATCAGCCACAACCAAGTCTTTATGAAAAACGGATATATCCTTAATCACAGATTCTTCATCATACGGTTTCATACCTGCTGCGGTAGCATTTACAAAAATCTCTGCTTCTTTAATTAGTGAATTAAATTTTGCTTCATCTAAGATATCGTAAAGTTCTATAACCACCTCCGGCACTTCCTGTCTGAGTCTTTTAGCCGTTTCAACCATTTTATTAAAGGTTTCACTTTTTCTATTAAAAATATGAATCTCACCAGCCCCTTCAAGAGCCAGCTGTACTACAATTGCTGTTGCCGCTCCACCTGCCCCTGCAACTGCAATTTTTTTATTTTTAATATCAATCTTATGAGCTTCAAGATTTTTTATAAAGCCTGTTCCATCTGTATTATAACCTATCAATCTACCATTTTCATTGACTACAGTATTCACCGCACCTACAAGCCTTGCTTCCGGAGATAATTCATCTATGTAATGAAGAACCTCATTTTTACAAGGCATCGTAAGATTGAACCCACGCATATTATAAAGCCTCGCCGCAGATACAGCTTCCTTAAGTCCATTCTTATCCACATCAAATGCAACATATACATAATCAAGTCCAAGCTTTCAAAGCTGTAATTATACATTGCAGGTGAGCCTGAATGAACTACCGGTGAACCAAATAGAGCAAGCAGTCTGGTATGTCCTGTAATCTTCAATATCAGTCCTCCGCCCTTCTTTCCTTCTCATAGGCATTTAATACTATTTTTTCGAGATATCTTTTAAGCACTATCTGTATCTCCTCCTTCTTATCAATAGGATTGAGTAAAATAGTGCTGATTCCTGCTTTCTTGGCTCCCCAAATATCTGTAAAAAGCTGGTCTCCTATAAATACGGTATTATCCTTTTTTGTTCCCATCATTCGCATTGCCTTAATATAGTTTACAGTATTAGGCTTCCCAGCCTTATAAATATAGAGAGAACGAATGTTTGCATTAAATCTTTTCACTCTCTCTAATTTATTATTCGATAGCAAGAATGTCTTAAAACCCATTTTTTTCAGTTCTCCAAACAATCTTTCTATTCCTTCATCGGCATCTGCCCCATGTGGTACAAGGGTATTGTCAATATCAAATATCAATCCCCTAATACCCTTCCTGTAAAGTCCGGCAAAGTCTACCTCATATATAGATTTTTTCCTACTATCCGGATAAAACTTTTCTAAGAATTTCATCATATTAATTTAATATTTTCATTTGACTGCTCAGCCTGTTCAAATGTATCTAATATCTCCTGACCATAGTCTCCAAGATTAATCTCCAATAAATCTACATCTTCAAAGGTAATCTCTGTAGAATCCTCTATCGAAAGCAGATATTCCAAAAGCGTATCCATATCTGTAATACTATCTTCTTCTAAGTTAAAAACTCCTTCAAGATATGAATGAGCCATAGCTTTAGTAGCCATCTCTCCACAGTCAATAACAATCTCTTCCATCTTACATCTCTCCTTCTTAAATCAAAATACTTTGTATAAATAATTTATGCCACAATAAGTCAGGCTTGTCAATAAGAATTACACTAATCTTATTCCATCTTTTTCAATTACAATAATTCTTTCTTTATATAACCTGCCAATAGCCCTCTTAAATGCTGCCTTACTCATATTAAATTCCCTCTTTATCTCCTCAGCATCACTCTTGTCCTGATATGGAAGATTTCCACCGGCCACATTTAATTTTGTAAGTATAGCTTCTGAGTCAGAATCCATCTGCACATAAGCCTTCTGTCTTAAAGAAAGATCCATTTTACCATCTTCTTTTACTTCAAGAACTCTTGCATATATTTCTTCACCAGGCTTTAATTCTTTGTGCAGCTCCTTCTTAGGTACTAAGGCAGAATACTTATTATCTACTGCCACATAGGCTCCAAACTGCTCATGCACCTGATAAACAGTTCCCTTCACCATATCATCCCTGCTATAAGGCGGCAATAAAGAAAGTCTTGAATACAGAGCCATGGTTGCACAAAGTCTGTCACTCAGATCAACATACATTGCTACAAGAATCTCATCACCTGATTTAACATCATAAATCTGCTCCTTAAAAGGCAAAAATAAATCCTTTGGAAGACCCCAATCTAAAAATGCTCCTATCTTTGTAACTTCCTTAACCTTTAATTTTTTGATTTCACCAATCTTTATGAGCGGCTCTAACTTTGTTGCAATCAATCTATCTTCTGAATCTTTATAAACAAATACTTCAATTTCTGAACCTGGCTTCATATCAGCAGTTACTTGGTTTTTAGGGAGTAATATCTCATCTTTTACATCTCTGTTTTTGTCATCCCTTTTTTCTATATCTGTTAAATACAAACCAAAGTCTGTCCTTTTGACTATAGCCAATGTCTGTGTACAGCCTAATCTCATATTCTTTCCTCTCTATCTAAGTTCAAATTCAACTTTTGCAAAATTTTCCCCTGCTTCATTTTCCAAAGATACAAATATCTTTTTATTTTCAACATCAAAATAATAAACAGGCACCATTATTTCATCAAGCACAGCAGCTTTTTTATATTCAACCCTTATCTGTCTTAAATCATCAATATCAAAGCTATCCGGCATAAAATCAAGGGCTATTCTTACATATTCTCTGTTATTCATATGATAATTCGAATCCAAATGCGACTCTCTTACCTTCAGCCTATCCCCTTTTATAGTTTTATCTGCATTCTCAGGTATAATTATTTTTCTATCAGCCTTTTCCATAGGAAACTCTTCATCTATTTCAAAGCCGGTCCCATCTTTCTGTTCATATTTCACAGGCCTTCCCTTCTTCGTATCCACATAAAACCAAATTGAATTTGCATAGGCACAGACTTCTTTGGCCTCATTGTACATAATAAAATTTCTAAGTCCATAAAATCCTCTAATTTCATAAGCCCTTGTTTCAACTTCAATTTTTTCATCAATTCCCGGTCTTTTATTAATTACAATCTGCCAGGAACTCAGAAACCACGCTCTTTCCATCTTAATTAACTTTTTCCTGTCAAGTCCTGCCTCATTTCCATGTAAAGTTGAACAGTCCTGAAAATAGCTTATAAGATGTGGAATTGTTAGTTTACTATCCTTACCTGTCTCGCTAAATCTCACCGTACTTTTAAATGTATACATTGTCGGCTTCCTCCATTTCTATTATGCTATCCACCAACCCTGAATTCCTTCTCATCTCACTCTCATTTTGAATCATTTCATGTACCGAGCTTTCACTTCCTACGATTGTAACACATTTTTTCGCTCTTGTAACCGCTGTATATAAAAGATTTCTATTAAGTAATGGCCTAGGTGCATTTAAAAGCGGAATTATCACAGCAGGATATTCACTTCCTTGAGACTTGTGAATGGTAATTGCATAGGCAAGTTCCAACTCTTCTAAGGTTGAATTATTGTATTCCACCATCCTTCCTTCATCAAATTCGACTGTTACCGTTCCCGCAAATTCATTAATCTCTCTTATAATGCCGCAGTCTCCATTGAATACTCCGGTTCCCTCCTTAATAGCAATTCCCTTAGATGTGACAATTTTCCACTCTATTTGATAATCATTTTTTATCTGCATTACCTTATCATTTTCACGGAAAATCATTTCTCCCCATTGCTTCTCTTTTTTATCAAAAGCAGGCGGATTAATGTACATCTGTAAAATTTTATTTAGATTTTCAACTCCCAATTCTCCCTTCCTTGATGGAGTCAAAACCTGAATATCATACTTTGTGGCTGCCACATAAGGCGGTAGTTTTTCTGCAATCAAACTCACTAAGGCTCTTTGAATTTGCAAAGGATTATCCATTTTCAGCATGAAGAAATCTTTGCTCTTATTATCTAATTTGATGATATTACCTGCATTTATTTTATGTGCATTTGTTATTATATCACTTTCTGCTGCCTGTCTAAATACTTCATTAAGTCTTACAACATTGAATTTTTCAGAACTTATTATATCCTTAAGTACCTTTCCCGGTCCTACGCTTGGCAACTGATTTACATCTCCTACAAGTATCAGCCTTGTACCTACTGTGATAGCTTTAAGCAAAGAATACATAAGATAAATATCCACCATCGACATCTCATCTATGATAATCACATCTGCCTCAAGAGGGTTATCTTCATTCCTTTCGAAACGCATAGAACCACCCTCTTCGGGATTGCCATTCAGCTCCAGGAGCCTGTGTATTGTCTGAGCCTCCATACCTGTTGTTTCAGTCATCCGCTTTGCCGCCCTGCCTGTAGGGGCTGCAAGTAAAATCTCCATATCCTGACTCTCAAATAGCTTAATTATTGCATTTATTGTAGTAGTTTTCCCCGTACCGGGACCACCGGTAATTATTACAAGACCGCTTTCAACAGCTTCATACACAGCCTTTCTCTGTAAGTCTTCCAAGTTTATTCCTATCTTTGCCTCAACTTCCCTCACCTTGGCTTCCATAACTTTTACATTATTTTCACTTTTGGCATTTAAGTCTAATAACTTTCTTGCAACGGTAAGTTCCATATAATACAGATTATTGTTGTAAACCCTGCGTTCTCCATCAACTTCCTTTAATACTATTTTTCTTTCAATAGTGAGTTCATAAATATCATTTTCAAACTCAGTTTCCGAAATCCCAATCATTTTTTTTGTATCTTCAAACAAATCTTTATAAAACAGATAAGTATGTCCGTTTGAAGCTGCAATGCTTAGTGTAAATAAGATTCCGGCCTTCATTCTAAGCGGAGACTCCGGTGAAAATCCCATCTTCATTGCAATCTCGTCTGCGGTCTTAAATCCCACTCCTGAAATATCATCCGCCAGTCTGTATGGATTTTCACGCACAATTTTCATTACTTTTATGCCATATTCTTTATATATCTTCATGGCAAGGGCATTTGAAACACCATATTGATTGAGAAACAGCATAGCAGTTCTAAACTCTCTTTTTTCTTCAAACTGTGTTCCTATTTCTATTGCCTTCTTTTCAGTAATTCCTTTTATTTCAGCCAACCTTTCAGGCTCACGCTCAATTATATTAAAGGTTTCATCTCCAAATTTCTTTACTATCTTAGCTGCCAGCACTGCTCCAACACCTTTAATAATGCCCGAACCAAGATATTTTTCCATAGCTAAAGATGTTTCAGGCTCTTTTATTTCGTAAGAAGTAATATTAAACTGCACCCCATACTGTTTGTGCTCAACATAGCTGCCTTCAGCTATGACCTTGTCTCCTTCTGTTAAGTCAGCAAAATAGCCCGTACACATTACATCATCGCCCTCCACACTGAGACTTGCAACCGTATAAGCATTTTCTTCATTTCTAAAAATGATTCTTTCCACATAGCCTTCAATTGTTTCTATTTCCAAAACAAACCTCTCCTATACTTAACAAGCCTGCATACAGCTATTAACCATATGCAGGCAATTAATCCTATAAAAATCTTATTGTTCCACCTCTTTGTGCAGGTAATAGTCTGAGCCAAACATTACTTACACAAGCTATATTATAATTTTACTTTTCAGAAGAACTTTTAGCAGGAACCGAAGCAGCTGTATTTCTTTTCATAGACTCATACAACATCTTAGCTATACCCAAGTCTGTATTTTCAGTGAGCATCTCCGCCTTATCTTTAATAAAACTATCCTTAAACATTGAAATATACTCATTATCCTTTTCAGAATCCACCCCTTCTATATGAGATATTTCTTCCATCTTAGCCATAACCTGCTCCACCATATAAGCTTCAAATGACTTGCAGGCCTTCATAAGTTCTTCATCATCAGTGGTATTCTCAGCTCTTTTAACTGAATCTGTAAGCTTGCTTGTAATCATACCGTTTGTGGTATTTTCCATCAGTCCATTATAATAGTTATTGTTTATAGATAGGAAATCCATTCTTACCTCCTAAGGTTATTAGCCTGTTCAAGCATTTCATCCGAAGCAGTTATAGCCTTTGAATTCAGCTGATATGCTCTTTGTGTAACTATCATATTTACCATTTCATCTGCTGCAGACACATTAGAGCCTTCAAGATAGCCTGACTTAATAAGGCTCTTATTAAGCCCTGCATCTGTATCCTCACTTCTGGCTTCTCCCGAAGCAGGAGTCACATAGTAAAGGCTTCCGCCGCTCCTATTAAGTCCTGCAGGATTATTAAACTGATAAAGTGCTATTTTACCAAGGTTATCATATTTAGTTGTACCTGCAGCCTTATCATCTACCCTATGAAGTACATTTCCACTTAAATCTATGCTAATATCATTTGGATCCCACTTACTGTCTATTTTAATAGAATTTCCGGTTGAACTAAGTATAGGATTACCATCTGAATTAGTAAGCTCCCAGCCGTCAGTAGTGGCAGAAAGCCCCAAATGGCCATTTCTGGTATATGCTGTTTTACCACCTATTTTTACGGCAAAAAAACCATTTCCCTGAATAAACAAGTCATACTTTTCACCTGTATCAAGGGCAGCACCCTGTGTAAACTTAGCTGTAATTGAGGCATTGCGTACACCAAGCCCCACCTGAACCCCTATAGGTTTCGGATTGCCCTCACTGTCTGTTGACTTTGTCTTAATCTGTTGATATAACAGTGATTTGAACTCCATACTCTGAGTCTTGAATCCTGTCGTATTTATATTTGCAATATTATTCGATATAGTATCAAGATTCACCTGCTGTGCCATCATTCCCGATGCCGCACTCCACAATGATCTAAGCATATTTATCCTCCTTCAGCCTTAACCAACTCTGCCCACTGAATTAACTGCACTTTCCATTATTGTATCTGAGCTTTGGATCATTTTCTGGCCTGCCTCGTAAGCTCTGGTTATGGTAATAAGATTAACCATTTCACGAACTGAGTTTACATTTGACTGCTCTATATATCCCTGTAAAACCTGGGCTTGAGGTTCTTTCTCAGCAGCTCCGCCTACAGTTTGATAAAGGTTATCACCAAATTTCTCTATATAATCATAGTTTTCAAAATCAACTACTTTTATCTTGTCTATAACTTGGTTATTTACAGAAACTGTACCATCTATTCCTATTGAAATATCCTCAGAATCAAGAGGTACCTGTAAAACACCGCTTTCAGTTCTAAGCTGATTACCATATACATCAGTGACATGACCATCCTTAGTCAGCCTGAAGTTTCCATCTCTTGTATATTTAGTAGATTCATTTCCATTTTTATCTACAAATCTTACAGCAAAAAATCCCTCACCTGAAAGTGCCAAATCATATTTACCGGCAGTTTCTCTAAGTGCTCCCTGTGAATAGTCCGTAAATACCTCACCTAATTTAACTCCCAGACTCATGTGCCCAATGCCATGGTCATTAAAAGCCTCAGATACATCTCTTATTTTTATACCTAAAACCTTATCAAAAGACTGGCTCGTAGAACTTTCCATTTTAAATCCCGCAGTAGTCGAATTTGCAAGATTATTTGTCATTATGTCCATTCTCTTCTGTTCGTTAATCATACCTGTATAGGCAGTGTAAAGGCTTCTTAGCATTTAAGTTCCTCCATATTCTGCTATTTCAAAATGTCAGTATTCAACAAATCTACAATAATATATCGGCTGTTTTTAAAAAATACTTAACCTTTTATTCCTTAAAGCCTGCTGTATTGCTTAAAAATTCTACAAACTTGCCTGTGCCTATAGCAACACAGTTCATTGGATTTTCCGCTGTCATTGTATTAATGCCGGTCTTTGCCTCAAGGAGCTGCTCCATTCCCCAAAGAAGGGCTCCCCCACCTGTAAGTACTATTCCTCTATCTGCAATATCTGCCGCAAGTTCCGGTGGAGTTTTCTCAAGTACCTGATGTACTGAATCAACAATCTGCTTACATGGAAAGTTCGAGAGCCTCAAGAGTCTCATCAGAAGTAACAGTGATAGTATTTGGCAAACCTGTGAGCAGGTTTCTTCCCCTAACATCCAAAGTAACAATTTCAGGCCGTTTGAATGCGGAACCAATTTTTATTTTAATCTCTTCTGCTGTCATTTCACCAATGAGAAGATTGTGTTTTTTACGCATATATTTGATAATTGCATCATCAAAATCATCTCCTGCAACCTTAACTGATGCACTTACAACCGAGCCACCAAGCGAAATAACCGCTACATCACTGGTTCCACCGCCAATATCTACTATCATATTACCACAAGGCTTTGAAATATCTATACCTGCTCCTATAGCTGCTGCAATAGGTTCTTCAATAATAGCCACTTCTCTTGCTCCTGCATTGTAAGTAGCTTCTTCAACCGCTCTCTTTTCAACCTCAGTTGCTGCTGAAGGTATACATACGCTTATTCTTGGTTTTCTGAAAAATCTCTTTCCACCCGCCTTCTGTATAAAGTACTTCATCATCTTTTCTGTTACATCATAGTCTGAAATTACTCCCTGTCTTAACGGACGGATAGCCATAATGTTACCCGGAGTCCTGCCAAGCATAAATCTTGCTTCCTCACCAATAGCCTTTACTTTCTTCGTATCTCTGTCTATAGCAACAACTGAAGGCTCCTTTAATACAACTCCCTTACCTTTTATATAAACCAGCACGCTTGCTGTTCCTAAATCAATACCAATATCACTACCCAACATAATAAGACTCCTTTCCTAACTCAAAACATCTATCTAAATTCAATTATGTAATTATCTCTTAATTTTAGGTCACACTAAACTATTATACCCTTTTCTTTTATAAAAAGATAGTGGGAAATTAGGAATATTATAATGATTATTTTTAAATTACTATGTTATCATTTTTACAAGGAGGTTCTTATGATTAAAAGAATAATACTATTTGCTATAGTGAGCCTTATATTATCAAGCTGTGGAGGTAATGCAGTTTCCAAAGCTTCATCTTCGAACAGTCCTGTGGATGAGATGGGAATTTTAAGTCTATCATCTGCCGTTTCATATAAGGCCAAAGATACTCTAAATTCAGCTGAAAATACTTCTAATATTGCTGATAAAACTACATCCTTTATCAATCCTTCAGGAATGACACTTGCAAAGCGAATACCAACACCTGAAAGCTACAAGAGAACCAAGGTAACAAAGGGGAGTTTTGCGGCCTTCCTTAGGAATTATAAGTTAAAGCCTGATGGTTCTCCGGTGCTTTTGTTCGATGGCAGAGAAAAAGGCAATCAATCAGCCCATATTGCAGTTTTTAAACTTCCTATCGAAAACGAAGATTTACAGCAATGTGCTGATTCAATTATGAGGATATATGGAGAATACTACTATGGTAGAAAAGCCTATAATAAAATCACCTTTCCTCTTGGAAATGGTTTTATAGCTGATTTTGATAAATGGAGAAAAGGATATTCAATTAGTATAAACGGAAATAAGATATCCTGGGTTTATTCCTCAAAGAACAACAACAGTTATGAATCATTTAAGAGGTTTATGCGGATAGTTTTTGCTTATTCAGGCACTTTGAATATGGACTATTCTTCTAAAAAGATAAAGCTTTCTAAGGCAAGGGCCGGAGATATATTTATAAGGGGCGGAAGCCCCGGTCATGTTGTTATGATTGCTGATGTCTGTAAAAACTCCAACGGTAAAAAAGCATATCTTTTAGCTCAGGGCTATTTGCCTGCACAGGAATTTCAGCTTCTGAAAAATCCACTTCACGAATATGACCCTTGGTACTATGAGGATGAAATAAAATATCCCCTCAGAACTCCCGAGTATTCTTTTGATAAGGGAAGCTTGAGAAGGTATAAATAATTTAATAAAATGATATGGAATCAAAATATAACGAATTTTTTCGTAAACTCTAACTTAATTTTTGATATCCATATCATTCTTTTTTGCAGTATCACTTTAACCCTTAACTTACAACCTTATTACCTCATCAAATCTTGCTAAAACATCCTTATCAGAAGTATGTGTTATTACAATTACTATCTTGTCCTTATTTTCAAATATAAGATTAAATACCAGTTCACTGGTAGCCGCATCAAGGTTGCTGGTAGGCTCATCAAAAATAAGCACATCATAATCATTACTTAAAAATCTTGCTATGTCTATTCTCTGTTTCTCTCCGGCAGATATCTTATCATTATTAGTATCTCCTATCTTCTTTGATAAAAACTCCCTGCTGAGATTTAGCTTTTCAAACAACTTGCCATCAGGTGCATTTTTCATATCTTTTTAATAGGATATTATCCAATACGCTTCCATCAATAAAAATCACTTCTTTGTATATATGCAATATGTTTTATAAATACTGTCTGAAGAAATTTCATTCAGATTAGTACCATCTATCATTATAGTTCAGTATACATCTCTTTAGGAAAAAAATTTCATAATCAGCTTAACAAGTGTTGACTTTCCTCTTCCTGATTCGCCCACAATAGCATAAGTTCTGCCTTTTACAAACTCTGTATTATAATTATCAAATATAATCTTAGCTTCAGAAAACTTCATTGACAAATCTGTTATCTTTATTTTTTCAACAGGTTTTGATAATTCCATACCCTCGGGACTCATACAAGATAGTATCCCATCTATTTCTTCTTTAATTTCTTTTACTGTACCTATCAAATTTTTATCTTGTGCAAAAGATTGGATAGGTCCAAAAAGACCATTTAAAAGGTTTACCGCCGAAATAAGAAGACCTACCGTAAGTTCACCGTTTAGTACAAAATAAATACCTATCGACATACAGGCAAGCTGTGCAAAAAAGCTGAAAAACATACCCAGTATAGATGCAAAGCTTGTATTAAATATGAATTTTCTTCTGCTTATCTCAAACTCTTCATCTGCCTTAACATAATCTTTTAAAAGCAGCCGGCCTATGTTAAGAAGTTTTATTTGTTCATATCCTTTCAGGTAATTGTTGATGACCTTCAGGTAATCTGCGTTTTTACCGGTAAATACAGTAAGGCTTTTTGCCATAAGTATACCCGGAAGCTGAGAGAGTACAATAGTAACTAAAGATACCCCTATAAAAGCCAGGGCTAATTTCCAATTAATGAAGAATATGGCTCCTACACTTATAATTGCAGAAACCAAATTAGACACCAAATCACATCTTGGTGCTATGTAATTGTTTCCTATTAGTTCTATGTTCTTTGTGAATATATTAAGGTATTGGTCACTTGTCCTCTGATTAAAATCATCTAATTCTTTTAAATTAAGTGCAGAGTAAAGACCTTGTTTGACATCCCTTAAAATTTTGAAAATATAGCGTGATTTTAAATAAGTAAATAACATTGAAGACAAAAACCATAAAAAGCAGACTATGACTGTTGCCATTATCTTATCTAAAAAAGTACCTTCATTTTTAACAACAACATCAATTACAGCACCAAGCTTTATAGAAAATGTGCTAAGTAAAAAGCTGAAACCATACTTAATATACTATTGCCACATATAGTAATGTATGCTTTCTAATAATTTTTTTGCATAAATGCCTCCCCTCAAGTGTAGATTATTATATAATTATTGTACTCCTATAACCATGGTTTTTTAAAAGAAGTTTTAAAGTATTTTTCAAATTTATGTAGTATTGTTTATAAAATTAATATTTATCTTAGCTGTAGTCTATAAAACGAGGGCGAAATCCAGTTTAAGGATTCCACCCTCGTTTATTATTTAAGATTATTATTTACATGTTCTTATTCATAGCACTGCTTTTTTTACATCTCATAACAATTTCATACGCTCCCATTAAAATAGTTACAAGCATTAAAATATAGCAAATTGCTGTAATTATCACATTTTGTTTTGATACTAATACTAATAATAAATGGGATACAGATAAACACATCAGTACAAGTAACTGAATTGTCGCAAATTTAGAGCCTAAATCAAACTCTTCATATTCTTTTGCGACATAAGTTCCTTTTTTCTTAAGTATCAGTTCTTCATATAGGACTTTTATAGCTAAAACCAGACTTACAGCAAGCGCTAATATCCCCCATGCAAAAAACACAGGGTTGTTAGAATTCATAAAAGAATCTACTCCCATTCCTAGCACTAGACTAAAAAGTAATCTTTTATCCATATTCTCTTTTTTCATAGAATATCCTTTCCTTTAAATAAGTTATAAAAAGCCAATGCTTGCCTTTAATCTTAAGCTCTGTAATTAAAATTCAAATTTATTTCTAAAATACTCTCTAAGTTCTGATATAGCCACTCTCTCCTGCTCCATGCTATCTCTGTCTCTGACTGTAACCATACCATCTGTCTCTGAGTCAAAGTCATAGGTAATACAGAATGGAGTTCCTATCTCATCCTGTCTTCTATATCTCTTACCGATGGCTCCTCTGTCATCATACTCACAGTTCCAGTCCTTTGAAAGCTCAGCATATACCTTTTCAGCACCCTCACCAAGCTTCTTTGAAAGTGGAAGAACTGCTGCCTTAACAGGGGCAAGGAAAGGATGGAAACGAAGTACTGTACGCATGTCACCGCCCTCAAGTTCTTCCTCATCATAAGCTCCGCAAAGGAAGGCAAGAGTTACTCTATCTGCACCAAGAGAAGGCTCTACTACATATGGGATGTATTTTTCCTTCTTTTCATCATCAAAATACTCCATAGGCTCACCAGATACTTCCTGATGTCTGCCAAGATCATAATCAGTTCTGTCTGCTATGCCCCAAAGCTCTCCCCAGCCAAATGGGAATAAGAACTCGATATCAGTAGTTCCCTTTGAGTAGAAAGAAAGCTCCTCAGGATCGTGGTCACGGAGACGCATCTCTTCTTCCTTCATTCCAAGTGAGATAAGCCAGTCTTTACAGAACTGTCTCCAGTAGTGGAACCATTCCATATCAGTTCCCGGCTCACAGAAGAACTCAAGTTCCATCTGCTCAAACTCTCTGGTACGGAAGGTGAAGTTACCTGGTGTTATCTCATTTCTAAATGACTTTCCTATCTGTCCTATACCAAAAGGAATCTTCTTCCTTGAGGTACGCTGTACATTCTTAAAGTTAACAAAGATACCCTGAGCTGTCTCAGGACGGAGGTAAACAACAGCCTTACTGTCTTCTGTAATTCCCTGGAAGGTCTTAAACATGAGGTTGAACTGACGGATATCAGTGAAATCATGCTTTCCACAGCTGGGACATAGGATTTCATTATCATCCACAAAGTTCTTCATTTCTTCGTTTGACCAGCCATCTACAGAGCATCTTAAAGTAATATTCTTTTCTTTTGCAAAATCCTCAATAAGCTTATCTGCTCTAAATCTCTCGTGACAGCACTTACAATCCATAAGCGGATCTGAAAAACTTCCCAGATGTCCTGATGCTACCCAAGTCTGTGGATTCATAAGTATTGCACAGTCAACACCTACATTGTAAGGGCTTTCCTGAATAAACTTTTTCCACCAAGCCTTTTTTACATTGTTCTTGAGCTCTACACCAAGGTTTCCATAATCCCAAGTATTAGCAAGTCCGCCGTATATCTCTGAACCCGGATATACAAAACCTCTTGCCTTAGCTAAAGCCACAATCTTCTCCATTGTTTTTTCCATAAAGTCTACCTCTCTTTCTCTGATTCACTTTATTGTCAATAACTTAACAATCATTTAGAATATACTACCACAGCCCTCTTCCCCTCGTCAACCCTTATATGATTGGCATCTTCAAGAGTTCCCCCGGAATAATATTTAATTTTCTTCCCTGTTTGAAAAAGTACTTTGCCTTCCACAACGGCTATATTATATTCATCAGTCAATACCTCATCTGCCGCCTTCTTTTCACCCTCATCTGTCTCTGTAAAGCTAAGCTTACCAAACTCAGACAAAGCCTTAGCTTTCTCAGGAAATTTCACATTTTTTTCGCCTTTTTTACTATTAAATGCTTCATAAATCTTTGCACTTTTAAAAGTCAGCACAGCCTTTACCTTGCCATCTTTCAGTTCTATTTCACTAAGAACCGCTGCCTTATCACCATATTTTTTATTATAAGCACTTAATTCAGATGAAATATAGCCCTTTAACTCATTAACACTAAAATATTTTTCATTAAAGTCTTCCACATAGGCTGCCTGACTACTGCCATCTGCCCTCATATATATGGTTTCTTCATTAATATCTTCTACCTTTATTTCCTTGGGCATACTTTCACAGGATGTAAGTATAAGTGCAGCGGATATAAGTCCCAAAACCGGAAAAGTGTTTTTTCTCATTTCTCACACCTCTTTTATCATTTCTAAAGACTTAAATTTTATATCTGTATTCAAGTCTCTGTATTTTTCTGCAAGTTCAATAAATTCCTCTTTTGATTCAGGTTCCAAGTCAAACGAAAACAGCTTTGTTACACCAGCCTCCGAAATTACTTTTAATGCATACACCGTTGAAGGCCTAAGACTTCTTCCCAAAAGCCTTCCTCCATCCATATCCGGCATTATACCCTCTAGTTCAAATATTTTCCACTCAAATATTGCTTTTATAAAATCCGGAGTAAGCCGGTCTAACTTTGCTTCAAGAGCCTTAAGTGCCATATATATTAAATTTATAAGATTTTTCTCTCCTACATTTTCTCTTGAAAAGTAGGCTGCAAATTCAAGAAAATAAAACCCATAGTAAATCCTGTCTATGTCCATTTTTAATTCATCAAAATAATTAACTATCTTTACCTCAACCAAGGTATATGCATTTTTACCTGAAACAATCTTAAATTTACCAAAGGTAAGTGGATCCGTGCCTGCAAGCAGCTTACTGTTAGTCCTTCTGGCACCTTTTGCGAAGGCATGAATCTTTCCTAACTCAGCAGTTATAATCACAACCCTCTTATCATACTCACCTATAGGCATACCGGAAACCACAACTCCCGAAACCTCTATCTCATCTGTCAAAGATTACTCCTCTTTATACCCGAAGTTCTTCATAAGGGAATCTGAATTTCTCCAATCTTTCTTTACCTTAACCCAAAGATTGAGATTTACCTTCATCCCAAGAAGGTCAGATATCTGATGCCTTGCATTTGTACCAATTTCCTTCAGCATGGCACCCTTCTTTCCAATGATGATACCCTTATGAGAATCTCTTTCACAAAAAATGGTTGCCTCAATGTTCATTATATTCTTATGGCTGTGTCTGACTGAAGTGTCCTTTTCTTCCTTCATACTCTCAACCATAACGGCTACTCCATGTGGTACCTCATCCTTTAACCGCCTTAGTGTCTGCTCTCTTATAAGTTCAGCTGTAATCTGCCTTTCAGCCTGATCAGTAACCACATCCTCATCATAGTACATAGGCCCTTCAGGAAGTAAGTCAAATACAGTTTTAAGAAGGTCTTCTTTATTCTCTCCCGTAACCGCAGATACAGGTATGCAGGCCTTAAAGTCCACTATGTCTTTGTACTTGTCAATGATAGGTAGGAGTTCGCCCTTTTCCACTGTGTCTATCTTGTTTACCACAAGTATAACCGGCGTCCTGGTAGTCTCAACAAGCTTTGCTATGTGCTGTTCTCCCTTTCCAATAAAGGTAGAAGGCTCAACCAGCCAAAGTACCACATCTACCTCAGAAAGAGTTCTCTCCGCTACAGAGTCCATATATTCACCAAGTTTATTCTGAGCCTTGTGTATACCCGGTGTGTCAAGGAAGATAATCTGCCCTACCTCATCTGTGTACACTGTCTGAATCCTGTTTCTTGTGGTTTGCGGCTTAGAAGAGGTAATTGCTATCTTCTGACCGATAAGATTATTCATAAGAGTTGACTTGCCTACATTGGGCCTGCCTATAAGGGTTACAAAACCTGACTTAAATTTTCCCATTCATTCTCCTTGTTTTTCATTATGACAAAAGACTTGATACTTCATCAAATTTATCAGAGTTTTCCTTTATTTTAGCCTCTGAGCCTATCACTACCATAATCTTCTCATCAAGCACAGCCTTTACATATTTAGCCATGTCTCTTATATCAGAGGCAGTAGTTCCTATCATTTCTTTTCTTGACTTTCTTATATCATCTTCCGTAATACCGCTCATATATGCGTTAAATGACCTCTCTCCGTCTGCAAAAGGTGTAAGAGGAATATCAGCACTTCCTACAGCTCCAATTACATACTTGGTTACCTCTTTTTCATCGGCGTTAAAATTCTCTACAAATCCGACAACGCTCTCATATACTTCATTTGTCTCCATAAGCTTTGGATCTCTGTAGGATGAAAAAGCAGAGTCTCCATTTCTGTCAAACTTGCTGTAACAGCCGTAAGCTCCGCCCTTAACCCTGACATTTACCCAGAGGTATTCATAGCTAAGAAGCACATTTAAGACGCTTAGGACACCTGTATAAGGAAGACCTGAAGCCACAAAGTTACCTGACCTGGTTACATACTGTACCTGACCTGAGGCAGTATACCCTTTCGCATATAAGCCTTCTTTTCTATTTGCCTTAAATTCTTCAATTTCATGCCTTATATTATCACAAAGGAGGTAATCTCCTGCCTTCTCACCTCCAGGAAGCTCTTTAACTATGTTAGTTAGCTTATCACAAGAAGCACCATAGTTTTCTTCATCTACAGTAAGGCTTACAATAAGGCGCTCTTTTACAAAGTACTTCTTTATGAGAGAGTTCAGCTTGGTATATAGCTCTTCTTTCTTTACTTCAAAATTCTCCGCCAATTCCTTTATAAACTTGTAGAAGCTAAGGCCTGAAAGTCTCTCACCCATCCTTCCATTTACTGAAAAGTATGATTTTGCAAGCAGAGCAGATACCCTGTCTCCACTTGTCTCAAAGTCCATTTCCATACCTGATATATTTTCTCGCAGTATCTCTACTATCCTCTTGTCACTATGTGCATCTAACCCAGACTCATAAAGCATCTCTGTAATAAGAGGAAGTCCCCTTTCTGCCTGTGAAACAAGCGATTTAAAGCTAACTGAATAGTTGGTAAGCACCTTGTTTCTATCAGCCTTATCTGTATATACCTCGATATTGGTATGAACACCGCCTGTATACATAAGGGTTTCAGATACAAAGTCAGAATATCCTCTTTTTTTAGTATCAATGAGTCCCAAAAGGTCTGTAAGCAGCCCAAAATACTGTAGTTCATCAGCCTCCATATCGCTGATGTCAAAATTAAGCCTGAGATACATAATACCGTTTGTATTTACCTTGTGCCAGATTAACGGACGGCTGTCCATCTCCTTTTCTATGTTCTTAAGAGGCTTTATCTCAGGTGAAATGTCACTTCTTTCAAGAGTTGGAAGCTTTGAAACATCCTCTGGAGACGATGGTTCTTCCTGAAAGGCTCTTAGTTTCTCACTACTCTTTTTAAGAGCATTTATATCATCTTCACTTAGGCTTTCTTTGTACTTAGCGAGCTTCTTCTTTAACTCTTCCTCAATCCTGTCATTTTTATTTTTCTCAGGAACGAGAGTGAATATAAGCTTATGTTCATTTTCAAGAAGGTATTTTCTAACCAGTTCCTCAAAATAGCCTGTACCAATCTTGCTTCTAAGCAGGTCATAGTTCTTGCCTGCATCTGCCAGCTCAAACACAAGATTGTCATCATAAAGCCAGCTGGTATACATATTTATACCTAGGATAAGCCCTGCAGGATACCTTCCTGAATCATGTTCACGGTACTTAAATTCAGAATAGTTGATAGCTGAAGTAAGCTTCTTTTCATCTATTCCTTCATTTACAATCTTTCTAAGTTCAGCCTCTATTATCCTTACAAATTCGTCCTTCTTATCTGCCTCAGTTCCTGTCGCATGAATAGAAAATGTAGGCTGAAGCATATGGTTTGAAAGACTTGAAGAGATTTCCTTGCCTATACCTGCCTCTATGAGAGCCTTTTTAACAGGTGCCCCCGGTGCATCCATAAGCACAAATCTCAGTAGCTGTAAGGCACCCATAGTGAAAGTATCTGTAACCACACCTGTAACTACATTGTAGGAAAGGAAGGTTTTTTCTTTCATGTCTTCGCTTTCTGCAAGTGAGTAGCTATCAGATAAGTCACCTCCTACAGGCTTTTGGAGAGGGATATCAGACCTTGGATCAATCTTATCAAAGTCCTTTAAGTACTCCTTATCAAGGAATTCAAGCCTCTCCTCAATATCAAAATTTCCGTGCAAAATGATGTATGAATTTGACGGATGATAAAACCGCTTGTGAAAGGCCACATAGTCCTCGTAGGTAAGTTCAGGGATAACCTCGGGATCTCCACCTGACTCAATTCCATAAGGCGAATCAGGATAAAGTGCCTCTCTCACACGCAAGTCCTCTACCTCGTCAGGAGATGAGAAAGCACCCTTCATTTCATTATAAACCACACCGTTGATTATGAGTTCACGCTCTCCTCATCCAGTTCATAATGCCAGCCTTCCTGCTCAAATATGGCTTTATTGGTATATAGATTTGGATAAAATACCGCATCCAGGTACACACTCATAAGATTCTTAAAGTCTTTATCATTGCAGCTTGCCACAGGGTAAATAGTCTTATCAGGATAGGTCATTGCATTTAAGAAGGTATTAAGTGAACCCTTAGCCATCTCAATAAAAGGATCTTTTGAAGGATATTTTTTAGAACCGCAAAGCACTGTATGTTCAACTATATGTGCTACTCCTGTAGAATCTTTCGGCGGAGTTCTAAAGCCTATACAAAAAACCTTATTTTCATCTTCATTTGAAATAAGGGCAAGTCTTGCCCCCGCTTTTTTTATGTTTAAGATAAATACCAAGAGCCTTTATGTCCTTTAGTTCCCTTGTATATATGAGTTCATACTGCTCAGGAATTATAATTTCGTCAATACTTTTAATGCTCTTACTCATCTGAAATATCCTTTCTGCAATCTATTTAACTATTAAAAAAAATATGTTAAAATCATTTATAGTAATAATATCTAGTTTACCATATTTATTAAGTTTTGCAAGGAGAAGTATAGATGAAAACCTTTTTTAAACCGATAATTTTCTTTTTTATTTCACTGTTTATGATGCTTGTGTCCATAGCCTTTGCTACAACAGCAGTGTTGTACTTTAGGCCTCTATACTACAGTATGATTGATGATTTTACAGGAAAATATAATTTAACCTCTACGGAAATAAAAAGAAAACTATGATGCACTTATTGACTATAATTCGTTTTGGGGACCGGATAAACTGAGATTTCCACATCTGCCATCCTCCCAAAATGCTCTTACACATTTTGAAGAAGTGAAAGCTATTTTTCTTGAATTTCAAGTTATATTTGTTATCGGTATAATAATGCTTGTAATACTGATTTTACTGTATAAAAAACTGTATAAGACCTATGAATACTTACTTTGCAGTGGTCTTTTTTTACAATTTTTTACCTTTTACAATTGCTATCTTCATATATGTAAATTTCAACAAAGGTATTTATACTCTTTCATAAGATTGCCTTTAACAATGACTATTGGATATTTGACTATAGAACCGATCCAATCATCACATTTTTACCGGAAAATTTCTTTATGCTTGCCGCAATATGTATAGCCGGGCTTGTTTTCCTTTTGGGAATAATTATGATTATAACTTACTTTTAGGAAGTCTAAATCCCACTAAATCCAAAAGAGTAGAAAAAAATAACCATTATTTTTGTTATTCTTCTACTCTTTTTTAAATATATAAATCTCTACTCTTCTTTACATTTAACCCTTATTTCTCTTGCCATGTCCCTCATTCTGTCAGTGGCATTTTTAGACATAATTACCGTTTCCAGATATCTCAGTGCATCATGCTTTCTTCCAAGTTTCCTGCCTGTTTCAGCCATGATTATGCATAAGGTATTTTCATCCATTCCACAAATAGGAAAAGTTTCATTCATGTATGCTTCGGAAAAGCCTTCATATGCATTTTTTAAATAATTCATTTCTGAACTTTCAAGCTGTTTATACTTTTCAGAGTAGTCTTCTGCTCCATTATCTAAAGATTCTTTCATGCCTCTTGTAAGCCACGCTAACTTAAGGCATATATATGCCTTATCACTTGTTTTTCCACCTTTGATTACTGTTGATAATAATGCAAGCTGAGTTCTTTCAACAGCCTCTTCATAGGTATAAGTCATCTTGGTCTCATCTATCCCTTTGAACTTAGCCGTAATTTTTTCTCTTATATCCTTAATATGCCTGTCACTAATTGAATTAAAACTTTTAATAAGTCCTGCATATCCACACTTTGTACAGATTATTGCATCATATTTAGTTGCATCCACATATTTATATATAGGGCGTAAATCACTGTCAAGCCTGACCAGGGAGTTTCTTCCTACTCTTACTGCCTTTGCTTTAAACTTTGCAGCACAACAAGGGCAAGTATAAGTTTTATCAAAAAGAATTGACTCTTCAGATACTTCCATATCTACACCTCCTGTACTCCCGGCCTTCCCCCTATCTTCTTTCTTCCCCTTACCTTCTTTGTCTTTATCCTTATCTTTGTATATATCTATACTCTTTAAGCTTTCCAGCCCAAATTTTTCCAGTCCACTCAATACCCCGGACATTATTTCCTTTCCTCCTTAAACTGCCATTTTTTATGCCTTATGAGGATTATAAGAACTCTTAAGGGAAACTATCCTGTTAAATACAGGCATTTCAGGTCTGGAATCCTTAGAATCTAAACAGAAAAAACCATTTCTTACGAATTGATACTGTTCTACTTCTGTAGTTCCTTTAAGGCTTTCTTCAACAAAGGCATTTTTTATAATAGTTAACGAATTAGGGTTTAAGTTTAACTCACCATCTTCATTGTAAACCCCCTTTTCCTCATCCACTATATTCTCATACAATCTCACTTCGCAAGGCACTGCATAATCCACACTTACCCAGTGGATTGTACCCTTTACCTTTCTTCCCTCAAAACCACTTCCACTCTTTGTTTCAGGATCATAGGTACATCTTATCTCTGTAACCCTTCCCTTTTCATCCACATCATAACCTGTACAGGTAACAAAATAAGCATTCATAAGTCTTACTTCATTGCCAGGGAAGAGTCTGAAATATTTTTTAGGAGGATCTATCATAAAGTCCTCACGCTCTATGTAGAGTTCTCTTGTAAATGCAAGCTTTCTGCTGCCAAGTGCCTCGTTTTCAAGATTGTGCGGTGCATCAAGCCACTCTGTCTCACCCTCAGGGAAATTAGTGATTACAAGCTTTACAGGATCAAGTACAGCCATAACACGCTTCTTCTCAAGCTTAAGAGTCTCTCTAATACAGTACTCAAGCATAGCATAGTCAGAAGATGCATTGCTCTTTGTTACGCCTGAAAGCTCCATAAACAGCTTAATTGATTCAGGAGTATAGCCTCTTCTCCTAAGTGCGCTTATGGTAACAAGCCTTGGATCATCCCAACCATCAACTATTCCATTGTCTACAAGCTTCTTAATATATCTCTTGCCGGTTACCACATTGGTAAGGTAGAGCTTTGCAAACTCTATCTGCTTAGGAGGATTCTCATATTCAAGTTCTCTTACCACCCAGTCATATAAAGGTCTATGGTCTTCAAATTCAAGGGTGCAGATAGAATGTGTAACACCCTCAACTGCATCTTCAATTGGGTGCGCAAAGTCATACATAGGATAGATACACCAAGCATCACCCGTATTATGGTGTGTCATTCTTGCAATCCTGTAAATTACAGGATCTCTCATATTCATATTGGGAGAGGTCATGTCTATCTTTGCTCTTAAAACCTTGCTTCCATCAGGAAATTCGCCGTTTTTCATTCTCTCAAATAAGTCAAGATTCTCTTCTATGCTTCTCTCTCTATATGGTGAGTTCTTGCCAGGCTCTGTAAGAGTACCTCTGTATTCTCTGATTTCATCTGCAGACAAATCACATACAAAGGCCTTTCCCTTCTTTATAAGCTTAATTGCTGCCTCGTACATCTCTTCAAAGTAATTGGACGCAAAATAGCATCTGTCTTCAAAGTCTGCACCAAGCCACTCTACATCAGCCTTTATTGACTCAACAAACTCTGTCTTTTCCTTGGTGGGATTGGTGTCGTCAAATCTAAGATTGAACTGTCCGCCATACTCCTTAGCAAGACCGTAGTTAAGAAGAATTGACTTAGCATGTCCTATATGTAAATATCCGTTGGGTTCAGGCGGAAATCTGGTTATTACCTTCTTAGTCCTGCCTTCGGCTATATCTTTGTCAATAATGTCTTCGATAAAATTCCTTGATACTCTCTCTGTATTCTCTTCCATAAAGAAGCCTCCATTCAATATACATATCTTTACTATACTACCATAAAAATCAGGCTATATCAATAATTCTGTCTTTTTTTCATAAAAAAGTATATACAATACTACAATTCAAGCTTATATGCTATAAAAACATATCTTTGGGAGATTTTAAATCAGATACTTTCAAAAAAATCTTCAGAATATACACTTATGTTTTACCACAATGTCATTCTGAAGATTTTTAATTAATAATCAGTAAATTTTAATAATTGTAATAATAGGGTATCGTCAATCTTTACTCCGTCAGACTTCCAGTTCTCAATACCTTTGTAGTGAAGTCTAAAGAAATGATATCTCCTGTCAGTAGAGGTCTTGCCTGCCAAAGCATCCTTACAAACCCTGATACAGGATTTTTCATAAGCCGCTCTCCAGCCTGTATTCTTTCCGTAGTTCTTCATAGCCTGATCAAGCTTTCCACCAGGAGTACATAAAGCAAACTGATAACGCCCTGCATATTTCTGATAGATTACACCCTTAATTGTATTTGGAAACTTCTTACTAAGTACTCTGTTTATAACTGCATTAGCTGTAGCAAGCTTCCCCTTATAAGACTGGTTGCCTGCTTCAAGGAAGGTAACGCAAACGAGAATCCTAAATTCTTCATCTGTGTACTTAATTACATCCTTAGACTGTTTTTCAGTTTTTTTGACCTTCTCGATTTTTCCAGCCTTCTTCACTGTTTTATTAGAACTTTTCTTTGTTGTATCTTCCTTTTGCTTATGCCTTTTCTCCTTGGCACTTCCAAGAGGAGTCTCATCTTCCTCTACCTCAATTTCTTCAGCACTTATTTCTTCATCGGATTTTTCTTCAGGCAGAATTTCAGCCTTTTCACTCTTTACTTCATCAACTATGGTTTCAATTGCAGAGTCTGTTACAGCTGTTTCTTCTGCCTTTACAGTCTTCACTCCACTACCAATCATCATTCCTGCAAGCATTATACATCCAAATGTTATTATCTTGGTTCTCATTGTCCCCCTAGGTGTTTTAATAATTTCGTAATATTTCCGTAATTATTATATATTATTTTACAGAAATTGGCAGGGGGTATGTAAGTCTCTCTTAAACTTATTTATATCATCTTCACTTAGCTTTTTAAGTCAAATACAATTAGTCAAAAAAATAATAAACTAAATTGTATTTTGGCTTTTTCTAATTTATTCTTTATCCGATGGCCAAAAACTTTTTCCATACTATAGCAACCATAAGAAATACCATCAATGCATTACAAATGGCATTACAGGTTTTATACAGTATCCAATGTACATTAATAGATTTCAAATACATCATCAACATAGCAATTATAATTACTGTAACTATATATACAACCACTTTAGTACTTGTTTTTAAATCTGCATACATAATACTCTTTTAGAAATTTCCTACTTTTTATATATAATATCTAAACTAATAGCGAAGATAACAACAGACACTCCTACTTGAATTAATTGTTCAAACATATAACCTCCTATAAAAAGAATATCTATGCTTAGTGATATTTTCTCAATGCTTAATTGCTTAAACAATATCATAACTAACCAGTTTAACCTTGTCAATATTCTCATCCTTTCCATATATCCCTTTGTAAAACCCGACTTAGCAAAAAGATAGAGATATCCCTAAATATCAGCAAGCTTATGCGTTTCTTTATTTTAACATCCACTTTGTCTTTACGGGATATCTGGAATTAGAGATATAAAACACTTCATCTTCTAATTTCTCCCATTCACCTTGCTCAAATTGAAACTTAAATAAGATATAAGGCAATATTACTTCTTTCTTTTCACCTGCTTTCAAAGTGAAATCTAAGTCAAATTGATTGCATAAAGAGTAAAGCATTATTTCAGTTGCTGTTGAATATCCTGTTTTTTCAATAGAGTTAGGTCTGGTATCCACAGTTTTACTTTTATTAGTCTTGTTTAAATATATTACATTAACCAAGAATATTTTCGCTTCTTCATTAATTTCCAAATCATAATCATATTTCTCCTTTGCTTCTTCTTTAGAAAGAACTGTGTATCCATTTACCTTCATAGTTACACCGTTAGTTACTTCTCTCTCAGTCCCAAATGGTATCATATCTTCCTTAACCGCACGGATTTCACTATTTACTTTATACACTCTGAAAGCATACAATACAACAAGTAAAATAACTGCACCTACAATAGCCCTTTTTTTCACTCTGCCTTCCTCACTCTTCCTTCTTCCATTATAAAAATAATGTCAGATAACAAAGTTAACTCCTCCATATCATGTGAAGCCAGTATTATGCAGGCTCCTCTTTCCTTTTCCTCTTTTAAAATATCAAGTAATTTTCTTACACTTTCCTCATCTAAGGCATTAGTCGGCTCATCAAGCAGGATTAATTCAGGGCATTCCATTATAGCTGCTGCAATTCCAAGCTTTTGTTTCATTCCCAAAGAATATGTTTTATACTTCTTCTTAAAGCAGGCTTTCTCAAGCCCAACCCTTTCCATTATAGCTTCTATTTCTTCTTTTCCTATTAACCCCTTTATATCCGCTAGCATTTTTAAATTATCGTATCCTGATAATGATGGAATAAAGCCGGGATTTTCAATCAGAACTCCTACACTGTCAGGAAATGTCACATCTTTTCCTATCTGCTTACCGCTAACCCTTACCAGCCCTTCAGTAGGCTTTATTAAACCACAAATAGCACGAAGCAGCATAGTCTTTCCACTGCCGTTCTTACCTTTTATTCCATAAATTTTCCCTTTATCCATTTCCAAGGAAACATCATCCAATACTTTGTTTTTATCAATTATCTTTGTTAAATATTCTATTTCTACATACATCTTAGATTCCCTCCTGTTCTTTGCCATAAATATCCAGTTTGTTAAAATATCTGTACCCCAAGACTCCACATAAGAATAAGACAATTACAGAAATAATAATTCCTATGGTAAATGGCATTTTGTGAACTCTTAATAACATCGTATAATTTCCCAACAAAAGGGCATTACACCAGTATGCAGATACCGATAAATAACCCATTAGCATTATTATAGCTAAAATATTGTTAGTAAGAAATGATATGGACATACAGGCAAAACTAATAACTAAAAACAGCAATACCGGCATTATTACAAGGCATAAATACATCTTAATACCAGATATATTACTAATATCAACTCTCAACATTCTTTCACAAATTTCTTTATTAATTACAGTATTATTGCCTCCATTTAATTCTGAGAATATGTAGCCTGTAAATACTATACATAAATAATAAAGAACTACACTAAAGAAAATATACACACATTTTCCAATCCACCAGCACCATTTATTTCCTGCTCTTATTAAAAACTGGTATCCCCTTTCAGTGTACTCTGCTTTCGGATATGTGCCTATTCCAAATATTACATATATATGTACAAACAGCCAGGCTATCGATATATCAAAAATATCCTGATTTGTGAGCGCACCAACCTCTTCTTTACCAGAAAAAATATACATAAGATAGTCGATAAGGCCTGCTTTATTATCCATATTCAAGCTAATTTTCTTATTCCAAAATGCTAAAATGACAGAAAGCAGTATGATGAAAAGCAAATATATTTTATATCTTCTGCAAATTCCATTTTTAACATCATGTTTTATCTGCCTTTTTAATAAAAGGATATTATCAGCCACTAAATCCACTCCTTCTTCTTAATACACTGTTTCATCAATACATAATATATAATGCAGGTTAAAATAATGTATAACAAATAACCTGCCTTAATTCCCGTGCTATCCCACATTTTTATAATCAATGGTTAAAAAAATTACAAAAATAGCGGAATTATCCTCTGAAACATTTCAAAAACTACAACTGAAATCAGAATTATAAATGTTATAACGCTGTTATGAAGCCTCAAATCCAAGAATATAATCCAAAGGCATACAAAAAAGTTTCTTATAAGCAGTGTAACAGCAGCGATAATAAAAACTATTATAAAACCTATATTAGAAGAATGTTCAGTTTTAACTAAGTAAATACTGCTCTCACTCCCCCAGTTGATAAGAGTTCCAGTCTGTAAACTGCTAATAAAGGTCACCACTATCATCACAAACACAGTGCATATGGCAGAAAATAAAATTCCTTTCTTCATTCTTCTGCCAATTAATTTTTTCACACTCCCAAGGCGAATTAAACAGTTTACTTCATCATCATACTTTATTAAATTGGTAAATAATATGATGACAAAAGGTAACATAAGCATACCATAGACCCTTGGATCCAAAAAATAAATATAGGCATCAGCCAAAGTGTAAAGTGCCCTATAATAATATATCCCATTATATGGACTGGCAGCATAGTAAAGGAATAAGGCACAGAATAAAAACATGGATATAATGATTAAGTTTAAATACGCTTTAACATCCTGTTTCTTCCCTTTCCACATAAAAAAACTATATAGGATAATACAAAAACAGCAGAAAATAAAGTATATATACCAATAAGTAATTATTGTTTTGCTCCACCATTTAGCATAAAGAACAGGGAATATTCCGTTCTATTGATTAAATTTGTCAGAGGTAAATAAAAAAATATAATACAAAAGGCACTATAAGTACACCAAACTTGTGCTCCGTAAAAATATGTGTAACTAAGTGAAAGTGCAGCTATTACTCCTGCAAATAGAAAATCAATAACTATAAACATAAGTATATATATCAGTGGATGTGTAAAGAAGAGTTCATATAACATGGTTACAGGTAATATTGTCCCATTGGAGCCATTATCAGGCAAAAGTGCAGGTAAAAACATAGATGACATTATCAGGTTTAGCAGCAACGGCGTGGCAACTGCTACTCCACCTGACAAAAATACAGCCAGATATTTAGCCTTATAATAAGTCTTTTTATCTACTCTGGTACATACATTTATAATATATCCACTTTTCCTGTCCTCAAAAAATGAGCTCCCAAAGGGAAGTACTGCAAGAAGCGGCAATATGAGGTAAAATATATAGCATTGAATCGGGTATAACTCATTCCCCATCCAGTTATTAAATAAGCCTGTTGGCACATATAATGGATCTATAGCTTCAACAGATAATTCATAACCAATCTGGCTGCTTTGAGGTATTATTACTGACACAACATGCCATATAGATAAACCGCAGCCTATAAGCAAAGCCAGTTTCATACCTATAGTATTAAAGGCTCTCTTTATTTCATTAGTGTAAATTGTTTTCATTAATTGCCTACCTTACATAATCTAATTTTACTATACATTTATTTTTCATCATCACTTCCCGGTGAAGCTCCTCTATCATTAATATCAAGGTAAAAATCTACATTTTTATCATTTATAAATTTATCTTCTACTAAGAATACTAAATTAAAATCTCTTTTTGTCTCCCTTTTTCATTTTTTTACCTTAAATGCACTTTTATTGCTCATTGGAACATCATTGTTGGAAGTCAACATCTCATAACCTGTCTGCTGCATAGTATCCTTATACGCTAATATATCTATAGTATTTAAATAAAAACCTCCAATTACCTCATCTACATCTAAACATTCCAAAGATATATTAACGATAAAATAAGAATAACCATCTATTGCATTTCCTGTCTTATCAACATACCCTAAGTTATCTGAATAGTTGAAGTCTCCCAGCTTTTTAGATGTCGAAAACTTTATTAATGGTATATCTGTTATAGGCAGTTTTAATAACATCATTTTGCGTTACAACTTTTTATACCGTATTGTTGTTTACTAATCTCTTCAAAAAAAGACGCTTTTTATCTTTGTTTACATCTGTTGCAGAAGATGTATTCCTATAATCTAATTTTACTAAAGATTTATATTCATCATTAGTTCCCGGAGCGGAACCATTTTTCATTAATATAAAGGTAAAAATCCACAGCCTTGTCATTTATGAATTTGTCCTCTACTAAAAAAATACTAAATTAAAATCTCTTTTTGTCTCCCTTTTTCATTTTTACCATCATAGCACTTTTTACTGTTCATTGGCACATCATTATTGGCAGTAAGTAGCTCCGTACCACCTTCCCACTTAGTATCATTATAAAAAAACATTTTGCAAATTTTTTTAAACTTAATACTCCAAAAAAATTCATCCACTTCTAAACATTCTATTGTTGCATTTACAATCAAATATGAATAACCGTCTATTGTATTCCCATCTTTATCTACATCTTTCAAATCATCACAATAATTAAATTCTCCTAATTTTTTTAGATGTTGATGTGTTGTGGATTGTAAACTTATAATATTTACTTTCAATATTATCATTCTGTGTAATAACCTTTGTTCCATACTGTTGTTTACTAATCTCTTCAAAAATGTTATTTTCTTCATTATTAGAATTTTGTGAAGAGGATACTCTGCTTTTATCTTCTTCATTTATTGAAGATACTATATTATCTGCATTTTTTTATTTACTACATTAGCAGAAGATTCGGAAATATTTTTCATTGTTTTCTTCACTCTTAAAAACATTATCAATAAACTTAACCAGTAAGTTATTATTTGTGGTTAAATTCAGATTCTTCCCTATACTTAAGAGCATAATTACAGCTACTATAGAAATTATAATTATTTTAATAATATTTATCTTCTTCAACTCCGGATACCTTCCTTTAATATTCTCGTGTAGTATTCAGCCTGTAAAGTATAAGACTTTAAAAATTCCATTTATGGTTCTTACCGCAAGTCTCATTCTACTTATTTATCTGGATTTCACTTCTAACCTTGAAAAAAAGTGACTACATTATACCACACTCTAATTAAGTTAAAAAAATAGTCAAATACGATTTAGTTTATTATGCTTGACTAAATTGTATTTGACTATTTAAAATTTTATTCTTTATCCGATGGCCACAGCTTTTTCCATACTATAGAAACCACAAGAAATACATTTAGTGCAGTACAAAGGGCATTACAGGTTTTATACAGTATCAATGTACATTAATAGATTTCAAATATATCATCAACATAGCAATTATAATCACTGTAACTATATATACAACCACTTTAGTACCTGTTTTTCAATCTGCATATATAATACTTTATTAGAAGTTTTCTGTTTTTATATATAATATATAAACTAAGTACAAAGATAACACCAAACACTCCTGATTGAAGTAATTGTTCAAACATATAAACTCCTACAAAATAATATCTATAAATCCGTTATTAGGAAAACTATCCTGACTATCCAAATACTCTGCTATTTTGGTTCCTGGATCAAGTAAATTAAAAATAAAATCTACTGCAACTGGTAATGAAACTGCAAGAGTTCCAAGCCCCCATGCTTTTAATTGTGAAGTCAATGTTCTTGTAAAAATTCTTCTTGCTTCTTTCAATCCCATTCTTTTTACTAATGCAGTAACTGAACCTACGCCTGCTGCTAAAAGAGCTGTATCAATTGCAACATTGATTGCTGCTGCTGCAATATCATTTCTTATTTTAACATCAGGAATCCAACTTCCGGCAAATGGTACAAACTCATTGTAATCTAAAGATTGTATTTTTTCAAATGAATTTTCTGTTTCCAATACATAAATCAGCTCTTCTCTAAACCAATCTTTATCAAAGTCTTCACCATATTTTTTTGATACTCTTTCTACCTCTTCCTCTATAGAAGCATAATATACCCGCTTCTCTTTTTCACTCATTTCATTTGGTTTAAAAACTCCAGTTTGAATATTTATATTTTCTTCCCTTGTATCAGCAAACACACTTGAACTAAAACCAAGAGTCAGAGCAAACATCAGAGCAAATGCAACAATTCTTTTTAACTTAAACAATAGTTTTATTTTCCTTTCTTCACTTCGACTTGATATCTTCATAAATCTACTGTCATTTAATATAGAACTTACAAATTTATTTTTTGTTTCTCACAAGAAGCTCCACGCTGTATATTTATCAGCCTCTCACTTCCTGTCCTTGATCAAGTGTCTACATCGTACCACACCTTTATCAAAAAGACCATGACATTTTCTGAAAAATTTAGCCTATTTTTCTTCAGAAAATGTCATAGTCTTACCAAAAAAATATGATATTATAGTTCACATTGCAACCGACAATTAAATTTTAATTCAAAGAAAGCGAGGTTTTTCATTATGAAAACTAAATCAAACAAAAAAGTACCTATTAAAAAGCTTGTTTTATCTTTTGTATTTGCAGCTATGTTTTTATTAAGCTTAGCTTCAGTTTGTTCAAGTTTAATACCTTCTCACTCTGCTCCAATGCTTATTTGTGAAAGACCATCTTCAAATGATAGTATAGAAATTCGAAGCAGAAGAGGCTAATACCACCTAATATTTTTATCAAAGTGTTTTTCATAATAGGTTCTCACCATATCACTGTCATATCTTTCATATAACTCGGAAATATAGAACAAATCATGGCAGAGTTCTTCTGCCTGTTCTATGTTTCCTTTTTCTTCATCTGCTTCTATCAAGCAAGACAACAAATTCATAAGCAAAAAAATATTATCTCCATCCATTATCTCATTTATAAGTTCTATGCATATTTTATAACTTTTATCATAATTTCTTACATCATTATATAGACAAGCAAGATTTTTTTCTAGCTATAGAAGTATAATGTCCATCTGTTACTTTTTCTTTTCTCATTATCTATTAAGCTCTTTGTCAATTTTTATTCCTATTTCTCCACTTTTTACCCCCTTCAGACTAAAAATATAATTTAAAATATCATTTTCTATCCTCGAAAAGAATAATCCATCCCCCAATGTCCTGTCTGTTATAGAAAGCAATTTCTCTAATTCTTCTATCGTCACTTTACTGCTGTTCTTTGTGAGCAGCTCAAAAAATCCTACCGCCAGCCTATTCCTTGGAATTTCCATATCAACCCTATCTTTTAATTCTCTAATATTCTTTCTAAATGCATCCAATTCTTTAGTAGCCGCTAATCTTCTACATTCTGTGGCTAAAACCAGAGACTCATAGTCATCAACTTCCATATCTCCTCTTATTAAAAACCAGTCCATTTCAAGTCTTTCAGCTAATCTGCTTAGGTTCTTCCTTTTAGGATATTTTACTCCTCTTTCATATCTTGAATAAGTTTCAAAAGCACAGATACCCTCGCTTACCTTCTCGGTAGTAAGTCCTAATTTTTCTCTGTGCGCCTTTATATTGTCACTAAAAAGAGTATAGATTGGATAAGCTTCTCTAAACATTTCTATTCTGTATTCTTCTGAAAATCCATATTTTTTTATCGTTCTTACCAATGCCTCCCTCTGCTTACTGTATAGTATCTTCTCATGATGTGTTCTGGTGTCTAGACACAGCAACCTCAATACTTCAGGTACTCCCACCCAGCTATAATATTTAATCAAAATGTCCAGAATTTCCTTTTCTATCTCAACTCTTTTGGCTGATAGAAGCCTGTCTTGCTCATTTAACAGTATATTTAAACCAAGTTTAGGAAGTATCTTACACATTATAATAATTTCTTCCGTATTTCCTTTATGATAATTATACAGGTCATATAACATATCAGTTATTTCAGCATTGTTATCAGGCTTCATTTCATATTTCAAATCATAAAGATTGATAAATATATTCCATTCAAATACAGACAATCTCTTTTTCTCTTTAGCTATGGCTTCTATATCCTTTACAGTATGGCTGAGTGCTTTATGTATAAAGGTATGTGCTTTTTCGTTATCTTTGTCTGCATACCTGGCTATTATATAATCTATATAATCTCTATACGAAAGCTGTATTTCTTTATCTTCTAACTCAAGCTTATCAAATTTACTTCTCTCTGCTTTCAAACCTTCCCAGTCTCTTCGCTCTGTTAATTTCATACAGTTTTCATACCATTTATAAAACTCATAAATATAGTCAGGAATCATAACTTCAAACCTCTCATTAGATACCCCCATTCTCTCCAAAAAGAAAAAGAGTCTTATAAGGTTTAATTCATTTTCTCCGGTTTCATATCTTTCATAAGCGGCTTCACTGCATATTCCTTCGTAAGCTACACTGCTTTGAATTCCCAGTGTTTCTCTTATATTTTTGAGTATATAATTTGGATTATCTGTAAATTTACATTTTTGTACACTTGGCATACTTATACCTCCGGTAATAGAAATGAGATGACTATTTTGTTAATACAAGCCTCCGTTCCCTCCTTTTATACATTCCATAAGACATTCTTTTAGCAGACTGCTGTCAGCAGTATCATAAAAATGTAAAAGTGCCTCATTAAAGCTCAAAGCTTCCTTCTTTCCTATGGTCAGCACTCCTTTGCCCTCACTTATCAGTATTTTACTTGCTACTATAGTTGAAGTCCTCTTATTTCCGTCCCAAAAAAGCTGTCCTCTTACAGAATAACAAAAATATTCTATCGCCCTTTCATAGATATCAGGGATATTATTTATTTCGTCTATTCTCTTTTCTACATCGGCTTTGACGGGAATAGGCGGTAGATAATCTGTTCCTCCTACTCCTACTGTACCGCTTCTAAGCACTCCCCATTCTAAGCTTTCATTCCTGGATACCAGGCTGTTTATCTTACATATATATTCTAATGTAAGTGGTTCATCAAGGGTATCTAGCATAGATTTCCAGGCATCCCTTAAGTTTAATACTGTCTGTATGTCCGATACCGGTACATTGTTTACTATTGCACCGTCAATGATAGCCTGTGTCTGCGGAAATGTAACATTTACGCCTTCTATGTAGGCGGTATTAAAAACCAGCTCTGCAAATAGTTTTTTTGCTAAAAAAATATTAGCCTTTTTATCCATATTCATCTCCTATTTTCTTTACTCTTTTCTATTTTTAGTATCCCATATTTTATTTTTCTACATTTATACCGTCTTCCTTGTAAGCTAATCTTCATGCACTTTCAATTCTCTAAATACATCTAACAAATACTTAGCCACAGGCTCCTCAGCCTCTATAGTTAGGTGGATTCCATCCTTTTCAAGCGGCAAGTCAAGGCTGCCTACATCAGCAAAATGCACTCCCTCTTCCTCTGCCACCTTATGAAGAGCCTTAGATAAGCCTCCATCCAAGGTGCTAAACTTTTCATAGTATCTGTCACCTGTAAAATCAAGTTTAGGAGGAGCTATAAGCAGTATATTCGTCTTTCTACTGCTGTAGACTTCATTTTCAAATAACTTGTCTATCAGAGCCTTCATCCTCCCTGCCACCCTATCTGCATCAGGCTTGCTATAGCTTAGATAATCATTGGTTCCAAGCATAATAGCCAAGAGGTCTATCTCTCCTGCCTTCTCTAATACTTCTTCAAATTCTTCAAGTTCAAAGTCCATAGATGGTATACATCTTCCCACCTTGGCTTCTATGATGAATTCCCATTCACCCTTTAATTCATTTGCTAAGATGCCCGTAAATCTTTGATTCTCAGGATATCTCGCCCCACTATGTCCTCCCCTTACATCTACTCCATAGGTATTTGAATCCCCATAAAACAAACACTTCTTCATACTTCTCCTCCGTTCACCTAGCTTACTTTACAAGCTTTCGTTTATTTAATCTCTTACAAGCTGTTTTCTTAGCCTAATTTATCCATTCAAAAAAAGCCACATAACAAGTGTAACACCTGTATGTGGCTTAAGCAAGCAGCTATATTTAATTAAATTTCCTTGATACTAATCTTGTATAGCTTGGCAATTACTCCCATAAGGTCTTTACAGCCGTCTGAAAGCCTGTTCTTCTTCTCTGTTACCAGATAAAGCTTTCTGTAACCGCCCTCCTTACTTATCTTAAATTCAAGGAGTTCTCCTCTCTCAAGCTCTCCGGATACCGCAAGCCTCGACATCATGGCTATGCCAAGACCGTTGATAACAGAATTGATTACTGTAACTGTCTTGCCAAAGGTTGCGCTTACCTTTAATTCATCCTGAGATATCCCTTGGCTTTCAAGGAGTTTAATAGCCTCCTTTCTTGTACCCGAACCACTTTCTCTCATAATAAAGTCTTCATTCTTAATCCAGTTAAGATTAGTTTCCTTTTCTTTAATTTTTCTGTATTTCTCAGAATTCTCAGTTACCAGAATTAGTTCATCGTCATAAAAAGGAATGAAGTTACATTTATTAGTATTAATCTCTGTACCTGAAAGTCCTATGTCCGCCATATGGTTGGTAATATCTTCCACCACCCCTGCACTGTCAGTTTCCCTAACCTTAAAGTCCACATCAGGGAATTTCTTTTTAAATGCTGAAAGAATCTCAGGTACAAGGAACTGTCCAGGTATAGAAGAGGTAGATATAACCACCTGTCTTACCTTACTGTCTTCATCCATTGAAAATGAATTCTGTATCTTGTCAGCAAGCTCAAGTATCTCTTTGGCATAGAGGTAGATTCTGTCTCCCTCATCTGATAACTGAACCTCTTTGGTTGTCCTGTCAAACAGCCTGACTCCCAGCTCTTCTTCCAGGTTATTGATATAGGCACTTACCGTAGGCTGGGTAATGAACAGCTCCTTTGCAGCAAGTGTAAAGCTTCTATTATTGGCAATCTTTACGAATGCTTCCAATTGTTTTAATGTCATTAATACGCCACCCTTTCCGTCTCTGCGCCAACCTTCTTTGTTACCTTTATCACATCCATATATTCTATTATTGGCTTAGCACATTTTCTACTTGTTTCAAACATTTCCCTTACTTCTGAAATAGTAATAATTTCATTTGTCTTAAAATGTTCCCTTACCTTTGCTTCTGCTGCATCCATAAAGTGCTTCATTGTATACATTTCAAGCTCGATGCCGACTTTTACAGCCTTTTCCTCATCCATCATCACTCTAAGTACATCCATCACCACTTCATCACTATACTTTTTCTTGTCGATTTCTGAAAATCTAAGGAAAGCATAGCCAGCAGTTTCAAAAGTATCCGTAAGCAGTTTTTCTATAGAAAGGTAGGTTTCATCCTTATTTATCTCATAACCCGGCAGGCATACATACTCATTTCTTACTTCTATGAGGTTCTCGGAAACAAGCTTATTGATACATTCTTCAAATACATTTAATTTTACCTTTTTCATATAGGATGAATGTATCTCAGCCTTCTTTATTCCTGCCCTGTAAGGATATTTTTCATAGAATTTCTTCAAATCCCTGACAATTTCCTGAGACAGAATAAATGCATTGTCCCTGTGCCAGAAGAAAATATCCTTATTCTTAGGAAATTCATAAATAATGCCATCAGCAATAAGTTCATCCAGATAAGGGCGGAGCTCTTCTGCGGAATGCGACATATTTAGCAAGGTCTTTAAGAGTAATCAAATCCTCAGTCTCAGCCCTTATATTAAGCTCGCAGACATCTGCAAGAGAACCTGATTCCTTCTTAAGCAGTTCTTCTATGGCATCCTCATTGAAACGCTTTTTCTTTCTAGGATTTGGCTCTAAGACTATACCTCCACCGATAGTCTCAAGAGGGCTGTAGAAGCGGACTATGAACCTGTCGCCTCTTTTGGTTGCAAGCTCCTCTTCAAGTAGAAGCTGTGCAAGCCCTGTCTCTCCCGGAGCAAGCTCATCCTTGTCAAGAAGTATAGCCCTACAGAGGATTTCACTGGTTCCCGTAAACAGGTGAAGTCTGTCTCTATTTTTAATATTTCTATTGGAATCTTTTAGTACTGTTAGCTTTACATCCATAAGGCGCGAATTCTCCATACTTCCCACAGGCGCAATGACACAGCCCCTGTGAAGTTCATCCTTATGTATGTTAGATATATTAAGAGCCACCCTCTGTCCGGCTTCGCATTTATCCTGATTGGTCTCGTGCACCTGGATATTCCTTATCTTGCACTCTTTACCTATAGGAAATACCTCAAGAGTATCATTTTTACTTATTGAGCCTGAAAGCAGGGTTCCGGTAACAACAGTTCCAAAGCCCGGCATAGAAAATACACGGTCTACAGGAAGACGAGGTATGCTGTTTACATCCTTTTCCTTAACATCGTCCTTGACCATATGGAGTATAAGTTCTTTAAGTTCTTCTATACCATCTCCCGTCATGGCAGATACCCTAGCCACAGGAGCACCCTCCATTATCGTTCCCTTAAGCTCTTCTTTGACATCTTCCTCCATCATGCTAAGCCACTCTTCATCCACAGTGTCACATTTATTAAGCACCAGAATTGTCTTTTCTATGCCAAGAAGCCCAAGTATATCAAGATGTTCCTTAGTCTGAGGCATGATTCCCTCATCTGCCGCCACAACCATCAGCACAAGGTCCATGCCGACTACTCCGGCAACCATGTTAGTTATAAATTTCTCATGCCCCGGCACATCTATGATACCGCATCTGGTATGGTCTTTAAGGTCAAACCAGGTAAATCCAAGCTCAATGGTAATACCACGCTTTTGTTCTTCCTTAAGCCTGTCGGTATTACGCCCTGTAAGTGCATGTATGAGGGTGGTCTTGCCATGGTCTATATGTCCTGCAGTTCCAATAATAATATGTTTCATTAAAGCACACCTCCAAACAGGCTGCCAATAGTCTCAAAGTCTTCGTCAAGGAGGGTGCGGACATCCATCCAAATGGCATCCTCTGCTGTCCTTGCAACTATTGCTGGTCTGGAGTGGTGCATAATCTCCTCAAGGGAAGTTACACTTATATTTTTTGGCTTAATAACTACAGACACACTTTTGATTCTTTCAAGAGGCAGGGAGCCTCCTCCCACCTGCGATTCACAGTCTTCTATGGTTATTTCAGCATTTTTACACTTATCTCTAAGAATATCTGCAAGCCTTCCCGCTCTTTCCTTAACTGAGTCATAGGTCTCGCTAATCATCTTAAGAACAGGTATCTCGGATATAGCTTTTTCTTCATTTAAGTATGAAAGTAATACAAGTTCAAGTGCGGTAACAGTGAATTTATCAACTCTAAGCGCTCTGGTAAGCTGATTCTTCTTCATCATATTGATGTATTTTTTCTTACCTATTATGATACCCGCCTGTGGTCCGCCAAGAAGCTTGTCTCCACTAAAGCAGACTACATCCACTCCTGCTTCTATTGCTTCCTGTACTGTAGGCTCGTGTGTAAGACCAAACTTAGCAAGATCAATAAGCACACCGCTTCCAAGGTCCTCAATAATAGGAAGTCCTTTATCTTCAGCAAGAGGCTTAAGCTCACTTGCCGTAACACTCTGGGTAAAGCCTACTATACTGTAGTTACTGGTATGTACCTTTAAGAAAGCCTTAGTATTCTCAGTGACAGCCTCTTCATAGTCAGAAAGATGTGTCTTGTTGGTAGTACCTATTTCTACAAGCTTCGCACCGCTTTGCTCCATAACATCAGGTATTCTAAACTTACCGCCTATCTCTATAAGCTCGCCACGGGATACAACTACTTCTCCGCCTTTTGCCATAGTGCTGAGGATGAGCATAACTGCGGCTGCATTGTTGTTAACCACCATGGCAGCCTCGGCTCCTGTTATTCTACATAAGAGTTTTTCAAAATGCGAATAACGCTCTCCCCTCTTGCCTGATTCAAGATTGTACTCAAGGTTTGAATAACCGCAGACTATGTCTTTAAGCAATTCTGCCTGAGTCCTGGTAATAGGTGCACGACCAAGGTTGGTATGAAGTATGGTTCCTGTACCGTTGATTACTTTTCTTACTTTAGGTTTGAATAGATTCTTTACTTCATTTACGATTGTTTCCGTAAGATTATCTATCTTAGATTTAAGCCCTGTTTCAGTCTCGGCTTCTGCTATCAAAAGGCGGAGCCTGTCTGTCTCCTCCCTTATGATATCCATAACTATCTCGTGTCCGTATTCTGATATTACTGCCTTTATCTCATCCTTCTCAAGGAGTATATCCACCTTGGGTATACTCCTATACAATACATTCTTATCCATTTCCCCTTCTTTCCGCGCAGAAAATCCGATCAAGTCCGACATTTTCTGCCAGAACTTAAGGATTTATCTCACATATATTAGTTTTTCTTTCTTAGGTATTACTTTTCCGATTATAGCTACTTCAGTAGCAAGTTCGGAATTTTTCAAAGCCTTGATAATCTCGTCACCATATTTAGCTTCTACTGCATATAAGAGTCCGCCTGAGGTCTGTGGATCAAAGAGTAAGTCTCCATACACTTCCTTTACTCCACTAAGGTCAACCTTTGAACCGAAGTATTTTTTATTCTTATACGCTCCTTCAGGAATCATTCCCATTTCCGCAAGACTCTTTGACTCCGTTACATAAGGAATCTCATCTGCATATAATTCAAAAGAAACTTCACTTGGCTCAGCCATCTCTATTCCATGTCCCAAAAGTCCAAAGCCTGTTACATCTGTGCAGGCATGAACAGGGTAATTATCCATTATTTCTTTTGGCAGGCGGTTAAGTGTAGTCATAACTTTAATTGCCTCTTCACAAGCCTCTTTAGAAGCCATGTCTACCTTAGCTGCGGTACTTACTATACCGGTACCAACCTGCTTGGTTATGATAAGGATATCACCTTCTTTTGCTCCGTAGTTTTTCTGTATTTTCTCCGGATGCACAAATCCGGTTACGCTTAGTCCATAGAGAGGAACATCATTTTGTATTGAATGTCCACCTATAAGGAGTGCCCCTGACTCAGCTACCTTGTCTGCACCACCCTTCATTATATCTCCAAGTACGCTTGGAGACAGGCAGTTAGGGAAAGCAACTATGTTCATGGCAACCTTTGCTGTTCCTCCCATAGCATAGATGTCGCTAAGGGCATTGGCCGCAGCAATCTGTCCAAAGAGGTATGGATCATCTACTACAGGCGTGAAGAAATCGAGTGTCTGAATAATAGCCACATCGTCACTGACTTTATATACAGCAGCATCATCTGAAGTATCAAGACCTACTAAAAGATTCTCATCATATCTTAACTTAGGCAACTTGCCCATAACCTGAGCAAGGGTTTCAGGCCCTATTTTAGCAGCTCAGCCTGAAGCCTTGGTAAGTGAAGTCAGCTTTACATTTTCTTTACTCATGTAACCTCCTAAATATATTTTTAGTAATAAATTTTATCTATATATACTGATTCATTATACTATACAGACTTGCAAATTTTCAAGTATTCTACAATTTTGCAAATTTCTTGCAATTAAACAGCCCTTTTATTGTTATATATTTAACGAATACAGTAAGATAGAATCTTATTAAACAAAAAAAACAGAGACCAATCTCTCAGCCTCTGTAATATCTTTAATATAATTTTATACTGTAACACCATATTTACAGCTTTACATCTCTACTTTATCACCCTTAGCAAACTTAGCTATCTTACCTCCAAGGAAGAGAAGTGCAAAGATGTTTGGAAGTACCATCAGAGCGTTAAAAAGGTCTGAAAGGTTCCAAACAAGATCAACCTTAAGAAGTGATCCGCAGAAGATACAAATAATACCAATAACTGTGAAAGGAACTATAGCCTTATCTCCAAAAAGGTATTTAACATTCTGTCTTGCAAAGAAATACCATCCAATAATGGTAGAGAATGCGAAGAACAATAAGCAAAGTGCTACAAATTTAGGTCCTAAGCCACCAAAACCATGCTCAAAAGCTTTCTGCGCTACCGCTGTACCTGTAAAATTAACATTATCTTTACCAAAACCAAATTTTGTACCTACCTCAACTACTCCTGTTGAAAGGATTACAAGAGCTGTCATTGTAAGTACTACAAAAGTATCAATAAATACACCAACCATGGCAACTTCGCCCTGATCCTGTGGCTTATCTACCTTAGCAATAGCGTGTGCGTGTGGTGTAGAACCCATACCTGCTTCATTGGAGAAGAGACCTCTTGATACACCTCTTCTTATAGCTTCTCTAACTGCAATACCTGCTCCACCACCTACAACTGCTTCAGGAGTAAATGCACCTGTGAAGATAGAAGCAAATGCACCAGGTACATTCTTGATATTGATGATAAGTATTATAAGACCACCTAAGAGATAAAGTGCTGCCATTATAGGAACACATTTCTCTGTAAATGATGCAATACGCCCAATACCACCAAGGAAGATAAATGCTGCTATAACCGCAACTGCAATACCTATAATCCAAGCAGGAACACCAAATGCTGTCTTAAATGCATCACTTATAGAGTTAGACTGAACCATATTTCCCATAAAACCAAGTGCAAGGATAATTGCTACTGCAAAGAAACCTGCAGGAACTTACCAAATGCACCACCAAAAGCCTTAGTAATGTAGTAAACAGGACCGCCTGTTACTTCTCCGTTCTTATCAGTAATCTTGGTTGCCTGTGCGAGGCAAGCTTCTCCGTAAATTGTAGCCATACCGAAGAATGCTGCAAGCCACATCCAGAAGATTGCTCCAGGACCACCACCAACTATAGCTGTAGCACAACCGGCGATATTACCGGTTCCAACCTGTGCCGCAATTGCTGTTGCGAGTGCCTGGAATGAACTCATACCATCTTTACCGGCTTTAGAACCGCTAAGTGAAAAATCACCGAAAACTCTGTTCCAAGCTCTGCCAAAATGACGAATCTGAACAAAACCTGTTCTGATTGTAAAATAAAGACCTGCACCAAGGAGAACAAATAAAAGAATGTTGTTCCATACAAAGCCACTAATTTTATCAACCACTTCAGCAGCCTGGTCCATTGCACTAGGCTCTTTTACAGCATCTAAAGCCATTATAAAAAATTTCGTTAAACCTGTCATACCCTTTCCTCCTCATAAAATTTTTGCCTCAAATCTCAACCAAATTTGAGACTTTATTAAACGGGTATATTTTAATGTATCCCCCACAAGATTAGCCTTGTGGAGGAATACAAAACTAAACTTTATTTATCAAATACTGTCTGCTTATCAACCTCTGTGCAGAGTGCATCAAGAGCCTTCTGAACGATTCTACGGCGAAGTTCTTTTTCTTCATTTGCAGGTAATGCAGGATTACCAAGTGGATGAGGAATAGCAATAGCAGGTACAATTCTGTTTGCACCAACAGTAAGTGAAATAGGTGTAACTGTACAAATATGAACTACAGGAAGTCCTGTTGCTTCAATAGCTTTAACCATCGTTGCACCGCAACGTGTACAGGTGCCTCACGTACTGGTTAAAATAACAGCATCTACTCCGGCTGCAAGAAGTTTCTGTCCAATCTCCTCACCGAACTTCTTAGCAGATGCAACGGCTGTTCCGTTACCAACTGTTGAATAATAGAACTCGTGAAGCTTGCCAATAACTCCTTCTTTCTCCATATCACGGAGTACATCAAGAGGAACTACTCTGTCAGCTAATTCATTGCATATACAGGGTCATAACCGCCGTGAGCAGTCTCTGAATTTGTGCTGTCAAGAGTGTTAAGGCCTTCCATACTGTATGTACCATATTTAGAAGCGTTTGAACTTTCAATATGATCAGGGTTACCCTTTGGAACGATACCACCTGATGTAACTACAGCTATTGTAGCCTTGCTCATATCCTTGATAGCCTTACCTGGCTCAACTCTATCGAATACAGGCATTGGATACTCTGTGGTAAATGGTTTGTCAGCTATCTTCTTAAGGAGCATTTCTACTGCTCTCTTTGAGCCTCTCTTAGACTCGAAGAAGTTAACACGCTGATTCTGGTTGAAATATCCTTCTTCTACAGATGCACCGATTGCCTCACCCTTTGCAAGCTTAAGTGCAAGCGGAGCCATCTTCTTAACTGCATCTCTCATACCTGCTGCACTATTCTTGGTAGATACGATATATACCTGGTTCTTGAACATATCCACACCAGGGTTTTCCTCATACATACCTGTAACAACAGGAATATTTAATTCTTCTTTAACTGCTGCTGCTATAGTAGCGCAGGCAACACCATAACGGCCTGCGTTAAATGCAGGTCCTGCTATAAATAAATCAGGATTCTGTGATTTAACCATCTCGATAATCTCAGCTTTAGCCTTATCAAGATTCTCATTGAAATAACTATCTCCACAGATGATAGTAGCTACTATCTCTGCTTCTTCGCCAAACTCTGCAGCAAGTGCCATACCAGGACCTACTTTTTCTCCTACACGGAGTTCAGCTGCATAATCAGCCTTTTCCTCGCCGCCAATCTGTGCAAAGAACTGGTTGATATAATGAACAACTCTAAGTTTTGCCATGATTTTCTCCTTATCTCGCACTAAGTGTATTAAAGCCCATTTCGTTTGTAGCTCCGGTAATTACCTGAAGCTCAACTTCAAGTGTACCATCTTCTCTAAGTGTATGCTCGTTAGCACCTGCAATCTTGTCAACATAAGCAAGAGTACCGATAACTTTATCAAGCTTAGGAAGAATAACAACCTGGTTAGCATTACCACCGGTTACAAGTGCATTTGCAGCTACATTAGCATCTGCAAGTGACTGTGACTTACCATCACGGCCTGCATACTCATCAGTAATAATAACTGTCTTAATTCCCTTAGCCTCAATCTTTGTACAGTTCATAATAAGGTCAGTATCAGGGTTACCAAAACCTTCCTCAGAAATGATAACTGCATCAAGTCCAAGCATCTCGCAAGCTTTGCTGTCTGGTTTGATGAACGCTGCTTGTCAGCAAGGTATACATTCTCATTTGTAATTATATGTGCAACAAAATTAATTGTCTTTCCATGCTCTGCATATAAATCCTCGATAACAGGGTTGTTCTGATGTGCATAAGTCTGGTTCTTATCACAAGAAGAAACACAGTTACCGGAAATAATAGCTCCATCCATATCCTCTGTAGGATAAAGAACTGTAGGAAGAATCTTCTTAGCATCTACACCATATACATAGGTATCGTGAAGAAGTCCCTGGCTCTGAAGCATCTGTACATAACCAACTCTAGGAAGTCCCCCGGGAATTTCTCAAAGCCTTCCTTAATTGTAGGAGCTTCGTATACTACTGTCTCGTCAGGTGTAAGATTTCTTGCAAGCTCGCCAATATATGTAGCTACATTAAGACCTGCCATACGTACAGCGTGCTCGTAGTCGTGTGGTGCAACACCATCAACTCCTTCACAGATAAGGCAAAGGTTAAGCAATTTTGAATATGGTGTATACTGTGCTCCAAGGCCGGTCATATCAATAATACCTTCCTGGAAACCAACGATTGGTCCACAGGTAACTACTGCCATATCCTTAAGGCAATATGTCTTTCCTGAACCAACTGTGTCTACAGGAGCTACAACACCTGGGAAAATGCCTCCATTTCCTTCTACCTTTACTCTAGGCTCAATTACGTCCTTTACAGGAGTAATTCTTACGGACTCGCCTGGTTTAGCAATGTCAAAGTCTGCACATTTAAGTTTCTCCTGCTCAAGAACTATCTTGATAAGTTCTTCTTTGTTCACATAGAGAACTCCGTCTTCAATCTTTGACGTTGTTGCAAATTGGATGTCTTTGATAAAAATCTTTCCAAGTTCCAGTTTCACAACTCATACCTCCTAATAATAATGTGTTTTATTTTCAAACAATTCAAATGGTAAAAATTTTTTTGATTTATATTCATATTGAGTTACGTTCCAAGAACGATAATATTTATGTTTTTATCATCAAAAATTATAATTCCCATTCAAATCATTTATAGGAAAAATAAATAATAATTTCCTACTTGAAACCTTTTTATATTATACCATATTCCACTAAACTTGTAATCTAATATTTGTTATTTTTTTACATTTTCTATATATCGGATAATTTTTTTATTTGTTATCGCGTTAACAAAGCACGCTTATTAAAAATTTTGCACAAAGGCAATCATTATAAAGCTTTTTTATATGTTATCACTACTTATTTTTGTAGTTTTCTGATAATTGCAGTTTTTTTGCATTAAACGATTATTTATCTGTAGTTTTTTTGAAATTGTTTATAAATTAAATCATCCTCGGTTTAATTCATTTTTATTTATTGCAATATACTATAAATCTATCACAAATAATCTTTGCTCATTTTCGCACCGGTAATTTTTCATTTAACATTATAAGTTTTCTCATAAAAAGAACCTCAAATTACATTTTTCATGAGATAACAGGTTCTTTTATCAAGCTTTACTTTAAATCCTCAAATGATTCTATCCCACTTGATATGAGTGTAAAATCAATAAATCTCTTATCTTCATCAGTACCTTCTCTGAATTCGTCTGCTCTTTTTACAAATTTTTTGCAATTATCAATTGCATCCTCTATCATAAGCAGGGAATCCCATCTACATTTCCTCTTACAATATGAATCATTACTGACTTGTAAGGTGTCTGGCCCGGCTTTATACTTCCGGATAAGGGATGTGTAAGAAGTACTGAACCTGTATGTATCATATCCCTGAGCTTTTCCATTACATCAATAATATCACCATCTACAAATTCAATATTATAATTTCCTTCTATTTTTTCCTTAACCAACGGATTATTGGTAACTATCAAAACTTCTTGTTTTTTCATTTAATCCTACCTCTATACATAAAAGTTTCGGCTGCAGCAATCTTTATCATTCAGGTAAAGAAACTACAGCCGAATTACTATCTTTTTCATATAGCTAATTTAGCTTACATATCCTGCCTTCTTAAGTATTTCAACTGACTTAGCCTTATTTACATCAGATACCCTGATAATAGGACCTGTACAGCCCATACCGCTTTCAGCATAGATATTTTCTTTCCAAAGTACCTTAACAGCATCTTCAAGATCCATAACTTCAACTCCGGGAATCTGAGCTGTTACTATTTCCTTTGGAGGCTCTTTTACATCTTCACTTGGAGCAGCACTCTTCTCACGAGCAGCCTTAAGCTCAGAAAGTATCTTATCAAGGCCGGCCTTCTTAGCAGCCTTAAACTCAGCATCAGCCACATCGAATACTTTTCCTCTTACAAGTTCGGCTGCATAACGGATGGCATTTGCTATAACAGGAGTTCCTGAAGCACGGGAAATAATCATAACCAAGTTCTTATATCCCTCTCCAATACCGGGACCGTATCCAAATCCGCTTGCTTCATAGCTTCCACCTGTAGTGAAGGAAGAAAGCATCTTGCTCATTACATTACCTGTAAGTGAATCCATAACCATGATATCAGGAGTAGCCCTAAGTACATCATTACCTCTCATTACACAGCCGCCATCAGATCTGCTTGACTCTGTAAAACGGATGTCATAGCCGCCTTCCTGAAGTCTCTTAAGCTCTTTTTCGGTCTGTCTTGCACCATCTACATTAAGAATACCTACTGTTGGCTCTTTAACTCCACAAGCCTTAGCTGTGATGATACCATAGATAGCGTTCTTTATCATACCTTCAATACGATCTGTGCTTGAAGTACCTGTAGTATTGGCAATGAATAATTCCTTGCCAATACCAGGTGTAATAGCACGTCCTACTGTAGATACACCTATTGGGAATGGATAATGCATGGTAACTGCACCATCAATTTCTCCTGATGCAAGCATTTCATCCATTTTATCATGTCCTTCTTCATCGTTACTAACCTTTACAGTAGTAACACCTTCTGCCTCAAGAGTACCGATGTAGTATACATCAATTCCGTCTCTTGCAGCCTCAATCGCAGCTTTCATGGTAGTCTCTTCGCCATGCTCAGAACCCATACCTGTAAGCGCAATCTTAGGTCTCTTACCGAAGCTTCCTGTTTCAAGGCCTTCAGCCATTTCAAGGAAGGTATCGGCAATTATCTTTTCAATTCCTTTTCCCATTACATTTCCACCTTCCTCAGATTATTCTGTTACCAAAGATGCTGCAAACTCTTTCATAGCCTTAGCTATAAGTCCCTTTACCTCTTCCTCTGATACTCCGCTTTCCTTGCTGTCAGCAGAAGTATTAGCCTGAATCACAAAGGAAACACCGTCAAAAAGGTTTGTCATTCTTCCAAGGAAGAGTGAACCCTTACCTACTATCATAGCCTTCTTGATATTGCCGGCTAAAATATCCTCTCTTGCAAATCCGATATATGGAGCACCTGAAGGGATGTGTCCCTGTGTAGGAGCAAAGCCTACAAGACCGTGTTTCTCGATGAAAGCAGGGATTGCAGTTCTTTCAATCTGTCCCTTCTTAACAGCAAGAGCAGCTATCATCTTGTAGTTAGCCTCAGGAACATCTCCTGCACCTGCAGGCTTAGTAATATCAGGATTCTGCATCTCTGTAGCAAATTTATCTATATCAGTAATCTTAAGTCCTACTCTCTCAAGAGGGTCAGCTACAAGGCTTCCGATTACATTCTGAGGAGCTGAACCTGTACCAACTGTATGACGTCCGATGATGTCAAGGTTAATCTCAGGGCTTACTCCGTCATTCTCAGCAATGAGGATACAGAAAGAAGCAATACAATCCTCAAGAAGCGGAACATCCTTCTTTACATGATCCTTACCGTTCATACCAAGCTTAGGTACGCAGCCGCCACCAATCACAGCAACTGTCTTATAAGCACCTGACTTAACAAGAGCAGCGGCCTCAATAAGAGCGTGTGCAGGACCTGCACAGAAACCTCTTGCATCAGAACCTGTAGCATTTACAAGGCCTGCTATCTCAGCAACTGCCTTTGCAAAGTTACCGCCACCACGCTGGTTAACATCACCACAAGCCTCTTCTGAACAATCGATAACATATTCAACATCTTCTTTAGCTACGCCTGTACTCTTAAGTGAGTGAAGTACAGCAAGTACGCTAGAAGCCTTATTTACAAGGTTCTCGTGCATAACTTCAGCAGAAAGGTTTACATCGATATCGTGAGCACGCTTAACACAGCCTACAAGTGTCTCCCCATAATAAAGGCCTTCCGCACCGTCATTATTAACGAACTGCTCAATTTCAGAAATCTCAAAACCTTCGTGAACTCTTGCCATTATATCTTCTGTGATAACAGGATCTGCTGCAAGCTCAGCCTTGTGAGCTGCTACAAAGCCTTTCTCAAGCATAACTACTTCAAATACATCACTAGCCTGAACTAAAAGAAGGAACTCTGCCTCAGGCATAATCTCACCAAACTTACCATATCTCTCAGCACCTGCCATCTTCTTGTCAAAGTAAGGAAATTCTACCTCTTTAAACTGTGCTGGTGTAGCATTGCCAATGTAAACCTGATTTGGCCAATAATCAACAACATCCTGATAGCTTCTGAGATGACTTGGTACACCCTTTAAGAATTCTGAATCAGGGTTTACAATCTTCTCAGTTACAGCTGTAGAACCATTGTGAATTATCATGCTTGGTGTATGCGCAAGTGCATAACCTGTTCCTTTAATAATACTGTTCATACTTTCCACCTCGTTTAATTTGTTTTATTACCTTCTTATCACTTGGTTATATATTAATATCCCCCAAATGTTAATTTCATATTATTTTTGTAACTTTTGTAGAATATTTTGTGAAGCAATTTTAAATTTTACAGAAAAATGGCGATGAGGCAGTTAAACCTCATCGCCACCTCTTAAACTGCAAAACTTAATTATAAATACTTGCAATATTCGTTTCTGATGTTAGTCATTTCTTCAATGATTCCGTCAACATCAAGAACCATCTCCATCATACTAACCTGGTCATCATAAACGCTTTCATCAACTTCTGCTTTTATCTCTGGTTCGCAAATATGGTATACTGTGAGTCCAAGCTGAACTCCTGTCAATGGACCTGCAAAAGTAGGATCTCCAGCTGTAACAGTCTCAGCTGCAAGGCCTGCTGCCTCGCCCTCTGCTGCACCAAGAACTACTACTACGTTCTCAGGACCGTACTTCTCTGAAAATTCCTTTACTCTTTTCTGGTTTTCAAGATCCATTGCACCTGCGCTCGTTCAAACGAAGCACTCAGTAGATGCAAAAATTACTTCACCACCGGCAGACTCTACACAGGCACTAATAGCTGGACCCGGTACACCGTCACGATCGCCGATGATTACTACCTTTTTGTCTTTTAAGATAGCCATCATATTCTCCTTTCAAAGTGTTTCAATATATCGTTAAAGCTCATGCTCTAAACGCATTGCCTTACATACTGAAGTTTATCACAATTAGATTTTTTTTTCAATACTCTGATAAACCACTGAAATTATTGATAAAATTCTTGCAAATAAGCTTATGTTTTTAGACTTTTTTGCAAACAGCAAATCGAATAGTTTTTAAACTCTTTACTGCATTGCAGCGTACTTCTCAACCATGGCCTTGATAGCAGGCTCTGTACAATCTTCTTTAGCAAGCTCTTCAACCTTCTCACCACCCTTGTAGATAGCCATAACAGGAAGTCCTAAAATCTTCTGGCCGATTGCAAGACGGCGGGCCTGTGTAGTGTTGAGTGCACAGAATTTAAGCTTTCCTTCGAACTCATCTGCAAGTCCGTGTACGAATGGCATAAGAGCCTGACAAGGAACGCAGCCATCACCGTAAAAATCTACGAATACATATCCCTCAGCCTCAAGTACCTCTGGTCCAAATGTTTCCTTATTTACTTCTAACATATCTATATCCTCCTAAAAATTATATTTTACAAATTATCTATCCGATACAAGTGTCGAAAGTATAAATTTATTTAGCAATCCTGCCCAAAAATGTATTATCTTCTGCACCCATATCAATTACATCATTAGATAAGTCCATTTACATACTTATCGCACATTGTTGCTGCAATAGCACCATCAGCAGCTGCAGTAACAACCTGACGAAGTTCTTTTACCCTGACATCACCAACTACAAATACGCCTGGGATGTTAGTACGCATATTCTCATCAGTAATAAAGTAACCTCTATCATCAAGTTCAAGACCTGTATCTTTGAAGAGATCTGAGTTAGGAATTCTTCCGATAAATCCGAAGAGACCGAACATTCCATCTTCTTCATTAGCAACGATGTGAGTAACCTCACCTGTCTTTACATTCTTAACATCCATCTCTGAAAGAATGCCATCTCCATAAAGCTTTGTTACAGCACTATCCCACATAAAGTGAAGATTCTCAATCTTGAAAGCCTTCTCCTGAATGGACTTAGCTGCTCTAAGCTCATCTCTTCTATGAATGATAGTAACATTTCTTGCAAATTTTGTAAGATACATAGCTTCCTCAACCGCTGAGTCTCCGCCGCCAACTACATATACATCAAAGCCTTCGAAGAAGTTAGCATCGCAGGTAGCACAGTAAGATACACCCTTACTTGCGAACTCTTTCTCTCCTTCACAGCCAATTGGTCTTGGATAAGCTCCTGTCGCAATAATAACTGTCTTTCCTTCATAAGAACCATTATTACAGTTAACCTTCTTAACATCGCCCTTAAGCTCAACAGACACAACTGTATCACTTACACGGTCACAACCAAAATGCTCACACTGTTTTGTCATTCTGGCAATAAGGCTTGGACCACTCTCCTCTTCAAGAACCTGTCCTGGATAGTTTTCAATTTCATCAGTAATTGCTATCTGTCCTCCATCGCTGCCCTTTTCAATGATAAGAGTAGAAAGTCTGGCTCTTCCACTGTAAAGACCTGCTGCAAGGCCGCCAGGTCCTGCCCCAAGAATAATTACATCATACAGCTTACTCATAGTTCACGCTCCTTTTTTCTTAATTTCAATCCATTTTTGGGATTAAACTGTTTTTTTTTGCAAAAACTTGCAAAACATTGCACTTTGCTGCAATTTTTTGCAAATCTTAGCATTCCTTAAAATTACAATATCATCCACAGCCTATTATACAACATGTATACTATATTTGTAAAATACTTTTTATATACTTTATCCATTTTTGCAATTTTTAATCACTTTTTTGTCCTTTTATTGTAGAAAGTGCTGTTTTATTATTTAACTAAATCTAAATGCTGCCTTTCAAAATTTTTCTATAATTACAATAAATCTAAATGATTAAACAACTCCAAACCTGTTTTTATTTAATTTGAAATTTATTTAATTTTTTATAATATAGTATGATATGCCTGTAAATGTTTTATTATCTTTATACCGTAGAGGAAAATATTATGTCTTGTAAATCCACACCTGAACAAAGAAACGAAAGACTCCGCTCTTTTGTAATTGCAGCTAGGGAATTGATTGAACAAAATGATTTTTCTAATATCAGTATTAGAAAAATAGCTGAAAAAGCCGGTTTTCATAACTCAACATTATATTCATATTTTTAAGGATGCTGAATATCTTTTTGTCACTGGCCTCAGTCAACCGCTTCAATCAATACAGTCATTCCTTAGCTGAATTAAGCCTCAAAAATTTATCAGAACAGGAGAGATTTTATGAGATATGGCATTTTTTCTGTTTAAATGCTTTTAAATTTCCTGAAATCTACAACAATTTCTTTTTTGGAAAACACAGTGGTAATTTAACTGCTATTTTCAAAGAATATTATACAATATTTCCTGATGAAGACACCGTACAATCCCGCAATCTCTACGAAACATACTTGAGCAGAAATATTAGCACACGGTGTCTTGAAACTTTAAAGCCCTTAATTAATTTAAGTGACACACGGTTAGATTATGAAAACATAGCAACAGCCCGGGATTTAATCATCTCGTACTTAAAGAGCCTTCTTGGACAAGCTCTTACCGGTAAAAAAAATAATTTTGAATCAGATGTCAATGAAATGACTAAGCAGTTTATGACAGCTCTGCAATTCATAGTTTATAAATAATGCAGATGGCGGTACATAATATCCGTTTTGAATATATTGTTTAATTTTTATAGCATTTAATCTATAAATGTTATCCTGATATCAAATAATACAATTTTACAAATCCTAATATATAGTGTATTATAATATCATCTCTGGTTCACACAATACCATCATATGTGAATAAAAAGAAAGCAGGCATCTGGGAACCTGCTTTTCTTTTATTTAAATTAATCCATTACTTTTTTTAAAATATTTTCCCAAGAAAGATTCTTAACACAGTTTGCATTATTCTCTCTCTCATCTTCTATGCTTTCTCTTATCTTTTCAGCTAATTCATTTTCAAAATCCGGCAATTCTTCCGCAACAGGCTCGTCCATATTTCTAAGAGTTGGAAGCTTTACATATCTGATATTCGCATCAGGTGCATTGTCCTCAAAAAATTCAGCCACACCGGAAAGATTGGTAACGACCACCTTCATTCCACAGGCAAGAGCTTCTATCACAACAAGAGGTATTGCATCAAAAAACGATGGCAGAACAAAGACATCGCTGCTTTTATACTTTTTTGCAACTTCAAAAGGCTTAAGCCTTCCTGTAAATTCCACCTTGTATTTGCAATTATCAGCTAACTCTTTTATTTTTACATACTCCTCTTCATTCCCTGCTCCACCGACCAGAGTAAGTACCAGTTCATCTTCCTTAAACTCAAGTTTATTAAGACATTTTAATAGACTCATTACCCCTTTCTTCTCCGATATTTTTCCCGTAAACAGCAGGCGTTTGACTAAATTTTTCTCTTTGCGTCCTACCGCATTAAATATATTCTGATTATAACCAATTCCTACAAGCGTAATCTTTTCTTTCTCTACTCCATAAGTTTTTACGACCTCATCTGCTTGAGCCTTTTGAGGTGCAAATATTCTGTCAAGCTTTCTTACATTTTCTATAATATAGTCTTTCTCAAGGTTATGCTTACCCATCTGCCTAATGTCGGTATTGTGGCAGAACCCGTATACCTTAGCATTGGGATATTTTTCCCGTACAAAACTTGTGAGCAGATAAAGATGGTGGCATAAAATAATATCCGGACTAATCTCTTCCACCGCTTTCTCAATTATTGATAAAAAATGCCTTTTTAAAATCTTCTTCCATTTCCTTAGTCATGTCACAATAACGGGTACTTTCATAGGGCATTTCATCAGACATTCCAAGTATGTTAAAAGGAAGTTCGGATGAATTATAATATACAGGATAAAAATTTACTCCGGCAGGCATATTAATTTCATCATCTTTATACACTCCTGCAACTACCCCCTGACTATATCCCTGTTCAGCCATGACTCTCACCAGCTCAGTCAAATATATGCCGCTTCCAGTAGACATAGGTTTCTGAGCTATGATATTTAATATTTTCATCAATATCTCCTATTTTTAATTTATTATCTAATTTAGAAAAATGGGTGCTGTATATACAGCACCCAAAACGGATATACTCCGATATATTCTGGCGAAGGCGTGTGAGAATCGAACTCACCCGGGACGCAAACGCGCCCTACACTGGTTTTGAAGACCAGGAGGCACACCAGTTACCTAACCGCCCCCATGAAGACAACGAGAATATTATATCTCATTTTTTATGGTCTGTCAATTAGATTAAACAACTATGTACAGCCTGTTCCTTAAGTCCTGCTTCTTTAAGAACCGCTCTTATCCTGTCTTCATTTTCAGGTTCTGAACACCACGCAAGTCCACAGCCTGCCGAGATTACCTTAGGTACCGGAATCATCCTTCCTGGAACTTTTTCTTTTTCACAAAGGCTCTCCATCTTCATTGCATCAGTAGTGTTGCTAAAAGTTACTACTATCTTAGCTTCTTTTGCTCTCATCTACACCTCTTATGGACGGATGACATTGCCTGAATCTATCATTGTCTGAGCAATATCATACATATTTGAAACTTGTCCAACCTGAAGTTTATCAGCTATTCCATAGAAGTTTAGACAGGTTCCGCAAGTCATGATATTAACACCTGCCTTCTCAAGATTCTTAAGGTCTTCAAGCGATGCAGATCCCTCCACTGTAAGGTGTGCACCACCGTTGTAGAATATGATATTATCAGGTGTTGGAGTTACATTCGTAAGTGCAAAAATAAATGCCTTCATAAGATTCTTACCAAGCTCATCATCTCCACTTCCCATTGTAGAACTTGAAATGACTACAGTTGTAGGTCCAGCCTTCTTCTCTTTGTCACTTCCATTTTCAGCTGTTTCAGGCTTAACCTCTATACGAACAACAAACTCTTCATCTGACTTCTTCTCACCGGCTGCTGCAAAATTACTCTTAGCCGCAAGTTTTAGGAGATTCTGAACTGCCGTATCATTATCCACAGTGACCTCAACAATTCCCTCCTCAGTAAATTCTTCAATAGCCTTCTTTACTGTTACTACAGGCAACGGACAAGCCATCCCCTTACAATCAAGTTTCTTTTCCATGATAACCTCCAAATATTTTATATTTACTCTAAAGTCTATCATTTTAATGCAAATTAGTCTAATAGACTATATTTATAAATAGCCACTATTATAGTTTATCATTATAAGACATACTATTCTTCAGCTAAAGTCCTTATAGCATTTATAGCTATATCAACTTCATCTTCTGTATTGAAATGTGAAAAACTAAACCTCACTGCCCCCTGTTCCACTGTTCCAAGGGCCTTATGCATAAGAGGGGCACAATGTCCACCCGGCCTTGTAGCTATTTCAAAGCGTTCTGAGAGTTCATCACTTACTGCCCCCGACTCATAGTCTGCAAGATTAAGCGAGACAATAGGACATCTGTCTTTCACTTCAAAATCTCCGTAAATTTTGATTCCCTTAATGTCTTTTACACCATTATAAAATCTCCACATAAGAGCGAGTTCTTTGTCATGAATTGCACTCATCCCATATTCATTGATGTAGTCAACAGCTGCATCAAGCCCTGCTATACCATGTCCATTAAGTGTACCTGCTTCAAGCCTGGTCGGCATTTCAGACGGCTGATGTTCACTATAGGTCTGAACTCCTGTCCCTCCTGAAAGATAAGGACGGATATCCACTCCTGTCTTAACATAGAAACCTCCTGTGCCCTGAGGTCCAAGCAAACCCTTATGCCCGGTGAAGCAGAGAATATCTACACCTTGTTCTTTTACATCAATGGGGAATACTCCTGCAGTTTGAGATGCATCTACCACTAACAGAAGTCCATATTTTTTTGCAATCTCACTAATTCTTTTAATATCCACCAAATTGCCCGTGAGGTTTGAGCCTGCTGTAGTTATAATTGCCTTCGTGTTATGTTTAATATTGCTCTCAAATTCTTCGTAATTCGGCCTTCCAAGTTTATCTGCTGATACAAATGAAAGTTCAACCCCTGTATCCCGTATCTGATAAAGGGGGCGGAGTACAGAATTATGTTCAAGGCAGGTAGTTATAACTCCATCTCCTTTTTCAAACAAACCTTTGATAACTATATTTAAGGCCTCGGTGGCGTTCATTGTAAATACTATATTGGATGGCCCTTCTGCATTAAAAAACTTAGCAAGCTTCATCCTTGTTGAAAATACAGTTCTGGAAGCCCCAAGTGAAGCAGAATTTGTACCTCTGTCAGCATTGCCCAAGGTGGTAAGTGCTTCAGTTACGGCTTCTACAACTTCCTTTGGCTTAACTCTGGTTGTTGCTGCATTATCTAAATATATCATTCTACTCCTCCCTGTATTGTCTTATTTTTTCAAGTCTTTCCTTGAACTCCTTTTCCTCTCCCATACCATACGGTTCATAATAGTGTCTGTCTGCCAGAGATTCAGGCAGGCATTTCATCTTAGTTATCTTATCCTCGTAATTATGTGCATACTGATATCCCTTACCATAGTCAAGTTCTGCCATAAGTGAGGTAGGAGCATTCCTTATATGAAGTGGAACCGGCTCAGAAAATGTCTTAGAAACATCGTCTCTGGCCTTAAAATATCCCGTCTCCATGGCGTTTGACTTAGGCGCCAGTGCCATATAAGTTACTGCCTCCATCAGATTCACGCTGCACTCAGGCATCCCTATAAAATGACAGGCCTGATAAGCCGCTACGGCAAGAGGCAGAGCCTGTATATCGGCAAGTCCCACATCTTCACTTGCAAATCTTATAACTCTTCTGGCTATGTAAAGCGGCTCTTCCCCTGCTTCAAGCATTCTAACCAGCCAGTAAATGGCCGCATCAGGATCAGAATTTCTCATGGATTTATGCAATGCTGATATAAGGTTATAATGTTCTTCTCCGTTTTTGTCATAGAGTAAGGCCTTCTTACCGGTACACTGCTCAACTATTTCCCTTGTAACTATAGTTTTATCTTTTGTAAACTCTCCGTTGTTTATTGCCATCTCAAGGGTATTGAGAGCAGTTCTGGCATCGCCGTTTGAAAATAAAGCAATTGCTCTTATTAACTCATCAGCAATCTCTACATTTAGCATACCGAAGCCTTTTTTATCCTTCACTGCTCTTGTTAAAAGTTTCGCAATATCATCTGTCGTAAGCTGCTTTAGAACAAATACCTTACATCTTGAAAGTAAAGCTGCATTTATTTCAAATGATGGATTTTCAGTAGTAGCACCAATTAGAACAATACTGCCTCTTTCTACAAAGGGAAGAAAGGCATCCTGCTGTGCCTTATTAAAACGATGAATCTCATCAACAAATAAAACAGTCTTCATCCCCATCTTTCTCGTTTCCTCAGCCTTAGCCATTACTTCTTTAATTTCCTTAATTCCACTGGTAACTGCACTGAAATTAATAAACTCAGAATGGGTTTTGGCAGCTATTATACCAGCCAAGGTAGTTTTTCCAACCCCTGGAGGTCCCCAGAATATCATAGAAGTTATATTATCATTTTCTATAAGCCTTCTAAGTATCTTACCTTCACCTATTAAATGTTCCTGGCCCGCAAATGCAGAAAACTCCTCCGGCCTTAACCTGTCAGCCAGAGGAGTCACATTACGGCCCGTGTCAAAAAAAGACATCTGTTCCATCATGCAATTTCGCCTTTATTAGTTGTTTTTTTCTTAAGTGTTATTCCTTTTTTAGGAGGCTTATCGTCAGAATATATTATCTGAGGCTTTTCCTCCCCTTTTACAGCCGCAACAGTCACTATGCATTTCACAGCCTTATCCTCAGAAGGAATAGCAAACATCGTATCAAGCATAGTCTTTTCCATTATAGCCCTCAGACCTCTTGCTCCAGTCTTTCGTTCTGCCGATTGTTTAGCTATCTCTCTTATTGCATCTTCTTCAAACACAAGTTCTACTCCATCAAATTCAAGGAGTTTTTTGTACTGCTTAACCATAGCATTCTTAGGCTCTGTAATGATGCGCATAAGAGCCTCTTCATCAAGCAGGTCCAGGGTGACTATAATAGGTACTCTGCCAATAAACTCCGGTATCATGCCAAATTTAACAAAATCCTGTGGTGCAATCTGCTTAAGAAGTTCAGAAATATCCTTCTTAGATTTATCTTCTACTTCGCCTCCAAAACCTATGGATTTTTTATCAATTCTTGAACCTATTATCTTCTCTATTCCATCAAAAGCCCCACCACAGATAAAGAGAATATTCTTGGTATCTATCTGTAAAAACTCCTGATGCGGATGCTTCCTCCCCCCCTGTGGCGGTACGGAAGCAACGGTTCCCTCAAGCATCTTAAGCAGAGCCTGCTGAACTCCCTCGCCTGATACATCTCTGGTTATAGATGTATTCTCAGACTTTCTCGTTATCTTATCTATTTCATCAATGTAAATTATGCCATGCTCTGCTCTATCAATATCATAATCTGCCGACTGGATGAGCTTAAGAAGTACATTTTCAACATCCTCGCCAACATAACCGGCTTCAGTAAGAGTTGTTGCATCTGCAATTGCAAAGGGTACATTGAGCAGCTTAGCCAAGGTCTGTGCAAGGTAAGTCTTACCCGAACCTGTAGGCCCAACCATTACTATATTACTCTTCTGCAGTTCAACATCCAGACTCTTCCCCATAGAAACTCTCTTGTAATGGTTGTAAACCGCTACTGCAAGAGCCTTCTTGGCATCATCCTGACCTATCACATACTGGTCAAGGAAATCCTTAATCTGTGCAGGCGTATAGAGGTTAAATCCCTCTACAGCCTCTTCCATTTCAAACTCTTCTTCGATAATCTCAGAACAAAGATTCACACACTCATCACAGATATATACGCCCTGGCCTGCAATGAGTTTCTAACCTGATCCTGTGGTTTACCACAAAAAGAACACTTAACCTTACCCTGTTCGTTACTTCTTGCCATTTATATTATTCCTCTATTCTATGCTCTCTTTGTAACTATTTCATCAATGAGACCATAAGCCTTGGCTTCTTCTGCAGTCATAAAATTATCACGTTCAGTATCTCTCTCTATATCTTCAAGCGGTTTACCTGTATTTGCCGCAAGCATCTCATTAAGTCTCTTACGGGTCTTAATAATATTGTCCGCTACAATCTTTATGTCAGAAGCCTGGCCTCTCGCACCGCCTGAAGGCTGGTGAATCATAATTTCAGAATTAGGAAGTGCCAGTCTCTTGCCCTTTGCACCGCCTGCAAGAAGAAATGCTCCCATACTGGCTGCAAGTCCCATACAAATTGTAGAAACATCACACTTGATATAATTCATTGTATCATAAATAGCCATTCCTGCCGTTACCGAGCCACCCGGACTATTTATATAAAGATGTATATCTTTAGATGGGTCTTCTGCCTCAAGGAAGAGTAACTGAGCAATAATTACACTTGCTGATACATCTGTTACTTCTTCTCCTAAGAAGATAATCCTGTCTTCCAGAAGCCTGGAGTAAATATCATAAGATCTTTCTCCACGGCTGGTCTGTTCAATGACATAAGGTATTAAAGCCATATCTAACCTCCAATACTACTCTTCAGTTGTTTCTTCTTTCTTCTTTCTTGGCTTTCTGGCAGCCTTCTTGGAGCTTCAGCTTCCTCAGTTTCTACCGCTGCATCCCTTATAAAATCAACAGCCTTAGATACTGCAAGGTCTATCATCATGCTCTTCTTCTCTTCCTCACCGATTGACTCTTTAAGCTTATCTATTTCCATATTGTAAGCCTTAGACATTTCTTCTAACTCTTTATTGAAATCTTCTTCTGTAGCTTCAATATTCTCAGCCTTAACAACAGCCTCAAGGACAAGTCTGCTCTGTATTCTCTTAAGTGCCTGTGGTCTGAGGTTTTCCATAAATGTATCAGGAGTCATTCCTGTAAACTGGAAATACTGCTCAGGGCTGAGTCCCTGCTGACGGATTCTGTTTGCAAAATCCTGTGCCATCTGGCGTGTCTGAGACTCTACCATAGCCTCCGGAATATCCATCTTAGCTGCCTCAATCACCTTATCAATAGCAGCTTCTTCCTTAGCACTCTTAGCTGTACCTGCTTTACGCTCAGCAATTCTCTTTGTAAGAGCCTCTTTATACTCAGCTACAGTATTATACTCACTTACATCCTGAACAAATTCATCATCAAGTTCAGGAAGTTCCTTGTGCTTAATCTCTTTAAGAACTACTTTGAAAACAGCCGGTTTCCAGCAAGAGCCTTTGCGTGGTACTCCTCAGGGAAGGTTACATTTACATCGAACTCATCTCCTGCTTTGTGCCCAACTATCTGATCTTCAAATCCTTCAATAAAAGCATGTGAACCAAGAGTAAGAGGATAATTTTCGCTCTTACCACCTTCAAACTGCTCTCCATCTACATATCCGTCAAAATCAATAACAGTCTCATCACCGTTTACGGCTGCACCGTTCTCAACCTTGATTGTTCTTGCATTTTTATTTCTATCCTGATCTATTTCATTATTAAGCTCTTCTTCTGAAACTGTAGTATCTGCCTTAGGAACCAAAACTCCCTTGTACTCGCCAAGTTCAACCTCAGGCTTTACTGCAACTGTCGCAGTGAAGATAAAAGGCTTACCTTTTTCTATCTGTGTTACCTCTATTTCAGGTTGAGAAACTATCTCTAAATCGCTCTCTTTTACAGCCTCTTCATATGCTGCTCCAATGATTTCGTTTGCAGCATCTTCAAAAAATACTTCTGCACCATACATTTTCTCAATCATAGCAAGAGGTGCTTTTCCTTTACGGAAGCCCGGAACAGCAATTCTGTTCTTCTGCTTATGATATACTTTGTTAATTGCTGCATCTAATTCTTTTGCTTCTCTTTCAATGGTAAGCTTTACCATATTCTTCTGCTCTAAGTTCTCGATCTTTGCACTCATTTTTAATTATATCCTCCTTAAATTATAGCTAAATATATGCTATGACAGTTTATCATTATAGCATAGGGGCTTTGAAATTACAATACTCGTACAGGACAAAGTCGATAAAGTTTAAACAAAAGCCACATTTTTAAGTTTGATACATTTAAAGGTGGATTCTGCCTAATGCGTCCTTTTAAAATAATCCATTAAAATATCCTTAATGTAATTGTACCTCCTTGCATAAGAGTTCTCCACCCTTATAATCTGTAAATTGTGAGCCTTGCATATCTCATTTTTCTTCCTGTCTCTTTCTATAACAGCTTCCTCCGTATAATGCTCCCTACCGTCAAGCTCTATGGCGAGGATTGGTATTTCAGCCTTTCCCTGCTTTTCATATACTACGAAGTCAAATCTTCCCATATAAAATAAGGCATTATGGGTTAAATTCTCTTGAAATACCTGAGAAATAGCCACTTCTTTATGAATAGTATACCTGCTTTGAGAAAGCCAGATATTACCCAAGGCATGAGTTAAATTGTCAAGGAAGGCATTTTCAGTCGCTGTTGAAAAAGGCTGTACTCCCAAAGCTCTGGAACTAACCTGCTTTTTAGTAACTACAGACTGGCCATTGGTTCTAACATAGTTGACAAGTTCATATAAGTCATCATCCGAATCACTTCCATGCAGTCTTTCAAGTTCCTTCTTGCTTGCAAGCAGAATCAGCTTTTCCTTCGCCCTTGAAGTAGCTACATTTATCAACTCCTTGTTGTTTTTAAGCCAATTATAAGTACCATCTGTTGTTCTGTCTGAAAGTGCTGTTGAAAATAATACCACATCCTTCTCATCCCCCTGAAAAGCATGAACCGTTCCGCAAACAATATTATCAAGCTTTCTATCTTTAATTCCGGTTTCTATCAGTTTTCTTTGATTTACAAAAGGAGTTATTACCGCCATGGTCTTATCCCTGTTAAGGGAAGCATAGTCAAGAATCTCTGCAGCCTCAGCTGGAGATGTATTTTTAAGTTCACTCCGGCTATTCTCTACATCCACAAAGAGCAATGGTTCCTTTTCTTCACTTTTAGTAAGTATTTCAAGCTTTGAGTTATAATATTTTTTTATTATTAAAATCAATTATCTTTTTATTTGAACGATAATGACATCTAAGCAAAATCTCATCACTCACAGCATCATGAGCTAAATATGTTTTATAAATCGAATTTTCTTTATAATCATATTCATCATTTATGTTGTATTTTTTTCTTAATTTCTTATTGGTTATATCATCTAGCAGCACAACCGGTCTAAGTTGTTGAGGATCTCCCACCAACATCATATTTTTCCCTCTGATGATAGGTACAAGGGAAATGGCAACATTACATTGACCGGCTTCATCTATGATTACCATATCAAATAAAATTTCAGGTGAACCCAGTTTATGTGCAGAAATACAGGTAGTTACCATAATAGGAAAGACCTTCTGTAACAACTTAATATTTTCAGATTTTTTTAGATACTTAGCGAACTTTTGTACTTTCTCATCCTCTTCTATATCAGTATCCAGAATGTCTATAAGCTCCTTAAATGGCTTTGTTTCAAGTTTCTTTATGTATTTGGCAGATATAAAATAAAGATACTGATAAAACTCTTCCTCATTTCTATCCAAAAGTTCCATAACCTTATCATTAGATATTTCTCCAATACCTGCAATCTTCTGATTAAGGTTATTCATCTGATTCATTTGTATGTCCATCTGAAAGGCCGATATTGAGCCGATATTTCCCATTTTATTCTGGTATTTTATCAAATGTTCCATACTCTCTTTTCGTTCTTTAAGTTCAACTATCTCTTCATAGTTTTTAAGTAAATCAGATAGCTGCCTGGCTCTTACTTTCCTATCTTCCTTCCTTTTATTCAAAGTATCTTCAAATACCGGTATTGCAGAAACCTTTTTTCTAAGTTCATTTATATAAGCCATAGCTTGTTTAAGTTTTTCTGTATTTCCAAGTCTAAGTATAGGAAATGGTATGGTTTTCCCCTTATATTTTAATTTACTTAATGACTCAGTTACACTGTCAATAGGTGTGTTATTGTAAGAAGCAAAGAGGACAGTTGTCTCGTTAAAAAACGCAGTAATTATCGCATTTTTAATCGTGTTTGTCTTTCCTGTACCCGGTGGTCCCTGAATGTAGGCACAGGGAAACTTCATAGCATTATTAATAGCAAGCAATTGATCCAGGTTTATATTTTCATTGATAAGAGCTATAGGATATGCCTTGCTTCTTCGCGGTTTTGCAAGCAATTCTCCGAAAAATGCCTTAATAGGAATACTCACTTCATCAGCTTCATACATATCTAAAATTGCTTTATATTCACTATTCAAGTCAAGTGCCACATCAATCCCAAGCCCAATTATATATGGAATGTCATCTACCTGTTCACAACCTTGTAAATGGCTTGCAATAGCATCTTTAATAACTTCCTGATTTTTTTCAAATTCGCTTAGCAGTTCATACTCTTCAGCCTCTAAAAACTTCCTTATATTCTGAACTTCTCCAGCTATTGTAAATTGAGTGCATATTGTTATTTCTTTGTCAGGCTTTAGAGCCCTTGCCTTTACATCTAAACCAAGCTTCCTATATGCAAGTACATGTAACCCCCTATTTGTATGTACGCTAAGCACATTTATAGCCAGATTTTTAATCTGCAATCCACCGCTTTCAAATTTCTTTTTGTCTTTATTATATTGAAAATACTTAACTATGAGCTTGAATTGTTCTTCTGAAAGCTCGTAAGCAGCCTCTGTTACGCTATCTCTGTCTAAGTAATGTATAAGTTCAAAATCTGTCTCATAGGTGTTTCCATCTAATTTGTTGCACATTTCAAGGTAGCTTAGAATTTTCAAATTTGCGTTTTGTTCGAATATATTTACATATTTTTCAGGATTAATGGCTATATCTTCAATCAGTTTTTCATTTCTTTCACAAAAACTCCCATCCACTACTTCGGCTGAAATTATTGAGTCTATATATATTTTTTCAAATCTATTTACTGTATAACAGCCTAAATGAAGGCCATCCACCTTCAATACCCTTGTATATGGTTCTAAATCTACAACACTGATCCAATATCTGGTGATTTCCTCATTTTTGTTCTTATATTCTATCTTTAACCATTTTCCCTCGTGAATAGCTCTAAATAACTCTCTGCAAATATTGTCCATAAACCCCTCTAATATTTATGTGTGAATAATCCGGTAACTAAATTTTATTATAGCATTTAACAGATACTTTTTAAATATACCGGCGGTTTATGTCCTCTCAAAGTTTGAAAAAGCGAACGCCGGAGTTTGCGTTCGCTCAAAATCATATATTAAATATCATCGTCTTGAAATACTTTATATTCATTACTCTAATGGTATTGAATTAAGTATCAGTCTGCCTTTCTTATACTCACTCCACACCACCTTGCCCTTGTAAAGTACAGGTGCTTCATCAGCTATTTTCATATTTTCCAAAGTTTTTATTTCAGAAAGCTTGTTTCCATTTTCATCAACAATCATGTATTGTAACACACTTTCATCACTCTTAATATTTAACTTATTCCAGATAAGCATTATTCTTGTTTCATCAAGCCTCACCATCTTAGGAGCGGTATAGGTGATATTTTTATCTAAAGTATAGTCTGTATATTTATTTTCGGTCATTTCTAAGGTATTTTTGTCCAGAGAATAAAGTACTACATCCCTTTTATCTAAATCTTTATCTGTAATATCAAAACTGTCAAAACCTGTTGCTTTTGAATAGTCAATCCTATTCACTCCTACAAGTACTTTGTTTGCTGTATTTAAAGCAGAACCAATAGAAACTCCGGTCTGGTTCGCTCCGATTTCTCCCGGAATACTAAGTATTTCTTTTGCCTTTGAAGGTGAGAACAGGGCTCTGTTTATTATATTATACAAACCATCTTCTCCTGTATATCTTTTCTCAGGTTCCAAAGCTTCCGTCCTCAGCCAGCTAACCTGTATGCTTCTCGGATAAGCATCACCATGGTCTACAACTATAAATTCATTTCCATCAGCCAGGGCGAACTCGTTAAAATCGTGGCTTACATGATTTCTCTGAAATGCATCTAAGTCATCCGCATTAAGCAGAGACAGAGTAGCTTCATTAAATGCTATAGTAAGCTGACTTTGATGTCCATCATATCTTTCTCTTGAAGTATGTACCAAAATTGTCTGTCCTATCTCTGCACACCTTAAAGAACCTGCATCAAACGGATATACTGTATATGCTCCATTTACGGAAAGACTTCCAAGTTCATTAAATTCCCTATCAAATTTAACTATTCTTACTACTTCTTTACTGTCATTCTTTTCCTCATTATTGTTTCCAAAAATAAGATAATTGTACTCCTCACCTCTGTAAAAGCCACCAAACTTTTCACCTTGATATGGAAGTTCCTTTAATTCAAGCAAATTCCCCTGTGAATCGTATTTCTTTATGCTGACTCTGCTGTTTTCTATTTTATCATAATCATCTTTAGCTTCAACCCTCACTAAATTGCCATTTTCTTCATACAAGTAGTTTTCTATTGGATTTGCCCAGCTTCCGTCTATATCATAATCATCAATTACTGTATTCGCATAATTTGCATAGCTTTCAATAGGTGGCTTGTCTGATTTTAATTCCACTACATTTTCAGGAAGCTTCGTGTAAAGTAAATATTTTTTCTTTGCTATATCCTTATCAAAAACTAAATCAAGTTTCCCCGCCAACTCATCAAAATCTATATATAATTCCTTTTCATTTGACCAATACAAATCATGCTCTACAACATATCCTTTAATCTCTGTTTTATTACCATCTATATCTAACTTGATATTTTCAGGCTTTCCATAAATGCTTTTAGGTAAATAAATATAGGTGTATTTATTCTTATATTTTTTTGCCCGAACTCACCTTTTACTGTTTTTTTATTTGTATTTACACTTATTTTAGCCTCCTTTGTTGTTCCTGCTAAATTGCCGAAAAAAATCTTTTACTGATATATATATTTTATTATTCTTACTATCTGTATATACGAATGCCCTCATGCTCTGTTCATTCCTTCAATTACAGGTTCAAATTGCTTTTAATACTTTTTTTATCCTTCTTCACTATCTTTTTAGTTTTTAACTGTATTTTTTTCTTTTGCATAAACCTTAATTACAGCACTGTCTAAAAGCTCCTGTTTCTAATGCTGATACGCTGAGACCAATGGCAAGAATTGATGATACTGTTAATAATTTCACATATTTTTTTAATTTCATTTCATTTTTCTCCTCTTAATATTATATTTAAATTGCGAATGCAAAAAGTTCTTAAAAGCGAACGCAAAATTTACGACCGTTTTAATTATAACATACAATCTCCATATTGTCTTATACACAAGACAATATTATCCTTATTTCGTCTTGTGTACAAGACAATTTTTATTCTTTTTAACCAGAAAAAGGCAGAAGCGATACATAAAAGATATTTTTAGTCAAATACCTTTTACATACCATCACTCTGCCTTTTTACAATTTTGAAATTACTGCAGCTAAGGTCAAATTTTTACATTTAATACTATTTAATTTTTTTATCTTTTTCACAACACTCCAGTTCATTTTTCCATTACTTAATATTCCTATGCGAATATAATATGTTTTTCCACTAATCAAATTTTTTCAATTGTGGTTTTATTACCTTTAACTTTTTATTGTCATGGGCTTTAACCATTTTTTTATTATCAGAATATTGTAATTTATAAGAAATACCTTTATTAAATTTTATAAAAACACTTATTTTCCCTTTATCTATTCTAATTTTTATTTATTTTTGGGCTTTACATTTTTTTAATTTTTACATTGTCCTTCCTGCTTTGAGAAGTCTTTAGGTTGTTCTCATCATTAAACTTGGCAGGCTTTTTTTCTTTATTTCTTTATCTTTCTCTATTATATTAAAATATTTACTTGCATTACCTTGATAATTTCCTTTATATTCAATATCTATTGTTGCCTCACCAGGCTCTATATTATCACTATATTTCAATGTATAATCTACATTCTCTATCAGTTTTTTTACCCTCATCATTAACAATAGATATATTCTGATAAATCTTTTCTCCTGTATAATTCTTGTCAGCAATGCCGCTTATGGCAAAATTTTTTTCTCCATCAGCAGGTACTATTTCAAACTTCTTTTCTAGTTTACCCTCATAATTATTTATGCCCTTTGCTACTACTACAGCCTTACCGACTTCTATATTATTCTTATATTCTAAAAATATAATCCCTACCTTCAACAAGTTCAGAATTATCAACTATTGCTTTAGGCTTAATAGGATTTCCTGTATAACTGTATGAAAATTCTTCATCGTCAAAGTATAGTGAAAAACTGCTTATATCGGTTAATTTAACCTTAATTTCAGCATAGTCGCTGAATAAACCATTAAAAAATAATCCTTCATAAATTATTCTCGTTTTTCCTTTGCTAATACCTGTTATTGTCCCATCGCTTCCGACTCTAGCAATAGATTCATCTTCACTTCTGCTTGTGATTTTTACGTCAGACACATAAACTTTTCTGTCTTCTATTAAATAATACGGCATCGGCTCTTGTATTTTTATGCTTTCTCCAGCATCAATAACAAAATAATCAGAATCTTCATTTTTGGGTAAAAGCATACCTACATACCAATCTACGGTTCTTACTTCAATTCCAACCTCTTTTATAAGATCCTTTTTAATGTTTACTCTTACTTGTTCTGTTGAATTGTTCAGCTCTATAGGAGTGTTTCCATAACCTCTAAAACTAAAATTCTGTACCCAGTATTTTCTCCCATCTCTTTCAACACAGGCTATTCCGACATGGGTATATCTATTATTAAGCATATTTCTTCTATGTCCCTGCCACAAATATGGATCATCATCTTCTCTCCACGCTATAAAAGCCGAATTAAAATTCTCTTGCCCAGCTGCTATATTTTCACCAGTTAATAACTCCCTTTCGTTTCCGGCAGGCCTTGTGTGTGAATAAAATACCGCAATTTCTTCTGCTCTTTTAATAGCCAGTTTTTCCAATTCATAATCCCATTGTAATGGCTGTAATTCATTTGGTGCTATATTGGTTTTAGTAGTATTATCTTGATTCCAATACCAAGTACCACCTGTTCTAAATTCATTTAAGAGACTTAGCATTTCCCTCGCTTCACTTTGGTGGTGAGTTGCTTCATAGCTTATAGTAACCGTATCTGAAGCTTTTACCAGTTCTGCCCCTAAATAAGCAGTTATCATTATAAGAAAAAAACATAAAAAAATGTTAAATTTGAATAATCTCTTCATACTCTATTCCCTCTTAGTCTTTTGTTTTTTTATAATATACATCTAAAGAGTATATATTATACGCAAATAAAAATTAGCATATATATTCCTTGTAAATAACATATCAGACAAGAAATCTATTACTTTTTTTATCTTACATGCAGGGCAAACTATAATTCGTTCTTCTTTTTATTGTTAGATTATTTTTTTCAGCTTATAAGACAAAATTATAAATATTAAATAAACCATTTTCAGTTACTTACAGCTAAAAATCATCAAATATCCTTTTATATTTTTGCCTCCCCATAAATATTTTGTCAAGCTTTTTTTCAAGCAAATTCATCTTTTTACTGTCTTGTACGCAAGACAATATTTACTAATTTTTGTCTTGTCTATAAGATACTATGTTTTTCCTTATTTTCTTGCACCTGTTCTTTTTCTCTGCTATATTATTACTATCAATTCCAAGGAGGCTCTTATGACAAAATACAGTTTTCCACCACTTATAGACCATTCTTCAAAAATCCTCGTCCTTGGCTCACTTCCGGGTGAAGAATCCTTAAAGCAAGTTCAGTATTATGCCCATCCCCGCAATGCTTTCTGGAAGATTATGTTTATAGTTTTCAATGAAGCCTACAGTGAAGACTACTCTGCAAAATGTGAACTTCTCCTTAAAAATCATATAGCTCTTGGGATATGGTGCATAGCGGCAACCGTGAGGGTTCTCTTGATTCTGATATTAAGAATGAAATCCCAAATGACATCGGGGGATTGTTAAATCAATATCAAGGCATATCAACCATTCTTTTAAATGGAAAAAAAGCAGAAGCGATGTATAATAGATATTTCAGCCAAATACCTATAAATACCATCACTCTGCCTTCTACAAGCCCCGCAAATGCAAGGCTGAATTTTGAAGAAAAACTTAAGATTTGGAAAGAGGCTGTCAATCCCCTGAATCTAACTTAAGCACACTCATAAATGCCTTCTGTGGTATCTCTACATTACCCACCTCACGCATTCTCTTCTTTCCTTCCTTCTGTTTCTCAAGAAGCTTTCTCTTTCTTGAGATATCTCCACCATAGCACTTTGCGAGCACATCTTTGCGCATAGCCCTTACTGTTTCTCTCGCAATTACCTTGCTACCGATAGCTGCCTGAATAGGCACTTCAAAAAGCTGGCGGGGAATTTCATTTTTAAGCTTCTCGCACATTTTCTTAGCTCTCTCGTAAGCACCTTCTTTAACTATAATGAAGGAAAGTGCATCTACAGACTCCTTATTAATAAGGATATCCAGTTTTACAAGTTCAGCCTTCTGATAGCCCTTAAATTCATAGTCAAATGACGCATAGCCCCTTGAACGGGACTTAAGGGCATCGAAAAAATCGTAAATAATTTCATTAAGCGGAAGGTCATACTTTAGTACTACCCTAGTCTCCTCAATATAGTCCATTCCATTGTTTACACCACGCCTTTCCTGGCAAAGCTTCATAATGGAGCCTAAATACTCAGTTGTAACCATAATTTCAGCCTTAACAATAGGCTCTTCCATATAGTCTATCTCTGAAGGATCAGGAAGGTTTGACGGATTGGTAATGTCAATCACCGTGCCATCAGTCTTATGTATCTTATATACTACGCTAGGTGCAGTAGCCACAAGGTCTATGTCATAATCACGCTCAAGTCTCTCCTGAACTACATCTAAATGTAATAATCCGAGGAAACCGCATCTGAAACCAAAGCCAAGAGCAATAGAGGTTTCAGGCTCGAACTGGAGGGCAGCATCATTTAACTGAAGCTTTTCAAGTGCATCTCTAAGGTCTGCGTAATGTGCTCCATCCGCAGGATAAAGTCCACAGTAAACCATAGGAAGCACCTTCTTGTAGCCAGGCAGTGCTGTATCGCAAGGATTGTCCTTATCGGTAATGGTATCACCCACATTGGTAAGTCTTAGGTCTTTGATACTTGCAGTAATATAGCCAACCATACCTGCAGTAAGCTCTTCACAAGGAATAAACTGTCCTGCTCCAAAGGTACCTACTTCTACAACTTCTTCTACTGCGCTAGACTGGAACATCTTAATCTTGGTACCCTTTTTAACAGTACCTTCCATAATCCTTGCAAATACTATAACTCCCTTATAGGCGTCATAAAGCGAGTTGAAAATAAGTGCCTTCAAAGGATTCTCAGGCTTTCCAGAAGGTGCAGGTATCTTCTCAACTATAGCTTCAAGTACATCCTCTATATTTAGGCCATTTTTGGCAGAAATAAGCGGTGCATCGTGGGCTTCAATACCTACAATGTCCTCAATCTCTTCTTTAACCCTGTCCGGATCAGCACTTGGAAGATCTACCTTATTGATAACAGGAACAACTGTAAGGTCGTGTTCTAAGGCAAGGTAGACATTTGCAAGAGTCTGAGCCTCCACTCCCTGAGAAGCATCTACTACAAGGATAGCACCCTCACAAGCCGCAAGGCTTCTTGATACCTCGTAGTTAAAGTCTACATGCCCCGGAGTATCAATGAGGTTAAATATATACTCCTCTCCATTTTTTGCCTTGTAAACCACTCTTACTGCCTGAGAGCGAATAGTAATGCCACGCTCCCTCTCAAGATCCATGTTGTCAAGAATCTGATCCTGCATCTCTCTCTTGGTAAGGGTGCCTGTTGCCTCTATTATCCTGTCCGCAAGGGTTGATTTACCATGGTCTATATGTGCTATAATGCAAAAATTTCTGATATTTTTAGTATTTATCTCCGACATTCTTCTCTCCATATTAATTATAATTATATTTGAGGTATCACAAGTACAAGAATCCTATGATACCAAACTACCACAAATGGTCTTTTGTAAGCTGTAAAAATCCTTCATTATCCATTAATATACAGCTAAAACAGGTGTTTAGCATTATAAATCATAGATAATTTAAGTTCAGCCTTCCACTAATAATTACTTTGACTTATACAGATTACAGTATTTTTAAAAATTTATCAAGTAAAATTCCTTTAAATCTGTTGACAATCCTTCAATTTTGTATTAAAGTTATTTAGTGTGTTTGCGTTAAGCGTCCGTGTCCGGATTAATGAAACACTTTTAATCAAACAATGATAATGGAGGTGTTAAATTGGCTAATATTAAATCTGCTAAGAAAAGAATCAAAGTTGCTGCAAAGAAGACTCTTAGAAATAAAATGATTACTTCTAGAGTTAAGACTCTTGTAAAGAAGGTTGTTGCTGCTGTTGCAGTTAGTGATAATGAGGCTGCTAAGGTTGCTCTTGCTCCTGCTGTTGCTGCTATTGATAAGGCTGCAAACAAAGGCGTATACCACAGAAAGACAGCTTCCAGAAAGATTTCTCGTCTTACAAAGTCTGTTAACAAACTTGCGTAATTTAAGAATATTACATATAAAATTGTCACCATATCGTCATCAGTATGGTGGCTTTTTCTTTTCCCTTTCAACCCTTTATATATGGTATTCTACTACTTTTTAATATAAAACAATCACTAAAATACATTGGTATTAAAAGTAATACAGGATATGGGTTGACTTTTTTACCTTCTCCGTTCAGCCATTTGCAGATATAGTTGGCAACTACACCTGCCGCAACAGAGAATCAAAGGATGTTAATGCTTCCATAAATTCACCTCCCTTCTATGCCTATTGGGAGAGGCAACAGAAAAAAATTATAGTATAAATAGTCAATAAATAATACATTTTTTTGAATGTTAATTTCTTATATCAAGCCATTAAAAAAATTTTTTTCATTTTTTTCATCTGGACAAATTATGTTGCGTGTGATATAATTTTACAAAACCTAATAAAGACAAATTTATTTAACAATTTTATAAATTCAGTTGACTTTTTACGGTTTCAGTATAATATTAAATTGAGTATATTTTTGCTCATATCAAACAAATACAAGGAGGTTTATGAAATGGAAAATTTAGGATTTTATGTCTGTAAGGATTGTGACTTTGAGGTACAGGTAATTAAGAAGGGTGACCACGAGCATGAGCACAAGCTTTTCTCAGAGGAGCTCAAGTACTTAAAGCCTAACTCAAGTGAAGCTGCTCTTGAGAAGCATGTACCTGAGGTTAGTGTTGATGGCGATACTATCAATGTAGCAGTAGGCAGCGTTATTCACCCAATGACAGAGGAACATCATATCGAGTGGGTATATGTTGAGACCGAAAAGGGCGGACAGATGAAGCACTTTAAGGTAACTGACGAGCCAAAGGCTGTATTTAAGATAGCCGATGACAAGGCTCTTAGAGTATATGCATACTGCAATCTTCACGGGCTTTGGGTTAAAGAACTGTAATTAGATTTATAAAAATTCAGGTCTGCAGTTAGCCAGAATATTTATTCTAACTGGCTGCAGACCTTTTATAATTCTTAGCTTAAGTAATCCATATACTATTCCCACCCTATTCTAAAGCAAATATGCCTTATCCTAGGCAGTCTACTGCTTTAAGCACTGCCTTCTTAGGTACAGGGCAGAAATATCCGACTTCCGTCTTTTTTTCGAACTCCTCCTTAGCCTTCTTTATAATTTCAGGGTTCTCATAGAGTTCTATCGCTGTACTTGCAAGCACTTTTCCAGCGGTTAAAAGTCCCTTATGCCCTATAGAACTTCCGCCACAGGATACATTCTGCCAGCTGTGTCCCGGTGAATTACTTGCAAATGTAACCACATGAATCTGTGCTGTAGGCACCAGCCAGCTTACATCTCCCACATCTGTAGAGCCCATGCTCTGCTTATTGCTGTGTATATAAGGCATAAGAAAGTCGTTTAACGGAAGGCTTCCATTTTTTGAAAGCTCCTTAACCTTTTTTGTCATTTCTTCCGTTTCATAGGTGCAGGAACCAGGAAGTTTGTCATTTACCATCTCGTATGACTTGCAGATGTTAGCCGCAAACTCCTCTTCTTCCTTTGTATGTTTTGGAACTCCGATTTTTTCAAAATTCTTATACAAAACCTCTTCAAGAGTTTTATTAGGAACTGTATTGGAACAGCCATCTATGAATACCTTGGTAAGCTTAGTTCCTGTCATAAGAGCAGCTCCTTTTGCTATGTTATCAACTCTCTCCTGAAGTTCCAGTGCGTCTTTTGCAAGCTTGCTACGAACCATATAAAGAACCCTTGCATGTGGCTGAACCACATTTGGCGAGGCTCCTCCTCCATCAGTGATGGCATAATGAATTCTTGCCAAGTCAGGCATATGCTCCCTCATAAATTCAACTCCAAGATTCATAAGCGTAACCGCATCAAGAGCTGAGCGCCCAAACTCAGGCGCCCCTGCTGCATGTGAAGCTATACCCTTAAATCTATATTCAGTCTGTATGCAGGAATTACAGGTCCCTGTAACTACTTCGTTAGCATCAGATGGGTGCCAGGTAAGGGCTATATCTAGTTCACTAAACACACCGTCTCTCGCCATAAAAGCCTTAGCTGCCCCACCTTCTTCTCCGGGACAGCCATAGAAGATAACCGTCCCCTTCCCCTTTTTATCTTCAAGATATTTTTTGATTCCGTAAGCCGCTGCCAATGAACCAGCTCCTAGCATATTGTGCCCACAGCCGTGGCCACTGCCTCCTTTTACCACTTCACTCCTTTTTGCAACACCTGCTTTTTGTGATAGTCCTGAAAGAGCATCATATTCAGCCAAAATACCTATAACGGGCTTACCACTTCCGTATACTCCCTTAAATGCAGTCTTTATTCCTGCAAAAGGAGCCTCTACTTCAAAGCCCAGCTCTTTTAACACATCAACATAAAGTGCCGCAGACTTAAACTCTTTAACGGATAGTTCTGCATATTTCCATATTTCATCAGATACTTTAGTAAATGTACCCGACATCTTATCAATTTCTTTTATAGCTTGCTGTGTATTCATAGCCTACTCCTTTCAGGTGGATTGTATATTACCAAGCCCAAATAATATTTATCGTATCAATATTTATATTATACACTATTTATGTATAATTATTCAATAGTGAGGAGAGATTTTTTTATAATAAAAAGCACTTAACTAATACTTATATACACAAGTTAAGTGCTTAAAATATTGTTGATTTTTTGTCAGTTACCTGTCACAACAGGAATTAAAGTCCCATCACATACACCTGGCAAGGATTCCATTCATCCCAAAGAGTAGGAAATATCTCAAATTCTTTAAATCCCAACGAAAGATAAAAACAGTTGGTATCATCATACTCCTTATATTTCCCCTTCTGAACCGTTTTTACCTGCATAAAGGAATATCCCTTCCGCTTTGCCAATTCTTTAGCCTTTTCCACAAGCTTTCTGCCAATACCTTGTCTGTGATACTCTTTAAGTATTCCCATCACATAGAGTTCAACCGTATCCTTACCGGTTTCATCCAAATATACGAAACCTATAGGTTTGTTCTCATCGTATGCAGCAAAGAAAGGCCGATTTGAGCTTTCGGTTATATATTCCTCCCTTGAATCGGGAAGTCCGAACCACTCCGGGAGAGCCTCCAGTATCAATCGCGTAATCCTCTGCTTTTCCACAGGATCTTCTACTTCTGAAATCCTAACCTTTTCTGCATTTTTCTTAAAATTATACATAAGATTGAAACTATCAGGTACATCTTCATCAATGTACCCTGTATCAGCAAAGCCCAACTTTTTATAAATATGCAGGGCGATAACATCATCCATTTTCATGCAAACTTCAACGCAGTCATATTTATGCTCTTTTTCAAGTTCTGACAGAAGTATTCTTAATGCCTCTGTGCCATAGCCTTTGCCCTGATACCTCCTGTCAATCATAAATTGCTGAATCTCATAACAGGCAGGCTCTTCATCAATATTCCTTACCATGGCAAGCCCCACAGCAAATTTATCATCAACTATTCCGATTACCCTTGCTTCAGATGAACGATAAACATATCCCCTGGCAATTATTCCTATGTTGTCTGCCAAAAAATGTCTTTGGCTTTCTTTTACGGATAGTCCTGCAAAATCCATCCAGTTTTTCTCATTTAGTTCAACAAAATTTATCATTTTCTTTCCCCTTTCTGCTGCTTAGAGTACATAAAAGTTCCTTTCAGAAATCTATAAGCGACTAACTTGTGTCCACAAGCACCCAGCATAAATATTGTTTTTTATATTCATCAATTTTATTCTCAAGGTTGTCCAATTTACCTTCAATAAATTCTGTTTTAACCTTAAAATCCATTGGTAAATCATGCACTAATTGAATTTAATCTATAAAGTTATCAATTAAATCCCCATTTGCATCAAAATACGAATAATAGTTATATAAAAAAATCCTTTTTCTTTTTGAGTATATTTGAAAAAAACAATACAAAATTGAAAACATATTATCTCTCAATGCATCAAACCTAACGCCATAAGAAATTAATTTTGCATTATCTTCAAGGGTTTCTAAACATATATCTTTTTAATAAATATTCAGAAGAATCTGTTTCTAAAGTTTCCTTAAAATAATCAATCATTGTTTGTTTTGGACCTGCTTATTATATCAAGACTATCCAGGTTTTGAATAATCATTTTTTTATATTGTTCTATGTCAACCATACAGTAATATTCTCCTTTCATAGCCAATCATCCCATCATTAGACCTGGAATATCTACTGGATTTATTTTAATTTACTTCCTCACATCCTAAGCATAAGCTCCCTGTCCACAACCTCACCATGTTCAATATATATCCTATGTACCCTCTTGCTTACGGCACATACAAGTTCGTAGGGAATTGTTCCTGCCATTTCCGCCATAACTTCTATCGGATTGTTCTCGCCGAATATCTCTATCTCACTGCCCACATCTATGCTGTACTTATCTGTTATGTCTATCATACACATATCCATACAGATTCTACCTCTTTGCCTAACAGGTCCTGCTTCCGTCATAAATGAATATTTGTTAGAGAGGCAACGCATAAATCCATCTGCATATCCATAAGGCACAACTCCCATACGGGTTTTCTCTATAGTTGTATATATTCCTCCATAGCTAATCTTAGTACCCTTTGGATAAACCTTAATCGTGCTAACTGTGGTTTTCATTGACATTACTGGCTTTAGACCAAGCTTTTTAGCATATTCGCCGTATCCATAGAGCAAAAGTCCCGGACGCACCATGTCCATATAGCTTTCAGGATAATTTACTGTAGCACCGGTATTGGCACAGTGGTGAAGTAAGAACTTTTTTTCCTGATATTCTCTCTACTTCAGCTATCACATCCTTAAAAAGCTTTAACTGGTGTTCGGTATACTCCCTGCACTCCTCTCCATCTTCATCAGATACAGCAAAATGGGTAAATATGCCCTCTGCATCTAAGTTTGGAAGATTGCATACATTTACTATTCCCTGGACTCCCGTTTCAAAATGATCACCTTCACAGAGATAACCAAGTCTTGACATACCTGTGTCCACCTTTATATGAATCTTAAGAATTCCCTTGCATTTTACTGCCTCTTCACTGTATTCTAGAGCCTTTGCTTCACAGGTTACTGCCTGAGTGATATTAAAACAGATGAGCCTATCTACCTGTTCTCTGGGAGTATGTCCAAGGATTAGGATGGGCATGGTAATTCCGTTAAATCTAAGCTCCATAGCCTCATCTATACTGCTGACTGCAAGGTAATCTGCACCCAGTTCCTGTAACTTTTCTCCCACCTTTACAGAGCCATGTCCATAGGCATCTGCCTTTACAATACCTGCAAACTTGATATTCTCTCCGATATGCTCTTTGATTTTCTTATAATTATACTCTATGGCATCTAAATTTATTTCTGCCCAAGTTCTTTTAAGTGTTGATTTCATTTAGTCCTCTTTTCGTAAAGCTTGTATCCAACTGTTTGTCAACAATTATAGTCCAAAACCCTAAAAATACAAGTATGTATCACAATTATTAGAAAGCGTCCTAATATTAACGCAAAGCCACAATTACTATATTTAAGATGTCCGGTATATTACATCAGCTGCCCACTCCGACAAACTGGCTATTATAAAGCTCTGCGTAAAAGCCCTTCTTTTCAAGAAGTTCCTCGTGATTGCCCTGCTCTATTATACTTCCTGCCTTCATTACAAGAATAATGTCGGCCTCCTTAATGGTTGATAGCCTGTGAGCAACTATGAAGCTCGTTCTTCCCTCCATCAGTCGGTTAAATGCCTTCTGAATCTTGATTTCGGTTCTTGTATCAATCGATGAGGTCGCCTCATCAAGAATCAGCATAGGTGGAAGTAAGAGCATTACCCTTGTGATGCATAAAAGCTGCATCTGACCTTTTGACAGTCCACTTCCAGCCTCGTCTATCACAGTATTGTAGCCGTCTTTTAGCTTGCTTATGAAGCTATGTGAGTGCGCAGCCTTTGCAGCCGCAATTACTTCTTCATCAGTTGCATCAGGCTTACCCATCACTATATTGTCCCTTATTGTACCCTGTCTAAGCCAGGTCTCCTGAAGCACCATTCCGTATGACTTTCGTAGGCTATGTCTTTTAATATCCCTTATATCAGCATTTTCAAGCCTAATACTTCCGCTGTCAACATCATAGAACCTCATAAGAAGATTGATGATTGTAGTCTTGCCACAGCCCGTAGGCCCCACTATAGCTATTCTCTGGCCTTTTTCACCCTAAGGTTTAGTCCTTCAATAAGCTTTTTATCCTTTACATAAGAAAATGACACATTGTCAAGTTCTACATCACCTATTTCACCTTTAAGTCCACTATTATCCACTGTCTGCTTTGATTCGCCTAGTTCAATCTCACCATCCTTTACCTCAACCTCCTCATTTATAAGTTCCAGAAGCCTGCCTGCACAGGCTATGGCATTTTGAAGCTCGGTAATGATTCCTGAAATGTCGTTAAAAGGCTTGGTATACTGGTTTGCATAGGCTAAAAATGCAGTAAGGCCACCTACGCTTATGCCTGCATTTATTACCTGAAAAGCTCCTACAAGCCCAACTAATGCATAGACTATATTGTTGACAAACCTTGTTGCAGGGTTGGTAATAGACGAGAAAAATATGGCTTTAAGCGATGCTTTTTCTATCCTTTCATTGATTTCATCAAAATCATCAACCACCTTTTCCTCTCTTCCGTAGGCCTTTACCACTTCCATTCCACCTATCATTTCATTGATTAGAGAGGTTTGCTCCGCTCTGGTTTCAGACTGAAGCTTGAACATATTGTAAGTATGCTTTGAAATGAATCTCGCCACAAATAATGAGAGAGGTGTAAGTACCACAACTATAAGTGCTGTAAACACATTTATCTTAATCATAAATACCAGAGTACCAAGTATAGTTGCAATCCCTGTAAAAATCTGTGTAAATCCAAGTAAAAGCCCGTCAGAAAACTGGTCTGCATCTGCTATTACCCTGCTTACTATATCACCTGTAGGATGTGCATCTAAAAAGCTAAGAGGAAGTCTCTCAATCCTTATAAGTGCGTCATTTCTGATATCCCTAACTACATTGTAGGCTATTCTATAGTTGATGGTGGTCATAATCCACTGAAGTAGGGCAGTAATGCCCGCTACTACCCCTGCCTCTACAATAATGCTAAATATCCTATCAAGCCTCGTAAGTCCACCTCCCACGATGAGGTCGATAGCATCTCCAAACAAAATAGGGAGATATAGAGTCAAAACTACTGTAGCCATCGCCATTACAAGAGAAGCAAACAGCAATATCTTATAATTACCTATATAAGAAAGAACTGCTTTAATTATCTTTTTGTTATCCTTCATTTCAGGTACTCCTTATATATTTGTGGTTCCATAACGCTCCAGATGATAAATGTCCATCGCCTTACAAAGGCAGGGGTAAACCCGGGTAGATAATCTAGCTATACTGCGAATTGTAAATCTCTTTGTAAACCTCGCAAGAATCAAGCAGTTCTTCATGTTTTCCCATTCCAACCATGTCACCGTCATCTAACACTATTATCTTGTCAGCCTGCATAATAGAAGAAGTCCTCTGAGATACTATAAATACCGTAGGCTTGTACTCCAGAGCATTTATACCCTTCCTAAGCGCAAGGTCTGTAGCATAGTCAAGAGCAGATGAGCTGTCATCAAGTATAAGGATTTCAGGCTTGCCTACAAGGGCTCTTGCTATAGAAAGCCTTTGTTTCTGTCCTCCTGAAAGATTCCTGCCCTCCTGTTCTATAATAAAATCAAGCTTGCCTTCTTTAGAATTAACCACATCCTCAGCACAGGCTATGCGCACAGCCTCCATAATCTCCTCATCTGTAGCATTTTCATTGCCCCATTTGATATTGTCTCTTATACTCCCCTTAAAAAGTGAAGCCTTCTGCAAGACGACAGCTACGGTTTTTCTTAGTTCCTTAAAGCTGTAGTCTGTTACATTTCTTCCTTTTACCCTTACTTCACCCTCACTTGCATCATAGAACCTCGGTATGAGGCTAACGAGAGAAGTTTTACCTGAGCCGGTACCGCCGATAACACCAATGGTTTCTCCCTTTTTAACTGCAAAATTGATATTATTTAAGGCATTTCCTCACTATCTGGTGATAACTTTCCATTGTAATTAAGACTTACATTGCTAAACTCGACTATGCTTTCGTCCATTTTATCTGAGTCTGTGGTAGTTATATCTACTTCTTTCATACCAGGCTCTATGTCTAGTATGCTCTGAACTCTATTGCCACAGGCTACTGAGCGTGTAATATTGAGGAACATAGTTGCAAACTTTACGAGCTCCACAAGAATCTGTGACATATAGTTATATAAAGCCACAATCTGCCCCTGAGTGAGAGCGCCTGCTTCGACTCTTATAGCCCCCTTATAAATAAGAGTTGCAATACCTATATTGACAATTACATATGTCAGAGGATTCATGAGAGAAGATACTGTTCCAACCCTTTTACTTAAATCAGTCAGAAATTTATTTGACTTCTCAAAATCTCTTATTTCCTCATCTTCCTTACAAAATGCTCTTATAACTCTCACTCCGGTAAGGTTCTCTCTAGTCTTGCCAAGCACCTTGTCAAGTGCACTCTGTACATCTCTGTACTTAGGAATACACCAGTACATGACACCAAAAATCACAGCTGACAGTATAATTATGGTGATTACAAATAGAATACCAATTTCTACATCTATGGTAAATGCCATAACCACTGCACCGGCTACGATAAAGGGTGAGCGAAGAAAGAGTCTCAGTGTAAGGTTAACACCTGTTTGAATCTGATTCATATCACTTGTAAGCCTTGTTATAAGTGTATTGGAACCAACCCTATCTATGTCTAAGAATGAAAGCCTTTGAATATGTGCAAATACTGCGTGTTTTACCTGTTTGATAAAGCCCACGCTTGCTTTTGCCGCAAAAAACTGGGCAGTTATTGAAAAGGTAAGCCCCACAAAGCCGAGGCCTACAAGCAAAAGGCAAAGCCTCACTATAAGCCCCTTATCATTTCCGCCTATTCCCTTATCTATGATATATGCCATCACAAGTGGAACTATAAGATCCATGCAGGCCTCTAAGAGCTTAAAAAGAGGGCCTAGTATGCTTTCGAGTTTATAATCACGAATGTAAATTAGTAGTTTTCTCAATGTTTTTCTCCTGAATCTTTGTTAAATTCCCAATGACCACTTTTACCTGTTCCAACATATCTGATATCAGACATTTCCTTTATATATCTCGAAACTGTTTTCTCACTTATTTTCAGGCTTTCAGCCATAAATTTACGGGTTATTTTATTATCATTTTTTATAAGCTCAATAATCGCATTTTTAATTTCTTCCCTAGAATTTAGAGGGACATTTAGAGGGACATTTAGAGGGACATTTAGAGGGACATTTAGAGGGACATTTAGAGGGACATTTTCTATGCCTACTTTCCTCGTTGCTATTTTCTTTAGTGGAATAATAGTTCTAAATATGTCACCTTCCTCAAATATAGGATTTTTACCCGAATATAGCTGAGTATATTTATAAACATTTCTCATTCCTGAACCAAGCTCATCTGCCAAACCAAGCTCTCTAAAAACCTTGGAGATAGTTGGATTTTTAGGGAATGGTTCAAATGTTTTCAAATCTAACTCCCCAAAGGTATGTGCTAAATTGCTATTTTCAACAACAATTTTTTCATCATCAATAATAATCTTAGCCGGAAAACCACTGGAAAAATCTCTGTGTACTAATGTATTTGAAACTATTTCTCTAAGTATCCTGTCTCTTGCATTTACATTTACAATTCCATCTAAAACAAACAAGTCATTCAGATGTTTTGCTCCAAATTCCATAAGCCTGTCATAACTGTCAATCAAGTTTGTAATTACAACATCTCTATCATCATATCTGTCTTTGTTAACCACCCTGAATATTGCATCCGTTTTATGGTGGGATAAAACAGACATTATCGAATTATCTTTTCCAAACAGTAAAATCGCTGCTAAAGTTATTCCTTCTTTGTTGGTATCCGGATCAAATAATATCAAATTGGCGCTTCTAAGGAGTTCTTCATTACTCATATTTTTCCAAACATGATTTTGATTCCTTGATATTGCCATATTTTTTGCTCTCTCAATTATCTCCTTGTCCAAGCATTCCAAAGTAAGGCTGGGATATATTTTATTTACAAAATATGAGCTTTGCTTTCTTGCATACATCTTATATACAAGTTCCGCATTATTAGTAATATTAATATCTCCCTCATAAGATCTGTCCAAAATTTTACCATTATGCCTACATACCTGATAACCTTTTGGCACTCTAATATAAATAATTATTTTTTTCATCTATATCAACGGTAACAGGTGTTAAGTAAAAGTGGTGGGTATATCTTTTTGTGGGTTATTTATAGCATTAGTAAATTCTTTAAGAATTTTTATCTGCCTTTTCAGGATTAACTCCAACTATTTCTTTGTTGTCATTAATGCCTAATAATATATGCCCGCCGTTTCTATTGTTAAAAAGAACATACTGTGTCATAAATATCTTTTGTTAAAACATTTCTTGATTCCTTAAATTCTACATCTATTTTTTTCCCCATTTTTGTATGAGTTTTTTTATTTCTTCTAAAGTCATTGTCTACCCCTTACATAAATCATTTTAAAAACATAAGATAGAAATATATTATCTCTCTTCTCAAACAGTATAACACAAGTGTAAATGCAAAAAAACCCTGCAATTTCTTCAACAAAAATTGCAAGGGATTTTTATAAATTCAGGTATTATTATATTCTAAAAACATTTAACTATTTTTCTTCTTACTATTTTTAATCTTTTATTCTTCCAACTACATTACTGCCATCTCTAGCAGTTGCCGTAATTTCAACTGTTCCAGTATTTTTCGCCACAAGTACGCCTCTATCATTAACTTCTGCCAGCCAGGAATCTGATGAAGCCCATATTACATTTTTTAAAGTTGCATTTTTAGGACTGATAATAGCTTTTAGCTTCTTTTTATCGCCAACATAGAGTTTTTTTACTTTTTTGATTCTAATTTTTTTGATTTGATTTACTATATTATATTTAAGTTTATACTCTCCGCTATAACCACCTGACTTTACACGGATGTAATATGTGCCTGGTGAAAGAATATCCAAGTAGTCAAAATATTTTGGTTCCTCCTTGCTCGCATCATACCAATCATTACTTATTTCCCCTATAACCTTTAAATCACTATCCAAAAGTTCAGAACGAAGTTTTTTACAGTAAGAATACATCCCGATGTTAATACGGTTTTCTCTCGATAATTCAAACTTGTAATAATCATACTCATCAAAATAAGTTATAACTCCATTAATCTCACTATTTTCATAAATTGGCATTGCATTTTGATAAGTTCCGTTAGGTGAAATTTCATTAGACCCGGAATCTTCAAATGACAGCTTCAGGTCAAGCCTGCCTGCCACTCCCTTATTCATCCTGGATTCTAATCTTATATAATATTCTCCGGCTTCAAAAAAATTATCATAAGAATTAAATTTCGGTTCGGATATCTCTCCATAAATATACTTATTATCAATAATCCTTGATGTTAAATCGCTATTGTAAAAATACATTCTAGCCTCAGTAAAACTCCTAGTCTCAATCCATAACCTTCCTGCACTTGGCAACACCACTCTTAAATACTGTGACGGACTGCCCCCTACCAGCTGATAGCTAACCCAGTCTGTGTTGAGAGGATGATCTGTATAACTTACCATCACATCGTCTGCCTTTGCCCTATCAGGTACAAAACCTGAAAAAAGCAAAAATACCATAGCCAACACAATAACAAAACTTATCCTGCGCTTATTCATATTCTCCTCCTCATCTAAAAACAGCCTTCTAAACATTAAATGCAGCCCTGAATCAAAAAAACTGAGCCTTATCTGTTTAACTGCATATTCTCTCTTAACAATAGTTAAATATTCCATTTTCCCTGTATATCTAAAATAAACCAGACCAGTAATGCAGAAAATATGCCTTTTAAACACACCTACCCTATTTATTGTTTCCCTTATAAAGATAACAGTTCCTACTTTTTTAATGTTCTGCCAATCTCAATCCCATATTCAAAGGCTATTATAGTAGATTCTGCAAATAGCGATGCCAATCCTATCCCAAACAAAATACCTGTCAACAACCGTCTGGCATTGGTACTCTCATATTTAGTTAATGCCTGGGCAAAGCCATCCAGAATAAGGGGGAACAACATTATTAACGAAGTAATCACATTCGGCCTCCAAAACCAAAACATGATTATACTTCCCACTATCCCGGCTAACTCTCCCGTACATCTTGCACATATGGGCAATCTGTGTCCTTTGTAATGAAAAGACCTATCATCTCTACAATGGCAGCCAAATATTATCGGAAGCCATCTATATACAAAATCTATCATAGTTTAATTCATATAAAACATTGAGGCTCCAAGTGCTAAAACAACTATATAGTAAAGCACAACAATACCAACTGAAACTAATGCACCTATCCCAGCTGCTTTAGCTGTCCTAGGCTTGGTATCCTTCCATACTAAGTAAAGCACAAGACCGGCTACCGGAATACAGCAGCCTAAAAGCCCCCATAAAAATCCTCCATTATCAGGCGAACCTGATACTCCTGAGCCATTAATGCTTGCTCCACAATTAGGGCAGACTGATGAATTATCATCAATGTTAGATCCACAATTGTTACAATACATATTTCTTCCTCCCATCAACAAATTTTTTGTTACATTTTCAGATAAACTACCATCATATAATGGTAAATATCATAAAAAACTAACAATTTAAATAATTTTAACCTAAGATATGCATTCAGTCAATATATTTAAATAAAATTTAATGACTATAAATTGTAACACTAAGTGTCCACCTCAAGTAAATAATTCTTTATACACTTCATCAGCAGACTTTCCACCAAATTGTTTCCTTGGATATGCGTTTATATATTTTTCTATCTTCTTGATACATGCCTTACTGCACTTTCCTATATCAGTACCTTTTCTTATAAAACGGCGAATGAATCTATTATTATTCTCATTACTTCCCCTCTCATAAGAACAATAACTATGTGCATAGAAATAGGCTGTTCCCATTTCCTCTATGCTTCTTCCTCCGTTCTTTTTTATGCGTTTCTCCAACTCTTCATGTCTTTCATATTTTTTATTGTAAGGTAGATGTTTCTTTCTTAGCTTTAGGAAGATTTTTTTATCCCTGTACTTCTGATGGGCAAACTCCGCCACATACTCTTTTTTTACTGTTAAATCAGAATTCAGCAGTTCTACCATACCTCTTTTAACTTCTCTTTGTATGGTCTTTGTAGAAACACCTATTCTCTCAGATATCTCTTTATGTGTCTTCTTTTCTTTTAAGTTCGCTTCTATAATACATCTTTCTACCAGTGTTAAGTGTTTGCCTTTTTTCTTTCTCTGTTATAATAAGTTTGCATCGGTTACCTTTCGTTATTTTTTTGTTTTGCAAATCCAATTATAACATGAATGGTAACTCGATGCTTTTTTATTTCCTTTTAAGTGGACACTTTATTTTTTACAACTTATAACTCTTTAAATTCTACATCTATTTTTTTCGCCATCTTGTATGAGTTTTTTTATTTCTTTTTAAAGTCATTGTCTACCCCTTATATAAATCATTTTAAAACATAAGATAGAAATATATTATCTCTCTTCTCAAACAGTATAGCACTAAGTGTAAATGCAAAAATCCCCATTTGGCAATATACACTCAGTGTACCTGACATATATCACCAAATGAGGCATTTATAATTAATAAATATTATCTGTGTATAGCTCCCCATCTACCGTTTAATTCTACTTTAATTAAATTTCCTCCATCATAATCTAAACTTTCATACTTTTGCTGGTATTATTAATGTACCACTTTTATTAATACATCCATACTTATTACCTAGCCGTACCTTTGCTATACCATTACAAAAATCATAGGTTTCATCAAATTTTGCTGAAATCTTAAGCTTACCTTTTTTATTTATATAGCCCCTCTTATTCCCTAGCCATACCCACGCAAGATTTTCTCTAAAATCATGAGCAGAATCATACTTTAACGGAATTACTATCTTGCCATTTTTATTTATATAGCCCATCTTATTCCCTATCTTTACCAAATACATATATGGATTTGGGGAGTATTCTACTATCCTCCCCATGTTCCCTGTTACTTATCAACTATATCAGTTCATTATAAAAATCTTAGATTTTTGTCTTGACAACTGAGCCACTATAACAACCATTTTTCAATTTTTCTCTATATATTTCACAATTCTATCTACATTTCCGTTTTCATATTCATCGTGTGTTAACTTAAAACATTCTTCCATATTAATACCGCTATAGTCCATATAACTTGCAATATCTTCTGGAATCAAAAACAAGTTTACTCCTTCACGTTTTAGAAATTGTAAATCTCCGTGATTAACATCAATAACTACTTCCACTTCCTGATTTTTTGATGCAAGTGCGGACTGCAAATTTTCTTTTAATACAGTACTTCTCTTTTTTTTAAAAATATTAAGATGTCCATCACATCCAACCTGCGAATTTCTTCCATTAGTTACATATGGTATAATAGCAATTTTTTTAATCATTATTTTAATCCTCCTCTTTTTTTAGTTTTCCACAAATTATGATTATATTATATCATTCTTTTTTTGAGCCAATTCAACAATTTTTTTCCACTGGCAAACCATCTTTTTTCCCCATTCTACATTTGAAACACATTTACCTTTCTCAAACACTAATAAAGCAGGAGTTTGAGAAAAAGAATATTTCTGTTTTAAATTTTTTTCCAACATTCCTCACTTTCTGACCTCAATTCTTTTACATTTTACATATTTTATTTTTTTCTGAAAGATTATATTCATTTACCAAATGTTGCAAAATTGATTCAAAACACTATGCAATCATTACAATCTGGTCGTCCTATATAAATTATAATCCTTCTTCCAGAGTTTACCTCTCTCTCAAATGAATCTATTGTTAGTGAATCCAAATATTTATATGTTGGACTAAATTCTGCCGAGCATTCTTCATATTTCGATTTGAACTCAATATTTTTTTGTATTTGAAAAAAATATTCAGCACCAAGCTACTTATAAGAAAAAAATCTCAAAAAAATTTTTAATTCCTCTCTTTTCCATTTCTTTTCCTTCCTTCTTTTCTATAGTAGTGTCAAAAGACACCCTTGTTTTTTCTTATAAAATCTTTATTTTCAGGAGTTTTTGCAAATAAAAAGCAATTCCCCCATTTATAAGGTATAATGTTAATCGTCAAACCAACATAACCACAAAGGAGTTAATTGCTCATAGAACATTATACTTTATTTACTTCAAATCATTCAATACCAATATAAAATAATTATCCAACTTTGTTATTTGAAAAAAAGTAAAGTTCGCAATAGTATGGATTTTACTTTTTCCATACTCCATATCTTTAACTGTGGATTTTACTAATTCTATATATCATACTTTTTACCTATAGACTTTACTGATTCCATGAGTTAAAATATATAACAATCAACCATTTTAAGCTCACTTTCATAAATTCAACAATGTTCTCTACTTTCTCGTTTATAATCGGTAAAAAAATCCCATTGCAACTTCTTAATTGAAATTGCAATGGGAAACATGTTTCGCAGTAGGCCTTATTGTATATTTCATGCAAGGAGTTCCTCCATCATCCTATCAACATCTGTATATGCTTTACCAATGGAATTATCTTTCTTCATAGCTTCCACTTCTTTAATCGCATCAATTGTATCTTTATTGGGTTTTTCAAAACGTATTACATCCTTCATATATTTTAAAAGATTACCTTTTTACATTTTTTCATGATTTTTTAGTCACAATATTTTTTTATATGCATCATATGTTTTATCTATCTAAAGTAAATGAGCAAGTAACTGTCTTTGAATCAGCCATAGATTTTCTCCTTATTTTAAGTTAGTCTACTTAGTAAATATACTACATTAGTATTACTTATGTCAATTGAATCCACACAATTCGCCATTACAGCAAAACGAAGTCCAAGTATCTCTATATAAACATTACAACATTCTACTCTGAGTACTATTATTATCCTCTAACCGACACAATATTCTCTTTTTCAACCAGCCTGTTGATAAAGCCCGTTCTATCATAACCTGCCGGAAATAACAGTTCAAAATCGACCTTAAGATTATTACCATCTCCCTTTGTGATCTTAATAGCCTTTATTTCAATTCTCTCTTTGGTCATATACTCTTCGAGCTCTTTTACTGCCCCATCTGATTTTTGCAGCACAACCCTAAGATTATCCTGAAAAGCTTCATCTGCCAAAAACCTCACTCTATGAAATACTATCTGCATTATAATTATCATTGCCGTACTGATTGTTGCAATGAAATACTGGCCGGCTCCCATGCCCATACCCATACCGGCTGTTGCCCAGATTCCTGCCGCAGTTGTAAGACCGCTTACCGAATTGTTGTTTCTTATAAAGATAATTCCTGCTCCAAGAAAACCTACACCACTCACTATTTGAGCTGCAACTCTTGAAGCATCAAACTTATCAACATCATAAAATCCATATTTAGATACCACCATAATAAGAGCTGCTCCAAGTGCAACTATTGCATGTGTACGCACTCCTGCCAGCTTATTACGATTCTTTCGCTCAAAACCTATAGCAGCCCCCAAGAGGCCTGCAAATAGTATTCTTAAGGCAAATTCTCCCTGAGAAATAATCTGTTCCCTCAATATTTCAAGTATAATGTCCACCTCCTAAAAATAAAAAAACAGTAAGATCTATTAAACAATATTACTATATTAATAAATCGGTACATTTTTCAAAATCTAAATAAAATTACTTGACTTATAACAGACAAACTCCAAATAGCTACTTCACTTTTTTAACTATATATATCAAAAATTAGTTTTAAAATACAATAAGTCTAACTTCATTCATAGATAAATCTAAATTAGAGTTCTAATATTTTTATTAAATAAAAGTCTCTCTACAATTTCTGCAGAGAGACTTAAATATTACATAATTAAATTTAGGAATTAGTTGCCCATCTGAGCTGCAACTTCATCAGCAAAGTTCTCGCTCTTCTTCTCAATGCCTTCACCAGTCTCAAAACGGATGAAACCTGTAAGAGCCATAGCAGCTCCCTGCTCCTTAGCTACGCTATCAATATAAGACTGAACTGTCATGCTGCTGTCCTTAACATAAACCTGGTCAACAAGACAGATTTCCTTAAGTTCCTTGTTAAGCTGTCCCTTAAGAATGTTCTCAAGAACATTAGCAGGCTTACCTGATAACTTAGGATCGTTTGCTGCCTGAACCTTAAGAATCTCTAACTCGTGGTCAAGATATTCTTTGGAAACAGCATCTCTGTTAAGATATGTAGGGCGCATAGCCGCTATCTGCATAGCTACATTTCTTGCAGCTTCCTTTACAGCATCATTAACCACATTGGTCTTAAGTCCTACAAGAACACCGATTCTGCTGCCATGGATGTATGACTCAACTAAACCATCATTCTCTACAAGCACTGCAAATCTTCTGATGTTCATATTCTCGCCGATAACCGCAATCTGCTCTGTAAGAGCTGTCTTTATAGACTTTCCGGATTCAAACTCATCCTCAAGGAATGCCTCTATATCAGCTGCAGCAGTTGTGAGAGCCTTTGCTGCTACCTGATTAGCAAATGTAGTGAACTTCTCGTTCTTAGCAACGAAATCTGTCTCAGAGTTAACCTCAACAAGTGCTGCACTCTTACCGTCTGCTGCTACTTCCGCTGCACAAACACCTTCAGCTGCAATTCTCTCAGCCTTCTTTGCAGCCTTCATAAAGCCATTCTCTCTAAGCCATTCTACTGCCTTGTCCATATCTCCATCAGTTGCACCAAGTGCCTTCTTGCAATCCATCATACCTGAGCCTGTGATTTCACGAAGCTCTTTAACCATAGCTGCTGTAATTGCTGCCATTTTATCGTCCTCCTATTTACTCTTTATCTATATTGGAACTATTATTTATTCTTCTGTAGCTGCTGCTTCTTCTACTGCCTCACCAATCTGCTCGCCCTGATTAGCCTCGATAACAGCATCTGCCATCTTAGCAACTATAAGCCTAACTGCTCTGATTGCATCATCATTACCTGGAATTACATAGGTAAGTTCATCAGGATCACAGTTTGTATCAGCGATACCGATAACAGGAATATTAAGTGTATGTGCTTCCTGAATACAGATTCTTTCCTTCTTAGGATCTACTACGAAGATAGCATCAGGAAGTTTTTCATTTCCTTAATACCGCCAAGGTTCTTCTCAAGTTTCTCCCAAGCCTTCTTTATCTGGATAACTTCCTTCTTAGGAAGTACATCAAATGTTCCGTCTTCGCTCATCTTTTCATACTCTTTAAGCTTTGCGATACGGCTCTTTATTGTCTTAAAGTTAGTAAGCATACCACCAAGCCATCTCTCATTTACAAAGAACATACCTGAACGAAGAGCCTCATCCTTAACTGCTTCCTGAGCCTGCTTCTTTGTACCAACAAAAAGGATGGTTCCACCGTTAGCTACGATGTTCTTAATAGCCTCATAAGCTGTATCAACCATTCCTACAGACTTCTGTAAGTCGATGATGTGGATACCGTTTCTCTCTGTATAGATGTATGGAGCCATCTTAGGATTCCATCTTCTGGTCTGGTGTCCGAAATGTACACCTGCTTCAAGCAACTGTTTCATTGAAATAACGCTCATTTTTCTACCTCCATGGTTTTGCTTCTGCCTGCTTCAGCGTTCAACTGCCATACCCCTTAGGGCACCATCAGTATAAAACAGGCATGATTTAATTGTTTCTATATTTGCAAAAATATAATAAATATTTTTTGCCAAAACTTATTTTACCATAAATATAGTTCTAATGCAAGCTTACATTTTTCAATTTTATAGCAATTGTAATTTATGTAGTTTTTCAACTTAAATGCAACATGGTGTTATACCTGCTCTGACAGATACCACTCCACCTTTACTATTATAAAGTTTTCCACCCACCTTGGAAATTGGGCTATTTTATAGTATAGTTAAACTAACTAAATAGTAGAAAGGTATTTTATCATGCATAATCTTAACACAACAATACTATATAAATCCCTCAAACTTACACGAAATTTAGTAAATATTAGCTTGTCCATCATCTTCATGGTTCTTTTATTTTGGGGAAATTATAACCCTGCTGCCGCCTTTGCCCTAATATTCTATAATGCCCTGCATTGGCTGCTTTTATCAAATTTTGATAAAAATGCAGCACAAAAAAACAAAAATAATTCTTCTGCAACAGAACTTAATGTACTTAGAATAACACTGCCTGTTGGAATTTTGCTCCATCTGATACTCGGCCTTGGATTTATGTATAAACTTCCACTTAAGATTGAAGAACTCAAAATTCTTCCCTTTGCTTTAATGATTATAATTATTTTTTTCCGTTATATCAGTTATTTTTATTTCAAGATTAAACTACAAAAAAGCGGCAGATAGGACATTAATTTGTCCTGCCTTCATTTCTTCTCTCTGCCTCTTGTTTTGAATAAATACAGCCACAATAGTCCTGTCTGTAAAGTCCATATTCTTTGGAGAGCTGTACTGACCTGTGATAGCCTCCTTTTTTCTTAAAATCCGAATAAAGATAAGGTATATCGTATTTCTCTCCAAATCTCTCTCCAAGTGAGTTGAGCCAGTCTGCATTCTTATGAGGGCTTATGGAAAGAGTTGTTGTGTAATAATCAGCTCCGTACTCCTTAGCTGCCCTGGCCGCTTCCTCCATACGCAGTTCATAGCAGCGGTAGCATCTTGCACCGCCCTCAGGAAGGTCTTCCCTGCCCTTTGCTATCTCATAGAACTTCTCAGGCTCATATTCACCGCTTACCAGTTTTACCTCATGTTCAAGAGGCATCTCTTCTATCAGCCTGCCTAGCTCCTGTATGCGTGTTTCATACTCTTCTTTAGTATCAATATTAGGATTGTAAAAATAAATAGTAATATTGAAATACTTACTCAAATACTCCAAAGTATAGCTGCTGCAAGGCGCACAGCAGGCGTGGAGAAAGAGGGCAGGAACCCTGCCCTCTTTAGTAAACTCTTCTATTTTTTCATCTAAAAGTTTTTGATAATTGACTTTATTCAATGTCTTCTCCTATCAATACATTACAGCTTCAAACTGCTTAGGCTTAGTTCCACTTGCCTGACCTAATAGTCTCTTCCAAAATCTCCTTTGCATAGGAGCAGGACTTCTCTACTGAGCCCGCTTCAAAAGGATTTGATACATTGGCATATTTAAGGGTTTCAAGATAGCTAAGACTTCCTCCTACCTTACAAAGTTTGAGATAATCATCCCAAGCCTTTTCCTTATTTTCGGCATATTTCTTCTTAAACTCCATTGCTCCCATAGTAGTTAAAGTATAATTGATATAGTACATAGGATCTTGGAAAATATGCAGCTTATGATACCAATAACCGCCTCTATTCATAAACTCATCTGATTCATCATATTTTCTCCAAGGCATGTACTTTTCTTCAAGCTTATGCCACTCATAGGTTCTTTCCTTAGGAGTAAGCTCAGGCTTTTCATAGCAGATATGCTGGAATTCATCTACAGCAACCCCAAAGGCACAAAGGTAATGGCATCCTGTAAATGCTGGAAACGGTACTTATCTGCATCTTTTCCAAAGAATCTCTCCGCATAAGGATAAGCAAACTGCTCCATACTCATTGAGTGGATTTCCGCTATGTCTGTAGACTCTGAGTAATACTCTGATATAGGCTGGTTTCTCATAGCCATATAGCCTGCAAAAGCGTGTCCAAGTTCGTGTGTAAGAACCTGCATATCAAATATGGTTCCGTTAAAGCAGGAGAATACAAAAGGCGCCTTAAGAGGTGCAAGGCTTGTCATATAGCCTGTGGATGCCTTATTAGGCTTATTCTTAAGGTCTAAGAGCTCGTGCTCCATCATAAAGTCGATGAATTCAGCTGTTTCAGGGCTTAGCTCATGGTACATCTTCTTAGCTTCTTCCATCATAAAGTCGTCATCGCCCGCAGGCACTGCATTTCCATCCGCAAATGTCATTTTTTCATCATAGCTGTAAAGGGTATCTACACCTATACGCTTAGCCTGAGCACCATAGAGTTCCATACATAGCGGTACAAGATAGCTTTCTACCTGTTTTCTAAAAGATTCAACTTCCTTTACGCCATAATCAGTTCTGCCCTGTCTGAGGTAGCCTAGAGGAATGAAGTTCTCAAAGCCAAGGTTTCTTCCCATCTCATTTCTAAGCTTAACAAGTTCATCCCATATCTCTTCAAGACGCTTTTCATTCTCATGATAAAAGTCTGAATAAGCCTTAAATGCAGCCTTTCTTACATCTCTGTCATCATGTTCAAAATACTTTTGTATGCCGTAGAGATTAAGCTCTTTTCCGTCAAACTTAATCTTGCAGGAAGCCATCATCTTCTGATATTCGCTTGTAAGCTTTGCCTCTTCCTGCAATAAAGGTATATTTTTCTCAGAAAAACTCTTTTTATTTAACTCAATGCTTGCAAAGAACTGCTTGCCAAATTTGGTTTCAAAATCAGCTCTGTACTTACTTTCATTTAATGCTTCTCCACTTTCAACACTTATCGGTCCAAAGGTAGGGAACTGTTCGTTAAACACTTCATTTTCCTCTTCATAGAACTTATCTGAGGTATCTAGAGTATGTCTGATATAGACAAGGGTATACATCATCATAAGATGATTGATTTCATTTTCTGACTCAGTATATGCAGACAAGGCAGCTGTAAAGCTATCTGCCTCCCTTCCCTTTTTAATATATGACTTCAAGTTCTCTTTCACCTGTTCAAAATCAGGGCGTACATATTCGAGTTCACTAAATTTCCAATTTTCTCTCATAACATATCACCTCTCCGGTTTATTTTATTCTATTGTATAACAAGCCGGGGTAATTTTAAAGCCTTCAAATATATAAAAATACATTAACTATTTGTCTTAACCTGTCTTCTTGGGTTAATTCGACGGAACTTCATAGCTTTTTCTGGAGTTACTTCGGGGCAATCATCATCAAAAACGACCGGCATTTCTCTGGCTCTCTTAATTTCTTTTTAATTCTTCTTTGTTAAAAGTCATTTCTTCTTCAACAATATTATCTATATCTCTAATACTTGCCATAGTATATCCCCATTCAATACCATCCTATCTTAAGTTTACCTAAATCAATCTTTATGATATCATTCTATCTGCTATTCTTAATCCTGTCAACAATTAGCTCTCTGCTCTCCCCTCACCTTGAATGAAATCATCATCACTCCTATACTTATTGCTGCGAAGAAGATAAGAGAGTGGATGAGAGGGCGAAGTTATAATCTCTTCCCATCCAGAAATCTATGTATCCGTTACTAAAATGAGTGAATGGAAATAGTTTGCTTATATTTTGAAGCTCCAAAGGAAGGTCTTTAAGCCTAATTCCCATCATACCTCCCAGAGCCATAATGGTAAAATATATAGCCATAGCCAAAGCGTAGGTAATTCCAAATCTTCTGATTATATTTGCTATTCCATGTGCAAGGGCGATGCAAAATCCTGACATCAGGTAGATGGCTGCAATCCAGATAAACACGGCCATAGGTTTTGGAGAGGCAATCGTGACAAAACATAGAGTTCCTACAAGATATAAAGCAAAACAAAAAGTTAAGAACACATAGTTAGCTATCAGCTTGCCCATAAACAGCCTTGTTCCCGACATCCCAAAAAGACTGAGCCTCACAGGGACATCCTTTTCAAGTTCGTTTGAAAATGTGGCTGCATAGCCAAGAAACATAGTGGAAAGTGGAATTATCATCGACATACCTATTAAGAGGCCCGCGGTCAGTTCGGGTTTTAATTTACTCGGAACATCATTTAAGGCTCCCTTTGATATGATTACCATAAGGAAGATAGGAAAGATTGCTCCAAAAAAGAAGGAATAGCCATTGTACAGGTTGCTTAGAACCTCATATTTCACAAGATAAAACATCGATTTTTTCATCTTTTTCCTCCTCTATAATACACAGCCTTAGCATTAATCGTCATTAGTTCTATATCATTGTTGCTCCTTCTGTAGTTTACATTCACATTACTAAGAGCTTCTGTGATTACAATTTCATCCTCTGCTTCATCACATCTAAGGGCTATCATTCCTTCAGGGGCTACTATCTGCCTGTGATTTTTTGCGATTTCTTTTGTAGCATTGTTTTCTTCACAGAGGATGACTGCCTTGCCACAGTATTTTCTAAACAAGTCGTCTTTATTGCCAAAGTCAATCACCTTCCCCTCGTCAAGATAAAGGATTTTATTCACCAGATGCTCAAGTTCTTCATAATAATGAGAAGTCACAAGCAGGGTTGTATTTCTTTCCTTATACCACTGCACCAACTTTTTCATCAGCTTCTGTCTGGTCTCAAAGTCAAGACCTGAGGTAACCTCGTCAAGCAGGGTGATAGGACTTTCTGCACACATCACCAAAATCAGGGTGAATCTCTGTTTGTCCTCCCGATAACTGCTTCCACCTTTTATTAAGACAGGGTTCAAATTCAAAGAAGTCTATCATTTCAAGAATCTTCTTGTTGTTCTTTATACGCCCTCCTATCAGCATTTCCAGAATAATTCTTAGCGGAACAGTATCTATGTATTCATTCTGCTGCATATGAACAGCTATCTTGTCTGCCTCTATCCCCCTTTTTATGCTTCCCTGATAATTAACGACACCAAGTATACTCTTTATAAGGGTCGTTTTTCCTGCTCCATTGCTTCCGATAACCCCAACTCTATCATTATCAGCTATTTCTATGGTTCGTCCAAGGTCAAGGGCAACCTTATCCTTAAAACTCACCTTCACTCTGTCCAATGTTAACATAATGGCTCTTCCTTTCTTTTTATGGTAAAAGCAACCTTATCTCCTGTGTTTTCACAGGTTAAAATTAAGCCTGAAAGTTCTGCAAAATACTTTGCCACATAGAGTCCAAGGCCATGGCCTGCCTCACTCTTTCCCCCTGTCACAAAGGCTTCAAATAATGAATCTTTGATATCCTCATCTATATGAGCCGGCTGATTCGTAACTTCTATTCTTTCATTTGAAATCAAAATACAAATCTCTCCTGCTTCTTCGGTATATTTAGCTGCATTTCCGATTAGATTTGCAAGAATCTGCTCAAGAATATTGGGATCAAGGTACCAATCAGCCTCTCCCACACAGCTTGTCTTTATATTCTTAACTTCTGTCATAGTCCGTACTGAGTTTAGAGCCTGATTCGCCATTTCTTCTACAGATACATTTACCGGTGAGATGTTGTCCGCTATATGATTAATCCTTAGTATCTCATCAGTCATCTGTCTAATCACGATAAGCTGCTTCTTAACTTCAGGCAAATACTTATCCCTATCTGAAAATTTCCCGAAATTCTCTATCATGCCATCAGTAAGCAGAGTGGCCGCTGTCACCGGCGTTTTAAGCTGATGCGAAAATGCCCTCATAAACACCTCTTTTCTTTCGCCCTCTTTGTTAAGCTTATCATATGCTTCTTCCTGAGATTTATACAAAAGATTGAGCGAGTTGGCAAGCCCCGCTATTTCATCATTTCCTTTTACAGCTATAGGCTCTATATATCCCCTGCTTCCCCTTCTGTTGTCAGCATCTTGCAAAAGCAGGGAAATAGGCTTTACTATGTTTTTAGAATAAAGGCCTGAGGTTATGAAGATAAGGAGAAGGAGTACAGGGATGATTACGGGAAGCAGGCTAAATATAACAGGTATAATATCTGTGACTGAAGGTGAAACCGCCGCAGCCATCTCAATCAGATAGTATTTTTCTCCCTTTTTTACTCCTAAATGTAGTATAATCTATCTTATTCACCTCATCCCTAACACTGCTTTCAACAATGAAGGATGATTCTCCAAGGCTGTTAAACTTTGCGTTTTCTTCTGAAAAATCTGTGGAATTGTTGTTGTACTCAAACTCAACCTTCATTACATCATTCCCAGCGAAACTATCTTTATCAAACTTATCCTTGAACTTTTCAATTATCTTTTCAAAGTCTTTTCCATAGTCCTCTATCTTATTTTTATCATTTCCCACTCCTATATTCTTAAAGCCTTCCTTTAGCTTATCTAGCATCTTTCTTAAGTCTTTGTCTTTAATTTCTATCCTTCCCTTCATAGAATTGTTGGAAAGCTCTATAATATAGCCGTCTATCGGTATCTTTATCCCAATACTTTTAGTAGGAATACCCTTTGCAGAATTTCCTTCACTTTCTATGAAGCTTATAAAGGACTTCTTAAAGTCATCATAATTAGCCTCTTTTTTATATGAAGTATAAAGAGAAGGCAGCATAAGCAGGAGATATCCTATGATGAATACTCCTACAGCAGTGGCCAAAACTATGCTGTATAATAGGTTTTTATTTGCAAGCTTCATTTAATCCTCCTTCCATCTGTATCCTACACCTATGACAGTATCTATGACATTAACAGGAAGTTTCTTTCTCAAATTCTTTATATGAGCATCTATTATCCTGTCATTTCCTATGTAATCCTCATTAAAGATACTTAGTATTAACTGTTCCCTTGATAAAACCTGATTAGGTAAGTCGTGAAGTGTCTTAAGGATTAGGAATTCACTTACTGTAAGGCTCAGGTCTTTCCCTTCAAAATAAGCCCTGTAGGCCTTATCATCTATGACGAGTGTAGCTTCTTTCATACTGCTCTCACTCTTTATTCTTCTAAGCAGCACATCTATCCTTTTAAGGAGAATAATAGGTGAGGCAGGCTTAGTTATATAGTCATCAGCAAAGAAATTAAAGGCTTCTACCTGAGTATTTATATCTTCATAAGCCGTCAGCATAATTACTCCCATATCTGACTTAAGCTCAGTCCTTATATATTCAAGTACCTTTAGACCACTCATCCCAGGAACCTTTATGTCAAGTACAGCCAAATCAAAACTCTTTTCTTTAAGTCTCTCCACAGCCTCATCTCCACTGCCGCACTCTGTCACCTTATGCCCGGCTACATTCATATATTCCGCAATCACTTCTCTTATGGTTACTTCATCTTCCAAGAATAATATTTCCGCCATATCATCTCTCCTCTTTCTTTATGAAGCTATTCTATCACAACGGTATGAATTCCGTATGAAGTTCATGTGCTTTTTTTATATATTTTAATTTCCATGGAATTTCCCACAAAAAAATCCTGCCCTTTGGTATTCACACCAAAAGACAGGACTTGCTTCCAATTTATGACTAGTCTCTTCTACTATTTTATCTTGCTTTTACTTATTGTTTTCATCAGCTATCTGTTCCTTAACAAGATTCTTAATATCACTTTTAATACTCTGTGTGTCAACAACTGAATCTTCACCCAGTTTCCTAAACTCTGCTCTATCTACATTTGTATATTCTTGTTTATCATCATATTTTTTTGTGATTATTCTTATCATCTTCCTTCGCAATGACTTCTCACCTTTAATATTTGACTTTTCTTTTATCCAGGCAATGCCCAATATGGTTAACATAATAAACCCAATATATCCTAAAATCGGGTACATTACTGATACCAATTCTTTAAATCCCATAAATGATAAAATATATCCTATTACGACCGTTCCAATTATAATCGGATAGAATCTCTTTGGCTTATCAGAAGATAATCGTTTTGCTAAAGAATAAAATAAACTGAAAGCCGTATTGAATATCAATCCAAATATGACAAGTGCGTATGCCAGTGAAAATGCAGGATGAATCTTTTTAGCTATTGCAAGCATTGGTATATCAACCGTAGAAGCTAGTTTTACATTAGCATATAAGATACAGGTTGTTACTGTAATGATAATACCAACTACTAGTCCACCCAAGGCTCCGCCTTTTTCTGCAACTCCTATCCTCAAAATGGAACCACCCAAAACAAACGACATTGAAACTCCTGTCATGACGCATAGTGAAAAATAGTTTACTACAGAAAACCATATATTTGGCATCGGAGATGATATCGTCTTTGATATTGCCTCTAATTCTTCTATATCAAAACTCTGTCCAACAAAAGTATATACCGCAATAATCATAATCATAATAAAAATTATAGGGGTAAATATTCCAATAACTCCGGTTATTTTCTCAAAATCAAGGAAACTAACAAAGATTACCAATCCTGCACATATCAGCGCACCAAGCCAAGACGGTAACCCAAACTGCTCATTAAGATTTGATCCAGCACCTGCAATCATTACAAACCCCACCACAAAGCATGATATAATTAAAGAAATATCAAGGATTTTATTAGTTGTTGGTCCTGCTATTTGTGAAAGAACTTCAAAATGATCATTAGAACGAAAAATAACTACCTAATACAATTATTATTTTACTAAAAAAATTACACTTATAACTCCAAGTAGAAGAGTTCCTATAATTCCCTCATATACCAAAACTAACAAAATACTGCATTAAATCCTGTCCTGAAGATAAGCCTGCACCAATAACTACCCCAACATATGCTAAGGCTATATTAATAATTTTTTTTAACATTATTTACCTCTTAACTATTTAATTCTAAATCTTAGTTCAAACCAAAGTATATCTTATCTATATTTAATACTTATGGTTTTGGCTTCATTCATTATAAATGGTGCCTACAACAAAACAATTATTGTAGGCACCACCAAAAAATTGTTATATCTACTTAAAATTCATATTTAGCGCAAATCAGAAACAGAAGTTTTTTATTCTTTATCCTTGCCAAATATATTTTTAACGCCATCAATAGCACCCTCTACTGCATCTTTAGCATTCTCTGCTACTTCTTTAACATTCTCAGAAGCATTCTCTGCTACTTCTTTAACCTTTGATGCTGCTTTCTCAGCCGCACCTTCTGCTTCTGTTTTTGCATCCCCTACCAATTTACCAAAACCTTCTTTTACAGCACCCTTAGCCTGATCAATCTTCTCTTCAATTGCCATAGCAATCCTCCTTTGCGGTTAAATTATTTATAATAACATTGTCTAATATCAGTTGATACAACTATTCTTTTATTGATAGTCTTAACTTAAATTGTTAACAGAATAAATAATCAACAAATATACAACAACCATTATACACTAATAGGCATTTTAAATCATAATCAAATTACTTCATCTATATATAAGTCTTTTCTCTTTGACAAATCTATAAACTCACTGCCGGATACTACCATCGGCTTTGACAGATAGACCTTATTTGTCATAAGCACCTTAGCTTCTCTTCCATCACTAAGCATAACCCTCGTGCCTATGAAATTGTCCGCTATATGTTCTAAGAATACAGTATACATACCTGCATCATATTTCTGTATTCCGTCATCCTCAAACATCTTAATAACCTTAAATGGGCACACCATTCCTCTGTAAGATCTGGCAGAAGTAATAGCATCATAAATATCTACCAGGGCTATAAGCCTTGCATATGGATCAATTTCCTTGACATTAAATGGTGAAGGATAACCACTTCCATCTAACTTTTGATGATGCTGCAGTGTAGCATTTAATACATGAGGGTTAGCCTTCAATTCTTTAAGTATCTGATAACCTGCCACAGGATGGTTTTTAATTACATCAAACTCTTCTTCTGTAAGTTTTCCCGGCTTAGAAATAATCTCACTTGGAATGGTAAGTTTTCCTATGTCATGATAAAGACCGCATTCCTGTGCCAATGCAATTTCTTTTGGAGAGCAGCCAAGCCACTGTGCAAGAAGACCTGCAAGCATAGCAACATTTAAACTATGTACAAAACATACATCATCAAAGCGGCGTAAATTGGATAACAAATCAAAGGTAGGAAGACTTCCCTCCGGCATAACCAAGTCTCCCATAATCTTCTTTGCCGTAGTTTCAAGATCTGCATCCGGATTGCCATCCACAATACGATTTAAGGTTCCTCTTAATTTAACTACTCCTGAAGAGAACTTACCTCTAAACAGCTTGTAGTCGGGACTTTGCTGTACCCTTTCATAGTAGGAATATCTCTCATCTGAATAAGAGATTTCTTTCTCTATATTTTTTTCAAAATCCTTTTTTTCCTTAATAAATATAAAAGAAACATCATTTTTCTTAAGCTTCTCTATACTATCTGCAGTCACTTCTTCATTTGCATTAAGCAGCAGTATCCCGGCCTTTGTGTGTACATCCTTAGCTATAACCATCCCCGGCTGTAATTCTCCACATCTCTTTAATACCATAATCATTCCCTCATTTAAAGTTAATAGTATAGTAGATATATAACCATTATAGCTTTTTTTATAATTATTATCAACATAAAAAAGGTAGATATTGCAATAATACAATACCTACCTTAATAATATTAAACTTTAATTACTTAAGAGTAACCTTAGCGCCTGCCTCTTCAAGCTTAGCCTTGATAGACTCAGCATCTTCCTTAGAAGTAGCTTCCTTGATTACCTTTGGAGCAGCCTCAACTGCTTCCTTAGCTTCCTTAAGACCAAGGCCTGTAAGTTCACGAACAACCTTAATAACCTTAATCTTCTCTGCGCCTACTTCTGTAAGCTCTACATCAAATTCAGTCTTCTCTTCAGCTGCTGCTGCGCCAGCACCTGCTGCTGCAACTACAACGCCTGCTGCTGCAGATACACCAAATTCTTCCTCGCAAGCCTTTACGAGATCGTTTAATTCAAGTACGCTCATGCCCTTAATGGCATCGATAAATTCCTGAGTTGTCATATTAAATACCTCCATTAAAATTAAATGTTTTTTGGCCACACTTTTGACCATCTGATAACAAAATTAAGCTTCAGCTCCATTTCCCTGCTTTTCTGCAATCTGGTTAAGCACACGAGCAAGGTTGGTAATAGGCGACTGTAAGCTGCCAAGGAGTTTGGGAAATAAGCTCCTCTCTTGAAGGAATGGTTGCAATAACATTCATTCCCTTTGCGTCATAGTAGGTTCCCTCTACAACGCCGGACTTGATTTCGAGCGCTTTAGCCTGCTTTGCAAAATTAGAGATAATTCTTGCAGCAGCAGTAGCATCCTCATATGAAAATGCAACAGCTGAAGGTCCTTCTAAGTCCACATCTAACTGTGAAAAATCAGTTCCTTCAAACGCACGCTTTAAGAGGGTGTTCTTGTATACCTTGTATACAACTCCTGCCTCTCTTAACTCCTTACGGAGCTTTGTGTCCTGCTCAACAGTGAGTCCACGATAGTCAACTAAAACTATGGAACTTGCTTTTTCAACATGTCCCTTAATCTCATCAACTATTGGCTGTTTGATTTCAACTTTAGGCATAATCTTCCTCCATTCCGAAACACCTTTAATCAGTTTCCTGACTGGGATAGAGTGTTTCTAGTAATATCCCCTTACTGCTTGAAGTCAGATGAATTATCGAATTTGCTCAAATAAAAAAGCCTGAAACTGCGAGAGTTCAGACCGTAATATTCTTAAAAATAATTACATCCCTCGGCAGGCGCTTCCACTTACACATCTTAACTGATGTACCTGCTGTCTTCGGCAGCTGTTCTTAACGAACGCTATTACTTATATCATAGTTGAAAGCATTTGTCAAGTAACAATCTAAAAAAAGACCAATATAGATTTTTCCTTCATACCCCCTCCCTAAAATCGGCACGAGAAAGAATCCTGCTTCGCAGGATTCACCGCCTGCGGCGGGTCGCGTAAGCGACATCTACACATCCGCCGCAGTGCGATCCCTCGGGGAGATTTTAATTTGACAGGTAATTTCGGAGAAATTTCCTGTCAAATTAAAATAGGGCTGCCTCGGCAAGCCCTACTTTAACGCATCTTTTTATGATACACTAAGCTTAAATTTTTCTTATAACTTTCCCTTTTTTATCTATGATATACCAGTTATCTCCCTCTCTTACAGGGGCGATTCCTTCACTGAAAGAACTTGCATCATCATACTTAGGCTTTACTACCTCTTTCCCTTTTTTATTGATAAAACCCCACTTACCGGTTTCCCAATCTCCTATCATTACCTCAGCCAGTCCTTCTCTGAAATCTCTTACATCATAATACTTAAGCTTTACCTTTATTACCTCTTTCCCTTTTTTATTGATAACTCCCCACTTGCCGTCCTTCTTTACCCAAACCAGTCCTTCACTAAAAAACCATACTTCATCATACTTAAGCTTTATTACCTCTTCCCCTTTTTTATTGATATAACCCCTCTTATTGCCCTCCGCTACCCTAGCCAGTCCTTTGCTGAAATCTCCTATAACATTATACTTTCCAACCCCTACTACTTCTTCCCCTTTTTTATTGATATAACCCCACTGATCGTCCTTCTTTACCAAAGCCAGTCCTTCGCTGAAATCTCTTACATCATCATACTTTCCAACCTTTACTACCTCTTCCCCTTTTTTATCTATGATATACCAGTTATTTCCCCTTCTTACAAGGGCGATTCCTTCACTGAAAGAACTTGCAGCATCATACTTAAGATTTACCTTTATTACCTCTTCCCCTTTTTTATTGATATAATACCACCGTTTGTCCTTCTTTACCAAAGCCAGTCCTTCGCTGAAATCTCCTGCAACATCATACTTAGTCTTTACTACCTCTTCCCCTTTTTTATTGATATAACCATACTTGTAGCCCTTCTTTACCAAAGCCAGTCCTTCTCTGAAATCTCCTACATCATCATACTTAAGCTTTTACCTTTTATTACCTCTTCCCCTTTTTTTATTGATATAACCAATCTTGCCGTCCTTCTCTACCCAAGCCAGTCCTTCTCTGAAATCTCCTACATTATCATACTTTCCAACATTTACTACCTCTTCCCCTTTTCTATTGATATAACCATACTCGTAGTCCTCACCTACCTTGGCCAGTCCTTCACTGAAAGCTCCTACATCATCATACTTTCCAACATTTACTACCTCTTCCCCTTTTTTATTGATATAACCTCCCTTGCCGTCCTTATATACCCAAGCCAGTCCTTCTCTGAAAGCTTCTACATAATCATACTTAGGCTCTACTACCTCTTCCCCTTTTTTATTGATATAACCATACTTATCGTCCTTCATTACAACAGCCAGTCCTTCACTGAAAGATCCTACTTCATCATACTTAGCCTTGGCAAACACCTCTCCTGTCTGAAATATCCCCACTATCATAGCCAGAATTAACAACACTGAAATCTTTTTTAACATTTTCTTCATTTTCTTTTTCCTTTCATCTCATTAAACTTTTAATCTTTCCTTCCTTCTCTCCGACATATAAGCTCTCTCAAGGGCATATATCTATCCTTTCAGAGTGCCGTTTCATGCCGCCTGATTCTAACCTTCACCCCTCCTTTCCCCATAAAAAGCAAAAAACGCCTAAAGATAGCATCTTTAAGCAGTTCTTCTTTTTTCTATAAAAACCCCCGAATTATCACACAATAAGCTATTATTCAGCTAAGTATTTCAACGAATTTATTTTACCAAATCTTTATCCTTTTGTAAAGGCTCTAAAATCTCCCTCACCCTTGCAATATGTAAGAATACAATAGATGTGAAACCTCACCCTATACAAAAGAGAGTTAGTTTCTTATTTAAGTCGGTGCCTCTTTATGGAGTGTTTACGGATAGATACTATCCCTTTGCTTTTCCCCTTATGTAAATCTAATTTACATAATCGGCAATATCCTTCTCCATAAACAATACAATACATATTATTTTTATAAAAAAAAAGACCAATCAAAAAATGACTAGTCTTTTTTCTTAGTTTATATAAGCTGGCGACGGGAGTCGGACCCGTGACCTCCGCACTACCAATGCGACGCTCTACCACCTGAGCCACGCCAGCAACACATTACTCTTATGAGCAACCTTAGACATTCTACTAAATTTTAAGTTAAATGTCAAGCATCATTTTGTAACCCCTGCTTTTTTCAGATATTCATATTAGTAAACACTGTCAAAATACTATATTCATCTTCTAAAATACTCTTAGAGAAAACTTATCTTGTCTGCTGTGCAAACCTAACCGCCCCTATTATGCCTGCATCATTGCCAAGTTCCGCAGCCTCTAAGACCAGTCCTTCTGCAAAATTAGGCATAACATGACTAAGTACCTTTTCCCTTACCTTATCCACAAAAAGTTTCTTCTGTCTTGATACTCCTCCACCCAAAATCACCATTTCAGGATTAAATGTATGCACCAGACCTATGATAGCAGCTGAAATATAGCCTATCCATTCATCTACATATTTAATTACAGCTTCATTTCCTGCTGCCACTTCCTTAAATATCAGCCTTCCATCCACATCATGTTCATTTATGCCTCTTATTTCACCTGACATAACAGCCTTTTTAACCTTTCTTACAAGTGCACTCGTAGAACCATAATGCTCTATACACCCCTTATTTCCACAGGAACAGACTTCTCCCCCTACATTTACCGGAATATGGCCTATTTCACCCGCAAATCCTTTCCTGCCAAGTAAAATCTTAGAATCAACTATTATTCCTCCACCTACTCCGGTTCCAATAGTCATAACAACTACATTTTCCCTGCCTATTGCAGCCCCCTTCCACATTTCACCCAAAGCTGCCGCATTAGCATCATTTAAAACTGCTGTATGTACTCCAAATTCACTTTCAAGCCTTTCCTTAATATTGGTTCCCCTTCCAATTCTTAATATGACCTGCAGAACCCTCTACTATACCTAACTTAGAGTTTATTCCTCCTGTGGCAGATACGCCTATTCCTGCAAGTTCCGTAAATTTCTTATCATTGTTTTCCATAAAAAGCCCTGCACTCTTAATCACTGTTTCAATAATAGGTGTTTCATAATCATCAAATTTAACAGGATATTCTAAAACATAACCCATCATCCTTCCTTCTTCATCTACAAGGCCAAATTTTACGGCAGTGCCGCCAATATCTATTCCCAAATACATTTTATCTTCCATTTTACAATACCTTCCTAATAATTATATTATATCTACTCTTCCCTGTACCTGATTCCCATTAAAAACAGCCCCTTAGCCGGAAGAGTTGTTCCAAGATGGCCTCTGTCCTTTCTTTCTATTATCACCGGGATATCCTCAGGTTTTATCTTTCCTTCACCTGCTTTTACAAGAGTACCTGCTATTATTCTTACCATGTTGTAAAGGAAACCATCTCCCCTTACCCTAATAACGATTCCATTTCTTAAGAATTCTTCTACATCTATCTGAAATACTGTCCTTATCTTATCTTCCTTATCAGTCTTTGCAGAGCAGAATGATGTAAAATCGTGTCTGCCTTCTATAAACTTTGCAGCCTCCTTCATATTCTCTATATTTAAGTCATGCTTTACATTATGGATGTACATTCTATCCATAGGAAATGGGATTTTTGCAGTGTTTATATGATATTCATAAGTCTTGTCAATTACATTTCTCCTTGGATGAAAATCAACAGGCACTTCTCTACTTTCCATAATTCTAATACTGTCTGGCAGTTTTGTATTAAGTGCAGGAGCAAGTTTTTCAGCAGGAATTGTTGTATTAGAATCAAATACAGCCACATTCCCATAAGAGTGTACCCCTGCATCAGTCCTGCTGGCTCCTATGGTTACAATATTTTCCTTAAGAAGCTCCGATAAAGCATCATTAACACAACCTTCAATTGTTGGAAGTTCCGGCTGATATTGATATCCACAGTAAGCCGTCCCATCATAAGCAACTGTCAATTTAAATCTCTTCATTTAGTCAGACTCCAATGTATTTATTAGCCAGTATATTCACTGCTATTATGACTCCTACATATAAAAAACAGGCCACATATGCAACTCCGTCCGGTCTTTTATACTTGAGCGGTTTCATCTTAGTCCTTCCCTCGCCTCCATGATAACATCTTGCTTCCATGGCCATTGCCAGGTCAATTGCCCTTCTAAACGCTGATACAAAGAGAGGAACTAAGATAGGGATGAGAGCCTTTGCCTTCTTAATAAATCCTCCCGTTTCAAAATCTGCACCTCTGGCAGACTGAGCCTTCATAATCTTATCTGTTTCTTCTAACAATATAGGTATGAACCTCAGTGCAATCGACATCATCATAGCTATTTCATGTACGGGAAGCCCCACCTTCTTAAATACTGAAAGCCCCTTTTCCATACCGTCAGTAAGCTGGTTTGGACTCGTGGTAAGAGTAAGTACAGATGAACCTATAATTAAGAGTATAAGCCTAATTCCCATAAATACAGCTATCTTTAAGCCTTCTTCAGTTATTTTCACATTTCCAAAAAAATGTATAAGTTCCCTGCCCGGAGTCAAAAACATATTAAAAACTACGGTAAACAAAAGTAAAATAAATACAGCTTTAAGTCCCTTAATTATAAACTTAAACGGCACTTTTGACAGTTTGATGACTGTACCCAAAAATGAAACTACAATAATATAACCTGTAAAGCTACTAAATAAAAACAGCGATACAATGAAAATTATTGTTCCTGCAAGTTTGACTCTTGGATCAAGCCTATGTATCACCGAATCTGCCGGATAATATTGTCCTATTGTTATATCTCTAATCATTTTACATCCTATCTATCTTGTGGATTTCTTAAATGCTCTTAAAATTTCTTCTTTTGCCTCTTCAACTGTGGACACATCTATATCTACATCAAGACCCAAGCCCTTCATTTCCTGCATTACATAGGTAATTTGAGGGGCTGAAAGTCCCATTCTTTCAAGTTCCCTGTAATGCCTAAATACTTCTTTTGGAGTACCGTCAAATGCAACCTTCCCGTCATTCATGGCTATAATTCTATCAGCATACTTTGCCACATCTTCCATACTGTGGGAAACCAGGATTACGGTAAGCCCTTCTTTATGAAGTTTTGCTATCTGATCTAAGATTTCATCCCTTCCTCTTGGATCAAGTCCTGCAGTAGGCTCATCTAAAATAAGTATTTCCGGCTTCATTGCTAAAACTCCCGCAATAGCAACTCTGCGTTTCTGTCCGCCCGAAAGTTCAAATGGAGAATCATCGTAGCATTTCCGGAAGCCCCACCTGTTTTATGGCTTCAAATGCTCTCAAATCGACTTCAAGTTTGCTAAGCCCCAGATTCTTGGGCCCAAATTTTACATCTTCAAGTACTGTTGTCTCAAAAAGTTGATGCTCAGGGTACTGAAATACAAGTCCTACCTTGCTTCTAAGACTCTTCATATTGAAGTCCCTATCGTAAATATCCTGGCCATTAAAATAAATTGTTCCACCGGTTGCCTTTTCAAGTCCATTAAAATGCTGAATGAGCGTAGATTTTCCTGAGCCTGTATGCCCTATGATACCAATGAACTCCCCCTTATTTATAGTGAGGCTTACATCATCCAGAGCCTTTTTTTCATAGGCTGTACCCGGACTGTATACATAACTTATATTATCTGCTATGAGTAACATTTTTGATAGCCTCCCTGAATTCTTCAACTGTAAGCACTGTTTCAGCTATAGGAACTCCGCTTTTCCTAAGTTCATATGCAAGCTTTGTAACCTGCGGTACATCAAGCCTGTAATTTTCAAGTCTTTCAACCTCTGTAAATACTTCTCTTGGCGTTCCCTGAAGTACTATCTTTCCTTCTTCCATTACAAAGACCTTATCTGCATCTATAACCTCATCCATATAATGTGTAATCAGGATAATAGTAATATTATCATTTTTATTCAGCTTATGAATAGTCTTAAGAACCTCTTTTCTTCCTATCGGATCAAGCATGGCTGTAGGTTCATCAAGTACTATACACTTTGGCTTCATTGCCATTATTCCTGCAATTGCAACCCTCTGTTTCTGTCCTCCCGACAGCTTATTAGGAGAATGTTTAGCATAGCCTGACATTCCTACTGCCGCAAGGCTTTCTTTAACTCTCAGGAGTATTTCTTCAGTTGGTACTCCCATATTTTCCGGTCCGAATCCCACATCTTCTTCGACAACTGAAGCAATAATCTGATTATCGGGATTTTGAAACACCATGCCCGCACTCTGTCTTATATTTAATAGATTTTCAACATCTTTTGTATCAAAACCGTTAACCCATACAGTACCCTCTGTAGGTACAAGCAATGCATTAAGGTGTTTTGCAAGAGTTGATTTACCAGAGCCGTTATGCCCTAGTATGGCTATAAAGTCTCCTTCAGAAACTTCAAGTTCAACTCCATCTATAGCCCTCTCTATTTCTTCAGTATTGCCTTCTTCATCTCTCCTAATATATTCAAACACGAGATTTTTAACATCTATTATTCCCATTTGGCCACCCTTTTCATTTTACAGACTTAGTTCATCTGTTTCGAATGAAAGTATAACACAAAAAATGTAAAATGATAAGTAAAATGATGGGATAATATAAATTTTATCTCTGTATTCCCTTAAGTGCCTGCACTGATTGGTCATGCAGTGCATCTTTTTCTAATTTATTTCTTCCTACATATTCATTGTAAAGTACATCAATCAGCAAAAGCATGGGAAACTGCGGCGAGATTGTATTTCCTGAGTTAAGATGCTGCAAGGAGGCTACAAGCACTACTTCATCACAATATTTCTTAAACTCACCATTAGCTGATGATGTAAACAGCACAACCGCAGCCTTCTTTTCCCTTGCCTTTTTCAATAAATATAGTACCGGCTCCGTATCACCACTTAACGAAAAACCCATAACCAAGTGCTTACTTGTTAAGAAAGGCGCCTGCATCCTCATCCTGTCCGGATGGTCAAGACTGTCAATATCTACTCCAATACGCATGAAACGGCTTTCCATCTCCTTAACAGCATATCCATTACTACCCAGTCCAAATACTATCAGCCTGCTCTTCTCATATAATAAATTAACAAGCCTTGCTATCTGTGTCTCATCCATCAGATTATATGTTTTATTTAAGAGTTCCTGATAACTCTCATATACTGTTTTTGCTGCCTTTGTTTCTTTTTTTTCTACAAAAGTCTCCTTATATTCGTACACAAATTCCCTATATCCGTTAAATCCACATTTCTTTGCAAATCTTGAAAGGGATGCATTTGATACAAAAAGTGTTTCTGTCATATGTTTGGCAGATAAATCAATGTTTTCTGTATTATTAAGAAAAAAATCCGCAATTCCTTTTTCAGCCTGAGTAAATGTATTATACCTTGATTCTATAAGCGGAAGCAGAGATTTTGAATAAAATGCCATATCTTCACTCCTTACTATATAACCTGATTATTTCCTGCCGTTTTAATAATATCTGCAATTTTCTTAGCAAGGTTATTATGGCTCTCTGCATCCAGATGCATATAATCAATCTCATTCATTTTAGAGCATTCTCCGGCATTAATATAGTAACAGCCTTCTACTCCTGCATGAATTTCATAGAGTTTTGCAAGCTTATAAGACTTATCAGAACATCTTCCCATTTCACCTGATACTTCTGAAGTTTCACAGCCTTTTTCTATAGGCGGAGGGGTTATTACTATAATCTGCGGTTTAGACAGCCAGATATCAAGTGATGAAGCCGTCCTAACAAGCCTTCTCACTCCGTCTGCTATATTCTGAGGAGTGGCACTGAATCTCTCCTTACAGTCATTGGTTCCAAGCATTATGGTAAGCCAGTCAAGCCTTGAATGGGACTGAAGACAGGGAACTATATATTTAAGCCCATTCATGCCTTCATTCAAAGGATCATCAAATACAGCAGTCCTTCCACAAAGTCCCTCTTCAACCACTATGTAACCATCACTTAAAATATCCTGCAGCACACCTGTATATCGCACACCTTTTCCAAATCTTCCTCCCGTAACCGCATCATAGCCCCAGGTATTAGAATCACCAAAGCAAACTATTCTTCTCTCCTGCATAATATCTCCTATATTTTACCATTATTTACAAAACATCTGCAAAGTACCGTAATTTGGCTAAGCCTTTTTTCGATATTCGCAGATGTTTGTTATTCTTATAAGATTAAATATCCGGCCGTTAAAATTTAACTTTAAAAGTTGCCTTTCTTATAGTCTCAGGCTTATCTGTCATAATCCCCGGCCTGTGGCCATCCTGCGGCATACAAACCAGAAAGTCTCCTTCATATAAATTCACTGTACCAATCGGTTCACCATATAGCGTCATAATATCAGGCTTATACTCCCCTGCTTCCATATTGGCTGTAATACAAAGGTCAATCCTTTCGCTGCCACGCACTATGTAGTGAATGTCACAATAATCTTTATGTGCCTCAAATGCTCTTTCTTCAACCGGAGCTGTTGTAAATTCCATCAGGTTCACAAAGACATCATCACCATCTATGTCATATCTTTTAAGCTCCATTGAAGTTAAATCATTGTTCTTTACAAAATCAAACACTTCCTAAATTTTTCCTGTAAAAATTCGTACTGCTCATGATATTTAATATTTCCAAAAATCATCGCCTTCTCCTATTAGCAGAATTTTTCTCTTGCTTCCCTTATCATCTTAGCAGCCTCTTCCACTATAGGCATATCTTCTTTATTAAGTTCATAAAGAGGCGCTCTTACGCTTCCTATGTCAAGCTTTTCATTTATTCTAAGAATCTCTTTAATTACTCCGTACATATTACCGGTTGCAGAACACATTTTATAAATAACTTCATTGGCAGCATACTGTACTTCCCTCGCCTTGTCAAATTCACCCTTTTTAACAAGTTCGTCCATCTTCAGGAAAAGTTCAGGCATTACACCGTAAGTACCGCCTATTCCCCCTTCTGCTCCTATTGCCCTTCCGCTTATAAACTGCTCGTCAGGACCGTTGAAAATGATGTAATCCTCACCTGCAGCAGCCTTGAACATCTGAATGTCCTGTACGGGCATTGAAGAATTCTTTACACCGATTACATTTTTGTTATTTCTCATTATTTCAAATAATTTACCTGTAAGAGCTACGCCTGCAAGCTGTGGAATATTGTAGATAACAAAGTCGGTATTAGGAGCTGCGCTGCTGATATCATTCCAGTACTTTGCTATGGCATATTCAGGCAATCTGAAATAAATAGGAGGTATTGCCGCAATGGCATCCACTCCTAACTTCTCAGAATGTGCTGCAAGCTCCATAGAATCCTTAGTGTTATTGCAGGCAACATGGTTAATAACTGTAAGCTTTCCCTTGGCAACTTCCATTACGCTTTCAATAACTTGCTTTCTATCAGCTACGCTCTGATAAATACACTCTCCTGAAGAACCATTTACATAGATTCCCTTAACACCCTTTTTTATGAAATACTCAGTCAGAGCCTTTACTCTCTCAGGGCTGATCTCACCCTTTTCATCATAACAAGCGTAAAATGCAGGTATTATACCTTTGTACTTTTCTAAATTTCTCATCTTTCTTTCCTTCTTTCTTAAAATATTAAAATATAACCACAACTAGCGTAACAGGCTGCTTAATTCCGGTTACGCTAGAAAAACACAATTTTTATTCACTAACCCTTTACTGCACCCATAGCTATTCCTCTTGTAAAGTACTTCTGGAAAAGCAGGAAGACTATAAGAATTGGTATGGACGCAAGTGAAGCTCCAGCCATAATAAGACCGAAATCGGTAGCATTCTCTGCCTGTAACTTAGCTATACCAAGTGAAATTGTCAGGTTATTTTTTGAACTAAGCATAATGAGCTGCATAAAGTAATCATTCCAGCTATTAATAAAGGTAAAGATTGCAAGAGCACCTATACCCGGTTTAACCATTGGAAGAACTATCTGTACAAAGGTCTTTGCTTCATTGGCCCCGTCTATTCTGGCCGCCTCGAGCATTTCTGTTGGAACTCCTTCAGAGAACTGTTTCATAAGGAATACACCGAAAGGCCAGCCCACGGTAGGGAAGATAACTGCCCAAATTGTATTATATAATCCGAGTGCTGACATTTCACGAAGCAGAGGAATAAGAATAACCTGCTTTGGAAGTGCCATAGCCGCTACTATTAGTGAGAATAACAGTATTCTGCCACGAAAACGCTTTTTAGCAAGAGCATATCCTGCCATAGCTGCTGTGATACAGGTAAGAGCCATAGCTGCTACAGCCATAAATACCGTATTAAGAAGCCATCTTATAGAAGCCGCTGCCTCAGGACCACTGAGTGAACCAATCTCAAATATAGCTGCTTTCTGCTTTGAAAAAAGTTTCTGGAAATTAGTCATTACCCACTCACTTGGAAACCAAACAGGAGAAGTTGCATTTATTTCTGCAGGAGTCTTAAATGCTCCTGTAATTATCCAATACAAAGGAAAGGTAAAGAGTATGGCAAGTATTGTAAGGACTACCAGACAAAAGATTTTGTAAGGTGTCATCTTATTAATGCCTGAATTACTATAGTCTGCATTTTTATTCTTTTTCATTTTCTACCTCTTTCTCGCTGCAAAGAATTGAACTGCTGAAAGTAAGCCGATGAAGATTGCGAGTACTACTCCCATTGCGTTACCATATCCATATTTATAAAGCTTAAATGCTGTATAATATATATAGTACATTACAGTATCCGTACTGTGGTTTGGCCCACCCGATGTAAGCAGCTGGATGAGTGCAAAACACTGGAAACTGTTAATAGTGGTGATAACTAAAATATAAAGAGTAGTAGGCATGATATTTGCCCATTTAATTCTCCAGAATATCTGGAAAGGAGTTGCACCATCCACCTGTGCTGCCTCTATATAGGAGAGGTCTACATTTCCAAGCGCTGCTACATATAGAACGATAGGCTGGCCTACTGAGGTAGTGAAAAGTATAAGAATAATACACCATAGTGCAAATCTCTCATCTCCGAGCCAGTTGATATTTTTATCAATAAGCCCTGTTGTCTTTCCCAAATAGTTTGCTACTCCGTAGTAATTGTTAAATATCCACTTCCAAACTACTGTAACTGCAACCGAGCCTGTTACAACCGGAAGATAGAAAATTACTCTAAAGATTGAAAGTAACTTCCCGTTCATATTATAAACGGCTGAAGATACCCAAAGTGAAAATATAGCTACTACAGGGACTGAAACAACTACTATTAAAAAGGTATTGGCAAGTGCCTTTAAGAATACCTTATCACTAAAAAGATTAGTATAATTGTCAAACCCTATGAATACATCTTTTACATCCTTGCCCATTGTAGAATCAAAGAAACTCGTATATATACATATGAACATAGGTAATATTACGAATCCTACAAAGAAAATAAGACTTGGAAGTAAGAAAAGATAAGCATTTCTTGTTTCTCTTGCGGCAAGAACCTTACTCCTTGCCGAAACTGTATTTGTTCTCAAAACAGTTTCCTCACTTTCTAATATAATTAAGAATGCCATAGCCGCCTCTCAGACTGCAGCATAACTTAGTTTTGCTCTCTAATCCGAGTATTGTGCGGTCTATGGCATAATTTTATCTAATGACTATCGCTTATATAATTATTTTGCAGCTGCGTTAGCTTCCTTATTGCACTCAGTTACAACCTTCTTGATGTCATCTCCTGCTCCAACCTTCTGAAGCATATTCCACCAAGCTGTGCGTGTCTCAGGCCATCCCTTTGTTACCTGATAATAGTCACCCATGTTAGGCATGAAGTTCTTAGTAAACATAGCCATTGTGTCAGCTATCTCTGTTCCTGCATAAACATCTGTTAACTGGCTGTGTACAGGGAAGAATCCTGAAGCCTTTACAGACTCTTTAACCTGGCTGGCATCGTTAGCCATAAAGTCGATGAAGGTCTTAGCTGCCTTAATCTTAGCCTCGTCCTTGTTATCGAAGATACCGAATCCCCAGATACCGCCGCAAAGCTTAGCTGTTCCATCTTCTGAAGGGAACTGCATAGGAAGGATTTCTGAACCATCGTTTGTGGTACCTGCTGCTGCATTATCTGCATTGTTCTGCTGTGAAGCATTCCAGCAAAGTGATACAGCAAGTGTTCCATTACGGAAAAGTGTAATTTCATCACCACCTGCTATAGAAGGATCGAAGTTCACACCCTTTGTCTTCTTAAGTGTCTCAAGAGCCTTAATATTCTTCTCATCATCTATTGTGTACTGTGTATGCTCAGCATTTGTAAATGTTCCGCCATAGAGGTTATTTACAAGGGCTCTTGTTCCCTGGTCTCCACCCTGACCGCTGCAGTAAACAGCGAGTACATTTTCCTGTCCCTTTTTCTGAACAGCATCAACAGCCTTGAGGAAGTTCTCTGTTGTCCAAGTATGCTTTTCAGCATCAAGATACTTCATAGCATCAGCTTCTTCAAACATCTTTTTATTTATTGCCATACAATGTGCAACCATGCAAAGTGGATACTCATAGTACTTACCATCTGTACCCTTGCAGGCAGCTGTAACATTCTCATAGAAGTCTTTAGAAGCATCTGTATAAAGGTCTGAAAGGTCAACCATAAGTCCCTTTGCACCCCAGTTAGCTACAAGTCTTTCAGGTCCTTCCATAACGATGTCAGGAGCCTGTCCACCTTCGATAGCCGTATTTACCTGATCATCACCGTTAGTGTAATCAAGATATTCAACGCTTACGCTGATATCAGGATATTTTGCATTAAAGTTCTGAAGAAGTCCGTCAACTGTTGTAGAATCGCCCCACTTACCAATTGGATATGTCCAAAGGGTAATAGCTGTCTTCTCTCCTGCAGCTGATGTTGTCTCTGCAGCGCTTCCAGGATTGCTAGCTGTACTTGAAGCCTTTGTAGAAGAAGCTGTTGAAGTCTTTGTACTTGCATTATTCTCAGCAGGCTTTGAGCATCCGATAAGAGATGTTGCCATAATAGCAGCAAGTACAAGTGAAGTTACTTTTTTCAATTTCATAAATCTTTCCTCCTTAGAAATGTCTTTTTTAATTTATTTTACAGCAGCTAATGCTTCTGCAAAAGATTTTGTTATAAGCTGCGGTCTTGTAATTATAGAACCGACAACCACACTGAAAGCTCCTAATTCAATCACTCTCTTTGCTTTTTCAGGGGCGCTTACATTACCCTCAGCAATTACATTGTGTTTTGCATTTTTAATGATTTCCCTAAGTATTTCAAAATCATTATCTGCAATTTTAAGGTGCTCACTCTGCTTTGTGTAACCTACCATAGTAGGACTTACAAAGTCAAATCCAAGTTCATCCGCATGAAGTGCTTCTTCAACAGTAGAACAATCCGCCATAAAAAGCTGGTTAGGATATTTTGTTTTAACCTCCTTAAAGAACTCATCTATTGTAAGCCCTCCGGGTCTTTTACCAATAGTTGCATCCATTGCTATTATATCAGGCTTAACCTCCATAAGTTCTTCTATTTCTTTCATAGTAGGAGTAATATAGACATCAGAACCTTCATAATCTCTCTTGACTATTCCAATAATCGGAAGATCAACATTCTTCTGAATCTCAGCTATGTCTTCTTTAGTATTTGCCCTTATTCCGGCTGCTCCACCTTCTTTAGCTGCTAAAGCCATCCTTCCCATTATAAAAGAAGAATGAAGCGGTTCATGTGGAAGGGCCTGGCAGGAAACTATTAGTTTTCCTTTAAGCGAATTTATTCTATCATTCATAATCTGCCTCTTTTATTTCTTTATTTCAATATCTATCTTATATTATAACTTAATTAAAATTATTTTCAATATTATTCTTAAATTGCGAAAGTATTTTCATAAACTTGTAGCTACTTCGTTATTTAGTCAATTTTACCGCTTTGTTTTTTATGCAATATGCACAAATCAAATGAAAGAAGTTTCTCAAATTTAATAATTTTCGAAAACAGTTTCAATTAAATTCTCTAATAAATCTTGCATACCTGACACCTTGAAGATAAATAATCCATCTCAGTAAACTTCTCTTACACTAGTCATAGTATTCGTTTTAAGAGTTTCTTTCTACAGTATAAAAAAAGAGAAACCTGTTACAGTTTCTCTTTTTTTATTAATAATATTCTGCTTATACAAGTTCAATAAGAACTTCCATAGCTGCATCTCCCTTACGGAGACCAATCTTAACTATTCTTGTATATCCACCCTTACGGTCAACATACTTTGGTGCTATCTCATCGAAGAGCTTGTTTGAAAGATCAACAACCTTAGTGTTTTTCTTTCTTCCGGCAGCCTTCTCAGGACGCTCTGTGATAGAGTAAAGAACCTTATTCATCTGTACTCTTGCATTACGACGGGTAGGGAGGTCTCTCTTCACCTCTTTGTCTACTACATCATATACAGCTGTCTTCCTGCCATCTACTACTTCTTTAACAACCTTGCCATTGGCATCTCTACGAAGAACCTTTGACTTAACTGTAACTGTTTCAAATTATCTTTTTCTTTAACAGCAAGTGTGATAAGCTTCTCAGCTATACGGCGAAGCTCCTTAGCACGAGCCTCAGTGGTAACAATCTTGCCATGATATAAAAGCTCTGTTACCTGACTTCTGAGTAAAGCCTTTCTCTGACTTGATGTTCTACCAAGCTTTCTATAGCCAGCCATTCCTATATCCTCCTAATTATTCATCGCCATCATTAAGTGAAAGTCCAAGTGCCTTAATCTTGGCCTTAATCTCCTCAAGAGACTTATTTCCAAGGTTTCTGACTTTCATCATATCTTCATGCGTTTTTCCAACTAATTCCTGAACTGTATTGATTCCGGATCTCTTAAGACAGTTAAATGCTCGAACCGAGAGTTCAAGTTCATCTATACTCATCTCAAGTACTCTTCCTCTTTCATTGTCAGGCTTAGCTACCATAACATCTACTACTTTAGCATTTTCAGATAGGTCAATGAAAGAATTGAGATGTTCACTCATCACTCTGGCTGCAAGGCTCACTGCCTCATCAGGTCCCATTGTACCATTGGTATATACTTCCAATGTGAGCTTATCATAATCTGTCATCTGACCTACACGGGTATTCTCTATATTGATATTTACTCTTTCAACAGGTGTATAGATAGAGTCAATAGGAATCACATCTATCGCTAAATCATCACTTCTTATTCTTATCAGAAGCAACATATCCATGACCACGACCTATATTAAGTTCCATATATAATCTGCAATTATTACCACCGTTAAGAGTAGCTATCACCTGATCCGGATTGGTAATTGTAATGTCTGAATCTGCTTGAATGTTAGCAGCTGTTACAACACCCTCTCCTTCAAATTCAATGTATGCGGTCTTAGGTTCATCAGTCTCACTGTCATTTCTAATAGCAAGACTCTTGATGTTCATAATAATTTCCGTAACATCTTCTTTTACTCCGGGAATAGAACTAAGTTCGTGCTTAATTCCTTCGATTTTAACAGTTGTTACTGCTGCTCCCGGAAGAGATGAAAGCATAATTCTTCTGAGCGAATTCCCAAGAGTTGTACCATAACCCCTCTCGAGAGGCTCTACTACGAAGCGCCCGTATTTCTTATCTTCAGAAATCTCAGCAATTTCAATATTTGGTATCTTAAAATCAAACATTACCAGGCTCCTCCTTTAAGTGTGTTATTCGAATTAATTACTTAGAGTACAACTCGACAATGAACACCTCATCTACAGGAACATCAATCTGATCTCTTGTTGGAATCTCCTTAACAGTTGCTGTAAGATTCTCACGATCAATCTCAAGCCAAGCAGGAACAAGTCTTCCGTTAGTTGCCTCAAGTACATCCTTGATTCTCTGGATTGACTTCTTCTTCTCCTTAATCTCAATCTTATCGCCCACTGCTACTGTATAAGAAGGAATATTTACCTGCTTGCCGTTAACAAGCACCATCTTATGACCAACCATCTGTCTTGCTTCTTTTCTTGTTCTTGCAAGGCCAAGACGGAAGATAACATTATCAAGCCTCAACTCAAGGAGAATCATAAGGTTCTCACCGGTTGTACCATATTTAAGCTTTTTAGCCCTTGCAAAATTGTTTCTGAAAGGCTTCTCTAATACGCCGTAAATGAACTTAGCTTTCTGTTTTTCACGAAGCTGAGCACCATATTCGCTTATTTTTCTTCTGCTGTTACCTGCAGTTCTGTTGGACTTCTTATCAAGTCCCATAACCATTGGTTCTATGCCGAGAGCCCTGCATCTCTTTAATACAGGCACCATATCTCTTGCCATTTATTTTTCCTCCTAAAATAATCTACCTGGAATTAAACTCTTCTACGCTTTGGTGGCCTACATCCGTTATGAGGTACCGGAGTAACATCCTTTATGCTGGTTACCTGAATTCCACAAGCCTCTAAAGCACGAATAGCTGCTTCTCTACCTGCACCAGGTCCCTTAACCATAACCTCAACAGACTTTAATCCATGAACAACAGCAGCCTTTGCTGCAGTCTCTGCTGCCATCTGAGCAGCGTAAGGGGTAGACTTTCTGGAACCTCTGAAACCAAGTCCGCCTGCACTTGCCCATGAAAGAGCATTGCCTTCAGAATCTGTTAATGTAACTATTGTATTATTAAATGATGACTGAATGTGTGCCTGTCCGCGCTCGACATTCTTTTTCACACGCTTCTTTGTCACTTTTTTTGCTGCACCTTTTGCACTAGCCATGACCTAAGAATCCTCCTTTAATTATTTCTTCTTATTTGCGATGGTCTTCTTTGGACCTTTTCTTGTCCTTGCGTTGTTCTTTGTGTTCTGTCCACGGACAGGAAGTCCCTTTCTATGACGAACACCTCTGTAACAACCAATTTCCTGAAGTCTCTTGATATTCATAGCTACTTCACGACGAAGATCACCTTCAACCAGAACGGATTCTTCAATCACATCACGGATTTTTCCAACCTGTTCGTCAGAAAGATCCTTGCAACGAATGTCCGGATCAACAGCTGCTTTTGTTAAAATTTCATTAGATTTAGCTCTACCAATACCATAGATATAAGTAAGACCAATCTCTACACGCTTCTCTCTTGGTAAATCGACACCACTAATACGAGCCATTAGCGTTTAACCTCCATTATTTTTTCAATTATTAGTAACAATATATGTGAAATTTGGTTTTGGAATGATGATTTCCTCTACCCAGCCGCTTTAAACCGTACAACGAAATGATGAATTTCGAGGAGAAGAAAAATTTTCTTCATATATAAGCCAAAGCTTATAAATACGGTATCACAGATATGACCGGCTCACATTTCCGGCGATATCCATAACGCAGAAAGCAAGACTCCTAATTATTAATCTTAATCAGAATTATCCCTGTCTCTGCTTGTGTTTTGGGTTCTCACAGATGATTCTGATAGCACCCTTTCTCTTGATAACCTTGCATTTTTCGCAAATAGGTTTCACAGATGACCTAACTTTCATTTCGAAAACTCCTTTCTGAATAAAGTCCACTATATATAATAACACAGTCCACTGCAAGTTTCAAGTAGAAATTTTAGAAAATTTTTACTCCCACACAGCCTTCTCAAACTATTAATTTTCTACCCCTCTCCTATCTTCTCTTTCCTTTTTTTCCTTATCATAAAGTAAAATCTTATTCTTCCAAATTCTCGAAAGTCCCACTTCACATCTCCTGTCAGCCAGTCCAAATTCATATCTTAATATTTTCCCGAAATACCTGCTCAGCTTTTCAGCTCCATATACATTTAAGTGTAATCCTTTATCATAAGTATCTGTATTAAAATCAAGACCGGCCTCCTCTATATGTTCAAGTAAATTAATATAAGTAAGTTTATTTTCATTTGCATACTCTGCAATTTGCTTATCCCACTGCTCATACCAATAAGGATATAAGACCGGAGCCTTAATTAAAACAAGTTCCACGCCATTATCTTTACATAGCTTCACCATCTTATCCAAATAGGCATATGAGACATCACTAAACTTATACTTTGTTAGAGGCCTCGGCCTTGGCATCTTCCCTACGGCTCTTATATCAGCATTCATAAGATAGCCGTTATTTGAAATGCAGGGCTTATGAAAAATATATTTAAAATCCTGTTTTGAAAGTTCACTCCATCTTGAATGAAATCTCAAGATAGGAAATACATACTCAATCATCTTTTCATCAGGAAGCATAGATGCATAAATTGCATCCACTTTTTCTTTCGACCACCTCATCCCATCCAAGGTCATCCTATTATAACTTTCCTTTTGCGGGGTTCCATATTTCATGGCCAGAACATTATAAACTACCACCTTGGGTTTCTCTTTCTTAAGCATTTCTTTTAGAAGATAATATGACTGCCAGATAAGCTGTTTGGCACTGCCTCTAATATAACTGTTTATCCCATATTCCTCCCACAAGACCTTTGGAGAAAAGTTTTCATAGACTTCACAATCTCCTATGAATAGTACATCATGATTATTTTCTTCCTTATAGTACTCCGAAACTAAGGCTCCCTCAGGAATATCCTCTACATACTTAGGCATTAGCAAACACTGTAATACATAAAGAATTACAAACATTAGGATGATTCCTGAAACCATATAAACTGCTTTCTTCATTCCTACTCCTAAAACCTGTTATAAATAAACTGAGAAGAATCATAGCCTATTCCATAGGCTCCAAAGATTAAAACCACTATAAATACAGCCCCCAAACCTGTATACCATATCCAAGCCTTTTTAGACAAAATTCTATCTCTTATATCGCCGCCTCTATTTAACATACTCACAATGAAGAGAATGATGACACCTGCTCCAACCACTGCAAATTGGACCATATCAAGCCCCAATTTTTCTTTTCCTATCAAATGCCAGTTATTCACAGTAAAGATGCTAAAATAAGTCTTAAAGGCAAGCCCCACATCGCCATAGCAGTCAAGCATCCTTACACTGCTCACAAAAAACAGGGTTCTCAGCACACAGAGAGCATCATAAATCCTAAATTTACACTTCTTTATTGGAATATATCTATGGAAAAGCTCATAAAATCCCCGTAATTCCTCAGAAATAAGCATAAATATTCCGTTTAACAAACCCCATACTATGAAGTTCCAACCTGCTCCATGCCAAAAACCTGTAAGAAACCAGACTGTTATTGTTGAAATATATACAGGTACTCTTTTCCCAATATTTTTGCCAAGATATTTTCTGGCAGACCTCGAAATAAAAAGCATGGCATTTGAAACTGATAGCGGATAAAACACATATTCAGTGAACCAGCTTCCCATCGTGATATGCCATCTTTTCCAATACTCTTTAATAGATTTTGAGAAGTATGGCCTGATAAAGTTCTCTTCAGTTTTTATTCCAAGCATTTCTGCAATTGCAATAGTAATATCTATGCCTCCTGTAAAATCAGCATAAATCTGAATTGAATAAAATACCATGCCTAAAAAAGCAAAACTTCCATTGTATTTTTCAGGTTCTGCAGCTATAGTTACTACAGCCGTCATTATCCTGTCTGCTATAACAACTTTTTTAAAATATCCCCATAGAAGCCTGTATAAGCCTCTTACAAACCTTCTTTCACTGAAATCATGTTTCTCAAACAAAGACTCAGAAATAGCATCGAACCTACTAATCGGGCCCTGAATCAACTGTGGAAAAAATGAAACAAAGAGAGCAAATTTACCTAAGTTCTTTTCCGCCGGATATTTCCCTCTAAATACATCAATCAAATAACCTAAGCTCTTAAATGTGTAAAAAGAAATTCCTAAAGGCAGTAATAAATCCACAAATCCCAGCGGCTTCCTTCCTAGAATACCATTCCAAATAAAATTTACATTGTTTATCATAAAATTAGTGTATTTAGGAATTCCAAGCAAGACAAGACCTATGAAAAGCCCAAGGCAAAACCATCTTTTTTGAATCTTGCCTATCCGTTTTTTTTCATCCTTAAATCCTTGTTTATCTAATACCTTTTTTTTCTCTTTTAACCCATCATGTAGTTTGCTTATTTTTAGTGCAGTTAAATAAACTGATACTGTAACTCCTGAAATATATAAAAGATATTCTTTTCCCGACAAATAATAAAACAATAAACTTACAAATAACAAAAACTGCCATTGAAATCTTTTAAAAAGAGTATAGTAACCTATCACAACCGAACATAAAAAAGCAATGAATTCATAGGATACAAACTGCATGACCTACTCCAATTCCTGAATCAGCCTGAATAAAGCTTCTGCAGAATTAAAATTGTCCGGCACTATCTCATTTGCAGGTATTTTTTTATATCAAAGCTGTCTGCAATCTCTGAAATAAGCATAACAATATCCATAGAATCAAAAATCTTAGAATCAATCAGGTTCTTCTCAGTTTCATAATCCACTTCCGGATGAATTTCCTTCAAAATATCAATTAAATCTTGCTTTTCCATTTTATTCCTCTTTATCTCATTATTTTTAATATATTTATTTTATCTATCTTACCTCCTGTCATAACCGGCAAATTGTCCAGTTTCACTACTTTCTCCGGTACCATGTAAGCAGGAAGTTTTTCCTTAAACAGAACCTTTACTTCTGAAACTTCCGGATTTCCCTGATAAGCAAAGCAAATCTTTCCCCTTTCTTTATCATAAATACAGACTCCCCTTACCACATTTTCAAACGAATTACCTAATGCTTCTATTTCTTCCAGTTCTATCCTATATCCCATGTGCTTTATCTGATTATCTTTTCTTCCAACAAAAATCAAATCATTATTTTCATTAAAATATCCGATATCCCCCGTTCTATATATCGTCTCTAAAAAAGCTTCATTTAGAGGGTTTTGCACAAAGCTCTCCTTGGTTCTTTCCGGATCTTTATAATATCCCATGGTAAGTGCAGTCCCTCTGATACAAATTTCTCCCTTTTCTCCTTTTACAACCGCTTCATCTTTTTCATTTAATAAGAAGATGCCTGTATTTGGAAAGGGCTTTCCGATAGGAATAACATTTTCTATCTCTTCTATCTTATCCACAACATAGAAACTGCTCATTCCCGTACACTCAGTAGTTCCATAGAGATTAATAAATCTCGCCTTAGGACAGGCATTTTTCCATTCCTTAAAATGATTAAGAGGAAATACTTCCCCACCAAAAGCAATAGTTCTAAGATATTCAGGTTTTGCAAATTCAAAAGCCCCAAGTTTTGTAAGTATAGTGAGTGCTGATACTACAAAGCATATTGTATTAATCTTGTTTTCATTTAGATATTCTATTAGCTTCACAGGACTCATAAACAGTTTTTTAGGAATGAGATATGTTGTAGCACCGTATTTCATAGTGGTGTAAACATCTTTTAAGCAGGCATCTAAGTATAGCGGAGCCTGATTTCCAAAAACTGTTGTTTCATCACATTCTAAAACCTTGCCTAATTCCTCGATATAGTCAATCACACTTCTATGATTAGCAATTACTCCCTTTGGAATCCCTGTAGAACCGGATGTAAAAACAATATAAATAGGATCGGTGTCTATTGCTATTCTTCTAATTTCAGCAAGCTTTTCCGGATTAGGCCTGCCTTTAATCTCATCAAAGCTTATGATTTCTCCTCTAAATCCCAGATTTACTGCCTTTTCTTTGGTAAAACTGTCGCAAATCATAAGTTTTGCATCCGCCATCTTCATAATATATGAAAGTCTTCCATCTGCCATCTCTAAGTCCATTGCCACATGGCAGTTGCCTGATTCTATGACTCCAAGGAAGGCTGCTGCCTCTTCCGGTGATTTTTCCATAAAAACCAATACCGGTTCTTTATATATCTCTTTATCTATGATAAAACCAGCTATAGTATCCGCACTATCTTTTAATTCTTTAAATGTAAGTTTTGAACATTCTCCCACAAATGCTGATTTATCCGGATGTTGATTTACTATGTTTTCAAGGTAGTCAATCACATTATTGATTCTCATCAAATTCTCCTACGAAGGTTATTTCCTTATTTTAACAACTGTTCCATTGCTTAATTATTCGTAACTTTAGACACCTGTATCATCTATAAATTATATCGTAAACACTTCTATTATACTATATAGTTTTTTAAGTTTTTAAAACAAAAATCCATACCAAACTAACCTGTACTGTTTACAGTTAAATTGAATATGGATCTTATCTCAATTAAATCTCAAATATATAAGCTCTAAAGCCCTCCATCTCAAGTCCGGAATTAAATTCTACCTTATCTCCCGTAACAAGGTCTGTAAGACTTCCATTTATATTGTCAAGATGAAAATTAATTCTTGCATTGTTTCCATCTGCATTTACGGCAATTACCATACGCTTTCCATCAAACTCCCGTAAAAATGCACACTGTTTATTGGATATCTGTAAAGTCTTGAAACTTCCATACCAGAGTACAGGTGAGGCATTATGTATCTTAATCAGTTTGGTAATATACTCTGTAAGTTCATTATGTTCCGGCTTATCAAAGGCAGGCCTAAGCGCAGGATCTCCTTCTTTTTTATCCGCCTTAAAGCCCCATTCACTTCCATAATATATCATAGGAATACCAGGCATGGTAAACATAAGTGCATAGGCTAAAGGAATATGCTTCTCCTCCGTAAGAATACTTGCAATCCTTGATACATCGTGGTTGTCTACAAAACTCATCAGATGTTTACCTCTGTATAAGGTCCAGTTGTCCTCACCAAACTGGCGGTTTAAGGAATGCATTATTTCAAACAGATTCATACTGTTAAGGCTTGAATAAATTCCCTTGTAACACTCATAGTTGGTAGCTGAGTGACACATCTCATCATTCATAATCTGATTGTAGTCACCGCCTATCATTTCTCCACCAAGGAAAAACTCAGGCTTCATCTGACCTGTCTCATACCTTAATCTCTTTAAGAAGTCCCTGTCCACCATATAGGCTACATCAAGCCTAAGCCCGTCAATATCAAATTCCTTTACCCAGCCTCTTACACTTTCTATAAGATAGTCTGTAACTGCATTGTTTCTAAGGTTTAACTTAACCAAATCGTAATGACCTTCCCAACCTTCGTACCACAATCCGTCATTGTAGTTGCTGTTTCCACCAAAATTGATGTTAAACCAATCCTTGTACTGAGAATTTTCTCTTTTTTCTAGTACATCCTTAAATCCAAAGAAGCCTCTTCCAACATGGTTAAAAACACCGTCAAGTATTACCTTGATTCCTTCTTTGTGAAGTTCTTCACAAACCTTCTTAAAATCTTCATTGGTTCCAAGTCTCACATCTATCTTTCTATAATCCCTTGTATTATATCCATGTGTATCAGACTCAAAAATAGGTGAAAAATACACTGCTCCTATGCCCATCTTTTTAAGATGAGGAATGAAGTCAATAACCTTCAGTATTCTATGCTCTAAATTCCCATCATTTTCAAATGGTGCTCCACAAAATCCCATTGGATAAAACTGATAAAACACGCTTTCATAAGCCCACATTTATTATTTTTCCTCCCTTAACACAAATATCAGCCTATTTTATCAGATTTTATCAGATTTTGCCACTAATTCTTTTACTTTGATTTTTTCCATTTTTTATAATTATATCCACCATCGGGACTTTTTTTACTTTTTAGTTTCATAGACTAATAAAAATGTTTTCTTTTTTTATTATGACATTTGCATATAATTTAGTAGCTCCTTTTTTATCATCGTGGTGTATGTTGATGCCTATAATTTCTTTATATTTAACAGGAACAGCCAATTTACCTGTAGTATCGGCAACTCCCCATTTATTCTTAAGTTTTACCGCAACAGCTTCATTGCTGTATGGTATTACATCATCATATTTACGAGGTATTATTTGCCTTTTCTTTAGCCGGAGTTACTGACGGATTGATTAAAATAGCTGCTAAAGGTGCTAATACAATAGCCTTTGTTAAAATTTTGTTTAACATAATTCTTCCCCCCTTTTGAAGTTAATTATTTAACCTTCTATTTTCATTATGTGGGTGTCAAAAATATTTATCTAATATAAACTTCTCTCCTATGTCCCACAGTAAGTGCCAAAATGATGAGCTCATTATCATTTATCTCACAAATAAGACGATAATCACCTATCCTATATCTCCAACTGCCGCTTCTGTTTGCAGTCAGACCTTTTCCCTGTTTATAGGGATTGTCTGTTTCTTCAAGATTCTTTTCAATCCAGTTAGCAATCATCTTCTGTGTATACCTGTCAAGCTTCTTAAATTCCTTATCAAATCTGGCTGTAGTTTCTACCCTGTACATTATAAGCCAAGCTCCTTCTTAAGTTCAGAAAATGGACGACTTTTCTTTCCGCTGTCTACATATTCCTTATATGCTTCTTCCCCAACCTTGATATCATACTCATCTTCTATTTTCTCAAATAAAGCTTTCTTAAACGCTTCACCCAAAGACATTGAATTAAGCTTTGCATAGCTGTCTGCCAATGATTTTTCTTCTTCTGTTAATCTTATTGAAAATGCCATAATACGCTCTCCTTTCTTTGTAGTATATTGTACTACTATTGGTGATATGTTGTCAATAAGATATTGATTGGTATGAGAATCATAATAACCCTGTCATATATGGCGGTATGCAGATTATATCATCTTTTACGCTAAGGTTCTTCGGATGAATAATATAACAGTTACCTATACGCTTGCCATACACTTCCTTAAAGCGTGATAATGACTTTGTCGTATATCTTTTTCCTGATTTTACTTCTATCGGAAACATCTTATATTTAAGCTTACTGTTATTAGACAGCAAAAAATCTATTTCCATATCATTTCTGTGCTTTTCTTCATTATAATGTGTATAAAAGTACAGTTTATGTCCATTTGCAGTAAGCATCTGTGCAATCAGATTTTCATAAAGCATTCCTTCATTCAGGGATAATTTATCCATCAGAATCTGTTTATAGACTTCATTTTCCATTATTTCATTCTCATTAAATGCATGGCTTAAAAGCAAGCCGGTATCACACATATAACATTTAATGTATGTTTCAGAAGCATTAAGTGCCGGTGCAATATTAGGATCATCAGTTTTTCTGCATTCGTTAACAATCATGCTATCTGTAAGCCAGAAAAAAGTTTCTGCATATTGTTCTGCAAATGAACCGTTTATAATATTGCCAAAAACCACTCTCTTCTCATGCTTTGAAAGCAGTGCCGGTAATATGTCATAGAGAGCAATTACTCTGGATCTGTATCTGGCATTTATTTTCATAATATCTTCACGATAGAGATTTAATATATTCCTCTTTATCCTGTCCGCTTCTCCAAAATTTTTATGAGATTCTATATATATAGAAACCACTTGTGGCATACCACCAACAAGCATGTATTCCCTTAATAATTGCATTGCCTTTTCATGCAAGCCCCTCTCTAATGGAATATTTTTCAAAAAACAATCCTGTATATATATAGTAAGAGGTTTATCTCCCATTGCAATACAAAATTCTTCAAAATCCATGGGATACATTTTTATAGCTCTCTCTTCAGAAGGAATTACTATATCTTTTACATTCTCTTTTATGGATATAAGCGAACCGGTTTCGATATAATCATATCTTCCGTCAGCCACAAGATATTTAACCAGCTCTCTGGCAGCAGGAAATCTTTGTACTTCATCAAAAATTATAAGGCTTTTCCTCTCCTTTAATTCAACACCATATATATTTTGTAACAGCATAAAAAGAGTATCTAAATTGTTACTAAACCGCGTAAAGTAATCTTTTACCTCATTTGATATTCTTGCAAAATCTATTAAAATAAAGCTTTCGTATTCGTTTTTTGCAAATTCCTGCACTATAGTTGATTTTCCAACCCGCCTTGCTCCTTCAATAAGCAAGGCTTCTCTGCCATTTAGGTTTTTCCACTCTAGCAGTTTTTCATATATCTTTCTTTTAAAAATCAATTTATCACACCTCCACAAGCCCATTTTACCACCATTTCCCAAAAAGCGCAATTTAATATTGAAGCGAATTTTGGTGTATACGCACTTTTATAATGCTATTAACTTTGATGTATACGCAGTTTCAGATTGTGACGAACTTTGGTGTATGCGCAGTTTCAGCTAAATTTAGACTTAGTTAAAACTCAGGTTATGGGATAATATCTGACTTTCTGTGGAAATAATTTATTAGAATAATCATACCGGAATAGTTGTCGCAAACTTGTAAACAAGGCAGAAGCCTCTGCTCCTGCCTTGTATTTTACAAATCTAACCACTATCATTATGCTTTACTTACATTTATTAGCCTACCAAATCACCTTTTCCTATCAGTTTTTTATTCTTACCATTTAAGTCTAACATATAAAGCTCAAATCCACCTTTAACATCTTTTTGCACCAAAATCTTCGAACCTACCACTCGTGCTGCTGAAATGTAATCGCCAGTAAATATAGTTTTATATTTCCATTTCCCATTCTTATACTTACCTGCTTTAAGCACTCCACCTTTAAATGTAAATCTTGTCTTTGTAACAGGATCATACAGGTGTGATAGTATGACTTTTTTCTCACGCTTGCCGGTCTTTAAATTATACCATTTCGTATTCGGATACAAATATTTAGTATAATATATATTCTTTCCTGAAACTCCAATTTCACCATATGTTCCCTTTTTTACAAGTCTTTTGTTTTCGCCATTCATGTCCATTTTATAAATACCTATTTGTTCATAATAAGGTCCACCATATACCTTTACCGCTATATAATACATTGAATTGCCTATAACTAAAAGGGAACTGCCGTTTGCAAGTTTCTTGACTTTACCATTTTTTTATACTTTATAAATTGTGGGTATACCATATCCAGATGGGTAAACTTCACATATCAAATAATTATTTAAAGCCTTAATATTTGTAAAGCCACTATAAGATTCAGTCTTTTCAAGCGTTTTTGCAAAACCAACTTCATTTCCAGTTTTAATATCTCTTTTAAATGCATAGGAGTTTCTAGAGTTAAAACTTCCATTAAGAAGACTGTAATAAATATATTTATCGTCAAATTCTGTAGCAATTGCATCAGCGTTTATATTTGGAACTTCTATTATTCTGGAACCATCTACTGCTCTCTCAGGCATTTTTACTTTTGCCTTAACGCTGTGCTTCTTGCCAGTTACATTTGAATCTGTTTTTATGCTGCTTACATGCTCTTTTATATTCTCTAAGTCCCATCTGTGCCACTCTTTTTTTACTTCTTTAAACTTAGATGCAAATTTTTTGTACTCATTTTTAGATATTCTTTTTGGCTTGCCATTAACTATCTTATGATATTTATTTGATTTTTTTGAACTCATTTCGTCAAATTCATAATGATATGTATAAGCAAGATTTAAATTACCTTTTTTATCTATTCTATAAATCTCATAATCTTTTGTATCAACACCACCGCTCCAAAAGTGCATAGCTCCCATTACATAATTTTTATATAGCTTTATACCATCTGTCGCAAAAATTCCACCTGATTCTCCACTTCCTTGTCCAAAAGGACCATTGACACCAACACCAATAATTTTTGCTTTTCTAATTTTATTTCCAAAATTCAAGTAAACATCACAAGAACTTCTTCCACGCGGAGTAGCAAAAGTTTCTACAATCAAGTCGTCTTTTCCATCGTTATTGAGATCAACAATATTAAATTTTGTATTACTCATACCATCATCGTAATCTACACACCCCTTCTTCAATATCTTTACATATTCTTCCTTTACTGTCTTACTAATCCCTTTGGCATAGGCTGGGGTAAGGTTTGTACCTGATACAAATAGGGCTGTGGCCAGGATGGCGGTTAAAGTTTTTAATTTTTTTGATTTTAACATGATTTTGCTCCTTGTTATATTAGATTATTTAATACCATTTAATTTGATGCTCTAACAACATATTTTATAGTACGGCTTCCATCCCCCTCTCAAAGTCTGGAAGCCACACTTTCCTTACCTGCTTATAAATCCCCACTTGCCATTTAATTTCACTTTTGCAAGTCCTTCGTAGAAATTTCCCGCTCCATCATACTTTAGCGGCACTACCACTTTTCCTGATTTATTTATATAGCCCCACTTGCCATTTAATTTCACACTTGCAAGTCCTTCTTTGAAATAATACATATCATCATACTTTGGCGGCACTACCTCCTTGCCTGATTTATTTATATAGCCCCACTTGCCATTTAATTTCGCCATTACAAGTCCTTCGCTGAAATACCCTACATCTTCATATTCATACTTTAGCGGCACTACCTCCTTGCCTGATTTATTTATACAGCCCCACTTGCCATTTAATTCCACCATTGCAAGTCCTTCGCTGAAAGCCCTTACATCTTCATACTTTAGCGGCACTACCTCCTTGCCAGATTTGTCTATAAAACCCCACTTACCTTTTAATTCTACTCCTGCAAGTCCTTCGCTGAAATACCCTACATCTTCATATTCATACTTTAGCGGCACTACCTCTTTTCCTGATTTATTTATATAGCCACACTTGCCATTTAATCTCACACTTGCAAGTCCTTCGCTAAAATTATCCACATAATCATACTTTATCGGCACTACCTCCTTGCCAGATTTGTCTATAAAGCCCCACTTACCATTTAATTTCACATCTACAAGTCCTTCTCTGAATTTCCATACATTTTCATACTTTAATGGCACTACCTCTTTTCCTGATTTATCTACAAAGCCCCACTTGCCATTTAATCTCACACTTGCAAGTCCTTCGCTGAAACTCCATACCACATCATACTTTAATGGCACTACCTCTTTTCCTGATTTATCTACAAAGCCCTGCTTGCCATTTAATTCCACAACTGCAAGTCCTTCGTTGAAAGCATACACATCATCATACTTTGGCGGCACTACCTCTTTTCCTGATTTATTTATATAGCTCTTCTTGCCATTTAATTTCACCATTGCAAGTCCTTCGTTGAAAGCATACACACCATCATACTTTGGCGGCACTACCTCTTTGCCAGATTTGTCTATAAAACCCCACTTACCTTTTAATTTTACTCTTGAAAGTCCTTCGTCGAAACCCCATACATTATCATACTTTATCGGCACTACCTCCTTGCCTGACTTATCTATAAAGCCCCACTTGCCTTTTAGTTTCACTGCTGCAAGTCCTTCGTCGAAATCCCATACATAATCATACTTAAACGGTATAACCACATCCCCTGTTTTATATTTCTTCTTTTCCCCTACTTCTTTCTTCTCTATCCACCACTTCTTCCCTTTCACATTCTTATAGGTGTTCTGCAGTGGCACAACCTTACCATTCTTTATCTCAAATACTTCCCAGATTACTCCGTTTGGATTATAAGGGATGATATACACTGCTACCAGTCCGTTCTTATCATAGACTTCTACCCTTATATTAAGCCCTGCCATATCCTTAGCTGCATAATTCTTTTGAATACTATTGGTATAGTCCGATACATAATACTTATAATTACCCTTCTTTATATTAGCTATATTTATTACCTCTACATTATTTCCATTCTTACCATCAAGGTAGAGCCTGTTACCATGCTTATCCTTCTTCGCATTTCCGCCTATATAAGCCATGTTGCCCTTCTTTGCCTTGTATGGTGTAAAGAGATAAGAATCAAGATCCTGCTCTCCATCCCAGGAAAGTACTACCTTCATCTCTTTGCCTTTTACAGGCTTTGTTAAAGCTGCCGACACATTCTTATCTTCATCCACTACTACAGTCTTATATCCTACTACATAGCCGTTAAGCCTTATTTCAAGAGTGTATACTCCACTTACAAGCTCTATTACAAGGTTTCCATCTGCATCTGTAGTACCTGTAGTTACCTGCTCTCCTGTCTTATTGTTAAGTCCCTTTCTTGCTATAACCTCTGCGCCTGAAAGAGCGGTCTTTACTGCCTTTTTCTTAACATATTTTACAGTTTCTCCGTCATATACATTTATGCTTACCTTATGGCTGGCTTCTGAAACTGCTACCAGGCTTATCACATCTATCCGGATAACTGCTCCACTCTTGTCTATAACAGCCTTTGCTCCCTCTGTAGTCTGATAGCCGTCTGCTGATACCCTTATAGTATAGCCGTCTTTTACAGGAAGTACTCCTGTAGTATAATAGCCGTTTGCATTTGTCTTTACTGTACCTATTACTTTATCTGAGTGCAAAAACTCTACTGTAGCATTTGCCACAGGATTTCTCTTTGAATCTACTATATAGCCCTTTACTATGCTTTTTTTAGACTTTTTAAGCATGGCATTGTAGGTGTTGTAGGCTGCATTTAACATCCTTACTTCTTTTTTATCATAAGCCTTCTGCTTTTTCTTATTTATATCCAAATAGCTATACTGCTTTACATCTTTTCTGTTTTTATCAGTCTTAAGGCTGATCTCTTCTACATCATTTGCCTTCTTTACAAAACGCCACTTAATCAGGCTGTCATTATTAAAGAAATACCTGTCTCCCGTAAACTCAAAGCTTGCATATACAGGTGTATATATGCTGTCTTTTCTCTGATATACGAAGTTTGGCTTTCCCTTGTCATCATAGTAATAATCTGTTATCTCAAGGTCATTCTTCCTGTGTTCTATGGAGGTTATTTTATGCATCTTTCCTGTTTTTGGATGCTTGTAAACCTCATACTCTATACGGTTGCCATTTTTCTTATTTATCAGCTCTTTTCTTACAAGCTTGTACTTCTTTAACTGACCGTCTTTACTGCTCTTAGTGTTGATATCTTCAAGAGTATAGAAGATTCTCTCATTCCATTCTGCCTTATAGTTTTTGGCATTTGGTTTCCGATTAATCTTATAAATGTCGATTTTGTCTGCATTTGCCGAGTAAAGCTTGTCTGCGCTCTGTGTTGCCGCAAAAGTACTATTGGCAGCAGGCTGTGTAAGCCCCAACAATAGGCTTAGTGCCAGTGATGTTGTAAAAAACTGTTTTTTGAATTTTGTTTTCATACTTTTCTCCTTAATTTTTTAAAAATTAAAAAGACTGCCTGAGAGTTCTGCCCTCAAGCAATCTTTGGTTTACATAGATTATCCTTATTAAATTGTACAAAAACACACAAACAAAACTGAGATAAAGTTAAATTACCTCTGTCTGTCTGTCTGTCTGTCTGTCTGTCTGTCTGTCTGTCTGTCTGTCTGTCTGTCTGTCTGTCTGTCTGTAATAATGCTATCTTTTCTCATTTTCCCTGTCAAGCCCCTCAAAAAATCTTTGGTTATATTTTAGCAGAAATATATGGAATTTTCAAGATATAATGTGACTTTTGCAAAATGTAGTCTACCTTTGTAGTTTTTCAACTTAAATGCAACATGGTGTTGCACTTACTCTGACGGGCGCCTCTGTTGCATTTACATTGAAAGATATCGTTGCACTTACTTTGAAAGTGGTGTTGCATTTAATCTGAAGTACATGGGAGCACTCCAAATTAGCCCTTGTTTTTATTCCAGATATTTGTTTTTATTCATAGGTAACTAAAAATACAACAACGAAAAGACTTCCTATGAACAAAAAGAAACATCTAACAGGCGTTGAACGCATTAAACCCTAAACCCTTCTTGCACAGGGTTTTTCAATCAGAAGTATTGCTGATTTCATCGAGAAATCCCCTTCTACCATTTCAAGAGAAATACAAAAGCATTCACTTGTCAAAATACCTAATTCCTGTGACTGTAATGACTATAACGGATGCGATGTTAAGCATGTATGCGGTTCCAAAGACTGTAATAAAAAATGCCGCTCATGCCACCTTGCCAAAAAATACTGTGAACATTATAACAAAAGAAGCTGCGAACACTGGAACGGTTCCTCTATAAAGCTGTGCAACGGATGTACAAAAAGAGGATACTGCCGTCTGGAAAAACATTTCTACGATGCTAAAAAGGCTCATTTAGCTTACTGCGACACCCTTGTACAATCACGAAATGGTTTTGACCTTACTCTTTATGACATAACAAGGATAAACAGCATAGTCACGCCACACATAAAAAAAGGACAGTCACTTTACCATATAGCCAAGAACAATGAAAGTGAACTTAATATCAGTGAATCTACCTTAAGAAGGCTTGTTATGGCAGGGGAAATGGATGCAGGAATAATAGACCTTCCACAAGCTGTTAAACGAAGAAAAAGAAAGGTTAGAAAAATCTGACACCTATACTCCGATTTTAGAAAGTATATTTCCGAAAACGATGTCCCTGTAGTACAGATGGACTGCGTTGAAGGCAAAAAGGAAGATTCCCAGGTTTTGCTCACGCTTTACTTTACACAGTTTCATATGCAGCTTGTATTCAAACTTAAAGAGCATACTGCAAAATGTGTTAAGGAGCTTTTTGACAGCCTTGAAAGAAGACTGGGAAAAGAACTTTTAAACAGCTATGTACGAAAGTCTTTGTTTGGTAAAAGCCCATATGAGATAGCCATAACCACACTGCCTAAGGAGTTTTTTACAAAACTAAAGCTTAAAATAATAAGTGAAAGTGATGTAAATCTGACTCCAAAACTATTAAAACACTAAACTGGAGTAAAGTAAATACCTTTCAAAGTAAACGCAACACTAAAAACCGTTGCATTTAACCTGAAAGATGTGGTTTCAGGTCTTTTTGCTATACCCTTTTTTCGCCAAAAGCAATAAAATCAAACCAAATTTGATTAAATTCAGTCTGATTTTATTGATATAATTTTATTATTTTATCTAGCAATAGTGTTGCATTAGCAATTTTTATAAAGTGTTGCACTTACCTTGAAAATCTAGCCCATTTACCATATCTGTACAGACCATTGATACTTTTTTTGCTCTTTGCCTTAAATTTTAAGTGTATAGTCTTCTTCTTTATAACTACATCAGCTGAGAATACAGAACTTCCTTTTTTATCATCATGGTTAATCACTACATACTTAATACCATCATATTTTAATGGAATTACCAGTTTACCTGTACTATCATAAGCTCCCCATTTTTTGTCAAGTCTGGCCACTACAGCTTCATCATTATAATTAATTACTTCATCGTACTTTACAGGGATTACAACCCTGCCTTCTTTATTGATATAGCCAGTCTTCGTATCTAGGTTCACCCTGATGAATAACATACCCTCATCGTTGAATATGGCATCATATACGAGTTTACCCTTAGGCTCTCCATTTTTACTAATCAGCCCCCATCTTCCATTTATACATACACCGGCAATCCCTTGATTAAAATTTCCTGCCTCATCATATTTAGGAATTATAATTTCTTCACCTCTAGTATTAATATATCCCCATTTTCCATTCAGCTTAACCCTTGCCCTGCTTTCACTAAAAGAGCCTGCTTCATCATACTTAGGTTTAATAACTTCTTCACCTTCCATATTAATAAAGCCCCATTTGTTCTCTGCTTTTACTGCAGCTAAGCCTTCTCTAAAATATTCTGTTTTGTCATATTTAGGCGGAGTTATTTCCTCCCCTGCTTCACTTATATAACCCCATTTAGTTCCAAGTCTAACCTGATAAGGCTTTGTAAGGTCTTTTACTTCATCATATTTCGGTGGTATAATTTCTTTTTTATCCTCAACTACTCCCTTTTTTCCGTCCAGTACGACTTCAGCTGCAGATCCATCAACTTTTACTATGTCATCATACTTAAATGGTATTATAATCTGTCCATCACTTGTCACCAGCCCCCATTTTCCGTCTTTTTTTACTTTAATCCCAATGAACATAGCCTCTTTAATGTCATCATATTCCGGTGGAACTGTCACCTTTCCTTCTTCATTAATGAAGCCCCACTTACCATCTTTTTTTACTGCAATTACTAATTCTCCAAATGAATATGTTAATTCACCTGTCCACACATCATCATATTTAAAATCTATAATCTTCTTTCCTTTATGGTTTATAAACCCCCATTTTTCCTTTTATACTTTACAGCTTTAATTTCAAAAAGAAATATCTTTTACCTCATCATATTTAGTCCCTTTGGCTACAGCTCATATTTTTTTATTTGTTAAAAAAATATCATTTATTTTTTTCTTTAGCTGAAGAAGTGGCCGGGCTGATTAAAAATGCTGTTAATGGTACTAATAATATAGCTTTTTATTAAGCTTTTTATTTGACATATGCTTCCCCTTTATTTGGAATTATAAACTATAACTTCGCACTTTTTAAAACTCCAAAGTATATATATTTTTATTCCAACTGAACTTACAAAGGCAGACCCTAACATATAAAAAAAGCATTAAAGTTATTGCTCATATTGAAGTTTTTTTCCCTGTTATTTTAAATTGAAATTTATATACTTTATTACCATTTAAGGCTGTATGCACGGCATTCGATAAAGCTTTTAAAAATTCTGCCTGTGTTTTTATATTATTCCTATCTATTTTGGCAAATGCCTTTTTATATTCAGGAATTTTATTATTCTTAGCATACTGCTCACGAATTTTCATAGCCCTTACTTTTGGGTGTTCCTTAATCATAAAGTAATTATACTTTATCTTTTTCTTATAATCATCGTCATCAAGAGTCACATCCACTACATATTTCTTATTTCCCAAAGTTACATTACTCCACGCATGGTTATCTCCCATTACTACTTCAGAATTAATTCCATAAGCTCTACAGCATTCTGTAAACAGCGATGCATAGTGTCCACATACTCCTTTCTTATTTTTAAGCATTATCATTGCATTATTTAAAATTGAGTTATCCATATCATCTTCGGAAAAAGATGAAGCATAACCTTCTTTATATCCTTGCCAGTCATAAGAACCATAATTACATATTCCGTCATGAAACGCCTTTATTTTCTCTTTATCTGTTTTGGCATTTTTTACCAGTCTGGCAGCAAATGCCTTTATCTGTTTCTTTTTTTCTGCTATCTCTTTTCTTTTCTTATCTTCCTCTTTTTTAATCCTCTCTTCTTCTTTTTTTCTTTCAGCCTCTTCTTTTTTCTCTTCCTTTTCAGCCCTTATTTTTCTCTCTTCTTCTTTTTTCTTATATTCTTCTCTCTCTATTCTCTCTTCTTCCTCCTCTTCTCTTCTTTGCTCCTCTTCCTCAAGCCTTTCTCTCTCTTCATTCTCTCTTCGACTTATTTCTTCCCATTCACTTTCTTCTTCCTCTGCTATCCTTGAGTCCTCTTCTTCCTCAAATTGTTCTTCCTCTTCATATAAACTCTCACCTTCTAATGCAAATCCATGCTGTTCAACATACTGAACATTTGCAGAAGCGGCCAGTGGCTGCATACCAATCATTACCGTTGCTGTAGCGGCAACAGTAAAAATAATTTTAATCTTTTTTATATTTCTATACACCGGATAATCCTTATTTTTAATTACATCTGTACTTTTTAACATGTTTTGACTCCTCCCTAAGCCTGATTGCCTTGTTATTTATCTGTTATTATATCACATAATATATAATAAATATACTCTTAACTTTACCAAACGATATTTATCCTAATGAAAAAGGACAGAAGCCTCTGCCTCTGTCCTTAATGCCACTCTATTACTTATCTCTCCAAATAATTCTGCCCTTAGTCAAATCATAAGGGGACATTTCAAGAGTTACCTTATCGCCCGGTAAGATACGGATAAAGTTCATTCTAAGCTTACCGCTGATATGCGCAAGTACCTTATGCCCATTTTCAAGTTCAACCTGGAACATTGCGTTTGGGAGTTTTTCTATTACTGTTCCCTCAATTTCAAGTACATCTGCTTTAGACATTTGTCTCCTTTCCGGTGTCCACCACCATCTCTCTTTTGCAAAGCTTTATTGCTAAAGCCACATCCTCATCATTAAAATTCTCTCTTTTACACTGCTTATCTGCCTTTTTTAGTACATTTCTATAATCTATATTGATAGGTTGTATATGAAGGATGTTCTTTTTCTTAGAGTGAAGCTTAGTATATTTTTTGCCATTTATCAAAAAAACAAATTTCTCATTAATAATATTCACAACATAAAGTTCACCCTTATCATGTCCTGCATTTGACCTAATAAGGATACCCGGTTTTAATTCCATAGCCACCTCTATAAAGTTAATATTTCCGGCTCTCCATCAGTAATTAAAATTGTATTTTCGTAGTGGGCTGAAAAAGAAAAATCCGCAGTATACACTGTCCAATCATCCTCTCCCCATTCTACCTCATAACCTCCCATATTCACCATCGGTTCTATGGCAAATGTCATGTTCTTCTCAATCTTAATTCCCTTGGTTCTCTGCCTGAAATTATAAATATCAGGAGCTTCGTGAAGGTTTTGTCCTATGCCATGTCCGGCTAAATCCCTTACTACAGAGTAGCCGTGGCTTTCTACATAGTTTTGGATAGCTTCAGATATATCATTTATATGATTACCCGGAACCGCCTTCTTTATTCCCTCAAAAAAGCTCTGTTTAGTGACTTCAATAAGGTCAGTAAGTTCAGGAATAATCTTACCTACAGGCACTGTCCTTGCTGCGTCCGCATGAAAACCCTTATAGATAAGACCGGCATCAAGACTTACAATATCTCCTTCTTCTATGAAATGCTCCTTATCAGGAATTCCATGTACAACCTGATCATTAACGGAGACACAGATGGACGCAGGAAAACCGTTATAACCAAGAAAAGAAGGTATGCCGTCACATTTACGGATAAGTTCCTCTCCTCTTTTATCTATTTCAAATGTTGAAAGTCCGGGTTTTATATAGCCTTCAAGCTCGTTAAGTACAAAAGCCAGGCGTTTACCCGCTTCTCTCATTAAACTTATCTCACTTTCAGCTTTAATCCCTACAACCATTATCTCTCCTTTAATTCCAAAATTGTCAGCCTAAAATCTTACATATATCCTCAAAAACTTCATTCATAGGCTTAGTACCATCAACCTCTTTATACACATTTCTACTACGGTAGAATTCCTCAAGCGGTTTTGTCTGAGCGTGGTATACCTCAAGTCTCTTCTTAACTGTTTCAGGCATATCATCAGGCCTCTGAATTAAATCCCCACTACATTTATCACAAATTCCCTCTGCCTTGGTATTGTTATAAACTATATGATAGGTTCTCCACAATTAGGACAGGTTCTTCTTCCTGACATTCTTTCAATTATATTTTCATCCGGAACAACCACATTTACAGCAAAATCAATATTCTCACCTAATTTCTTAAGAGCCTCTTCAAGAACTTCAGCCTGTGGAATGGTTCTTGGATAGCCATCAAGAATATAACCCTTAGCACAGTCATCTTTTGCTACTCTGTCTAACAGAATGCTTACAGTGAGTTCATCCGGTACAAGCTGTCCCTTATCCATATATTCCTTAGCCTTAAGTCCAAGTTCTGTATTATTCTTGATATTATATCTAAATATATCTCCTGTAGAAATATGTGGAAGACCATATTTCTCTGCAATTTTAATCGCCTGTGTACCTTTACCCGCACCTGGGGCGCCAAGCATAACTATTTTCATATAGACCTCCTTAAATAAAGTGTGTGCTCGCACACACTTCGCGCGCGAGCGGTGCCGTAAGGCAAATTTCTCTGCCGAAAGCTGTGCATCCCTCGGAGAGTTATTATTTAATAGGGAATTCCAGAGGAATTACCTATTAAAATAAAGCTGCAGCCGGACTATAACATTCATCTGTCATAACCTGCTACAGCTCCATATTATATGGTATCTTTAATCATTTAAGAAACCTTTATAATGTCTCTCAAGCATCATTGACTCAATCTGCTTCATTGTTTCAAGTATAACACCTACCACGATGATGAGTGATGTTCCACCAAATGAGACATCTGCTCCAAATACTCCTGAGCACACAATAGGAACGAGTGCTGCAATTATAAGACCACAAGCCCCTATAAATATAATGCTATTAAGTACCTTGGTAAGATAATCACTTGTAGGACGGCCTGGTCTGATACCCGGTATGAAACCGCCTGACTTTTTCATGTTGTTTGCAATCTCAAGCGGATTGAAGGTTATTGAGGTATAGAAGTAAGCAAAGAATATAATCATAATCACATAGAGCACAAGTCCCAATGTATACTTAGCCTCTCCCCAGCTGGTGAAGTTACACCAAGCCTGCTGGTTTAATACCTTTAATATCTTCTCACCTAAGGTTGCACCTGCTCCACTCTTTGGCTGAATTCCAAGGAATCTGCAGATAATAATAGGTGTCTGAAGAATTGAACTTGCAAAGATGATAGGCATAACACCGCCGGTATTTACCTTAAGTGGAATATTAGAACCTGAACCACCTACAAGTCTTCTTCCCTGAAGTTTCTGTGCATACTGCACAGGAATCTTTCTAATTGCATCATTTAATACAATGATGTAAATTGTAAGAGCAACAATTACAACTACAATGAGAATTGCTGCTATAACCTTATTGATAACAGTAGTTCCACCTATAACATAAGTCTTAAAGAGATTTATGATGTCTGAAGGCATTCTTGAAACTATGTTTACAAGAAGGATGATTGATATACCATTACCTACTCCTCTATCAGTAATCTTCTCACCTATCCACATAAGGAAGGCAGAACCTGCTGTAAGAGTAAGAGTTATAACTACAACTGAAAGTACTGAGTAATTCTCCAAATATCCTGAACGGCCAAAACCTATTGCCATAGCAATACTCTCTATAAGAGCAAGAGCAACTGTCACATAACGTGTAGCTGCAGCAATTTTCTTCCTTCCGTCCTCTCCCTCTTTCTGTATCTCCTCAAGCCTTGGAATAGCTATGGTAAGGAGCTGCATAATGATGGAAGATGTAATATATGGAGTAATACTTAATGCAAATATTGATAACTGTTCAAATGATCCACCGGTAATGGCATTCAGAAATGAAAGCTGAGTTATCTGAGATAAAAATTCAGATATCTTGCTACGATCAATTCCCGGAATTGGAAGCTGTGATCCAAGTCTGACTACTGCAAGACATAAGAGAGTGAATAAAACTCTCTCTCTTATATCCTTTACCTTAAGAGCATTACGAATCGCTTTTATCATTAGATCACCTCAGCAATCCCGCCAAGATTTTTAATCTTTTCTTCTGCCGAAGCACTGTAAGCGTTTACTTTAACTGTAAGCTTCTTAGTAAGTTCACCATTTCCAAGAATCTTTACACCGTCACATACCTTTTTAATTACACCTGCATCAAGGAGAGCCTGAATTGTTACTTCAGTTCCATCTTCAAAGAGGTTAAGTTCAGATACATTGATAGCTACAATTTCCTTAGAATTTCTGTTGTGGAAACCTCTCTTAGGAATTCTCCTATAAGCGGCATCTGACCACCCTCGAAACCAGGCCTTGGAGCTCCTGAACGAGCCTTCTGTCCCTTATGTCCCTTACCGGCAGTCTTACCATTTCCAGAAGCATGGCCACGGCCTCTTCTGAAATTGTTACTCTGACGAGAGCCTGCTATTGGCTGTAAGTCTGTTAAATTCATGTTCACACCTCCCCTTCTTTAGATTTCTTCTACCTTGAGCAGATATGCAACCTGCTTAATCATTCCTCTTGTTGCTTCATTGTTAGGAAGGGTGTTGCTACGGCCTGTTTTCTTAAGACCAAGAGCTTCAACTGTCTTCCTGTGCTTTGGTATACGTCCAATAACGGACTTAACCAATGTTACTTTTAATTTATCAGCCATTATATTATCCTCCTATTTATTATTCACTATACTATATCTTAGCATTTACAGATCAGAAACGGAAATGCCACGAAGCCTAGCAAATTCTTCAGGAGTCTTAAGCTTAGATAAGCCATTGATTGTTGCAAGTACAACATTCTGCTTATTGTTTGAACCAAGAGACTTAGTTCTGATGTTCTTGAAGCCTGCAAGCTCAAGCACATTACGAGCAGGGCCTCCGGCGATTACTCCGGTACCTTCAGGTGCTCTCTTAAGAAGAACCTCTGCACTTCCAAACTTACCAATGAAATCATGAGGTACACTTCCGTTTTCATCAATTGGAAGTGAAACCATATTTTTAATAGCGTCTTCTTTACCCTTACGGATAGCTTCAGGGATTTCAGCAGCCTTTCCAAGACCTGCACCAACTCTGCCGTTCTTGTCTCCTACAACTACGAGAGCTGAGAATCTCATGTTGCGTCCGCCCTTTACAACCTTGACAACGCGCTTGATGGCAACTACTTTGTCAAAAAGCTCATTGTTCTCAGTATTATTATCTACTGAACGATTCATGTTTATTCCTCCTTCTCTTAGAATTCAAGACCTGCTTCTCTAGCAGCGTCAGCGAGTGCCTGTACTTTTCCCTGATAAATGAAACCACCTCTATCGAAAACGACTTCCTTAATTCCCTTTTCAAGTGCCTTTTTAGCTATAGCAGTACCTACCGCAGAAGCAGCAGCTACATCATTGGTATGCTCAAGACCGGCCTTAACATCCTTTTCAAGTGTGGATGCAGCAACTAAAGTAGCTCCAGCCTGGTCGTCAATGATCTGTGCGTACATATGGCTATTACTTCTGAATACAGCGAGACGAGGTCTTACAGCTGTACCTGAAAGGTGTGCACGCATTCTTCTATGTTTCTTTTCGCGAATAGCGCTTCTTGATGCTTTACGAACCATTCTTTTTCACTCCTTTAATTATTTTTTACCGGTCTTACCAACCTTACGCCTGATAACTTCATAATCATACTTAATACCCTTGCCCTTATAAGGTTCCGGCATTCTCTTCTCTCTAATCTCAGCTGCGTACTGTCCAACCTTCTCCTTGTCAATACCTTTAACAAGAATCTTGTTTGTACCTTCAACTGTTGACTCAACTCCTTCAGGATCAGTCATAACTACCGGATGAGAATATCCTAAGTTAAGGGTAAGTTCTTTTCCGGCTTTAGATACTCTGTAACCTACGCCGTTTACTTCAAGAGTCTTAGTATAACCTTCGGTTACACCAACTACCATGTTATTAATAAGTGTTCTTGTAAGTCCATGAAGAGACTTCATCTTCTTCAATTCGTTAGGTCTTGTAACAACAATCTCACCATTTTCAAGCTTGATTATCATTTCCTTAGGAAGCACTCTCTCAAGTGTTCCCTTAGGACCTTTTACAGTCACTTTATTATTTTCTGCAATATCAACAGTAACACCTGCCGGTACTGCGATAGGCATTCTTCCTATACGTGACATGCCCGCACCTCCATTTTTATTTTTTGCAGATTATTCTGCTTGTTATCAGATACTAATTACCAAACAAATGCGAGAACTTCTCCACCAACACCAAAGCCTCTAGCTTCTTTATCAGTGATAACGCCCTTATTGGTAGATATGATAGCAACTCCAAGACCGCCAAGAACCTTTGGAAGGTCTGCACAGTTAGCATATACTCTATAACCCGGCTTTGAAATTCTCTTGATTCCGTTAATAACCTTTTCATTCTTATCCTTACCATACTTAAGTACGATGTGGATATTCTTAAATCCATTAACCTCATTGATTTCAAAGTTCTTAATATAACCCTCTTTTAAGAGAATTTCTGCGATTGATACCTTCATATTGGAAGCAGGTACATCAACCTCATCGTGTTTAGCCGTATTTGCATTACGGATTCTTGTAAGCATATCAGCAATTGGATCACTTGTTGTCATTTATCTAACCTCCTTCCTAATATTACCAGCTGGCTTTCTTCACGCCTGGGATCTGTCCTTTATAAGCTAATTCACGGAAGCAGATTCTGCAGATTCCGTATTTTCTTAAATAAGCATGAGGACGGCCACAGATTTTGCAACGTGTATATTCCCTGGTAGAGAACTTTGCAGGTCTTTCCTGCTTAAGTTTCATTGATAACTTAGCCATGTTTCCTCCTTAATTACTTTGCAAAAGGCATTCCGAATGCTCTAAGGAGCTCTCTTGCCTCTTCATCTGTTTCAGCGGTAGTAACGAAAATTACGTCCATACCTCTTACCTTGTCTACCTTATCATACTCAATCTCAGGGAAAATAAGCTGTTCCTTAAGACCAAGCGCATAATCACCTCTGCCATCAAAAGCATTAGGATTAACACCTCTGAAGTCACGTACTCGTGGAAGTGCAAGATTGATGAGACGGTCAACGAACTCATACATTCTGTCACCTCTAAGAGTAACTTTACATCCGATTGGCATACCCTCACGGAGTTTAAAGTTTGCGACAGACTTCTTAGCCTTTGTATATACAGCCTTCTGTCCTGTAATTATTCCAAGGTCATTAGCAGCTGTCTCAAGAATCTTAGCATTCTCTTTAGCCTCACCAACACCCATATTGATAACTACTTTATCAAGCTTTGGAATCTGCATTACATTCTTATAACCGAACTTTTTCTGTAAAGCAGGTGCAATTTCCTTATCGTAGGTTTCTCTTAACCTGTTCACTATGAATACCTCCTCTCAGTATTAGTCAATGATATCGCCTGTTGCCTTAGCTACGCGGACTTTCTTATCGCCCTGCATAGTAAATCCAACTCTTGTTACCTTGCCCTTTGCAACATACATAACATTAGAGATATCTATAGCAGCTTCCTCGTGTACGAGACCGCCGTTAGGATTGCTCTGTGATGCTTTCTTATGCTTGTTACCATGTTAACACCTTCAACGATTACCCTTCCTTCTTTAACGGAGATAACCTTTCCTTCGGTGCCTTTGTATTTTCCTGTGATTACCTTAACGGTATCACCCTTTTTAATCTTACTGGTAGCCACTCTTACACCTCCTTATAAAACTTCCGGAGCAAGTGAAACGATCTTCATGAACTGTTTCTCACGAAGCTCTCTTGCTACTGGTCCAAATATACGAGTTCCGGTTGGTGTCTTGTCTTCCTTTATAATTACTGCTGCATTCTCATCGAACTTTATGTAAGAACCGTCTTTTCTACGGCAGCCCTTCTTAGTACGAACTACAACAGCCTTTACAACGTCACCCTTTTTAACAACTCCGCCTGGTGTTGCATCTTTAACGCTGGCAACGATTATATCGCCTATAGAGGCATATCTTCTGGTCGAGCCACCCATAACACGAATGCAAAGAAGCTCTTTTGCACCGGTATTATCAGCAACTGCCAATCTGGTTTCCTGCTGTACCATTACTAGCACTCCTTTCAAATATTAAAAGATGGGATAATTATTTGCTTTCTCAACTATTTCAACAAGTCTCCATCTCTTTGTCTTTGACAGAGGTCTGGTCTCCATAACTTTAACTCTGTCACCTACATGGCACTCGTTGTTAGCGTCCTCAGCGTAAAGCTTACGAGTTCTTTTAACGATCTTACCATACAGTGGGTGCTTTACATTATCTATAACTGCAACAACGATAGTCTTGTCCATCTTATCGCTAACTACCTTGCCGGTACGCACTTTTCTAAGATTTCTCTCTTCCACGAGTATGTCTCCTTTCTTCGGATTAATTACCTAAGTTAGTTAGCCTGTCTTGTTAAAACAGTCTGAATTCTTGCGATATTCTTCTAACTTCTCTAATACGGCTTGTATTATCAAGCTGGTTGGTTGCGTTCTGGAATCTTAAATTGAAGAGTTCCTTCTTTGCAGCAACCAATTCTTCATTAAGTTCAACCTGTGTCTTACCATTAAGGTCCTGAACATACTTTGTACTTTTCATTATTCAGCACCTCCTTCTAAATCTGCTTTAGATACTACTTTACACTTAAGTGGAAGCTTGTGCATAGCAAGACGAAGTGCCTCTCTTGCTATTTCTTCATCAACTCCACCAATTTCAAACATTACTCTGCCAGGCTTAACAACTGCTACCCAGTAGTCAAGGGAACCTTTACCTGAACCCATTCGAGTTTCAGCAGGCTGAATAGTAACCGGCTTGTCAGGAAATATCTTAATCCAAACCTTACCACCACGCTTAATGTAACGAGTCATGGCAATTCTGGCTGCTTCTATCTGATTTGACTTAACCCAAGATGGCTCAAGTGCAACGATACCGAACTCTCCATTTGATATAGTATTGCCTCTGTGAGCAGCGCCCTTCATAGAGCCACGGAACTGCTTACGATGCTTTACTCTTTTAGGCATTAACATTATTTATCGCTCCCTTCCTTTTTGTTGTTTCCCTTAGTAGGAAGAACTTCTCCAAGGTAGATCCAGCACTTAACACCAACCTTACCATAGGTTGTGTCAGCCTCTGCAAAACCATACTCGATGTCTGCACGAAGTGTCTGAAGAGGAATAGTTCCCTCGCTATAGAACTCTGTACGAGCCATATCAGCACCGCCAAGACGACCGGATACACTTGTCTTTATACCCTTAGCACCATTCTTCATTGTTCTTCCCATAGCAGACTTCATTGCACGTCTGAAGGAAATACGGGCTTCAAGATCCTTAGCTATCTTCTCTGCAACTAACTGTGCATTTAAGTCAGCCTTCTTTATTTCTTTAACCTTAAGGTCTACTTTCTGCTTGCTTAACTTCTGAACTTCTATCTTTAATTTATCAACATCAGCACCACCCTTACCAATTACGATACCAGGCTGTGATGTGCTTACGATAACGATAACTCTGTCAGATGTTCTTTCTATATCAATACTGCCTACTCCTGCATCATAGAGTTTCTTCTTAAGAAATTCTCTAATCTTATAATCTTCTACAAGGAAGTCTGCGAAATCTTTTCCGGCATACCATTTTGATGACCAGTCTTTGATTACACCAACTCTTATACCGTGAGGATTAACTTTCTGTCCCATTTGGTCTTAACTCTCCTTTCTTATTACTTCTCGTTAAGAATTACAGTTATATGACTCATTCTCTTGAAGATGCGGTATGCGCTTCCTCTTGCCCTTGGCTGTACTCTCTTCATGATTGGGCCATCTCCTGCGAAACACTCCTCAACGAAAAGGTTGTCGCGGTTAAGACCTTTAACCTCTGCATTTGCAATAGCAGATTTAAGTAACTTTTCTATTACTGTTGAAGCATATCTTGGGTTGTATGCTAATATACCGAGTGCTGTATTTACATCCTTGCCTCTGATCGCATCAAGAACAAAACAAGCCTTCTGAGTTGAAACTCTGGCATAAGATAACTTAGCGTGTGGTCTCATTTCTCTATTATTCTCATTTCTCTCTCTTTTGATCTGGGATCTATGTCCTTTGCCATGGATGTACCTCCTTTCAGTTTTGTGGAAATATTTTATTACATTCTCTTTTCGTCTTTACCATGTCCTCTGTAAGACCTTGTTGGTACGAATTCTCCAAGCTTGTGTCCTACCATATCTTCTGTAACATATACAGGCACATGCTTTCTTCCGTCGTGAACAGCTATTGTGTGTCCAACGAATGAAGGGAAAATTGTTGAACGACGTGACCAAGTCTTAACTACGCTCTTATCACCGGCAGCGTTAAGAGCATCTATCTTCTTTAATAAATGTCCATCAGCAAATGGTCCCTTTTTAAGTGATCTTGCCATGATTAAACCTCCTTATAATCTATTATTTAAGTCCCTTACCATCGCGTCTTCTTACGATTAACTTATTGGACCTCTTATTGCTCTTTCTTGTCTTAAGACCAAGAGCAGGTTTACCCCAAGGTGTTACAGGGCCCGGACGGCCGATTCCTGTTTTACCTTCACCACCACCGTGTGGATGGTCGTTAGGGTTCATGACAGAACCACGAACTGTAGGTCTGAAACCTTTATTACGTGTACGTCCTGCTTTACCAACATTTACAAGTTCATGCTCAATATTTCCAACCTGACCGATAGTAGCACGGCACTCTACAGGTACCATTCTCATTTCTCCGGATGGCATTCTAAGTGTAGCATACTTGCCTTCCTTAGCCATAAGCTGAGCTGCATTACCTGCTGCACGAACTAACTGTCCACCCTTGCCAGGATATAACTCTATATTGTGAATATTTGAACCAACCGGAATTGATGAAAGAGGAAGACAATTTCCTACTCTTACTTCAGCCTCAGCACCGTTCATAAGTGTTGTTCCTACTGTTAAGCCTACAGGAGCAAGGATATAAGCCTTCTCACCGTCTGCATAATGTAAGAGTGCTATGTTTGCTGTACGGTTTGGATCGTACTCAATAGCAACAACCTTTGCAGGGATTCCATCTTTTCTTCTCTTAAAATCAATAATTCTATAAAGTCTGCGTGAACCGCCTCCTCTATGTCTTACTGTAATCTTACCCTGATTGTTACGGCCTGAATTCTTCTTAAGTGATACACACAAAGACTTCTCCGGAGTTGACTTTGTAATCTCTGCATAGTCTAAACCGGTCATATTACGTCTGGAAGGTGTATATGGGCCGAATTTCTTAATTCCCATTATAAAACTCCTTTCATCTTAAGGCATCCGCCCTAAGCCGCTGTTATCGGCTGCGTGCCATACTATTTGTTAATTATAATCCCTGGAAGATTTCGATATCCTTGCTATCCTCTGAAAGCTTTACATAAGCCTTCTTTGTCTTAGCAGTTCTTCCATAAGTTACTCCACGTCTCTTAACTTTTCCATCTGCATTTACTGTGTTTACCTTAACAACCTTTGTTCCTGCAAACATCTTCTCTACAGCTTCTTTAATCTGAGTCTTGGTAGCTTCAGGATTTACAGAGAAAGCATATTTCTTCTCTGCCATGCCGTTCATACTCTTTTCAGTGATGATAGGCTTCAAAATAACGTCATAATATTTAATATCTGCCATTATGCGTATACCTCCTCAATCTTTGAAACAGCATCCTTTGTAATAACAAGGCTGTCATGATTTAAGATATCATATACATTGATACTATTTGTCAAAGTTGTTGCAACTGACTCAAGGTTTCTAGCAGAAAGAATTACATTCTCTTCCTTCTCACCAAGAACGATAAGTGCCTTGTTAGCCTTAATATCCTCTAAAACCTTCTTAGCAGCCTTTGTCTTAATCTCACCAAGCTTGAACTCATCAAGCACGATAAGCTTATTCTCATTTAACTTTGTTGTGAGTGCAGAACAGATAGCTGCCTGCTTCTCTTTTCTATTCATCTTAAATGAATAATCTCTTGGCTGTGGTGCAAATACAACACCGCCGCCTCTCCACTGTGGGCTTCTGATAGATCCCTGTCTAGCGTGGCCGGTTCCCTTCTGTCTCCAAGGCTTTCTTCCGCCTCCACGAACTGCCGCACGTGTCTTAGCACTCTGTGTACCCTGACGGTTGTTAGCAAGCTGTAAAACAACTGCTCTATGCATCAGATGCTCTTTTACTTCTACTGCAAAGATTGCATCATTAAGTTCTAATGTTCCAACTTCTTTGCCTTCCATATTTAATACAGATATGTTTGCCATTTATATTTCCTCCTTCCCGTCAGGTTATATTATTTACTCTTTCTTGTAGTGTTCTTAATCATTACAAGTGCCTTCTTAGCACCAGGAACAGCTCCCTTAACAAGGATCATTCCCTTCTCTACGTCAACTCTTACTACCTCAAGATTCTGAACTGTAACCCTAACGTGTCCCATATGTCCGGCCATCTTCTTGCCCTTGAATACCTTACTAGGATCAGAACAAGCACCGTTAGAACCGGCATGTCTGTGATACTTAGAACCGTGAGTCATAGGTCCTCTGTGAAGACCATGTCTGTGAATGGCGCCCTGGAAACCTTTACCCTTAGATGTAGCAGTCACATCAACCTTATCGCCTGATGCAAATACATCCGCTTTGATTTCATCTCCAGCCTTGTAATTCTCAGCATCCTCAAGTTTGAATTCTCTTAAGAATCTCTTTACAGGAACGCCTGCCTTAGCAAAGTGTCCCTTCTTTGGCTTATTAACGAGCTTCTCACGAATCTCACCAAAACCTACCTGAACTGCGCTATAGCCGTCATTCTCTACTGTCTTAACCTGGGTTACTACAGCAGGATCAGCCTTTAATACAGTTACAGGAATTAACGAACCGTCTTCAGCAAAAATCTGTGTCATACCGATTTTTGTAGCAAGTATTGCTTTCTTCATTTCTTTACCTCCTGTTAATCTACAGCGGACCGGAATTTTCCGGTCATCCTAGATGGCTTAAATAGGAGTTTTCTCTCTATCCATAACCCTAAGGATCTTGCTAAATTTGTTTCCTACTTATTCTTCATGTTGATTTTGATTTCAACACCTGCAGGAACATCAAGTCTTGATAATGCGTCAACCAGTTTCTGGTTAGGCTCGAAAACATCGATGAGCCTCTTGTGGGTTCTCTGCTCAAACTGTTCTCTGGAGTCCTTATACTTATGCACCGCACGAAGTATTGTAACTATCTCTTTCTTTGTTGGAAGAGGTACCGGACCACTAACCTTTGCTCCAGCCTTCTTTACAGTATCAACAATCTTTGCTGCTGAACTGTCGATGAGCTGATGATCATACGCTTTTAATGTAATTCTCATTACTTGACTTGCCATAAAAAAAGTCGCCTCCTTTTCGCACTTTCGTGAATCATCACGTATTTAGTACGACAAGCGGTGACTGTACACACACCCAGGTGTTTCATAATCATAAACATACTGATAATCACACCACGCCCTACTCTGTAGAACATATTAGTTGTTTTCTGTACAGTGACTTGTCGCCAGGTTTACAGACCTTTCGGTCTCTTGACATTCGCTCCACGAAAAACCCAAAACCTGCATTGCAGTATTCTCGGCAACCTCCGCTTCTTAGCTATCATGCCACAACAGTACTATTATATGCTAATTTGCTTATATTTTCAAGTATAATTTACACAAATTTTTAATTTAGTTATTTTGTACGATGTCTCCCATTATTTTTTCAAATATCTTAGTATATATTCCCTGACTATAATGTATTCCATCTGTAGTTTCATTCTCGTAACCATCTGTACCGGCCAATAGTCCGTAAGCATCTATATAACTAACATTATTTAATTCCAGTTTCTTTCTCATAATATCATTGAACTTTATTATATCGTTATTATCTAATTTATACCTGTCCTTATTTACATATGGCAATACAGAAACATAGTGTACATCAACTCCGCTTATCTCATCCAGTTTTATCAGCCTGTGGCACAAAGTCTCTGCAGCAGTTTTACCCAGACTGTTAACTCCAAGCAATACTACTATATCCGTTATTCCTTTTTTTACCACTTCATCCTTAATAGAAATTTCCTTAGCCTTAACCAATGAATTTTTAGCATACTTCTTATTAAACCTTCCTACACTGACGGTTAAATCTTCATTAATAAATTCTATACTTGCTCCACTTTCTGCCAGCCAGTATATACTGTTCTTGTATCTGTTTTTATAATATTCTTCATTTCTGCTCATAAGATAAGCATTACTGTCACCAATTATTAATACCTTTCTTTCTCTCATGTCATCATCTTTAGAGCCTGTTAATTTAGCAGCATTACTCTTATTCTCAGACAAAGCCTCAGTTACCGCCTTAGAATTTTTCTCCTCAGCATTCGAACCGCTCTTAATAAACTCTATATAGAATTCCGGTTTTTTTCTAAATAATCCGTTCTCAGATGCATTTTCATAAAGAAATATTCCAAAGATATTAAGTATTGTAAATGCTAAAAAAAGCTTAAAAAGCCTGTATCTTTTATTATCATCCATTGATACATACCTCCTTAAGCCCTTTAATTACTCTCTAGTGTTTTGTTTCCTCATCCTGTTTTATTTTAAGTTTTTTACTAATCTTCTTCTTTTTTTAGAAAATTTTACTGCTTTTTCTCTTTTTTTCTATCAGGGATAAAATTTTATTAAAAAAATTACATTGTAAACTTTTTGAATAATGAATTCCATCACTTGTACAATTCCTGTAGTTTTTTACAGACTTTGCAAGTTTATAGGCATCAATATATATTATGTCAGTTCCTTTAAATCCTTCTCTGGTCAGCTTATTATGATAGGCCATTACCGACGATCTGTCTTTATACCTGCCCTTGTGTACATATGGCAATACATTTGCATAATATATCCTGCATCCGCTCTTCTTCGCAAGTTTTTTAAGAGTGCTTACAGTTAATTTAGCTGATTTTTCTCCAGGCCAGTTGGCCCCAAGCATTATAACAATATCTTCAATCTTCTTTTTTCTTACTTCTTCAATTAAATCAAAGTTTCTAGACATTGTAAAGGTATTGACTATCTTTTTAGGCATAACTTTACCCATATGAATCTTAAAATCCTTGGATAAAAAATTTATATTTACCCCGCCTTCAGTAAGCCAATATACTTTATCTGCTTTATCCACACCGGTACCAAATTTTTTTCCAAGTGCCATACCATAGGGAATACTGTCTCCTATGATTAATGTTGTTTTATGACTTGGCCTCGCCTCAACCTTTATATAAAGAAGCTGTCCACACATTATTAAGATTGCCGGCAATATACATAATAAAGAAATAAACTTTTTGACCGATCCCCCTCTCATAGCCACCTCCGGTTTTAGTTGTTTTCTGAATAATCCGCCGAATGCAATATTGTTATATCCGGATAATATCTAAACAAAACCTTACCAACTATTTTTTCCTTCTTTACATATTTATTTTTCCAATATCTGGCATCCTGACTTATATCCCTGTTATCGCCAAGCATGAAATAACAGCCCTCCGGCACATTATAAGGTCCAAAATCTCCATTTGGAGGATCATTTAGATATGGCTCAGACAATGGTTTCTTACTATCATTAATGTACACTAAGCCATCTCTTATTTCTACTTTTTCACCGGGAAGTCCTATTATACGCTTTAAATAATTATCCTTTTCATTGTCCGGATAAATAAACATAACTATATCGCCTCTTTGGGGTTCTTCAAACAGATACGCTAATCTGTTTACTATCAGCCTGTCTCCCGGCTGAACTATAGGAATCATAGAACCTGTAGGCACTTCAGCATTTGCATATACAAATTTATTCATCAAAAATGCTAAAGCAAATGCCAAAACTATTAGAAACACATAGTCCCTTATTTCTTTAATAATGCTTTTTTTGTCCCATTTCTTTTTTTCTTTATTGTTTTCTATTTTATTTTCCATTATTTTCCTATCCACCTTCCCGATATTCCACCAGCCTCTATTAAAGTTATCGGATATTGTTCTATTTTCCTAATACTCTGCATGACGCAGAAATGTTAAACGAGGGTAGTATTTAAGCCAGGCCTTACCCACTATTTTTTCTTTCTTAACATATTTATTCTTCCACTTTCTTGCATCCAGACTGTTATCCCTATTGTCTCCAAGCATAAAATAACAGCCTTCAGGAACATTGTAAGGTCCAAAGTCTCCATTAGGTTCATCGTTAAGATAATTTTCTGATAACGGAGTTTCTCTATCGTTTATATATATCAGCCCTTCCCTTATCTCAAGCTTCTCCCCGGGAAGTCCTATAATCCGCTTCAGATAATTCTTCTTCTCATTATCCGGATAAGCAAACATAACTATATCTCCCCGCTTTGGATCCTCAAACAGGTAAGAAAGCCTGTTTATTATAAGCCTGTCTCCAGGCTGTACAATAGGAATCATTGAACCTGTAGGCACCTCTGCATTTGCATACACAAATTTATTCATAAGAAAAGCAAAGGCAAACGCAAGAATTATAAGAAAAATATAATCTCTAATCTCCTTTATCAGAGACTTTTTATCAGGCTTCTTTCTTTTAATATCGTCATTTATTTGTTTTTCCATTATTTTCCAATCCATCTTCCCGATGCACCGCAAGGAAGCACCAATCCATTATTCTTAACCGGAAGCCCTATCTCCTCAGCCATTACCTTACCTCCAAATTTTGAGGTTATTGCAGTATTTAACATATAGCTGAGTACTGCAGGCTGAAGTCCGGTAGTATAACTATTAATAAGGAAGAATTTACTATCCTTGTGTAAGAGTTCAGTACATTTTTTTATGAAAGGATATACTGACTCTTCTATTTTCCAGATTTCTCCTTTTGGTCCCCTTCCATAAGAAGGAGGGTCCATTATTATTCCATCATAATGATTGCCGCGCCTTATTTCTCTTTCTACAAATTTTACACAGTCATCCACTATATAGCGGATAGGAGCATCTTCAAGTCCCGACAGTTTTGCATTTTCCTTTGCCCAGGCAACCATTCCCTTAGCTGCGTCAACATGCACTACCTCAGCTCCTGCCTTAGCTGCAGCAGCCGTTGCACCTCCGGTATAGGCAAAAAGATTCAACACTTTTAACTTTCTTCCTCTCTTTAAGATTATATCCGAAAACCAGTCCCAATTTACAGCCTGCTCCGGAAAGAGTCCTGTATGCTTAAAACTAAATGGTTTTAGATTAAAAGTCAAATCTCTGTAATGAATATTCCACTGTTCAGGCAAATCGAAAAACTCCCACTCTCCACCTCCACGGTTACTGCGGTGATAATGGGCCGAAGGTCTTTTCCATTCTTTAAGTGTCTTTTCTGTATCCCAAATCACCTGAGGATCAGGACGAATAAGAGAATAACCGCCCCAGTTTTCAAGCTTTTCTCCCGATGAACAGTCCAATACTTCGTATTCTTTCCAATTGTTAGCAATCCACATTAGATGACAGCTCCTATTTTTTAATAAAACTGCCACATCCGGTTAAGTTTAAGTACATCATACCCATACCAAAACCTCCACCTGATGTGGCAAAGTAAATTAAACCTTAACTCAAAGAGTAATTTCTCTTATTCAGCTTTTCCTACTGAACCGAAAAGTTCCATCTTCTCTTTAACTGTAGCCTTGATAGCCTCAAAGCCCGGAGCAAGAACCTTACGAGGGTCAAATCCCTTGCTTGCCTTATCCTTATTTGCTTCGAAGTACTCTCTAGTTGCTGCTGTAAATGATATCTGGCACTCTGTATTAACATTAATCTTAGATACACCAAGTTCAATAGCCTTTTTAATCATATCAGCAGGAATACCTGTACCACCGTGAAGTACTAGAGGAAGGGTACCTGTCTTCTTCTGAATAGCATCAAGAGTTTCAAACGAAAGTCCCTTCCAGTTTGCAGGATATACTCCGTGGATATTACCGATACCGGCAGCAAGGAAGTCTACTCCAAGGTCTGCAACTCTCTTACACTCTTCAGGATCTGCACATTCACCCATGCCAATTACTCCGTCTTCTTCTCCACCGATGGAACCAACTTCAGCTTCGATAGAAACACCCATTTTATGAGCCGCTGCAACAAGTTCAGTTGTCTTAGCTACATTCTCATCAATTGGATAGTGTGAACCATCGAACATTATTGAAGAAAATCCTGCATCAAGGCACTTGTAACAGCCTTCAAAGGAGCCGTGGTCAAGGTGAAGAGCAACAGGAACTGATATTTAAGATCCTTAAGCAAACCATTTACCATACCAACTACAGCATTGTATCCACCCATATATTTTCCTGCACCTTCAGACACACCGAGAATTACAGGACTCTTAAGTTCTTCCGCTGTTAAAAGTATAGCCTTTGTCCACTCAAGGTTATTGATATTGAACTGACCTACTGCATAATGACCCGCTTTTGCTTTAACCAACATATCTTTTGCTGATACTAAATACATATGATCTCCATTCCGCACCCTTAGATGCTATTTAAAATAATGTGTTTACTCAACTGTCCACATTTTATCACAACAACGAATAAATGTAAAATAAAAAGTTGATTTTTAACTCTAACATTATGCCTTATTATATTTTCCATCTAAAAAATTGGCAATCACATCTTCTACCGGACTTTTAAGTATCGGTATAATTGCAATTCCACTTACTGAAAGCAAATTTCTCAGTTTTTTATCAACTCCATTGCTTATTATCGTATCTACACCTGCACTCTTAAGTGATGCAACAGCTTCCTCTGCAGACTTCACTTCCAAATAATTTCTATCTAATACTTTTCTACCCTTAGTGTCTGCAATTACAAATTTTACAGCAGCCGCAAGCTTACCAGCCATTTTTTCATTTTCATCAAGAGCAATAGCCAACTTGTGAGTTTCTCCATAATCATCACTATCAATGCTATGGTCTACATTCCTTAGTAAAAACTCAATCGTATCTGCTGTTTCTCCAAGCACATCCATGTCAAGGTCCTCAACCAAACCATTGTCCATAGCAGAGGCTATCCTGCTGTCCATAGGCAGTCTTGAAAGTACCGGTATTCCATATTTAAGCCCTACATCATCGGTCTTTCCCTCTCCAAACGGATAAATAAGTTTCCCGCAATCAGGACATTTAATATAGCTGTAATTCTCAACTATGCCAAGTACCGGTATTTCCATGGTATTTGCCATGTTTACAGCCTTTTCTACTATCATAGACACAAGTTCCGAAGGAGATGTAACTATAATTATTCCATCTACCGGCAGTGACTGAAATACAGTAAGCGGCACATCTCCTGTTCCCGGCGGCATATCTACAAACATATATTCTACATCTTTCCAATCCACCTCAGACCAAAACTGCTTAACTGTTCCTGCTATAATTGGCCCTCGCCACACAACCGGTACGGATTCATCATCTAGCAAGAGATTAACCGACATTACCTGAATACCGCCTTTACTAAGTGCAGGCTGTATGCCGTTTTCATTTGCCTCCGCCTTATCCTTTAACCAAAGCACCTTGGAATAGATGGTCCTGTAATATCTGCATCAAGTACAGCTGATGTATAGCCATTTTTAGCAAAAACAGAAGCAAGCCTTGATGTAACAAATGACTTTCCTACTCCTCCCTTACCACTCACAACTCCGATAACTCTCTTTACTGAGCCTTCATTTTTTAAATCAATTATCTGACTGCTGCCATTATCTTTACTCATTTATACCTCCAAATTTAAGATTTATTTGCATACTTTACCTATCACCTAGCCGGTTTGATTATATTAATCACCCTAATACAGCTTAATTCATTATACATATATATTATGGTGATGTCCTTAATATCTTACCACTTTTGTATAAAAATATTCAAACTTTCCACCGCAATTTTTAAAAATTTTTATAATAGATTTTTAATTTACATTTATGTTATAATTACAAAAGTTTACGCTCTTTGGTAATGTAAAGATTTGAAAGGATAGGTGCTAATGGTTTCCAACGCTAAAAATAAGGATGATAAATCTCAAAAAGATGAAACTACAACTAAGAAAACTGAAAGAAAGGCTGTTAAAAAAACTGAAACCGCTAAAGCTGATAATAATATAGCCATATCAAAAGATGATTTTCTCACAAAATTAGAAGGAATTGTTGAAATTGCAAGAAAAAACAAGGATGTGATTGAATCCGATAGGTTGAATGATTATTTTAAGAACTTAAACATTGATTCCAATCAGTATGAAAAAATTTGTGATTACCTTGAAAATAACGGCATTACAATAATGAATATAAATGACATGGAGGATGATCTTTTCGATGATGCCCTGCCTGAGGTCGATGATGATGCTGACCTGGATATAGGTGATGATATTACCCTCTCCATTATGTCAGATGATCCTGTAAAAATCTATCTTAAGGAAATTGGAAACTATCCTCTTTTAAGTATGGACGAGGAAGTTGAACTTGCTAAAAAGATTGCAGAGGGTGATCAATCTGCAACTGACAGACTTACCGAATCTAATCTTAGGCTTGTGGTAAGTATAGCAAAAAAATATGTTGGCCGTGGGCTTTCTTTCCTTGATTTAATTCAGGAAGGAAACCTTGGGCTTATTAAGGCAGTTGATAAATTTGATTATTCAAAGGGGTATAAATTCAGCACCTATGCTACATGGTGGATAAGACAGGCTATTACCCGTTCTATTGCCGATCAGTCAAGAACCATACGAATTCCCGTACATATGTCAGAAGTAATAAATAAGGCTTATAGGATTTCCAGAAGCTTACTTCAGGAACTTGGACGGGAACCTACTGAAGAAGAAATCGCTAAAGAGATGAATCTTCCGGTTGATAAGGTGCGTGAAATTATGAAAATATCTGCTGATCCTATTTCCCTTGACACCCCAATCGGTGAAGAAGATGACAGCCACCTTGGAGATTTTATAAAGGATGATACTATTATGGGACCTGAGGATGCAGCTGCCTATACTATGCTTCAGGATCAGATACAAAAGCTCCTCACTACACTTTCCGAAAGGGAACAGAGGGTGCTAATACTCAGGTTCGGTCTCCTTGATGGAAGGACAAGAACCCTCGAAGAAGTAGGAAAAGAATTTAATGTAACCAGAGAGCGTATCAGACAGATAGAAGCAAAGGCTCTTAGAAAGCTCCGCCACCCAAACAGAGCTAGGATGCTCAGAGGGTTTGATTCTTACTAAATTTCATGTAAAATAGGACATCTCCAATTAGGAAATGTCCTGTTTTATATTTTCTATAAGTCTATCGTATTTTAGATTCTGTACCCATATTTAACCGGTATTACAATTTTTCCTTTATCATCCACAAAGCCATATTTTCCGTCCTTCTCAATCATCGTAAATTCACCATTATTAACATATCCAAGCATTATCTCATCATACCTTAGTGGAAGAATCATTTTTCCCTTTTTATTAATAAGTCCGCTTTTAGATTTTTGAATATATGCTACTGATTTTTTTGAAGACGGAATAGATTTTGACACTCTTGCCAAGTCTCCTATAAATCCAGTAACCTCATCATAATTTGCATTTATTACTAATTTCCCTTTTTTATTAATAAAACCTCTTTTTCTACCTTCCCACACATAGGCTAATCCACCGCTAAAGCTATCTGCATGTTTATATTTAAGCGGGATAACAATCTTTCCGTTTTTATTAATAAATCCTGTTTTCCCTCCTTTGGCTATAGGTGCTAAGCCAGCAGAAAAGAAACCTGCATCCTTATATTTAAGTGGGATTTTTATCTTTCCGTTTTCATCAACGAATCCCCACTTACCCTTCTTTTCAATCGCAGCTAATCCCTCATGAAAATCATTTATAGAATCATATTCATTAGGTAGTATATATTCACCTGATTTATTAATAATTCCAAATTTACTGTTTTTTTATTTATCCTGACAAGTCCATTACTAATTTTTTTCTGCATTATTGTACTCCACCGGCAGCACTAGTTTACCTGTTTCATCTATACATCCATATTTGTCACCTTTTTCTTACTATAATAATTCCATCAGCAGTACTTGAAACAAAAATCATATTCTAATGGCACAATTTCTTTTTCCATCTTTATTTATTAAACCATACTTATAGTCATTCTCACCATAACTATCCACCCCCGTCTTTACTGCTACTAAAGAAAATCCCCTATCAAAACTTTCTACATAATCATATTTAAATTGTACTGCCACTTCTCCCTTTTTGTTTATATATCCATATTTATTATTCATTTTAGCATAAGATAATCCTTCACTAAAACCACCTACATCTTCATATTTTATCGGTATTACTTCTTCACCTAAAACATTTATAAATCCATACTTCAAATCATCATTCTCAGTTATTATCCCCACAGCAGCTAAATCCTCTTCGAATCCTCTCGTTTTATCATAATTAAAAGGGATTACCACCTCTTCTTTCATGTTTATAAATCCATATTTCCCACCTCTATTTGCTATGAACAATGAACCACCAGTATTCCATAATTCATCGTACTTCGTTGGTATAACTATTTGACCTTTTTTATTCATTAAACCATATTTAAATTGATTATCCGTTATTACCATATAATCATTATAAAAACTATTACTAGTAAAATAATATTTCACTTTCTCCTTTGCTTCTACACTAATTGATGTAAATAGACCACACATCAAAACCGCAATAAGAAAAGTACTTATTTTCTTCACAAATCCAATCTTTCTACTCATAGCATTCCTCCTTGTAATCTCCACTTTATTATTCTTTCGTATTCATATTCTTTCTATATTCTCTTCATGTTAACTAATATTATCCTCCTCCCTCCTTTTTCACATCCATTAGCTTACCATCATAGTAAAACTTCTGTGAAAACTTGATTCCGAGTTCCTTTTCATACTTTTTGATAAGAGGAAGCTCTCTCTCAGTTATGATGCTTAAGTTCCTTCCTACCCTGCCGGCTCTTCCTGTCCTGCCCGCCCTGTGAAGATAAGTATCGGCATCTTCAGGAAGATTTACATGGAAAACTGTATCTACATCATCAAACTGTAAGCCTCTGGCAGCTATATCCGTAGCTATCAGATATTTAAGTTTCCCACGGGAAAATCCCTGCATAGCCTTCTTCCTTTCTTCCCTGGTACGCTCTCCTCCTATGAAATCCACCTGATAATGGTGGTGGGCAAGCTTCTTATAGGTTTCTTCTATATCATAAGTACCATTTACAAAGATAATTGCCTTCCTTGTCCTTATTGCCCCTGTAGTACCACGAAGAATTTCCATTTTGTTTCTTTTTCACAAACTACAAACCAATGTTTGATATTGGCAGGGATTTCTCTTCCACCGTCAGCACTAATCTCCTCTATGTCAGGAGCCCAGGCCTTTGCCCCCTCAAGAGCTGCCTTCGTAGATGTTGCAGAGAACAACAAAAGCTGTCTGTCTCTTACAAGGCATTTGATAAGTTCATCCGTAGTTTCCTTATTGTTCTTATCAAAGAACCTGTCTCCCTCATCAAGCACCAGAGTCCTTACTAAATGTGCTGCAATCTTTCTCTTTCTTATTAACTCTACTATTCTTCCTGGAGTACCTACAATAATCTGAGGCTTCTTTTTGAGGTTTTCAATCTGTCTTATTATGCTTGCATTTCCACCAAGGCAGACTGAATGAAGCCCAATGCCTGTATTCCCTCTGACCAATTCTGCCTGCCTGTGTATCTGCAAGGCAAGTTCCGTGGTTGGAGCTACAATAATAATCTTGTTTTCTCTTTCCACAGATTTATACTTTTCAAATAAAGGCAGCAAATAAGCCAAGGTCTTTCCTGAGCCTGTTGGGGACTGCACAAAATAACTGCCGCCCTCAATTATTTTGCTATAAACCGCTTCCTGAACAGGAGTAGGTCTGTTAAATCTAAACTTCCCTATGCCGACAAGTATCTTTTTATCATTTATAAATTCATTAAATTCCATTATTTAGTAAACCAACTGCCTTTCATACTATACTTAAATACTCTGTATGCCTTCTTTCCATTCTTAAAACTAAAGCTTGCAAGTTTGTTTCCATCTGGATTATATTCTTCAAAACTTCCATTTCCCGCAGAAGCCACAACAAGATATCCTTGGTTAAGGGCAGCATTTCCATTATCATCAGAGTAAGGAAGTTCAATACTGTCCTCCAAACTATAAGTCATCTTATCCGCATCTACAAAGTATTTGTAGAAGAACGAATTTTTCCCACCGGCATTATTATTAAATACCAATATGTGATATTTCTTTTTACCAAGCTTTTCACTTCTATCAACATAGGCTGTACTCTGCTTTTTCTGGCTTATAAAGTCTCCATCCTTACTATAAAATTCATCACCATAAGCGGGCTTCAAATCATTTGTTCCTGAAATAACAGCCTTAATCTTAGGATTTCTAAAAACATTATTTATTCTTATAATAGAAGAAGTATTCTTCTCGCTTACAACTAAATCGTTATCATTTACAAACTGCACCGAGGTAAACTTTAACTTTGAACCGCCCCTCTTATAATAATCCGCAAACAGTTTATTAAAGTTCACTATTTCTTTAGACTTGCCTTCTAAAATATCCACAGAGGATATCCCATCATTACCTCTTCTCTTTGACAAGGTGACAGCCTTTCTTATAGCAGTATTTAAGTCCATATCTCCAACTGCCACAGCTCCATCTTCAAGCGGGATAAACTTCTCAACCTTACCAAATCGGTCAATGACTGCAAATCTCCTGCTGTCCACTGCACATAAATCTTATCATCAATCAGCCCTATATTAGTCTCTGCGGCTTCTCCACCTTTCACAAGCGGCAACTCAGCTCTTATGATACCATAATTGTCATAGAATAATATGTGCTTATCTTTTCTACCTCTGTCGTCTAATCCAAATACAGTATACAGTCCGTCTGAAAGCTGAGTTACTTCCCTCTCATGAGTAGAGTTGATGGTCTTCACAGCAACTGTCTTAGATTCAGGAATATCCAGCCTGTAACCCGCCTTGGCTATCATCTTATTGTTTTCATCATAAATGTATACCGACACATAATTTCTTTCTCCCGGCACCATTCCTATGATTAGCCCCTCCTGTTCAGCAAGAGGCATACCTGTAGTATTGGTATATAAGGAGCCCTGAAAATCCCTATTTTGTGTTTCTTCCTTACCGTCAATTTCCTTTACTGACACCGCATACACAGTGTTTACCCTGAATTTATGCTTAAAATAAATATATAGTCCCGTAGTATTGGTTCCATAAGGGTTTACAATCAAAAGAGGTGCATCCACGGTATAATTCCCATTTTTCTTATATTTATCAATTATGCTCTTTGCTGTCTTTTGATATTTCATTGAATATATTTCAGGTTTCTTAATCTTAAGCTTTTTAGCAACCTTCTTATACATATCCTGTGCAGTAATTATCTCAGGTTTAGCATATTCCACCCTATCAGGCACTGTAGTTTCTGCCTTTTTGATATTATCCTTTGCAGTCTTTGTCAAAAAGGCTGCACCTGCAAGTACCACAAGGAAAAACAAAGAAATTATAAGTGAAATCTTCAACGCTTTTTTTAACATATCTACCTCAACAATCTGCCAATATTTGCATCCTCCGCGAAGTCCGGCGTACTGTAAAGTACAAGTAAATCTGTAATTTTATTTTCGTCTATATACTTCTTAAGACTTTTATTAAAGTATCTTAAATCAAACATTATAATTCTATCATAATCCTTTATTAAAAAAGGTGCAAGACTATGGGCAAAGCTGTCTTTAATAAGAAGTAAGGTCTTGCCTGTATTATTATCCATCTTAATATCAGTCACACTATGGTTTCCACCAAAGAATACAGTATATTTATCCTTCCCTTTTAAAGCATCCATATAATAAATACTGTTAAAAGTCTTATCCTTATCATTATCCCACATCATCTCCGCCTTGTCTATCTCAGGTGAAGAATAAATTGTAATATCATCAGGAATTACTCCACCTGTAATACCTGTATTTACCTTTGAATCATAGGTTCCGAGAAAATCGTTTGATACCTCGTCCGCTTTCAAATCCTCCAAAGCCTGAACTTTAAGTCCCATCTCCTTAGCTATGGCTTCATATCCATAGTAGGCTCCAAGGCTTGTCCAGTGGTGGTCTGTCCTGTAATAAATATATTCTTCTGAATGTTTTTTAAGTATTTCACCCAAATCTATTACATAACTATCTCCGGCTTCCTGTTTAATCTTTGTAATGTACTCAGTTTGATTGTATATAGGTGCAAATGGAGGAAGTTTATCTTTTAAGATTTCTGAAGATGAGGGTGCAAGTGCCACCTGAAAATGGCCTTTTCCAAATTTATCCGCATACATTTTTACAAATTCTGCAATAGATTTAATATTATTTTTTGAAGTCTCCGATTCAAATAAAGAGCCGTCATATTTTCCAAGCAGATAACCGTCTTTACCAAAGTAGACTCCATTATCATCAGTCCTGCCACGAAGCCTCTCTGCAGCAGTTTTCACACCCATAAAAAAGCTTCTTTCAGGGAACTGATCTGTGATAAAGTTTTCATAATCTTTCATAAAACTTCCATCCATAAGCTTAGATGCAGTAAATGTCGGACGCTGCTCCAAATATCTGTTTTCTGACTGTGAAAACTCAGCAGGCTTATGAAGAACCGCCCCAAAGAAAAGGGCAGCTAAAGTCCCGCCAAACACAGCAATTTTAACATTTTCAATAGTTAATATCTTCATATATATCTCCCGTTAGAACCTGAAATATAAGAATGGATTGTAAGTTGATGCTACCAGGTAAGCAACACAAATTCCCAGAATCACTTCAAGCGTAATTATACCAAGTACCCTTAAAGCAGTGTTATTTTTTGCTGTCAACTTTTCAATACACCTCTTAGGCATATCTGTACTTGCAATAGCCAGTATAACTAAAAGTACCAGATTATTAAGTAAAAGGTAGATAAATTCCTCATTTACAAATGAATAGCCGCCTAGTCCGAACATTCCCACTATAAACTCTGCTCCCTTCTTAAATGAATCAAATGAAAAGAGTACCCAGCCAATGATAACAAAGAACATAGTGTAAATATGTCTGACAAACTTAGGCATTTTCTCTATTATTTTCAGTAGAAAGACCTTTTCAATAATCAGGATTGCACCGTAATACAATCCCCAGGCAACAAAGTTCCAACTTGCACCATGCCAAAAACCTGTAAGCATCCAAACAATAATAATATTCCTTATCTGCTTAACTATTCCTGCCCTATTACCTCCAAGCGGAATATATACATATTCCTTAAACCAGGTAGAAAGTGAAATATGCCACCTTCTCCAGAATTCAGTGATTGACTTAGCCATGTAGGGATAGTTGAAATTTCATCAAAGTGGAAACCGAACATAAGTCCCATACCTATAGCCATATCAGAGTAACCTGAAAAGTCAAAATAAATCTGGAAAGTATATGCCAGTATCCCAAGCCAAAAACTACCTACCGACATTTCTGAAGCAGTCAGTGCATTTACACTGTCCCAAAGAAGACCGGCGTTATTGGCAAGCAGAACTTTTTTACCCAGACCGAAGATGAAACGGCTGATACCTCTTGCAAAATCAGCTCTGTTCTCTACTCTTCCCTGCATTTCCTCAGCTACAGTACGATACCTAACTATTGGCCCTGCTATCAGCTGTGGAAATAGGGTTACATAGGTTCCAAAGTCAAGGATGTTTTTCTGTACCTTAGTATCACCCCTGTACACATCAATAACATAGGAAAGACTCTGGAAGGTATAAAATGATATACCTATGGGGAGAGCCAGCTTAATTGCTGCTATTCCTGCACCTGTAAGCGAATTTATAGTTCCTATAGTAAAATTAGCATACTTAAAAAAGCCTAACAGCAAAAGATTGATAGCTACTGCTGCCGCAAGCGAAACCTTTGCCCCTGTTTTCCTGCCTGAAGACATCTGTTTATCTATAATAATTCCGAACACATAGTCTACAGTTATAGTAAAGCACATAAGCAAAATATATACAGGCTCTCCCCAAGCATAGAAAAGTATGCTTGACAAAAACAAAACAAGATTCCTTATACGCTTTGGCACTACAAAGTAAATAGCGAGTACTAGTGGTAGGAATCTTGTAATAAATAAAATACTGGAAAAAACCATGAATGTTACTCCTTTTTGTTGAATAAGCACCCATATCATACCATATTTGCTGTGAAAATAAAAGAGATTGAAAGGGAAATTTTATTAACTCTATAAAGAATCCTGTTAAACAGAATCCACCTCCTGCGGCAAGTCACATAAAAGTCATCTACATGTCTACAGCTGTATGTTCACTAAGAGAATTTTTAATGTAAAATCAAGTTTTGAAGAAGTTTTCTATTACATAAAAAAGACTGCGAGAACCTTAATCCTCGCAATCTCCTTGTAACTAATTAAGCAATTTTTGATTGGATATTTTGTGAAGTCCCTTCGCTGCTCTTTCCACTATAGTCTTAGCTTCTGCTTTTATTAGTACTTCCCTTTATTCCGGAATTATTGTTTGAACTGTTAGTTGTTCCGGATGATTTACTCTGCCCTCCTTTCATACTATTGTTGGAACTGCCTTCGTTATTGGCCCAGTTTCTGCGTCTGCCATTTGGAGGGGCTCCCTCAGGTCTTCCCTGCGGGCCACCGTTACCATTTGGTCCTCCGAAATTTCCATTGCCACCCGGCCCTCCGTTACCGCCTGGACCTCCGAAATTGTTTCCACCATGACCTCCGTTACCCTGTGGACCTCCGAAGTTTCCGTTACCACCAGGACCTCCGTTACCCTGTGGACCTCCGAAGTTTCCGTTACCACCAGGACCTCCGTTACCCTGTGGACCTCCGAAGTTTCCGTTGCCACCAGGACCTCCGTTACCTTGTGGACCTCCGAAGTTTCCGTTGCCACCAGGACCTCCGTTACCTTGTGGACCTCCGAAGTTTCCGTTGCCACCAGGACCTCCGTTACCTTGTGGACCTCCGAAGTTTCCGTTGCCACCCGGGCCTCCGTTACCGTTCTGGGCTATATTACCACCGTTGCCATCCTGCCCGCCATTCATTCCGTTCCCGAAACCTCCCCTGGGACCACCTCCGTTTCCGCCAGGGCCGCCAGGACCACCCATTCCAGTTGATCCGGTTACAAGCTGACTAAGTGTTACTTCCTGTGTAGTAGTTCCTGCTGTTACTGTATAGGTCTCACCCTGCACCATTCCGGCAGCACTGATGATAACGCTGTTGTATTCTTTTGCAGGAGTGTAAGTTGCCAGTACATTGCCCTTTGAATCTTTGATGCTGACTGTACTTCCTGCTGCCTGATTTGATACACTTAACTGTACAACACCCTGGGTAGATTCTGAACCGAAGTTCTCAGTCATACTCTGAATCTCTGTTACTATGAATGTACCGCCTGTGATTGTACCTGTACCGTTATAATCGATACCTCCGTTACCACCCCTGGTTGGACCACTTACATAGGTCTCACCACCGCTTACTGTGAGGTCTCCGTTAGAATCAATTCCATCTCCTTCCGCGTTTACTGTAATCTTACCACCTGAGATATTGATGCTTGCATCTTCTGCCTGCATACTTTCCTTCTGTCCTGTCGTAGCAGAAGCTGTTGCATTGATACCATCATCACTTGACACCACATTTACTTCACCGCCTGAGATATTTACATCCTTACCTTCAAGACCTTCATTACTTTGGGTAATGTCAATCTTACCTCCAACTATATCGAGGTTTGTTCCTGCGTGAATACCGTCATCTGCTGCATTTATTGTAATAGTGCCACCTTCAATGTATACGAAGCCCTTGCTTGTATCATCACTGTTTTCAGAGTGAATACCATCCGTACCTGTTGTAATGTTGATAGTACCATCAGCTATTCTTACACTGTCCTTTCCACTGATACCCTTCTTTGTGGATGTTATGTCAATATTTCCACCTGTAATTACAACATCATCCTTGCCCACTATTCCGTGTGCGCTGGAGCTTATCTTAAGAGAACCGCTTCCATTGATGGTAAGGTCACCCTTTGAGAAGATAACACCGTCTACATTGTTGTCATCAGTAGCTACAAAGGTTCCTGAAGTTGTAAGTGTACTCGTAGTACCATCCTTAAGTGTTACGAAAACCTTGTCTGCCTCTTTTACATATATAGCAGCACTGCTTTCATTGGTAATTGTCACACCATCAAGTACAAGTTGAACCTTAGCAGTATCCGCCACATTGACAATTATCTGCCCTGAGTAGCTTCCTGAAAGGATGTAAACACCTTCCTTGGTTATAGTATAGGTCGAATCCTTTATTTCACTTAGATTAACCTTGGTAGCACTTGATTCATCGTAAGACGCATCTTTGTCACGATCTGTAAACATATCTGCCTTCACTGTCCCTGTCGCAGTAGAGGAGGAAGTTCCTGAAGATGCAGTAGTTGTTGTACTGCCTGTTGTAGAGCTGTCAGTAGTTACACTGGCACCGCTTGTGGTACTTGAAGTGGTAGTTACCACAGTTTTTGTGGCGGTGCCACTATTTGCAGCACCCACTCCGTTACAAGCTGTTACACTAAGTAAAAGCCCACCTGTTAAAGCTATCATCATTATCTTCTTTTTCATAATTTTAGTTTCCTTTCTTATAAGCTGTTTATTGTTATTTTTCTTGTTAATTAAAGTTCTTCTCCACCCATTCCGGGACGGTTTAAGCGAATTTCCAAGTTACCGTTTTTACATCTAAGTGCATCAATAAATTCTTTTTCTATTCCCTCCTTATTCAAGGTTACATCATAACTAAGTTTGAATAAGCTTCCCATATTGGTTGTCTTTACACCAAGTAAGTTTGAGCTCTTGGTATATTTATTAAGTGTCTCTGTAAATACATCTGTGTAATCAAGATTTTCAGGTATTGTTATTGTAAGGCTCTTCTGCAATTTAGATCCTGTAAAAACTACATATCCAAGCTTTGTGTAAATGAGTGTTACTATTCCCATTATCAGTGCAAATGCTGCTGCATATCCTACAAATCCCATACCTACTGCAAGTCCTGTAGCCATTGATAAAAAGATTGCTCCTATTTCCTTCGCCGTACCAGGTACCGAACGGAATCTTACCAGTCCGAAGGTTCCGGCTACTGCTACTCCTGCTCCTACATTGCCATTTACCAAAAGTATTACCATACTTACTACTGCAGGGAGCATTGCAAGTGTAATTACAAAACTCTGTGAATATCTGCTCTTATAGGTATAGACCAGGGCTAGGAAGATTCCTATCGCAAGCGCCGCTCCTATACAAATAAAAACTGATACAGGTGAAACTGCCGTGGTAGTTCCACTGCTAAATAAACTATTAAACATATCCATACTCCAACCTCTCTTTCATGTTTTCTTCGTTGTTAAATTCTACCTCCCTTGCAAATAACCATCTTCTGTTCTTCAATATCTCTGTGTAGGCATTGCCGTACTTTGAAAATGAAACCTTGTAAATGCCGTATTTGCTGAGAACTTCTACCAACCACAATGGGAAAGTATCTGCTGATTTTATTTCGAGTAGGGCCTCTCCGTCTTCAAGTATTGGTTTTCCGTAAACCTCATTGGTTAGACTTAAGTTGTCTTCTCTCCAAAGAATGTTTTCATCAAATGTCATTCGAAAGTCAGGATTGCCTTTATCGAAAAACGCCTGTCTGTCATAACTTAGGAATACTTTTGGCTCTATATCACCATAGAAGTCCAAGAAATAATCTATTTCTTTTCCTATCTGGCTTTCTTTCTCAAGCTTCTTTCCCTTACAAAGATAATCCATTGCTTCTTTTTCTTTAGCTTCAATCCTCCTTTTGTAAACTATTCCATCGAATTTCTTTTTAAGTTCTATGAATACCTTATCCTCTTCATTTACCTTTTTATAACTTCTTACCCTAAGCTTTTCTTTATAAATTGGCTTATCAAGAGAATGTCTTATGAGTAAAAAATCAGGTTTGTCAAAGTAGATATTTCTTATTGTACTTTCGCCGTAGCTGTCTGCCTTCATATAAGGCTTCATTGCTTCAAGTACTGCTTCCTTTTTGTTTTTTTACTTAATAAGAACTTTATTTCAAACCTCTGAAATGTGCCCCTGTCCCATAAGTTTTCCTCCTTTCATTTTTTTATTATTTTTCTCTGTCTTTTTTTATGTGATTTATTTTATGAATACATAATAAACTACGAACCTAAAATGAACCTTAAAGTTTAAAAAAAGATTTTAAAAAAGAAAAAAGCGTCTTACATTGCTGTAAAACGCTGTATAATTTCTAAATAATTTATGCTATAATCAATATGTTGCCTCTCCCACTAGGCATAGAAGGGAGGTGAATTTATGGATTCATTGATAACCTTTTTAAGTTCTGTTGCAGCAGGTATAGTCGCCAACTATATCTGCAAATGGCTGAACAGAGAAAAGAAAAATGGCAACCAGTCTAAAAAGGAATAAGCCACCTTAAAAAAACGGAATAGAAACCCCCAAGAGATAGCAGCTCTTGGGGGTTTTGAATTTATGGCTATTGATAACCTTTCGCCTGTTCACATTATAATACAGATTTATATAAAAAGTCAACATCTCACTTTATTTATATAGCTGCAAAGCCACCTTCAAGGTCCGCAATTATATCATCTATATGCTCTGTTCCTATTGAAAGCCTAATTGTATTTTGCTTGATGTTCTGCTCAGCAAGCTCCTTTTCATTAAGCTGTGAATGAGTTGTGGTTGCAGGGTGTATAACAAGTGACTTTACATCAGCCACATTGGCAAGGAGGGAGAATATCTTAAGGTTATCTATGAACTTCCAAGCCTCTTCCTTTCCTCCCTTAATCTCAATCGTAAATATGGAAGCACCTCCATTTGGAAAATACTTCTTATAGAGCTCGTGGTCAGGATGTTCAGGAAGTGATGGGTGGTTAACCTTTTGAACCTTAGGATGATTCTTAAGGGAAGTCCACAACCTTCCTGGTATTTTCAACATGCCTGTCAAGGCGAAGTGAAAGGGTTTCAACTCCCTGTAAGAGAAGGAAGGCATTAAATGGAGATATTGCAGCTCCTGTATCTCTTAAGAGAATTGCTCGTATATAGGTAACAAAGGCAGCAGGACCAACCGCATCATAGAAGGAAATGCCATGGTAACTTGGATTTGGTTCTGCAATATTGCCATACTTTCCACTAGCCTTCCAGTCAAACTTACCTGATTCAACAACCACACCGCCCAAAGTAGTTCCATGTCCTCCTATGAACTTTGTAGCTGAGTGTACTACTATGTCTGCACCATGCTCAAAAGGTCTGATTAAATAAGGAGTTCCGAATGTATTGTCTACTACTACAGGGGAGTCCGTGTTTATGAGCAAGCTTAGAAACTGCATCAATATCAGGAATATCACTGTTAGGATTGCCAAGAGTTTCAATAAATATTCCTCTGGTGTTATCCTTAATTGCTGCTTCTACCTCAGCAAGATTGTGTATATCTACAAATGTTGTCTCGATTCCAAACTGAGGAAGCGTATGTGCAAGAAGGTTGTAGCTTCCTCCGTAGATTGTCTTCTGTGCAACTATATGTCCGCCGTTTGCAGCCAGAGCTTCGATAGTATAAGTAATTGCCGATGAACCTGACGCAAGGGCAAGTGCTGCGCTTCCACCTTCAAGGGCAGCTATCCTCTTCTCAAGTACCTCCTGGGTGGAATTGGTAAGCCTTCCATAGATGTTACCCGGATCTGCTAAGCCAAATCTATCAGCCGCGTGTTTGCTGTTATGAAATACATAAGATGTAGTCTGATATATAGGAACCGCTCTTGCATCTGTAGCAGGGTCAGCCTGCTCCTGTCCAACATGTAACTGTAAGGTCTCAAATCTGTATTTGCTCATAATGTTAATCTCCTTTTCCAAATGATATTTTTTATATACTTCTGTAACCTACATGAATAAGCTATAGCAAGAAAGCCTTCCAAGCCTTAGCCTGATATCTCACAAATTTTCTTTCTGATAGTAAATAAAATGTATGGCTTTACCATCCTTATTACTTGCGGTTATCTTTGATGGATTTATAATACCATTTAATTTCTCTTTTGAAAAATCGTTTGATTTTATGTATTGTTATAAGTTTTAACTATATGTCTATCTGTTTACTAGGTTTATCTTATAGAGCAGCATTATACTTTTTAAACTTGCACAGGAGCCGGCTGCATACCGGCTCCTTCTTATATTATTCACTTTCTTTAATTTTTCTCTTCTTAAATACAAAGGCTGCAAATAAAAACAGGCATCCTGTGATTAAGTAAAGATGGTCAAATGATGAAGTTCTTCCCGATATTTCGATGATTCCTTTTACAAGGAAACCATTTGCAAATACTGCAAGTGCTGTGTTAAGAAAATACTTGTTTAGTGAATTCTTAAACAAAATGAATACTCCTGCAATAAGTGGGAAGATGAACATCAGTCTCATATGCACCGAGTACTGCCCATAAGAGAACATTTCATAAACATAGGCAAATACTGCAAGGAAGAGGCTAAGTGCTCCGCAAATAATAAGATTTAGTAGCTTTTTTGTTTTTAATATCCAATGTAAACAATGTCGCTCACCTCTCTTTCTGATATATTATGTCCGTTGGTTGTAGGATTATTTATAATGCTGCCGTTAAAGTACATCGTTGATGAACCGCCACCATCAAGGTTGTAAGCTGTAGTAGCACCATACTCCTTCATAACTTCCGCAAGTTCGTAGAGAGAAAGTCCCTCACTCTCGCTTGTTCTTCCGTCAGATACTACTAAGATGTAGTGGTTAGAATCAACTATGCCGATTGCTGTACGAGGATTCTTTGTCATAGCCTGTCTTACCTCTGTATTCTGGTCTACAGTTATATTGCCATTTTCTATAAGCGAAGGTCCAAAGGCAAAGAGGTTTACTACTCCGTCAGCTAGGAGCTGCTCTGCAGTCACATCAGTTTCATAAATTATCTTAAACGAGCCATCCTTATATACTGCCAAATCAGGATAATTGCTGTCACTTCTTACCGTATTTCTGTAAATTACACCATTTTTAATAACATAACCGCTTCTGTCTGCTCCGTAATAATCTCCGTTTACTGCTAAGATAGCATTGTTGTTTGAAGCCATAGATGATGTGGTTTCGGTTACATTTGTGCCGAATGAGTCATAGGCAAGGGCTGTCTTTAAGTAATTTGAGTTTGAGAGTTTGACATCAGCCACATATACAGTGGTATTGTTCTTTCTGACTGTGGTTATTGTTATATCTACATTTCCGTCCTTGTAAGAGGTATCTGTCACAGTCTTTTGGGTTGCAGTCACTGTATTATCAGTAGCTGCAGTATTCTCGGATGCCGTATCTGCCACAGTCTGGTTCTCTGTGTTAGTGCCTGTTGTTGTATCAGTACCATCAGATACAGTATCGCCTGCCCCGCTTGTATCAATATTATCAGCTACAGCATTGCCTGCTCCACCCGCCGCCTCATCTGTAGCAGCTGTATTTCAGCAGCCTGTGCCATGGTGGTGTCTGTGTTTTTTACAACCACAGCCTGAACCTCTGAGATTACAAAGGTTTTTAGCAATACATAACTGTCAAGTGAGGCAACAAGCAGTCCTGCTGCCAGTCCCAAAGCCAGTGGTTTCTTTAGAAATTTCTTATTATGCATGGTTCTTCCTCCTTTTTAATCATTGGTAATCTAGCTATACTTTTTTTCTCTTTTTCGTTTTTCATCTTAAATACAAAGAGCTTTTGTACAGTGAAGCTAATGGCAAAACAAACAAGTTCTGTGATTAGCTTAAGTAAGTAGATATTTCCACCTGAAATAGTATTTAGTCCTAAAAGTATAATGGTATTTAATCCAAGTATACCTGCTGCAAGGCTAAAGTACCTTATGAGGCTTCCCTTTCCTTTTTCACTGTGCTTAAATACAAACTTCTTATTTATGTTAAAATTCAAGGTCCCGCTTATTAGCCTTGCTCCTACATTGGAGAGTACCAACATAAGTGAGGTTGGCAGAGCAGCGAATAACAAACTTAAGAGTCCGTATGCTGAGTAGTCTGTAAAAAATGCAATTATAGAAGAAAGTGTGAATCTAAATATTTCTCCGTATATCTTTAATGCATCCTTAACAGGATTAAAATGGCTGCCACTGTTGTCATCTATGTAAACGGTTTCGATTGGGACTTCCTTTATGCTAAGTCCGTTTTTCTTAGCAAGTAAGAGCATGTTCATTTCATATTCGTACCTGTCTCCGTTTATTGAGAGTAGAAATGGTATGCTGCTTACACTAAAGGCTCTGAGGCCACACTGGGTATCATTTAGGAAAAGTCCGGATACGAGAAAATAAATGTATTTTGTTATAGTATTTCCTACCTTTGACTTAAGAGGAACTTTTCCTGTAAAATATCTTGCTCCTGTAGTTATCGCTGCTTCATCTATCCTAAGACTGTCAGAAACCTTGATTATGTCGCTTACTGTGTGCTGTCCATCCGAATCAGCTGTAACTATTATTCCATTCACGTTAAGCCCCTTTATATAAGTAAAGGCTGTCTTAAGCGCCGCTCCCTTTCCTTTATTGACACCATGTGCAAGTACTATGGCGTATTTCTGCTTCTGCAAATATATTATTAAATTTATCTCCTGAGCCATCATCTACAACTATAATCTGAAATAGATTAAGTGCGCTTACTTCTTCAAGCAGCTTGATTAGTTTTTCATCAGGTTCAAAGGCAGGTATGACTAAAAATTTCATAGGCTTTCTCCTTTCTTTGCTGTTCTTTATGTTGAGGTCATTATATATGGTGAAACTTAAATGAAACTTAAATAGAATATTTTTTTGATTTTTGCTATCTGGATTTATCATATCTTTTATACTCTTGACACTTGTATCTTTTTATCTTATGGTAGAATAAGCAAAAGATCACAAAGGAGAGAATATATGAGGCTATTACTTGCAGAGGATGAAAAATCGCTTTCAAAGGCTGTCAAGGCTATACTTGAAGCCAGCAAATATAGTGTAGATGCGGTATTTGACGGTGAAGAAGCTCTCGAATACCTTGATGTGGATACCTATGATGGAGTGATTTTAGATATAATGATGCCTAAGAAAGACGGCTTTACCGTACTTAAGGAACTAAGGAATAAGGGAAATCTCATCCCTGTCCTCTTACTCACCGCCAAATCCGAGGTGGATGATAAGGTGGAGGGGCTTGATTTGGGTGCAAATGATTATCTGACCAAGCCTTTTGAGCCAAAGGAGCTGCTTGCAAGAATCAGGGCAATGACCAGAAGCCGTATGGCTGAGGGAGACTCTGTGCTTGAATTCGGCAATGTTTCCCTTAACCGTGCAAGCTTTGTACTCTCCTCTAAAACAGGGGAATTTAAGCTATCCAATAAGGAATTTCAGATGATGGAGCTAATGATGAGCTATCCTAAGAATCTCATTTCTGCTGAGAAATTCATGGAGAAAATCTGGGGCTTTGATACCGAAGCCGACATCAGCGTTGTCTGGGTAAATATTTCTTATCTGAGAAAGAAACTGGCTTCACTTGGTGCTGATATCGAAATCAAGGTAACCAGGAATCTAGGCTACTCTCTTATTAAGTCAAAATAGAAAGGACTTCTTTACATCAATGAAAAAAAACAATGCAATTTCAAGACTCAGGTTCAAGCTGATAGCAGTTTCAATGGCTGTAACCCTGCTTATACTGGGGCTTATTGTAGGGGGAATTAACTTTATCAACTTCAAAAAGGTAATTGACAATGCCGACAATACCATAGATTATCTAACTGAGAACTACAATACTGAAGAGACCAGACCTGAACCTCCTGATGAGGGTGGAGATAGGGATGGTTTCAGGCATTTTAATGATGGAATCTCACCTGAGGTAAAGTTTGAAAGCAGATATTTTGTGGTAAGCTTTGACAGTGATGGAAATGTAACCTCCAGCGATACCAGGCACATCTTCGCCATTTCTGATGAATACAGTATTAAAATTGCAAATCAGATATATAAAGGCAGTTCAAATAGAGGTTTTTATAGAAACTTTAGATATGCCAAGGTAAGCTTAAATGGCTATAATGCTGTTATGTGCCTTGATGTATATAATGGTCTATCCAGTGCAAATTACTTCCTTCTTGTAAGTCTCTCTGCATCCTTTATTGGCTGGATTACTGTAATTATCATAGTTTTGGCATTTTCAAAGCGGATAATTGCACCTGTTTCAAAGCTATGAAAGGCAAAAAAGGTTCATATCTGATGCCGGACACGAAATAAAGACTCCGCTTGCCATCATAGAGGCTGACATAGGAGTTATGGAGATAAATGAGGGCGAAAATGAATGGTTAGATGATATTAAAGTTCAGGTACGAAGACTGGCTAGGCTTACAAATGACCTTATTCATTTGTCAAAGCTTGATGAGGGCAGGGATAGCCTTAAGTTCATAGACTTCTCTGTATCAGATCTTGCTAGTGAAACAGTTACTTCTTTCACAGGTCTTGCTACCGTAAATAACAAGAAGCTTGAAGCTAATATTCAGTCAAATCTTACATTAAAGGGTGATACTGAGAGTATAAGGGAGTTACTTACCATTCTCCTTGACAATGCTGTCAAGTATTCTACAGGGGACGGGAATATTAGACTTGAAATAAAAAAGAAGAATGGACACATTATTATAGAGACCTCTAATTCAGCCAAGAACCTGACTAATGAAAATGCTGAACATCTTTTTGACAGGTTTTATAGGGCCGATGAATCCAGGAACTCTGAGACAGGGGGGGCACGGCATAGGTCTTTCTATGGCTAAGGCGATAGTGGAGGCCCACAAAGGTAAGATAAGTGCTGAGGTGACTGGTGATGATGGAAAGCTTAGAATAAAGGCGGTATTATAAGGCTCGCTTAGAATTATGGTTTATATTTCAGCATCATCTGGCATTTTGTTAACAAGTTCAGCATCAGGTGAAATATCCTAGTCTTTAAGTTTTCATATTTGCTTTTACATGCTATAGCTTTCTTTTGGTAATAATAGCTGCTTTTTGATATTTGTAACTTATATAATAGTGAAGGCAATGATTAGTTATTCTTTATGGCATCGATTATCACTGCCTTCTCTCTGTTACTGTGAGCTGTTTGATTGATGCCAACTTTATGCCCGCACCCCAACTTATCTATTAATCTTCTATTACTTTGTACTCTAACAGTTCATCGTTTAATAAATTAGCCAATAATTCACAAAACTTTGCCTTTATTCCACATGATAGTTTTTTTCAAAAAAATTTTTATATTTACAGTATTCCTTGTTTTTCCACCAAACCCCAACTATATGATTCTTCCAAAATAAAGTTGGACGAATAACACCTTGCAACAAATATATATCACGTATATTTTGTGGTTTAAATATAATACTATTTTTTTCTTCTCATATCCAATAACAAAAGGATCAAATCCTGAAAAAAACAATCGTGTCATTATCTCTATTAAAAATCTTCGTAATACTTATCTCTATAATAGAATTCTTCTCCCTGTATATTTAACTTACTATATTCTATTTTCACAAATGTGCTTTTAAGCACTTTGACTTGCTCCATTTAAAAATACATTATATCATATATTGTAACTGGTCCATATGTATTGATATATCTTTTTAATTGTTCTATTTCAGCTTGAATCATTCCTATCTTTATTCTACTGGGTGCAATTTTATATTTTTGTATCTCGAATTCCTTGTAAAACGAGTTCTCCTGTTTCTACCAAAAAAATCTAGGAATTCCTCCCCATGAATTAAATAGTATATCCTTCTCTGTCTTAGTCATCCCCATTTCAAAACACCTATTTATTATATAATTTTTTTCTACAACTCCATTATTAATGCAATCTATCATTATATCACAAAAATAGGATTTTTCTCTTTTTTTGTAACTACAGACTCATCTTCCCAAAAATTCCTTCATATATTTTTGACATCATACCATCATGAATAAAGACAGAACAATCTTTTTATATCATCTTTATGTCATAGTTCCCCTTAATGTCCATGCCTTTAAAAACATCATCTATCTCAAGTTCAATTTGTCTTATTTTTGCAGAATAATTTGCATATGAGAAAAATTGTGCTTGTATCCCTAATAGTTGACTTAATTCAATTCTATCTTCTTTATGTAAGAGACCATGATTTGATAATCTCATACTGATTATATCATCATATCCATTCCTCATCTTCTATTACCTCATCTGTGTAACTTTCCATTATTTTTTTTATGATATTTGGGTCGATGCAATATGGACAATTGTAATTACACATGCGAGTTAAATCAAGTGTAATTATTGACCCCACACACACAAAATTTTGAACCCTGTTAGCTTGTAATTCTTTTATATAACCAATATTTCTTTTTTTGAAAAGATTTTTTTGCTATGGCACAATCTAGAATCATTATTCATATAATTAACTTCCTGAACTTTGATAACTTTTTACCCCCTTTTTCCAAAGGACAATTAAAAAGATCTAACTCCTTTTTACCATATGTTATAATAGCTATTATTATGCCATCAGAAACCATATGTTGTAATGCCAACTCTATTCTTCTTTGATATATTGTGTTACTATAGTACCTTTTTATATTATTTGCATACCAAATTCCCATTCCATTGTAACCATCAAATTGGATAGGCATCTTACACTTAGGTATACCAAATTCTTTCCTGTAATCACCAATCGTCCCACCTCTTGCTATATGAGTATGGCAGTCACCTTTTTCAACATTTTTAATCATTTGCAACGATTCTCTTTGTATTGCTGAAATGAATGTTTGTTTTACCATCCTAATCTCCTTGATATATCAAAATTATTATTGATACATTTAAGAATATTCTTATGTTTTTTTCTATTCTTTTTACTAAGATAATATTCATCTTTATTTAGTTTACCTTTTAATTCGCTGTAATCTTTCGCTAATGTGTATGCGTAAATGTTCAAAAATTCATTTTTTTCTTGAGTTTGAAATGGGTTCACGCATTGATAGCCTCTAATAAATTCTTGAGCATCTTCCCATGTGTTTGAAACAAAAAGCACTTGAGCAAAAACTACCTTTGCAATGTCATAAAGTCTATAATACTTTTTAGCTTCATCAAAATCTATTACCTGGTATGTCTTATTCTTTTCTACAACATTGTTCCATGTATAATCCCCATGGATTATTTGCTTATTATCAATTTCAGGAGTATGTATTTTTCTTTTCAATCATACTTTTTTTAGTGAAATCAACTCTTTGATTTCTGGTGTAATCACCTTATCATATGGAATAGCAGAAAACTCTTGAAATAATAGTGCATTAATGCCAGTGTCTTCCCAAATAAAAACCAATTCTGCTTTGCATTCTCGTTATCAGCATATTTTTGGATTATATAAGGCGTACTACCATAAACTCCTTCAGATTCGATGCTTGGAGCCATTCCTCTTTCTGAGAGAAACTTTTTGTAAAGCAATTGATAGTTCTATTTTATTTTTTATCAAAATACATAAAGAATTTCATTATATATTTATTTTTGTGTTAAATTTATCAAAAAAATATCGTTCACATAACCAGTATTTATTTGCTTTTATATTGACAATAGTATCATTAATGCAAGATTCATTTGATTTAGTAAAGTCCCATCGATCATCTTTAATCCTTTCATTAAGTTCATATAATGCTGTCTTATCCAAATCAAAATGCAACATATGTTTCGCTTGTTCATAATCACACCAGTGATAATCTATATGTTCACTAGATATCTGAATATCTTTAGAATATACTTGCACTGCGTAAGAATAGATGGGTATTACATATTTATTTCCCCAGCATTTTCTAGCCTTTTCTGAAAAATTATCTGCTGAAACATAACACATAGATTCTAACTCTTTATAGTTATTTATTGGGGGAATACCAGCTTCTTCAAAGCTTTCCCTTTTAGCAGCAACCATTGGAGTTTCTCCTTCTTCTCCACCACCTGCTATAAATTGCCATATATTTAGATCCTCTCTTTTAAAAATGCAGTATAGTATATTTCCTCCATCATATAAGAATGGTAAGACTAAAACATTGTATGCAGCCCTCATATACACCTCCATTCTGAAGTGACTTTTTGTCAAAAATTTAATTTTTGAAAATCATAAACTTTCTCTAACTTTTGACAAAATCCTAAAATTAATTTAATTTTTGAACTAATTCTATAAAAGAATCTGTGATATAATTATTTTTTCTGCTTCTGTCATGCTTGGATGAATTGGAAGGCAAATAATGCGATTTCCTAACAATTCTGATTCTCTCACACGACATATACAGTTCTCATAAATATATTTATTATATTCATAAGTAGGATGAGTTGCAATTGTACAATGTATATCTTTATCTTTCATCAATGAAATTAGCATATATAAGTTGTAAAATAAAGTGTCCACTTAAAAGAAAATAAAAAAAGCATCGAGTTACCATTCATGTTATAATTGGATTTGCAAAACAAAAAAATAACGAAAGGTAACTGATGCAAACTTATTATAACAGAGAAAGAAAAAGGTAAACACTTAACGCTGGTAGAAAGATGTATTATAGAAAGCTTGTAGTTTTAGCATGACAGCAATATATCATAAATTCTATAATTTATTAGATAATAGTTTTTCTACCAAATCTCTTACTACCCTATCCTTTGTATCAATATATCCCCAAAAATTCATTCCTCTAAGTTCTCTATGAGCTATTTCTATTTCTTCCCTATTAATTCTAGTTGTTGATTCATTTGGTTGATTTTTCAATATTATCTATAGCATTCTCAAATTTGTATTTTATCTCATTCATAAAGAGTCCTTTCTCACTTAGTGCGATATAATTTTTTCTACCACTATAACTAAATTATTTTAAAACCACATCCCTGGTTGCTGCAAATGTCTTAATCGGTGTCATTTGCAGAGCACCGATAGCTAGGCTTGTTGCCAGCACTGCACTTAAAATTTTGTTTTTTTGTTTTTCATCTTGGTTCTACTTTATTTATAATATTTTTTTAGTACAAACAAATTTATTTAGAAGTTATTCTTCTACATTATCTGCATCTTCTGTCCATACAACTATCCTCGATATTCTGGTATCATTACTTATCAGTTCAAAATAGGTATGTACCTTTATGCTATTGTCCCAGGCATCAGTCCCTGAAAAATCATAGGTATATCCGTTATATTCCTGCCTTAGATTATCTTTGTAAACTGATGTCGGAGCATTATCTACTCCCCATCCTCCCAAATAAGACCTCACTGTATTTACAAAGGGAGATACATCTTTTTCAGTAGGCTGGTAACGATCATAGTAATAATCAAAAAGGTAATCATGGTTTTTCCCAAGCAGTTCAATTATCTCATATCTCATTCCAAGGCTTCCATCATCTTCAGCACCGGTTATTTCTGCAAGCTTATCCTCAAAACTTCTTATAAGATTTTGATTATATGCATATTGGGTTTTATCATTTCCTCTGCCTTTATATACTTCTATTATTCGCAGAGCTTAAAGATGACTTGCTTAAATATAAATCAGTTTCCGATGATATTACTGACGAAGATGTTGCTATCAACGAAGCTGTCTCTATTTTAGATGATTCACTATCCCCTACTTTGCCTTTTTGATTAAATAGCAAAATTAAAACCACCATAAGCATAACTATTCCCAAACCGCCTAACGCAAAGTATTTACGCTGTTTTATCCTGATTAACAAAACAGAGATTATACTGTCTTTTCCTTCTGTAACTGTATACATTTCCTGCAGATTACCGGTAGGTTCTACACCATAGAGAGTGCTGCTTCCCTCTTCCTCAACTTTTTTCCACATTTACCACAGAACTTTACTCCGGCTATAAGTTCATTGCCACATTTATTACAGAACATGTATTTCTACTCCTCTTTATCAAAAGTAACCTCACCAAAGCCAAAGTTTACTGTTAATTTTTATTCTTCCAGTCAAAATGAGCCTCACAACCAACTTCTCCAAGTGAAAAACCTAATAATTCAGGCACTTCACCGCTTATGAAATAATTGTCACCCGAAGTTTTTTTCCACTTCATATTGCCTGCAAATGTTCCATAAGCTCCCATCTGTAATTCACCATCTTCCAGAAAATTCATTTCTATAGGTGTATCTGCTGACTTCCAGCTTCCTATTGGTAATAAAAAGCGTTTTTCCACTTCCTTATAACCAAAGTAACAAGCCACAATAAAAACCGCCAGTATAACAAGCTTAATAAAGCCAGAACCTGATTTTTTTGCTACCGGCTGATTATATGCAACCTGATTTTCTGCATTGTAATTTTGATTATACTGATTGTTGTTTGACTTGTTGTAGGTCATATTTGGCAGTCCGTTATTTACAGCAGTATAATTAGCCGGTTGTCCACCGCTTGGATTATTACCGGTAACAGGCTGATTAAAACTAAATTTCTGTGCTTCTGCCAAGACCTTATTTCCACATTTCCCGCAAAACTTAACATTATCTGCTATTTCATTTCCGCATTTTGAACATCTCATAATTATTTCTCTCCATCAAAGGGCATTGATCTTTTAACCCCCTAGTATTATATTTCCAAAAATTCTCCCAGTTTTTCAATAAATTTCAAAGTATTTTTCTCGCTCGCTATCTTTTCTACAACCTTTTTAGATCTTATCCTATCCTCTAAGCTATCTGCTATACTTCCTCTGTAATTACCTCTTCCACTACCCCAATATCCTTTAAGTTCTTCCCATATATCATCATTTTTAATATTGTCCTGCAGAATACCCTTATATACTTCTTCATTCTGTTTTCTATAATACATATAAAGTTCATAAATTTTCTGCATTATACCTTCCAACAATGCCTTTGACAAATCATCATCCGCATTTTTGCCAAATATTGATTTACTTCTCTCTAAAATATAATAATAAATACGGTCAAGTGCAGAATCATATTCTTTAAATGATATAATTCCAGCCTCATCATATACATTAAAAGAACCATCATAACTACCTCTTCTTCTTACAGAGGCATTTAATGTTGATGGATGTATGGATACAATCTTACTCCTAAGCTCAGAGAATAGCAGGTCATAATTGCTATTTACCTTTGCTTTCCGGTTATCTACTTCCACAATCATTTCCTTAAATAGCTGCATATGAATTTCTTCCAGCTTATTATTTTTAAGACTGTTTATGCTGGCTGATATATTCTGCAGTTCTTCGTTGTAAGCTATATACATATTCTTTATAAAATTCTCTAAATTATTTAATATGTTCTCTCTCTCTTCTTCATAGTCTCCTTTTTTTTCAATAACTAGCTTCCCATCATTTCTTAAGCCAAATAATGGGTTATAGAAGAGCATATTAATCTTATCTAGTCCAACTTTTTCTGAATTCCACTTATCTATAGCTTCATCTTTCTTTATATCTTTACCACTTTCTCTTCCTGTAGCACCATTTACACTTTTCAGTTCATATCCTCTTTCAAGTCCCATTACAATAGTCCTGTATTTCAAGTCTCTTTCCTGAATAGGATATTTTTCTTTAAGCGGGCTTGATGCCAGCCTGTTGCCATAAGTTGCTATTTCATCACAAATAATGCAGAAGTTATTTATATCATCTATTATCTGTGATATATCCTCTCTCGCTACTTCTCCATCCAATCCTCTTGTATCAAATACCCCATTCATATATAGAGGCAGACCAAATTCTTTCCTGTTTAATTTTATAATTATCTTATCAGGATAAGGTACATCAGAAGATTTTCCATCATTTATAGCTACTAAAGTTTCCTTAAGCCATCTTTTTAGAGTTTCTCCCTCTCTCTTTAATATAATATTCTTTCTGTTCTTATAATCTATTTTTCTTTAATACTGCTTCCAATAAGTCTTGTAGCTTATCCTCCTCATTCATCTCTTTTCCAAGTGCCTCTTTTATGTATACTTCATATTCTTCCTTATTTTCATCCCAGTTTTTGCTGCACTTTAAGCCTGCCATATTGCTTATAGCTCTCTTTACTTCACTTGGGCAGTTAATTTTTTCCTCAGTTTTACTGTCTTGCAATATGCTCCTACAGAATTCTTCTACTATATTATTAAATTCTTCTTCCTCAAGAGGCTTAATCTCTATCTCTACTCCAACTCGGTCAAACATCCTGATCTCTGTAGCACAAAGAGTAGTCTTACCCGATGCCGTTTTTAGTAAAGGAATCTTATCTATCTCTCCCTGCTCTTTTAGCTCTTCTTCATCTACTAGTCCCAAAAGATGTGAAATTGCTGTTGATTTGCCTATTCCTGCCTTTCCAATAAAGCAGATATTATATTTTTCTACATTACATATTTCCTTAATTTTTATCTACTCTTTTCATTAAGGATTCGGCTGCTTTCTTTTACCAATAGATGTTTATTAGTATCGGTATTAATTCCGTTTATAACTGACAATATTTCATCACATTTTCTAATTATTTCATTTCTCTGCATATCTTTCTCCTCTTTTTTAAATTTTTTGTATTTTATTTTTTAATATTGTTACTCTAACGCCTTGTTATATATATTTTATCATATATAGTAGGAATTATAACTTCTCCTTCCTGATTTATAACTCCGGCTTTACCATCTTTTATTACTGCTATCAAACCGTCGCTAAACTCTCCTTCATATTCATCTTCATATTCATCTTCATCTACACCTACATCTACAAAACTCACCATTAACCTTTCTGTATTTTTTCCAAAATACTCACTTTCTTCATACTTCGGACTTATTACCTCCTTTCCTTCCTTATCTATATATCCCCACTTTCCATCTGCTTCTACTACACCCAGACCTTCTCTAAAGTCACCTGCACCTTCATATTTAGGACTTACTACCTCCTTTCCTTCCTTATCTATATATCCCCACTTTTCATCTGCTCTTACTCTCGCCAGACCTTCTCTAAAGTCACCTGCACCTTCATATTTAGGACTTACTACCTCCTTTCCTTCCTTATCTATATATCTCCACTTTTCATCTGCTCTTACTCTCGCCAGACCTTCGCTAAAGTCACCTGCATCTTCATATTTAGGACTTACTACCTCCTTCCCTTCCTTATCTATATATCCCCACTTTTCATCTGCTCTTACTCTCGCCAGACCTTCGCTAAAGTCACCTGCATCTTCATATTTAGGACTTACTACCTCCTTCCCTTCCTTATCTATATATCCCCACTTTCCATCTGCTTCTACTCTCGCCAGACCTTCTCTAAAGTCATCTGCATCTTCATATTTAGGACTTACTACCTCCTTTCCTTCCTTATCTATATATCCATGCTTTCCATCTGCTTCTACTACCGCCAGACCTTCTCTAAAGTCACCTGCACTTTCATATTTATGACTTACTACCTCCTTTCCTTCCTTATCTATATATCCCCACTTTCCATCTGCTTTTACTACCGCCAGACCTTCGCTAAAGTCATATGCATCTTTATATTTAGGACTTACTACCTCCTTCCCTTCCTTATCTATATATCCAAACTTTCCATCTGCTTTTACTCTCGCCAGACCTTCGCTAAAATAATATACATATCGATAATTAAGTGATTTTATTAACTTGTCATTAATATCAATTAACCTGTTCTCATTTTCTTCCACTACAAATCTTTCTTCCCATATATAATTTACTTTGTTATACTTTGCTGACATATTAAGCTCTTTTAGTTTGCCATTGTATGCATATATCTTTGCATTACTTCCTTCAAGGACACAAGAAATTATAGCCTCATTTTTTTCCATATTCTTTATCTTAAATATTCCAGATAACAAAGCAGATATTCCTGCTATTATCAAAATTGCTACAATACCTATTATCTTTTTAGGCTTCATCCCCTGTTTTTCACTATTTTGATTCTCACTTGCAACATGCTCTTTAGGAGAAAATTCCTGTGTTTCTTCCAAGACCTTATTCCCACATTTACCACAAAACTTGGCATTATCTGCTATCTCATTTCCGCATTTTAAACATCTCATAATTATTCCCCTCCATTTATCTTAGTTCCACAATTAGTACAGAAATCACTTCCTTTTTCTACTTTCTGACCACAGTTAGTGCAGAAAACAAAATCAGGTACAAAGTTTTCGTCTACTTCCATAGTTTTACAGCCACAATTGTTGCAATATATGCTTCCATAAGATATCTGGCTTTTACAATTAATACATTCCATAAGCCCCTGTAATTGCAGGTAGTTTTTATAGAAAGCCTCTCTATTTGCTTTAGCCTTATTTACCCTGTCTACGAGGTTATTGTACTCTGTATTCTGCTCTTTAATCTTTAATAATTCTTCACTTCCCTTTTCTTCCAGTTCAAAAATAAGTCTGCCAAGGTCTGCTAGGTTTTTACCTATTTCTGCGTCTGCCGAAGCTATACTCTGCTTTGCCATTGTTAAAGGATCATTCTTTACCTCTGTCCTTCCATTAATCTTGTCCATAATTTTCATATTATCTAAAAGTCCCATATTCTTACCTTTCTTTAATTGTGTTGTTTTATTGATATGTAATTCATTTCAGTGATTCCGGATTTCCCTCCTATCCAAGATAATTTAAAAATTAAAAAGACTGCCTGAGATTTCTGCCCTCAAGCAATCTTTAGTTTACATAGATTATCCTTATTAAATTGTACAAAAACACACAAACAAAACTGAGATAAAGTTAAATTACCTCTGTCTGTCTGTCTGTCTGTCTGTCTGTCTGTCTGTCTGTCTGTCTGTCTGTCTGTCTGTAATAATTTTATCTTTTCTCATTTCCCCTGTCAATCCCCTCAAAAAAACTTTGGTTACATTTTAGCAGAAATTTATGGAATTTTCAAGATGTAATGTGACTTTTGCAAAATGGTAAGGTTGTTTTTAGTTTTTCCAGTCTAGAGCATTAACTTTATCAAATTTTCTCTCAGGTAGCACAAGCTTTAAAAGCATATTGTTATGTCAGCATTAAATCTTTCCTTCTAAGCAGAAAATCTATTATATTTAAGTGCACGATACCGTCATGACTCAAATCAATTTTATCAAGTGACATAACATACTTTGGTGATGCATCAGTTATACTGCCATAAGCTCCAAATTCTCTTTTTATTATTTTTTCTGATGCAAGTAAATAAGTTACCTGAATAAAGCATTTCTTCCCACCTTTTATGGCAACAAAATCAATTTCACCCTTAAAAGTCTTGCCTGCAAATACTGTATATCCTCTTGTTAGAAGTTCATTATATATTATATTTTCAAGAAAAAATGTGTCTTCATAATTTATTGTATTGGTATTAATGGTTCTAAATCCCATATCAACAGCGTATTGCTTTTCTCGATTATTAAGTGCAGATTTTCCTGTAATATTGTATCGTCCCACACCATGAATCAGATAAGCTTTCTTCATTCTTTCAAGATAATTATAAACTGTTCTTTTAGATATTTCTTTACCATTCTTTTTTATATGCTTTTAACTATATTATCTACAGAGAATTCCTTCCCTGCATTTGCCAAAATATAAAGAGAAATATCCATAAAGCTACTCTTATCTTTACTTTTGCTTTTGCCAATAATATCCCTGCTTACAATACTCTTGTAAAGGTTTGAAAGATATCTGTGTATAGCCTCATCATCTTTATAATCAAAGCGAAGTGGAAAACCACCCCATTTTAAATAGTTCATAAACAGGTCTTCGCTCCAGTACAGATTGTTAAGTTCGTAATACTGCTTCATTTCGTAAAATGAAAATGGCAATATCTCAAATTCAACTGTTCTTCCTGTCAAAAGAGTCGCCAGTTCTCCTGACAAAAGAGTTGAATTACTGCCTGTGACAAATAGTGATACTTCAAGTGTCGCACGAAAAGATGCTAAAGCCTTTTCAAAGTCTTTTACATGCTGAACTTCATCTAAGAAAATATAATACTTTCCGTTATCTGAAATCCTGCTTTTTATCTCTTTATTCAAATCTGAAGCATTTACGATGTATTCATAGTCCATGTCTTCAAGATTTAGGTATATTATTTTATCACTTGATATTCCCTGAACAAGCAATTCATCCTTAATTTCATCTAAAAGCATGGATTTTCCGCATCTTCTAACTCCGGTTATCACCTTTATAATATCCGAATCGTAGTAAGGACGGATTTGCTCAAGGTACATTTCCCTTTTTAATCTCATAATGTGCACCTCCTATTTGCACATTATATTATATTTTTGTTTTTTGTGCAAGTTCATCTTTCACAAATGCGGCAATTTCTTGACTTTGTGCAAGTTTATATTTCACAAATAAGCGACATCAACATCCGCTGCAGTGCTATCCCTCGGAAAGTTTTTATTTGATAGGTAATTTCGAAGAAATTTCCTGTCAAATAAATAAAGACAGAAGCCAAGCCTCTGCCTTATACCTGCAATTTATTTATCTCTCCAGATAATTCTTCCCTTAGTTAAATCATAAGGGGACATTTCAAGAGTTACCTTGTCACCTGGTAAGATACGAATGAAGTTCATTCTGAGCTTACCGCTGATATGTGCAAGTACCTTATGTCCATTTTCAAGTTCAACCTGAAACATTGCGTTTGGGAGCTTCTCTATAACTGTTCCCTCTATCTCAAGTACATCTGCTTTAGACATTTGTCTCCTTTCCGGTGTCTGCCACCATTTTCTTGTAGAGCCTTATTGCCAGTGAGTTCATCCGGAACAAGCTGTCCCTTATCCATATATTCCTTAGCCTTGAGTCCAAGTTCTGTATTATTCTTGATATTATATCTAAATATATCTCCTGTAGAAATATGTGGAAGACCGTATTTTTCAGCAATAATCCCCCTTAGAATAAGGAATTAAATTTTTACGGTTTAGTTACGCTTAGAATAATAGGAATTATTTTCTTTCTTAGTCCCCGTTCCCACCCTCGCATCTTAGTCAATGTATGGTATAATGCCTTAAATTATAATAAATTATACGCTTGTACTCTATAATGGCCATAACAATAAGATGGGGATTCGAACCCCTGCCTGCCTGAAGCTAGCCACAATTGAATGAGCAAAGCTCGAAAAGTTTACATTCGCCCTAATCAGCTACCAACTAAGTAAATTAAAATCTCAGATTAGTCCTCAATAAGATCCGTACTCCAGTTTGTTGCCTGAAGGCTGTTGTCGAGAAGTCTAATCTCTTTAGATAATTTATCAACGGTCTTCTGAAGCTCAGTTACCTTAAGGGTTGGAACAATTTTTATCTCTGTTCCCCTTGCCCTTCCTGTCATGCTGCTTGCTTCATATACAAAATCCCTGTAGGCCCTTGCTTTTATCACCAGTGCATCTTTCTTTGCAATAACTTCTGTTATTGTCATATCCCCGATTTTAGTCTCATTATTGGTTTTATTTATCCTGCTTGCAAGGTAACCAAGTCTTTCTATGCAGGCATCTAATTCTTTTATAAGCTCCTTAGGATTCTCTGCAGGCTCTTCTCCCTCCTGTACAAGGGCATTATTTCTAATCCTTGACTGAAGTCTCTCTATATTGTTTACTATATCGGCCCTCTCCTGTAATGCTTCTGCAAGTTTCATATTCTACCTCCCTTTCAAATACTCATATTTTAATGTGATTTCGTGATAAAAATAAGTCAATCCTAATTTTTCATTTAAAATTTTCTATCTTAATTATGATTTTTTAGAATAATTTAGATTTAATGACAATGATTTACATACTATAATCTTTACGGCTATTTTTTTATTAGTATTTGACTTAACAAATTGATAAAAAGTGATATACTTATCATCATGGTTGTATTTATTAATACCTATGTATGACTTTATGTATGATATTTTAAGAAAGGGAAACCTATATGTATATTGCAAGACAGCCCATATTTGATAAAACTAAAGATATATATGGTTATGAGCTGCTTTTTAGAGATAGCAATACTTCCGTTGCTTATAACGGTACCAGTGCCGAAAGTTCAACCGCAGTTGTACTTGGTGGATTGTTTGAGATAGGTGTTGGGAAAATAGTCGGTGATAAAAAAGCTTTTGTAAATTTTAATTATAATTCACTGCTCTCCAATTCAATTGAATTGGTAGATCCTTCAACCCTTGTCATTGAAGTATTAGAAGATGTACAGGTTGATAACCGTCTTATGCGCCGTCTTGAAAGTTTGCGTAAAGAAGGATACCGCATTGCACTGGATGATTTTGACCACAGCGTCCATGACTTTCAGATGGTATCTGTAGCGGACATAATTAAATTTGATCTTCTTGCTACTCCTCTTCACACAATACAAAATGAAATAATGGAAGCCTTAAGGCGTAAGAAAGTACTTTTGGCTGAAAAGGTTGAAACCGAGAAGGATTTTATAGAGGCCCGCAAAATGGGTTTCCACCTTTTCCAGGGATATTTTTTCAGTAAACCTATAATTGTTGCCGGCCTTAAGGGTAAAAAACCTGATATCAGCATATATAGAAGAATTCTTAATGAGCTTCACAGTGAAGACCCTTCATTTCAAATCCTATCTGAAATTCTCGAATCAGATGTTTCCGTAGCTTACAGGCTTGTAAATGTAGTAAGCAGGAAAAATGATAATGATATACAAAAGGGATTAAAATCGGCTCTTATAAAAATGGGATTAACAGATTTTGAACGCTGGGTTCATATTATGATGTTACAGGATCTCTCCGTAAATAAACCAAGTGAGTTAATAAGAACCTCTCTAATACGTTCTAAGTTTGGTGAGCTTATAGCCTATAACTGTGGTTTGCTCTACCATAGGTATTCTGAAATCTCTCTTATGTGTCTTTTCAGCGTATTAGATGCTATGCTTGATTTAACAATGGAAGAAGCTATGGAAGACCTATCTATTAGCGATGATATTAAGGATGCCTTGGTTAAAAGAGAAGGACCTTTAGAACCTGTTCTAAAACTTGCTGAATCTTATGAAAAGGGTGACTGGGAAGAAATAGATGGTTTATCTAAACAAATTGGAATTGATGGAGACCGTCTTGTTAACTGGTACATGGACTCTATCAACTGGGCTGAAAGAATAATGACAGGCAATTAATACCGCCTATAATATTAAATATGCAGGAAGTATATCTCTTCCTACATATTTTTATTTAAACAAAATCTTTAATTATTCATCTCACCAAGCATGTCTTCAGGATCCTTCTCTGCTTTTACCTTATCATTAGCTTTAATTATAATTCCCTCTTCATCTATAAGATATGTTGTCCTTACAACTCCCATGTACTCTCTTCCTGCCATCTTTTTCTTATGCCATACATCATAAGCCTTTATTGTACTAAGTTCAGTATCTGAAAGAATTGTAAATGAAAGGCCGTTTTTTTCTTCAAATTTTTTATGGGAAGCAACACTATCCTTACTTATTCCAATTACTTCCACCCCTTTTTCCTTAAAAACCGGATATCTTTCAGAATATCCACAGGCCTGCTTAGTACAGCCTGGTGTACTATCTTTTGGGTAAAAATAAAGAACTACTTTCTTACCTTTATACTCAGAAAGAGAATGTACCTTACCATTTTGATCCTGTAAACTAAAATCCGGTGCCTTTGTTCCTACTTCTAACATAATTCCTCCTATACAAGTAAACTTAAATAATTTACATACCGCTTATTCTTCATAGTTTAGTATAATAAATAGTTTTCAGTCTATGACCAAGTTATGATATTAATTCCCTGCATTATCCTCAGGAAACATAACCAAATCTCTTACAAAAACCTCAATAAATTCTCTACATCCACCACAACCTGTACTGCATCCTGTTATCTCAGATACTTCCTCAAAAGTCTTAGCTCCTGAGTTTACAGAATCTATAATCTGCCCATAAGTAACATTTTCACAATTACAAGCAATCTTATCCCTTTTCATAAATATCTCCTTTAATTAAATTTATATATTTTCCTGGCTGCTTCATAACCCCAAATTATTATTTTTCTGCCACCTTTTCCGGGTAATCCCATAATTGCACCCAAAGCGTATGTTTAATCATGCGATTCATCTTAGGATTTACCTTTTTTAAATATCTCCATATTTCTCTCTTCTTCTCGATATTTTCCGGTTTTCCCGATTTAATAAGAAAAACTGTACAAATAGTCATCATCATGGCAAGATAATTTGCCATATACTTTTTAAGTCTTGATTCTTTTATTTTAGACAGGTCATGTGCGTCTATTAAAATCTTAGTTATCTTAAGCTGCTGATCCATCCTTCCCATCATAACCTTTTCATTTACAGACTGATCATCTCTGCCTATGAAGTATCTATAAAAATCTATATCCATATAGTACATGGTCTTCACATAAGGAAGTGGATAATACACAAAAATATTGTCTACATAAAAAGTATGTTCCGGAAGCTTAAGCCCTATTTCTTTAAGTAAAGCTGTCCTATAAAATACTGAATGCATAAGAATATACTGCGAATTCCTAAATCTTCCTACATCCTGCCAGGTAAAAAACCTGTTCTCCGGTAAGCAATTAGTATATCTCACTGTACCAGGCTCTTCTCCAACCTTTTCATACACATAGTTGCAGACTAACATGTCCAATGACTTATTTCCCTTTATCACAGAGCGGAGCAAGTCCATAACCTTTGCAAGAGCCTCTATGCTTACCCAGTCATCAGAATCAACTACCTTGAAAAACACTCCGTTTGCATTAGCCAGGCCGGTATTTACAGCTGCACCATGGCCCGCCATTTTCCTGATGAACAGCCCTTACAATGTTTGGAAATTTTTTCTCATAATCTTTTGCAATTTCCAATGTATTGTCCTTAGTTGAGCCATCATCTACAACTATAATCTCTATATCCTCTCCACCCGTAAGCAGTGTATCTATTGCATGGCCCATATACTCTGCAGAATTGTAGCAAGGTATAGTAACACTTAAAACTTTCATTATCCCATCCTTTCACAAAGCTCTAAAGCTTTTTCTGTAATTGCATCCATATTATAATATTTATATTCCGCAAGCCTTCCAAGAAGATGTAAATGTTTATACTCTGCCGCAAGCCCTGCATATTTTGCATATAGAGCTTTATTATCATCATTTAATATAGCATAGTATGGCATCAATTCGGTGTCAGGTATAAAGTTTAATGAATACTCCTTCATAATAGTGGTTCCCACCGCCTTCTGTCCTGTCATCTTCTTAAACTCTGTTATTCTCGTAAAATCCTCATCAACAGTATAGTTTACCACAGCTTCCGGTTGATATGAATCAACATTATGATAGCAAAAATCAAACTTGAGCGACCTGTATGGCAAGCTTCCAAAACACCTGTCAAAGAGTTCATCAGTCATTCCCGTAAATATAACATCACCTACAAACTCTGTGCATTCAAAATAAATCTGTCCTTTTTCAAGTTTCAGGCAGTCCTTAGCAGAGGTACTTAACCTTATATCAATGCCCGGATGATCAAGCATATTTTCAAACATTCTTGTATATCCTTCCTTAGGCATAGCCTGATACTTGTCTGTAAAATATCCGTTTTTCTCAGTTAAGATAACCGGAACTCTTGCTGTAACAGCCTCATCTATTTCATTAGGCTTTACTCCCCACTGTTTACCGGTATATTGCACAAATATATTGTTATATACATACTCAGCAAGTTCCCTTATATCTCTATCCTCATTTTCACGAAGTTTAAGTATAGGGATGGCACTCTCTTTTCCATACTCCTTTATTAACTTATTTATAATGCGATCCGCTTTTTCCTCTTCATAGACCATCCTTATACTATTTAGATTAAAGGAATGGGTATGAATTTACCATGTACATTTCCCACAACCTTGTGATGATAAGGTATCCATTCTGTAAACCTTCCAAGAAAATCATATACTTCTTTATTTTTTGTGTGGAAGATATGCGGTCCATAGGTATGGACTAATATTCCATGCTCGTCAAACTCATCGAAAGCATTTCCTCCAATATGCCCCCTCTCCTCAATTATAAGTATCTTCTTTCCTCTTTCTGCCAATTTTCTTGCTGTAACCGCACCGGCATAGCCGACACCTATGATTATCACATCATACATTTACAAGACCTCCTAATTCAAAGTAGAAATGAAAATGTTCCCGGCTGCCTTAAATATCTTTTCTGCTTCTTTCTTATCCATTAGACTCTTTTTACCTGTCTTTGCATTCATAATTTCTATATTTTGCGGAGTATAAGCCGTAATCAAAACCGCAGTCTTATCATTCTTCATCGCAATCACAGGGCTTCCCCTGTCAATATAATAGAAAATATTATTAAAATCCACTCCTGAAAGATTTACGGAAGTAATCTCCTGTTGTGACTTCAGTACAGCCATTGCACTTTCATCCTTATTTAAATCCTCTGTGGATATATAGATTCCCTTCGCTGTAAGAAGCAGTCTTATTGCGGAATGAATACTGTCATCCTCTTCATAAATGTAGTCTACATCTATATCATCTGCTTTTGCTGAGGTACTTAACCTGCCTGCTTCCCACACAAGTTTACCTGTAATATCAAGTACATAACCCATATATTTATCCGCCTGCTTAATCATATCAGATGCCTTATACGAGGAGTCCTTGAATTCACCGTCAATATTGGCAAAATACTTCTCACTGTTTTCCCTGCCGTTTTCTCCAAGCCTGATAGTCAAATCTCTTGTTATTACTGTATTAAGCGTAGAACCGCTTATATCCGGCAAATTCTCCATTTTTGAGCCATAAGGCAGTGTAAGGTAATATTCTGTTAAATATTTATCAGTTCTTCTGTCCACAACAGAAATTTCTGCCCTTGGTTTCATATCATTATTTAATATATAATCATTTAATGCCTGCCAGCTTATTTCCCTGCTTTTTCACTCTTACAAGTTCAACTGTGTCATTTACTATATTGATTCCTGTAATATAAACTTTCTTCTTTTCATAATTTTTAAGACTTTCACCATTTATATTTGAAATCACAAGCCTTCTATATGGTATGGTTATATTACCATCTTTCCTACTGATTATGTCCTTTTCATAAGCAATTCCATATACAAAGTTACCCGAAATTTTCCCTAAAAGCCCAATAACCGTTCCCTTATCTGCATTTATTTCAGTTTTCTTTCTCGTCTCAAGATCCATAATTATAAGTTTTTTTACCTTTGTTCGATCTGGTACCTCCTGCCACACAACATGATTGTTATCAGAAAGTGCCAAGTATGAACCTCCGGCAACATTTCCTGCCATAACCGATAATTTTCTCTTAATAAGACTATAAGAATAAATCTTATTATACAGCGAAAAATAGAAAAACTGTTCTGAGCTTACAAAACTAAAATCTGATAGGTCACCCTCAAAAAAAAACTTGCCGGCAGGTCCACCGGTATATAAGCCTGCTCTTCTATTCTATCTTCTTCCCGTAAATATTTGTAGAGAACAATCCCTGTCTTCCCCTCATATACTCCACGATTCATATATCCATAGACAATGAAATAAAAATCCCCACTATCTTCCATCCTAAGTACCTTTATACTATGGTTGTCATAATAGGTTCTTTCATCGAGAAAATCATCCCCTATGAATGAAAATATCCTTTTTAGTTTATTCTCATTGGTTTCATAGTACCACAGTGCCCTCTCTCTTTCAAAGGCAAGATATTTCCCCTCTTTATCCAAACTATACCCAATATCTGTCTTTTCTGTAATTCCAAGCTTTAACTGGCTCTTTGATACCGAAGTTTTCTCCGGATTATATATCTCTTCTACTCTTCTTTCATAAGCCAGCAAATAAGTGGTATTTTCAAATTTATTTATCCTATAATATTCTCTAACTGAATAATAATTAGGGGATTCACCTGAAGTTTTGGCAATATACTTATATACCATTCCCGTTATGTTCTCAGTATTTTCTGTCACTGTTATTACAGGAACCGTAAGGGCTTCAATCTGTATATCGCCCCAAGTCACAAGCTCGTAAGAAGAGTGAATATTTACATAGGCAAAACTTTCATTATCCATGCTTCCATTAGTCTCCAGATAAGGCTTTATTGCCTTATCATCTGACTTACTTAATGTTGCTTCCCAAAATTTTGACGCAAATTTATAATTATCTGCAAACTTGTCTCCCCTTACAAACTTAACCGTGGTAAAAAATATAAACTTTTTACCATCGTCATTTACAAGACGCAGCTTGAGCATATAGTCCATTTTTTGTGAGAGTTCAGTATCCAATCTTAAAGAAACCTTTTGCTTCCCTTCCTCATCAGTTTCAGGGCTGTTTACCTCTCCGCTTGAGATAATTATATTGTCATTTTGATCCTTAACTTCATATTCTATTCTTATTATTTTATTGCTATAAGTATTTATTATAAAATCAATGTTCTTATTATTTTCAAGAGGGGTTATTTCCTCTCTTATTCCAAAATCGTCAAGTTCCTGGCCATAACCATGTAACAGGTTAATCTCCTTATCACCTCTAAGCATAGTTACTGTTGGGAAACTTGCTGTTGACATCTCCGTTGTCTCTATCCTGCCTGTATAAGAAGTTTCTTTTATATTACTAATAAAATAAGCTGCTGATAATATAAATAAGAGTACTGCTATTATCAGCTTATATATAATCTTCTGCATTAAATCTCTCCAAACTCTTTTCCTATTGTAGATATATTAAAACTCATTCTTTCCTTGGTTACCGGATGTATAAATGAAAGTTCTACTGCTTCAAGTGCTGCCTCCTGCCACCCTGTAACATTTTTGTAATCAGGATTATACTTTGTATCACCTGCTATTCCATTAAATATCTCTGACATTTGAAGCCTTATCTGGTGATGTCTTCCGGTAATAAGTTCAATTTCTGCAAGAGCCTTATTTCCCGATATCCTGAGTACTCTATAATTAAGTTCCGCCCTTTCAGCTCCGCTTTGATTCTCATCTGCAATTTTTGACAAATTGCCTGCCTTATCCACTATGAGATAGTCAATTCTATTCTCCCACCTTCCCAAAACAGGCGATACTTTTTCACTATCAAAACTAACTACAGCCATATATTTCTTAGAAAATTTATTCTCTCTTATTTGTTTTGACAGCCCCGCAGCTGCTGCCTTAGTCTTTGCATATACCATTATTCCCCTTACATTTCTATCTAATCGGTGTACAACTGATATATATGGCTCCTCAAACAGCTTAACCTTCTTCTTAACCGACTCCAACACTAAATATTTCTTTAACTCTCTCACCATATCCTTATTGCCTTTTTTATCGCCCTGAGATAAAACTCCGGCAGGCTTCACACAGACTATGATGTTATCATCTTCATAAAGCACCTTAATATTTGATGTCATAACTTTAACCTATAACCGGACCACAGGCTGTTTTAATATCCCATATATAAGCCGGCATCTTCCTATGTGTTATACTGGTATAGTATAACATAAAATAAAGTTCTTATCACTTGTTTTAAATTTTTGTAAGATTTTCTTAAGTAATAGAAAAAGAACCTTCGGAAAACCAGCCGAAAGCTCTTTTTTATGATTCTATCAATTATCTGTATCTGTAATAATCCTGTCCATTGTGATGGAAAAGGTGATGAAGAGTATTGTCAAACCAGGCAGCCGCCTTATAGGTAGTATACTTTTTAGCTACAAATGCAATTGCTCCATTTGAATAATCTCCATTTTTTAGCACCTTATCTACAGCCTTTCTTGTTTCCTTTGTTGCTTCACATCTCCAAAATCTTCCACCCGGCTTAACAGGTGAGAACTGATAAACTCCGGTTCTTGGATTATGTGCCATTACAACCCCTGTTACTGTATTAGGGAATTTTGGATTTTTAACTCTGTTTAATACTACGCTCGCAACATAAAGTTTACTCTTCTCATCCATATAACCTACTTCTGACTGTACAAGACGATACAGATTTTCTTTATCTTTAGCTGTCATATTGATGTTATATGCATTTTTGTCAGCCTTTTTCTTTGCCTCTTCTTCCTTCTTCTTAGCCTCAGCCTTTTTCTTTGCCTCTTCTGCCTTCTTTGCTTCTTCCTTTTTCTTTTCAGCTTCCTTCTTTGCTTCTTCAGCCTTCTTTTCGGCCTCTTCTGCAATCCTAATCTCTTCTGCCTTCTTTTTAGCTGCTAATTCCTGCTCTTCTACAGCCTTTATTCCATCTTCTGTATCTTCTGCCTTTTCTACTGATGTACTCTTAACTTCATCATTAGTACTCTCTGCCTTTACGCTGTATAAATTAGCCGGTAATATCATACTAAGCGATAAACAAGCAGTTGTTGCTCCTAATAAAAATAATTTAAATCCCTTGTTCATACATTCTCCTATAATCTTTTTTATATTCATTTTTTAATAGTTTATGTATATGTTGCAAATATATTACAAAGTTGTTACATAACCTATGCTCGTAAGTATAACCATCTCAAGTCCATTTGTCAACAAAAAAACGCCTATTTTTGGGGATTCAGCGATTATTTATCTTAAATATTTTCTGTCTACATGAAAATATGCATATTTTTTTAATGCTACACCTGTATAATTTTGTGCAGATTTGGGATTGATTTTTCAATCTCTTTTTGACAGATATTTCAAAGCATGATACCATTAGTAAATACTACTTATTTTTAACATCAAGAGGTACTTATAATGAAACAGTTATTAAAGGGTGTATATAAAAGAATTGATTCTAAAGGGCAGGAACGCTTTGCAGCTTCTTTTACATATAAGTCAAAACATATCAGCCTTGGAAGTTTTTCAAATATGGAAGACGCCAATGCCGCATATAATGAAGCCCTGGAATTAGTTTCTACCGGCAGCAAATTGCTAAATGACTATGAAGAATCTATGAAGTTAAACTTTGAAAAGTGGATAACTATAGTTAATTTCCGTGATAACGGTATTTATATCAAAAATCCAATATATCTAAGGCGAAAATATTTTGAATATTATTTATCACCCTCAGAGGTTATGAAATTCTCTGCAGAAGATCTTTTTTACTACTCTCATCACAAGATAATAAGGAGAGGAGGACATTTATTTGCAGCTGACTATGGGATGCAGGTCAATCTTATGCACCGCTATGGAATCAGAAGTTTTGCCGTCCCTGGGAAAGATTATATATTTTTAAATGGCGATAATATGGACTTCAGATATGAAAATCTTGAAATTATTAATCGTTACACAGGTGTAAGGATTGAAAAACAATTTCCAAAACCTGTCTATGTTGTTAAAATACATATCAATGGCTCTGTAATAGTTGGCCGCTATAATGATGAAGTTATTGCTGCAATAGCTTACAATAAGGCAGCAGGCCTTCTTAAAGACAAGGGTTTTAAGAGGAATTATGAACTCAATTATATAGATGATTTAAGTCAGGCTGAATACGATGCTAAATACAGCGAAACTAAACTTTCAAAAAGATTTTTAAACCTTATCTCTTCCTTATGTGTTTAAATGGATTGAGAAAGTGGTTCGCAAGGCCTATATTAATTATAGTGACTGCGGCCTGTACTGCCAAGCTTATTGTATACCAATTATTCATAATAAAATCATTATTATTTTGAAAACTGATATAGTTACCGATTACTTCAGGCAGCCCCATCTGACTATCTAAAGGGCAAACAGCGTCATAACCGGATTTAATAAAAATATACTATTTAACGAGTTATTTTCAACCGCAAGAAATACATTGCTTATGAAGGTAACAAAAATTGTACCAAATGTAATTAACATTACCCATATGTAGGTAACTGCAGTAGCTGTGCTTGTTTTCCTAAAAATAGTGGACATTAAAATTCCGAAGCTTCCTATATAAAGGGATGTAAGTATTATTAGCAGCATATATTTTCCCAAATCACCTAAGCCTGTTCCACCCATGGTAAAAATAAGCGATAGAATTGGAAGGCTCGAAAATACATATAAGAAAAGCTTATTAACAGCAGATAATAATTTGCCCATTATTATTCTAAATGTACCAAGGTTGGTAAGCAGCAATAAATCCAGCGTTCCATGATTTCTTTCACCTGAAATAGCCCCCCCTGTAAGTGCCGGAACCACAAACAAGGCCAGAGCAAATTCTAATCCAAAAAGTATAGAATAAAAGGCGATGAAATCCTGCTTTATAGTATAGACATTGTAAGCCGGGTAGCTTGATGTTGATATTGCCACCAGTGTAAATAAGCCTATAACCGCCAGTGTGAAACAGTATAAACCCAGTGTTATTGGGAATTTTATGCTTCTTACTGATTGTTTAAGTTCTTTTTCATATAGTGCATTTGTTTTGTATTTTTTCATGTCTACTCCATAATTTTAATAAATACAGATTCCAAATCATGCCCACGCCTGCTAAATGAAGAAATCAGAACACCTGCTTCTATTAGCTTTTTTAACAAATATCCCTCTTCTTCTTCCGAACCGTTATAACTTACATAAAACTCATCATCCTCTGTTATAGTCAGATTAACTACAGATTCCTCTTCCTTTAAAATACCTGCTGCTATATTCGCCCCATCTTCCACTTTAATTATAATTGGATTTTCTATATGCATCTTTCTCTCTATACCCTCTATGCTGCCGCTCATTACAACCCTGCCCTCTTCTATAACGGCAAGCCCTGTTACAAGTTCTGAGATTTCATATAATATATGTGAACTTATTACTATAGTCTTTCCCTCTCCATTAAGCCTCTTAAGAAGATTTCTTATTTCTATTCTTGATTTGGGATCCATTCCGGATGTAGGCTCATCTAAAATCAAAATTTCCGGTTCATGTATAAGTGCCCTGGCTAAGCACAGCACCTGTTTCTGCCCTCTTGAAAGGTCATCCACAAAAAATTCCAGTTTATCTGATAAGCCAAGTTCATTAAGAAGTCTATAACATTTTCTTTCTGCCCCCCTGCCTACAATATTATAAGCAGATGCAAAAAACTCTATATACTCAAGTACTTTAAGATTATCATATACTCCAAAAAAATCAGGTACATAACCTATCATGCTTCTTATTTTTTTCACATTTTTCACTGCATCTATACCGTTTATTGCCACACTGCCTGAGTCAGCTTGGAGCAATCCTGAGATTATTTTCATAGTTGTGGTCTTGCCTGCTCCATTAGGTCCCACAAATCCATATAGTTCCCCGTCCTCTATCTTCAGTGAAAGTCCGTCAACTGCCTTGGTTTTACCAAAGCTCTTTGCTAAATTTTCTATTTCTATCATTCTTCATACTCCAATGATATCTTTGGTATGCCAGGTATGTAAAAAGCCGATATCTCATCATACTCTGACTGTTCCACCTCATAACGAAGTGTAATCTTACCATTCTCTACATAGGCGGAAGCTATGTTAAAACTCTGATCTTCTCCCCTGTCAAATTCCTTTTTGCCCCCACTATTAGTATAATTTTTAATTTTTTCCACAAAATCATGGTCAGGTGAAAAGATGAAGTCAAAAGTTCCTGTCAGATGATTTAATACATACACTCTGCATGGATTGATATCTTCTTTATATCTGGATAACAAGCTAAGGGATTTGACCTTCTTGCCCTTGTCAAGTGTATAACTAATATCAATAGAATTTCTATTAAGGAGAGCTGTATTGGAAAATAAATAACCGTATTCTCCTTCTGACATAGGAAGTACTCCTATCGCATTGACAAAGTTATTCTCACCTATACCTATATCTTCTTTTTTCTCGGCTGATAAAAGCAATATTGTATATCCATTAACATTTTCCACTTCTGATGCAAACTCACCCGGCAATTTTTCATCCGGCAATGCAGCAAAAAATGGTTTTTTATAATCTAAATCTGAATTTTTCTCTAATACTGCTGCCAGTAAATCCCTGAGTTTAGACTTCTCTCCCTCATAAGCAAAGTCAAATATTTTACCTAGGAAAACAGAATCCTGAAGTTTTGCATTTAAATCATTTAGAAAAAGATTTCCTTCTTCAGCTGCAAAGTTCTTGCTTTCACCCTTAGCAACATCACCTATATATATTATTTCATCATCGTATACTGCAAAAACCTTATTTAAATCTGCTCCGGTTGTATTATTAAACCTTCCCTTTAATACTCCGTTATCCCTGTAAATTTCTCCTGCATTATTAACGGATACAGCCGGCTTCCCCTCTGCTCTTAAGAAGAGGGTATCAAAGGCAGACTCTTCCATAACATTTATATCTGTTCCACCTGTCTTACTCTCAATATTGTAAATAACTTTTTTTGAATCTTTCCCATCTGCCTTAGAGTAACTTCCATATAGGCTGTCCACCCTATAACCATTATTTATCTCAAGTTTATATGGTATATTAGAGGAATTTGTCACTGAAAAGTCCACATTTTCAATATGTCTGTCATCCCTCAGATCCAGTAATGATACATAATTCATGTACATACCGTCTATACGGCTGTTACTGCCTGCCATATATATAATTGCCGTAAAAATAAGGGACCATATCGGAACAAAAATCCAATACTCTACCTTTCTTCTTCTCTTTGCCAAAATGAAGTATGTTACCGGACTTACTACTATTATATATATAAAGATAATAATTATATATCTAATCGTTTTTATGTTCAAATTTCCCAAAACCGGAATAAGTACCTGTTCAACCCTTCCTATCCATTCAGTTCTATTGTCCCTGCCCAAATATAGTCTTGCCAGGTTGAATTTTCCCACATCGCTCTTATAAATGCTTAACCTTCCATATTTTTCTCTATCTTTAAGAATATCAAGTGTCTTTGCTTTCAATACAGTTTCCGCATTATCCGGTATGATAATTAAATCAAAAGGTAAAAGTGTACGGTAATCGCCCTCTATCTGTTCTTCAGTTAAATAAATTTTTTTAATCCTAAAATTTTTCTCCCCCGCAAATGAAAACTTACTGTCTTTTGGGAGTAAACCGGCAATGACCAAATCAGAATTTCCATCTATTGAATCACTTTCAATTTCATCATCAAAACTCTCTACTACTTTACCATTACTATCTGCAAAAGCAACTGTAAAGTCTGGAGATTCGGTATTTAAAAATGGATAAAAATATAAATCTGCATTACCACCCTTGTGCAAATTTATCTTCTCACTGTATGACGACAGTGCATTACCAACCGAATAATATCTAAGCTGCACACTTCCGGCAAAATCTCTTTTGATATTTTTTATTGTTACCTTTACTCTAATAGTCGATGCCATGCACATATAGCCTTTAATCCCAAACTCTATATCAACATCTCCCAAGGATGAATCTTTAGGTATGCTCTTCTCTATGACAGACTTAGGGTATGCCGGCTTAAACTCTGCTGAATTTACAGAGCCGGAAAGGATAACGGCTGTAGATATTATAGCAAATAATATATTTTTCAAAGCTAGCCTCCCCCTATTTTACCGGCAATATTATTTCAAATACAGTTCCATTCAAATCACTTTTCACATTAATAGAACCACCATGTAAACTCACTATATTTTTAGTAATTGCAAGACCTAAGCCTGTTCCTCCAGTCTCTACAGATCTGGATTCTTCAACCCTATAAAATTTATCAAAAATGTGTTCAATATCCTTCTTGGGAATAAGTCTTCCATAATTAATAATTTGAAGGTGTAAATCACTCTTCTCATCTTCCTGATATAATTCTATAAGCAGCTTTTTTCCATCCCTTCCGTATTTTATACCGTTTGTAAGCAGGTTTGCCACAGCCCTTGCCATCAGCTCTCCATCTGCCTCAATTTTTATAACTTCTGCTGATTTTCTGAATTCAAGGCTAAGCCCTGCCTCCTGTAAGCTTGGATAACATTCATCTGCAAGCTGTTCTATTAGCTTTACCATGTCTATATCCTCTAAATGCAGTCTTAACTCTGTTGAATCCGTCTTTGTAAATGAAAAAAGTTCTTCTATCAAACCCTGTAATCTCATTGCCTTATCATAAGCTATTCTCACATACTCTTCATTTTTAATTAAGATTTCTTCATCCTTCCTGCTTTCATAAGACTTAGCCATAACAAGCTGTAAATAACCTATTACAGATGTTAGCGGTGTTCTTAAATCATGGGCTATACTTGTAATAAATTCTTTACGGTTTTTTTCCTCATTTCTTTCCTTATCAAGTATTCGTTTTATTTCCCCTGTAGTTCTATTAAGATTTCTTGCCATATTGGAAAATTCATCTTCATTTCTCACTTCAAAATCAACATCGAAGTTTCCTTCTGAAAATTCCTCTATCCCCCTGTCTAACTTTTCAAAATAATCAGTTATTCTCTTAGTAAAAAACATGAAATAAACTGCAAAAAAGAAAATAAAACAAACTATTATTTCCAAAATAATAAACCATGCAAACCTGCTGTTTTCAGTCAGTTTAATCTTTGACTCATCCCTATAACGCAGTATGTTATTAAGGGTCAACTGCTTATTAGCAGCCGCCTCATTATCAGACCGGATACTTCCATCCACAGATACATCGCCGCCCGTACCGGAGCCGGTTATACCAAATGCAGAACCTGTATTATTGGCCTGATTTAAATAGCCTGCATTATCTTTTTTTATAAATTCCCTTAACATAAAGAGTCCAAGGGTGATTACCAGTGTAGTAATAAGAGACAGGACAAGGCTTACTACTACATAGGTTATAATCTCGATTTTTACGCTGCGAAACAATTTATTTTTCAATCTTGTATCCAACTCCCCAAACTGTCTTGATTATTTTTGCATTTCTTGCATCCATTTCAATTTTTTCCCTGAGCCTTCTTATGTGTACCATGACCGTGTTATTGCCCTCAAAGGCCTTCTCATTCCATACCCTTGTAAAAATATCATCTGTTGAAAATACTCTTCCCGGATTACTTGCAAGCAGGCATAAAATGTCATACTCAATAGGAGTTAATTTAGCCTCTTTATCATAGGTTCTTACTTCTCTTGTACTCTTGTTTATATAAAGCGGCCCAGCCTCTATAATTTCATCATCCAAATCAGCCCCGTCCTTTTGACTGGAATTAAATTCGGTAAATCGTCTGAGATTTGCCTTCACTCTTGCTGTAAGTTCCAGCGGATTGAACGGTTTAGTTACATAGTCATCTGCTCCATTTCCTAAGCCCACTATTTTATCAAGGTCTGTGGACTTTGCAGAAAGCATAATGATAGGAATGTTATTATTTTCACGGATTTTTTTTACCATGCTTAGTCCATCCATTCCCGGCATCATTATATCAAGGATTGCAAGTGAAATATCTTCCTCAGCCTTTAAAATAGCAAGGCCTGTAACTGCATCATTTGCCTTTTTTACATCATAACCCTCACTTACAAGGTGTATTTCTACAAGATCTGCTATTTCTTTGTCATCATCAACAACCAAAATTTTTGCCTTTGTTTCCATATATTCTCCTATTTAAAAATTAAATGTTATACTTTAGCTATCTACCCTAAAGTATAACATTTTATACAGACTTATGTATTAAGTAATTCTTACGATTTATGATGCAAACCAACAATTTGGATAATGTTTAAGTGATATCTGCATATACTCCACGGTGTAATCCATTGAAGTTTTTTTAATAGGACATTTGGAAGAAATGCTCTACAAAAAAAAATAAGGACAGCTATTACTGTCCTTATAAAAAAGAGAGGAGTGGTTGGTTAACAGGGAGTTACCAACCTGCAAATGAAAAAAGTAAATCTATACAAATTGGGGAATCTGGCATATTTATTATCAGGTTTGAAACTTAACTGCTGTTCCCTAACTGATGATTAGAGTATAACCTATAAATATGAAGCCCGTTTGTAATTAATTTTAACAAATTATGAACAAATAAATTTTTATGTTCAAATTTATCACGGTTTACTTTTTTCTACACCATTCCCATAAATATTCCATAAGCGTATAAGCCCATAAATATCAGCAATACTACAAAATTGACCACCGCAGCAATTTTAGGAATCGTTTCAGCTATATACTCATCATTCAAAGTTTTAACTGAAATTATAAAGCAGGTCAGCGAAACTACAAATCCTACAACCCCCAGTGTTCCAATATGTAAGCCGGCGCCCCCCCTATGCATGGTTGAAATAACAATCGTTGTTATAAGCAGGATAAAACAGGCAATCCCAAGTACAAGACAAATAATTCCATCTGTAGAAATCAATTTTGAAGAGAAACTCGGTCCATCTTTACCTTTTATTCTTACTCTCCATCTTCTTTTCTTAAAAAGTTTTTTTGGCATCTTCTCATCCTTTGTATGTAGGTACTATTTCCCTTATCGCTTTTCTGATTTTCTCACCTGATGGCTCCAAAAAAGCAAGGTTTATTATATTTTCTAACTCAGATTTAAATTTTTCTTCATCCATTTCTATTGGACGGCCTATATGTATTAGTTTATTTTCAGTATCTTTAAGCCCCTCTTCTGCCATTAGAAGTTCTTCGTACAACTTTTCTCCCGGTCTCAAACCTGAAAATTCTATCTTAATATCCTTGTCAGGCACAAATCCCGAAAGTCTTATTATATTTTTGGCAAGGTCAAGAATCTTAACCGGCTCTCCCATCTCTAAGATAAATATTTCGCCTCCCTTTGCATAAGCTCCCGCCTGAAGTACAAGTGAAACAGCCTCCGGAATAGTCATAAAATATCTTATAATATCAGGATGGGTAACAGTAACCGGTCCTCCCTCCGCTATTTGCTTCTTAAATAGCGGAATTACGCTTCCGTTACTCCCAAGTACATTTCCAAATCTTACAGCCACAAACTCTGTCTTTGAATGATGACCAAAGGTCTGAATTATCATTTCACAAATACGCTTGCTTGCACCCATGACATTTGTCGGATTGACAGCCTTATCTGTTGAAATAAGCACAAAGCGTTCTACTCCATATTTATCTGCAGTCTTAACCGTATTATAAGTACCAAGCACATTGTTTTTTATGGCTTCATTAGGGCTATTTTCCATAAGAGGCACATGTTTATGCGCCGCTGCATGATAAATCAAATTTGGTCTATACTCAGCAAAGATGGAGTCAAGCCTGTCTAAATTACGAACAGATGCAATTAATACAACAAGGTTTAACTCCGGATATCTATGCCGTAGTTCAAGTTCTATATCATAGGCATTGTTTTCATAAATATCCACTATAATCAACTGTTTCGGCTTATGTCTTGCTATCTGCCTGCAAAGTTCGCTTCCTATAGATCCTCCGCCGCCTGTCACAAGTACAACCTTACCACTCACATATCTCATAACAAGGTCAAGTTCAACTCTTACAGGTTCTCTTCCAAGCAAATCCTCTACACTCACATCACGAAGCACTGTAGCTGATATATGCCCTTCCATTATCTCCGTTACACTAGGTGTAATTTTAAGCTTACAGTCTGTTTCAGTACAAATTCCTATAAGTTCACTCAAGTCTCTCCTGCTTGCGGAGGGAATTGCTATAATTATCTCATTGATTCCATATTTTTCAACATTCTCGGTTATTGTTGTCCTGTCACCAACAACCTTAATCCCGTTTATATAATTCCCAACCTTATTTTTATCATCATCAATTATGCAGCAGATTTCCTTCATTACACTTGCACTTGAAAGAGTATCTCTGATTACCATGAGTCCTGTTTCTCCGGCACCAATTAGCATAACCTTAGAAATCTGAGCATTGGCCGGATTTACTCTGCTTGTTATCTGCATTCTTACTGTTCTGTACAGAAATCTTATACCCGCAGTAAGTATTAATAAGATAAAGAAGTATAAAATATGGTAAGTTCTTGGAAGAAAATATGCCGAATTATCCCCACCCTTTATCGAAGCAACAATAACTTCTACAATCGCCGCCTCTATAGCTGCCAAAATAATCTTTTGCATTTCAATTACACCGGCATATGCCCATAAGCTTGTATAGAGATGGTTCAGGGTAAATATTGTAATTGTTACAACCATGTTTATTATAAGCATACTCTGCATATTTTCTACAAAATTCACAGGTATTTTACTAAAACTTAAGTCAAATCTCAAAAGTAAAGCAAGGACTCCGGCAGCCCATACGACCACCAGATCGTATAGGATGATTAGAGCCCTCTTTATCAACTGCTGGTGTCTGGTATAAAAGTCATTAATTTTTTCCAACATTGGTTTCACTTCCCATATCTTCCTTTTTAGCTACATAAGCATTTATTCCAAAACCAACTCCAAGCATTGCCCAGTAAATAGGAGCAAGGGCTACACAAGAGTCATTAAATACTCCTGCTGAAATATATCCTATTATACCCAGAGAAATAGAAGCTCCAAAAGTCTCGATTTCTCCCTTCAGTTCCCTCTTCTTAAATAGCTTGAAAGTCTGAATTATGTAAATAACTGCAGCACCTAAGAAACAAACCAGTGCCAAACCGCCACTCTGCACTCCTACCTGAAGAAAGAGATTATGTGGCTTAGTGATAATCATGTTACCAAAGCCTCCATTTAACCTTCCAATATAATCATTCTGCGGAAAGGCTATGGTAAAGGTATCCGCACCTGTTCCAAGTAAGAGATGTTTAAAGAACACCGGAAAAGTCCTTGACCAGATATAACCTCTGCCTGAAGCAAAGCATCATAATTTTTTATGATTGCAGATGGTGCATTATAAATATCATCTGTTTTACCTGCCCCTGTATAGATTTTATATCCATTATCTGTTTTAGTCACTGAAAATGAACCTTTAGGGGTATTACAGCTTATAAGGTACATTCCTGATTCCCCTGCGGCTGCCATATATTCAAAGCTAAGGCCCTTTAATCTTTCATCCTTTAATGTGACCATAGAAGAATCCGGATTAATCTCATACTCCATATTTTTTCCATCTTCATCTATAAAATATAAATTTGCAACCTCACCATTTGATTCATAAGACATTCCAAATTTTACTCCATTGTATGTTATGTCCACATGGTCACTTTGAAGTTCTACTTTTTCAAGCAAATAATCATTTTTCTGAAATGCTGCTGAGTTCTTCACATAAGTCAATAGATTAACTCCAACATAATTAAAGTAAATCGCTGCGCCCGCTATTATTATTACAATAAATCCAACCATTACCGGCCAGCCTTTTTTAAGCTTTCTCCTAAATAAAATAATAGCAAATATTGCTGATATTGCAAATGCTCCCAAGAAACTCTTTGAACCCGAACCCATTGCACATAGAAAGTTGATTACTGTCATCAATCCCCAGAAAATCTTCTTCCACATTTTTTTTAGAAAATACCGCCAACACCAAGAAAATAGGAAATACAAGTGCTGCATACGAGCCTACATAGTTCGGATTGTATAAGGTTAGATATACCTGATGGTTACCCGAACCTGAAAAGGTAAAGCTTAAATTTTCCCTAATCGTTTCCGCACCTTCAAAACTGCTTGGAATTATAAGAAACCTGCCAAGCTTTGAACCCCAGAAATCTTGTCCTATAAGCTGGCTGATACCTATGAACGAATGTACAACTGCCAGGACTCCCAGTGAGCATCTTACAAATTTAATTCCATAACTATCCTGTGCATAAACAAAGGCATAGATTACAACTACACAGTAAGCTAATATTACCCAAAGTGACTCATGCTGTTCAAACATTCCGTTAAATCCAAAACTTCTATAATTAGAAATCAAGGTTGAAATAAATGTAAGACCTGCATAACCAAATATCAGATACATCCAAACAGGCGGTTTTATAAACTTAGCATCTAAGAACATTTTAAATAAGAGCATAAGCACCATCGCTACTGCTACCGCCACCAAAACCTGTCCCTTCACCTTAAGAAATACATCTAAGGATTCATCTCCTCCCGCAAACCATGGAAACTGGCTTAGATTAGCATTCTGCTCTGACGCTCTTACAATAAGCGGGATGACAGCTATTACTATACCTAATAAAAACAAACTTATCTTAGTTCCAACGCTTACCTCTTCTTTTTTTTCTTTATAACCATATCTGTAATCCACTTCTTTGCCTCCACTATTCTTCTTTAATTACTATTTTTAGCTGTAACAGGCTTAACAGGAATTCCGTTTACCTCAACTCCGTCAACCACCGGAATCACTATGGACATTACTCCATCCACCGGTTTATGGCTTATAAGAGAAGCACTTTCAGGCTTAACCTTAATCTCTATATCCGGAGCCTTAATGCTTAGCTGCTTAACTACCGGAAGATTATTAGCTATAATTGCTGTCTTTTCTCCTGCTACTTCCTTAAAAGTTTCATCAAAACTCTCTAATTTTTCCCTTTCCACTCCACTTTTTTCAAACAGCCCCTTCATTTCATATGCCGTAAGTTCTACCGGTTCCGGTACATCCTTATTTTGTTCAATAATCTCAGATATATTTTCCTGTACTCTCTGAACAACTTCAAGGCTAACCTCATCTCCAAGAGTCTCAGTAATAAGGCTGTTAAATGTTTCTGTCTGTGTCACCGGTGAAGGCGGTGATGCCGTTCCAAATACCGCATCAATAAATTCCGGAAAGAGTTCTTCAGGTTTTTTTGTATAATATAAAATACTGTGAATATCCGGTCCCCTATCGTTAAATGCAGGAAAAAGAAAGGCTTTCTCCGGCGGTTCAACCAACCAGTCTCTCATTACTTCACCTATACGGTTAGCCGCAGGGTCATATCCAAGTGCAGCCTTAGTAAGCTTGACCGGACAGATTGCACAGAGCATATACTCATAGATAATCTCTGAGGCATCATCTAAAGTTTCTCCATCCCTGCCCTTACCTGGCACATCATAGTTTCCATGAATTGCAACTATGTAATATTTATCGCTGCTTGGGTAATTTGCTATAATTAAATCAAAGAAGTTTTGTAGTACTTCTTCTTCCTTTAGTCCACTGTCCCTGAGATTGAGCAAAAACTTCTGCTGCCCGTCTCCAAATTCAGCATCTAACGGAAAGTCCATATTTATAAGATTTCCCAAGAGTGCCGCCTAAACATTTATGAAAAATTCCTAAATGATAGAGTAACTCCTCCTCTGATAAGCTGCTTAAAGCCTCTTTAAGTACAAAAGTTTTCTCTTTATCCACATCTACATAACAGGCTGCAAGACTATCTATACGATAATTGTCTTTCTTAAACAGCTTTCTTATCTCTGAAATTTCTGTTTTGTTCATATTATCACCCTTTATTTAGGTTATTTACCAAGTCAACAATGTTTTCATAACAACTTCTTATTATACCAAATATTTAAATAGAAATAAAGAGCCATATAATATGCAAATTAACTTTGTTAAAAATGCATATTATATAGCCCTTCATCTCCACTAATCCTATTTATTCATCTGCAAAAAGTGCTGTAGACAGGTATCTGTCCCCTGTATCCGGCAAAAGAGCCACTATCACCTTACCCTTATTTTCAGGTCTTTCTGCAAGCTTTTTTGCTGCAAATACAGCCGCACCTGAAGATATTCCAACAAGAACTCCTTCAGTTCTTGCTATGTCTCTGCCCCCTTCAAATGCTTCTTCATTTTCCACCTTAATAATTTCATCGTAAATATCAGTATTAAGGGCTTTAGGAATAAAGCCTGCCCCTATTCCCTGAATTTTGTGCGGTCCTGCCGGCTCTCCTGACAATACAGCTGAATTCACCGGCTCTACGGCAACTACCTTCACATTTGGGTTCTTTTCCTTAAGATACTCACCTACTCCTGAAATCGTACCTCCTGTACCTACGCCTGCAACAAATATATCTACCTTGCCCTGCGTATCATCCCAAATCTCAGGTCCTGTAGTCTTCTTATGTATCTCAGGGTTAGCCGGATTTCAAACTGAGCCGGAATGAAGCTGTTCTCTATCTCTTCTGCAAGTTCTTCAGCCTTTTTAATGGCTCCCTTCATTCCCTTAGCGCCGTCTGTGAGTACCAGTTTTGCACCATAGGCCTTTAGTAAATTCCTTCGCTCCACACTCATTGTATCAGGCATTACAATAATAATATCGTAACCCTTAGAGGCCGCAACCGCCGCCAGCCCAATCCCTGTGTTTCCGCTTGTAGGCTCAATTATAACTGAGCCTTTTTTTAGTTTTCCCTCTTTTTCTGCAGTTTCTACCATGTTCAATGCTATTCTATCCTTTACCGAGCCGGCAGGGTTAAAATATTCTAACTTTGCAAGTATTGTTGCATTAAGTGCATATTTCCTCTCATAGTTTACAAGTTCTAAAAGTGGTGTTTTTCCAACAAGCTCTGTTACTGTTTTATATATTGGCATAATTTCTCCTTTCATATTAACAAATTATATTCCTACTTTGCCTACTTGTTTTATATGTTTAATAGACTGCTACTATATTACTATTGATATTAACTTCTGTCAAGCAAATTTTATCTTTTTTTCCCAAAAATATAAGCCATAAATGATAAAGTCCTAGTATACCACAAATAAAAATGTCCCACTTATGGTAAAATACTATTTTGTATATTCTAACACTAGGAGGGACTGACTTATCAGAAAGGTTATTTTATCAATGGATGAACAAAGAAAGTACGAGGTTATTAAAGGTCTGATAGATCACCCAGATACAGCTAATAAGGATAGAGCTGCTCTTATCCTAGGATGCACCAAGAGGCATATAAACCGTATGATACAAGGCTATATTAAAGATGGTAAAGCATTCTTTATTCATGGTAACAGAGGTAAGAAGCCGGTTACCACCATCCATCCTGACATCAGAAGTCAGGTTCTTGATCTATACAGAACTAAATACTACGAGGCTAACTTTGAACACTATACAGAGCTTCTAAAAAAGCATGAGGGCATAAGCATCTCTTCTTCCTCTGTAATGAGTATTTTGGAGTCTGAGTACATTCTATCTCCAAAGGCTACAAAAGCCAAACGTAGACGCATTAGGCAAGCACTCAGAGCCAAGAAGGAATCTGAAACGTCAAAAAAAGAATTATCACAGATACAGGCTAACTTAGTAGCAGTTGAAGATGCTCACAGTCGTCGTCCAAGATGTGCTTATTTCGGTGAATTGCTTCAGATGGATGCAACCCCTTATGAATGGGTGCCGGGACAGATATGGCATCTACATTTAGCCATTGATGATGCCTCAGGTGCTGTTACTGGCGCATGGTTTGATACTCAGGAGACCCTTAACGGCTACTACCATGTGTTTGAACAGATTCTTACCGATTATGGTATCCCCTATAAGTTTCTTACCGATAAACGTACTGTATTTACTTACAAGAAAAAAGGTGCCTTATCTGACGACAATGACACCTATACACAGTTCGCTTATGCCTGCAAGCAACTTGGTACACAACTTGAATCAAGCAGCGTACCACAGGCTAAAGGACGCATAGAACGATTGAATCAAACCTTACAGTCACGCCTGCCTATTGAGTTTAGACTCGCAGGCGTAACCGACATCAATAATGCCAATGAATTCCTTCACTCCTACATAAAGGAATTCAATGAGAAGTTCTCACTTCCACTTCATGGTATCAAATCTGTCTTTGAAACGCAACCGTCTAAAGAAAAAATAAATCTTACTTTAGCAGTTTTGACTGAGAGAACTGTTGATGCCGGACATGCGATTCAATTTAAGAAGAAATTTTATAAGATGATAGATCATAATGGAGTCCAAATCCATTATAGAAAAGGTACCAAGGTTATGCTTATCAAGGCATTTGATAGGTCTATGTTTGCGTGCGTAAATGACAAGGATATTTATGCACTGGAAGAAATACCGGCTCATGAACACAAATCTAAGGACTTGGACGCTGACTACAAACAACCTAAACCTAGAAAGCCTTATATTCCTCCAATGAACCATCCTTGGAGATTAGAGGCCTTTAATAAATTTGCACATTCACAGCCACACAGAATTGAAGACGACTTAAAAAGTGCATAATAAAAGCCCCTTTGTGGGGCTTATAAATTAATTATTTTGGGACATAATCATTTATGCTTGACAGCAAATTTTATCTTTTTTTCCCAAAAAACTCTGATAAAGGATTTATTTGTCTTGCTTTCTCCAATACCTCAGACTGTTCTTTTTCCAAATACTCCTTAAAAACATCAATTTCTTCTTCTGAAAACCCAATATTTTTAATGAATACACAGCCTGGAATTATGGCCTCTGCCTCCTTTTTCCCTTCATCATCAATAAAGCTTATAAATATCTTCTGTCTGCCATCCTGCTTAATCACCGGCGACACCCTTACCCTTATATTATCCATTTTCCCTCCATTTCAATTTTATATTTTGATACTTACTCCCTTTGGATAATCCTTATTCATAAATTGTATCATATATTTAGTAAAATTAGTAAAATTTTTATCAGCAGTATGTATTTATATAGTTGCCAAACCGCTTTATAGCCTGTATAATATAATTACATGATGTTGGTGTTAAAAGTATACAAATATATTTATTAGGTGTATTCAAGCAAATTGGATTGAGAGGGTTTAGCTGTGCCAATAATGAAAATTTCAGTTCTGGGCAAGTTCAGCATTGAATATAATGGCCACATTATATCTGATGACTTAAACCGTTCCAAAAAAATGTGGAATCTTCTTGCCTTTATTGTTATAAATCATAAAAGTGCCATTACGCAGTCTAGATTTATAGATGCTTTGTGGTCAAATGATAATAGTAATCCTGTAAATGCCCTTAAAACTCAGCTGTTTCGTACTAGGGAAATGCTTAAGCCACTGGGACTTGAGGAGGATGGCTGCATTCTTTCAAGCCGTGGTGCATATTCTTGGAATCCTGAATATGAAATCGTTTTAGATGCTGAGGTTTTTGAAGAGCTTGTTCGTAATGCAGAAACTTCATCACTTTCAACTCAGGACAAAATCAATAAGTACCTTGAAGCTCTTCAGTTATACGAGGGAGATTTCATCCCTAAACTATCCGGTGAGGTTTGGACTATCCCTATTAGTGCCAGATATCACAGTATATATCTTGATGCTGTTAAAAAGCTTTGCAGTCTTTTAGACAATGAAAATGATTGTGAAACGATTATAAAAGTAATACTTAAGGCCATTGAAATTGATAATTTGGATGAAACCCTTCATTGTATACTAATAACTGCATATATAAGATGTGACCGCTACAAAGATGCTCTGGATCACTATGACTCTGCTACCGGTATTTTATATCGAAATCTTGGTGTTAATCCATCAGAAGAGCTTAGGGCACTATATAGCCAGATTATGGATACACAGAAGTCTCTTGAGACGGATCTTGTAATCATTCAGGAACATCTTATGGAGAATTCTTTAGATAATGGTGCTTTCTTCTGTGAATACGGTTACTTCGTTAAAACCTATCAGCTCACAAAGAGAAGGCTTGAACGTTTAGGTCTTTCTACCTATCTCTGTCTGGTTACCCTGCAGTCTGACAAGGGAAAGACTCCTGAACTTTCAAAACTTGATGCATACATGGCCAAATTGATGGAAATTCTCAAGCTAAGCCTCCGTAATGGTGATGTTGTATCCAAATACAGTGGTGCCCAGTATATCCTCATGCTGCCTTGTGTAAATTTTGAAAATGCTGAAATGGTTATGAATAGGATTCTTTCTAAATACAAAAAGAAATTTCGAACAGATAAGGTTATACTGTCATACAAAATTAAAGAAATATAATTATACAAAACCCTTAGAATACAAGCTTGTTTTTCATTTCAAAAACAAGCTTGTATCTAAGGGTTTATTTTAGAATCTGAGTATTGTTTCAGTCGCCGAAGTAAGTTTGTCTGCAATACACACAATAACTGCTTCTCTGCATTTAGGAAGTTTGGTCATAGTTAGCGGCCACATATGGCTTCTAATTATATTCTCTTCCTTTCTCCTATATCAAAATCTCGTTTTGCATTAGCTGCCGCATAGCTTGGATGCATAAATCCATGAAGTTTAAAAAATTCTTTTACATTTTTAAACTTAACCTTCTTTTTGTGCCAATCATATAGAAAATAATCATGTAAAAACGCTCCTCTTATCAAAGCTTTTTCATCTGACTTAAGTTTAAACATCCTATTAATCCTATAGCTCATCGCCGCTACCCTAAAACAATGATCATAGGTTGTAATTTTACCATGCTGAATGAAGGTTCTCATTCTATGCACATGCTCATGGTCCTGTATTCCCTCTAATAATCTCTCTACTTCATCTCTTATAAACTCATTATTTTTCATCACTAATTTTCCTTAACTTTTCTACTACCGGCAAAGCATTGATAGTTTCCTTAACTTTTTCGGCTATCATAGTTGTGCCGTTTGATCTGAATTTTTTCATACTTCTAAGTGCATGCTGCTGAGCCAGGTTCATAGTCAATGAATACGCTCTTATCTTATCAGTTGTAAGTTTTTCATATTCTTCCCATTTTTCAGAAATAAGCTGCCTTTTTTCTTCAATAACCTTGTATGACGCTTCCATTCTTTTGTCAAACTCTGCACCCATTTCTTCCAACTTCTTAACCAACTGTGTAAGGCCTGATACAGTAAGTGCCAAGTCAGCTGCAAGAACTGCAATAACTATCATTGAAAGTCCCTCTATTACCAGCGGCGGAACATTTACAAACAGTCCAAATACAAAGGGCGATATATATTTTACCACAAATATACCTGCTATGCCAAATCCTATTGAGGCAGGTAAACAAATTCTACCCTGAATATTGAAGGGAACCTTGCTATAATCCCACCACACTGCATGAAACAGTTTTTCAAGTACATATGAAGTCACAAACTCCAATACTGCACTGCCAAGCATACATATAAGAAATATCTGCCAAACATATACTTCCCTGCCCTTAAATATTTCATGAAATATTATTGTGGCAACTGTGGCTCCTGTACCATATATTGGACAAATAGGTCCAAATAAGAATCCTCTATTGTCCCAGTGATGTGTATTAATAGTACAATAAATACTTTCATATATCCAGCCCATAAAACTAAATATTACAAAACACATAAAATACAGACTTATTATCATTTTATTCTCCTAAGTTATGGTTTACCTACAAATCCTCTAAAATCGCTTTGGTTTCTATTGGCAAACTCTATTCCAATTATCGGCTTTCCTGCCTTATCAAAACCACCAAATGTATATCCCGATATTACTTCAACATGATAAATATTTTTATATCTTCCGTTATTTACCCTTCCTTCCATAAAAAACAAATCACCGGGTTCAAAAGCCATCTTATTTATATTTTCATCAGATAGACCGCCTTCCACAATCTGATTATTTTGATCATAGTGTTTTCCCATAGCCGCAGCAGTGGGTGCATAATTTGTATTCATAATATTAAATCCAAATTTTCTATATGCCCTCCAAGCAAGCGCACTGCAATCATAGTACCCCTCTTCCATCCTCCTTGACTGGCTGTACTTACTTCTCAAGGAGTAGGATCTCGCCCATTCCACTGCATTCTTACGCAATTCAGATGTTACTGAAACTACGCAGCCAAAAGTCTTCCCATTTACCTTTGCTGTAATTAGCGTATTTCCTTTATTTTTCCTGTAATTTTTCCATTTGTGTCAACTTCAGCAATATTGGGATTGACCGAATTCCATTCAATCTTACCGTTTCCTTCCCCACGTATCTTAAGTTGGTGAGAACCACCTTCAGCTATTACTACAGAAGTGGAGGAAATTTCATTATCAATTACATTCACATACAAATTAAACTTCTTACCATTTATATCAACTGTCAGTACGCTTACTCCTGCATTGTACACATCTATGGTAAGTACATTCTTTTCCAGATAAGCCGCCACCTTCATATTATTATTTGAACTTACTATTTTTATATCTGCATTTGTAACTTCACTAAGTTCTACCCTGCTATTCACATCTATCTTAAAACTTGTTACTTCATTGTCATAAGCACCTATCTTAGTTCTTTTGGCTGTCAGCCTTGTATTTGAAAGAGTTACCGCTGTAACATCCGCAAGTGTTTTTTGTATTGCAGACTGCGTGGTTACAGTGTTATTATTTTCTACATTACTTACAGGATTATTATCACTGTTATCCTCATTATCCTGAGTATTTTTAATTTGAGCATTATTTCCTTTGTTGTTATTTACATCATTTTTACTATTTTTTGCATTGCTTATGGTATTTACAACCTGTCTTGCCGGTCTTTTTTTCTCTATAATGACATTATAGTCCGCCATAAAGTTCAAATTTCCCTGTGTATCTATCCCGGACACAACTACAGTAGCTAATCCCTTTTTGCTGACCCAGTACTTTCCATTTCCAAATTGAAATAAATTCTTTCCATTTTCAGGAGAATAGTAAAAATAAGACTGCTTTTTTTTCTTATTTTTCATCTGTGGTATAAATGTTACAAAATCATCCTCTTTTATACGAATTTCACCTGAAGTTCCATTCTTTACCTTTACAATTCTATTCGCTGCCGGAGTCATAATACAGGAATAACCACAGACTCCTGTAATTATTATAGAAAAAAATAAAAGCTTTATTGCCAATCTTCCTTTTTTATACATCTATCAGGTCCTTTCATAAAAGTCTTTCAGTGTTTTAATTTTACAAAGCCTTTATAGTATACCACATATTTGTGTCATTTTAATAGTATTATTTATGGTGGAGAAAAAGTATTTAAAGTCCTATGATTCCGGATTGTTAAAGGTGAAAAAAGGATGCCCCAAGGCATCCTTCAGTGTTTGTGTGTTGTGTGTTTTACTAATCTTTATTACTTTCTAAGACCTAAACGAGCGATAAGCTTACGGTATCCCTCAAGATCCTTCTTCTGATAATAGGCAAGAAGCCTTCTTCTTGCACCAACCATCTTAAGAAGACCTCTTCTTGAATGATGATCCTTTGCATTAACAGAAAGATGTGCGTTAAGTTCTGCGATTCTCTCAGTAAGGATAGCTATCTGAACCTCAGGTGATCCTGTATCTCCAGGTGTTCTGCCATATTCCTTGATAATCTCAGCTTTTTTCTCTTTTGATATCATACTGTTCTCCTTTCATTAATTCGCTATTACCAAGCATAAGGTCGGAGTATCCATATACTTCGTGATAGTATTGTATGTGTATAAGCACACTTTTATTATTTTACCACAAATTATTAAATAAGTAAAGTACTAATTTTCCTGCTTTATAACAGGGATGCGTTTATCTGCCTTCAATATATGGTTTACCAGCCAATCCAGAAGAAAATTCAATAGGCCATTTAAATATTCATCCTGATTTTCATCTACTTCATCAAGATTAATATTTTCAATTTTTTCAACAAACATGGCATGAGCTTTCTTCTGTGCTTCCAGCCCATCATAATTAATACTCTCCATATACTTCTCTTCATCTGCAAAATGCACCTTTGTGTATTCCAACAGATTTCCAAGTACAGCATTAATCTGATCGAATTTATCATATAGAAAATCATTATGCATTATATCGTTTGCCTCTTTTATTATCTCAAAAAGCCTTCTATGCTCTTCATCAATAAAATTAACTCCAACTAAGTATTGGTTTGTAAATGCGAAGGGATCAGAATTTTCTTCCATCTCTTCAGCCTCTAAGACTTTACCCTCGGATACTATTAGCGGTTTACTTATCAGCGTATCCTTACTCACTATATGGCTGTATAACCATTTTATCATAAATCTAATAATTTTATTAAGTTCTTCTTTCCCCTCTTCTTCAGTTATTATGTCTAAATTATTGCCAAACTCACTAATTTTTTCTAAAAACCATTTATGTTCTTTAACTTGAACTTCCAGCTCTTTATCAACAATCTCTGTCATATAAGCTTCTTCTTCAGCAAAGCCCACTGCCGCATACCCGTTTTTTATCTTATCAATAATCTTTTTTGCTTTAGACAGACCACTTTCCAAACCATCATCTTTAAGAGCATAATTCAAAATTTCAAAATATTCAAGCCTTTTGCTATCAATACTAACTATGCCTATAAAACAGTCCTTAGTAAACTTGTACATTGCGCCTCCCCTCATCTTTTACTCAAATTTCTATTAATTTGCCTGACAACAACTGCCTATATTTATTGTCACAGGTGACAAATATTACCTGATTACCGGTATCAGCAAACTTTGAACCAGCTTACATGCTTGTCTTGTGCGGCTTTCATCCATTTCCGTAAATGGATCATCGAAAACCACCAGACCGCCGCCTTCCGGGAATAAGTGTTCCAATATCGCAAGCCGAAATGCAAGTGCAATCGTATCCTTTGTTCCTTCTGACAGTATAGCATATTTAATAGGATTATTTCCACTATATATATTAATATCCATATTATCATCCATAGATTGAAGTACAATCTTCCCCTCGGTTATTACCGAAAGATATCTTGCAAATCTTTCCTTCACATCCGGCATTGTACTTTCACCAGCCATACTCTCTCTTGTATTTTCAAGTACTTCTAAAATATGTTTCCACCTTTCATACTCATCCTTATGTCTTTGCAGTTCCAGTGCAGCATCATCAATATATATCCTCAGATCATCTAAAGCAACATCCCCTAATTTCCTTTCATCTTCACGAAGGGCGGCTTCCGCTTCTTTAATATTATAATTTGCATTGTCAATGTTTGAATTCAAAAATGACTTATATTCATCCAAGTCCGTAAGTTTTAGATATTTCTCCGGAATGTTAGCAACATCATCTTCAATGGACTCAAGTTTACCAATTTCAATTTCTACCTTAGATAAGCAGGACTTCATTGCATTAACCGTATCATCCTTACCATACTTATCCCTGATTATCTCAATTTTTTGTTCCTGTTTCGCAATAAAGGATGTAATTGGTTCTGACTTACAAAGTTCTTCAATCTTTTCATTAAGACCTGTAAACTGTTCCTCCTTACCCTTAACTTCATTGTATTCTAATTCAAGCTTAGATAATTCAACGCCTGTAGTAAGTCTATTGTATTCTTCATTGACAAATTCAAACCTTTTTAACAATTCAGCATATTCTTCTTTCTTAGCTCTAAGTTCTTTAAGATTTGAAACCTTATACTTGTTTAGAATTGCATTGTACCCGGCAGTTGCCTCGGCAAGCTGCTTTTTAATCTCTTCTACATCTACCCCCCTTGCTGTAATTATTAAATTCATAATTCCCGGGATTGTAATTTCCACTGTTTCATTAATGTCAAAATTTCCTGTAGAAATATCTATGTTTTTACCTGTAGCAACTGATTTTACTATAATATCAGCCGTACCAAGTTTCTTAATGCTAGCCGCCAAATCCAGATTGGAAAGCCTTGCGTTTAAGCCTATAATGGCTGTCTCCGCTTCCATGAGTTTTCTTTCATCATCAGCATCTACCTTCATTTTCCCGTCAACTAAGGCTCTAGCCTCTGACAATTTATTTTTCATGCCTTCTATACTTCGGTAAGAATTAATAATTTTCTCCGCCTTAAGTAAAACATCAAGTTCAACCGCTTTTTCATATGATTTAATCAGTTCCGGATATGAAATTAAATCTCTATTTATTTCTTCTTGTTTAATTTTATACTCTTGTCTCAGCTTCATACCACTTTTGTATGTTGCCAGTATTTCAGCATATTTTTCATATTCATATTTTTCGGCACTATGCTCTTCAAATTTCTTTTTTGCCTCGTGAATCTTGATGTTATCGGCTTCAATAGCTTTTTCAACCATCTCACCTTTTCTAAGCTTCTCTTCCAATTCTGCAAGCTGATAGTATGATTTTAAAATTATACCTACATCCTTAGCCCATGGATTCTCAATTCCACGCCTTTTCTCCGGTCCATCCATTACAAAATCCCAATGCCCTGATAATGCATCAAGCTTACTTTGGATAATTTTCTCAATATCCTCCGGTGATATTCCTTCTGTTGATGTCATTCCCTCAGCGGCGATTATTGATACCAAATCCTGCTTTACTGCTGCCTTTTTATCCAATTTATTCAAAATATGTTCTACAACATTTAATTTATTATTTTGCGATACAAAGACAACATCATCGTAAAGTCCCTGTTTATAAATTAGTTCGGCTGCAACAACTTCACGAATTTTCTCCTCATTTGCAGTAATATTTCCATCTGAATCTACTAGTTCACATTCAGAGACAACACCCCATTTTTTGTTAAGTGTATATTCGCCTTCAGAAGTAGTAAATACAAGAGTTCCATCTACAACATCCCCTTTTTCATTCGATGGAATATACTTCTCAAAAAAATCCTTATCTTCCCTCTTACTAAGCTTTGAGTTTCTATAAAGCATCTGATAGATTAACTCAATCAATGTACTTTTCCCGGTTTCATTATTTCCTACGAGGATGTTTAAACCTGACTCTAATTCTACTTTTTTATTCTTTATTCCTGCGAACTGTCTTGTTTTAATTGTTTTAATATTCATGCCGCCCTCACTGCTTTAATGTTTTCACAACATCATATGCCATCTGTAATTCAACCGGATTATCAAGCAATCCATCTAGGAATTTAGCCACAAATCCTATCTCCGAAAATTCACTTTCAATCTTATCCTTGTTAATTTTTTCACTCAGAGCAGTATCATTAATTCTGTAATATATAAATTTGCCTAGAATATTTTCATAAATTCTTTCCTTTTCTTTGTATTCAGCTGCTTCTATACTACCTGAAATAGTTAAGCGGATAATTGATTTTTTTCTTGATAATTTTTAACTAAATTTGACAGTGCTTCTTCTAATCCCCTTGAATCATTAGCTTTTAAAAATTTAAATCAAAAATATCTTATTTTTTTCCTGTAATAATGCCAATATTTTCTTGATTCCATTATTATTCTGAATAGTAACGATAAATGCATTTCCTTCCGTATTGTTATGCAAATCAAGCTGTTCATGTGTACCTGCATTAAAAATATTATAACCCGATACTTCTTCACCTTCTATAATGTTAGGTTCTGTCACATGTGCATGTCCTAAGAGCCAGACATCAACCGGAATGCTATGCAATTCAGCCCTATTCATAGGAAAATAAATCCCTTCCGTATCAATAGCTAAACCCTCTAATGCACCATGTGCGATGCCGATATTATATCTATCTATAGGATTAATGTCTTCATTATATATCCATGATAACCTATTGGTATCACTATGTTTACTGTCACAATATGCAGGGTAAACTATAACCTTACCATCAGTACTGTCAAATTCAAAGGAGTGTATTTATTTAAAACAACTATATTACCATAGGTATCAGACACAGTTGTAAAATCCTTCCATAACTTCTCATTGCCTGAATAAAAATCATGATTACCCGGAAGAACCAACACTTTCTGATTAAATCCTGCTAAGATTTCAATCACACGGTTTACATCATTTTTTGAAATTGCATATGTATTATCAAAAAGATCTCCGGTAATTACAAAAAACTCACAATGCTCTTTCTCAGCCATTTTCACCATTTCTTCAAGGCATTCAAATCTACTCTCAATAAGCTGATTCTTTACACTGTACTTATCAAATTTTCTTCCAAAATGATTATCCCCCGTCACAAATATTTTTAGCATCACTCATCCTCCCCACCCCTAATAATTATTATCAAATAACCGCTTAGTTTTGTATATAGCAAAAAAGAACACCTAAGTGTTCTTTTTTTCATATATCTTCAAAACTGCAACCGAATCAACATCTTTCCTTTTCTTTGGTCAAGCCTTCGACCTATTAGTATCAGAAGGCACACGGATTACTCCGCTTACACCACTGACCTATCAACCTCATACTCTCTAAGGGGTCTTATTAGCCTACGCTATGGGATATCTTATCTTGGAGGGGGCTTCACGCTTAGATGCCTTCAGCGTTTATCCCTGCCAAACTTGGCTTCCCAGCCGTGCAGCTGGCACTGCAGCTGGTCTACCAGCGGTTCGTCCATCCCGGTCCTCTCGTACTAAGGACGGCTCTCCTCAAATATCCTGCGCCTGCGCCAGATAGGGACCGAACTGTCTCACGACGTTCTGAACCCAGCTCGCGTACCGCTTTAATGGGCGAACAGCCCAACCCTTGGGACCTACTACAGCCCCAGGATGCGATGAGCCGACATCGAGGTGCCAAACCACTCCGTCGATGTGAACTCTTGGGAGTGATAAGCCTGTTATCCCCAGGGTAGCTTTTATCCGTTGAGCGATGGCATTCCCACTTACATACCACCGGATCACTAAGTCCTACTTTCGTACCTGCTCCACCCGTCGGTGTCGCAGTCAAGCTCCCTTCTGCCTTTACACTCTGCGAATGGTTTCCAACCATTCTGAGGGAACCTTTGAGCGCCTCCGATACACTTTCGGAGGCGACCGCCCCAGTCAAACTCCCCTCCTGGCATTGTCCCCTGCCCGGATAACGGGCAAAGGTTAGAAACCAGATACACGAAGGGTGGTATCCCAACATTGACTCCGCAGAAACTGGCGTCCCTGCTTCTTTGTCTCCCACCTATCCTGTACATCATATATCTAATCCCAGTACCAAGATGGAGTAAAGCTCCATGGGGTCTTTCCGTCTTGGCGCAGGTAACCAGCATCTTCACTGGTACTTCAATTTCACCGGGTGCATTGTTGAGACAGCGCTCAAATCATTACGCCTTTCGTGCGGGTCGGAACTTACCCGACAAGGAATTTCGCTACCTTAGGACCGTTATAGTTACGGCCGCCGTTTACTGGGGCTTAAGTTCGTACCTTCGGACCAAGTCCTAAGCACTCCCCGTAACCTTCCAGCACCGGGCAGGCGTCAGCCCATATACATCACCTTACGGTTTCGCATAGACCTGTGTTTTTGTTAAACAGTTGCTTGAGCCTATTCTCTGCGGCCTGTATCTCTACAGGCACCCCTTATCGCGAACTTACGGGGCCATTTTGCCGAGTTCCTTAACAATGCTTCTCCCGCCGGCCTTGGGATACTCTCCCCATCCACCTGTGTCGGTTTACGGTACGGGCTCTGACTACACAATAGCGGCTTTTCTCGACGGCTCTCCCAGGAGCTTCCCTACTTATATTTCGGTCCGCATCACACAGTTCACTTACCCGGACGGATTTGCCTGCCCGGCATAAACCATGCTTGCACCTGAATCCTTTACAGGCACTCCCTGAATTTCCGTGTCCCCACATTTCTGACAGCCAGAGGTACTGGAATATCAACCAGTTGTCCATCGCCTACGCTTCTCAGCCTGAGCTTAGGTCCCGACTTCCCCAGGGAAGATCAGCTTTACCCTGGAAACCTTGGATATACGGCCTGAAGGATTCTCACCTTCATCTCGCTACTCATTCCGGCATTCTCTCTTGATAATCCTCCACGGCTCCTTACGGTACCGCTTCTTCGTGTTATCAATGCTCCCCTACCAACATACCTTACGGTATATTCCATTGCTTCGGTGTTATGTTTCAGCCCCGGACATTTTCGGCGCAGGACCTCTCGACTAGTGAGCTATTACGCACTCTTTGAATGAATGGCTGCTTCTGAGCCAACATCCTAGTTGTCTTCGAAACCCCACATCCTTTACCACTTAACATACACTTTGGGACCTTAGCAGATGGTCTGGGCTGTTTCCCTTTTGACTGTCCGACTTATCTCATACAGTCTGACTCCCGGTAAACATCTATATGGCATTCGGAGTTTGATACGCATTGGTAGACTTTGACGCCCCCGCAGCGATTCAGTGCTCTACCTCCATTAGACTATACCGAGGCTAGCCCTAAAGCTATTTCGGGGAGAACCAGCTATCTCCGGGTTCGATTGGAATTTCTCCGCTACCCACAGCTCATCACCGCCTTTTTCAACAGACGTGTGTTCGGACCTCCATCCACTTTTACGCAGACTTCATCCTGGCCATGGGTAGGTCACCCGGTTTCGGGTCTGCCGTTACTGACTTACCGCCCTGTTAAGACTTGGTTTCCCTTCGGCTCCGTACCTTAAGTACTTAACCTGCCAGCAACGGCAACTCGCCGGACCGTTCTACAAAAAGTACACGGTCGAGCGTTAGTCGCTCTTCCGCAGCTTGTAGACACAGGGTTTCAGGTTCTCTTCTCCCCTCCCGGGGTTCTTTTTCACCTTTCCCTCACGGTACTATACTCTATCGGTCACCAGGTAGTATTTCGCCTTGGGGGGTGGTCCCCCCTGCTTCCTACGGGGTTTCTCGTGTCCCGTAGTACTCCGGATGCCACTGAATCACAGTCTGTTTCGCATACGAGGCTTTCACTCTCTATGGCCGGCTTTCCCAAAACCGTTCTGCTACCTACTGCTTCTTCGTATGTGGTCCTCAACCCCAAGGATAAATCCTTGGTTTGGGCTTCGTCCCCTTTCGCTCGCCACTACTTAGGGATTCGATGTTTCTTCCTCTTCCTCCGGCTACTTAGATGTTTCAGTTCGCCGGGTTCCCTCCGTATGACTATGGATTCATCATACGGTGACAGAAGTTCTTTCTGCCGGGTTTCCCCATTCGGATACCTGCGGATCAATGGATATTTGCTCCTCCCCGCAGCTTTTCGCAGCTTATCACGTCCTTCTTCGGCTCCTGGTGCCAAGGCATCCGCCCTGCGCCCTTGTAATCTTGACCTTAAGTTGAGATGGGAATGCTCTACGGAACATCTCCGGCGACGCAAGCTTGCTTGCAGGCGACGGTGTGTGCCGTGGAGGAGGCGTTTCTACGAAACGCCTATCACGAGCGTGAAATGCGAAGCATTTCTGCGAGTGACCCATCTCAACGGTATTTTAGATAACTCATTATGGTTCTCTTTAATTTAACACTGACTAGCGTATCAGTATTAAATCTTTTAATAAATACATTGTTTTATTGAATTCTAAATCACACTTGTTTTTCAACATGTGTTAATCAGAAATTCAATTTCTCGATGTTGTTTCATATCTAGCTGTATATCTCCTAATGATTAAATCACTAAAAGCTATACTTGCATAAATATTTGTTCGGTATGCAGTTTTCAAGGTACATTGACTGTGATTACAAGCTATTCCTCTCATCCGAGATGTCTTAGCTCATCTTCAATCAGTCATTTGATACAACCAACTGACAACTATTTTCTAGTTATTGATTACATCAAATCACTAATTGAAGCTAAGGTATTAAATTTATTTACACCATACTAACCTCTACAGCACTTGGCTCTAATCTTGTAGTAACTTTAATTCAGTTACTTTCGCGCGAGCTTCGCTCGTGCTCGAAGAGTGTAGAGTTTATTAGAGGAAGTTCTTTTTCGCTTCGCTCAAAAGAACGACTTAAATTCTAAATTCGCTCTGCGTCTTCGACTTGAGCTCATTAAGAATTTAATGTCAAGAAATTAATGTCTGGCAGCCACCTACTCTCCCACACCGTCTCCAGTGCAGTACCATCGGCCGCCCAGGCCTTAACCTTCGTGTTCGGGATGAGAACGGGTGTGACCCCTGGACGCATCGCCACCAGACGTATTTCGTTACCCAAAACTCGCAACTCACGCCTTCCTCCTAGCTCGAACTCGCTTCGCTCGTCCTCGCTAGAGTCAGTCGCAGTGTGTCTGCTCATAAAAATTTGTCTGAAAGCAAGCTTTCACAAATTTTTCTTTCGCATCCACGTTGCTCGTTGATAACTAAACAGTAAGACAATCCCTACTTCTTCTTCCTTAGAAAGGAGGTGATCCAGCCGCACCTTCCGATACGGCTACCTTGTTACGACTTCACCCCAGTCACCAGACCTGCCTTCGGCAGCTCCTCCCTTGCGGTTAGGCCACTGACTTCGGGCATTTCCGACTCCCATGGTGTGACGGGCGGTGTGTACAAGACCCGGGAACGTATTCACCGCGACATTCTGATTCGCGATTACTAGCGATTCCAGCTTCATGTAGTCGAGTTGCAGACTACAATCCGAACTGAGGCAGCCTTTCTGGGATTCGCTCCGGCTCACGCCTTCGCTTCCCTCTGTAACTGCCATTGTAGCACGTGTGTAGCCCCGGTCATAAGGGGCATGATGATTTGACGTCATCCCCGCCTTCCTCCGAGTTATCCTCGGCAGTCTTTCCAGAGTGCCCGGCCGAACCGCTGGCTACTGAAAACAGGGGTTGCGCTCGTTGCGGGACTTAACCCAACATCTCACGACACGAGCTGACGACAACCATGCACCACCTGTCTCTCCTGTCCCGAAGGACTACAGACATTACTCCGTATTCAGGAGGATCTCAAGACCGGGTAAGGTTCTTCGCGTTGCGTCGAATTAAACCACATGCTCCACCGCTTGTGCGGGTCCCCGTCAATTCCTTTGAGTTTCATTCTTGCGAACGTACTCCCCAGGTGGAATACTTAATGCGTTTGCGGCGGCACCGAAAGGCTTATGCCTCCCAGCACCTAGTATTCATCGTTTACAGCGTGGACTACCAGGGTATCTAATCCTGTTTGCTACCCACGCTTTCGAGCCTCAGCGTCAGTTTTGGTCCAGCAGGCCGCCTTCGCCACCGGTGTTCTTCCTAATATCTAAGCATTTCACCGCTACACTAGGAATTCCGCCTGCCTCTCCCATACTCAAGTTTAACAGTTTTGGGAGCAGTCAGGGGGTTGAGCCCCCTGCTTCCACTCTCAACTTGCCAAACCGCCTGCGCTCCCTTTACACCCAGTAAATCCGGATAACGCTTGCCCCCTACGTATTACCGCGGCTGCTGGCACGTAGTTAGCCGGGGCTTCTTAGTCAGGTACCGTCATCATCTTCCCTGCTGATAGAGCTTTACATACCGAAATACTTCTTCACTCACGCGGCGTCGCTGCATCAGAGTTCCCTCCATTGTGCAATATCCCCCACTGCTGCCTCCCGTAGGAGTTTGGGCCGTGTCTCAGTCCCAATGTGGCCGTCCGACCTCTCAGTCCGGCTACCGATCGTTGCTTTGGTAGGCTTTTACCCTGCCAACTGGCTAATCGGACGCGGGCCCATTCTATACCTGATTGCTCATTTCCCGACAAAACCATGCGGTCTCGCCGACTTATGCGGTCTTACCAGCCGTTTCCAGCTGCTATCCCCCTGTATAGGGCAGGTTGCCCACGCGTTACTCACCCGTCCGCCACTAAGAATTACAGCCTTCCATCCGAAAACTTCCGTCTGTAATCTCCGTTCGACTTGCATGTGTTAGGCACGCCGCCAGCGTTCATCCTGAGCCAGGATCAAACTCTCATAAAAAGTGTTTGCCTTCGTCAGAACAAGCTGACATTTATCATCTCTTGCTTATTCCGTTATTGACCGGCTAAAGTCAACAATTTTTACTGTTTTTTTAAAGGTGTACAAGTATTACTACTTATACGCGTTCGTTTGAATTTTCAAGATTGTCTCACTATTTAGTTATCAAGGTTCTTTGCCTTACAATCCGCTTATTTACTATATTTCTACAGTTTTTATTAAGTGGTCTTTTGTGGGGTAACGGATAGTATGATACCACAAAGCCAATAGGTTTGTCAACACCTTTTTAAAAGTTTTTTTGAAAATTGTTATTTGAAAAAGTAAATTCCATATTAGTATGGATTTTACTTTTTCCATACACCACATCTTTAACTATGGACTTTACTGATTCCATGATTAAAATATATATTGGGTTAGATTCATCAGGTTAGGGTTTTATATACAAACTGAAAGGAATATTTTAATTATGGGAAAACATTCACATCTTTCTTTAAGCCAGCGTTCTGACATAGAAATCATGCTTTCTAAAAAAATGAGCTTTAATAAGATTGCTTTGGCTATAGGAAAAGACAACACAACTGTTTCAAAAGAAATAAAAAAAACATAATTACTGAACAGACAGGCTCATACGGCAGGTCTTTTAATGACTGTCTGCATTCAGTGGACAGATCATGTATAAAAAGATTTGTATGCAGTCACTGCCTTAACAAAAACAGAACATGCGGAAGCTGCGGGAAATGCATGCCACTGTGTGATGATTATGTCAGACATATCTGCCCTAAACTTCTTAATCCACCTTATGTATGTAACGGATGCCCTGACAGAAACAGGTGCCGCCTTGAAAAAAGATTTTACAAGGCAAAGGAAGCTGAGGCAAGATATAGAAAATCACTGTCTGAATCAAGAACAGGGTTTAACCTTACAGAAAACGAAAGGGAATATATAGACGGCATTGTAAGTCCACTCCTGTTAAGGGCAATCCATAAGACATATAACAATCAACCATTCTGATGAAATCATGGTTTCCGACAGGACTCTCTATAAATATATAAACAACAGTCTGTTTTTTGCCAGAAACATTGACATGCCACGCACTATAAGAATGCGTCCGAGAAAAAATAAAAGCAAATCTTTGAAAGTGGATAAAGAGTGCAGGAAGGGAAGGACTTATGAGGACTTCCTGAAGTTTATTGAAGAAAACCCCGATTCAGTCGTATGTGAAGGCGACAGTGTAGAAGGGGTAAAGGGCGGGAAAGTACTTCTCACTCTCTTCTTTGTACAACAGAACCTGCAGCTTGCTTTTCTGAGAAACTACAATGACTCACGTTCTGTTACGGAGATATTTGAAAGGCTGTATATTGAACTGAGACCTTATATTTTCGGGAAAATATTTGATGTGCTGCTGTTAGACAACGGAAGTGAATTTTCAAATCCACAGGCACTGGAGTTTGATGCACAGGGAAACAGGAGACTTAGGGTATTTTACTGCGATCCTTCTTCACCTTACCAGAAGGGTGGCTGTGAAAACAACCATGAAATGATAAGAAGGATAATACCGAAGGGTGTGGATTTTAGTAATTACACACAGGAAGACATAAACCTGATGATGAGCCACATCAATTCATATTCAAGGGTGAAGCTCGGAAACAAAAGCTCTTATGATATTTTTGCATTTCAATACGGCAAAAAAATATTAAAGAGCTTAGGTATTCAAAAAAATTTCACCGGATGAAATTACCCTAGCCCCTAAGCTCTTAGGCAAATAAAAAGGAACTCACCGGTTAAAAGATGAACTTCTAGCCCATATATAAAGGGTGGATTTTACTTATTCCCAGTTTTGGAAAGTAACTTCGACTCCTGTTTGCTATGAAAAAAATTAGGTCATGTTCTTCCTGTAAGGCTGATTATAGCATTTTTTTCAGATAATGTATACATCTAGCTCTTAATTTATGTAAAATTTGTAACAAGTAACTTCCATACCGTATCTAAAATAAAAAATTAAACATTAGGTGTGGAAGTTACTTTTGCAATTCACCTTTTTAAAATAAAAATACCTTTTCAAAGTAAACGCAACACTAAAAACCGTTGCATTTAACCTGAAAGATGTGGTTTCAGGTCTGTTTGCTATACTCTTTTTTTCGCTAAAAACAATAAAAATCAAACCAAATTTGATTAAATTCAGTCCGATTTTATTGATATAATTGTATTATTTTATCTAGGAAAAGTGTTGCATTTACTATTTTTTTATAAAAGTGTTACACTTACCTTGAAAAATCTAGCCGAAAAATTTTTATTTTAATTATATCACTTATTTACCTTGCTTTTAAAGTGAACCTCAAATAATGTACAAAGCTTTTACTATCTTTTTCATATTTTTTTAATCCCTTATATAAACTGAGAGGCTGTACAATCCTCATAGAATTTTTTTGTTTATTATAAAAACTCCCTGATATTACCTAGGTAAAATCAGGGAATAATTTGATTTAATAATTTTTTTACTTTATCGAGGCACTTCCTGCCGCTATATTAGCTTCAAGTATGTATTTCTGTCCAAAGAAATATGTAATAAGCGGCGGAATAGTTAAGAACATAGCTCCTACCATTACCAAATGCCAATTTGGAACTGCATTTCGGATGATGCCTGCATATATTTTTAGAGCTACTGCAAGCGGATATTTCTCCTGTCCTGTATAAAAACCAAAGGCCCATAGAACCAGCCCCAGTTAAATTGGAATGTAAATAAGGCAACAGCTATAAGTATAGGTTTCATCAGAGGCAGAACTATTCTTCTATAAATTCCAAAATATCCTAACCCATCTATTTTAGCAGCATCATCAAGAGTTGTAGGAATTGTCATAAAAAAACTGTCGTATCAAGAAGATGTTAAATGCACCTCCACAAAAAAATTAGGTATTATTATAGGAAGGTAGGTATTCAACCAGTTTAATTTTTTTAAATAGCATAAACTGCGGTATTATATAAACATCTTGTGGTATCATCAATGTAGCTAAAAGCATTAAAAATAATATATTCTTTCCCTTCGCTCTCAGTCTTGCAAAGCCAAATGCTACAAATGAACTTGAAAATACCTGTCCAACCATACAAAAAAACACAAAAACTATACTGTTTATCAAATGTCTTCCCATAGTTGAATTCTTTTTCAAATATTTTCAAATAATTTTTCAAAAATGAAATTCCTTAGGAATTAAAGTAAATGCTCCCTTTACATTAGTTGCATCTCAGCCAGCGAAATTGAAATCATAAAAATAAAAGGTGAAATAAACATTATTCCAATAAGAATAAGCAAAATGTATACTACCGCTTTCTCAATCGGTTTCCTATCGTTTCCCATTCTTTTTCACCTCTCCTTCATAAAATACAAATACAGCAGAAGAACGGAACACAATGGCACTAAGGATTATAATTATAACAAAAAAATTATCCACCCAAGTGCACAGGCATATCCCATTTCAAAATCTGAAAATCCTTTCAAATATAAATAGTTGCTTATCATCATAGCTGCATTGTTCGGCTTATAATATCCGTCTGTAAGTACATAGGATTGAGTAAACACCTGTAAAGAGCCGATAAGTCCGGTAATAAGATTGAAAAATAATACCGGTGAAATAAGAGGTACCGTAATATTCCAAAACTGCTTCCATATACCTGCTCCGTCAAGACTTGCTGATTCATACAATGCCTTAGGCACACCATTTATAGCAGCAAGTACCAATACAAGACTTCCACAGCCCTGCCATAACCCCATAAAAACAATTACATATTTTATGAGATTTTCATCATAAAGCCAGGAAAGAGGTTTTATACCAAATAAACCTAAAAATTGATTTGCTAAACCTATCTGTGTATTAAATATCCAAAAGAATACAAAAGCTACCGCTGTAAGAGGAACCAGCACCGGCAGATAATATATAGTCCTGAAAATCTTCATTCCACGAATCTTATAACTTAATAAAAATGCAAGCAATAAAGAAATTATAAGAGAAAGCGGAACTGTTAAGCCTGCATAAAAATGTATTTAACAAACTTTTATAAAAATTTTTATCTGCTGTAAAAAAATCTTTATATAATTTTTAAATCCTACAAAGTTAGCTTCTCCAAACATGTTCCAGTCTGTTAAACTGTAAAATAAAGAGGCTATCATAGGGCCAAGAGAAAAAAATAAAAATCCTAAAACCCATGGCGAAACAAAAATATAAAACCAAATGGCTTCTCTCCGTGCTGCTTTCATTTTGGAGCCCATAGTCTCCTCCTTCTATTTCAAGCAGGGGCTGCCACGGCGGATCTTATCCGTCACGACAGCCCCCTGTTCTTAAACAAATAGTTTATTATTTTTATTACATCATTCAACTCTTTTTCTATCTTTTTAAGCGTTTCTGTGCAATCTCCCCCTTCTGCAAATAAAACACTGAAATTCTCATCAAATACACGCTGTATCTCATTCCACTTAGGGTGAAGAGGAGGAGAAACTATTATATCGGCTGATTCTGCAAAAGCATTAAAATTCATATTTCTTCCCTCTGCCCACGCAGGTTTTAAGAAAAGATCACTTTGAAGAAGCTCCACATTTGCAGGTGCATCCTGTTTATTTTCTACGATAGGTTTCTGTCCGTCAAGGCTTGTAAGAAATTCAATGGCACGAAAAGCTGCATCTACATTTTTGCCTCCCTTAGGTATAGCAAGACCGCTACCGAATGAAAAGGTTGCTCCCACCTTATTTTTCCACATAGGTGCCATATCCCAGTTAAGCCCTTCTACACTCTCAAGAGAGCCTACATTCCAGAATCCTGTTATGTTTATAGCACAATGTCCCTGTGCAAACAGCGGATCAGGCTGTCCGTCTTTAAGTCCAAAACGGCTGTAATCATCTGCGGAAGGAGCTACTTTGTACTTATGTACAAGATCATTATAGAAGTTTATTGCCTCTATATTCTCAGGTGAATTAACTGTCACATTCTCAAGATTACTATCTAGAATACTTCCACCATTCTGATACATAAAGCTCATCCACCAAGGCCACCAGCCACCTGCTGCAAATCCATACTGCTCTACAACTCCATCCTTTGTTATTGTAAGCTTCTTTGCAGCTTCAAGTAAATCTTTCCATGTCCAGTCTTTGGTAGGATAAGATACTCCTGCAGCATCAAACATATCCTTATTATAGTACACTATCATGGCTCCACCCCTGTCAGGCATAGCATACAAGGTATTCTGCCATGTATAAGTAGATGTTGCTGTTCCAAACCTCTTTGCAAGGTCGAGTCCAGCCGTTTCAGATAACTTAGATAAATCCTCTAAAACTCCTTTAGAAGCATAAGAGTTACTCGCCTCTCCTACCTGTATAATATCCGGTGCATCCCCTGAGGCTATCATAGTCTGTATCTTAGTATCATAACCATCATTAGGAATTGCCATAACCTCTAATGTTATCTCCGGATATTTTTCATGTACCATAGCTGCTCTGGCTTCATATGTCTTAATATCATTCTCGCTCCCCCAACAAGCCATTTTAAGGTTTACAGCCTCTTTAGGTGTTTCACTCTCCTTATCGGTCTTTGACACAGAAGTGGTCTTTACATTCCCTTTTGAAGCCATATCATCCTTTTTAGAAGAATTGCTGCCGGAAGCTGCCCCACATCCGGATAAAAACAATCCTGCAACCAAAGTAGCTGCTAAAACACGCAAATTTAATTTTTTCATATACTACCTCCTCTTTTTCACTTACTGCTATATAAAGCAATAGTTTTTGTAAACATCCCTTAGTTATAATTTTTATGAAACCCATTTCATACTTTGATTATAGTAAGTTTATAACATTATGTCAATACTTTTTTGCATTTTTTTGAAATGGGTTTCATAGTTTTTTATACAAACTCGTGCATAATTTTTAATTATAAAGGACTATTGCAAGAATCCCTTATTAATACCATTGTATCTACAGTATATTTTCTTTTTACCTTCTCTCCAAGTGTAAGCTTATCTATAATCTCTATAGCCTTTGCACCAAGTTCCATGTAATTTTGCGATACAGTTGTTATTCTTGGTCGAACCGCTTCTGTCATATATATCCCGTCAAAGCCTGTAACTGATATATCTTCCGGAACTCTGAGTCCTCTATCTTTAGCTGCATTTATAGCTCCTATAGCAGTAAAATCATTCACCGCCATAACCGCAGTAGGCAACTCTTTACAGTCAAGCAATTTTTTCATACTTTCATAACCATCTTCCACCGAAAAATTACTTGTTATCAACCATTCTTCTTTGCTTTGAAATATTCCCTGCTTCACAGCTTCCAAAAATGCTGTATGTTTTATGTCTGTCGAAGTAATCCCCTTTCTTCCTCCTATAAAGCCTACCCTTTTATGCCCAAGAGCTGCCAGATACTTGATAAGTTCTTGCATTCCACTCTTTTCATCAGCAGCCACATGATAGCTTTTTACCCCTGACATAGCTCCATTTATGAAGACAACCGGAATTTTCTGTGTTATTGCTTTAAGTTCTTCTGCCTGCCCCCTGCCCGATTTCTTCTCATTCGCTCTGCCCCCCATAATAACTATACCGTCTACCTGTTTTTCACGTAACATGTCTAAATACAGGGATTCAACTCCTGTGCGATTCATTTTATTGTCATTCATAGAATTACACAAAAATCATTGTATATCCAAGACTTAACGCCTCAGCCTCTAGGAATACACCTGAAAAACGGATTTGTGATATCCGGTACTATAAAGCCTATTGTTTTTGTGGCTTTATTTATAAGACTTCTTGCAAGAGCATTAGGCTTGAAATCATTTTCTTTTATTATATTTAAAATCTTTTCTTTCTTATCTTCCTTTACCCTTGCATTCCCTGTCAAAACCCTTGATACGGTAGCCGGAGATACTCCCGCCTCCTTCGCTATATCATAAATCGTCATTGATTTTTTTCCTGCATATTCTTCCTACTTTTCTTTGTTTAATACCAAATTATTCACAAAACATCTTGTGAAATACCGTAACCAAGCCACAAGCACCCACTACAATATTTTTGCAGATGTTTGGTAATATCCCCATAGTCACAGACCGAAAATTGTTTATCCTAATGTATTATGCAGAGTAAGAGGTCTGTAACCTATGGCATAAATAATTTGGGGAGGAGTTAACCTATCTTTTTCAAACAACAAAGTTGTAACAGAATATGGCTTAAGCTCATATTCACCCTTAATCTCCCCATTTATATTCTCTAAACTCTCTGTTTCAGAGGTTCTGTATATAGCACAGTTTTTCCACTTTTAATATTTTTTCAGAAGAAAATTCTAAGATTTTTAGACAACCTGCTGTCATTCAAAGCCACAATTACAAGCTTTCCTTTTTCTTCATCTTCCGCTATAACCAAATTTGAATTTTTCACTATCTAATATATTCATTCCGGGTCTTATAAATTTAGTATAATTTCCCAAAAACATAGTACTGTTTTTGTTAAGAAAAATTCTTCCTTGCTTTCAAAATTAGCATGCATAAGACCATGGTTATGCTTCATCAGTTCATTTTCACAGCCTGCCAATAAATCCATGAAGTCGCTTTCATTTCATTTAGATGTACTCCCATATTTTTGCAAGCTCAATTCCTCCACTAATATCACTGTGGTTATGTGAAGCATTTCCTCCACAACTTATTTCAGACATACAAAGCGGTTTTCCCAAGCGTTTTGTTACTTCATATAATTCTTTTTCTGCTCTGCTCATTGCTAAAATATGAATGAGTATTTATCTGTTTTACCTTACTTAATGCTTTTTGAATAATGATTAATACAATATATACTTTCAAAAGTGCTCCAGCACTCCGGTGCACTTATTCCTGTATTTTTAAGACCTGCCTTTTTCTATTGCATCTCGCCAAAGCTTCAATCAGCTTTGCTTTGCTCTTTCCACATCAAAATGACAGCCTTCCTGATCATTTTCACTCTTCCACCAAAAAGAAACAGGCTCATTAAATGGTGCTATGGTCGATATATTTATATCAAGTTCTTTTTCAATAGCCAGTGCACAATCAGCTAAATACCCAGCCAGTGCTTCTGTCATTTCTTCTTTAAGATTGCAAAGACCGTCATCGGCTCCTGCAGTAGATGAGTATTTAAGCATACTTAACGGTGGACTGTTTTATCTCAAGAGTATCAAGCCCATATTTCACCGCCTTCTTTAAGATACTTAGCTGTGCTTTATCTGCCCTCTAAATCTAAACTTCCGTCTTCCTTTGAAAATACAGGGTATATGCTCCAACCCTAAAATTTTTCTTATTTGGCGGATTTTTCTCCACCACCCTAAATTATAACGCAGAATATTTAGTCCCAATCCGTTAGCTTCCTCAAAAAGCAGGCTGCATATTTTTCTACGGTTTCCTTTATTTTCCCATCTCCCAATCACATTTTCCCACCAGCAAAGAGAAGTGCCCCAACCTTCAAATTTTCTGCTTCCTCTTTGCAAAGAAATATCAACTGATATTTTTATTGCCTGACATAATCTCCTCCGTATTTATATATTTGAAATGGGTTAATCAAATTATATGAAATGGGTTTCAAAAAGTCAAGATAATATCTTTTTGATTTACTTTTTATATTTTATATTTTGCATATAAAGCGCTTGTATATAAGTATAAGGTTAGCAGATATAATATTGAAACTCATAGAAATATCCCCTGCCCAAATCCTCAGCAGGGGATGTAATAATTGTTTTTAATAATTATTTCAATAAACTAAGTGTAAAATTTCTTTTTATGTTTCCCTGTAAGTTCCGGAAGTTTTGCTACCTTTCTTGTCGCTTCCGGATAATCATGTTCTATAGTAAACGGAAATATTCTTACCGATATAGCCACCATAATAATCCACAACAACGACCAGGCAGCTGACTCTAAGAATATTATTTGAAAATTCAACCTCTTACTCCTCCATCTATTATTGTTTTTAATTTGCCATATAAACATAAGTCATAGCTTTGCCATCTTTATAAACAGCATTTTTTTCCGCACACCTTCACTTTCAAAGCCATCAAGCACACGCTGTGATGCAGTATTAGGTAAATACACAGTTCCCGATATGCGTACTATATCGAGCTTTATCAAAAAGCAAGCTTACAGATTTGTTTTTACTGCTTCTGTCATTATGCTTTCTAGACCAGTTATCTGTAAGCAAAAATATCCTATTTCACTATCTTTACATCTGACATCCGAGTTTTGTTCAACCGCAATATTCCCCACAACCTTATCATCTACAACAATAGCCCTGAATATACCATCTTACCGATCATGTTCCGTTGCCATTCCAAACCAAAAGTCTGCATCCTTCTCAGTATAAGGGTATGGTATGCGGTTTTGACAGATAGGAACGGTCTATATTATTGCAAAATATTTATCAGCTCTTTGCTTAAATCTTTGCTCCACTTTTATTAATTTTATTTTCATAGCTAACCCCTTAAAGCCTCTTAATTTTTTTCGAGTATTACGGTATAATATCACTTTGCACACTATTTCAACTATAACTACAGTATTTATATTATTTCAATTCTGTAGTTTTTCAACTTAAATGCAACATGGTGTTGCACTTACTCTGACAGGTACCTGTAAATACCTTTCAAAGTAAACGCAACACTAAAAACCGTTGCATTTAACCCTGACAGATGTGGTTTCAGGTCTGTTTTGCTATACCTTGTTAGAAAGCAATAAAATCAAACCAAATTTGATTAAATTCAGTCTGATTTTTATTGATATAATTGTATTATTTTATCTAGGAAAAGTGTTGCTTTTTACTATTTTTTATAAAGTGTTGCACTTACTCCTGAAAAATCTAGCTCTATCCACATTACAAAATAAGAGCGTCAAATAAGATAATATCGAAGATTTTATTTCTAACATTCTTATTCTAGAGTCTGAACATAGTCTAGACACTCTTTCTTCGTAATACTCACGCTAGCTATACCACTGGAAAGATGAGGCAAGGCAAACCAAGTTAAAACAAACTTGTTTTAATGTGCTCCATCTATACTATAAAAGGACAAGTAGATACAAATTTACACTTATCATTCTCTACCGCAAGTTCTCCAAAAATCTCTGCCAGCATTAACTCATACTCAACATATGTTTTTAAGCATAAGACTTCAGCATGTTAGAAGCTAATACTTCAGACAGTGCTTCTGCACCAAAAAGCAGAACATCCTTTACTAGTGACTTTTTACCATTAATGTTATACCAACCTTTAGGGTAAAAAGAGCCACCTGAGGTAGCATCTATAAAATCTACAGAATTCTCCCTCAGGTGCAATCCCGCCTGCCTGGTCAAACAAACTCGTTACAGGATCAAACTTACACATAATTTAATAACTCCTTGTAAGTGATATATAAAAATGAGATAGTGACGCATCACTATGTGAAACATTTATACTTAAGATGTGAGTCACCTAAATCACGCTCGAACTTTGACCTTAAACTCTTGGTCAACATCACCAGTAGGCATATCGTTTATCCTAGAAATATCAAAAGTATATAAATCAATACCTGTATATTCATCTAGAATTTTCGCCAACTCACTTACCTCTTGTATCTGCATTTAGACTACCAGAAATAAGAACTCTAGTCTCACGAGAAGTTGATCTATCTAGGAAAGAAACGAATTGATACCAGGTTCGTCATACCTTCCTTAGAAAAACAAAAAAAGGTTTCTTTTGTTATACTTTTAAATCACTTTTAAATTTTTGACCCCTAATGATATCCAATCAATATCTAGTATCTTAGAAAACTTAGAGTAAAAGTCGTTAGTAAACACTAGCTTATGCTTAGTGCAAGCCTTAAATAAATCAGTTTTTAATATGAACATCTTCTGTTTTAAACGCTCAAACTTTATACAGCAACCACCAGTTGGAAAAGAATGCCATACTACGTTACCCGCTGTAAATTTTACTGTTATTTTATCATCTAACAATTCCCTAAATTGTTTCTCATTTAAATCTAAGTCTAACCCTGCAATTTTAAGAGATTCCATAAAGTTATTGTATCCCTTGTCTTCTAACTCGGAATCACTATCGACACAACTGTAAAAATATGTTAAGCAATCTTTAGAAAGATAACCAAACCCAGAACCTTTCATAAAATAACTGACTAAATAATTAGAGAACGTACGCTCATTATCTCTAACGAGTAATTCATCGTCTTCGGAAACACAATTCTTTTTATATAAAGCCTCAACCTCCTTAGGTGCCCCAATACATCCTCCTTCACCTATTAGGAGCTCATAAAAAGCCTTTTCGACATTGAATCTGCTCACATTAAACTCATTCGTCCAAATCTTAGAAGCTGAATTTACTTTAAGTTCAACAACAGGTAAATCCTTCTTTTCTTCTTCATCTGGAAAATCCCAGTCCAAAATTTCTTCAATCTCTTCACCGGCTTCAAGTTTAGGCTGCTGTTCCACTTTCTTGGTTTTTCTTAACTTTCTTTTTAGACTTCTTTTACTTTTCTTTGATTTCTTTACTTTTCTTTCTTTTTCTTGGCTTTATTTTTAACAATTGTATTTTTTTAGCTGTAACACTTACCATAAACTAAATAGAAATATTTACTTATTCTTCTTTTTAGAAGATTTGTGTTTATTTTAATTTTACTTTCTTAGAATTTTTCTTTTTTCTTTTCTCTTTTTAGAAGCTTTTCTTTTGTTTATCTTTTTTCCTTCTTAGGTTCAACGAAATTCTTCACATTCTCATATAACTCAGATACATCAGAACGAATGGAACTTTCTGTCACTACATTAGTAGTATATCACTTTGCACACATTATTTCAATTATAACTACAATATTTTTATATCATTTCAATCTTTCTTAAAATATTCTATATACTTCCCACCCTCATTACCTGTATATCTGATAACTATTACTTACATTTTACTTTTAAGCCCTTTAAGATAAGTTTTCTGCTCATCTGTAATCCCTATAACTTTCCACCGCTTTTTGAATAGCTTTATTATGTGTCCAGTCATCAAGTTTCTTGTTTTCACAAACGAAAGTACCTGCTCATACTGCTTTTGCAAGTGCTGTAGCAAAAATACCAGGCTGTCATCATATTTATATAATACTCTCAGACCTTATCTCTGCTACCATCTCAGGATATGCCGGAGCAAAATCTTCATCCAAAAATGCTCCATAAGCATGCTCTATACCAAATCTGACTGTGTATGTTTTTATCTGACCTTATCCATTCTTTTTATATGTGCAAGAAGTTCATTGTGATATTTCTAAATACTTTTTGGCGAAAGCTGATCACAGGTTGCCCAGTTATCTATATAAGGAAGAAAGTTTTTTACTTCTTCAAGACAAACCCCAAAACTTTTATTCCTGCAAGTATAAAAGATGAAGCTGATTTTCATCAAAATATTTATGTGGAACTGAATGTCAAAAACTCTCCCACATCTTCTTTTTACAAGCTGTTTAGCGTACTTTCTAAGCTCCGGCGTTCTTACACCAATCTATGTTCTCCTTGTCAACCGTAGGAATCAACTTGCTGTTAAAAATCTCTGTATTTTTCATCCTGCATTTTAAATAATTCATTTGTAATTTCTTCTACAATCATAGTTATTCCTTTTCAAGCAAAAATTAACCCAAATCGTTCATAACCCTAAATCTCCTCGTATTTATTAACTTTCTTTTAGAATAAATATATTACATTGATGTAAACTTGTCCAATTCTATTTAAAAATATTTTTATCGAATATATCCCCTATTAAATTCCAAATTATTCACGCCTAGTGTAAATTTATTATAACCTAGAAAATGTGATATTTTCAAGGATTACAATAGATTAAAATCCACCTAATGGTGTACCTTTATCTCCACCATTCCATCCTATATGGATTTGAAAGACCGTCTTTATCTGATAAAGACAGACTTGAACAAGTTTCTGTCATATGATATCTTTTTGGCTAAGTTTGATAAATGTTTTAATTTTTGTCTATTCTGCACATGAAAAACGCCCAAACTTTGTACACTTTGCCATTGTCTGAAAAATTCAAAAATATATTATAATGTTCCTATCTTGTTACTTCTAAAGCAAGAATTTATTTTTATATTTTTTTCAAATATCTGCTATAATGTCCTTAAAGGCATTATGCAGATTCTTAAGAAAGAAAGGACTATAATGCCAAAAAAGAAAAAAATCAGAGAGCTTTTGAGACTTTTGAAACTTATAGACGATGTGGATGTTCAGAAAAATGGCTGAACATAAAGAGTTTTATGAAGAAATCCTAAGAGTAATCTTGGAAGATGACAACCTAACAGTAACAGAATCTAGAGTACAGTGGGAAGGTACAAACCCGTATGAGCGTTCTGTAGTACTTGATGCAAATGCATATCCGGAGACGGAAGACATATAAATATTGAAGTACAAAAAGAAAATGATGATGACCATCTAAAAAGGGTACGCTACAACGGATCTATCCTGACTACAAATATAACTGATCCCTGGCACTAAGTTTGAAGATATACCCTGATGTTTGTATTATATTCATATCTAAGTTTGACATATTTAAGGGTGGCTTTCCGGTCTCACTTATGTAGACAAGGTGGTTCGTGAAACCGGTGAAATCATTGATGACGGACTTACTGAGATATATGTAACCACCGTTAAAAAAAGAGGGTTCTAAAGTTTCAAAACTTATGGAGCTGTTTATAAAAAGACGATGCTTATAATACAGAGGATTTTCCTGTTACAAGCGAGATTAAAACCAGGTTTAAAAATAAGCGAAGGAGGCAGAAAAGAAATGAATGAAATGTTAGAAAAATTATCAGAGAAGAAAAAAAGAAGAGAGTGAAAGACGAGGCAAAAAGAAGGTAAAATAGAGGGTGCTAATGAAGAAAAATCAGAATAGCTAAGGATATGAAGAAAAAGATTGCCTTTTTGGCTTTGATTGCAGAAATTACCGGCATTTGAGAAGAAGATTATGGCTCTGTAACATATTTAATGCTATAGCAAAATATTATCCATAAAATTGATATTTTTTTCAACTTAATACTTAAATCCTAATTTTAAAAATATCAGTTTTGTGAATTTTTTTATTATGCTAATTTATTGATTTTTGAATTTAACTAACTCTATAGATTTTTCAGAATGTAGGTTTTTCCGATATATGAAGATATATATTGTCTTGTTTAATGATTTTCCTTTTGTATTTATTGATACCTGTAAATCCTCACTTTTCAAATTTGTTTCTTCTTAGTTTTTATCCTTTTTCTTAAATATATCTTATTTTCTTCAGGAATATGGCTTAAAAATTTTATCTTTTAATAATAGTTAAAAGTATTGATTTCCCAACTCTCCCACTGCCAAAAAAATACCTCGTATTCTATATCGTCTTTTTTTCCCATGTCTAATTATTTCGTAGTTAGTCGTTTCCAACCTGTATTCTCAAAATAAGTATGTATCTCTTCCTTTGAAAAACCCACTCATGTCCATCAAAAATTTGGAAAATCCTTATGAAATTCTGTCGGAATTGTACAGAAGTCTATAAGATATAGTTTTCCTCCTGTTGCAGCCACTTCTTTTAAAAGCTTTAATTCACCTTCTACATCTACAATGTGGTGAAAAGCTTTATGGCTGTATATGAGATCGTATTTTTCAGTTGTATTCTCAAGGAAGCCTTCATCATAAACAAAAATATTATCTGCTGAAAATTTCTCTTTATTTCTTAAACACTCTTCTCTCATACCCTCTGAACTGTCTACGCAGTCTATCTTATTAAAATGTTTTTGAAAGAAGCATAGCCAACATACCATCGCCTGCACCTATCTCAAGTGCCCTTATCTCAGAATGGCTCTTCTCCTTACAGCCATCCAAAATAATCTCTTTTATATCTTCATTCGTATTTTGTCTCTGTGGAGTATTCCACTCTTTTGCTACTGTGTCAAAATAATTTTCTTTCATAATATAATTCCTCTCCATATTTAGCCTTAATTATTTACAAAATATCATAATAAAGTCCATTATTCAATTATAATATTTCACAGATATCAGGTGATAATCCGCCATAGTTAATAATAATTATCTATCTGTTCAAGCTATTCTCTGCCTGACACACAAACTATAACTTCCATAAATATCACTATCCTTAATATTTATCTACCTTAGTACTGTATTATAACCTATATTACTCATAATTCCAATATAGTAAAAATATACATAATAATATTCTATGTCAATCATATTCTATTATATTGCGAACAATTTTATTTTTATCATATAGAACATCAAGCCGAAACAAATTAACACTTTTTAAGATAAGTTAATTAAACAAAAATTCGGAGAAAATATTACACAATTGAAAGGAATTAAAAATGAGAAAGAAAACTTTAGGACTTCTTGTAGGAGTATTAGTAACAACATCTGTTTTAGCAGGCTATCACGCAAAGGGAAATAATATGACTCCTGCAAAAGCTGCCATAATAGAAACAAGAGCCGATAAAATGAAAGACGGCGATATGATGAAAGATAAGTCCGATAAGATGATGGAAGATGATATGAAAAAAGGTAAGTCTGACGATATGATGATGGATGATGACAAGATGATGAAGGATAAGTCCGATAAGATGATGGATGGCGATATGAAAATGGACAAATCCAATAAAAAAATGAAGAAGAAAAAAGCTGGCAAGAAGATGAAGATGAAGAAAAATAACGGCAAGAAAACGAAAAAATCTGACAACATGATGAAGGACAATATGAAAAAAGATATGTCTGAGAAGATGATGGAAGATGATAATATGATGCAGGACGAGATGAAGATGAACAATCTTGTGGTAAAAAGTGTAAGTCTAACAACAAAAAATTGTAAGAAAAATTGCAAAATCTGATAAGATGATGCAGTGATGAGATGAAAGACTCAAAGAGTATGAAGAAAGATAGAATGATGAATAATAAAGAGATGTATGACTTTACCCTCAAGGACTTAGATGGTAATGATTATAAGCTTTAGTGACAATAAGGGCAAGAAGGTTTATATGAAGTTTTGGGCTTTGATGGTGCTCTATCTGCCTTACAGGGCTTGAAGATCTTGACAAGCTTGCAGTGCGAAAACAATGACTTTGAAATAGTTACTGTAGTTGCACCGGAAGAAACAGGGAAATGGATACTGCTGCTTTTAAGAAATGGTGAAAGAATTAGGTCTCAAAAACCTCAAGGTACTTTTTGATGAAACAGGAGAAGTTACTGAACATTATGGTATAAAAAGTATATCCTACTTCTGTCTATGTAGGAAGCAACGGAACCGATACTACTGTTAAAAGCCGGACATAATTCAAAATGACGATATAAAGGATACAATCAAAAACCTTAAATAATTTAATTCAAATTATTTACAAGCCACCTTGCAAAATACCCTCAATCAAATCCTTGTCCCCTAATTCTAGTATTTGCAGATGTGTGTTATCTTACACCTTAGCCATAATAACATCACTTCTATACGAGCTGTTATGGCTAAGGCTTGTTTGAAAATCAAGCAGGAAGGAAATATATATATGAGTAAAAATAAATTACTTTGGATAATACCTATATTTTTGCAGCAATTGCTTTTATACTTAACTGCAAGTGGTTTTAAAAAGCAACAAGAGATACAAGCCGCAAATAAAAATAGTGAAGCAAAAATAAAGTTAAACATAAAAAAAGGAACAAAAAGATGAATAAATCTGATAAAGTAAAAGAAATCCATTTTTGCCGGTGGCTGTTTTTGGGGACTTGAAGCCTATATGCAGAAATTAAACGGTGTAGAAGATGCTATAAGCGGATATGCAAACGGAAAAACCGAAAATCCAACTTGAGGAGACTTACATACCAGTGAATCATGTTGAAACAGTGAAAGTAATATACAAACCTGAAATTATAACTCTTGAAGACTTACTCACACATTATCTGAGAGTTGTAAACCCTGTCAGTGTAAACAAACAGGAAAATGATGTTGGTACATCAGTATAGAAGTGGTATATACTATACTGATAACAATGACAAAAAGTAATTGATAATATCTTGAAAAAGAACAAACTAAGATGACAAGCCTATAGCAATAGAAGTCCTGCCACTTAAACATTTCTTTTGAAGCTGAGGAGTATCATCAGGATTATCTTGAAAAATCCAGGCGGCTACTGCCATATAGACCTCTCTTCGCTGAGAAACCTTTGTCACCTGATGAAGAACCTGTAATAGATGCTACAAAGTATCCAAGACCATCTGATGCCGAGCTTAAGAAAAACACTTACTGACATCCAATATAAAAGTTGCTGTACAAAACAAGACAGAATATGCATTTTCAAACGAATATTGGGATAATTTTTGATAAAGGTATTTATGTAGACATTACAACCAAAGAGCCACTTTTACTTCTACCGATAAATTTGAGTCAGGCTGTATGGCCAAGCTTTTGCTAAACCTATAGCTAAAGATGTGGTAAAATATATTGAAGATCGTAGTTTTTAATATGATAAGAACCGAAGTAAGAAGCAGAAGCGGTGACATACACTTTAGGTTATGTTTTTTTGATGATGGTCCTAAAGAGCTCGGTGGTAAAAGATACTGTATAAACAGTGCATCTATTGAATTTATTCCATATGCAGAAATGGATAAAAAGAGGCTATAGTTATTTTAAAAATACTTAATAAAGTAAAATAATACAAGTGTAAAAAGTGTAAAAATTGATTTTGGGCTTGTTTGCAAAAAGAATTTATTAGCTTTTGACAATCACAGTATAAAATAAAAATACAAAAGGAAGTTAAAATAATATGAAGAAGAAAAATTTTTAGGCTTAATAGCCGCCATAATAACTACAGCAACTGCTATAACAGGCTGTGGTTCAGGTGGATGCTGCACCTGAGGTTTTATGAGAAATAACTCTCCGGATTCTGAGATTGAAAAGCAGCAGTACACAGGATATGGGAAAAATTCTATATCAGATGATATAATAAATTCTTCCATAAATAATAATAAGTGATATAATAACTATTAGCAGCCATTTGTTTACAATAACCTTTTAATGGAGATATGATGTATAATCTACTTATAGTTGATGATGAACTCAATCAATCAGGCGAGGGATAAAATCTCTCGCCATCTTGTCTGAAATAGGAATAAGTGAAATATTTGAAGCCGGCAATGCTGAAACGTGCCTTGAAATAACGAATAAAGAACAAATTGATATAATAATGCTTGATATAAATATGCCAAATACAGACGGGTTAACTTTAGCTAAAAATGCTCAAAGAGAAAAACAAAAATTTTGCAATTATTATGGTTACAGGATACGATTATTTTTGAGTATATGCAGACTGCACAAGGCTTTAGTGTAGATGATTATCTGTTAAAGCCTGTAAACAAAACAGATATAGAACTTGTACTTAGACGTATGATTGATAAAATAGAAAAAATCAGACTTGAAGACAGGCTTTCGGAGCTTAGCGTAACAAGTGAGAGTATACTGTCCGGTGATAATTCAAGTTTTCAAAGCAGTAAGAGAATATATGAATGAACACCTCTTTGACTCTGACCTCTCTTGGGTATATGGCTGAAAATCTCGGCTTTTAACAGCAGTTATTTAAGTGGTATAATAAAACAGATATATGGTATTCCATTTCAGGAATATGTAACACTCAAAAAGAATGGAACAGGCAAAAATCCTCTGTCTTTCCACTGATATGAAAAACTATGAGATTGCAGAGGAAATAGGCTATGAAGATGTTAATTATTTCACAAACAGATTTTAAAAAGACCTTGGCATTACTCCAAAAACAGTTTAAGCAGGGATGAAACCAAATGAAAAACTAGATTAAGCTTTTTCAAAAATTACATGTAAGAACAGCTCTTACTTTTTGCTATTTTCCCTTTTTTATAATAGCACTGCTTTCCGGCAGCATTCATCATTTTACCTCTGATATGCTGATTAAAGATGATGTAATGCGTACAAGGGCTATGGTCAACCAGACAGGCGAGTATATATCTTCCTATCTTGAAAAACTCAGAACTTTTCAGCAACATAATAGCTGAGCATAAAGATATAAAGGCTGCTCTTGCTAAGTCCTCCCCCGAATCTTTTGAAACCATTTCTTCACTGATTTCTCTTTGCAAAAGAAAGTGACAGCCGAATAAGCGGTGTGGCTGTCATTTCTAAAAAAATGGTTTTGCAATCACAAGTGACAGTGATATGTCTATGACACTCTCAGATGACATGATGAAGGAGGATTGGTATAAAAAGCCATTGCTTCTAATCGCATGCCCATGCTCTCAGAAACAGGACATAGTGCCTTTTGCCGCTGATAAAAAGCAAATGGACTATATCAGTATACAGAGAAATTATTGGTAAAAACAGCGAGCACTCATGGGCGTTGTGCTTATGGATATTTCATATAATTTTATAGAAGATTATATTAAAAACCTTGACCTCGGCAAAAGAGGCTATGTATATATTATGTCAGAATCCGGCGACATAATATATCATCCTGATGTTACTGTATTTAGTGATATGAAAAAAGGTGAAGAACTTAAATCCCTTATGGATGGTGATATTAAAGACGGTAATGTGGTATATGAGGCCACTGTTAACAATTCAACCTGGAAGCTTTTTGGAGTGGCCGCCGACAATGTAAAATTACTTCAAAATAACTTAACCAAAACTATTTTTATTTTTGTCCTTTTTTTCTTGTATTACTAAGCATATTGATAGGTATAATTGCTTCTAAAAGGCTAAGTAAGCCTATTACCGAACTAAAGCTTGCTATGATGAACTTGGATGAAAGATGGAATCATATAACCATAGCTACAGGCATAAAAGAAGTTACTGAGCTTGAAAATGAATACAACAGGCTCATAGACAGGATAAAGGCTCTTACTGAAAATATTTCCAAAGAAGAAGAAACTAGAAGACAGTTTGAGCTTAAAATGCTGCAAAGCCAAATAAATCCTCATTTTCTATATAATACACTGGATACTATACTCTGGCTTGCCGAACTTAATGAAAATGAGGCTGTAGTCAAGGTAACCTCTGCACTTGGCAGACTTTTAAGACTGTCTTTAAGCACAGAGCTTGATTTTGTCACTCTTAAAGAAGAAATAGAACATGTGAAGAATTATCTTGAGATACAAAAATTCAGATATGAAGATATGCTTATGTACGAAAATAGTTGATGCAGGTAAGCTTTGAAAATGCCACTGTGCCTAGGCTCATAATTCAGCCAATAGTTGAAAATGCCATCTACCATGGGCTTCGGTCCAAAGGGTGGTGGTAAGATAAGAATTTCCTTTGAGAAATCAAATAAAGATATTATTATAATCGTAACTGATAACGGTAAAGGATTTGATACCGAAAAAAATCAAAGAATGAGAAAAAAACAGCCAAGCCAAAGTAAGGCTTGGAGGAATCGGGCTTAAAAAATGTAGACCATAGAATAGAACTGCTTTGTGGACAAGGTTATGGATAAATATAACCTCTGTCCCTGATAAAGGAACAGAGGTCAGGATAAAGGTCAGGAGAGGGAATAGTCCTCTTTCCTGCCTATTCTAGATTTATCAAAGGGTGTTCCCCTTTGAATCCCCCACCGCTCCGGAAAACTTTTAAAAAGATATTGCAAAAATATAATTTCCTGTTATATTGGTTTTAGGTGATATACCTCCTTAATGCTCTTAGAATAGTTATATTTTTAATATTTTAAGAAAGGAGGAAATAGACTATGGAAAAATATGAAAGAGTTTTTAAATATTATCTGGATGTTTATTCTGGATTAATATTAATCAACCTTAATACCAGTTTTTGGTATGTATTTTTTTCAGAGAACTATAAAGTTGTTTTTAGTGTTGCAATAACTGTAGATGGCAGTTTATATTTATATTTGTTTTTCTTTTAATTAATACATTTAATAAAAAGTAAACAATTCTAAAGCTTAGGAAGTTTATATCACCTATTAAAAATATAATAGGGAGTTAAATTAGTGCAATTGCTGTTTATAAATAGCTAATTATCCTTAATCGGATATTTCTATTTTAACAATAATTAAACTTATTTACTCCCTATAATGCTAACAATATTAGTTTTAGTCTTTTTATAATCAGGAAGAATAAGACAGAACATCTAAGATGTGTTGCAGCTCTTAGGGTTCTTCTCATTATAGTTGATTACAAAATCTGTATATATATTTAACTATTTGAATATTCTAAACAGTTTTTTAAATACGCTCTATATACCCTTTAATTTGCCCAAAAATGAGTTTTTATATATTAATCCTATATTATTTCCTATGTTTCTTTTATTTTTTTATTATTCTAGAATAATAAGGTTTTAAATGATATAATATTAAAGTTGTCGCTTCCCAAATCTGACAAAGAAATGGGGGTGAGGATATGCTCGACATCATCGGTCAAATTTTTGGCTGCAGTCACGGTCAACTTGATCAGCGATCTAATTGGCAAAATGGTTAGACTGTAACCATCGTGACAACTAGCCTACAAGACTTGCTCGGTCTTTTAACGAGAAGAACCAAAGGAAGCTTCCTGGATTCCTTTTGGTTCGTTTTTTGTGAGCCATGCTCTTCATCAGTCAAATTTTTTAGTACATCTTGATTATACATCATTCTAAATCGTAATTCAAGTTCAACACAATCAAATTTACATTTTTGTTATTTGAAAAATGTTTACCAAAAATTTTTAACCATATCTTTGATGTCATGATTTTCACACAGTTAAGCTCATTTAAGCCCATCATAAAAATATATTCCCATACCTTGCCGGAATATCGCTTTATTTTTTCACTACCTTGCTATTACATATTTAACAAAAATATTCTTTAATTTTATTTACATTAATATCTTTAGCTGCATCAAACAAAAGTTATACTTACTTAGATTCCGAATTTATTACATCACTATACTCAGTATCCATAATTGCATCAATTCTATATTCAGGATAGTGTTTCTGTATTTTATCCACCACATCATCAAATACTTGGTTTCTGTCTTTAGCCTCAAAACTAACAACCAAATCGAAGCGCACCGACTCTTCTTCCCTATTAAAATAAAAACCATGCATTTGAAGTATATACGGATTCATCATTACAAGTTCTTCAATAGTATTTTTTATTCGAATAGCAAATTTATCACTTGAATTCAAAGAATAAATTCCTATTGCCGTAAGTACAACATTATGCTTTGAGTATACCTCCATTGCAATCTTCCTTGTCAGTCTATCAATTTCATCAGCAGTATATACATCCGGCACTTCTATATGAAGAGAACCTTGATAAACATCTGGTCCATAATCATGCAAAACAAGATCGTATGCTCCTTTTACTTCAGGAAACTCCATAACTGTTTCTATTATTTCCTGCGACATAGCAGGATCTGCTGCCTCCCCCAATATACGGGAAAGTGTCTCTCTAAACATATCTATTCCGGCTTTAACAATAAATACTGATATTACTGCACCCAGATAGGCTTCAACCGAAATCTTAAAATTCAAATATAAAACTGCTGCCACAATGGTTGATGCCGATATCACAGCATCCATAGTTGCATCTGTACCAGAATTAATTAACGATTCAGATTTTACCATAATTCCCACCGTTTTAACATAACGACCCAGTATTATTTTTATCACAACCGCTACTGCAACTATTACAAGTGAAACCGTTGAATATTCAGGTATTTCAGGAGTAATTATCTTCTTTACCGATTCTACCATCGAAGTAACACCTGCATAAAGTATAATAACTGCAATTATCATAGCACTAAGATACTCTACCCTGCCATGACCAAACGGATGTGCCTTGTCTGGTTCTTTCTTTGAAAGTTTAGCACCTATAATTGTAACAATCGAACTTGCAACATCAGATGCATTATTTACCGCATCGAGAACTATAGCTATGGAATTTGTTATTATACCAATAACTGCCTTAAAGACCGCAAGAAGCACATTGGCTATGATTCCAATTATACTTGTTTGAATTATCTTTTTATTTCTAAAATCAGAATTATCCATTAATTTATTACTATCAAAGTCAGACATTTTATTTTCATCTCTTTGCTTTTCATCCACTTCCAATCCCTCCCTGTACATAAGCTTAATATGTTTCGGAATATCCTGTGTTTCTATTACTCTACACTTATTCTTTTATCTTTTGCAAGCAGTTTTAACTCAATCAAAAAATAATTAATATTTTATTCACCAATTAAGTAAAGATTTTTTAAGTTTAATATAGTATAATAGCCAAAACCGGTTATGCAATACCGAATTATTTATTAGTTAGTCTGGAACAAGATTGTTACAAGGAGGTTTACTTATGATTTGGTCACTAATTGTTGGTGCATTTATAGGCTGGATAGGAAGTCTTATAACAAATAAAGACCGCCAGATGGGATGGATTAAAAATATATTATCCGGGCTTATAGGTTCAGCTGTTGGACAGTCTCTCCTTGGAGACTGGGGACCACACCTTGCAGACATGGCTCTCATCCCTTCCATAATTGGAGCTGTTATTGTAATTGCTGTTGTATCATTTTTCTTCGGAAGACGATACTAAGATATTTGGAGATTATTTTACAATAAAAAATTAATGCCACAAAGCCTGATTTTGCAGAATTTGTGGCATTTTATATAAATTATTGTTTAGTTTTCACCTTAAGGCTCTTAAGAAGTCTTCCTCAAGAAAATGCTCCATAAGCATACCAATGGCAAATCTTACAGTGTAGATATCCTTTGATTTCATCCATTTTTTAATGTGCTCAAGGAGTTCTCACTCCTATCATAGTTTCCCTGTCTAATGTAGGTATTAGTTTTGAATTAAAGTCTCTATAGGTATCATCCTGCAGTTCAAGCAGTTCTATTCATAAGACACAAATATAGCCTTGCCATCCACATATTCGCCTAGGAAAATCTGACTGTATTCCTCAAAGCCCTTCTCTCTAATTTTTTCTTTGAGCCAGTCTTCGTCTTTTTCCAATTACTTCAAGGATATCTGTCTGAAGATGTCCATCAGTGATTATAGGGAACTTAGGATTTTCTTCTCCATTAAGCACTATAATAAGCTTACCGTCTTGCTCGACTACAGCTCTTTTAACCTTTTTAACTGAATATACATTCTGGGCTCTTAGCTTAAATGCCACATCATGTGCTGACAGTCCTGCTTTCTTGCAATTCTCAATATCTACCTTACCATTATTTATAATAATAAGTGCTTTCCCGTCTATAATCTGTTTAACTCTAACATTATGCTTTTTTAATAGCCTAAATCCTGTCACAAGCAGGAACCAGGCAAGCATAACAAGGAGACACTCAAATATACCTATATTCTTGTTATATATCACACCACCGACAATTCCACCAAGGACATAGTTCTGTATCTGGTCACTGGCAGAATTTGGTGCAAGGTTACCCTTACCTGTAAAATTGATAACGGCTATTGCAGATAGAAATCCTATCATAAGCTTTACAAATACCAATACAAAATCGTTCATAGCCTTAAATCTCCTTATTTTTAATTAACTTTTATTACAATTAATATCTTATTCCACCTCTCCCACTGCCAAGAATAGCTCATAGTCAATGTCTTTGCTTTGTCCATGTCTAATTATTTCATATTCAGCAAGCTTCCAACCTGCACTCTTAAAGTATTCTGATATTTCCTCCTGTGAAAAACCATTATGTCCGTCAAAGTTTGGAAAATCCTTGTGAAACTCAGGCGGTATCGTACAAAAGTCAATGAGAAACAGCCTTCCACCCTTAACCATCACCCTCTTAAGCTTTTTTAGTTCACCTTCTACATCCACAATATGATGAAAAACCTTGTGGCTGTAAATGATATCATATTTTTCATCAGTATTATCCAAATATTCCTCGTTATATATAAAAACATTATCAGATGAATACTTCTCTTTATTTATTAAAAATTCTTCCCTCATCCCTTTGGAACTGTCAATACAGTCTATCTTCTTAAAACACTTTGAAAGAAGAATTGCCAGCATCCCACTCCCTGAACCTACTTCCAGTGCCTTCACCAAAGGTGCTCTCTCTTCCCCTATATTTATTAGTATTTCTTCAGCTATGCTTATAGTATTTTTCATTCTCTCCGGAGTATTCCACTCCTTTGCCACAGTGTCAAAGTAGTTTTCTGCCATGTCATCCTCTCCCCATAATTATTCATATATGAGTAAAATATCAACATGAATAATTCTATTTTGATTGGCCTCACTTATTCAATCATATTGTAAATCAAGTCTTAATTATTATCAATATTCTTATCAGAAATATTTGTAAATTATCCACCGAAGCTATTGAGTCTTAGAAGAACATCGCACAGGCAAAAGGCAAAAATATAACCTCTATCCCTAATAAAGCATCAGAGGTTATAGTAAGGGCGAGAGAGAGGAAATAGTTCCTCTCAAATAAATTTTATCTGTCAGTTATTATAACTCAAAGAAATAGATTTAACAATTTTTAACCAATCAAATGTTTCATTTTTAGATTAAAGATTAAAGAAAAACAAATCCAAATTAAATGTAATGCTTTTATTATTTCAGGATCTTCTAATGCTCCCTCAATAATTCTGCTAAGAATTGATGTGTATCCTTCCTAAAGATTTAGCCTTTTTCAAAGCCTTACCTGACAGTCGTAAGGTCACTATCTGTTTTTGCCTGTCAATTTTTCTTTTTCCTCAGAAATCTTCTTAAATTTTTGACAATTCTTCCTTGGTAAATTCCGGATATTCATCATCTTTTTGAGATTGCAATGCATTTTCAAGCATCTGTATTTGCTCTGGAGTTGGTTTACTTTTTAACATCAATATTTTTTTAACCATTATAATATGCCTCCTTTTCAATCTTTTGTAGCTAATCTTGCAGATATAATTCTAAATTTAATTATACAATAATGTATTACATTTTTACAATACATATTGTATTTTACTAATTTGTATCCTCCAACAGAAAATCAATTATATTTTTGTGAGCCACACCATCCCTGCTAAAATCCACCTTATACATTGAAATAACATATTTAGGGAAGTTGTCTTTTATATTCTTATATACTCCAAATTCTCTGTCTCTAGCGGCTTCATCCCCATAAGATAAGAAATCCGGAAATAACGCAAAAATAATATCAGTTTCGATTATATTCGATAAAAAAATATAAAAACTAGTAATCATTTCGACTATAGTCGATAAAACTAGTATATCCAACAATTATTTCAACTTTACTTGATAAAAAAAGAGATACCCATAAGAGGTATCTCACATCACATTTTTAGTTTCCATCATCTTTTAATATTGTCATTTTAGAATCCTTCAGATGGCAGTACATCTTGCCGTCTTCCATGTAAGTTTCAAACTTACCTACCACTTCTATATCCGTATTATCCTTTGGACGGGTACTGTCCTGCTTTAACTTATCCTTTGTAGCAAACTCTATTCCCTGGCTGCAGCACCCCGCTGCATCTGAGATAAAGCAATAGTTATAATACTCTTTCCTAGGCTCATAATAAGCAGACAGATACTGCCCCTTCATCTTAACCATCTTTCCTTCAAACTGGTCAGGATCAGTCATCATAAGATAGACTGTAGCATATATCATGTCACTTCCCATTGTCGTAAGGTCATAGTCAATGCCGTCAACAGACTTCTGCTCTCTGGCTTCTTTTAGTTTTGCCTCAAAATCAGAGGTTGCCCCCTAAGACCTGACCATTTTGGGTTACTATCTGACTTCCCGTACTCGAACCGGAAGAACTAGGGCTTCCTGTTCCAGACTTTTCTTCATCCTCCAGCTTCTTAACCTGTTCATCTATTTCCTTATTTACCTGATTACTTATAGCCTCTTCCACAGCATTTTGCTTCTGCATTTTGGTACTGGCCTGATTGTTGCCACACGCTGTCACCGTGATAACTGCGCTAAGGGCAAGCAGCGTTAATATTCTCTTTTTCATATCTTAAAGCCTCCTCAGTTCATTAAAGCATACTTTTGTGTTTAAAAAGTGTGCAAATCAACCTTTTATCTTCCCTATTATAACACAGATGAAAAATGCCACCATATCAGCAGCCACAATGGTTGAGCCTACAGGGGTAGATACTAAAATCGAAACAAGCATTCCTATAACCGCACAAACCACAGATAAGGATGCTGAAAAAATAACTACTCCCTTAAAGTTCTTTATAAGCCTCATTGCAGAGAGTGCAGGGAAGATAATGAGTGCAGATATGAGGAGTGAGCCTACAAGATTCATCCCAAGCACTATAATCACAGCTATAATTATAGCAATGAGAAGATTATACCTGTCTGTCTTTACTCCTGTTGCCTTTGAGAAATTCTCATCAAAAGTCACTGCAAAGAGTCTGTTGTAAAATAACACAAAGAAGACCATTACAAGTATGGAAAATACTATACAGATAAGAACTTCTTCCTTACTTAGGGTGAGGATTGAAGTTGAACCAAACAGGGTAGTACAGACATCTCCTGACACATTACCCTTTGTGTTAAATATGTTCATAAGCATATAGCCTATTGCAAGTGCTCCCACCGAGAGCATAGCAATAACCGCATCTCCCTTTATGGAGCTGTTCTGCCCTGTTTTAAGGAGGAAGATAGCTGTAATTACTGTGACAGGCAGGATGATAATCATTTTATCCGTAAGCCCTATAACACTTGCTACAGCCATAGCACCAAAGGCTACATGTGAAAGTCCATCCCCTATGTATGAAAACCTTTTAAGAACCAAGGTTACGCCTAGCAGTGAAGAACACAGTGCTATAAGCACTCCTACTATAAATGCATAGATTACAAATGGAAATTGAAGATAGTACTGCAATTTTTCTAAAATTTCTGCCATAATTTCTCCCTTCTATACTCCGAGACTTTCTCTGGCATCGCTTTTTAGATAATCCTTCTTACTTCCAAAGAAAAGCTGTCCACGGCTTCCTATGTGAAGAACATTTCCTGCCTCATTCTCTATTGCTGCCAAGTCGTGTGAAACCATAATTATGGTCACTCCTGATTTATTTAAATCACTTATAAGTCCGTAAAACTCCGCTGTCACCTTTGGATCAAGTCCGCTCACAGGCTCATCAAGCAGAAGCAGTTTATCTGTTGCACAAAGTGCTCTTGCAAGCAGTACTCTCTGTTGTTGCCCACCCGAAAGATTGCGGTAGCATTTCTTCTTAAGATCCATAATATGAAGCCTGTCAAGATTTTCCTCAGCCCTTAGCTTGTCTTCTTTTCTGTAAAATACTCTGCTGCCTATCCTTGAAAGATTGCCTGACAATACAATTTCCCAGACGGATGCAGGGAAGTCTTTTTGTGCAAGACTTTGCTGTGGAAGATAGCCTATTTCATAGGGAAGAAGACCATCGCCGTAGGTAATTTCTCCAGATACCGGTTTCATCAGCCTCAAAAGAGTCTTCATAAGGGTGGATTTACCCGCCCCGTTTTCCCCTATTACATATAAATAATCCCCCTTCTCAACCGTAAAATTAATTCCTGTGGCTACAAGCTGGTCCTTATAACCCAGCTCAAGATTTTTACAAGTTATAAATGCCATTATTTTCTCCAAATCTATAATAAAATGTGTCATCATCTGCAAAATACAAGAAAAATCCTGCTTTACAGGATTCTTTCTTATTCGGGTTACAAGCCGTGAACTATCTATCTGCTAGATACAATCCAACTGCCTTTTATCTCAAATAGCAAAGGCTTTAGCAATGCCGTAACACAATTTTCAAATACTACTTAAGTGCTGAAGCAAGAGCCTTTAAGTTACTCTCCATAATTGAAAGATAGGTCGCACCATTTGCTATATCATCATTTGTAACTGACTGCATTGAGTTAAGTACAACTATATTCTGGTTTTTATCTTTAGTAGTCTCAACTATCTTCTTTGCTATCTTCTGGTCAGAATTCTCTATGACAAGAACACTTTTTAGCTTAAGATCGTCTGTCTTTTTAGCAAGAAAGGCTACTGTCTCAAAGCTTGCCTCAGTCTCTGCACTACAGCCTACAAAGGCTGCGTAGTACTTGAGTCCATAATCATCCACAAGATAACGGAATGGGAATCTGTCACCAAAAAGTACTGTCTTTACCTTAGCCTTTTTAATGGTTGCAAGATATCTTGAATCAAGATCTCCAAGCTTTGCTGTATAATCAGCAGCTGTCGTCGCATAATAATCCTTGTTCTCAGGATCTATAGTCTGAAGCTTCTCTGCAAGAGTATTTACAAGAGCTGTAGCGTTTCTCAGTGAAAGCCATACATGCTCGTCATACTCTGTCTCTTCTTCATGATGATGGTCGTGGTCTGCATCTTCGTGATCATGGTCGTGGTCTTTATCCTCATGATCGTGGTCTGCATCCTCGTGATCATGGTCGTGCTCATCCTCTTCCTGCATACCTTCCACTACTTCTTCAGGCTTTACATTTTTACCCAGGGTTTCAAGAAGATTTACCACCTGCATCTTATCATTTTTGCTCTCTTTAAGCGCATCATTAACCCAGCCGTCAGACTCACCGCCTACATATACAAATAGGTCACAGTTTGCAATCTTTGCAATGTCCTCAGCAGTAGGCTGGTAGCTATGGAGGTCAACACCCTTATCTAAGAGGTAGGTAATCTCGTAATTGTCCTTCTTATCTCCAACCAGCTGTCTAATCCAGTCATACTCCGGGAAAATGGTACACACTACACTGAACTTCTTTTTGGCATCATCAGTCTTGGCCTCACTTTTGGTACTTGCTGTACTTGAAGCAGCCACACTGCTTGTAGCAGATGTTACTGACTTTGTACTTGATTTAGTCTCAGTTCCTGTCTTAGAGCAGCCTGCAAATATTCCGCATACTGCCACAGCCAAAGCTGTAAGCATAATAACTCTTTTCTTCATATCTTCTCCTTTTTATAACTTTACATAAAGATTTTGCAACTCAGTCGCAATATTACAAAGGATAAAATACTACTCTTTTGTATATTTGTCAAGAGAAATTTTGCAAATTATTTGCAAAACTTGTTGTATGTTATATATAGCAAGAATTGACAGCTATATTTAGCTGCCAGTCCTTGTTAATTATCATAAGAACTCTTGTCTTATATTTTATTCTTCTTCATTGGCTTCATAAAAAATCATTATAGTTTTACAATTCCTGCAAACATAAGCAAGCGGATTTTTCTTAGGAGCAAACAGAGGAAATAAAATGGCGGAACTCTTATAGCTCCTTGCTTATCAAAAGACCTTTTCATATAGGTAACAGGAATCTTTTTCCCTTTTGGCACGAAAAAGCTTCCACCACCATGGAATGTACCTTCTTCCAGTTCTCCTCCACAATATTTACACTGTTTATCATTCATAATTAATAATAACCTCCTCCCCTGTATATGGATAGTTCCAAAAATCTAAGAACCATTGATATGCTGCTATGTCATCATTCCAAGGAAGATATCTCCCTACCTCCACAAGCGTTATTTTACATCAACCACTCAGCTATGGTATCGGCACACACCCCTGTTGCATACTTATCCTGATAAGCGTAATCAGGCGAATCCACCCAGGCTGTACCGGCTATGTCTATATGAAGCCAAGGCTTTTTCTCGGCAAAACTTCTGATAAATAGCCCCGCAGTTATGGTGCCGCAGAATTTCCCACCAAGGTTCTTGATGTCAGCTATGTCACTTTCAAGCATCTTCTCATGCTCTCTGCCAAAAGGTATACGGGCATGCTTCTCTCCCGTTTTAAGAGAAGCCCTGTAAAACTCCTCCCACATCTCATCAGAGTCCGTTACCACTCCTCCTATGGTAAAGCCATACATTCCTACTACAGCACCTGTAAGGGTTGCAATATCAAGCACCCTGGTAGCCTTTTCATTTCTTACGGCATAGGTGACTGCATCTGCAAGGATGAGCCTGCCCTCGGCATCTGTATCGCAGACTTCTATCGTTCTACCGCTGTAGGATGTAAGCACATCTCCGTCAACATAGCTGTCAGGCGCAATCTTGTTCTCGGCTGTTGGCACAATGGCAGTTACATTCACCTTAGCCTTCAGCTTTGCAAGGATGGCTATCGCTCCCACAACTGCTGCCGCACCGCCGTTATCTCCCCTTATGCCTGCCATAAACTGTGAAGGCTTAAGGCAGTAGCCTCCTGTATCTACAGTTATTCCTTTGCCCACTATGGCAGTATTTTCCTTAGACTTAGGATTACCCCTGTATCTAAGCACTACAAGGTAAGGAGGGAAGGCACTGCTTCCTCCTACCCCAAGGATTCCACCCATTTTAAGCTTCCTAAGCTCTTCTTCATCCAATATCTCAGTTTCTATGGCTGTATCCTTTACAAACTCGGCTATTTCCTCTGTAAACTCCTTGGGTGAAGGTAGTTTGACGGAGCATTTACCATGTCTCTTGCAAATATAATGCTGTCACTTATTATCTCTGCCTTCTTTAGAAGAGGGCTTATGTCAAGGTTTGTGCCTACTATTCCTACCTTAGCCTCTTCTATCTTAGCATCGCTTTTGTAGCTTCTTTTTGCCTTTATGGATAGATAAATCCCCTTCGCAAAGTTTACAAAGCTGTCCTTATTAAGCTTTAAGTTCTCTACATTGAAGCTGTATTCACTTATCTCATATTTTTTAAGTTCCTTGCAGGCCTTTGCAGAGATTTCCATAGAGGTAGTAGGCTCTTTTACATTTTCTTTTCCAATCCCAACCAAAAGGACCTTTTTATCCTTTTCAAGAGGCAGCAAAAATGTATCCAAAAACCCAGCCTTAAAGACAGTCCCAACTTTCTCTTCATAAGGATAGCCCTTTTCCTTACTTTTTACAAAAATAACCTCTGTATTTCCTACATTTCCTAAGACTACGCTCATCTATTCCTCCTTAAGAAATATCTCAACCACAGTATCTATCTCATCCGGAAGCGGATAACAATCCCCTGCGTTTGGCGACAAGAAGAAGAATGAATGCTCTGAGAACTCCTTTAAGTTCCAGTAGAAGGTTTCATCTATAACGGAATTGTCCTTTACCAGACGCATCTTCTCTATCTTTCCAGCCAAGTTAGGCAGGCAGATTGCTCCTGCCTGTTCTTCCATTACATGGGCATAAAGAATATTGCCCTTTCTTGTAAATCTTCCCCATTCAGGCTTTGGAAGCTCTGCGTATCCACAGTCATAGATACTTCTTCCGTTTTGTTTCATCCATCTGCCTACTTCTTCAAGTATGACCACGGATTCTACCGGAATCTCACCCTTTGCATTAGGCCCCACATTTAAGAGGAGGTTTCCTCCCTTACTTACACATTCAACAAGCATTCTTATAACCATCTTAGCTGATTTATAATGCTTATCATAGGAGCAGTAACCCCAGTGGTTGTTAAGGGTTATGCAGGCTTCCCAAGGAAGAGGGTTCCCTGCCACATCCCTTATTCCTTCAGGTGGTATCATCTGCTCAGGGGAAGCAAAGTCGCCTGAGTAGGTAGTAGGCTCGAGTGTCTTGATAGAGCCTGCATCCTCTGCACTGCCCTCAAGACGGTTGTCAACTATGATATGCGGCTGGATGGAGCGAACCATTTCCATAAGTTCCTTAGCTTTCCACTTGTCACATTTCATATCTCCATAAGAGAAGTCAAACCACATAAGGTCCAAATGTCCGTAGTTGGTAAGAAGCTCTTTATCTGTCCAAACATATAGTCAAGGTAGCGGTCAAAGTTTCTGTTTTCATTACTGTATTTTTCATTATTCCTCATTGGATGGTGCATATCGCCGTAATGAGGGAAGTCCTCGTGTCTCCAGTCAATTATTGAATAATAGAGTCCTACCTTTATTCCCTCTGCTCTAAAAGCTTCCAAGAACTCCCTTACAAGGTCTCTTTTGCAAGGAGCATTCATAGAGGTAAAGTCAGTAAGTTTACTGTCATATAGGCAGAAGCCGTCATGGTGCTTAGCAGTGAGGACTGCATATTTCATTCCGGCTTCTTTGGCAAGCCTTGCCCATTCTTTAGGGTTGTAGTTTTCAGCATAAAATTCATCAAAATAAGGCTCATACTCTTCTTTAGGTATTTCATATACGCTTCTTACCCACTCACCTCTGGCAGGAATAGCATATAAGCCCCAGTGGATAAACATTCCAAATCTTGCACTGTTGTACCACTTTGTACGCTCTGTTCTATCTTTAATGACCTGATTCATGATTCTCCTCCTCTAAATATCCGCATATTTTAAGTAACATATCTGCTGTTCCCACATTGTAGCCTGCAGTTGCGTAAACTCCCCTTCCTTCCTTATCCACTACACAGATAAGAGGGTAGAGTCCCGGTTCAAGGTAGAGCTCTCTGGCAAGCTTGCCTGCCTCTGTATCAAAGCTTTCAAAAAGGATATCCCTATTGCTAAGGCCGTCCACAACCCTTTTAATATTAGCATCTTCCAGCTCATCTTCTGATTTAACTACCAGATAAACCTTTGTTTTAAGACTATTAAATAGTTCTCTTTTACCATAAAGCTCATTTAATATATGCTCTGTAGGTTCTGCCTTTGCAGAGAGCCAGATAAAGATAGCGTTATTATCTTTTGTAATTTCCTTTATCGAAGTCTCTTTTTTCTTATCATTTTCAAAAACTATATTTCTTATAGGGTAGTCTGACAGCATGTCACTTATATCCGCCTCATAAAAATCTACTGCCAGTTTAGTTCTCTCTCCTTCTCTTACTCCTGCAATAGCTGATTTAACAAATATATTTCCATTTGGAAGCCTATTACTTGTTATAATCCTGTAGATTCCAACATTTAACTTTAATACATTTTCATCCTTCTTAAGCTCCTCTAAGTCTAAATCCAGAGGGAGAAAGTCTCCATCAGCAAAAACCGAAAGACTAAAATTTTCATAATAACTCCAGTTTACATTAGTTGCAAAGACTAACTCCAAGCTTCCCTTTTGACTCTCCTTGGATAATTCAACAGCAATAAATTCACCATCCAGATAAACTTCCATTGTCTTATCCTTAGGATTTAACCTTGAAGGGATACCAAGGCTTCTAAAGAAGTTCTATAAAAATTACTCTTTTTGATTTTTTGCTTGCATAACCACTTGTAAAGGCACCATAAGCAGTGCTATAGAGAGTTGAATACTCAAATTCAGGCTTTTCTTTAAGTAAAGCATCAACCTCATTAAATAAAGTCCTAATCTCACCTATGTCTGATACCTTGGCATCCTTAAATTTCTCAGATAAATACTTCCTATAAGGCACTATTTTCTCTAAATCCACCCTTGGACAAAGAATGTACTTGTAAAAAATTTCTTCAGGATACTTTTCAAGCAGACTGCCGTCTGTATAAAGACAATGTTCAAAAAGTATCTCTGCCTCGGTATCCTGATAATCCTTAGGAAGAAGATATTCAATCATTTTCACCTTCCATTTATCAGAAATCTCTCTATTTTCAGTAATAAACCTCTCTAATTCCCTCTGATTTTCACAAGACTTAAAAAGTGCCGAGGTAAGAAGTTTTTCATCCTCTCTCTTAAACCGTTTGGTTGTCCACTCAGCGGTTTCTTCGTTAAATAAGCTGTCTTCTTTATATGCCCTCTTTCCCTGCCTCAGCCTTTCTTCTTTCATCTGAACTATTGTGGTTTGCTGCTATCTCAGTCTTTACAGGATTCTCAAGGCTTGGCGCTCTCATAATAAATGAGCCTTCAACCTCTTTATATCCATCTGATTTAAGTTTTAATTCTACTTCTGTAGTTTTACCTGTATCGACTAAGACTTCACCGTAAGTACCATCCTTATAAGCTGATATTATAAGGCTGCCACTGCCTGTTTTAAGCCTTGTTACCCCATTATTATCAGTACAGGTAACAGCTATTTCTCCAAGTACACTATAGTTTATTACCTTAAAATACACCTTGGTGTTAGGAAAAGGCTCACACTTTTCATTTACAACCCTTACAGACATTTCTTTAGCTGGAGCATAGGTACTTAGGACATTTACAGCAACAGGGATTCCATCACCTTCATTCACATCCTTTTCAAGTTCTGGATTATAGCATCTTGCGTGAACCATCATAGCTCTTTTAGAAGCATTTAAGAACCAACCCTGATTTAACTCATCCTCCGGCTCACAGGCACCGAGGAAGTACCATTTCCCGTCACACCATACCTCGACCCAGGCATGGTTATCATCGCAATGTGACCAAAGCGGTACATAGACCTGTCTTGCAGGTATACCTGCACTTCTAAAAACAGAAACCCCAAAGGTAGACTCTTCACCACATCTTCCATAAGTGTTGTTGTACACTGTTATCGGATTGGCTGTTCTTCCATCTGTAGACTGTAGGTTACCTTTGATGAGCACCAGTAATTTATCTCTATCACAGCCTCTTTCATAGTTTTGCCCTTAATAAGAGACTTCACCCAATTATAAAAAAATCTTCTGTTTTCTACGATGTCTTCATTATTTATCCTTGCAAAGAGAACATATTCTGCAAACATTTCTTCATTAACCTTCCCCTTAAACTCCCCTTCATTAAAGAGAAAAACTCCATGTTTTGCAAAATCAAGGAAGGTCTCTATCTTGTAGTCACCTATATCACTTAATGGCATATAGGCATATAAATAATTCAGAGCCTCCATAACATCTGTATCTTCAGTTTCTTTCAATTTTTCAAGTTCATCTTTTAATAAAGTAAGACCTAATTCATTTATTCTATAATCAAGCCTCTCCTCTATCTTTTTATTAAATTCTTTTGAAAACATTCTTCCTCCTGTTTCAAAATCTTATAATTCTTTTAGCACATTTACAGCCTTAGCAATCTCTTCTTTAGAAGTCTCCCATATATCATATTCACTAAGAGAAGGCAGTCCCATGCTTACCTCTTCTCTTCTATATATCATTTTGCTGTCTATTACCTTTTTACCTGACATATGATAGTTGGTTCCCCCCTGATATTTCATATACTTTTCTAATAGCATCAGCATTTACTCCTGCTCCTATCAGTATACTAATATCTTCTCCTGCCTTTTCAATTAATTCCTTTATAAGAGTGCTCCCTTCTACGCAGTTTCCTTTCTGCCCTGATGTAAGGATGGTATCAATACCAAGTTCTATAGCTTTACTTAGTGCCTCAAATGGTTCTCTGCACATATCAAAGGCTCTATGTAGTACAACCTTAGTATTCCCTGAAGCACGAGTAAATCTTTTAAGAACCTCTTCATCCAAGTCACCATCTGGAGTTAGGGCTCCAACTACAACTCCATCAGCTCCTTCATCCGCAAAAGCTTTAATTGAATCGCACATTTCTTCTATCTCATCATCATTATAGCAGAAATCTCCGAATCTGTTTCTTATAAGTACATGAATTGGCAGGTTAGTATGTTTCCTAACCTGCCTGAATAATGTTAAACTTGGAGTAGTTCCGCCTATTACAAGATTGGCACAAAGCTCGAACCTGTTTGCACCGCCCTTTTCACCGTTTATTGCTGATGCGAGCCTGTCTACGCAACATTCCAATATATAATTTTCCATATTCATCCTTTCACCGCTCCAACCATTACACCCTTTACAAGATGCTTCTGAATCAGAGGATAAAGAAGCATAACAGGGAGGGATGCTACTACTATTGTAGAATATTTAAGAAGTTCCGACATTCCCTGAAGTTTAGCTACTGCAGAAGCATTGCCCACCTTGGTCAAATCCACCTTATTCTGAATAAGTATTTCTTTCATTACTATGGTAAGTGGCTGAAGCCCTTCTTTGTAGAGATAAAGCATTGCGTTAAAATAATCATTCCATTTTGCAACTCCATAGTAGAGTACAAGAACTGCAATTATTGGCTTGCTAAGAGGTACGATTACCTTCATCATATACTTAAAAGGTGTACAGCCATCCATCTGAGAAGCCTCGTAAAGCTCGTCAGGAATGGAATTTACTATGTAGGTCCTGCAGATTATCATATTGTAGGTAGACATAGCTGTAGGTATTATCATAGCCCACCTTGTATCCATAATGCGGAGGCTCTTTACAAGGATGTAAGATGGCACTATACCACCGCTAAAGTACATAGTAAAGATGAAGAACATAGCCACCGCACCTCTTGCCCTAAACTCCTTTCTTGAGAGTGGGTAGGCACAGAGTATTGTCATTATTATATTAATAGCAGTTCCTGCAACCAGATAAAATATAGAGTTGGCAAAACCCGAAAGTATCTTTGCATTCTGAAATACCGCCTCATATCCTCTTAGGGTAGGCTCTACAGGAAGCAGTAGAACTCTTCCGCTAATAACTGCCTGAGGGCTGGAAAATGAGGCTGAAACCACATAGATAATCGGATAAAGCACTATCAAAAATATTGCTGTAAGCACTACATAGTTGGCAACTGTAAATGTCTTGTCACCTATGCTCATGTATCTGAATTTTGTATTTTCCATTATATCACCTCTTTACCATAAACTATTCTCTGTAATCTTCTTGCATACCCTATTGACTATTACAAGAAGTACAAATGACACAACTGACTGGAAGAGTCCGGCAGCCGTAGAAAATCCGACATTGGAGTTAACTACACCCACCTTGTACACAAAGGTTGATATAACCTCAGATACTGAAGCATTTAGAGAGTTTTGCATAAGGAATACCTTGTCAAGACCTATACTCACTATGCTTGCACAGTTAAATATCAGCATGATTATTATAGTTGGCAGGATTGCAGGTATATCTACATGGAGTATTCTCTTTACCCTGTTTGCACCGTCAACTATAGCCGCTTCCTGTAGTTCTTTACTTACTCCCGAAAGCGCTGCAAGGTAAATGATAGAAGCATAGCCCGCAGACTGCCATACACCACTCCATACATAGAGATGCCTAAATATCTTAGGGTCGCCAAAGAAATTAATCGGAGAAAATCCTAACTTCTGTATGAAGACATTGATAATACCGCTTCTAAGGTCCATCATCTGCATCATCATACCTACAAGTACAACTATGGATATGAAGTATGGTGCATAAGTAACCATCTGCACAGCCTTCTTGTATCTCTTTGCCCTCATTTCATTGATTCCTATCGCAAGCAGGATAGGTACAGGGAATGAAGCTAAAAATGAATATATACCGAGAATCAAGGTGTTCTTGATAACCAAAACACTACTTGTTGAAGTCAGGAATTGTTTAAAATATCTGAGTCCCACCCATTCGCTTCCAAATATACCCTTCCTTATGGAAAAGTCCTGAAAGGCAAGGACTATACCTGCCATAGGAATATAGGCAAATATTATCGCATAAATGATTGGAATGGCTATAATAACCCAAAACTGCCAGTTTGCAGACTTGATTTTGTTACTTTTACTAACCATAGCACTATTTTTTGTCATTACTGCATAATTCCTTTCTAATACATTAATCAAATGATGCAGCCGCCAAAAGATAATAAATCATCTTGCAAGTAAGCCCAACCAAATTCTATACTTTTAGCAGCCTTATCATCAATTTTTCAGGTAAGCTTCTCAGATACTTAAGGAAGCTGTCCAAAGTGCGGACAGCTTCCTTAATTTTATCTGCCTATATTTCAGGCAAAACACTATTTAGTCTGTCTGTCATACGCAGTCTGGTATGTCTTTAAGATTTCTTCAATTCCGGCCTTATTTACAGCATCCTTGTAGCTATCCCACTCAGCGTCTATATCCTTGGTTCCTGTTATGAAGGCTACTGCATTCTCCTCCATAATCTTCTCAAGCTCAACTGCCATTGTAGAAACAGCTGTGCTTTCCTCATCTGTAAGCTTAAGCTCTGAGAGGTTAAGAAGCTTTGTGTTATTTGCATATGGCTCGTAAAGGTTCTTTGAAGTATCAAATAAGAGTTTCTCAAGTCCTGCAGGTGAATAAGGGTCTACGTTTGGATCAACTGCCTGTCCAAGACGGTATGAAGCAGGAGCAACTCTAAGTCCTACATCCTGCCAGTCATGGTTCTGAGGATCTGATGAGTAGAGGTTAAGTACTTCATAAAGCGCTGGCTCGCCGTTTAAGCCAACCTTTCCCTTAGGGTTAAGTACCCAGTCTTTTCCTTCTTCAGCACCATACTGAGAACAAAGGTCACCTGTCGGACTATTATAGAAGAAGTCTACCCAACGCAGAGCTGCTTCTACATTTTTACACTTATCTGTTACACAGAAACCGCCTGAGTTAAAGCCTGAATTATGAATGGTCCAAGCTATCTGAGTTCCATCAGGTCCTTTAAGAGGTGCTACAGGTACATAGTTTCTATAAAGCTCGTTGTTGCTCTCAGGGTCTATGATATCTGAGTTAACACCTGCTGTAAAGAAAAGCACAGGAGCATCTGCCTGATTGGCAAGGGTTCTAAGCTGTTCACTTGTCTGTGTGAAGTTACCATCATAGATAGCTCCCATCTTATACAGCTCGTTCATATACTTAAGACCTGCCTTATAAGCATCTGTAACAGCTACAGTTTCAACCTTTTTTGTTTCATCGTTAAGGACTACATAGTCTCTTGCACTAAGGGTTGCGGACTTACTTGGTACAAAGGTAAATGAACCCATAAGCCAGTCCTGCATACGGGTGTGCCAGCCCTGAGCCGCACCTGCAACTGCAATTCCACCCTTCTTATATTCTAAGAACTTCTTACATACATTCTTAAACTCTTCTGTAGTAGTAGGTATCTCAACTCCCATTTCCTTGAGGTATTTCTGATTTACCCACATTCTTCTTGCGTACTGGCAGTGGTAGCAGTCATTTACTCCACCTAAGGAATATATCTTTCCGTCAGCTTCCTTTGTCTTGTTTATATCATAGTTAGCAACTATCTTAAGGTAGTTAGGTACATTCTTTTCAGTAAGGTAGTCATCAAGAGGAATAATAACTCCTTCCTTAACTCCGTACTTAGCAAGGTTAGGTGCACCGCCAAGTATCACATCAGGATAGTCACCTGACTGTAAGAGGAGATTAAGCTTTTCCTCATACTCATCCCTTCCTGCTGTCACAAAGTTAATGTGAATTCCTGTCTTTTCCTCCAAGAACTTTGTAAAGTCATTGGTAGCAAAATCCTGTACATTAGGCATGCTCATTGTAAATACGGAAAGTTCAAGCTTACCATCCTTAACTATTGGATAGGTTCCAGCATCGTTAAGTGCTACGCCTGAAGCACTTCCTGCTGTACTTCCCGAAGCCTTGCCTTCACTTCCTGATTTGCCTGAGCCACCCTGTGTTCCACAGCCTGCAAGCATCCCTGTTGTAAGTATAGCTGCAAGTCCCAATGCCAAAAATTTCTTTAGTCCTTTTTTCATTAGTTCTCCTCCTTTGAGATAATGTAACTACTACTTATTTCCATAAACAAATGCACATTCTAAAAATATAAATCTTATTTTATATTTTTACAATTTGCTTAAAAATAATATGGATTTATTTTTGATTATACTTAAATTCTTTAAAAATCAACATCTTTATATCATTTTTTTATCCTTTATTTTTTATATTTTTTACAATTTGGTCATATGACCACTTTTGTTCATTGTAATTTTCTACAAAGATACTCTGATTATTTATATTGTATTACAATCTCTATTATTCTTTTACATCATTTCAAGTTATAATAAACTTTTTTATACTAAAAAGAGTCGCATTTTTAAAGCTTTCAACCATTATTTTTAGTCAATTAAAAACCTTATTACCAGTATATTAAACACCGAAAATAAGGTTTATGAATTTTATCCAATTTGAACCAGCTTATTTAGTTTCTCTATATTTTTTCTATAATCAATATAAAACTCTTTATATGCTCTTGTTATGAAATTATATTCATACATCTGTTCCAAAATTCTATTGAAGTCATCAAAACGTATATCAGCTCTTGCAAGGCTGCTTAAAAGCCCTGTAATTATATTTTTATATTCATCTGACGAAATTGCACCATCTCTCCACAATATATTGGCCTTATAAGCATTTTTGAAGTCCTCTCCATGCCTCATATCCTCAGTTATATCGTCTTTCACTTCAAAATCAGCTCCTGTCATGTCAAACACGTTCTTGGCCGAAGTATTTGTAAAGTACATATCCTTCCCAAGCCTGTAGAGGTTCTTATAAAATGCAGTTCCTGTATCCGTTCTTTTCTGGTAATAATCAGGTAAAAAAGGTGCAAAGGCAATAGCCACAACGCTCACTCCCTTAAACTTCTTGTATTCAGCATCAGGATTGGCCTTAACTCCAACTTCATAATGAAGCTTTAGGTTATATTCAAGCGGATAGTCAAGTTTAAGAGGCTCTCCGTCTCCCAAGGATAAGTAAGTAATACTTCTTCTTGTCAGCCCAGATATAAGCAGGTGCCTCCTTAAGTCCCAAAGACTCACAGGAATCAATAATTATCTCCCTATGATCCTTTTTTGCCTTATACTTTTTTAATACATATTTTATCTCTTCGCTGCTTATTCTATAGCCTGCATTTTCATCCGCACCCTCTTCTGCCTTGCCAAGTGCCTTTTCTACTTTGCTTTGAGGCTCATTCTTAAGGTGTTTTTCCTCTTCCTTTCTCGCTCTCTCCTCAGCCTTTTCCTTTTCCTTTTCAAGCTTTTTTGTCTTTTTTTCCTGCAAATACCTCTCTTTACTGCCCTGTTCTTTAAGGTCATTTGCGGTAAGAGTCATCGACTGCCACCATATCAAGTCCACCACTCCAACAAGCATTGCAGAAAGCCCAAACCATATACCCGCTCCAAATACCGCCATAATTCCGGTAATAAGTGTAATAAGCGTAAATAAAACTATGCCATACAAGTACTTTTTAGTGGTAAAGTCCCCATACAGCATGGCATCAAGTATTCTAAAAAATTTCTCTTTAGCACTTAACTTCATCAACTTTCTCCATTAAAAAGTTATCCCTTTTTTTATCCTTTAACAGTTTTCCACCACCGACTATAATAAATGCTCCACATATAGTCGAAATTACGATAATGACTATTCCCATAATTATATTGACCACACCCACAAAGTTCATACTCTTATAAGCTTTTTCATCACTATTTACAAATTTTGACATACTTTCTCCTTATTCTAAATATCATTGTTTTACGCTCTCAATATTATCATATTTTAAATAAAAAATAAAGTAAGATATCAAACTTGAATTTTTTTCCATATAATAGGTATAATTCTTGTAGTATACACAAAACATCAATATCAATGTGCTATCACATGGAAAAGAGGTTTTATGAAAGGATATGTTAATACAAATATAGGCGAAGTATCTATCAATGAAGATGTCATCGCCAGCTATGCAGGTTCAGCCGCTATAGAATGTTTCGGTATAGTGGGCATGGCCTCTCTCAGCATGATTAGCGGCCTTGCAACCCTGCTAAAGAAAGATAACCTTAGCAAGGGTGTTGAAATTATTATTGAAAATAACGAAATTACTGCCAAGCTCCATATCATTGCAGCTTATGGTGTAAGTATTTCTGCCGTTGCTGATAACCTTATTGAAAATGTAACCTATAAGGTTGAAGAATTTACCGGTATGAAAGTTAAGAACATCTTCGTATATGTTGAAGGTGTAAGAGTCGTAGACTAAGGAGGATTACAAGTGGCAATATCTAAATTAGATGCAGCTATGTTAAAAAAAGCATTTTTAGCAGGTGCTGCGAGACTTGAGTCTCAAAAAGAAAGAATTAATGAACTCAATGTATTTCCTGTTCCTGACGGAGATACAGGAACAAATATGACTCTTACGGCAATGTCTGCTGTAAAAGCTGTAAACTTAGTCGAAGAGCCTACTATAGAAAATATTGCTAAAGCTATGTCCAGCGGCTCTTTAAGAGGCGCCAGAGGTAATTCGGGAGTTATTCTCTCACAGCTTTTAAGAGGTTTTTGTAAAGAAATCACAGCAAATGCCGGCAATATAACCGTTTCTGTTCTTGCTTCCGCCTTTGGCAAGGCTTCTGAAACAGCTTATAAGGCAGTAATGAAACCAAAGGAAGGAACCATACTTACAGTAGCTAAGGGGGGAGCTGAAAAAGCAGCCGAGCTTAATGGCACAACTGACGATATTGCAAAGTTTGCCGGTGAAGTCATTGCTCATATGGAAAAGGTTCTTGATTCAACTCCTGATATGCTTCCTGTTCTTAAAGAGGCCGGTGTTGTAGATTCAGGTGGTGCAGGTCTTTTAGAAGTACTTAAGGGTGCTTATGATGTCCTTCTTGGGAAAATAGTTCCGCTTGCAGACGGCAATATTACTGCTGCCGCTGTTTCATCCGGTAAATCAGGAATTACAGACGATATAGAAACTGCCGATATCAAATTTGGATATTGTACAGAATTTATAATAATGTCTGAAAAGGAATTCACCGCAAAAGACGAGGCTGATTTTAAACACTACCTTGAAGGCCTTGGCGATTGTATAGTTGTTGTAGCTGATGATGAGGTAGTTAAAGTACATGTTCATACAAATGATCCGGGACTTGCTATTCAGAAAGCCCTTACCTACGGTCAGCTTACAAGCATGAAGATAGATAATATGCGTGAGGAACATCACGAAAGGGTAATTGAAAATGCTGCACAGAAGGCACAAGAGCAGAAAATGGCTGAAGATAATATAGAAAAAGCTGTAAATGAGCCTCGAAAAAAAGCCGGTTTCATAGCAGTATCAGCAGGAGAAGGCCTCAGCAAAATATTTAAAGAACTTGGTGTTGACTATGTGATTGAAGGCGGACAAACGATGAATCCCAGCACTGATGATATCCTAAGTGCCATCGAAAAAGTTAATGCTGACAATATCTTCATCCTTCCTAACAATAAAAATATTATACTCGCTGCCAATCAGGCTAAAGAGCTTACAGAAGATAAAAATATAATTGTCATACCAAGCAAAACAGTACCTCAGGGAATATCAGCTGTGATTAATTATATCCATGATGGTGATATTACTGAGAATACCGATAAAATGACTGATGGTATGAAATATACCAAATCCGGCGAAGTCACCTATGCTGTCCGTGACACCGTTATTGATGGAAAAATATCAGCCAGGGCAATATAATGGGCATTGGCGATAATGGAATCATCTCTGTTTGTGACTCAGTTGACAGGGCAGTCCTTGAAATGCTAAATAATCTGGTAGATGAAGATACAAGTATTATAAGCCTATATTATGGTGCTGATGTTGGCGAAAATGATGCCAAGGCTCTTTCCAAGAAAATTTCTGACACTTACTCAGGACTTGATGTAGAACTTCAATTTGGCGGCCAGCCGGTTTATTATTATCTGCTTTCTGTTGAATAAAATTAATGTGGCTGTGTTATTTCGATTTAATTGTCATAACACAGTCACATTTTTATCAACTATATTGATTATAATCCTAGTATACTCCTACAAAGGAGATAGCAGGCGCAACCCTGGAATCAGTTATTTCTATTTTAATTCCGGTCACTTTTTTCCCGCTTAAAGTGATGATTCTCTTATAGCCTATTACAGTTCCGTCATAGATTTCTTTATATCCTTCACCTTTTATTTCTTCGTAGACCTTATAACTTTCTACTCTTTGGCTCATCAGGATATTTTCTTTTAATACAAGATAGGAAGCCTTTACTTCTTCCTTCCATTTAAGCTCGATGCTAAGCTCTCTCTGACCGTCTTCCGTCTTAAAGTAAGTCTCGTAGTCATCAGTCCTAACACCGCTAATATCCTCTCCTCTTTCACCTTTTTCAGGAACAGATAGAATTTCAGCCTTATCAAGAAGATTATCATTGAAGCTTTCCCTTATAAAATCTCCAAGTTCTGTAAGCCTATTAATATCATTTTCATGAAGTCCTCCATCCTTCATTGGGCAGAGGTTAAGAAGCAGGGCCGTATTGCCTCCAACTGATTTTAAGTAAACATCCTTTAAGTTTTCCAGGCTTCTTACCTCATCATCTTCCTCAGGGTGGTAGAACCAGCCCGGACGGATGGAAAGATCGGTCTCAGCAGGAAACCATGCAAGTTCAGGCTCATTTTCAAGTACTTCCCTGCTTCCAAGGTCCTCCTTAGTTGGGTCAATGGCTCTTTCTCTAAACTCCTCGCTGTCTTCCTGTTGGCTAAGCTTTGCAGTTAATACCGGTGAAGTCATAGTCTTTGACACAACACTCCACTCGCTCTTTCTCACTATGCCCGCCTCGTTTCCGCACCAACGCACATCAGGACCGCTTATTGAAAGCACTGCTTCAGGCTGTAAGTCCCCTTACCTTAGCATAATATCTGTCCCAGTCATACACCTGTTTCTTGCCATTAGGCCCTTCACCACAGGCTCCGTCCATCCAGAAAGTATAGATGTCCCCATAATTGGTAAGAAGCTCAGTCATCTGGTTGATATAATAATCATCATATTCCTTCCCACTGCCATAGACTGCACAGTTTCTATCCCAAGGAGAAAGATAAACTCCAAATTTAATATTATATTTTTTACAAGCATCTGACAATTCTTTAACAATATCTCCCTTACCGTCTTTGTAAGGTGAGTTCTTCACGCTGTGCTCCGTATACTTAGATGGCCATAGACAGAAACCGTCATGGTGTTTACAGGTAAGGATGAGGCCTTTCATTCCTGCACTTACAGCTGCCTTTACCCATACTTCCGCATCCAGATTATATGGGTTAAATATCTCAGGAGATTCATCTCCAAGCCCCCATTCCTTATTGGTATAGGTGTTTACCGTAAAATGAATGAATCCGTAAAATTCTCTTTTCTGATATTCCACCTGTCTCTTTGATGGAACAACACTTACAAGTCTTTTATCAAGTTCTTCATATTTATAACTCATATTTTCTCCATTCAACAAAATCAACCCTTAACAGCACCCACCATAATTCCTTTGACAAAATATTTCTGCATAAATGGGTAAAACAGGAAAATAGGAAGGGCCGCAAGTACTGTAATTGACATTCTAATACCTTTTGATGATATCTGCTGCATAAGTACACTTGCATCCGCACTTGAGGTGGCATTTCTGAGCTGCTCGGCTATTCTCTGTGCCTCATTTAAGTAATTGTAAAGAAGGTACTGAAGAGTCTTAAGTTCATCAACACCTCTAGTATATATGTGGTTATCAAACCATGAATTCCACTGTCCTACCGCAACAAAAACAGCAACAGTAGCAATTATAGGCTTTGAAAGCGGGAAGATAATCTTTGTAAATATCGTAATCACTCCTGCCCCGTCAAGCTTAGCTGATTCCTCAAGGGATGCCGGAAGGGATTCCACATAGGTCTTTATCAGAACTACATTGTAAGCAGAAACCATTCCCGGTATGATATAAACCCAGAAAGTGTTCAATAAACCATAGCTTTTAATAACAATATAAGTCGCTATCATTCCACCGCTAATGTACATGGTAAGAATGAGGAAGCGGTAAAGAAATTTTCTGCAAGGCATAGCCTCTTTTGAAAAAAGATAGCCTAGGAACGAACAACTTCCAACACTTAGTATGGTTCCGGCCACAGTTCTTGCAAATGAAATTCCAAGCGAAGGAAAAAATCCCTTTAATGTAAGAATCTGCTTATAATTTCCCAAAGAAAAACCTGAAGGTATGAGTACAGGCGGAATCTCACCTGCCTTAGCAGGATCTGAAAGAGTATATATTATTACATACCAAAACGGATATATACAGATGAAGGTTATTAAAAGCAGAAACATATAGTTAAACACCTGAAATACACGTCTTGAAGCAGAACTTTTAATATGATTGTTCATATGCATCTCCTCTCTATACTACTGCGCTGCCACGTGCCTTCTTAGCCACAAGATTGGCGAAGGTCACTAAGATTACGCTCACTATGGATTTGATAATACTAATAGCCACACCATATGAATAATCCATATTTTCAAGTCCGATTCTATATGCATACAGGTCAAGAACCTCAATATTATCAGCAGTCATTGAATTCTTGAAAAGCAGGTACTGCTCATACCCGGTATTCAAGAAATTTCCGATATTTAGTATAAAGAGCACAACGAAGGTTCCAATCATAGCAGGCATGGTTATGTGGAGAGCACATCTGAAATATCCTGCCCCGTCTACCCTTGCAGCCTCATATTGTTCTTGGTCAATTCCTGCAATTGCCGCCAGATAAATAATTGAGCTCCAGCCAAGTCCTTTCCAAAGTCCAAGGAGTGACTGGAATATGTATACCGCACTGCCGTTACCAAGGAGATTCTGCCCCTCGGTTCCAATACCTATTTTTAGAAGCAGATTGGTTATTAGTCCGTCTGAAGAAAAAAGCGTAAAAGCTAAAGAGAAGATAATTACCCAGCTTATAAAGTTTGGAAGCGTGGTAAAGGTCTGCACTATCTTTCTTACCGGTCCGTTTTTAACTTCATTTAATAGTATCGCAAACAGCATCGGAAGCGGCGAAAACAATATACCGAGAATTGCGAAAATAAAGGTATTAGTTAATGATCTCCATACATTTGCATCTGTAAATATCAGTCTAAAGTATTCAAGTCCTACAAACTCACTGTCTTTTAATTTAACTCCGGGCACATAATCAAAAAATGCATAAATCCAGCCAAAAATAGGAATGTAGTTAAATAACAATACTATCATCATAAATGGAAGGGCATAGTATAAAAGTTTATAATCTTTTCTTGGTTTTGTCACTGATACCGCCTTAGTTTTTGACATTAATTCCCTCCGTTTCATATGAAACGGCGCGTGTTTTAAGACGCGCCGCTGTACTTATTATTTCATGCTGTCAAGATTAGAAACTGCTGTGTTCCAGTTTTCTTTCCACCAATTAACTGATTTCTCAACATTAGCTGCCTTTAAGTCTTCCATAAGCTTAGCCTTAGCTGCATCAAAATCAGCGTCTGACTTAGCCATTACAAGATTTGGAAGTGCCTTAATTGTAATTTCTTCAACATTGCCGTCAATACGGTTGATATCCTTTGGAGCTGCCTGAATTACCATTCTGATAGCTGACTTGGTATCTCTCATGTCAATATTCTTTCCTTCAGCAATGCCATTCTTAAGAAGGTCTGATGGAAGAGAAATATTAAGAGTCTTACACATATCCTTCTCTGCCGCTGTAAGTGTATCTGCAAGAATATCATCTGCGAGGAAGAGGTTAACCATGCCGCCGTCTTTTAAACTGCTTCATCTGCATATCCAATACTGCTGTACATATTGTTCTCGCCGATACCTGACTTCTTAAGTTCTTCAACTCTTGCTCCGTCTGTCTTAAGTGTCTTTGTATCATCCTTAAGTACAGCCTTACCATCCTTAACTTCCCATCTGCTTTCAATACCTGAGCAGGTCTCTCTTGAAGCTTCAGCACTCTGAAGGTAATCAAGAACCATAACCGCTCTTTCTACATTTGGTGAGTGTGAAGATACGAAGTAGTACTTTCCACTCCATCCTGCTTTGTTAGGCTCATTAGCCCATCCCATATAAGAAGGAAGTAACACAAATTCCTTTAATGTATTAGGATCTTTCTGTCTTTCGTTGTTATTGTAATCACCGAAGTACCAGTTATTCTGTCCGCCAAGGTACTGACCCTTGCTGTATTTTTCCTGGATATCCTCACCCTTTGTTATAAGTGCATCCGGATCAAGAAGTCCTTCTTTATAAAGCTTGTTATAGAACTTAACACCTGCCCAGAAAGGTGTAACCTTGCCACCCTCATCCACATCATAGATGTCTGAAACAAGCTCGTTTGTCTTTACATTCTGTACATAGAGTCCGCCCTCAAGGTTTACATATCCTTCTGAAAGGCAGCCTTTGTGGGAAGTAGGCGTGTAACTTAGCATCATTGTAGATTGAATATGCATAAGTCTCATCACCTGACTCTGTCTTAGGGTATTTTTCCTTCATCTTCTTTAATGCAGCAATATACTCGTCATCGTTTGTAATCTTAGGTGCTCCGATTTCCTTATATAAATCCCATCTGACTGCATATCCAAAAGGAAGAATTGCACCGAAAGTCTCTTCAACATTGTCTGTTGTAACATGAGGTGTAACAAAGTACTGTCCCTTACTTTCATCGCTCTTGAAGTTCTTCATTACATTATTTCTGAAACTAAGTGCATCAGAGAAGATATTTGGGGCGATTGCCTTATAATCTTCAAGATTAATGGCATGTTTGCCTCTTAATACACCATCGATGTTATCTTCGTTAATTTGTACAATGTCTGTTGTATTTTCACCTGATAAGTCAAGGTTTAGGCTGTCCTTCTGATAGCCTTTGAACTTAATTGAGCAGTTAAACTTCTTCTCTATTACATCAACCGTCTCTGTAGGCCAATTCGCCTCTTCAGAATCCTTCAGGTTAAGTCCTCCGATAGTGATGTCTACATGTTCAGAAATATCTGCTGTGTTTGCCGCCATACTTGAAGCCTTTGATGTCGATTCACTTGTCTTAGAAGCTGTACTTGAAGCCTGCTTCTGTGAATCTGTCTTTGCACCGCCACAGCCTGCAAGCAATGTTGAAGCCATGGTTACTGCACATAATAACGATAATACTTTTTTACCCTTCATAATATCTCCTCACTTTTCACTAATTTATTTAAGTATTACAGTTTAATTATAAGCATTTTTTCACAAAGAATAGTTGTCTTATTTTTATAAGTCCTTGTATTTTTTTAAATTCTTGAGAATATCTTATTATTTTTGACTTATTTTACGATAATTTGACATTTTTAAATAATCGACAAAAAATTAACAGGAAAATACTGTTATTTCAGCATTTTTACCTGTTAAAAGTGACAATAACATAACTTTAATTGTATCAGAACCTGATTTGAACAATCAAAGTACCTTCCTCATCTTCCTCAAGCCAGATATCTCCAGTGTCTTTGTACAAAATTGTAAGCCTCTTTTTAGCATTTGAAAGGCCTATATGTTCTGAATTCCCAGTGTCATTCCTAAGCATCTCATTTAGACTGTCAAGCTTTGCTCTGCCCATATTAACGCCACTATTACTGATTGACACCTTCATTATATCTTCTTTTCTTATATCTACAGTTATTACTCTTTTTTCAAGTGGATCACTGCCATATATGAAGCAGTTCTCTATCATTGGCTGGAGTATCATTCTTGGAAAATCTTCCGTTAACAGCCGCTTATCACAGATAACCTTGTACTCCATAGTATTTCCATAGCGGATGTTCATCATCGATACATAGTTTTCACAGAAAATAAGTTCATCCTCAAGCTTCCACAAAAAATCCGGATTCCTAAGAATCGGAGTAAGAATTTTGGCTAGAATCTCTAGAGCATTGGCTGTTACACTGTTGTTGGTAAGAGCTGCCATCCATCTGATTGAATTGATGGAACCTAATAAAAAGTGCGGATTCATCTGATATTGCAGGGCAAGAAGCTCTTTTTTTTTGTATTCTCTCTTTCAACTATTTTAATCTCAGAAATGTACTTTTTTAATTTGACCACAAGATGGTAAAATTCAGTATTAAGGTCGTCAAGTTCCTCCCAACCCTGCTTTACAGGCTGATTGATATCAAAATTTTCATCATGAACAAGCTTCATCTGATCCATAAGGTACTGTATCGGCCTCGTATATCTCCTGCTCCATAGCATACCTGCTATTAAGATGAAGATACAGCTAACTAACATTACCAGAGTTCCAAACCTTCTTATGTCTTTAGTTTCTTTAAGATAGCCTTCTTTAGGTATAATATTGTAAAGTTTCCAATCAAAATTTTTAAGTTCGTGTTCTATGCTCTGAAATTCATTCTTCTTTTCATATCTCTTTCCAAGCAGTTTTGTTCCAGTCTCTGATATAATTATGCCCTCATCATTTACAAGGAGGGCAACACTCCCATTATATACAACCTGCTCGTAAGTTTTTCTTATGGATTTTTCATCTACGCTTGCAATAATAAAAGTGTCCTCTACCCCATTGTAACCTGAATCCAGATACTTTATTCCTAAAAATGAAACTTTATTTGTAATCGGACTGAAATCCCCTCCATCGTAATCTTTAAGTTCATAATTAGATATCCATGTCATGTACGGAAAGTTTTCTTTAACCCTCTTTAGTATTTCTCTAAACCTGCCGTCAATCTTTACTTCACCACTCCTGCTTCTTCTGTCTGAGGTTGAAAGTATGAACCTTCCATCTCCCTTAACCAAAGATACGGCATAGAGGTTGGAATCCACCGACATAAGGCCATCAAAGTCCTTAACAATCTGCATGGCAGCTATGCTCTTACTTATATCATTCCTATATTCATCTCTCAAGTATTCAAGAGAGAGCCTCAAATTACCATATCTGTTTATTTCTCCCTCTACGGTTCCAAGCATTTTTTTGAAGTTCTTTGTCTGCCTGCTTAAATGAAGCTTCTGCTATCTTTTGGGTATTATTTTCAAATTTCTTCTCAAAATACAGATAGGTCACGCCAAAAAGTATAGCAACTATGGCTATAATAGTTACCAGTATCGAAAGGAGGGCCTTAACCCTCCAATTAATCTTTTTTTCTCCCTGTCTTTATATTCAACTGTTTTTCCTCCTCCATTTGGCAGGAGAAACTCCCATTACCTTCTTAAAGTATCTTGAGAAATATTCCTGATTAGGAAAACCATGTTTTTCAGCAATAAATGAAATCTTTGCATCACTTATCTTAAACTCCTTAAGTACTTCCTTAAGTCTCACTTCATTGAGATATTCCACATAGTTTTTACCTATTTCCTTCTTAAAGAGCGAAGAAAAATAAGCAGGCGAAACACCGGCAACACCGGCAACCTTAGCAAGACTAAGCTGTTCACCATGGTTTTCATTTATATAGGCTATTGCATTTTTGATTGAATAATCCCAATTGGATGAATTATTGACATCTTCTCCCGACTTTTCGTGCCTCATAAACCAGTCAGCAGCTTTTTCCTTATCTTTTCTCACACTATAGGTATATACAAGCTTAATTCCAAGAAAACTCTCAATCAGTTCATTTACCCTTATAGCCCTCTTCTCAAGGTTTTCATTATCAATAGGCAGGAATATATAAAAACTTACAGTCTTATCAAAAAAGAAGGGTTACACCCTCTTTGAACTGATGAATTAGGAGTTCATTGATAAATTTCACTGCAGAATCGTTAATCTTATCCCTGTCCTCTGCCTTAAGTGAAAACTTGCAGAGATATTTCATCTTCTCATTTTCATTCCAAATAGGCTCACTTCCCTCACCAAGCAGATATTTCTTAAGCCCTTTTTCAAGATAATTTTCATTCTCTGCCTTGGTTTCACCATTTCTTCCTATTCCAACAAGGTAGTCCTTGGTTTCTTTAAGAAGCTTATCAATTTCTTCCATATTAAGTGTTGCCTTAAGTACATAACCATTTATCTTTAACGGTACAAGCTTTCTTATCAATTCAAAATCATCTATGCAGGAAATTACAATAATGGCACAATCCTTGTCTATTTCTCTTATTTTTCTGATTAAGGTATGCCCATCCATCACATCCATTCTTATATCAGTTATAACCACATCAGGCCTTACCTTCTTGAAAAGTTCAAAGGCCTGCCCGCCATCATCCGCCTGTGCGGCAAGCTCCATAGAATATTCGCTCCACTTAATCGCATTTTGAAGCCCTATACGCACCAAGAGCTCATCTTCTGCGAACAAAACTTTATACATACTACCCCCCATATACTTCATACTTTCACAACTAAAGCTAAAATGACATAAGTCCAATTCATTTGGAATATCTCAACTAATATCTACCTTCTCAGTCTAATTAAAAGTATACTATAATTCCAAAAAAATGCAAACTAAGAAGAACCCCGGTTTTAAACGGGGTTCCAACTAAATATTAATGGCGGGAGTTTAACTTACAAAGTTACTTCTATTTTGTCCTATATATGCTTATTTCTTTCTCTGCACTAAAGTTTGCCAAGTCTACAGCTCTTATTTTTATCTTATTCTGTCCCGGCTTAAGTGGAATTTTAATCTCTTTATCGAGCGTAACTCCACCCTCTGCCATAGTTACATTAGTCTTATCTGCTGCATCAATAAGTGAATCTCCATTGTACAGCTTCAAGCTCAGTGAATCATCTGAAGAATGTATTTTTATGCTTACACTGTCAGAATTAAGTTCTCTATCCATTACCTCATAACTGATTACAGGATCTGTCAGGTCATAGAAGGCCCTTCTTACTATACTTGCCTTCTCTCCCTTTTCAGTTACTGCCTCAACTCTTATATTTACACAAAACTTAGATACCATAAGATTGGCCGAAAAGGCATAACCAAGACCGTTATAAGGTGCAGCTCCGCCATAGGCATACTTTTTTTGCATACTCTTAATTTCATTGCCTGTGAGCATTATTTCTCACTTAGTGTCTTGCCCTTCTCATCTACCAGCTTTATCTCTATGCTCTTTACCTTATCATCCTTTTTCACATTTCCTATAAAACCTTCAATGTTTACGGTTTTATCCTTATTGGAAGGGATTACGGACATAAGGGAAGGGCTTTCAAGGAAGACTACAGGATATTTAGTCTTTGTATTATTTACACCATTGTAACCGTCATTAAAGAGGTCATTTCCAAAAGGCTTACTGAGTCTGTCTGCTTCACTTCCTTCATAGACAACTTCAATTTCTGCATCATCTTCGACCGTAGCATATACATATAAAGCAAAGTTATTTTTTGCAACATTATATCCCTCCGCTCCGCTATTAAGGTCAAAATACTCCTTCGGATTAAGCAGAACATTTTCACCGCTCTTTTTATGAATAATCACTTTTTTTACAGCCTTAGGTTTTGATCTATATGCTTGATTAAATCTCATTTCAAGCTCTATTCTGCCACTCTTAGCATTAAATGCCCCATTATCCGCTGCTGTAACTTCATTATTATTCAATATAATACTGTCGAAATTATCCGGTCCCATCTTAGAGATATCCAGCTTTATATTCTTTTCCGCTGCTTCTTCAGGCATAGGACCTTCCTTAAATCCGGTAACTATTTCTCTGCCTGTCTTAAGATTTTTGATTGTGAAATTCATCGTCCTTGCAGCTCTATCATATGAATAATCAAGCTCTTTCTTCATATCAGGCTTAACTTTATCGTCATTAATAAGATATTTTATACTATGCCCCTCTTTAAGATAAAGCATGCTGATATGATATTTGTCATCCGGCATTACAAGCTTAAAAGTAATCTTATCATTTAAGGTATCATAAGAAGGCTCTGTCATTAGATTTCCATCTGCATAAACCTGTACTTTCTTATCCTTCATAGAATTATCAAAGTTTAAGAAACCTACTGATACATAGCTCTTATTTTCACCGGTTCTTATGCTTATACTTCTCTGATTGCTTAGGTAGTCCTTTACTGTTATATAAATATGGGAAGCATCTGCAAGATAGTAAGTATTTACTTCTATTTCCTTCCCTCTATGCCCATTCCTATTGGCATATATGCGGTTACTTTCGCTTGGATTTTTAGGTATCATGTCTTCAGTTATAGTAAGTTTCCCATCTATTACCTTAGGTAATACCTTTCCGTCCTTTTCTTCTTCATCCACAAAGTTAAGAAGTAAGTATTTACCAAATTTAGGTTTTCCAAGTTTTAAGTCTTCATCACTAAGCCCATCAATTCTTCCAGACTTTTTATCTCCCTGTGCAGCTTCCTTCTCTGCCAAAGACTGTATACTGTCTCCCTCAAGGTCTGTCTTCTTAGGCACAGCTGGTTTCTTTTTGCCCGGCGGTGCAAGATTTACTCCCGGTGGAAGCAAACTTCCATTGCCATTACCCTTATTTTCAGGTTCAGTAAACTTCATTGAATTAAGGTAAATATGCTCTATTCCGCTTCCTGTATCCCTCACCTTAAATTTAATCTGTTTAAGCCTTGGCTTTCCATCTACATTTTTTAACTCAATATTTTCGCCTATCTCTGGTGCCGTATTGTCTACTCTTATAGGATATCTGTAAATCTGCTCTGTGTTACCACCACCGGAATTACCGCTGTTTAACTTTGCCTTAATTTGATATATATAGTTAATGTCCTCTGTAGCAAGCTTACCGTCTATCCTTCCATCCCACCAGGAATCAGGCATAATATTAAAACTTCTGTTTCTTCTAAGACTGTTAAGCTTTCTTACCTTGAGTGATTTACCTATTACTCTTAAAGTCTCGTTCGTGTCCCCATCTAAAATGGAATACTCTATTTCTTCCATATTTCTAAGAGGAGCAAGCCTTAGAGCCACATCTTTATGATAGGTACTTGAAGGTGAAAAATAAAGTACATTATTTATAACAGGAAGCCTTAATGTCGCACTGGTCATAAACATTGATGAAGCTGCATCCGCATCCTTATTTACATAAAATTGTACGGCTCTCTTATCATTATCAAGTTCTTTAACCTGAAAAGCATCTATAGCCCTTTCACTCTCCCAGTCACCGTAAAAACCAAGAAAAGGAATACTTAAGGCAGTCTCATCGTCAACTTCTTTAAGTTCTATAAAGCCCTCTAGGAAATTGTTTATCTTAATTTCGTCAGCAGCAGTATAGTCAAAGTCAAGTTCAACAGTTTCTGTAGAGTTCCCTGCTACAGTTACTTTATTTCCTTCAAAACTCTGTGGAGAATTAACAATTGCAGGGGTTTCTGACCTATAGCCTTCTGTTACAGGCTCATATACAGCCTTTGTGCTTATACTGTAGGTCTTTGATTCAGTTCCGAAGTTTTCCAAAGTGAGTTTTGCCCTAAATTTCTTTTCTCCGACCTCCTTTATTTCAAGCTTACCGTCTGCCTTATCATCATTTGTACCTTCTGCCTTTACTACAACAGTAGTCTCAAGTGCATTTTTAAGGTCAAGAGCACCGCTTCCCTGCTGCCTTACAAAGTAAGGAGTCTCCTCATTGTACATAACAGGCTTAGCTGTATTCATAAGTAAAAGCTTGGTGAAGTCAGCAGGGTTTTCAACCTTTATACTATTTTCCCTCATGTACTGCCTGATTACAGCACTAGCACCTGCCACCTGTGGCGAAGCCATGGAAGTTCCTGACATATTCTGGTATCTGTCATCTTCTGCTGTGGAATAAATGCTTCCACCCGGAGCTGTAATTTCAGGCTTAATTCGAAGGTCTGGAGTTGGCCCCCAAGATGAAAAATAAGAAATTCTACCTGCAGATGGATTATCAACAGGTGTTTCCTCCATATAAATGTCAGCCTTAAATCTCATCGAAGCTTTATTGGCTGCACTCATTTTTAAGAAGGTACTGCGTTTAATCCTGACTATAGTTATATTGCCTGCCTCATCACCCAGGCTGATACTTCTTCCTATCCTCTCAGGATCTGATTCAGGATTGTAAAACACTATTGCAGAAGGCTCTAGGGCAACTATCTTTTTAAGCCTCTTGACAAAGGCTTCCTTGCCCTCAGTATCATTTACCAGTTCAACTACAGCAAAATTCCCATTGATGTTTTTATTGATGGAGGAATCATCTTCCCTTCCTTCAGCCAGTTCTATCCATTCTCCTGTAAGCTTTGATTCAGTTATCCCCACTCCGGGCACAACATCAGCCTGTTCCTTAATTTCTCCTTTTGTTTTATCCTTCCAGCCAATTAGGCGTGAATATTTCCTAAGATTGTCCATTGAGGCTGCTGCAAAAGAACCCTCATCAAGAGCAGGGTTTGCAATGAGGGCGGTATCGAAGTTTCCTTCAAGCGGTTTTACTCCATATACATTTCCATCAGTTATGCTCCCATCATTTCCTGCTGCTACCGTCACTACTATACCGGCCTTCCTTGCCTTTTCAAACATTTCCGTCTCAGGATATTTTTCTCCCTCTATGGAAAAGCCTGCCGATGAGCCAAGACTCATATTTACTACATCTGCTCCCAAAGAAATGGCATCATCCATTGCCTTAAGCCATATATCGGTAAAGGTTGTAGGATATTGTAAGTCATCTGAAAATACCTTGAGAGCAAGTATCTGAGCGTTCGGAGCTACTCCATATAATTTTTTCTCTTTATCATTTGCACCAACTATTCCGGATACATGCATACCATGCATTACACCATAGCTATCATAGAGATTTGTATTGAAATCATAATAATTATAGCCGTAAGGAATCTTTGAAGTATAATACCTGCCACCCAGTCCTTTTTCGGCAATCAACCGGTTTACCTCAGCTTCAGTAAGCCTGGCCCGGCTCTCATTATCCAGAGTAAAGGCTCTATGGTTATAGTCAATACCTGAATCTATTACCGCAACAACTGTGCCTTCTCCCTTATAATTTAGTCCTCCTGCGTAAGCAGAGCCTGTCATCTCATTTGATGAAGTAAGTAACGGCCTTTCAAACTCTTCAGAAATATAGACGGATTTCACACCCCTTATCCCATCTAATTTTTCTACATCTTTCGCTTTCACATTGAGAGCAATTCCATTTAAGATTGTACTATAACTTCTTATATCAGAAACATCTGCAGCTATATCACTTTTTTCAATCTCACTAACTACTTCTGCCTGTTCTGAATTAATTTCTCCCTTCTTTTCTTCTACAAAATTTTCACTAAGAGAGGAATAATCTATATTTTTTTTGTTTGCCTCATCAAGCAGAGACTCTCCATCAAGTTCAACTATAACCCTTACTTTCTTATCTTCCTCTTCTTTTAGCACTTCTTCCTTTATTTCCGGTTTATCCGAAGATATTGCAGCCTTATTTGCATCTAAATCAGCTGCTTTTACCTCTTCTGTGTAATTCACTCCTGAAATTAAGAGTGCTGCAGCCATGACTAATGTCAGTATTCTTTTTCTTACCATTTTGCCTCTTCCTCACTTATTCTACTATGATGTCTGCCAAAAACTTAACCCTGCCATAGTCCTTGCCGTCAATTACTATATTTTCCTTAGGATATGCAGCCAAACTATAACTTCCCTTAACTCCGGTTTTAACTGCAGCAATATCTTCACCGCTCCAATCAATCCCTATTTCTTCACCTGTATTTTCTCCATTTGACTTAAATCCTATATAGGCTCTCTCAGGTAAATTTATTGGCTGCCCTGCCTTAAATCTAAGTTTTCCTAACTTATCCGTAGAAGTGCAAAATAAAGTAAATGCTGTAGACAGGTTTTCTTTATCTTCCCTAACAGGCGGCTTATTTCCACCCACTGTACCAAGGTTTCCCCAGTTAAAATCATTGTTCTTTATCTCAGGCTTATACTTATCTGTCTCAGGCAGCTTGTTAACATCTTCCTCTTTGAGTTTTACATCTTTGCTCTCATTCATATTTTTATTTTTTTGCTTTTTTTATTAGTTTTTCCTTTTTATTATTTCTATTAGTTCTCTTTTTTTGTTTTTCTTGTTATTTTTCTTGATATTCTTTTTTTCTTGTTATTTTTCTTTTTTTATTCTTCCTGCTCTTTTTTATCTTTTTTTGTTTTTTAGAAGTTTTTCTCTTTTACAGCTAAAACCTCAATTTCTTCCTTTGCTTCTTCCATACTGCTTTTAGAAACTGTATTTCCCCTTGTTTTTACAAGCACAGACTCAACTCTGATTATATCAGCATCGCTAGTCATAGCCATTGTATCCACAGGTAATGAAGGTGTTAAAAGCATTCCACAAAGTACAAATATTAAGCTTCTCTTATGTTTCATTGTTTTCCCTTTCCTGTCTAAACTCATCTTATCATTTGCAACCCATTCGCAATTATATCACTATTTTCCAAAATTGCAACCCATTCTCAAATCTTTTTTTATTTTATAAGATAAATTTTATGATTAGAGGGTTTTATTGTAAATATAAATAGAAAAGAGACTGTCCTTTCAACATTTCTGTTAAAACGACAGTCTCTTATTCATCCTTTCAAAATATATCTTAGGCTAGTAACATATAACTCAATTACCCTGCCTACAGTATAAAGCTTTAATTATATTTTCTTCTTCTCACAATTATACCGGATGCAAGGAAGATAAGCATTGCACCACCTAAATAATAAACCACATTATTTGAACCACCTGTCTTAGGAAGGCCATTCTTAGGCTTATTTACACCTTCCGGTGTTCCATCCTCATCAACCTTCACATACTCATTTGTTCCATCAGGTTTTTTCTTCTTTACATATTTACCCTTAGGAGTTCCATTTTCATCAACTGAAATGAACTCATCCGGACTCTTAGGATCGTTCGGATTTGGGAAATTGTCTGATGGATAAGTAGGTGTATCTGTATTAGGTATATCTGTTGTAGGTACTTTTGGTGTAGGGTTTGGGTTAGGGCTTGGATTTGGGTTTGGGCTTGGGCTTGGGTTTGGTGATGGATTAGGACTTGGGTTTGGTGATGGGTTTGGACTTGGGTTTGGACTTGGGTTTGGACCCGGATTTGGGTTAGGGCTTGGGTTTGGTCCCGGATTTGGGTTTGGTCCCGGATTTGGATTAGGGCTTGGGTTTGGTCCCGGTACCGGATTAGGAGTTACATTCTCCTTATGATTGAGGACTACAATATTGCCATCAATCAATCCCACATTTTCATCCTTATTCTCAACAACTATCTCGTCCTTAGCATCCTTACCTGCCGCCTTATTGATTGCGGCTGTTGTCACAACCACTGTGTAAGTCTTATCAAGAGCCTTATATCCTGCCTTTGCAGAGGCTTCTTTAAGTGTGTACTTACCACTTGCAAGACCCTCAAATGTAACAATTCCTGCAGGTGAAGAAGTAGTTCCCTCTGCAACTACTGAACTTCCTGATGTAAGTGTGAACTTCACTCCATCAAGACGTGACTTAATTTCATTAACTGTCACACCTGCCTTGGTTATTACATCCTTGTTTACATCATAATCTGCCTTAATGAGGTTAAAGCTTGTTTCATCCTTTAACTCGCCTATTCTCTTATTGGTAGCTATGATAGTTCTACCATCACTGCCACCTACAACACCATCACCGAACTTTAACTGCTGCTCGCCTACAGGTGTGCCTTCTACTGCAAATCCACCGATGGTAAGTGTCTTGCCATTAGGAACGGTAATTCTCTCAACATCGAATACATAGGTATTTATCTACTTCATAGCCTTCCGCACTTAACTCTCTTAACTTGTAACCCTTTCCTTCTGTAAGTGAAGCAAACTTTACAATACCTGTTGCATCGGTAACTTCCTTCTGAACTTTACCGTTTGGAGATGTAAGTTCAAACACAACTCCCTTGATAGGCTTTCCTGTCTCAGCATCAGTCTTTACTACCTTCGCAGTTAAATTGCCCTCAGTAACGAAGGTATCAAGTGAAACACCAGCTGAAACTGTGTATGTTGCAACTTCTGCTTCAGACTTCTTCTCACCGTTAACACGAATCTGAACTGTATTCTTTATGTCCTTAGGTGCATTTTTGTCAAGGATTGTACTATATGAGAAAATAAACTTATTCATTCTCTCATTATTAGGTATCTTAAGTGTAAGAGCTTCCTTACCACCTTCCTTATTGTATGAAAGGAGGTCTGTTAACTTATCAGAATATGGAACACTGTTTCCGTCTTTGCCAACCATCTCAAGGCTATAATATCCCTTGCCAAGAATTGGCTTGCCATTTTCTGAGAATACACTCAGTCCATTTTCAAGTATATCGTATAAGGTAATATTTTTCTTATCTGCCGCGCTGTCATCCTTTGCATCTTCGATTTCTTTCTTTGTAGCGGCATCCATAATAGATGGATTGTACTCTATAACCCATCTTATGATACCACCCTGCTCTACCTTATATTCCTTACTCAAGAATCTTGTATCATAGTCAACAGACTTGCTGCTTGAGAGGCTGTAATCCTTACCCTTAGTTCCATCAAAGCTTACATCGTGAAGTGTTACTATCGCAGCGTTGGTCACAGCACCCTTAGAATTGATAATCTTCTTCTCGTCTCCATTCTCTCCGTCTCTTATCTGAGCTCTAAGGAGAATAACATAAGGAGCATCAAGCTTCTTAAGGGTAAAGGTTGTGTCAAGTTTGTCTCCGTTTGCTACATTTTCATTTACTGTGAATATGTCATTTGCATCAACAGGGCTTCCCTCAGCTATTACATAAGCATCATTGGTATAGCCTAAACCTGTAAAAGCTGTTCTAGGTGTTCCCTTAAATACAAGGTAGTTATACTTATCATTAAGTGGAACTATCTTAAACTTACTGTCTATGCTGTCCTTTATAAATGCTTCAAGCTTGCTTGTGTCTAATTTCTTCATGTTTTCAGCATTTACACTGAGACGGAATACTACTGACTTATAATCCTTTGCATATGCACCTAATGTACCATTTACAACATCATTTGCATTTGCTGCAGTGTAGCTGCTTTCGCCGCCTGCGATGAGTTTTTCAGCTGCATCACTTGTAAGTGCGTCCTTCTGAATCATTCTATGGTTGTAGTTTGCCCAATAGTCACTAAAGCTTTCATATTCGACACCCTCTTCACCATTTTTGCCAACCTTACCTACTCCATAGAGGTAAGCTAAGTTCATAACCTGATTGTATTTTAAGTCGCTGTCATTACCACGTCTTGAACCGCCTGTAAGTGTATCAGCGTCAACTATATTAGTCCTAAATGAGAAAGGATACCACTTATCACCCTCGTCATCAAGAGTCTTGGTGCAATTTTCAAAGCCTGTTACTTCTAAGATCTTACCCACAGCCTTCTTTTCTGCTCCTACTGTATAGTAAAGAGTATGCACATCAGCCTTCAGTGCTCCATTATTTAAGCTGTCTGCAAATGAACCATCCTCATAGCTCATTTTTGCAGTACCTGCCTGATATACAATATCAGCTAATTTTACTCCTGAAGCAAATTGCTTTTCGCCATTTTCAAGTGAGAAGTTCTCTCTGGCAGCTACCTTGTCATTACTTGTGCCATTTATAAGCTTATAATGTGCATCTGTGTCTCCAATGCTTGTATCAATCAAAGCATCGTAAACATAGGTCTTTATTCCTTTAGCCTTGTTCTCATCAACTGTGGTCTTGCTTACCTTTATGTTCCACTTAGGATTAGACTCAATATAATAAGACTCTGCTCTTTTAATTATGCTCTTATTACCAAGGTTGATACCTTCTGAGAGGTCTACATACTTCTTGCTGTCTTTACCCCACATAACTCTAGCATTGTTACTGAATCTGTCAATACCCTTTAAGCCTTCTACTTCTGACCAGATGGTTAACTTTGCTACGGTATTAAGATCTCCTATCTCATATCTGCCATCCTCTGGCTGAGTTGTGATGTATTTTACATCAGTGCCCCAGGTCTTATTTGTATAATCAAGATAGAGCCACTTATGTCCGGTTACATCCCACTTTCTTACCATTGCCTTATCAAAGGTCATCTCTTTCTTTGAATAACGTCCGGTAAGAGGAAGTTGATCTCTAAGTTTTACATTTGTGAGGTTCTTATCTGTTGCGTCAAATACTATATCCCACTGTACTTTATGCTTGCCGCTTTCTGCCGTGATTTTCTCATCCAGTTCCTTAAAGCTTTCTTCTGTCATTCCTTTGTTACTGAGGTGATCCTTTAAGAGTGCATCTCTTATTCCGTTTTTCACGGAATAGTCACCGTGATACTTAACTCCCCACATTCCGTTCCATCCGACAGTTGTGGCGTTCTCAGCAATTTTTACAGTATATTTCCCGTCTGTTTTCTTCTGATACAAATAGGCAGTGTTGTTTCTTGTAAATCCATTTCTAAGGTCACTGTAATATGTATCTTTTGAATCCTTCATTAAGCTTGTACTAAACTTAACAATTGCCTTACCTGGTGCATTAGCAGGGAAAACATAGGTAAGTGCATTGTTATTGCCTGCATCAGTTGCGCCTGTTACATACTTAAAATCTGATGAAGCACTACCGTTATCAGCAAATATCTTGTTGCCAGGTGTGTTGTTTGCCCTCAGCCTCATAAACAGTAAAGGTCTCAGGGTATATAGGCACCTACTTTTCCGATAGGATCTTCAAACTTATAGCCTGCTAATGAAGTCTTCTCTCCGATATCTCCAATCTTTTCAACCTTAACAGTCCAGTCAATATTTCCCTTGTCGTAGTCTATGGTTCCGGTCTTCTCTACTACGAACTTGTTGTCAAACTTTCCTAAATATATCTTTTTCTCTTCAGAATATATATAGTTACGCCCATCATCCTTACCTATGCCGGACTGATCCACTGAAAAATCCATATTGATATCTGCTGTTAAATCCACAGCATCTTTTAACTCTTTATTGTCAACAAGCAGTGTCATTACCATGTATACAGTTTTTGTTGTTTCATCAGCCACTACTTTTGCTGAAAATGCCTGCTTAACTGTCTGTTCAGCACCATCCACTAAAAACTTTGCATCTATCTTGCCAAGATCTGAAGTACCATTTACCTTTACACCCTTTCCTATCATAGGAATGCGTATAAAATCATTCTTTTTCAGATAAGGCCTTGAAGCTTTGCCCTCTGCTACAGGCAGTTTAACTTTCATATTAACTCTGAAATCTTTATTTGGATTAATTATGCCAGTTGCTTCGTTCCCGCCGCTCTGGATAGTCTTATCACCCTGAACCACGGTACGGCTCAAGAGATAGGAACCATCCCATTTAAGTTCCACCGCTGCCTTCTGTTCACCGCCTTGTGCTGTCACCCGGTTCTCGTTAACCACAGCTGTCTGCTCATTCTCAGACTCCTTTGCTGATATCCCCAAAGGACTGAAATTGGTGAGCAAGAGTCCTAAAACAAGCACGGTGCTTAAAACCCCTCTCTTAAATTTGATTTTCTTCCACATAAATTTCTCCTTTCTTTATGACTATGTGCTAAACTATCATTTAGTTTCAATTTATTACAACTTATTGTTATAATTTAAGTTATTAAGCAGGATATAAATATGTAGTAACCAGTGATTAAACATTCTCAATATATAGTTTTTTGCACAGTCATTACGACTATTATATATATCGACAGTTCCAAATCAAAACTTGAGTTAATTTATCAGAATTTTTCTATAAATTCTATTAATATAACCACTAATCTCCATAAAACGAGAGAGAATCCTATCATAGGATTCTCTCATAAATCTTTATTTTAAATGATTCCCCATATATAATATAATTCACAGTTATAAGCTGAAATTATAGTTATCTTTTAAATACAGTAATCATCTCTGCTTATACTTCTCCCATAGCCGCAAGTTTTTCTGTCTGGTCTGCAACTATAAGATTTTCAATAATTTCTGTTAAATCACCGCCCATAACACCATCTATATTGTGAGTAGTAAATTTAATCCTATGGTCTGTGACTCTTCCCTGTGGGAAGTTATAGGTACGAATCTTCTCAGAACGGTCACCACTTCCTACCTGGCTTTTTCTGTTAGCAGCTTCTTCTGCATGAGCCTTTTCACATTCAAGCTCATATAATCTCGAGCGAAGCACCTTCATTGCCTTATCTTTATTCTTAAGCTGTGACTTCTCATCCTGACAGGAGATTACTATTCCTGTTGGGATATGTGTAAGACGAACTGCTGAATCAGTAGTATTGACACACTGTCCACCATTTCCTGATGCCCTAAACACATCAAATTTTATATCATTTGGATCAATGGTTACATCCACCTCTTCCGCCTCAGGCAGAATAGCGACTGTAGCCGCAGAAGTCTGCAGCTTTCCATTTGACTCAGTTACAGGAACTCTTTGAACCCTGTGGGTACCGCTTTCATATTTGAGCTTAGAAAATGCTCCCTTACCGTTGATAAGGAAGGTCACTTCCTTAAAGCCGCCTAAACCATTTTCATTGAAACTTAAGATTTCAGGTTTCCAACGGTTATTTTCAGCATATTTACAATACATGCGATAGAGCTCTGAAGCAAAAATTGCAGCCTCATCGCCTCCCGTTCCTGCCCTAATCTCTACTATTACATTTTTATCATCATTTTTATCCTTTGGAAGCAGAAGTACCTTCAATTCTTTTTCAAATTCAGGCACAGCAGCCTTCGCCTCTGCAAGTTCTTCCCTCGCAAGTTCTTTAAGCTCGGGATCACTTTCTTCAGCTATCATCTTCAGACAGTCTTCTATCTGTGCATTATTTGCCTTATACTCCTTATATTTCTCCACTATTGGCTGAAGATCCGACTGTTCTTTCATAAGGCTTCTAAACTTATTCGGATCAGCTGCAGCCATTCCAGACGCTAATTCGTCAGTTACTTCCTTATACCTTCCTGCAAGTGTTTCAATACTCTCAAACATCAATTTTCCTTCCTAATTGTTAAATTTGTAACATTTTTCAAGTTCTTAGTTTATACAATGTAAACTTACCAAAACTTAACATTGCTTTTTCACTTAGATATGTGCCACACCTGTCTTCTTTGCTGCTTCTGCAGCAGCCTTAGCAACCTCATCTTTCACCCTTGTATCAAAAGCCTTTGGTAATATGTATTCCTCATTTAGTTCATCATCTGAAACAAGACCTGCTATTGCCTTTGCCGCAGCTATCTTCATTTCATCATTTATTTCTCTTGCTCTAACATCAAGTGCTCCTCTAAAAATTCCCGGAAAACAAAGTACATTGTTCACCTGATTTGGAAAATCAGAACGGCCTGTTGATACCACCCTTGCTCCAGCCTCCTTGGCTTCATCCGGGAATATCTCAGGAGTAGGATTGGCACAGGCAAAAATCACCGCATCCTTGCCATACTCCTAACCATATCCTTTGTAAGGGTTCCCGGTGCCGATACGCCTATAAATACATCGGCTCCCTTTATTACATCTGCAAGTTTTCCCTTTTCCATATTAAAATTAGTAATGGCTGCCATCTCTTCTTTTATTGGGTTAAGTCCTTCTCTTCCCTTATAAATAGCACCATTTCTATCTGTCATGACTACATTCTTAAGTCCCATAGCCATAAGCAGCTTGATAATAGCTATACCTGCCGCTCCTGCACCTGATGTTACTATTTTCACATCTTCTATATTTTTACCAACTACCTTAAGTGCATTGATAACTCCTGCAAGTGTAACCACAGCCGTTCCATGCTGGTCATCATGGAAAATAGGAATATCCGTACATTTTTTAAGCTTTTCTTCTATTTCAAAACAGCGGGGGTGCAGAGATATCCTCAAGGTTAACCCCACCAAACGAGCCTGCAAGAAGTTCAACTGTTCTTACTATTTCATCCACATCTTTACTTCTAACACAAAGCGGTATCGCATCTACATCTCCAAAGGCCTTAAACAAAGCACATTTACCTTCCATAACCGGCATACCCGCTTCAGGGCCAATATCACCAAGTCCAAGCACTGCTGTACCATCTGTAACTACTGCAACCGTATTCCATCTTCTTGTTAGCTCGAAAGATTTATTCACATCTTTTTGTATTTCAAGGCAGGGTGCAGCAACTCCGGGTGTGTAAGCAAGGCTTAAGGCTTCTGAATTATCTACAGCGGCCCTTACTTTTATTTCAATCTTACCCTTCCACTCTGCGTGCTTTTCTAATGAAACCTTTCCGTAATCCATATCCGTCCTCCTTATTTAAACAAGTTCTTCAGGTTTAAATACTTCATCAAAACTATCCTCATCCATATATCCAAGTTCTAAGCAGGCTCTTTTAAGGCTTATACCCTCTTTATAAGCTTTTTTGGCAACCGCAGCCGCATTGTCATAGCCTATATATGGTGAAATACAGGTCACTAGCATAAGCGAGTTATACAGATTATCATGCATCTTTTCACGATTAGGCCTTATGCCAACTGCACAATTATCATTAAACGAACTTATTGCATCTCCAAGCAGCCTTACAGATTGTAAAAAATTATAAATTAAAACCGGCATAAATACATTTAATTGAAAATTTCCCTGCGATGCAGCCATTCCCACTGCAACATCATTTCCCATCACCTGCACTGCCACCATAGTAACGGCTTCACACTGAGTCGGGTTCACCTTTCCCGGCATGATAGAGCTGCCCGGTTCATTTTCCGGAATATAAATCTCGCCCAGTCCAAGTCTTGGTCCCGATGCCAGCCATCTTACATCGTTTGCTATCTTCATCATATTTGCAGCCAGTCCCTTTATTGCACCGTGACAGGAAACCAAGGCATCTTTAGATGTAAGGGCATGAAATTTATTCTCTGCAGTAACAAAGGCTTCATCAGTGAGTTCCGCTATTTTTTTTGCCACCAGCTTATCAAAGTTCTTAGGAGCATTTATGCCTGTTCCTACAGCTGTACCGCCAAGTGCCAGCTTATACAAGCCCTTCATCGACGCCTTTATCTCTTCCAAGCTGTTGATTAACATAAAGCGCCAGCCGCTTATTTCCTGTGAAAATTTAATTGGAGTAGCATCCTGAAGATGGGTTCTTCCACTTTTTACTATATCATCATTATCCTTTTCAAGCCTCTCAAAGGTAAGTATGAGCTTCTCTATGGCAGGTAAGAGCACCCTTTTTATCTCCATAACTGCTGCTATATGCATAGCTGTAGGGAAGGTATCATTGGAACTCTGAGACATATTTACATCATCATTAGGATGAAGTATCCTCTTGCCCGCGAGCATATTGCCTCTGCCTGTTATTACTTCGTTAACATTCATATTGCTCTGTGTGCCTGAGCCTGTCTGCCACACCTTAAGCGGGAATTCCTTATCGTGCTTTCCCTTGTATATCTCATCGCAGGCCTTTCTTATAAGCTCACACTTATCAAGCGGGAGCTTGCCAAGCTCAAGGTTGACCTCTGCTGCAGCCTTCTTAAGTACGGCAAATGCCCTAATTACAGGCAGCGGCATAGTCTCCGTACCTATATTAAAATTAATATGCGAACGCTCTGTCTGTGCTCCCCAAAGAGCTTTCTCGGGAACATTTACCTCCCCCATAGAATCTCTTTCAATCCTATACTTCATGGCAGCCTCCTATTCTCTCCAATCAAATTTTGCCATAACTATTCTATCAAGTCCGGCATAATCTTTTGCTGCTCTGATATCCGTAAACCCATTTTCAAGTAAAATATCAGATACTGCTTTACTTTGATTATAACCTATTTCATAGAAAATTCTAGCATTTTTATTTAAATAATTTGGCGCCATCTTACTAATATTTTTATAAAACTTAAGACCATCTTCATCACCGTCCAGAGCAAGGCGTGGAATGTAGTCCCTGACTTCCGGCTGAAGATTTTCAATTATACCTGTTTCAATGTATGGTGGATTTGAAACTAAGATATCATATTTTTCATTTATATTCTCAAATAAATTTCCCTCAACAAAATTGACATTATTTGCCCCAAGCCTTGCTGCATTTTCCCTTGCCACCTCCAAGGCTTTGCCTGAGATATCTGCCATAGTTACGCTAAGCGGCTCTCCTAAAAGACTCACCGATATTCCTATACAGCCTGAACCCGTACAGAGATCTAATACCTTTTTTCCCCTGCAGAACTTAATAGTCTCTTCAACCAGCAGTTCTGTTTCCTGTTCAGGTATCAGCACATTTTCATTTACTTTAAAAGTAAATCCCATAAAGTCTCTGGTTCCAAGCACATAAGAAAGAGGGATTCTCCCGCTCCTTCTTTCTATAAGCTTTAAGAATTCCTCTGCCTTGTCTTTCCCTATTTTGTCATTTGAGTGCAAAAAATAATCTGCCCTGCTAAGTCCTGACACATCTTCCAATAAATACCAGGCATCAAGTTCAGCTTCAGCTATTTCTGACTTTTTCAGTTTCTCACTTCCAAATTCTAAAATCTCCTTATAACTAAACTCCTCAGTATTCATTTATTTTCTCTTCCTTCTATTAGTTTCTTCCATTTTTTTACTATTGAAGAAATGGTTGAGTGCATTTAATATTTCATCATCTTCATCCTTAGTTCCCTGAGAAGCTGATACTTTTTTATTATCTTTATTACTTACTGCTAATTTAGCCCTTTCAGACAATTCCTTAGATTTAGTCTGATTTACACCAGTCTTTTCCTTAGAATTAGATTTAATATTCTCCTGTTTTTGCTTACTTACTCTTTTTATGCCTGATTTAGTTTCAGCCTTCTTCTTTTGAGATTTTTCAGGCATTCTTATCGTTTCTGATTCGTCAACATCTTCACCAAGTACTGCGGCGGCGGACTTAATCGCAACCTCTATCATTTCTTCAGCCGGTTCATCTGAAATAACTGTTTGAACCAATATAGACGGCAGATTCAAAAACTTGGTTATTGGATTTTTAATTTTTTCTGATAACACCCCTGCCTCATAAACAAAGGCTGCAACAACAGGAATAATGAACAGCCTTACTGCTATACGCCAAAAAGCATTGTCAAATCTTACAAACATAAACAATATTATGCTTAAAATCATTACAGTTAATACGAATACAGTATCGCAGCTGCTGCTTTTTCTACTCATCCTTCTTACATTAGAAATTGTAAGCGGAATATTGTTCTGTATGCACTTCATTACCTTGTGGCTTGCCCCCAGATACATATAGAACCTCTTAATATCCGGCAGCATGGAAATTCCTATCAGATAAAGCACTAACAATATTAATCTGATTACACCCTCTATGACGACCATAAATATGCCCGAGCCAATAATACTTCCAAAAAACAGTGAAAGTCCGTAAGGTAATATAATAAATGTTCCTATTGCAAGTGAAATTATTGCAACTACAATCAATAACTGTAATAATTCATTCTCTTCAGCATCTTCCCTGTCATAACTCTTGCCTAATGCCGAAAAATTTTTACAGCCAAGATAAAGGCCTTCAAAAAAGTGTACTATTCCTCTTATAAAAGGCAGAGTAAAAAATGTGTTTTTCTCTGAAATGCTGCCGCACCTCTCCACCAAAACTTCTATATCATCATTAGGCTTGCGGACTGCCAGGGCGTATTTACTGTTATTTTTCATCAATACACCTTCAAGAACTGCCTGTCCGCTTATCCTCGAACCCGTCATAAAGCCCTCCTAAAAAAAATAAGACCGCCGCATCAGTGATTCCACCTTAGCATAACCGAAACTATCAAAAGATAGCCTGTTATGTTGGCGCCTTCGTCTTTCTGCGACAGTCTCGTTCTTCTTTGCTGTATTAGTCCTGCTTAATTCCATATCTACGGTTGAACTTATCGATAGCACCACGCGCTGCTGCTGCTCTCTGCTGTCCTGTATAGAATGGGTGGCACTTTGAACATACTTCAACATGGATTGACTCCTTTGTTGAACCTGTAGTAAATTCATTTCCACAGTTACATACTACTTTACACTCATGATACTCCGGATGGATTCCTTCTCTCATATTATTCACCTTCCTCACTGGTCGATTGGATTTTGCCAATCTATTTTTATAAAACAACCAGATTATTATATCATACACCTGATTAATTTGCAAGATACAACTTGGAATTCTTATTCTTCGCCCTTCATCGCACTATCTAACAGCCAAAACAACTCGAGCACACTTCTAAAGTACTCTTCTGCCTCCCCTTCAAGCCACTTAACAGTTCCCTGCCAGCTTGCATTATTTCTATATTGAATCCTGATTGCAAAGGTTGCCACCTCTCCTCTTTGTGCCTGTGTTTTATCAGCAATAAACAGAGTCCTCTCCTCAGCGGTCGAATTCTTGGTAAAAGTTCTTTTTTCCATTCCGCTCATCGGACAGCCTATCTCATCCATTAGGCTGTCCAACTCTTTTATGAGCTGTTGGAAACTTTTAATCTGAATACATTGAGCATAAAATGGATTATGTAATTTGCCTGAAAAATCTGCATTACTGTAGTTATCTACTGCTATTATGCTTGTCCTGTACATCTCTGAAATATTGATTTTTTTCATAGCCTAAATCCCCTCCGTTATATGCAGATTATAAGCCATCAAGGTTACAAACCAGTTACATTTTGGCAAAAAATAAAATTTTTAACACCGATAATTCACTATTTGTGAACTATATTCTTAACTCTATAACCGGGCTTCCGCTACCCTCTATATAATCCCTAGTAATTACTACCTTTCCAATATTATTATCTTTAGGAATTTCATACATAATATCCAGCATAAACTCCTCTATAATCGCCCTAAGAGCCCTTGCTCCCGTCTTTCTCTCAAGAGCCCTTTCCGCTATAACTTCTTTAGCATCCTCTGAAAATTCAAGCTTAACTTCATCCAATTCCAAGAGCTTTTCATACTGTTTTAAAATTGCATTCTTAGGCTCTGAAAGTATCTTAATAAGCATTTCCTTATCCGGTTCGTCTACTGCACAAACTATCGGCAGCCTGCCTAAAAATTCCGGTATCATTCCATACTGTCTTAAATCCTCAGTTGTTACCCTGCTAAGAATATTCTTTTCATTATCATACTTATCCTTAAGATCTGCCTTAAAGCCTATAGCAGACTGCTTATTCAGTCTTCTTTTTATTATATCGCCAAGATCGGGAAAGGCTCCGCCACAAATAAAAAGTATGTTTCTTGTATTGATTGTAGTCATTGGCACCATTGCATTTTTGCTTGTTGCACCCACCGGTATCTCTACTTCCGAGCCTTCAAGCAGCTTAAGAAGCCCCTGCTGAACAGCCTCACCGCTTACATCTCTGCTATGCGTATTTTTTTTCTTGGCAATCTTATCTATCTCATCTATAAATACTATTCCACGCTCTGCCGCCTCTACATCATTATCTGCATCTGCAAGCAGCTTGCTAAGCACACTTTCAACATCATCACCTATATAACCTGCCTCTGTGAGCGTAGTCGCATCTGTAATAGCTATAGGCACCTGCAAAAGCCTCGCAAGGTTTTTTACCAAATATGTCTTTCCACTTCCTGTCGGTCCAATCATCAGCATATTTGACTTTTCTATCTCAATCTCTTCTTCATTTCCGGTCTTTTCCGCAGAAATTCTCTTATAATGATTGTAAACCGCAACTGATATCTGTTTTTTTACAAGTTCCTGTCCAATCACATATTCATCCAGTTTCTCCTTAATGATATGAGGAGCCGGAATATTATTAAAATCAATTTCTGCCTTAGGTTTCTTCTTCTTCGTTTTCTTTTTTATATTGCTCTGCCCCTGAAACATTTCAGGAAGAAAACCAAAGCTGAACATAGGCGGATTCTGTCTTCCTCCCCCCTGTTCTTCATCTTTCTTTATCTCCTCAGTTTCTCCCTCTTCCGTGGAAGCAGAAACCTGCTCTTCTTTAACATCTTCCGCCTTACTTTCTTTAGATTTAGGCTTCTCCTGATTATAATAATCATTGAACATATCAGGAGTAAATCCACTTGCATTCAGATAGTCCGATATGGGCGGTGTATTAAATGTATTCAACATCTTTTGCATACAATCATTGCATATAGTTATATTAGGCGGCAAGTGCAGCATTTTGCCTGCCTTACTTTCGCTTCTTCTACATATATAACAAATTTCCTCTGTCATCTTATACCCTTTTCCTTAATTGCACTCAAGCTGGTTTAATGTTACCGGTAGATATATTTTAAATACCTACAGTATAACTCTTTAGATTCCATATTTCAATAGCCTGAATTTTAAGAAATTATTACAGGGTAAGCTAAACGGGATGCTTAGCGCATCCCGTTTAGCTATTATCCTGTTCCTCTTCATCCCCATCGGGAACATATGATACAATATCTCCAATTTCACAGTTAAGCAGCCTACATAATTTATTTATTGTTGCAGTGGTTATGTGTCCACCTTTTCTTATATGATTAAGCTGCGAGTTGCTTACGCTATGTTGCATTATCAGTTTGTACTGCGAAATCCCTCTCTCCTTTCAAAACTTTCCAAAATCCATCATAACTAATTATAATAATCACCTCTTTTACTTAATCCCATGTTTCCAAGTTACTCATAATTCCTTTACTTAGAAATGTTAATTTTAACAGGTATTCTAGATTAAGTTAATTTTAAAGAAATTAGATCCGAGTACATATGTCTAGCTTAAGATTATCATTAATTCTTATAAAGTCAATATTAATCTTACTTATTAATTCTTGTTTATTTTGCCTTTTCTTCGGCAATATATACAAAACAAAAATTGTGGCAACAAGCAAATACCAACTTGGCCTTATTTCCCCAAATATTATACCTTGAATAATTGGGGTTAAATGATTTTTCTTAGTTAAAACAGCTCTTTATCAGTTCTATAATGGTGTCCTGTTCTTCCCTTATCATTTTCACATCACTTGGCAGGCAAAGCCCCCTGTCAAAAATATCTGAGCCTACATCTTGAAAGCTTCTACCAAGTTCCCTTATACTACCTTCTTCAGTAATAAAGTCTTTGTCACTGAAGTATGGCTGTAAATGCATAGGCTTCCATATTGGACGACTCTCCACATTGTACTTTTGAAGCACCTCCCTTATTTCTTCCGGTGAAGACTTGCCCTTCTCACTAATATATAACTCCTCACCGAAGTTCAAATTTCTATACTCTTCTCTTTTGCTGATTTCTATAGGGCTTAAAACTTCATTTTTTAAAACCCCATCCCTTATAGCAAAAGCATTAGTACCTCCTGTCTTATCACCTGAATAATCAGGACTGAACCTGCTCCTATCCTGTGGTGCCATAGCTTCTTTATCTATAATAATACAGGATAACCAATAATTAGGATCAGCCCCTTCCGGTATTGGATTCATCTGTACCGGAAGATTCTTAAATCCCTCTTTATAGCGTTCATAAATTTCCTTCTTTTTCTCTTTATGCTCATCTAAATGCAAGAGCTGCCCCCTGCCTATGCCTGCCAGTATATTAGACAGCCTGTAATTATATCCAAGTTCCTCGTGCTGATACCAGGGGTAAGGTTCCCTTGCCTGTGTGGACCAAAACTTAGCCTTATTTACAGCCTCTTCGTTATCTGAAATAAGCATTCCGCCGCCTGATGTAGTTATTATCTTATTTCCATTAAAACTTATTACATTGTAATGACCAAAGGTACCTGTTTTTTTCTTCTTATAACCTGCTCCAAATGACTCTGCGGCATCTTCTATCAAAACAGCCCCATGTTCATCGCAAATATCCCTTATTTCATCAAGTTTTGCCGGCATTCCATATAAGTTTACAACTGCCACGCACTTTGTATCAGGGTACTTAATAAATGCCTTACGCAGTGCTGCAGGACTCATATTCCAACTTTCATACTCACTATCGATGAATACCTGCTCACCCTTTTCATAGGATATGGGGTTTACCGTTGCTCCAAAAGTTAAATCTGAGCAAAAAACCCTGTCTCCCTCTTTAACTCCGGCCAGCTTATAAGCCAAATGAAGGGCTGCTGTTCCTGATGCAAGCCCTGCACTGTATAATCTTCCACCAAGGTATTGACAGACTCCCCGTTCAAGTTCGTCTATGTTCCTGCCTATAGTGGATACCCAATTGGTGTCAAAGGCCTCTTTTACAAAGTCCTGCTCCTCTCCATGCATAGTAGGAGAAGAAAGCCATATTTTATTCTTAAATTTTTTAATTTCCATCTCATCACCTACTTAAATTAATAATAGAATTCTAATATTTATTCTATAATTCGTCAGGCTCTTACCATTAACAAGCTAGGCTTTGTCCTCATACCTACCCTTTTGTCACAATAAATATACACTCAAAATCCATAATATTCAAGTACTCCATCCACTTTTTCATCACTTTTTTTGTACTTTTTTGTATTTTTTTATGTGGTAATAATCTCACTAAAATGGTAGAATAATTACTGATTGTTTAATAATTGTTAAGGAGATACTATGATATTAAAAACTACAGCATTACAGGATGGTTTCCATATGCCTGGAGAATATGAACCGCACTTAGGTACTATCATGATATGGCCAACCAGACCCGGAAGTTTTCCTTATGATGGAAAAGATGCGAAGCCTGCCTTTGCGGATATAATAAAAAACATAATAAAATACGAGAAGGTTTTTTTAATCTGCGATTATGACCATAAAGAAGACCTTTTGGAATATTTTGCTCCTGATGATTTTGTCCCACAGGGCAACATAGAACTAATCTTAGATAATACCGATGATGCCTGGGCCAGGGATACTTCCCCTGCTTTTGTTGTAAATAATGAAGAGGTAAGAGGGATTGACTGGGTTTTCAATGCCTGGGGCGGTGATGTAGACGGGCTTTTGCCTGCATATGACAATGATGATGCTCTTGCTGCAAACTTTTGTAAGAGATACGGTTATGATTATTATGATTTACATGATATCGGTTTTGTGCTTGAAGGAGGCTCAATCCATTCTGACGGGGAAGGTACAATTTTAGTTACAGAATCTTGTTTACTAAGCAAAGGCAGAAATCCCAGCCTTTCAAAAAACGAAATTGAAAAAATACTCCTTGCTTATCTGGGCGCAAAAAAAGTAATCTGGCTGCCCTATGGGATATACAATGATGAAACCAACGAACATGTTGACAATGTCTGTGCCTTTGTAAAACCCGGTGAAGTTATCCTCGCCTGGACTAATGATGTTTCAGACCCACAGTATGATATGAGCCTTGCAGACTTAAAACTGCTTGAAAGCGAAACAGACGCATTTGGCAGGCACTTCACTATACACAAGCTTCCAATCCCCAAAGAACCTGTTTTAGTTGGTGATAATGATATTCACGGCTACTGTTTTGAAGAAGGCGAGGCTGAGAGAAAGCAGGTGAGAGACTTGCCGCAAGCTATGTAAATTTTTATATTACTAACGGAAGCGTACTCGTACCCGCCTTTGGTGATGATAATGATGAAACTGCCGTAAATATGCTTAAGAGCCTGTTCCCTGAAAGAGAAATTGTTCCTATTAAATCAAGAAGCATACTGCTTGGCGGTGGTAATATTCACTGTATAACAGGCCAGGTACCTCTTACAAAAAGCAGAAAGGATGAATAATGAGAAATTTAACAGTTGCCGCAGTTCAGATGAGCTGCTCTAATAATCCGAAGGAAAGTATAGAAAAAGCCGAAAGCCTTGTCTTCGAGGCCGTAAAAAAGGGGGCTCAGTTAATATTACTCCCTGAACTTTTTGAAAGGCAGTATTTTTGTCAGGAACGTAGATATGAATACTATGCTTTTGCCAAGCCTGTGATGGAAAATGCAGCTGTAAAGCATTTTCTAAAAGTAAGTAAAGATACAGAGACAGTACTTCCTATTAGCTTTTATGAAAAAGACGGCAATGTCCTTTATAATACAGTCGCCATCCTTGACAGCGGAAAATTCCTCGGAGTTTATCGCAAGACCCACATTCCTGATGACCATTTTTATCAGGAAAAATTCTACTTTACTCCCGGAAATACCGGATTTAAAGTGTGGGATACAAGTGCCGGTAAAGTAGGCGTAGGCATCTGCTGGGATCAGTGGTTTCCTGAAACAGCCAGAAGCCTTACCTTAAACGGAGCCGAAATTCTTCTCTATCCTACCGCCATAGGCTCAGAACCTGTGCTTAACACCGACAGTATGGGACATTGGCGGAGAACCATGCAGGGGCATTCTGCCGCAAATATCATACCTGTAGTTGCTTCTAACAGGATAGGTACGGAGGAAGTCAATCCTTGTGAAGAAAATAACAATCAATCTTCTTCTCTTACTTTCTACGGTTCATCATTCATAACAGATATGACGGGCGAATTGATAGAGACTGCCGGAAGAACTGAAGAAACTGTACTCACCCACAGCTTTGATTTGGATGAAATCAATGCAGCCAGGCTGGAATGGGGGCTTATGAGAGACAGAAGGCCTGAATGTTATGGAGACATCGTAAGATAATTAAATCAGCGTATGTTTAATTATCCGTCCCATATCTTTTTGTTAAATAGTAAGTATAATAGAAATCTTCCATTCAATAAAAACAAAATGCCACAGAAAATCCCTGTTTAAAGATTCTCTGTGGCATTATTAAATCAAATTATTTTAATTTTATCACCAATTCTACAGGATTATGATCTGAGTTTTCAAAATCAAGCCCTATTGTCTTCTGTGAAACCACTTCTATATTTTTAGAAACTATAAATCCATCTATAACATAATATTGGAAACTGCTGTCATTCTTGTCATAAGCCCTATCCAAAGAGCGGCAGGTAGGAGTTGAAACATCCATGTAAAGATTGAAATCCCTTTGGAATCCGGTTACATCAAGCCTTCCCGGTGTCCATAACCCTATGTTCCCTATTTCAAATTTAGACACATCAGCACTGGAAAAACTCTGGTTAAAGTCGCCGCCTGCAACTACATAGTTACCGGCTTCATACTCTTGTTCCATAACATCAAGAAGAGCCTTCGTCTGTTTAGCCCTGCCCTCTCCTGAGTCATATGCCTCTAAGTGAAGATTGATAACAACCAATTTTTTATCACTGCCGCTTATAGGCAGTTTTTCAACCAAAAGACATCTTTTAAGGTTGCAGGTGCTTTCAGGCCACTTGAAAGGGCAGGGAATACTAATTCTCTCAGCACTTTCAACCTTTGCCCTGCTTAAAGACATCAAACCCACCTTCACATTTCTCATCGGTGGAATTGGATATGGTATAAATAAGACCTTATGATTGATTGCAAACGACGAAACTCTATCCGAAAATTTCTCCTCAAGTATTTTTTCCTCGTCCACATCATAACTGCGATAAGACTTCTTGTCCACTTCTTGAAGAAATGTTATATCCGGATTAAACTCTGTAAGCTTTTCTGTGATTTTCTCAATATTTGTATCCAGTTCTTCCCTTGACTGGCTCACTACCTTTGTCCCACCATCCAAAAAAAAGTCTGCTGAAGTCCCTAAATTAAAATACCCTACATTCCAGCTTATAAACTTAATTTCTTTAGAAAGGCTCACCTCTTCTGATACCTGTCCCTTAAGAGGCAGCTTTTCAACATTACCCGGTTTATATTCCGTTACTGTCAATAATATAAGTAAACCCACAATACCTATAATTAAAAAGTAAAATCATTATAAGAACTGCTTTAATGCAAATTTTAAAAGTTTTACTCATCGTCTATCCCTTTTACTTCCCTTATTTGCATCGTCCTTAAAATCTAATAATCCTCTATCTATCATATTTTCAACTATAGTTTTTTTAACATGCACATCGAAACAAAGCGAGGCTATAAAAGCAAAATTGGTAAGATACTTTTTCTTTTCCTCATCATCCTCACCTTCAAAACTACCCTTTGCTCTATCAAATGCTTTTAAAACTGATCTGGATATGTCAGTTGTTGCTCCCCTGCAAACTTCAAAAACCTCATTATAAATATCTCTTAACAAAACATCTCTATCTTTTTCTTCAAAAAAGTTTTCCGTAAGCGGAGTCAGAATACTATTAATATCCTTTATGGACAATACATTTTTAAAATAATATATGAAAATCAGAATTAACATATGATCCTGACCATACTTCTTCTTTTCAGGCGGAGGAAGCAGCCTGTTCTTGGTATAGTTGTTTATCATAGCTTTGGTGAGCATTTTATCTCCCTCATATCTTTTAAGTGAAGCAAAATGATCATCCATAAACTTGATAACCTGATCCATATACAAATCAATCTCAGGTATATCGTCAATTTTAATATAATCAAGAGACCTTATCCTGTTTGCTACTTCCTCAATAAATTCCTTCTTTTCTTGTTATTCATCAGATATTATTTAGCTGCCTCTTCAGTATCTTCTTTATGCTCTTCTTTAGCCTCTTCTTCAAAGATATCATCCCCATAGACATCATCGAAGTCATCTTCAAAGTCTACAAGCTTATCCGGAACAAAAAAGTAATACACTGCATAAGCAATGGCTGCAATAAGGGCAATGGCTCCTACTATAACAAGAGCTACAATATAAGGGTTGTCTTTTTTACCCTCTTCACTCTTGACCGGATGAAGTAATGCATTAATTTTAGCTGTGCTTAATAATTCTTCAATTTTCTTATCCATAGTTCTTCTCCTTTTTAATTTGATATAGTTATTATAACATATTTAATAAAATAATGCTATTATCAGTTAATTTTTTTCAGCCCTGCCATACCTAATCTAAGTTTTCTGATTCCAAAGGTTTCATTGTCAAATTTAATTGAAACAGCATCATTTTCTCTTACTAAATCTATCACTTCACCTTCACCAAACTTGGCATGGGCTACTCTATCCCCCACCTCTACACTGTCTGATGTTCTTGTTTGTTCTGCAAATCCCTTGCTTATATACGGATTCCCTGAAAATATATTCTTTTTGCCAGATGATGAAGCCCCGGCTTGAATACTCATATTTAGGAGCTGTATCCCCTATTCCGGAGTATAGGCTTTCATTCCTTTGCTGCCTTGTCTTGTGAAGATTTACGCCCATAGACAGCAGATGTTCAGGAATTTCTCCTATAAACCTTGATGGCGGATTCCATTGCACATCCCCTCTTAACATTCTGGAGGCAGCATTGGATAGGTATAGTTTCTCCATAGCCCTTGTGATGCCTACATAGCAAAGTCTTCTCTCTTCTTCCAGTTCGCTTTTGTCTGCGGCATAGATACACATTTTACTTGGGAAAAGCCCTTCTTCCATGCCAACTATGAAAACTATCTTAAATTCAAGTCCCTTAGCAGAATGAAGTGTCATAAGGGTCACCTTATCTGCATTTTTATTCTCACTATCCTTGTTATCCACATCCGTAGCAAGGGAAACATCTGCTAAAAAATTGCCAAGTTTAACATCTCCGGCATCATTATTACCAATTTCAAATATTGCCACTTTATTTATAAGTTCTTCTATATTCTCAATTCTGCCTAAAGCCTCATCCGTACCCTCAAGCTTAAGTTCCTCAATATAGCCTGTCTCATCTATCAAAGTTTCTATTTCATCCTTCAGACAGGATGCATCCTTAAACTCTCTAGCCTTGCCCTCAATAAAGCCACAAACTTCTCAACTTTAGCTGCTGCCCTGCTCAAACCGGATATTGACTTCACCCTGACGCAGGCATCAAAAAAAGAAATGTCATTTTCCAGTGCATACTCTGCAATCCTATCCTCTGTAGCACTTCCAATCCCTCTTTTAGGAACATTTAATATTCTCCTTACCTGAGTATCATCCTTAGGATTGTTAAGGGTTTTAAGGTAAGCAAGTATATCCTTAATTTCCCTTCTGCTGTAGAAATTCGTTCCTCCATATAATTTATATGGTATATTACTGTAAATAAGTTTTTCTTCTATTGCACGAGACTGTGCATTGGTACGGTATAAAACTGCAATATCCGAATATGCAGCCCTTCCCTCATCTACCGTACGCATTATAGTAGATGCTGTTCCGGCAGCCTCTCTCTCTCCCGTGTCATAGGTCTTATAAGAAATAGATGCTCCACCTTCTTTACTTGTCCACAGTCTTTTATCTTTACGCTCACTGTTATTGCTTATGACTCCGTTTGCAGCCTCAAGGATATTGCCTGTGGAACGATAATTTTCTTCAAGTTTTATTACAAGTGCATTTGGATATAATTTTTTCAAAGTTAAGAATATTTCTTATGTCTGCACCTCTAAACTTGTAAATAGACTGGTCATCATCACCTACCACACAGAGATTATTCTCTATTTCTCCATCTTCATTTACATAGTTTGCAAGAAGCTTAAGAAGTTTGAACTGTACAATATTTGTATCCTGATATTCATCTACCAAAATATATCGAAATCTCCTCTGATAATATGCTAAGGTATCCTCATCCTTTTGAAAAAGTTCTACTGTTTTAACCAAGATATCATCAAAGTCAAGGGCATTATTACTCCTCATGCGTCTTTCATACTCTAAATATACCCTTGCAAAATCATTGTTTTCAGTACCAAACTTTGATTTTGCCGCAAATTCTTCAGCATCTATAAAATCATTTTTAGCATTTGAAATAATATTTAGACAGGTTTTTTCTGAAAATTTCTTATTATCTATATTGAGCGACTTCAGTGCCTGTTTAACAACCGCCTTAGCGTCATCCATATCATAGATATTGAAATTTCTGTCATAGCCTATCCTGTCAATAAATCTCCTCAGCATCTTTACACAGGCTGAATGAAAGGTTGAAACCCATATATTCTCAGCGCCTTCTTCTACAAGTTCATCAACTCTTTCTCTCATTTCCCTTGCTGCCTTGTTTGTGAAGGTAAGTGCCAGTATATTCCAAGGACTTACCCCATATTCTTTAATAAGATAGGCGATTCTCCTGGTAAGAACCCTTGTTTTGCCTGAGCCGGCTCCGGCTAAAATTAGCAGTGGACCATTTTCATGCACCACTGCTTTTTTCTGTTCAGAATTTAAATTATCTAAAATGTTCATATTTTTTACCTTTAAACTGACTTAATTACCTCTACTCTGGTTATCTTGTCTCCATGCATACTGTCTATCCTAAGGGCAAAATCGCTGTACCATACACAGGCTCCTATGGCAATTGTCCTTTCTTCCCTGTTTAATACGGTTTTTACCACCTCCGCCAAAGTATCTCCCTCTTCTATTGGAATCTTAATCCCTGCCATACGGTTAGTAATCTTAGTTTTTGGCTTCCTCTGTACACCCTCTTTTCTATTTCATCGAAGTGGCAGAGCAAATACTTCCTGGTTGCAAACAAGCCTGCAAGTGCCACAACTCCTATAAGGTTCTCCAGCGTAGATGTATGTTCAACTATCATCTGCCTTGCTATGGCAAACAGCAGAACATCTATCACTGTACTTGGAGTATGTTTACAAAGCATCTTTACAAACTCAAGTCCAATAGCAAGCATCATTACCTTTTCAAGGAAACCCTCAATCTCTATCCTATCCCCCAGTATATAGTTAGGAAGTGCAGTTGTAAGTATTTTAAATGTCATAATACCTATAACTCCACACATAATAACAGCTATTACAAGTTCTATATAATAGGTCAACTCATGAACCGCATCCTGTAAATCTTTTTTCATAGTCCCCCCTGCTATTACATTTTTCCTTTAAATACAAGTCTTTCGTCACTAGTCATGAACAGTATGAGAATACCACTTTCAAAATTTATCTCTACCATATCCTTTTTAAATTCATTACTTACACCAAGGCTGCTGCCCGAATTTAATATATGGTTTTCAACCTCATACTTTGCTCCCCTGATACTCAGCCCTTTCACCTTATCCGTAAAAGGTATCAGTGAAAAATACTCACCAAAAGCCTTATCTCTTTTCAATGTGATTTCTTTATCATGGATACTTATCACATTGTACTCATCTATTATCCTTGCATTTATTCCACTTTGCATTATCCTGTACAAAAGCTCTATATTAGCCATTGTATGGTCAAGTCTGGTCCCTGTAGCTCCTAAAATGACTAATTCACTCGGATTTAATGTTAGTGCAAGAGAAATTGCAAGCTCTGTATCAGTCTCATCTTTTTCCGGATTAAATGTCTTTATCATCGGTTTTCCACAGATTTCAAACTGAGTCCTGAAGTATTCGACAACAGCAGCATCTCCACTGTCAAAATCCCCAACTACATATTCAGGGATGATATTTAGTTCCCTGGCTGCTATCACTCCTCTATCAGCCACTATAACTATATCCGGTGAATAACTGTCATAAACTTCTGCCACTAAGTCTGTCTCAGTCCTGCCACCGGTTATTATTAGTACCTTCTTCATACATCCTCTCAATCATAACCCTTGTATTTTCAGCTATATTCCCACTAAAAACTGCCGTACCTGCAACAAGGATGTTAGCACCTGCCCTTACAAGTTCGGCTGCATTGTCCTTGTTTACGCCTCCATCAACCTCTATATTCATATCAGGTGCCATTTCTCTTAATTTTCTAACTTTATCCAAGGTAAATGGTATGAACTTCTGCCCTCCAAAACCCGGATTCACACTCATAATAAGCACCATGTCGACCTCTGAAAGCACAAGTTCTATGGCAGAAAGCGGTGTGGCAGGATTAATTGAAACCCCTGCTCTAAGCCCAAGTTCTTTAATTTTGGTCACTGTTCTATGCAGATGCTTTGAAGCCTCAGCATGAACTGTAATTATGTCTGCACCTGCGGATTTAAAATCTTCAAGATATCTGTCAGGATTTTCTATCATTAGATGTACATCAAATATCTGTCCGCTAATTTTTCTAAGGCTCTTTATCACCGGCATTCCAAATGATATACTTGGCACAAAGGCTCCGTCCATTACATCTAAATGCAGGTATTTTGCGCCATTTTCCTCTGTTAGCCTAATCTGTTTTGCAAGTTCTCCAAAGTCTGCTGCGAGTATTGACGGTGAAAGTATGTATTCCATTTTAATATTCCCTCTTGTTTGCTAATTCCTCATAAATCAACTGATAATTCTTATATCTGCTTTCCGAAATTTTACCCTCTGCCAAGGCCTGTTTCACTCCGCATTCCTTCTCTCCTATATGTATGCATCCGCTAAACTTACAGTTTTCAGTGTATTCTGCAAATTCCCTAAAGTAATCCCTTAGTTCTCTTTTATCCACATCAAAGAGTTCAAGGCTTCCAAATCCCGGTGTGTCACATATATATCCGCCATCTCCTATATAGAAAAGTTCTGTATGCCTGGTAGTCTGTTTTCCTCTTTCTATCTTTCTGCTAATCTCTCCCGTTTCCATATTAGCATCAGGAGACAGATAATTGGTCAGTGTTGATTTACCAACTCCTGAAGGGCCTGCAAGTACAGTGAACTTTCCCCTTAGGTACTCTTTAAGTTCATCCAGGCCTCTTTCTTCCTTTACACTTATTTCAATTACCTTATAATAATCAGAATAGATGGCAGCAATCTCTTTAAGTCTATCCCCTTCAGCCAAATCACTCTTACTTATGGCAATGGCTGCAGTGATATTTTTTATTTCCATCATCGTTAAAAACTTATCAAGGAGATTGAGATTAGGCGAGGGCTTTGCACCTGCAAAAACTATGAGTACCTGATCAGGATTGGCCACAGCAGGACGGATGAGAAAAGAAGTTCTTTCTTTTATCTCTACAAGATTCCCCTTCCTGTTTTCTCCATCCAATACCTCAATCTCTGCAATATCTCCCACCAGAGGTTTTATTCCTTTATTTCGAAATACTCCTCTCGCCTTACATTCATAGACTTCTCTTCCATTATGTACATAGTAGAAGCCTGCAATAGCTTTTATTATTCTGCCTTCCATTAGTTCTCAGCCTTGTTCCACTTCTTGATACGCCATACCTTGCCATCATATACTTCGCCGTTTACTACAAGATAGCATACTGCTTCACTATCACTTGAGCCTATAATGTCATCAATATAAAGCGGGAAGTCATCATAGGTCAGAGTTCCTTCATAAATCACCCTTGTCTTACCGTCCTGATCCATTTTAACTACTATATCGCCGCTTTCTCCGCTTTCTGCAAATGGATTCTCATCTATTGTAACTGCTGATGAATAGGTATAGGTTACAGGTTTTGGCCCCTTACTGATGCTTAGGACAATTGTAGTTCCCCTATCTGCCTCGTTACCCCCTGCAACACTCTGGCTTATTACATTTCCTTTTTCTACGGTATTGTCTTCCTTATATACAACAGATGCCTTAAATCCTGCATTACTAAGTATTGTTGCTGCATCGGTTTCAGTCTTTCCTGTCACATTTGGAACAAGTACTTTAGTGTTCTCAGGCCCGCTGCTAACCAAAATAGTGATTGTATCTCCTGCCTTAGCTGAAGTTCCTGCAGCCGGTATTGTAGAAACAACCTTTCCTGCCGCAACAGTGTCACTGGCCTTCTCCTGTATCTTTACTAAGAATTTCATTCCCTCTAAAGTTGAAATTGCATCTTCCTTAGTAGTATTGCTTACATCCGGTATTGCCAGGCTGTCTTTTCCCTTGCTTACCAAGATCACAACCTCATCATCCTTGCTAATCTCTGTTCCTTCTGCCGGGGTTATATCTATTACATTTTCTTTTTCAACTTCATCTGAACTCTCATATTTAGACCTGTAATTTATAATACCCGCATCCGAGAGAATATTCATAGCTTCAGCCAGAGTATGTCCTTTTACCTCAGGAACCTTTATTACATTAGTTTTTGAGGATGTTTCTGATGCAATGGATGATGATGACACTGCTTTACTTGAAACTATTTCACTTGGAGAAGATGCCATGCTGTTTTCTCCCTTGCTAAATAGATTAAAACCTTTTGCCAAAAGCACAATAACAACCGCCGCAAGTATAATTATTGCAGCTATTCCGCCAAATAAAATAAGTTTTTCTATCTTAGGATCCATAGCTTCCTCTTCCTCTTCAGGAAGTTCTCTTATATTACGTGGTTCACGTTTTCTAACAGGCTCATTCACCCTATTAGCCTTATCTGTACTATATCTGCTTTTTTTGATGGTTTCTAACTCCTCTCCTGAAATATTAATAGTTGGGGAATCGGTAACTACTGCCTGGTCAAAGTTTACATAATCTCCATCCGGTTCAGAAATTGCCTTTCTTAAATCAGCTATTAGTTCTGTAGCTGTCAGATATCTGCGTTCAGGTTTTTTCTGCATACACTTGCTTACTATCTTTTCAATACTTGCCGGTATCTCCGGATCAAGTTCTCTAAGCGGTACTGCCTCTTCATTTATATGCAAGAGAGCAACAGAAACCGTATTATCGGCAGCAAACGGCATCTTACCGGATATCATTTCATAAAGTGTAACACCAAGAGAGTATATATCACTCTTTTCATCAGAATAACCGCCCCTTGCCTGTTCCGGTGATATATAATGCACTGATCCCACAGCCTGTCCGGCTGCAATAGTATTAGAAGTAGCTGCTTTTGCAATACCAAAATCTGCTACCTTAACCTTTCCCTCTTTAGAAATTATAATATTCTGTGGCTTTATATCTCTATGGATAATGTGCTTAGCATGTGCAGCTTCCATGCCCTGTGCTATCTGTATAGCTATGCCTACAGCTTCTTTGAGTTCCAGTTTACCCTTTCTCTCAATAAATTTTTTGAGAGTTATACCCTCAACAAGTTCCATAACTATATAATGTAAGCCCTCATCCTCACCTACATCATATACATTAACTATGTTAGGATGTGAAAGTCCTGCAGCTGACTGAGCCTCTGCCCTAAATTTCATAACGAAATTCTTATCCGAGCTATATTCCTCTTTGAGAACCTTAATAGCTACCTGCCTGCCAAGTCTGTTGTCAACCGCATTATATACATCAGCCATTCCGCCTGAACCGACCAAGCTGATAATCTCATAACGTCCACCTATCAATTTTCCTTTATTTAACATATTACACCTCAATCATAACTACTGTGGCATCATCTTTTCCACCGTTATTTACAGCTGTATCTACGAGTATCTTACAAATTTCCGGTATTTTTCTGTCAGCTCCTGCTATTTCCTCCAATGTATTCTCATCCATCATATTGGAAACTCCATCAGAACATAACAATACTCTGTCTCCTTTTTCAAGTTTGACCTCAAAAAAATCCACATCAATATCCGGTTCTGCTCCAAGTGCCCTTGTTACCTTATTTTTATGCGGGTTAAATCTTGCCTCTTCTTTTTTGATTAATCCACTCTTAATCATCTCTTCAACTACAGAATGATCCACGGTAATTTGAATCAACCTGCTGTTTTGTACGGTATAAAGCCTTGAGTCACCTACATTGGCAATATACAGCACATTATCCCGGATTGTGGCAAGCACTATTGTAGTTCCACAGCCGGTTAGAGTTTCATCGTCTTTTGCCTTTTCTCTAATCTTTTCATTTGCTGTCTTGATTGCCGACCTTATAGTCGATATTATGGAACTACCTGTATTCTTAGCCACATAATCCCTTACATTTTCTATGCAACATCTCGAGGCAAAATCACCTCCATTGTGTCCTCCCATTCCATCTGCAACAATGAACAGATTGGGAAAATCACCAATTTTTCCTTCTTCACATAGAAAACAATCCTGATTTACACTTCTGTTTTTTCCTGTTCTTGTTTCAGAAAATGTTTTCATACATGCTTTCTCCCTTCTATACACATACAATACAACAAGCTACATCTCATCCATTATTTTCCAGATATTCTTTACGCAGCTGTCCACAGGCCGCATCAATATCCTGCCCCATCTCTTCTCTAATAGTAACATTTATTCCCTTATTTTCAAGTATCTTTTTAAATCTAATTACTCCCTTAGGTGTAGAACTCCTATATGGCCTCTCCTTAATCGGATTAATCGGAATTAAATTAACATGGCAATTCCTGCCTTTTAATAAGGCTGCTAATCTTTCTGCATTCAGAGGATTATCATTTTCTCCGTCTATCAGACTGTATTCGTACGAAATTCTTCTGCCGGTCTTATCAAAATAGTAGTCTGTAGCCTCCATGATTTCTGCAATAGTATATTTATTTGCTATTGGCATTATCCTCTTTCTATCCTCGTCAGTAGGTGCATGAAGGGATATCGCCAGAGTAATTGCATACTTTTTGTCAGCCAGCCGCTTTATATTCTCCGTCAAACCGCAGGTAGAAACAGTTATATTCCTTTGGCTTATGTTTAACCCATTTTCATCTGTTAGAAGTTCAATGAATTTTATTAGATTATCAAAGTTATCTAACGGCTCTCCTGTCCCCATCACCACCACATTGCCCACCCTTTCTCCTGTCTCTCTCTGAATAGCATATATCTGAGAAAGCATTTCAGATGGAGCAAGCTGTCTTGATAGTCCAAGGAGGGTTGAGGCACAAAAGGTACAGCCCATCCTGCAGCCTACCTGTGAAGAAATACAGACTGAATTACCATATCTGTACTTCATAAGTACGCTTTCGATAACATAGCCATCATAAAGCTTGAATACAAACTTAGATGTATCCCCCGAAGCTGAGTCCCTCCTAGCCACTTCTGTAATTTCAGGAAATGGTAAGCCCTCACCCAGTTTATTTCTAAGAGAAAGCGGAACATTTGTCATCTCATCGTAATTTTTAACAAGCTTCTTATGTATCCATTCATAAATCTGTTTTGCCCTGAATGCCGGTTCTCCAAGCTCTTTTATAAGGCTTGTCAACTCATCAAAATTCAGACTTACAATATCTCTTCTTACCTCTGTCAAATTATTCTTCCCTCATAAACTCTGAAATAAAAAATCCATCAGTTCCCAGTTCTCCCGGTATCAGTCTCACATAGCCCTTTTCAGCTTCTTCTAAGAGTCTGCTGCCTGCTTCATACTTCACTACGCTTTCCCTTATCTTATCTGAAAAATTAACTGGTGAGAACCCGGTAAATTCTGAAATAAACTTAAAATTATCTTCATTTTCAAGCCTGCTCATAGTACAGGTTGAGAAAATAAGATATCCACCCTTCTTAACATATTTCCGGGCATTTCCCAATATACTTCTTTGCAGCTTGGCCAGTTCTTCTATCTTGTTCTTAGTAATATTATATTTAATATCACGCTTCCTGCCTATGACTCCAAGCCCTGAACAAGGTAAATCGCAGATAACCAAATCAAAGTTATTTTCAAACTCTGCATTAAACACAGTTGCATCATTTACAAGGATACTTACCTTATCAATACACAACCTGTTTACATTCTCTTCAATCAGTCCCGTTTTTCTTTCAGAGATGTCGCTAGCCACAACCCTATCCACCTCAGGTTTTTCTGCCATTAGCAAAGTCTTGCCTCCAGGTGCTGCACAAAGATCAAGTACCTTAGAATGAGCAGAAAGTTCAGCTATCTTCCCAATGAACTGTGAACTTTCATCTTGAATGACAAAATCTCCGGCCTCAAAGCTGTCCAAAAAATTCAAACTATCCAATCCCAGTATCCTAATGCTTTCAGGGAATACTGTATCTATACTAACCTTGACATCTTCTTCCAATAGTTTAGTTATAAGTTCTTCTCTTGTCAGCTTTGTTCCATTCACCCTTGCCGTAATGGGCTGTTTTTTTTCAAAAGTTTCTAATATCTCTTCAGCCTTTTTTTCACCATATTCCTCTATAAAAAGCCCTGCTACCCCCTTAGGTGTAGAATACTTTACTTCAAGATATTTAATATAATCTCTATCCTTATCCGGAAGCTCTATCTTCGTTTTATTTCTTGCAATATTTCTTAAAACTCCATTTACAAAGCCTGAAAGTCCCGCAAGCCCACGCTTTTTTGCTAGATTAACCGCCTCATTGATAGCTGCACGATCAGGCACCCTATCCATAAAAAACAATTGGTAAACCGCTGTTTCCAAGAGTATTCTTATAATAGGCTTCAGCTTCTTAACCGGAGTTTTTGAAAAACTGTTTATAACATATTCAAGATAGATTCGTTTTTCAATAGTCCCCTCAAAGATTCTGGTAATAAAGGCTCTGGAAACTTTGTCAAGGTAGAGGTAGTTATCAAGGGTTTCCTTTAGCACTATATGGCTTGCCTTCCCTTCTTTTAATGACAGGAACATATCAAGCACTATTTCTCTTTCATTTACTGTCAACTCTGCCTCCAAACTCTGTACCTGGCTCAAGGTGAGTCCCCTTCAGGAAATCTCCGGCTGACATCCTCTTCTTACCCTCAAGCTGAACTTCCAAAATCTCAAGTGCCTTTTCACCGCAGCAGACAATAAAGCTGTCTTTGCCAACGCTTAGTACACTTCCTGCCCCGCCATTTCCATCTACAGGTTTTGCCTTCCATATTTTTAATGTTTTACCATCTAGTACAGTGTAGGCACTAGGCCAGGGATTCATTCCTCTTATAAAACAGTCAAGTTCCGCTGCTGTCCTTGTAAAATCTATAAGTCCCATTGCTTTTGTAAGCATTTTCGCATAATCAGTCGGGCTTTCTCCCTGTTTTTCAGGTGTGATACTTCCATTCTCAAGTCCCTCAAGAGTTTCTAAAATAGTCTCTGCCCCAAGTACCATTAGCTTATCAAAAAGGCTGCCTGCAGTTTCATCCTCAGTCAGGTTGATTACCCTTTTAAGGAGGATGTCTCCGGTATCAATCCCCTTATCCATGAGCATTGTCGTTACTCCTGTTTCCTTCTCTCCATCAAGCACAGCCCACTGAATCGGAGCAGCTCCCCTATACTTAGGAAGCAAGGAGCCATGTATGTTTACGCAGCCATATTTTGGAATTTCAAGTATGCTTTCAGGAATAATCTGTCCAAAGGCAACTACAATGATTACATCCGGATTATATCCCCTAAGAATTTCTACAAATTCCTGCTCTCGAACCCTTACAGGCTGGTACACCTTTATACCTTTTTCTACAGCAATAGTCTTTACTGGCGAAGGTGTTAACTCACCCTTCCTGCCCTTTGGCTTATCCGGCTGGGTTACTACTGCCATAATTTCATGTTTTGAAGCTATAAGAGCCTCTAAGGATGCCGCTGCAAAGTCAGGCGTACCCATAAAAATTATCTTCATTAGTTCTCCTCATCTACAGGGATGCCGGCAGCTATTTCAGCCGCTCTCTCTGCCTCCTCATCTCCTGCATTATATATATTTCCTATAACTTTTTCTGTATATATATGCCCATCCAAATGCTCATTTTCATGAATCATCGCCCTTGCAAAAAGACCTTCGCCCTCAACTATGTATTCTTCAAAATCTCTGTTAAGCGCCTTCATTTTTACATAGTCAGGTCTTGTAACTATTCCTGCCTTACCCGGCACACTGAGGCAGCCTTCACTCCCTGTCTGTTCTCCTCTTGTTTCAAGAATCTCCGGATTGATAAAAATAAACGGCTCATTTCTTTCCTCTGAGCAGTCTATTATAAACAGTCTCTTAAGCATACCTACCTGTGGTGCTGCAAGCCCCACTCCATCAGCATTATACATAGTCTCAAGCATATCATCTATCAATGTCTGTATCTTATCTGAATTTTCCTTTATTTCTCTTGCTCTCTTATTAAGAATTTCATCTCCAACCGTTCTTATATTCCTAAGTGCCATTCTTCCTCCATACCTGCTCTTAATCTACTCATCTTTTCTATTATACCATTATCACATAGTTCCTGTAAAGTTTACAGATTTCCATAAGGCTCAAAATCAAACTGGACGCCTGTTTTACCAAATTCCTTACAATCTTTTACATATTTCTCAACTACATTTTTAGCCCTTACAAGTTCATCCCTATTATTAGACTTAAGGTATATTATTTTTCTGTACACATCCCTGATTTTGGGAATTCCTGCCCATACAGGCATACTTAAATAAAAGTTGTTTTCATTATTCTCAGAAATAAATTTATGCAAAATTTCTCCACATTTATTCACTTCTTCAGCCTTTACAGACAAAAGAATAATTCCGAGCAAATGGGTTTCAGGCGGGTATTCAGCCGCTTTTCTATACTTTAATTCTTTGGTATAAAATTCCTTATAATTTCCTTTTTCAACCGACCTTATTACATAGTGCTCAGGGTTATAGGTTTGAATAATAACCTCTCCTCTATATCGGCCTCTTCCGGCTCTGCCTGCCGCCTGTACCAAAAGTTCGTATGTAGTTTCTGCTGCCCTAAAATCTCCTAAGTATAAAGATAAATCAGCAGCTAAAATACCTACCAATGTTACCTTCTCGAAGTCATGTCCCTTAACTATCATCTGTGTTCCAATAAGTATATCTGCCTCTTCATTCTTAAATTTGTCAAGAATTTTCTGTGTTCCATGTTTACCGGCTGTGGTATCTCCGTCCATCCTAAGCACCCTTGCTGTAGGAAATTCTTTTTTAACTATCTCTTCCACCTTTTCAGTTCCCAGTCCAAAAGTACCAATGTAAGGAGAACTGCACTTAGGACATCTTTGTGGCATTTTTTCTTCATAACCGCAATAGTGGCAGATAAGCCTGTCAGGTTTATGAAAGGTCAGCGATACATCACAATGCGGGCATTTTACAGCCTCTCCACAGCTCCTGCAGGAAACAAAGCCTGCATAACCCCTTCTATTTATAAATAAGATAGTCTGTTCCTTTTTAGATAATCTGTCCTTTATAAGTGCCGACAGTTCTTCACTTATAATGGATTTATTCCCCTTCTTAAGCTCTCCTCTAAGGTCAACCACCTTAATTTCAGGCGGTATTGCTCCTGCCGCCCTTTTAGTTAACATTAGAATTTCAATTTTCTTTTCCATGGCCATCTTCACAGTTTCAAGGCTTGGTGTTGCAGAACCAAGCACAATAGCAGCTCCTTCTGTCTTAGCTCTATGCATTGCTACATCTCTGGCATGGTATCTTGGTGTCTTAGAACTTTTGTAACTTCCCTCATGTTCTTCGTCAACTATTATTAGCCCTAATCTATCAAACGGTGTAAATAGTGCCGACCTTGGCCCAACTATTATATCAATATCACCATTTTTTGCTCTAAGATACTGGTCATATCTCTCGCCATCAGACATTTTAGAATTCATTATGGATATCCTTTCACCAAATCTTGATGAAAGCCTGTCTACCATTTGGAAACTAAGGGCTATCTCGGGGATAAGAAAAATAACCTGTCTGCCTCTTCTTATTACCTCCTCCATTATTTCCATATAAACTTCTGTTTTCCCACTGCCTGTTATGCCAAACAACAGATAACTCCCTGTAATTCCCGACTTATAGTCATTTATTATTTTTTCTGATACTGCCCTCTGTTCTTCATTCAGGCCTATTCTTATTGCACTTTTTTCATTTATTGTAACCGGATTTCTGTAAAGCAATTCTTCTTTTATCTCTATCATTCCATTTTTTTCAAGAGAACGAAAGGCCGCAGTTGATGATATTTGTGTCTTTATAAATTCTTCATAACTAAAATCACCCTTTATTGCCCTTTCGAGAATCCTTGCTTTTGCAGTATATTTTTTTCTTTTAAATTCCCTTAATTTCTCATTTGCTTCTTCTTTATCTATTAAAAGCGATACAGTTCTTGCCTTTACTCTTTCTATTTTTTTTGGAACCTGTAAGACTGTACGCAAAGCTTCATTTACAGTTCCTCCATAATTACTTTTTAGCCAATAAGCCAGTTCAATGAGCTTCCCCTCCATCTTTATGCTATTTTCAGACTTTTTAAGCATATCTTTAATTAAAGTTTCATCAATACCTGCTTCTTCTTTAATCTCTACTACAAAGGCCTTAGTTTCTCTGTTGTCTTTTCCAAACGGAACTATAACCTCCGTACCTATTAACCTGTCTATATCTCCCCAACTATCAGGCACTCTATAAGTAAAAGTTCTATCCAGTTTATCTACAGAAATTCCAATTACAACCTCAACATACATCAGTCAAACCACCTCCCTCCTTATAAAGATTAAAATATACATTACATATTTTTATAAACACAGAGGGCAGTTGCATTTTGGATAATTCCTCCTTGCAACAGCCCTCTTTTAGTTAACCCCGGTGTTGTCCCGGGTAATTATTAATCTTCCTCAGCCTCTTCTCCGCCAACAATTTTTACCTTCTCATGGTAAAGTTCATCAACTGCTATAGACAGTGGTTTGCTCTTTTCATTAGCTGCAACATAAGGCTCCGAACCTGAAATAATCTGCCTCGCCCTTCTTGCTGTCGCAAGCACTATGGAATAACGGCTGTTAACTAATTTGTTCTCGCCTTCTTCCACATCCTTGTTAGCAACTTCCATAAGGTCAGAATAAGATGGATGTAACATCATAATGGTCATCATTCCTTTCTATAATTAAAGATATTAGTGTAAAATATTTAAAAACTCTGTTTTAAATCTTTGGTTAAAATCTCTACAAAACATGAGACTCTTTCTCTTCTATGGGATGCTGCCTGAATAATATGGTGAATATCACTTACTGCCTCATCCAAGTCATCATTTATCACTATATATTCATAATTTGAAATAAAGGCTGTCTCTTCTGCCGCCCTTTTAAGCCTTTTGCTTATGACTTCTGCCGCCTCCGTGCCTCTGCCTATGAGCCTTTTTTCAAGTTCTCCTGCACTTGGAGGAACTATAAAAATCAGAACTGCATCAGGATACTGTTTCTTCACCTTAAGTGCTCCCTGTGGCTCTATTTCAAGTATAACATCCTTACCTTCTGTCAGTCTTTCTTCAACATAGGACTTAGGTGTACCATAGAAGTTACTTACATATTCCGCCCATTCTATAAGCCCATTGTTTTCTATCATACTATGAAATTCTTCTCTTGTCAAAAAGAAATATTCCCTTCCATGTACCTCTCCCTCTCTTGGAAGTCTGGAAGTTGCAGATATGGAGAGTGAATAACCCTGTTCAGCAACAAGCTTTTTAACTATGGTGCCCTTACCTACACCGGAAAAACCTGATATCACAGTAAGCACTCCTGATTTTTTCATTAATATATCCCCTTTAGTTATTATCAGCAAGCTATAATATCGCTTAGCAAACTATAATTATACTACTCTCTGCTCGCCCAGTCAAGTGTACATTTCACAGCCCGTTTCCAGTCTCTGAGCTTCTTTTCCCTCTTATCCCCTTCCATATCAGGTTCAAAAAGCCTGCCTAACTGCCAGTTTTTTCTTATTTCATCCTTATTTTCATAGTAGCCGGTTGCAAGTCCTGCCAGATAAGCAGCCCCTAATGCAGTAGTTTCTATACAAAATGGTCTTCTTACATAGGTATTCATGATATCAGCCTGAAATTGCATAAGAAAATTGTTCGCAGAAGCACCTCCGTCCACTTTAAGACCCTTTATCTCAACTCCGGCATCCTCTTCCATTGCTCTAAACACATCCGAGGATTGGTAGGCTATAGACTCAAGAGTTGCCCTTATCAAATGTTCCTTAGTTGTGCCTCTTGTAAGCCCAAATACAGTTCCTCTGGCATACTGATTCCAATAAGGTGCTCCCATACCTGTAAATGCCGGCACTACATAAATTCCATCCGCATCTTCCACAGCTACTGCATATGCTTCAGATTGAGCTGATGATTTTATCATCCTAAGTCCGTCCCTGAGCCACTGTATAGACGCACCTGCCACAAACACACTGCCCTCAAGGGCATACTCTACCTTATCACTTGTACTTGCTGCAATCGTAGTAAGCAGCCCTGCCTTTGACTTTATTGCCTCGGTTCCTGTATTCATAAGTATGAAACTTCCTGTGCCAAAGGTATTTTTGACATCTCCCTTATCAAAGCAGCACTGCCCAAAAAGTGCAGCCTGCTGATCCCCTGCTGCCCCTGCAATAGGTATATTCCCTCCAAATAGAGCCTGATGCGTCCTTCCATATACATAGGAGCTTGGTTTTACCTCCGGCAGCATACTTTCAGGTATGTCAAATATTTCAAGAATTTTCTTATCCCACTCAAGCGTATGTATGTTGTAAAGCATAGTTCTTGATGCATTGCTATAATCTGTTACATGTACCATTTTCCCTGTAAGATTCCAGATAAGCCAGGTATCTATAGTTCCAAAAAGCAGCTTACCGGCCTTTGCTTTTTCTCTTGCACCACTTACATTATCAAGTATCCAAGCCACCTTGCTCGCTGAAAAATATGCATCTGGAACAAGTCCTGTTGCTTCTCTTATATAATAAGCATATCCTTCCTTAACAATCTTATCTATGAGCGGGGCTGTACGCCTACACTGCCAGACTATCGCATTATAAACCGGCTTTCCGGTTTCCTTATCCCATACTACAGTTGTCTCCCTCTGATTAGTTATTCCTATTGCCTCTATGTCTTCACTAACTGCCCCTACATTAGCCATTGCTTCTACAGCTGTACCAAACTGTGACGACCAAATCTCCATTGGATTATGTTCTACAAAACCCGGTTTAGGATAAATCTGCTTAAACTCTTTCTGTGCCATAGATACAATATTTCCACTCTTATCAAAGAGTATACTCCTTGAACTTGTAGTTCCCTGGTCAAGTGCCATTAAATATTTCCCCATAATACCTCCTTAGTTTAATTCTCATCTTGCTTATCTATCTGTAACAGTCTTATTAGATACCTTGGTAAGTTCAATATGCAGTAATTATACCTTGGATTTCATGTTTTTTAAACCTTTTATCCTGCTTTATAATATCTCTTCCCTTATATTCCATATTTTTTAAGGTCTACCTTATTATTTTCGACCTCAATACCATCTTCTCTAAGCCTCTTTGCCTGTTCATCTAACCCTCCAAAGGCAAACGAACCCGAACATTCTCCCTTAGAATTTACAACCCTGAAACAGGGGATTCGCTCAGGATCAGGATTCTTATGCAGTGCATTTCCAACTGCCCTTGCCATCTTTCTATCCCCCGCCATCTCTGCAACCTATGCATAGGTCGCAACCTTACCTTTTGGAATAGTTTTTACAGCCTCATATATCCTCTTTGTCGGAGAATCAGTGATGATATCATAGCTTTCAGCTATCATCTTCTTAATATCCCTTTCAGGAATAGAACCGTCTAAAATAATTGTATTCCAATGCTCTTTATTCTGATGCCAGCCTGCTATAACCGACTTAAAGGCTTTTCGCCAAAAATCTCTCCACTCTGAGGAGACTTTTACATTGAGATTTATATGGCCTTCTCTATCATATATCCAAAGAAAGGCTTTTTTACTATCTTTCACTCTGATTAACTGCCAGTTCTTATCCTTAAAGGGCATTTCCATATATGTGTCCGGAAATGTAAGCCCGTAAGATATGGCTTCTTCTCTGGTTATCATGCCACCTCCGTTATTTAAGCTGCTGATATATAAACTTTCACCTTTTTTTCATTATTTGCAATATATTTACTTCCAAATATTACATCTACATCCTCTCCCAGCTTTTCCCTCAAAATATCTATCCCATTGTATACATCCTGCATAAGAAGATCTCCTTCTATCATTAAAAGGCATCTTTCAAGCTTTACCTTTTCCTCCATCTTTTCCAAATTTTTCACTGCGATTTCTATAGCCAATTCTACATTATGCTCACCTTCTGCTATACCTGTAGCCAAATATACCTCTTCCTTATCTTTAATAAAAACTTCCAGATCCTTATAGTCAAGTCCAATATCGTTATCTTCCTGTTGAAATTTTTCATAAAGCTCGTTTTTCTTAAATTCTTCTACCTTCATCTTAATTACCTCCCAACTATCGGCTTCATATCAGTAACCTTTCAGATTATAGCAGAAAAACTATTAGTTTGTCTGGTCAATCTCTTCGTCATACAACACTAATGATATAATCCCATCAAAGTCAAGATTTCTTGTGATAAGAACATCTACATCATATTTATCACCAAGTTCATCAGCCTCTTCTATAGATGAAATATCAATAAAATATCTGCTACATTTATTGCCATCGTTGTCATATAACTCTTTTAAATACGCTTCACTACAAGGGCGCTCTCCTTCGGTAAAAAGGAGATGGAGTTTACCGTCTTTATTACAACGGTTGATTATTGATGAGCGACTGATCATATATTCTTTCATAATTAACCTCCAATTTTTCCCTAATTATAGCCTATTGAACTTACATATAATATCCCAATTATCTGGTGATAACTTTACTTCGTTTACTAGGTCATGCGTCCTGTTGGTTGTAGATATTCTACTTTTCAACACTAATTTCTTATATAACTCTCCATCTACATCTTCAACTCTTGCCTCTGACAAAGATTTTTTTATATTCTTCAAAACAATTTTTACAACATAAAAATTTTTTTATGTATATGTCTTTCTCCCTATATTTTTGCAACCAACATAGCAATCATGCTATTCCTTCTTTCAAGTCTATTAATATTGGTTTCATGCAACTTTATACTCAATGTAGGAATCTGATTACATATAGGGCAGTGACCATCATATGACATTTTTGCAGATAGAATCGAATAAGTATCTTCTATTGATAGATTCTCACAAATACTCGCCTTTTCTATCTCATCAAATTCAAATGGATATTCATATTCCAGCCTTTTTTTCTTCAAATACCTATTATACATTTCAGAAGACAAATTTTTTTAATATTACCTGTCTTTATAAAATTCTTAATATATTCACAAATATCATCTCCATACCCTATATTAGCAAGCACCTCTGACAAAGAACTTTGCTCATCACAATTACTATAAAATACTAACAAACATTTTTCGTTGTATTCACTCCCAATCCGACCCACTTGGGTAAATACACCATTTTTAGCTGCTTGTTTAATATATATGCCCTTATTATCTCCATCTGATAATATATATCCTATGAATTTACGGTTTTTATTATTAACGGATATACTTTTCTGTCTTTACATAAAAATTTTTCCTCCAATGAATTGTTTAATAAATCTAATCAATTCTGAGTCACTCTCCAGATCTTTATCTAACTCCACAGAGCCAAATATAAACATTTTTTTCTCTACGCCAATCATCAATATTACTCAGCTCATATGTGCCCAACCAATTAAATATGCTTCTAAGGTCTGGTATTTTTAACAGTTTTTTATTTTTACATTGATTGATATAATTTATCTTAAAAATCTTCATTTTTAGCTGTTTCGTTATATCTATCAATATAATATCTCGCAGCAATAAACCCTTTTAAATGTTCTAAATGATATATTTAATATATCTAAGTAAAAAAACTTAATATCATTATTCCAGCCCGTTGTTTTTCTATCTCTATCCCTTAACCTTACACTATAAGTAAAATCAGTAATAATCTTTTTCTTTCAATTGTTCCTATTTTTCAATATATCATCATGAATTAGTTTTAACAAAGATATAATATCGTTTTCATCTCTAATCTCATCGCTAAATTCATAATTTATAGTATCTTGCAGCTTATTTGTATTGTACCACAAATCAGGTGAAGCAAAACAACAAGGGGAGCTATAAGCCTCTACTTGAATAATTTTATCATCAAGCAAATTTTTTAATCTACCATAAGAACATTCATACTCATTTATATCCTTGGCACAATCAGCCTCAAAATAATTTTCGTTACCAAACAACCACTCTTTAAAGTTTCCAATTGAATATCTTCCCATGTAGTCAAAACAATCTGTGACTTTATACCTTGCAATTAACTGCTTTATAAAAATTCTATCGTTTTCGTCTATTTTGCTAAGATATTCTTGTATTTCATTAAGCCCTGTTCCCCCAATACGATTTATTATTACTTCCTTTATACCGGACAAAAAAGATAAGCCTGCAATCTGTCTTATCCACAGTATATCATTGTTTTCTTTAAAAAGAGCATCACACAATTTTTTTATACCAATACCTAAATCCTCAAATAAACCCTCATCTCTCACGATTATATCAGACTCGCCCTCCTCCTTCTTTATATATTTTATATAAATATCAAACAATCTGCTTACATTGTCTAAATCAGCATTTGGTGGTCGATTTTTATTTATCAGTCTATTTTTATAGTCTATACCATCCTCCTCTTTTAAAATAAACTTAAATCTTTCTTTAAATGTCCATTTTGCAACCGAATTTTGTAGTTCTTCCAAACTGCCATTGAATATATATTTAGGTGATAATTCATCTTTATCTAGCTCTGATTCACATCTATATAAATATAGTAATTTGCATAAGACTTCCAATGCCTCTTCATCTTTGACTGCAAGTTCACACAGTATACTTACACTAGCTTTTCCCTTATACATTATTTCCCTTAAAACCTTAGGTTCCCCTTCATTTTCACGTTCAAGTCCGGAGCGGGAAGAATTAATCTCCGTTGTATTAATAAGACAACCTGTTTGTACTCCTAAGATAGGTCTTTGATTCACATAAGTTCCAATAAAGTATGTAGAGTATAGTCTATCTTGATCAATATCATCCTCTCTCGAATTGATTCTAAATCCTATTGTTATCTGCTCATCTTTGTAATGCATTAACAAATATTTTTCCTGATCTATAATACTTACTTTTTACTATTACATTGTCAATCTCTGTCTCAATTTTTTACCTCTTCTTCTCTGGATTCCAGTTTACATATTTCAGTCACATCTTTTTTTAATTATCACTTTCTTTATACTGTTTTGAAAATGGCGATTATCACCTCTTAATTCAGTAAAAAAACAAGGCTCTCGCATCAAAAATAATCTCTTCATCTTTTTCCCGTTAAAAAAATATTTTTCTAATTATTTCATCATAACCAGTCTTATCTTCGTATATCTTATCAATAAATTGAGCTAACTTTACTACATTAAACCCCTGCATGATGATTATTACCAGTCTCATTATAAATAAAGCTAAAAGACAATATAGTTTTTTCCGTCTACAATTCTTTTATCCTTGGCAAAATTAAGTTCAACTTTATCAAGCTTTTTTTCTCCAGACGAACTAACTTTTATGTTAATATTACTATTTATTTCAAATTCATCCACAAAACAGAATAAAGATTTGATTCCTATTCCATACATTCCCTCCTGCCCATTTTTGTGACTTTTTTATCCGAATTTCCCTAGTACAAAATCCATATATATTTTCAAGAGAAAAAAACCTTTGTCAGGATATACACATCTAACTGTATACTTATTTCCAACCTTTGAAAAACTCATCTCTACAGTTGGATTTTCACTCCTCGTTTTCCATACAACATCATTTGCATTTTGTATAATCTCATTAAAATAACCCTCCTTATACTTTTTAAGATCGTCCTTTTTCTTAGGATTATTTCGAGACTTAATACATCCATTAATTGTTGTTTTTAAATCAGTAATAGTTTTACTTACAAAATCTTCAAAAAAACACGGTTCTTCCCCATTATCAAGTAAAAAGCTATCTGCTTTTTTTACTGCTTCATCAACATCTTTGTCTAAAAATCCTTCCTCACCTATCTCATATCTCTGTATTGCATCAATTATAGATTGGGCTTTAATCTCATTATTCTTTTTCTTCCATTACCTTCTCCCTAATTAAAATGTTTATTTATAATCTCTCCATCCTTTATATAAAATACTCCTGAGTAATTCCCCACAGTACAAGGTTTTTCCAGTATATCCACTAAGCTTTCCAGTTCAAGGCTTATATGGTCAAACCTTGTCTCATCATCCTTAAAGCTTATTAAATATATGTTCTTGCATATCCTTTAATTTTTTTCATAACTTTTTTTATTTTTTTCTATTCTCTTATCATCATTTTTCTTCATTATCAGCTACGGATTCAAATTCAACTTCGTGATCATTTTTCACATTCCCTTTGATTCCCCAAAGTTGCATTGTCATTTTTAGCCATACATAGAATTCAATAAAAAAACTTTAATACTTTTTCTCAGGTTCAATATAAGATTCATATTTTTTTATTTTTCAATGTACTCATCATAAAAAGCTCTTATAATTTATAATATTCTCTTCATCTATTTTTGTCTCTACCAGTATTATTTATTATATTATCAACAATGCTAACTAAGTCCTCCTTTTTAATTATGTTATCGTTCTTTTTTTATCAAATTATATTTTTTTCATATTCTCTATTATATTTAAAATAATCATTTAGCAGCTCTTTATTATTATCATCATCTAAATAATCCTTTATTATTTTTAATATCTCCAAAGCCTTTTTGGTAACACGTTTTTCTATATTCAGGATGAAATAAAATAGTATTCCTAATAGGCATATATTTTACCGTAATTTGAATCTTATTTATTGCATAGTAGAGCATACGATTTGTTTCAAAAATCCAGTTCACCTTCATTAACCTTATTTATCAAAAATAACATTCTATTTGTAATTACTTTTTTTCCCCTTTATAATCATTTATTTCTATTAAATCATCTGCCCTTTTCAATCCTTCCAAATCTCTGTTCCAATTCATTACTTGAAAAAGGAAGTTCATAGTGAATAACTGTATCAAATTCTCCCAGATTTAAACCAGTCCCTCCACTTTTACCTGTAGTAATCAATATGCTCCTGTTGCCTTCTCTTATATTATTTTTTTCAATATTGACATTATTATATCTTTATTTGTAAACTTATTAACTATTTCTGCCGCATCACTATGCAGCTTTTCCTATCATCAGCTTGTCTGATGCAAATCCGGAAATATTTTTCAAAAAAATCAAATTAACAGCTTCTTGTGTTTCGCAAAAATCAAAAATGAATCCTTTGAATATTTATCATATGAATCTTTCCCTTGGATTATGCTTTTTAACTTTTCTAATTTATCATTATATTCCACTTCATAAATACCTTCAGGGAATGTTTCTCTCATCTTCTTCGCTAAAAAGATCATCATCCTGATCAGCAAATATAGCTGAGAAAAAAAGTCTTTCTCTTCATTAAGTTTAGTATACCATTTTTTTCTATCTTCATGTCTTGAACACTCTATGAACTCAATTTCTCTATCAATTGTTATATTATCAAATAAATCTTCCTTAAAGTTACAGACGAAAATATCCTCATCAGAGTACTCCTGTATTTCTATAGGATCTATATTTTCTTGATAATATTTGCAATTAATCATTCTTGTTAGCTGATATTTATACTGTTCAAAGTCTCTAATTTCACTACTGTTTACAACAATCGGAGTCGCTGTAAGTAGTAGGGCTCTTCGAGCTCTAATATTCCCATAATTTTCAAAACAATTATGGCATTCGTCGACAATAACCAAATCCCAAGGTTCTTTACCATATGTCCACATAGATCTTTTTAACTGGTAATCACTCCCATCTCCATATCCGCCAGCATTTCCGGATATATAAATCTGTGGTACATCCCTTCTTTTACTTTTATTTAAAATAATTTCTCCATTATCTGACTGATTAACAATATTGGATTCTCTCCCTAACTGTCTTAATATATCAGAATACCAATCTTCCCTTTTATTGTAAGGACACACTATCAATATTGATACCGGATTTTCATCATTATCACTGTCTATTCTCTCCTGGATTACTCTTTGTATAGCATAGATACCAGCTACTGTCTTTCCTGTTCCAACCTCGTCCAAAACCATTGAACACTTATTTTTCATTACTTGCTTTGCAGGCATAGTCTGCTTTTCAATATAAGTCACATCCAAAACAGGTTGATTTCCATTCCAGAATATATCAATCACTGATTTTTTTCTCTTTCTTATAAAAATCTCTTATCATCATAAGAAATTGTATCTATATTTTTCCTCCAAGTTTTTAAAATCTTCACCCAAATCCCTACAAATATCATCATATATTCTATTATTCCTTGCTGATTTCAAAAATCCAAATTACATATAAAGCAGTCTTTTTATCGTTATTTCATATTCTTTAAATCTGACAGTTTTTAATCTCATCCCATTTAAAATCATTTTCATCAATTATCTTTCTAACATTATTCCATTTTTCTGTACATTATCGCATAAAAACAGTAGTTCTTTAGGGTTCTATAACCATTTGGCAAGTCTTTTTCATAATAGTTATTAATTTCATACATCTTGCTACCACCCTTATATAATCTTTCTTTTAATTATACCATTTACCCCATCATTTGTCCTGATAATTTTTGATATTATTAGAATTACTATGTCTAGATATGGTAAAACAGATTGTATTGACATACTCTTTTTAATTATTATATATAAAACAAGGGTGAAAAACCTCTCTAAGAGATTTCCACCCTTGCTTTTATCACTGAAGTTTCGATTTATAGCCTTTTTCTTCTTAGTCTCTCTACATAATAAATATTAATAGTTTTGTTTTAAAACTATGATTTATCTAGGTAACATATAGATAAAATACATATAAATGTTATTATATAACTTTTTAACAGGTTATAACCTTTCTATTTGTTTCTAAAGTCTTTGTACAGTGCCTCTATAAGCACTACAATTATGAAATTGTGCACCATGTCCCATAGAAAACGAATCTGGGCAGCAAAAAATTCTTGCAGTCTTCTCATCAACATCCCTTCCTAAAGATTCACAATAATAACACAATTCTTTGGAAAATATACCTTTCTTACGCCAAACCTTGCTTAAGCTTGGGCACATATGGTACATCCCTACTCCATCTTTAAAAACATTTTTTCCCATCTCACTTTTCCTCCTTATCCCTATTATCACTGGAAGTAATCCAGATATACAGCAACTTTCATTATACCCCCCCCACACACAATTATTATGTCAAGTAGTTTTATAAAAATATCTTTTTTTATAAATTGCAACACTAAGTGTCCCCCACAAACATTTTTTATCTCCATATCATATCCAGTTCCTTTCATAATGAAGTCACCTAAAATAAAAACTTGTCATCAACCTTTACTCTGTCACTTTAATTTTTAATGAGTTTCTTATTCATCTCTGCAACTCTATCAAATTATTTGCATACAAACTTAATGATATTTTCATGATAAAAATGTAAGTCCATAAGCTATGGCTTCTTCTCTGGTTTTCATACCGCCTCCGTTATTTAAGCTGCTGCTATATGAACTTTCACCTTTTTTTCATTATTTGCAACATATTTACTTCCAAATATTGCATCAGCATCATCAGTCAACTTTTCCCTCAAAATATCTATCCCCTTGGATATACTATATATAGGGATATCTCCTTCTATCATTCAAAGACACCTTTCAAATTTTCCTTTTTTACCCATCTCTTCAAGATTTTTCACTGCGATTTCTATAGCCAATTCTACATTATGCTCACCTTCTGCTATACCTGTAGCCAAATATACCTCTTCCTTATCTTTAATAAAAACTTCCAGATCCTTATAGTCAAGTCCAATATCGTTATCTTCCTGTTGAAATTTTTTATAAAGCTCGTTTTTCTTAAATTCTTCTACCTTCATCTTAATTACCTCCGGAATATTGGCTTTACAACATTACTATTTACATTATATCAAATAATTATATGGAATACCTGTCAATTTTGACAATTTCTATTGCATTTTTCTTTCCCGACCATTAAACTATTTCTATCAATTACTCAAATGGAGGTCTTCCTATGTCCGCAGAAACCGGCACAAAAGCCTTATACAGTTCATTATCATCAACCAAGGCTAAAGAATATGCAGCTGATCCGCTACCTCAACCCCTTTGGTTCAACCTTATGGTTTATGTCCTTCAAACCAAATCATCAGCAGAGCATCCTTTGACATCAGATGAAATAGAAGAAGAACTTATAAAAATCGTTCCTTACAACAAAAATTCCAGAAGACTGCTTGACCTGGTTCCTACTATAAACAACACCAAAAATATAGAGGATGTTTACGATACCATAGCTGCTGTCTATGGTGGGAGGCTTGTAATTGTAGCAGGAAAACCTAAAAAATATTACTTTGAACCCTTCATTAACCCAAGTGATTTAAATATGATTAAGGGGGTTATTCTTGCTGATAAATACCTATCTAACAAAGAAAAGGACTATCTCACCTCCGTAGAAGATCTACTCTGTCCTGTGCAGGCTGACAGAGAACTTACCGAAGCTTCCAACCTCGAACGCCCTGCTTCCATAGATAAGACAACCTCTTATCAGGTAAGCAACTGGTTCTACAGTATACAAACTATTTGAAGCTATTAAAAAAGGATACAAGCTTGAGCTTACTTACGGAGAATACTATTTTGATAGTATTAAAAAACCTTCAAAGCCCAAATTTCAGGTAAAAAATACTGATAACCCTTATATTGTAAATCCTTATGCTCTTTTATGGAATAATGGTCATCAATACCTTATAGCTACTACAAATGAGCATGAAAATGTCTCCCACTACCGTATTGACAGGATATATTCGGCAAAAATACATAAAACTGCAGATGAAAAAGGAAATTTTATTCCTGTAAAAAGAAAAGCTGTTCCTCCATCTCTTCACTCTTTTTATAAGGGAGATGATTTTAATGCGGAAAAATATGCTACAACCTTTCCACTCATGATATCCGCCTCAGATAATAAACATTTCCTAAACAATGTTGTATTAGAATGCCCTACAACTGCACTCTCAACAATAATAGACCATTTTGGGCATAATGTAAAAATTTCAAATTCTAACAAAACTCTTGAAAGCAATACACAGAAATCCGATAGCAAGCAGCTTATAAGCTTTTGCAAGGTTGAGCTTAAAAGAGTATGTTACGAGAGCATACTTATGTTCTGCTTACAGCAACAGGCCTCAGTTTTTAGTCCATTTCCAAGAATTGTTGCTCTTGCTCCTAAGGAGTTAGTTGATGATATTAAGCTGAAGCTTAGAGAAACATTGGAATATTACGAAAGCTTATAAGCCTTAAAATATTCAGCCTCTTCCTTATTATCCATAATCTCTGCCCTTTCTATAAGTTTATCAAGAACCTTTTTAGTGATAATGTTGTATTTATGTAACCTGTCTACCACTTGAATCCCATTTACCTCTATTAGGTTCTTGATAAATCTAATTGTTCCTGATACACTTTTTTTAGCGTCTCTTAGATAATCTTCATATCTTTTTCTCGCTTCATCGCCGAGCTTATAAGGGTTTTCAAGCCTTATAAATAACATACCGAGCTTATCTTCCGTCTGCTCCAGCTTTTCAAACACTCTGTCATAAGCTTCAAAATCAGGTTCAAAATTTTCTCCCCAAGTATATGAAATATTCATACATTCAGGCAGGTATATACTATATTTCAACTCATCGGTATCGGCTGATTTTACATTTATTACATCAGCTGAAATATTAAATATATTATCTCCGAATTCTTCCTTTCTAATCTCCTCCATCGAATCCGGTTCATGCCAGTAGCCTCCCTGCCAATATCCAAATTCAAAGTATCCTCTCCCTTTCACCTTTTTCAAGATTGTCATAGAACGTTATGTACTTAACATCTCCAAATGGCTTGCGTCCTATTTCTTTAATATTTTTTTATGTAAATGTATATTTTTACCAAATATAGCATCATTAAAAGCCTGATCCCCTATTTTCTCGATATTTTCCGGAATTTTATGGGCATTGATGTGGCATTTTCTTAAATAAAAAGCACTAGTTCCCACTTCTTTTAATGACTCAGGCAAGTTTATTCCTTTAGGATTCTCATACTCATAAAATGCTAATTCTCCAATATACTCAACACTATCCGGCAGTTTTAATTTTTCTATTCTAGCGTGTTCAAAACATCTACCCTCTATCCTTTTTAAATTGCAAGGAAGCCTCAATTCTCCAATATCGCAGCCTCTAAATGCAGCAAAACCTAAGCAGGAAATACTATCCGGCACTATTAAATGCGAAATATCACAGCCTCTAAACGCAGCTTCCCCAATCTCTGATAAGCTTTCAGGAAGTATTATGTTTTCAAATTTACAACCTGCAAAAGCATTTTTTTCAATATGTTCTACCCCCTCCGGTATCTTACATACTGCTTTACCCGTAAGATTAAATGCCATTATAATTCTCTTACCATCTGTACTTATAATCAAATCTCCATCCAGTTTCAAATTCTTGTTATTTTCATCTATTTCTATCTCTTCAATATTTGCCCTTATACACCGTCTGCCTAATTTTTCTACTGATTTAGGCAACCTTATCTTCTTGCTGTGACTTCTAAAAAATACATACTCTCCTATTTCTCTTACTGAATCAGGCATATCTATATTTTTAATTTTTTCAATATCTCCAAAAGCCCTATCTCCTATCCTTTCTAAGCCCTCCGGCAGTTTTATTTCTTCAATATACTCATTGCAAACTAAAAAATCGTCAGGAATGTCCTTTATCCCTTCTGCTATAATTATCTTTTTTGCTTTGTCATAAGCCTCCTGTGGAACTTCCTTAAGGCTATTTACATTTTTTCCAATTATAACTTCATCTAATATCGGTCTATTTTTTTCTTTTTTTCTATTTCTTCTTCTTTTTCTCTCTCATCATTTTCTGCAAATCTTTTATTAAATTCTGATCTTCTCATACTCATACACTCCTTACCGATTTAATTTCCACTATTTAACTTCTTTATGTCTTTTTTTCTCGATAAATATAGTCAGCTCACCCTTATTAAAATATACCTTTTCATCATTCCACTCCACTGTTATATCAGTCTCCTTCAATGATTCTTTTAATTCCTTTGCAAAGCTTTCCCAAGGAATACGCTTATCCAATTCTTTTTCCTTATAGTCAACATAAGACAGTACCATCTTTCTTAAGTTTTCATCTCCAAATACATCTATATCATCAAGAAATTTCTTTATTGACTCATCAGTCTCTCCATCTTTCTTTAAAAATCTGGTAATCTTATCAAAATGAATTTCACCACTTCCTATATAGTCCCTAAGCTTAGCCATATAATCTCCATCAAGTCTAAAAAATACTAAGGCATTAATATCCATCTCATCATAAAATTCTTTCAGGAAGCTTCTTCTAACAGGCTCAATCTCATGCTCAACAATGTATTCCCTTTTATTTTTACCAATCTCTCTAATAATATCCCAATAAAATTGCATATCCAGTTCTCCCTGCTTTATCTCTCCATAACTAAATCTTTCAGCCTCCTTTGTAGCAGCCACAAAAACTTTATATATCTTTTCACAAAATTCCTTTGAGTAATCCATCTCTAAAAATTTTTTATGTCTAAGAAGCTTCTCATAATAATCCTTGAAATTTTCTTCTACTGTCTTACGGTCATATATATTTAGAGAAAGCATCTCTGCTCTTTCTTCTTCTAATTGTTTCCAAGCTTTGCTTAATCTTAGGACATACTCTTCATCTAAATATGGCTTTATATACTTATTCCAATCATCCCTCATAAACATTTCTTCACAAGGATATTCTGACTGATATTCTTCGTAAAGTTCTTTTGCCTTATCTCTATCCACTCTTTCAACTCCACCATCATGTACCCAAAGTGCATACTCAAACCCTCCCCAAAATATCCTATCTTCAATATCATGAAAGATTCCATCTACATAATATAAATCCTCTCGGCTCACTGCATCATGCATGGTGTACACTATTACATACTTGAGATAAGGATATCTTTTGGCATTCAGCATATGTTCTTCTATAAGCCTTAGACCATCAGGGTATTTCCATGCACAGTAATTAGTTTCACCTACCGCACCGTCAGGATCTATCCAAGACTGTATCCAGCCCAGTCCACTAGCATAATGCAATCTTATTTCACCAAACTGGAGAGCAGGACTCTCTTCTATTATGTTTTCCGTCCTCTTTATCAGATGGTTTCTCTTGTTCTCAATCTCCCTGCTTATTATGTCAAATGCCTGCTCTTTTGTAACCCTCTTCCCCCTCATCCTAAAATAAGGGTTTCTTTCCATAGTTACGAAGCTATCTTCGTCAATCCATTCAAAACCCGGAATATCCGACAGTTGTTCTAAGTCCACTCTTTCTTCACTCTCTTCTCTCCACTTTGTCTTTAATCCCGCTTTCTTCATATATTCTATACATTCATCAAACCTATAATACATTCTTCTTTCTCCCTTCCCTAGCCCAAAAACTTTATTATCTCCTCTATGCTCACAGGTTTCATATAATTGGCATCCACTCCCACATCATACTTTTTAAGCCCCTTTTCTTTATTTAATATATTGTATTCCGGGCTATTGTGCTGATGTCCATGTAAGTGGATTGCTCCCCTAAAAAAATGATTCCACTCTTCTATAGGATAATGAAACATGATAAAGCTCTGGTTATTATATTGCAGTTCGAAATAATCTTTTACCCATTCAAAAAGCGAATTATCAAAAGTTTCCTGATTTACAAAGTTATCATGATTTCCTTTAATCAGATATTTCTTTCCTTTAAGCTTACTTAAAATATCTGCAGCATACTCAGTGCCTTTCATAGTGAAGTCTCCTAAAATATAAACTTCATCCTCTGATTTTATCCGGTTATTCCAGTTTTTAATAAGCTTTTCATTCATCTCTTCCACACTGTCAAATGGTCTTTTTGCATACTTAATTATATTTTTATGGTAAAAATGTAAATCTGATGTAAAATAAATCATTTTTTCTCCCCACTGCTAAATATAGATTTCCCATTGTAGCAATCCGGACTAAATAATCCCTCTACATGGCGGTCTTCTGTAAACACTTTTGTCTCTCCAACAGCTATATTTTGACCATTAAACTCTATAAGAATATTGGAACTATTCTTTATAATTGCTCTTTTTATATTATCTGACCAGCTATATGTCATCACCTTTTGTTTTTCTTTTACTTTGTGTTCTCTTGGCTGTTCCACATAATGACCATCATCTGTCATAACAAACACCGGTATATCATCCTTATCTGCCATAGGCCAGTACCTAAAATCAAGGCTCACTTCATTCTCGTCTTCCTCATCTTCTATATATTTCATATACAAAACACTATCTTGAAAATTGCCAATATGCAGAGCCGGTTCAATAAGCCCCATCTTTCCTCCAATATTGTAAGCAAGCTTATCACCTCTTGCAATCTGCTTCATCTCTATGTAAATGCAGTCCTCATACTTTTTTGCAGTTTCAATTAGGTGTTCTTCCTGTTTTTTATTTTCTTCTTCTATTTCTCTCCGTCCAATCATCATAAGTTCACTAAGGCGTTCTTTAACCTCAAGATTCTCATAGTATTCTTTTAAAATACTTTCTTTAGCAATGTCATCCGCCTCTGCTATATATTTTAGTGGGCAGATATAAATAGTATTTCTTGTTTCATAAGTTAAAATATCGTCTTCTAATGTATATTTGACTAAGTATGAAGTATGACCTATATATGCCTCATTGCCAAGTCGAGGATGGCTGTCTGCAATTCCCGATAAGTTACAGCGTCCTCTCATAATGCTCAATTCCCAGTTTTTCATATTTACGATTGCTTTCTCCATACTCTTCTACCTCACTTATTTCAATATATCTTCTAAAATTATCACTCTTTCAGGATTTTCTTGTTCAAAAGTTCTTATGCCAAACTGTGTTATGGCTTCTTCTACTAACTTTCTGGCAGTTCTTGCATTTGCAAAATTCTCTGATTTTGTTTCATTTTCAAAAATGATTTCAAGCTTATCCCTCAGATTTTCCTCCATCTCATATCCATTTTCGCTAAGCTTTTCTTCAAAAATGCTTATCAGTTCATTTACACTATAATCCTTAAAATATATGGTCTTCCTAATTCTTGACTCAAGCCCCTTATCCATAGCCATAAAACTCTGCAATTCATTATCGTATAATGCAAAGATAACAATTACATCAGGATAAAGTTCCATGTACCTTACAAATTCTTTAATTGCTTCCTTTACAAAACTATTGGTGCTTTCTGCATCATTTGCAAAGAATCCTGCTTCATCCACAAAAATAATGCCATTTCTGGAATTGTTAAAAAGTTCTGTAATCTTGGGAGCAGTCTGCCCTATATACCTTCCTATGATGTCAGCCCTGCTCACCATATTAAATACAGAATTTGTCATCCCTTCTTCAGCTAAAATATCTGCAAGGAGCTTTGCACAGGTAGTTTTGCCTGTAGCCGGACGGCCTGTAAAAACCAAATTTCTGTGCATAGTCTTAAGCTTCTTGTTTTCTCTTTCGGCCTTAATAACCGCAAGATATTCCTTTACTAAACTTTTAAACTCAGCCAAACCGCTCATTTTACAGAGTTTTTCTAATGCACTATCTTCCTTTTCAAAAAACCTTCCAAAATATTTTTCATCCGTCTCTTCATTGTCTCTATCTCGTGCTTTATCTTTAGATTTTTTAACATCTGTTACAATTTTAACAAGCACTTCTTCTGAAAAATCTCTGCCAAATATCCTCTTAGTCCTAAATATGAACTTGCTTATATTTTCTTCTTTTATTTTCAGCTCTTGCAATGCCAAAAGCCTTTTTAATACGCCTTCGTAGTATGAATCTTCTACAGCATCCACTACAACAGTAGTGCAGTCCTTATCCATAAGGTAAACTTGCATTTCGTGCTTAAAATATGTATCATGATTAATAACCATTATTCTTAGCGCATTCCTGCTTGTAGCTATGCCTGAGAGCCTTGCTTCAAGATATCTGTCAGGCTTTAGCCCTGTGATTATCACAAATGGTGTGAGGCTTTTTGTAAATCTGTCACCATAATGATACCCTCCCTTTACATCTTCCGGTACAAATGATAGGTCTATCACATCACAGATTTCTACCAGTCCTTTATTTGAAGTAAAGTTAAACACACTAAACCCTTCATCAAAGTTATCATAATCAAGTATTCCCTCAACTTCTTCCTCATCTTCATCGTCATAAATGTCATAGCCATTTGCTTCAAGCTCTGCATCTATATATACTTTCTGTAGTATTTTCACATAGTTTGCTAAAAGTACTCCTGCCTTTATCCCTGCTTCCTCATCTTCAGTGACTACAAGTATGTTTCTATCAATCAATGGACAATTTTCGTAAATCTCAGCTATACTCTCTTCATCAATAGAATCACAATTTATACCATATGTATTAAACAGGTCTTCTTCGTAAGGCGGCCTATCGAGTATTTTACTTGCTGATGGGACAAGGCAGGCTCTCTTTATCAGGCATTCATTTCCTGATATGTTTTCTATTCTCTCTTTTAAGATTACAAGTGGTACATTGTCCCTGCTATATGGCAAGAAACTTTTACAATAAGACATGGCTGCTCCTTCATCGTTTTCATTTTTAGTAAGTCTAACATAGTTTTAAGAAAAACATCTGTCAATTTTGACAAATGTAGAGGAAAATAAAAAATCTGAAGAAAGTTAAACACTCTCTTCAGAAAATTTTTAATACATAGTCACCAAATATTTCTTCCAGACTGCGAGTCAATACACCTTCACTTCCAGTCCTTTTTTATTTCGTCACTTCTCAAGTTTAATCCCAAAGCTTGCCCCAGACTTCGTTACAAATTTCCTTGCAGAGTTTCACTGAAAACATATAGTCCTGAGCCTTCATTACATTTTTCTTTGCAAGTTTATCTGTGTAAATGTTTAAAGGGAATTACCCTTGAGCCAAACTTTGTTCCTCCGTTATGCATAACAGTTGCCTTCACTCCGTATTTCGCTATCCTCACCTTATTATCAGCCCCTCTTTTAAGCTTGACCTTGGCAAGACCTCCTATGTATCTATCGCTTACCCTGCCGTTAGACATAGTACTGTTTACAAAGTTCCCTACTGAATAGTATACAAGCATCTTATGTCCTGTCTTTTTATCAGTCACATATTTTATAGGCTCTATTACATGTGGATGGCAGCCAAGTACAAGGTCAACTCCATTTTCTACAAAAATCTGACTCCAAGCTTTTTGATAGTCTGAAATTCCTCTAAGGTACTCTGTTCCCCAGTGTGGGCAGACTATAGTGAAGTCTGCCTCCTTTTCAGCTCTTTTTATATCACTTATAACTTCCTTCTTATTAAGATAATTGACTGCATAAGGCATATCCTTTGGAAGCGGAATTCCATTAGTTCCATAGGTATAATTAAGAATCGCAACCTTGATTCCGTTTTTCTCATAAATACAGAGTTTCTTTTTCTGAGCCTCTGAGGTATTTATGCCAACTGTCTTTATCTTAGGATATTTTTTCCAGAAGTTCAGACAGTTGTATATTCCCTGTTTACCTCTGTCAAGGGCATGGTTATTACTATGAAGAACCACATCAAATCCTGCATTTACAAGGGCGTCCCCCAGTTCGTAAGGTCCGTTAAATGTAGGATAGCCTGTCACTTTAAGCTCTTTTCCGCCTAAATAGTCTCCTGATTAACTATGGCTAAATCTGCCTTTTCTATTAAAGGCTTAATTGTCTTAAATATCGGATTGAAATCATAGCCACCCTTGCCGTTATCCGACCAATAAGCAAGCCTTAGATGTAAAAGAACATCTCCTGCCATAACAAGGTCAAGCTCACCTTCCTTTGAATTCGTCTCAGCTGCACTGCTGACTTTGTTTTTACCCTCTGCCAAAACTTCATCTACAGCTGTTACATTTACTGAGAATAATGCCACTGCAAGTCCCAGAGCAATTATCTTTTTAATTTTCATAATATCTCCCCTTCAAGTAATCCGTATTAATTGCTAAAAATTTCTTCTCCATTTGAAAGTACCCTAAACTTCTTAGTCTTAAAATCAGCTATAAGTTCAGCCCTTTCTCCCTCAGCCTCTCTAATTATGTGAAGCTTATCCTCATCAGTATCAGGTATTTCAAACTTACCATCGAGGGCAAAGGCCTTAGAGGTATTTCTAAACTCCATAAGCTTAAGCAAATCTCTTACTACAGGGCGTTCTACCTCTTTTTCCACTTCCTCCAAGGTGTAATAATGCCTGTTGATGTTTCTACCTACTTTAGTTTCTTCAAGAAGCTTAAGGTCATTCTTACCTGCAAGAAGTCCCACATAGTACACCTGAGGTATGCCCTTTGCAAAGAACTGTACTGCCCTTGCTAAGAGGTAAGCATCATCATGGTCTCCGAGAGCCGCATAGTATGTACAGTTCACCTGATAGATATCAAGGTTGTTGTAAGCGGCTGTATTGTATATCTTCTTAACATTGGCACCAAACTTAAATATATCTTCCTTTGTCTTCTCGATTTCTTCATCAGGAAGCAAGTCCTTAACATCCACAACGCCTATGCCATCATGTGTGTCTAAGGTTGTAAACTGCTTATTAGGGCATTTTAGCAGCCAATCCTTAAGGTACTTTGTCTGCCCATAGTAAAGTGAATTAAGAAGAAGCATAGGCAGGGCAAAATCATATACAAAATATCCCTTTTCAGCTATTTTAGAAAGGAATGGTATAATGCTCGTGAATCTCAGGAAGAATGGTAACTCCTGTAGGGTGAAAGCACATCAGTAACCTCTGCTAATAATTCCCATACATAAGGCTCTACGAAGAAACAGCTTGTACCCGCTTTCTTTGTGGCATAGGCAAAGGCATCCAGTCTTATGATAGCAGCTCCCCTCTTTGCCATTCCTGTCAGGTTATCAACGAGGAACTTTTTAGCAGTATCAGAAGGGCAGTTTATATCTATCTGCTCTTCATCAAAGGTACACCATACCTTCTCTGTAGTTCCGTCTTCAAAATGTGCCTCTACATAAGGTGCTCTTGGCTTTCTCTTGTAGATTGCATCTACCTCAGCCTCTGTAGGCTCTCCATTTTCCCAAAAATCCTTGTATCTGATAAACAGGTCTTTATACGGACTCTTGTCCTTATTTTTTAGAAAGTCCTTATAATAAGGGCTCTGCGCACTTATATGGTTTAACATATAGTCAAACATAAGGTAATACTTTTCTGAAAGTCTGGTAACATCTTCCCAATCACCAAAGGCCTCATCCACTACATCATACCTCATAGGTGCAAAGCCTCTGTCACCTGACGATGGAAAAAACGGCAGGATGTGGACTCCTCCAACAGCCTTACTAAAATGTTTGTCAAGCACCCGAGATAGGTCCTTAAAGTTATTTCCCATACAGTCAGCATAGGTGATGAGCATAATTTTGTTCTCAAGTTTCTTCATAAGCGTTTCTCCTTTGAATTTATAATTGATTTTTCAGCTTGTCCCTAACCATCATAAGTGCATATCCAAGATAGTTATGTCCCTGCCACTCTGAGGATATAAATCTTCTTTGATCTGTCATAGAAAGTCCTATTCCCCAGATTCTATCTTTAACTGCGCACTCTACCAATGTACAATCCTTTGTATCAAGTAATTTGCTTTTTAGAGAATCATTTTGATAAAATTTAGCCATAAGCCCTTCGTATATTACTATCTGCCTTACTCCATTCCAAATATGATCATCATAGCCTGATACAAGCCTTCCTAGTTCCTTTATTCTAGCCACATCCCTTTCGGCTAAAATTTCTTTTGCTATTTTTTCATCGCCAAAACATAGAGCTTTTTTATACATCATGTATTGCTCCATAGATGAAAATTCTATACCATCAATTCGAAAATCTGATAAATACCAATTACTCAGGAAACCATAATCTTCCGAAGGATTGTGAAAGCCAATAATCTTCATTGTACCTTTCCTACCTTTCTAAAAATATGTTATTTTATAAATGTGCCTTGCTCTATATTAGTATAAGCTATTTTCATTATTACAACAAGGAGAATAATAAAATTATTCAAAACAAATTGGTGGTACTAGGAAATAAATACTCTCCCTTGGGAACAGCGTAAGTTCTCTGATGTGGTTGATATTGGTAGCGGAATGGATTACAAACATCTTGGAGAAGGCGATATTTTTGTCTATGGAACAGGTGGATATATGTTGAGTGTAGATAAAGCGCTTTCATACGATAAAGATGCAATAGGTATTGGACGCAAAGGAACAATTGATAAGCCATACATTTTGAGGGCACCGTTTTTGGACTGTAGATACATTATTTTACTGCATTCCAAGGGATGCTTATGATTTGGATTTTACAAACTGTCTTTTTCAGAATGTTGATTGGAAAAAGAAAGATGAATCGACAGGCGTACCAAGTCTTTCAAAAGTCATTGTAAACAATGTTGAGACATCGTCACCATCATTTGAAGAACAGAGGAAAATAGGTGACTATTTTAAGAGCCTCGACCATCTTATCACCCTTCACCAGCGTGAGTAAAAACACTAAGGAGGAAATGAATGAATACACTAGAAAGCATCAGTTCAAAACCCATATTGTTTTGCGATTATTATAAGCAGTGGATTACTGTCTATAAAGAAGGGGCTATAAGGCCTGTTACAATGAGCAAATACAATATGGCATATAGATGGCTGGTTAAACTTATACCAAATCTCCCTTTAGCAGGGCTTGATAGAATTGCTTATCAAAAACTGCTAAATGACTATGCCAATGAACACGAAAGGCAGACTACAATGGACTTCCACCATCATTTAAAATGTGCGATACTTGATGCTGTAGATGAAGGTTATATCAGCCGTGATCCTACAAGAAAAGCCGTAATTAAGGGAAAAAGTCCCCGTACTAAAAAGCCCAAATATCTTAATCAGTACGAACTGCATAAATTACTTGATGACTTAAGGCTCACTGCTGATATTAGTATGGATTGGCTTATTCTTCTGATTGCAAAGACCGGAATGCGTTTTTCAGAGGCCTTAGCTCTTACCCCAAGTGACTTCAATTTATCACATCAAACCCTTACTGTGTCAAAAACTTGGGATTATAAAGGGAGTGGTGGTTTTCTTCCTACCAAAAACAAATCTTCAATAAGAAAAATACCCTTAGACTGGCAAACCGTAATACAGTTTGCTGAACTCCTAAGGGATATTCCTGAAGACAAGCCCATATTTGTAAATGATAAAATATATAACTCAACAGCCAACGATATACTTGCAAGACATTGTAGAAATGCTGAAGTCCCTATAATTTCAATCCATGGGCTTCGCCACACGCATGCCTCTCTATTACTCTTTGCCGGAGTATCCATTGCAAGCGTTGCAAGAAGGCTCGGTCACTCAAATATAACCACAACTCAAAAAACTTACTTACATATCATACAGGAACTTGAAAGTAAGGACATTGATATTATAATGAGGTCCTTATCAAATCTTAATTCATAATAATAAACCCGCTGGTGAAGGTAAAAGCTTGCAGCATCTTTCACTGCAAGCTTCATTATCATTTTAGCTAATGTATGGTCTGGCCTCAGGAATCAACTTCTCGTCAAAATCCTTCTTAAGCTCAGAATAAAATTTGTATTTAGGAAGTGATGCTTCATTCTTCTCCTTGTAAGCTGCATAATCAGCACTTTCCTTCAATTTATTCTCGTTTGCAAGCTTCCCATCCTTATAGTTATATACCTCATATCTGACAGCTTCTTCCTCAAGAAACCATTTGTCAGCGTATTTTTTAATTTCCTTATCTGCTGCTTCGTAGCGCATTTGATTGATAATAGCCGAAACATCCCTATTAATGTATTTATCAAAATCTTTTTCCATCTCATCAACAACCTGAGAAATGAGACTGCTTAGTTTTGGATTGGTACTTGCAAATTCTTTTACATCCTCTCTGATTTCCTTAAGTTTAGCTTCAAAATCATCGATTCCACTCTCTGCGGCACTCATCGAATCCACAAAGCCCTGTAAAAGCGATACTATGTATTCAAAATCTACCTTAAACTTGCTATAGGCAACCAACTCATAATCATCCGATATCTCATTATCCCCTTCGTCTTTATCAGGTCTATCTCGCATTTCAGCAATCACATTGTTATATACAGCAGCATAATCTTCATAGTCTTCTTCAGTAAAATCATACTTCTTTAACATCTCATTATCGTATGTAGAAAATGATTTTAAATGTGCAAAATTATGATCAAATTCTCTAAACAGGATGATAAACACCCTTTTCTGCCTGTCTGAGAGTCCTAGTACATCATTTGGAGTAGGGGCAAAGTTCCTAATAGTTTTAAGTGAGGTCTCAAACTGAGAAAGTACTGTGTCCCAGTCTTCCGCAATCGCCTTCCCAAATCCACCTTTAGAATATAATACCAAAGCCTCATTTATCCTCTTTTTGTATTCCTTTGGAGAACGGAAGGTAACTATCTGTCCGTACATCTTATTTGAGTCATTAATTCTATTGGTTCTTGAAAATGCCTGAATCAGATGCTGTGGCTTCATTGGCTCCCTATCTATAAAGATAGTTGAAAGACATGGCGCATCGAAGCCTGTAAGCAGTCTATCCACAACTATAACAAGGTCAAGCTGCTCCATTCTATCAGTATATTTATTCCCATTTCTAGCCAGCCTTTCATTTAAGTTGTTATTATAAGCAGTTATTTCACCTAAACCATAACTCCTGCTTTTAAACATCTTGCTATAATCATCTAAATACCTCTTCATTGCTTCCTGATTTGTTTTTTTGAAGCCTCTTCATTTTCTACAACTGAAAAAAAGTAATCGCAGTCTTAGGAAAATCAGGAAGCGCCTTCATTACTTCTTCACTAATCTTAAGTTCATCCTCACCTGCCTTTATCCTCATAATAAGGTCATAATACTCTTGTGCTGAGGCTATTGAATCTACAGTCAGCATAGCTTCGTAGGTTTTTTTCCTTTTACAAGCTGCATACCAAACTTTTGACTTGGAGCGGTTCAGTATCACATCCAGCACTTTACGCTTATGGTTTTCACTGCTGTAATAAGCAGCTTCGTCCTCAAGTCTTATATTTTTCAGGCCCCAGATTCTCTATATTAAATCCAAGTACTGCCTTATCGTGTATTGCCTCCTTTATAGTATAGCTATGAAGGCACTCACCATATAGTTCTTCAGTTGTCTGAGGCAGGTCTCCCTTTTGCTCATACTTATTTTCTTCAAAAATAGGAGTTCCTGTGAAACCAAACCACAATGAATTAGCAAAAAATCTCTCAATCTCCCGCTTTGTTTGTGGACTTACAGCCCTATGACATTCATCCACTACAAATGCTATTCTTAGAGATTTAATCTGATTATAGTCTTTTGAGCCGTCTTTCAGGCTATCTCTAATCATTTTTTGCATTTTTTGAATAGTGGTCACTATCATCTGCCTGTTGCCATCAGTTAGTTTTTTTATCAAACGGTTTACATTTTCTGTGTTGTCTACATCTATAGTATCATTTTCAGAATAAGACTTGAAAGCATCTCCTGTCTGCTTATCAAGATCCTTTCTATCTATTAAAAACAAGGTCTTTTCTATAGATGGAATGTCCATAAGCAGGTTCCTGGTTGCCTTGTATGAAGTCATAGTCTTCCCTGAACCGGTTGTATGCCAGATATAGCCTGACTTACCTGTTTTTGAAGCCCTACGCATAGCCTCTATCGCATGAATCTGATATGGCCTTAGGATGAGCAGTTTCTTTCTCACATTGTCTAAAACAGTATATTTAGATACCATTTCGTGAGCCTGTGGTATCCTTAGTACAGACTTTGTAAACTCGATATAATCACAAACAGGCTTATTGTCTTCATCTACCCAGCCTGTTAGGAATTCCTTATTTAACTCAGTATCTCGTGCCGCCGCAAAATACTTTGTATCCACTGCATTACTTACTACAAACATCTGAACATTGGAAAAAAGCCCTCTGAATTTACCCTCTGATATATAGTTTTTTATCTGATTAAATCCATTTATATAGGAATGAGCCTTGTTCTTAAGTTCAATATGAATCATAGGTATTCCATTTATGAGAAGGGTAACATCATATCTACTGTTTCTCCCATTTTTATCTTCTTCTGACTTAAAGACTCTGTATTGATTAATTACCTCATATACACTTGAGCCTCCTGCAATATGCTCGTTATTCATAACCTTAAGATGAAGTACCTTATCACCCCTATGCACATGTACATAGACTTTACCATTTTCTCCAACAAGCCACTGCCCTGCCTCATAGAATGAAGCATGAGAGAGGTCATTCTTTACTTTAGCAAATTCTGATTCACTTAAGGGTTGGTCTCCCAGTTCAGCCTTGTTATTCTGCTCCAAAATATACTTAAAATTAGCCCACAATGCCTCTTCAGTCCTAATATCAGGGCGGTATGTCCACTGCGACTCTCCGCCGGTAAGCTCAGCTATGAGCCTTTCTTCTAACACCGATTCTAATTCTGCCATAATTTTCCCCCATCTTAACCATTAACACTATAGTCTATATGTTTTCCTGTTGTTACAAGAGCATCTATATCATCATAAGCATTTTCAAGCCTTTCCTGATGATATTCAAAATATCCGTCAAATATTTCTTGGGTTATTCCCTTATCCTCCCATTCTCTAAGCACATCTCCTGTCATTCTCCCTTTTGCCTTTGCATACCTTTCAATAAGAAAAAGGAAAAATTCCATCTCTTTTGTCATGTTATTCACTCCTTAAATGTACTGAATTCCTAGGATTTCCTGTTATCTTCTCTACTTCCCACATGTCAAAAATAGCTCTTGCAGAAAATTCCCACATAGCCATATCAGCATCTTCTAACATCCTATGTGTTTCCGACATAAGGAATTCTCTGGCAGCCTCCATTTCAGTCAATCCATACTTTTCTATAATCATTTTGATTACATTCTTATTATAGCAATCTAATGAAAATATAGGTATCTTAGTCATAGTGTTATTACCTCTTTGAATATAAGCAAATTTATTTCTATCCTTTCTTAGGAAACATATTTTGCAGCATGAATTTTTTAATAAGTTTTAGTTTATCACACTTTCGTTGGTGAAGGGTGATAAGGTGGTCGAGAGCGAAAAAATATGTCCCAATTTTCACCTGTTCAAGTATATTGGGTGTTAAAATGTTAACTTTATTAATTGCTGCTTTTGATAAACTTGGTACTCCCGTAGATTCATCCATTGATTTCCAATCAACATTTTGAAAAACGCTAAAAATAAACTTTAAATCATTATTTTGCTTTGGAATACAGTAAAATAATGTGTCTACAGTCCAAAAAGGTGCTTTTAAAATATACGGTCTGTCAATAGTTCCTTTTCTACCAATGCCAATTGAATCGTCTTTATAAGATAAAGCTTCCGATACACTAAGCATGTACCGCCTGTACCATATACAGGAATTTTACCTACATCTAAGTGTTTATAATCTCTTCCATTACATACTTTAATTACTTCCCCCAACTTACGCTGTTCCCAATCATCAGTAAAACCCTTAAATCTTATTCTAGGTGTATTTGCCATCTTACACCTCCCCAAAAACCTTTATAAACTCTTCTACTGCACCTTTGATATCTTCATCACTAAAGGTCAGTTCTCCAAACATCTTCATTAGGGCTTCATTGCTTTCTTTTATTTCTCTATTTATATCTCTAAAACTTTCAGAAAGCTCTCTAATGTCTATTTCTTCCTCGTCTTCACTTGTATCTATGTATCTTGGTATATTCAAGTTAAAATCATTCTTTTCTATGTCTTCATAGGAAGCAAGGAAACTTAGCTTATCTACTGTTTTTCTATCATTATAAAGCTTGATTACCCTGTCTATATGCTCCTTATTCATTACATTCTGTTTCTTCTCTTTTTCAAAAAGATTCGATGCATCAACAAAGAGCACATCCCTTCCCTCTCTATGCTTTTTAAGCACTATGATACAGGTAGTATGGAGGTATTGTAAAACATATTGGCAGGCAGGCCTATAACAGCATAAATGGAGCCATTTTCAAGTAAAATCCTTCTTATCTCTCCCTCTGATGCCCCTCTAAAAAGGACTCCATGCGGAAGTACTATAGCCATGGTTCCACTTTGTTTTAAATGATAAAAGCCATGTAATAGGAATGCATAGTCAGCCTTTGACTTCGGTGCCAGCTTCCCACCATAGTCCATAAATCTCTCATCCTGTTTAAAACCTTCATCAGCAGACCACTTAGCTGAATATGGCGGATTCATAGTCACTACATCAAATTCAGTTTCTTCATCTGTAGGCCAGTCAGCATCCAAGGTATCACCATTTCTTAGGTGCTGGTTCTCAGGAAGAACCCTGTGGAGAAACATGTTCATCCTGGCAAGGTTGTAGGTAGACGGCATTAGCTCCTGCCCGTAATACTTGATATAATCAGGTTCTTTAGAATAATTCTTACAGCTAAGCATAAGAGAGCCTGAACCCATACAGGGATCATATACCTGTAATCCCTTTTTATCCTCCTGTCCTGACATTGCGATTCTACACAGTATCTGTGCAGGACCGTGAGGAGTGTAGAATTCACCTGCCTTCTTACCCGTTTCAGAAGCAAACTGTCCAATCAGATACTCATAGGCATTGCCAAGCACATCTCCCTCAGTATGTATGAGATCAGCTCCATCTAAGACCTTTATCACTTCTGCTATTGTAGCACTCTGTTTCTGATCTCCGGTTCCAAGCCTATTGGAATAAAGGTCTACATCAGCAAAGAGTCCGTTAAACAACTCGTCCGATTCCTGAATCCTATTGAAGGCGGACTGGAGTTTTTCTCTGTTAAATCTATTATTTTGAGCATCTCTTAAGATGCTTATATATGTCATATCAGGTTCAAGGGTATAATGCATTGAGCTCCTTAATTCTGCCAAAAGTCCTCTGCATCTTCTGATTTTACTGCCTCTTCATATTGAGCCTGAGCCTCATCAAGGCTTTCAGGTGACTCATCATTCAATAAATCATAGGCTTTCGCCAAGTATGTATCTGATAAATATTTATAAAAGACTAACCCCAATAAATAAGTTTTATATTCGTTGGCATCCATCTTGCCTCTTAATACATCCGCTCCGCTCCAAAGTATATTTAGTAAATCTTTACTTTCTGACATTTTGCTTCTCCTATATTTTCAAAGTTTTTAATACAAAGCAGTATAATCCTCACCCAAATAAATCACTATAAATGCCAGTCTTTATTAATTTTAAAATCAAAGTATCATTAACAATCTGGTAAACAAGTAGCCAATCCGATTCAATATGACATTCTCTCATGTCTTTATAGTTCCTGGAATTGACTAAATTATGATCCCTATAAGAATCCGGTAAAGTCTGTTCATTACAGAGAAGCACAAGCAATTCTTCTAATTTCTTAGAATTTACTCCCCTTTTTATCATTGTTTTATAGTCTTTTTTAAATCTTCCCGTAAACTCCAATTTAAGCATCAAGAGCCTCCATTAAGTCTGAAACCGTTTCAAACGGACCATATATATCCTTATCTTTCACAGCTTTATCCATAGCCAAATAAGTAGCCTCATTAGGCTTATCTGCTTTAATTTCAAAAGGAATTCTTCTCTCTCTTACTACAGTTTTTGCAAAAATACAAAAAGCTGTTGTCATATTCATTCCTACATCTGAACAAAACGCATCAAACTGCTTTTTTAATTCTTCATCCATCCTAATATTTACACTTGTCTGCGCCATATTTTGCTCCTTTCTTGTTATTTAATGATACAAGTGTCAAAAGTATAAAAATTCGATGCAAGCTTGCTTGCAAGAGAATTTATTATCTTTTGACACGCAAAAAATATGAGTAAGTAGCCATTTTTTGCAAAAAAAATGAGCGGATTACGAATATTTTGCAAGGATTGCGAAAGCTACGCTGTAGCAATCCTGTATCAATGGGTGTCAAATACTTTTGACACCCACATCATTTAATTACATTGTAGTAATTTTTAACTACATTGTCAACATATTGAATTCTTATATAAAAAGAAAGACAGGATTTCTCCAGCCTTTCTCATAATCAAATCTGTAATTATTATCTTAACTTTTTTACACAATCCCATGTGCAAGCATAGCATCGCAAACCTTCATAAAGCCTGCGATATTGGCTCCTGCCACATAGTCACCTTCCTTACCGTATGCCTTTGCTGCGGCATCAAGGTTACGGAAGATATTTACCATAATTCCCTTTAACTTAGCATCTACTTCCTCAAATGTCCAGCTAAGACGCTCTGAGTTCTGGCTCATTTCAAGGGCTGAGGTTGCTACACCACCTGCATTGGCAGCCTTGCCGGGAAGGAAGTAAACTCCGTTTTTCTGGAGGTATTCTGTAGCCTCTAAGGTAGTAGGCATGTTTGCGCCTTCGCAAACTGCAAAGCAGCCATTTGCCACAAGAGCCTTAGCATCTTCAAGGTCAAGTTCATTCTGGGTTGCACAAGGAAGAGCGATATCGCACTTCACGCTCCATACACCCTTTCCCTCGTGGTACTCTGCACTAGGCCTAGCCTTTACATATTCTGTAAGCCTTGCTCTCTTAACTTCCTTTACATCCTGAAGCACTGCTACATCTATTCCATCAGGATCATATACCCAGCCTGTGGAGTCACAAGCGGTTACCGGCTTAGCACCAAGGGCTATAGCCTTCTCTATAGCATAGATAGCTACATTTCCTGAGCCTGATACCACAACTGTCTTACCCTCAAGGCTCTTTCCGTTTGCCTTAAGCATCTCATCAGTTATGTATACAAGACCGTAGCCTGTAGCCTCTTTTCTTGCAAGTGAACCACCGTAGCTAAGTCCCTTACCTGTGAGTACACCTTCATAAAGCCCGGTAATCCTCTTGTACTGGCCATACATATAGCCTATTTCCCTTGCACCTACACCTATATCTCCTGCAGGTACATCCTCATCAGCACCAATGTACTTATAAAGCTCGGTAATGAAACTCTTACAGAAAGCCATTATCTCTCTGTCACTCTTTCCCTTAGGATCGAAGTCAGAACCACCCTTACCACCTCCGATTGGAAGTCCTGTAAGTGAATTCTTAAAGCACTGCTCAAAGCCTAAGAATTTGATTATACTCTGATTAACTGAAGGGTGAAGTCTAAGTCCTCCCTTGTATGGTCCTATAGCGTTATTAAACTGTACTCTAAAGCCTCTGTTTACCTGAGCCTGTCCCTTATCATCTACCCAAGGAACTCTAAAACTGATTATTCTGTCAGGCTCTGTCATTCTCTCAAGTATAGCATCTCTTCTATACTTTTCTTCCTCTTTCAATCACAGGCCTAAGAGATTCAAGTACCTCTGTAACCGCCTGTATGAATTCAGGCTCATGAGAGTTCTTTTCCTTAACCTTTGCAAGTACCTCATCAACATATGACATAATAATTCTCCCTTCTGATATAAAATTTTGTTCTTTATTAATTGGGAATAAAATCTGCTATCAGTATAATTGTCTTAGGTTTCACTGTCAACAGTTATTTGTATATTTGTATACAATTATACAGCATACCAGCTATAACGCCTGCTTATACTATAGGCGACATTCCATAACAAAGAAAAATATGGCAGAGAGGGCTGACTATAAGTTCATATTTTCACACTCCTGCCTTAAAAATGGTAGTTTATACCGCTCTGTTTAAGTATTGCGTTAGCAGTATGCCTCGATTTGATTCTTCCATCTACTGCAACATTTTTGCTATTAATGGGACTGTGCCATATATCATGGTCGCCTTTCCCATGCCTTATAAAATAACAGCCGTAATTTTTTAATATTTCTCTTACCTTCTTTTCATATTCTGCCATTATGCGTATACCTCTTCAAGTCGTTCAGATTTGAACAGGATTTTAGCGTGTTCCATCGGCTGATTGTTTAACTCCAACAGTTCGGGTGCAATTCTGCGTACGCGCTCAATTAATGCGTCTAGTGAACCACTTTCAAGTACAAGCCCTATTATATCGTCACTAGTAGCAACCCATACATCAGCTTCACTATCCCATAACAAATTAACCGTATAATTCATTTTATACCTCGCTTTCTTATATTTTACTTTGTCACCATTCAGAAGTACAAAAGAAGTTTTCTCTAATGGACTTTCCTATTATATTGTTGTTACATATGATTGATAGTACTATAAACAGTACCATTAATCAATACTAAAAAACCCACCTCATAATTTGAGGCGGGCCTTCTATACTTTATAAAGTTATTACGAACATAAGAAGTCCTATGATAAGAAACAGAGGCCCAAATACTATAAGAGCGGAAAGTATCATAGCCAGTATATCCTTAAACTCCAGCTTTTCCCCTTCCTTAAACTCCCTAAGATCTTCCTCAGTTTCTTCACCCTTCCTGTCGCCAAGAAACCTAAGTGTGTCATAACTTCTATCAAGCTTTTTATGAAAAAACATTACTTCTTCTCTCCGTAAATACCGAGCTTATGGTGGCAGGCAACTCTGTGACCTGGGGCAACCTCCTCAAATACAGGGGTTACATGCTTACATATCTCTGTACAGTAGCGGCATCTGGTATGGAACTTACATCCCTTTGGAGGGTTTATAGGACTAGGTATATCGCCCTCTATGAGAATGGTTTCCTTCTTATCCTTATCTACATCTGTAGTAGGAATCGCAGAAAGCAATGCCTCTGTATATGGATGGCTTGGATTAGCATAAAGCTCCTCTGTATCAGCCTCTTCAACCATGCTTCCAAGGTACATTACACCTACTCTGTCGCTTATGTACTTAATTACACTAAGGTCATGCGAAATAAAGAGATAAGTAAGGTTACTCTTCTCTTTAAGGTCAATAAGAAGATTAATAACCTGTGACTGGATAGACACATCAAGTGCGGAAACAGCCTCGTCACAAACCACGAACTTAGGACGGAGTGCAAGCGAACGGGCAATTCCGATACGCTGGCGCTGTCCACCTGAGAACTGGTGAGGATATCTATGTATGAAATACGGAGCAAGTCCACACTCTTCCATAACCTTAAGTATGTATTCCTGCATATTCTCGTCATTTTCAGTAAATATTATGGGCGAGAAGTCCTTCACCAATAATCTGACCAACTGTCATTCTCGGATTAAGTGATGAATAAGGATCCTGGAATATGAGCTGAAGGTCTCTTCTAAGTCCTCTAATCTCATGTTCCTTAAGCTTAGCAAGGTTGATACCTCCGTCTCTGTAGGCCTCATGCCTTGCAAAATCAGGATTCTTGCTGATTGCCTCACGCTTTTCATCAAGGGTTTTACGGAGTTTTGCAAGTTCCTGTTCCTCAGCCGTCCTTACTTCACGTAACTTATCTATCTTATTTCTAAGAGCCTCCCTAGGCTTTTTGTCATATTGTTTCTGGAATAAATCTTCCTTTTCTTTTGAATCAAAGATAGCAGCTGCATGGCTGTGCTCTTTCAAAAGAAGGTCTGCCACTTCTGAAAGGTCGTCAAGTACAAAGAAACCTCCCACTAGTTCAACTATAGTGAGATAAGCTTCCTTAGTCTTTCTAACAGCCTCGTTATACTTTTCCATGACCGCAAATTGTTCTTTTTCAGCAGATTCCTTACTATGATCTCCAGCCTCCGGCTTTACTGTTGCTGCATTGTCATCACTCTTTGCCTCTGCTTTAGCAAGTGTTTCACTATTATTCTTGGCTTCTAACTTTGCTGTTGCCTCATCATTAGCCTTTTTAGCCTCTGCCTCCTCTGCTACAAGCCTTTCCCATTCCTTCTTAAGTGCAGGGATTTTCTTCAGGGTTTCAGCCACATAGCTAGGTGCAAGGTCGTCAATATTTCTTCCGTAGTACATAGTACGGCCGGCTGTCTGCTTGTAAAGCTGTAAAAGCACTCGCCCGAGAGTAGACTTACCACAGCCTGACTCTCCAACGAGGCCATAGGTTTCACCTTCCCTTATATCTATGGAAATGCCGTCATTAGCCTTTACATAACGCTGTTTCACCAAAGCTCTTCTTTATAGGGAAATACTGTTTTAAATCTTCTATATGAAGCAGCACATTCTTTTCATTATTATTTTCCATTTTTTCTTGCCCCCTTTTCAGGATAGAAACACCTTACCTGATGACCCGGCTCAACTTCAGCGAGTGCAGGCTCTTCATTCAAGCATTTCTCCGTACAATATTTACAACGTGGGGCAAACTTGCATCCCTTTGGCAAATCAAGAGGGTGTGGAACTGCACCCGGTATTGCTTCAAGCCTAACACCTGAAGGAGTATCAAGCCTTGGAATTGAATTCATAAGCCCTTCGGTATAAGGATGGTTATAATTATCCTCACCAAAAATAGTCCTTGAAGGAGCCATTTCAACTACCTGACCGCAGTACATAACTGCAACATCATCAGCCATCTCATTAATTACTCCAAGGTCATGGGTAATGAAGAGGATTGAAGTGCCACGCTCATTCTTAAGTTCGTTCATAAGCTTAAGTATCTGTGCCTGAATGGTAACATCAAGCGCTGTTGTAGGCTCGTCTGCAATAAGGAGCTTTGGCTGACAGGCAAGTGCCATGGCTATCATAACTCTCTGGCGCATTCCACCGGAAAGCTGATGTGGATACTGCTTTGCTACAGCCTCAGGATTAGGAATCTTAACTGCACTGAGCATTTCCACAACCTTTGCATTTGCTGCCTTTTTGCTCATTCCCTGATGAATGATGAAAGGCTCTGCAACCTGTCTTTCTATTGTAAATATAGGATTAAGGCTTGTCATTGGCTCCTGGAATATAACTGAAATGTCATTTCCTCTTATCTTAGACATATCCTTTATGGATACATCAGCCAAATCCTTGCCATCAAATATTATCTTACCACCTGCAATTTTGCCATTTCCGTCAAGGAGTTTAAGTATACTCATGGCAGATACACTCTTGCCGCTTCCACTCTCTCCTACAACTCCTAAGGTCTTACCTGCCTGAACATGGTAGGTAACACCGTTTACAGCCTTAACTATACCCTTCTTGGTAGTAAAGAAGGTTTTTAAGTCCTGTAATTCAAGTAAATACTTGTTTTCTTCCACCTTTCTTACCTACCTTTCATTAGACTTTGGATCAATAGCATCTCTTAAACCGTCTCCTACAAGGTTAATGCAGATACAGCATACACCAAGTAAGATAGAAGGGAAGATCCATCTCCAGGAATAACTCTTGATAACTACTGAATTTATACATCCGTTAAGCATATTGCCCCAAGTAGGTCTTGGAAGTGCAACACCGAAACCGAGGAATGAAAGTGATGACTCGGTAAGCATACAGGTTGCAAAATCAAGGGTTGCTGTAACTATAATAACTGAAATTACATTTGGAATTATATGCTTAAATACTATTGTAAGTTCTTTGATACCCATGGCTCTTGCAGCGGTAACAAATTCCTGCTCACGCTCTGCAAGTACCTGAGCTCTTACAAGCCTTGCAAGACTTGTCCAGGAAAGTACACCGAGGATAACCATGATCATAAAGATTCTGGCGCTCTCTGGGAGTTTTCCACCTACTATTGATGAAAGAATCATCGCAAAGGAAGGAAAGGTATGGATGATACCATCTCGGTAAGCCTCTGGAGAAGGAGATCGACAGTTCCTCCAAAGAAACCTGAAATACCACCGATAGTTACACCGATAATCACTGAAATAATAACCGAAACTGCACCCATGGTCATTGTCATCCTACCACCGTTTACAATACGGTTTAATAAATCTCTTCCAAGTTCATCTGTACCTAAAAGATAACCCTTAAGTCCAAAAGTAATAACCTTACCGTCTTTTGTAAGTACATAGTTTTGATAAGAACCGGAAAATACCTTGGTTGCATTTTTAACTGATGGAGCGCTTGACTGGCCAAAATTATTCTTACCCCAGGCAATAACTGAACCATCTTCTAAAACTGCTGTATAGTGGTAACGGCCGCCCTGTAATGAAGCAATCTTTGATTTAGTCTCAGGAACTTTGTCTTCACCATTCTTTAAGTTGCCCCAAACCACAACTTTACCATCTTCTTTAAGTGCAGCTGCAGTAAAGCCTGAAGCAGCTATATCCTTAACTCCACCATTCTTTACCTCATCAGGTATTTTAGAAACTGATGAATCATTGGTTCCAAGATAAACTACTTCACCTGACTTAGTAAGACCGATGAGGGCATCTGAAGTAAAAGCAAGCTTTGCAAGGTTACCCTGATATTTACGCCTAATCTTCGCATCATTAACTGAGGTATTACCAAAGAGGAAGGCGTTACCATTGTCCTTTAAGACAGCTGTAATCTGGTATCCTGCAACAATCTGAACAATCTTTCCACTGTCATTCTTAATATCAGGATTAATCTTTGTCTGGTTAAGTCTTGGATTTCCCCAAGCTACAAGCTGATCATCATCTGTAAGAGCAACTATATGGTCAATGCCTGCTGCTACTTTCACAAATTTCTTACCCTTAACTTCCTTAGGAAATTTGCTCAGATTAATTGTAGGAAGAACCTGTGGCTTTCCCCAAACATAAAGACCGCCTGTCTTACTTACACCGGCTGAAAAGCTGGAACCGACTGCTATGTCAGCAACCTTACCCTGGAGTCCCTTTGGAACATCCATCATATCAAGCCCCGGTGCAAGGTTAATCTGTGTACTTTCCTCATAAGAGAGGTCCTGTACAAAGAAAAACGGTCCGATAAGTACGAATAAAAATATACATAAGAAAATAATGAGTCCGCCCATAGACAATTTATTAGAAACAAAGTTCTTGATTACTGTCCTTCCCGGAGACTGCATCTGCTCTTCCTTAAAAATATCTACATCTTTTTCTTCTATGCCGTTTCTTGGCATAAAAAGCCTCGCAAGCAAGGAGGCACGCTTCTTCTTTTTATTATCTGACATTTTCTCCTCCTTACTATTTTGCTATTCTTACACGAGGATCAACTATACCGTAGCTAAGGTCAATGATAAGGTTACCAACCAGTGAAACTACTATATAGAACATCTGAACACCCATTGCAAGATTATAATCAAGTCCGTTAAGTGCCTTAAGGTAGATACGCCCCATACCGTTAAGTGCAAATATAGACTCAGTTATAATGGAGCCTGAGAATATACCTATGAACCAGCTTATAATAAGGGTTATTATAGGAAGAAGGGCATTTCTCCACGCATGGGAATAGATAACTACTCTTTCACGAAGGCCCTTTGCTCTTGCCGTTCTGATATAATCCATACGAAGTGCGTCTATCATTGCAGCCCTTACATATCTGGTCATACCGCCAAGTGAAGCAAGTGTAAGTACCATAGTCGGAAGAACCATGTACTTAACCCTGTCAAGAAATAGTACCATAAAACCGCCCTTGATATTAGGCGTATTCATGCCCGAAACCGGAAACCACCGAAGCTGTACTGCAAATACATATATAATAATGAGTGCAAAAATAAATACCGGCAAGCTATACCCTATAATCGTTAGGACCTGCACCGCCGTATCGAATTTTGAAAATTTCTTTACTGCACAATATATGCCAAGTGGTATAGTTATGCCAAGTGCAAAAAAAGTTACCAATAGATTAAGGAAGATTGTATTCTTCATTGGTTCTGCTATTACATCGGTAACAGATTTTTTGTAAATTATGGAATCACCAAATTCAAGAGTAACAACCGACTTTATCCACTTTCCGTATCTTACCGGAGCCGGATCATCAAGTCCCATCTGTTTTCTCATATTTTGGTAAACTTTCTCAAACTGTTCCGGTTTAAGTTTATCTCTCTGACTCGCCACCTGCATCATTGCCGGGTCACCCGGGATTGCATTATACAGAGCAAAAATTAAGACTGACATGGTAAAAAATACAAAGACCATGTACAGCAGACGCTTTGTAATATACTTTAGCATACTTCTTACCTGCTTTCATTTAATGTTTTTCTGTGCACCGCATATAGGACGGTTCCCATCCTCAGTGCGGTAAACAGAAAGCGTATTCTAGTATACAATAATACACGCTCTTTTGCAAGTGTGATAATAGGAAATAAGTCCGGGAATTTTTTCCCCGGACTTAAATTTCCAGCTATACACCAGTATTTTGTATAAATATGCAAACTAATGTTTTTTAGTTTTTATTCCTGAATCCAGCAATAGTTAATCTGTGAAGTTATATCCCAGATTGCATCCTTGATTCCATCATAACCCTTTAACTTGCTGTTAAAGAAGTCATGATACTCATTTGAATAAAGTGGAAGATCAGGAAGAAGCTCGTTCCACTTCTGCTGAAAAGCTACGAATCTGTTCAGATATTCGTCTTCATTAGAAGGGTCTACAATGTTAAGGTTCTTAGCAAGCTTTGCAAGTTCCTTATCAGAAATCCTGTTTGTATTCTGCGGATTTCCAATCGCAAAAACAAATTCCGGATTATAAATAGCTGAGAAACCAACACCCATATTGTACATATTGAAGTCATTCTTCTTAGACTGCTGATAGTTCTCAATAAGTTCATTAAATGTAACTACGCTCTGTTTAATCTCCATACCTGCTTTCTTCACATCTTCGCTGTTGGCAAGCTTGGTTGCAAGAAGGTCTGATACAGGGTTATTCTCTGATGAACACCAGTTAATTACAAGAGGCATAAGTTTGCCGTCTTCAAGTTTCTTATAACGGAGTCCGCTCTTGTATGGCTTGCCGTCCTTATCAAGTGTAAATCCGGCCTTTTCAAGCTCTGCTATGGCATTGTCAAGCGAGAAACTGTACTGATTAAGGGCGCCTATTTCATCTGCTCTTTCCTCAACCATCCACTGAGCAAGACCATAATAACCATTTACTACAGAACCGTGTCCGCCTGTAAATGTCTTGGCAAATTCATTTCTGTCAAGAAGATAAGCTATAGCGTGACGAACCTCCACATACTGAGTAGGCCCTCTGTCACATACGAACACAAGCTTACCATAACCGTTACGAGGATATTCCACAAAGTTGTGGGTTCCCTTATCTACAAGGTCCATACCTGAGTTAATCTCGGTTCCCTCACCAAGGTGGAGCAAGATATCAACACCGCCTGTAGCAAGTTCATCCATCTGAGTCTCAGGCTGTACGAACTTATAAATAACTGTATCTATGTAAGGCTTCTGTCCTTCATAGTTACCCTTATAATTAGGATTCTTTACAAGAGTATAAGTATTAGATGTCTCATCATACTTTTCTTTCATGTAAGGACCCGAATAAGCTGTCATATTCAAACGATAATTATTTACATGTTTCTTAAGTTCCTTTGCCTTAAGATCTTTTGTAAAATAAACTCCCTTGCCGTCATCCTTTATATCATAACCCTCAGGAAGCCAGCCCTTCATATATGCAGGCCTTACACCTGTAAGAGCATCCTGATAGTAGTTAGGCAGATAATCTTTAGCTATGGTCACTGCAAACTCATAGTCCCCTAAAAGCCTAACTCCCTTAAACACCTTGGTCTTGCCTTCGTTGAACTCAGGAAAACCATCATAGTATGAACCTGCCGTATTATCTGTAGCTCCCATTTCCACTGTAACAGGCGATGAGAAGAAGGCAAGAGCAAATACATAGTCTTTTGCTGTGATAGGATCACCGTTACTCCACTTCAAATCTTCCTGAAGCTTGAATGTAGTGGTAATTGATCCATCATCATTCTTAGTGTCATTTTTTTCTTTGACCGCTGTTTTACTTAAAGCATATTTACCATCTTTATCAATTTCAACCGTATCTGCACCAAATGTCATATTGTATACAGCATAGTCAGATGAATTATTTGACCAGTATGGATAAATATCACCGTTTGACTGTGTACCATCTCCGATTATAAGCTGTCCGCCGCTAACAGGTGTGGCTGCTGCTGAACCACTTCCTGATGCAGTACTTGCAGTACTTCCGGATGCAGCAGAGTTTGTCATGCTTGTGCTTCCTGATGTTGCACTTCCATTCTCTGTAGAGGTAGAATTACCGCCACAGGCTGTAAGTGAAACTGCCATTACTCCCGCAAGGAGAGCACTTAATAGTTTTCTCTTTTTCATTTTCAGAACCTCCTCTTATTTACACCATGTAAAAGCCACTTAAAACCCTATTGTTTTCCCATGCTTTTACAGAATGATTGCCATCATTATATGTCAGTATAAAGACAATTGTCAAGTAATGACGCACAGTTATCTCATTTTGACATATCTGCTATACAAAAAACATTATAACAAGTTACCGCATTAAAGTTATAATCCTGCAAATAACCCGGCTAAATAACAGTCTCACCCGGTATTTGCTAATTTATAGATAAATCTCCACCACAGTACATCCCTCGGAGAGTTTTTTATTTAAGCAGGAAATTTTAAGAAACTACTTATTAAGATTTTTTGGCATCAATATTTAACATCTGTATCTTATTAAAAAAAGAGCCGTACTCCCAATTGAGCCCGGCTCTTCATATCCATCATCAATTATTCACGAAACATCCCATGAATACTTTAGTTCTTTTATTCCTGAACCCAGCAGTAAGTAAGCTGAGAAGTAATATCCCAAACTGCATCCTTGATTCCCTCATAACCCTTTAATTTGCTGTTAAAGAAGTCATAGTACTGGTTTGAATAAAGTGGAAGATCAGGAAGAAGCTCGTTCCATCTCTGCTGGAAAGCTACGAACTTATCAAGATACTCATCCTCGTTTGCAGGATCTACAAGGTTTAAGTTCTTAGCAAGGTCTGCAAGCTTCTCATCTGAAATTCTGTTCTTATTCTGTGGTCCGCCAATCTTAAATGCCTGCTCAGGCTCATAAAGAGCAGTAAATCCTATACCGAGGTTATACATATTATAATCATTTGGCTTAGACTGCTCATTGTTTTCTACAAGTTCATTAAATGTAACAACGGTCTGCTTAATCTCCATACCTGCCTTCTTTACATCATCACTGTTAGCAAGCTTTGTTGCAAGAAGGTCTGATACAGGGTTGTTCTCTGATGAACACCATTTGATTGTAAGAGGCATAAGCTTACCATCGTCAAGTTTTTATAACGAAGCCCGCTCTTATATGGCTTTCCATCCTTACCAAGGGTAAATCCAGCCTTCTCAAGCTCTGCGATTGCCTTATCTACAGAGAAGCTGTACTGGTTAAGCTTACCGATTTCGTCTTCTCTTTCCTCAACCATCCACTGAGCTGTACCATAGTAACCGTTAACTACGCTGCCGTGTCCGCCTGTAAATGTCTTAGCAAATTCATTTCTGTCAAGGAGATAAGCTATAGCGTGGCGAACCTCTGCATACTGTGTAGGACCTCTATCGCAGATGAACTGGATTTTTCCATAACCGTTACGAGGATAATCTACATAGCCATGGGTTCCCTTATCTACAAGGTCCATACCTGAGTTAATCTCGTTTGCCTCACCCATTTTTACAAGGATATCAACACCGCCTGTTGCAAGCTCATCCATCTGAGTCTCAGTCTGAACGAACTTATAGATAACTGTATCAATATGCGGTTTCTGGCCTTCATAGTTACCCTTGTAGTTAGGATTTTTTACAAGTGTATAAGTATTAGATGTTTCATCATACTTATCCTTCATATAAGGACCTGAGTAAGCTGTCATATTCATACGATAGTCATTAGCCTGTTTCTTAAGTTTCTTAGCATCTAAGTCTTTTGTAAAGTAAGCACCCTTACCATCATCCTTTATGTCATAATCAGCTGGAAGCCATCCCTTCATATATCCCGGTCCTGCCGCTGCAAGAGCATCCTGGTAATAGTTTGGAAGGTAATCCTTATTGATTGTTACAGAGAATTCATAATCTCCTAAAAGCCTAACTCCCTTAAATACCTTAGTCTTACCTGCATTATAATCTGCAAAGCCAACTAACTTAGAACCTTCAGTGTTATCTGTAGCACCCATTTCTACAAGTGCAGGTGATGAAAAGTAAAGAAGCCTGAATACATAATCCTTAGCTTTAATGGCTTCACCATTGCTCCACTTGAGGTCTTCCTGAAGCTTAAATGTAGTGGTAACAGTACCATCCGCATTTTTTGTATCCGTCTTCTCTTTAACAACCTGAGGATCTACTACAAACTTACCATTCTTATCAACAACAATTGTGTCATAGCCAAATGTAAGCCTATACACACTGTTATCTGATACATTATTTGTCCAATATGGATAAATATCACCGTTTGACTGTGTCTGGTCACCTATAATAATCTGTCCGCCATCAACAGGTTTTGCCTCTTCAGACGAGGTACTTCCCGATGCAGTGCTTGTACTTCCTGATGCAGTGCTTACACTTCCTGATGCCGCACTTCCTTCTGTTGAAGCAGAATTACTTCCACAAGCAGTAAGTGTAACTGCCATTACTCCGGCAAGAAGAGCACTTAAAAGCTTTTTCTTTTTCATTTCTTTATTTCCTCCTTTTCTTATTCACAAATACAAAAGTAACTGATTAACCAATTTTATGGTTATACTCCTGTAGAACAGAGGTGATTATATATCAATACAAATGCAACTGTCAAGCCTGAGCAAACAATTAGTACATATATTTTTTCATGATTATTTGTTATATTAATTATAAATAACGATAATCCCTTATTTCTACGCATTTTCCCTTAAACCACTGGACTTTATACATCTCGCTATGATACAATTTTTGGTATGTTAAAAATCAACTCTAACAAAAATATAAAGTTAATAGGAGTATTCATCATGGACAATAATGTAAGAAATACGCCGGCACCTTTTGAAATATATAAACATTTTAAGGGAAATTTCTATCAGATACTAAATATAGCCACTCACACTGAAACTATGGAAACACTGGTTATATATCAGGCTCTTTACGGGGATTTTAGAATATATGCGAGACCGCTTGCCATGTTCTTGAGCGAGGTTGACACTGAAAAATATCCTTATGCTCTGGAAAAATATAGATTTACAAAGGTCACTTTGATAAACCCTCAAACTACAGGTACCTCTATTCCTATGCCAGCCCCTGAATCAAAGGAAACTTCACCTTCATTACCTGCGGCTGCCCCATCAGCCGGCAGTTATGCCAAAGACTCTTCAAATGCCTTCGCTGATGAAGACTCAAAAAGGAGGGCTATAACTCTTTTTATGGAATTTCTGGACGAGGATGACTTTAACAAAAAAAGAACCATACTTAAGTCCATATCAGGAATAGCCACAGAGTCTATGATTAATAATATGGCAGCCTCTCTTGATCTTGTAGTAAGCGGAACTTCAAGAGAAAATGATATAAAAATGATCGATGACTATATTAGAACAAGGATACATTTTGACGGGGCAAGACTGAGAAACTAATTCAACAAAATAATTAACAGCATAAAAGGTTTCTGTGGTAAACAACATTATCACAGAAACCCTTTGTATCAGCCTATTATTGCTCATACATTATTCCATATACAATGCAGCGGCCTTTTCTCTATATCATATTCTTTTACTCGCTAACTGTAAGTCTTCCGCCAGTCTCATCCACCTTGAGTACGCTTCCTGCAGGAATGTCTTTCTTAATTATCTCTTTAGCAATCAAAGTTTCTACCTCTGATTGAATGAGCCTCTTAAGAGGTCTTGCACCGTAGTTAGGATCATAACCCTTTTCAATTATATAATCCTTGGCAGCTTCACTCACTTCAAGGCTAAGATTTTTTCCACTAAGCCTGTGCTTTAAGTCCTTAAGCATAAGGTCAACTATCTTACCTATGTTTTCCTTCTGTAAAGGCTTGTAGAATACAATCTCATCAAGCCTGTTAAGGAACTCAGGCCTAAAGCTTGCTTTAAGAAGGTCATTTACGCTGTCGATGGCTTCTTTTGAGATTTCACCATTTTCCTGGATACCGTCAAGTATCTGCATAGAGCCAAGGTTTGACGTAAGGATAATGATTGTGTTCTTAAAATCAACTGTCCTTCCCTGAGAATCTGTTACACGCCCGTCATCAAGCACCTGTAAAAGCACATTGAATACGTCAGGATGTGCCTTCTCTATCTCATCAAACAGCACTACCGAATATGGCTTTCTTCTGACTGCCTCAGTAAGCTGACCCCCTTCTTCATATCCAATATATCCCGGAGGCGCTCCAATCAGCCTGCTCACTGAGTATTTCTCCATGTATTCACTCATATCTATTCTTACAAGATTCTTCTCATCATCAAAAAGCGACTGTGCAAGTGCTTTTGCAAGTTCTGTCTTACCGACGCCTGTAGGCCCTAGGAAGAGGAAGGATCCAACCGGCTTGTCAGGATCTTTGATACCTGCCCTTGAACGTAGATTGCCTCTGATACCTTGGTTACAGCCTCATCCTGTCCTATAACTCTCTCGTGGAGTATGCCCTCCATATTGAGGAGTTTCTCTCTTTCACCCTGCATAAGCCTTGTGATAGGGATACCGGTCCAACGTCCGACTATTCTTGAAATTTCTTCCTCGCCAACATGGTCACGCAGGAGGCTGTTTGAAGAATTGCTGCTCTCCTCAGCAAGTTTCTCCTGTTTTTCAAGCTCAGCCTTAAGGTTAGGAAGCCTTCCGTATTTAAGTTCTGCAGCCTTATTGAGGTCATACTCTCTCTCAGCCTTTTCAATGAGAGCATTTACCTCGCCGATTTCCTCACGAAGCTTCTGAACCTTCTCTATGCTGTTCTTTTCATTCTCCCACTTTGCTTTCATTTCGTTAAATTTCTCACGAAGGTCTGCAAGTTCTTTTCTTATATCCTCAAGATGGGCCTGACTAAGCTTGTCATCCTCCTTCTTAAGTGCAGCTTCTTCTATCTCAAGCTGCATTATTTTTCTTGATATGTCATCCATCTCAGCAGGCATGGAATCCATCTCAGTCCTGATAAGTGCACAGGCCTCATCTACAAGGTCTATAGCCTTGTCAGGAAGGAACCTGTCTGAGATATATCTATGTGAAAGGGTAGCTGCGGCTATTAGGGCAGCATCCTGAATCTTAACACCGTGGAAAACTTCGTATCTCTCCTTAAGTCCTCTAAGTATGGAGATTGTATCTGCAACTGTAGGCTCATCTACAATTACAGGCTGGAATCTTCTCTCAAGAGCGGCATCTTTCTCGATGTATTCTCTATATTCATCAAGAGTAGTAGCACCTATACAATGCAGCTCACCTCTTGCAAGCATTGGCTTAAGAGGTTGCCTGCATCCATGGCTCCGTCTGTCTTTCCTGCACCAACTATGGTGTGAAGCTCATCTATGAATAAGATAATTTCGCCTTCTGACTTCTTTATTTCGTTAAGTACAGCCTTGAGCCTCTCTTCAAACTCACCTCTGTACTTAGCTCCTGCCACAAGTGCACCTAGGTCAAGAGAAAATATTTTTCTGTCTTTAAGTCCCTGCGGAACATCTCCCTTTACTATTCTAAGTGCAAGTCCCTCTGCTATAGCAGTCTTACCAACACCCGGCTCACCTATGAGTACCGGGTTATTCTTCCTTTTTCTTGAAAGAATCTGAATCACATTTCTTATTTCATCATCCCTGCCTATAACAGGGTCAAGTTTATTGTTTCTGGCAAGCTCTACCAGATCCTGGCCATATTTTTCAAGAACATTATATGTGTCTTCCGGATTCTGGTTTGTAACTCTCTGATTACCGCGTACATCCATTAATACTTTATAAAACTCCTTCTCTGTAATATTAAATGTTTTAAATAATTCCCTAAGCTTACTATCAGGCTTTCTAAGAAGACCCAGCATAATGTGTTCTACGGATGTGTATTCATCCTTCATCTTAATCGCCTGTGCTTCAGCTTCATTAAGAGCTGCATTTGTCTCATTTGAAATATATATTTCACCGGTTACATCACCTGTTACCTTAGGTAATGCATCAATTATGTGTCTTGTTTCTGCTTCAAGATTAGGAAGTGACTTGCCCATCTTGGTCATAAGTTCACCTATAAGCCCCGACTCTCCTGTAAGCAGGGCAAGTAAAACATGTGACTCTTCTATGTAAGAATTGTAGTTATTCATCGCCAAGTTTCTCGCAGTTTCAAGAGCCTCCACGGATTTAGCCGTAAGTTTTGAAGTGTTCATATTGCCTCCTTATACTATATACACACCGCTTTTAAGGTATTCCTCATAAGAAGTGTGAATCATTTTTTCTATTAATTCTTCATCATTAAGATGTTCAAAATAAAATTTAATACATTTGTCAAGTACTTTTATGTACCCTCCTATAGCCGATGCTATTTCATTTTCACTAAGTTCGTTTTCATCAGATACCTTAAGAAAACCTCTTACATACTTTGCATTTTCAAAGTCAGACGGAACTCCGTCCGGATGAAGCTTACTCAAATACCCGCTCTCCATATCTATCCATCTTGTAAAAAAATCCTCAACCGCATCTGTAAAATTCCTACTGCTCGTTCTAAACGAAACCTTAAGCCTTCCTACTATGTCCTTCGGTTCCCTAAAAAGTTCAATTGTGTAATTTACCATAGGGCGGTACTTATATCTTATAGGACTTCTTAAGGCAAACATAGAATCAGAGGATCTTTCAAGTATCTGGTAACAGCTCTCCGAAAGTATACCTTCAAGTTGAGTAAATATATCTCTCATCCTCATTTCCGGAGTTATATAATTAACATTCTCTGCTAATATCTGGTTAATAAGATTGGAACGGTTGGTATTTCTCTCGTAAGCCAGCCTGTCTATGGCTTCAACCACATCATCCATAAGCACCAGGCTATATACACTCTTTTTCAAATCATCATCTCCCATCTAAGCTATGCTTCGATATAAGCACATCTTTATTTCAGCTTTATTTCTTATATCTGAGAAAGATAATAACACCTTTTAAATAATTTGTCAAGCATTTTATATAATTTTTTTTACAAATTATTTTTATGCAATACAAATTATGCTTTCTACCTATATAATTGCAACACTAAAGCCGCTATAGACATAGTACATAGCGGCTTATTTAAAATATAATTCTATTCAGTTTTATTTGGATATATCTCTGATATAGTCCACCTTCTTAGGCGTAATTGTTTTAGCCTTCTCAATTGCAGACACAAGGACATCTCTGATTGGAATAGTCATGTTTACATTGGATGCACCACTGAAATCATAACCATCTCCACCGCCAAACACAAAGTCATTGGTTACAACTCTATATGTCTTTTCATCTTCAAGCGGAGTACCATCTGAAAGTGTAATCTTGGTTATCTTACTTCCATAAGGCTTCGTTCCATCATATTCTACGATGAGACCACTGAAAGCACCATCTGTTGTGCTAGGCATATCTATACCATGGTCAATAGCCTTCTTAATATCCTTACCCTTTAAGTCCATAGATGTAAGGTAGTTGTCAAATGGCATAATCTCGTATAAGTCTCCCATTGTAATCTTACCCTTTTCAAGAGTACGTCTTAAGCCGCCTCCATTCTGTATAGCAATCTCAGCCTTAGCTTCATCCGCCATAACCTCACAAGCCCATCTTCCAAGCAGGGTTACACTTCCTTTGTCGCTTCTGTTATGTGTAAATGCCTCTGTTGCCTCTCCTAATACCTTATTCTTCTCATCCGCTATTTCAGCCTGAAGCTTGGTGTAGAACTCATCAGCCTTAGCAGACTTGATTATCTTATCCTTTATAATGCTTGCATCATAAAGCTCTGTAGCAATGTCTTTAACTTTGTAAGCTGTCTTTTTCACAATCTTGTATTTAGGCTTCTTAGTTTCCTTTTTCTTATCATTCTTAGCCTTAACGCTCACTTTTACCTTCTTTGATGTTACCTTCTTATCTACATCTAAGGTTACATGTCCAACTGCACGTCCATAGCAGTAAGCCTGAAGTATAGGCACATTGTTCACCTTGCCGTTTACACTTCTGTGAGAATGTGCAGAAAGCACAAGATTAAGGCCTTTACCTCATTTGCAAGCTTGGTTGCATTACCTGTAATTTCATTTGTGTCAAAATTCTGGTCTGAGTCAATGTGCGTAAGAGCAATGATAACATCAGGCTTGCCCTCTTTTGCCTTTCCTGACTTTAGGTATTTCACCCATTCATTTGTAGACTTAACAGGATCTCTGAATTCAAAGTTTTCTACATACTCAGCCTTGGCAAGGGATGGTGTATCAGGATGCGCAAGGCCTATAATACCAATCTTTATTCCTGCTTTTTTAATTATCATATATGGCTTAGCCCATGCTACAGGCTTATTTGTCTTTCTGTCATAGATATTGGATGCAAGATATTTAAAACTTCCATCCTTTGCCCAGCCCTTTATCTTCTCGTATCCCCAGTCAAACTCGTGGTTTCCTACTGCGGATGCTAAGGTATTCATACCCTTCATCATAGCGGTTACAGGCTTACCAAAGGTAAGGTTGGAGTCGGCAGTACCCTGATAGTTATCACCACCTGAAAGTACTATTGTATTAGGATGTGCAGCCTTAAACTCATTTACATAGCCTACCATCTTAGCCATACCCATGTTACGCTTCTTACCTGTAATTTCCTCAGTAATATTGCCATGGAAGTCATTGAAATAAATGATGTGGATGTCTTCCTTATCCTTTGTGGCAGCCTTTACTCCAAGTGCTGCAAGCTTATCCTCAGAAATAATTCCGCTTTTTACAAGATATTCACCGAATTTGGTCTTAGTTCCATCTCCAAGTTCTGCATTCAAGCTGTTTAAGATAATCTCCGCAGCCTCGTCCTTAGTTACATCATCTTCAATATAGTCGCTTTCGTCAACAAGTTTCTGTTTAACCGCAAGATTCTCAGTATCAGTAAAGGCATCCTTATAGTTCAATGCCCTTAATACCATGCCTAGCAGATAATTCTCCTTGGCTGTATCATTTTCATAAAAATTGTCAGCCTTTTGTACAAGTCCCAAATCATATGCCAGACCTAGGTAACCCTTATAGGCTGCAGATGCATCATTAAAAGGATTGAGTTTTACATAATCTTCCTTAGTATTCACATCATCCTTATATCCAAGTGCATTTAACACAAGAACAACAGCCTCTCCTCTTGAAATTGTGCCGTTTTCACTTCCCTTTACCGTATCAGTAAATAGGTTAGCCTCTCTAAGCTTCATTTCCTGCTTAGAACCATTTGCAGCTATCACAACAGCTGTGCTTGTACAGACTAAGGCTCCTGCAAGTGCCAGTGACAGTAGTTTCTTCATTTTCATTGTAAACCCTCCTAGTAAATTTCAATTTATACCTTAGTCAAATTTTACTTGGTTTTCATGATTATTTCAATACACCCATGTCCTATTTGGCATATTTTTATCAAAAAAATTATAAATTATATATAATATATACAAAGAATTCTTTTTCATGCTTGAGTTTTCTTCTCTACTCTGATATCTTATAATAGTTATTTCAATAAGTTTACGAGGTTTGGTATATGAAAAAGTTTGTACCTTAATTATATTTATATTTTTACTCAATTTGTCTTTTGGATTATTTGTATCTGCTAAGGCTTACTCAGATGAACTTTCATCGGATAAAGATATGAGAAGGCATTATTCACAGGCAATGGAGGATACTGATTATATCATTTTCAAGGCTAAGGTACTTGAAATTGAGTATGACGACACGAACGAGAAACGAAATGTATCACTGGAGGCCGATATAAGATACCAGCATCTTAAGGTAGAAATACTTGACGGAAATCACAAGGGTGAAATCCTTACCATACGGCATACAATAGAAAGAATAATGCCGGGCTATTATATTTTCAAGCCGGGAGATAAACTTCTGATCAGAGCAACCGAGGGCAGCAGCGGAACATTAGAAACAGTAAAGATACAGGAAAAGGTTAGAGATACCCAAGTCTATCTTATTGTCAGTCTTTTTGTAGTTCTGCTTTTAATTATAGGTGGCTTTAACGGACTTAAAACTCTGCTTTCTCTTATTATTGCGGTAGCTATGATATTCTTTGGATACATACCGCTTATAATCAGAGGCGTAAATCCCATCCTTGCCTCGCTTGGAATCTCCATACCGGTAGTTATAATAACCCTGGTTATCATAAGCGGACGGAATATCAAAACTTTAGTTGCCATAATCGGCACTTCTTTAGGAGTAATAATTTCAGGCATTTTAGCCTTCGTCTTTGGTAACTTTGCCCATCTTACAGGGCTTGCAGATGACAGTTCCATAAGTCTTGCCTACATACCGCAGTTTAGGAATCTGGATTATAAGGGAATACTCTTTGGAACCATTTTGATAGGTGCTATAGGAGCTATCATGGATGTAGCCATTTCCATAGCCTCAGCCCTTTATGAGATAAGTACGCTAGATAAATATTACCGGGAAAAATATGATAATATCCGGTATGAACATAGGAAAAGATATGATGGGCTCTATGTCAAACACTCTGATTCTTGCTTATGTCGGCACTACCCTGCATTTAATTATATTATTCATTGTATACAAGATAAGGTTTATAGAAATAATCAATCTGGATTCTATCGCCACCGAGATAATAAGGGCAATGGCGGGAAGCATAGGGTTAATAATTACAATTCCGATGACTGTGGTAATCGGCACAGCGATATACAAAAACAAAAAAATGATATACTTAGCATTAACAGCAAGTACACAAAGAAAACACTGCCGTAGTTTTATAAGATACCAAATAGAGGCTATAAAGAAATCCACTTTCTTTACAGCCTCTACTTTATTCCACATCTGCTTCCACATCATGCATCCTTTTAATCGACTCCATTATATGGTCATGTGCATATTCTTCAGCAGCCTTTGCATTTTTATCTCTTATTGCCTCAACTATCCTCTTATGTTCTAAGATAGAATGTTTAGCCCTGCTTTCCTCGGAAAGATTGACCTTCCTAACCTTCTGTGCATAGTGATGATAATCAACCAGCAGTTTGGATAAAACCCTGCTTCCACAGGCATGGTATAGTATTTTATGAAATTTATTATCTAGTTCAACTACCTGTTCAAAATGCCCCTTTTTCGCATGGAATTCTGCTAAAAATACTGACTCTTCCATTTCCCCAAGCTGTTCCTCGGTTATATTCTCACAGGCCCAAGCCGCACAGAGCCCTTCAAGATAAGACCTTATCATAAATATATCATTGACATCCTTGTCTGAAATCCCTGTTACATAGGCCCCCTTATTAGGAATAATAGTAACAAGTCCTTCCAGTTCAAGCTGTCTTAAAGCCTCTCTTACAGGAGTTCTGCTTACACCTAATTCCTTGCCTATAACTACTTCTTTAAGTTCTTCCATATCCTTGTATTTCCAAGAAGTATATCTTCCCTAAGTTTTCCAAAGACCCTTCCTCTTAAAGAATAATTATCTGCAAGTTCATAAGAATTGTCCATATTGTCCATTTTAACCCGTAGCCTCCATGCAATACAAAATACAATGCCATACCCTATTCAACATTTAAATAGAAAAAAATACGGTATATCAAAAACCAATACATGTATCATTGTATACAATCCTGTATTTTATGTCAATAGCTTGCAGACAAATCAGACAGTCAGATCTTCCAGTGAATACTCTATTACTTTGGAGAGTTCAGAGAGCGTAAGCTCTACCTGATAGCCTATTTTCCCCGCACTGAAGATAATTACCTCTCTCTCATCTGCACTTTTATCTATAAAGGTTTTGAAAGGCTTCTTCATACCTATAGGAGAACAGCCTCCGTGTACATAGCCCGTTAAAGGCAGAAGCTCCTTTGATTTAAGCATTTCAATGCTTTTCTCCCCTGTCACCTTAGCCGCCTTTTTAAGATCAAGCTCTTTAGCTACAGGGATGACAAAGACATAATTTGTTCCTGATTTGGAGGTAGTTACAAGGGTTTTACATACATCAGCGGGATTTTGTCCCAGTATCTTAGCCACCTCGACACCATTGGTAGTAGGTGTATCTATATAGCAGTGGCTTGTATACTTCACCTTCTTGCTATCCAATACTCTCATTACATTGGTTTTTTCTTCATGTTTTGACATAATTCATCCTTTTACTAAAGTATAATAGTTAGCAAAGTTTACTTATACGAAAGCGAACTTTTGATATAGGCAAACTGTTGCTAACTATGTTAAAGTCTTACTTAACTAATTTTTCACTCCAGTCTTCTTCCTTAAAGCCTACGAGCACAGTCTTTCCTTTTACTACGATAGGACGCTTTACAAGCATTCCATTTGTAGATAGCAGTTTAAGCTGTTCCTCTTCACTCATTCTCTGAAGTTTGTCCTTTAACTGCATTTCCTTGTAGAGCATTCCGCTGGTGTTAAAGAACTTCTTAAGAGGAAGACCGCTTTTCTCCCACCACTCCTTTAACTCGCTTAATGATGGATTCTCCTCCACAATATGGCGCTCAGTGTATTTTACTCCCTTCTCATCAAGCCATTTCTTAGCTTTGATACAGGTGGAGCATTTTGGATAGTATATGAATAACATGATTTTCTCCTTTCTATTTCGTTGTTAATCTTAAAACTATTACTCTCCCTTACAAATTTTCCCCACCATGTCCCTAAGTACCGGCACGACCTCTCCCTCAAACCAAGGGTTTGCTTTCTGCCAGCGAAAGTTAAGCGGGCTTGGATGGACTATAGGGAAATACTTAGGAAGGTATTCTTTATAGCTTCTCACTGTCTCTGTAAGGTTCTCCTTCATTCCTTTGCCAAGATAATACTTCATTGAGTATGAACCGATTAGAATGGTAAGCTTTATATCCGGCATGAGGTCAAGTATGTCCTTATGATATTCCTTAGCTATAAAGCTTCTTGGTGGCAAATCTCCCGTCTTTCCTTTTCCAGGATAGTAAAAGTCCATAGGCAGGATTGCGATTTTCTCTGAATAAAAGGTATCTCTGTCAATGCCCATCCACTGCACTAGTTTTTCACCTGACTTGTCGTTAAAAGGGATAAGGCTCTCCTCTACCTTCTTACCGGGTGCCTGTCCTATAATAAGGATTTGTGCTTTGGGGCTTACCTGAAAAATAGGTGGTATACCCCTCTCTGTATAGCTTTTGTTCCTTGAATCTTCTTTTAGTCTTTTTATAATTTTATCGAATTTTTTATCATTCATTACTTTTCCTCCAAATAATAGTTAAAATCATACCATTGTTATCCGTTCATTCCCCCACATTCAACTCCATATTCACTATCTACCTCTATACAGGCCAGATGTCCCATTAAATAATCCGGGTCAGTATCTAAATCCAGCATAAAATCTGTTTCACTTCCTTTTACATAAATTGTAACATTATTTACAAAAAGTGATTCGATAAAATCTTTCTCTGTAATCTCTCTGTCTGCGGCAAAATCACCACTTTTAATCATATCATTAATATTTTCTATAAAATAGTCATTTTCTTCCATAAATGTATCTATTATCTTACTTTTTGTTTTTATTTAGCCAGTTAATTTTTTTCAAAAAAACGATATCGTCTACATCTTTCTCATTAGCTTTTATCTCCAGAAAAATATCTGTTTCTTTTTCCCATACATTCATCTTGCCAATATAAAATCCAATCTCATCTAAAACAAACTTTTTGTTACCGATAATTATTTTATCCCCCATATTTTTCCTCCCTAGCCAGTTGTGACTACATAGATACATCGATATTTTCAGGTAATCTGCCACAGAACTTAAATACATTGTATAATGCGTCAATTGCTTTGTTATTATTTTTTATTTTGCTTGAAGACATTCTTCATATACATTTTATAGGCATCAACTACGAAATCTCTTAGGTCTGTTGATGTAACATCACCATAGTTTTGCAGTCCCTACATATCTCTATGTAAGCATTACCCTCCATGCCATCAAGTACTGTATCCCATTGTATCTGCGCAAGGTACTTCATAGGCCTGCCACAGTCAGGGCACATCTTTATCTCACAGTCCTGTATCCAAGCCGCAAAACCACCGATGGAAGAACCTCCTTCCCAATCAGCCGCAAATCTAAGTGGAACAGGTTTATCACCTAAAACAAAGGTATTGGAGGTCAGTTCCTCTATACCGCTTTCACCTAGATAATCCTCTTCCTCACTGGTATCTTCTCCGACTATAGCCTCACTCTCACCATTTACGGTATATCTGCAATAGTCTCCCTCTGAAAATGTAAAACAGTTAGGACAGCATTTTGCCTTGATAACACCATCAATCCCAATAAAATCAAGCCTTTCATCCCTGCCGTCAATCTCCATCAGATTTACAATAGCACAGCCACATTTAGGGCATTTTTCATCAGTCTTAACACCGATTTTTACAGGGCTTTTCTTTTTCTCCTCAAGACTTCCCTTTATTAGTGGATAACATTTATTAAAATTAGTTTCAATATAATTTCCTTCTTTATCATAGGTCCAACCTCCATAAGTTGCATAAAAAGATGGATTTACATATAACTTCTGTCTCCACTTCCTTGGCTGTCTTTCAAGCTCTAAAAATGTCTTGAAAACTTCTTCTCCACCTGCTACAGCAAGGCATAAAAGTAAGTCTCCCGCCAGTCCTGCATCAATCTCATCCTGCTTACAAGCTCTAGCATAGCCTTTACTATATCACTAGAGGCATCCCTATATAGCTCGCAAGGGAAAAACACCTTGTTTTTATACGCTGTTTCGGCTATCTTTTCAGTATTTATATCCCTGTAATCAAGAAGTTTGATAAAGACACCGTAGTTGTCATCTAACTTCCCTTTAGTTTTCATTTCCTCGCAGATTTCGCTGATTTTAGCATTTATTTCATCTTCCGTAAATGCCAATATCTTATTTTTCTCATTCTCTGCTCTGCAATTAGCACAGATTCCATCAAAGTATATTTCTCTGCCACATTGGTGGCAATGCTGCGGTTTATTCTCCATTTTATTACCCCTTTTATTTTTATCGTATTTCCAGTTAATCCCATTTCTGAAGATATGCTTTTAACATAAATGCGCAAAAATACGGAAATGTGTATATATTGTTGGCAACCCCCACATTGAAATCTCCCAGTTTAATGCCGTGTTTTATGTCTGCGTACCTATCATTTTTTATTAAGGCAGTTAGGGATTTTGAACTGTCATTATTGGATTTAACTTCTACTGGAATTAGTTCATTTTTTGACCTTACAAAAAAATCCTCTTCCAATGTAGAATTATCTTTCTTGTAGTAGAACAATCCTAGTCCCTGCTTTACAAAGGCTTCTGCAACAAAGTTCTCATAAAGCGCCCCTTTATATACTCCAAGATTCTTATTTACCCTCAAATCCTCCTGTGCCTCTTCATCAAGAGCAGAAATCAGCAAGCCGGTATCAGGATAATATAACTTGTACTTACTGTTGTCTACATTTCCCTTTAGAGGCAATTCAGGATAATTTAAGCAGTTACACTCTGTAACTACACCTGCATCAATAAGCCATTCTATACATCCTGTATATTCCCTCGACCTTGCTTTCTTATCAATTATACTAAATTGAAATTTCTTATTTTCTTTTGCAAGCTGTGCCGGAATGCTTCTGTATACGCTTATAATCTTTGCCTGATCTAGTCCTTCAGCATATTTTCTCACATCCTCCTCATAGTCCAGTCTAATCTGCCCTTGAATCTCAAGCGACTGCGAAAAAGTGCCTGTCTTAATATATCCCTTTATTACATCAGGCATTCCACCAAGGACACAGTAATCAAGAAATAGTGATTTATACACCGAAAGTTCTGTCTCGCTAAATGGTGTAAGGCTAATCATATGTTCTAATATACTATTTATAGCCGTATCTTCATAGCCTTTTGCCCACAAGAACTCTTCAAAGTCCATTGAAAACATTTCATAATCTGTTTTACTGCCAACGCTATTACTATGTATCTTCTTGTAGTTTATCCCAAGCATCGAACCACTACAAATCACATCGTATTTTCCATACAAGTTAAAAGATTTTAAAGTGGTTGCAATATCAGGGTATTCCTGAATTTCATCAAAGACAATCAAAGTTTTATCCGGGATAAATTTTGTGCTTGGATTTATTAGGGTAATGTTTTTTATTACAGTCTCTACATCATATCCATCGTTAACTATGGTAGTATATTTCTTATCTAACACAAAGTTTATATATACTACATTCTCGTAGTTTTCATGCGCAAAATGTAATATCGATTCTGTTTTGCCTATCTGCCTTGCCCCTTTTACTATTAGAGGCTTGCGTGAGTGATTGTTCTTCCAATCCGCTAAGAATTTATCTATTTTTCGCTTAAAATACACCATTCTCACCTCCTCGCTAAGAGTCTATCACATTTTATGAGGCTTTTCAATAGAGTTTATCACATTTTATGAGGGTTATTCCTTCAATCTCCCACATTTTATGAGGGTGTTTTTATTATTTTCCCACATTTTATGAAAAAATAACGGCAATAATCAAAAGCAGATAAAAACCCGCAAACATCCACTTCATCTTTACACAAAGAGCAATGTACTCTCTTATGAAGGCTGACGGCAGGTAGTAAGAGGCTGTTGAGCAACCCAGCCCATCTCCCTTTAGTCCTATCTTTTTAGCATAGGTACTTGTTCTAAATACATGGTAATCATTGGTAACAAAGAGAAAAGTAGGATTAGAAACTAAGCTCTCGCCTATTTTCTTAGAAAAGAGAAGATTTTCATAAGTCGTCTTAGACTCTTCTTCAAACAAAATAGCTCCTCTTGGCACATCTGTCTCTTCCATCAGATAATTCAGTATAGCCTGTGCTTCGGATATCTTCTCATCTATACCTTTCCCTCCGCTTGCTATTAACTTCACATTAGGATTCTTTGACTTCTTAAATGCTTGCACTGCCTTATCTATCCGCCTTTTTAAGAGTGGAGTTACTCTTTCACCGTTTAATAGGCCTGCACCATGAATAATGATAAAGTCATAGTGTTTCCTCTTAGGAATAAAGTTGTAAAGTAAGGAATAAAGCAAAAAACCTGCAAAGGCAAAGCCAAAAATCAAATAAGAATATATAAAAAACCGGAAAAAAATGTTATACCAATTTTTGTTATACAGGTTGTAATTACTAACTCCATATTCGTGAATAAACATTACCACAAAAAACAAAATGATGAGAATACCCATTGCAAACGACAGGAAGTTCACCTTAGACTTCCCTTCACGCTTTAGCAGTATAAACCCATTGTATACAAGAAAAATTCCGCTAAGTAATATAAGAAATGGAATACCTAAAACTCCGGCAAGCATCGTAAATGAGTAAACATTCATCATATCATTATCAAATAGTATCTGAAGTAACGATATATATGAAAATACCAGCCCAACAATAAGAAGGGCCGGATTCCAAATGCTTCTATTATCCCTGAGCATTGAAAAGACAAATACTAAAAGGATAACTCCCGTTATAATGTATAACATAAGTACCTCGATAATTCTTAAATGTAATTATAAAGCAGTCAAAAATGTCAAAAATCCAAGTATAACACCTGTTGCATTAGGTATAATAAGAATAATATCCTTTTTAGGCTCCTTAGTCCATCCATATATTACCCAAAGCAGGCACGAAACCGCCGCCATCAGTGGCTGTAAAGGCTGTGCTTTGTTGCCGTTTAAGTTCGCTATAATCTGTGGTATATAAGCTATAAAAACAAAAACTCCCATAAATGCACCAATTGATCCAACCAAAGTATTAATCTTCTGTTTCAATGTCATTGTTATTTCCTCCTTGTTTTTAGCAATTTTAATATTATGGTAACACACAATTTAATTGCTTGTCAAGGAATCATTAATTCGGCATAAATCACTAAAGTCCATTTTTTCGTAATATTTTTACAAAAACATAGGTGGTATTGGTAAAAAACATCATTTAATCTTGTGCTTATTCATCTTCTCTTCAAATATACCTGTTATAATCTTACGAAGTTCCTCCCTTTCCTTTTCCGGAAGTTCTCCACTTTGTTTTGCTACTGCATAAAGCTCAGGGAATTGATTAGCTATACGCTCAATTGTCTTTGTAGTTGCATGCCCCCTTACAAAGAAAGGTATTCTTTTAATCCATTCTTCAGGCACAAGTGCAAGAATCTTATTAGCTGCCTCCTTGTCACTTATTTCGGCAGTGCTTAGTCCTTCTTTAATCTGTTTTTGTTCAATTTCAGTAAAATCTTTAATCTCCATTATTCTCTCCTATCGAGTCATTTTATTCTGATATTATTATAATAATACTCTTATATATCTCATTATACAAGGATAATATTCATCAACTATTTATCAATTTCACTCATAGAGTGCTACTACTTGATTTTATTAATATAGCGGAATTCAGTGTTATTATTGTGAACTTTCAAATATCCATTTACAAATAAATATTAATCAATTATTATAAAGAAAAAAGGAGGTATGTATGAACAGAATCGACATTTTAAACAATCCATTTCTCAACAAGGGTACAGCGTTTACCATGGAAGAACGCAAAGAACTGGGTCTGATAGGTCTTTTACCACCTTATGTTCAAACCATTGAGGAACAGGCTGCACAAACTTATGCACAGTTTCAAACCAAGGTAAATGACTTGGAGAAGCGCCTCTTTCTTATGGAAATTTTTAATACCAACCGCACTCTTTTTTACTATCTGTTTTCAAAACATCTTGAAGAATTTAACCCTATTGTTTATGATCCAACAGTTGCAGAAACTATTACCGGCTACAGCGATCTTTTCGTAGATACTCAGTATGCAGGCTATCTGGATATAAATCATCCTGAAGATATCGAAGAGGCACTTAAAAATGCTGCCGGTGATCGTGAAATACGCCTAATTGTAGTAACAGATGCTGAAGAAATCCTAGGTATAGGCGACTGGGGAACTAACGGTGTAGATATCTCAGTGGGTAAACTCATGGTATACAGCGGTGCAGCAGGCATAGATCCATCTTTGGTTTTACCATTGGTTATAGATGCAGGTACTAACCGCAAGGAGCTTCGTGACAACCCAAATTACCTTGGCAATCGTCACGAAAGAGTTCGTGGAGACCGCTACTATGACTTCATAGAGAAGTTTGTAGAAACAGCAGAGCGCCTTTCCCTAGACTCTATCTTCATTGGGAAGATTTTGGCCGCTCTAATGCAGCCAATATTCTTGAAAAATACCGCAAGAAAATCCCTACATTTAACGATGATATTCAGGGAACAGGTATAGTAACTCTTGGTGGAATCCTAGGCGCAATGGCCATTACCGGTGACAAACTAACCGACCAGGTTTACCTCTGCTTTGGTGGTGGAACAGCCGGTGCCGGAATTGCTTCCCGTGTACACCGTGAAATGGTTAATAAGGGGCTTTCTGAGGAAGAAGCTTATAAGCGTTTCTTTATGGTAGATAAGCAGGGACTTCTATTTGATGATATGGACGATTTGACCAATGAGCAGAAGCCATTTGCTAAAAAACGCTCCGATTATCCAAATGCAGACAAACTTACAAGTCTTCTTGAAGTTATTAAGACTGTCAAGCCTACGATTTTGGTTGGAACCTCAACCGCTCCAAATACCTTTACAAAAGAGGTAGTTGAAGCAATGTGTGCAAACACAGAACGCCCTATTATATTCCCATTGTCAAACCCAACCAAGCTTGCTGAAGCAAGTGCCAAAGATCTTATTACCTGGTCGGATGGTAAGGCATTTGTAGCCACAGGCATTCCTTCCGGCACAATTTCTTATAAGGGAGTTGACTATGTCATCGGTCAGGCAAATAATGCCCTCATTTATCCGGGACTGGGTCTTGGTATGTTGGCTTCCCGAAGCGAGTCTCTTAACCGATGAAATGATTGGTGCCGCCGCACATTCGTTAAGCGGAATCATTGATATTACTAAGCCTGGCGCACCTGTACTTCCACCTTTTGAGTATGTTGCAGATGTTTCTATTAAGGTGGCTGAAGCAGTAGCAAACAAAGCTAAAGAACAGGGGCTTGCACATGCTAAAGAAACCAATATGGATAAAGCTGTCCATGATTTAAAATGGTATCCAAAATATAAATAATCATTAGCCATGCTTTAGTAACTGTATAAGGTGTATGAAACCGACCATATTTCTGTTTTATGCACCTTTTTGTTCCGTTATCTAATTTAAGAGTATTTCATAATAGTATTAGTTTAGCAGAAACAACACATAGCGTTAGGAAAGGAGAGTTATGGAAATACTTATTACCTCTGTTAAGAGCATAATTCCTATTATCGTGATTATTGTTCTTGGATATATCTTACAAAATAAGGGTTGGTTTGCCGAAAACTTTGGCCCCAATCTTTCACGATTAATTATGAATATAGCCCTTCCTGCTTCCATTTTCGTATCAGTTCTTAAATATTTGACTTTGGATAAGCTTGTCAGTCTGTCAGAGGGTTTGGTTTATACATTTGCAGCCTTTGCTATTGGATATATAATTGCTTATATAACCGTCAAAATATTTAAGGTAAGGCCCGGACGCCGTGGCACATTGATAAATACCTTTGTAAATGCTAATACCATTTTTATTGGTCTTCCATTAAATATTGCCCTGTTTGGAAATGAAGCCCTTCCTTATTTCCTTATTTACTATATTACTAATACAATTTCCACTTGGACTCTAGGCATTTACCTTATGACAAGTGACAGTAAGACGGGAAAAAGTGAGAACACCGAAAAGTTTAACTGGAAAAAGCTGCTCCCTGCTCCTCTGGTCGGTTTCCTAGTTGCCCTTGCTTTCTTGGTATCAAAAATATCTGTACCTGAGTTTGCTACAAATACCTTGACTTATATTGGCAATCTTGTAACTCCACTATCACTTATTTACATAGGTATAGTGCTAGCTAAGGCCGGACTAAATACAATCAAATTCGATAGAGATACAATCATTGCTCTAATCGGTAGGTTCATATTGGGACCAGCTGTTATGTTTGCTATTCTTATATTAACCGCAAAGAATTTGCCAACCGCAGAGTTTAATACTTTATCGTACAATCAGCTACCCCTGCCCTTGCAGTTCTCCCTATTCTTGCAAGCCATGGTGACGGTGATGTTGAGTTTTCTACTAATGTAGTAACTCTTAGCACTATACTCTTTATTATTGTAGTTCCACTTGTAGTCACTTTACTGGGATAGATTGGAGAGAACCTTGCTTTCATTTTCTTCCTCTACTGTCTTGGTGTGGCAGGCGGAATAGTCCTAGCTAATTAGCTGTACTTAACAATCTCTTCAATTCCTCAAAGGTATAATCCTTATATATTGGACTTGTACTTAGTGCTGAGTCAGTGGTATTGGAGAGATTTTTAAGGAGCTTCCCAATCTCTATCTCTTTTGGCAACTTTTGAAAACTACCATCAACATCCTCCTGTTTATGGGCGGTAAAGATGAACTCGCCTTTTTCCCAATCAATTGCAAAATCATTTGTCACTTCAGATGACCTAACCCCCAGGAGTTCTTCTTCATTTGCTATGAAATTCTCATAAATAAACTCAAGGATAGCTTCTTTATCGATTTTTACAACTCTAAGAGTCTTTTCTTTCATCATTATATCCTTTCACCAGCCACTCCACAATGCCTGCCACCTGTATACCTTCGTATTCCGTTTCAAGTGATTGTTCTAAAGCAAGAACCAGTTTCCTGTAATTATTAGGAATTTTTTGCAATGGTTTTAATTCCCTTTCCCTAACCTCTTCATTTAACATACTCTCCGTTACTTGAATGTAGATTTTTTCATCTGCATTTGCAGCTACAAAATCTACCTCAAGGTTATCAATTTTCCCTATTGCTACATCATAACCCTGCCTCAAGAGTTCAAAGTAAACTACATTTTCTAAGGTATGCCCTCTATCCCTGTCTCTAAATCCCAGCAGATAATTTCTCAAACCAATATCTACAATATAGTATTTACCTAGCGTCCTCAAGTATTCTTTTCCTTTTATGTCAAACCTCTTAACATCATAAAACATATAAGATTCCTTGAGTGCCCCAACATACGAAGATATTGTCTGAGTTGCAGGCTTACCCTGTTTTCCACGGTTTTGAAGCAGGTTCTCGGATACTAATGTATTACTTACTGAATTTAGCGATGTATTGTTGCCAATATTATCCGCCAAAAACAATATTATCTTTCTTAGGAGTTCTGCATCAGTTATCTGTCTCTGTCCCCTTCTTTTTTCCCTCTCTAGAATATCCCTTACAACTACAGTCGAATATATACCGTCAAGAATCATAAGAGCCTTATCTTGATCCAGTCCAACATCTGCAATCCCCGGCATTCCGCCATACCTCATATATGCTTCAAACAAATCTCTAAGCTCTGTGATTTCTTCATTATCATCTACTGCCCTATATTTTACCGTACCAATCGGAGTTTTATATGTTTTTAGTCTATAGCCATGAAAATCTATAAATTCTCCAAATGATAATGGGTAAATTTTAATCTCTATATATCTTCCCGATAAATATGTAGAGTACTCCGACGACAACAGATAGGAGTTAGAGCCTGTTATGTAAATATCACAGTCAAAATCAACTCTAAAAGAATTTACTGCATTTTCCCATTGATATATTCTTTGAAGCTCATCAAAGAATAAATAGCTTTTCTTATTCTTAGCAATTCTTTCACTAACATATTTATAAAAATCCTTATAGCTCATTTCTTGAAATTCCAGAGATTCAAAATTAATAGCTATAATCTGTTCTTTATCAACACCAGAATTCAAAAGATGTTCCTGCATCAACTTAAGAAGGCTTGACTTACCACATCTTCTAATTCCCGTTATAACCTTTACAGGCTCTGTATCCTTAAATGCAATCAGCTTATTAAGATATATATTACGCTCTTTTAATCTTTTATTATCTTTCATAGTACCCTCACCACCTTTTTGATAAAATTATACCCTAAACTTTTTATTTTTTTCAAGTTTAGGGTATTGATTCATAAACTTTTTATTTTTTTCAAGTTTAGGGTATCAATTACTTAAACTTTTTATACTTTTTAAAGTTTTGCGAATTGAATACTTAAACTTTGTTTTTCAACTTTAGGGTGTTAATGACTTTATAAAGCAATTAAACTACGCTATAATGATTCAAGGACAAACTTTGGCAAGCTGCCGATTTACCAAGTTAGAGATTAAGATGATATAAGAATTTTTAATAACAATAGACAAGGAGTACCACTATGTTAAAGAATATAATTCAAAAAGATAGAACCCCCTCAGATAGTTCGAAAGTAAATGATAATAGACTTAGAAACAAACATTTCCGTATTATTATTTTACTTGTTATAGCCATTTTTTTATTCAGCGCATTTGATGTCAGACTGAAGACAGTAAAATATACGATTACCTCAGATAAAATTACAAATCCCATAAGAATTGCTCTTGTGACGGATTTACACTCCTGCAAATACGGGAAAAATCAGAAAACTTTAATAGATGCTGTAGTTAAGCAAAACCCTGATATAGTTCTCCTTGGCGGGGATATATTTGATGACAAAATTCCTGATGAAAATACAGAGTTATTTTTAGCAGGAATAGCAGGGAAGTATCCTTGTTACTATGTTACCGGCAATCACGAGTACTGGAGCCGCCGTGTTGACGAAATGCTTGATACTCTAAGAAAGTATAATGTTACCATTTTAGACGGAAAAAGCGAAACCGTAGAAGTTAACAATCAGAAAATAAACATTAGTGGCATTGATGATCCTGATGCAAATCTCTATACCGGCAAAGGTGAGGGCTTTTATGCTCAGCTTGATGAAATAAACCAAATAAAGGACGATAGTCTGTTTACTATCTTACTTGCTCATCGCCCTTCATATGTGAACAAATATCTGGATTACAATTTTGACCTTGTACTCACAGGCCACGCTCATGGCGGTCAGTGGAGAATACCTTTTCTTCTAAACGGCGTATTCGCTCCTGATGAGGGCTTCTTTCCTAAGTACGCAGGCGGGCAGTACGATTTTCCTAACGGTAAAATGATAGTAAGCCGCGGTCTTGCAAGAGAAAGCACGAGAGTTCCAAGAATATTTAACCGTCCTGAATTGGTAATTGTTAACTTAGAACCTCTAAGCTAAGTCAAGTATACTCATAAGTTAATGTCACAAGGTAAGTTGCAGTAATATAAGTATTGTATCAAGAAATCTCCTTTGGCATAAAGCTAGGGCAGATACCGAAATTCAGTTCTGCCCTTTTTTATTATTCTACTTCTACCAGTTTTTCCATTATCCATTACAAAAAGGCTTTTGCAAGACCTTCACCTGTATAATCAGCGTATTTCCCCTGAAGATACTTGTAGCATTCTTCTTTGGTAGCAAACTTTATTGCCTGATAAGGCTCTTCAAAGGTTAACTTTTCCACAAATAAATATCCGTCTTTGTCAGGTACCATAACTCCTACATGACTCTACGAAGAGATACTCTCCATCAAGGTTGTCATGCAGCACCACAGAGAGCATTCTCGCATTTTCATCAAACTTGATTTTTTTGAGAAAAATATTTTTCCATATTTTTTTAGCGTGAACCTTGACATCTTCAGTAGCCTCAGTCTTTACTCTTGAGAATAAGACATTGAATGCCTCCTTGTCCTTCTCATCAAAGAGCTTTCCCTTATCTATCGAGTCATTGTCTAGAAATAATAGCTCACCATCACTTTTTATACTTGGAATTTTTATGTTATTCTTTAGTAAAAAGAAGGTGTTAAGCCTGCAGTTTGTTCCAACAAAATCACCCTTCTTTTCTTTCCAAAGGTTGCTGATTTTCTCTACATCATACTCTGTTTTACCAAACTTCGTAAAATCTCCCTGAAGTCCAACGCTCCCAACTATATCGTTGTACTCGTTTACCTGCTTAATGTAGTAGTCGACACTATCCTTGTTTAGGTAGGCTGAAAGTGCCTCCTTGACTTCCTCGGCACTAGCTTTGTTTGCCATATTTGAGTAGACCGTCTCAGTGTTTGTTTCCTCAGCGGATGTTACTTTGGAGCCCTCTTTGACTGTGTCTTTGCTAGTTTCTTGTGAAACTTCTTTAGAAACCTCCTTGGAAGCTTCTTTAGATGCATTTTGCGATACTTCCTTTGCTATTTCTTTTGATACCCCTTTAGATGCCTCTTTATTCTCCTGTTTACTGCCACAGGCTGTTACTCCAAATGCAAGCAAGGCACAGAGGCAGAGTGCAGTAATTTTCTTATATTTTCTCATAATTTCTCCGTTCAACCGGTAAATCTGTGTTTCGTTAAGTGTTCACATTTCATCATAAGTACTAAGTTCAGCCTTCGCCAAAGGCGGCTCAGATTGCACAGCACTAGCACCTACGGTGCGTCGTCACTAAGTGCTTAGATACCGCTCCACCTAAAGGTACTAGCACCTGCGGTGCGTCGTCACTAAACTCAGTCTTCGCCTTCGGCTCGACTTCGTTAAGTGTTCACATTATATCACAGCCTTCTTACCAATAGAATAGAGGTCGGAAAATTTAAGAAAATCATTTGGGTTTTGTAATAATAAGTATATAAAATTTAATATTCCTTTTTTTCCATAATTCTTATGGATATCTTTAGGCAAATTGCAATGATTATTAGTCCCACCAGTATTAAGCCACTATATACATCAGTCAGGGAAAAGTTCTTTAAAACTCCCTGCACTTTAGTAAATAAACCTGATGCTTGTTTAAGCATTGAAAATATGACAAAGACTACAAAATATGTTATTAGCATTATAAGCCTACTCTTTTCAGCACCAAATTTGAACATAAAAGGCAGCTGAATCGCTGACATAAAAATGCTTGATATCAAAGTAACAATTGAAATCAATACTATATTTTCAAATCTTACTTTCCCATTTATACTTAGCAAGGTAAATACTGTAATCCCCCCAACCAATCCAAAACAAAAGGCAAAAAATAATTTACTAAGCACAAAACTGCTTCTCTTAATTGGCATCGAAAATGCGAATTGCTCAAACTTTGAATTTGTATCATATCCGAATGCTATTGCTGTTAAAATGAGAGGCATTACTGTACAAATAAGAGGTATCATAACAATAGATTTTTCATATGATCCAAAAAAATACAATAGCAAAGCAGATTACAAGCGTGGACATTAATGTCTTTTTCATAGCAGCTATATCTTTTAATATCAGTGCAGTCATTATCTTCTCTCTCCTTTCACAAAATATATCATAATATCTTCAATAGATGGCTTTTGTAACTTGATTCCATCTGGCACGAGATTCCTCTTTACAAGCAGCTCCTGTCCAAAGGAATGTACTCTCCTTCCTATTATTGCGGCTTCGTCTATATTATTTACTTCTTCATTTGACAGTGTACATATACCGTAATTCTCCTTCAAATCATCCTTCGTTTCAAAAAAAAGTATCTTACCAAAATTAATAAAGCTAATATAGTCTGCAACCTTCTCCAAATCAGAGAGTATGTGTGAAGAGATAAGGATTGTGTGATTTTCATCCTGCATAAAATCAAGAAGTAAATCCAAAATCTCTTCTCTTACAATCGGATCTAAACCACTGGTAGCCTCATCCAATATCAATAGTTCTGCATTGTGTGATAGGGCAATCGCCATCGATAATTTCATTTTCATACCACGAGAATAATTATTTATAACCTGTTTCTCAGGTAAATCAAATTTAATCTTTAATTTATTAAAGCACTCTTTATCCCACTTTGTATATATTCGTAAACAGAACTTCTCTATATCAGTAATATTCATTTCCCGAGGAAATAGTAAGTCATCAAAGACCACTCCCAGCCTGTCTTTAAGTGCAATACTATCGGTATTTTCTTCTCCCAATACTCTTATTTCGCCTGAATCCTTATGAAGCAGTCCTAACAAGAGCTTGATAGTTGTACTTTTACCTGCACCATTTTGACCTATATATCCCACTATAGTTCCCTTAGGTATACAAAAATCTATAGGTCCAAGTGTAAACCCATCAAACTTTTTTATCAAATTTTTAATTTCAATAGCATAATCACTCATATCGTCCCTCCACATAGTCCTTTAACATCTGAGTCAGTTCATCGCCTGATATTCCTGCAATTTCGGAGAGTTGTACTATCTCTTGCAACTGTTCTTCAATACGCTTTAAGTATTCCTCACGAATCAGCTCTTTATTTTGTGCCGCAACAAAATTACCCTTTCCCTGAACTGAATTGATAAAGCCCTCAAGTTCCAGTTCATCAAAGGCTCGCTTGGTTGTAATCATGCTTACTCTGAGTTCTTTTGCCAAAAAACGAATTGACGGCAATTGTTCTCCTACTTTCAAATCTCCCGAAATTATCTGCACCTTAATCTGATTCTTTATTTGTAAATAAATCGGATCATCACTTGAGTTATTAATTTGAATATTCATTTTATACCTCTTTACTGTCATTTCTGTTATAACTGTTATTATTATACTATAACAGTTATAATTTTTCAAGTTTAAAAAGAAAAATAATACCCCAAACCGCTATCAGGCTTAGGGTATCAGTCTCTTTTCATCTAATTGTATATCCTATAATCCTCCAGACAGAGGATACTGTCGGCGACCTCATTTAAGAACTCTGTATCGTGAGATACGATAAAGATGATGTCATCTTTTGTCTTCATGCTCTTTATCAGTTTTGATATTTTGAGCATATTTTTATAATCCATTCCACTTGTTGGCTCGTCAAAGAATATGAATCTCGAGTTTTTGCATAGAACAGAAGCTATAGCGACCCTTTGCTTTTGACCACCCGAAAGACTCATAGGATGTCTGTCTCTTAGTTCAGTAAGGCCTAGCCCTGATAGAATTCTATCAACAGTATCCTGTTTCAATTCTTTAACTCCCAGCTTCATTTCCTCTTCGACTGAATCAGTGAATAGCTGGTGATTGACATCCTGCATGACCAACGAGGAAGCCTTAATTCTCTCCTTCTTACTACAAACTCTCTCTCCGAATAATATCTCACTTTTATCATTTTCTTCCAAACCAGTTAAAATTCGCAAAAAGGTGGACTTACCACAACCATTCTTTCCTACGATTCCATATATTTTCCCGAGGTCAAACGATACATTCTCCATTTTAAGTTCTCCCTTGTTGGCAAAATTAAAGGAAAGTTTCTTTATTATCAGGTCTTTTCCACCATCGTTTTTAGGCTTATTTAAGACTGTTTTATACCTTGATCGAAGTCCTGGAGCAGCTATCTCTGTATCCGTAACTGCCAAAAAGCCCTGTGCAGTGTACTCTCTCTCTATTCTTCCGTTTTGAATGATAATTATTCTATCTGCCACACCCATTAAATAATAAATCCTATGCTCTGCAAGGATGAGTGTTATCCCTTTATTTTTAAGGATTATGAGCATTTCTTTTAGGATATCAATATACTTCTCATCCAAGTTAGATGAGGGTTCATCGAGAACAATGATTTTACAGCCGGATATATAACAGGCTGCCACAGAAAGTATCTGTTTTTCTCCTCCTGAGAGCACAAATATACTTCGTCCCAGTAGATACTCTATCCCAAATACATTAAGCATATCTTTCATTCGGCTTTCCATTTCTTTTTTATCAAGCCCTATGTTCTCAAGATAAAACAGAAGTTCAAGAGTGGTATCCACATTGAAAAAATGTGTCTTAGGGTTTTGAAAAACACTGGCTATCATAAGAGATATTTCATAGAGTTCAAGGTTTTTAATCTCCTTTTCACCAACCTTGATACTTCCTGATATTTGAGCGTTTTCATATTCAAAGGCTAAGCCGTTGATGGAATTGATAATAGAAGACTTCCCGCTTCCACTCTCTCCTGTAAGCAAAACACATTCTCCATCAGCTATGTTAAGGCTTATATCATTTAATACCTTATTCTCCCCATAAGAAAGGAATAAATTCTCTATTCTCAGCATACAAAACCTCCGACTGCAATTGCAGCTATCAAAGATATATATATAAAATCAATCAAATGCACTCCCACAGTTATATATCTTGTTTTCTTAATAGGATTAGCTATACATTTGGTCTCTGCTGCCTTTGCTATATCATCAGCTATGTTTGATGATATGATGAGGAGGGGAACAAGTACATATTCCAGGTATTTAACAGGATTCTTGGTATCTATTCCCCTTATCTTCATCGCCATCTTGATATTATTTCTCTCCTCTGCAAATGACGGAAAGAAGCGAAACATAACTGCTATTGGTATGGATACGGTGCTTGGTATTTTAAGAGCATCCATGGACGAAATGATACTTCCCACATCTGAGGTTTTTATCATATATTTCCCTGCGGAATACGGAAGATAAAACATCCTGCATACAAAAACCAGGGAAAGAAGTATCTTCAATACAAGTGGAAATGTAGCAAGCACACTGAAACTTGGTGCAAAAAACAAAACTCCAAATACAAGGGTGTTCCTTATCCCGTCCTTTATAAGTCCATTTATAAAGTACATTGTAGAAATGGTAAGTACTGCCGCCCATTCCAAGTAGTGATTCATAGAATGCGCCACTCCCATACCAAGTAGAATTACCGCTATAAATTTGGTTATGGGGTTGGGATTGAGCCTGTTATTCTGATTGTAAAACATCAGGCAATACCTGCTTTCGTAAAATGTTTTTTAAGTAGGATTTTACCAATGTACGCTCCTATAAGGCCTCCAATGAGAGCTCCCGCATAAACAAGCGCCATATGCGGATAGGTGATAAGTTCTGTCAGAGCATCCACATATTCCTTGCCCATCATCATAGATAATTCAATATACTTTTCTCTTGCCAAAAGCATCTGCATAAGAGAACCGCAAATCCAAGTATTAAATACCATAAATGCAAGCATATTGAACTTAAGAGACTTATATCCACCTGCTCTTCTAATCATCTCAGCTATAAACATCACTACCAGTGAGTGAAGGACAATCACATAAGTGTGTCCGCCTAAAAGCATAATAATAGGCGAAATCATCCCAAGTATAAACAGTGCCCAAGGCTTTTGTACCTTTGCCATAAAAAGCATAATAATTGTTCCGGTTACAATCCCCAGTACAGTAGGATATATCAGGAAGAGAATCGGTATCACTCCCATCATCCCAACACCAAACATAAACACAAAATATATTACTGTGAATACTCCTATTGTCACCAAATCCTTTATTTTTAACTTATTATCTTTCATCTCTATCCCCTTAATAACTAAATTCTTCTGCTAAGTTAGTTTTTTCTATAAGATTTTTATATACCTTTGATTGTTCAAGAAGTTCCTTATGGCTTCCTTCTGTCTCAACCCTGCCGTCATCAATTACAACTATCTTGTCCACATTTTCTATGGACTTTAACCTATGAGAAATGATGATGACTGTCTTATCCTTTATCAGCTTATTTAGGCTATCCTGAATCTTTTTCTCGTTGTCCACATCAAGACTTGCAGAGATTTCATCTAGGATAAGAATAGGTGAATCCTTAAGAAATGCCCTTGCTATCGACAACCTCTGTCTTTCTCCACCTGAAAGCTCAGCTCCATTCTCACCTACTCTTGTGTTAAAGCCCTCTGGAAGCTTTTCTATAAAGTCCATACAGTTAGCAAGAGCTGCAGCCTCTTTTACCTCTTCATCAGTTGCACTTTCCCTGCCAAGCCTTATATTTTCAAGTATGCTGGTATTAAATAGCGTCACATCCTGGAATACTATGGATATCTTCTTAAACAAAGAATCCGTTGATATATTTTTAATATCTTTTCCGTCTATCAGTATGCTTCCTCCATCATAGTCATACAGCCTTGATACTACTCTCAAGACAGAGGTTTTACCTGAGCCGGACAAGCCTACAAGGGCAGTGACTTCACCCTGTTTTGCAGTAAAGCTCACATCTTTTAGCACCTTACTCACTTTGTCATAGGCAAATGATACATGGTTAAACTCTATGTCATATCTCGTAAGCTCCGTATCCTCACCCTCCTGAAGTACCGCACTCTTAATCTCCTTAATCCGCCTTACCGCAGGCTCGATATAGGACATTTCCGTCAAGCCCTCGACAGAGATATCAAAGAGCTCTTTACTTTGATTGCTCCTATAATGTAGCCTATAAGGTATAAAAGGCTAATCTCTCCATGTATTAGAAGCTGTACACCCACTGCTATTACGACAGCCACACTTATATACGATAATGAAGTTGATAGTCCTACGGCAATCATAGACAAAAGCTCTACCTTAAAATGTGCCCTCTCGCTCTCTTCCATTTTCTTATATAAGGTCTTTTTTACCTTGTCCGACTGGTTGAAGCTGCTTATTTCCTGCTGGAGTTCTATGGTCTCCTGAAAAAGCTCAGAATTCTCCCTAAGAACTCCAAAATATTTGCTGTACTCAGATACTTCCTTTTGCTTAGCTAAAGGTGTAATCAGGAAGCAAAGAAGAGTAGGTATCATGGCTGCAAGTCCCATTTTCCAGTTCCCAATAAGCATCATTAGCCCCATAAGCGGAAAGAAAATCCACATACCTACTACCTTAGGGATGGAGTGGCTCATAGCATGCTCTATTCTCTCCACATCAGACATTATTGTTTGTGAAAGGTCTGACAAATCGTGCTTTGAAAAATACGCAAGCGGCAGGTCAGCAAGGTTCTCTGCTATGCCCTTTCTTAAGTTAGCGGACTCCTTGTATGTCGCATTATAAAGACTTACATATTCTTTCGAGAGCAGGATATACATAAGCACCAAGGTAAGCACTCCCATAATAATGTATTGAATAGTGCTATATGCCTTTCCGATGACAAGTTGATTAAACAATGCCATTAAAATAAACATTGGAGCAATATTTATACAATATGTCAAAAAGCAGTATAAAGTCGACTTTGAAAGATTGGCTGCCCCCTGTTCAGATAAGGCATATCTTTTCTTATAATAGTTTTTCATTTGACACCCTCCAATCATTTGCAGTTTCATATAAGTTTACCAGCCTACTGTATAGTCCCTGTGCAGATAGTAACGAATCATTATCTCCTCTTTCCACAATCCTGCCATTCTCCAAAACGATGATTTCATCTACATTCCTGATGCTTGTCATCCTGTGGGCTATCATTATTACAGTCTTATCCTTCATCAGGTTCTTGAAGGCTTTTTGTAATTCGTACTCATTATCCGCATCTATTGCGGCACTAGCTTCATCCATTATGACAATAGGCGAATTTTTAAGAATTGCTCTGGCTATAGCTATCCTTTGTTTTTCTCCCCCTGAAAGATATACTCCCTTTGAGCCGATAATTGTATTCTCGCCATCCTTAAACTTAGCGATAATTTCATCACAGCCCGCAAGGCTTAGAGCCTTTAATACCTCTTCTCTTCCAGCCTTTTCATCAGCAAGTGCAACATTGTCATATATCGACTTCTTAAACAGCTTACTGTCTTGAAATACGAATGAAATGCTTCGTATAATAGCTTCTTTTGAGTATTCTTCAAGTCTGTGGCCGCCTATCTTAATAGCTCCCTTATCCACCTGTAAAATCCTGATAAAAGCTTTGCTATCGTAGACTTTCCTGAACCTGAGTGTCCCACCAGGGCATAGATTCTCTTTTCCTTAAGTGAAAATGATAAATCTTCCAGAACTTTATTATCCCCGTATGAAAAGCTTACATTTTCAAATTCAATATCATAGTTGTCAAAGTCAGTTCTATCTCCGTATGAGAGCTTGTCTTCCTGCATCTTTTTGTACAATTCTTCTAAGTGGTCAATGGCAAAGTTAGCATTATAAATATTCATGCTCGCCCACATTATTTTCATAAACGAAACCATGATTACGCCACTTATAAAAAATATCATAATAAGCTCAACCGCCATAAACTTCGGATTTTTTACCTCTGCAAGGAAGACGCTAAGCGGTATGCTTATAATTGCAATCAATCCTAGGAATATCAGCTGGTAGATAACATACGGTCTTTTACAAGAAATAGAATAATCAAGGGCATACCTTGAATAATCCGTAATAGCATCGTATAAAGCCTTAAAGGACTTTAACCTGGTACCAAATATTTTAACAACCTGCATACCTCTGATATACTCAACAGTTTCTGAACTGAGTCTGTCAAGGGCTTCCTGATACTTTTTAAGAAAATCTTTGTTTCCCATCATCATGCACATAATTAGTCCACAAACAACCGATAATACTACAATGAGAATCCCCACTCTAATGCTTATTAAAAATGACAAGACCAGTGTAAAAATCGGAACTAAGAAAGCTTGTGAATTGTCAGGCAGCATATGCGCCACTGCCATATGTGTCTTGGCTGCATTATCATCTATTGTTTTTCTGATATATCCTGAAGAATTCAGGTCAAAAAATCTAAAACTTGAGTCTGTAAGCCCGTCAATTCCTCGTTTTCTAAGGTTTGTCTCAAGGCGGAATGCCAGCTTATGTGATACAAGCCCGGATGTAAGATATAGGGCAGCACTTACACATAGAAAAACTACTATTTTAACCGAATACACTCCGGCATTCTCATAGTTATCATTTACGATAACTTCATTCAAAAACAAGTATATGTAGTAATATCCATATACCATTAAAAAGGCAGATACCGCCGAGATTAATATCGCCAGATAGCCAAGCAGCTTAACCTCCGGAACATACCGGAATAATTTTTATAAACTCCCATTACCATTCTCCTTTCCCTGTTCAAACAAATAAACCATCATGTCCTCCAAATACCTCCTGTTCTTCTTAAAGTTCTCCCTGGCCTCTAGGATATTAGAAGCCAGTATTAATGCGTTCATGTAATCAGTAATAAACTGAAATACACTTGGATTAAACAGCCATTTAGAATCATCCTCAAAGACTCCCTTAAAGCTCTCCATAGTCTCAGTCTGTAAATCAAGCATCATAGTCTTTAATTCCGGATTTCTTTTCCCGGCGATTAGGAACTCTACATAAAGAGGCATATAAGGGTTGTCATCAATTATCTTGTCTACAAGCTGTCTTGCCATAAACTGCATCTCCTCCCCTTCTTTACATTCGCTTAAATGCTCTTTGATGACATTGTTTCTGTACTCAATTCCAAACCTCATAATATCCTTAAATATCTCATTCACGCTCCCATAATAATGATATACACCTCCCTTAGATAAAGTAGTTCCGGCGATAATATCCTCCATAGTTGCCTTTTCCAGTCCCCTTTCGGAGATTACCTTAGCTGCTGAATTCATTATTTCTTTCTTTCTTTCAGCCGCAGTAAGCCTTTTTGTATCAGTCATATCGTCTACCTCCATTTATACCGACGCTACCGTCGGTAAACATATTATAAAACTATTAGTCTAGACTAACAATAGGCTTATTGAGAATATTTATCAATAAGCATTAAATAATCCACATTTACCTACCATGGCAGTTCATATAAGTGACATCTACATATCCGCCGCAGTGCGATCCCTCGGAGAGTTTTTTTATTTGATAAGGAATTTCGGATAAATTTCCTATCAAATAAAAAACACCCGGATTATTCACCCGAGTGTTATTTTAAGGAATTTGAACTAAGCAGGGCAGGAAATTTACAAATTTATCCCTCTATAGCCTTTTTACCTATATCTGTACGCATATATTTATTCTCAAATTCCACAAGTTCAGCAGCCTTATATGCCCTGTCCCTTGCTTCTTTTAGGTCTTTTCCTGTAGCTGTCACTCCAAAAACCCTGCCCCCTGCAGTAACAATCTTTCCATTTTCAAGCTTTGTACCTGCGTGATAGAGGTAGAGTCCGTCTTTACCAAAGCCTTCTTTGATAGTTACTTCTTTACCCTTTTCATAGTCTAGAGGATAGCCCTCAGATGCAAGCACTACACAGACTGCAGCATTATCATCAAAGACAAGCTCTGCTTTATCAAGCCTTCCCTCTGCACAGGCCTCCATTATATCAAGGATATCTGACTTCATCCTTGGAAGAACTACCTGTGTCTCAGGATCTCCGAATCTTGCATTGTATTCAAGCACCTTAACTCCACCCGGGGTAAGCATAAGACCTACAAAAAGCACTCCCTTAAAAGGCCTGCCCTCACTTTTCATAGCCGCCATTGTAGGCTCGTATATGTTTTTCACACAGAAGTCTTCAACTTCTTTGGTATAAAAAGGACTTGGAGAAATATTGCCCATTCCACCTGTATTTAAGCCCTCATCTCCGTCCTTTGCCCTCTTGTGATCCATGGCTGAAGTCATAGGCTTGATGGTCTCTCCGTCACAGAAGCAAAGTACGGATACCTCAGGTCCGGTCATAAAGTCTTCTATAACTAAGGTATTTCCCGCACTACCAAACTTTTTGTCTTCCATTATGGTCTTCACGCCCTCTATGGCTTCTTCTTTTGTTGTACATATAAGCACACCCTTACCAAGGGCTAGGCCGTCTGCCTTAAGGACTATAGGATAGTCAGCCTTTTCAAGGTATTCTATTGCTTTATCCGCAGAAGTAAATACCTCATAGCCTGCTGTAGGAATGTTGTATTTTTTCATCAAGTCCTTGGAAAATGCCTTAGAGCCTTCGATAATGGCCGCATTTGCATGAGGTCCGAAGGTCTTAAAGCCTGCCTTTTCAAATTCATCTACTGCTCCTGCCACGAGAGGATCATCAGGTCCTACTATGACAAAGTCTATGTTTTTTCCTTTGGCAAATTCGATTAGTTTAGGGAAATCCATCACTGAAATATCCACACACTCAGCCACTTCAGCTATGCCTGCATTGCCTGGCGCAGCGTAGATTTTATCTGCTCTCTTGCTTTCGGCTACCTTACAGGCTATGGCGTGTTCGCGTCCACCACTTCCGACTATTAGTACATTCATAATGACCTCCTTTTTATAGATTTCTATCAAAAGTTGCACAGAGAGGACACAACTATCTATGCGGCATTATATCCTCTCTGTTGTTCTATCCATGAACTCTAACAATAATTATATCTTACACTCTTACTGTCTTGCCATCTACGACCTTTACCTGTCCACTTGCTACAAGTTCAATGGCTTCTGGGAGTATCTTCCACTCAGCCTCTTCCATTACCCTTTTTTGCAAGGTTTCTGCTGTATCACCATCTTTTACTTCCACAGCCTTTTGAAGAATAATAGGTCCTGTATCTGTTCCCTCATCTACAAAATGCACTGTGGCCCCCGTTATCTTTACTCCGCGCGATAGGGCCTTTTCGTGTACCTTTAGCCCATAGCAGCCCGTTCCACAAAATGATGGAATAAGAGAGGGATGTACATTTATTATCCTGTTTCTAAACTTTTCTACCATTTCGCCTGGTATGATAACAAGGAAGCCTGCAAGCACAACCAAATCTATCTCTGCTTCAACAAGAGTCTGTATGAGGACTTTATTAAAAAGTTCCCTATTCTCAAACTCAGATGGAGATATACAGCTTGCTTTAATTCCTGCGTTTTTTGCCCTGGTAAGCGCATAAGCAGAATGATTGTTGCTTATAACAAGGGAAATCTCTGCATTTCTAATAAGCCCCGAAGCCTTGGCATCTATTATAGCTTGAAGATTGGTTCCTCCACCCGATACTAAAACCGCTGCTTTTTTCATAATTATACAAGGGTTACGCCCTTTTCTCCCTCTTTGATTTCACCAATTACAAAGGCCTTTTCGCCTGCCTTAGCTATGGCTGATATTGTCTTATCTACATCGTTTTTATCTACTACTACCATCATGCCGACACCCATATTGAAGGTATTGTACATAACCTGCTCATTTACATCACCTTCTTTTGCAATCATCTTAAATATAGCAGGCACCTCATAAGAATCCTTGTGAATTACAGCGTGGGTTCCATCTTTTAGCATACGGGGAACATTCTCATAGAAGCCGCCACCTGTAATGTGGCTGCAAGCCTTTATCTTAACTCCTGCCTCCTTCACTTCTTTTAAGGATTTGACATAGATTACGGTTGGTTCAAGAAGTGCCTCTCCAAGAGTCTTGCCAAGTTCATCGTAGTATGTACAAAGGCTTTCCTTTTCCATCTTAAATACGCTTCTAACAAGTGAAAAGCCGTTACTGTGGACTCCTGAGGAGGCGATTCCTATAATCACATCTCCCTCTTTTAGGTCCTTTCCGTCTATGAGGTCTTTTTTGTCACATACGCCTACGGCAAAGCCTGCAAGGTCATACTCATCCTCCGGCATAAGCCTGGGATGCTCTGCTGTTTCGCCTCCTACAAGGGCTGCGCCTGAGAGCTTACAGCCCTCAGCCACTCCCTTTACTATAGATGCTATTTTTTCAGGCTCATTTTTCCCACAGGCTATATAGTCAAGGAGAAAAATAGGCTCTCCTCCTGCGCAAACCACATCATTTACGCACATTGCTACGCAGTCAATACCGATGGTGTCATGTTTATCAAGCTCAAAGGCGAGCTTAATCTTAGTTCCTACTCCATCTGTGCCTGAGAGAAGAACAGGGTCTTCCATGTTTTTTATTGCCTTAAGTGAAAATGCTCCCGAAAATCCTCCGATTCCTCCCAGCACCTCACTCCTCATAGTCTCAGCCACATATTTTTTCATAAGCTCAACTGACTTGTAGCCCGCTTCTATATCTACTCCCGAAGTTTTGTAATCCATTCTATACTCTCTCTTTCTTAATTCATTTCTTCAAGATAAGTCTTGTAACCTACTTTTTCAATCTTGGTTTTCTTTGCAAGGACCTCATCTTTAAGTCCCTCAGCAAAGTCCTTTATCTTCTGCCTTACTTCAGGCTCTCTAACGGAAATGATTTTAGCTGCAAGTATAGCCGCATTCTTTGCTCCGTTGATGGCAACTGTAGCAACAGGTATACCTGCAGGCATCTGAACTATAGAATAAAGTGAGTCCACGCCGCCAAGGCTCTTGGTAAGGATAGGTACACCGATTACAGGAATAGGAGTAACAGCCGCTGCCATACCTGGAAGATGTGCAGCTCCGCCTGCTCCTGCTATGAGAACATCATATTTGCTTTCAGCACTCTTTGCATACTCGAAGAAAATGTCAGGCATTCTGTGAGCTGATATAACTGTAACATCGTACTCAATCCCGAATTTCTCCAAGGTCTCCATAGCCGCCTTCATTACAGAAAGGTCACTGTCACTTCCCATTACAATACCTACTTTACTCATAATTCCTCCTTAAATATATATGTTATTATTGATATACACATAAAAACTATCTACGATTACATCATTACTTATCTATTTTAATTACATCTAATTATTAGTACTTCCATCTCTTTTTAATCTTATAATTCCTATTATACAACTGATGATTGTGAGGATATCAAAGATAAATCCTACATAATTTTTTATGGAAAAATCATATACTCCCCATCCACAGGTTGTAATAAATATCAGAATCTTGATTCCTATAGCCCCACCCATTCCCAAAAAATAAGTGAATATAAAGAGATTTACTGCCGGAAGCCAGCCTGCTATACCACCATTATTAAATATCAGCGTCATTACTATTCCCGCACCCACAATAGCAGCCTTGGTATACTTATTAAGCTTTCCTCTGAGATAAACCTCATTTTTAATAATCTGAATTGTGTTGATTATAATTCCTGAAAATGCGTTAAGAAGTACTCCCATTCCTATGATGAATAAAAGCTGTACATCCTGAGTCCTAAGCATTTTCTTCTCTTTTTTGATATAACCTGTTATTACCATCAATGTGTAGCCTATTAAGCTTAACACCTGTGCTGTCATCCATTTTGTACCACCCATTGACTGTATCCAGCCACCAATTCCCTGCAAATTCATTTTCCCTCCTCATTCTTAAGTGTATCTTATATATAACCTCTTACTGTTTAGCACGAGTTTATAATCTATCTTCATTATATCAATACTACCTCTTCTACGCAACTAAATAAAGCAAGTTACTCATTGAAAAAAATACTTATTTGTATTATTATTACTAATACTAATAAACTTAATTGTACAAGTTGGAGGGCAGCAATGATTAAAGATTTAACAAAAGGAAGTCCTATTAAAGCCATATTAGGCTTTGCGGTACCTATGCTTTTTGGAAATATCTTTCAACAGATGTATAATATGGCTGACTCCATAATCGTAGGTAAATATGTAGGTGTAAAGGCACTTGCAGCCGTTGGTGGTACGGGTGCCATCAATTTCCTTGTACTTGGCTTCATTATCGGCGTAAGCAGCGGCTTTATGATACCTGTGTCACAGGCCTTTGGTGCAAAAGACTTTGACAGACTTAGGAGGCTTGTTACCAATGCTGCCTGGCTCTCCCTTATAGTCGGCTCTTTGATGACAGTACTTACGGTAAGCTAACAAGGACTATGTTAAGGGTAATGAATACTCCTGATGACATCTTTCAGGGTTCTTATGAGTACATAGGCACTATTTTTGCAGGAATCCTTGGGATTATGTTTTATAACCTGCTTTCAGGTATAATGAGGGCCTTAGGTGATTCTAAGACTCCTCTGTATTTTTTGATTTTCTCATCCTTTGTAAATATTGCACTGGATCTTCTGTTTGTAATTGTCTTTAAAATGGGAGTATTCGGGGCTGCCTTTGCTACCGACATATCTCAGTTTATCTCATGTGTACTATGCTTTTTATTTATAAAGAAGAAGTATACTATACTAAAAATGAATAAAGGCGACTGGGCATTTAATACAAAGCTGTCAAACAAGCTGCTGCTAATGGGGCTGCCTATGGGACTTCAGTACTCCATAACTGCAATAGGCTCAACTGTAATACAGACAGCTGTAAATGGTCTTGGCTCAGTATATGTAGCTGCAATTACAGCCGGAAACAAGGTATCTCTTCTCTTTACACAGCCTTATGACACTATAGGAACTGCTATGGCAACCTTCTGCGGACAAAACCTTGGTGCAAGAAAGCTTGACCGCATACATAAGGGTATGAAGCAGGGAATAATCGCTATGGGAGTGTATACTGTATTTGCATTCTTTGCTATCGTCTTTGCCGGAAGATATATAGCACTTCTCTTTGTAAATGCCGACCAGGTTGAGCTCCTTGGCTATGTAGAGAAGTTTCTCTTTGCAAATGCCGCATTTTACTTCCCTCTTGGGCTTCTTATGGTTCTCAGATATGCCATACAGGGACTTGGATACAGCCTATTTGCTATGCTCGCAGGCATAATGGAAATGATAGCAAGATGTGCCGTAGCCTTCATAGGTATTGTCTGGTTTGGGGTAGATGCAATCTATTATTCCAACCCTACTGCTTGGATAGCGGCAAATCTCTTCCTCATCCCTGCATTTATAATTGTAATGAAAAAAATAGAAAATAATTTTAAGATGGATGGAACGGTCAATGGATAAGCAGTCACAGGGTTCAAACTCGATACTTACAGGCTCAATAAGCAGGAATATACTTATGTTCTTCTTTCCCATCCTGCTTGGCTCATTTTTACAGCAGCTTTACAGCATAACAGACGCTGTCATCGTAGGAAGATATGTAAATAAAGAGGCACTTGCAGCAATAGGTGCAACTGCCTACATAATAAATATATCGATTGGCTTCTTTGTCGGTCTTTCTGCAGGTGCTGCTGTTATAATTTCTCAGTTTACGGCGCTAATAAAGGTAAGGAATTAAGCGATTCCGTTCACACTTCTATTGCGCTTTCCCTTGTAAGCGGCGTAATAATAATGATAGTAGGAATAATATTTTCTCCTATGATACTGAGGATTATGAATACCCCTTCTGATATAATAGAGCTTTCAAAAATCTATCTAAGGGTGTATTTTTTAGGTTCTATTCCTGTACTTGTATACAACATGGGCTCAAGTATACTAAGAGCGGTGGGCGATTCAAGAAGCCCCCTCTATGTACTCATAGTCTGTACAGTAGTAAATGTCGCCCTAGATATTGTATTTGTAGCCGTATTTAACATGGGAATCTTCGGTGCCGCTCTTGCCACCCTTCTCGCCCAGGTTGTAAGTGCTGCTGTAGTAATTATTATGCTAATGAGGGCTGAATTCAATTACAAGTTAGACTTAAAAAAAATTACCTTTCACAAAAAAGAACTGTCCGCAATGCTTAAAATAGGCCTTCCTACAGGATTTCAGTCGGTAATGTACTCTCTTTCAAATATGATAGTTCAGTCATCTGTGAACAGTTTTGGAACTGATACTGTTGCTGCTTGGACGGTATTTACAACAAATGATAATTTCTACTGGATGGTAATAGGTGCTTTTGGAGTATCGGTTACTACCTTTGTAGGCCAAAATTTTGGAGCAGGGAATTTTGACCGTATCAGAAAAAGCGTTAGAATCACCTATATTTTCACTGCTGTTTCTTCCGTTCTTTTAAGCCTTACCCTATTCATTGGCTGCGAACACATATTACATTTTTTTACTAAAGAGCAGGCGGTAATAGATTCAGGTATATATATGTTTAGGCATTACTGCCAGTACTATATTTTCTTTGTTGGAATAGAGGTGTTGTCAGGAGCCATAAGGGCTACTGGAGATTCATTCATTCCTACTTTAATTACAGCAACAGGAATCTGCGGTCTGAGGGTTCTTTGGATGTTCTTTGTTGTTCCTGCCAATCCTCACATAGGAACAGTACTTACCGTTTATCCTGTTACCTGGTTTTTAACTTCCTTTGTATTTACCATATACTATCTGCATGGCGGATGGCTTAGAAGACGCAGAAAGGTCATGGGCTTATAGCCTTTCTTAATCTGTAAGCCTATATGTAAAGTTCTCTCTTGCAAATGCAAAATAATGAATCTGTTACTACTGCAACACTTGACAAGCTTTGTCAGATTCCTGACTGTAAAATTGATGACATCATTACTTACTTGCCTGACAGCAAAAAACTATAGTTAAAGAAAAACTGCCATAACCAAAACCATCAGTACATAATCCCAAATCATTTATAATTATGTATTCTACTATCGGTTTCAGGCTATGGCAATTACTTTATTCTCTTTTACAAGTATTTAATAAAGCCTTGGTACTACTCACATAATGGTCTTTGATTTCTACCAATATTAGTGGTGGAAAAGTCTCATTCCGGTAAAGCAAAGAACCATATCGTACTTGTTGCACACTTCTATTACGCTGTCATCTCTTACTGAGCCGCCAGGTTCGGCAATATACTTAACACCGCTCTTATGAGCCCTCTCAATATTATCTCCAAATGGGAAGAATGCATCAGATGCAAGGGCTACATTTTCATTTTTATTAAGCCACTCCCTCTTTTCCTCCCTTGTAAATACAGGAGGCTTTACTTCAAAGAAATTCTCCCATACACCGTCTCTTAAGAGGTCTTCGCTCTCATCCCCTACATAAAGGTCAATGGCGTTATCCACATCCGCCCTGCCAAGTCCTTCACGAAACTTAAGATTAAGAGTCTGTGGTGCCTGTCTAAGCCACCATACATCAGCCTTACTTCCTGCAAGCCTGGTACAGTGAATACGGCTCTGCTGCCCTGCTCCTATACCTATAGCCTGTCCGTCCTTTGCATAGCATACGGAGTTTGACTGGGTGTATTTAAGTGTAATCATAGCAACAATGAGATCATCGAGAGCTTCTTTAGGAAGATTTTTATTCTCACTTACTATGTTCTTAAAAAGTTCAGCATCTATCTTAAACTCATTCCTACCCTGCTCAAATGCTATCCCAAAAACCTGCTTTCTCTATAGGTTCAGGCTTGTAGTTTTCATCTATTTCTATAATATTATAATTTCCTTTTTTCTTCTGCTTTAGTATCTCAAGGGCTTCTGCTGTATATCCCGGTGCTATGATACCGTCTGAAACTTCTTTTTTGATTATCATTGCGGTATCAGCATCACACACATCAGAAAGAGCTATAAAGTCACCGAAAGAAGACATTCTGTCAGCTCCCCTTGCCCTTGCATACGCACAGGCTAAGAGGCTCATCTCACCCATATCTTCTACTCTGTAAACCTTTTTCAAATCCTCAGTAAGAGGCTTTCCTATTGCAGCTCCTGCAGGAGATACATGCTTAAAGCTGGTTGCCGCAGGAAGTCCTGTAGCTTTCTTAAGTTCCATTACGAGCTGGATTCCGTTAAATGCATCTAAGAAGTTGATATATCCCGGTTTTCCACAAAGTACCTTAACAGGAAGCTCTGCTCCATTTTCCATAAATATTCTGCTTGGTTTCTGATTAGGATTACAGCCGTACTTTAGCTCCATTTCATTCATAATGCACTCTCCTTATAATTTTCACCTATATCTATCTGCTTAATATTTAGCATCATCTACATACCGATTACAGCTAAAATATCTATCAAATTACCCGCTTGATTATGTAAGATTTTTTCTTTGTACTTATACTAATTAGCCTGATTCTTATTTACTATTCTAGTCTCATATTCTCCAGTTTCTATGTCTATAAACCTTGTAAACAATGACACTTTATTATCTTCATTTAGGCTCTTCCAAATACTCTCAGTAAATTCATCTATACTTCCACAAAGACTTACCTTAGCAGGCTCACCTTCAAAGCTTGGAAGAGGCTCTATGTCTTCTTTGTAGGTGTGAATAAATCTACCTTCACCCGCAGGAAGATTGCTATAATCATAAAAATATCTGTTGCAACAGTCAGGATTGCCGTCATCACTCTTAAGTATACTCATCCTTAAGTGAAGTGACTTTTCGCTGACATCTACAAGGGCAGATATTCTAGGTGTGTAGTTAGGTGCATCAGGCTCAAATTCCCTGCTCATAAGAGCTGAGTTAAAGCATTTACCTGCTGTCATATAATTATAAACCATCCGTCTGGTCTCCATTTGTAATTATGGTCTTCTTTTCACCATCTTTGACAGGTGAATATGCTATGGAGACGGATCCGAAAGCTTGGTTTACCGAAGGCTCTGTCCTTGGTTCCTCACCTCTTCTACAAATATCCTATTCAAGCTTACTCTTCCCATAATAAAGTACAGTCATTGCCTTTATGTCCCATTTACCTACTACTATTCCTCTTCCGGGATAAGTTTTAGCCGATAATACTTCACCAATTGAAACCATGTCATCCTCCGTTTATTCATGTCAAAGCCTTGTCAATAGTTGCTTAGAGTTTTATAATAAGTTCTACTTAAGAATATCATAGTTTTGTATTAGTTTTCAATATGAATGCTTCTTTTATATATTTCTTATAAAACAAAACTCATTTTTTTATGGTTTGACAATTAATGAATTATTTTATAATCATTCTTAGCTAACAGTTTGTAGAATTGTTAAGAAACGAACCCCAAGAGTCGTTAGACATCTTAGGGTTCTTTCTTTATAGTACTTACATCAAATAAATAAAAATAACAATAAAACTAGTGGAGGAATTATGCAGATAACTGGAAAAAATTAACTTACAAAGATAGATGGTTGTAAAACGATCATCTCTACATCGACTGCACTAAAATGAACTTGAAAATCCTGCTGAAGTGTCTATAAACTCCTCAGACAGGCATATGAATCGGCAGTGACGGCATCATCCTATCTGCCCTTCTACTGTGGCTGATTTTAGGATGAGGATATTTTAACGCAGATGGCTCAGAGGTTGAATGTGTGGTAACGGCATCCGTGGCAGGGAAATATGTATATGACTTTACCACAAAAACGAGGAAGTCCGCATAGAAACCGGGAGTCCGCACTAAGGGAAGAAGAGGCAGCAGGAATCATTCCTGAAACCGTATTACAAAATATTGAAACTAAAGATAAAGAGGTAAGGTTGTCGCTGCAATCAGTAGATATGGGAAGACCAACTCACTCTGCAGCGAAATCCTGTCATATCTGATAAGGATAAGTTTATAAATGAGGCTGTAAATGTAGACGGCAAAGACTGGTACCTCACCTGCATTTCAATGGGCAATCCTCACGCAGTCACCTTTGTAGATGACACAAGAGCCTTGATTTACCTGTTATAGGCCCAAAGTTTGAATTTAACAAGATATTTCCAAATCGTACCAACACCGAATTTATAAAGGTAATAAGCAGGAATGAAATTGAAATGCGTGTCTGGGAGCGTGGTTCGGGTGAAACCCTTGCCTGTGGTACCGGTGCCTGTGCCTCGGCCTACGCTGCTATGTTGAATGGTCTTGCTGATGATGAGGTGAGGGTTCATCTCCTTGGAGGAGATTTGATTATCAAATACGATAGAAACACTGACCACATTTTTATGACAGGCCCTTGTGAAACTGTCTTTAGTGGCAGCATTACAATCTAGATAAGGAGTATTTATGCAAGTTACCGTAAATGACATATTAAAGGCCGCTAACGGAAAACTGTTAAACGGGAATGGCGACACCGAAATAAACGGCTTCTTTACAAATTCCAGGGAAACCCACAGCCTTCCCTTTAAGAATGCACTTTTTGTGCCTATAATCGGAGAAAGGGTAGACGCCCATAGATTCATCCCTCAGGTGGTAAAGGATGGTGCTAAGGCTTTCTTTATAAAAAAGGGGCACGAACTCCCTGCTGATATCGGAGATACAGCAGCCATCGAGGTAGACGATACTGAAGCCGCCCTCCTTGATACAGGCCGTTGGTTTCGTGAGAAATTTAACATTCCTTTCATTGGGATAACCGGAAGTGTCGGTAAGACCACCACAAAGGAAATGGTGGCAGCTGCCCTCTCCTCGATTAATGTCCACAAAACTAAGGGAAATGCCAACTCTACCATAGGACTTCCCCTAACCTTGTTTGGTCTTGAACCTTGCAATGAGGCCGCCATTATAGAAATGGGCATAAGTGAATTCCACGAGATGGAAAAGCTTGCAGATGCAGGCAGGCCAACCCATGCAATATTTACCAATGTAGGCACTGCCCATATCGGCAATCTAGGCTCAAAGGAAAATATCCTAAAAGAAAAGCTCCACATTACAGATTGTTTTACTGAGGATAGTGTGCTTTTTGTAAATGCAGATGATGAACTCCTTTCTAAGGTGGTACCTGAAAATAGCGAATTCAGGCCTGCCAAGGTCAAGCATGTTGTAACCTATGGCATAAGTAAAGAGGCTGATTTCCGTGCTTCTTCCATTACTATATCCGACAGTGGCACTGATTTTGTGGCAAATTATAAGGATGAAGACGGCAATCCTCTCACTGAGCAGATTCATCTAAAAACTCTGGGACTTCATAATGTAAGAAATGCACTGGCTGCAACTGCTGTGGCACTAAAGCTTGGTATCTCTCCTTCAGTGTCAAAGCTTGGACTTGCCGCGTATGAACCACTTTCAGGCAGAGGAAACATTATCAAGACAAACGGCATTACCATAATTGATGATACCTATAATGCAAGCCCTGACTCTATGAAGGCTTCTGTTCAGATTATCGGGGAAATGCGTGGCGGCAAAGAGCCTATACACAGGAGGTTTGTAGTATTTGCCGATGTACTTGAGCTTGGTGAATACGCTGAGAGTGAACATTACAAAGTCGGCGAATATATAAAAACCTACAACGAAGAAAACCCTGAAGGTAGAATTGATTACCTGATAACAGTTGGCAAAGACAGTGAGCAGATAGACTTGCTCTAAACTCTGAAAGCCTTGATACCAATCCTGTCACAAAGCATTTTTCTACCAATGTAGAAGCCTCTAATTATCTTAAATCCCTCTTAACAAAAGGGGATGCTATCGTAGTTAAAGGTTCAAGAGGTATGCAGACAGAGGAAATAATAGATTCCTTATTAAATGATAATTAACTATAGAGCATGATAGTAATTGCTTTTACTTTAATATAGGGGTATACTTATTTATGTATTTTATATGCATAAAGTTATTTCATACCATTTAATATTTTATAATCACAGGAGGGTTTTATGAGGATTTTTGTTACTAAAAACTATGAGGAAATGAGTAGAAAGGCTGCAAACATAATAGCTGCTCAGGTTGTAATGAAGCCTGATTCAGTGCTTGGTCTTGCTACAGGTTCATCACCAATTGGGGCTTATAAGTTACTTGTAGAAGGCTATAAGAAGGGTGATTTAGATTTTTCTGAAATCACTTCAATCAACCTCGATGAGTATGTGGGGCTTTCTGCTGACCACAATCAGAGTTATGCTTATTTTATGAGGGATAACCTTTTTAACCATGTAAATATAAATATGGAAAATGTCTTCCTTCCAAATGGCATGGAGGCTGATGAAGCTAAGGAATGTGCAAGATATGATGAGGTTATTAGAAGCCGCGGCCCTATTGATTTACAGCTCCTTGGACTTGGCGAAAACGGACATATCGGTTTCAACGAGCCTGATACCTCATTTGCAAAGGTTACTCATAAGGTAAGCCTTACAGAGAGTACAATAAATGCTAATTCAAGGCTTTTTAATTCCATCGATGAGGTGCCTAAATTTGCTTATTCTATGGGTGTAGGAAGCATATTCACTGCTAAGCACATTTTACTTATTGCTTCCGGCGAAAAGAAAGCAGATGCACTCTGCAAGGCTCTTTACGGACCTGTTACTCCTGAGGTTCCTGCTTCTGCCCTTCAATTCCACAGTAATGTAACTATAGTTGCTGATGAGGCTGCTTATGCTCTTATTGCTAAGATGAAGTAAATCATGGCAGATAATTATAAAAAATTATAAATAATCGAAATAATACTGTTTTCAGCCTCTACGGAAGCCGGATGAAAGAGATTAACTTTCACAATAAAACACTTAAATTGAAGGATTGTATTGAGCCGGATGAAGATTTTAGGCAGTAAATTTATAGGAGATTATCATGATAATTAAGAACGGTTTAGTATATAACGAAAATGGAGATTTTGAAAAAAGAGACATCTATGTAGAAGGTGAGTTCATTACCGATAAGGCACCTGAGGACTGCGAAGTCATTGATGCCGAGGGGCTTTATGTAATACCGGGACTTGTGGATGTACATACGCACGGTGCAGTAGGACATGACTTCTGCGATGCTGACCTTGACGGGCTCTACAAGATAGCTGAGTTTGAGAAAAGTAAAGGTGTGACAGCCTTTTGCCCTACCTCAATGACTCTTTCAGAGGAACTCCTTACAGGCATCTTTGCCAAAATCAAAGATTTTAAGCCTGAGAAAAATCACGCAAGGGTGCTTGGAATCAATATGGAGGGACCTTTCATCTCTCCTAAAAAGATGGGTGCTCAGAACCCTAAATATATAATGAATTCTGATGTCGAAGTCTTTAGAAGGCTGAATGAGTAAGCGGCGGCAATATCCGCCTTGTAACCCTTGCTCCTGAGACTGAGGGTGCTAACCTCTTTATTAAAGAGCTTGCAAATGAAGTTTCCATTTCTGTAGGACATTCTGATGCCAACTATGAGCAGGCTGATACCGCATTTAAGAACGGAGCCAACCATGTAACCCATCTCTTTAACGCAATGCCTGCCTTCAACCACAGAGAGCCTGGAATAGTAGGGGCAGCCTTTGAAAATACCGAAGTTATGGCTGAGCTCATCTGTGATAAGGTACATATCCATCCTTGTATGATAAGAAGCACCTTCCGTCTTTTTGGCGAGGATAGAATCATCCTTATAAGTGATTCAATGGAGGCTACAGGTATGGAAGACGGCACCTATTCTCTTGGAGGACAGAAGGTTAATAAAAACGGAAACAAGGCAACCCTTGATAATGGTACTATTGCAGGCTCCTGCACAGACCTTTTTACCTGCTTTAAGAATGTCGTTGAAATAGGCATTTCTCTTAAGTCGGCAGTCAAGATGGCTTCCACCAACCCTGCAAAAAGTATAGGGCTTGGTGACAAGGCAGGTGTAATAAAGCCGGGTGCTTATGCGGATTTATTGTTGCTTGATAAAGACTTGAATATAGTAAAAATATTGTAGTTTTATAAATATGTTGCCAGGTGTTTCACCTTATATTAAGGCAGTTTCTCTGATAAATATTTCTGTCAGAGGAGCTGTCTTTTTTTTCTGAAATCACATAGCTTATAACCCTTCTTCACAGTTTACTCAAAGCCTACTACTATATATTTATAAAACTATAAGGAGGTTCACTATGACAAAAAGAAATCCAAATGGATATGGTTCAATCACCAAGCTAAAGGGCAACAGACTCCGTCCTTTTATGATAAGGGTAACTGTCTATGATGCCAATGGCTGTGGCAGGCAAAAAGCAATCGGATATGCAGATAGTATGAAAAATGCGGCAATACTGCTTGCAGGATATAATAACCATCCCTTCAGCATTAACCGTGAACACATAACATTTAATGAACTTTATGTAAAATGGCTTGAATTAAAATCCGGTTCTCTAGGAAAATCTAACCTAAAACTTATGAAAACCGCCTTTAATTGGTGTTCTCCCTGTTATGGGCTTAAATACTATACTATAAAAGCCTATCATATGCAGCGCTGTATAGACAACTGTCCTCTCTCAAGGTCTACAAAGGCTTCCATTCACAATCTTTTCAGTCATTTAGATAAGTTTGCATATGAAATAGATCTCATAGACAAGATGTATAGCCAGCTGCTTATTATAAACTCTGAAGCCACAGAAAGTACTCGTTCCCCTTTTACAAAGGAACAAATTAATACTCTGTGGGCATATAAAGATGAACCCGGCGTGGATTCTGTACTCGTATTTATCTATACCGGCCTCAGGCTGAATGAATTGCTTTCACTAAGATCCGAACAGATAAATATTGCCGAAAAATACATCCAAGGCGGTCTAAAGACAAGTGCCGGTAAGAACAGAATTATACCTATTCATCCTAAAATTCTGCCATTCATTAGAAAATGGCTCTCCGGTAAAACAGAATATCTACTTACCACAAGCAAGGGAACCCGTTATTCCCCCACTCATTATTATAGAAGTTGGAACCGTATTATGAAAATGATAGGAACAGACAAAACTCCACATGAGGCCAGACATACCTTTGAAACTCTGCTTGATAATGCCGGCGGCAATAGAAAATGCATAGATTTACTTATGGGACATAGTTCAAGAGATATAGGAAACAGAGTATACAATCACAAAACAATAGAACAACTTTGGGAAACAATATTATTATTAAATGATATTGATGTCAAACATATTTGATATCTCATAATAGTAATAATTATATATAATATAATTCCAACCGATATATTAATTACTTATAACAATTGAATATTAATTTGTATTATACAAATTATTGCCTACCACTTATAATAAACCTAGTTTTACAGATAGATTATGAATATGAGTTGGAGGACAATATGAAAACATCAGTAATCGGATTCCCTAGAATAGGTACTTTACGCGAATTAAAGTTCGCTAGCGAAAAATATTTTAAGAAAGAAATCACAGCAGACGAGCTCTTAGCCAAAGGTAAGGAGCTTAGAGAAATTCACTGGAATACTCAGAAAGAGGCAGGAATTGACTTTATCTCAAGTAATGATTTTTCATTCTACGATATCTTGCTTGATACCGCAGTATTATTTGGCATAGTTCCTAAGCGTTATAAGGAGCTTAACCTATCTGAGCTTGATACCTATTTTGCTATGGCTCGTGGTTATCAGGAAGAGTCAGGAGATGTAAAGGCTCTTGCAATGAGAAAATGGTTTAATACTAACTATCACTACATTGTGCCTGAGGTTGAGGATGATACAGAAATAGGGCTTTCAGGCAACAAACCATTTGAGCATTATAACGAGGCGAAGGCTCTTCAAGTAGAGACTAAGTCCATAGTAATCGGTGCTTATACCTTGCTTAAATTATGCCGTTTTACAGGTAATAAGTCTTCAAATGATTTTGTAGACGCTTTATCAGTGCATATCAGAGCTACCTTAAGAAGGCTGAAGAAGCTGGAATAAGCTGGATACAGTTTGATGAGCCTGCTCTTGTAAGAGATACAGATAGTGAAGATATCGCATTATTTAATAAGATTTATTCAGCCCTTCTTTCTTCAAAGAACAATGTTAAGGTATTAGCTCAGACATATTTTGGTGATGTAAGAGACATTTACAGCGACTTAATTAAGCTTCCATTTGACGGAATCGGTCTTGATTTCGTAGAGGAAAAAAAGACTTTCGCTCTTGTTGAAAAATATGGTTTCCCACAGGATAAGCTTTTATTTGCAGGACTTGTAAACGGAAAGAATATCTGGAGAAATAACTACGAGAAGACCTTGCAGAGCCTTGCTAAATTACAGGAAAAGGGCATAAACTGCGTTTTATCTACCTCCTGTTCACTCTTACATGTTCCTTATACAACAAAGCACGAGACCAAGTTATCAGCAAACTACCTTTCATACTTTGCATTTGCAGAGGAGAAGCTTTACGAACTTGCTGACCTTAAGGCACTTTCAGGCAATGCAGATTACAAAAACGAGGCTTCATATCAGGCAAATGCTAAGCTTTTTGCAGGAGAGAGAGACTGCTATAGTGAAGAGGTTCACAAAAGACTGTCTCAGGTTACAGACAGTGATTATACAAGAAGCCCTGAGCGTAAGACTCGTCAGGCATTACAGAAAAAGGAGTTTGGCCTTCCTGAATTCCCAACAACTACCATCGGTTCTTTCCCACAGACCAGAGAGGTAAAGGCAAACCGTTCAGCTTTTAGAAAAGGCGAAATTACAGAGGCTGAATACAAAGAGTTTAACAAAAAGCAGATTGCTGACTGTGTAAAATTCCAGGAAGACATCGATATCGATGTTCTTGTTCACGGAGAATTTGAGCGTAACGACATGGTTGAGTACTTCGGTGAGGCTCTTGGTGGCTTCCTCTTCACAGAGAAGGCTTGGGTACAGTCTTATGGTACAAGATGTGTTAAGCCGCCTGTAATCTGGGGCGATGTATACAGAAAGAAAGCTATCACGGTAGAATGGTCTGTATATGCTCAGTCGCTTACAAAGAGAATCATGAAGGGAATGCTTACAGGACCTGTTACCATACTTAACTGGTCATTCCCAAGAGAAGATATATCAATCAAGGAGTCCATTTCTCAGATAGCACTTGCAATCAGAGATGAGGTTCTTGACTTGGAGAAGAACGGAATCAAGATTATTCAGATTGACGAGGCAGCTCTTAGAGAGAGAAGCTTCCACTTAGAAAATCTGACTGGCAGAAGGAATATCTTGACTTTGCCATCCCTGCCTTCCGTCTCACACACAGCGGTGTAAGACCTGAAACTCAGATTCATACACATATGTGCTATAGCGAGTTCACAGACATTATCCCTGCTATTGACAATATGGATGCGGATGTTATCACCTTCGAGGCTTCCCGCTCAGACTTGCAGATACTTACATCATTAAAAGAACATAACTTTGAAACAGAGGTAGGTCCTGGTGTATATGATATTCACTCACCTAGAGTACCTTCTGTAGAGGAAATTGTTGCCACCCTTCATACTATGCTTTCTAAGATTGACAGAGATAAGCTCTGGGTAAATCCTGACTGCGGATTAAAGACCAGAGGAATTCCTGAGACAGAAGCAAGCCTTAAGAACATGGTGGCCGCAGCAAAAATAATTAGGAATGAGGCATAATTTATGAAAGTTTCCCAAGTTTACAAAGATAAAAAAGATAAAAAGGTTCTATCCTTTGAGATTTTCCCTCCTAAAAAGGATAGCGAGCTAAGTAACATAGATGAGACTCTGGCTGTTCTTTGTGAACTTGAGCCTGATTATATAAGTGTAACCTTTGGTGCCGGTGGCAGTTCTAACTGCAACCGCACCATAGAATTAGCCAAGAAGATAAAGCAGGAGTACCATGTAGAACCTGTTGTTCACCTTACCTCCCTTCACTACAACAAGGCTGAGATTGATGAATTTGCAAAGGTTCTTAAGGACGCAGGAGTAGAAAATGTACTTGCACTCAGAGGAGATAAAAATCCTAACTTCCCTGAAAAAAATGATTTTTCACACGCCTCCGACCTCATCGCTTATATGAAGGGAAAATGGGATTTCTGTTTCTTAGGTGCCTGCTATCCTGAGTGTCATCCTGAATCAGGCGGTGTGATTAATGAAATAAGACACTTAAAGACAAAGGTGAATGCCGGAGCAGAAGTGCTTTTATCCCAGTTGTTCTTTGACAACGATATCTTCCTACGCTTTCAGGAAAACTGCAGGGTTGCAGATATCAATGTCCCTGTAATACCTGGTATAATGCCTGTAATCAATGCCGCTCAGATAAAGAGAATGATAACGATGTGCGGTGTTGCCTTCCCTTCCCGCTTTGAGAAAATCATTCACAGATATGAAGATAACAAAGAAGCACTCTTTGACGCAGGAATGTCCTATGCACTGAGCCAAATCATCGACCTCCTTGTAAGCGATATAGAAGGTATTCACCTCTATACAATGAATAACCCACATGTGGCCAGAAGGATATGCGAAGGTATAAGGAATATCATATAAAATACAAGGAATAAAACGATAAAAAGCCGTTACAAGCTTGCTTGTAAACGGCTTTTTGTCGTTTTATTCCGCCAAAAATATGAGGCGTAGCCCATTTTACGCAGTAAAATGCGCGGATTACGAATATTTTTGTAAGGATTGCGGGAGGCGCAGCCGTAGCAATCCTGTGTATTTTATAATTTTCTCCGCCAAAAATATGAGGCGTAGCCATTTTACTCCATCTCATCCACCACACTGTTCTCAAACTGTCTGGTAAATAGTCCAAAGTAATAGCCCTTCTGTCTCATAAGATCCTTATGTCTTCCCTGCTCTATAATCTTACCATCCTTTACCACAAGGATGACATCTGCATTTACTATGGTTGAGAGTCTGTGTGCAATTACAAAAGAGGTCCTGCCTGTGATTACCTTTTCGATGGCATCCTGAATTATCTTCTCCGTAACTGTGTCAATTGAAGAGGTTGCCTCATCAAGCACCAGAATCTTCGGCTTTGCAATTATCGCCCTTGCAAATGATATGAGCTGTTTCTCGCCTGTAGAAAGCAGATCACCGCCCTCTCCTACCTCACTGTCAAGCCCCTTTTCCATCTTCTCTACTACAGCTGTAGCAGAAACTAATTCAAGGGCAGCCATTATCTCTTCATCTGTAGCGTCAGGCTTGCCATACTTTAAGTTATCCCTTATAGTTCCAGAGAAAAGATGGGGTGACTGAAGTACATAGCCGATATTTGAGTGAAGCCACTGTCCTGAACGCTCCTTTGCATCCCTTCCATCTATAAGCACCTGCCCCTTTGTAGGCTCGAAGAAGCGGCATACCAGATTCACAAGTGTAGATTTACCTGCCCCTGTCTCTCCTACTATGGCTACATTGGTTCCCTGAGGTACTTTTAGGTTGAAGTGCTCAAGCACATACTCATCTCCGTCGGGATACTTAAAAGTCACATCCTTAAATTCTATATCGCCATGCAGCTCTTCCCAGTTTTCCTTTTTAGGATTAAATATATCTCCGTACTTCTCTACAACCTCCCTGCTGTCTGCCACATCTGACTCTGTTGCCATAAGCCCAGTAAATCTCTCAATATTTACAGAAGATGCAATTAGGTCTGCAAAGGTAAGGGTAATGTTTCTAATCGGCTCTATTATCCCCTGTACATATGACATAAATACAGAGAGGGTACCAATAAGCATAACTCCCTCAATGGTTAGCACACTTGCCTGCATAAGCACGATGGCAATTATAAGCGAGCCTACAAGAGAAACAAGAGAAGTAGAAAGTGCTGAAAAATGAGCCGCTCTTACGGATTTCCTCTTCATATTAAGAGAATCCCTGTTAAAATTCTCCTTCATTCTCTCCTCTGCAACGAGGGTCTTTATCTCCTTTGCGCCGGTTATTCCCTCATTGAAATTGCCCGTAATTGTAGAGTTTATCTCCCTCACTTCCCTGTTAAGATGGATGATATTCTTTTGAAATACAGCTACTATTATAGCTGTAACAGGCACAATGACCGCTATCAAAAGGGCAAGCTTAGCATTTAAGCTAAACATTACCGCAAAAGCACCTACTACATAGGTCGTCGACCACAATAGGTCAAAGAAATACCAGGCAGCAATCGAGCCTATTCTTGCTGTATCACTCATTACCCTTGCATGTATATAGCCTACATTGTTCTGGTTAAAGTACGAAAACGAAAGGGTTTGCAAGTGATTAAAGCTTGAATTTCTGAGGTCTCTAGCAACACTTATTTCTATGTTTGAAGCAACATAGGCCGAAACAAAATCCATTGATATCTGTATGGCTATGGCAATCAGGTACAGAACTATGAATCTTCCAAGGCCGTTTAGTTCTTTCTTTCCTATGAAATTATTTATTGCAAACTGATTAAATAGAGGGAAAATTATTTCACCAAGAGTTGCAATAGCCCCAGTCACAAACATTATTAACATGTCTTTTTTATATGCCCTGAAATACGGCCAAAGCTTTGGTATACCAAACCAGGGCAGAAATTTTATCGTCGTTTTATCCTGCATACATCCTCCTACTCTTCATAGTTAAGGGCTACAGACTGTATATCGTAGATTTTTCTGTAAATACCGGTATTCTTAATAAGCTCGTCATGAGTTCCTGATTCTACCAGCCTTCCCTTGTCAAGAACAAGAATATTGTCAGCCGCCATCAGGGTAGTGATTCTATGGGAAATAATGATTACCGTACTATTCTTTCCTTTTCCATAAGCCCCTTTCTTATCTTGGCATCAGTTTCCGCATCCACAGCAGAAAGAGAATCATCAAATACCATGATAGGAGATTTCCCTATGAGCATACGGGCAATGGCTGTTCTTTGCTTCTGTCCCCCTGAAAGGGTAACTCCTCTTTCTCCTACTGTAGTCTCAAAGCCTTCCTTGAAGCTCTCAATAGTCTCTAAGAGGCTCGCTGTACCTGATGCCTCTTTTATATCATCTATCTCGGCATTTGTCCCGCCAAGAGCTATATTTTCAGCCAAGGTCCTTGAGAAGAGATAAGGCTCCTGAAGTACCATTCCTACATTTTCACGAAGATAACCTACTTCAATATCCTTTATATCTACTCCTGATATAGTTATGCTTCCATTCTCTTTAGGAAGCTCATAAAGCCTGTTAAGAAGGTGCATAAGGGTAGATTTACCTGAGCCAGTACCTCCAAGTATGCCTACTGTGGTTCCACCCTTTATCCTAAATGACACATCCTTAACAATCTCCTTACTTTCATCATAAGCAAAGCTCACATTGTTAAATACTATGTCTCCCGTCATTTCAGGCTTCAGCTTCTTGCCCTCATCCTTCTCAGGCTCAGAATCCATAATGTACCTTATTCTCTCTGTTGCTATTTCACTGCGGCTAAGGCCTGATATCAGTCTTCCAAGCAGCCTTATAGGCCAAGCAAGCATGATATTATACGAGAAAAATGCAATATATTCACCTGCAAGCATTTCTCCTCTAACTGCGTATACTGCACCGAGCACAACCACTATCATAGTCTGAAGGTTTAGTAAAAGTGTACCTATAGACCAGAACCATGCCAGTACCCAGTCCAATCTTATCCACATCTTCCAGTAATCATGGTTTTGCTTTCAAATCTTTCCTTTTCAAAAAGCTCCCTTCCAAAAGCCCTCACAACTCTGACTCCTGTCAGATTTTCCTGTACTACGGCAGACAGCTTACCCTCTTCCACATCTGCCTCTTCAAAGATTTTACCCATTCTTTTATGACCGTATGCAGAATAAGCTATATTTATTGGTATAAGGATAACTGCAATCAGAGCTAGCTTTACATTGATGGTAAACATAAAATAAAGCGAAAATGCAACCATCAAAACTACTCTAAAAACTTCCGTAAGCTGTCCTGAAACAAAGTTTTTAACTGCATCTACATCAGAGGTACAGCGCTGGATTATATCTCCTGTCTGGTTCTTTGTGTGCCACGAAAATGGAAGCCTTGCAATATGTGCAAATATCTCATTTCTCATCGTTTCCACCAAAGTTTCCGCACCCTTGTTATTGTAATATCTGTATAGATAGTTACACAGGGCAGATAAAGCCCCTATTACCATCAGAAATACTGCTATCAGATAGAGATGCTCCCTAATATAAGCAGACCCGCCTATGCTCTCTATAGCATCCACAATAAATGCAGGCAGGTCACTCTCCTTACCTGTAATCAAGGTATCAACAGTATAGCTGATTACTCTTGGTACTATTAGCGCCAGCAGATTCATAAGGGAAATACAGACTATGGCAATTATAAAATATGCCTTACTCCCCCTTAGAAAATGCCAAACTAACTCCCTATTAGTCTTAAATTTTCTATCTTTCATACATTCTCCTGTTAACAAATTAATAACATGCTAATCAAATTGAATTAAATATATTGTTCTACACTGGTAGTCTAAACCCCCTTTTTATAATTCAGGAATATTCTAAAGCAATGTCAAGTACCTCCACTCATAGTAAAGGCTTAGTATATGTTCATTACTAAACCCTAATTATTCACGCCATAAGTCATAGACCTTTTATTTCGCATAGTAAAGTAGGATAAAATATTTTCGGTCTATGACTATGGGGTAATATTACCAAACATCTTGTAAAATATCCTAATCTCAAGCCTGTAGCTTGATTACGATATTTCACAAGATATTTCGTGAATAATTGGGGTTAAATTCCTATTGTGCTCAAAAATGTCTCTGCGTCCCTGTTTCCAATCAGTTCAACAGGGAAGTCTATTTCATCAAGAAAGTTCTCGGTATTCGGATACTTTCCTATCTCGAAAGAACTATGAGCATCACTGTTTACTGCAATTTTAGTACCATACTTGGCACAGGCAAGGGCAATCTTAAGACATCTCTCCTGTACGGCCTCACCATGTCCAAAAGAAGCCTCATTTATTTCTATCATCTTATTCATAGACTTAGCGGCTTTTACAACCTCGTCAATGTCAAATTCAAGACCTGAACGCCCAATATGTCCAAGTATTTTCACATTTTCATGCTCAAGTGCCTTGATGTAGAGCTCTGTATTCTCTACCACGGTAGAGCCAACTGCAAAATCCTTAAAATGCACACTAGCAATGAGGTAGTCAAGGCGGTTTAATATCCACTCTTCATAGGTTAACTTAACTCCGTTTTTATTTGGATATGGGATGTAAAGGTCGTGTCCAAATAAATTCCCCTTAAGATCTACTATATCCACCTCTGCACCAAAGAGGAGCCTTACACCATGCCATACCTCAGGCAGTGCCTTTTTATTTATAAAAAATCCAAAGCAGGCAAAGTCTGTTGAAGGCACAAAAAAAGAGCTGAAGTGGTCGGTAATTCCAACTAACTCAAGCCCTTGTTCTTTTGCCGCCCTAAGATTCTCCTCTATGGTGGAGTAGGCGTGACCGGATGCCAGGGTATGAGTGTGGGTATCTGTTTTTATTTTAATCATGACTATGCCTCCTTAATCTATATTTAAATTTCTTGTAACTATATTAGTTTAGCAAACCCGATAAGATTTGTAAAGCAAGAGATTCCATACCTTATAAGCTTCTTAAGATAAAATCCGGAGCCATATGCCAATTAGCATATGGCGTCCCTCCTGTTAATACCCCTTAAGTCTATCCGTTAAAATCTCTATACCTTCTCTAATCTTTCCTCATCTATATTCCCATATCCTATAAGAATAGTTGATAATCCGGTATTGTCTTTCTCTTGACCAATCCTATACTTGGACAGGCCTACCAACTTAACTCCACAACTCTCAGCCGAATTCACAATTTCTTCTTCACTAAGTCCAATTTTAAATCCTATTACCAAATGCATTCCTGCATTTTCCCCCATAATATGTACTTTATTACCAAAACCCTTTAGGGCTGAAATCAGGGTGTCATGCCTGGCTTTGTATATTTTTCTGGTCTTATTTATATGTCTCTCATAATGCCCACCGGCTATAAATTCCGTAAGCACCGCCTGTTCTATCCTTGGAACCGTACAGGCTAAAAATTTTAATTTTTCCTTGTAAATGTTAAGCAGGCTATCCGGCAATACCATGAAGCCAATTCTAATTGCCGGAGATATCGTTCTTGAAAATGTTCCCAGATATATGACTCTGTCCTGATTATCAATTGCCTTCATCGGCGGTATAGGAAGTCCCTTATATCTAAACTCACTGTCATGGTCATCTTCTATTACATATCTTTCCTGCTCTTTACAAGCCCAGGCAAGGATTTCTCTGCGTCTGGTTATCGGCATCACCACACCTGTAGGAAACTGATGTGCAGGTGTCAAATATACCACTGAAGCTGTAGTTTTTTCTAATTTTTCTACATTCAGTCCATTTCCATCCAGATTAATCGGTACCACCCTTCTATTTAGCGATGAAAAGATTCTATAAGCCTGCATATATGTAGGATTTTCCATCGCAATCTCATGTTTTTCATCTAATAAATGTTCCAAAAGCTGCAGTAGATAGCCTGTACCTGCTCCAATTATCATATTCTCTGGTTTTACAATAAGTCCCCTATAACCAAACAAATGTCTGGCGATTGACTCCCTAAGTTTTATATCTCCCTCTTGTTCTCCCAGATTAAAGATTTCTTCTCCACCATCACAAAGACATTTCCTATATAATCTTTCCCACATTTTATACGGGAAACTTTCCTTACAAAGAGAAGATGGTGAAAAATCATATTTATATTCTTTTTCTAAAAAAACTTCTCTTTCACTATGTTCCGGCAGATTAAATCTACCTTTAATACCCGTATTATCTACCTTATTTACATAACATCCACTTTGCGGACGAACCTCTACATAGCCTTCAGCACAAAGCTGTTCGTAAGCCAAAGCCACTGTATTCCTGCTTATTTGAAGATTCATAGCAAGCCCCCTCTCAGCAGGAAGCCTTTCTCCTTCTTTTAATTCTCCGTTTAACACCATTTCTCGTATTTTAATGTAAAGCTGTTCATATAATGGTATTTTACTTTTATGATCAAGTTCTACTGTAAGCATATTTTCTCCTGTTTTCTGATAATATGACGATCAGGCGTCAAAAGAATTTGACTCTTGTATCTTAAAATAAACTTCACCTATAATCAAGTACCAAATACTGCAAAATCATCCTACTTGCACTATACCCATATCTTGTAGTACAATTAAATTTCAAGTAAATTTTAACCTTATCCCATTTTAGGAGGACATATGGTACTATCCTGTAATAATATTTCAAAAGAATTTGTGACCGGTCCTGTACTTAAGGATGTCAGTTTTCATATAAATGATAACGAAAAGGCCGCTATAGTTGGTATCAATGGTGCGGGCAAGTCTACTTTATTAAAAATAATAATAAATGAAATGTCTGCGGACAGCGGTGATGTATTTCTTGCAAAGGGAGCTGCAATAGGCTATCTCGCTCAACATCAAAATATAGATACTGAAATGACCATATTCGATGTTATGCTTGAGGTAAAAAAAGACATATTGGAACTTTCAGATAAGATGCGGGATCTTGAAGCCAAGATGAAGCAGGCTGAGGGTGCTGCCCTTGAGGATGTTTATGAGGATTATTCAAGGGTTACTCACGAATTTGAACTTAAGAACGGCTATGCTTACAAGAGTGAAATCACAGGCATTTTGAAAGGACTTGGCTTTGACGAAGAAGACTTTAACCGTAAGGTAAATACACTTTCAGGCGGACAAAAAACCAGAGCTTATCTTGCAAGGCTGCTTCTTTCAAAGCCTGATATTATCCTGCTTGATGAGCCGACAAACCATCTTGATATGAAGGCCATAGGCTGGCTTGAAACCTATCTTAAGAATTTTAACGGAGCAGTGTTAATAGTTGCCCACGACAGATATTTTCTTGATGGTGTAGCAGAAAAGATAATTGAACTTAATAACTGCAAGGCTACTACATTTTTAGGTAATTATACAGACTATGCTAACAAGAAAAAAGCTCTTAGGGAGGCTGAACTTAAAGCCTACCTCAATCAGCAGAAGGAAATAGCTCATCAGGAGGCTGTGATAGAAAAACTTCGCTCCTTCAATCGTGAAAAATCCATTAAAAGAGCTGAAAGCCGTGAAAAAGTTTTAGACAAGATAGAGAGAGTGAATAAACCTACTGAAATTGATGCATCCATGAAAATCTCTCTTAAGCCGCATAAAGAGAGTGGTAAGGATGTATTAAATGTTGAAAATTTAACAAAGTCTTTCGATGAAGTTTTATTTGAAAATATTAGTTTTGAGATAAAAAAAGGTGAAAGAGTTGCCATCATAGGCGGTAACGGTACGGGCAAGACCACCTTGCTTAAAATAATAAATGGTTTGCTCCTTCCCGACTCCGGTAAAATAAAGCTTGGAACAAATGTTGAGATAGGCTATTATGATCAGGAACACCAGGTTTTAAACGCAGATAAGAACCTTTTTGACGAAATATCTGATGACTATCCTTATTTAAATAATACTGAAATAAGAAATGTGCTTGCGAGCTTTCTCTTCACTAAGGATGATGTTTTTAAGTTGGTCGGAAGTCTTTCCGGCGGTGAAAAGGGACGGTTGTCACTTGCTAAACTTATGCTCTCAGAAGCAAATTTTTTACTTCTTGATGAGCCTACCAACCACCTCGACATCACATCTAAAGAAATTCTGGAGGATGCTCTCAATAATTATGAAGGAACAGTACTCTATGTAAGCCACGACAGATATTTTATAAATAAAACTGCTACAAGGATTCTTGACTTAACCAATAAGCAGCTTCTCAACTATATAGGAAACTATGATTATTATTTAGAAAAAAAGGAAACTATGGAAGCCGCCTTACTCACAGACAATGCGGTAGAAAATGAACAGGCTGAAGCCTCTGTAAACAGACAAAATTGGCAGATGCAAAAAGAAGAGCAAAAAGAACTTAGAAAAATACAAAATGAACTTAAGAAAATAGAGGATGAAGTTGCAAATCTTGAAGATGCTAACTCAAAGCTTGACGAAGAACTTGCTAATCCTGATATAGCTGCCAATGTAGGGAAGCTTATGGAACTGCACAAGCAAAAGGAGGCAAATGATGAGCGTATTAATGAGCTTTTAGAACGCTGGGAGGAATTGTCTGTAAATGTCTGAAATTGTAGTTGATACTATCAAGTTAAGCGAGGGAGTCATCATTATAATAAATCCACCTTTATCTTATGATGAATTGATTAGTCTAAGGCTGATTAACAAAATTTCCCGTAAGGACGAAACTTCATTTTTATATCCTGCACTTTATGGCAGGTTTGACTGTAATGAAGGAGAAATTATATCAGATGAAGTCTACGATATATATGAGAGTATGAAGAAGGATATTGTACAGGAAAAATATCTTCGTTTTTTGAAGCTTTTAGAGAAAAAAAGTTGAGATTAATATGAAAGATAACTCTTACAGTATTACTTCCCTTACTGAATATATAAAAGAAATCATCCTAGAGCAAAATAAGGTAAAGTCTATGCATTTATCTGATAGATTTAATGCAATAATGCAAAGCCCTCATTACAATGAATTTATAGAAGAGTTTGGCTTTACTTCCTCTGAAATTCTTATCTTAAGAGGCTTATTTAAATATGCTTTTTTAACAGGAATGACCATCGAAACCCTTATAGACGAAATTACCGGGAATTTAGAGAAAAAAGCTAACAGAAAATTGCTTAGAAAGGAGTTTATTAATGTGCTTAGACAAAGACTATCTTAATAAGCCGTTTTCACACATATATGTAGAAGAAAAAATTAAAAACCATCCGGTCTCTAAGAGTATTCTTGATAATTTTAAGAATAGTACTCTTATTGACATTAATCATTACAAAGATGTTTTCACTCCTTCAGGGCAAAACCTTCTTTTAGCCAAAAACTCTCCTTCTCTCATACTTGCAGCGAAGGAAGGGAGGCTTATCTACGAAGGTTCACCTGTTTGTGAAAATTTTGGCAATAAACATTTTTACTATACTTCCCTCATCATGAACTGTTACTATGACTGCGAGTATTGCTATCTCTCAGGAATGTATCCTTCGGCTAACATAGTGATTTTTGTAAATATCGAAGATATTTTTAAAAACCTGGATGAATTATTACAAAGGCATCCTGTATATATCTGCATATCCTATGATACTGACCTGCTTGCCCTTGAGGGCTTTACCGGTTTTGTAAAAAAATTTATAGAGTATACCGCAACACATAAAAATCTTACAGTTGAATGCCGGACAAAGAGTGCAAACATAGGTATTATTAAAAAATACATTGATGAGGGGCTTGATATTCCTGATAACTTTATCTTTGCCTGGACAATTTCTCCATCAGATATCATAAATAAATATGAGCATAAAACTCCAAATTTTGAAAGCAGGCTCAAAGCTGTTAAGCAGGCGGAAATGCTTAATTTAACTCTCAGACTCTGCTTTGATCCCATTTTAAAAATTCCATCGTGGGAAACTTTGTATAGTGAAATGCTTGACATAATTTTTAATACGATATCTTCTACATCTCTTCGTGATATTAGCATTGGTGGTTTTAGAACATCAAATGATTTTCTCTCAAAGATGAGAAAGACGAGAGAACTCTGCAATTTTAAACTATCCTTATGTCCTTGAAGATGGAGTATATTCCTATGGAGCCAAAGAAAATAAAAAGCTGACCGGATTTCTTATAACCCAGTCAGCCAAGTATATTGATAGAACGAAAATTTTTACCTGGGAATAGTTCTTATTTTATATATACTGTATGAATAGTTCTATTCCCCTTTTTATCTATAGCATAGAAGGTATATACACCCTTCTTTAATTTCAGTGATTTTTCGTTCTTTTTATTTAGAGTAATCTTAGTTCCTTTTTTACTCTTGGTGAAATAAGAATCTCCCTTCTTGCCCTTTGCGTATCTTACTAAAGAAAGATCCTTATCTTTATCACTAATCTTTACAACAACCTTACCGTCCTTTGTAAGAGAAAGCTTGATTGTAGGAGCCTTACCCCCTGCAGCCTTCTTTGCCACGGTTTCTTCTTTCTCTGCCGCAGCCTTTTTAAGTTCTTCTGCCCTTTTTAGCTCTTCTGCCTTCTTTGCCTCTTCTACCTTTCTTGCTTCTTCAAGCTGTCTTGTTTCCTCAGCTTTCCTAACTTCTTCTACCCTTTTATTTTCCACAACAAAAGACTGGTAATTATTTAAGGCATAGTTATAGGCACTGTCTGCATCAAGCATTCCACCTGTGGATACCCTGCCTGCAAGTTCAGGAAGTACCTTCACACTGCCAAGTATGGACTGCCTTACCTGATTAAGTGTAATCCCAGGGAAGTCAGAGTACAAAAGTGCTGCTGTTCCTACTACAAAAGGTGCTGCCATTGAAGTCCCCGTCATATATGCATAAGGTGAAGACATCCTTCCTAATACATAGCCTCTGTTAAAGCTTTCTGAGTCAATTGTGCTAAGTATTCTTGCTCCCGGTGCTGCAATATCTACATTATTACCACTATAATTAGAACTGAGATGAAGATTACCATCTGCCTGAAGGTTGGCAACAGTTATAATATTATTATATTTGTAAGATGCCGGATATATAGGCCTACTGTCAATATTATAGCCTAATCCTGTATTTTCATCTCCATTACCCGCTGCAACTACAAAGAGCATTTTAGAATCTCTGATTGCCTCCTCAAGGTATCTATCAGGCTTATCCGTTCCAAAGCTGAAGTTACATATTGCAGCTCCCATCTTCTCTGCATACTTTATAGCTTCAACTATTCCTGAGGTGGAGCCTGACTCGTCATCGCCACCAAGCGCCTTAAGAACCATGATTTTTACAGTACTGTTCCCAACAATTCCTGTTACTCCCTTAGAATTGTTATTTGCGATAATCGTACCTGCAATGTGCGTACCGTGTCCGTCATCTTTTCCATTGTAAGCACATTGTTATCATCATAAAAATTCCAGCCATTTACATCATCAATATACCCATTTCCATCATCATCAATTCCATTATTTGGAATTTCTCCCTTATTGATCCAAAATACATTTTGTAAATCTTCATGGTTATAGTCAACTCCAGTATCTATAATAGCTACTATAGTTTCCCTCCTGCCTCCGCTATACTTTTCTCTGGCCTCAGGCAAATCTATATCCACATCTTTTAAGGCTTTAATCGTTGTCAATGGCTGTTTTACCAGTTTTCCATCAACCTGTTCCTGATATTTAAAATTTCCATCATTATCCAGCCCCCACTGATAAGAAAAATATTTGTCACTGAAACTCATTCTATCAGCAAAAGCTTTATATACTACCTCTGTAGTCTTAGCCTCTGCTATATTCCTTACCAATCCTGATGTCATAGCAAGAGAAAGAGTTATTCCTAAAAAACCTGTAAATATTATCTTCTTAAGTTTCATTATTCCTCCTTTAAGCTTAACCCCTCTTGTTATCCTTCTCCACTTTCTTTAGAATACTATATATTTAAGTCATATTTTTGTCTAAATCTTAAATTTTTTTATGTACATTAATAGCCAAACTTTAAAAAGTTGATATAATGCAAAAAAACAATGTAAAAATAGCTATGTCTAAGATTAATTTTAAGGAATGAGATTTATAATGAATTTACAAAATAAAAAAACATGCGGATAATTTCCTGATTCAGGGAAGCATATTAGCCTTTACTTCTATACTTGTCCGTATAATAGGGCTTGTATATAGGGTTCCTATGGCAAGAATACTTGGAAATGAGGGAATAGGTTACTACGGCTATGCCTTCGAAATATATAACTTTGCTTCATCATTTCCTCTTATGGTATGCCCATGGCTGTATCAAAGCTTGTGTCAGAGCGAAGTGCCAAAAAAGAATATTCTAACTCACTCCGGATTCTCAAAGTATCCCTTGTCATTTCTATGATATCAGGAGGACTTCTCTCAGCCGGGGTTTATTTTGGTGCCGCCTTTATATCTACACATATATTTGCAAATGCAGCAATCCAAATACCACTTAGGGCTCTTGCACCCACAGTTTTAGTCAGTGCCTTACTTGGAGTTGTAAGAGGCTTTTTTCAGGGAAAGGGAACCATGGTTCCCACTGCACTTTCACAGCTTTTTGAACAGTTGGTTAATGGCATTGTCAGCGTATGGGCCGCCTTTGAATTCGCCAAATCGCATAGTGCATCTATGGATATTGCTGCCTATGGTGCGGCCGGCGGTGTTACAGGAACTTTTATTGGGGCAGTTTCGGGACTTTTAATCATATGCCTACTCCTTTTTGCAAATATGCCATTATTAAAACGGCAAAAACGCAGGGATAAAACTGAACCTGAATCCATACCTTTACTTATAAAAATTATACTTGCAACAGTAGTTCCCGTAATGCTCAGTCAGATTCTGGTGAGAAGTAACGGTGTAATTTCAATGACTTTATTTAATAACATTCTCCACCTTAAAGGCATGGCAAAAGAGGCTTACACTTCTCTTTATGGTATGTATGAGGGGAAGTTTCTCCTCCTTTGCAATATAGTAATGGGAATTACCAGTGCTATAACTACTGCCTCAATACCTACACTGGTAAGAGTGAATGCCCTGCATGACAAAAAAGAAGTTGGCATTCAGGTAAGAATGGCATTAAAATTTAATCTTATTATAGCCATTCCTTCAACAGTTGGTATGGCCATACTGGGTGGACCTATCATAAGACTTCTCTTCGGAGATACTGATCCTATTATAAGTCGAATTATGCTAGTAGGTGCATTAACCATTACTCTTTACACTGTTTCAATTTTGTTCAGTACTATAATTCAGAGTATTTACAGCATGGTAATCCCTGTCATGATCAATTTAATTGCTATGTTAATATCCATTATATTTACATACCTCCTTCTAATGTACACAAATATGACAGTATTTGCCCTCGTACTGGGAGGAATGCTGATGCCTGCAATAGTTATAGTACTAAGTTCACTAATTATCAGACTTAGGCTGAGAATACAAATTGAAATATTTAAAACCTTTATTATTCCTGCCCTGGCATCAGGGATAATGGGCATAGTTATCTATTTTGCCTACAACCTTATATTAAATCTTACCAAGAAATATTATTTTGGTTTGGCTATCAGCTTACCTATAGGCGTTTTCGTTTTCTTTGTATTTGAACTATTGTTAAAGGGTGTAAATAAAAAAGAATTAAGAAATTTTCCTAAAGGAAATTCAATAATAAGGCTTGCTCAGAAAATGCACCTAATGAAATAGCACAGTTTACAGTATTTTTAAGGAGGAATTATGTATAAAGCAGTTTTATTTGATATGGATGGGCTGATTATAGATACGGAAAAATACTATCAAAAAGCTTGGATTCAAGCAGCTAAAGAAATGGGCTTTGATATGACTGTTAAGGAACAGCTTTATCTTAGGAGTTGTACCAAGAAATATGCAGAGCCCATAATGCAGGGTTTTTTCGGCCCATCCTTCGATTACGATAAGGTGAGAGGCAGACGAAAAGAGATAATGGATGAGGAACTAAAAAAACATGGGATTGAGAAAAAACCTTATGCAGATGAAATTTTAGATTACCTCAAAGAAATTGGTATAAAAAGAGCTTTAGTTACAGCAACTCCTGAAAAGAGGGCCAGAGAATACTTAAAAGATGTAGGACTTGAAGATAAATTTGATAAGATAATTTGTGCAGATATGGTCAAAAATGGAAAACCGGATCCTGATGTATACCTTTTTGCCTGCGAACAAATAGGCGAAAAATCTGAAGATTGTCTTGCACTTGAAGATTCACCTAATGGAGTAAATTCCGCCCACAATGCAGGTGTGGATGTAATTATGGTTCCAGACCTTTCCGAGCCGGATGAAACTCTTAACAAAATCATCTTAAAAAGAGCTGAAAACCTGGGAGATGTTATTAACTTCCTGCAAAATATAAAATAATTTTAATAATCAAAGAGCTGCCACAAATCTGTGGCAGCTCGGTAATTTTATACTCTCTTAAGATATTCGCCTGTTCTTGTATCAATCTGGATTTTATCACCCTGATTTACAAAAAGAGGTACATAAACTGTAGCTCCTGTCTCAACTACTGCAGGCTTTGTTGCACCTGTAGCTGTATCGCCCTTAAATCCCGGCTCAGTATCTGTAATATCAAGTTCCACGAACATAGGAGGCTCAATTGAGAATACTACTCCGTTATGTGAGAGCATTGATACTGTCTCATTCTCCTTGACAAACTTAAGCGCATCTCCAACCTGCTCAGAGGTAAGAGCGAACTGCTCATAAGTTTCATTGTCCATGAAGTTATACATATCTCCGTCAGCATACATATACTGCATATTCTTTCTGTCTATTCTTGCCTGAGGGAATTTCTCAGTAGGACGGAATGTAGTCTCTTTAACACCACCATTCTTTATATCTCTAAGTTTGGTACGCACAAAAGCTGCACCTTTTCCCGGCTTAACATGCTGAAACTCAATTATCTGGAAAACACTGTTGTCAATCTCGACTGTAAGGCCATTCCTAAAATCGCCTGCTGAAATCATTAAAATTTCCTCCTTAAAAGCTTATCATAAAATTAAAGTTCCTATAAGAATAGGACACCGTTTCTTTATTCTACTACAAATTTTGCTTTATTTCAAGATACTTTTGAAAAGGAAGTAAAAATTTATAAATCTTAAATTTCTTACAAATTCTTACAAATATCTTCCAAGGCTTTAATATTGATATCATTTACTGTATAATATTGAATGAAACTTCTATAAACCTGAAGTCTTATCAGTTACAATTTTCATAGTGGAGGAAGAATAATGAAAATTATCAGCATGAAATGTCCTCAGTGTCAGGGAAATCTCGATATTAAGGAAGAACAGATGGGAAAATTCACTACCTGTCCTTATTGCGGCACCAAATTCTTACTTGAAGAAGAGAAACCTAATATCAACCAGACTATTAATATCAAGGAACTTCATATAGGCGACACTGGAAGGAGCCCTGATTATAACAGGAAAACAGTTCCAAGTTCCGCCCTGCCTTTAACCTTTATTTTCTGTATACTGGGTGCTGTTCTTATTATCCTTGTTCCACAGATTATGAAAACTACATCAAGTAGAAATATATACAGTGATACAGTCTCTACGGCAGAAGAAACTTCTTCTTCACCTTTTGTAGTTCCATATAGAACAAAACCTGAAAGCAAGGCAGTAATAGACTTTGTAGAAACCGTCTTCAAAAAACCGCTTTCCGAAATTAAAAAGGCTGATTATGAGTCCATCAAATATCTAAAGGTAGATAGAGAGGCTGTTCCGATTACTTCAGAAAAAAATGACAGCACTCCTTGGATATTTACATATGCAAAGAAAACAGCTGACTACGGTGCTCCGGATAAACCTATTAAGCTGAAAATTGCAGGTACCAAAAACATAATAGAAGACGATTTTCAGGTATTTACAGAGCTTGAGACCTTGGATTTTAGTAATGAGGGCGATATAGTGCCTGCGAGCGATAGTTATGATACTACAGACTTTAAAAATCTTAAAAAGCTTCACTATTATACAGGTACTTCTTCCGAATATGTAACACATATGCCTGCCTTAAATGTAGGCAATATATATGGTCTGGGCACGACGATCTTGTACGACATAGAACAGAATTTAACCGCATTAAAGACCTACAAGAACCTTAAAGTGCTTAACTTTACAAGTCTTAAAAAGGGAGATGCTATAAAGGATTTGTCCTTCCTTTCTTCATTTCCTAATGTTGAGATGCTTTCTCTTGGCTTTTCAGAAAAAGACACCTGGGATTTGGCGGGTATTACCTCGCTGACAAAGCTTAAGAGCCTTTCAATTAACGGCTATAACACAACCTTTGAACATTTCAATGTATTTAGCGGTATACCGCAGATTGAAAGTTTAACTTTTAAGGATGTAAAAGACCTAAAGACACTTGATTTTGTTAAAAATATGCCCTACTTAAAGAGCCTTAGTATAGACAGCTGCCCTGTTGTTAAACTTAATGGCTTAAAAAACTGTATTTCACTTACTTCGCTTACACTTGACAGCTGTGGAGATTTGACTGATGTAAGTGCCCTTGCTACATTGAAGAGCCTTAAGAAGCTAAGTATATCCGCTATATGGAACTATAATATAACTTTTCCTAATCTTAGCAAGCTCACCGCTCTTAGCGATGTGGATATAAGAGCTAGAGATCTTAGTATAATAGCGGGTATGTCATCAATAAAGAAGCTTGAGATAGAAGAAGTAGGTAACGAATCTTACTCTTTTAGGCCTCTTGCAGGTATGAAAAATCTTGAAGAGCTTACTCTCTATGACTACGACTGGTTGATTAAGCCTGATATGGCACAGTATCTTTCAAAGCTTCCTAAGCTTAGAACGATTAATTTTGGATACGGAAGCATTGCCCACTATGGAGATTATACAGATGTGTTCTCACTGCCTCAGGTAACAAAAATAGTTAGTTTCTCTCCGAAATCAGATGGTTCAGGTATTAACTACATTATACTTTCTGTAAAGAGCTTAAGGGATAATAAAGTTCTTAAAGAGCTTGATCTGTCAGGAACTGAGATTTATAACAATGATGTAGACAAGGGAAGTACTGATAAGTTTGGTGTATATGCCAACAAGTTTCTCTCTCATTTCCCTAATCTAAGGAAGCTTAACTTGGCAAACACCTATATAGAAAATCTTGACTTTGTAGATAAGATGCCTTTACTTGAGGAGCTTAACATTTCAGGAAATTATGTGACTGATGTATCTAAGCTGCTAAAGCTTAAGAAATTAAAGAAGCTAACCTGCGATACGGATATGATTAAGAATCTTGATTTGCTGCCTAAGAGTGTGAAAGTTATAAAATAAGTTAAAATAATAAAGCACATAGTCAAAATGCTGATTATGTGCTTTATTCATTACAAATATTTTTAACCTAAAAATCCCTCTTTTTTAAGTACCGGTCTTAGCGCAATATAGAGAACTGTTGCAAATATTACAGAAGCCACAGCATTTACAGAGGTAGTAAGTGCTGATATCTTTGCAAATGCTTCAGATATTTCCTGAGGCAGGCCTAATATATACTGTTTATAAAAATATCCAACAAGAGGATCAGCAACTATATTAAAAGCAAGGCCACAGGCTGTTGAACACAGTGTTGCTATTAATATCTTCTTTTTTTCAGTAATCTCATTTATCTTAAATACCTTATGTGCCATAAGCCCCACTATAAGACCGATGCAAAGTTTTAATAAAAATGTCTTAGGCGCACTGGTTGCATAGCCACTGGTTAAGTCTGCGATAGTGAGTCCTACAGAGCCTGCAGCACCACCCATAGCTCCGCCGATAAACAAAGCTCCAAGTGCAACAAAGGTATTTCCCAGATGAAAAGCTGTCTTCTCACTTCCTACCGGTATATCAAATCTAAAGACCTGAAATCCTATATAAGATAGTGCAGCGAACAAAGCTGCCAATGCAAGTTTCTTTACTTTTTCATTTGAAACTTCTCTTCCTGCCAATTCTTTTTCCATTTTACTCATACTAAAATCTCCCTTCTGAATATACAAACCGATTATCAACAGAGATAATCGGCTTATATGGTGTAAGATTGATAGGTCACCTTCAATCCTCAATTATTATATTAGATTTTTGGTATGGAATAAATATCCAATCATTGACTTTTTTATAGTGCCAATTATATATTCTTTTCATATAATTCCAACACTTTTTCTCTACAATGTGTAAGGAGTTCTGCCTTTGCCTCCTTGGAAAGTTCATGCATGAATATAGGTTCTCCATATTCAATTGTCATTTCAGTTCCTTTTATCCAAGGCAGATGATCTTCAAAGACCTTATCTGCATTTGTAATGGCAACCGGGACTATAGGACAGCCGGCTTTTTCTGCCATTTTAAGACTTCCCGGCTTAAATTCTAATAATCCCTCTCCCTTATTTCTGGTTCCTTCCGGAGAAATGAACATCGAAGTTCCTGACTTTATGTTTTCAATGCCCTTAAGTATAGCCTTTATGCCCTCACGTGGATTTTCTCTATCTAAGAATACACATTTGATTAGTTTCATCCACATTCTAAGCCCTGGAACTCCGGCTATCTCCTTTTTAGACACAAACCCTGCCAATATAGGCACAGTATAAAAAGCAAGTACTATATCAAAAAACCCTCTATGATTAATTATAAAAAGTACAGATTGATCTTTGGGAACTCTTTCAACACCTATTACCCTCTTTTTTACTCCTGACAAAAATAATATTTTACCAAAAGCACCTTTAACTATCTTTTGGCTAAGCACCTGCTGCAACTCCTCATTAAATTTACCTGTCAGCCATAATAAGGGCAGTGCTATTATGCTGAAAAGTCCAAATATAACTAAATATAAAACTACTAATATTACTCTCATCCTGTCTCCTATTAAAGCACTGTAGCCTGTTTGTTCGTTTGTAGTGCATTGTTATAATCATCAAGCAGCTTTTTCTTCACATCCCAGAGTTTTTGTGTAAGATCTACATGAACCTCGTGCGGATTGACAAGTCTTCTTGTTTCATCCCAAAGAGTATTCATTTCTTTCATACAGTATTCTCTTATTTCCATAACGCTAGGTGAGGTATATACACACTGTCCCTTAATAAACACTGGAACTAAAAGCTCTCTAACCTTGAATTCTCCAGGTGTCAGAATAGTTTTTTTCCAGGTTTCCATAGGATCAAACATCATATATTCTTCAGCTTCATTTATTTTTTCATCTGCAAATGCGATAAGATCTCCTCTAATCTTACCTTCCATATCATAAATTCTAAATACTGTTTTATTACCTGGATTAGTTATCTTCCATGTATTTTCTGAAAGTTTAATCTTAGGTTCAAAACTTCCATCTTCATTCTGTATGGCTGCAAGCTTATAAACCCCACCAAAGGCAGGACAATCAGCACTGGTGATAAGCTTAGTTCCTACTCCCCAGGAATCAATACTTGCCTTTTGTAACTTAAGCGAAGATATAAGATTTTCGTCTAAATCTGAAGATGCTACTATGCTTGCATCAGTAAATCCGGCTGCATCTAACATCTTTCTGGCCTTCTTTGACATATATGCAAGGTCTCCACTATCAATCCTTATTCCATATCTGCCAAGTTTTATGCCTGCATCTTTCAATTCCCTAAATACCCTTATTGCATTAGGAACTCCTGAGCGGAGTGTGTCATATGTATCCACAAGAAGAATGGCATTTTCCGGATAAAGACCGGCATATTCCTTAAAGGCTGTATATTCATCAGGAAAACTCATTATCCAGCTATGTGCATGGGTCCCAAGGGCAGGTACTCCAAACTTTTTAGCACAAATTACATTACTTGTACCTGCACATCCTCCTATCACAGCGGCTCTTGCACCAAGTGTACCTGCATCTGGTCCCTGAGCACGTCTTAGGCCAAATTCCATTACAAAATCACCTTCTGCCGCATAACATACTCTGGAAGCCTTGGTTGCTATAAGACTCTGATGATTGATGAGATTTAGAATAACTGTTTCGACAAGCTGTGCCTGCATAATAGGTGCAACTACTTTTACCAGCGGTTCCATAGGGAAGACTACAGTTCCCTCAGGTACAGCATAAATATCGCCGGTGAAATGAAAGCCGGAAAGATAGTCTAGGAAATCCTCATCAAATATTTTAAGTGAACGTAGATATTCTACATCCTCATAATTAAAATTAAGATTTTTGATTACATCTATAACCTGCTCAAGACCTGCGGCTATGGCAAATCCGTTATCTGATGGATTATGTCTGTAAAACATATCAAAAACCACTACAGGATCTTTTTATTTTTAAAATAACCCCTGCATCATAGTAAGTTCATAAAAATCTGTCAGTAAAAGTAAGATTATCTACCATTTTAACCTCTTTCAACCTCATTTTATTTATTTAATTTCTTAGCAACATCTTCCTCTGTTTCAGGCATCTTGTCTTCTGAATTACTTTCGGAAACTTTTTCATCTTTATTTTTATTCATCATCTTTGAGAATTTCTCCGAAAGATCAGGTATCATATCCAAAAGCCTGGTAATGGTGTCTTGATTTTTAATGTTTACAAGCCTCACATTTCCATTTTTAATAACCAAAACCGAACTTGGAGTAATTTTGCCGGACATAGCCCCAACACCATTATCCTTTTTTTTGGATTCACTGGCAAAAGCTCCTGCTCCTGCTCCAAAAGAGACATCTATAAGTGGAAGTATGGTTGTTCCATCTTCAAATTTTATTGCATCTCCAACCACAGTCTTACTGGTTATAAAACCATCCATCCCCTTAAATAATGCTGCCATTGTTTCATCAAAATTATTACTGGCCATCACTTCCTCCTTAACCTTTGGCAAAACTTTTTTTACATCTGTTAAAATTATTCCTTAAGGACTTAACCTTCCTGCTAAACAACAGTCTCAAGGCTATTAAAAGCCCTACAAACATAATTATTCTACCTGAAAATGATATATCTGCTTCAATCACTTCTTCTTCCCATTCAGGCAGTATTTCAAATTTACCTGCATACAGTGGATATAAAAAACAGAGATAGGACAGATACTGTCCCTCAGTATACACATCCCCTGTTCCAAACCTAAGCCATCCCTTCATCTTTTTTGGCAGTACCATCTTAATCAGAATTTTACATTGAGTCAGAAGATATAGAACTCCTGCCTTAGTCCCTTCCGCATTAATAAACTTAAGCACGGCCTCCTTTTTATTATTAAGGCTGTTAAAGGTTTTCTTGAATGCTGTCCATCTAGTCACAAATCTATCTTTAACCTTCTTTATTGTGGAGATTATATTTAATTTTTTCTTTTTCGCCTTTTCTTTTTTATTTTTATTGTTTTTTCCAGCCCTTCGCTTATCAGTCTGCTCTTCCTCTTTTATTTCTTCTTCAGACCCAATTTGTACTTTTTCTTCTTCCTTTTCTACTTTTGTAGAAGATATTTTCATGTTTTTTTCGTTTTCTGTTTCTTTGGCAGTTTCTGCTTCTGCTTCTATTTTATTCTTTGTCTTTTCGTCTGCCTTAATCATAGTTTCATAAGAACCTTTTGACGACTGCTTTATCTCTGCATCAGCTTCTATCTCTCCACCGTTTTTTTCACTGGAAAATATAGAAAAAAAAGCAGCTTTTACCTGGTAAGCCAACTCTTCACCATAGGTAAATTTAGCTCTAAGAAACTTAAACAAAAAACTAATCTCTCCCTCTGCCTCAAACTGCTTAGCTGTATATTTGACTCTCAACCTATATGAGAATGGCATAAACAACACCAATAACAATATGAAAAGGAGTAGAGCAAGCAAGCCAAGCAGTATCAAGCCTAACATCCCAAGTATAGTAAGCAGAATATTCATTATTCCCAATATGCTCACCCCTTTTGCTTTTCTTTTTTCAGCCATAGCTTAGCAACCAGCATTATTGCCTCCAGCTTTGAGCCTGTGAGTGCTATCATCTTATAATTTCCTTCCCTATAAGGAAGCTTCCTCAGTTCATTTAATGAAATAATTTCATATAAATTGACCGGATTTTGTGGTTCAAAGATTCCAAATGCACCAATAGGCGAAAACTTTCCCTTCTTAAGGGAAGAAATTACTTTTTCCCTTATCATATCAGACTTCATCAGTCCTTCTGTAATGAGAGTTTCGCCTATTATTATCATTATATCACCATTTATTCACAAATAATTTCAGTTATTGCATTTATTGTACCTACAAGCTCTTCTCTGCTGTTACAGGAAGCAAGAGAAGACCTTATATAGTCCATAACCTCTGTTCTGTTCTCAAAATAAACCGGTATACTTCCAATTACCTGAGCCATAATTCCACGTCTTACGCTTCTGTCAACCTCATTAAATATTCTATCAAATTCTACCTTAAGATTATCCTTAAGCTTATCTAAGTCTCCTGTTTCTACAATGCCTGTATCCTCAAGGTCACTCAAGTCAGCAAAAAGGCTTCCCTGTTTCAACATACTGCATTTATATAAATCATCATATTGATTTTTTAAGTTAAATTCTGCTGTTTTATCAGCAAATCTATTCTGAATGTCAAAGAGTGTGCCTTCATATGCAATTAAATTTTCATAAAGATCTTCAAGCTTTCCTTCAAGTTTTGTAAAGATTTCAGCCATTTTTACATCAAACTCCTCAAGGCTCATATCTTCGTTTGCAAAGCTTTCATTTGTATACTTAATCATCTCCAGCTCAAGGGCTGAATCTTCTCTGTTTACTGCCTCTCCGCTAATTAAGGCAATATATAAATCATTTACAACTTCCATAACTAAAATTCCATCATCAGTGAGATCAGAACATCTTGATATAATAGAATTAAGCTTTATACTTTCAGTAAGCAAATCTTTCTTAGCGGCCTTGTCAAATTCAAAATTCTTGAAATATTCAAATTCATCTGCAAGTTCAGGATATAATTTTTGCATTTTATCTAAATCATAAATCATACCTGCCTGCCTCACCATGTAAGAAAAGGCCTTTAGAGCTTTCTTCTGGCCACCGGTGTACCTGTCTACAGATGTTTCAATTATATCGAAAAATTTACCCTTTGTATATCTGATTGGGAGTTCAGATATTACTCTCTGAATTTTTGAATTAATTGCTATATTATCATCATCTTCAAAAATATATGCAAGGATTTTTCTTGCTTCTTCATCTGTATCAAACTCCTTACCATCATAGTCTTTATTGGTAAGTTTTCTTGAAAGTACATAGTTAAAATTCTCAAAAGCACTTAAATATGCTGTAGCCGCATCTACTCTTTCCTTTACTTCTTCTCTTATCTTCTCAACTTCTTCAATACTTTCCTTTGAAATATTCCCTTCTGCTATGGCTGATTTGATAAGAGCATTTATCTTCTCCCTAACTCCTGTAAGACTCCTGTCTGTTTCTTTCTCCTTTGTATTCACAAAGTAATTTGCATAATTCATAGAAAGATTTAATAGAGCCAAACTTCCATAAACTGCGGATAACTCCCTAGCAAAGACAGGGAGGCTTCTTTCAAGATTTTTACCCTTTTTAATATCTAACATAGCACTTGTTCTCTTACTCATTCTGATTTCCTCACTTATATTTTAATTATTTATAAATCCTCATACCTCTATCACAATATTTCCACTCAACCTTTTTTAATATGTTGGTGTGTAAATAAATGTTCATTACAGTACTCATAATTTCCATCACATTTTGAGCAAAACCTAAACTCAAGATCCGGATTGTCAAGTTCTGTCCTGCCACAGATAGCACATTTATGCCTTGCAATCCCCTTTTCTGTATGAAACCCTTTTTCTGCAGCCTTAGTTCTTGCTTCAAACTTCATCCTTCTCATCCTGTTATTTAGTTTCTGCCTGTAATTTCTTGTTGAAAAGTAAAACCATATGAAGTTAAGCATTGCAACCACTATTGCAATTGCAAACATAAAATTACCTGCTGCCGCATTCTGCACTATCTGAAGCACTACAAAAGCACCGTAGAAGATACCAAGGTACTTCATCTTGATAGGAAGAACAAACATAAGGAGTACCTGATAATCAGGATACATTGCACAGTACGCAAGAAGAAGGGATTCGTTAATGTAATTAAGTCCGAAGTACATTCCCGATAGTCCGTCTCCTGTCACTGCATATGTGATAATTGCAGCGATTATATTAAAAATTATTCCCGAAAGATAGTAAACATTGAACCTAAAGGTTCCCCACGCATATTCAAGGTTAGTTCCCAGTATCCAATAAAAATACAGTGTAATGCAGAAAAATATAAGCGAAGTTCCGCCACTCACGCTGCTCATAGGCTCCAGTATAAAGGTAACAAGCCTCCATACCTGTCCCTGCATAATCTTTTCTATATTTAAGGAAAGATACGAAACATAGAAGAGTGGATTGACCACTGAAATCATGGCACCTGCCACATAGACTCCTATTATATAAAGCATAAGATTCTTAATTGCAAATCTTCCAAATTTTCTTTCCATTTTATCCAGAAAACTATTCATCTAATATTCTCCTAAACTATTCTTTCTATAAAATAGGTATATTTTACTATTATAATTTCTATTAAAACCCTTGTCAACAATGGTGAAATTTAAATTATACAGTTTACAAAAAGTTTTTAGTTAATAATTGAAGGAAAATGTTCTGCAAAAAAACACATTTTTGTAAAATTTTTCACTACCCTCGTTGTGGTATAATAGCGTGTATTCAAACTAATTGTGCTAAATACATTATAATAATATAAAGTGTCAAATATGTGAAAACTTACAACATTTTATATTTGGATGTCAAATTATCATTATCAGACAGGAGTATAATTTATGTCAGAAACAAGGTATCGCCTAGGTATAGATATAGGCTCTACTACAGTTAAAGTTGCAATAATAGATGAAAATTTAAAAGTACTTTTTTCAGATTATCAAAGACATTATGCCAATATACAGGAGACTCTCGCTTCTCTTTTACACGATGCAATCAAGACTTGCGGCAATGCAGAAGTATATGCCATGATAACAGGCTCAGGCGGTCTTACCCTATCAAAACATCTTGACATACCTTTTGTTCAGGAGGTTATTGCGGTGGCTACCGCCCTTAAGACCTTTGCACCACAGACTGATGTGGCTATCGAGCTTGGCGGTGAGGATGCCAAAATCATATACTTTACAGGTGGAATTGAGCAGAGAATGAACGGTATCTGTGCAGGTGGTACAGGCTCCTTCATCGACCAGATGGCAAGTCTCCTAAAGACTGATGCAGCCGGCCTTAATGAATATGCAAAGAGCTACCAGTCCATCTATCCGATAGCCGCACGTTGTGGTGTATTTGCAAAGTCGGATATACAGCCTCTTATAAATGACGGAGCTACCAAGCCTGACCTTGCAGCATCCATCTTTCAGGCTGTTGTAAATCAGACCATAAGCGGTCTTGCCTGTGGTAAGCCAATAAGAGGAAATGTAGCCTTCCTTGGCGGACCTTTGCACTTCCTTACTGAGCTGCAGGCTGCCTTTGTAAGAACTCTTGAATTAGGACCTGAAAATATAGTTGCTCCGGAAGGCTCACATCTATTCGCCGCAATGGGTGCTGCTATGAGCTCTAAGTATGAGAAGGCTACGACTCTTTCCCAGCTTCACAATACTCTTCACAACAAGGTTAGTATGGATTTTGAGGTAGCAAGGCTTGAGCCTCTCTTTAACAGCGAGGAAGAATACGAAGCCTTTAAGGCTGAACATAAGAAGGCTGAGGTAAAGAAAGGAAATCTTGCAGATTACCACGGAAAATGCTTCCTTGGTATAGATGCAGGCTCTACCACTACCAAGGTAGCTGTTGTAGCTGAAGATGGAACCCTTCTCTATTCATTCTACAGCAGTAATAACGGAAGTCCTCTTAAGACCTCTATTAAAGCATTTAACGAAATACATGAGCTAATGCCAAAGGACTGCAAGATAGCAAGAAGCTGTTCTACCGGCTATGGAGAGGCTTTACTTAAGGCTGCCTTTCTTCTTGATGAGGGTGAGGTTGAGACTGTTGCCCACTATACTGCGGCTTCCTTCTTCAATCCAAAGGTAGACTGTATCCTCGACATCGGTGGTCAGGATATGAAGTGTATAAAGATAAAAGACGGCACAGTTGACGGCATCCAGCTTAACGAAGCCTGTTCATCGGGTTGTGGTTCATTTATAGAAACCTTCGCTAAGTCCCTTAACTATGAGGTTGCTGACTTTGCTAAGGTTGCCCTCCTTGCGAAGAATCCTATTGACCTGGGTTCACGTTGTACGGTGTTTATGAACTCCAAGGTTAAACAGGCGCAAAAAGAGGGTGCAAGTGTAGCAGACATTTCTGCCGGTCTTGCTTATTCGGTTATTAAAAATGCCCTTCTGAAGGTTATTAAACTTACAGACCCTAAGGATTTGGGCGAAAATATAGTAGTTCAGGGTGGAACCTTCTACAATGACGCTGTGCTTAGAAGCTTTGAAAAGGTATCAGGCACCAAGGCTATAAGACCTGATATTGCAGGTATCATGGGTGCTTTCGGTGCTGCACTTATAGCAAGAAAGCACTACAGGCAGGGTGATGAGACTACCACTCTATCCTACGAGCAGATTAAGAATCTAAACTATGAGACAAATATGGAGAGATGCCAAAAGTGTAATAACCACTGTATGCTTACTGTCAATACATTTACAGGTGGAAGACACTATATCTCAGGCAACAGATGTGAAAGAGGTCTCGGTCTTGAAAAGAACAAGGACAATATACCTAATCTTTTTGAGTATAAGATGCAGAGAACCTTCGGTTACAAGCCTTTAAGCGAGAAAGAAGCCACAAGAGGCACTATTGGTATTCCAAGAGTGCTCAATATGTATGAAAACTACCCTCTTTGGTTTACTTTCTTTACTAAGCTTGGTTTCAGAGTTGTGCTCTCTCCTCGTTCAAGCAGGATTATATATGAACTTGGTATTGAGTCAATCCCAAGTGAGTCAGAGTGTTACCCTGCTAAGATTGCACATGGTCATGTTATGTGGCTTCTCAAAAAGGGCGTGAAGCATATATTCTACCCTTGTGTAATATACGAGCGCAATGAGACACCTGACTCGAATAACCACTACAATTGCCCTATTGTTACCTCTTATGGTGAGAATATTAAGAACAACATGGAAGAGCTTAATGACCCTTCCATCACCTTTGAGAATCCTTTCCTTTCACTTGAGTCTGAGAAGATACTTGCTGACAGGCTTGTAAAGGTGTTTGAGGGAAGGATACCAAAGGCTGAGATTAAATCTGCTGTAAAAGAGGCATGGAACGAGCTCCTTCAGACCAAGAAGGATGTAGAAAAAAAGGGTGAGGAAGTAATTGCCTACCTTAAGGAGACAGGCAAGAAGGGCATAGTTCTTGCAGGAAGGCCATACCACATTGACCCTGAGATAAATCACGGTATACCTGAACTTATCACCTCCTTTGGTGTTGCTGTTCTTACCGAGGATTCGGTGGCACATCTCGGACAGGTTGAGCGTCCTCTTGTGGTAATGGATCAGTGGATGTACCATTCAAGACTTTATAAGGCTGCCTGCTATGTAAAGACCAACCCTGCTCTTGATTTGATTCAGCTTAACTCCTTTGGATGTGGTCTGGATGCGGTAACTACAGATCAGGTAAGTGATATCCTTGAGCGTGCAGGCAAGATATACACTGTACTTAAGATAGATGAGGTAAATAACCTCGGTGCGGCTAGAATCAGAATCCGCTCTCTCCTTTCTGCGGTAAAGGACAGGGAAGCTAATCCTATGCAAAACTTTGATATCTCCTCTGCCACTGACAGGGCTGTATTTGAAAAGGAAATGAAGGATTATACCATACTTTGTCCTCAGATGTCTCCTATCCACTTTGAAATGCTTAGAACTGCTATCGAATGGGGCGGCTACCATATAGAGCTCCTTGCGGATGAGCATTCCGTCATCGATACCGGACTTAAATATGTAAATAATGATGCCTGCTACCCTTCTCTCATAGTCGTAGGTCAGATTATGAGTGCAATAAAGTCAGGCAAATATGATGTAAATAAGCTTGCAATCTTTATAAGCCAGACCGGCGGAGGCTGCCGTGCATCCAACTACATAGGCTTCATCCGTAGGGCTCTTAAGAAGGAAGGACTCGCACATATCCCTGTTATTTCTCTTTCCGTTCAGGGACTTGAGAAAAACCCGGGCTTTAGCGCTACCCCTCCTATCCTTCTTCGCTGCCTTCAGGCTCTTGTGTACGGCGACCTTTTCATGAGGGTACTATATGCAACAAGGCCTTATGAGCTTGTAAAAGGCTCTGCTGACGAGCTTCACAGGAAGTGGGAGAAAAAGTGTATAGAAAGTCTTAAAAAGGCTTCAATGATAACCTTTAACAGAAACTGCAAGCAGATTGTAGAGGACTTTGATACTCTGCCTCGTGTAGAAGGACTTACTAAGACCAAGGTAGGTATAGTAGGAGAAATCCTTGTCAAATTCCTTCCAAGTGCCAATAACGGTGTTGTAGATCTCCTTGAAAATGAAGGTGCTGAGGCAGTCGTTCCTGACCTTATAGACTTCCTCCTCTACAGTGCATACAATACTAATTTTAAGGCTGAAACCCTTGGCAAAAGTAAGAGAAATGCCTTTATAAGCAACAGGGCAATCGACCTTATTGAGTTCTTTAGAAAGCCTGCAAGAAAGGCTCTTAGAAAGAGTAAGCACTTCGTAGAGCAGAGTTATATAACTGAACTTGCTGAGTATGCTGAGCCGATAGTTTCTCTTGGCAATCAGACCGGAGAAGGTTGGTTCCTTACAGGTGAAATGATTGAGCTCATTAAGTCAGGAGCAACCAATATAATCTGTACCCAGCCTTTTGGCTGCCTTCCTAACCATGTAGTAGGAAAGGGTGTAATAAAGCAGTTAAGGCTTAAGTATCCGGGTACTAATATAGTTGCTGTTGACTATGATCCGGGTGCAAGTGAGGTTAATCAGCTTAACCGTATTAAGCTTATGCTTGCAACTGCTGAGAATGAGCTTCTTAGAAGTTAATATCTCTGCATACCTGTATACAAATACTTGATAACTTCATAAAAATATTTTATAATAATCCCAGATTATTCACTTATTTCGGCTGAATAGTCTGGGATTAAATAAGATTGATTGGAGATTAATATGAAAAACGAAATTTTCCCTGAAGGCTACTCTCCTGCCCTCAGCATAAGAGAGACCGAAGTTGCCATAAAATCAGTTAAAGACTATTTTGAACGGGAACTCGCAAAACAGCTTAACCTTACCCGAGTTTCTGCCCCTCTTTTTGTTAAACCTGAAACCGGACTCAACGATAATCTTAACGGAGTAGAAAGACCTGTATCCTTCGACCTAAAAGAACAGCCTGAGTCTGAACCCCTTGAAATAGTTCACTCTCTTGCCAAATGGAAGCGATTTGCTCTTAAAAGATATGGTTTTCATTCAGGAGAGGGACTCTACACTGATATGAACGCTATCAGAAGGGATGAAGATACTGACAACATCCATTCTATCTTTGTAGACCAGTGGGATTGGGAAAAGATAATTAATAAAGAAGAGAGAAATGAACATACTCTTAAAATGGCAGTAATGTCAGTATATGATGCTCTAAAGAGTACTGAAATGCATATGGCGAGAAAGTACAACTATATTAAGCCTGAACTTCCAGAGCAGATTTGCTTTGTAACTTCACAGGAACTTGAAGATGAATACCCTGACCTTACCCCCAAGGAAAGAGAATACATGGCAGCCAAGGCACATGGGGCTGTATTTATAAGCCAGATTGGAGGAGCTCTTAATTCAGGTGAAAGACATGACGGCAGGGCTCCTGACTATGATGACTGGCAGTTAAACGGTGATATCATTGTATATTATTCAATACTTGATATAGCCTTAGAGCTTTCTTCAATGGGTGTTAGAGTAGATGAAACCCGTCTTCAGGAACAGCTGCAGATTTCAGGCTGTATGGACAGGGCCGAACTTCCTTTCCAGAAGGCAATACTAAATAAAGAGCTTCCTTATACAGTTGGCGGTGGTATTGGGCAGTCAAGAATCTGTATGTTCTATCTGAAAAAAGCCCATATAGGAGAGGTTCAATCCTCAGTATGGACTCCTGAAACCATGGAAAATGCAGATTCTTGTGGAATTACACTATTGTAAAAGTAACTAAACCTATTTCAAAAAGCGGAGACTGTAATACCTGTAGTCAAACTTATTATATACAGTACATACTTATATAATTCAATGTTTCAGCGGTGAACAGTCTCTTTATTTTATTAATCTTCTATCTGCCAGTCTATAGGTTCTATTCCATTTTGGCTAAGGAATTCATTAGCCTTCTTAAAATGCCCATTACCCATAAACCCTCTATGTGCTGATAGCGGGCTTGGATGCGGAGATTCTAATATTAAATGCCTTGGATTATTTAACATGATTTTCTTATCTCTGGCAGCCTTACCCCATAGTAGATATACTATGGGTCTATTTTCTTTATTTACTGCCTCAATCAAAGCATCTGTAAAATATTCCCATCCTCTTCCCTGATGAGAAAAGGCCGTATGTGCTCTTACAGTAAGAAGGGTGTTTAAGAGTAAAACTCCCTGTTTAGCCCATTTTCTAAGAGAGCCGGATTCAGGTATATATAAACCAAGTTCTGCCTGCAGCTCCTTATAAATATTTTGCAGTGATGGTGGGATTTTCTCTCCCTTTGGAACCGAAAAAGACAGTCCTTCTGCCTGTCCCGGCTCATGATAAGGATCTTGTCCAAGTATTACAACCTTTACCTCACTTAATGGGGTCAGATGCAAGGCATTGAAAATATCGTCAGATTTTGGATAAATAATATGATGGGCATATTCCTCTTTTAAAAATAGATATAGCTTTTTATAATACTCCTTCCCGGTTTCTTTTTCAATAACCGGAAGCCAATCATTTGTTACACTTCCCATGTACACGACCTCCTAAAAATAAGGTGAAAGACCTAAGTCCTCCACCTTTATCCACTATGGTACCAATTCATCTTTTTCCCTATCAGCCTCCAGAGCCTTAGTATCAAGCTTAGAAACTATAGAATAGATTCTCTCACTATACTCCTGCTTATCTGTCATTTCCATAAGTTCAAGGGCTTCTCTTTCTGACACTCCATATACCTTCTGAAGTTCTGCCATTATCTGCTTCCTTACATAATCAAGATCAGTATGGATGCCAAGCTGTCTTGCTAATGCTATGTATTTATCATACCTTGAAAGCCCCTTGATAAGAGAATCCAATGCTGCTGAATAATCTCCCATCGCAAAGAAATTATTATATGAATTCAGCTGCTTATTAACAAACATAACAGTATAAATCTTGTCATGCAGTTCCATGTCCTTTTCTTTAATTTCAAGTCCCCTAATGTCTTCATATGCTTCAGTATATTTGCGGTTTCCAAACTTATAAGTAGCATCCGCAATGCTTATATCATAAGAAAAGATACTTGTACCGACAATTACAACTGCTGCCGCCACTATAAAAAACAAGAAAATTATAATAGCTCCAGCCTTATTTATTTTTCCTTCAGGTTGTTCAAGAGCCTCAGCCCTAAGTCTTTTTAATTCGGCTTCTTTTTTAGCTGCCTTCTTAGCTGCATCTTTAGCCGCCTTTTTAGCCTTATTATCTGCCGCCTTTTTCTTAGCTTCCTCAGCTTTTTGCTTCTTAGCGGCCTCGGCTGCCGCCTTCTTATCTTCTTTTTTCTTAGCTGCTTCAGCTTCTTTTTCCTTCTTGGCAGCCTCTTCCTGCTCAGGAGTAGGGATAGCCGCAATCTCCTCCTCTGTAAGGGGAATATTGGCAAACAGCTTATTATAAATCTTTGCAAAAAGCCCTTTTTTCTCTCCCTCAGCCTTTTTCTCAACCTTCTTCTTAGATTGCTTTTTTGACTTTATTTTTTTATCAGAGAGAACTTCCGGCTCCCCTATATCATCAAGCGGATTAACTATGGGAAGCGGCTCATCATCTACGGCTAAGCCTGCCTCTTCAAAACTGATTTCCCCTGAGTCATCTTCTGCTTGCTCAGCACCAATTTCACTGCCAAGTTCCACTCCGATTTCTTCACCTATCTCTACTCCCAATTCAGATCCAATTTCTCCGGCTGTATCACCATCTATCTCCACTCCAATCTCGGAGCCGATTTCAGCCGCTGTTTCCTCACCTGCTTCCATTTCTACATCAGATACTTCTGAAACAGGATTATCTTCCTCCACTGCTTTTTCCATGGAACTGTCTAATTCAGCAGAGTTATCATCAACTGGAGTTTCCAAATTCTCAGATTCAACTAAACCATCTGCGGCCACAGCCTCTTCTGTATCCCCGTCAATCTCCGTTTCATCACTTAAAAGTTCTTCTGTATCAATCTTTTACTATCATCTTTATCTTCAATTGGGCTTATAAACTCATCTAAATCTATATCTTCTAAAAATGAATCATCTAAATCGTCAAGATCAAATTCTTCTTCTAAAGAATCAACGGTTACATCTTTTGACGATGCCTTATTGTTTCCGGACTTAGCCCGTTCAGCAGCCTTTCGCCTCCTGTCAGTTTCATATGGAGGTTCCTGCCCAATTGTTTCAAGCAGTCCATCTAGGTAAGATTCATTATCCTTATCCAATTCATCCTCCATCCTAAAGCATTATAGGCTTTATCAAAGTTTATTTTTGTCAAACTACTGTAAAACCAGTCCATCAATTGCTTCAACCAGCTTTCCTATTTCCGGTTTGGTAAGCTGTGCATCTGCACCAAGAGATTCTCCCTTACGTCTCATTTCATCATTGATGAGTGATGAGAAGATGATAACCGGAATCTGTTTAAGTTCATTGTCATCCTTTACAAGCTTTGTAAGCCTGTGCCCATCCATTTTTGGCATTTCGATATCTGTAATTATACAGTGGCACTGCTCTGTAGGATCCCCTTCTGCCTTATAACGTAAAAGAGTATTCCAAGCTTCCTCTCCATTTGTAGTTGCATTTATATTTACATATCCGGCCTTTGTAAGGCAATCAACTATCATCTTCTCAAGCATTGGGGAATCCTCTGCTATAAGAATTGGAGAATTGTTTCTTGTCCTAACTCCTAATTTCTCAATATCTCTTGCCTTAATGCCTGTTTCAGGGTTTATGGTAGATACTATTTTTTCAAAATCCAAAACAACTATAAGTCTGTTTTCAAATTTTATTATTCCTGTAGCCACACTTCTCTCAGCGTCATTTATAGTCTCATCAGGCTTTGTTATATCCGACCAGGTAAGCCTGTGGATACCCTGAACTCCATGTACATGAAACCCTATATTTAAGTTATTAAAATTAGTGACTATATACATATCCTTAGTTCTATCTGGTGATGGCGGTATCATAAGGCTCTTCGCAAGATCCACTATGGTAACTATTGTATCTCTAGGCATAAATATGCCCTCGATTGTATCATGTGCATTAGGGATTGGAGTAGGCTCCGTAAAGGGCATAATTTCCTTAACCTTTGCAACATTGATTCCATAATGATTTGGCCCAACATTGAACTCAAGCACCTCCAACTCGTTAGTTCCGCTCTGAAGTAAAATTCCAGTATCCATAATAACCTCCCTCAAGTTTGTCTATACTGTATTATTAATCCATTTCAGGAATGATAAAAGTACATAATTTCAGTTCTTATATTATACCATTCAATATGCGTCCAGGTAAAGTGTAATTTTAATTTTAAATCAAAAATTTACTGGCTTACACTCAATGTATAAGATTTAGTTCCTTTTACCACCTTTAACTTAGCCTTATTTTTATCCTCTGACATTGGTACATTGAATACAACCACTCCCTTAAAAGATTTCCCACCTCCTATTGTGGCATCAATGGACTGCATATCATTCTCAAGCAGTGTGAGACTTGGTTTGTAATAATTATTACCATCAAAAGTTAAATTGTATGCTATATCATCTCCCTGTGAAAATTTCTTGCTTTTAGAGGTTTTATTCCTAATTGAAAACTCAACTACATAAAGTTTCATATTATCAGCAGCAACCAGTGAAAAATATCCCTCATTCTTCGGATATCTGGAATATTCGCCTGCTCCTCCATATACTACTTCAAATCCTTTTTCATCATATACATCATTTAACACTGCCGCCGTGTCACTGTCTCCATTTGTTTCATTTATTATATCTGATGGCTTATCCTTATTTCCACTTTCCTTATTTCCCTCTTCTTCTTTGTCTTCAGACAAATCATTTGCGATTGAAGAACCTGATGCACTGGATATATCACTGTCCGTCTTATCTACAGCATCAAATTTTTCTTTTACTGCACCCGGATTTTCTTTTACTTCCAGTTCTTCCTGTAAACTAGGCTCATAATTCCTCGTATGTCTAAGTACAAGCTTAGCTGCATATTCCGCCACCTGTTTTAACTCCCCTTCAGAAAGTCCCGTATCACCAACATTACAGGCTGTTAAATTAATCGTGAGGGCAACTGCCAGTGCAATTACTGTTAGTTTTTTCTTCATTTTCATTCTCCTTTAAGCCTTAGTATCCAGTTCAAACCAAAATTCTACCCCATTGTCCCAATTTTTTACGCCAAATTCTCTATTTAGAGAATTCATTATAGCCTTAACTATGGAAAGCCCTATTCCATTGCCTCCATACTCCCTTGTCCTAGCCTTATCAACCTTATAGAACTTATCCCATATTCTTTCAACATCTTCTTCAGGTATGGGCTTCCCAGTGTTAAATACTGAGATTCTTACCTTGTTATCACATTCCTTCACACAGATTTCAATAGATTTTTTACCCATTTTATCCACTTCAACATGATTTAAGGCATTGCTTATATAGTTAGTAACCACCTCTTCTATTAAATATTCATCTGCCCATACACCACAGGAGGCATTTCCATGAATTATCGGAGTTACTTCCTTTTGTTTAAATACCATGTTCATTGAATTTACGACAGAATTTAAGAGTGACATAATGTCAAATCTATCAAACTGTGGGTTATTTTCGCCAAATTCCAACTCATTCAGACTCAAGAGTCTCTTTACCATAGTGTTCATTTTAGCGGCTTCGTCTATAATAACCTCACAGTAGAAGTCCCTACTCCCTGCATCATCCTGTATATTATCCTTTAACCCTTCTGCATATCCCTGAATCAGTGCAATCGGAGTCTTAAGTTCATGTGTTATATTTGAGAGAAATTCCCTACGCATTTCTTCAGATTTCTCTCTTTTTTTAATATCATTTTGCAGCTCATTATTGGCAGACTTGAGTGAAGATATAGTATTTTCAAGTTTCTCAGACAGTATATTTATACTATGCCCCAGCTCACCTACCTCATCCTGCCTGCTTTCATCATAACAAACCTCAAAATTAAGATTACTGATATCCTTCGTCATCTCTGACAATCTGAGTATCGGTCTGGTAAATTCAACTCCAATAAAGTACATAATTAAAGAGCCTATCAATATGGAAATCACACCTACATAAGCAAAAAATGTATTTGATATGCTTGCACTCTCTGCAATATTATCATAGTTACTTCTTATGAAGATTATATCTCCCTCATCAAGTACACCATATAATTCAATATAATTAACTTCCAATCTTGAATCAAAATGTCTGTATATACTATATTTATCGGTTTTATCCAGAAGTTTTGCAGCTTCTTTTTCATCTTTATCTTGGTTTTCACCGGCCTGAGTTTTTTTGTAATATGAAATGATTTCACTTTGAAGCCTGTTTCGCTGGATTTCATTCAAGCTTGTAGGAAATTTTGTTTGTAAAAATATTCCACCCGAATAAGTAAAATCCGTCAAATATATATAGGATACATTCTGTTTTGACGCAAGCTGTTCAAAGCTCAGACTCAAATCTGATATTTTTTCAGAGTCATACTTTTCATTTACCTGAAAATAAGTCTCTCCAAGTCTGTTAATCTTATAACTCTCATAGTATTTTCCTAAAAAAACTCTATTAATAAGCCAGCTAAAGAATATGGTTGCACTCAAAAGAGCAAGTAAAACAATTATTAAACGTATCTTAATGGAATGTTTCATTTAAACCTCTGACTAATCTATATTGTTATCTAAGCTTCAAATTTGTAACCTATTCCCCAAATAGTTTTAATCAGGTCACCCTTATCTCCCATTTTAGCCCTTAATTTTTTGACATGGGTATCTATGGTTCTTGCATCTCCAAAATAGTCATAATTCCATACATTGTTCAGTATCTTCTCCCTTGACAGGGCAATTCCCTTATTTGTCATAAAATAAAGTAAAAGTTCAAACTCCTTCACGCTCAGGTCTATATTTTTGCCATCTATCACAACTTCGTGTGAAGCTCTATCTATCTTAATCCCACCAACTTCAAAGCTGTCATCACTTGCACTTCCTGTCCGCCTCAAAATGGCTTCTACCCTGGCCATAAGTATCTTAGGGCTAAATGGCTTAGATATGTATTCATCTACGCCTAACTCAAATCCCTGAAGTTCATCCTTTTCATCAGATTTAGCTGTAAGCATAATTATAGGAACAGAAGAATGTTTTCTTATCTCTCTGCACACCTGCCATCCATCCATCTTTGGCATCATTACATCTAAGATAATAAGTTCTATGCTGCTGTCTTCAAAAAAAATCTCTACAGCCTTTTCTCCGTCCTCAGCCTCTACAACTGCATAGCCTTCGTGATGCAAAAAATCACTGACTAATTTTCTCATCCTGCCTTCATCATCAACTACCAGAATTTTGGCTTTTTCCATTTTCTTCTCCATTAGTATTCTTTTCGCTATTTATTTTCTGTTCATTCATTCCCTCAAAAAGTTTTTCACGCTCATTTAATTCCTGTTCCTTTTTGGTAAGCTCCTCCTTCCAAGAAGCATATTCATTTACAAGTGCCTGTTCTGATGCATTTTGCGAAAATATCTTATCATAAGCCAAAACTCCAAAAGGAACTAATATCATAATTGCCATAAATATAATTACAATTCTATAATTTCTAATCTTTAACTTAAAATTATTTATGAACTCAAGATTTGCATCTTGAACTTCATTGTCATTATCTTCTTTAGGAACAGCCTTTATATTGGAAGTTCCAGTCTCCATACTGTCTGTTTCCGCAGCCTGATAAGGGATAGCCTTCATAGTTTTTCTTTGTTCAGGATTTTTAACCAGCCTCTTCTGTGCCTCTCTCAAAAATCCAATCCCTATTGGAGTTATAAATTCTTCACTTTCAACCAGACTGTCATAAACTGCCCTAAGTTCCACTTCATCCTTCAAATTTCTCTCAGTCTTGATTTCTGCTATCTTATTCAGTTCTCGCCTTGCCTGTTCATAGGAATTTGAATCATTAAAGCGGTATCCATCTAAAATATATTTTTTTCCTTCTGCCATTTATGAAACCTGCCTATTAATTGATTTTTCTAAAATTACCACACCTAGTATAGTATCACAAAACTTAAAAATATACAATAAAAAGAATGACCTCAAAACATAGGTTTTGAGGTCATAAAATCAATCATTTAATTAATAGTTTTCAGCTTTTTTCTGGAAATAACTCTGTGGGTGGTTACATACAGGACAGACTTTTGGAGCCTTAGGTCCTACAACGATATGTCCACAGTTGATGCACTGCCATATAGCATCACCATCTGCTGAGAATACAAGGTCACCCTTAACATTGGCAAGAAGCTTACGGTATCTTTCTTCATGCTCCTTCTCAATATCAGCTACCATCTCAAAAAGCTTTGCAATAGCAGTAAATCCCTCTTCTCTTGCTTCCTTAGCAAAGGTAGGATACATTTCCTGCCACTCATAAGCTTCACCGTCAGCAGCATGCTCAAGGTTCTCTGCTGTTACTCCTATTCCTGAGAGAATCTTAAACCAAATTTTTGCATGTTCCTTTTCATTACCGGCTGTTTCTTCAAATATTTCAGCTATCTGAACATATCCGTCTTTTCTCGCCTTAGATGCAAAATATGTATATTTATTTCTTGCCTGTGACTCACCTGCAAAAGCATCCATAAGGTTTTTCTCTGTCTTTGTTCCCTTAATATCTTTACCTAACTGTTCAAACCTATCTTCTACCATTTCCAATACCTCCGTTTTCTATATTTATGTTTTGTACTTATATTGTCATTTTTATAACAATTATATATTTATCACTTTTTACAAAACACTAAGAGGATTCTATCATTTATGTTTTGGTTTTTCAACGAAATTCAGAATATTTTTAAAAAGCTGTTTCAATTAGTATTGATTAACTGATAATGATTATTACTTTATTGTATATATATGATATTGACTATCGATTGACAAATACAATTTAGAATTATATAATATTTTTGCTAGGGGTGCCATGTAGCTGAGATGAAATTTAATTTCTATCCCTTAATACTTGAACCAGATAATACTGGCGTAAGGAAGCAACATTATCTCCTTATGCCATCATGCTTTGAGGAGGTTTTTTTATGTCTTTACTTGCAATGCCCACAGTAAATGACTGGGGTGAAAATGTATTTGAGTTAACGCCTGTCGGACTTGTTTCCGTTGCCGTACTGATATTCCTGCTTATAATAGCGGCCATTATCTTAAGGCCTAAGGCAACGGGAAGTATAAGAACTATTGCCACTACTCAGTTAGTCTTTTCTGCTGTCGCAATGGCTCTTGCTATGGTTACTTCCGAAATCAAATTGACAAGGCTGCCAATGGGTGGCTCTATTACTCTCTTTAGTATGCTTTTTATAGTTCTCATAGGCTATTGGTACGGACTAAAGGCAGGGCTTATGACAGGTTTTGCCTACGGCCTGCTTCAGTTCCTTATGGATCCTGTTTTTTTACAGCCCTATTCAACTTCTTGTTGATTACCCGCTGGCCTTCGGTGCACTTGGTTTATCAGGTTTTTTCTCAGAAAAGAAGAATGGGCTTCTTAAGGGTTATGTTTTGGGGGTAATCGGCAGATATGTTTTTGCCTTCATTTCAGGAGTTGTTTTTTTCGGAAGTTATGCTCCCGAGGGCACGCCTGCAGCAATATATTCTTTAACTTATAATGCCACATACATAGTTCCGGAGGCAATAACTACCTTAGTCATAATAAGTATGCCGGCTGTAAGCAAGGCAATGCGTTATGTACGCCTTAAGGCAACAAATGGCAGTTTGCAAAGCGGACAAGCTGCAACAAAAGAATAATTACAAAAGCTGCAATACTGATTATGAATCTTCTCAGTATTGCAGCTTTTAAGTTATCTTAATTCTACTCTGCACTTCCTATAGGATTCCAAATGTTATTATATACAGAGTCAGCATCAGAAGTGGCTGTTATGAGTTTTGCTTTGATATAACCATCTACTATGCCCTTCATCTGCTCAGTAGTATATTCATCGGTCTGTCCGCCAAACTGCATAAGTTTATTCAATTCAAGGTTCATGTCATAATCACTTCCATTAAGTCCAATCTTCATAAGAAGCTTTGTGCAGTCTTCAGGATTATCTCCCATCCACTTAAGTGCCTTCTTAACCGCAGATGCCATCTTTGCCGCTGTAATAGGGTTTTCTTTTATAAAATCCTTGTTCATCATTACTATGCAGCAGAGCTCATTTCTGCTATTACCGTCTGCTGACTCAACCTTACGAAGAATACCCTGTTTTACAAGCGGATAACCAAAAGATTCCGGAAGAAGGGCTGCAGCTATTTCACCATTTTTCATTGCCGCAACACAGGCATCCTTCTCAACCTGCATAATTTTAACATCCTTCAGCGGATCTATTCCCGCTTCTATAAAAAGCCTTGCAGAAATATTATAATCTGCTGTTCCTATACCACTAGGTGCAGATATTGCCTTGCCCTTTAAGTCATCATAATTTTTATATTGACTCTCATCCAGCACATACATGGCCTTACAGCCTGTAAGAAGGTGTGCACCGCCAACAAAACAAAGATTTACACCATTTGTAGCCGGTACCATAGCCTTAGCAATATGTCCTATGGCAATCTGTACCTGATTTGTTCCAATAGCCTCTACATCTGAATCTCCCTTAAATCCCTCAACGGTAAGACCCTCCTCCTTGTAGTAGCCTAACTCTTCAGCTACATTTACTGCTGCAGTACAGCCGTCTCCTGTAAAATACTTGATGGTTTTACCATAAGCAGGCTCTTTCTTCCAAGCTTCTTCATCGTTAACATTAGCTGTTGAAACTGTGGATGTCTTTGCCGAAGATGTTACAGAAGCGGATACTGCCGATGGCTCTGCCTTAGATGCAGATTTAGCACTGTCTGTGCTGTTTTTAGCTCCACATCCAACCATTGAAAATGTTACCACTGCACAAAGTGCAATACTCAATACTTTCTTCATTTTTGCCTCCTATATTTTTATTTTGCGGTGTCAAAGGCACCTATTTTTATGTGAAGTGCAGTAAATCAAGAATATGATTACGATACTCCACAAATGAAGAACTGCTTCTGTTACGGGGATGTTCCATGTCTATATTAATTTCTTCTCTAACCCTTCCGGGATGAGCTTCCATTACTATAACCCTCGTACTAAGATGTATTGCCTCATCTATATCATGTGTTACCATTACAACAAGCTGTTTATTCATCTGCCACATATTTAGGATTTCATTTTGCATATTCATTCTTGTAAATGCATCAAGTGCTCCTAAAGGCTCATCCATAAGCAGAATCTTGGGTTTGCTAATCATAGCTCTGGCAAGGGCAACTCTTTGTGCCATTCCGCCTGATAACTGTCCCGGATAATCCTTCTTGAATTTTTCAAGCCCGATTATCTCTATTAACCTACGGACATCATCCATACCTTCTTTTAGTTTTCCCTGCATCCTAAGGCTGAAGGCCACATTATCTTCCACAGTCAGCCATGGAAAAAGGGTAGGTTTTTGAAATACCATGCCTATGTCAGGACCAGGCTTAACTATCTTCTCACCGTTTACCGTAATCTCACCCATAGTTGGTGCTATGAGTCCTGCTATCATCCTAAGTATAGTAGATTTTCCACAGCCTGAAGTCCCTACAAGGCTTATAAACTCTTCATTATGAAAGGTAAGGTCAATATCTGTAACCGCATTGGTAACTTCCAAAGAGTCCACTCTCGAAAAGCTTTAGATACATTTTTAAGCCTTAAATCTATAGCTTCACTCATTATTTAACTACTCCTATCTGCCAGCGAAGAATATAATTCTTTATTTTATCCAAGACCCTTGTAACTATATTGAATACGATGCAAATAATCACGATTGCCGCAAACATTTTATTATAGGCAGCCCAAGCCTTCGCCCAAGTTATATACCAGCCGAGTCCGGCTTCCACACCAAGCATCTCTGCTATCATAAGCGATATACAGGCAGAACTCATTCCCTGTGTCATACCCTGCAATATATTGGGCATGGCATGCGGAATGGCTATATTAAGCACAAGCTGGCGGTCAGAAGAACCAAGGGTTTTGGCAACTTCATAGTAGGCTTTATCCACATTTGATATTCCCGATGTAGTTGCTATTGTAACTGCAAACCAGGTGCCAAGGCCTACTATAAATACAGAACCCGCCATGAGGGAAGTTGCAAGTATCATAATCAAAGGAATCCAGGTTGCTGTAGGGATAGGTCCAAGCACCTTTACTATAGGGTTAACCCAGTATCTGACCCTTTCACTGTAACCGCTTGCCACTCCCGTAATTATCCCAAGGACAGCTCCACAAAAATATCCGGTAAATAGGAGTCTCAAAGTAAATAGAGTACAGACTATAAGCTGGTCTTTATCAAGAATTGCAGCATTTATTATGTCATTAACCCAAGGTATGAAAGGATATAACAGAATTCCCGTCTTTAATGTAAGCACATCTATAAGGGTTAAAAGCAGAAAAACAGCAGATTTCAATGGTGCTCCATTTCTAACTTTTGCAAATTTCTTTTTATTCCCTCTCTTATAACTTATAACCGCAAGAATCCACCTTATCAGATAAACAAAGGCAGGAATCAACAATAATACGATATATCTCTCAGGGTTTGCATTTGGATATTTATCGGGAATCAAGAGATATTCGAGAATCGCAATAATGCAGCATAAAATAGGGAAGAGCGAAATAATAAAATCCATAACCTTACGGTTCCTGCTCTTATTATTCTCCTCCAGCTCCCATAATTCATCTTTTGTCAGCCCTATATCAGTATTCTTTTGAGTTTCAATTGATGACAATTCACTCTCCTCCTTATGCTTAATTAATTATCAAGCACGATTATTATAACATTAGATGAACTCTATGACTAATTCTTATTTTCCACCTGAAAAGGATATTTATTTTATTTTTCTATAAATAAATATAAACCTCTTTTATAACATTTCAATGAAGGCACCTATTCTCGTATCAATCTGCCCCTTATCTGCCAGGGCATAGTCCGTTTCAAGTTTCATATAAGGAATGCCTCTCTCCTTTAATACCTTAGCCATGGTATGCGTTTCTATGTTAAATGTGTGGCAGCCTGTTAAGACTATATCAATCACTCCGTCTACCTGGTATTTTTCAATCATGTTCAAGGTGTCCTCATATCTTCCAGTGTTCGGCGTCATTACCGAACAGTCTATTTTTAAGTATCTGTCACTTATTGCCTCCATTATATTCTCAGCATTTTCATCTATTAAAAAGCTCTGGCTTCTCTCACCTGAACAGTCATTTCTACAGACTACAACTCCTCCAAGCCCCTCAATTGTCATTACAACCTTTCAATCAGTCCTCCACTCGGGCAGCCTGTAAGCAGGATTCTCTTGGCAGCCACAGAAACCGGCCTCTCCCCCTCCTCTAAATAAGCCTTTTTAGTGTCTGCTATCAGCTTTTCAAGGTCATTTATGTAATCATCCACACTCATAGCAAATGTCTGCTTTTGGATGTTTAACATCATATCTATTCCCTTTAGCATTGGCGGCTCAGTCTTTTGCAGTGCATATAATTCACACATAAGTTCTCTGGCTCTATTCCTTTTTTTCACTGCCTTTCTTAAATCTTCATCCGTAATAGTAATTCCCAGTTTTCGCTCAAGCACCTCCTTCAGTCTCACACATTCTTCATACCACATCTTCCTCGCATAAGGTACATCCTTACCCTGAGGCAGGTGGAGAATATGTACATCCTTGATTTCTCCCAAAAGTTCATACATCTTTTTCTTGCCGTCACAGGTAGTTTCACCTATTATGATATCTGAAAAATATGTATAAGGACATTTCTTAGTAAGTGCAAATCCATAGGTTGACTTTATCAAAGGGCATATAGTCTTCGGCAACACCCTTTCAGCATCAGGTATTGTTTCCTGACTGGTTCCGCATAGGCCTATGGATGCCATTCCTGCTGCCTCTATAATTTCAACCGGTGTATAGGCACAGAGGCAGCCCGCTATCTTCCCACCTTTTTTCTTAAATTCCATGGCCTTTATAAAGCCTGCCTTACGCTTTTCTTCATAATTCTCCCAGATTTCTCTTCCTTCTTCTAAAACAGCAGTGTCCATTTTGCCTCCTTATATGATTATTTCCTAATTTCCCCCAGTATACAACAAATGAACATATGAAAAAACAATCATCTTAAAACACAATAAAACCCGATACTTATAAACTAACTTTATAAATATCGGGTTTTATAAAAGTTCTAATTAAAAAGCTTTATTCTTCATAGTTTTCACTGCCTTCATTCTCAGCAAGCTCTTCTTCTGAAATCGTCATAATCTGGCGTTTTCTAGCCATCTCATCACTTTCAAGGTATTCGTCATAGGTACTTACCTTATCTATAAGACCATTTGGAGTAATTTCTATAATTCTGTTTGCTATTGTCTGGATGAACTGGTGGTCCTGGGATGTAAATAGTACCACTCCCGGGAACTTGATTACTGCATTGTTTAATGAGGTAATTGCTTCCATATCAAGGTGGTTGGTAGGCTCATCAAGAATGAGGACATTTGTAGCCATTATCATCATCTTGGAAAGGAGAACTCTAACCCTCTCTCCACCGGAAAGAACCTTAACCTGCTTTATACCTGCATCTCCGGGGAAAAGCATACGGCCTAAGAAATTTCTTACATAGGTTGCATCTTTTTCAGGTGAAAATGGTAAAAGGAACTCTGTAATATTCTCATTTCCCTTAAAGAGTTCTGTGTTGTCTTTAGGAAAATAGCCCTGTGTAGTGGTTACACCCCACTTGTAATCTCCTTCATCCGGCTCCATTTCGCCTGCAAGTATCTTAAATAATGTAGATATGGCCTTTACATTAGGACCTACGAAGGCTATCTTGTCTTCCCTTCCTACAACAAAGGAGATATTGTCAAGTACCTTCACACCGTCAACTGTCTTAGATATTCCGCTAACTGTAAGCACTTCATTACCTATCTCTCTGGCAGGGCGGAAGTCTATATAAGGATATTTACGGCTGGACGGCTTAATGTCATCAAGCTCAATCTTCTCCAAAGCCCTCTTTTCTACTTGTAGCCTGCTTAGACTTACTTGCATTAGCAGAGAATCTCTGAATAAATTCCTGAAGTTCTTTAATCTTTTCTTCCTTCTTTTTATTCGCTTCCTTCTGCTGACGGATCATAAGCTGGCTGGACTCATACCAGAAGTCATAGTTACCTGCATAAAGCTGGATTTTTCCATAGTCAATGTCCGCTGTATGCGTACATACCTTGTTAAGGAAATAACGGTCATGTGAAACCACAATTACAGTATTTTCAAAATTGATAAGGAACTCTTCAAGCCAGCCTATTGCATCCATGTCAAGGTGGTTGGTAGGCTCGTCAAGAAGGAGGATGTCAGGGTTGCCAAAGAGTGCCTGAGCAAGAAGAATCTTAACCTTCTTAGCTGCCTCTATCTCGCTCATCATCATATAATGGTACTCAGTATCTATGCCAAGGCCATTAAGAAGTGTAGCCGCATCAGACTCAGCTTCCCAGCCGTTCATATTTGCGAATTCACCTTCAAGTTCACTTGCTCTTATTCCATCCTCATCTGTAAAATCTTCTTTAGCATAAATGTCTTCCTTTTCCTTCATTATCTCATAAAGACGCTTATTTCCCATAATTACCGTATCCAGTACCGGATAGGCATCATACTTAAAATGATCCTGCTGCAAAAATGAAAGTCTCTGTCCCGGAGTTATGATAACATCGCCTGTGGTAGGCTCTAACTGTCCTGATAAAATTCTAAGGAAGGTAGATTTACCCGTACCATTTGCTCCAATAAGTCCATAACAGTTTCCCTCTGTAAACTTAATGTTTACATCCTCAAAAAGTGCCTTTTTACCAAGTCTAAGCGTAATATTACTTGCCTGAATCATTCCAATCTTCCTTTCCAAATTTGTTACCATCATCATAAGAAAGAATCCTGTAAAACAGGATTCAATGCCTTAACTATATTCTACTGATATATTTAGAGTTTTTCAAGTGGTTTGACAGGGTTTCTTCTCCTTTCATTCTTTGCAACAGAGTAAAACCTCTCCTTATCCTCATACATCTTCTTATCTGCCTCACCTATTAGGGTATAGAGTTCAGTTTTGTTATTAGACCTGTATACAAATCCTGTCGCAACATAGGTTTCATTTTCACTCATAACCTCAATGACTTTTCTAACTTTATACTCAAACTCTTCATCTGTAATATTTATCTCAATAGCAATAAATTCATCTCCACCCAGCCTATATACATATTCATGCCCAAAAATCTTCACAAGATTTTTGGCAGCCTTAATTATATACCTATCTCCTGCTTCATGCCCTATAGTATCATTGATACGCTTAAGTCCGTTTAAGTCGCAGGACAGCACTCCGATAGAGAACACCTTAGGATATTCATTTTGAATAAAGGTCTCCAGTTCACGCCTGTTTTTCACCCCGGTCAGCTGGTCTTCATAACTCAGTTTTCTAAGCATTCCGGCATGATCTCTCTGTCTGATCATGATTGACATTATATATCCTACCGTTTCAAAAATACGGACAACATCCTCCATATGCTTTCTCAAAGGATTGTCTACTCCTAAAAAGCCTATACAGTATCCATCCACATATATAGGCCAGGCTATTAATGAGTGAATATCCTGTACCTTTAGCAATTCATACATAGGAAGGCTTACCTCTTTATATTCTTCCAAATCTGTAATAAATATTCCCCTGTTATCATCAAAGTCCCTATACCATAAATCCAATAAACCATCGTGTTCAATATTCTGAAGATTATCTATTTGCGGCACTGCATCTTCAGCACACCATTCATATGTATTATCAGAAGTTCCACTTGTATTTTTTTCAAAAATATAAGTTCTGTCCGCCCCCAGGTTAGTGCCTATATATTCCAACATATGTACAATATTATCCTCTATATCTCCTGCTAAAGCAGAGTATTCAAACATATGCCTCACAAACTCTTCTCTGTCCATCTTTGCCCCCATTATCCACTATAAATATAATATCAAATCCTAAAGCAGCAAAACTATTTGTATCCTCTTACATAAACATCCTAAAACCAAGCCGCTAAACCTCTTTTCTTATTATAGCATTTTTTATTCTAAAATACGATATATTATTTATTAAATTTATAACCATTTCTTATTTTTAAAATACACTATTCCTCCAATTACTATAAAAAGTACCACTCCAATCAGGACAGGATAGGCAAATGGCGACTCAAGTTCAGGCATATACTTAAAATTCATACCATACCAACCCGTAATTAATGTTAATGGCATTATTATCGTTGTAACTACTGTAAGTACTGTCATTATACTGTTTTGTTTCACTGAAAGTTCGGATTGATAAAGTTCCCTAACTTGTGCGGTATACTCTCTCAATGTAGAAATTATTCCCTGAAGCCTTGTCACCCTTGCAGTAAAAAGTTCAAAAAACCTCAAATTATCAGACATAAAAAAATCATTTTCATTCTCTGCCAATTCCTGTCCAAAGTCAATTAGCTGTTCATAGTGCATTTTTAATTTTAAAAGTTCCCCTCTGATTTCATTATTTCTTTCAAGGCCTCCTGAAAGCCTTCCTTCCAATATTTTATCTTCTATGTCACTTATTTCATCTTCATACTTTTCAAGTATGCCCAAATCTCCTGCTATAATAGTTTCCAAAAAATCATAGATAAACCGCTCAAGACTTGGATTGCGCCATTTTTTGCTTGTGGCAATTTTATCTACAAGTTTTGCAGCATAGCCATCATGATCTATGAAAACTATCCCCCTTTCATCAAGTGCAAATACGAAGCAGTTTCTTTTTTCAAATATATCTTTCCTGTCAGGAATCACAAAACTTCCCGTAAGCGAATCATAATTCACCTCTGCCTTTGTTGTAAATGGATGTTCAAGTTCAAAATCCATATCTATGCCCATATTGAACTGTTCTTTTTTTGCTTCCCACTCTTTAGGACTGATAACCGCCACATAACAGCTGTTATCTTTCCATATATTCTCAAAATCAATCTCTTCCAAAGTATTTTTAATCTTATAATACATCGCATTCTCCTGACTTTCATTATCTGATATAGGCAACAATATCACATTATGCTAATCATTGCAAATAATAAAATTATATACTCCATTTATATATACTATTATTAATCTTATTAAATATTTATAATTTGATATTAATGATTAGATAGTCAAATATTTAACAATTATATTATTAACATCTTTTTAGCCGTAAAAAGGAGTTCTAAGTGAAAAAGCAAGATTTCAACCCGCCGGCTCGATAAGCTTGGCAGAATAACAATCCCGGCAGATATTAGAAAAACTCTTAGTATTAATGATTTTTGAAGAATTAGAAATAATTTCAGATAAGAACAAAATTATAATAAGAAAACCGGGACATCCCGATATTTTCGGTAATGAATATGATGAAGAATGCTGTTTTGAATATCAGGGAAATAAAATTTCTAAAAAATCTATTTTAGATCTTTCCAGAATGGCCGGAATTATAGAATAAACACTGAAATAGGGCGTAAATCATATGTCTGATACTACGCCCTGTTTAAACTACTTTTTAAATATTCTTACGGCCCTTTTTAAGATACCTGTCATCTCTGCGATTGCCATTCCATAATTTACTATTGGAGTTCCCTGATTAACAGCCTTACCTATCCTACTCTTCATAGCAGCCTCATTAAGCATACAGCCGCCACAGTGGACAATCAACTTGTAAGAGGTTAGGTCATCAGGATAGGTCCCCCCTGATGTAAATTCAAAATGAGGAGAGGCGCCGGAATATTCCCTTATCCATCTTGGGAGTTTTACTGTTCCTATATCTTCACATTGTCTGTGGTGAGTACAGCCCTCGCTTATAAGCACTCTGTCTCCGTCCTTTAGTTTAGATAGCATATCTGCACCCTCCAACATTTGGCAAGCCCTCCTCTGTATCTGGCAAAGAGAATTGAAAAAGAGGTAAGCCTAATATCTTCAGGTACAATTTCACTTACTTCCTTAAATACCTGCGAGTCTGTAATTACAAGACTTGGAGGAGATTTTAATTTTGAGAGGCTCTCTTTTAACCCACCATCCTGTACACAGAGTGTAATACAGCCTATTTCAAGTAATTCTCTAAGCACCTCCTGCTGAGGAAGGATTATCCTCCCTTTAGGTGCAGATTCATCTATAGGCATTACAAGGATTACTGTATCCCCTTTATGTACCAGGTCTTTTAATATATACTTTTCTCCCTTGTCTGGAATAAGTCCTGCAAGTTTTTCTTTAAGCTTAAAGATATTAGTCCCCTCTTTTGCACTGACTAAAATCTCATCATCCTTTGCTTTTCTGTGTGGAGCCAGGTCTGCCTTATTAAGTACAATAATATACGGGAGCTTTTTCTGCTTGAAGGTATCAACCAGCCCTTTTTCAAGCTCAGTAAGCTCTCTGCCAGCCTCAGTTACAAGCACAGCTATATCTGTGATATCAAGGACTTCCTTACTTTTTTGTATCCTGAGACTGCCAAGTTTCCCCTCATCATCGATCCCTGCAGTATCTATAATAACTACAGGGCCTAAAGGAAGGAGCTCCATAGCCTTTTTAACCGGATCTGTAGTAGTTCCCCTTCACATCTGAAACCACACTTAATTCTTGCCCTGTTACCGCATTTACAAGGCTGCTCTTTCCTACATTTCTCAGTCCGAAAAAGGCAATATGTACCCTTTCAGCTGAAACCGTCTGGTTTAATCCCATACTAAGCCCTCCTAGAATCTGAAATCTCTGCGGTTAGAGGCCTTGATATCGTTTATATTATTTATTGCTATTTCCCTTCTCTTTTCATTAGGGATCTTATTAAGCTCTCTTTCAATCATCTCAAAGCCTTTTTTCCTCGTTTCCCCGCTTGCATAGTCTACGAGAAACTCTGTTAGTGTCATCAGGGCATTTGGATGGCAGCAATTAAGTATCTGTCCGGTTTTGCAAAGTGCCATAAACCTGTCTCCCGTCCTGCCTTCCCTGTAGCAAGCTGTACAGAATGAAGGTATGTGCCCATTGTCCATAAGCCAGCCAACTACCTCATCAAGGGTTCTGGTATCTGAAACCTCAAACTGCTCACTGTCATGCACTCTTTCTTCCTTTTCATAACCTCCTACAGAAGTTCTTGAGGCTCCACTAATCTGAGAAATACCGAGGTTTAGAAGCCTTCCTCTAACTTTCTCTGATTCTCTTGTAGAAACTATCATTCCTGTATATGGAACTGCAAGCCTTATACAGGCAGTAATCTTTGCAAATATATCATCTGATATAGAGTTGTCAAAGGCATTTGGATCTATGTCATCCGCCTTTTTGATTCGAGGCACACTTATAGTATGAGTCCAACCCCATGAACTGCCTCAAGATGCTCAGCATGCATAAGAAGGCCTGCAAACTCATACTTGTAGCCCTCAAGTCCAAAGAGTACTCCAAGTCCTACATCATCAATGCCGCCCTCCATAGCCCTGTCCATAGCCTCTGTATGATAACAGTAGTTATGCTTAGGTCCTGTTGGATGTAATTCCTCGTAACTTTCCTTGTTGTAAGTTTCCTGAAACAATATGTAGGTTCCTATTCCAGCGTCAGCAAGCTTTTTGTAGTTTTCTACAGTTGTAGCAGCGATATTTACATTAACCCTTCTTATCGCTCCGTTCTTGTGATTCACACTGTAAATAGTCTTGATACAGTCAAGAATATATTCGATAGGGTTATTAAATGGATCTTCTCCAGCCTCTATCGCAAGTCTCTTATGTCCCATATCCTGAAGCGCAATTACCTGTTCTTTAACCTCTTCCTGAGTCAGCTTCTTTCTTGCTATTGTTTTATTCTTGGCATGATAAGGACAGTAGACACAGCCATTTATACAATAGTTTGATAAATATAAAGGTGCAAACATAACTATTCTATTGCCGTAGAAAGCAAGTTTGATTTCCTCTGCAATTTTACCAATTTCTTCATTTATTTCAGGGATATCACAGGCAAGAAGTACAGATGCCTCCCTATGGGAGAGTCCATTACAGACATAGCCCTTATCTTTTTTTACGGGCTAGCCTTCTCTAAGATTGTTCGAATAAGTTCAGATTGTTTTTTTGTTTTTCCTCCGCATAAGCAAGAGTTTCAAGTATTTCTTCGTTATTGATGAAATTCTTCAGCTTTAAGCGATTTTTACATCATGTTGTACATATAATTCCCCTTTCTTAAGGTCAGTTAAACTTCCCTTTTAGATGTACTCATGTCGCCTCTCTCGTTTACTATTTCAAAGCCGATGGCAGACATCCTCTTTTTCAACTCTCTAAGCCCCTCTGCAGCCTCACTTCCTGTACATAGCTTCTTGTCATAAAGGGCATATTTCCCTCTAACTTCTGCCGGAGAAAGATTAGGCATAATGACATTGGCTCCTGCAAGTATCCCTTTTTCTCTTCCATAGCTGTCGATGGTCCCCAGAGCTGTGGTCGAAGGCAAGAGAACCTGAGGGTGTATCAGCCTTATTATGGATAGCAGATAACAGGTAAAATCTGCACTTCCGTTTTGCATATCCTTAAAAGGAGTATCCTTTTGTGAAATGAATGGTCCAATGCCACACATTTCAGGCCTTAGCTCCTCGATGAACTTTAAGTCTTTTGCGATGGTTTTTACAGTCTGATACGGTGAGCCTACCATGAAGCCACAGCCCACATAAAAGCCTGCCTCCCTAAGACTTTTAATGCAATCCATTCTGTGAGATAAGGTAAGTTCAGGCGGATGAAGCTTTGAATAATGCAAAGAGTCTGCAGTCTCGTGGCGAAGCAGATATCTGTCAGCCCCTGCTGCCTTTAACTTCATATAGCTTTCCCTGCTTCTCTCTCCTAACGATAGTGTGATGGCAATCTCAGGATATTTTCCCTTTACCTTGGTAATTACCTCTACCAGAAACTCATCCGTGAAGGCTGCATCCTCTCCTCCCTGCATAACAATGGTGCGAAAGCCAAGTCCATAGCCTGCATCCACACATTCAAGGATTTCATCCGCTGTAAGCCTGTATCTGTCAACCTCTCTGTTGCTCCTTCTTATACCGCAGTAGTAGCAGTCATTCCTACAGATATTACTTACCTCTATCAAACCTCTTATAAATATCTTGTTGCCATAATAAGGCTTCCTCTCCTTATCAGCATATTGCTTCAGACTTTCAGCATTTTCTTCATTAAAGTTTTCTACAAGTGTCTCATATTCTATGACACTTAAGTTATGCCTAGTCCTTAATTTTTCTATTAAATCTCTAATATCATTCATCATTAGAAATCACACTCGAAAAAGAAGTCTTAACATTAACTCCTTTAAGCTTTCCTATCTTCCCTGCTAATTCTGAAGTAGTATCCTGAGGTGCATCCATAGCAATGCTGATAATATTAATCTCACGCTTCTTGTAAGGAATACCCATTCTTCCGATAATGAACTCCCCGTACTCATGCAAAAGAGCATTGAGTTTCTCAACCGAGTCCTTCTCATCCACAATAATACTTAAAAGTGCCACTCTCTTTTCCATACCCAAATCTCCTCCTTAAATAAAAAAAAGAACAAACCTCATAATAATTATACAAAGTTTGTTCTTTAAATTCAACAATATTAGTCAAATCTAACAAAGTTTACTCATCCCTGTTTAAGCCCTATTTTAGTATCACTTGCAAGTTTTTTCATTTCTTTAGCAGAATTTATCACATTTTCTGTAATGGCAACTCCGCCCAAAATCCTGGCAAGCTCATCAACCTCTTCAGTTTCACCAAGCCTTCTTATGTTAGTCGCCGTATGAGTTTCATTAGCCTGCTTTTCTATAAGATAATGATTATCAGCCATGGCAGCAATCTGAGCCAGGTGTGTAATGGCTATGAGCTGTCTTTTGCCTGAAAGTAAAGCCATCTTCTCAGCCACCATCTGTGCAGTTCTTCCACTAATACCTGTATCCACCTCATCAAAAATAAGAGTTGGAATTACATCCACATCTGCCATCACAGACTTGATTGCGAGCATTATCCTTGATAACTCACCACCCGAAGCAATTTCAGAAATTGATTTTAGCGGCTCACCAGGATTTGTTGAAATTTTAAATATTACCTCATCATTACCGTTAGAATTAAACTCAGTATTTTTAGCAAACTCCAAATCAAATTCTACCTGTAAAAAAATTCAAATCTATGAGAGCCTGTTTCACTCTTTTTACCAGTTCACTCCCACCCTTTTTCCGAATTTCTGTAAGCTTATCACATTGATTAAGAATAGTTTTCTTTAATTTTTCTACTTCAGTAGAAAGTTTCTCCTTATATTCAGAAGAATGTTCTAACTTTTCTATCTGTTTAAGCGAATTCTCCAGAAAACTCTGTGTACTTTCATATGATCCGCCATGCTTTGCAAATATTCCCCTGATTTTATCAAGTCTTGACTCCGCCTGCATAAAATCAGCCTCATCAAATACATTATCGTCCGCATAATCTGAAAGTGAACGCTCAAAATCATTTAACAGACTTTCAATTTCAGAAATTTGGTTTAAAAGCTCCCCTGCACCTTCGTCAATATCTGAAAGCCTTGATACCGCCCTAACAATCTTCCCTATGCTGTCATCTGCTCCGCCGCCATCTGAAAGGCTTTTTCTGGCATCCTCCACAAGGCTTATTATTTTACTTGATGCAGTATATTTTCTAACCTTTTTGTCAAGTTCTTCTTCCTCGTCCTTTACAAGCTTAGCCTTCTTAATCTCATTGCATTCATATTGTAAAAAATCTAATTCTCTTGTAAGTGCAGCTTCATCCGTACTATATTCCAAGAGTTCTTTTTCCTTCTTCCTATATTCAGCTACAAGTTCTTTAAGCTTTAACTTTAGGTTTTTTTATCTCATCCCTGCAATATCTATCCAAAATCTCCAAATGATTTTTAGGCAGAAGCAGGGTCTGATTTTCTGTCTGCCCATGTATGTCAAGAAGAAGTGATGCCACTTCCCTTACCTTTGTAAGGGTTACAGTTTCACCATTTATCTTGCTTACACTTCTTTCATTAGTAAATTTTCTTGTAACTATAACAAGACCGTCCTCTGGTTCAATATCCAAGTCTGCCAGTTTTTTCTTAGTATCTTCATTTACCGAGAAAACAAGTTCTACAAAACCGGAGTCTTTTCCGGCTCTTACCAAATTCTTACCGGCCTTTGCCCCTAAAGCCAGATTAATAGAGCCTATAATTACTGATTTCCTGCACCTGTTTCTCCGGTGAGGATGTTTAACCCCTCACCAAAAGAAACCTCAGCCTCATCTATTATTACAAGATTTTTAACATGAAGCCCCTCTAACATATAGCCCCCTTACCTTATATTATTTACTCTCACCCTGCATCGAAGCACCGCTCCGTTTACTCTGGCAAGGATTGTAGTTGAACCCGGTTTTTTCGCTGTAACTACTCCATTTGCAACAGTTGCTACTGAAGGATTTTCAGAATCCCAAGAGATATTTTTCACATCGCCTATTACAGACAATGTATAGGTGTCATACTGTTCAAGAGTCAAAGAGTTAAAATTCAGTCCTACTACCGTTACCTCTACCTGTGCTGTCTTACCGCTGGTTGTAGATGCTGTTATTACAGCTTTTCCTGCACCTACTGCAGTTATAAGCCCCTTCTTGTTTACAGTCGCAACTGCCTTATTATTGGTAGACCATTTTACTTTATCATCCGTGCCGCTAGGTACTACAGAATATACAGTACTCTGTTTATCACCTATGCCCATTGTGAGTGTTGTATTGGAAAGTGTAAGGCCTGTAGCCGGTATGTATTCTCTTACCCGTACTACTACAACCTGTTTCTTTCCACTATTATCCTTTGCAGAAATAAGTATCTTAGTCTTACCTGCAGCAAGGGCAGTTACCCTTCCTTTAGAATCTACCATTGCAACATCGGTATTCGCTGACTTAAATTTAGCTGTCTTATAAGTTGCATTTTTAGGACTGATTTTAACTTTAATCGTCTTTCTCCGTCCCACTATCATAGGCAGATAAGATGGATTTGCACTAATTGAGCCGGCTTCTCTTACAACTCTAATTCTGGCAGTTGCCTCTGCTCCGCTTCCATCAGTAGCCTTAACCTTTATTGTAGTATAGCCCGGTTTCTTACCATAAACCAAGCCTGATTTATTTACTGAGGCCACACTATTTTTACTGCTTAACCATTTTAATTTCTTATTTGTCGCAGAGTTTGTCTTAAGTGTTGCTTTGAGTAAAAGCGTCTTGTGATATCCCAGATTATATGCAGTTTTATTTAATTTAATCTCTGAAATAGGTTCTTCAACCGTAACCACGCAGAAAGCCTGTGCTCCGTTTTCATCCGCTGTAACTGTTATTACTGCAACTCCACCTTTTTTACCCTTAACTACGCCATTCTTATCCACACTTGCTATTGAACTTTGAGAAGATTTCCACTTCACCTTTTTATTCGTAGCATCATCATTGTCAAAGGTTACCTCAAGTTCAAGTTCATCTCCTACAGCAAGATCATACTCTGTATAGTTAAGTTCAATACTTCCAACAGGCTGATTTACCTTAACCTTACAAATAGCAGTAAGTCCATTACTTGACTTTGCTGTAAGCAAAGTCTCTCCTGCTGCAACTGCTGTCACCTTTCCCTTTGCATCTACCTTTGCAATAGATTTATCACTAATTGTCCAAAGAACCTTAGTATCAGTTGTAGTCTTAGGGTTAAATGTTACTTCTAAGGTGTAGCTTTCACCTACATCCAAGATAAGGGCAGAAGCAGAAAGTTTCATTCCTGTAGCCTTCTGTGTTACATTTACAGTACAGTTGGCTGTAATCTTACCATCCGGTGTAGATACTGTAATATAGGCTGTTCCAGCCTGCTTTCCTGTAATTACACCCGTTGCACTTACATCTGCTATCTTTGGATTCATTGACTTATAGGTAAGATTCTTATTTGATGCATCGCTAGGATTTATAGTTGGTGCAAGCTTATAAGTTTCTCCTACTGCTATGGAAATTTCTGCCGTTTCAAGCTTGATATTTTCCACTGTTTTGATAATTGTGAGATCACAGGTTGCCATTATCTGCGGATTTGTCTCTGATGAAGCTATGATACTTACATGACCTGCCGCCTTAAATGTAACCAAACCATTTGCATCTACCTGTGCTATCTTTTCATTACTTGATTTCCAATTTAACTTTGCACTTGTAGCTTCCTTTGGCGTAACTGTAGCAGTAGGCTGGAAAATCTTGTCACTGAGCGGCTTTTCTACTACACTCTGTGAAAGTATTATACCTGTAACAGGCGTATTTACTATAACCTTAGCCGAACCCAGCACTACATTTTCTTTATTAAGTGCCATAATAATGGCCGTTCCCGGTACCTTACCTGTTACAGAGGTTACTGCAGTATGATTATTCTCATCATCCACCTGTACTATCTCAGGATTTGAACTTCTCCAATAAAGATAGGTTCCACTTGAAGTCTTAGGTGTTAATTCTGCCTTTATAGAAGCTATTTTATCTACCTCTATCACTGTTTCTGCAGGTGTGAGTGTAATCTTGGTTACTGCCGCAATTACCCTTATTTTACAGGAGACTTTTTTAGTGATTCCACTCACTGTATGCTCAACTGTAACAGTAGTTTCACCTGCTGCCACACCCTTTACCAAGGCTCCAACTCCATTCCCCTTAACCGTAGCAATAGAAGCATTTTCAGAAAACCACTGCCAAGAGTCACTTGTAGATACATCTGTTGCTATTGCATTTAAATCAACTGTACCTCCTACAGGTATAGTCAGGTCATTTGCACTCAGTGCTATGGAGTCAATTACAATCACTGTTATTTCAAAATTTCCCTGACCAGTCACTGTAACCTTGCCTGTACCTGTCTTAAGGGCTGTAATTATGGATGTGGAAGGATCTACCTTTACAGTTCCTGTAGTATCAGCTGCATAATTAAAATCCTTAACGCTGCCAATGTTGGAATTGTTATAAATATTGTAGGTGTCCCCAACATTCATATAGATGGTGGCATTGGATGTTGTTAGTGGCACTGTTACATCAAAGGTAGTCCTTACCTGGCTTATGTTTTTATAATCACCCTTTAAATTTTTGAGAACCGCTGTAACCTTATAAGTTCCTGCTCTCTTTCCTTCAATCTGAAGGCTTGAGGCAGAGCTGTCTGTCTTTACTCTGGTACTACTAAATGAAAGTAAATTATCAGCCTTTCTTCCATCCTTAGTTACTTCCCACTCTATGTCATTTGGGTTAAAAACATTTGTGTAAATAGTCTTTCTGCCGCCTTCAAGCGTAATTCCGGCACTGACATTATTGGTAAAATTTGTATAATTCCCATTTGTGGCATTATCTGTTGAGATTTTAAGAGGAACTACTACCTTGGTAGTTGCGGGCTTCACCTTCCCTGTGGTATCCTCTCCTGCCGCCACAGTTACTTCTGCTACACCGGCTCCTACAGCAGTTATTTCACCGTTAGCCTGATCTACCGTCAATACCGATTCATCGTTGTTTTTACCATTTACGGCAACTGACCAGTTAAGTACAGAGCCGCTATAGTCCCACTTACCCGCTGCTGTTTTATTCTTATAACCATTTAATCTGATTTGATATTTGCCATTAACAACCGGCATAATCAAGGTTTCACTTCCAACATCTGTTGAAAAGATAGAACCATAATATGGTTTGGTTTGATCAGTTCCGTCATTGGCCTTATTTACGCTTAAATCAACTTTAGCAAGAAAGTTAAAAGGATACGGTTTGCCATTTATGAGCACGGTTCCCGATATGGCTTTGCTGCCGGCACCTGTCCTTGTCAGTTTAAGTCCTGTTACTACTCCGGATACGGTGTTTACTTCTGTTTTTTATTACATTATCTGTCATTTCATTCAGAGTGATGGTTGCTCCTGCTACTGATTCAGGCACATTTCCCTTCACACTTTTAAGAGTCAGATAAGCCGTGTCTGTCTTAAGCTCATAAGGTGTGTTGGTTTCACCGCCCCTTGAAAGATTTACTTCAAAATTAGTGGCACCACCGCCTGCCTCTTTTAAGAAAAATTCCTGTGTATCCTCAGCAAAGACATTTTTTATCTGAGTTCCTACTGCCTGCTGCAGGTTTGATAAACTATTCACAATGAAAGGAGTTATTCCCCTGCCCGTATTTTCAGGCAATGGAGCTATATTTAGTACAAATACTATAGCCAGAAAAATTGCCATCTTACTCCTTAAATTTTTAATGATTTTTTGATTTTTTTTCATGAATGTCCTCCTATGTTTGACTTCAAAACACTATTTCAATGCTAGTACAATGTTTTGACAGTAATGTGTCATTCCTAAGAAAACCATATCACTTACTCTCGCAAACGATATGGTTTATTTTGTAACATCTATTTTATTTATTCATCCCAATTATGGAATACATTCTGTACATCATCCTCGGCATCAAGCAGGTCAAATATTTTATTGATTTTCTTAATATCATCTTCGCTTGTAAGACTCACATAATTCTGCGGTATCATCTTAACTTCAGCCTCAGCCATAGGTACTCCAAGTTTTTCAAGCTTTTCTCTTACTTCGGAAAACATGTCAGGTGCTGTGAGTATCTCAAAGCTGTCTTCGTTATCTATAAAGTCTTCAGCTCCTGCATCTATAACAGTCATCATAAACTCATCAGGATCTGCACTGTACTCCTCTTTATCTATGAGAATCTGTCCCTTTTCATCGAACATATAAGATACACAGCCGGGGGTTCCTACATTGCCGCCTCCCTTTGTAAAGGCATTTCTGACATTGGCTGCTGTACGGTTTTTATTATCTGTAAGTGTCTCAACTATAATGGCAGTTCCACTTGGTCCATAGCCTTCATATACTGCATGCTCATAGTTAACTGAGTTTGCATCTCCTGCTGCCTTTTTGATGCCCCTGTCAATTGTATCATTTGGCATATTGTTAGCCTTAGCCTTAGCTATTACATCACGAAGTCTTGAGTTGTTGGCAGGATCTGCTCCACCCTCCTTAACAGCAACAGCTATTTCTCTTCCAATAATAGTAAATATCTTACCCTTAGCTGCATCATTTTTTTCTTTCTTATGTTTGATATTCGCAAACTTTGAATGTCCTGACATCTTATTTTCCTCATTTCATTTATATTGGCACTATTCTTTGCGTTAAAATATAATAAATCCTTTTGCAGGCAAGCCCGCATCGGATTTATTATATTTAACATTTATATTGTTATTTTACCACTAATGGCTCTGTCTGTAAAGCTAAAAGGTTTCTAGCAATTTAGCAGATCATTTAAAGATTCTGCCATTGTAGGATGGGTATAAATCTGATCTCTTAAGCTTTCATAACTTATTCCCTCATTCATGGCCAGAGTAAAGAGATTAATTATTTCGTGAGCCTCTACACCAAAAAGATTAGCTCCAAGTATCTTTCCGGTTTTTCATCTATGATTACCTTGAAAAGCCCAGCCTGATTGCCTAAAATCTTTGCTTTAGGAATAGCCATTACAGGAAGTTTAGCAAGCTTGTAAGATAAACCCGCTGCCTTAGCTTCCATCTCATTCATTCCAACTTTTGCAAGAGATGGTACTACAAATACATTGAAAGGAATGTGTTTTCTTTCTTTCAGGTTGTACTTTCCATCGTTAAAAAGCACACTCTTTATTATTCTAAAATCATCCAGTGAAAGATAGGTGAACTGAAGTCCTCCATGCACATCTCCAAGTGCATAAATGTTTGGCACATTGGTTTCAAGCCTGTCATTTACCGGAATTTCGCCTCTCTCTCCAACCTTTACCCCTGCCTTATCAAGTAAAAGTTCTGAAGTATCCGGCCTCCTGCCTGTAGCCACAAGCACTGCAGAGAATTTTTTAACCTCTTCCTTACCTTCTGCATTTTCAAAATATACACTTACTCCATCAGAAACTTCCTCAAACTTTTTAACCTTCGTTCCAAGTAAAAACTCTGCTCCCTGAGCCTTAAGTTCATCCATTACAAGGCCTGCAATATCTTCATCGTCCCTAGGAAGAAATTTAGGATTATCGCCAAATACTGTAACCTTACTTCCAAAGAGCGAATATGTGCTGGTAAATTCAAGTCCTATATACCCACTTCCAATAATTGCAAGATTTTCAGGGAAGGTCTCCAAATCCATAATGGTTTCACTTGTGTGGATATGTTCTGAAAGATTGAGTCCTTCTATCCCCGGCAATACAGGCACTAATCCCGTATTTATAAATATTCTCTCAGCCTGAATCTGTATACTGCCTGTCTCAGACTTTACTTCTACAGTATTTGAATTAACAAAGGATGCCGTTCCGTCAATCACTTTTACATTAGGAACTCCAGCCACCTTATCGTAGTTTGCCTTGTTAAGTTTAGCAATAAGTCCCTTCTTTGCTGTCACAGCCTCCTTATAATAGGCCGCATTGTCAAGTGATGAAACCTGTCTTAAAGACGCTTTATTTGATAAAAATTTGGAAGGAATACATCCCACATTTATACAGGTGCCGCCGTACATCTTCTTGTCCTTTTCAACCAAAATTACGCTTTCTCCCTTACTTCCAAGGAAGCCTGCAAGCGTCTTACCCGCCTTACCAAAACCAATGACTAAATTTTTAACTGTTTCCATTTCTATGCCTTTCTTATTATAATTTAAGGGTATTAACCCTGGTTTCTAAAAATAAAAATTATTACTCCCTTGTAAGTTTTTTAAGCTTATTCATCACATTTTCAGTATTACTGTTTTCTGATACTGCTATGAATATTGTATCATCCCCTGCGATGGATCCAATAATCTCATTCATTTCCAAGGCATCTATTGCAGTTGCCACTGCCATAGCCATACCTACTACAGTTTTTAGGACGATTAATTGGCCTGCCGACTGCATTGACACAAATCCTTCCTTCAATACCCTGACATACTTATCACTAAATTCTTCATCCTTTATTATGACTGCATACTTTTGTTTTCCACCCGAATTTACCTTCGTGAGATTGAGTTCTCTGATATCCCTTGAAATAGTAGCCTGAGTTACATCATAACCCTTGGTTTTAAGCAGATCCAACAGTTCCTCCTGTGTTCCTATTTCCCTTGTTTTTATAAGTTCTGTTATTTCGTTATGTCTTTTTGCCTTCATATTCCCTCACACTATAATATAAATTGCTGTCCACAATACCTATAATCCACAATTATTTAAAATAAACTTCTTTCTTACACTTTCAAAGAACTTAAAGTCATTAATCCTTAAAAACGGCACTTCAAGTTCTGACCTGACTATTTCAACTCTGTCTCCCGGCATCAGTCTTATTCCCTTGTTGCCATCAAAACTTACAATAGCCTCCTCTGGTTCACTTTTCTTGTTCCATTCCATTTCTATATCTACACTTGCCGAAGATGAAGTAATTACTCCTCTGGAATCAAGACTATGTGGACATATAGGAAGTATTCCAAAAACTTCCGCATCCGGCATTATTATTGAACCTCCTGCCGAAAGATTGTATCCCGTAGAACCAGTAGGTGTTGTAACTATAATCCCATCCCCATACAGACTCTTCATAAAGTTCCCATTGATATAGACTGCAGTTCTTATGGCCCGCACCAGATTTCCCCTTGCAACCACTATGTCATTTAGGGCATTTGCTTCGTATACCATTTGCCCGTCTTTAACCACCCTGCCGCTTAGCATAAAACGCTTTTCTATCTGATAATTATTCGCAAAGACTGAATCAATTGCCTCTTTTATTTCATCCAGTTCTATTTCAGCCAAAAATCCTACCGTACCCAGATTCACACCCAAAATAGGAATATTTTGATTTGCTAATTCCCTTGCCGCCTGGATGATGGTTCCATCTCCACCAAAGACCATTACACAGGCTGCATCATCCGGAAGTTCCGACATGTCAGTGAAGTTTTCCATAAGTTTACCACCCTCTTCTCTGACCTTCAACCTGTGGCAGCTTCCACCCTTATTTGCAATATAATCACAGATTTTACATATGTCAAGTTCAGCCGCTCTGGTAGAATGATTAACTATAAGCCCTATTTTTATCATCATACCTCCGTCTTATTAAGGGTAGTTTTTGCATCCTCTACCACTTTATCTATGTTTGTTAAAATATTATCTATCTCAGCCTCTCCCATCTTTTCATTTCGTTTCTGCATATAAATCAGGTATTCTATATTGCCTTCAGGTCCTTTTACCGGCGAAAAAGTCAGCCCCTTTATGAAAAAGTTCAGTTCGACTGCAGACTTAGTTATAAGTTCTACAACCTCCTTATGTACCGAAAAGTCCCTTACCACTCCCTTTTTACCGACTTTCTCCCTTCCTGCCTCAAACTGTGGCTTGATAAGACAGACCATGTGTGCCTCATCCCGTAGCAGCTTCACAGCTGCGGGAAGTACCTTCGTCAATGAGATAAAGGATACATCTACCGATGCAAAATCAGCCTTTTCAGGAATTTGGTCTTCTGTAACATAGCGGATATTGGTCTTCTCCATAGATACAACTCTCTCATCTTCCCTTAACTTCCAAGCCAGCTGGTTTGTTCCTACATCTATGGCATAGACCTTTATTGCTCCATTTTGAAGCATACAATCCGTAAACCCTCCCGTAGAAGAGCCTATGTCTATACAGATTTTACCTGCAAGGTCTAATCCATACATTTCTACAGCCTTTTCAAGCTTAAGCCCTCCACGGCTCACATATTTCAAAACCTTGCCTTTGACTTCTATATCTGCTTCCCTGTCAAACTTACTGCCTGCCTTATCTTCTCTCTGTCCATTTACAAAGACTTCTCCTGCCATAATTACAGCCTTAGCCTTCTCTCTGGAATCAAAGAAACCTCTTTCGGTAAGAAGTACATCCAGTCTTTCTTTCATTCTTAACTACCTTCTAAAAAGCTCATCATCTAATTTAGTCAAAGCTTCTTCTTTTATTTTTTCTGCAATTTTTTCTACATCAAAATCATATCTTTCCCAAAGTTCATCCTGACCGCCTTGTTCAATGAAACTATCCGGCAGGGTTATCGGCATAAAATTATAGTTTAACTCCAGCTTTGCTGCCTCTGCCATCAGCCTTTCTGTATAACTTCCTGTTCTCACGCTTTCTTCAATCGAAACTATTATATAATGATCCTCTTTAAACTGTTCCAACAGCTTATTATCAGCCTTATCTAAGAATCTGACATTGACAACTGTAGAATCTATTCTGTTTTTTTGCAGCAGCTTATCTACTTCAATGGCAAGTTTAACTGTCTTTCCTGTTGCAAAGACGGCAATATGCTTACCCTGTTTTATAATTTCGTTCTCATAACTGACTATAGGTTTGAACTCTATATCCAAGTCTTCTGCAATACCCCGTGGATAACGGACTGCAACAGGTTTATTAAGCCCATAAGCATATTTTAACATTTCTTTTAACTCTCTGCCATCTTTAGGGCTAAGAATTGTAAGCCCCGGTACTGTTGCTAAGTAACCTGTATCGAAAATCCCCTGATGTGTTTCCCCGTCACTTCCGACCAGACCTGCCCTGTCCACTGCAAACACAACAGGAAGCTGTTGAAGACAGACATCGTGAATAATCTGGTCATAGGCTCTCTGCAAAAATGTTGAATATATGGCAACTACCGGCCTAAGACCGCCTGCTGCCAAACCTGCCGCAAAGGTAACCGCATGCTCCTCCGCAATCCCAACATCAAAGAAGCGCTTAGGATATGTCTGCTTGAAATTATAAAGCCCTGTGCCATAAGGCATGGCTGCAGTAATTGTAACAAGTCTTTCGTCTTTTGCCGCCATCTCAAGCATTGTTTCAGAAAAAACAGCTGTATAGCTTTTACCGGTTTTAGCACTTAAATTATCACCGGTTTTTATGTCAAACGGTTCAACGCCATGAAACTTTGCAGGACATTCTTCAGCCTTCTTATAGCCAAGTCCCTTCCTCGTTATAGCATGAATAATTACAGCTCCGTCAACCCTTCCTGCATTTTCAAGTGCAGCCTGAATTTCCTTTATATTGTGTCCATTAATAGGTCCAAGATAAGTAAGCCCCATATCTTCAAAAAACATACCTGGAACAAATAAACGCTTTACCATATCTTTTGAAGTTTTTAATTTTTCAAAAAGACTATTTCCAAGAGATGAAGTATTCAGTGTTTCTTTAACATTATTTTTAAGCCTAAGATATTTTCTGTTGGTTCTTATTCCATCCAAATACCTGGCTACACCTCCTACATTTCTTGAGATAGAGCGTTCATTATCATTAAGTATTATAATTAAGTTAGAATTAAGAGTACCTGCATTATTAAGTGCTTCAAGTGCCATTCCTCCTGTCATGGCACCATCACCTATTACTGCCACCACCTTTTCCTTTGTACCCTTTAAGTCTCTTGCAGCAACCATTCCAAGAGCGGCAGAAATAGAAGTAGAAGCATGCCCTGTACCGAATGCATCGCAATTACTCTCACTCCTTTTAGGAAAACCGGATAAGCCGTCAAGCTTCCTCAAACTGTCAAATCTATCCTTTCTGCCGGTAAGTATCTTATGTACATATGACTGATGTCCTACATCCCAAATGAGTTTATCCTTAGGAAAATCCAGATATCTGTGCAAGGCTATTGTAAGCTCTACAATACCCAAGTTTGATGCAAGATGTCCTCCGTTTTTGGCAGTTGACTTTATCAACATCCTCCTCAGTTCTACAGCTAATTCTCTCAGGTCTTTCTCAGGTATCTTTTTTATATCATTAGGTTCATTTATATTATCCAGCAACGGCATAACTACACCCCCATTGTCTATCTATCCCTCTGTTTTAAATACTCAATAAATTCTATGATAAATCCATCATATTCATCATTATTACTGCAGGCATTTTTTAGTTCATCTACAATGAATGCATTATTTTCTTTGATTAGCTGCGAAGCTCTATCCTCACCCAAAAGCTTAAGATATGTGAGTTTATTGTTCCTTTCGTCACTGTGTACAGGTTTGCCAAGTTTAGTTTCATCACCGGCTACATCTAAAATGTCATCCTGTAATTGAAATACAAGTCCAAGTGATGTACCGGCTTTTTCCATATTTTCAATTTCTGACTGAGTACCTCCTGCAAGCAAAGTTCCTATTGCAAGAGCTGCTTTGATTAGCCCCCCCTGTCTTTAACTCATACATTGTAAGGAAAAAATCTTCTGTCTTTTCTTTCTTTCCTTCATCTGACAGCATATCAAGTACCTGTCCTCCTATCATACCCTCTGTACCGGAATAATAGAATAATTTTGCTATGGCTGCCCCCACTCTCTTATATTCGTCAATATTTTCACAATAGTCAAATACTTTCGATACCGTTTCGGCCGCAAGATTTAAAAGCCCATCACCTGCAAGTATGGCCATTGCCTCCCCATATACTTTATGGTTGGTCGGCCTTCCCCTTCGCAAATCATCATTGTCCATCGCCGGAAGGTCATCATGAATTAATGAATAAGTATGTATCATTTCCAGTGCTGCAGCAAAAGGCCTTATAAGTTCCTCTTTTTTACCGCCAAATAATCTATAGGTTTCAAGCATTAAGAACGGCCTCATCCTCTTACCGCCTGCAAGAAAGCTGTAATTCATAGCTTCTTCTATAACCTTTGTCTCTGCAAAAAGCTGTGGTGAATAAGTTCTTATAATCTGCTCTATCTCATCTATCTTAGCCTTAAGCTCCTCATCAAATCTTTCCCTCATCCTACTTTCCCTGTTCTTCAAGAATTTCTATCTCTTTTTCTACATCTACAAGCTGTTTTTTACAGATTTCTACAAGTTCAATTCCCTCTTTATAAAGCTTAAAAGATTCTTCTAATTTGATAGATGAATCATTCATTTGGGTATTTATCTCACTAAGCCTCATCATATTTTCTTCTATTGTTTTATTTTTTTTCTCTGCCATTTTTTTCACTTATCTCCTCTACCTTAGCCTTTACAGAACCATCCGACAGTATAAGCCTTACTCTTTCTCCTGTCTTTACCATATTGATACTCCGAACATTTTCTCCAGCCTCATTTTCCACATAGGAATAGCCTCCAAGCAGCCTCTTCATTGGAGAATTCCCCTCTATTCCTGCAGCCAGCGAGATAAATCTCCTGTTAGCAGTTTCATACGAGGCTCTCATCAATTTATTTAATAACTGTCTGTCACTGAGTATCCGTCTGTCATAATTATCAAGCTTAGCACTTATATTACGATTAAAAGCAGATAAATAATCATCTAACTGCCCATCCAATTCCTTAAGTTTCATTTGAGGGCTGTGCTTTTTAATCAATAATTCCATGTTTACAACCCAAGTCTTAAACCTGTCTATTTTAAGCTGAAGGCTTCCTGTCAGCCTATCTTTATAATTATTCAGTTCCTTAAATGAATCTTCCAGCCTTGGAACAGCATTCATAGCTGCAGCTGTAGGAGTAGCCACACTCAAATCAGACACCTCATCCACCAGTGTCCTGTCCGTCTCATGTCCTACTGCTGATATTATAGGTATACTACAGGAGTAGACTTTCCTTACCAAACTCTCATCATTAAAGCACCAAAGATCCTCAATAGAACCTCCACCTCTGCCAATGATGATTGTATCTACTCCCTCTTGTTCAAAACGCTCTATTCCCTTAATTAAAGCAGGCACGGCCTCTTTCCCCTGAACAATGGCCGGATACAGGATTAGTTGTACATAGGCATTGGCCTCTCTTGCAGTTCTTTTTATATCTTCTATAACTGCACCGGTTCTGGATGTTATAATACCGATTTTTTTAGGATATCTTGGAATTGGTTTCTTGTGGCTTTCATCAAAGAGTCCTTCTGCCTTCAGCTTCTGCTTTAGCTTCTCTAACTCTACAAAGAGCCTTCCCATTCCCTCCCGCTCTATCTTATCAGCATACAGCCTATAGTCTCCCCATTTTTCGTAGACTCCCACATTACCTGTTACTATTATATGCTGACCCGTCTCTAGCTTAAAGTCAAGTCCTGTACGCTTTCTTGAAGCCCACATGGCACAGTTCATTATCGCTGCACTGTCTTTAATAGTGAAGTATAAATGGCCGTTTTTATCTTCTTTGCAATTAGATACCTCACCGCTCACCCTTATATTTCTGAGGGCAAAATCATCCTCCAGCTTACCCTTAATATATCTTGTAATGTCTAAAACCGAAAAGATTTTTTTCTCTGACATATTAGTTTTCTTCCTTAGTCATAAACTTAGCCAGCACTCCATTTACAAAGGCAGGCGACTCATCCCCTCCATATATTTTAGCAAGTTCAACAGCCTCATTTATAGATACCTTATTAGGAATCTCATCATCAAACCTTATCTCATATACAGCTACTCTCAGTAACATAAGGTCAGTCTTTGAAAGCCTGCTTATCCTCCACTTTTTACTTGCACCATCTATTAAACTGTCTATTTCAGCCTTCTTTCCTTCTATAGAAAATACTCTCTGTCTCAAGCTTTCCCTATCTTCTTCCTTTATTTTGGCATAATCAGCATAAAGCTTAAACTGCTCTATCCACTCGACTTCAGGATAAAATTCAAAAATAAAGGTAAGTATGGCCGTATGTTCTCTAAATTCTCTTCTTGTCATATGAAACCTTTCATTATCTCAAATTATTGCAAATCGAAGTTTAAAATACCACAAAATCTCCTTCAAGGAAATTCGCTTAAAGGAGATTTGTCAAAGTCGTTTAATCTTAAGTCATATCACAGACATTTCTTAAACAGCATCAGGTGCAACAACAACTTTCACATTCACCTCTTTACAGGTAAGTCCTATCATATTGGAAAGAGCTGTAATTACTTTCTCCTGAATCTGTCTTGTAACCTTAGGTATGCTGTATCCATATTTAATATCAACCGACATATCTACATAGACAAAAGCTCCTATCACCTGAACCTTCACCTTTTTATAAGCATGCTTAGAATTAAAGTTTTCAGAGGGCTTTCCTGCGACAGCCTTCACTCCTTCTACCTCAAGTGCTGCAAGCCCTGCTATTGCAGATACTACTTCATCAGCTATGTAAATCTCACCAATATTTTTAGCCTCGTTTGTATTCATACCAACCTCCTTAACTCCACCTTTGATACAGATTACACTAATCTGATATCAATTATAACCATATATAAATATTTTTGCAATCTTTAGATAAAATTCATCTAAAACTCCCATTGTGATATACTGCAGATGAGCTGTTGATCTGCATTTCCGGTATTTCTAACTACAAACTGAAGGTCTGTACCTACTATTTTAAGAGCCTCAACCTCCGCTAAGATAACTTCCTGATCTTCATCATCATCTGTATTTACTTCTTCATCCGTATAGTCATCTTCTTCATCACTGCTCTCTTCACTGTCTTCTTCATCACCGCTTTTTTCCTCCTCATCCTCAGACGGGAAGGTACTCCATACATCAGCAGCACTTAACTTTACGGCAGCCTTACGTTTAATTTTCCCTCCCTTAATTTCATATTTATATATAGAAATTCCTGTTGTTTTATAATATCTCTCATCACCTGAAGATATATAAAGCGTATATTTACCCTTACTCTTATTAGTTATTGCAAATCCCTGAAAAGATTTTGGTGCAAGTTTAACAGGCTTTGTTGAAAATACTACTGCCTTTTTTATTTTTTTATTATCTTTTACATTTACTTCGTTATTTTTAGCCTTATCTAACTCTTTATTAACTGCATCAAATTTATACCCTGAATACTCTGACTGTCCTTTCTCATTCATCTTCCAAATAACAAGTGTCTTTTTGTCGGGAGTAAGGGCAGCATCTACACGCATTGTTGTCCCAAAACGTTTAGTCTTTTTATTGGAATAATTCAAATAGGTGAGACGCTTTATTTCACTATTGTTTACAAATCCACCCGGCTTGTACTCAATTCTTCCTATCTGGGTTGACCACCAGAGAGTACTTTTGGTTGTAGTCCTGCTTCCGCAGGAAATCATAAGATACTTTTTCCCATTGTAACTATATGCCTCCATTGACTGGCCATGTCCAACATTTCTAAGTACCATGTGGTCTACAGGCTTAAATGCATCATATTCCGCTGAATACCGGCACCTGCTGATTAAAACCAGGTTCTCAATCCTTCCTGTCTTGTAATCATCAAACTCATCGAACTCATTTTCACTATAAGCCTGTTGTATATATATGTCATCTCCATCCACCGCATATCCCTGTATTGCCTGTGTATAATAGAGTAGAAATCTGTATCCTCCTTCAACTACAACCTCATTATGTCCGGCAGCATAAATCTTCCCTTCTAAGCCTAAATATACAATTCCCAAAATTAGCAATAGGAATACACTTTTAATCAGTTTTTTTCATTTTTTTCTAACTCCTCATTCTGTGGTAAAAATATATCCCACAGCTTATTTTTTGCATCAAAGATCAAATTGTACTGTACATTTTCATAGCCCCTCTTAAACTTTTCTGCTGCCTTTTCATCTACCTTTTTAGCTTTATGCCTTGTATTCAGACCAAATTCAGCAGCAGCAGGCTTGGTAAGATGGGTTGAAAAAAGCCTCTTTCCATTTGAATCCCAGTAACCCAGAGCTGACATAGCCGGAATATACTGATGTATATCAAGGAGATATTTATCATAATCACTCAACTTTACACCGGAATACTTTAACAGCATTGAAGCCAGATAGTTTACTGAAATTGTATTATACTCTCCTGTAAGCCCTCCTTTATGCATACCATCATGCTCAGGAACATCGTAATTTGCCCAAATAAAATATGGTACAACAAACTTTGATAATCTTTTATCATTGTCATTTTTATATAGGCTGTGTTCGTTAAGCTGCTTAGTTGCATCATCTGAAAAAGACGGCTGGTGGTCACCATAAAAAAAGAATTATTACAGGTTCATCCACCTTCTTAAAATAACCAATTAAATCCTTAAGTGCAGTATCGCTTGTCCTCATAAGCGATACATAGTTATCAAGTGCCTGAACTGCCTTGAAGTTGGTTATCTTAACTTCTTCATCAAAACGCACCTTATTATTTGAAAATCCTCCATGGTTCTGCATAGTTACATTAAAGAAAAATTGTGGCTGATTCTTGTCCTTTTTTTTGTTTTTCTCGTACATTTCTATCAAATCTTTATAATCATTTTTATCCGTTATCAGCCCCCTTAATAATTCCTTTCCCTTAAAGTCCTCATAGAATACAGCATCATCGAAGCCTATATATTCATACACACTTCTCCTGTTATATCCCGATGAATAATAAGGATGAAATGCCGTTGTTTTATAAGGTTTTGGCTGATGTTTCAATACCTCAACCACCGATGGTATCTTCTGCTTTAAGTACTGTGTATAAGGCACCGAACCCGTAGGCATATAAGCCATAGAGCTTCTCGTAAGGAATTCAAACTCAGTGTTTGCAGTAGGCCCCCCCGTCACACTCATATTTACATAGCCTTTAATTGTATTCTTCTTAAGGCTGTTTATATAAGGCATCACCGGCTTATCCGTCTTAATATCGGCTAAAACCGAAAGATCCGCAAATGTTTCATTTTGAATTACTATAATTGACGGATATCTCACTCCATCCTTATAGTTTTTCATAATATTTTCAGGTGAATTAAGCACCTCTTCTACAGCATCCCTCGCTGCCTTTGCACTATAACCTTCTACCTTAACCCCGCTTGTTGCGTGCATATTGCTGAAAAAGTACGCAAGATAACCCTCATCATTTACATTCTCATTATAGTTCCAGGAAAGGCCGAAGATATAGTTGTAAAGTAGTCCATCCTGAAAAGACCAGATACAAGCTACAGATAAGCATCCAATTGCTATCAGTGTGGTAATTATCCTTCTAACAGGATTTATTTTATTCTTCCTAAGCCTTGGTATCAGTATCAGTATTATGAGAAAGACCACAAATATGCCCACAGCTACAAAGAACGGAGTATCAGGGTGAAGCTTATACCTTCCTGCCACCTCCATCGCAGTTCCTATAACTGTAAGGTCTCCAAACATAATGTAGTTGCCTCTAAACTGAAGTACTGTGTAGTTGGCAACTCCCACCAGGTATGCAAGGACGATGCAGATAAAGGCAGGTATCTTAATCCCTCTAAATACCGCATATAAAAAGGTATAGAGGATAACCCAGTACATCATGTTAAAGAACATCATTTTTACAATTACATTTGGCGGAGTTCCAATCTGCATTTCAACTAAGTAAAATCCCATAAGACCTGTAAGCCCTGCCATAAAACACTTGATAAACCATGGGTGCTTATATGCACCTCCCGCCTTAAGCCATATTATAAGTTTTTCCCAGGCTGCACCAAAGGTAACCAAAAGTATGACACCTATGAATTTAAGATAGGCTATGCCGTCATTGTTGATTATGAATTTATTTACAAGCCCGTAAATATCTTTATTCTCATACCTTAGTATTCCCCCGCCCACACCAAGAGAAATAAGTATAATTATCTGGGTGAGGATAGAATTCTCCCCTCTTTTTAATAAGCTTTTTCTCTTTTGGTGTACCTGCAAAACGAAAATGCAGCGTATATACATAAAAAAATACAGGGATTAAAAATAAGAACCATCCCCCATATTAAATTGTCAAAATCATCTGTATAAAACAGCTTTTCAAAGTCCTTGCCGTTTTTGCTAAACTGAGTCTTAGCTGCATCAAAGCAGAAAACACCTACAACAAACAGAGAAAGCATAAGGGCAAGTAAAACCTGCCCAATATGCCTTTTTAAGTACCCTAACAGAGTTTCATCAGGGTTATATTTTTTATAAACCTTATAAATTCTCTTTAAAATTTTCATTTACTTGCATAACTCCACTATTGCATCTGCAAATACTTTCGCACTCTTAACTATCATATCAACTGCCATAAACTCATCAGCACCGTGCATGTGGTTGTCTACCTCTGGGTCTTCACAGCCAAAAGCCACTCCGTTTTCAACATGGTGTACATAGGTACCTCCACCTATAGCTATAGGCTTGGCATTCGTAACTCCAAAGCCCTTCTCATAGCATTTAAGCAGGGTTTTTACAAGCTCTGAATCACCGTCTACAACATGAGGCTCAAACATAGGCTTTTCAGGTATGGTAAATCCCTGTTCACGGATTTTTCTCTCCATTACCTTGCCTGTATTCTCATCGTTAGCTACTATGTTTGCACGGCAGTCATATGCTCCCTTAAAATGTGTTTCAGTGATTTCAAGGATGTCAAAGCTTACTGTAGTTTCTCCTGAGACATCATCTTTAAGGTCAACTCCCATTGTTCTACCATTGTAGTCACCATAAGGGAATATATTGTTAAGTGCCTTCACATAGTTATTTACAGGAGCATCTGCAAGAGGGAACTTAGATAAGAGAGTAACAAGTCCTTGGATGGCATTCTTACCCATATGCGGGAGAGAAGCGTGTGCATTCACACCTATAGCCTTGATATTAAGCAGGTCTCCCTCCTCGCTGAATTCAAATCTAAGCCCTGTCTCTTCCTCGAATTTCTTTGTAATATCCTTAACATCACTCTCTTTAAGCCCCCTTACTACAGCTGTAGCCTTGCCGGGAACCACATTTATCTTGATACCTCCCTTTAAGGACACAAGGCTTGGAGTTTTGTCGGTCTTTTCGTATTCAGCTGTAAACTCGTTGCTGATGCCGCCCTTTTCAATATTGATAAGAGGCCAGGATGCATCAGGAGTAATTGTCATAGGTGCGGCCTTTTCTTTGGTGTAGTAGTATTCTACATCACTGCTGCCACATTCCTCGTCTGAACCAAGGATGAGGCGGACATTGTGTTTAAGCGGTATGTTTAACTCTTTAACCGCTCTTATAGCATAGAGGGCTGCAACTGCAGGTCCCTTATCATCGCAGCTTCCCCTGCCATATAGGAGTCCGTCTTTGATAACAGGTGTGTAAGGCTCTGTAACTGTCCAGTCATCTCCTGCAGGAACTACATCAAGATGTGCCAAAATATCAAGTCTGGTTGGCATATCATAAGAATCGGCAGTAATCACTCTGTTATCATAGTTATTTACCTTAAAACCATATCCTTCAAGCAGTTTTGTTGCTGCAAGCAGAGCATTGTAAGGACCCTCACCGTAAGGCATACCAGGCTTTTCTTCGCCTTTTTCACTGTTAATTCTTATAAGTTCCATAAGGTCATTTAACATTTCTTCCTTATGACTCTCAATATAGTCACTTATTTCTTTTTCGTAAGCCATCTTTATACCTCCGTATTTACAATTTTACTTCACTAAAAACAATGATATCTTTTTAAATATCCATTTGAAAATACCTACTATAAATATCTACAAAATAAGCAATTTTTCTTATTAAGCATTATAACTTTTACAACAAAGTATTTCAAGCAAAAGTACGGTACTAAGCATTGAATACGCCCATTATAGTAGGGATAAGCTGTTTCTTCCTGGAGACTACTCCCTTCAAGGAGGCTGCATCCTTATATACTTTTACATCAAAGGCTTTTTCCACTATTTTCTCACTGCCATCTCCAAAGAGAAGAAGCTTAGTGGACTCTTCAACTATGTTTGTGAGCATAAAGAACACCATTGACATTCCGTTTTTACCACATTCGTTTTGAAGAATAGGCCTGATTTTCTCTTCAGCATTTGCAAGAGACTTAGCATCCATAGAGTTTATCTGTCCTACTCCAAATGTTATTTCACCTGCCATAAACTTTTTGAAATCCTGATAGAATATTTCCTCAGGCGCCTTCCCTGAAAGATTGCTTCCTGCCATAAACATATCATTTGCAAAGTCTTCTATCTCTATTCCTGCAATCTTAGCAAGCTCTGCCACTGCTTCCTGATCAAACTTTGTACAGGTAGGTGAACGGAACATAAGGGTGTCAGAGAGAATTGCAGCAAGGAGAAGCCCTGCTATCTTCTTAGGTATCTCAACTCCTCTTTCATTGTACATCTGATAAACAATGGTTGCTGTACAGCCCACCGGCTGGTTTCTAAACATAACCGGCCCCATAGTCTCAAGAGAGCCTATCCTATGGTGGTCAATTATCTCAAGGATTTCCGCCTCTTCTATATTATCAACAGTCTGGGTACGCTCGTTATGGTCAACAAGGATTAGCTGTTTTCTTCTCACATTGATGAGATTTCTTCTGGAGATTGTACCAAGGCAGCGGCCCTCTGCATCAATTACCGGGAAGTCACGATAGCGGTACTTACCCATTGTTTCCTTGATTGCATCTGTAAAATCATTTGAATGGAAGGTGACTATTCCCTCACACTTCATCAGATATTTGACGGGAATACTGTGGCTTATAAAAGTAGCTATTGTATATGTGTCCATAGGACTTTCTATTATTACACAACTCTTTTTTTTAGCCGCCTCTATAACTTCTTTATCCGCAGTATGCCCTCCGCTGATTACTATACAACTGGCATCAGCCTTAATCGCAGCCAACTGGGTATCCTTTCTATTGCCAAGGACAACAAGGTCATCAGCTGCCATATTTAAAGCTAGGAGTTTTGGATCATCGGTACCAATGATAACCCTTCCCTTTATGAAGTATCCATGTTCATTTCCTAATGCAAGCTTTCCATTTAAGGTGTCTGCCATTCTCTTGTACTGTGTTCTTGCCTTTGAAAGTATGGTTTCATCAGCATTTCCCATAAAGTACTTGGCAATATCACCTATACCGATTATGCCTTCAAGATGACCCTCGCTATCAGTAATAGGCAGGGAAGCCGCTTTTGACTCTTTCATAAGCTCCCAGGCCTCATTTATGGTAAGGCTTGAGTCAGCAAAAGGAGTCTCGTGTATCTCCATGTCCTTTACCTGCGTTCCTGCATCAGGCATATATCCCGGTGAATCTATTCCAAGCCTTTTTAGAACATATTCAGTTTCCTCATTTATCTGTCCTGCCCTCTTTGGAATATATTTAACACCGGTTGAAGTCAGGTTCTTAAGTTCTGCATAAGAGATGGCTGAACAGATTGAGTCAGTATCGGGATTCTTATGCCCTACAACATAAACTATCTTTTCCTCTTTCATATTCTCCTAACTTAGCTGTGCCATAGTTGTAAGTACCATCATCACAAGGCAGGCAGCTATAAAAAATGCCATGCCATAGTTTCCATAAACCAAGCCTTTTTCTTCTTTTCTTGTAAATGGCGCACCATTTACATCAAGTCTCATCTTCTTCCTATTTACAATAATAAGTGCTATCCCTGCAAAAAATACCACTATCATAACAAGTGAATATATAGTTGAAAGGACTACACTCGGAGTCAGGGCTGCTGCCATCATCTCCGGATTGCCGCTTTGCAGTTTAGTCATTGTATCTGAATCAAAGTTCTTAGCCACCTGTACAGCCAATACCGAACCCATAAAATTAATTATCATATGAAAAACAATTGAATACTCTATTCTTCTGCTCTTTATATATATATAAGCAAAGATAAGCCCTATACCAAAGGCATAGAAAAACTGAAATAAGTTCATATGGAACAAGGCAAATAAAAGAGCTGAAAGAAACATGGCATTTCTTTCTCCATATTTTACAGTCCTATCTATAAGTATCTTTCTAAACACTATTTCTTCCATGACAGGTCCAAGCAGTACAACGAAAATAATTGTGCCCGTCATATCTGTATTCATTATAATTTCAGCCAGATTGTTATTGGAAGTCTTTCCAAAAAAACCTCCTATGATTGACGAAAGCCCCGTTCCTATAACATTTCCTATATACATAATTGAAATACACATACAGAAATATTGAATCAAAGTAAAAATATCAATGTTCTTTTTATCCATATCATCCTTTGGCAGTTTTTTAATGATTAGCAGTAACACAGGAAATGCAATTAAATACAGCGGAAAGAATGATACAAGGTAAGTGATTAGACCCGAAAGCCCCCTGCCATCAGTATTTAGCGCATAGGCTATTGTAGCCGCTAATTGTTGTGAAACAGTACTAACCACTACAAAGGCAAAGAATCCCCAGCCGATAATACCGAAGGTTTTTTTCGCTAATACCTTATTTAAAAGTCCTTCTCCCTTCTTTAGCTCTTCCTCTTTTTCTTCCATCTTTGAGGCCAAATCTTTAAGCTTATCAGTTACTTCTTCAAGGCTCTCTGCCGCCTGTTCCAGTTTAACCATTGTTTCATTACTATTTTCGTTATTCAATCTTTTATCCTCTCTTTCATAAGTTGAATTTATGACATTTTTTATACCACATAATCATAACAAAAATCAACCTATGACCGTCATCAGTTTTTGTTCTTTTGCAGATACTCTTTTAATGCCTCTTCCCAAGATTTTATTTTAAAATCAGTTTCATTATGCATCTTTTTATTTGAAAGCACCGAAAAATACGGCCTTTTAGCCTTCGTCCGATATTCTTCACTTTTAATCGGAAGAACCTCCACTTCTTCCTTTCCGGTTAACTTCATAATTTCCTTCGTAAATTCATACCAGCTCGTACTTCCATCACAAACTCCATGCCAGATACCGTATTTATCAGTCTGAATCAGATAAACTATAAACCTTGCCAGTTCATTAGCAGAGGTAGGAGAACCAATCTGGTCAGAAACCACACGAAGAGTTTTATTCTTTTCGGACAATGAAATCATAGTCTTTACAAAGTTCTTTCCCTCTCCGTACAGCCAAGCAGTCCTTATAATAAAATACTTCTCCATATTTTCAAATACTGCCCTTTCTCCAAGAGCCTTTGTCCTTCCATAGGCATTAACCGGGTTTACCTCTTCATCCTCTGTATATGGACTAGTTCCATTTCCATCAAATACATAGTCTGTTGAAATATGTACTAAGACAGCTCCTATCTCCTTTGCAGCCAGAGCAAGGTTTTTCACTCCCGTTTCATTTACAAGCCTTGCCTCTTCCTCGTGATCCTCACAGTCATCAACCGCTGTATACGCAACACAGTTAATAACCACATCAGGCATAAAACTGCTAAGAGCAGCCTTAACCAAGTAATAATCCCTTATATCAAGAGCAGTAATTTCCGCCCTTGCATCTAAAAAGCCTTCGTCCTTCATCCAATTGTACAGAGAATTCCAAGAAGCATCATTTGAAACAGTAAGCATCAGCTTAAATTCAAAATCCTGATTTTTACCAAGTAATTCTCTTATAACAGCCTTTCCAAGCTGTCCTCTTGCACCCGTTACCAGTATTCTCATTTTCTACCTGCCAAATTTTTCTTCACGATTTCCATAAACTTCGGTATAGTATTTTTCATACTCACCTGTCATTATGTCCTCCATCCATTTTGCATTATCAAGATACCATTTTATGGTATATTCAATACCCTTTTCAAATGGAGTAAGCGGCTTCCAGCCAAGTTCCTTACCTATCTTCTTTGGATCAATAGCATATCTTAGGTCATGCCCCGGTCTGTCAGTCACATATTTAATGAGGCTCTCAGGCTTACCCGTAGCCTTTAAGATGGCCTTGACCACCTCTATATTCTTCTTCTCGTTATGGCCGCCTACATTGTAGACTTCTCCGACCTTGCCCTTTTCAAGTATCATATCAATGGCTATGCAATGGTCTTCTACATAGAGCCAGTCCCTAACATTGATACCCTCACCATATACAGGCAGCTCCTTATCGTGCTTAGCATTGTATATCATAAGCGGAATCAGCTTCTCAGGGAACTGATAAGCACCGTAGTTATTGGAGCATCTTGATATGGTCACAGGCAGTCCATAGGTTCTGTGATAAGCCAGAGCTATCAGATCTGCTGATGCCTTTGAGGATGAGTAAGGGCTTGATGGATTAAGCGGAGTATCCTCTGTAAAGAATAAATCCTCTCTATCAAGCGGCAAGTCTCCATACACCTCATCTGTAGATACCTGATGAAAACGCTTAATTCCGTACTTTCTACAGGCATCAAGAAGAACTCCCACCCCTGTTATGTTGGTTCTTAAGAATTCGTCAGGAAAGAGAACAGAGCGGTCCACATGGCTTTCTGCCGCAAAATTTACCACCTGGTCAGGCCTTTCTTCTTCAAATAACTTATAAACAAAGTCCCTGTCAGCAATATCTCCCTTTATGAACCTAAGCTTTGGATTCTTAAGTGCTTCTTCAAGGTTTGAAAGATTGCCCGCATAAGTGAGCTTATCCAAACAAATATACTCATTTTCAGGGTGTTTTTTAAGTACATAATATAAAAAATTACTTCCAATAAAGCCTGCTCCGCCTGTTACTATTACTTTCATTTTATGCCTTTCTTTCTATTTCAGTAGAATAATCTTAATATATTTACACCTAAGAAGTCTGTTTTAAACTTCAAACTGTTTATTTAACAGATTTACCTCTTATCGTTTGTTCATCATATCTAAAATCTTTAGTGCTGATTATCTGATTGAATTATCAATTTCTTAATCAAAAAAAGTAACTCTCATCCAATTCTGTTAGCAGCGGTGCTATCTTATCCTTATCGGATATAATAACCTCATCTATTCCAAGTTCATCAAGCCTCCAGTCCACAGCAATCCTTTCATCATTGTAGATGATTGCTCCCTCAGACTCTTTGTTATAATAATTATCTGCCTTGTAGGCAAATTCCACATTGTCAGTAAGAGTTAAAAATCCATGTGCAAAGCCCCTTGGAATAAAAAACTCTTTTTTATTTTCTTCACTAAGTTCTACACCGAACCATTTGAGAAAGGTCGGGGAATTCTTTCTAAGGTCTACAGCCACATCATAAACCCTGCCTCTTAGCACCCTTACAAGCTTAGCCTGGGCATATTCTCCTTTTTGGAAATGAAGGCCTCTAAGTGTGCCCTTCTTCTCTGAAAATGAATGATTGTCCTGCACAAATTCACAGTCAATCCCAATTTCCTCAAATTTCCTCTTTGACCAGCTCTCCATAAACCAGCCCCTATGGTCTCCAAAAACCTCCGGCTCTATTACAAAAAGCCCATCAATTCCCGTTTCTACTTTCTTCATAAAAAGCTCTCCTGTAATCTACTACTTAATATACCCTTTTAATTCACTAAGTCACGCCTATGCTGATAAATGTCCAGACTCGTTTAGGCATTATCAGTTTTTGCTGTCATCAGTTATCTAGCCTCACAGTGACGCTCCGAATGATAACATTTCAGACTCGCTCCGGCATCCGCTTCGCTCCGCCTAATGCGCTCGCTTAGAATTTATCATTCGGAGCTGATACCTTAAATTTGTGCAAATTACAGCTCGAATGCCAAATTAAAGACAGCCACCCTCACCTGCCCCTTGCGGCTAATGTGTTTGTTTGTAGTCATTCATCAATCAAACAGCCGGAGCTGATAATGCCGCATAGTTCGCCGTTTCCACTCTGACTTCGTGCTTCGCACTCGTCACTCGTGGACGGCTATTATATAGGCAGGACTAACACACTTAGCTTCATTGCTTCGCAATTTGCTAAGTGCTAGTCACTGCCAAAAAGCGAGCGCATTAGGCGTAGCGAAGCGGATGCCGGAGCGAGTCTGGACATTTATCAGCTTAGGCGTCACTTAGTCTATAAATCAAATACATTAGCCCACATACTTCTTAATCTCATCAATGTAAAGCTCCCCTATCTCGCTCATATTCATATGAGCCCTCTTGATATATCCTATATCCATAGTCACCTCTTCGGCAAGCTTAACCGCAATATAATCACTGCCATTTAGCTCCTCGCAGATGATACCCGAGCAGAGAGTAAAGGCATTTAGCCCCACCATTAGGTTCAGGTTGGTAGCCCTGTCATTTGACTTAATAGTCTTCTTAAAATCGTAGGTACTTAGGATTTCTTCCGCAAAATAAAACGAATTATTATCTCCCTGCTCAAAAGAAAGGCAAGGATAGTCCTGAAGTTCCTCAAGGGCTATGACCTTCTTCCCTGCCAGTGGATGATTCTTCCAAAGATAGGCGTAACCCTCACAGGTGAATAGATGTACAAACTCAAGCTGATTATCCTTAAATATCTTATTTAATACCTTTTCATTAAAATCATTGGTATAAAGTATTCCTATCTCACTCTTGCCTGTAACCACATCGTGGATGACATCGTGGGTTCTTGCCTCTCTTATGGCAAACTCATACTTGTCCATATCAAAGCCCTTTACCATCTCCACAAAGGCCTTCACGGCAAATGAATAATGCTGTGCAGATACACCGAACTTCTTCTTTATCTGTCCTGCCTCTATGTATTTGTCCTCTAAGAGTTCCACCTGATTGATAATCTGTCTGGCATAGCCTAGGAATTCCTCCCCTTCAGCGGTGATTACCACTCCCTTGGTAGTTCTTTCAAAGATAGATATATGGACATCATTTTCAAGCTCCCTAATAGCCATTGAGAGGCTCGGCTGGCTCACAAAGAGCTGTTTTGCAGCTACATTCATAGAGCCTGTCTTGGCTACTTCTATTACATATCTAAGCTGTTGTAAAGTCATAGGTTACTCCCTCTCGTATGTCTCTCGTTCTAATTTAATATTAGACTTCTTTCTTAAATCATTAATTTTAACACTTGTTATACTTTTTAATTATAACACAGTTCATTAAAATTTTACACCACAAAACTAATACTATTATGTCTTTTTGAAACCACAGGCTCTGCTGCAATTTTTATTCCGTTTATATTTCAAAAATATTTTACTGTTTTTTCAAAATTACAAAGGCACAGCCTGTTGCAGCCACTTCTCCTTGTCAGATTCTTATTCTGACAAGAAAAACTCTACAAAGCTATGCCTTTTATATCATAATTAGTTAAAATTTTTTTAGACAATTCTCACAGGTACCAACCAGCATGGTTCTTGACACATCAAGTTCCACCTTCAGGTCTTTACGGAGCTTATCCATAAAGTCATCCACAAATTCGTGTTCTAAATGAAAGATTTTACCACAGGAATTGCATTGCAGATGAAGATGTTCATTACATTCCTTATGCTCACCTGAATACTGGTAAAATGCCGATTCATTATCCTTACCCTTAAACGCAAGGATATCACCGCTTTCAACCAACTTATCGAGATTTCTGTATATGGTTGAGCGGTTGATACTTATTCCCTCTTCTTTAAGCCCTTCAAGAATCTCAGCAACCGTTAACATATGCTCATTATGAGCCTTCATATACATAATAACTTCATTTTTCCCTTTGGAATTATACTCCTTTGCCATAATCCCTCCAAAATCTATCTTATGTATAAAAGTTTACTGTCATTAAGTGATTTTGTCAAGGCAGGCTGATCTTTCTATATATCATTTATCTCACAGAGCTCACTTACAATCCAATTTTCTAATGCAATAAACTCCACAGTCATACGCTTCTCACTATACATCTCTGTTATATTTTTAAGATTCATACTTCCAGTCAGTTAAAACCTTCTGCAGATTCTCTATATATGCATCGATATTGGCACCCATAACAAGGTCTCCGATGATGTTTCCATCTTTATCAACAAAGATCGTAGATGGTACTGCATAGAATCTTTTAGCAAAACCGTTTAAGGAATCACTGAGAGTAAGGTTTGTGTACTTCACTCCGGTCTGCTTTTCAATATAATTTGCATTGTCTACTCCGTCCTTCATTCCCTCAGGAACATCTGCAACTATACCTATTAAGTTAGCATTCTTAGGAAGGCTTTCATATATCTTCTGAAGTTCAGGCATTTCATTTATACAAGGGCCGCAGAAAGTTCCCCATACATTTACCATTGTTATGTCTTTGTCAGCAAAGATTTTCTCTGTTACCTTATTCCCCTTGGTATCTGTTGTTTCAAATGCAGGGAATTTCTCCGTTTCTGTCTCTGTACCTGCTGAAGCAGTGCTTCCTTCTTTTGCAGAAGAAGCTGATGATTGGCTGCTAGCTGATGATGTCTTACTTTCAACTGATGATGTCTTACTCTCAGTCATTGCCGCACTTCCTGATGTGGATGCAGAACTGCTCTTTGCAGAAGAAGAGCTGCCAGAGTTACCCTGACAAGCTGATACTACTAAAGTTGAAGCTAATATTAGTCCAAATAATTTTCTTTTCATATATCCTCCAATATGCTTTCTGCCACTTGCACTGGCTTTTCACGGCAAGCGACGATATTTCAATTTTTCACAATCATATTGTACACAACTTTACCTGGTTTGTCTATAAGAAATCTAAATTATTCATAAATTTTACATATTTACTTTCAATATGCACCACCCTATGTGGATAGCTGAACTCAATCCCATTTTCCTTAAAGGACTCTCTTATATTTTCCATTAAATCATAATATACATCCCAGTAAATTGGATTTTCACACCAAACCTTAACTGCATAGGTGATATCATTTGCATTGAATCTAAGGAGTCTGATAGTAGGTGCATATGCCTCTTCTTTGGCAATTCTTTCATCCTTATCCACAACGCTTCTTATTGCAGCTATTACCTGCTTAGTTTCAGCCTTATAATCAGCTGATATCTCGATATCCACCCTCCTTTTACTTTCTCCGGAAAAATTTGATATCCTCTGTGAAGCAATGTCTGAATTGGGTATGAGTTCTACCTTATTGTCAGGAGTACATATTCTGGTACGCATAAGAGTTATGCTTGTTACTGTACCCATCACTCCTGATACCTCAATAAAGTCTCCTATGGCGAAAGGCTTTGTAATAAGGAGCATTATTCCTGAGAATACATTGGTAAGGATATTTTGTAAGGAAAGCGAAAAGGCAAGGGATACAACACCTAAAAGAGTTACGATAGATGATGTATTTATCCCAAGCGACTGTGCAGCCATAATAATTCCAATTACATAAAGTATTACCCTAATAATCTGTTTGAAAAATCCCTGCATTCCTGTATCAAGCTTTGACTTTGCAAATATTCTATCCAAGATTCTAAGTACTATGGTTACCACTATTTTACTTAAGACGAGGATGATGACAGGTCTTGATAAATATAGAACAGCCTGTTCAAAGCTCATATTAAAGATTTTCTCGAACTTATCCATTTATTTATTCACCTTAATCTTCCTTGTTTTGTTTATATTCTTTAATTCCTTTATCTTCTATAGTCACTTTATTCTCTTTAATTTCTTTTCTCTTTTCTTTTAAGTTGATAAGTCTTTCAAACCACACCTTCACAAGAGCTCCGGAAGGTACTGCTACTATCATTCCCACAAGGCCTCCCACACTTGCTCCAACCGTAAGTGAGATAATTACTATCATAGGATGAATATTAACACTGGAACTTAAAAGCTTTGGATAAATAAGATTGCCGTCTATTGCCTGTATAATAAGCAGGGCAATTGCCGCTATTATCATGCTCTTATAATCACCGGTTGCTACACCTACAACTACTATGGAGGTATAACCAACTATAGGACCCATATAAGGGATCAGATTACCAAGTCCTATAAGAAGGCCAATTACAATCGCATACTGGATTCCGATTATTGAAAATACAATGCTTACCACAACTCCAACCATGAAAGCATCAAAGGCCTGACCTCTGATATATCCTGAAAACACTCTGTCAGCATCCTTCAACAGGGTGTCAAGGGTAACTTTCACCTTCTTTGGGAGGATTATCGCAAACACCCTTCCCCAGTATATTTTTAACTTTGGCATATCAAGTAAAAAGTAAATGCTGAAAATAAGAGCAAAAAACGCTGTTGCAACACCATCCTTTAAGTTGCTGGCAATATTACCAAGCTGACTTGACAGATTAAGCAGGTAGGTACCTATGTTGTTCATAAAGGTATCTACACTTGATTTTATCTCAGCGGAATTAATATTTAGCTTGTCAAGCCTATCCATAAGTTCCCAGTACAAATCATTGATAGAGTTTGCATAGGTTTTAATACCTTCAATTATATCCTCTGAATTAGCTGCCCTTGCCTGCTTGGTAATTATTGAAACAAGGAGGGAAACTAATAAAAATAAGCCGACCAGAATAATGACTCCCTGAAGAGCCACTGCAATCCCCCTGACGCTTTTCTTCTTTTTAAGCGGTTTTAACTTTCTAAGCAGACTTTCTATCTTCTCGAGCATCGGGAACAGGAGGTAAGCTATGACAAAGCCTATGATTACAGGCTTTAATATTGTACCCGTCCATGACAGAATAACTCCTACGGCCTTGGTAACAGTTGGCAGCTGATCTGTTAACCTGCTCAAAAGAAAAATGACTATGCAGGTGAAAATCACATACATTGAGATTTCAAGATATTTTTTATTAACCTTATCCTTGTAAAAATTCATATATTAACCTTTCTATAGCTAAACACAAATTCATCACTGTTTCCAGCGTGTCACTAAATATTTTTTCTACAGTGTTTAACAATTAAGCTGCTGTCCATATCAGCCTCTCCTTTAGCTTTAATACAGATTCCTCACCTTATAATCTCTCTCTGCTCTCTCTCTGGTCTTTTTCTGTATATCCTGACGCTTGTCGTAGTTTTTCTTACCTCTTGCAAGGCCTATTTCAACCTTTACAAGACTGCCCTTGAGGTACACCTTAATCGGTACCAGGGTGTAGCCTGCTGTCTTTACCTTGCCCACAAGCTTATTTATCTCAGCCCTGTGCATGAGGAGTTTCCTGGTTCTAAGGGGATCCTTGTTGAAAATATTCCCCTTCTCATAAGGACTGATGTGCATACCTATAATGATAACCTCGCCGTTTTTATCTATCTGCACATATGACTCCTTGATACTGACCTTGCCCATTCTAACTGACTTGACTTCAGTACCTGCAAGGGTAATTCCGGTTTCGTACCTCTCTTCTATGAAATAATCAAAACTAGCTTTCTTGTTCTGCGCCACTACTTTATAATTGTCCTTAGACATCCTTCTCTCCTTCTACTATCCTAAAATCTATGGTTCTCATCTGCTTACTTGCCTCAACTACTTTTACTCTAACCTGCTGCCCCAGACTAAATTTTTTCTTGGTATGTTCCCCTACAATTTCCATTCTTTCAGCATTAAATTCATAGTAATCCCCTCTTATACTGCTGATTTTAACCATACCCTCAACAGTGTTTGGAAGTTCTACATATATGCCCCAGCTTGTAACCCCTGAGATTACGCCGTCAAATTCTTCGCCGATTTTGTGAGACATAAACTCAGCAGCCTTCATCTTGTCCGCTTCTCTTTCTGCCTCATCAGCCCTTCTCTCCATCATACTCGAGCGAAGCGCTATATCGCAAAGAACCGCCTTATAGTGAGATATCCTCTTGTCTGTAAGCCTGCCGTTTAGATTCTCTTTTATTATCCTGTGTATCTGCAAATCAGGGTATCTCCTTATAGGTGAGGTAAAATGGCAATAATACTTAGCGGCAAGTCCAAAATGTCCATCGCAGGAGGTCGTGTACTTAGCCCTCTTTAAGCTTCTAAGTGTCATCCTGTTAATAAGCATCTCTTCAGGAGTCCCCTCTATCTTGCTTAAAAGCCTCTGAACATCCTTTGGATGAACTTCCGTCTTTGACTTTTTCCTGCCACCCTTACCTATATTATACCCAAAATTATTAATAAATATACTTAATTCCCTAATTTTTTCTTCATCAGGATTTTCATGAGTCCTATATACAAAAGGAAGTTCCTGCCAGAAGCTGTCTTCTGGCACAGTTTCATTAGCAATAAGCATAAAATCCTCAATCAGCCTGGTAGCCTCATTCCTATCGTATGCTTTAATATCAGTAACCCTTCCTTTATCATCAACTATAATCTTAGCCTCAGGGAAATCAAAGTCAATCGAGCCTCTCTCATGCCTGCATTTTCTAAGGATTAGCACCAATTCCTCTGCATTTACCAGCATTTCATATACATCTTCATACTTTTCTTTTAATTCATTAAATCTCTCGCCCTCACCTGTAATAAGCACATTTACATCAGAATAATTCATCCTATGCGCAGTCCTAATAACTGTTTCTGCTATTTCGTGGGAGATTACTTCTCCCCTCTCATTTATATCCATAAGGCAGGAAAGGGTTAGTCTGTCCACATTTTCATTTAGGGAACAGATGCCGTTTGAAAGCTCCTTAGGAAGCATAGGTATAACCTTATTTACAAGGTATGCACTTGTACCTCGCTTAATGGCCTCCTTATCAAGGGCTGAGCCCTCCTTCACATAATTGGTAACATCAGCAATGTGCACTCCCAAATGGTAGATAACCTCTCCGCCTGCCTTAACTTCCTTAGTCACAGACACAGCATCATCAAGGTCTTTTGCATCCTCGCCGTCTATTGTAACTATCTTCATTTCTCTAAGGTCAAGTCTGTTCTTAATCGAAGTCTTAATAACCTTCGCAGGTACCTTTTTTACTTCTTTACACACTTCCTTCGGGAATTCATCCTCTATGCCGTAAGCCTTGGCGATAGAGAGAATATCAACACCCTTATCATTTTCAAAGCCAAGAATCTCTATTATCTTACCCTCAGGACTAAACTTAGCGTCGCCATAGCTTGTAAGTTCTACAACCACCTTTACACCCTTAGGCACATCTTTGCAGGCATTCTTAGGTATGTAAATATCACAAGTAATCTTAGTGTTGTCGGGTACTACAAAGCCAAAGTTCCTGCTTTTTTCAAATGTGCCTACAACAGTAGTAAATGCTCTTTCAATTACCTTAACTACCTTACCTTCTCTGCTCTTTCCCCTGCTTTTGGCTGAAAGCCTGACAGTAACAGTATCCCCATCAAAGGCATTGCTAACTTCTGAGGCAGGAATGAACACATCTTCCTCATCCTCCGCAGTTCTAAGAAAGGCAAAGCCCTTAGCTGTAGACATAAATATTCCTGTGACGAGGTCTGCATCAGGCTTTAAGTAGCGTCCCTCCCCATTTTCTACAAGCTTTCCCTCTTTTATTATGTCATTTAGTATAAGCTGCAAATCCCCTCTTTCAGCCTTAGGCACCTGAAACAGGGACGCAATATCCCTAAACTTCATAGGGACATAGTCCTTCCTTTCAAAGAATTCCAAAAGTGCCTCTTTTCTTTCTCTCATCTTCTTTGTATATTCTTTAGCCACCTCTATCACCCCTTGTCTATCTAATATAATTATAGCGAAAAAAAGAAAAACTGCTACAAAGTGTGTAGGCAGGATAAGACCTGAAACAACATACTATGCAACAGTTAAAATTTTCTTGTTCTACTTAATTACCACTTCATATTAAGCACAAATGAAAGCACTATAAAGCCGAGGGCAACAACTGTGGTAGCCTTGTTAAGATTACCTTCCATTGAACGGCTCTTATTCTTGCCCCAGTAGGTATCAGCCATACCGCCGATGCTTCCAAGTCCCTGCTGCTTTCCTTCCTGTAAAAGTACTATAGCCGCAAGTGCAATGCATAAAATACAATAAATAACTGTAACAACAATTCTTAATGTAGACATAACCATCTCTTCCTTTCAAAACATATCTTTCAGCATTCTACCACAATTTCAGATAGAATTCAAGACTGTGGGAAATTTAAATTTCTCCGACGAAGCCAACCGCCTAAAATTTGGAAGAACCCCCAGAGTAGCCGCTCTGGGGGTTCGTTTGCACTAGTTAGATTTCTATCTTCAAGAATATGATAAGATATCACAACATAAAAGTCAAGTTTAAATTCCGTGAATATCTCTTTATTTCCCCATCTTGAGCAAATAACTAATCTTATGGTAAATAAAAACAGTTATTATAGATACAATGCTGAATTTAATGATATTGAATGGTGCAACTATGATGAGACAAAAGAAAAATACGCTGTTAACCGCAGGGTTTACAGCTGTTCCGGCTGCTATAATCTTGTCTATTCCTCCAAAGGCAGCTCCATAAAAAGGAAGAAGTACAAAGGCATTTACAAGACAGCCTATTACAGTTGTAGTAATTACTCCTGCTACAAGCCCCATTATAGCCCTTTTCTTGGTTTTCTTTGCTAAGTACATAATGGACGCAGGAATAACAAAGGCTGAGCCTACAACGAAATTACCGAATTCTCCCACAAAGGCAGATGATGTGCCATTTATAAATAAATTAAGTAATATCTTCACAAATTCTATAACAACACCTGCCACAGGTCCTAAAACAAAGGCGCCTATAATCACAGGTACCTCACTTAGGTCAATCTTGTAAAATCCTGGCGCAATGAAGGGAATCGGAAACTCAAACAGCATAAGCACTGCTGAGATAGCTGAGAACATAGCCACAATTGCAAGATTCCTTACTTTTAATGACTCGTCTTTTTCTTTCTTAAGTACCCTTTCTGTGACGAACGCCAATACAATAAGTGCCGCCACCACTAAAAGTGAGATGACTACCATACCCCAATTTTCAACTGCTGCATCTTTCAAACCGCCTAATAAAATCATTTTTTCCTCTTTTCCGCATTCTTTAAGGAAAAAAAGCCCTGACCGATTGGCCAGGGCTGATTACGCTACAAAAACATAGGATAAGTTAATATCCTATTATTTCTTCTTTCATCCAGACTTTACTGTCGGTATCGGAATTGCCGAGGCTCACCGATTCTGCAAATGCTCGCGGACTTTACCGCCGGTCGGGAATTACACCCTGCCCTGAAGAATGCTATTAATTTATTATTTGATGTTATAATCTAATGTTAGTCCAAACTGATTACATTGTCAAGAAGTTTTTATCTGTTTTCTCTAATAATCCGGACTTATATCAAAATTTGTATAGCTGCCGTCTATTTTAAAACTTGCTTTTATTTTAATTCTATGTGATAATTAAGTTTGGTATATTTTATATTTAGGGACAGCCCCTAAGGAAATGAGGTTATTTTGGCAAATAAACAATTTAAGAAAAAACATAGTCGTTCAAAAGAAGTTACCGAATCTACAGTAAATACTGCAAAAAATACAAGTCCTGCAGGCACAGACACAAGCCGTGTAGAAGCTGCCATTATAGACAAGCTTTCAAGACATTTCGGTGCTTCCTTTGAAGAGGCAACTAAAGATCAGGTTTATAAGGCTACTGCAATAACAGTTAAGGATATTTTACTCGCAAAAAAGCGTGAATTTAAGCAGGCCAACAACAAATCAGGCGGAAAAAGAGTCTATTATCTATGCATGGAATTCTTAGTTGGACGCTCTCTTAAGAATAACCTTTATAACTTGGGTCTCACAGATGTTTATAGTGATATTCTAAAAAAATACGGTTATGACTTAAATGAATTATACGAGATGGAGCCTGATGCAGGACTTGGAAATGGCGGACTTGGAAGGCTTGCTGCCTGTTTTATGGATTCCCTTGCCTCTCTTAACTATCCTGCTACAGGATTTCCATTCTTTACGAGTATGGGCTTTTCCGTCAGAAAATAGTTGAAGGCTGGCAGATGGAACTGCCTGATGTATGGCTTCCCGGCGGTGAGGTTTGGCTTTCTCCACGTACCGATAAGACATTTATAGTAAAATTCGGCGGTCACATCAATGAAACCTGGACTGATGAAGGTCTTATTATAGAGCAGGCAGACTGCGAAGAAGTGGAAGCCGTACCTTATGACATGATGATATCAGGTGCTGACAGCAAGGGCGTAAGCGTGCTTAGGGTTTGGAGAAGCAGGGATATAGATACATTTGATATGAATTCATTCTCAAGAGGAGATTATGCAAGAGCAACTCTTGGCAATAACAAGGCTGAGCTCATCTCCAAGGTGCTTTATCCTAGAGACAGCCACTACGAAGGAAAGGAACTTCGTCTCAAGCAGCAGTATTTCCTTGTATCCGCATCTGCTCAGAATATAATAGCAGACCACATGAAATACTACTCTTCTCTTGATAATTTTGCAGATAAGGTAGCAATACATATAAACGATACTCATCCAGCTATGATAGTCCCTGAACTTATGCGTATATTTATGGATGAACATCATTATTCATGGGATGATGCCTTTAATATTATAAGTAAAACTCTTGCTTATACCAACCACACTGTTCTTGCTGAGGCTCTTGAAAAATGGCCTGAGGACATGATGAGAAGACTTCTCCCAAGAATTTACCAAATTATTCACGAGTTAAACGAAAGACATTGTAAACGTATTTATGATAAATTTTCCGGCGACTGGAACAAATGTGCTCATATGTCTATTATTTCCGGCGGAGTTATTCATATGGCCAACCTTTCCATCATGGGGTCACACAGTGTAAACGGAGTGTCCGAGTTACATTCTGAAATACTTAAAAAATCTGTATTTAAGGATTTTTACGATGATACTCCTGAGAAATTTACCAATGTTACCAACGGTATAGCTCATAGAAGATGGCTTTGTCAGTCAAATCCAAGGCTCTCAGCTCTCTTAGATGAAACTATTGGTACTTCTTATAAGAAGAATGGTCCTGACCTTATTAAGTTCCAGGCTTTCCAGAATGACAACACCATCTTAGACAGGTTAGCTGAGATTAAAGCTGCAAACAAAAAAGAATTTGCCGAACTTCTTTTACATGACACCGGTATAAAACTCAATCCGGATTCCGTATTTGATGTACAGGTAAAGCGTCTGCACGAGTATAAGCGTCAGCTCCTTAACGCACTGCAGATATTGGCACTTTATCTTGATCTTAAGGAAAACCCTGATATGGATATAGTTCCACAGACCTATCTTTTTGCCGCAAAGGCTGCTCCCGGCTATGATAGGGCTAAGTCCATCATTCGTCTCATAGTAAATCTCGGAGAAGAGATAGCCAAAGATCCTGTAATCAGCAAAAAATTACAGGTGGTTTTCCTTGAAAACTACAGGGTAACCATGGCTGAGCGCATTATGCCTGCCAGCGACATATCTGAGCAGATTTCTCTTGCAGGTAAAGAGGCTTCGGGTACAGGTAATATGAAGCTTATGATAAATGGTGCCATTACCTTAGGTACTCTTGACGGAGCAAATGTTGAGATATCAGAAGCTGTAGGGAAGGATAATATCTATATCTTCGGTATGACTGACAGAGAGGTTGAAGATAGATGGCGTGATGGTTACAATCCTTATAAGTATTACGAAGAGAACCACCGTCTCAAAAGGGCAGTAGATTATCTTAGAACCGGTATAAATGGTAATGATTTCTCAGACATCCACCGCTATCTCCTCGTTGGCGATCACGGAATCGCTGATCCATATATGTGTATGGCTGATTTCGGTGATTATTGCAGGGCCAGATTTGATATGCTGAATGACTATAAAGAACAGAGAGCATGGACAAAAAAATCCCTTGTAAATATAGCTTCTGCCGGCAGATTTGCTGCTGATACAGCTATAAGAAAATACGCAGAAGAAATCTGGGGCATCAAACCAATCGAATAGGTGCAATATGTTTAGACTTTGGGCAAAAATAATAACTTCAGGGAAGATAGTTAAGAATATGACAATTGAAAACAGTGATTCTTCCCTGAATCGTACTAAAAAAATCTTTCATGCAATTGATGAAGCTTGCTATGCCTATGACCTTAGCAAGCCTCTTTGGCTGGACAAAAATATTAACGAATTTAAGAAAAACAGCAAAACCAGATTCACAAAAGATAATTTTGTAGACGAAATTGACTTTGACTTCCTTGAGATTGAAGTAATTGAAGAGGATTATTAGAAATGATAGCATCATCTAGTTGCTACACTGTCTATCTTTTGTTACATATAAAATCAATGGATAAGATGTAAGTACCGCACCACTAGCTATAAAGATACAAATGTATGCAGGTAACATATTCGACAAGAAGCCATAAAACATATTACCTAATGGTTCTGATGACAGAGCTAACATACTGAAAACAGACATTATTCGGCTTCGATATTCATTTTTAATATTCTTCTGGAAGAATACCTGAGTCGCAATGTTTAACGGCATCACTGATGTTATTATAAGGCAGTCCAAAACCGTTATAAGAAGAACCGCAACGAATGTTTCTTCTTTACCACCGTTCATCCCCATATACACACAACCACCTATAAGAAATAAAATAACTGATATGGATAGAGCACTGTACTTTAGCAGTTTTTCAGGCTTAAACTTTTTAATGATTGGTAGGAGCAAAAATGGTACAATCAACCCAACACCTGCAGTCGCCATTCTATAGTATCCATATAAATAATCACTTACCTTAAAAACCTCCAAAAATACATAGGTTATTACTACACTGAATACGGCAGAAAACGAAAAGTTAATTAGTGGTGCAACAATAACGAAGATTTTAGCAAATTTATTATTGTTAAGTTCTGCAATTCCTTCCTTAAACTCTCGTATATAACCTATTAAACCCTTTTCCTTTTCTTTCTTTGTTTCTGTCGCATGAGGTGTTCCTATGAATAAAGTTAATGTTAATGAAAGCATTAGTAGTACAGAAATTAGTATGAATGTACCTAATATCCCAAATTTATTATATATGAAAGCCGCTACTATCGGTGTTGTCACAAATACAATACCATCATCTATTCTCGACAAGGTAACTGCCTCTTCTATATCCTCTTTATCAACTATTTCTGATAAAATCGAACTTTCTGCTGCATTATAGAAAACTTCAATTATTTCAAGCAATACCACAAGAAGATACACTGAAAAAAGGGAAATGTCTCCATATATGCCTGAATAAATTGCATAAATTACCATAACTAAAACCTGAATAAGATTCAAAGTTTTCATTATGTTCGCTCTTTTTAATCTATCTCCAAGTACTCCTCCAATTGGAGTCAATAATACCCTTGGAATAACAATTACTGAAAGAATTGAAGCGTAAATTAATGGGGAGCCTGTTTTTTCCAATATGAATAGTGCTAAAGTAAACTGAAGTATGTTACTTGAGCCCATTGAAAATGCAGTGGAAAAAAAATAACTCATATAATTTTTATTTTTTAACAAACTTTTAACTGACTCCCTCATTTTTCAACTTCCTTCTTTATTTTTTTAATCCCTGTACAATTAGGTCAAATGCATCAACAGTATAAATACCAGAAAACATATATCTTAAAGGAACAATAATAAACTTTTCATTCTTGACAGCATTTACATTTGCCAATTCTTTATTGCTCTTTAATATTTTAATTAGATTTTTTGCTCCCTTATCCTCAGGTGTTTCATGAAGTATTATATAATCAGGATTCTTTGCAATAACATCTTCCCAGCCTACCGTAGCAAACTGCTTATCAACTTCACTAAATATATTCTCTCCTCCTGCTTCCTCAATGAGTAGGTTCTCTAAACTTTTTCCTGCTGCGACAATTGGTTTATCATCTCCACTATCAAATCCCATAACTTTATACTTCTTGAAATATCAACCTTGCTTTTAATTTCATTAAACCTATCTTCGATTTTTTTACAAAGTTCCTGAGACTTATCTTCCACATCAAATATCTTGCCAAGATTTTTTATATCAACATACATGTCATCAAGCTCAGGCTTTTTATCCATTGAACCTTCAGTTACCAGTATATTGATTCCATTGTCTGTGTAATCCTTATATTCTCCAAATAAATCAGGGACATTAAAATAAAAACTATCCATCAAAATAAAATCAGGTTTAAGTGACAGTGTTACCTCAAGTGGAGGCAATGGACTTTTTAAATATCCTTCAGGAATCTCTATTTTTTTAACATCATCTCTGTATTCTTCCGCTACATCATCAATAGATAGTAAACCAGCCTCTCTTGAAGCTATTATTTTGTCTTTCAATCCCAACGCGACTAAAGTAGAAGCTGCATTATAGTCCATTGCTATTACTCTCTCTGGTGCCTTTTCATAAACTGTCTTTTTGCCGAAGTTATCAATTTCTACCGGATAATGCTTTTCTACATTAGCCCCCTCACTCTTAGCTACTGATGAGGAGTTGGCAGTACCCTTGTCTAACACACTTGCATTATCCGTTTTTGAAGTACTTGTATTCTTTGTATTTACTGAACTGTTTAGATGTGAATTCTGTTTTCCACATCCTGCTAAACCTACAACCATTACTAACGATAATGCTAACCCAAGTATTCTTTTTCTTTTCATTTGCCTATCTCCTATTCTAAAATATTATTGTAAACAACATACCTTTCCTTCCCATCTTCTATGATTTTTGAATTCAAATGAAATACTTCTTTTATCATCGAAGATGTGATAACTTCTTCAGGACTTCCATATCCAACAATATTTCCGTTCTTTAGTACATATATTTCATCACAATATTTAGCTGCTAAGTTCAAATCATGAATAACTGAAATAACTGTAATTGAAATCTTTTTCAATACTTCCATTAAAAATATTTGGTAATATATGTCCAAGTGATTTGTTGGCTCATCTAAAATCATGATTTCGGTGTCCTGTGTCAGTGCCCTTGCTATTAATACTCTTTGTTTCTCACCTCCTGATAAGCTGTTATAATTTCTCTCACAGAATTCCTCCATTCCTAATTTAATCAAGTTGTCCATAGCAATTTTAAAATCTTGAGAAGAATAATCTTCAAGAGATTTTTTATATGGCAACCTTCCCATTAGAACTATGTCTATAACTCTGTAATCAAAATCGCTATTGTTTTCCTGTTTCATAACACTTAAATTTTTTGCAATCTCATTCTGTCTATATTCTTCTAATGCCTTTCCGTTTATATATACTGTGTTTTTTACCGGGACAAGTGCATTGTATAAGTGTTTTAACATTGTTGTCTTCCCCGAACCATTCGCACCAACAATACCCACAAACTTATTTTTGTTTGCCTGAAAACAGATACCATTTAATATCCTTTTGTCTTTAACTGTGTATGAAAGATTATTTATACTCGCAATAACATCAGACATTATAGTTTCTCCTTCATTAACAAATATAAAAATACCGGCGAACCAAAAAACGCGGTTATTATACCTATTGGCAATTCCTGTGGAGATAATATTGTGCGCGCCATAATATCTGATATACACAAAAATCCGCCACCATAAATAAAAGAGAGCGGCAACAGATACATATGGCTTGGGCTTATAACTTTTCTAATAATATGGGGTATGATAAACCCTACAAATCCTATAAGACCACATGATGCCACTGCAACTCCTGCCATTATGGAAATAAGTATTATAGACTGTTTTTTCAGAGTCTGCACATCAACTCCTAAACTCAAAGCAGTCTCATCTCCCAGAGAAATTACATCATATTTTTTGGCTCTAAAAAGAATAAAAATGATGCAAATAATTATTGTAATACAGGGAAATAAAATATTATCCCATCTTGCACTTGCAACCGAGCCCATTGTCCAAGATAAAATGCCTTTTATCACATTTGTATTAGGCGTTGCTATTATAAAAAAGTTAGACAACGCCGTGAGTATAGTAGATACGGCCATTCCTGTTAGAATAAGCTTGGAATTTGCAATTCTCCGTCCTGCATTGGAAAGTTTATAAACTGCAATCAATGCCAATATTGAACCCGTAAACGCCATAATTGCCCTGCCAAACCAAGTATTTACAATTGATATCCCTATAAAGTAACCAAAGGTTACAAACGCCAATGCTCCACTTGAAACTCCTACCATATATGGTTCTGCTAAAATGTTTTGAGTTATTGATTGCATTACCACGCCTGATAGAGCCAGTCCTCCACCAATGAATATCGCTAGTATTGCTCTTGGCATCCTCAAATTCCAAATAATCGTAATCTCTGAATCTTCTATTGGAGACGAACTCAGTCCGAATAGCTTTAATCTTACAATATCTAAAACCGATTGAGGACTTATTTCGGCTGAACCTAAAAATCCCGAACAAAAGAATGCAAATAGTATTATTATAATACCTATAAACAACATTATCCTATATTTCCTTTTTACATTCGTTTTCACCTTTCTCTCTCCATTCCACATCCCCTGACCAAGTCGCTAAAAAATTCATTATTTATAAGTTCTTCATACTTCCCCTCTCCATTCACTTTTCCGTCCTTCAACAAAATAATCTTATCTGCATTCTTAATAGTTGACAATTTATGGGCAGCAATTATAATCACCTTGTCATTCTTCATCTCATCTAAAATGTCATTTAAGTATTTTTCGTTTAATTCATCCAGTGCCGAAGATACTTCATCCATCAGAAGTATTGGAGAATCTTTAATTAGCCCCCGTAATACTGCAAGCCTCTGCATTTCTCCTCCGGAATAATTTGTGCTGTCTTCATTAATTATATTGTCAAAACACCTCTCTTTATCCGATATGAAATTATATGCATTTAATCTTTTTGCAAGTTTCTCAATTTCTTCATTATCAATAGCTTCATTTGCATACCTTAAATTGTTTAGTAAGGTATCATTAAAGAAAAATACTCTTTGGTTAAAAGTCGTTATGCTTTTTCTCAAGGTTCTTTCTGTGTAACTTTTCAAGCTCTTCCCAAATATCTCTATATCCCCACCGTTCAATTCATAATATCTATTAATCAGTTTAAAAATAGTACTTTTACCACCACCTGACGCTGATACGATAACTGTTTTTTCCCCTTTATTTGCCTTAAAGCTAATCCCATTTAATATTTCTTTATTATAGTTTGTATTATAATGAAAATGGCAGTTTTTAAATTCTATTCCTTTGTTTATGTCTGAGCTATCTATCTCATTATTTCCATAACTGCCGATAATAGGCACTATATCATATACCTTCTTCATTCTGTTTAATGCCCCAAATACAAATCCAAAATTTCCCGTTTGATAAAAACAGTTTCTTAACACGGAATAATATAGAGTTATTACGGAAACATATGCTAACTTTTCAGTCCCTTTATCGGGTAGCAATAATATTGCTAATAATATCAAAATGACAGCTAGTATGTCTATCTTCAAGTTTACTTTTGACTCTTCTACAGAGTACTTTTCAGATACTTCATTATATATTTGAGATTTGTTCTGAACCTTGTTAAAGAATTCAATATCTCTATCAAAAAATATAAGTTCCTTAAAGCCTGATATTCCGTCAATAACATTGGAAATCAGGTCGCCTCCAAGATTTTTAATCTTTATTCCTTGCTCTTCCTTGCCACTCATTGAACCTAAAAATATTTTAATGGCATAAACAATAAACAAAGATAAAATTATACCAGTCATTACTGATTTTACGGTAATAATACCTACTATAGTAAGTGATAACAGAATAACTGACATCCATTCGGCCAAAATATGAGCAATAAACCACTCAAAAACATTAATGTCATTTACTATCATTTGTACAAAGTCGCCTGTGTTGATATTCTCTGTTGCTCCGGGTGAAATCCTATAGTAATGAGAAAAGATATCATCCCTAAGTTTTTCTATTACATCATAGGATACATAATGCGAAAAATATGTATCAAAAAATTTCACTCCTACTCCAATAACATATAATATAGCTATCTGAACAATTCGCTCATTATGCAATTTCCCTGATACCAAAGACTCTTGCAAAAATAATATCATTATTACAAATATCACTATATCCAAAAATCTCTGATATACATTTTATGAACGATGATAGTATAAGCTTTAGTTTTAATAATCGGCATTTTCTAATAAAAAATGCTATTTCTTTTGATTTTTCCCCCATTTGACATTTCATCCTATAACTTTTTAAAATATTCCCTATACTCTTCTGAAATCTCCATTAGCTTTTTGTGATCGCCGGAATAAATAACCTTTCCATCACGCAAGAAATGAATCACATCAAAATCTCTTATTGTCTCTAACCTATGTGCTGTCTGAATGACTGTTCTTCCCTTAAACAGCACCCTTAAATTAGACATAATTTCAATTTCATTTTCCCTGTCTAATTCACTAGTTGGTTCATCAAGCAATATGATATTTGAATCTCTTAAAAAAGCTCGTGCGATAGCTATTCTGCTCTTTTGCCCTCCTGATAATTCTTGACCTCCATTGCCAATTATAGTATATATACCCTTCGGTAAGCTGCTTATAAAATCGTAGAGATTTGCTTTTTTAAGTGCTTCTATCACCTCTTCCTCGCTTGCATCGTTTTTGGATATCCTAACATTCTCAAATACTGTGTCATTGAATATATGGTTATTTTGCCATATCACCGACATATGTTCTTTAACTCTCTTTAAGCTTTCAGGCAAGGAAATATCCATTCCTAAAATACAAACATTTCCCGTAAAACCATTCAAGAATCCACTCAAGCACTTAATAATTGTGCTTTTACCACTTCCACTATCCCCTATAAGTGCAACTCTACTCTCTTTTTTAATGTTTAAGTTTATATCCTCCAACACGCTTGTTGTCTTTTCTGGATACTCAAAGCATAAATCCTCTGCATGAATCGTGTATTCTGTAGTTGTGTTGTCAGAAGGTATGTTATCTCTTTTGGTATAAATCTTTGATTCCTTTATATATTTTTGTTATTTTCTCCTTAAACACCTTAGCCTTTGATATTTTTCAATAATGAACCGTGTAACAAATTAATTTTACTGTAAAAACTAAGCACTAAAATAATATTAATTAATGTTGCTCTATAGTTCACTCCATATTTGATATAGCTATTAAGTACGAATACCAAGCAAGCAATTTTAGCAATTACTAAAATGCAATCCTTAATGGACTGTGATAGAGTTGTATAATATACAAATTTCATTGATGCTATCTTTAGCTCCTTAGCTTTCTTACATAGCTTGTTCTTAAAGATATTTACTGCATTAAGTGATTTTAATGTTTCAGCTCCTTTCAGTGCTTCCATCGACATCTTTGCATACTCTTCACTTGTTACACTCTCTTTTTTGCTGGCAGCAAGTACAGCTGTCTTAAATAAATTATCTGTAGTACATACTACTAGCATCGAGGTTACAAACATCAGTGCAACAGGCATATTTATTAAAAACATATAAATTACCATTGCAGATAATATTATTAGTTTAGATATAAGGTTCGGTACAGCCTCAAAGTGATATACTCCAATCCATTCCACACCCATCCATACATCTGTTGCTAACTCTCCGGTATGCACAGTATCTTCGATACTTTTTTTTATAAAAATGGCTTCCATCAATTCTTTTCTGATACCATTTTTAAAGTTCCCTTGCATTTTCTGTTTCTTTTTATACATAATAAATGACAATAAATATATCAGCACTTTTCCTAGTAATACTATAAGGAAAACTCCTGAATTACGGAATTCATCACCCATAATTAAAGCAACGCCAAAATAACATATAAGTATATTGGCAAAGAAATCTGATGCTTCTAACAAGTACTCAATAAAAAAAATCCAATTATACTTACTTTCATTCCCTAAAAACATTAGTGTACCCTCTTAATGCGGATAATCTCCAAGATATAAATCCGTATATTTTACCACATCATTCGTATATTTCATCAACTTGTTAAACTCTAACATTCTCTTGCTTGGGCAAAGCAATGGTTCAGATACTATCTGTATATTGCCAGTAACGACTACTTTACGGCTGGGATTCCTCCAAGATTTTCGTTTGTTAAGTCAACAAATAATACATCTCCCCCTGTAGCTTTACTAACTTTTGAAACTACATATTCTAGAGCTTCCTGGACAGTATCATACTGGACTTTATCAAAATCATCCATGCTCCTCATTATCTTTGTATTAGAGTCCATATCTTTATATTTGAAATATCCTAAGTTAAAAATACTATCTCTGCTGTTGATCAAACCAGTAAGATTTTTCCTTCCATATTCGGATATCTCTGCTTGGATTGGTGGCAATTTACCCTGTACCGCCTCGGTTATTGATCTTTCAAGGGCAATTTCCGGATCGACTGATGAGCCAAACCCATTTGTTGCGTATTCTATATAGTTAGATTCATCAATAATCCAAGTTCTAATAGTAGGAATTCCAATATCTGTTGTGTAATCTCTACTAATGATTTTAAATCCATCATTTTCTATGGCCTTGATTAGTTTTTTTGTGTTTTCTTTTTTTACTGTTGTATAGTCTATTATTGGTAGCTTTGTTGTATTTGATTGACCAATACACCATGCATCATGCTCTATTACTTCAAATAACCCTTGTAATATTGCATCTTCAAGCAGAGCTCCCGCTGATAGACCCGAAGAGCCTACCGGTACATAATCTCCCTTAAATTTAACGCCAGTTAGAAATACTCTTGAGGCTGGTATGAGTTTAGGTTCATCCGTAATTAGAGACTGACCCCAAACCCAGTCTACAAGTCTATTTTCGTCAAAATCTTCATATCTATCATAAATTTGAGATATCTGATTCATTGTGGATTCTATATTAATTCTGTGTTCTTTAACCTCTGCAGGAGTCGCTCTTATTAATGTTATGTCTCCATAATAATGTGAACTTAACCTCTCCATCAGTTCAAAAGTACAAGAGAATAGAGCCTGTTGTTCTGTAATCCCTTTACCAAATGATCTTTGATATTGGAAAAAATAAGGTGTATTATTCTTGTGTGTCACATTTACATCTGCTCTGTATACAGGGAGAATGTTCTTTAACTTGTTTTCTACTCTCCTTAAGTTGATATCAACATTAGTTTTATTCAATGCTTTATTAATTATATTCTGTGTTTCTTCTGCACTTACGCTCCTAAGCCCACCTTTCATATATTTTATCTTATTATTCTGCTCCTTAAATAGTTGCTTTATTTTAGGAACACATAACTTTTCGTTTTTACTTATTTTGATTAAATTTTGAGTCATTCCATTGCAACAGTTACAGCCTGTTGTTGGATAATACTCACAAACCTTAACTTCCCCATTCTCAACATTCAACGATTCCTCTCTTTGGAAGTAATGAAAATTTACATTTCTCTGTACTAGTTTTAGGATATCTTTTTTTATCTTCTCTAAGCAAAACAGAATAAATTGCTATCAATATCAGGATTTATAGGCTTTGTCATACTTAATCCATACAAATCTTTTATGTTGATATTGACATTTTCATTTTCATTTAATTTATCTATATGATGTTCTAAACTACACTCCAAGCAGGCACCTTTCATCGGAAAGATAAATGGGCCTGTTATAATATTTTCACCATCATACCTAACTATAATAAAAAGGAATCTGTAATTTTACCAATAATTTATTCGCCCAAATTGCATCTTCATACTTCATATCCGGATTAGCAATAAACACACAGTCGAACTTATGTGAATTAACTATTTTTTTCAATATCCATTACTCTATTAGCAACATATCCAACAGCAATTGTGTCTTTGAAAACTTCTTTTTACAATATTTTTCAGTTATTTCGTCTGAAACCAGTAAAATATACGGCTTGTTTATTATTCTTTTTGTCTTCATTAACGATAATCATATTTTTCCGATATCAGCACATCTAAAAACTGATCTACTTCTTCCTTATTAAATTTATCTTTATATCTATTATAAACTTCGTCTTTTTCCCCAAATGTATTTATTATATTTAGCACATCACTCAAAATATTGTAGTCACATTCTATTGACTTAAACGAACCATCTTGATAGACCATTGTCACATCATCATTAACTTTTAGCTATTGAAATTGTTTTATTCACTATTAACCCCATAACTCCTCCTTATATCATAAAAATCGCTGTGGCATTTAAGACCTTTATCTAATTAGTTAGTTAGATCTTAAAGTGTGTGAGCAAGAATCAACACTAGCCTGATTGTAATTTTACATTTTTTTCACTATTAACTTTAATCTTCATAAATATTTACCCCCTGTAGTAATATTAAAATTATCCTAACTGCAAATAATAGTTTTGTTGATAAAATTTATGGTCTTAAACGCCACAGCTTTGAGCAAGTTGCACAAAAACTATTATTATTTGGATTATAACACCATATAAAATCAATATCAATACTCATTTTCATTTATAACTGATAAATATTGTCATTTACTGTTTAATCATATCCCATTATTTTTCATTTCTATCCTAATACAGAAATTTATTGACTTTTAACTAATAAATAGATATATAAGAATTATATCCCACGATATATTCTTAACAACAGAATACGGACAGCTATCACGCTGCCGATTAGGCAACACAATATACTGTCCGTAGTTTAATTAGAAATCATTTTAATAACTCTGGTTACATCCCCAAAATCATGTTAAAGTATATTAAAACTCCCTTACAAGCTCCTTCATAAGCTTCACTGTATGTTCTATAGCCTTCATTTCAAATTCACTATAGTCTACCTTGGCACTGCCATCTGCCTTATCCGAAATTGCCCTGATTATGACAAAGGGAATATTATTTAGATAAGCTGTATGCGCTATGCCGCAGCCTTCCATCTCAGTGCAGTAACCTCCAAATTTCTCTACCAGCCATTCCTTTTTATCTTTCGCATTAACAAATTGATCTCCGCTTACTACCCTGCCAATGAAACATTTAATATCAGGATTTACCTTCTCACAGACATCCTTAGCTTTTGCAGCTAAACTCTTGTCTGCGGTAAAGATTGATGTTTTCATCCTTGGTATAACCCCCTCTTCATAACCAAATCCCGTTACATCAAAATCATGGTAAAGAGCATCACTTGAAACTACAATATCACCTACATTTAACTCACTGTAAAGTCCACCGGCAACTCCTGTATTTATTACTCTATCAATCTTATAATCGCAAACAAGGATTTGTGTACAAACAGCAGCATTTACCTTGCCTATGCCACATCTGACAACAACAACATCCCTGCCGCTGAGTTTTCCTTTAAGGAAATTCATTCCTGCCTTTTCCTGCTCTTCTGTCTCTGTCATATCTGACTTAAGCTTTGCCACTTCTTCTTCCATAGCGCCTATTATGCCTGTAATCATTATTTTCTCCCACCTCTAATTAAACACTTTGTCAAACCAGCCTCCTCTTCCCTTGGAATCCTTGTAATTAGTTTTTGATGCATTATTTAAGAAATCAATAATATCTTCTGTAAGTTCTATTTTATAAAATTTAGTGCCGCCATTCTCATCTATCACAGCTAAGTAATTCTCATTCGTAGTTGTAAAACAAGTGAGCCTTGACGCTCCCGGATAAAATTTATCCATACTGTCTACAAACTCCACCGTGTACCCATATTTATCCCTCATCGCTGTGGAATTATACTTTTCCTGGCTTGCATCAACTACCTTCATATCTTCTTTCTGAAAGAGAGTTATGAGTTTTTCCGTTTCCTCCTGAGTTAATGAATAACCCAAAGCCACTCCCTGCTTATCAGGCCCAAGCGAGGATACTTTAACCTTCGTCACTTCCTTTGCAAACAAGATATTTTCTAACTTGGAAACTCCCTCAAGTTCTTTTGGTTCCAAGGTAAACTCTGGTGAAAGTCCTGAATCATCAGTACTTTTTCTTAGCCCATTACTTCCACAAGCTGTACATATACAGATCGATAAGAGTAAAACTAAGATGACTATCTTATTTTTCATGCTTCATCCTTTTCATTATTAAATGTCCTAATAACAACCTTATTTTTACCTGTTTTTTTAGCCTCATATAACATTTCATCCGCTAAACTCATAATTTCTGACTTTGTTATAATAACACCCGGTTTTGCAATTGCAATTCCTACACTTATACTCAGTATACCAAGTTTAGTATCTATATTTTCTATGCCGAGACTGAATATCTCTGTCCTTATCTTATCTCCCAGTTCAAAATTTTCATTGGCTGTTAGACCTATGCAGGCACTTATAAATTCCTCTCCGCCAAAGCGGGCTGCTATACCGCCTCTTGCAATAATGTTGCTGTTTATAATTCTTGCAGCTTTTTTAAGAGCCTCATCCCCTTCAAAATGCCCATAGGTGTCATTATATTTCTTAAAATCATCTATATCAAACATAAATACACTAATCGTTTGAGATGCTCCAGCAGCCCTCTTTCGAAGTTCATGAAACTTCTCAGTAAATTCTCTTCTGTTGCTAATTTGAGTCAGTGCATCCAAACCTGCTATTTTACTGAGCATATCATTTGCCTTCTTAAGTTTAGCCTGAGTCTCCTTATTTTTTATTATTTCATTTTGAAGTTTCTGTGAGTGAATAGCATTATTTAATGCTATAACCAGATAAGGCCTTAGCTCCCTCAGAAAGAGCAGCGTATCCTGAGAATAAGACTTCTCATGCCTGCTTTGAACTGAATATGCACCAATTACCTTATCTCCTATGCTTAGTGGAATGAAAAGTGCAGACTTCATTCCTTCTTCATCATGATTGTCTTCGTCAACATACCTGCCGAAAACCGGTACAAAGTCATCATCTTCCGTGCTTACTATCTTATTATTAAGACAGCATCTGACAAGAGCACTCTCTTCATTCGAATAACTTACTGTAAATCCCTGATCCATAGAACCCATATTATAACTTAAAAGAGAACGCAATTGATTGTTTTCCGGCTCAGCAGCTAAAAACATAAAAGCATCTGCCGGAATATTTTCTCTTATATTCTTATAAATAAGGCTTACAACCTCATTTAAATCTGTAGAAGAAGTCAGTTTAAGCCCAATTTCATGTATCATCTTTATTCTATTGTATGTTTTCTGAAGTTCGTCCTTATTGCGTATTGCTTCTTCAGCTACCAGCTTAAATTCTTTGTTTTTATCATCTTCAGTATTTGTTTCATTTCTCCCTTTAAGTACATTTTCAATTATCTGTAGTGAGTCAGCCTGTTTTTCCCGGCTCATCCTAAAGTTATCCTCAAGAAAATCCCTGTAGCTTAGTTCTACTTCTTCGACCTTTTCGTTATTTCCCTTAGACATATAATACTTTCTGAGATTGATAAAAACTGAAGGATCATCTATAGGATTATCAGATTTTTCACAAGCCTCCACTTCAAGAAGTTCTTCTTCAAAAAACTTCAAGTCCATATTATTATTATCACATTCTTCTATGAATGAATATAATACTGCAAGCTTATTGATATCATTATCCCTTGTCACTGCTCTGGCTTCAAGGTATTTCTCCTTTGCACCTGTAAAATCTTCTTTCCAAAAACAATAGCCCATCAATCCTAAATAATAAGGATATAGAGTGTTTTCATCCAAGCCCTCTATATTAAAGCAGCACATCTGCTCAAAGATTCTTTCTACCTCTTCGGCGTCAGGGCTGTCCATCTTGGTCATAGCCGTCATCATATCAGATAAAATCTGAATCTTTTTCTCCCTGTACTTAAAATAATCCTTATCTGCATATTCTATATATTTTAGAGCAGACCGCAGGTTTTCCACTGCCTTTTCATAAATTCCAATATTCAAAAAAATCAGTCCAATATTAGCATAAGATACAGGGAGTGTATTTTTTAATCCATGCTCTTTTTCATTATTAATTGCACAGTAATAATATTCCAAAGCTTTCTCATAAAGGCCTAACATAAAATATGCATTGGCTATCATATTATAATCAAATGACAGTATTTCCCATTCCTTCAGTATTTCTGCAACATCAATAAGTTGGCTGCATCTTTTAACCACTTCAGAAGCCCTGCCTAAAAGAGTCAGTATATATACTTTTGAAGTTTCTACACTTGCCCTAAATAAATGATCCTCTTTGTATCTGTCTATCTCAGTAAGTTCATCTAACAATTCTGATGCTTCATCAAGACTTGATGGAATATCCGTTATAAGCTGTCTGTGAACATCCTCAGCCTTAGAAAAATATAATTCTCTTTATCCATAGTTTCCCTTACCTTCTATTAAAATAAAGACTATATACAGCAACTGATTACACTTATTACCAGCATACAATTCGTTTTATGGCAGTAATGCCTGAACACTACCGCCATATTATTATCTTTATATTTCAGATACATCCTTTATAAGTTCACCTGATTTAGTATCCTGAAGTTTCTTAACCATCTTATAGAAGGTATCAAGAGGCACTCCGTGCATCTGCTGTTTCTGACCACGGACTGTTATTGAAACTGTTCTCTCTTCCTTTTCTTTGTCTCCTACTACTATGATGTAAGGATCCTTCATAAGCTTGAATCCCTTAATTTTTTCGTTCATATTCTTATCATCATAGTTAGCTTCTACCCTTATACCCATTTCAAAGAGGGCATCCTCAATCTCCTTGGCATACTCATTATGCTCTGTTCTGATAGGTACGATAGCCACCTGATAAGGAGATATCCAGAATGGGAAATCTCCCTTGTAGTTCTCTATAAGTATGCCGATGAATCTTTCAAATGAACCAAAGATGGCTCTATGTATAACCACAGGCTGCTTGATAGTTCCATCGCTGTCCTGATAACTAAGTTCGAAGTTGTGTGGAAGCTGGAAGTCAAGCTGGATAGTGCCGCACTGCCATTCTCTTCCGAGAGCATCCTTAATCTGAAGGTCAATCTTAGGACCATAGAAAAAGCTCCGTCTCCTTCATTTACCTCGTAACCGCCTTCGCCGTACTTCTTGTCAAGTATCTTCTTAAGCGCTGCCTCAGCACGGTTCCATACTTCAATATCTCCCATAAAGTCCTCAGGGCGTGTTGAAAGCTCGGCTCTATAGGTAATGCCAAAGGTATTGTATATCTGGTCAGCAACCTCCATTACATCCGCAATCTCTTCTTCTATCTGAGATTCCATTACGAAGGTGTGGTCATCATCCTGTCTGAACTCCTGAACTCTGAAAGTCCGTTAAGCTGGCCTGACTTCTCTTTTCTGTGAATAACATCTATTTCGTTATATCTGATTGGAAGCTCTTTGTAGGAATGAACTGTTCTCTTGTATGTGAGCATCGCATTAGGACAGTTCATAGGCTTTGCCGCATATGTAGAATCTGAATCAAGCTCTATATTCTGTAAGGTCCTTTGTGTAAGGTCATCATCAAAGCCCGGCACGATGAACATATTGTTTACATAATGAGCCCAGTGGCCGCTTATAAGCCAGAGCTTACGGTTGTTGATGACAGGAGCTGATATTTCCTGATAACCGTGTTTAACATGTATCTTCCTCCAGAACTTGATAAGCTCCTGATACAGCCTCCAGCCTCTTGGAAGCCAGTAAGGCATACCCGGTGCAGTCTCATTGAACATAAAAAGGTCAAGCTTTGGTCCAAGCTTCTTATGGTCTCTCTCAAGAGCCTCCTTAATGAGGTTGAGGTGTGCCTTAAGCTCATCCTTTGTAGGGAAGGCATAGACATATATTCTCTGAAGCCTGTCTCTCTTCTCGTCACCCCCTCCAGTAAGCACCTGAAGCGGACTTAACCTGAAAGGCTGCATTTAGAAGCTCTGCTGAGTTCTCAATATGAGGTCCACGGCAAAGGTCGCAGAAATCATCTCCTGTGTTGTAGGTAGAGATGATGGCATCCTCAGGGAGGTCATTGATTATCTCAACCTTGAACTTCTGGTCTTTGAACTTCTCAAGAGCCTCTTCCCTGGTAAGCTCTTTCCTTGTCCAAGTCTCTTTACGCTTTAAGATTTCGTGCATTTTATCTTCAATAACCTTGTAATCTTCTTCAGTAACTGCCCTTGGAAGTACAAAGTCATAGTAAAAACCATCTTCAATCTGTGGTCCTATAGCAATCTGAACACTCTCACCAAATATCTCAAACACTGCCTTTGCAAGCACATGTGCCAAAGAATGACGGTAAACCTGTAAAAATTCTTCTCTTTCCATTTTAATTCTCCTTGTTATCTGCCTAAGACAAAACCAAACACAAAATCATAGAATGCCTATGTTAAGTATTATACACCCTTTCTTTTATAAATACAAATAAGAAAAACCGAAAAACAGTCATTACTCACTTATCGTATAGGCTTATAAAAGATATGATTAATTTCTCCTTGCTGCCCTCTTTCTTGCAAGTGGATCCAGAATTTTCTTCCTTATTCTGAGATTTTTAGGGGTAATTTCAAGCAGTTCATCTGTTTCTATAAAATCAATTGCCTGCTCAAGGCTTAATATTTTAGGCGGAGAAAGCTTAAGTGCGTCATCCGAGCCTGATGAACGGGTATTGGAAAGGTGCTTGGTCTTACATACATTTACCTCTACATCCTCAGCCTTTCCATTCTGTCCTATGATCATGCCGCTGTATACCTTCTCGCCCGGAGAGATAAAGAGTGTTCCTCTTTCCTGAGCATTGAAGAGTCCATAGGTCACACTCACACCTGTCTCATAGGCAATAAGCGAGCCCTGTCCACGGTAACTAATCTCACCCTTATAAGGCACATAGCCTTCAAATATGGTATTTATAACACCATTTCCCTTGGTGTCTGTGAGGAATTCTCCTCTGTAACCGATAAGTCCTCTTGAAGGAATAATGAACTCAAGCCTTGTGGTTCCGCTTGCATTCGTAGTCATATTCCTAAGCTCGCCCTTACGCTCTGAAAGCTTAGATATAACTGCTCCCGAGAATTCGTCGGGAACATCTATTATAGCCTGCTCAACCGGTTCAAGAGTTCCACCCTTTTCATCCTCTTTGTAAAGTACCTCAGGCTTACTTACCGCAAACTCAAAGCCTTCACGGCGCATATTTTCAATAAGTACAGAGAGGGTGAAGCTCGCCTCTTCCCGATACCTTAAACGCCTCTGTGGTACCGGTATCCTCTACCCTAAGGCTCACATCTGTATTAAGCTCTCTGTAAAGCCTGTCCCTAAGATGTCTTGAAGTGACAAACTTGCCCTCTGTGCCTGCAAAAGGACTGTCATTTACTATAAAGTTCATAGCAAGTGTAGGCTCTGATATCTTTTGGAAGGGGATAGCCTCCGGATTGTTTACATCGCAAAGAGTATCTCCAATATGTATGTCGGCAATTCCTGAGACTGCTACAATAGCTCCAACTGTGGCAGTTTCAACTTCTACCTTGTTAAGTCCGTCAAATTCATAGAGTTTAGTTACCTTAACCCTCTGCTTCTTTGATTCATCATGGTGGTTAACAAGCATAACCTCGCCGTTTACCCTGATAGTACCGTTACTTACCTTACCGATACCGATACGGCCTACATATTCATTATAGTCTATTGTGCTTATAAGAACCTGAAGAGGAGCCTCGCTGTCTCCCTCAGGTGCAGGCACATGTGACAGAATTGTCTCAAAAAGCGGCTTCATGTCAGTGCCCTTCACATCCGGGTCAAGGGAAGCATAGCCTGCCTTGGCAGATGCAAAGATAAAAGGACAGTCAAGCTGTTCTTCATTGGCATCAAGCTCAAGGAGAAGTTCAAGCACCTCATCCACAACCTCGTGAGGGCGGGCCTCAGGCCTGTCTACCTTATTTACACAGCAGATAACAGGGAGGTCAAGCGCAAGTGCCTTGGTAAGTACGAATCTGGTCTGTGGCATGGCTCCTTCAAAGGCATCTACCACAAGGATAACCCCATCTACCATCTTAAGAACCCGCTCAACCTCACCACCAAAGTCTGCGTGTCCCGGTGTATCAATTATGTTTATCTTAACATCTCCATATGTAACTGCCGTATTCTTGGCTAGTATGGTAATTCCTCTTTCACGCTCTATGTCATTTGAATCCATAACACGCTCTGCAACTTCCTGATTCGCCCTGAATACACCACTCTGTTTTAAGAGTTCATCTACAAGTGTAGTCTTGCCATGATCTACATGGGCAATGATTGCAATGTTTCTGATATCATTTCTTTTAGCTAAAGCCATTATTTTTTACCTCGTTCTAAATGCTTTATAGTAGATTAACTTTTTTAATTGTATCATATATAAAGGGAAATTTCAAGAAAAATTTTTAAAGTAAAGAGTCCGGCTTGGGGGAGCCGGACTCTTCGGAGAAAGATATTTTTGTTACTTATGAGGGTGTAGCAAAAAAACTATATAATGTATTGGGGTTTACGCTTATTAGTATAGCAGAAAACCCACGATAAGTCTGCACAAACTTTAATTTTTTTAATGACTTTTTTTCTATTAATAATTACCCAAAGTTTATAATTGCCTCAAAAAAATCCCTATCATTTTTAAAACTATAACGCCTGCTTTTTTTAATAGTTTTTCATTAATAAGCACTGGTTTTTCGGCTTAAATTCTTGGGATATTCATGAGATATCATCTTCATCGTAATAAACATTATATATCCTATTTTATCTAATTCTTCATAATATACCTTCCTATCACATCTTTAGTATATCAAATAGTCTTAGATAAATAAAGCTTCGAACTCTTCTCTTGTAATTCTTTCCTTTTCCATAAGAAGCTTAGCACTTGCGTGAAGTACATCCATATGCTCAGATATTATTCGTTTAGCCTCTTTATAACACTCATCTATTATCTTCTTAACTTCCTCGTCTATCCTGCCGGCAGTTTCTTCACTATATGCTCTGGTATGTGCAAGATCCCTGCCTATGAAGACCTCATCGTCATCATTGTCATAGTTAATAAGGCCTATTTCATCGGTAAAGCCAAATCGGGTGACCATTGCCCTTGCAACCTTAGTAGCATGCTTGATATCACCTGAAGCACCTGTGGTAATATCGTCTAAAATCAACTCCTCAGCCACACGCCCTCCAAGGGTTACTATGATATCCTGCCTCATCCTGCCCTTGGTATTAAACATCTCGTCCTTCTCAGGAAGCGGCATAGTGTAGCCTGCAGCCCCATTTCCTGTAGGAATAACAGATACTGTATACACAGGCCCTACATCAGGCAGTACATGAAAAAGTATGGCATGGCCTGATTCATGATAAGCCGTAATTCTCTTTTCCTTCTCAGAAATAATATGACTCTTCTTCTCCGTTCCTATACCTACTTTAATAAATGATTTCTTTATATCTTCGGCAACTATGAACTGCCTGTTTTCTGCTGCCGCCTTTATAGCTGCCTCATTCAAAAGATTCTCAAGGTCGGCACCGGTAAAGCCTGCTGTTGTCCTTGCAACCTGTTCAAGATCCACATCATCACCCAGTGGTTTACCTGCAGCATGCACCTTTAATATTTCTTCCCTTCCTCTTACATCCGGATAACCAACCTGCACCTTACGGTCAAATCTACCCGGGCGGAGAATAGCCGGATCAAGGATGTCTACCCTATTTGTAGCCGCCATCACTATGATGCCTTCGTTTACACCGAAGCCATCCATTTCCACAAGCATCTGGTTAAGCGTCTGCTCTCTCTCGTCATGTCCGCCGCCAAGTCCTGTACCTCTTCTTCTTGCGACTGCATCTATCTCGTCTATGAATACTATACAAGGGGCATTCTTTTTCGCATCGTTAAATAAGTCACGGACTCTCGAAGCCCCTACGCCTACAAACATCTCTACGAAGTCAGAACCTGATATCGAAAAGAAAGGCACTCCGGCCTCTCCCGCAACTGCCTTGGCAAGCAGGGTTTTACCTGTTCCCGGAGGTCCTGTAAGAATTACTCCCTTAGGTATCCTGGCTCCTATTCCATTGTATTTTGCAGGATTTTTAAGAAAATCAACTATTTCTTCAAGTTCTTCTTTTTCTTCCTTGAGTCCTGCAACATCCTTAAAAGTCACCTTTTTATCATTTTCAGATGACATCCTTGCCCTGCTCTTTCCAAAATTCATCATCTTGGTATTGCCTGCACCGCCACCGCCATTCATGCCCGGTCCTGCCGTCATCATCATCATTATAAAAAACATAACAAAGATGAGCATATATGGCATCAGGGTAACGAGCCAGCTCTGCTTTGAAACATCGTGCATATAATAATTTGTATAACCTTCTTGTGTCAGAAGGGAAACTACCTCATTTACATTCGGTGTGAAGAAACTTTCAGTCCTGCTGTCTTTATTCTGCCCGATAGCAACCTCCACTTCACCCGTTGGTGTAGCCTGATTCTGATATATATCAATTCCGGCCACAACCTTATTTTTTAAATCCGTCTTAAGATTTTCAAGGTTATAATTGCTGCGGTTCATCTTGTAAAGATTATCCGATAAAAACATCACTAACGCAATTATACCCAGAATAATAATGTAAGTTCCTATTCCTCTTGTCTGTTTTCTCACTTTTTTCTCCTGTCCGCTTTAATTTTGCTTTTTAATCAAGATGTACCACACCTATATATGGAAGGTTCCTATATCTCTGCATATAATCAAGTCCATAGCCTACTACAAATTCATCCGGAATTACAAAACCCACATAGTCAACCTTAATCCCTTCTACTACCCTGCGGTCGGGTTTATCGAGAAGGGTGCATAACTTAAGAGAATTAGGTTTTTTTGTCCAAAGCATATCCTGAAGGAAGCTTAGAGTATGGCCTGAGTCAATAATATCTTCTATAAGAATAACATCCTTGCCGTCCAGACCTTCATCCAAATCCTTTACTATCCTTACTCTGCCGCTGCTCTCCGTACCGTTGCCATAGCTTGATACTGACATAAAATCCATAGTAAGCGGTACTGTTATATACTTTGCAATCTCTGTAGTAAAAAACACACTGCCTTTCAGAATACAGATTAAATGCACTTCCTTACCGGCATAGTCTCTGTTAATCTCCTCTGCCATCTCTCTTATACGTTTTGCAACCTGCTCCTCACTGAGTAATGTAGTAATTTTTGCTTCCATGTTGTCCTCCATCATTTCCTTTTTATTTCCATTTTTAATATCCTTCTCGTTGCCTTTGTAATTTTGGCTCCCTCTCCGGTTCTATAACCAATTATCCATAGAATTTCATTATCTGCTGCCACAAGTGGTATAAAATCTCTCTTTTCTGAAGGAACTTTGTTGTCTATAAAATATTTTTTCAGCTTTTTCCTTGTACCCTTATCAGAAATAATAAGATAATCGCCATCTTTTCTATAACGTAAAAGAACATTATTTGATATTTTATCATAATCAAACCATTTGATACAACTATTTTTGTAGAAGATTTTTTTGTACTTCCGTCATTAAAAGTCAATTCAATATTACTTTCATTTATAGAAATATTTGAAATTTCACCTATTTCAAATTTTTCAAACTCAGTTTAGGTAAAATCAACTCTTTTTTTCAGGCTTAGGTATTATTTCATCTTCATTAAAAATCCTAATTCCATTATAATCTCTATAAGCCCTTACTCCATAAGGCAGATTGATGCATCTTCCTACCTGCTTATAAACCAGTTCTTTTACAGATCCTATATGCACTCCGCCTATGTCTCTAGCCCTTCCTGCTGCCATAACTAAGGCTTTATGTATTAGTTCTTCCTGTATTACCTCATCTTCATTAGCAAAATCTATATTTATATATATTCCCTGCTCCGTACTCACATATTTTTTATATGCCCTCTCACTTTCCCTTAGTATGTAGTCTTCTATCCTCCTAAGTTTGTCCGCAGCTTCGTTTATATGCCTTACAGCACCATCATTTACCTTAAAAAGCTCAGGCAGAACTTTATTTCTCACCCTGTTTCTCGCATAGACGAGAGAATTATTTGTACTGTCTGTAATGAAACTCTCTCCATAATATTTAACTATTTCTTCAATTTCAGTTCTGCCGGTCTTTATCAATGGCCGGATTATATTATTATTTTTTATTTTTATCCCTGTAAGCCCTGTTATTCCGCTGCCTCTGGATAGATTTAAAAGAAAGGTTTCTGCCACATCATTTGCATTATGTGCAACTGCTATCTTAGTTCCATTTTCTTTTTCCCTTATTTCTTCAAATATTTTATATCTAAGTATCCGCCCCGCTTCTTCTTCTGAGATTTTGTTTTCTGATGCAAAAAGAGGAATATTACAATGCCTGACTTCAAGATGAATGTTATATTTTTCACAAATGTTTTTTACAAAAAACTCATCCCTCTCTGCCTCTTCTCCACGGATGCCATGGTTTATATGTACTGCAATTATATTATCAGAAGTTATTATATCTCTAAGCAGCAGCAAAAGACATACCGAGTCAGCTCCACCGGATACACCTAATACTACCTTCTCTTCTTTTCGCAACAGCCTGTTCTCTTTAATTAATGACTTTACTCTTTCTATACTGTCCATTTTAACCTCTTATTAATAATCAAAGGCCTGACTCCCACATAGGTTGTCAGACCTTTATTTTTCCGGTTCAAATACTATTTCATTATCATAAGTCAACCCAAATTTTTCCCTGGCAGTTTCTTCAATAAATTTCCTTGTTTTGATTTCAAGCTTTAAATTCTCAAGTTCCTCTGCTCTGTTCTTTTCGTCTTCCAACCGGTTCCTGATGCTTTCATTCTTAGCCTTTGCCTGCAAAAGCCTGTCTTCTAACATAAATTTACTCGTGCTTATAACAACTAAAAACACTCCTGCAAACAGAGCATATATCACTTTTCTTGCCCTGCCTTTACGCTTTTTCCTAACTGCCATAGACTACTCTCCAATAATTTTGTAATATACTAATTATTCTAGCCTAATTTACCATATTTTACAAGCCACTATATATTGTCCTATAATATTCCTGAATGACACCATCTTGCTAATCTTCATTATTACAGTATAAAAATATTCGTATTTCTGTAAATGCAATGAAGACTTCAGCTTTTAAGGTGGCCCTTATTACTGAAGTCTTCACTTTATTTATTCCTCATAACCTCTTCAATCATCTTAATCATTACATCCTTGTCTACCGCCTTTTCTACAGAGATAGAATGTTCATATGTGCCATCATTCCAAATGGCAAGGTTTAGTGCCTCCTTGGTTCCCTTTACCGTTACTTTGATATCATTTACGCTAACCTCTCCCACATAGTCGTAAGGATTGTAATTGCCCGAGTTATCCTCTTTGTCTGTTGACTTTCTGTAAATCAGCCTGTCGTCATCACTAAGATAGGTTATTTGAGCAAAACCCTCACCAAGCGTCATATACTCTGTTTCACTTGGCTTAAATGGAAGGCTCTTTATCTCCGGCACATTGAAACCAGCCGCTTTAGAAAGCTCCTCTGCTGAGGCATAATTCTGCATAGGATTTACGCATAGTCCGGTAGAACCTTCTCCGACTGAGTTTGTACCGGGATTTATAGGCCCTGCTACATTGTTATCCCAAGGTCTTACTATTATCATAAGGAGGGCTGCTGCCGCTACCCCACAGAAAGCAAGATAGAATGACTTTTTCCCTGCATTCTTCTTTTTGCTAAAATATTCATCTATATTACCAAGGATACGGCTTTTCATTTCATCAGTAACATTTACTTTTTCATTATTTCATTGTATTTACTCAAAGTCGTACACCTCCTTTAATATAGTTTTTAACCTCTCCCTTGCACGTTTTAAGTCAGACCTTACAGTTGCTTCTTTTCTTCCCAAAATCTCAGCTATTTCAGCAGTCTGATAGCCTTCTTCATAAAAAAGGTGGATGACATCCCTCTGTGTGTCCGGCAGTTCCTTTACAGCCTCCCACACAAAGGAAAGGTCGGACTTTTTCCTCTGCGACAAGCTCTTCATTCAGCTCATCTGTTTCGTGCCTCTTGTTTGCAGAAATGTGGTTTTTAGCTATATTGGAAGCAGTGCGTAGGAAATATGCCTTGATATATTCCTCATCATCTGAGTCGAGTTTTACCTCTAAGATTTTGATAAGAGTTTCCTGCAAGATATCCTCTGCCTCATCCATATTGTGAACATAGGTGTATGCCATCCTAATCACCTGATTGCCGTACTTTTTCAAGAAGTTCTCGGCATGCTCATTTAATAAGGCTCTTGTGTCTTCTTTTTTTGCAAATGGCAGAATGGAAGCCCTTTTTATGGTGGCTCCAACCATTTTAATCAGATTAATAAGCCCTTCTTTAAAGGAAAATCCATACCCCTCTGCAATTAACTCCATAAAATTTCCTCTCCTTTTTTACAGTTTGCGTGAGTAACCGCATTCTCATTCCTTTAACTTTTATCACCTAAAAGCTTCATCTATATCGGAATAAGACCAATGTGGCTGCCCATAATTCAGACAAAATCACATACCATGATCTTGCCTGAATCTGAGTTTATCGTTTTATAGGATTAATTTCAAGGGGTAGAATTATTAATTTTATTGGGTTTTTATTTTACCTGTCCGATTATGTTCTTGATCTCCTTAAGGCTCATGCCCTTGCCGTCATTGTGGATGCCTACTGAAAATGAATACTTGCCCTTTGTCCAAGTTGCAAGTGAATAGGTCTTGCCATTACCCTGAAGCTTTACCTTGTTACCCTTAACTGTTACCTTCTTGGTGTTTTTATACTTGGTATAATCACCACTTATATTCTTCTTTGATGCAGCCTTTCTCACTACAATGTAGTTGCCATCATCCTTTCTATAATATACCTGAATGAACTTGTCTTTTTTAATGGCCTGGTAGCTTATTTTATCGTATCCCTTGATTGTTTTAGGAATGGTAAGCTTGATACCTGAAAGCTTCATTGCTTCTTTAAGGCTCTTAACTTCTGTAAAAGGATTAGGCATTCCAATTGCCTGGTCTTCCTGTCCCTCGATTGGATATGGGCTCCAGGTTGACTCATCCTGTCCTACCATTACCCCTGCATTAGCAACAGCCTCTGTCTCAATTGGATATGGACTCCAGGTTGACTTGTCCTGTCCTACCATCACATCTGCTCTTGCCACACTGCTCATAAGGCTTCCTGCTACTAAAACTCCTGCTACAACTGTTAACATCTTCTTCATCTTAATTTCCTCCATATTGGTTTATTCTTTTTGGCTCATTTGCCTTTTCACTATATACACAAATTAGGGGCATAAAGTGTTGCAGAGAAATTAAAAATTTTTGTTTTAAAAAAACGTATATTTTTTTCCTAAAACCTGATATTCTCTTGCTTTTAACTTCTTAGATATATCTTCTTTAATATATTTACAATCTGTTGGTTCGTAATACCTTTAATCTTTAGGGCCCTAATATCAACAGGAACTTGCTCAAATTCCCGGATAAACTCCTGCATATCAAGGACAACTTCTTTAGGCAATTGTATAACATTGGCTTCACTTAGAATTGTAGTAAGTCTAGCTACATCATTTTTATGTTTCTTTATATCCTTTTCATCTACAGGGTATCCACTATCCCGCTTATCACATAAGTCCAACCACGCTTTTGCCTTAAAGGGAATAATGTACTCAGGTGCAAGTACACGAACTCCATCTATCTCCATTCTTCCGCCAAGAAGAATATCATAATACGCGTCATTTAAAAGTATAGCTGACAAGCTTGAAACACTGTCATCAAAATGTAAAGGAATTAGATTAGCGTTATGATAATTAATTTCAAATCCGCTTTTTGAAAATATTTCTAACATATATGGAAATCCAGGTTCCTCAGGCTTATCAAAGCGGTAAAAATGCGGATGTTCTGTACTAATGCTCTTGTTTCTATATTTCCCATCATTAACAAATTTCCAGAAAGCCCTGCCAAATTCTGGCGTTAAAGCCTCAACAATCAATACAATATCCAAATCTTTTGTTGCACGAAAAGAACTATCGAAGTCCTCCATAACAATGTCGCAAGCTGCTCCTCCGATTAAAACATATTGTTCTTTATATTCCGAGAAGTAATCCTTAAATTTATTAAGTCCACCTACCACTGAAAACTCCTTCCTTAATCTCCTCAATTGCCTGCTCAACTCTGGCATCTTCCAATTCACTACTCGGCATAGATAATATTGCGCTAATTGGATCAACTACGCCATTTTTATTAATTAAATATCTATGAATCTGAATAATACAGGCAGGTTCTTCTCCCTTTGCTACTATTTCTTCCTGTTTTATCTCAAGTTTACTATATCCTTCCCTATCTATAGCAAAAACCGGATAGGTGCTTTCTCCAAGCAAAGAATATTCAGCAAGAGCAGACCCCCCACTTTTTACAAATGTATAATCAGGAATATGCTTTAATTTCACAGTCTTTTTTACCGGGCTTACCAGGTATTCTTCACATACTCCAAATAATTCTTTCTTAGAAAAATCATTTTTAAAATATTTAGTTTTTCCTTTAATTTCAGTAAGTGGTAAAGAAAGGGCTTCCAGTTCAATTAAGGTCCTATTTACAGTCATTCTTGAGACTTTAAGGAATTCCGCAATTTCTTTCCCTGAAATAGTCTTCCACCCACAGTATAAGGCCATCAATACAAGCTTCTGTGTGAATGAAGAAAACTGCTTTACATCAGGCAATTTCGCCTTTGGTTTATCATGAATCCGTATGCCTAGATTGGGAAGATAAATATTGTTATTGCCAAATATAAACGGGATATTAAGTTCAATTAATCTAAAAATCCCATACTGTGTGTACTTGTCAGCATAAAAAATACAGTCTTCACCCAGTAACATTTTAAGCTTGGCGAAGTGTTTTTTTAATTGTGGAAGAGATACATGTTCTTTGGGTTGAATCATGTACACACTTTTTTTGCCTATCATAAATACTTTAATGTCATAAAGCCCAAGTAATAGCAACGGAAGTTTATTTTCCCCATCAAAAGCCTTTTCTTTAACAGGGATATGCAATATCTCTTTTAATATCTCCTCCATCTATTTTACCTCAAATCTAAACATTATTTTTTATATCTTAACATATAATGTGTTAAGATGCAAATTTTTTACGTTATAGAATACTTTCCCCTGTACATTCTTTTTTACAATAATAAACGAGAGGCTTTAACACCTCTCGTTGAAAACTTGGTCAATTTATTATTTTTATTTTACCTGTCCTATAATGCTCTTCATCTGCTTAAGGCTTACACCTTTTTTATTCTCGTTGTATATGCCTACTGAAAATGAATACTTTCCCTTTGTCCAAGTTGCAAGTGAATAGGTCTTGCCATTACCCTGAAGCTTTACCTTGTTACCCTTAACTGTTACCTTCTTGGTGTTTTTATACTTGGTATAATCACCACTTATATTCTTCTTTGATGCAGCCTTTCTCACTACAATGTAGTTGTCATCATCCTTTCTATAATATACCTGAATGAACTTGTCTTTTTTAATGGCCTGGTAGCTTATTTTATCGTATCCCTTGATTGTTTTAGGAATGGTAAGCTTGATACCTGAAAGCTTCATTGCTTCTTTAAGGCTCTTAACTTCTGTAAAAGGATTAGGCATTCCAATTGCCTGGTCTTCCTGTCCTTCAATAGGATATGGGCTCCAGGTTGACTCATCATGTCCTACCATTACCCCTGCATTAGCAACAGCCTCTGTCTCAATTGGATATGGACTCCAGGTTGACTTGTCCTGTCCTACCATCACATCTGCTCTTGCCACACTGCTCATAAGGCTTCCTGCTACTAAAACTCCTGCTGCAACTGTTAACATCTTCTTCATCTTAATTTCCTCCATATTGGTTTATTTTTTTTGGCTCATTTGCCTTTTCACTATATACACAAATTAGAGGCATAAAATGTTGCAGGGAAATTAAAAAAAATTTATTTTTTTAGAATTGCCTATGTACAGGGGTTTTTAGAGCTTCATGAAAATATTTTAAAGGTGAATAAGCGTATCTTCTGTGAAATTCACGACTGTGCATTACCTTTATACCAAGAATATGTGAAATATAATCCTCAACAAATTTAAGAGCTTCTTTTTTGATTTTTTCCAAATTGATTACTGTCTCATTAAATTCATCTTTATCAATTATTGCACCTACTGAATCGATATATTCTAGTTTTTTTCAATAATCACTATTTTACTGTAATCTAACCCTGACTTATGTAGTTTAGCTCTTTCTGTGGATGTGAAGTGATATGCATATTTGTGTGTAATCTCACTTCGATAAGGTATGCAGATAAAATAATCATAATGTGATTGGAACAACAAACAATTATATGCTCTTTGATTTTTTTTTTAATATTTCAGTATAAGGAGGATTGGGATAAGCCTTGTAAAAGGCATCAGTAAGTTTCAAAATCTGATAATCATTTTCCGGAAGGTTCATTAAGTAGTTCTCCTTAAATTGAATATAGATAAACGAGAGGCTTTAACACCTCTCGTTAAGTACTTCATCATTCGGTCAATTTTTATTTTACCGTCCTGTCAGAACCGTCACAGGACTTCATCGCTCGGTCAGTTTTTATTTTACCGTCCTGTCAGAACCGTCACAGGACTTCATCTTTGATGAAGAAGAACATCTCTGTTCTTATGTTCATTCTAGCATAAAAATCAATAAATTTCAACCTGCTTAAAACATATATTACAATATCGAAGTTATCTTTTAGAGTGACATTTTTGCACCACTCGTAAAACTTCTCCAGTATATTATTTTTATTTTACCTGTCCTATAATGCTCTTCATCTGCTTAAGGCTTACACCTTTTTTATTCTCGTTGTATATACCTACTGAAAATGAATACTTACCTTTTGTCCAAGTTGCAAGTGAATAGGTCTTGCCATTACCCTCTAATTTTACCTTGTAGCCCTTAACTGTAACCTTCTTGGTGTTCTTATATTTGTTGTGATCACCGCTGATATCATCTTTTGCAACAGCCTTTCTGATGGTAATAGAATTTTTATCATCCTTACTATAGCTAACCTGAACAAACTTTTCTTCCTTCATTATCTGATAGCTTATCTCATCATAACCTTTTATCTTTTTAGGAGCCGTCATCTTAACTCCTGTATTTTTCTCTGCTTCTTTGAGGTTTTTTACATCAGTAAAAGGATCTGGCACTCCAACCTTCACAGTTTTCTCTTCGAGTCCTATTGAATATGGTGGCCAGGTTGACTCATCCTGTCCTACCATTACCCCTGCATTAGCAACAGCCTCTGTCTCAATTGAATATGGGCTCCAGGTTGACTTGTCCTGTCCTACCATCACATCTGCTCTTGCCACACTGTTCATAAGGCTTCCTGCTACTAAAACTCCTGCTACAACTGTTAACATCTTCTTCATCTTAATTTCCTCCATATTGGTTTATTTTTTTTTGCTCATTTGCCTTTTCACTATATACACAAATGAGAGGCATAAAATGTTGCAGGGAAATTAAAAAAATTCTAAGTTGTAGGGCTAATGTGTTTGTTTATCAGACAAAGTGACGCCTTCACTAATAAATGTCCAGACTCGCTCCGGTTTTTCTGTAAGATGCTGTTTAAGAATAGTTCCGTTGACGAAAAACCTAATGCGCTCGCTTAGGCATTATTAGTTCAGGCTGTTTAATTGATAAGCCAGCAAAAACAAACACATCAGCCACAATGGGGGCAGGCGGTAGTGGCTGTCTTTCATTTGGTATTCTAGTTATTATTTATATAAATTTAAGGTATCAGCTACGAATGATAAATTCTAAGCGAGCGCATTAGACGGAGCGAAGCGGATGCCGGAGCGAGTCTGAAATGTTATCATTCGGAGCGTCACTTAGGTTGTTAATGTAGCCCTATAACTTATTATTTTCAGAAATCTATGGCATCAGCTACGAATGATAAATTCTAAGCTCTCGCTTAGGCGAAGCGAAGCGGATGCCGGAGCGAAATGTTATCATTCGGAGCGTCACTGCGGGGGGCTAGATAGCTGATGACAGCAAAAACTGATAATGCCTAAGCGAGCGCATCAGGCGTAGCGAAGCGAATGCCGGAGCGAGTCTGGACATTTATCAGTTTTTGCGTCAACTTAGTTGATCTATAACAACTCGACAAATTAGAATTTATCTGAAGCATAATTTATTTAACAAAGTTAATTCGCTTTCACGCCCTACAAACACTGCCAATCTCCTTGCCTGCTTTTAGATTTAGTTTAACATAAAATGCACCAAGGGAAATAGGCAAAAATTTTTTGTTCAATTTCTCCATTACAAAAATGCCTAAATTATGCTATAATCTTTAGCACTGTAAAAAAAGGAGAAAATATGGAAACTAAAGAAAATAAAATGGGAACCATGCCGGTGAAGAGGCTCATTCTTAACATGTCACTTCCTATGATAATATCTATGATGGTGCAGGCACTCTACAATGTGGTGGACAGCATCTTCGTAGCCCAGCTATCAGAAGAAGCGCTGACTGCGGTAACTCTGGTCTTCCCTATGCAAAACTTCATAATAGCCTTGGCTACGGGTACGGGAGTAGGCTTTAATGTGCTTCTCTCACAAGGACTTGGAGAAAAAAACTATGAAAAATCAGATTCTGCTGCAAATGCAGGTGTCTTTTTGGTACTTATAAACACCATTATCTTTGTGTTTATAGGCCTATTTGGCGCAGTACCATTTATCACAAGCCAGACAAGTGATGCCGCCATCCAGGCTGACGCTATTATCTACCTTCAGATAATCAGCTTCCTCTCTACAGGCTCCTTCTTACAGATTACAGGGGAGCGTTTGCTTCAGGCTACAGGCCGCACTATGCTAAGTATGATATCCCAGATAGTTGGTGCCGTGGCAAATATCATCCTTGACCCTATTATGATATTCGGCCTCCTTGGTTTTCCTAAGCTGGGAGTTGCAGGAGCTGCCTACGCTACAGTAATAGGTCAGTTCATAGCCGCTGCTGTAGGACTCTTCTTAAATGTAAAATACAACAAAGAAATCCACCTATCAATACAGCAGATTCTACACCCTCGTATGAGGATAATAAAGCCAATCTACTTTATTGCTATACCTAGTATACTTATGGTATCCATAGGTTCTGTTATGACATATGCAATGAACATAATCCTCATTGCCTTTTCAACTACTGCAACCGCAGTCTTTGGTGTATACTTTAAGCTTCAATCCTTCTTCTTCCTGCCGGTATTTGGCCTTAATAACGGACTCATCCCTGTACTTTCCTACAACTACGGGGCTATGAATAAGAAGAGGATAGACGAGGCACTACGCTTTTCACTGGCTCTTGCCTTTGGCATAATGCTTGCAGGAACCCTTCTGCTTGAGGCTGTTCCAGGTGTCCTGCTTGACATGTTCAATGCTGCTGATGATATGAAAAGCATGGGAATAATTGCACTTCGTACCATAGCCATCCATTTCCCACTGGCTGCCATCGGAATAGTGCTTAGCTCGGTCTTTCAAGCCTTTGCACAGAGTATATATTCTTTAATCATTTCGGTAATGAGACAGCTGGTAGTCCTCATCCCTGCTGCCTGGCTCCTTGCACAGACAGGAAATGTAAATAATGTATGGTGGTCATTTTTCATAGCGGAAATCATTTCATTCATCGCCTCAATCTACTTTTTTAAGAAGGTGTATAATAGTACAATCCGTCCTATTGAATCTATGCAGGGTGAGTAATTGAAACTGTGGCTTACATTCTATACAAGCACTTCCACAAGACAGAGTAAGCCCTGTAATAATGAATATAAGCAGCATTTTGGTAATTCCTGTTACATACAAGCTGCTTGACAAAGGATTCTATATCTTTTAACCTTTCACCGTCTTGTTTCCTATGCCCGCATACCGGCGGGCATTACTGTTTTAGATGCCTTTATGTCACTGAAAATGGATGAATTTCTTATTAAATAAAAAAGCGATTAGATTTTTACTTTTCTAATCGCTCTTGTAAATATTTTTAAATTAGTTCTAAAACCAAGTAACTTTATTATCTCTAAATTGGGGTTCCTCACTATTTTCATAAGGATTATAATGATTGATGTTGCAACCGAATTCTTTTAGTTTCTTGATTTTATTCTCTTTTGTCCACTCAATCAACGATATACCATCAAATTCATCTATTCTCCCATCATTCATCTTGTTTTTTTGAAATACCACTCCACAGCTGTTTGATGTTCACTGTGAAAAAAACTGCTTAATCTCCCAACAAATAACCTTTCCACGACTGTTCCATTCATTAAACCAATGCCTCACAGTTGTTCGATTTTCATATTTAGGACACCAACTTTCAGTATAAACAACATCTTCCGCAAATATATCATCTATTCCTAAATCTTGTTGTTTGAGCCACATATCAAACCATAATCTAATAATTCTTTCTCGCTCTTTCATTTTATCACCTTTTTCAATCTCAAATCATCTGATTTTCATTCCAATTTTCATATCCAGTCGCCACTTCGGAACTTCTCCATCATCACCCCAGTATTCGTCTATCGAAGCAATTTTACCATCTTCTATCCTAAGAAAAGAAGTTGCATGGGCGGAAATAGAACTATCCGTACCAAATACCCTCGTTACTGTAATAATTAAATCTCCTATTTCTTCTATGTCAGGTCCAAGCATCTCCTCAGATTTTTTTCAACCAGTCCACCTGCATGGTGAGCTGGCCGACCTTCTTTGCGTAAGCTTCTTTCTCTTTGCGCTCCTCGGAGAGCTTTCCCTTAGTTCTCCTCCCGCGTGTGGTCAAAGACCACAGACGCTTTCTCAAGGAACTCCTTCTTCCAGTTTCGAAGGAGGTTAGACTGAATGCCATTTTCGGTAGCAATGACATTCAGTTCCTTTTCTCCCTTCAGAACCTCGAGGACGAGGTCGGATTTAAAACTTGGCACTAAAGTTTCTTCTTGTACGAGACATTTTTTGAATCCTCCATGTTGGTTGTTCTAAGCATATCAGATTCATTAAAAACTGTCTTAAAAAGTGTCTGTTTTACGGAACCATTATATTCTCAATTTTTTTCAAAATATAATTTATTTTTCATAATTAAAAAAACCGAAATAACTTCTCTTTTCCTTCCTCATCCAATGAATATTGTTCCAATACTTCCCCATTTTCAATATGCACAATATATGTGCAGGTCTTCAAAATAAATTCCAGATCATGTGTAATTATCAGCAACAAATCAAGCTTAGGCTGTACCTGTTCCAGCAGTTTTGCCACCCGTTCCATCTGATGATAATCAAGCCCACTCGTCGGCTCATCTAAACAAATCAGCTTTCTATCACTATAAAGTGCAGATGCAATTGCAACTCTCTGCTTCTGCCCGCCTGACAATGCCATCGGGTGAGTATCTGCATAATTTGTTAAGTCCAACATAGACATCAGTCCATTTCTTTCCTCTACGTTCTTATTTTCACTGCCTAATGATATTTCTTCCTCCACACTATTTGTAAACAGCTGGTGGTTTATTTCCTGAAATACTTCAAAAGCTTTCTTTTGCTCTTCTCTTTATTGGAAGAATATCATTTTCCCTTACAATAGATTCCTTTTTACCGATTTATTCATCCCACATAAACCATTCATAAAGGTGGATTTACCAGCACCATTATGACCAATTACTGCTATTTTTTCATGTAGCGGCAGCCTACACTCCTTAATCTTTAATACCGGCTCTTCTCTCCCTTTATACCTACAGGCAACCTCTTTCATGTAGATATGTTGTGCCGCATTCCAAGATTCCCTTTTACTTTTTTCACTAATATCTCTGTCTATTTTTTTTTGCCCCAGTTCTTCCTCATGCAATATACGGTAATCAAGTGAACGAAGTCCTTTTTCTCTTAATTCCTGCCCGGAGAGTTTTTTAAATGCTTCTATCGTATACTCTTGCGCAATTTCTCCGTCTTTTATATAGCAGACACGGTCTGCAAGTTCCATCAGGTAATAAAGTCTGTGTTCTGCAATAATAATGGTCTTACCCTGCTTTTTTAAGGTCTTTAATATTCTTTCAATGTCCTTTATCGCATCAAAATCCAAATTTGCAGAAGGCTCATCCAGCACATAAATATCCGGTCTTCCCGCATAAATACTTGCAAATGCAATTTTTTGTTTTTCGCCACCAGACAACTGCATAATATTGCGATTCTGCAAATCCTCCAGTTGAAACTGTTCTACACAATCTGCTACCCGTGCTTCAATTTCCTCTGTAGGAATCCCCTGATTTTCACAACCGAAAGCAATCTCACTAGAGGTATTCATATAAAAAAATTGGGATCTTGGGTTCTGAAATACACTTCCGCAAATTTTAGATATCTCTGCAAAGGGAATTTCATCCGCCTGCTTTCCCATTAATTCAATTTTTCCTGTTATTTCTCCTTCGTAAAAATAGGGCGCAAGTCCATTTATCACACGAAGAATCGTGGATTTCCCACATCCACTGATTCCTGTTAACAGAACACACTCCCCTTCTTTTACACTCATTGATACATTTTTTATGCCATTTTTCCGATTCACACCAGTATACTGAAATGACACATTTTCTAAACGAACTGCCTCCATAAATTTTTAATATCCTCCACATAACTTCGAAAAAACCACAATAGTCACGGAGAATACCATCACAAGATAGTCTGCCATTTTCAATGAGACACGACACAAATTTGTTCTTTTGTTGTGCATGCCAAGCCCTCTTGCTAATGCCGCTGCTGCTAATTCTTCTCCAATCTTTACTGTTGAAAATAATAGTGGAACAATCATATATTCCATAGCCTTTATCGGATGCAGCAAAATCTGCCCCGCTCCTGTTCCAATGTTTCTCATACGCATAGCTGCGCGTATGTGATTCCATTCCTCCTTGACAGTAGGAAAGAATCGCACCAGCACAGCCAAAGGTATAATAATTACTTGCGGAACTCTTATTTTTTCCAGCGAAGCAATCATGACGTTGATTTCTGTGGTTGAAACAAAGAAATCAGCCGACATAATACAAAAGAAAAATTTGCGAAATGCAATAAACACAAGACACGCCAATGTAGATAACCATGGAACAGTTATTGCCGGCAAAATGCACTTATCTCCAAACAACAAAAACGCAAATATCAGGTCATAATGAATGCATTTTTTCCACTTACCATTTGCCATGAATAACCCACTTACACAAGCTAATAGCACAAGCTCCATTATCACATTTACACCAAATGTAATAGTGATATTGATTGCGAGGATGCATAGTATCTTTGTTATTGGATTTAAATTTCTCATGCAATTCCTGCCTTTTCAAAATGTTTCTTATTCATTTTTCCGGCAACTAATCCGCCCACAACACCAGCAGCAATTGTGTAAGCAATCATAACCGGGATAATCCAGTTAGGTGTCATTGCTTTTAATCCTTCTGCATATGCTTCTCCCATAGATGCTACAACACCATCAAAATAAGCATCTCTCATAAGCCAGATTGGGAAAAAAATGAACCAACAGGCCAGATGGAAAATACATAATATCCAATCAGACTCATCTTCTTGCTTGTATATCCACCCGCTTTTTGTAATCAAGTCACTGATAAGACCTAATAATGAACAAAAATACAAACATAATCCACGAATTACCGGTAGTAAATACCATTAAAATACCAATTAATACACCCATGATTGTAATCATTCCAAAGGTTTTTACTTTTGTAATGAAAAGCATATAAATAGGTGCACAAAGAATTGCAATAAATGCTGGTAATAAAACATAAGTAATTGGTGCAAAAGATATTACGGCAGTAAATACGAACATAACAACAAAATAAATTGCTGTAAAAATACCTGTGTTAATTAAATCCTTTGCTGATAATTTTTTTAATTTTTCCATTTTCAATAATCTCCTTTTTTATAGTCCCTGTGCTGCATAAAGGCGTGAAAACACTCCCTGATTACGCAATAATTCCTCTGGAGTTCCCTGTTCTGCTACTTTCCCTCCATCCAAAACAACTATCTTATCTGCATTTGCAACTGTACGCATACGATGTGCAATTACTAACACTGTCTTTCCTGCCAACAGCGTAGAAAGAGCTTCCTGTACTAATGTCTCACTTTCTGCATCCATAGATGCTGTCGCTTCATCTAAAAGTACCACTGGTGCATTTTTAAGTAAGGCTCTTGCTATCGAGATACGTTGACGTTCTCCACCTGAAAGAAAAGCTTCCGTTTTTCACCAATGTTTGTATCATATCCTTCTGGCAATCGTTCAATAAATTCTTCACACTGTGCTGCTTGAGCAGCCGCTCTCACCTCTTCATCCGTTGCATCTTTTTCTTCCCAGTCGAATATTCTCCATTACTGATTCATCAAAAAGCAAAACATCCTGAAAAACAATTGCAAAAATTTTTTTAAGTAACGTCTCAGGCTCCACTTCGGAAATATCCACTCCACCTAATGTTATTTTTTTCCACTGTCAATATCCCAAAAAGCGTGCTGCCAGCTTGGAGACTGTAGACTTTCCACTTCCGGAAGGACCAACTAACGCTGTCACTTCTCCCTGTTTTGCTACGAAGGAAATTCCTGATAATACTTCTTCTGCATCCTCTTCTTTCTTATAAGAAAATACAACATCACGAAACTCAATCTCATATCCTTGATTCGCTTTTACACGCTTTTTCCTGTCTGAATCGATGTTGCTTCCATCTCTTTCATATGTTCCACACTAACTAATGCAGAAAAAATTTCCGACAAAAGCATAAAACAGCTGGAAAACGGATCATATATTCTTCCTGCTACAATCAGAAAAAAGAGAAACATAGGAATCGTTAATGTCCCCTCTGCAACAAAATATCCACCTGCAAAAAGCACTGCAACCAGACCAAAAGCATTACCACAAACTGGGCTGCTGCAAGAGCTGAACCAGGATAAGTTCGTTTCTGAAAGAACACTTAACTACCTGATCCAATTTTCCTTCCAACCCTTTTAAGTATTCGTCTTCCCTTGATGCAGATTTTAATTCCTGAATTGTATCCAGATATTCCTGCACACCATCATAAGCACTTCTTCTTGCCTGCACATTCTCCGCCTCTGCCTTCTGCTGTGCTTTTCTGGCAAGAAAAAGCACCAGGGTTGCCAACGGAACAGGTAATAGAATGCATAGTCCCATACGATAATCGGTCACAATTAATCCAATTGATATTAAAATAAAGGTCACAATTGTTCCAAACAGCATTGGCATTGCATTGGAAAATGTTCTCTCTAGCGCAGTACAATCTCCCATAATTGTTGTAGTCAGATCCGCAATATCTTTCTTTCCAAAAAAGGATAAAGGTAGTTTTCTCATTTTTTCTGCCAAAACAATTCTACGATTTGCACTTTCTTCATAAGCAGTCGTATAGGTCTTGTTATACTGAACCCATTGTGCCGCAAAAATCAGTGCAAACAACACTACCGCTCCAATCAGATAGAACACGATATTCTTCTGTATTACAGGCTCTCCACTCTCGATAGAAAAAAGCATATCCTGTACCAACTTCATTAACAATCCTACCGGAATCATCAGACATAGATTATAAAACGCCGCTGCTATAATACCGCCTTTCAAGCTTTTTGCACCCTTATCGCTTAAAGCAAACATCTTTTTTAACATGTCATCACCTCGTTTCCAACATGCCATTTTGTTGTCTTAATATAATCTTTCCACATATGTGCGTAAATTCCGTCTTTCTCCAGTAACGCTGTATGGTTTCCCTTCTCTGCAAGTTCTCCATCCTTCATTACAAGAATCTGGTCTACCCCCTGAATCGCCGACAATCGATGCGCAATCATAATCACCGTCTTTCCTTCTGTCAATTCGGTCAGTGCTTTCTGAATCTGTACTTCATTCTCCGGGTCAGCAAATGCTGTCGCCTCATCTAATACAATAATCGGAGCATCTTTTAAAATTGCTCTTGCAATTGCAATTCTCTGTGCTTCTCCACCAGAAAGATACACTCCTTTGCTTCCTACCACCGCATCAATTCCGTCTGGGAATTTTGCCAAAATATCATCACATTGTGCCAGATGTGCGGCATGTAATGCTTCTTCTCTGTTGGCATCCCGCCGCCCTGCACAGATGTTGTCTAATAAAGACTCTTTAAAGAGCTTCGGATTCTGGAACACAAAGGCAACGTTTTTCATCAAATCTGCCTGAGACAATTCTCTAACATCAACACCACCAATTTTTATCTCTCCTTCTGTCACATCATAAAAACGTGGTATCAGGCTGGCAGTTGTACTTTTTCCACAACCTGAAGGTCCCACCAATGCTGTTGTTGTACCTTCCTTTACCACAAAACCAAGATTTTTAACTGCTGGATTCAGAGCATTTTCATAAGAAAAGGTTACATTCTCAAAAACAATATCATTACCCGTTTTCTGCTTCGGATTCTCTGCTTCACTCTGCTGCTCTGCATTTAAAATCATATCGATTCTGCGCATAGATTCCTGTGCCTGCATCTTATAGTTGCTCATATACATAATTTTATTTAACATAACACCACATGCCGGCGTGAAAATCAGATAAAACAGAAAATTTTCCGTAAAATGAACCATATTATCTGAAAAAACACCTGACAGAACTGCCGCCGGTATTAATACCAGAAATGGTGAGTTAATTACTGCCGTAAACGCCACCACACCTGTACGACATGCCATTGTAAATGCCATCGCATTATCACTATAATCCTTAATGGCTCTATTAAACTTTGTGAAAGACTGCACTGTCTGTCCAAATACTTTCACAACTGATATGCCTCGTATGTACTCCACTGCTTCATGATTCATTGTCTCTAATGAATCCTGATAGTTCTGCATAAATTTCATGCTGTCTTTTCCCATTAACATAAACTGAAGCATAAAACCAATTCCAAACAATAACAGCAATGGAAGTCCAATGTGCCAGTCAAAGCACAGCATCAGGACTAAGCTTGCAATCATTGTTACATATGCACCTACTAAATCTGGAAGCTGATGACCTACATAACTTTCCGCCTGTGTGCTATTTTCATCAATAATTTTTCTTAATTTTCCACTTGGATTTGCATCAAAATAGCCCATCGGCATTTTAGCAAGATGCTGCAACGCTGCCATTTTCAGATTTTTCTCCATTTGGAATGCTGCTGTATGAGAACACAGTAAGCATGCAAAATAAATTATCAATCCTATTAATTCTGCTGCCAGTGCATAACCTCCCCAGCACATTAATGCATTCACATTCAGCGGACTCCCAGTAAATACTGCTACCATCTCTTTTGCGGCAAAATACACACATACATATGGAATTAAAATGAACAATGCACTTATTCCAGATAGTATATGAGATACCGTTAATAACCAGCGTTTTTTCCCTGCGAATGCCAAGATCCTCTGGATTAGATCATCTTTTTTCTTCATAACATATCCTCCTTTTTTAACAAAAATGCGAGAGTTAGTTTAATCTAATCACTAGCACAATTATACGCAAAAGAAGTCTATAATTCTACTCCATTCTTTTTTGTTTTATAGAAAATAGCCCGTTTTTATCTTCTTTTTTTCCTGTACTCTCTCGGCAATTCTCCATATACCGAATAAAAAGCCTTAGCGAATTTGCTTGCATTGGAATATCCTAATTCCATTGCAATATCACCAATCCGTCGTTCTCCCGTCAGCAGTTGGACTGCAGCCACATTCATACGATATCTTTTTAAGTATGCATAGGGAGTTTCTCCATATATTTCCATAAATATTTGATAAAAAATATTTATATTAATTCCTGATGAAACTGCTAATTTCTCCACAGATATATTTTCATCAATATGAGAAATCAAGTACTCTTTTACCCCCTTTGTTATCTGTACCTGTTCTCTATTAAAATATCTGCCATCGAAACGATTTTCAATCTGAGTCTTTTCTATATGGTAAAGTACCTCCATTACTTTAATTCTAAAATAATCCGTACTTTCATCTCTTTTTCCCTGATATACTGCTTCAAATATATCAGCAAGTTCTTTTGACGGCGGGCTGACATACCAGTGTTTTTCTCCATTCATCAGACACATTAATCGTCCAAAGTCAATTCCAAACACCTGCATCAACTGTTGCACCTGCTGTGGTATTGCCTGCATATCTAATACTATAGACAGCCCTTCATACTTTTTTTAAGTGGAAAAGAAAAAGCATACTGGTAAATACTCTGTTCCATTAATACTAAACTGCCCTTCCGACAGACAATCTAATGTCTGATTTGGGAACTGACATTCATATTGTCCTTTTCTACAATGACTAATGCTAATCATTTGCTCAGGGAAAATTTGGGTTGGAAATATATCGGAAGTATCCATATCAATAAAGTATAAATACACTCCTGGAAAGATATCATATATTGTCAATTCTCCCTTTCCAGTACACCCATAATCAAGTTTTATGTAATTTACCTGCTCTGCTATCACTTTTGTCTCACTGCTGTACCACTTTTTATTCTTCACATTTCTCACCTCATTAGTATAGACTAACTCCAAAGTTACCACATATTTTATCCTTTGTCAAAAGCTAACCTCAAGGAGTTTGTGTCAAGTACTTGTGGTATTTTCCAACTAAAAGCAACTTAGTTTTTCACTTACCTTGGAAATCCAGTCAAATATATATAAGCAGCACAATGGAAATTTCAATTACATATAATAAACTCCCATAATCAGTTGACTGTGGGAGTTTATATATTCTTTATTAAATGATATGGACATCAAAATCTGTTTATATTCTATCCAGGCTTCTACAACTTTATATCCGCCTCTTTAAATCCTCTGTACACCTCTCTTACAAAGCCTTCCTCATTAGTTATCTGAGGAAGATTTAACAAAGAGTTACTATCTCCTTCTTCACTTATTCTAAGGAAGCCTGTCTTAAGGTCTTCTTCGGAGAGCTTATAATAAGCCCTGTCATCAGTGAAATTCTCGGGACTCACAAGGTATGAACCGGCAGTTACATCCCAGTTACAAAAGGCCTTAATACCGTATTTCTTTTCATTTCTCTCAAACCAGTAACTGGTCTTATCAACTATGTACTTGCCTGTCTCAGTACCAAAAGAAAGCAGGTTTTCCTTGAATTTTTCCACCTCAAATATTACCTTTAGGCAGTTGTTTCCTGTAGCTATGCTGATAGGCACTCCCGAAGTTAATACCTTGTATGCAGCCTTATAATCCACCGAGAAGTTTAACTCATCGATTGTAAGTCCACCTACGACTAAAGGAGAGGTTATTCCTCCCATAAGGGTGATGGATTTTACCTTTCTAAAAGCCGCCTCATCCTTTACAAGAGCTCCCGCAAGATTAGTAAGAGAGCCTGTTGCAAGTATGTGCACCTCATCCTCTAAGTTAAGCGTATTCACTATGAAGTCAGTGGCCTCATTTTCATAGTCACAAGGAGTGATACCTCCCTTATATACCTTTATATCACTTCTTCCTATTTCCTTAAGAAAGCTTAAAGTATTGGCATATACTGTCTCTGTCTCGTTATTGCCAAAGCAGTTTGTAATTCCAAGAATCTCCACATCCTTACAGCCAAGAAGATAGAGCAGGGTTAAGCCATCATCCACATCGCAGTTTTCTACACCTATAGTATTGTCACAGTCAAATATTATTTTTTTCATCCCTCTTCCTCCAAAAGTATAAAATCATTGTTCTTCCTGCTTATAAGCCTTATTTCATCGCCGTTTTTAATATCTGATTTGGTAAATTCTCCGTAAGGAAGCCTTACCTTGTATTCATTTTCTTCTGCCTCAAGTATCAGCTCGGTAATCTCCCCCTTGAAAGATATCTGCTTTAATCTGACCTTTATCCCCAGTTCTCCCTTGTTATCCACATCTAATTCGCTTGGACGAAGAAGGAGCTTATATTTACCAGACTTTTTGTCAGTTTTAAAGCTAATTATATCAGATGTAAAGGCGTTTCCTTCCACCTCACCGCAAAAGAGGTTCACATCGCCTAACATAGCAGCAATTTTCTCATCTTTTGGACTGTTATACAGCCCCTCAGGACTGTCAAAGGCAAGGATTCGCCCCTCCTCCATAAGGGCAAGCCTGTCAGATAGCTCCATAGCCTCTTCTTTGTCATGGGTTATCATCACAGTTGTTATGCCATTTTCCCTGTGAAGCCTCCTTACAAGCTCTCCCATTTCCTTTCTGAGGTCTTCATCAAGGCTTGCAAATGGCTCATCTAAGAGAAGGAGCTTAGGCTCGGCTCCAAGCGCCCTTGCAAGTGCCACTCTCTGCATCTGTCCTCCCGAAAGCCTGCTTACCTTTCTTTCTCATAGCCTGAGAGCCTTACCTGCGCTAACAGCTTATCAACCTTTTCTTTGATTACTGCCTTGTCCATCTTCTTAAGCTTCATAGCAAAGGCGATATTGTCCTCTACATTCATATGAGGAAAGAGCCTCAAGTCCTGAAATACTATCACTGTCTGCCTCTTTTCAGGCGGAAGTCCTGCCACATTCTTATCAAAGATATTGATATCTCCGTTATCAGTCTCTAGAAGCCCCGCAATGCTTTTTATAAGGGTGGTCTTACCACAGCCGCTTTTCCCAAGTATGGAGACAAATTCACCATTTTCTATCTCAAGGTTGATATCCTTAAGTATGTGGTTTTTCCCATAGCTTACATTCAATCCTTTTACACTTAAACTCATATTCCACCTACCTGTGATACTCTATTTCCGCATTTTTTAGGAAGAGCTTTGCCAGTCTGTCAAAGCCCGCAAATATTACTATCGTCACTATCATAAATACCAGACTGTATATGCTTGCAAAGTTTCTCTCCCCGCCCTGAATATATGGCACCATAATAACCGCAAAGGTGTTGACATTGCCGCCTCCGATTAGAAGAGTCAGAAAGTACTGGCTAAAGGAAATGAGGTATGCCATGGTAAAGGCTGAGAGGATGACAGGAACGAGGTTTGGAAGGCTCACACTAAAAAATGCCTTTACAGGGGAGCAGCCAAGCACCCTGGCCTGTTCTTCAAGCTTAAGGGACAATGCCCTTGTGCCCTCTTCTATAAGCCTTGTTGCGTATGGAGCTGAGTATATGACATGACAGAGAATTACTCCCCATACATTGCCTGCAAGTCCCATCCTAAGCAGAGTTACCTGTATTCCCATTGCAAATACCGTGGTAGGTACAAGAAATGGAAACATAACCAAGAAGCTAACCACTCCCTTAAGCTTAAACTCGTAGAAGCTAAGCGCTCTCGCAGTCATAAGCCCTATAACCACTGAAATCGCCGCTACAGTTAGAGAGAGCAGTATGCTAAGCGCAAAGGTCTTCATCAGCTCAGAGTTCATCCTTATAAGGCTGTTGACCGCTCTTAGTGAGAAAGCCTGAGGAAAGAGTGAAGGCCAGGTAAATCTCTCCGTAAATACCCACATAAAAAGGGGAAGAATCGGGAGGATGACTACAAGTGAAAATATTATTATTATAATCTTGCCAAATGTATTATTTCTTTTCATTTGCCCCTCCAAACTTCTCACTGCTCTTCTTCATCAGTCTGAAGTAAACTATGGCAGCAAATACTGAGATTACGGTAAGCACGCCATTATAAGCCATTGCGTAAGGGCGGAGCCTAAGGTCAGGCTTTTGAAACTCTATATAGCTAAGTATAGGCAGTGCCTTTGGCTGTGTAGCCCCTAAGATTTGTGGAAGCTCATAGGCTCCAAGGGCATATACAAAGATGATGAGGAAGGCACTTAAGATATTGCCTATACAAAGCGGAAGGCTGACCTTGATAAATGCTGTAAGCCTGCTTGCACCAAGGTTTATAGCCGCCTCCCCGAGGTTACTGCTGATTGCCGCCATAAGAGTTATGACAAAGTAAATGACAAAAGGAGCCTCCTTCCATATATAGGCAAGGATGACCCCCACTCCGCCCGCATCATTTATAAGGAGGGGGAATTGGCTCTGGTCGCTTATGATATTAAGATGAAATAATATCCTCGCTAAGAGCCCATTCTGCGACATTACATTTATTATCATAAGTGCAACTATGGTGTGTGGCACTATTATAGGGAGCTTCACTATAGCGTTGATAAGTCCGCTTCTTTTTGTACTTATAAGCACATAGCACATAAATATTCCTATGAGGATGGACAAAACCGCAGATACTCCCGCTATCTTAAAGCTGTAAATAAATGCCTGTATGCTTGCCTCTCTTCCCAGTATTTCCTTATAGTACATAAGTGTCGGAGTATATAACTTAAATCGGAATTACCCCAAGGCTTTGAGTAATTCCGATTACAATTCCTGTTATAAATACTGTTCCAAGTATAAGCTGAGGCACCAAAAGTAAATATGGTGTCAGTTTTTTCATTATTTTCCTACCACTTCTTCATTCCAGATTTCTTCGATGATTGGAACAAGACCTGCAGGCATCTCAGGAAGTCTCTTTGAAAGAAGCTCATCCTGGCTGATTACACCCTTGCCGATGTCTACGCTGTCAAAAGCCTTCTTCTGCTCATCGTTAAGCTTCTCATACTGCACAACAGGGATTGTTCTAAGTACCTTATATCTGTCTGCCTGAACCTCAGGGTCCATCATTTCGTTGATAGCCACCTGTGCTCCTGCGCTATTGCCTGAATTAGAAGCAATTGCAATGTAGTTGGTATTACCGATAGTTCCCTTGTCAAACTGGAAGGTTCTGGTTGTATCTGCAAATGTTCCGTTTTCAATATTGGTAGCCACTCCAAAGGCTGAATAGCTCATACCCATTACAAGCTCACCATCTGCAAACATCTTTGTAACTGCAGGGTTATCAGATGGGAAGGTCTTTCCTTCCTGCCAGAGATATGGATTAAGCTTTCTAAGGTACTCAAGCGCAGGCTCTATTGCAGCCTTAACTGTAGCCTTATCCGCCTTCATATCTGCAAACTGCTCGTAACCTACTATATCGTAAATAACATTTCTTACAAAGGCTGATGCTGTAAAGTCAGGAAGAGCCGCATAGGTAACCTTTCCCTTATACTTCTTTGCAAATTCAAGAAGTTCATCTGTGTTCTTAGGAGTCTCAGGTGTAACCTTGCTGTCATTAAAGAATACAAGCTGAGCCTTGCCGTAAGGAGCCTCATAGCCCTCGATAGGGAAGGCAAAGTCATAGTAGGTCTCCTTATCGTCTTTATTGATATAAGCCTCAAAGTTAGGAAGAGTCTCTGCAAATGGTCCAAGAGCATGTTATTCTCTTTTGCAGTCTTGAAGTTCTCTCCATTTATCCATATCATATCGATATCGCCGTCACTCTTACCTGCCTGAAGCTCACCTGAGAGCTGACTAAGTATCTTGTCGATGTCCATAGGCACTCTCTTTAAGGTAATGTCATACTTATCTTTAAGTCTCTTAGCAAAATAATCATCAAGCCAGGCATTTAGCTTATCGTCTCCGCCCCAGCCATAGAAGCTTACCTCTGTACCCTTTGCAGCCTCTACAAGCTTGTCAAAGTCACCTCCTTCAGTCTTAGATGCAGAAGTAGATGCAGCCGATGCAGAACTTTTTGTAGAAGCCACGCTTGCACTGCTCTTAGCTGATGATACTGCCTTGCTTGATGCAGTCTCATTCTTTGCTCCACAGGCTGTAAGTGAAACAACCATAGCCAGTGATAAAATACCTGCCAATAATTTTCTCTTCATTTAATGTTTCTCCCTATCTAATATTATTCTATACATTTAGTCCGCAATCATATTACAGTTTTATTCAAATAAAGTCAAATAGGAATAGGCTATAAAAAGATGTTCTATAGTGTTTTTACTATATATCCATGTGGTAATAACTTTCAAGCTCAATTCCAAAACGACTTATTATATTTTACTTATATATAATACCTTCTAAAAAATATCTTCTATCCCGCTGATAAAGCTATCTTCCAGATACTGGCCAAGCTTTATCCTTGTGCTTTCATTCATTATCTCCTTGTCAGCTTCCTTATACTGCACGAAAGCCATGGCACACCAGCTAAGACCTCTGAGACAGTTTATCTTGATAAAGGCAAGGGCGCTCTCCCTTATTCCCTTTGTATCAAAATACCTCCCCGCCTTTCTATGTACCTTGTAATAAAATCATCAATCTCCGACTTGGTAAGGATGATGTCTGTCTTCCAAAAGGTACTTGTAGGTGCAAGGAAATGTCCTATATCCTGAGCAGGATAGCCAAGAACTGCCTTTTCCCAGTCTATCAGGTAGTTCTTACCCTCTTCATTTATAAGGAAGTTGGTCGAATTAAGCTCGGTATTTATAAGACATTTATACAGCCCGTCAAAGCTTACTTCACCGGACTTTGACAGCTTCCATCCCATATCAAGAAGATGCCTTATCCTGCCTTCTATATCTTTGTCAGCATATTTGCTTCCGGTATAGTGCTTAAACATCTCCTCACATTCATCAAGCACAAAGCTAAAACCCTCTCCCGCCTCTATAAGCCCACTTTCTCCAGGCAAGGCCTGTCTGTGTATGTCTACAAGGATGTCTGCGGCCTTCATCAAGTCCTTCTCATAGTCAAGTGCAACTCCCGGCAGATATTCCATAACCAATATGCCCTTATCAAGGTATTTTTTGCTTCCATCAACATAGTAAAGCCTTGGCGTTCTGCCTGAATTCTTAAGGAGTCTCAGGGTATTTGCCTCGTATTCAATCTGACTCTCAAGGTGCATCTGTGAGCCCTGATTTATCCTTAAGATGAGCTTCTCACCCGATATCGGATGAGTGAAGCTAAGGTTTACATTGTACTCTCCTGCGGCAAGCAGCTCGTACTTTTCTTCCACATTTTCAGGAAGTCCAAGTCCCTCCCTGTATTCTCTGCTTTTTATAAGCCGTTCTATAAGTGAAGTATATTCCATCTTACCTCACATCCTTATACATTGCTGAAATCTCTTCTATATCCACGCCTTTTCTATACATTGCTCTAAGACGGTTCATCTTCCACATTATCCATAGCTTCCTAATAGGGCCTCCCCTAAATCGTCTTGTACTGGTATAGATTCTTTTTCTTGCCATGCCAAGATTTACTCCCTTTTCCTTGAGGGTAAGGGATAGCTGATAGTCTTCCATTATAGGCAAATCAGGAAACATTCCTATCTCCATAAATAAGTCTCTGTCTATAACTATGCCCTGGTCTCCAAACATGACCTTCCTGTCAAACACCCTGTGGTTGCTTATATACCTGCAGATAAACATAAGTGGTGAGAGACTCTTAAAGGCTATACCAAAACAACCTGCCCTGTAATCATCCATCAAATCAAGGATTTCTTCCAGTGGATTAGGTGGTAGAATACTGTCACAGTGCAGAAAGAATAGAATATCTGCTTCCACACTCATCGCACCCAAGTTCATCTGTACATTACGGCCTTTTTTTGAATGAAGCAGTCTATACTTACTCTCATCAATAAGTTCCAAGGTTTTATCTGTACTTCCTCCATCCACAAATACAATCTCACACCTGCCTCTAATTTTTTCAAGCTGGTTTTGCAGACTAACTATATTGTTTTCTTCGTTATAGGTTGGAATAATGATAGCTATCTTTTTATTTTCCTTGAGGAACTTTGCAGTATTTGTTTTCCTAAAGTTCTCATCATTCCTCATAATGTCATAATATGCCTTTATGTCCTCTTGGTCATCAATGTCACGATGGATTATACAGGTCATAAGACTTATGCCCAAATCCTTGACCTTTCTCCTAGTATTTTCAAAGACAGTACTTCCTCCATAGCCCTCTATATCAAATACTTCTCTAGTCGCCTTTTTCATCCCTACCAGATAATATCCACCATCCTCAGTTGGTGAAATAACCACATCGTTTCTCTCAAGAAGGTCAAAGGCTCCTTCTATATCCTCAGCAGATAATTCCGGTATGTCGGTTCCACATAGACAGACAGAGGATGCACCTTCTGACAAACCTCAGAAATAGCATTATACATCTTATCCCCCAGACTATCTCCTATCTGAGCCCTATAGGGTTTGTCCTCTCCGAAAATATCTTTAAGGATGTTCAAGTCCCCTTCAGGAAGATAGTAAATATAAGTTTTTATCGAGGAATTAAAACGATTTATTTCTGCATTTAGATCTTTAAGTATAGCTAGGTGAAGTCCCACACATTGCTTTGGAGTGTAATAGGTAAGTAGACGAGTTTTTGTCTTGTTTTCTACCGGTATTCTTGTAAATACTATAAATGCCTTCATTCATCTACCTCCTTTCTACTACTATTATTCTATTTTTGTGTTATTATGTGAGCCTCAAATATAATTTACACTCGCCTCATTATATTATCATATAAATCACACTAAATCTATTTTAATTTTGTTTTTGCTCTATTTTTCCATGAATTTTTATAATCAGCCTTCTCTCCTGTTCCAAGGATGAGAGGAAGGAAGTGATCCATACTACACCCCCTGCCTGAAAGAGTTCCGGCACAGGTGCCACAGTAGCTTATAAGCCCTTCGTGCCCCTGCTCCTTAAGTTTTTTAGGCATATCGTCTGAAAGCTCTCTTTCCTTTACCATGGCACAGCCGCCCATTCCACAGCACTGCACACCCTTTACATAGTCCATATCTTTGCTTAAGAAAGGCTTTAGATACTCCATCCATTTTTTGTTTTCCCTGTCCGGGCAAGGAAGGAAGATGTCAGCATTTACATCTATCTTGTTGCCAAGTCCCAATTCGGCGAGCTTTTCATAGATAACGGTAATCTTCACATCAAGCCTATCACCAAAGTGATAGTAGCAGTTAGGACAGAGCAAAATAAGTTCTTCTATCCCATGTCTTTTAATATAGTCATTTATCCTGTCTATTATCTTATTCTCTTCCTTTACGAGTCCAAGCTCAGCTATAGGCTTGCCACAGCAGTCATAGACAGTATCTATGTCCGCCACATCCTTTAATAGCTTTGAGAGGTAGGCTATAGTCTTTGGAAAATAAGAAGGGAAGTTACAGCCCGGGAATAAAAGGCTCTTTGACTTTCCTTTTCTATAATTCTTAAATATATAGTTCTTCTTCTCAAAAAGTAATGCCCCATAGCCCTTTTGCTTGAGACCGTACTTACCTTCTTTTACTTCATCAGTCCTCATATCAAGGATAATCTGCCTTCCATCTATGTCCTTCGGACAGACTCTTGTACATTCGCCACAAAGGAAGCAGCTGTATTTTAACTCTCTAAGCCTGTCCACATCCCCTATAGTAATACCATACTTAGTGAGGAATGAACAGTGCTTGGTACAGAGGTGGCAGTTTATACATTTACTTGCATCTGTATGCTTGATTTTACCCATATTATTCTCCAATTTATCTCAAGTTATTACGCATCTATATGTGTTTAGAAATTCCAGACGATTCTCTTAATTCATCTATAGATTCATCTTATTCAGACTTTTTCTCAGAGCTTTCCTTGTTTTCTTCAGCAATTTCCTCCGGCATCTCCTTGTCTACCACAAACTTCCTAAAGAGGTAGGCTGTAAGGAAGACCACCACTGCAAGAGCTATCGCTATCCCGATATATAATACCCTGTTCTTACTGTCAGCAAAGCCTGCTGTTCCCACCGTATACATAGCGGTACCCGGGAGGATGAAAATAAAGGTAAATATAGAATAGGTAGATAGCTTTATGTCGGTAATTCCGTATGCAAAGTTCTGAAGATTGAAAGGAAAGAGTGGCACAAGCCTTGTTATCATAAGTACAAAGACTCCGTTCTTCTTCATATCATCAAATAGATATTTCTTAAGATATTTATTCTTCATAGCCATAGGCCTAATCTGGTCTCTAAGGAAACCTTCCTGCTATAAAGGCTACTATTGCACCAATGCTCGCTGCCAGGGTACAAAGCAAGGTACCCCAGAATGCGCCAAAGAGTATGCCTGCGGCTATCGCAAAGCTTACTCCCGGAAGAGCAAGGAGAACGCTGCCTGCAACCGTGGCGGCCACATAGATAACAGCCGCCAGTAGGAAGTTGTCATCAACCACTGTCTTAAGCTCCATCAGCCTATCCATCTTAAGGTAAGAAGACAGTCCCAAGAAATGATTAGCTATCACGACTACAGCAATAATAAGTACAAATATAATTATCTTTTTTGTAGATTTATTTAGTTTCATTTTTCCCTCTCAAATTCAATATCAGAGTTATAATAATCAAAATTCCAACAACCACATATACTATCCATTTAAGTAATAGTCTCTCGTCATTTCTTTCTCCTTATCTGTTTTTTGCCCAAAATATCTCGTAATCCTGTATATAATAAGAGATATCTACAGACATTCCTTTCATTTTACACGCAGCTATATTATTATTCAAATATATTTTATCTATAATTGTATGCATTTATCAGAAAATACAATAAGCTTTTTCGTATTTTATATGTATTTTCTCTTAAGGTATGTTATAATCCACTAGATGTGTAGGCTTTGTAGTCATTATAAAGCCATTATTTACCTAAAAGAACGGAGGAAAGAAAATGAAAACAAAAAGAACTTTAATCGCTGCACTTCTTTGTGCAACCATGGCACTTACTGTAGGTTGTGGCGGACAGTCTAGTGCAAACAAGACTTCAAGCACCCCTGCTTCAGCTAAGGCTTCAAGCACTGCTGCTTCAAGCAAGGCTTCAAGTACAGCAAGTGCTGCAAAGCACAGCTTCTAACGCCGCTGCTGATGAAGTAGATGGCGTATCTCTTGCTAACCCAATTAAGATTGACAAGGAAGCTAAGACAGTCACAGTTTTATGTACAGTAAACGGTCAGTACTTTACACAGCCAACCAGACACGCATCTGTATTTAAGGATGGCGGTAACGGTACAAAGTCAATATTCACAGCTTATGGCACTGCCCTTGATTTCTATGATGCACTCATTGCAATCGGTGCAAAAGAAGGTGGCAACATGACTGTAGACAATAAGGAAACCACTCATGTTGAGGGAGATCCTATCAAGTGTGAAGTTACCTGGAACGGTGCAGGTAAGTACTATGACTACAACGAAGTAATTATCGACAGCAACAAGAAACCTATTGAAATGAGATTTGGCGGAAACCGCAAGACTGCAGAAGCTAAGAATACAGGATGCTTATCCTGCCTTGATTCTTGTCCTGTAGGTATCGTTTCAAATACTACTTATACATATGGCGCCGTTGAGACCAGAGGAGAGGTTGGCTTTACCGGTAATGCTGATGTTCTTCCTGAAGATGGAACTTATGTAGCTGTTAAGTATACACTCGAGAAGTAATTTAATAACCAATGCCACAGACAGAGCCAATTTAGCTTTTTGCACTAAACTGCATGTCTGTGGCTTCTTTCCTAAAAGGAGGACATTGTGAGAAAGTTAAGAGCCATATTTTACAACGCTACTATGTGCTTACCTATAGGTTACATCCTCGGTATCTTATTTTCACTTAGTAATAGCTACCAGATGATGATTAACCTTGCTTTGGTTATGTACATACCTGTTGCCTTCGGCATCATGCTTGGTATTGCATTCAACAATATCACAACAAAATACCTTTTCTTCATCTATGAAGGTATTCTTATCGTGATGGCACTTATATTTGGTAAGATACCAAATATCTTTTACTTAACTAAAGAAGCGCTTAGTTTACCACCAAATGTATCAGTTAACGCAATGAAGGTGCCTTTCATCATCTTTGTAGTAGTTGTAAATATCATAAATATCTACATAACCCTTACACTCGGTAAATATCAGAAGATATATACCAAAGAAGAGCTTAAGGAAATCAAAGAAAAAGAGGCAAAACTTAGTGACCTCAGAGAAGAAAAGAGCGAAGAAGAAATTCGTGAAATCAAGAACAAGAGAAAGAAACTTAGATATATTGCGGTTGCAGGCATTGTAATCTTCTTCATCGTCTACTTTGTTTTTGCTGACTTTAGAAATAATCTCAATACTGCTTTTGCTACCATATCAAAGCTTGATACAACTGTAGTTATAGAGTATCTTAAGTCATTCGGTCCTCTTACCGCTGTAGTTTCATTCATACTTATGATACTTCAGTCAATAGCGGCCCCTATCCCTGCCTTCCTTATTACCCTTTCAAATGCAGCCATCTTCGGCTGGGTATGGGGTGCGGTTCTCTCCTGGTCTTCAGCAATGGTTGGTGCAGCCCTCTGCTTCTTCCTTGCAAGAGCTCTTGGTAGAGATGTTGTAGAGAAACTTACCAGCAAGGGTGCTATGGAAAGCGTGGATGTATTCTTTGAAAGATATGGTAAATATGCAATCTTAATTTGCCGTCTCCTTCCTTTCGTATCATTTGACTTTGTAAGTTATGGTGCAGGTCTTACCAATATGGGCTTCTGGTCTTTCTGGATTGCTACAGGTATAGGCCAGCTTCCTGCAACCATCGTTTATTCTTATGTAGGCGGTACACTTTCAGGTGGAGCACAGAAGCTTTTCGTAGGCCTCCTTTCACTCTTTGCTCTTTCCATTGTAATCGGTATAATCAAGAAGATCTATAACGATAAGCACAAGGTAGAGAAGGAAAAAGGAATCGAGCTTCCTACTGAGGAATAAAAACTTATGCCACACATATCTCTTAGATGTGTATAAGAATATCGGAGAAGTTATTTGTAATAAATGAGCTGTCTGCAGGGGTGCGGACAGCTCGTTTTTTTTCAAAAAATAAGAAAATTACAAATATTTTTGCAAGGAACTTGCTAAGCACAGCTGTATAATCCCATCTTACTGAATATAATGTAAAATCAGCTCAACTGTAGCCATAAGTCCCTGTATATGAGCTCTTTCCATACCATGGGATGCAGCAACTCCCGGTCCTATAAGGGCACAACGGGTGTCATATCCTGCCCTCCATATTGCAAGTGCATCTGAAAAATACATTGGATATATGTCAGTTACATAAGGAAGATTATGCTCCTTGCTAAGCTCAACAAGCCTTGTTGTCATCTTATAATCATAAGGTCCTGAACTGTCCTTTACACAAATAGAGACATTTGTCTCTTTACAAGAAAGATCTTCTCCTATACATCCCATATCTACAACGAGAAGTTCTTTCATATCACGAGGTAAGGTAGCGCCGCCATAGCCTATCTCTTCGTGAACTGAAAAACATATATAGGTCTTGTGCTTAGGCTTTATGTTCATTTCCTTAAAAATAGTAAGCAAGGTTAAGAATATGCCTGCACAAGCCTTATCATCTATGAAACGGGATTTTAAAAAACCAGAAGAAGTGAAAGTAGTCTTTGTATCATAGCATATAAAATCTCCCGCTGCTATTCCAAGAGCTTTTACATCTTCTTTGGAATTTACTATCTCATCAAGACGGATTACCATATTCTCAGCTTCTCTTGGATGAGTGTTTGCATCCTTAAATACATGCTTTGCAGGAGTCTCAGATATAACAGTTCCCTCATACACCTTACCTTCTCTTGTGTAGATACGGCAGTATTCCCCATCCAAACTAGGAGTAACAGGGGAACCGATTACCGTAAAGGCTAAATCTCCATTATCCTTAATCGAACGAACCATAAGTCCAAGGGTATCAAGATGGGCTGACATACCAAGCGGCTCCTTATCATCTTCACCCTCAATCTCAACTATTACATTACCTGAATTATTTTGATAATAGCTGTATCCCAGTTCTGTAATAATCTTTTTAACAAGCTCTGCCGCATTGTGTGTAAACCCTGATGGGCTGTCCACTCCCATAAGAGTCTTGATGTTCTTAATCAAAAGTTCTTCATACTTCTTTAGTTCCATAGCGTAAACCTCCATAAATGTAATATTGTGTGAAATATATACAACATTCCATAGGATAATGTATCACATTTTAGAAAAAATAACAAGGGTTATAGAATGTTTACTATAACCCTTGTTATTTAATTACTATAAAACCCAAATTTATAACTTAAATCTCTGTACTGCTTCTTCCAGTCCCTGTGCCATCGCCGGCAGTCTTTCTGCTGAGCTTTCAATTATAGCAGTTGAAGCCGCCTGTTCTTCTACAGATGCAGGCATTCTTCTGTTGCTGCTGCGTTCTCCTCTGAAACGGCCGCAAGTCCCTCAACTATATCTGAGAGCTCACTTCTTGCACTTTCAATTTCTTTTCCTGAATTATTTAATTTAGTGATTATTGTTTTAGTTACATCAATTTCATCCGAAATATAAACAAACTGTTTCTCTGTTTCACCAACGCAGGCAGTCTGCTCACCTACAACTGTTTTTACCTCTTCCATTATGTCTACAGCTTCTCTTGTTCTCTCTGAAAGATTCTGTACTACTTCAACAATTTCTTCAGTAAATTTATCTGTCTCTTCTGCAAGCTTTCTGATTTCATCCGCAACTACAGCAAAACCCTTTCCTGCTTCTCCGGCTCTTGCAGCTTCAATAGCGGCATTTAATGCAAGGAGATTGGTCTGTCCTGCAATTGTCTTAATCATGCTGCTTGCCTCATCTATCTTTTTAGCACCCTCATCTGTTCTTTCTATAACTTCGCTTACCTTTTTAGATGATTCTTCAACCTTGGCTGTTGTGCTTATAAGTTCTTTTATTGCAGATATTCCCTTTTCTTTAGCTGCAAATACTCCATCAGAAGAAGTATTAAGTTCCTCCATTGAGATTTCGTTTGACTGAAGGGCTTCACCCATACTCTGCATAGCCTTTGTGCCTCTTTGCATATCCTCAGCCTGATGCATTGCTCCAATAGAAATGCCATCTACGGCCTTTGTAAGTTCATCTGAAGCTCTGGCCGTACTTTTTGCATTATCATCAATCTCTTCTGAAACAGATAGGATACTGCCCGATACCTCTCTAATATTTAATACTATTTCCCTAAGTCTTTCTACCACCTTCTCTGTTCCCCTTGATATAGAGCCTATCTCATCTTTTCTACCCGAATTCTTACTGATTCCGTTCTTAACCTCATCACTCAGGTCATACTCTGCAAGTTTTTCCATGTCTGAACCAAGTGCTGCTATAGGATGTGTAATTGATTTTATTATCCACAAAAGCAGACCCAATATCACAACAAAGAATAAGGTTCCTATGGTAATCATAAAGATGCTAAGTTTTAATACACCACTCATAACCTCAGCTTCCGGAACACTCACAACCAATATCCAGTCAGTTCCGCTTATATCATACTTAGAGTTTATTCTCTTTACACCATCTTCAACTGAATAAAATGTCTCGTCTTCGCCTTCAAGTATAGGATCAACAAGATCTGCCTTGCTTCCATCCTCTATTTTACTTAATTCTTCTGAAGGCTCGTAGTCCTTATAAGATACGATATATCCTTCGCTGTCGATAATGTAAGCGAAGCCTGTATCGTAGAGTTTAATACCGTTTACAAGTTCATTTACAGTCTTCATGGTAATATCAAATCCAAGAACACCTATAGCGTTTCCATCTTTTTAATCTGAGTTGAAACCGTAATTACAGTATCTCCACTTGCTGCATCAATGTAAGGAATGGATACATAAGGACGGTCAGATTTCATGGAATCCTTGTACCAGTCTCTGGTTGTAGGGTCATAGTCAGCAGGTATAGACAACTGGCTTCCATTAAAGAAGCGCTTATCTGAAAATCCTGCGAAGGCTGCAAGAATGTCACTGTTCTTGTCAGTTACATATATCAATTCATTATAAAGTTCCTTATCAGATAAGTCAGACATAGTAATACTGTCTGAAAGCATATCTACATTTGCAATCTGCTTAGCAATGAAGGTTTCTAAGTTTGAGCCATATTTTTTAGCTGTTTCCAGCATTTCACTCTTGCTTAAGCCTTCTACCATCCTGCTTGAATATACATAAGAGCTTCCTGCAATAAGCAGTATAGCCATAAGTATAGGTACAGCAATAAAAAGCAACATTCTCGTCCTTATTTTCATCCCTCTTCCTCCTAAAAATAAAATTGATTGTTGTTATGTACCTGAATATCTGAATAATTAATTGTGCCTTAATTAATTGAGTGTAATTAATTATTATATATTAATGCCTTAAAAAACACAACCATTTTTATATAAATACCTTGACCAATTTCGTATTCTTAGTCTCCTTCCACTGCCGCCAGCGTCAGAATTCCAAGAATAACTAAGAACAGGAAGAAATATTGCAATTTTGTCAGCCTCTCCTTTAGGAAAATTCTTGAAAGAAGTAATGATACAACACAAACGGCTGAAATTATGGGAGCTGCTATTGCACCGTTTCCACTCATTGCAAATACATAGGTAAACTGTCCTGAAGTCTCAAAAACTGCTGCCAGTATCTTATCTCTCTGCCCTGAAATTCCAAATTTTACCTTCTTAATCCACATAAATACAAGAATAATAACAGCACAGACCGCAAAGGTAAACTCATAAGATGTATTGGCTACTGTCTCAATAGTGTCTTCCGTAACATTTACAAGTGGTGATAATTCTATGTCTAAATAGTAAATGTCTAAGAAGGAACCAAGTGCATCTATAACAGCATAGCAAAACGGCATAGCAAAGCTATTACAGCCATTTTCTTTCCAAGTTTTTTCTTTCTGTCCGTATCTCCATGTCCATCAAGGAAACCTATTCCAAGGATACCTATTACTATTACAATTATTGCTATTACGGAAGTACCGGAAATTACCTTCCCAAGTATAGCTACTGACAGGATTGAAGTTATCGCTCCGGATGTGTTTTCAATCGGGTCTGAAATTGACTCCTCTATAAAACGCATACCAAAAAATGACAGTGCCATAGAAACTATATAACAAAGAGATACCGGGAGATAGCGTACCATATTTATAGGATTGTAGTGAATATCTTGCGTGGATAATATAAATAGTGCATGAATCCCCATTACTATACCAACACAAACTACAATTTTAAGATGAGAAAATTTTTCATTAGGGCGGGCACCCTTCTTATAAAAGAGCTCTGCCAAGCCCCAAAGGAAGGTTGTTGCAAGCGTAAAAAATAACCACATAAACTTAATCTCTTTCTATATTTATATTTTAGACTGATTATAATATCATAGGTTATTCTACATATCAACACATATTTATCCTATCATGCAGCATGTAACAGAGAATTTTTCTCATCAATCCTGAAAATCTTTTCTTCCGGATATTTTCAGAGGGTTTACCGTACAATACTAAACAATCCTCTAAGAAATCAGATGATTCATTAGAGGATTATTTTATTAAATGTGATACTTATTTAATCTATTCTTAAACTCTTCTATCATAGTATCAAATACACCTATCTGGTGGGAGAGTTCTTTAATCTGCTCAATATAAGAACCTACACTTACATTTACTTCACTTACTGCAGCAGAATTCTCATCAGCTATTGAAGTAAGTGTCTGAATATTCTCAAACAGCTCGGAAATTGATTCTGCCTCACCCTTAAGTTTCTGTGAGTTATCAATCATAAGCACAGAAACAGCCTGTAAATTATCGTTTGATACACGAGATGTGTCCACAGCCTTGTCAAGGGATTCATTTTCAGTTGCAAGCACCTGATATTGATTATCGATGCCTGATACCACTTCCTTCATATTAGAAACAAAGCCTGTGAGATTCTGATTGATTTCTTCAACAGCCTTATCTGTTTCCACTGAAAGCTTTCTTACTTCCTCTGCTACTACCGCAAAGCCCTTACCTGCCTCGCCTGCTCTTGCTGCCTCTATGGAAGCATTTAAGGCAAGAAGATTTATTTGACTGGCTATGCCTGAAACTATAGATACTATCTGAACCATCTTATCAGCATCGTCCTGAAGTGCAGCACCGCTTTCCCTGATTGTACCAAGTCCATCAAGAACCCTATTTATCTCAAAAGCAGTCTTCTTAACTCCTGCGAAGCTTTCTTTAATTCCACTCATAGCATCTTCTATCTTAGTTTTATTATCCTGACTCTCTTCAGAAATTTCAGTAATGTTATGTACGCTTCCATTAAGTACATTCACAAGGCGTTCAGTTTCACTTGCCTGCCTGCTTGTATCATCTGTAACCTTGTCCATAATTCCCTTAATATTATCAGAAGTAGTTCTCATGTTCCCGGAAATCTCACCCAGGGACAGATTGAAACCATGCATCTCATCTACTACTGCATTAAAATCTATGAAGTCTTTCTGAACAACTTCTTTAACCTTGGAAATGTCCTCAGCCAAATCCTGATATTCATCTCCACTCTCGAGAATCATGTGGCTTATAAACTTTCTATGCTTTAAGTCATCAAGTTCTTCCTGTACATCTCTTATTGGTCTTGAGAAAAGAGAACCAAAGATGGCCGGTACTATTCCTGAAACTAAGGTAACCACTACCGGCTCCCATCCCAAGCCAAATGATGCAAAGCTTGCCACGCCAACTCCAAGCATAGTTAAAAGAGAGGTCTTGTAGACCGAATTTTTGATAAATCCTAAAGAAAGTATCTTATTTACCTTATAACTCTTTGTATAAGAAATAGGCTTGTCAAATTTTAACTCAAGTTTAATCTCAGGGCCATTCTGACTCACAATCTTTACATCAACTTTTTCATTAAAATGTGCAAATACACCTTTTAAAAGCCCTTGAAGGTAGCTGCCCATCTGCCTTTTGGAACGGTATACAAGCTGAGCTGTATTGGAGTCAATAGGTGTCATATCAAGTACCGGCGGTGTCGCACCCTTGAATCTCTTCATTACTATTGCATGCACATCATTCATCGACTTAAGAAAGTGATATGCATTTTCATGCCTAAAAAATCCCGGATAAAATCCTGCAAAGGTTCTTATATTTTCCCTTCCCATTATTTCCCAGATTTTTTCATGGTCATTTCCAGTCTTCTGCCCTAAAAACTCAACCATACCTACTGCGATATTGTCATCTACATCCTCCAGAGGGGAAAATATATGATCCGAGGTTAGGTTGTATTTCTCAAGAGCCTTATTTACTACATCATCTCCAAAAAGCCGCCTGCCCGAAGTAAGCCAAGATGCTACAACAGTACCTTTCATAAGTTATCTCTCCTTCATTTTTATTTTGTCAACACTTAAAATGCCATAGCAATAATGTACAACACCCTTACTATCCTTATATTGTTTAATTATAGCATTAAGTAGTAAATATTTCAATTTGAACTTATTTTCTATTATAAAAATACATCCATATTCCCATTCCAAATATTATCACATACCCTATAAAACTATACATATCCGGGAGTTGATTTAAGAAGACAAAGCCCAACAGGGCTGATACTATAATCTGGTTGTAATCATAAATTGATATTTCCTTTGCAGGTGCATAAAAATATGCCTTCGTAATTGCGATCTGGCCTACTGTTGCTCCAACTCCGCTTAATAGGAGCATACAAGTCTGATAAAGATTCATCGGTACAAACTGAAATACTAAAAACGGGGTACAGACCAGACTTGAAAAGGCTGAGAAAAAAAACACTATCAGTTTCCCATCTACCTTCCTTTTCCCAAGTATTCTTACCATTGTGTATGCAGCCCCGGCCCCCACTCCGCCCAAGGTACCTATAAGTGCCGGAAACATCGACACGGCTCCACTTGGTTTTATGATGAAGGCTGCTCCGATAAAGGCTCCAACCACAGCCATTCCCTGAAATATACTTATTTTTTCCTTTAGAATAATAAAAGAAAAAATAATCACAAAGAACGGAGACAACTTATTTAGCATATTTGCATCTGAAAGTTTCAGATGATCCAATGCATAAAAATTACAGATAATCCCCACCGTGCCAAAAGACGCTCTTAATACAAGGAAAAGCAAGTCACCTTTATTAATCCTAATCCTGCCTTTTATTCCCCTAAGCCCTGCTCCTGCGATAAATACAGGAACTATATTCCTAAAAAAAGCTTTTTGTATAGTAGGAATATTTCCTGCAAGATTTACAAATAAACCCATCAAAGCAAAGCCAAAGCCTGCTAAAAGAATAAAGATTATTCCTTTTTGTTTAGTGGAAATATTCATTGTTACGCTCCTTATACCAATTAATAATCATGACAGGCCTTCTTCTATCTCTTCATCCTGAATCTGCGGAGCAAATCTTCTCATAAGTTTTGATGAATCCGGAAAGCACTTAACTGCAATAAAAGAAGTCATTGTCCCTATTAATATTCCCCCAAGTACATCGCTTGGATAATGCATACCCACATACATTCTTGAAAATCCCATTAAACTTGCGATAACAATAGCTATAATCCCATATTTCCTCTCCATCACCATAAAGATTACGACTGCAAGCGCAAAAGCACTGCCGGTATGGGCAGATGGAAATGAATAATCGTGGGCTTTATCTACTAAAACCGTCAGGCCGTCAATCACATCATAAGGCCTGATTCTTGCCGTCAGGTTCTTAATTATAAGATTGGCAAAAACAAACTCTAAAACAAGTGATATTCCCATAAGAATACCAACCTTCCTAAGTTTCTTAAAGTATAAGAAAATTGCAATTATCACAAAACACGGTATTCCTATATTATTTGATACCGTAAATGGTATAAGGAATGCACTAAGTACCGGATTCCTCACATTATCCTGCAAAAAGAGGAGAATACTGCTTTCAAAATTCATCAAACTATTTGTCATTAACTACCTGTAGCTCATATTATATATAATTCATCTTATCTATAAATCTGAGCATTCCCTTTCTTCCATTTTCATCATCTTTGTAAACTCCTGCATCTATAAGTACTTCTGAGAATACAAGTCCTATTTCCTGTTTTTATTATCTCTTCTGCATTATCTTTATTAAATTCTCTATGCCTGGTCATAAACTCATCTACCCAGTCAGCGTGTTTACTAAGCACTTCATCCTGTCTGATATCCCTTCCTTCAAGAAGTGCTGTTCTTAAGCTATCCATCTCTCCCTTAAGCCTGCCGGGGAGTACCGCAAGTCCCATTACTTCTATGAGTCCTATATTCTCCTTTTTTATATGGTGGAGTTTGTCATGCGGATGGAAAATTCCGAGCGGAAATTCTTCTGTAGTTCTGTTATTCCTAAGTACAAGATCTATCTCAAAGTCAGTCCCCCTGCGTCTTGCAATAGGTGTAATAGTATTATGCGGTTCTCCATTACTCTCTGCAAATACATCTACAGCCTCATCTGAATATCCTCTCCAGATGCCAAGTATCTTATCTGCAAGTTCAGCAATCCTCCTATAATCTTTTCCTGTAAGCCTGATAACAGACATAGGCCAGTTTACAACCCCTGCCTTAATATCTTCATAACCGTTAAACTTAAATTCTTCTCTAAGCCCTGCCCTAGCCATAGGGAATTCATAATTTCCTCCCTGGAAATGGTCGTGGGTAAGGATGGAGCCTCCCACTATAGGCAAATCTGCATTGGAACCGGCCATGTAGTGTGGAAATTTTTCTGTAAATTCAAGAAGTTTCAGAAAAACTGCTTTGTCTATCTTCATCGGTACATGGCTTTCGTTTAATATAATACAATGCTCGTTGTAATACACATAAGGGGAGTATTGTAAGAAATAATTCTCTCCTGAGAGCGTAAGTGGTATGAGTCTGTGATTCTCTCTTGCAGGCTTGTTCATATCTCCTGCAAATCCCTCATTTTCCCTGCAAAGAAGGCACTTAGGGTAGCCTGTCTGCACCAGCTTCTTGGCTGCCGCTATAGCCTTAGGGTCTTTCTCAGGCTTTGAGAGGTTGATGGTTATATCAAGCTTCCCATAAGGAGAATCAGCCTGCCATTTCACATCCTTAACTATCCTGTCTTCCCTTATGTAGTTTGTTGCCTTGCTGAAATCATAATACCAGTCTGTGGCTTCCTTTGGACTTTTCTTAAGCAGTTCATCGAATTTACGCACTATTTCTGAAGGTCTGCCAAGAAGGCAGTCCATAATCTTTGTATCAAACAAATCCTGCTCGGTAATGGAGTCACTTACTAAGCCCTTATCTCTCGCTACGCCTATGATATCTGAAAGAATATCACAAAGCTCTTCCTTACACTCTCCTATCTCCCCGTTTCCTTCGTAGGAAGGCAGGCAAAGGGTGTAAGAGAAGCTTATTTCTTATGTAATCAATGTCTTCCTTCTCAAGTAAACCTTTCTTAAGTCCATATCCAATCAATCTGTCAATTGCTTTATAAATCATAATTTCCCCCTTAGTCTAAAAAATGTTGATGTTTAACACCTTCTATTATCTACAAATCTCAGCCAAGGTCAAGTAGTTAGTTGTTAACTCTATGTGAATATATATTGTAGGTAGTTTTTCAAATTAAATGCAACTTGGTGTTGCACTTACTCTGACAGGTATCCCTGTTGCATTTACTTTGAAAATGGTATTGCACTTGCCTTGAAAATCCAGCAAATAATAAAATCTCAAAAATTTTGCAACAACATATTGACTTTAAAACAATATATTGTTATAATATGTATATATTAACAATACTAATTAGATAGGAGTAATCAATATGAATACTACAATGAACCTTAGAAAAATATCACATGTTGGAGTTGTGTTTGCGGCATCATTTGTGTTATTTACCGGAAGTATATTTTATACTCATCACTATTCTGCAAAAGCCACTGTTGAGCAAGCTAACATTAAAATTTCAAAAAAGACAGCAAGTGTTTTAAGAGAAACAGAAAATCTGGTAAGCAAAAAAGATGTGGAGATCAATTTTAATAAACTCACTAGTTCCTCAAGGGTGAGGGGAACCAAAGAAAACAAGGAAGCAGGAAAGTATATATTTGATACTGTTAAGGGATATGGCTATGATGTAAAATTTCAGAACTTTAACGGCTATGATGAGAAACTAGTTGACTTAAATGGCAATATTAATAAGAATCAAAAGAAAGAAAAGGTGCTATTTAAGGGTAGAAATATAATTGTAAAAAGGAAAGATGCAAATCCGAAACTTAAGACTGTTATATTTTCAGCAAGATATGATTCATATAAGGGCAGTATAGGTGCACTTGACAATGCCGGTGGAGTGGCGGCTCTTATGGAGATGGCAAGGGTTCTTTCTGATAAAGAGCTTTCATACAATCCTGAATTTGTGTTCTTTGATTCAGAACACCTAAGAAGAGGCTCAAGACACTTTGCGGCAAGCCTGTCAAAAGAGGAAAAGGATAATATATACGGTGTAGTTAATATCAATTCCATAGGCAATAAGAAGCAGAGAAAGCAGATGTTCTTTGCATCTAAAAAAGATAAGAGCGAACTTAAGAAGCAGTGTGAGAAGTATTTTCCAGGTATTGTAAATTATAAAAGTACTGGGACAGATGCAACAACATTTACATTGGAGAAAATCCCTACACTGTGCTACTTTACCTATGATATCTTTGCATCTCCAAAAGATGTGAAGATAAAGATAAAAGACTATGTAAAGGAAAAGGATACTTCCTTAGTAGATATGGATACTCTTGTTTATGATACGGCATTTATAACAACGTATGCGTATTTACTTAAGGTTAATTAAATAAATTCAAAGAGGATGTATTATGTTTAAGAAAACTGTTGTTGCCGCACTTACCTGTGTAAGTGCAATTTGTATCAATTTTAGCGCAGTTCCTGTTAAAGCCAATTCAGCAAGGAATTACGTAGTTAACTTTGATTCTATTTCTAATGGAATTGTACCCTTTTCAGCTACTTATGAAGTAACCTCAGCAGGTTTAAAAATAAGAAAAAAACCTGGTCTTAGTGGTAAAGTTGTTGGGTACTTGAGAAAGGGTGACTTAGTGAGCGAAGATGGTGATACAGCGAAAAGAATAAAAGATGGCGTTACTTGGATTTCTGTAAAACGTCAAAGTGATGGACTTAGTGGCTGGGTATCAAAAAAATATTTGAATCTGATTGGTTAATCATTCAGTTTTGATGAATAGTACCACATAATAGTAAACGGTAGTTGCTGTATTTTAATTAGTAACGAATTAAAATACAGCATTTCCTTTTGATACTATATGGCAATTGTGATAATATGACAATAATTATAAAATAATAATGCGAATAACGAAACTATTATATAATACAGTGTAGAGTATCGAGTGTAGTTTTAAAAATAAAATAGTATAGGTATATAATAATGAGGATAAATAGTAATACTTTAGAATATTTGAACGGAAAGAAGGAACTTACGCCTTTAGAATATGAGATAATGAAATTTATATGGAAGCAAAGTAAGGAAGTACAAAGCAGTAAAATATATGAGTCATTCCCTCAGTCTAGAAATACTTTGGCAACAACCATTCATAAACTTACACGTAAGGGATATCTAGAAAGCAAACAGGTTGGTGTACATCATGTTTATAGTGCTTTGGTTTCAGCAAATGAGTATGAGGGAGCTGTGTTGAGGCAACAAATTAAAAAAGCAACTGGCAGCAGTTCTTTTGAACATTTAGTTGCAGCCTTTTATGGAAAAGATAAGTTAAATAAAAAACAACAGGAAAAGGTAAATAGTTTAATAAAGGAGTTTGAAAATAGCATAGATGATGAGTGAAATAGTTATTGCTTTACTTATGTCCGTGGTTGGAATTAATATTGTAATATTATTAATGCTATTTATTAAAAATATACTTGAAAATATATTGAGCAAATGTCAGCTTGGTAAAATACTGAAAGGTTTTGTTCTTTACCTCGTCATTTCACTGCCTGCGGTTATTGCATATATATATTATCATTTTTTTATATTGAAAAAATAAAAATAACAGGTGAAGATGTGCATGAATTATTTCTAGTTAGAGGCATGATGCCCGATGAGCTCTCTGATTTAGATAAGAGTATAATACTTATACTCTTCTTTGTAGTGTGGATTACCGGCATTATAATCTTTGGTATACTACGTCTTTTTAATGAATACATCTTCTTAAGTAAGCTTGAAAAAGTAAGCAAAGACATTACCGATGCAAAGATTATAGCAGTGAAGAATAAATTACAGAATGAGATGGGGATAAAAAAAGATATTAGACTATTTACAAATCCGGTCATACCATCTCCATTTATAATTGGTTTTGTTCGACCTAAAATTTACATCCCTGAAGTTAACTTTTCAGAGGTAGAAATTGAGTTTATTCTCAAACATGAACTAACACATCTGGTTTCTCAGGATTATTTATATCGTAAGCTTATATTTTTCATTTGCTTAATTTACTGGTTTAATCCGGTAACCTACATACTATCAGATAGATTCATTGAAATAAATGAAATGTCTTGTGACGAAAAGGTTTTGGATGGATATAAAAAGCAGGAAAAAGTCGCATACATGAGACTACTATGTTCTTTGGCTAGTGAAAAATATGAATATAACAGTATATTATATTTTAAAGGTAAGACATGTAAAAGCCTTGAAAGGAGAATAAAAAGCATGATTAAAAATAACAGCGGGATAAGAGCACTTCCATATGTACTTATATCAACCTTCATAATAGCTGCATTTCCGGTTGTCTCCTATGCAGCAACCGATATTGCCGTAAAACTTCCCAGAAATATCAGCGATAGAATGTCAACAGGGATAGATATTAAGGATGGCTATAAACCAATATTCAATGAAGAACAACACACAAAACCCGAAAAGCCCAAAAAGAATACGCTTCTTAACAAGCTTGTTATACTTGGCGTCAATTACATAGACGTCAATATAGGAAAAGGTAATAAGGCCACCACAAGTACAGTTTCATTACAGCAAGGCGGGAAAATAGAATTTTCTTTTGAATCAGATAATACCTCAGATAAATTTATAGTTGGACTACTTAATGATAAAGGCGATAAAATTGCATCTATAAGTTCAAAAAATGGTGAACTACTATATAAGTATAAAGTTGATAAGCCTGGTAGATATAAAGTTTATATATCAAACAACACCAACAAAAGTATCCATGTAAAGGGTAGATTCTATATTGATAACTAATCAGTACAACATATGTATTTATAATCCTGATTTTTAAATTCTATAGCTAGGTGGTGGTAGCATGCAGAAATATAAGAAATTATTTGTATTAATGATGACTTTACTTGTGTTTTTAATTACAGGCTGTAATAAAGCTGAAGAAAAAAGTGACAACTTAAAAAATAAAAGTTCAGCAGCAATAAGCGCTACTGAAGCTTCAAAGAGTATACAAGCAAAAAGTGAGTCGTATACACAAGAAAATCCTGATATCATTAATGATTTTACCTGCTCTGAATTAACAGATGATATGGCCGCTAAAATAGGAAATGAAGTTAAAGAAATAATGATTGATGGACAAGAATGGGCTTATAAATTAGATAATTTTACTATTGCTTTTAGCAATCAAACTAAGAAAGATAAAGACATATTTATTGATATTACAGTGATGGCAGACTGGAAAACAATCAGAAAGCCTGAAGATAGCCCTGTAATTATCGGAATGAATGAAGCGGTTAAGGAGCTTAAGACAAAAGAGGAGATAGATAAAGCCAAGGAAATTATAAGCGGCTATATAGCAGAAATGAATCCGTACAATAAAATGGAGCGTTTACCTGATTATTTTAAACTTCGCTTTATTAAAGGCAATACTAACAAATATGAGCTGCTATTCCCTGAAAGAATAGGGGGGAAAACCACTCTCTATCCTTTGAAAGAATACTACAATAAGAACTTTAAGGAAAACAAGGAAGAAAGAATGAAACTAGGTCGAGAAACTTTACTTAGAGACCTCAAAGCTTGGTAAGAAAATTAAACTTATAATTGTATATACAAGGCTTCCTACGATACATATCGACTAGGAAGCCTTGTATTTTGTACATTGCCTGTTATCTAATTATGATATCACATGTTCATCAGTGGAGTGCAAAACCAACCAGTATTCCTAAATAGTTACCTAGCACATAGCCTAAGGTACCAACAAGGAGTCCCGGAACTATGAGAGCTCCCCAGCCCTTTGATACAGCCATAGCTGCCGCTGTGGTAGGTCCGCCGATGTTGGCATTGGATGCTATTATTATCTCTTCAATGGAGAAATTGAATATCTTACCAAAGATGAGTGATACAATCATATTTACTGCTACTATAATGAGTGCAAATACGAGGAGAAGTGGAGACTCCTTTATTATCATAGGTATGGAAGCAGGTGCTCCGATAACCGCAAAGAAGATGTAGATGAGGAAGGTTCCTATCTCCTGCGCCCCCTTTACAGATGACATCTGCTTAGGGAAAGCAGAGGCAAGAAGCATAGTAAATGTAGTCATAAGCAGATATTTATTACCAAAGAAACCACCTATGAATTTACTTACAAAATCCTCTCCACTAAATGCGCCACTTATAACTCCTGCAAGCTTTGTGGATACTGTAACTATTGTAAATGCTATAGCAACTGCAAATGCTATGTCCTTAAGGGAAATCTCTTTGCTCCCCAATACTTGGCTGCCATAGTCTTGTTGTTATCTTTATCTGCATCTGTCTGTGCCTTAAGAGCATCTTCGTAAGGCTGTCTGTAGAGCTTCTTTATGATAGCCATTGAAGGCAGTGATATAAGTACGAATACATAAAGCACCATAAGAAGGTTATCTGCTACAAGGGCTGCAGATACGGTCTTGCCTGGAACTGCATACTGCTGTGACATAGCTATAAAGTTAACTGAACCGCCAGTGTAGGTACCAACAAACATAGGTACAATGTCATTAAGAGCAGGTATAGCACCCTTAAGTGCAAAATAAGCCACGAATCCACCCACAAGAGTTCCCACACTGCTTAGCAGATATATGATGAACATTTTCCCGGATTCTTTCCATATCTTTTTAATGTTGGCATTAAAAAGCAAGAGAGGAACCGCAAGGGGAACAACATAGCCCCATACAGCATCATAAACCGGTGCATCTGTAGGTATAATGCTGAGATTTGCAAGTACCAAAGTAAAGGCTGTAGCAAGAATACAGCCTGTTACCTTACTTGCCCAGGCGTACTTCTGCTCCAAATAAATCGCAAGAGCTGCACATACTGCCAACACTGTCCATAACACCCAAGTATCATCAGCAGCAATAAAAGTTGTTGCTTCCATAAAAATACCCTCCTTCTATAAATATGTATTTTTTATACAAAAAAATTATATATCCAAGTCATTAATATGTCAATATTTTATGGAGGCAATAATCTGTATTCAGAAAAAAATTTCTGTATTTAATTGTTTTTAATTCTTATTTTTCAGTAATATCTTACAAGTTTTGCAATCTACTACTTTAAATTGCTAAACTAAACTTTGTCAATTTTATATGAATTTTTTTATTATTTTTTTGTTTAAGATTCACAAAGGGCAATCAGTCTATACAGTGCCTGGCTAAGTCCATACTCCTCCATCATTCTGCGGACTTCGTCCATTGCCTTATCCTTTACTTCCTTCGCCTTATTAGGATTTTTTACGGCTCTGATTAGAATATTTTTAGGCGTATGGCTCAGGTCTACAAATTCGAGCAGATTTACATTATAGCCCATATATTCAAGCAGATTCCCTCTAATTGCATCCGTCGCAAGGGCTGCAAATCTCTCTTTTATAATTCCATATCTGGTCATAAGTGAAAATCTTTCACTTTCTATCTGAGAATTTAACTCATGCTGGCAGCAAGGCACTGAGAAAATATAGTCTGCACCCCAATTAATTGCATTATATAAAGCAAAGTCCGTAGCCATGTCACAGGCATGGAGGGTAATCACCATGTCCACCTTAAAAGGTGCCAAGTATCCGTTTATATCCCCAAGTTCAAATGATAGATTTTCATATCCGTACTTTTTAGCTGCTCTGTTACATTTTTTAATCACATCTTCCTTCAGGTCAAGCCCTATCATATTTACATTGATCTTCTTAATTTCTGTCAGGTAATAATAAACTATAAAGGTGAGGTATGACTTGCCGCAGCCAAAGTCGATTATATTCAGATGCGTTATTATCTTCTTTTTTAGTTCATCATCTATAATTTCTATAAAGCGGTTTATCTGTTTGTACTTATCATACATTGAATTGACAATTTTACCTTCTTTAGTAAATATTCCCATGTCTGCAAGCGGCTCTATTACGCTTCCTTCTTCAAGTATGTAGTTCTTCTTCCTGTTATTTGCCTTTACCTCCTCTGCCATCTTTTTATTATCAGCCTTCTTTACACCAAGGATTATCTTTCTTCTTTTTGTAAGCTTTATCTGAATTTCACTTGATATACCCCAGGCATTTAACTGTAAAAATTTTTCATTAAGTTCAGTTATACAGAACTTTTCAACCTCTTCTTCAGCCACATTTTTATGAAATACCTGTTTATCCGTAAACTCAGCTATTTGATAAAATTTTTCCTTCTTTTCTATCTGAATCTTTTTTGTGTCCTGTGTCTTTGTTACTCCATTACTGATGATGATTTTAACCGGAAACAACTCCATCATTTCCTTTACAGCCTCTTCTATAGTCATATCTTTATTTTTCATTAGTATTTCCTTTCATACTTTTCCCATTTGAATGCAGCCTGCACCCTTTAACTCCCTATCAGAAACAATTCCTTCTTCCGTCTACATCTGTAATTATATTGTATCTGTCATAAGAATCCGAAAGAAGTTCTCCAGGAGTTAAGTACTTAAACATATTTACCAGCCTCCTCCATCCCATTCTATTTGCAAAACTGACCTCCTCTTTGTAAATAGGGATTAGCTGTAATGCATTTTCATCATCAGCTTTTATAAGCGGCTTTAAAAATATAACTCCTGTCATCTTGGTATGACAGCTTAATGTTTCATTATCATTCTTTTCAAAAATACTCCCCTCCTCTATTTTAACTCCATTTGTTTGAAAATATCCAATGATTTCTTCAATCAGGCTAAGCGGCAGACAGGAAATAAAACTCTCTCCACTATTCTTATCTACTATTGTAGAATATTTATTGAAACTCTCTGTCTTTATCATATATTACTAGCTTTCCTCCTGTATATTGTCGTAAGTACAGTCATTTTTCATAACTGACAAATTTTCAAAAATATGTTATACTTTAATGATAGTAAATTGCCTGCAGGTAAGCTTATGCCAATTTTCATACTTTGGCACCTGCACTATAGATTATACCATGTTAAAGGACAAAACCAATATGAATATTTTAAGAAAAATTATCTTTTTACTTCTCATAGCAGCCGGAGTAGTTCTCATACTTCTCCCTACATACAGCAAGGTGAAACTTCATGATGAAGTACAGACAGCCGTGAAAGTAATTGAAGAAGTTACTCCGGAAGAAATAAAGGAAAATGAAACAAGGGAAAGGCCTGAAGAAATCTTGATTTTGAACAGGTAGAAGAAATTTCACCTACCGCCACCTTTATGGATAATGCTCCATTTGATAAATCTCTTCTAATAGGACAGATTGTAATTCCTTCCCTTGATTTAAATCTCTGTATCTTCAAGGGTACAACCAACTACAATCTGCTCAGGGGCGTTGGCACAATGAAGCCGGATGATACTATGGGAAAGGGTAATTATACCCTTGCCGGACATAATAACGGCGACAAAAGCCTTCTCTTCGGTTCTCTTATGTCTATAAAAAAGGGGGCGAAAGTCCGCATTACTGATAAAACAAACATCTATGAATATAGGATATATGATACAAAAATTGTTCCTAACACTTCTTTAGAATTACTTGATAATACTGAGTCTGATAAAGTTGGAAAACCAATCATCTCTCTTATGACCTGTGACAAGGGAAGTTGGACAAGCAACCGTTTCTTTGCTTTGGGAAAACTGATTAAAAAATATAAGTATGATAAGGCAGTAATGGAATCTAAGTAAAACCAAAATATCCATAATTGAGAGTATGTGTTCTTAAAAAAACGGCTATCTCTTTAACCACTGTACCGGTTAAGAAATAGCCGTTTTTTTCACTCTATTGTAACCATATTTTTACCATTCTTCTTGCTTATATACATTTTTTTCATCTGCCCTTTTTACAAGAGAATCAATGTCATCTCCATCCTTAATCAGGGTTCCTCCAACAGATATGGTAATACTATATCTGTTTCCGTCTTCTCTAAGCACTGAATTTTCTACAAGCACTCTAATCTTTTCAGCTATGGTTTCCAAGTCAAGCTTACTTACCATAGGGAAGATACCTATAAATTCCTCTCCACCCCACCTGCCTACAAAATCAGTCTTTCTTATTGCTGATACAAATGTATTTGAAACTACCTTCAACACCTTATCTCCCATATCATGCCCATAAGTATTGTTAAAATTCCTAAAATTATCTATATCCATGAAAAGCAAGCCAAAACCAAATTTTAGATTTTTAAACTCCATAAATCTTGATTCCAGTATGGATTCAAGATATCTCCTGTTAGGCAGTCCGGTAAGTTCATCATAGTAAGCCAATACCTTGAGTTCTTCTATTGAACAGCTGAAATTATCATAAAGTTTTGTAACATCACCCTTACTGTCATTAGATACAAGTCTTTCAAAAGTTTCACCTGCTCCTACAATTTTACCGTCAACAAAAAGCGGAAATGATTTTACCTTAATTCTTACCCTATGCCCCTCTTTATGGTGAAGGTAAACTATGGCTTCTTTAGATTCTCCCGTTTCTATGGTTGATTTTAGAGGACATACGCATATACAAATCTTATTACCCTTTTCATCAACATGATTTAGAATATCATCATGGCAATATTTACCAACAACCTCTTCCTTTGAAAATCCACTTATGTCTTCAGCACCTTTATTCCAAAAGGTAATCTGCCTGTTACTGTTTACAAAGTAAACGCCCGTGTCCATATTTTCAAGCATTCTTCTGTATACATCGCCACCACCGAGTATACTCATCATCTCTTCATTCATATATGCCTCTCCTGCAGCTCTAATGTTAAATGATAACTCCTATAATCAGCCACAACTAGGATAATGTTTTTTAACCGTTATGTCAAGGCTTTTGAGTAGATATGCCCCAGTTTCCTATGCAAATATCATCATTTCCCAATATCGTAAACTTTGACAGTTGTATCTGTTACCCTGCTTATGCTATAATCGGGGTGTTGCATACAACTAATATTAAGGAGAGATTTATGAATATCTACTCAATAATTACGCTTTGCGGAGGACTTGCCTTCTTCCTTTTTGGAATGCATGTAATGTCTGGAAGTCTTGAAAAAGTAGCCGGCGGTAAGCTTGAAGACATACTAAAGACACTTACCTCCAATCCCGGTAAGAGCCTTATTCTAGGTGCAGTAATAACTATTGCCATCCAGTCTTCCTCGGCACTTACCGTAATGCTTGTGGGTCTTGTTAACTCAGGAATAATGGATTTATCTCAGACAGTTGGTGTAATCATGGGTTCCAATGTAGGAACTACCCTTACCGCCTGGATTTTAGGCTTAAACGGCCTTAAAACAGACAATATCTTTTTGTCTATGTTAAAGCCTGAAAACTTCTCCCCTATCATTGCCCTCATAGGCGTTATTATGATAATGGGTGCAAAGAGTGCCAAAAAGCGTGATATCGGTACTATCATGGTAGGTTTTTCAGTCCTTATGTTCGGCATGGAACTTATGAGCGATTCTGTTGCACCACTTGCAAATATGCCTGAATTTACCAATATACTCACAGCATTTAAAAACCCCCTGCTTGGTGTACTTATCGGTACTGTATTTACGGGCATAATCCAGTCATCCGCTGCCTCTGTCGGTGTACTTCAGGCACTTTCGCTTACAGGTTCAATCACCTACGGAATGGCTATACCCATTATAATGGGACAGAATATAGGTACCTGTGTTACTGCACTTTTATCCTCCATCGGAGTTAATAAAAATGCAAAAAAAGTATCAGTCATACATATCAGTTTCAACCTTATCGGAACCATGCTTGGACTGATTGTATACTTCGTTTTCAAAGATGTTATTAAAATAAGCGGCTTTGATAATGCCATCAGCTCCTTTGCCGTGGCAGGTTTTCACTCAGTATTTAACATAGCTACAACCATAGTTCTCCTTCCTTTTTCCAATAGCTTGTAGCTCTGGCAAATATTGTAATAAAAGAAAACGGCGGGGAAGAAAAGCGTGTTTTACTTGATGAGCGTCTTCTGGTTTCACCGAGCATAGCTATAGGCCAGTGTAAGATTAAAACAGTCTATATGGCAAATCAGGCCAGCAAAGCTTTTTTACAGTCGATAGATGTCTTTGATAAATATACGGAAGAAGATAAAGATGAGATTAAAACAATAGAAAATGAACTTGATGAACTCGAAGACGAACTAAATGCCTATCTTATAAAGATATCCGGCACCGATGTCAGCGATACGGATGGCAAGAAGATAAACGGTATGCTTCACAGCATCGTTGATATAGAAAGAATCAGCGACTATGCCGTGAGCATGGTACTTCTTGCGGAAAGCATGAATAAGACAAAGGTCAGCTTTTCAGCAGGTGCAAAGGGAGACATAGATGTACTTAACAGGGCTGTTTCAGAGATTCTTGTTAATGCGGTAGAATGTTATATGGGAGAGAACACAAAGCTGGCTCTACAGTTGAACCTCTTAAGAGTATAATAGACAAGCTGATATTAAATATGAGAAACAGGCATGTGGCGAGGCTTCGTACAGGAGAATGTTCAGGGGAACTTGGCGTAGTGCTTACTGATTATATCAATTACTGTGACAGGGTTGCCGGACACTGTTCAAATATCGCAATCAATGTAATCCAGTCAGGCAACATCATATTCAGTGAACATGATTATTTGAGTGACCTCAGTGAGGTGGAAAAGGCCGAGTACGAGAAGAATAGAAATATATACAAGGAAAGATTCGCTCTTTCTGAATAGTTAGAAAGCATATTGCCTGCTTTGGATTTAAAATGATTTTTCATACATTATAAGTAAAGAGCTGCAAAACCTAATTGAGGTTCTGCAGCTCTCTTAGTTAGAAAATACCTCCAATAAACATAAGCAGTATGTCACTCCACACTCTTTAGAGAGGTTGTCATATCAATTTTCTTTAGAATAAAATACATAACTCTGTTAATAATAAGAGAGAAACCTATTGTTATAAGACTGCTCATCAAATAACTGTAAAAGCTAATATTTCTGCCAAACATCATTAAATCTACTTCCACGGTAACAATTACATATTTGTGTAAAATGGTTCCAAACACAATACCCGCTATTATCCCAAAGAGAGTTAAGATAATATTCTCTCTATACACATAGCCTGCAACTTCGTTGTCATAGAAACCAAGCACCTTAAGAGTTGCTATTTCCCTCTTTCTCTCAAGTATATTAATACTGTTCAGATTATAGAGAACTACGAAGGCAAGAAGACCTGCTGCCACAATCAGTACAAGGGTAACTAAATCAAGCACCTTCAACATTCTATCTATCTGCTCTTCAAGTTCATCCACAAAACTCACTCCAGAACAGCCTGCATAGGAAAGAAGTGTGTTTCCCAAGTCCTGTTCATTCACCTTATTCCTGTCAAACTTTATATTCAGGGTATTATAGTCCGGTTCTTCCCCATACAGTTTCTTATATAGCCCGGGTGAAAGAAACAGATAATGAAACACATAATTTTCAACTATCTTCTCAATCCTAACAGATACCCTCTTTTTCTCATCCCTTACTATATTTACACTGTCGCCTACCTTCACATCCAGCATTTTTGCGGTCTTTTCTGAAATATATGCTCCATCCCCATCAGGAAAAGCATATTCTACACCTGTAGTCCTGTCCTTAAGAGTGAGGAAGTCTTTGATTTTCTTTGTATTCTCAGGAACAAAAAGATAGGTATTTCTAATCTTGCCCCCATGGGTAAGGTCAACTGCAAGAAACTGTATCTCAATGCCTTCTGATACATTCTTATAACTTTCTGCAGCCTTTACCACTTCCTCCTTCTCAGCTTTATTGGCCTTAGAATTAAGTGTTATGCCTGCGTCATATGTAAATATCTTAATATACTGTTTCTTTGCTATTTCATTTATTGAATCCTTAAGTCCAAAGCCTACAAGTAAAAGTCCCATACAGCCGCCTATTCCGACCACCGTCATTATCAGCCTCTTTTTATATCTTGCAAGATTCCTGACAGCAGCCTTCCAAGTAAAGTTCATTCTCTTCCAAATAAAATCTATCCTCTCTAAAATTACTCTTCTGCCTGAACTTGGAGGCAAGGGCCGCATAAGAGATGCCGGATTTTCAAGCAGCTGTGAAAGAGCTGAGATAAGAGTAGCAGCAACTGTACTTATCATAGCGGCAATAAGGCCTAAAAGAGCCTGCTCGTAGTTAACCGGTGTAAAACAATACGGCAGTCCTCTAAATAAAGTTCCATAAGACTTAATTATAAGCAGTGGCAGAAACCTCTCACCAAGTGCAATTCCCAGTATGCCTCCACCTGCAGTTGCAAGCAGGGCATAGGCTATATATTTCCCGGCTATGGAAGGACTTCTGTATCCAAGAGCCTTGAGTATACCCATGCTCATGCGGTTTTCATCAACCATCCTTGTCATAGCAGTAAGGCTTACCATGGCAGCTACAAGGAAGAAGATAACCGGAAATACATTGCCAAGACTATCCATTCTTTCCGCATTCTGCTTGAAACTCACATAGCTTTCCATCATATTTCTGTCAAGCACATAGAAATCAGGGGCTTTAATATCTGCCACATCTCTCCTCGCCTTGGCAAGCTTCTTCCTGCCTTTTTCAAGCTTTTTATTTACAGACGGAAGTTCCTTTTCGTACTTTTTCTCAGCCTTTTCTAACTTTTTTTTATTTTTATCAAGCTTTTCTCTTGCCTCTTCAAGCTTATTTCTTCCATTATTTACTTCTATTTTAGAGTTTCTAAGTTTTTGCTCCGACTCCCTTATTTCATTTCTTCCTGATTCAAGTTCAGCTTTTTTTTCAGTTATCTTTGCCCTGCCTTTTTCTATCTCCTCTTTACCACTTTCAAGCTGTGCCTCTGCCTCAGAAAGTTTCTTCTCAGACTTTTCTATTTCAGCCCTTCCACCGTCTAACTTAGTTTTGCTTGCAGCTAAAACCTTTTCGGTTTCATCAAGAGCAGTTTTAGCTGTTTCAAGACTCATTTTTGCCTTTTCAAGCTTTTTACCCTCTTCTTCAAGTGCAGCCTTAGCTTCAGGGGTGGCAAGTCCTGCCTGCTCAGCCATTTCAAGTTTCTTTTTCGCTTCTGTATAAGCCTTTATCCCTTCTTCATATGTTTTGAGATTCTTTTCATATTCTTTCTTGCCTGCATTAAATTTCCTTAATCCCTCTTTGTAGTCCTCTTCACCTTTTTTTAACTCTGCCTTGGCCTTAGAGAGTTTTAAAAAACCTGAGTTATATTCTTTTTCTCCCTTTTTAAGTATTTTTTCCTTGTCTTCTATAAGTTTTTCAGAGGAAGTTAACTTGTCTTCACCTTCCCTTAGTTCATCTTTTGCCTTTAATAACTTATCCCAACCGTCAGCCAGTTCAGCCTCACCATCTTTTAATTTCTTCTCCTCCTTTATGAGTTTCTCTTCACCTGTTTTTAACTTTTCTTTAGCATCATCTATCCTCTTTTTAGCATCATTAAGTTTTTTTTCTCCATCAAAAAGTTTCTTTTCTGCCTCTTTAAGCTTGTCCTGTGCCTCTTTCTTTACTTCTTCATATCTCCTTATATTAACTCTATCTTCGAGCAATTTAATTCTGTCTTTAATGACCTTCACTCTGTCTTCATAAGCCTTTGAATATGTCATCAAACCAGCAGTATCCTTGGCCTTTACATAGGCTTCCGTGTATATATCCTGCTTAAAATTTTCCTTTGGTATTAGTAGAAATGCATCAACAGAGCCATCCCCTACAGAACTTGTTCCCCTGCCCCTTTCAAGATAGTTAGGCAGGTGGCAGAAACCTGTTATGGTAAAAGTGGTATTTTTTAAGTCTTTAGAAAGGTCGGAATCATCATCTGAAGAGACAGTGATTTTATCTCCTATCTTATAATCGTCAAACCAAGATATTTCCGTATCTGCAAGGCATTCATCACTCTTTGCCGGCAGCCTTCCCTCAGTTATATATGGCTTATTTACATCGTCTGTAAGACCTATGAGTTTAAGCACTGCCTCAGCCTTTTGTCCACTTAAAATTACATCCTTTGTATGTATTCCCCTTACAAGTTCCACACCCTTCACATCTCTAATGTCTGTCAAATCTTCATCTGTAAGTCCAAGGGTACTAATCACCTTAAAGTCCATAAGTGCCATATCATCATAGTATTTATCCGCAGATATCCTCATATCACTTCCTGAAGAGCGAAGCCCCGCAAAAAATGCAGTACCTAACATTACTATAAAAAAAATGGAAATAAAGCGTCCAAGTCCCTTCGCTATTTCCCTAAAAAAATCTACTACAAGTTTATTTTTCATATTTCCCCCGCAGTCTTACCATTCTATGTCATTTACTGAAATTGGATGTTCATTTATTTTAGATGAACTTACCCTGCCGTTTTTTATATGAATTACCTTGTCTGCCATAGGGGTGATGGCTGTATTATGTGTAATTACAACCACCGTCATTCCTTTTTCCCTACAGGTATCCTGCAAAAGTTTAAGTATTTCCTTCCCTGTAACATAGTCAAGTGCACCTGTCGGCTCGTCACAAAGAAGGAGTTTGGGATTCTTTGCCAAAGCCCTTGCTATAGCCACTCTCTGCTGCTCTCCACCTGAAAGTTCAGCAGGAAAGTTATTTATTCTGTGCGAAAGCCCGACTTCTTCAAGTACCAGCTTAGCATCCATAGGATCTTTGCATATCTGAAGTGCCAGCTCTACATTTTCAATAGCTGTAAGATTTGCCATAAGGTTATAAAACTGGAATACAAAACCAACATCCTCACGCCTATAAGATATGAGTTCCTTTGGACGCAATTTGCCTATATCCGTACCATCTACAATAACAGAACCTGAAGTAAGGGTATCCATTCCGCCAAGTATATTAAGAACTGTAGTTTTCCCCGCTCCCGAAGGTCCTACTATGATTACAAACTGACCCTTATCTATATCCAGTGTCACTCCGTCACAGGCATTTATTACACTTTCTCCTACCTTATAAGTTTTTACTACATCTTTCAATGAAATATAACCCGACATTTTCCCTCCTGCCCGTTTGATACAATAAAAAGAATTCTTCCGGCAGAATTCTTTTATTGCATTCTCCTAAGCCGTCTCTGATAAGATTGCATACATCTGCATCCTTATCAGCCCCGCTGAACGGAATCTTTCATTTTTTGTTTCATAGCCATCTTATTCTTATACATATCGTCATCAGCCTCAGACAAAAGCTGCTTCAAGGTACAGCCGTCTCTCTTACCTGAAGACGCATGACCGTAGGCATAGCTTAGCTGCAGCTCCGGATTCCTCTCATTAAACATTTTCACATTATGCCTGATTCTCTCAAATATTTTTTCAAGACCGTCAGTGCCGGGATCATAGATGACGCCTACAAACTCATCCCCGCCATATCGTCCGATAAAGTCTTTTTCTCTCACAGAGGCCTTTAAGATTTCTGCAAATCCCTTGATAAGTTCGTCTCCTGCCAGGTGTCCCAAACGATCATTTACTACCTTAAGCCCATTTAGGTCAAACATTACACAACATACATCATCATCTAAAATTCTACAATCATTAAATATTTCTTCACAGCGGCTCTTATTCGGCATACCTGTATGTATATCCATATATGCCTTTGCACCAAGCCTCAAGTTCATTTTTAAAAGGTTTTTCTTGTCTGTATAATCCATAATTACTAAGCCTGTTATGCCTACAGCCACCGCAGCCAAAATAATTTCTATAATTCCCATCTGTGCAGCCAAATGTTCGGAGTAATCCTCTGCTGCGTACACAGTATCGTTGGCTAAGATAAAATATTCTTCGCTCTCTATAAGTACTTGTTTTTTTAACTCTGCTTTGTCATGTCCCTTAGTCTTTTTAAGAGTTTCAATATCATCATATAATTTATTCCAATAATTAACCTGTTTTTTTAATTTCTCTCTAAAGTTTTTATCGTCAATTTTATAAAGCCTAAGTTCTTCACTTCCGTTACTTAGACCATCCAATATTTTTATTATTTTTTTCAAGAAGTTTCTTATTTTTCATGTCCAAAAGAGTATCAGTTTAACATATCTTTGAGCCCCGCCTCTGGCATATCCTGCATAATTTATCAGTCTGCCGACTTTTGCGAATCTTTCGACATAAAAAAAGCATTAACAATATTATAATAATTAATACTAACATAAGAAATTTCTGTATTCTGTTTCTTATATCGTCCCTATGTTGCATAATTTAAAATCCTCTTCAAATTTAAATTAAGTCCTATATTAACTATACTAACTAACAGTCTATAATTCAAGTTTAAATAATAATGAAAGCAGTTTTTTTATCATTTTTAAACATTTCTTTTGTTATTTGTCACTAATTGTTCACTATTATGATATATAATGATACAAGTGTCAAAAGTATAAAAATTCGATGCAAGCTTGCTTGCAAGAGAATTTATTATCTTTTGACACGCAAAAAATATGAGTAAGTAGCCATTTTTTGCAAAAAAATGAGCGGATTACGAATATTTTTGCAAGGATTGCGAAAGCTGTGCTGTAGCAATCCTGTATCAATGGGTGTCAAATACTTTTGACACCCACATCATATAATAAATACATATGAGTTTATATCGGACAATACACACTTTATATTAAGTTAAAACTAATAGTAATTATTTATAACAAGGGGAATGGCTATGATTAGGGATTTTGAAATAACGAACGAGAATGAAATAATGGATGTGTTTAATAATAAAGAAAAGGAAAAAATCGCAAAGGTAATAAATGATCTTGGAACTCTTGATTTGAGTGGTGTTTCAAACGAAACCAAAGAAAAGATTATTGAGCTTTTTAAGGCGAATGCCCTTCCTATTGAAAGGCTTTTTGCAAATTACCGTTGTGCTATTATGGAAGTTGAAACCAAGTTTAAGGTATTGAACGAAGAATTTTCACTTATTTATGATGGTAATCCCATAGAAAATATTAAGTCACGCATCAAGAGTAATGAAAGTATTCTTCGCAAGATTATAAGAAGAGAACTCCCCTTTGATCTTGACTCGCTGGAAGAAAATCTGGATGATATCGCAGGCGTGAGAGTCATCTGCTCCTTTGTTGATGATATCTATAAACTTGCTGACTGCTTCCTAAGACAAGACGATATTACCCTTATCAAGATGAAGGACTATATCAAGAACCCTAAGCCTTCAGGCTATAGGAGCCTCCACCTAATCGTGGCAGTTCCTATCTTCCTTGAAAATGAGAAAAAGCTTGTAAAGGTGGAGGTCCAGCTTCGTACAATAGCAATGGACTTCTGGGCTTCCCTTGAACATAAACTTAGATATAACAAGAAGATAGCTCCTGAAATGTTAGAATCACTTTCAAGAGAACTTAACGATTGTGCCACAGAAAGTGCAGAACTTGACTTTAGGATGCAGAATGTGAAAAACAACTTTTTAGGTAAGGACAGGCCAAGAAGAACTTAGCGTAACCCTGCCTCTTAGACCTGATTTTATGGCCTTTAAGAGGTATTGTAACTTATGGACTTGATACATATAAAAACGGCTGCCGCTCCAAGATAACCAATAACCACTATAGATAACATCTATAGTGTGTAAGGTTTTGTCTTGTACGGCAGCCTTATTTTTTTATTCTATATTTTAACTGACAATCTTTATTACCTTCTTCTTATTTAGAAAACATTATCTTTTCTGAGTCAAACATCTTGGTAAGTACCAATACCAAAACTCCTGTATATACTATGTTTACGGCTACTGAAATAAGTACATTTACATAAGAATATGAAAATATAAATATCTTAACCATGCAAAGAATGCTGTTGTATATTGGGACGAAGAACAAACTTACAGGCGTTTCATTATCGCCCTTACTAAACATAGGTAAGAATGTCATTACCATAATCACTATCATAAGCGGAGATATGAGGGTGGTTGCCTCCTTAACACTCTTTGCAAAGGCTGAAAGCACCGATATAATTGCAATCATAAGTATGGTGGTTGATATAATAATAATGAAAAGATACGCAAAATCCTTCACCCCATAAAAAGCCGTATTTATGCCGGAACCCATCCCCTGATACATGGACGGAAGGGAGGCAAATGTGCCGATAAAGCTTGAAACACCTGATAAAAGGGCTATTATGCTAAGTGCAAGTATCTTGCCAAGGGCAAGTGCCTGTCTGCTCATAGGAGTTACAAGGAGGGTAGCAATCGTTCCTCTTTCCTTTTCTCCTGCTATGGACTCAGGAGCAACTGCCATACAGCCTGACCAGATGAAGATGATGAGAAGCATAGGGAGAAGGCTTCCAAAAAGCTTTCCTGTCATGTCCTCTTTATTGGCAAGGTCATAGCTTGTCTTCTCGTTTGCATTTACATCAAACTTGTTGCTAAGCTCTGTTTCATACTTATCGAGGATGTCGTAAACCTTGTTGTAGGCGGCTTGTGACTCCTCGTTAGCTGAATTATAGTAAATCTCAACCTGTGGTGCCTCTCCCTCTCCTGTCTTGTACTCTGCCACCTCCTTATCAAAATTCTCAGGGAAATTGACAGCAAGGTCTATATCTTTATCTGCAACCAGCTTTTTACTCTCGCCTATGTCACCCTCAACCTTTTTTACCTCAAACTGACTGCCCTCAAGTCTTGGGCTGATTGACTCAGGGAGATTCTTTACATTGACCTTAGCCACATAGTCTTCTTTTACTCCGAACTGGTTTTTCATCATATTTCCCATGAATGAATACATTACAAATATCATAAGTCCGGGAAGGATGATGGTGGTAAGGACAAGTCTTTTATCCTTAAAAAATCTTGCCATTTCTTTTCTGAATATTGTATAAATATTATTCTTCACTTCCTGCCACCTCCGAATATATGTCAAAGAATCTGTCCTCTAAGCTCTTGCCTCCCTTTATCTCCTCGATGCTGCCACAGGCAGCTAACTTTCCTTCTATTATTATGGCGGCTCTGTCGCAAATCTTCTCTATGAGGCTGAATATATGTGAGGATATGACTATGGTCTTTCCTTCCTCTTTAAGCTCTACAAGGTAGTTAACCACTGTCTTAGCTGTAATGACATCAAGACCGTTGGTAGGCTCGTCAAAGATGATTATTTCAGGATTATGGACTATGGATATAACAAGGGAGAGCTTCTGCTTCATACCCTGTGATAGGTCACCCACCTTTACCTCTGCAAACTTGTCTATACCAAATTTACTAAAAAGCTTAGCCTTTCTCTCCTCTCTCTCCTTTGTTTCAACTCCGTGTAAATCAGAGAAAAAGTCAAAGAGATAGTTAGGCGTGAAGAAGTCCTCTATCTTTAACTCACTTGTAAGAAAGCCTATAGTCTCTCTTACTCCAAAGGGGTTCTTTACTATGCTTTCACCATTTAGGATTGCATCTCCCGAATCCGGCTTAATCAGGGTTGCAAGCATCCTCAGTGTGGTGGTCTTTCCTGCTCCGTTTGGTCCCAAAAGTCCAAATATTTCACCTTTGTTTACTGAAAATGAAATATCATCTACTGCCACCTTGACATTTTTCTTAGTCTTTTCAATCTTTTTTTGTTTGGCAGACAGCTTAAATGTCTTTCTCAGATTAACAATTTTGATTATTTCTTCCATTTCTACCTTCTCCTTACGCCGTTTTAATAGTTATAAATTTAAGTTTCTCACTTTCCGAGAGCTGGCTGACCTTGATACCTTTTTCCTTTGCATAATTCATTATCCCTCTTAAATCTATTTTTTTACTTATTTGGCTTAAAAGAATTGGATTTGGAGTATCTTCCAGTGATTCTTTATATTTCTTCATCTGTCCATTCATAAGTATAAACCTCCTTTATTATATTAAATATTATCATTTATACAACTATTTATCAATATTTTATTACATATCTGCACAATTTACCCCTCTAATTCTCAAACTGGCTGTTGTAGAGGTCCGCATAGAAGCCTCTCTTTTCCATAAGTTCAGCGTGATTTCCACTTTCTATAATGTCTCCGTCCTTCATTACAAGGATGAGGTCGGCATTCTTGATAGTGGAAAGCCTGTGAGCAATAATGAAGGAAGTCCTGCCCACCATAAGCCTATCCATGGCTCTTTGTATCTCCTCTTCCGTCCTTGTATCTACAGAACTTGTAGCCTCATCAAGGATGAGCATAGGAGCATTTCAACCATTGCCCTTGCTATTGTAAGCAGCTGCTTCTGTCCTGCCGAGAGACTCACATTCTCATTAAGTATGGTGTCGTATCCCTCGGGCAGGGTTTTCACATAGCGGTGGAGTCCTACCGCCTTTGCCGCCTCCCTCACTTCCTCATCTGTCGCCTCTGTCTTGGCATATTTTATATTGTCCTTAATGCTGCCCTCAAAAAGCCAGGTATCCTGAAGCACCATACAGAAGGCCTCGTGCACTCCAGACCTCTTAAGCTCGCTTATAGGTGTGCCGTCTATGACGATTTCACCCTCATTAAGCTCATAAAACTTCATAAGGAGATTGATAAGTGTGGTCTTGCCCGCACCTGTAGGCCCTACTATAGCTATCTTTTCACCTGATTTTACATCTGCAGAAAAGTTCTTTATTATTATTTTGTCAGGGTTGTAGCCAAACTTAACATTCTTAAAGCTTACATTTCCCTTTATATCATCGATATGATCTTTTTTGCCCTCCTCGGAGTCCATTTCAGCCTCTAAGAGGAAGCCAAATACCCTCTCACTCGCAGCAGCTGTAGACTGAAGGCTGGTTCCTGCTTGGGCAAACTGTGAAAGAGGCTGGGTAAAGAGTCTGATATAGAGCATAAATGCCACTATATCTCCTATTTCAGCCATATTCTTCATAGTAAGTATCGCTCCTGCCACACAGACTGCAACATAGCCAAGATTCCCTACAAAGCCCATAAGAGGCATCATCATACCTGATAAAAACTGGCTCTTCCAGGCTGATGTATAAAGCTTCTCATTCATTCTATCAAATGCTTTCTTGGTCTTTGCCTCCTTGTTAAAAGCCTTTACAATGAGGTGCCCTGTGTAGGTTTCCTCTACCTGGCCATTTACAAGTCCCAGCTCCTCCTGCTGCATGGCAAAGTACTTCTGGGATTTACCCATAATTATCATCATAAAGACAAAGCCTATGATACTTGAAAGTATCCCCACCACCGTCATTATCCAGTTGGTTATAAACATCATAAAAAGACTTCCAAAGAACATAGTTATTGCCCCCACAAGGCTTGCCAAGCTCTGGTTCATGGTCTGTCCTATGGTGTCTACATCATTGGTGATTCTTGAAAGTATGTCTCCTATGCTGGTTTTGTCAAAATAAGAGAGGGGAAGTCTGTTTATCTTCTTTGATATGTCACTCCTAAGGCTCTTTGAAGTCTTTTGAGTCACATCTGCCATTATTATACCCTGAAGTAGGTTAAGTATGGCTCCTGCGCCGTACATAATGGCAAGGGTTAGAGCTATCTTAAATACAGCCTCTTTGTCTATCCCTGTCATTACACCTTCTGTAATAAGGGTAGTGATTTCTTTCATCTTGTCAGGACCGATTACATTCAGTACCGTGCCTGCTGCCGAGAAAATGATAGCTGTAATGATGGCAGGCATATATCTTTTTATATAGTTAAAAAGGTCTTTAACTGCCTTTTTAAAGTCCTTTGCCTTTTCTCCGGGCATCATCCCAGGTCCCGGACCAGGGCCCATTCCTCTATTCTTTCTCTCTGCCATTACAATTCCTCCTCTGAAAGCTGTGACATAGCGATTTCCTTGTATATAGGGCAGGACTTAAGCAGTTCTTTGTGTTTTCCCTGTCCTACAACCCGTCCTTCCTCTAACACAATAATAAGGTCAGCTTCCATAATCGTACCTATCCTCTGTGCAACTATGAGGCTGGTACTTCCCTTGCTTCTCTCCCTTAGTTCCTTTCTTAGTATCTTGTCGGTGCGGTAATCAAGGGCAGAGAAAGAATCGTCAAATATCAGGATTTCAGGCTTATTATATAGGCTCCTTGCTATGGAAAGTCTTTGCTTTTGTCCCCCTGATACATTGACAGCTCCCTGTGAAATCTTAGACTTCACATTGTCAGTAAGCTTCTCCACAAATTCCTTTGCCTGTGAGATTTCGAGAGCTTCGTTTAGTTTTTCACTATCAGGAGTATCAGCCCCATAGCAGACATTTTCTTCTATAGTTCCACTAAAGAGCAGGGCCTTCTGAGGGGCATAGCCTATCTTTTTCCTAAGTTCGGAGAGCTTGTACTTCTTTACATTTACCCCATCTACAAGGACCTCTCCACCTGTAACATCATAAAATCTTGGAATAAGGTTAATTAGGGTGGTCTTGCCACTTCCTGTAGCACCTATGAAGGCAACCATTTCTCCCTTATTTGCCTTGAAGTTTATATCACTTATTATATCATCTGCGGCATCAGGGTAGTGGAAGGATACATTTCTAAATTCTACAGTGCCTGTCTCTGAGGTATTCTCGCAACCTTCTCCGTCCATTATCCTATTCTTTGTATCAAGAACTTCATTTATTCTTTTACTTGAAACGATGGCTCTAGGCAAGATTATGAAGGTAAAGGTAAGCATCATAAACGACATGATTACCTGCATAGCATAGGAGGAGAACACTATCATATCTGAAAACAGTGTTATTTTATCCTGAAGGGCGGCCTTATCTATGAGATAAACTCCTATCCAGTATATAGAGAGGGTGAGTCCTGAGCTTATAAGAGTCATTACCGGTGACATTAATGCCATTATTTTCTGGTTAAAGAGGTTCACAGATGTAAGCTCTTCATTTGCCTCTTCAAACTTGTCTTCCTGGTACTTCTCTGCATTGTATGCACGAACCACCCTTACACCGCTTAGGTTCTCTCTGGCTACCCTGTTTATATTGTCTGTAAGAGTCTGCATCTTCTGAAAGCCCGGAACCACAAGGACGAAAATAACCGCTATAAGCACAAGTAAAAAGGCAATAGCCACTCCCGTAGCTGCGGACCACATTAAGTTTTTATTTATAATCTTGGTTATAGCCCAAACTGCCATTATAGGCGCTCTCACACTTGCCTGCAAGCCTATGGCTATTACCATCTGTACCTGAGATATGTCATTGGTTGAGCGGGTAATGAGGCTGGCGGTAGAGAATTTACCCATTTCTTCCATGGAGAATGAGATAACCTTGTCATACACCGCTTCTCTAATCCTTTTTGACAGCCCTGCTGCCACCTGTGCCACAAAGTAGCCTACTACAAACATAGCTGCCATACTTAAAATGGCACAGGCAAGCATCTTCATGCCTGCCCACACAACAGAGCTAAGTGCACTGTCCGGTGTCTGTATAAGCCTTGTTATCTCTGCCATATAGTCTGGAAGCCTAAGGTCAAGCCATACCTGAAATACGATGAAGCAAAGGCTGATACAGACAAAGAGCCAATCTTTCTTCCTTAGATACCTAAATAATTTAATCATTTCATTTCCTCCAGGTTAAGGGTTTCGTTTACTCTCGAAAAGTTTTAAATCATTGTACACCATTAATTTTGGATTTGTCACGATTATTTTTTTGTTTATCTTATTAGATTATCTTATATTTTTTTATTTTTATATCAGAAATCATTCAAATTAATTGACTATTATTATTCTATAGATTAAAATTGTCTTGTTGTCACACCTACACCGGCAACGGAGGGGAGGTGCAAGAAGTGAAGATAGTTTCAGAGTTCTTATTTCTTCTCACAGTAAATGTGGCAAGTTACTTCATTTACAAATGGCTAGAGAAGAATAGCGGTGACAACGATAGCCTTTAAGCACGAAAAGCCCCTAAGGTTGGCAGACCTTAGGGGTTCTTTTTGGTGCAAGTATTTCTCAGAGTTCCTAGATACATTTTACACTATTCAATGCTTTTTTTCAAGATGCAAAATTAACTACTTCAACTTATGTGATAAGGATGTAAAAATAGTGATTATTCCTCTTCTATACCAATCCCAAATACTCTTTCATCTTCTATTAGCTTAACAAGGTCTTGCTTCTCTGCTTTTACAGCCATTCCGTAGACTTTTAAGCCATTTTCATTTACATAACTTAATGCCCTATAAAGCTCTGTCTTTCTGTCCATATAATTATCCATCATATCTGTGAATGCCACATTATCTTCAAGGTAGTTTATAAGGCTTAGATAATGTTTTTTTGCATTTTCTTCATCTTTTAATTCTTTGAAAGTGACAGCCTCTCCTTTTCCTTCATAGCCTAGGAGATATGGATACTTAGGCAGGCTGTTCCCTCTGGTTGCCCATATACCGGTATTCATGCCCAAAATATCATTGTTACCATTTACATCATTTACAATTCCTACCCAGCTATTACCTAATTCATACTTTGTCTCAAAGTCTATAGCCTCTTTATAGCTTAGTATCTTATCAAAGGTAATATATGCCCTATAAAGCCTGTTATCTGATAGTTCATCTATTCTCTCCTTACTTTCATTTCTGTTACCGCCAAAGCTTGAAGCAAGCCTAAGATTTCCCAGCCTCTTTTCTGCATTTTCTTTGGTTTTAAGTTGTTTAAGACTGAATTTTTCAAGTTGCTTTGTAAGACTATCATTATAATCATTATTATTTATCTGCCATTCAAACATATTGTCAGCCCTGCTCTCCAAAGCCATAGGATCATAAAAGGTTATTCTGTTCTTCCTTATATTGCCTGCATATTTTTCTCTAGTCTCTCCATTTCTTATTGCACTTTTATAAGCGCTAAAGCTATAGTTTCCATAACCTTCCGAGACAGCCTCTGCTGAGTCAAGATAGTTAAATGGAGCAGTCAGTTCCGTATAAATGCTTAAATCAAGACCAAATCTTTCTCTATATCCTCCTACCCCTTCAGGCTCACTGTAATTACCGGCAGCACAGGGATTGTAATATAATAAAGCTACAGCCTTAGGAAGTATTGTAATCATGATTAAAATAATTACAAGTACTGCTGCCGTAACAACTGCTCCCATTTTAATAAATGCTTTTCTTATTGATTTTCTTATCAGCTTTACAAATTCATCTTCTTTCGCTGATATTTTCCCACCTTCTCGTGTAAATCCCCTGTCCTCTGTCTCAGATATTTCTTTATCATATTCTTCATCCTCTTCATCAGGATATAAATACTCACTGATAGCCTCCTGCTTTTCTATTTCAGCTTCCAGCTTTTTACTTTCTTCTTCAGAAAGTCTGCCACTCTTATATAAATCCAGCAACTCTTTATATTTCATAGCCTGCCTCCTCTAAATATAGTTTTAATTCTTTCTTCCCTCTAAAGGCCAAGATTCTAACATTCTCTGTTGTTATATCTAAGAGTTTTGCTATATCTTTACCTGATAACCCCGAAAAATATTGTAACAAAAGCACTTCTCTCTTTTTGCCTTCAAGCTTATTTAGAGCTTTATAAAGTGCTTCTTCCCTTTCAGTTGTAAGTAGCTTACTAAGTGGGCTTTCTTCTATTTCTTCTCTTATTTCCGCTTTATTTTCAACATTTTCAAGTCCTATAATAAGTCTTTTATCTTTTCTGTAAGTATTGAAATACAGATTTCTTGCCACCTTGTATAGCCAGGCTCTTATTCCCGTATCCGCAGTCCCTACAGTAATTAAGGCCTTTACAAAGGTTTCCTGCATCAAATCCTCAGAGAGCTGTCTGTTATGGCTCAGTCCATAGAGGTATAAATATATTTCCCTGCTGTATATCCTATAAACTACTGCTAAGACATCATTATCCATAACCCGCCCCCTTTCTTTATTTTTATAATTTTAACTCTTCTTTATTATATAACACCTGTAAGATAAAAATGTTACATATTTTTTGATTTTTACATAAAAAAAAGACAGCTCTATGACTGTCCTTCTACTTAAAAATTACTTGGTGTATACCTTACTGTAATAATGTGAACTTCATTTTTCATTTTAACAACGCGATAAATAATAGTGTAGTTCTTATAAAAAATCTGCCGATATCCTTGATTTGCGTAGGCTCCAATACGCCTTATTGCACCACGTTCCGGCTGCTCTTCTAAACTAAAAATAGACTTCTCCAATCCCTCAACTATTTCCATTGCTGTTGATGGTTCCAAAAGTTCTTCAGCAATATATTTGTAAATCAGCTCCAAATCCTGATATGCTCTCGAATAGATTTTAACAGAGTATTTATTCAAAATATTTTCTCCTTAATGAACTTAGAGCTTCTCTTGCATCAATTAGCACTCCACCTTCAGCAAATTCTTTCTCAGCTTCACTTATCGCATTGTCTGCCTGTGATGTTTCAAGCATTGCATCATATGTTTCAATACTCATAACCACCAAATCACCATATCCATTCTTGGTTATAAAAACAGGCTCATTTTTTTTATGACAAATTTCTGAGATTGCTGTGGTATCTCTCAAATCTGTTATTGGTCTTATTTGTGGCATAGCTCTCTCCTTTTTTGTATGCTATTATAGCATAATTATGTACAAAATGTCAATGACTATCCTCCCACAGCCTCACTCCTGTCTTCAGCCTGCTAAGCCCATCTATGAGGTTCTTTTTGGTGCAGGCTATATTCATCCTAACAAAGCCCTGACCGGATTTACCGTATTCCCTGCCATCTGTAAGATAAAGCCCCGTAGTAAGCCTAAGCTCCTTGGCAAAGCCCTTGCCTTCATTCTTGAGTCCTCTTACATCCAGCCAGAATAAATAAGTTGCTTCCTTTTCCACTACCTTTATTTCAGGGATTTCCCTAGCTATAAAGTCTAGTACCATCTTCCTGCTGTCATCGAGGTATTCATTAAGGCTGTCAAGCCATTCTCCTCCACCTGTATAGGCTGCAATAACCGCATCTATAGCAAATGCATTAGGCTCAGCCACCTCATCCGTATTAAGCCCTCTGTTCACCTTATTTCTAAGAATCTCATTTGGTACAGATACAGCTGCTGTATGAAGGCCTGCTATATTAAAGGTTTTACCGGGACTTAGACAGGTTACGCTTATCTCTCTTGCAGTCTCAGACACACTTGCAAATGGTACATACTTCTTTTTGTTTACTGCAAGGTCGCAATGAACCTCATCAGATATTACAGTTACACCGTATTTCTTACACAACTCTGCTACCCTTATAAGCTCATCCTTAGTCCATATCCTTCCACCCGGATTCTGTGGATTGCAGAGTATCATAAGAGTAGTCTGGGTGTCTGAAAGGTCTTTTTCAAGCTGATCAAAGTCCATCTCATAGCGGTTATCCTTAAGCACCAACGGACTTTCAAGAGCAACTCTTCCGTTGTTTAGTATGGAGTTAAAAAATATATTGTAAACAGGAGTCTGGATTAGCACCTTCTCAGCAGGAGTTGTTAGCTTTCTAACAAGGCTTGATATAGCAGGGACTACTCCTGTAGTATATATCAGCCACTCCTTTTCCATTGTGAAATTATGCCTGCTCTTCCACCAGCCAATGTAAGCCTCATACCATTCATCAGTTATGCCTGAATATCCAAACACTCCATGCTTAACCCTAGCCTCAAGAGCCTTTCTTATAGAGGGTGCAGCCTCAAAGTCCATATCTGCGACCCACATAGGGAGTTCGTTTTCTTCTACCTTCCACTTTTCTGCGTTGGTATTTCTCCTATCTATTTCTTTATCAAAGTTAAATGACTTTTCAATATGCATATTTAACCCCTTCTTCTAAGCTCGGTCTCCCTTCCTTCGCCTGAAATAAGCTCAACTTCTGCAAGAGTTACAGGCTTTGGCGCCTCTCCTTCAACTATTATCTTGGTATCTTCAGGATTTATATTGTCACCATCCATAATCAGAGTTCCTATCTCCTTAGCCTTTATAGTTCCACTCTTTGGATTGAAGACGCTGTCAATCTTACCTGTAACTTCCACATCCACTGTAGAATATTCAAATGCAAGGGCTGTATTTACAAGTTTACAATTCTTCATGACAAGGTTTTCTATATAACAAAATCCCTGTAAGCTCTCTACTGTACAGTTAATTAGCGTTACATTTTTAGAATTCCAACCGAAATACTCACCCACTATGAATGAATCGTAGATTACCACATTTTCAGTATTCCAGAAACTATCCTTTGAGAGCAGCCTGCAATTATGCGCCTCTATGTTTACCACCGTCAAAGCAATAGTCGCCATAGAGGTTAAGACCATCGAGATAGATATTTTCACTGTTTAAACCAAAATAAGCACCCTTTGCTACTACATTTTCAAGTCTTATATTCTTACACATCCAAAAGGTTTCATTTGCGTTAGGAATAGATACATTCTTTAAGTTTACACCATCACATCTACGGAATTCCTTTGGTGCTTCAATCATGGTATCCTCTATATTGATGTTCTTACCATACCAGATTCCTGACCTTGCCATTTCAAAAAATGTCGAGTCCTTCACCTTCACATCCTTAGCATACCAAAGCGGATACTTCCACTTATACATTGTATTTACAGCGTTTATATTTTCACCATGCTTAAGCGGAGATTCTCCATCTGCAAATATAGTACTGTCTATATCAAGGTCTTTCCCATGAAAAAGTGCACGCTCCCCTATTAGAACTTCATTACTTATCTTCTTCATATATCCGCCTTTCTATTAACTAATATTCTAATTCCTATTTAGATAGTATGCAATAAAATTTTGAATAAGTAAATAGGGTTAAGAAAATTCATAGATTTATCACAAAAAAAAAGCTTCCTGCCGTCATAGCAGGAAAGCCTTTGCATATTATTATTTATTTGCATATACGCTGGTATAAACATTCTTAAATATCTTGTATTCTCCAAATGCTGCTCTTTCTTTTGTCTCAAAATTGATAATATTGAGATAACAGATGGCATCACTTGTATCGGTTTTCCCTGCCTGCAGGTAAACTCCATGACTTACAAAATTGATTGGTACTCCTGAAGCATCATAGAAAACAACGAATATATTACCACTTATAGGAATTTTACCTGTATTCTTTGTATTTACACTAACAACTACCTGATCTTCAGTCTGTGACTTAATACTGTCTTTTAAGTTAAACTTCTTTTCTGCACTTGTATACTTATATGCAGGTGACCTTGAAAGACTTACCATCTTAATCTCAGTCTTAGTTACATCCGGTTCAAATTTGCTTGCATTAAATACAATCTTTGCATAACTTTTTTTATTCGGCATAAGCGAATATACAGAAATCTTCTCTGATAAATATTCAGTACCGTCAGCACCCTTTAATGTATACTTAAACTTACCATCTTGGAATATTGCCTTTGTCTTATTATCCACCTCAACGAGGATTTCACCCTTATTGATACCATAAACTTTATACTCAAATTTGGGTTTTTTGACTGTAACATTAATTACTACAGTACCTGTCTTTGTCACATAGGTTATCTTAGCTTTACCAACCTTCTTAGCCTCAAATACAACCTTATTATTATTTTCTTTACTTTTTGATGTCTTAACTGCAGCCTTATTGGTATTTTTAATACTCTTTACCTGAGAGTAGTCTGTGGATTCATAAGCTTCCCCAATGTACATCTCAATATTTTGTACTCTTCCCTTTGCGGCTGCCTTTGTCATACCCATTGGAACTAAACTTGTTATAATCACAAAGACGAGAGTAAATAACAACAAACTTTTCAGAAAATTTTTCATTTGAAACCTCCACATATTATCTTATCTCATACAATTATATCCATTTTATGCTAATTTTCAACTAATAATTATTTAAAATTGGAAAGAGCCTTTGCCTTAAGCAAAAGCCCTTTCCGTTATATGGAAAATATTGTAATACTATCTTACAACTATTTACCAGTAGGCATCATCAGTAATCTTACCTGATTTAATTTGCATCCTGCTCTTTTCTTCTTCTAAGGAGAACTACTCCTGCGAACATAAGCATTGTAAATCCGCCTACATAGTATACCATATTGTCTGTACCACCTGTACGTGGAAGAGATCTCTTAGGAGTTGCTCCCCTTTGGTGTCTTATCTAAGTCTACCTCAATGTAAGTATTTTCTCCATTAGGTTTCTTACTCTTCACATACCTTCCCTTAGGTGTGCCATCCTTATCTACTGTAATAAATTCATCAGGACTTCCCGGTTTATTAGGATCCGGCTTATTATTTTCAGGGAACTTAGGCACATCTCTAGGTGTTGGATCCGGATCAATAGGAATTGATGGGATATTTGGTGTTGGGGTTGGTGGAGTTGGTGGGGTTGGTGGGTTGTTAGGATTTGGTGTAACCGGTATTACCGGAATTACCGGTGTTGGTGGGGTTGGAGGTGTTGGTGGAGTTGGAGGTGTATTAGGTTCTTGTGGTTTTTCCTTATTGGTAATAACAAAACCTTTATTCTTATCTCCACTGATTGCCTTGGTGTAGCCGGACATAGCATCCTCATCCACACTGTAATCTATCTCCTTACCTGACTCGTCATACTTAGGAACATCAACAGTTATTGCCCAAGTAGTACTGTCTCCTGATACCACGGCTGCCTTTGTTACAATCTTCTTTTCAACAACCTGACTGCCATTTTTAATATAAACATTGATTGCTTCGCCTACTTTACCATCCCACTTCTTAGTAACCTTTACAGGCACTGTTTCTGTATTGGTAATAGTAAATCCGTTATTTTGATCTCCTGTTACTTTTATCTTATAACCGGATATCTCAGCCTCTTCCACTGCATAGGTTATAGCTTCACCTGAAACATTATACTTATCAGCTTCAAGTGGAACTTCCCAGGTTGTAATACTTGGCATTGAAGCATTACGTATAGCAACCAAACTTGCTGTGCTGGCTGTTACTCTAATAGAACCAAGAGTAGCTCCTGTATTCTTATCTCTTAAACGAATAGTTATAGCATCGCCTACCTTACCAATCCAGGTCTTAGTAACCTTTAAGTTAACCTTTTCACCTGTTGTAGGTATCTCGGTGTTGGTAATTGTAAAGCCTGTACCCTGATTTCCGTCAACCTTAGCTGTATAGCCTGCGATTGCTGCCTCTGTTACTGTATAAGCTATTGCACTGCCTGATGCATCATTCTTAGGTGCTTCAAATTCTACTTCCCAAGCGTTTGTTGCTGATGCTGTTACAGTCTTTGTCTCTACAATACTTGAGCCACTCATCAGAGAAACTTTAATTTCATCTGCTATCTTACCAACCCAATTCTTATTGACTTTAATCTTAACCTTTTCGCCATTTGGATTTGGCTCTGGTGTCTTCTTGTTAACGATTGTAAATCCTTCGGTCTGGTTTCCGCTAACTGCACCTTCGTCAAAGCCTGATACCCTGTCTTCTCCAACTGTGTATGTGATTTCGTTTCCTGCCTCATCATACTTTGGAAGTTCGCTAGTCACTACCCAGGTCATTCCGTCTGCACTAATTGCTGCCTCTGAAGCTTTTACTACAAGCTTAGCAGCCTGTACACCCTTATTGTAGACATATACATTGATTGCTGCCGCTGAACTTCCTATCCACTGCTTGGTTATCTTCACAGGCACTGTTTCTGTGTTGGTGATTACAATGCCGCCATCGGTAACAACTTTTACATTTGACTTATAACCGTCCAGCTTAGACTCTTCTGCTGTGTAGGTTATCTCGTTCTTATCCTTGTCATACTTATCTGCCTTAAGGGTTATCTCCCAGGTTGTCATGTTCTTGCCCGGAGTATTTTCCTTTTCGATAAGTCCGATTGAACCCTTAGTTACAAGTATTGAATCAAGCGGAGTTCCTGTCTTGGAATCTTTGAGGGTAATTGTTATTGCCTCTCCTACCCTTCCGATCCAGGTCTTGGTTACCTTGATGTCTTTCTGTGCCTTTGGCTCCGGTGTCTTCTTGTTAACGATTGTAAATCCTTCGGTCTGGCTTCCGCTAACTACACCTTCGTCAAAGCCTGATACCCTGTCTTCTCCAACTGTGTATGTGATTTCGTTTCCTGCCTCATCATACTTTGGAAGTTCTCTAGTCACTGCCCAGGTCATTCCGTCTGCACTGGTTGCTGCCGCTGAAGCGTTTAATACAATCTTATCAGGCTGTTTGCCCTTATTATTGTAGACATATACATTGATTGCTGCCGCTGAACTTCCTATCCACTGCTTGGTTATCTTCACAGGCACTGTCTCTGTGTTGGTGATTACAATGCCGCCATCGGTAACAACCTTTACATTTGACTTATAACCGTCCAGCTTAGACTCTTCTGCTGTGTAGGTTATCTCGTTCTTATCCTTGTCATACTTATCAGCCTTAAGGGTTATCTCCCAGGTTGTCATGTTCTTGCCCGGAGTATTTCCTTTTCGATAAGTCCGATTGAACCCTTAGTTACAAGTATTGAATCAAGCGGAGTTCCTGTCTTGGAATCCTTGAGGGTAATTGTTATTGCCTCTCCTACCCTTCCGATCCAAGTCTTGGTTACCTTGATGTCTTTCTGTGCCTTTGGCTCCGGTGTCTTCTTGTTAACGATTGTAAATCCTTCGGTCTGGCTTCCGCTAACTATACCTTCATCAAAGCCTGTTACCCTGTCTTCTCCAACTGTGTATGTGATTTCGTTTCCTGCCTCATCATACTTTGGAAATTCTCTAGTCACTGCCCATGTCATTCCGTCTGCACTGGTTGCTGCCGCTGAAGCGTTTAATACAATCTTATCAACCTGTTCACCCTTATTATAGACATATACATTGATTGCTGCCGCTGAGCTTCCTATCCACTGCTTGGTTATCTTCACAGGCACTGTCTCTGTGTTGGTGATTACAATGCCGCCATCAGTAACAACTTTTACTTTTGACTTATAACCGTCCAGCTTAGACTCTTCTGCTGTGTAGGTTATCTCATCATTGTTAACATCATACCTATCAGCCTTAAGTGTTATCTCCCAGGTTGTCATGTTCTTGCCCGGAGTATTTTCCTTTTCGATAAGTCCGATTGAACCCTTAGTTACAACTATTGAATCAATCTGAGTTCCCGTCTTGGAATTCTTGAGGGTAATTGTTATTGCCTCTCCTACCCTTCCTATCCAGGTCTTGGTTACCTTGATGTCTTTCTTAACTTTCTTGTGAGTTTCCTTGTTAGTTACAACAAAGTTATTCTCAGATTTTTCTTCTACAGCTGTCTCGTAGCCTGCAAGAGCCTCCTCCACAACTGTGTACTTGATAATCTCGTTATTCTCATCATACTTAGGAACAGGTTCAAATGAGAATGTCATACTGTCTGCATTTCCAAATTCTGCTGCTGTCTTTGTTACAGTCTTAACAACTTCACTGCCCTTCATAAGTTTAAGGGTTATCATAGCTCCTGCTGAAGCAGGCTTACCTTTTATTGTGAGCCATTTCTTGGTAACGCTTACAGTTACTTTATCATCTTTTTGTTTCTCTTTGTTGGTAACAACAAAACCATTATTCTGGTCGCCGGTTATGTCTGTATCATATCCGGATATTGCAGCCTCTTCAACTGTATAAACGATTTCATTATTATCCTTATCAAACTTAGGCTGTTCCTTAAATGAAATCCCTAATGAAGAGTCATTCTTAAAATCTGCCGCTGTCCTAGTTACTGTATCAACAACTGTACCGTTAGCCTTAAGGTTAAGGGTGATGGTTGCTCCTGCTGAAGCAGGTCTGCCTGATACACTAAGCCACTTCTTTGTAGCTTTTACAGTTATCTTATCTTCTTTGTGCTTTTGTTTATTGGTAATAGCAAAACCTGAATTGCCATCTTTTGTGATTACAGGTTTCTCATAGCCATCTACAGTATCTTCCGTAACTGTATACTCTATTTCCTTACCTAAATCATCATACTTAGGAACAGGGTCAAACTCAAACTTCCAAGTCTTGTTATCTCCCTTGAATTCTTTAGTTATAGTCTTCTGTCCGACAGTTTTTTCACCATTTTTGAGATAAACGGTTATCTTTTCACCAACATCGCCTATCCAGGTCTTTGTAACACCTACTACTACTTTTTCAGTGCTGGTGTTGGTAACAACAAACTTTGTTGCTGATTCTGTAGCTATCTTTGCTTCATAGTTTGCTACAGGAGCCTCTTCAACTGTATAGTTGATAACTTCGTTATTAGCATCAAACTTAGGAACCTCTTTGAACTGAGCATCCCAGTCGTGCTTTCCATCGTAAGTTTCAGACTTCAATACTAAGGTATCCACAGTTTCTGAGCCGTTCTTGAGGTAAAGAGTAACCTCTTTTCCTACTAAGCCAAGCCATTTCTTGGTAACACTGAACCTAACCTTTTCATCTTTTCGGATTTCTTTGTTAGTAACAACGAAGTTATACTTAGATGTCTCTGTTACCTCTTTGTCATAGCCTTTTACATCAGCCTCTTCAACTGTATAAGCGATTTCTTCATTATTCTTATCATACTTAGGCATTTCCTTAAATGAAATCTCTAATGAAGAGTCGTTCTTAAAATCTGCCGCTGACTTAGTTACTGTATCAACAACTGTACCATTAGCCTTAAGGTAAAGAGTGATTGTTGCTCCTGCTGAAGCAGGTCTGCCTGATACACTAAGCCACTTCTTTGTAGCCTTTACAATTACCTTGTCCTGTCTCTGCTTTTCAGTATTATTAACTGTAAATTTCTCATTTGATTCTTTATCTACGGTTGTATTGTAGCCTTCTACAGGTGTCTCTTCAACTGTATAAACGATTTCTTTATTGTTCGCATCGTACTTAGGCTGCTCTCCAAATGAAATCTCTAAAGAAGTATTATTGCCAAAGTCTGAAAGTGACTTGGTTATGGTTTTAACAATCTCGCCATCAGCTTTAAGAGTAAGAGATACTGCTGCTCCCGCTGTTGCAGGTGTACCTGTTATTGCAAACCACTTCTTGGTAACATTTACAGTTATCTTATCTTCTTTGTGCTTTTGCTTATTGGTAATAGCAAAACCTGAATTGCCATCTTTTGTGATTACAGGTTTCTCATAGCCATCTACAGTATCTTCCGTAACTGTATACTCTATTTCCTTACCTAAATCATCATACTTAGGAACAGGGTCAAACTCAAACTTCCAAGTCTTGTTATCTCCCTTGAATTCTTTAGTTATAGTCTTCTGTCCGACAGTTTTTTCACCATTTTTGAGATAAACGGTTATCTTTTCACCAACATCGCCTATCCAGGTCTTTGTAACACCTATTACTACTTTTTCAGTGCTGGTGTTGGTAACAACAAACTTTGTTGCTGATTCTGTAGCTATCTTTGCTTCATAATTTGCTACAGGAGCCTCTTCAACTGTATAGTTGATAACTTCGTTATTAGCATCAAACTTAGGAACCTCTTTGAACTGAGCATCCCAGTCGTGCCTGCCTTCATAAGTTTCAGACTTCAATACTAAGGTATCAACAGTTTCTGAGCCGTTCTTGAGGTAAAGAGTAACCTCTTTTCCTACTAAGCCAAGCCATTTCTTGGTAACACTGAACCTAACCTTTTCATCTTTCCGGATTTCTTTGTTAGTAACAACGAAGTTATACTTAGATGTCTCTGTTACCTCTTTGTCATAGCCTTTTACATCAGCCTCTTCCACTGTATAAGCGATTTCTTCATTATTCTTATCATACTTAGGCATTTCCTTAAATGAAATCTCTAATGAAGAGTCGTTCTTAAAATCTGCCGCTGACTTAGTTACTGTATCAACAACTGTACCATTAGCCTTAAGGTAAAGAGTGATTGTTGCTCCTGCTGAAGCAGGTCTGCCTGATACACTAAGCCACTTCTTTGTAGCCTTTACAATTACCTTGTCCTGTCTCTGCTTTTCAGTATTATTAACTGTAAATTTCTCATTTGATTCTTTATCTACGGTTGTATTGTAGCCTTCTACAGGTGTCTCTTCAACTGTATAAACGATTTCTTTATTGTTCGCATCGTACTTAGGCTGCTCTCCAAATGAAATCTCTAAAGAAGGATTATTGCCAAAGTCTGAAAGTGACTTGGTTATGGTTTTAACAATCTCGCCGTCAGCTTTAAGAGTAAGAGATACTGCTGCTCCCGCTGTTGCAGGTCTGCCTGTTATTGCAAACCACTTCTTGGTAACCTTTACAGTTACCTTGTCCTGTCTCTGCTTTTCAGTATTATTTACTATAAATTTCTCATTTGATTCTTTATTTACAGCTGTAGTATAGCCTTCTACAGATGCCTCTTCAACTGTATACTCGATTTCTTTATTGTTCGCATCATACTTAGGCTGCTCTCCAAATGAAATCTCTAAAGAAGTATTATTACCAAAGTCTGAAAGTGACTTGGTTATGGTTTTAACAAGCTTGCCATCAGCTTTAAGAGTAAGAGATACTGCTGCTCCTGCTGTTGCTGCCTTGTTGTTTATACTGAACCACTTCTTGGTTACCTTTACAGTTATCTTGTCCTGTCTCTGCTTTTCAGTATTATTAACTGTAAATTTCTCATTTGATTCTTTATCTACGGTTGTAGTGTAGCCTTTTACATCAGCCTCTTCAACTGTATAAACGATTTCTTTATTGTTCGCATCATACTTAGGCTGCTCTCCAAATGAAATCTCTAAAGAAGTATTATTGCCAAAGTCTGAAAGTGACTTGGTTATGGTTTTAACAAGCTTGCCGTCAGCTTTAAGAGTAAGAGATACTGCTGCTCCCGCTGTTGCAGGTCTGCCTGTTATAGTGAGCCACTTCTTGGTAACATTTACAGTTATCTTATCTTCTTTGTGTAATTCCTTATTTGTAATAACAAAGTCTTCATTAGAATTTTTCTTTATCTCTGATTCATAACCGTTTAAGGTAGACTCAGTAAGAATATACTCTATTTCATCATTGTTAGAATCATATTTAGGAATATCTGTAAATGTATACTCCCAAGTATTCATATCACCGGACTTCATCTGATCTTTTGTAAGGGTAAACTCTGCAACAGTTGATCCACCCTTCTGTTTAAGATAAACAGTGATTGAATTTCCGGCCTTGCCTGGCTCACCAGCTACATTAAGCCACTTCTTAGTTACCTTTACATTAATTTTTTTGGTATTATGCTCTTCTGTATTGGTAACAGTAAAGCCTGTCTTTGCATCTCCACTATAAACCGGAGCTTTAAATCCCGGTACAGGATCTTCTACTACGGTATACTTTATTTCATTACCTGCAGCATCGTACTTAGCAACAGGGGCAAATTTAGCTGTCCAAGTTGTATCATCATTACCAAAGTAAGCCTTCTTTAATGTCTTTTCAGCTGCAATCTCAGTGCCATTCATTAACTTAAGTGTTACTTCATTGCCTATCTTTTCTTTCCCTGTTACTATCCACTTCTTGGTTACGCCTACTTCCACCTTTTCAGTATTGGTGATGGTGAAACCATTTTCAACACTTCCGGTAATATCGGTCTTGTAACCATCTAAAGTATGTTCTTTTACTTTATAAGAATACTCTGTTCCCTCAGGACTGTACTTAGGTTCTTCATTGAAACTAAATTTCCAAGTACTAGAGCCGTCGAAGTCTGTTTAGACTTTGTTAAAGTCTGAACAATTTCTTCATTGCTGCCTCTTACTAAGTCAACAACTATCTTATCACCCACTGTTCCAAACCACTTCTTGGTAACACCTACTCTTACCTTTTCAGTGTTTGTATTTGTGATGGTGAAGCTGTTATCTCCATTATCCTTTACCTGCTTATCATAGTTAGGTAAATTCTCTTCATCAACTGTATAGTTGATAATATTTCCTGCCTTGTTATACTTAGGTACAGGCTTAAACTCAAATTCCCAGCTGGTTTTATCCCTGTTAGCTGTCTGAGTCTGATTTATTCTCTCTTCAATCTTATTATCAGTTACATTTTTAAGATAAAGAGTTACAGAGTCTCCTACCTTTCCTACCCACTTCTTGGTAGCTCTAAAGTTTACCAACTCAATGTTAGTAAAGGTATAGCCTTCATTCTTATTTCCATCTCTTACTGCCTGATAGCCATTTAATGCTGCCTCTTCCACTGTATAAGCAATCTCTTTACCATTCTCGTCATACTTAGGAAGTGACTCGAAGGTGTAGTTCCAAGTAGTCTCACCTATGTTGTCAGCATCAGTTTTTCTTAGGACTACAGAAGTATCCTTCTTAGTGCTAGGATTTTTCAAGGTAAGGGTTATTGAATCACCTACATTACCGATCCACTTCTTGGTAACACCTATGTTTATTAATTCAGTGTTAGTAATGTCAAATATGACATCCCCCTTACTATCTTTCCTTGGCCCTGATATCTTTGTAGAATAGTTTGGTAAGCAAGTTCTTCAGCACTATACACTATCTGTGTCTTTGAAGAATCTAATTTTTCAACCTCAAAAGGAACCTTCCAAATTGTAACATTTGGCTGTGCAGGATTATTAACTACTTTCAGGTCTTTAGTATCTTTTGTTACAGGAAGCTCCTTAAGAAGTTCACCTGTAGCAGCATTCTTAACCTTAATTGTTATAGCATCGCCTACTCTGCCTACCCACTTCTTTATAACCCAAATCTTCTGCTTTGGTGTAGGATTCTGAGTATTCTTAATAACAAAACCATTTGTTGCGCTTCCGGTTATTTCTTTTGTATAGCCATCAACATTGTCTTCCTCTACAGCATATTCGATTAGCTGATTCTTGTCATCATACTTAGGCTGATTTTCAAATGTATAACTCCAAGTATTTTCGCCAACATTCTCAGCATCATCCACACTTAATGTTGCTCTGGCAATAACTTCTTTTGTCTTCTTATTAATGAGGCGAAGATTAATTGACTTAGCAACTGCACCTGGATTTCCATACTGGTCAATCCACTGTTTTGTAATTCCTATGTTGATTTTTTCTTTATTCTTCTCTTCTTTATTGGCAATAACGAAGCCTTTATCAACACTTCCTGTTATTACAGGTGCATCATATCCGGCTACAGCATCTTCTTCCACCCTATAGTCTATCTTGTTGCCGTTCTCATCGTACTTAAGAACAGGGTCGAAAGTATAGGTCCAAGCTGACTTGCCTGGATAGTCTGACTTTGATAAAATCTTTTCCTGCACAGGAGTTGGGTTATTGCCCTTCATAAGACGCACTGTTATGGACTCGCCTATCTTTCCTTCAGTGTCTAATCTGTTCAGCCATTTTTTAGTAAGCCCTATAGACACCTTCTCTATATTAGTGAGAGTAAACTGTGTATTATTATCCTTATGTACTCTTGATTCATAGCCTTCAAGAGCAGCCTCTTCTACAGTATAGGTTATAGGAGTTCTTCCTGCACCAAGCTTATCAGCCTGAAGAGTAATCTCCCAGGTTGTTGTATTATGAGACTTATCTTCTGTAACTTTAAGGCCTTCTGTATCCTTTGTTACTGTTATCTTGTTAAGTGATTTTTGTGTGTCAGCATTCTTAATATCAATTGTTATTGCATTGCCAACCTTACCTATCCACTTCTTTATAACCTTTATTTCTTCTTTAGGAGTAGGTACTTCCTTGTTGGTAATAACAAAGCCGTCTACTGCATCTCCGCTAATCTGTGGTTTAACATAGTCATCCAGCTGATCCTCTTCTACTGTATAGCTAATCTTATTACCGGAAGCATCGTAAAGTTCGTACTCCTTATCAAAGGTAAATTCCCAAGTAGAATTGTCTCCTAACTTAGACTTCTCTACAGTCTTAGTTTCAAGAACCTTACTACCTTTTTTAAGATGTACAGTTATAGACTCACCTACATTACCAGGTGCTCCCGTATTAAACTGCCAATACTTTGTAACCTTTATTTTTTTCTTTTCTACATTGGTAATAACAAAACCATTGTCCATGTTACCGCTAGTCTTAGCAACATAGCCATCAACCGTTTCTTCTTCTACATTATAATTTATAACTGCCCCATTAGAATCTACCCTAGGAACAGGCTTAAAATCAGCAGTCCAGTTAGTAGAAGCTGATAAGGTCTTTTCATCAATAAGCTCGCCATTTTTGGTAAGCTTAACAGTTACTGCAGAACCTTCTTTTCCTGCCCACTTCTTAGTTACCTTTATTGTTCTCTGAGTACTTACTACAAAGTTAGGGACATTAAGGTAATTCTTCTTAATCTGTTTTGTGTGCTTACCATTATCAATATATCCAAAGGCAACAGGCTGAGAATAATTGCCATTAGTTGTAAGTATCATAATATGGTAATTATCAGGCACTTTAGTAGTTTGTGCCACTCCCCTCATGTGGGACCTAAAGTTAGCAGGGAATACCATATCAGATTCTTCTTGCTGCTGCATCTTTTCTACAACTTGACCATTTCTTCTAGCTCCATCATCACGATAGTATACTCGTCTTTTGCCCCAGAGTCCGCCTACTACCGCCCATACCATGTTCTGTTTGATTTGGTTGTAATAATTAGAATTAGCAAGATATTTCTCTGCTTTAGATGTTATAGGATAACCATATGGATTTTTACCACCTCTAAAGCGGTCAACCTTAACACTGCCTGCGTTAAAGTTCTTTTCGGTATAATACAAAGCCTTTTTCAATAATTGAGAAATGCTGTCAGTATTGTAATCATACTTTATCTCACTAACTATACCCTTTGTATGAGGAGTATATTCATAACGTAAAAACTTCCAGGTAGGTTCTATTTGATCGGACGTACCATAACTTACAACTACATTAGTACCCCTGCCATACTGTGCCTTCCAGTCAAAGAAATTCTGTATAATATACTTTGACAAGGTTGCATCATCCGGATCTTTGATTGGACTAAGCGGAGTCTTCTGCTTCAAACCAACATCTGTATTTATACAATACGCAGTTTTTGTTGTCGCCACTCCATCAAGGGTGAAATGAGCAGTAATATTTCCATCATTATCATTAGTTGCATAAACATTTGTTATGTTCTCATATGGATCTGCCGGTACTGTCACCGTTTTCTGATATACATTTACATCCTTGGTGGTTTCTCCATAATTAATATCCCCACCTTTTTTTACCAATCTAATCCGGTAAGTTGCCCTACCCTCAGTTGGTAATTTCCTGTTAACGAATTTTACTGTTCCTGATGCATCATTATAAGCTGTATCAACAACTGTTCCGGATGGATCAAGCAGTTCAAATTCAAACTGACCTGCTGTCGGTCTTTTCCCGTCCAAAGTGATTGTAGCCCTAGCATAATCACTCTGTACTTCATTTGCCGAAGCATTATCCGCCTGTGAAAAGAACGGTACGCCGCTAGTCATGCCAACTACCATGCAGAGTACGAGTATCACAGTCAGAAAGAAATAGCGTGGTGCAACTGACCCGTTTTTCTTAATCTTCATACGTCTCTCCTTTTCTAGTGTTATTTTACATGGCGCGGAACACAACATAAGAAATCTCAGGTTGTATTTAGCAAAGGTATCTCATCGGTTATCCATTACTTTTCTCACTGTATCCCTTCCGCTTATTATTCATGATGTATTATATCATCTGGAGAGCAATAAAGCAATAGTATTTTTTTATTTTTTTATGTAGTTTTTAAATTATCATTATTACAAAGATTTTTTTGCTATCATTTATGAATATCTGTATATTTTTTTGCTAATTAGCGACATAATTCAGTCAAAACGAATAAATTATTTTTCTGTATAAGATCGTCCTTATGTGGATTTCTTCCTTCCCGATAGATTTTTATGTCTAAATTTATGGTTATAAGAAACTCATACTGCTGAAAAAGAGCCTCCACCCAAGAAACAGGTGAAGGCAGATAGGTTAAAATATTTATTTTTTTCCCTTATATATAAGCATTTTCGTTACCACATTTATAATAAATCTTATCACTCTTCTTTTTGTGTAACTTTTTTGTAACTTCAAGTTTTACAAAGAACAGACAGGTTTTAACTGTCTTTCTTCCTATATTAATGCAGTTCTTAAAATAAGTGACAGGCCACAAAGTGATTTGGCTCTATCTCTTTAAGTTCCACAGGCTTTTCCTTACAGTGTTCCATACATTCCTTACAACGGCCTGAGAATCTACAGCCTGTTGGTGGATTGACAGGACTTGGCACATCTCCTTCAAGGAAGATCCTCTGGCGGTTAAGCCCATACTTAGGAATAGGAATGGCTGAAAGCAATGCCTTTGTGTAAGGATGAAGCGGATTTCTAAACAGCTGGTCATAGTCTGCAAGTTCCACTATCTGTCCAAGGTACATAACCGCTATCCTATCCGATATGTGGCGGACAACCGAAAGGTCATGAGAGATGAAGAGGTAGGTCAGTCCAAATTCCTGTTGCAGCTTGTCCATCAGGTTAAGTACCTGAGCCTGAATAGACACATCCAGTGCAGATACCGGCTCATCAAGTACTATGAACTTAGGCCTTACTATAAGTGCTCTTGCTATACCTATGCGCTGACGCCTTCCTCCATCTAATTCATGAGGAAGGAATTGGCAAGCCTTTCTTCAAGGCCTACCGTAGCCATCATTTCTATAACCCTGCCCTCAAGTTCACTCTGTCCATCATAAGACTTATTTACCCTGAGCGGCTCTGCAATCAAATCAAAGGTATTCATGCGTGGGTTGAGCGATGAATAAGGATCCTGAAATACTATCTGCATATCCTTTCTCAAAGAACGCATTTCCTGCTTGGTCTTATATTCTAATATGTTCTTTCCCTCTAATATTACCTCTCCTGCCGTAGGCTCATGTAGTCTGATGATGGCACGTCCTACAGTAGATTTGCCGCAGCCTGATTCTCCTACAAGCCCCAAGGTTTCACCTTTTTTAATATTGAAGCTTACATTATCCACTGCATGGAGCCGGCCTCTTTTAGTCTGAAAATATTTCTTTAGGTTCTTGACCTGTACCAAAGTCTCTTTCTCATTTGACATTTTCAGTTACCCCCTCTCCCTGCTTGAATAAATGACAGGCAATAAAGTGTCCCGGACTTACCTCACGAAACTCAGGATTTTGATTTTTACAAATTTCCATACATTTATCACAACGAGGATGAAAGCGGCATCCGGTTGGCAGGTTTGATGGATCGGGAGGATTGCCTTTAATCGTAGTAAGTGAATCTACATCTTCATCCAGACTTGGTATAGAATTGAACAAGCCCTTGGTATATGGATGCCCCGGAGTTTCATACATATCTTTTACCGAAGCATACTCCACTATCGAACCTGCGTAAATGACTGATACATAATCACAGATTTCAGCAACAACTCCAAGGTCATGTGTGATAAGTATCATAGATGTATCATATTTTTCCTTGAGTTTCTTCATAAGCTCAAGCACCTGTGCCTGAATTGTCACATCAAGAGCAGTTGTAGGCTCATCCGCTATAATTAGCTCAGGATTGCAGGCAAGAGCCATGGCTATAACTACTCTCTGCTTCATTCCACCTGAAAACTGATGTGGATAATCATTGATTCTTTCCTTGCGGATACCTACTACCTCAAGCATTTCTTCAGTCTTTTTAATAAGTTCTTCTTTGGATAGCTTTTCATGAAGTTCAATTACTTCCCTTATCTGCTCTCCAACCGTCATTACAGGATTTAATGATGTCATTGGGTCTTGAAAAATCATGGATATTTTATTCCCACGAATATTGAACATATCCTTTTCAGCCACCTTCATAAGATCCTTACCTTCAAGAATAATTTCACCTGAAGTTATCTTGCCGGGAGGCGACTGTATCAGCTTCATTATTGCCAATGCTGTAGTAGTCTTGCCTGCTCCTGTTTCTCCAACCAGCCCCAGAGTTTCTTTTTTACCTATCTTAAGGCTTAGGTTGTTAACAGCATGTACCTTGCCGGAATCTGTATCAAATGCAACCGATAAGTTGCGTAAATCTAATAAATCTGCCACCTTTTCTCCTCCTTATCGTTTTAGCTTTGGATCAAGGGCATCTCGAAGTCCGTCACCCAAGACATTTAACGCAAAGATTGTGGTAACTATTGCAAGTCCCGGAAACAGTGTCATATGCACATAATCACGAATATATGCCCTTCCTCCGGAAAGCATCGCCCCCCACTCAGGTGTAGGCGGTTCGAGTCCCAGTCCAATGAAGCTAAGTCCTGCCGCATTGATAATCGCATAAGCAACACCCAATGTAGCCTGTACAATGATAGGAGCCATGCAGTTAGGAATAATATGCTTAAATATTATCCTGAAATCACTTGAACCATTGGCCTTAGCTGCTTCTATAAATTCCATATCCCTTATTGACAGCACCGATGACCTCACCAGCCTTGCATAACTTGGAATTGAGGCTATACCAACTGCCATCATGAGATTTGTAAGTCCCGGTCCTAAGGCTGCCATAATCGCAATGGCAAGAAGGGTGTCTGGAACAGCCTGCAAAATGTCTATAACTCTCATAAGGAGAATGTCTACTTTTCCACCGTAATAACCGGTTAATGCTCCAAGGGTTACTCCTAAAATAAGGGATATACTTACTGAGATAAAGCCAACCTTCAAGGATACACGAGATCCATAAACTACTCTGCTGAATATATCCCTTCCAAGATCATCTGTTCCAAACCAATGTTTTGCACTCGGAAGCTGGAACTGGTTCTTAAGATCTTGTTGTGCATAACTGTAGGGAGCAATCTGGTCTGCGAAGATAGCAACCAGTACAAGAAATTATGATTACCAGACCGACCATCGCCAGTTTGTTCCGCTTCATGCGGATCCAAATGTCCTTAAGGTTTCTTAATCGGCCATGGCTGTTTTGTTTTTTACTATCGTTCCCCATAATGCCCTCCTAAATATACTGCGTTTTGATTCGCGGATCTACAAAGGTATACAGGATATCCACAATCAAATTCACAATACTGAATGTTACGGCAACAAACAATACCGAGCCAAGCACAAGCGGTGCATCCCTCATTTTTATCGAATCTACCATAAGTCTTCCTATGCCCGGTATAGAGAAGATAACTTCCGTCATAAGCGCTCCACCTAGGAGCTGGCCAAACTGAGTTCCTATGATGGTAATTATTGGAATAAGGGCATTTTTAAGTGCATGCTTCCAGACAACTACATTTTCCTTCTGTCCTTTTGCCTTAGCTGTCTGTATATAGTCTTTTCTTATAACTTCAAGCATGGCAGACCTTGTCATTCTTGCAATAACAGATACTGACTGAGAACCAAGTGCTATGGTTGGAAGTATCATTTGCGGAAATGTCTCAAAGCCCGATGATGGAAGTAACCTTAATTTAACCGAAAAAAAGCATGATAAGCAGAAGACCAAGCCAGAAGACCGGCATGGATATGCCTATAAGAGCAAATATCATAGCAATATTGTCGAAGATGGAATATTGCCGCCTTGCACAGATTATTCCTATCGGTACTCCAAGCAAAACCGCAAACAAAATGGCAGTAAAGGCGAGGCGGACTGTTGCACCTGCACGTGATAATATCTCTCTAGTCACAGGACTCTTTGTAATGTATGAATTTCCCAAATCAAAATGAAAAACTATGTTTTTAATATACCTTCCATATTGTACTAAAAAAGGATCATTTAGCCCCATTTCCTCACGCAGCTCTTTAACTGCTGACTCAGGTGCTGACGGGCCAAGTGCATTACGGGCAGGATCACCCGGAGTCAGATATAAAAGTCCAAATACTATGAAGCTTACACCGATAATAACCGGTATAAGATAAAGTATCCGCTTTATTATGTATTTAATCATGCATTTACACCTTCCTTTTATAAAGGGACTGGGAATAAATCCTCAGTCCCACATCATTTTATTTATAAATCAATATATTTACTTAGCATGTTTAATTCTTGTAAAATGATGCCATCCAAATGGAGACAGCTGAAGGTTCTCAATATCCTTTTTAGCACCTGCGGTAATCTCTTTGTTGTGGAGAGGTACCCATGCATTTATGCTCATTATATATTCCTGTGCCTCTTTATAAAGTTCACCACGCTTGCTCTTATCTCCTTCATATCTTGCTTCATCAAGCAGGCCGTCTACCTTTGAATCTTCAAGGAAGGCATAATTTCCGCCCTCACCCTTTGCTGAGGAATGGAAACAAGGATACATAAATGTGTCAGGATCAGGAGAATCAGCTGTCCAAGCTATCATAAATAAGTCCTGATTTCCTTTTTTAATTAAATCATTAAATGCCGACCACTCAAGTACATTGATGGAAGCCTCTATACCCACTTCAGCGAGCTGTTCCTTCATAGCTGTAGCCATATCAACACGATCCTTATTTTCATTTGTAGAAATTGTAAGTTTAAGATTTGACTGTCCTGCTTCTTTTAATAAGGCCTTAGCCTTTTCTACATCTCTTCCCTTAAGTTTGAATTGATCCGAAATAGAGAATTCAAGTGTTGGAGGGAGAATTCCTGTAGCTGTCTTGCCAAGATTGTGGAATACTGCTTTTACAATTGAATCTGTATCTAATGCATAGGATATAGCCTCACGTACCTTAGGATCAGTAAATGGAGCCTTGGAGCAATTGAAACCGAGATAGGTAAGTCCGTAATCAAGGGACTTAACCAGCTGTAAATCAGGGTTACCTGATACCTTTTCAAGGTCATTTGCCACTATATCAAGAGCAATATCAACTCCACCTGACTCAAGTTCAATTACTCTGTTACTTGGCTCAGGAATTATTCTGAACTTAAGTGTCTTATACTCTGTCTTTTCCCCATGATAGTCTTCAAAACGCTCTAATACCATGTTGTCAGCCTTTGACCAGCTTACAAACTTAAGAGCATTGGTTCCTATAGGGTTACGTGCATAGTTATCTCCTGCCTCTGTAACAGCCTTTTCATTTACAATTGAAGCTCCCGTGTGACAAAGAGCAGCTATTATACCTGCAAAAGGTTTAGTCTGCTTGAACTCAACTGTATAATCATCGGTTGCTTTAATGGTAGAAGGATCTATGGAGTCAAAAAGGTATTTAACATTAGGCGCTTCTGATGCTCTCTTTAAACTAAAGACCACATCTGATGCTTTTAACTCCTCACCATTGTGAAATTTAACACCTTTTTTAAGCTTAAATATATAGGTCAAATCATCAGGATGATCATAGCTTTCCGCTAAACATGGGGAAATCTCTCCTGTTTTGTCATCTATTTTTACCAGTCCCTCATAAATCTGAGCCATAGCATTACTAGACTGATTATCATTGGTTAATACCGGATCCAGTGAAATTGAATCACCTGATAAAGCAATTGTAAGAGTGTCCCCTCCTCCAGCTCCAGCTCCTCCACAGCCTACTAAGAGACATACGACTAACAACAGTGCCAAACTTCTTAAATTTTTCTTCATAATTTTGTCCTCTCCTTTTGTTGTTTTAAGTCATTTTGACTTATGTCTTAGAAATAATTGCTGCCCACCAATACTAAATTTTCTAAAATAGAACATAACCCTTATTTAATTTTCCCAACACCTCCTTAGATATGATATTTCGTCTGAAAGTCATTTAATTGTATTCCTTTCTCTTCAAATCTATCACCTTTTCCCAATATAGTCAATCATTTTTTTCATCTTATTGTACAATTATATTATATTTTTTATTGTTATATTTGTTATTAATCGAGAATTAATATATATCTCATTTGATAATTACAGTGATTTTGTTACTTTAAATTGCTGAATTATGCTTTCATTTAGCACTATTTACAATGAAATACTGTTAACTGACTTAATAAACATCTATATACTTTTTAGTATATTTTGTTTAAAAATAAAAAGACCTCCCGATTTACGGAAGATCTTTTCTGTACCTAATATCATACTAACTAATTCTTTGCATACCTTCTAGCTGATCAATCATAGACTGTTACTAGCTTCTTAGCTTTCAAGTTGTAGGTATATTTATCATACCCACTCTTATTCTTGGAGTTTGATACCCCTATATAAAGGTCCTCGTCTGTGCCTCCAAGCAGGACATATCCTTTACCTGATATTACCTTTTGTGATTTCCCTGTACTGATATCAAGCCTATATACCACACCTTTATTATTCACATTTTTTGAGTAATAAAGTTGTTTGCCGTTTGTAACAACCTTCTCTGAGGTAACTTTCTTTACAAGACTTGTTGTCTCTCCTGTCGACTTTGATATCTGCATTATATTTCTAACTTTCATTTTCTTGGTTTTATCATATTTCTTTGCAGTTAGCTTATAGGTCAAGTCTTCGATTGTTATCTTCTTGTCAGAGCACATCTTCCCTGTTTTTGTTCCTGAAAACTTATTCAAATCTATTTCGTTGCCAAAAAAATCTTTACCTTTACCAGTCTTCTTTGATATGTAATACCAGTTATATGTCGCTGTATGCCCTTCACCGTTTCCTTCATCAATATATTCATAGACATGTATGGTTACAGTATCTCCATCTACGCTGTCTATTTCTACGGTATCTCCATTTTCTTTACAATTATTATCAAAATACTTTTTTGCAAGCTTAAGTATTTCCTCATCAGTATAAGCTTTTGCAGCTAGTATATTGCGAGATCTCTCACTACTCGGTTTTATATCAGCAACTATATTTTTAGTACTTACAATACTTCCCGCAATTGCTCTTTCTTTATTCACAGCAGTTAAGCCTGAAATAACAAGTGAACCAATTAATAATAACGATAAACTATTAACCTTCATTGTAACCTCCCTTTGATATGGTATTTACTTCTTAATAGTAATCACTTTCTCATTGCTCCAGTCTGAGTATGCCTTAATCTTGTTCTTCTCATTATAAGCTCTTACACGGCAATAGTAGGTATATGTTCTCCATGAATTGCTTATATTAAGTCCCTTAAATGTAAATGATGTCTTCTTAGCACCTTTTACAAGCTTGGTAGTCACATCACTGCTAAAGTCCCCTGTTGTAGATATCTGAACTTCATAGCCCTTAACAGACTTTACCTTCTTCCAGCTGGCTTTTAGTTTACCTGTCTTGATATTTCTAACTGAAGCAAGCTTTACCTTGGAAGGTCCACTTACAAAAGAAGTAGTGAACTGATAATTACCTGTTTTATTTCCTGAACACATTAGGGAGTAGCTTCCCTTTGGTATCTGTAAGGTTAATGTCTCGGTTCCCCTATTTATGTCTGAAACCATGTAATTAAAGCTTCCCTCATCATTTAAAAGGCTTAACTTCATGCCTTCCATCTTAGCAGTCAGCTTAAGATTAAGAGCTCCTGTTTTATTTACTGAAAAGCCATAGTAGTCAACATTGTCATTGAGGGTCAGCTGTCCCTTTACGGTCTGTCCTACAGCTATCTGAAACTTGCTTGAAAGGTCATTGTTGCGGTCATCCTGAGTCTCATTAAATGATTCTTCTGAAGGAGTAAATACCCACTTGAAGTTAGCCGCTGTCTTGTCCCAATTTGATGTAACCTTGATATAATAATCTCCACCAATCAGATTCATATCGTAGGTATAGGTATTAGTAGCATTTCCGTATAAGGTTTGCACCTCTTTTTCTGAAGCATCATAGATATAGAAGTTAACATACTCACCGGTTACCGAGGTAATCTGTGTGAGCTTACCTGAAGAAGGTAGTGTAAGCTTATAAGTTACCTCTTTAGAACCATTGTGCTCGTAAATCGTATCAAACTGTGCTATGGTTAGGTTAGTCCAGGCTTTTGCCTCTTCCGGCTTAAGCACCCCGAAAACAGTTACGAACACCAACATCACTACCAGCACCAATGCACTTTTTCTTTTGAAATTGCTCATTTTTCTCTTACCTCTCTATTCTTATTTGATATGGTTATTTAAATATTTAGCAAGCTACGATATGAAAAAGCTTTAGTCTCTCTTCTTCAAATCCTTGCTAAACACTTTAAATACCAAGTAATGATACCATGATACCTTTATAGTCTTGCTTTTTCAAGCTTTATTTTACAGTATTCTCATTCACTAAATTAAACAATTTTTCATACTTCTTCTTATCACATTCAAGACATACAAGATAATAATCTGTAGAGCATTCCGAATCTGCCAGCTTCACATTTATCCGTCCGGGCATGGTTTCATTTCTGTCAATAAAATAACTGGAAGTAAAGGTAGGATACTCAGAGTTTCCTGCCAGTTCAATAAAAGATGACTCTTCTATCTGTAGCAAATATTTGGTATTAGGTGTTTTTTCTCTATGTACATCCGTCCAAAAACCTATCTGCGAAAGCAAAAGTACAGACAATCCGTCTATGTCTTTAAGATATACCTGTGGATAGAAGGCAAGTGGGTTACCCTGTGAAAATGACATGTAGAGACTCTCACTTCCGCATTTTTTGAAAAATAATTTCTCATTCTCAGGCTTAAAATGAGTTATCGCAAGCTGATAGATACCTTGAAGTAAATTTTCTTCAAACTTCTCATCACTTTTCATATCAGACGATATTGTCATGCCACTGAAAACATTATTAATAATAGGCATCATTACAAGCTGTGGTACAGGTGCACAATATCCTATTGAAATCGTGCGTAGGCTTCTGTCATAGGCCTTTATCTTCATTTCAAAGTCTTCTGCCTGACTAAGTACCTGATTTGCGTATTCAGCTGCATGTATACCTGTTTCATTTAATGAAATATGATTTTTCCCACGTACAAAAAGTTTAATACCAAGTTCATCTTCAAGCTGTTTCATAGACCTTGTAAGAGTGGGCTGTGAAATAAGAAGAACCTCCGCGGCTGCACTAAGCGTACCGCATTTATAAAAGGCAGCCAATTGTTCCAACAATCGCAATTCTATCATTTCATTTCCTTCCAGTATTCAAATATGAATAGCAGTATTAGTTATTGATATTGTACATTAGTTCTAAAACAATGTAAACTGATAATCGAAAAAGATAAACAAAGCATAAAAAAGGAGAAAAACTATGGAATACACAACTCTTTATAACAATGTAAGAATACCGTTACTTGGAATCGGAACCTTTATGATAAGTCCTGAGGATACTGAAAAATCCGTCTATGAGGCTCTGAAACTTGGATACAGACTCATCGATACAGCCAATGCATATTTGAATGAAAAAGAGGTCGGCAATGCTCTTAGAAAGGCTATAAGCGAAGGAATCGTTACCAGAGAAGAAGTATTTGTTTCTACAAAACTGTGGGCAACACTATACGAAAATGAGAACAGTGTAGACGATACCCTTAACCGCCTTGGGCTTGATTATGTAGATTTACTCTTCATACATCAGCCTTCCGGTAATTTTATGGCAGGCTACAAACAACTTGAGAACGCATACAAAGAAGGAAAAGCAAGGTCACTCGGTATATCAAACTTTTACGGTGATAAGCTTGAAACCCTGCTTGCCAAATCAGAAATCAAGCCTCATGTAGTTCAGCTTGAGGCGCATCCTTATTGCACAGAAGGTGAGGTTATGAATAGACTGTCTGAATACGGTACAAAGCTTATGGGATGGTATCCGTTAGGACACGGTGATCGGGAACTTATAAAGGAAGCTGTATTCACTAAACTTGCTGATAAATATCATAAAAGCAATGCTCAAATTGTACTCCACTGGCATATACAGATGGGATTTATTACAATTCCCGGCTCAAAAAATCCCGACCATATCAGAGACAATGCAGACATCTTTGATTTTACCCTCACAGATGAAGAAATGGCGGAAATAGCTAAACTTGACGGTACTAAAAAGTACTACAATTCAGATAACGAAACAGAAGAGAAATATGCTACAATGCATCTCCCTTTTGAAACCGATGTAAACTGATAGTTGAAAGGAAGGAATATTATGAAAAAAATTACTGCATTATTTATGGGATTTATGCTTGTCTTGGGACTTACTGCCTGTGGAAATAACGAAAAATCTCAGAGTTCTGTAAAGAAAGCAACTACCGAAACCCCAAAGGGAACTACCTCCACCGCAACAACTTCATCCTCAGGAAATACTAAATCCATATCCGGTAAGACCTTAGTAGTTTATTACTCTGCGTCAGGATATATCGAAAAAGTCGCAAAAGCTATCGTAAGTGAAACAAACGGCGATATATTTACGATTGAACCTGTAGAACCATACAGTGACGAAGACCTTGACTGGACGGACAGTGACAGCCGTGTAAGTAAAGAGCATGATGATGAGTCTTTAAGAAACATTAAGCTTAAATCAACTTTCGTTCCTGATTGGGACAAATATGACACTGTATTTGTGGGCTATCCTATCTGGTGGGGAATTGCTGCCTGGCCTGTAGATAATTTCATCAAAGAAAATGATTTCACCGGAAAAACAGTGATTCCATTTGCCACATCCACAAGCTCCGGCTTAGGAGACAGCGGAGAGTTTCTTAAAGAAATGGCTGGTACAGGTGAATGGTCGGAGGGAAAGCGCTTCAGTTCCAATGCTTCTTCTGAGGAGGTTGTTTCATGGGTGAAAAAATTAGGCAAATAGTATTCACTGCTAAGGAGTGCCTATGTTTACTAAAAAATCATAATAAGAATTGGACTAAAAACAACCTAAAATAATGTATACTTTTAGTAATGCATAATGCTCTTTATTACTTGTTCCACTAATCATTTACCAAAAGGAGAAGTGAGATGAATATTAAAACAAAAATTAAACTCCTTATCGACATTGCCATGACTATGATACTCCTACTCCTGATGTCCTATTCTCAGGTAGGAGAAGCCACACATGAATGGCTTGGAGTTTGTATTTTTACCAGCTTTGTTCTCCACCATATACTTAACAAGAAATGGACAGTGGGCGTTTTGAAGGGTAAATACACACCTCTTCGTGTCTGGCAGACTGCTCTGGTTATTTTGGTTTTTATCTCTATACTTGGCAGTATGTTTAGCGGAATAATCATTTCAGAGCATATCTTTTCCTTCATCCGTATAAGAGGTCTTAGTTCACTTGCAAGAACCATACACCTGCTATCTGCTTACTGGGGTTTTGTATTTATCTCACTTCATCTTGGTTTTCATTGGAATATGATGCTTGGAATGGCTAATAAAGCAAGCCATGGTGTTTTAACATCAAGCAAGCTGATGCTGAGAGCTATAGGAATTTTGATTGCAGTATATGGTATCTTCGCTTTTGTAAAGTGGGATATTCTGAATTATCTGATTTTGAAAAATCATTTTGCTAATTTTAACTTTGAAGAACCTGTAATATTCTTTTTACTTGATTATGTTGCGGTTATGGGATTGTTCGTATGGATAGCCCATTATATAACTGAATTCATCAAGCATAAAATCGGAAATAAGAAGAAGCATATATGAAAGGAGCAATAATGTTATGAATAATAAAATTATTCAAACTGCCGGAAGAGAACAATTAGGAGATTTCGCACCCGGATTTACTCACCTTAATGATGACATACTATTTGGGGAAGTTTGGAATGAAGAAGCAATTGATATAAAAACAAAATGTATAATTACGAATGATGATACCAATATCAACACAGAGAAAGACAGGTATCAGAATGAGATTTTCTTTCCTATCGGTGTTCCTAATGATGCATATGCTAAATATTTCGTCGGAAAAAGCTATCTTGCACCTATTTCCACAGAGCAGATGTCTGTATTCAATGTAACTTTTGAACCGGGCTGTCGTAATAATTGGCACATTCATAAGGCAAATACAGGCGGTGGGCAGATACTTATTTGTGTCGGAGGCAGAGGTTTTTATCAAGAATGGGAAAAAGAGCCTGTAGTGATGCTTCCGGGAACAGTTATTAATATACCGGTTAATGTAAAACATTGGCATGGTGCTGCACCGGATTCTTGGTTTTCTCATCTTGCAATTGAAATACCCGGCGAAAATACAGGAACTGAATGGATGGAGCCGGTGTCCGATACCGATTATCTAAAACTATAATAATATCAAATGTAAATTCAAGTATGTAAAATCTGAAAGGAGACAATTATGGACTATGTAACACTTTATAACGGCATTAAAATGCCAATTCTTGGCTATGGTGTTTTTCAGGTAACTAAGGATGAATGTGAGCGTTGTGTGTCTGATGCCCTTAAGGCAGGATATAGAAGTCTCGATACCGCGCAGAGCTATTTCAATGAAGAAGAGGTTGGAAATGCCGTAAAAAACTCCGGCATTAAAAGAGAAGATATTTTTATTACAACTAAGGTCTGGCTTGAACACTATGGTTATGAAGAATGTAAAAAATCCGTAAAAGAATCTCTCAGGAAACTTGGTACAGATTATATAGACCTAATGCTGCTTCATCAGCCATTTTCCGATTATTACGGATCCTGGAGAGCACTGGAAGATCTATACGATGAAGGAGTGCTTAGAGCCATAGGTGTTTCAAACTTTTATCCTGACAGACTTGTTGATCTTGCCTCGTTTGCGCGCATTAAGCCTATGGTAAATCAGATTGAGACTCATCCACACCTTCAGCAGACCGAAGCGAAAAAATGGATGGATAAGTACAATATTTTCCATGAGGCTTGGGCACCATTCGGAAAAGGCAGAAATGGCCTTTTAGATGAAAAAGTAATTTCAGAAATAGCCGAAAAATACGGTAAAACTCCTGCACAGGTAATTCTTCGCTGGCATATTCAAAGAAATACCATTGTTATTCCTAAATCAACCCACTATGAGCGCATGGTAGAAAATATTAATGTTTTTGATTTCAGCCTTTCTGATGATGATATGGAAAAAATAGCCAAACTCGATAAAAATCAATCTTCATTCTTCTCACATACCGATCCTAATATGGTGGAGTGGTTTGTTAAGATGGTAGATGAAAGAAGAAATAAAATTTAAAAAGGAAAATACCTATGATTATAAATAAACCAATCTATGCTTTTTTTGAGTGTTATAATGTTATTAGTCCTTTGCGGCTGTAATATAAATGCTTCAAATATTTGCGTTACAAGGTTAAATAAAGAAATTACTGCTAACCCAATAATAAATCTTATAATAAAGGAAATAAAAATAAAGATAAGGCAGGTAAAGTGAAGATAAGTTATACTAAGAATACATTAATTTCAGATGTGATAAGCGATCCGGCGTTCTGTGATTACGGAAAACTGATCTTCCCAATAAATAGCGGATATATGAGCGGTAATACGCTCGAAACCCTGGGACTTACATGGTACCATAACATAAGTTCCGATAAAACGGTTGAAATTGTAAACTATATGAGGTCGCAAGCTGAATCGGGAAAGACCATTTTTTATAATATTTATTCCAAAAGTGAACTAAAGTCAGATCCCACTAAGAAAAATACCGGTTTGTTTTATTTCAGAGGTAAACCCGGCAAAAAATTTGCTGTTGTAAATGCAGGGGGAGGTTTTGCCTATGTAGGTGCCATGCACGATAGCTTCCCTCACGCACTTGAACTTTCTAAGAAGGGCTACAATGCTTTTGCTCTAATTTACAGACCGGGAGCAAGAACAGCCGCCGAAGATCTTGCCAGGGCTATAGCGTTTATATTTGAACACAGCAAAGAACTAAATGTTGATACTTCGGACTATTCTCTTTGGGGAGGCTCTGCAGGTGCCCGAATGTCTGCCTGGCTTGGAAATTATGGAACAGCAGCTTTTGGAGAAAAATCATATCCACATCCGGCCTCAGTTATTGTAAATTATACCGGGTTATCTGAGGTTACCGGAAATGAACCGCCAACTTACAGTGTAGTAGGGAAAAATGATGGAATTGCTGACTGGAGAACCATGTTTAACCGCATAAATTCCATTAAAGCAAACGGTACAGATGCAGAAATAGAAGTATTTGACGGTCTTTCTCATGGTTTCGGGCTTGGAATAGGGACTGTTGCAGAGGGCTGGTTTAACAGAGCAGTTAAATTCTGGGAAAGGAACATGAAAAAAGGCGAAAAGACAGAGATGGAAAATTTAAGCGGGATTATACCTGACAAACTAGCAGAAATTCCTGATAATTATGGCGAGCCAGCGAAGCATCAGGGTAAAATGGAAAAACTTACCTACAATACTTGGGAAGCTTTCACATACAAGGAGCATAAGAAAAAACTGACAAAAGAAGCTTGGATATATCTTCCTTACAACTATGATAAAACTAAAAAATACAATGTGTTTTACATAAGCCATGGTGGCTGGAGTAATGAGACCTCTTTAATGGGAACTGATAAAAGCCCTATGTATTTAAAACATGTCATTGACCATGCTGTCGAAGACGGAAAAATGATACCGATGATTCTTGTATTTCCTACTTACAACAATACCGATGAGAGCGACAGCGGAAATTTCTCTTTAGCTCTTAAGCTTACTGACAAATTTCATAACGAACTTGTAAATGACCTTCTTCCTGCGGTTGAGAGTAAGTACAGTACTTTTGTCAAAGTTACTACGCCGGAAGGACTTAAAGACTCAAGAGACCACAGAGGCTTTGGCGGATTCTCAATGGGGTCTGTAAACACCCGGTGTACCTTCCGCTACTCACTTGATTATTTCAGGTATTTTATGCCTGCAAGCGGCAATTACACTACAGACGGAAATTATATGGCACAGCTTGTGAAGAATCAGGGATATACGGCAAAAGACTTTTTTATTTATGCTGCATCCGGTACTAGTGATTTTGCTTATGACTCTTTTAAATCACAAATTATGGCTATGGGTAATGTGAAAGACGGTACCTTTACTTTTGCCAAATCTGAGGATAAAGGCAATCTTGCTTTCCTTGAGAAAGAAGGATATGCACACGATTACACTGCATTATGTCTATATACATATAATGGACTATGCTTTTTCTGGAATAACGGAAAATAATTATATTTTTCCTTATTTTCTATAAGTAGAACTATTTTAATACAATTTCATTCTAGTTTTAACTTATTCAAATTATATAATCTTAAAAAGCCCCCAAGGTTATCCCTGGAGGACTCAAATTTACTTAATTGATAAGCAATCAGTTACAATTACTCGATTATAGCAGCAACCTTTCCTGATCCAACTGTTCTACCACCCTCACGGTGCTACGGTGGCTGAAATGCGGTGGTTGAGGATAGTTTTAGGCAGTTTTTGTGGTATATATCGCCAGTATTACTATGGTAATTTATTTTTTGGAAATTTTTAGAGGCAAAGAGAAAATATACAAAGCGTATATTCTACTTCGAAGTAACTTTGAAGTTACTTCGAAGCTAAATTTCAAAGTAGCAAGTCTACATTTATGTCTAGTTTCTTTTTACATACCCATATATTGTGACTATAATAAAATTTACCGCAGTAAAAGCAAGTCTTACTTAGAAGAACTTCGAAGTTACTTCGAAATCATTTCATATGTCTGCTTAGGGTCTGTCAAAGTTCCATTCCTTTTAATAATATTCAGTTCCATCAAATGCTTCAATCTAACACCAACCGTTCTGCCTGTCCTTTCAACAAGCGTTGCAAGTTCCGATGTAGTTACCTGCTTATGGCTTGCCATATATACAAGTATCTTCCGTTCCATATCATCTAAATCGTTCCAAGCAGCTTCTCCTATACTGTCTGCAATTTTTTCTCTCTGTCTTATTGACCTCATTGCAATGTTATTTCAGTATAAGCTTTACTGTCTGTTCTGGTTCAGAATATTCGGGTGGATCAAGATAAAAATCCTTCATATCGGAAAAAATTCTTTTAACTCCCTCATTTAACTCTCGTACCCATCCAAACTCGGTAAGAACTCGTGCGATTCTAGGGTTTCTTGAATATCTGGTAGTCTGAATATTTTCAACATTTACAATATTAGGAAGCTTACCAGGACTCTGTATCTCCAATCTGTCATCAAACATGGTAATTTTAATATAACTTCCTGCCATACCATATTCACGATGTGTAACAGCATTGACAATTCCCTCTAACCAAGAAAACTCCGGATATTCAGATACATCCTGAAACCTGCCAGTATTCAAGTCTAATGAAGTAAATTCGCGAAGCTGTGTTATAATGAATTCTTTTGCCTTATCAATAATATGTAAAATAGGGTACTCTATATTCACATCTTTTGTAATGTTGATATTGACTCCTACTTGCTCAGCATTCCCATCATATCTAACAAACCGAATTCTACAATTTGGGTAAAACTGTTGTATATTCTCAGCAAATAACAGTACTGCAGCATTGGTCAGGTGTAAGACTCCGTTTATCTTTTTCACAAATCCTCTTGCACGAAGCATCTGCAGTGTATCTATCCCTTCTGCACCAATTTTTTTCTTATATCTTTCAATCAATTCATTATCAAGGTCATCTATTTCTGCATCCATATTACACTCATCTTCAAAGTGTCTAGTACTTTTACTATATTCAAGATTTCTAAGGTCTTCTCCTTTTACCTCCTTTGTTCTGCCACCAACTCTTAAAAATGTAGAATCATTCTTTGTGCGTATGACTTGGTCTACACTTGCTGATATATGTAAAAGGAGAAGTCTGTCATTTTCTCCATATTCATTTACAACATCTAAAAATTCCTCTTTGTAATGAGGCATAGGTCTGCAAAGATCTTTAGGTGCTGATATAAAATCATTAATTTTATCTTCTCCAATCTGGCTAATGCCTTCCAACACTCTTTTCTTGTCACTTATGCCTAAAACAATTGTTCCTCCTTCAGCATTAGCAAAGGCAGAAATCAACTCAGCTATATCAGCAGGTCTTATTTTCGCTGATTTGCGGTCAAAATACTTATTTCCCGATTCCGATATCATATAATTGAGAGTTAGAATTGGATTGATTTTGGATCTTATTTGGCTCATTTTGTGCAGACCGCCTTTCCTATGTTATCATAGCTGTGGTTTAATTTAACAATTAAATAATTATATTTTTATTGCTGGAAATGCAAAGTAATCATAAATCTCATCACCTAAAATACTTTCAAATCCAAAATTCTTTGCAGAAATAACATATAGGTTTTTCACCTTCAAAAAAGCCCCCAGGGTTATCCCTGGAGGGCTTCATTATACTGTATTTATAATCAATCAGTTAAAATTACTCGATGATAGTAGCAACCCTTGCCTGATCCAACTGTTCTACCACCCTCACGATTCTAAGGGTGGGGAAACGGGGTGGTTGAAGGTGTTTTTTAGGCGAATTTTGTGATATATATCGCCATTTTTGCAGTATTAATTTGTTATTTGAGAATTTTTAGAGCCAAAATAGAGTCAGAGGAAAGTACATGATATTATTTCTGAATTAAGCCAATTCTTTAAGCTTAATCATAATGTAATATATCTAATCAAATAGGCTATCATCATTTATTTATGTAAAGGTTTTCAATCTTTTCTACATAATTATCAATGGAAGATAAATTTTTGTATGTCCTGCATTTCCTCAAAATTGCTTTTTTTATTTTTTTCAAAATAAGCACTTGTATTACTTTGAATCTCTTGCAAGGATACATTTTTTTGTCATTAACCATAAAAAGTAAAAAAATTCTGATCCGTTTTATATGGTGCTGATTTTTTTAGAGTGTTGTACCATTTTTCTAAAATCCAGATCATCTTTCACAAGTGATTCTATTTTTTTGTAAAAAAATCTTAACTTCATTTAAGCTTTCTAGAAACATTTTTGAATCTCCGTTAGAGATATCCGTTAAAAACTTTGTAATATCATCTTTATTTTTTTATTCTTGAACACAATTTACCATTTTTTTACATATATATTTAGTACACTTGACACCTTTACATTGTCAACTTTTACTTTATATTCTAAATATGCCAATGAAATGATTAGTTCTTCTAGTTTCATTCTATTATCACTTTTACGATATACTCGATCTGCATATTTACTTGCAATTTCTTTAACCTCAGCTGTAACTTCTTTCGCTATATATGCATTCCACATTTCAAATGTATTTGGCTTAATTGGATATGGCTTAGAATTCAATCTTAAAAATAAGTCTATTTGACTGAACCCAGGATTTAGAGTTTCATCAATTTCTATCACATCAAGTGGAAAATCCAATACCTTATTCTCATAATCTTCTCCAATTTTATCTATATTCTTTCCATTCAAATTAGTTAATATGCGCAATCTAGACAATTTGAATCTATCCTTCGTTGAACTTGTGAATTCTCCATTCTCATTCAAATATGTTTTCCCAAGAAATCCTATTATAGTTAATAGCCTCTGTTGTCCATCTACAACTTCCTTAATTTTATCATTTCTTTTGTAAATAAATATCGGTGGAATACTCACTCCAAGTAAAATACTCTCCATTAAATAAGAGGCTTTTTGAAATATTGGAAACCTCTGATCGTTGATATTCTGGCCTAATCATAAACTTATTTTTCTTTCATATCAGCCAATATATCTTCAATCGTTAATGACTCGGGTAATGGCTTATTTAATTTATAATAACTTACTTCCTCACTCTCTTTTCCTTCCTCAAACTGGAGGTTTCCTTTCAAATATTTCGAAAAGTTTATATTAAAAATTTTTATTACAAATATTTGCCACATATTTATATCTCCTGTTAATGCTTGAGTAATAATGACTTCCTGTCTTTTCAAATACTGAGTATATTGTCTTATCATCAATAGAAATATCCTTCCAAATATCTTCATTGCCATCTTGACAATAATATGCAGCTGCAATATTTTTCAATATGTTTATCACAAATATTACTTTTTTTCCAATTCTAAGATTGAAAAATGCCCAGAAATTTACTTCAAAAACAAATTGTTTGCATTTATTTTTTTCATCATTCATTATTTTTATATAAAGATTTTATCAGATAAACTTTTTTCCGTAAATGAAGACACTATGTTTATATTTTTTTATCATATGTATTATTTGATGTAACATTATGGTATGTCTTGTTAATTATATCCGCTTTAGATGTAGCTCTAGCATATGTTGAAATTGGAATATATGGTAATGCAATTAAACTTCGTATTATTCCAACCAATACATTCACCATATCTCTCGAATTGTTTTTCTTTTACTAATTGGAAGAATGGTTTCTCTAAGAAAATCATATAATACTTTATCGTCATTAATCTTTTTTTAGTTAACAGTTCTGTTAGCTCATCTGAAATATATGCAGCCCTCTCAATATCGTACTTCTGTAATGGAGTTATTCCAGAATTGTATCTTCTAAATATTTCTTTTTATTTTATCCTCTTTATCTTCTTCTAATTTAGGTTCATCCACTACGCTAAACTCAATAATTCTTATCCTTGTAACCTTAAAAATTTTTCTTGAATATCCGAAGATATTTGGCTATACTTTTTCCCCACTAGTTTTTAAAGTATGCAAACCATTATCTTTCAAAAATAAGCTTTATCTTCAATAAATCTTTTTTATAGTTTCAAAAGCGTTGTCTACCATCGATTACTTCCTTCTTCGTTTTTACCATTAAACATCACAAGAGGTGGTATTTCGGTTCCAAGTATAATACTTTCTATAAAGTAGCTAGCTTTTCTCATCATCCCAAACATAATTCCTTTGAAAATATGGTTTATAATCTACTTTATCTAAATATCTTTCATTAAAAAAAGTTGTTTTTAATTGTTTTTACAATATTTTTCTATTTTTTTAGTTTTTCTTTGAAAAATATCTTCTATATCTGAATAATCCAATTGTATATTTGCCATTTTATTAACCTTCTATCCTTTCTCTATCTTTCATCGATTTTTGTAAAAATCCTTTTTCATTATTTGATATAACTGATCCTTGATACAAAAACTCATTATTATATTTAGATCTCTGTTTTTATAAGTCCATCCATTCCAAATCTAAATATATATTGCCAAGATATATTACGAAATGCTCCATAAATTTGATCTGCAGCAGGAAGCCATTCATAGATATACCTGCACTCATCATACACAGTTATATCTGTATACATATTTTTGCTTTATATAATAACCTTATATTTTTCTACAACATTGTGATATGGTGTTATTAACTGATTTATAATAACATCATATATCATGTTAAAATGAGGTTTATCCAAAAATTGATAAACTTGATTTTTCAAACATTTTCTTTCAAAAAGACTTAAGTTCTTGTTTTTCAAATTCTTTTGCAATTTCCAATTTTAAGTAGATATTTTGTCCCTTTAATTATATCTTCTATCCCATCAAATTCATTATATAACTCATTAATCTTTTTGAATATTAATGTTAATATTCTTTTAAATTCTCAACAAGCATAATAAAAATTGGAGAATGCATGCTTTTTCTGACTTCTTTAGATATTGAAAATCCGAATTTTTCCACATCTTTAATTTTTAAATAAGCTTATCTATGTAAGAGTTTTTACTTAATCTTTGAAGTGGAACAACAATTGCAGGAATATCTCTCAGGACAGATGAAATAAAATCTCCATAATATTCATCAAAATTATCTTTTAACTCTCGCTTTTATAGCTTAAATATTCTTGTTCTTTTAAAAACTCAGTGTCTGTAATTGGATTACTCTTACAATATAAGTATAATGTAACTAAATCTAAATATTCAGGTATATCTTTTTCATAAGGCTCAGTAAAATTTGATATAATTATCCCAGGCGAAACTAATCGTTGATATTTGCATATACTAGTAATGCATCTAAGTGCATGTCGTGATGACGGAATACTTCCACAAGCATCAATATAAATTATATCAAATTGTTTTGGAGTATCTTTCATAAATGTCTCGATATTCTGCCTAATAATGCGTGGTTGTGGGTACACATCCTCTTTAAATGTTTTAAGGGCTATGCTATATACTTTACTATCAGATTCAAATGCCCATATGTTTTGTGGCAACACTCCTTTTACAATAAATTCCTCAAAATCATTATTGGGCTCAGGTCCACACAAGTAGCATACAACCAATTCTTCAGCTCTCTTGACTCCAACACACGAGTCATGCATTTTTTCCCATTCCCTTATATATTGGACATCTATTCTCTTTGCTTCAGAACTATTATTACTATCATCCATGGTAATTGTGTAATAGTCATATATATTTCTTACATAATCCCTCTCTACACAGGTTGATTCATAACGTTTAGTGGTCAGCATATCTACGGCCTTTGATATTGAAATATGCCTTGCTTTGTTCTTCTCAAACTGGTTATATTTTTTATCTTGTATCATTTTTCAATAAATTTAGCCTTTCTATATTTTTATAAGTATTATATATACTAAATCTCATATCCTCCCCATTATACATTCCAGTCTCTTTTACGATATTATTTTCATACCATTCTTTAGGAGTTCCCTCACTATGGTAAGCAGTATCAAACATTTTATATATTTGTGGATATTTGACATCAAATTTCAATAAAGTCTTCAGTTCCTTAGTCTCTATTGGAAGTATCTTCATTCCTTTAATATACTCCCCTGCATTGTTATAATACTCCATATACTTTCTGGCTCTAAAATCTGATATCACATTATTGTTTAGATATGTTGTTATAAATACACAATAAGCCTCATCTTCCGGATGGGCTAAGCAGTAATCTCCTAAATGTCTTGAAACAGGCTCCATTTCCATCCTTCGCTGATTTGAACCATCTGCCAGAGTTGCCTCTATAAGCAAAGTGTGCTTAGGATAAACCTCTGTCTTATCATACTTCCATACTATATCAGCTTCTCCACCGCCAGCATGGGTTTTAGGCAATAAATCAGCTTCTAAAGATAAATTCATATATTCAAGAACATCGCCTTTTCTCTCACTGACTATATACCATGCAACACCCAGCACATATTCAAATATTGTAGGTATATCAGCATTATCTGTAACCATGTTCCTTATTTCATCATCATTTCTGCGCTCAAAGGCATTAAATAAGTTGATAAGAGTATCTTTATCAAACTTATCATCTATGAGCTTATTAAATCTTTCGTATCTTTCATCCTTAATAACCTTTCTAGCCATTTCTTTATTAGATATACTTGTGCCAAGAGCCTGCCCTAATCTCTTATATAACTCATAAATGTCAATATCAAAAAATGTAGCAATAGCTTTTAATGGAGCATCTTTTTGCAATAATTCTGTCTTACAGAAAGCAATATCTAATAATCGGTCAGATATCATATCAATATAACATTCTGGCAATACATCAAGCTTTACCTTGTTATCCTCAAATAAAACTATATCTGTAATCTTAAAGTATCTCCTGTTCAGATCAAAGTAATCTGATAATGTTGCCTTTGCCTTAAAAATATGCATTATCTTAAAAAATTCTTCATCAAAGGTTTTTTCTGATGTTGCCTGTAATATAGGAACAGCATTTAGTACTGATAAGCCTTCTCTTACTATTACACTTCTCACATTACTATTAAAGAAATACTTTCTCCAAGCTCCACCAACCTTACTGTTAGTCAATTTCTTTGTAGCTTCATAAAGCTCTAATGCTAGATTTTCTTTTGAAAGAATTATCTTCTTTAGTATTGTATATAATTTATAGTACGGTTTATCAAACTTTGCACTCTTTCTATTCATCCCAACATTACATATCAATTCTTCCGATATCGGTTCTGTTTTTAATAAATTCAGTGCCTGCTTATAATTATCCTTTTTCCATTAAAACTGATAAAATAATGTCATCAAATTGTTTTTACCAGTCTTTCTATAACTTTTTATACTACTAATAATATCTTTTGTCGTCTTCTCATCTATACATAATGGCAATAAGTATGTAAATTCATCATTTGTAAGATATCCCAATTTGTTTATTAAGTATAAAAAGACAACAAATGGTCTCACTACCTTGCCTTCAATAACATTAGATGTTTTAAGCAACTGTTTGAAATACAAATAACTATCTTTTGGAATCTCCAAAAAGTTATCAGACGAAAAGTCATTTAACGCTGCAATTTTTAGCAATTCCAATCCCGATTCCGTTACATTTCGTTCATCATCAAGCAGACCGATGTCTCTTAATCCTGAAGTTTTTTCTCTTGCATCCTTATCCGGACGTACTGCTTCACCTTTTACAAATCCGCTTTCTCTTAAAAAATTATAATATTCTGTCTGAAACTCATTATTACCATTCCACTCCTTATTTGAATTATCTTCAATTTCTCTAAACTGTTTTAATAATTGTAACTGTTTTTCTATACTCAAGTTGAAATTGTCTGTACGATAACTTGTCGTTCCTATTGACCAACAGTAACTTTTAAACCCAATCCTTTTAGCCATAAAAGCTATCCCTCTCCAATCAGTAGTTTACAATCAATACTTCTTTGGTAACTCCATCTTTCTTTGTGTGATAATTTGAATTAGAATAATCATAATTTAACGGAATTACTCTGTATTTTTTATTTTTATTTACCCAGTCACATAATATAGTATTTATCTTCCCCTTGCTTTCCAGTACATTAGATAAAGCAAAACGAATCCCTTTCTTATCAAGTTCTTCCAAATACCTTAGCAAGTCACTTTCATCTTTTTCCGTCCACCCGGATTGTTCATTATAAGTAGCACAAGTAATTAAATATGGTGGATCAGCATAAAAAAAACTTTTGTCCGTATATCCTTCCATGCTTACATTCCTGAAGTCATCTACGGTGAACTTATAATCACTGCTCTTAATCCTATCAATAAATGCTTCCAACTTTCCTTTCATTTTAGAATTAAAGTCCCTCTTGCCTACTGGTAAGTTAAATTCTTCTTTTCGATTAAACCGCAGCTGATTATTAAAAGAATATACAATTAATAAATATAACATTAAGTAATATTCATCATCTTTCTCTAATTTATTATTAAAATCTTCTCTTAGCTTATTATAGCCTAACTTATTATAATCCCCTAATCCATTCGAGCTTTCACTATTGTAATAATCATAGCCATTTTCACTCACGAGAGATAACCCATATTTATCTATAGCACTATATACCCATTGTATTATTTCAGTCTTAGGCAGTTTCCTAAATATATCTAACAAACCAACAAGATATTTATTGTTATCATTAAACAATACTTTACCGCATTCAACGTTTATTCCAACATTGCATCCCCCACAAATAAGTCAACCATTTTATCGATATTTTTAGGAAACAATGGGAGTATCTGTGAAAGTAATTTATATTTACCACCTGTATAATTTAAAGCTGATGGAATAACCTCTTTTTTCTCATTGCTGCATATGCATAAAAACAATCGTTCCTGATTTGTCTTTATATCAGACTTTCCTGTAGAGAATGCCTTATAATCCTCAGCAAAAACTTTTACTTCACCCTTCTTTCTCAAAATTCTCATGATGTCTTCATCGCTTATTTTTGCATTTGAGCGGTCATTCCCTTTATTTGCCATATCATTGTATGACAATAAGATGTACTTTGCATGTATGGAACTAATTAGATTCTCAAAGCTTGCGGTTGCTTTCGAAGTACAATAATCACTTTTTAAGTCAGTTCTGTCCATTTTTTTTTTTGCAACTCCAAATACTTCCGGTTTATTCCATCTGGCAACATTCTCCAGTAAATGATATGCATCGCAATACTGCCTCGAATTATATGGAGGATCGATATAAACTAAATCAGCTTCTATTTCCGGTACAAGCTTATTTGTATCCATATTATAACAAACATTATTTTCATTAAGATTAGATTCAGGCTTAGGAACATATAATTCTAAGTGCTTTTCAAAATGAACTCCTTGTCTATATGCGTCATAATGGCCGCAGGTATTGGCAATTCTATCCATTGCATACAACAACGATGTTATAAGTAAGGCTCTTTCTCTCTCATTGATTTCATCAGCATTATACTTATCCTCTATATCCTGCCTAATATATCCTATTTTTCTGCAATCATCCAATGAAAAGTAGGTATTTGAAAAATTGTTGCTCATGTAATTATCTTCTATCACAAGCAAATTATTGTACCCAGTAATAAGGTTAATGATTTTAGCTTCTGAATATTCCTCATTACTAAACCAAGCAACATGACATATGTAATTGCTATACATAATATCATTAGTAATAAGCTTTTTATCAGTAAATGCCGAGGCTACAGCCCCGGTTCCTGCAAAGATATCTGCAACAGTGTTTATATTTTTCACATTCATTTTCAACCACTTTTTAATAAATGGAAGTAATTTATATTTATTTCCTAAATATCTCCGATTATTGATTTTTGTAGTTTTATATTCTCTGACTATCTTTTCTGTTTTAGCAACAATGTCTTTTTTTATTCTTTTTATATATTCCTTAAGTTTTTAAATAAGTCTTCTCATCCCAAACTATTTTTTCCATTATCATTCACTTCAATTTCTATTGCAGCATTATCTTTTTAGATAATATAAATATGATCTGGAAATATCTAGTTTCCTTATCAATTGTATTGCGGAATAAGTCATATTTTCATCTCCATCTTATGCAACAAATTTTATCATTTTTTTGGACACTTTTTCATTCTATTATACTATTATTCACTAGTTTTTTCAATCTGATTATTAAATAATTTCTCATAAAATGGATACTAGAGATATTTACAATATATTTTCTATTATCCAGATTTTTAGCTTCTCACAAGAACTTTAGAAAGGCTTACTTCTGGTTATCCTATTCCCTATGCTGTTCATATGAGAAATAATAATTATTATGACATAAAAACATTTAACCTTTTTTTGTATACTTAATACTGTTGCTAACTTCTCTCTTTTAGTTTCTCAATATAACATTGAACTATTGAATAATGCTTTGCCTTATTCTCAATTATCCAATCAAGATATTGCTGGTCTTTCTGATAAATTGATGCTATCGTCTGTCCATTATATTTGCCAAAGTCTATTATATAATCAGCAATTTCAGAAGTAGACTTATGTGAGTATATATCGTGAATCATTGAATCTGTATCATCCAAGCATTCATTGTTTAGCTGAACAAACCATTTTGCAAATGAATCTCTTGTGTGTTTTATCTGTAATTCTTGCGTAATTCCATTTTCATCCATGTCAAAAACTTCAATTAGAAGTACCTCACCATCAGCTCTAGTACCTTTTTTTGCATAATTTACAAGGTAAAGCTTTGCTTCAAAATCTAATTTTGCTCTCCACAATGATAAAAACTTATTCTTATTTTTATTCCAATATCTTCTAGGATGGCTAGTATATGGTGTAACATTCTGAGCTTCTTCACATAACAAGTATTCAAAAATAATATAGCCATACTGTGGATGTTTTTGTAACCTGTCAAAATTAACAGCTGCAGTTACATTGTCTCCAAGCAATTCCTTCGAAAAATTAAAGCCACTTTCATCATCATGACCTAATTTCTTACTCAATATCTCTAGCATTGTTATCCTCCTAAAAATATATGATATCGCCAACCTTACAATTAAGTATTCTGCAAATAGCACCTATGCATTCAAGAGAAACATACTAATTTCTATGAATTTTTATAATTATATTAGCACTCAACCCGACTTTCTTAGCAAACTTAGGTTCTTTTATTTCTCTCACTATCAATGTTCAAATAACTTATCATAATTCACTGCCTTCTTTATATCTCCCATTGAACAATTTGACTAATAAATGATATCACGAAATCATAAAACTTTCAATTTGTACCTATATTAACTTTAAATAAACTATTAACTGATTGCCTGCCTGAAAATATACCAGACAATACTTTTTACAATTGGTGAACATAGCTGTAAATAGATATCTCTTGAAGATACGAAAAAAGATGAGAGAATAATGGAAATAAACGAGGAAGTGATTACTTTTGTTAGGTCTAAATGTCAGTGAGACAGGACTATAAGAAGTTTGGTTTTAATCTATTCAAAAATCTTGGTTTGATACACAATATTATAATTCTATTTTTACAAAAAAGCCCCCAAGGTTATCCCTTGGAGGGCTTCATTATACTGTATTTATAATCAATCAGTTACAATTACTCGATTATAGTAGCAACCTTTCCTGATCCAACTGTTCTACCACCCTCACGGATAGCGAAACCAAGACCAGCTTCCATTGCAACCGGGTGAATAAGCTCAACAGTAATCTCTGCGTTATCACCAGGCATACACATCTCTGCATCGCCATTAAGTGTAACTACACCTGTAACGTCAGTTGTTCTGAAGTAGAACTGTGGACGATAGTTGTTGAAGAATGGAGTATGACGTCCACCCTCTTCCTTTGAAAGAACATATACCTGAGCTGTAAACTTCTTGTGGCCAGTTACGCTGCCTGGCTTACAAAGAACCTGTCCTCTTTCGATCTCGTCACGGTTAACACCACGGAGAAGAGCACCAATATTATCACCAGCCTCAGCAGTATCAAGAAGCTTACGGAACATCTCGATACCTGTAACTGTTGTCTTTCTATTCTCTTCACGGCCACCAACAATTCAAGTTCGTCGTTAAGCTTAAGTGTACCACGCTCTACTCTACCTGTAGCAACGGTACCACGGCCTGTAATTGTAAATACGTCCTCAACAGGCATAAGGAATGGCTTATCTACATCACGCTCCGGATCTGGGATATAAGAATCTACAGTATCCATAAGCTCCATAATCTTATCTCCCCAAGGACCATGTGGATCCTCAAGAGCCTTAAGAGCTGAACCTCTAACGATTGGGCATCCCTTGAAGCCATACTCTTCAAGCTGCTCTGTAACTTCCATCTCTACGAGATCGATAAGCTCCTCATCATCAACCATATCACACTTGTTAAGGAATACTACGATGTAAGGAACACCTACCTGACGGCTAAGAAGGATGTGCTCTCTTGTCTGAGCCATAACACCGTCTGTAGCAGCAACAACGAGGATAGCACCGTCCATCTGAGCAGCACCTGTGATCATGTTCTTAACGTAGTCAGCATGTCCAGGGCAGTCAACATGTGCATAGTGTCTCTTATCTGTTGAGTACTCTACATGAGCTGTAGAGATAGTAATACCTCTTTCTCTCTCTTCCGGAGCCTTATCAATGTTTGCGAAATCTACAGCATTGTTTCCCTGTACTCTCTCAGAAAGAACCTTTGTTATAGCAGCTGTAAGTGTTGTTTTACCATGATCTACATGACCAATGGTACCAATATTACAATGTACTTTGCTTCTCTCAAATTTAGCCTTTGCCATTTTGAAACTTCCTCCTTAATATGGAAAATATTGTGATTATCCTAAATCACTACCTTCTTATTTTGGTCAGCTTCATACTCCTTTGTTAAAATGTACCAAAGCTGATCACACTAAGTCTTATTATATTCTAAATACTGCTTATTTGCAAGTAAAATTATTATAATTACTTACCGGATCTCTCCTGATTTCTTGCAGAAAGAACCTTCTCCTGAACATTCTTAGGTACCTGCTCATAATGATCGAAGAACATTGAGTAGTTACCACGTCCCTGAGTCCTTGAACGAAGGTCTGTTGCATATCCGAACATCTCTGCAAGCGGCACAAAGCCTTTAACCATCTTACCACCGCCGATGTCTTCCATACCCTCGATACGTCCACGGCGTGAATTGATATCACCAATTACATCGCCCATGTACTCTTCAGGCATTGTTACTTCAACCTTCATGATAGGCTCAACCAGAACTGAACCACCCTTATTCATAGCGTCCTTCATAGCCATAGATCCCGCTACATGGAATGCCATTTCTGAGGAGTCAACTTCGTGGTAAGAACCATCGTATACATTAGCGTGTACACCGATAACAGGGAATCCGCCAAGGATACCTGCTCTTGTAGCCTCTTCGATACCATCAAAGATAGGCTGGATGTATTCCTTAGGAATAGCACCGCCGACAACGGTAGACTCACACTTAAATGTCTCTTCTGAGTTAACATCAAGTGGTGCAAACTTAACCTTACAGTGACCATACTGACCACGTCCACCAGACTGTCTGATGTACTTAGCTTCAACTTCGCAAGGCTTTGTAAGAGCTTCTCTGTATGCAACCTGAGGTGCACCAACATTAGCTTCTACATTGAACTCACGAAGGAGACGGTCAACAATAATCTCAAGGTGAAGCTCACCCATACCTGCAATAATTGTCTGTCCTGTCTCTGTATCTGTATGTGCCTTGAATGTAGGATCCTCTTCAGCAAGCTTAGCAAGAGCTTCACCAAGCTTACCCTGTCCTGCCTTTGTCTTAGGCTCGATAGCGAGCTCGATAACAGGCTCTGGGAATTCCATTGACTCAAGGATAACAGGATGCTGCTCATCACAGATGGTATCACCTGTTGCTGTAATCTTAAGACCTACAGCTGCAGCTATATCTCCTGAGAATACCTCCTCAATTTCAGAACGCTTGTTAGCGTGCATCTGAAGGATTCGGCCTACTCTTTCCTTCTTACCCTTAGTAGCATTAAGCACATAAGAGCCTGACTTAAGGACACCTGAATAAACTCTGAAGAAAGCAAGCTTTCCTACGAATGGGTCAGTCATAATCTTGAATGCAAGAGCTGAGAATGGCTCCTCATCAGATGAGTGTCTAACCACCTCATTACCATCAGGATCAACACCTGTGATATCAGGGATGTCTGTAGGTGCAGGCATGAACTCGATAACTGCATCAAGAAAGTTTCTGAACACCTTTATTTCTATATGCTGTACCGCAGCAGACAGGAATAGCCTTACACTCAATTGTTCCCTTACGAAGAGCCGCCTTAAGGGCAGGTACTTCAGGGATATTGCCGTCAAGATACTCCATCATAAGTTCGTCATCAAGTTCACAGCACTTTTCAATGAGTTCATCATGATATATTGCTGCATCATCTTTTAAATCATCAGGGATATCGGTAACCTTGATATTCTCTCCCTTATCTCCTTCGAAGATGTAAGCCTTCATTTCAAACAGGTCAACAATACCTACAAATGTATCTTCTTTTCCAATTGGAAGCTGAAGAAGCACAGGGTTCTTGCCAAGCTTTGTCTTAATCTGGTCTACTGCTCCGTAGAAGTTAGCACCAAGTATGTCCATCTTATTTACATAAGCCATACGAGGTACATTGTACTGATCAGCCTGTCTCCATACATTTTCAGACTGAGGCTCAACACCGCCCTTAGCACAGAATACACCTACAGCACCATCAAGTACACGAAGTGAACGCTCAACTTCAACTGTGAAGTCAACATGACCCGGTGTATCAATGATGTTTATACGATGCTCTAATGCTCCCGGCATTGGCTTACCCTCTTTTTCAAGAGTCCAATGACAGGTTGTCGCTGCGGATGTGATGGTTATACCTCTCTCCTGCTCCTGAGCCATCCAGTCCATGGTAGCAGTACCTTCGTGGGTATCACCAATCTTATAATTTACACCAGTGTAGAATAAGATACGCTCTGTAAGAGTAGTCTTACCTGCATCGATATGAGCCATAATACCGATATTTCTGGTTCTCTCAAGTGGATATTCTCTTTTAGCCAACGATTTTTCCTCCAATTACCAGCGATAATGAGCGAATGCCTTGTTAGCATCAGCCATCTTATGCATATCCTCTTTCCTCTTAACTGCCGCTCCGGTGTTATTGATGGCATCCAGTATTTCGTTAGCAAGTCTTTCTTCCTGTGTCTTCTCACTTCTTGCGCGAGAAAATGTGGTAAGCCATCTAAGTGCTAACGCCTGTCTTCTTTCAGGTCTAACCTCAACAGGCACCTGATAGGTAGCACCGCCGATACGGCGAGCCTTTACTTCAAGTACAGGCATGATGTTATTCATAGCCTCTTCAAAAGCATCTACTGCTTTTTTGCCGCTCTTCTCTTCAACACGAGCAAAAGCGCCATATACTATTTTCTGTGCTACACCCTTTTTACCGTCAAGCATGATGTTGTTAACTAATTTAGTAACAAGCTTGCTATCGTAAATTGGATCTGCGAGCACATCTCTTTTTACTATATGTCCTTTACGTGGCACGTTTCTTCCCTCCTACATAGAATTCTGATTACAGATTCTTAGGTACTCACTATCATTATTAGTGTCCGTGCTGGGGTAAATCTTACGTTAATATTAGTAATCCCGCTCTCCAACTCGCAGATGCTTCGCATCTCGCTCGTTTGAGTGGGGAGCTAAGCGCCCCCACTCCTTAATCAAACCACCGAAACCACCTTACATAAGTGAACTTATGCGGTGTTCTCGTATGGTTTGATTTGAGAGCAGGATATTTATCTCTTATGTAAAAATCAATCCCGCACTTTTAATCCTAAAATCCTTGTTCGATTGTTTTTGCTAATTATTTAGCTTCCTTTGGTCTCTTTGCACCGTATTTACTACGAGCCTGACGTCTCTTAGCAACACCTGCTGTATCAAGGGTACCACGAACAATATGATATCTTGTACCTGGAAGGTCCTTTACTCTACCGCCGCGGATAAGAACAACACTATGCTCCTGAAGGTTGTGTCCTTCACCAGGGATATAGCTTGTAACCTCGATACCGTTAGAAAGACGTACTCTGGCAATCTTTCTAAGCGCTGAGTTAGGCTTCTTAGGTGTAGCTGTTCTAACTGCTGTACACACGCCTCTCTTCTGTGGAGAAGAATGTTCAACAGTAGTCTTTCTTAAGGAGTTAACTGACTTCTGCAGAGCAGGAGAGTTAGACTTCTTAGCAGCTGTCTGTCTACCCTTTCTTACGAGCTGATTAAAAGTTGGCATTAATTTTCACCTCCTATTTTATTATTTTTAATACCTATGCAATCACTTGCACGCAAATTTACGCCTGTTAGACATGCGTAATTATTATTATATTACATTTTACGCCAGCTGTCAAACGAATTTTCAACTTTTTCACCTGTTTCGTACATTTTAAATTTGACAAATATTATAAATGTTTATAAATATCATCAACACCATAATCACCATAAAAAGCTTATCCACGGTCTTATCTTCAATCTTCCTGTTTATTATCCTTCCAACAACGCCGCCAAGAATACCTCCGGCTGCCATAACTATCAGAATCTGAACAGGAAATTCAGGTACGGTTTTAGTTATTATAGAAGTCCCAAGGCTCGCAATTTGAGAAATGAAAATGATATAAAGCGATGTTATTACAGCTTCCTTTGTAGTCATAGAAAATAAGTAAAATAGAACTACAAGATTGATGGGCCCGCCACCAATTCCAAGAAAAGATGACATAATACCTAAAAGCAAACCTACTGTTACAAGGACGGAAAGTCCCTTAAGCTTCTTTGTTTTTATTTTATCCTTAAATATGGTATAAACCAGAGTAAATAAAGTCACTATAAGCAGGCAGACTGCCTGTACCACTCCCACCCTATTGGGATTGTCACTTAAGCTTTTTACAAACGAAAACAGCCACTTGCCGGCTATTCCTCCTATCGCACCGCCTATTGCTACAGGGAGAACTGTCAATATGTCTATCTCTTTTTTTCCGCTAAGCTTGGATTTGACCACGGAATAGGCCGACATTGACAGTACGGTACAACCTGATAAAAAGCTGATTTGACTTACATCTAAGAACTTGAATGCATCCAAAAGAGGTTTAATTATAACTCCTCCACCTATTCCACAGACAGCACCCACTATTGATGCAGAAAAACAAACCACAAAAAACAATATCTCCATTATGACTCCATCTCGTTTTTATACTACAGCTATAGTCTAAGAATAAGTAAGATTTAAGAGACAGTTTATAAAAGTCTCTTAAAAGCAAGTTTCCGCCATTTTATCTTTTATAATTTCACTTTATGCTTTGGTATATCAGTCTTGCTAACTTCTCAAAATAGCTGTCTTCCTCGTTTTCTATCTCTTCCTTTACCATATCAGGATAATCGGTAATGATGCCTGCCACATCCTTGTGAATATATTTTACTATAGTTTCACTGTCATCAATAGTCCATACAAAGATATCCTTACCTTTTTTCTTGGCATCTTCACTCAGAATATCATTGAACGAAAAATCTTCCAGCACAAAGAAGTCTACCTTTTCATCTGAGAAATTGCCAAACTGCAGGGCGATAATATGCCCCGTCTCTATTTCAGGATCTCCGGCCTCAATCTCCTCCATTATATCAAGATTTCCGGACATTGTTTTATAAGTTTTCTCTACCCCAAGCCTCTTCATTTCATTTATAAAAAGTTCGGCATAGTTATCAGGCTCTCCGCCGTTAGGTTTAAGTTCCACCAGAAGCTTAATGTTAAGTTTCTTTGCACGGTTAACAAATTCTTCAAATGAAGGAATATGGCTTTCAAACTCTCCCTGCTTTATTGTAAGCTTTTCTATCTCGTCAAAAGTCAAATCTTTTACTTTTTTATTTACTCCGGCAAGTCTTTTCAGATTGAAATCGTGCATTACCACAAATTTATTGTCTTTGGTTAACTGTATGTCAAGTTCTACATAGTCAGCACCTGCCTTTTTAGCACCCTCAAGGGCCTCCAGAGAATTCTCAACCCCCATCTCACTATAGCCTCTATGTGCTATAATCAGCACATTTTTATTTATCTCTGTAGAAAACATCTGGTAGCCCATATGTCCAAATATAATTATCATTATTACACTGGTTGTGGCAGCTAACTTTTTACGCTTTTTTATTTCATTATCCGCCCTTGGAACTGTATCAAAGAAGAGTTTCTCCCCACTGTCACTTATTATCTTCACAATCGAAGATATCAGAATGAGTTTAGAAACTATTATAAAAAAGAACAGGATTATGCGGGTTATTGTGTAGAAGATATTGTTATATATTATTTCCCTTCCCGATGAATCAAGAAGCTCAAATATCAATGTATTAATCCAAAGTAAAATACTTCCTGCAATAACCAGGACAGCCTCAAGCCTGAACCACATAAACAGCAGTTTAATCTTACCTTTTTTTGTCATCTCAATACTTTTTTTCATATTGGCAGAAAATGGGCGGGCATTGATAACAGTGAGTGGAATTGTAAAAATCAGTCTGATATTGATATAACCGCAAACTACAAGGAAAACTATGTATACAATAACTCCACTTTTCATCTTCATCAGCTCCTCGGTAATGAATGCAGGTATGAAGAATTTTTCCGAAAACGCTGAGCTAAGTCCAAGATTTGACATTGGTATCATCAATATAAAATATATTACAAAGAAAAATAACTGCTTTGGGTTAAAGTTTTTCCACTTCGCAAGGCTCTTTTTGAGATTCTCCTTACACAAAATCCTTACATTCTTATATGAACTGTAAATCATCAGCGTAAGTACTGAAAATTCAAGAAGCGTAAGCAAGCTAAGCATTAGCACAAAGACAAATATCAGAAGGATACTCAGTGGTTCGCTAAGTATATATATCACATTATGAGTAGTAAAATTATCCTGTCCTGCACTCATTAGTATAAGCTTAAATATAAATCTAAGTAAATAACTGCCAACTGTAGCCATAAAAAGCTGAAGAAGAACTGCCTTTGTATAAAATCCAAACTTATTGCTGTATATATTTTTCAGCACTTCCCTGCTCAATATTTTAATATTTATGTTCATATCCTTCCTCCAAATCTTATGCTGTCACTATGTCCTTAAAGATTCTGCTTTAATTTTGCCAGCAAAGACTCTGCCCGGTTTCCGGCTTTCCTATCTGCAATCAGCCGATACTAAAAATAATGCACTGATTCCCTCTACGGTAATTTCTCCCTTTAATACTCCATCATCCGCTTTCTCTCTGGCACTGTCTGTATTAAATAAAGTCTTGTAATCACCCTTAGGTATTTTTATACCGGCTTTTTTATCACCGGCATTGAATATAATCAGGCTTTCTTTATATGATGGCTCTCTTCCGCCTATATCTACATTCTTTACCCTAAATCCAATTAAACCATCCCTCTTTACAAAGGTTTCTATATTCCTTCCGGCAGAGCTGTCCTTGTCACATAGCCCTGTAAGTTCTTTACGAAGTTTAATAAGGGACTTATAATACTCTACCATGTCCTTATTTTCTTCTATAAGATTCCAGTTAAGTTTATTAAGTTCTATTGACATATTGAAGGTATTATGCTCTCCATTTTTTGTCCTTAAGAATTCTTCTCCGGAATATATGAAGATTCTTCCCTGACAGCTCATGTAAATAGCTGCTGCCAACTTATACTGCCTGATTCGAACTTCCCTATCCTTAGTTGTAATAGTAAGCTTGTCCCAAAGAGTTAGATTATCATGACAGGAAACATAACTTATTATATGTTTTGGTGATAACCCAAATGATGTAAGTCCTCTTTCAACATCGTCAGTAAAATCAAAATTGCCGTTTACAAAACCCGGCTCCTCTTCATAAAATACATGTCCCTTTATGGAATCCCTTATATCATCCGAAAAAATACCTATGTACTCGTCTAACTCAGAAATGTTCTTCTTAAGTGCACCCTTTGCACCCTTTTCCATATGAGAGACATCTGCCGACCAAGGCTCTCCATAAACAAGCTTTTCACCATGTCCATATCTTTCATCAAGGGCTTTTTGAATTTTGTTCATAAGATTTGTAGTTAAAAGCCCCATAAGGTCAAAACGGAATCCGTCAATATGATATTCTTTGGCCCAGTAAAGCACAGAGTCAATTATATACTTCTCAGTCATAGGCATTTCTGAAGCTATGTCATTGCCACAGGCTGAGCCATCTGAAAGCTCCCCCTCTTCATCAAGCCTGTAATGATAATAAGGCATGGTCTTTTGAAGAGAGGTTTCAAGATAATAAGTATGATTATAAACCACATCCATTATTACCCTTAATCCCTTTTTATGAATGGCCTGAACCATTTCCTTAAATTCCCTGATTCTTACTTCACCCCTATTAGCATCTGTAGAATACGAACCTTCAGGTACATTGTAGTTCACAGGATCATAACCCCAGTTAAACTCATCGCCCTTCCCTGCTTCATCCACCGAGCCAAAGTCATACACCGGCAAAAGCTGTATATGGGTTACCCCCAGGCCCTTTATATAATTAAGCCCCGTTTCTATCTTTCCCTCATTTCTAAGAGTTGTATTATCTTCAGTAAATGCCTTGTATTTTCCCCTAACATTTTCAGGGAATCCACCATTTTCATCGTAAGAAAACTCTTTGACATGGAGTTCATAAATAACATCCTCTACTCCTTTCTTTGGAGCAGCATCATCTAACCAGCCTTGTGGATTTGTTGTCTTTAGGTCAATAATCATACTCCTTACCCCATTTATCCCACAGGCTTTTGCATAAGGATCAGCCGATATAATTTCCTCCCCGTCTATTTTAAGCAAAAAGTCATAGTATTTTCCATTAAGGTTTTTATCTGTGATATATTCCCAAACTCCCCTGTCAGTTAAATTCATCTTAATTATATTTTCCGGTTCACCCTCTGTTCCATTTTCAAAAAACCTTATATTTACACTCTCAGCCATAGGCGACCACAATCTGATTTCTGTTCCTTTCTCTCCTGCACAAGCACCCAGTTCACCTTCATAGTTATATTTATCTTCAAATTCTTTTGTTAAGTAATAATTTTTTAATTCTCTTGCCTTCTTATTCATCTTCAGTCAAATTTTCCTTTCCTCATCACTTTGTCTAAAAACAAGGTTATTTATTTAAACTGCATCATAACCCATTTTTATTATAGCACTTAAAACGGGAAAATACTATGTTAAACATTTTTATATTGATTACTTGATTATGCCCGTGGTATAATCTGCTTGATTGATAACATAACATCATTACCATTAACATTGGAGGTTTTATGAGAAACATACTGCTTATAATTGATATGCAAAATGACTTTATTGACGGCTCTCTTGGCAGTGCCGAAGCAGAGAACATAGTTCAAAATGTAGTTAATAAAATAAAAGAATATCCTTCCGAAAATGTATTTGCCACAAAGGACACCCACGAGGTCAATTATCTAAGTACCTCTGAGGGAAGGCATCTTCCTGTGGAACACTGTATCCGTGGCAGTAAAGGATGGGACATAAGGCCTGAGATAATGGCTCTCATCCCTTCCGAAAATGTATACGAAAAGGGTACCTTCGGCTCTGTAGCCCTGGCTGAAAAAGTAGCTGAAATGGCTCGTAAAGAGGAGATTTCTATTGAAATAGCAGGACTTTGCACAGATATCTGTGTCGTTTCAAACGCACTCCTCATCAAGGCTTACCTCCCTGAGATACCTATATCAGTTGATTCTTCCTGCTGTGCCGGGGTTACTCCTGAGAAGCACGCGGCAGCTCTTGAGACGATGAGATCCTGCCAGATAAATGTGGAATAACGGGATATCGGGAGTATAACTTGTGGGTAATTGTCAGATTATTTAGGTTGTTTTTGCAATATGTCCTAAAATATTAAAAAATACAATTTCTACTGTCAAGCATAAATGATTATGTCCCAAAATAATTAATTTATAAGCCCCACAAGGGGCTTTTATTATGCACTTTTTAAGTCGTCTTCAATTCTGTGTGGCTGTGAATGTGCAAATTTATTAAAGGCCTCTAATCTCCAAGGATGGTTCATTGGAGGAATATAAGGCTTTCTAGGTTTAGGTTGTTTGTAGTCAGCGTCCAAGTCCTTAGATTTGTGTTCATGAGCCGGTATTTCTTCCAGTGCATAAATATCCTTGTCATTTACGCACGCAAACATAGACCTATCAAATGCCTTGATAAGCATAACCTTGGTACCTTTTCTATAATGGATTTGGACTCCATTATGATCTATCATCTTATAAAATTTCTTCTTAAATTGAATCGCATGTCCGGCATCAACAGTTCTCTCAGTCAAAACTGCTAAAGTAAGATTTATTTTTTCTTTAGACGGTTGCGTTTCAAAGACAGATTTGATACCATGAAGTGGAAGTGAGAACTTCTCATTGAATTCCTTTATGTAGGAGTGAAGGAATTCATTGGCATTATTGATGTCGGTTACGCCTGCGAGTCTAAACTCAATAGGCAGGCGTGACTGTAAGGTTTGATTCAATCGTTCTATGCGTCCTTTAGCCTGTGGTACGCTGCTTGATTCAAGTTGTGTACCAAGTTGCTTGCAGGCATAAGCGAACTGTGTATAGGTGTCATTGTCGTCAGATAAGGCACCTTTTTTCTTGTAAGTAAATACAGTACGTTTATCGGTAAGAAACTTATAGGGGATACCATAATCGGTAAGAATCTGTTCAAACACATGGTAGTAGCCGTTAAGGGTCTCCTGAGTATCAAACCATGCGCCAGTAACAGCACCTGAGGCATCATCAATGGCTAAATGTAGATGCCATATCTGTCCCGGCACCCATTCATAAGGGGTTGCATCCATCTGAAGCAATTCACCGAAATAAGCACATCTTGGACGACGACTGTGAGCATCTTCAACTGCTACTAAGTTAGCCTGTATCTGTGATAATTCTTTTTTTGACGTTTCAGATTCCTTCTTGGCTCTGAGTGCTTGCCTAATGCGTCTACGTTTGGCTTTTGTAGCCTTTGGAGATAGAATGTACTCAGACTCCAAAATACTCATTACAGAGGAAGAAGAGATGCTTATGCCCTCATGCTTTTTTAGAAGCTCTGTATAGTGTTCAAAGTTAGCCTCGTAGTATTTAGTTCTGTATAGATCAAGAACCTGACTTCTGATGTCAGGATGGATGGTGGTAACCGGCTTCTTACCTCTGTTACCATGAATAAAGAATGCTTTACCATCTTTAATATAGCCTTGTATCATACGGTTTATATGCCTCTTGGTGCATCCTAGGATAAGAGCAGCTCTATCCTTATTAGCTGTATCTGGGTGATCTATCAGACCTTTAATAACCTCGTACTTTCTTTGTTCATCCATTGATAAAATAACCTTTCTGATAAGTCAGTCCCTCCTAGTGTTAGAATATACAAAATAGTATTTTACCATAAGTGGGACATTTTTATTTGTGGTATACTAGGACTTTATCATTTATGGCTTATAAAAATATTAAAGGTGAATTGCAAAAGTAACTTCCACACCTAATGTTTAATTTTTTATTTTAGATACGGTATGGAAGTTACTTGTTACAAATTTTACATAAATTAAGAGCTAGATGTATACATTATCTGAAAAAAATGCTATAATCAGCCTTACAGGAAGAACATAGACCCTAATTTTTTTCATAGCAAACAGGAGTCGAAGTTACTTTTCCAAAACTGGGAATAAGTAAAATCCACCCTTTATATATGGGCTAGAAGTTCATCTTTTAACCGGTGAGTTCCTTTTTATTTGCCTAAGAGCTTAGGGGCTAGGGTAATTTCATCCGGTGAAATTTTTTGAATACCTAAGCTCTTTAATATTTTTTTGCCGTATTGAAATGCAAAAATATCATAAGAGCTTTTGTTTCCGAGCTTCACCCTTGAATATGAATTGATGTGGCTCATCATCAGGTTTATGTCTTCCTGTGTGTAATTACTAAAATCCACACCCTTCGGTATTATCCTTCTTATCATTTCATGGTTGTTTTCACAGCCACCCTTCTGGTAAGGTGAAGAAGGATCGCAGTAAAATACCCTAAGTCTCCTGTTTCCCTGTGCATCAAACTCCAGTGCCTGTGGATTTGAAAATTCACTTCCGTTGTCTAACAGCAGCACATCAAATATTTTCCCGAAAATATCAGGTCTCAGTTCAATATACAGCCTTTCAAATATCTCCGTAACAGAACGTGAGTCATTGTAGTTTCTCAGAAAAGCAAGCTGCAGGTTCTGTTGTACAAAGAAGAGAGTGAAAGTACTTTTCCCGCCCTTTACCCCTTCTACACTGTCGCCTTCACATACGACTGAATCGGGGTTTTCTTCAATAAACTTCAGGAAGTCCTCATAAGTCCTTCCCTTCCTGCACTCTTTATCCACTTTCAAAGATTTGCTTTTATTTTTTCTCGGACGCATTCTTATAGTGCGTGGCATGTCAATGTTTCTGGCAAAAAACAGACTGTTGTTTATATATTTATAGAGAGTCCTGTCGGAAACCATGATTTCATCAGAATGGTTGATTGTTATATGTCTTATGGATTGCCCTTTTAACAGGAGTGGACTTACAATGCCGTCTATATATTCCCTTTCGTTTTCTGTAAGGTTAAACCCTGTTCTTGATTCAGACAGTGATTTTCTATATCTTGCCTCAGCTTCCTTTGCCTTGTAAAATCTTTTTTCAAGGCGGCACCTGTTTCTGTCAGGGCATCCGTTACATACATAAGGTGGATTAAGAAGTTTAGGGCAGATATGTCTGACATAATCATCACACAGTGGCATGCATTTCCCGCAGCTTCCGCATGTTCTGTTTTTGTTAAGGCAGTGACTGCATACAAATCTTTTTTTACATGATCTGTCCACTGAATGCAGACAGTCATTAAAAGACCTGCCGTATGAGCCTGTCTGTTCAGTAATTATGTTTTTTTTATTTCTTTTGAAACAGTTGTGTTGTCTTTTCCTATAGCCAAAGCAATCTTATTAAAGCTCATTTTTTTAGAAAGCATGATTTCTATGTCAGAACGCTGGCTTAAAGAAAGATGTGAATGTTTTCCCATAATTAAAATATTCCTTTCAGTTTGTATATAAAACCCTAACCTGATGAATCTAACCCAATATATATTTTAATCATGGAATCAGTAAAGTCCATAGTTAAAGATGTGGTGTATGGAAAAAGTAAAATCCATACTAATATGGAATTTACTTTTTCAAATAACAAAAAATATTAAAAAATACAATTTCTACTTGAAAATTAGCTGCCATAGTGCTATACTGTTATGGCAGTCGACATTCCTCAATAGCTCAATGGTAGAGCGCACGGCTGTTAACCGTGATGTTGTAGGTTCGAGCCCTACTTGGGGAGCTTACATTAGATTCTTGATTGGATGAGCAAAGGCAAGTTTGAATCTGTAATTTAATTACTTCTTTTAGCATAGCAAAAAAGAACATCATTATGTAATCAGGCGACATAGCCAAGCGGTAAGGCGTGGGTCTGCAACACCCTGATCACCGGTTCAAATCCGGTTGTCGCCTCGACTTAAAGGTTCCCATTTGGGAGCCTTTTTTATTTAACCGGAATTAGGTAGAATTCACCATTAATCAAAAAACCTCCGAAAAGTCACTATCTGACTTCCCGGAGGTTTTTTAATACATGAATGTACAATATCAATCGACATTCTGTTATTTAGACATACCAAAGCACATCTCAAAGAATATAAAAGCTATGGTAATCCTATTGTTTTACAGACACAGTGATTACAGCAATACATACTTGGCTATAAAGAGCACTGCAAGTATATACATAAGAGGTGTAATCTTCTTAGCCCTTCCGCCAACAAGGTTAAGTACTACATAGGAGATAACGCCGAAAGCGATACCTTCTGAGATAGAGTACATAAATGGCATAGCAAAGATACAGATGTAAGCAGGAACCGCCTCAAGGAGGTCTGAATTCCAATCAATCTTAGTTACCTGCTGGAGCATAAGGAAACCTACTACTATAAGGGCAGGTGCTGTAGCAAATGCAGGTATTGCAAGGAATACAGGTGAGAAGAAAAGTGCAACTAAGAAGAGAAGTCCTGACACTATAGATGTAAGACCTGTTCTTCCACCCTCTGAGATACCTGATGAAGATTCTACAAATGTAGTGATGGTAGAAGTACCAAGTACCGCACCAACTATAGTTCCTATTGAATCTGCAAGTAAGGCTCCCTTTATTCCCTTAAGTTCTCCCTTCTCATCAAGCATATTTGCCTTAGATGCACAGCCTATGAGAGTTCCAAGGGTATCAAATACATCTACGAAAAGGAAGGCAAACATAACTACAAAGAAGTCTGCTGTCTTTATAAATGAAAAATCAAGCTGTCCAAAGGTAGGTGCAAGAGATTCAGGTGCTGCAAATATCCTTGATGGGAATAAGCTATAGTATCCTGCATCAGGATTAGGCACATAGATGCCTACAGCCTGAAGAATCATACCTACTACCCAAAGTGCTACCATTCCTATAAGGATAGAGCCTTTTACATTCTTAAACAAAAGATAGGTCATAAGTAAGATGCCGCAAAGTGCGAGAATAACTGAAATTCCTGCTGAGTTAAAGGTACCATCCGCTATCGAACCCTTGAAAGAAAAGAGGGTTACAAGAGTAGCACCGTCAACTACTATCTTAGAGTTCTGAAGTCCGATAAAACATATGAATAAACCAATACCAACCGATACCGCCACCTTAAGTGTATTCGGTATGGCATTGAATATAGCCTCACGAACATTGGTAACCGAAAGTACAATAAATACAAGGCCTTCAACAAATACAGCCGTCAAAGCCTGCTGCCAGGTATATCCCATACCCAAAACTACTGAATACGCAAAATAGGCATTCAGTCCCATTCCTGCTGAAAGAACAAAAGGAAGATTGGCAAATAAGGCCATACAAAACGATGCAATTGCAGAAGCAAGTGCTGTCGCCGTAAATACCGCTCCCTGATCCATTCCCGCCTTACCAAGCACACTTGGGTTTACGGCAAGGATATATGCCATTGTCATAAAGGTTGTAACACCTGCCATTGTCTCAACCTTAACACTAGTTCCTCTTTCCCTCAATTTGAAAAACTCTTCCATCTTAGCCTCCTTGTTTTGTTAGATATAAATATGGGCTGGTAGTTTGGCAATTAAAACAGACACCATATTCAGATAATAAGACAGACTATACTATAACATAATAAAAAGAGGTATGCAAACACCTTTTTTATATCTTTTACTAATATAACTTATCGTGGTTATACCAAGCTAAATCCCTTATTCCCTTAATCCTAAGTGAGATATTTTATAAAAATACCTAAGCACTATCACCAGTCAGCCCCGTTTGTGAGTCCCTCGGAAGCGAATGTGTCCCTAAGCTCTGAGCCTCTGTGGAATTAGAAGGGTAGTATAGCGGCTTTCTAACCCCAAGTGAGATATTTTATAAAAATACTTACGACTTCACCAATCAGCCCCGTTTGTGAGTCCCTCGGAAGCGAATGCGTCCCTAAGCTCTGAGCCTCTGTGGAATTAGAAGGGTAGTATAGCGGCTTTCTAACCCCAAGTGAGATATTTTATAAAAATACCTAAGCACTATCACCAGTCAGCCCCGTTTGTGAGTCCCTCGGAAACGAATGCGTCCCCCTCAGCTCTGAGCCTCTGTGGAATTAGAAGGGTAGTATAGCGGCTTTCTAACCCCAAGTGAGATATTTTATAAAAATACCTAGCACTATCACCAGTCAGCCCCGTTTGTAAGTCTCTCGGAAGCGAATGCGTCCCCCTCAGCTCTGAGCTTCCGAGAGACTTACAAAGGTAGGGGCGTGACTTAGTTCCATTTTTATAAAACCCTATCGAACGACACCCGGTATGTCCTCACACTTCTCCACTATATGCGTAGCCCCATGCCTTTCAAACTCTTCCCTACTGCCATATCCATACATCACCGCAATAGAGTCAACACCATTCTTATTAGCCGCCTCTATATCAAACTTCCTATCTCCTATCATAACCGCAGACTTAGGGTCGGTAATTCCATTCTTTTCAAAGGCTCGCTTTATCATCACATCCTTGTGCACAGTCTTTTCCTCGTGAGATGGCCCGGTAAGATTTACAAAATACTTATCCAGTCCATGCTTTTTTATTATCTTCTCAGCTATAGGCGCAGGCTTGGAGGTAACTACCATCATAGTATGTCCCTTATCGTTAAGCTCATCAAGCATGGCTTCCACTCCCTCATACATAGGGGCAAGGAGGTAGCCTGCAGACTCATAATGTTCCCTGTATATTTCAATCGCCCTGTCAGCCTCCTCAGGGTTCATTCCACAGAACTTGGTAAAAGAATCAAAAAGCGGCGGTCCTATAAACTTCTTGTATTCAGCCTCAGAAAGCTGTTCCCATCCCATAGTACTAAGAGCGTGTTTTGCAGAGGCTACTATGCCATCTCCTGATTCTACTAAGGTTCCATCCAAATCAAACATCAAATATTTATACATCTTTTCTCCTCTTAAGGTCTACCTCGTTGCCATTTTCATCAACTACTTTCGTATTTTCAAGCTGACTTCTGATATTGCCTTTGATTGCTGCAACATATTCTTCTCTTAGTTTCTTCTGCTCAGCCTTTTCTTCATCAGTAAGCCCCTCTGCCTTTGACTTGTGACTGAGTTCGTTAATTCTTTTGATATCATTCTCTGTTAATCCCATTTCTTTCTCCTTTTAAATTGTTCTATGTATACTAAGAGCACCGCTATATCAGATGGCGACACTCCCGATATACGGCTCGCCTGACCTACTGACAGAGGCCTTATTTCAGAAAGCTTCTGCCTTGCTTCTTTTCTAATATTGTCGATATTTTCATAGTCTATACCCTCAGGAATTAAGCGGTTTTCCATCTTCTTAAACTGTTCAACCTGTCTGTTCTCCCTCTCAATATAGCCCTCATACTTTATATTGATATTTACCTGTTCCCCAACTGCCTCTGAAAGCTTTGGCCTTTCATCATCAATAACTGCCAAAACTTCGTAGCTTAGCTCCGGTCTCTTTATCAGGTCTGCAAGGGTAACTGCACCAAGAAGAGGCGTACTTCCATTTGATACAAGGAAATCATTTACCTCTTTCTTTCCACCTATGGTTTTTGACTTCAGACGCTTTATTTCCTCTTCAATCTGAGCCTCTTTCTGAAGAAGGCTCTCGTATCTTTCCCTAGATATAAGTCCCACCTCATAGCCTATCTTAGTAAGCCTAAGGTCAGCATTGTCCTGCCTTAGAAGCAATCTGTACTCTGCTCTTGAAGTCATCATCCTGTATGGCTCCGCTGTGTGCTTAGTCACCAAATCATCAATAAGAACTCCGATATAGGCATCTGAACGCTTGAGAATAAGCGGCTCTTTGCCATCAAGCTTTCTCACCGCATTGATACCTGCTATCAGTCCCTGAGCCGCAGCCTCCTCATAGCCTGAGCTTCCGTTAAACTGGCCTGCCGCATACAAGCCCTCCGCCACCTTTGTCTCAAGGCTTTCCTTCAGGGTGGTTGCATCTACGCAGTCATACTCTATAGCATAGGCATTTCTAACTATGTGAACATTCTCAAGTCCGGGGATTGTCCTGTACATAGCTACCTGTACATCCTCCGGCATAGATGAACTCATACCGTCAACATACATTTCATTGGTGTACTCTCCCTCAGGCTCTACAAATATCTGGTGCCTCTCTTTGTCAGCAAACCTCATCACCTTGTCCTCTATGGATGGACAGTACCTTGGCCCTACTCCTTCTATTACACCGCCGTAAAGGGGTGAACGCTCGATATTCTCCCTTATTATCCTATGCGTCTCTTCATTAGTATAGGTTAGATGGCAGGGAATCTGTTCCCTGCTTATATCTTTTCCTTCGTTTAAAAATGAAAATGGAACTACCTTTTCGTCTCCATTTTGCACTTCCATTTTGGAGAAATCTATAGTTCGCTTGTCTACTCTGGCAGGGGTTCCAGTCTTAAATCTCCTAAGCTTCATACCTAAGCTAAGCAGGGAATCTGTCAAATGTGTAGAGGCTGACAGTCCGTTAGGTCCTGTGTATTCACTCACATCTCCGTATATACAGCGAGCCTTTAGATAGGTTCCTGTACATAGGATAACTGCCTTGGCATTATACACTGCACCTGAATAGGTCTTAACTCCCCTCACTCTGCCATTTTCAACCAGAATCTCAGCCACCTCAGCCTGCTTTATGGTAAGGTTTGGTGTATTTTCCATTACCTTACGCATTTCAAGGGAATAAGCCTGTTTATCCGCCTGCGCCCTAAGGCTGTGAACCGCAGGGCCTTTTGACTTATTAAGCATCTTAGACTGGATATAGGTCTTGTCAATGTTTTTGCCCATTTCTCCACCGAGGGCATCTACTTCTTTTACCAAATGCCCCTTGGAAGTGCCTCCTATATTGGGGTTACAGGGCATGAGGGCTATACTGTCTACGCTTACGGTAAAGACAAGCACCCTTTTACCAAGCCTTGCTGCCGCCAGTGCCGCCTCACAGCCCGCATGTCCCGCTCCTATCACTATTATTTCAAAGTCATTACAAATCATATTATCCTCAAATCTATGCAGTGTATATACTTATTCAAGTTCTCCCAGCTCTTCCAAGGACTTCATAATAAATTTCCCTGCTTCTGCTTCTGCCATGGACTTGTCTAGCACGGTAAGGTACTCTGCATTTCTCTTATCTTTCATTATATTATTATATTCTGGCTCTGACATCGAAGTTTCATTCTGGTTATTTTTCCCGAAACAAGTATATTAAGCTTCATTAAGTGCATCTCCTATTACATCATCAAAGCTTTCATAGCGCCTGTATTTTGTTTTATCCTTCATATTCAGGTGTTCATTTAGTGCTGCTTTAGTCTCTAAATTTGGCCTAATTCTCTTTATCTCAAATGGTATACCTTCATAGCTTACAGCACTTTTAAGAAACATCGTAATAGCTGATGACATATTCAGTCCCAGTTCATTAAACAACTTTTCAGCGTCCTTTTTCAGCGATGCATCAACTCGAACATTAATATTCGTTGTTGCCATACTACTCTCCTTTCCAGCAAGCAGAATAATTATATATGAAATTTGCAAACAATGTCAACACTCTGCAAAACCACTTGATTGTCACCTCCCCCCTCTATAAAAAATAAGGGGCAAGGCCTCCATACAACTCGAAAACCCTGCCCCAACTATAATATCAGTCTGTATTATCTTGCTTCTTCTTTACTTCTTCTTTACTTCTTTCTTATTTACTTCTTCTTTATTTCTGTTTTACTTCTTTCTAAGTTCCTCAATCTTCTTCTCAATCTCAGCAATCTTTGTAAGACCCTCTGTAATAGTCTTAATCTCAGCCTCTGTAAAATCAGCCTTTGATGCTTCTAACTGCTCTGTTAAGAACTCTACATAAGGCTTTGCAGCATTCTTCTCAGCTTCATCTTTCTTTATTTTGGAAAATAACTTATTCCAAGTATCCTGATTCTCTGCAAATATCTTGTTTTCTTCCTCATAAAGCGGTGCTGTAGGATCTGCTGAAGCCGTACTCTCATCAGATGTTACCTTAGCTGTTACACCGTTACCTGCCTTAATTTGTTCGATTACCTTAAGGATTTCTTCCTGTTTTTTTTCATCATCAATTGCTCCTACAATTGGATCTCCTATGATATTACCGTTCTTGTCAACTACAACTGTAGTAGGGAAGCTGAATATCTTTCTTACATATTCGTGATCCTGTGGAAGTATTAAATTCCTATAGGTTACTCCCTGCTTAGAAAGGATGTCCTTCGCCTCTGCAAGCCCTTTTTCATCACTTGCAGTTCCTGCATTTATGCCTATAAGCTCTGCTCCCTTTTCTTTAAGCTTTTTGCTGAATTCTTCAAGGGCAGGCATCTCATTTACACAGGCGGAGCATCCGTTGAACCAGAAATTAACAAGCGTTGCCTCATTTTTACTAAAAAGGCTTTCATCAACATCATTTCCGTCAAAGTCCTTACCCTTAAAACTTGGGAACTTCTCGGCAGTCACAGTCTTGTTTCCTGAAGTCATATTGCTGCCTGAAGCCACAGCGTTGCCACCGCCCTTATTTCCACAGGCTGTAACTGATGAGGCAAGCATGGCTGCCACTAAAAATACAGGAATAATCCTCTTAATTGTTTTCTTTGTTTTCATCATTCTTCTCCTTAGTTCATATTTTTTGTTGCTTTATTCTTATTAAGCTCACGCGCTCTTTCGAGTATCTTCATCTTCTCAGGTCCCCAATTCACGCTGATAGCCTTAGTAGGACAGACCTTCACACATTCACCGCAGCGGATACATTCCATATGGGCATCGTTTTTGGTTATATCCACATCCATCTTACAGGTTCTTGCACATTTTCCACAGGATACACACTTGTTAAAGTCCACATTATAGTGAAGCAGTGACACCTTGTTAAACAGGGCGTAAAAAGCTCCAAGCGGACAGATCCACTTACAAAATGGGCGGTAAACAAACACACTTAGGATAATTACCAATATAAGTATGCTAAGCTTCCAAAGGAAGAGCTTGCCAAGTGTCGCTCTGATTGCAGGGTTGGCTATAGATAAAGGGATCCCCCCTTCAAGTATTCCCTGAGGGCAGATATATTTACAAAAATACGGTGATGAAAGCCCTGCCTTATTATTTAAAAATGTTGGCAGTATTATGACTGCTGCTAATAAAATTATATACTTCAAATAAGTTAAAGCCTTTAGCTTTTTTGTACTGAATTTCTTAGTTGGTATTTTGTGAAGCAAATCCTGAAAGAATCCAAACGGACAGAGGAAGCCACAAATAAACCTGCCAAGCATAACTCCAAAGAATATAATTATTCCCGTAATATAATAAGTCAGGCTAAAATCTCTTGAACCTACCACAGCCTGAAATGAACCTATAGGACAGGCTCCTGTTGCTCCCGGACAGGAATAACAGTTAAGTCCCGGCACACAGGCTATTTTACCCTTACCCTGATATAAAGTTCCCTTAAAAAAGTTAGGAAGATGAATATTAGTTAATAGCGTAGCTATTATCTGTACCATAGTCCTGCTTTTAAGAAAATCTTTAACTGAACCCTTATTTTTTTTATTTACTACCTTCTTTTCCACATCATCTCATCCTTTCTCACTTAACCTATACCCACACACTCTAAGCACAAGTTAATTGCTTTTGTAAGTACTGTCTGAGCTTCACCGCGGTATGCTCCAAAGGCAATAAAAGCACCTGCCATAGCAAGTAATATCACCTGAGCAGCCAGCTTTTTTCTATTAGTTTTGAAAGAAAAATTACCCATCTTATAAACCTCGTTTATTCTCTTAAGATTAATACATTGGTGTCAGAAGATAATACATTTAATTGCAAAGGGGTTCAGCCAAATTTCATATCTTTGACACCACATTTCTAAATGACGAAAGACAGTATACCACATTCGATGTAAAATTTCTGTTAAGAAAAATAATTTTTTTTTATTTTTTTGAGAACTATTAAAATTTTTGATTAATAGAAATTTTATACCTCTTATGCTATGATTAATATAAATATGACAAAGTTAATCAGTAAAGGATGGAACAAAATGAGGATATTGGTTGTTGAAGATGAAAAGGCTCTTTGTGAGTCCATAGCAAAGGGACTTAGGCTTGATGGCTATGAGGTAGATATGGTTTTTGACGGAGAGGAGGCAATGGACATAATCTCTTTAGAAAACTATGATCTTATTATTCTTGACTTAAATCTGCCCGGAATGGACGGAATGGACATACTTAGAAATATGCGCGGAAATGATAATGAGACAAATGTCCTTATTCTCTCCGCCCGAGTAGGCCTAAATGATAAGATAGCAGGACTTGATAGCGGAGCAAATGATTATTTATGTAAACCCTTTCATTTTGAAGAACTTGAGGCCAGAGTTAGGAGTCTTACCAGGAGGCGTACAGTTCAAAACAATATAGTGATTGAATGTGGAGATATATCATTGAATACCAAAACCCGTACCGCCTTTGCCGGTGAAAAGGAACTTGCTCTTACAAGGAAGGAACTTGCTATCTTAGAATATCTCATCCTACACAGGGGGCGTCCTGTAAGTCAGGAGGAACTTATTGAACATGTCTGGGATGGAAGTGTGGATAGCTTTAGCAATTCAATAAGAGTCCATATAAGTGCACTTAGAAAAAAAATAAGAACTGTCCTTGGATATGATCCGATTATCAACCGGGTAGCCCAAGGCTATGTGATAGGAGGAAATGACGAATGAAATTTCATCTTTCTCTTAGGTGGAAACTGACCTTAATGACTGCCTTTATGGTAATTACAGCCTGCCTTGCAATCAGCTTTTTTATAAGCCGTTCTGCCATACTTTATATGGATGAGATTGGCAATTCGGCCATAGCCATACTTCCAAATACAAATATTTCTACCGGCAGTTCGGACGAGATTCAAGTGGATCTTAACCCAAAGGCAATACTTTCCGATACAGTTAAAAATACTCAGTTGGAATTTTGGATTAAAAGTCTGTCCATAACCCTTGTTATAACTCTTGTCTTCAGCCTCCTAATGTATTTTATAGTAGGCTTCACTCTTCGTCCTTTAGGAGAACTTACTTCACAAATAGAAGATATCCAGACCAAGAATCTAAATGAACCAATACTTTCCCGCAGCAAATCAACCGAAATTGAAGGCTTACCCTCGCCTTCAACAGGCTTCTTAAGAGGCTTGAAGAAACCTTTACGGCACAAAGACAGTTTTCAGCAAATGCTGCTCACGAACTTAGGACTCCCTTAGCTGTTATGAGAACAAAGTTTGAAGTATTTGATAAAAATAACACGCCTAATGTAGAGGATTATAAAGAAACAATTAATATGGCAAAAACTCAGACTGACCGTCTCTCCCATGTGATTGACATTCTTTTAGAAATGACAGAACTTCAGTCCGCCCCAAAAGGTGATAAGATTTCACTTGCTGAAATTACTGAAGAAGTAATCTGCGACCTTGTATCTATTGCAGAAAAAAAGAATATAACTTTAGTACAAAGCGAAGGAGAATCAAGGCTAATAGGTAGTGATACCCTTATATACAGAGCAATTTACAATCTTGTGGAAAATGCCATCAAATACAACAAAGACTATGGAAATGTTACTGTTTCAATCTCAGAAGATAGAGATTTTGCTAAAGCCATTATTTCAGATACAGGAAGTGGAATAGATAAAGATGATTGGGATAAAATCTTCGAACCCTTTTTTAGAGTTGACAAATCTCGAAGCAGAGCCATGGGTGGTGCAGGGCTTGGGCTTGCCCTTGTAAAAGAGATAGCAGCCAGACATGGAGGCGGGGTAAGGATAGTAGAAAGTTCTGAAAAAGGCAGCAAAATTGAGCTTTCACTAAGTAAAAACGGTAATATTAAATAACTACATATCCACCACAGCACAATCTTAAGGAGGCTTTTTATTTAATGGGAATTTTGTAGACATTTCCCTATCAAAGAAAGTAAGAAACAAAGCAAAGAGACCTACGGGTATTGACCGTAAGCCTTTTTGCTTTTGATTTTTAGTTTTATAAGGTAAATTTAGATACTTCATCCTGTAATTCTGTCGCTATATGGGCAAGGTTTTCGCTTGCAGATGAGATATCACTTATTGACTGTACCTGAGTATCTACTGATGCAGATGCTTCCTCTGTAGTAGCTGCGTTCTCCTCAGCAATTGCTGACAGGTTTTCAACCATCTTAGTCACATTTCTATTCTCTTCTTCAATTGTTCTTGAAGATTTATTTATCTCAGCTACAATTGACTTACTGTTTTCAACAGCCCTTGATATTTCTTCAAATTTATCGCTGGTTTCCGCAACTTTTTCACTTTGTTTTCTAACCATTTCATTGGACTGCTCCATCATGGTTACTGCTGATTCAGCCTTAGTCTTAAGTTCATCAATTACTGCTCTTATCTCAGCTGTAAAGCCTGCACTCTGCTCAGCAAGTTTCCTGATTTCATCAGCAACAACAGCAAAGCCCTTTCCTGCTTCACCGGCTCTGGCCGCCTCAATGGCTGCGTTGAGAGCCAAAGATTGGTCTGGTCAGAAATAGACTGAATCATCTCAGAAGCATTGGATATCTTCTCTGTAGCCTCACTTGTCTCAACAATAACAGAACTAACTTTATCAGATATCTTATTATTTTCATCTGTAAGCTTAACAAGATCTTTTAGAGTGGTATTACCATCATTCTTACAGTTATCTATGGTATCGGTTGCCGTATCAAGTTCTGCCAAGGTTGATATCATTTCTTCAAGAAGCCTTTTTGCGGTTTCAACTGAAGCTGCTGCTGCCTGAGTATCTTCTGCCTGGCTGGCAGCTCCATCAGCTATGTTTGTAACTGCTGTTGCTACCTCTCCTGCTGCGTCTGATGTAGACTGGGCTGTAGCTGTAAGTTCTTCAGCAGTTGCCGCAGTATTTTGTGCATGGGCATTTATATTGGATACAATACTTACAAGATTCTGATTAAGCCTTCTCAAACTGAGTATCAGGCTTGCTATCTCATCTCCATTCTTGTCATAGTTAGCATTCTTGGCTCTCTCAGCATCCAGATTCAAGTTATAGTCAGCAAGTTTTGAAAGTGCACTGCACACAACTTCAAGCGGCATAGATACCTTTCTTCTTAAAAGAATAACTATAACTGCCGCTATAACTATTATGAGTATGATATTTATAATTATACTGAAGACTGCACTATTTATAGCAGCCTGTGTCATCATTTTCACACTGATGACTGTTTCAAACACCCAATATTCAGTTGTTCCCTCTACGGCAACCGGAACATAGATAATCAATGAGTTTTTGCCTGTACTAACCGAAATGCGTTCCTGCTCAGATTCTTTATTCTGTTGAGCCATATCAAGACTCGACTTTACATCAGCATCAGTGCCTGTATCTTTCAAAATGAGGCTTTCATCAAGGGAGTGAGCCACTACAATTCCCTCATCAGATACAAGTGCTGTAAAATCGTCCTCACTGTTGTTTGGAGATTCTGCCAGTTCTTTTGAAAGTTCGGTAACAAAGATATCCGCTGTTACAACTCCAATTATTTTCCCATCCATCTTTATAGGCAAACCATAGGTAGTCATTATATTATCACCTTCCTTATAAGGCTGGGTAATAATTGTTGTGCCGGCTTTCATAACTTCATTATACCAGTCTGATTCCCTATAAGCGTCAATCACTGTCTCTTTAACAGTTCCATCAGTTTCCCTTAAATAGTAAGATTGGAAGAGTCCTTCTTTGTTTGTAGGTGTTATATTCTGTGCATCTTTACCATCGAACGCATTGGGTTCAAAAAATACTCCACATCCTCCAATATCCATGTTACTTGTAAGCATACTTTCAACTAAATTTGATATAAATACTCTCTTTCTCTGATCAACTGTTGTATTTTTCATCATTGTAGTTACTGAACCTTCAGTTGTCTTCGTAGAGTAATATGCAGATATAAATCTCTGCTCAAGCTGTTTTGCCAGCTTTCTGGTTTCTTCATATTGGTAAGCTTTGTTTGTACTGATGGCTGAATTATAACTTCTTACCGCATCAACCGCCGTCTTTGTGCCCAGTGTAATTACAAGCAAAATCGAAACGATAATGCTTATCTTCATACCTACACTTTTGACCTTGGCTTTTCCACCATTCACTGCATTCTTTTTCATTGCTTCCCCCTCTCCGGCTATATATAGCCATTGTCACCTTGCTAATTATAATTAATACTTTATGTTCAATAAAAATAAATAATAAAGGGTGAATTGCAAAAGTAACTTCCACACCTAATGTTTAATTTTTTATTTTAGATACGGTATGGAAGTTACTTGTTACAAATTTTACATAAATTAAGAGCTAGATGTATACATTATCTGAAAAAAATGCTATAATCAGCCTTACAGGAAGAACATGACCTAATTTTTTTCATAGCAAACAGGAGTCGAAGTTACTTTTCCAAAAACTGGGAATAAGTAAAATCCACCCCTTTTATATATGGGCTAGAAGTTCATCTTTTAACCGGTGAGTTCCTTTTTATTTGCCTAAGAGCTTAGGGGCTAGGGTAATTTCATCCGGTGAAATTTTTTTGAATACCTAAGCTCTTTTAATATTTTTGCCGTATTGAAATGCAAAAAAATATCATAAGAGCTTTTGTTTCCGAGCTTCACCCTTGAATATGAATTGATGTGGCTCATCATCAGGTTTATGTCTTCCTGTGTGTAATTACTAAAATCCACACCCTTCGGTATTATCCTTCTTATCATTTCATGGTTGTTTTCACAGCCACCCTTCTGGTAAGGTGAAGAAGGATCGCAGTAAAATACCCTAAGTCTCCTGTTTCCCTGTGCATCAAACTCCAGTGCCTGTGGATTTGAAAATTCACTTCCGTTGTCTAACAGCAGCACATCAAATATTTTCCCGAAAATATAAGGTCTCAGTTCAATATACAGCCTTTCAAATATCTCCGTAACAGAACGTGAGTCATTGTAGTTTCTCAGAAAAGCAAGCTGCAGGTTCTGTTGTACAAAGAAGAGAGTGAGAAGTACTTTCCCGCCCTTTACCCCTTCTACACTGTCGCCTTCACATACGACTGAATCGGGGTTTTCTTCAATAAACTTCAGGAAGTCCTCATAAGTCCTTCCCTTCCTGCACTCTTTATCCACTTTCAAAGATTTGCTTTTATTTTTTCTCGGACGCATTCTTATAGTGCGTGGCATGTCAATGTTTCTGGCAAAAAACAGACTGTTGTTTATATATTTATAGAGAGTCCTGTCGGAAACCATGAGTTTCATCAGAATGGTTGATTGTTATATGTCTTATGGATTGCCCTTTTTAACAGGAGTGGACTTACAATGCCGTCTATATATTCCCTTTCGTTTTCTGTAAGGTTAAACCCTGTTCTTGATTCAGACAGTGATTTTTCTATATCTTGCCTCAGCTTCCTTTGCCTTGTAAAATCTTTTTCAAGGCGGCACCTGTTTCTGTCAGGGCATCCGTTACATACATAAGGTGGATTAAGAAGTTTAGGGCAGATATGTCTGACATAATCATCACACAGTGGCATGCATTTCCCGCAGCTTCCACATGTTCTGTTTTTTTGTTAAGGCAGTGACTGCATACAAATCTTTTTTTACATGAGTCTGTCCACTGAATGCAGACAGTCATTAAAAAGACCTGCCGTATGAGCCTGTCTGTTCAGTAATTATGTTTTTTTATTTCTTTTTGAAACAGTTGTGTTGTCTTTTTCCTATAGCCAAAAGCAATCTTATTAAAAGCTCATTTTTAGAAAGCATAGATTTCTATGTCAGAACGCTGGCTTAAAGAAAGATGTGAATGTTTTCCCATAATTAAAATATTCCTTTCAGTTTGTATATAAAAACCCTAACCTGATGAATCTAACCCAATATATATTTTTAACTCATGGAATCAGTAAAAGTCCATAGTTAAAGATGTGGTGTATGGAAAAAAAGTAAAATCCATACTAATATGGAATTTACTTTTTCAAATAACAATAAATAATAAAAGCCTTAATTCCTTACAAGACAGTCAATTTTATTGAACTTTTACTTACTAAAAAGGCTCTTTAATATAAAAAGTATATTATAAAGCCTCTTAGTTATATCTTTATTTTTAGAAAGTAAATCTGGATACTTCATCCTGTAATTCTGTCGCTATATGGGCAAGGTTCTCACTTGCAGATGAAATATCACTTATTGACTGAACCTGAGTATCTACTGATGCTGATGCTTCCTCCGTAGTAGCAGCATTCTCCTCAGCAATTGCTGACAGGTTTTCAACCATCTTAGTCACATTTCTATTCTCTTCTTCAATTGTTCTTGAAGATTGATTTATCTCTGCAACAATTGACTTACTGTTTTCAACAGCCCTTGATATTTCTTCAAATTTATCGCTGGTTTCCGCAACTTTTTCACTTTGTTTTCTAACCATTTCATTGGACTGCTCCATCATGGTTACTGCTGATTCAGCCTTGGTCTTAAGTTCATCAATTACTGCTCTTATCTCAGCTGTAAAGCCTGCACTCTGCTCAGCGAGTTTCCTGATTTCATCAGCAACAACAGCAAAGCCCTTTCCTGCTTCACCGGCTCTGGCCGCCTCAATGGCTGCGTTGAGAGCCAAAAGATTGGTCTGGTCAGAAATAGACTGGATCATCTCAGAAGCATTGGATATCTTCTCTGTAGCCTCACTTGTCTCAACAATAACAGAACTAACTTTATCAGATATCTTATTATTTTCATCTGTAAGCTTTACTAAATCCTTAAGAGTCTCGTTTCCGTCATCCTTACATCTGTCAATTGTATCAGTTGCAAGCCCTAGTTCTTCCAAGGTAGTCATCATTCCGCTTAACAGTCTGTTTGCAGTCTCTACAGAAGCTGCCGCTGCCTGTGTATCTTCTGCCTGGCTTGTTGCTCCATCAGCTATGTTTGTAACCGCAGTTGCTACTTCTCCCGCTGCATCCGCTGTAGACTGTGCTGTAGCTGTAAGTTCCTCTGCTGTTGCAGCCGTATTTTGTGCATGGGCATTTATGTTTGATACAATGCTTACAAGGTTCTGATTAAGCTTTCTCAAACTAAGTATCAGACTGGCTATCTCATCCCCACTCTTGTCATAGTTAGCATTTTGGGCTCTCTCAGCATCCAGATTCAAGTTATAATCAGCAAGTTTTGAAAGTGCACTGCACACAACCTTAAGTGGCATAGATACCTTTCTTCTTAAAAGAATAACTATAACTGCCGCTATAATACTTATTAGTATCAAGTTTACAATCACACTGAAGATTGCACTGTTTATAGCAGCCTGTGTCATCGACTTCATGCTGATAACTGTTTCAAATACCCAATATTCAGTTGTTCCCTCTATGGCAACCGGAACATAGATAATCAATGAGTTTTTGCCCGTACTAATCGAAATGCGTTCCTGTTCAGATTCCTTATTCTGTTGAGCCATATCAATATGCTGCTTAACAGCAGCGTCTTTAGCTGTATCACTAAGTATCAATGTTTCATCAAGTGAATGTGCAACTGCTATTCCTTCATTAGATACAAGAACCGTAAGGTTATCAATACTATTGTCCGGATTCTCTGCAAGTTCCTTTGACAACTCTGTAACAAATATATCAGCTGCTACAGCTCCAATTATCTTCCCATCCATTTTAATAGGCACACCATAGGTTGTTACTATATTATCACCATCCTTAAAAGGCTGGGTAATAACTGTTGTGCCGGTTTCCATAATCTCCTTATACCAGCTTGACTCCCTGTATCCATCAACCAGACTCTCTTTAACAGTTCCACCTTTTTCTCTTAAAAAATAAGATTGCATAAGCCCTGTTTTAGTTGCTGATGTTATATTCTGTGCATCTTTACCATCGAAGGCGTTAGGTTCAAAAAACACTCCCAATCCTCCAATGTCTAAGTTACTTGTAAGTGCCTCTTCAACCATATTGGATATAAAAGACCTTTTTCTCTCATCAGCTGTAGAATTCTTCATCATCGCATCCACTGCATCTTCTGCTGTTTTTGCAGTGTAATAAGTAGATATGAATCTCTGTTCCAGCTGCTTTGCCAGTTTTCTGGTTTCTTCATACTTATGATTCTTACTCGCAGTTATGGCTGAATTATAGCCGCTAACAGAATCAATTGCGGTTTTAGTACCAAGAGTGATAATAAGCAAAAGTGAAATAATTATGCTTATTCTTAAACCTACACTTTTAACCTTCCCGCTTCCTGACGCCACTGTAGTTCTTCTCCCTTTCATAATCGCACCTTCCTCAGTAGTATAATATTTATAGTCTCATCAATGATAATACTCCAAATATTATATTTTTTCAATAATTTTTGTAAATAATATACAAATATTTTTGCCTGACTATTGTATATATTAACTGTGTTTTTTTGCAACATTTTTTATATATTTAGTGATTATTTTATAAATTTCCCTTATATAACTTATAATTCTATAGTTTTCTCTATATTCTAATAAGCTGATGCAGGTGTAAAAAGTATTTAATCCCCTTTGACAGAGAAAAAGCCATAACCCATCATTTTCATGACAGGCCCTGGCTCTCTTTATTGTTTTTAAATACTTTGTAATTTTAGATTGTTTTTATATCTATCACAGATTCTCATTAACCCTTTACAGCTCCGCCCATTCCATTTACATAGAACTTCTGTAAGTAAAGGAAGAGAACAGCTATAGGGATGGAGATGCAAACTGCTCCGGCAGCAAATCTGGTATACCAGTCAATGATATACTCCTTACTAAGCATCTGCCAAAGACCAATAGAAACTGTAAAATACTCTGCTTCAGCCCTGCAGATAACCTTAGCCGCAATGAAGTCTACCCAAGGAGAAATAAAGGCTGTAAGTACAGTAAATACAATAACCGGTTTTGACAGAGGAATAGTTACCTTGGTGAATACCTCCCATTTAGTAGCACCATCGATCATAGCAGCCTCATCAAGTGCCTTCGGAACTGTATCGAAGAATCCCTTTGCAATATAAAATCCAAGTCCTGCACCAGCTGAATATATGAGGACAAGAGCAACTCTAATCATAGGCCCCTGTGAAAGTCCAAGAGATTTAATTATATAGTAAACAGCTACAATAGCCATAATTCCAGGGAAGAGTCCAAGTATCATAGCCATATTCATAAATGGCTTTCTTGCCTTAAAACGAAGTCTTGACAGACAGTAGCTTACGCAGAGCACAAAGACTGTAGATACAAGGCAGGAAAAAACCGCAATTATAAAGGTATTCATAAACATCTTAGGGAAGTTCAGTATTGCTGTATCCGTAAAAAGTTTGGTATAGTTTTCAAAACTCAGCTTATCCGGAAAAATACCCGAGCTATCCTTAGGTGTAAGACTCTTAAGTACAACCCATACTACAGGGAGTACCCATATCGTGGCTAACACAGCTAAAAATATATGAACGAAGATATTGGTTATTATCTGGCGGGCCCTGTATGAAGATGACATTTTTGCTTTATTATCCATTATTTGAACGCCTCCTCATTCTTATAAGATCCACTCCTGTGGTAGGTTATGAGCGCAACTATGGAAAGTATGATGAAGGTAATAATACCTATAACCGCACCTGTGTTGAAATACTGTTTATCGACAGTGAGTTATACAGCCAGGTGATAAGAAGGTCTGTCTTACCGGCAGTATCACCGACATCTACAGGAGCACCCCCTGAGAGCAGGTAGATAACATTGAAGTTATTGATATTACCTGTAAACTGTGTGATAAGATAAGGTGTTGTTACAAAGAGCATGTAAGGAAGGGTTATCTTCCAGAATATGGTCACTGTATTGGCACCATCCACCCTTGCAGCCTCGTAAAGTTCCTCCGGAATATTCTGTAATATACCGGTCACCTGTAAAAGTGTATATGGGATACCTACCCAAAGGTTGATTACAATAACTGTAATTCTAGCCCAGATTGCCTTTTCAAAAAACGGAAGGTACTGTCCCTCTCCAAGTATCCCAAGGGCTCTAAGCATAAGGTTGAAATCTCCTTTCGGCTGGAGCATGGTTCTCATTATCATAAGAGAAACGAACTGTGGAACTGCTATCGAAAGTATGAAGCAGAATCTCCAGAAACCTTTAAATTTAGTACCCTTTCTATTTATGATAAGGCCTAAAATCATACCGAGTATATAGTTAAGTGCGGTAGCAAATACTGCCCACACGACTGTCCAAATTAAAACTCCCCAGAATGACTTGCCTACTTCACTTCCGAGTGTAAGCACATCCTTAAAGTTGTCAAGTCCAACCCAGTTAAAGAGTACCAGGTGGTCGCCCTTAACTGAATAACTTGTAAATGCCATGTTTATCATATATATAAGAGGGCATGATAGTAAATAACACAATTCCGATAAACGGAGGCGTCATGAGTAATTTGTGCAAATCCTTATCAAAAAGGTTCTTTACATCTTCTATGAAGTTTAATGGCTTCTTTCCTGCCTTCTTTCTAAGTTCAGCTTCATAAGAACTCTTAACCGCCGTTACCGCAATATATATAAAAAACAGGGTAATAACTATTACAAATATACCATAAAGAAGCATAAGTACAGTATTGTCACCGGTAGTATATTCATATATCTGCTTCTTTTCGTTCCATACTTCCTCCTGAGGACTGCCCCCAAGAGTAATGAATCTTCCAAAATCATAAATACCGGTGTTAATCAGATAGAATATGTAGGCAGCTTCGATTCCTAAGAATATAAGCCCCTTTATTATCTGTCCGCGTACCAGATTGCCAAGTCCCAGTATAAAAAGTGAGAGCTTGGTGAAAATATCTCCTTTAGCTAGAGCCTTAAAGAATTTCACATCTTCCATGTTTTATCCCCACACATCTGTTTTTTCGTGTAAATGGTTTCCAACTTCCTCATAAACTTCTTTTTATTATAAATGCGTGCCCTGATTCTGAACACGCATTTATAACAATATCCGTTTACAGACTGCAAATGACATCTGCAGTCTGTAAACCTATGTATCACATCTTATTATTTTGTATTCAATGCAGTGTTGAGAGCTTCTGTCTTCTCTGCCGCATTCTTCTCGGTTACATCACCTGAGAGGATAGCCTTACCCATATTCTCAGCATTTGACCAGTAGTTAGACATACCGGCTACGAATGGCTGCATGATAGAGGTATTGGCAATTGTATTACCCTGTGCTGTTGCAAGAGCATCAGAAGCGATTTCAGGATCCTTAAGAAGAGACTGATCTGTAGGAATAGTATTCCTTGTCTTATAGTGCTCTTTCTGAGCCTCTGGGCTTCCAAGGAAAGAAGCAAGGGCAACTGCTACCTGAGGATATTTTGTATTAGGATTTACACCGATTGCCTTAGAGCCTGCAAAACTCTTAAGCTGTACATCTTTTCCGTCAATCTTAGCTGTAGGAAGCTGAACTATACCAACATTTTCAGCACCAAGGGCATCAACTACATTGTTATAATCCCAAGTACCGCTAAATACAGCATTTACGCTTCCGTTCTTAAGTCCCTTAATACCTGAACCGTCAGCATCATTAGAGAAATTCTTATTCTTTACAAGATTTACAAGATACTTTGTAGCTGCAACTGCCTTTTCACCACTGTAGTCAATACCTGCAGAAGCATCGTTGTTGCCACCAAAGAGTGTACAGCCGTTACCTGCATAGAAAGCTACATTGTACCAGCTATTGCTAAGCGGGAAAGATACCTTACCCTTCTCAAGCATGGTATCAAGGCTCTTTACATCATCCTCAGAGAAAACTCTCTTGTCGTAATACATAAACCAGGTATTTGATGTAAAAGGTACAGCGTAAACACCGCCCTCATAAGTAACTGTATTTACAATAACTTCAGAATTCTGTGACTTAACAGCATCAAGTGCAGTTCCACCAAGCTTTGAGATAGCCTTTGCCGCAACAAGGTCACCAATGTTATCATTTGCAAGCATATATACATCTGCTGCTGCGCTAGGATCCTGTGTTACCTGAGTCTTAGCCTCACCCTCAGGGCAAACACCATACTTAAATGTAAGCTTCCAGTTAGGATGAGCCTCTGCAAACTTGTTACACATATTGCCAAGCCAGTTTCCACTTTCTTCAGCCTGATCTTCCTGTGGGCTCCACACTGTGATTGTAGCCTCAACTGCCTCTTCATCTGTAGAAGCTGAACTTGTCTTACTTCCTGAAGCTGTTGAAGCTGCTGAAGTTGTTGAAGCAGCTGTACTTCCTGATTTAGCTGCGCTGCTTGTCTTTGTGTCTGATGACTTTCCACAGCCTACGAGTGAAGCTGCCATCATGGCTGCAAGCATAAGTGATAATACTTTTTTTGACTTTCTCATTTGTTTTTCCTCCTTTATTTTTCGAATATATCTCAAATCTCCTTTTTCTTACTGCCTTCCTGCCGCCACAGGAATTTTCGGTTTTAGAACCATTCAAGATGTACTCGGATAAGTTTCGAAACTTTACGAAACTTCTTTTTCGTCTTATGTTATCATTATATTCATAAATTGTCAATATGTTTTTGTGCATTTAGCCCAAATTATTCAGGAAATATCTTTGAAATATCATAATCAAACCAGAACCGGTCAATTACAATATTTTTCATACATTTTATAATATCAGCCCATAGCCGCAGGCAAAACACAGTTTATCCCACTATACTATCCCGAATAAAAGATTTTCTGCCCTTGGCATAAATCATTCGGGGTTAATATATGAAATTCTCCTATTTTTTTCTTCATCTATATAATTGCTGTATTTTTATCCGATTATACTTTATTTTTTGTACTTTTTGTACTAGCGCTATTGCAAATTAAGTAAAATAAGCTTATACTTATTTCGTAAATTTTCGTAAATTTTAAGAAAGGTCTGATATGGTCACTATAAAAGATATAGCTAAAGAGCTGAATGTTTCACCCGGAACAATATCTAAGGGGCTAAACAATGCTCCCGACATAAGTGAGGGGCTTAAACAAAAAATAGTTAATACAGCCATCTCTATGGGTTATAACAGCAGCAAATTAAAACTAACTAACAGTGGCAAAAAACTCTGTATTTTTATGGAGAATATGGACTATGAATCTTCGGGTCAGTTTGGTTTTGATATAGTATCAGGTTTTAAGCAGGAGGCTGTTAAAATGGGGTTTGAAGTCTCCCTTTTCCCTATAAACCCTGCTTTTCAATCAAACGAAGCCTATGATACATTTATGTTAAGAAACGGTTTTGTAGGTTCATTTTGTGTGGGTTTTGCACTGGAAGATCCCTGGCTCAAAGATTTTAAGAGAACTTCTACTCCAACAGTACTTTTTGACAACTATGTTTCAAAAAACCCCAATACCTGCTACATAGGTACCGACAGTGCTGAAATTATGGAGCTCATAGTTTCACATCTCTATCATCTTGGACATAAAAAAATAGCCTTCTTAAATGGTTCTAAAAATTCTCTGATTACAGAGCAGAGAATGGATAGTTTCTATAGCAGCATGAAAAGCAGAAACCTGCCTGTTGACGATGAACTGGCTATATATGCATACTTTGTTGCAAGAGTTGCAGAAGATCATATAGATAACATCCTTAGAAAGGGTGCAACAGCAATAATCTGCGGTAATGATGTTATTGCTTCCGGCATATATACCGAACTTATGGGAAGGGGGCTTTCAGTTCCTTATGATATAAGTGTTGTTGGCATAGATGATATTCCTCTTGCCTCTCTTTTAAGTCCTCCTCTTACCACCGTCCGTCAGGAAAGAGAACTGCTTGGAAGGTCAGGTTTCTTTACCTTAAATTCTATTCTAACTCATAATATGGCCATAAGCCGTAACCTTCTCCGCCCTAAGCTTATAATTAGAGAATCTACTTCTCTTGCGAAAGAAGGCAATGGACTCATTGTTTTAAATAGCTAAAGAAACGCTTGAAGTCAGTCAGCTTCAAGCGTTCCTTATCTTTAACCTGTACTTATACAGATTTATTTACTTACTTCTTTACCATTTTCTATTAAGAAATTTCCTACTTTGTCAGTCAAAATCAAATCACTGATTCTTCCCTTTCCAAAATTTGATTCAAAGGCAGCCGCATCCATATTTCCCTGCAAACCGCTGTCTTCGAGGTATTTGTTGACACCAGCCTTATATTCCTCATCCGTAAGTTCAAGATTTTCTTTCTCAGCAATTGCTCTTACTACAAGAAGCTGCTTAGCTGCATTAACAGCCTGTGCCCTTACCTCAGCCTCAAAATCCTTTTCACTAAGTTTGAACTGAGTCTGAACAAAATCCTTCAATTCTCCACCATACTGAAGTGCAACATTATTCCAGTATTCCATAATCTGTGCATAATATCTGTCCTCTGCTTCCTTAGGCACTGATTTTATTGCACTATTGGTAACTACCTTTTCTATAAGTTCTCTTCTTATACTGTCTTTAGCCTCTTCCTTTTTACTTGTTTCAAGTTTTGCCTTTATATCAGCCTTATAATCTGCTGCCGTCTTAAAGTTCGTGTTTGCTTTTACAATCTCATCCGTTAACTCTTTAGGAGCCTCTCCTACAATATAGTTAATCTTAACTGTAAATACTACCTTTGCACCCTTTAATTCTTCACTTTTATAATCTTTAGGGAAGGTGAGGTTTAAGTCAACAGTCTCACCCGGTTTCTTACCGATAAGTCCATCTTCAAAACCTTCAATAAACATTCCTGAACCTATATTAAGATTAGTTCCTTTTGCAGTTCCACCGTCAAATGCAACTCCGTCCTTCTTGCCTTCATAGTCTATATTGACTGTATCTCCTTTTTTTACTGCCCTATTTGTAATTTTTTCAGGGTAGTTACTAAGGAAGGCCTTCACCCTATCCTCAACCTCAGCATCCGTAACCTCAGTATCTGCTTTACTGTATTCTAACCCCTTATATTCAGCGAGTTTCTCGATATAATCTGATGGATTAAACTCTATAGCAGCTCCTGTAACAGATGCAGCTGCCTTGCTGCTGACTGCAGAGCCTGATGCAGATTCTGTACCTGAACTCTTATTATTTGCCGAGTTACCTCCACAAGCAGTTAACGCTATTGCTACCGCACTGATAACAGTCATTAAATATACTCTTTTTTTCATTACTGATTATCCCTTTCTTTTACTTCAAAACATATCATTGTGCTACAGTCATATTCCTGTAACATATTCTGCAATTCTATCATGTTTTTTGGTAAAATGAAAGTGTAGTTTTGTGAATAGTTTGTGATTAATGGAATTAATATATCCCCTTCACCTCGTAACCAGCCTTGACAACAGCCTCCTTTAGTACATCATCACTTACTTCCTTCAAAAGGCTCACCTTTGCGTTCTTGTTTTCAAGGCTTACTTCTGCCTTTACACCGTCTATGGCATTAAGAGCCTCTGTTACGTGCTTTACGCAGTGAGCGCAAGACATTCCTTCAATATCGATTGTTTTCTCCATAACAATATCCTCCTTTGTGTAACTGTTATCCTTTGTTTCATCTGTCTGAGCCTTCGTTTCATTTTGCTTAGGCTGACTCTGTGTAATCTGCGTTCTTGCCCTTCCCCTCTTGTACTTAGGTGTGAAAAACCTTAGTCTGAGCGAATTGGATAGTACAAATACCGATGAAAAGCTCATCGCAAGTGCACCAATCATAGGGTTAAGCCTTAGTCCAAAGGCAGCAAAGAATATTCCTGCCGCCACCGGTATACAAAGAGCATTGTAAAATAATGCCCAGAACAGATTCTCTTTAATCTTCTTTACTACCTCGTTGCTTAGCATGATTGCATAAGGCACGTCTCTTAGGTCGCTGTGCATAAGTATGATGTCAGCCGTATCTACAGCCACATCTGCACCGGTTCCAATGGCTGCTCCCACATCTGCACCTGCAAGGGCAGGGGCATCATTTATTCCGTCACCAACCATCATGACAGTTTTACCCTGTTCCTTAAGCCTTCTTATCTCTGCTTCCTTATCCGCAGGCTTAACCTCTGCGACCACTCTGTTTACTCCTGTTTCACGTCTATAGCAAGGGCTGTGCGCTCATTGTCTCCTGTAAGCATAACCACATCTATGCCTATTTGGTTAAGCTCCCTTACAGCCTCCTTACTTCCTTCCTTTATCACATCAGCCACAGCTATGATGCCGATTAGCTCCTTCTTGTCTTTTCCTCTTGCAAAGTAGAGAACCGTCTTTCCAAGGTTATGAAGCTCATCTGCCTTAGCCTTAAAGCCGTTATCAGTTATGCCAAGCTCCTTCATATAGGCTGCATTTCCTGCATATAAGGCTTGCCCATTAATCTCTCCCGCTATTCCTCTGCCCTCTATGGTTTCAAGGGTTTCAGCTCTTTTTATCTCGATGTTTTTAGCTTTAGCGTACTCTGTAACCGCATTAGCAAGCGGATGAGAACTGGCACTCTCAAGAGTAGCCGCTAGCGAAATAAACTCATCCTCTATTATACCATCTACAAATACATCTGTTACCTTAGGCCTTCCTTCAGTAATTGTACCTGTCTTGTCAAGAACTACAGTGTCTATCTTATGTGCTACCTCTAGGCTTACCACATTTCTTATAATAATGCCCTTCTCAGCTCCTTTTCCTGTACCAGCCATAATAGCCGCAGGAGTGGCAAGTCCCAGTGCGCAAGGGCAGGAGATGACAAGGACTGCAACCGCCATATTAAGCGCAAAGGAGAAGTCTCCCCCTTACAAATAGCCATATGATGAAGGTAAGAAAAGAAATACAAAGCACCACAGGCACAAAGACTCCGCTGATTTTGTCTGCAAGTCTTGATATAGGAGCTTTTGAGCCTGCCGCCTCCTCCACGAGGGAAATAATCTTGTAAAGTGCAGTATCTTCACCTACATTGGTGGCCCTAAAGGTGAAATAACCAGAACGGCTAATGGTTCCTCCAGTCACCCTGTCATCTGTATTTCTCTACAGGAATACTCTCTCCTGTCACCATGGCTTCATCCACAGCACCACTGCCGTTTACAATGACACCATCCACAGGCACAGTCTCTCCAGCCTTTACTACTACTATATCTCCTGCCACAACCTCGGAGACCAACACCTCACTCTCCACGCCGTCTCTTAAGATAACTGCCTTGTCGGGAATCAGATTTACAAGCTTGCTTATAGCTTCTGTAGTCTTCTTCTTACTCCTTGCTTCAAGGTATTTACCTAGGGTAATGAGAGTAAGTATGGTACCCGCTGTATCAAAGTAGAGATTCATCCCAAAAGGCATGGATGACTTCACATCTCCTATGGAAATAAAGTAGGCAATCATATACAGAGAATAAACGCTGTATAAAAATGATGTACCTGAGCCTATCGCAATTAGGGTATCCATATTGGGATTTCTCTTAAAGAGGTGCTTAAATCCGCTTATAAAGAACTTTCTTCCGGTGAAAATAATCGGAAGAACAAGCAGGAGTTCAGTAAGCGCAAGGATAAGCTTCCCTCCGTCTCCCATAAATGCCTTTGGAAATGGTGCATTAAACATACCTCCCATACCAAAATACATAAGTGGGACCATGAAGATAAATGAAACTATCGCCCTAAGCTTAAGCTCTGTTGCATAATCGCCAGCTACATCTGTCTGATTTTTACTGCTATCAGACTTGATGTCCTTTTTTTACACTCGCTCCATAGCCTGCATCTTCTACTGCCTTTATGACCATTTCATCCGTAAGTCCGTCTGAAAGCTCTAGTGTCATCTTATTTTGCATAAGGTTGACATTTACATCCTTTGCACCTTCCAACTTCTCTACAGCCCTTGTGACGGCTGCAGAGCAAGAAGCGCAGGACATACCTGTTATATTGTAGGTTTCTTTTTTCATTATGCCTCCTTTCTATGATAGCAACTATTTTCTACATAATTCACTCATTTATCAAAAAATTACATTGTGTTCAATGGATTTTAAAAATTCTACCCCTCCTTAACCAAAATGTCAAGGAGGGGTAGTCTAATAATTATTATTTACGATACAAGTGTCAAAAGTATAAAAATTCGATTGGGGCTTACTTGCAAGAGAATTCATTATCTTTTGACATGCAAAAAATATGAGTAAGTATCCATTTTTTTGTAAAAAATGAGCGGACTGCGAATATTTTTGCATGCAATCTCACACAGTTCTAATATATTGGTACTATTTACTTAGCGCCAGGCTTGCCAAGGAGTCTAAACATATTTGCCTTGTAGAATTCTACACCCGGCTGGTCAAAAGGATTGATGCCAAGCATATAGCCACTTACTCCCACCGCAAATTCAAAGAAGTAGAAAAGTTCGCCAAGGTGGTACTCTGTCTGCTCAGGTATTTCTATGAGAAGTGTAGGTACATTTCCATCCACATGAGCCGCAATGGTACCCTTCATAGCGCACTTATTTACATAGTCCATGGTCTTGCCTGAGAGGTAGTTAAGACAGTCTATATCATTCTCAGCACTCTTAAGTGTAAAGTCTCTTCTAGGCTTTTCCACAACAAGAACAGTCTCATACATAAGCCTTGAACCGTCCTGAATGAACTGTCCCATTGAATGAAGGTCTGTGGTAAGGTCTACAGAAGCAGGGGAAGATACCCTTCTGGTCCTTTCCCTCGCTCTCTCCGTAGAGCTGTTTCCACCACTCTGATATGAAGTGCAGGCTTGGCTCATAGTTTGCAAGGATTTCAACACTCTTTCCTTTTCTGTAAAGGATGTTTCTTATAGCTGCATAACGGAGTGCAGGATTCTCACTAAAGTCATTGTTTAAGCAGATTTCCCTAAGGTGGGCAGCACCCTCCATAAGCTTGTCTATATCAGCACCACTGGCTGCAATAGGGAGAAGTCCCACAGCGGTAAGTACTGAGAAGCGTCCGCCTACATCATCAGGTATAACGAAGCACTCATAGCCTTCTTCATCAGAAAGAGTCTTAAGCGCACCACGGGCCTTGTCTGTGGTTGAATATATTCTCTTAGCTGCGCCCTCTTTGCCGTACTTCTTCTCAGTAAGCTCTCTAAATACTCTAAAGGCTACAGCGGCCTCAGTTGTTGTTCCTGATTTTGATATAACATTTACAGAGAAATCCTTGTCTCCGATAAGGTCTATAAGCTCCTCAATGTAAGCGGCACTCATACTGTTACCTACATAATAGATCTGTGGTGCCTTACGCTTTTCCTTTGGTAAGTCATTGTAGAAGCTATGCTTTACGAAGTCAATTGCAGCCCTTGCCCCAAGGTAAGAACCACCTATTCCGATTACAAAAAGGATGTCGGAATCGTTTCTAATCTTCTCTGCTGCTTTTTTAATTCTTGCAAACTCTTCTTTATCGTAATTTACAGGAAGGTCAATCCAGCCAAGGAAATCCTTTCCGTCACCATTCTTCTCCGTAAGTCTCTTTGCTGCATCCAAAACTGCAGGCTTAATGCTCTCCACCTCGTGGTCGCCTATGAATTTCTGAGCATTTTTGTAACAAAAATATAATGTATCCACTGCAAAACCCTCCTTGTTTTATTGCATTTTTAACTACTTAGCCATTATCATTCATCATAAATTCAATTAGTTTCTTTGTATCCTCAGGCTCGTATGCAACTATTTCCATTTCAGGTATTGTTCCTGATGAGAAAATATTGGCTAAGGATACATACTGTGAAAGTTTTGACTTAAGGTTAAGCCTGTCTCCTTCGTTGGTAACAAGTTCTACCTTGCCACTGCATTTATCTACCAGCTGAAAAAACTTTTCAATATTGTTGATATTTGTAATCTTCATATCTTCCTCCTGTGATTTTGTTTTATGGTTAAATTATCTGCCCTAACTATGGATTTGTCAAGTTCACATTTGATATAATATCTAAAAACTCTCTTGGCGTTAATATAAACAGTTCTCTTGGAAAGTGTTTTATATTTCCAGTTGTAAGATAGGTCTCATCTGACTTTCTTTTCTCCATGGTTACTTCATAAAACACCCTGTCCTTGTCATCTGGTAATTCCATATCCAAATGCTCTTCAAATACATATACTGCCCTGCATTCTATCTCACTTATAATTTCTTCTACAATATCACCAGTCAGATGAAATTTAGGCCGGCTTAGCACCTCCCTGTATTCATTTAATATTTTTTCATTTAGAACAGGTATAATTACATCATTAAAAACCAAATCCATAATGCTGCCTGGAATAGATTCCCACTTAAGCATAGCAGAGACAAGAACATTGGTATCAATTACAGCATAATACTTCATCTTAACCTCTTGCCTCTCTTATTTCCGCATTGATTTCGTCTAAAGACAAGTCAGAAATTCCATATTCTTTTGCAATTTTACTTGCACGTTTCATCGCAGAAATCCCTTTGTTCTCTTTAACCTCTTCTATCTTCATGCTAAATGGAATTCCCTTTTCCCTAATTAGCCTAGCTAAACAAATCCTAAAATATGATTGTAAGTCTATACCAAGTTTACTACAAATCTCTATAGCCTCAGTTCTATCGCTTTCATCTACCCTAAATTGTACTAATGTATTTACCATATAAATCGCCTCCTTTAAACAAATTATAACATTGTTCGTTTACATATGCAATCATATGATTAATAAATGATGTGAAGCAATTATTTACATCTCCGCATTTCCAAATTCTGAAAGCTTCAGTCCCTCATTACGCTCAAGCACAGTCTGTATGCTCCAAGGGTGGGTAAATATAAGTAAAGGCCTGCCCTTCATATCTTTGATACGCTTTGTGTCCATAGTTAAAGAAAGGTTATCCATATCCACGTCCTTATTCTCTATCCAACGGATATATTCATAAGGTAATGTTTCAAGCCTTATTTCTACATTATACTCCTGTAAAAGCCTGAACTTAAGCACATCAAACTGAAGTTCACCTACAGCTCCAACAAGGATTTCCTCAAAGCCCTGGCTGTACTCCTGAAAGATCTGGATTGCACCCTCTTGGGCTATCTGCTCTATGCCCTTTACAAACTGCTTACGCTTCATAGTATCCATCTGGCGGACTCTTGCAAAATGCTCCGGTGCAAATGTAGGTATTCCTGCAAATCTAAAGTTTTCATTTATTGAACATACAGTATCGCCTATTGAGAAAATTCCCGGATCAAAGATACCTATTATGTCTCCTGCGTAAGCTTCTTCCACTATCTTTCTTTCCTGTGCCATCATCTGCTGTGGCTGTGAAAGGCGGATTTTCCTGCCTGCCTGTACATGGTTTACTTCCATGCCTGCCTCAAACTTACCTGAGCAGATACGCATAAACGCAATTCTGTCACGGTGCATCTTGTTCATATTTGCCTGAATCTTAAATACAAAGGCCGAGAATGCATCTGAACGGGGATCAAGCTCTCCCTTGTCTGTCATTCTTGAAGAAGGAATGTATGTCATCTTAAGGAAGTGCTCTAAAAATGTCTCCACACCGAAGTTGGTTAGGGCTGAACCGAAGAATACAGGGCTTAATTCACCCCTGCTTACCTTATCCTGGTCAAACTCAGGGCAGGCTCCGTCTAAGAGTTCAAGTTCCTCCATCAGCTTATCATAGTTTTCGTTGCCAAGAGAAGTCCTTGCCTCCTCATCCTTTATGTTAAAATAACTTGTCTCAACTTCCTTTGCTCCTGCATTTGCAGCCTTAAACTCCATAACTGTTTCAGTATTTCTATCATAAACTCCCTTAAAATTCTTGCCACAGCCAATAGGCCAGTTGATAGGACAGGTCTTGATTCCAAGTATGTTCTCTATCTGGTCCATAAGTTCAAAGGTATCCATGGCCTCACGGTCAAGCTTATTTACAAAGGTAAAGATGGGGATATGACGCATGACGCAGACCTTAAAAAGCTTGATAGTCTGAGCCTCCACACCCTTACTCGCATCCACAACCATTACCGCAGAATCCGCTGCCATAAGAGTACGGTAGGTATCCTCTGAGAAGTCCTGATGCCCCGGTGTATCCAGAATGTTGATACAATAGCCGCCGTATTCAAACTGCATAACTGAAGAAGTTACAGAAATACCTCTTTGCTTCTCTATTTCCATCCAGTCTGACACAGCGTGCCTGCTGGTTTTTCTTGCCTTAACAGAGCCTGCAAGGTTGATAGCTCCTCCATATAGCAGAAGCTTCTCTGTAAGTGTTGTCTTTCCCGCATCGGGATGTGAAATAATCGCAAATGTCCTACGCTTTTCTATTTCTTTTATTAAATCAGACATATATTTTTCCTTTCAAAAATATTAACAAAAACTTTATTGTTAATTAAATAACAAAAAAATAAGTTTACAAAGCTTTTCTATTATAACAGGTCATTTAATATTTTTTTCACTAAAAATTTTTACAAAGTTTGAGCCTGTCGCAAGACAGGCTCAAATAATATTTATTTCATTAACTATTTCGACTTATTTCTTATCTTAATCTCATAACTTTCAGAGAGACCGCTCTTTTTTGCATTTACAGTTACCGTTACTGTCCCTGCTGCCTTAGTTATCATCTTGCCGTCCTTTGTTATAGTCATCAGATCCTCATTATCAACCTCATAAGTATATTCCTCATCCTTATATGAAGAAAACAACACATAGGGCTTAATGTTTGACTTTGTACCTATCGGAATGCTTCTATCTATTGAAACCACGAGGAAAGGCTTTCTCTGAGTATTATCCCTCATTTCCTGTAAGGTTATATCGTTGCTGTTATTTTCCATAATTACATATGAACCGGAACTATAAGCATAAAATCTGTATAGATTATTGGCTACAAGTCCTCCTGTCTGCTGTATCATGGTCTTTTTCCTATCAGGTGTAAAATATACCGCCACCTTTGCCGGATCAAACTCTTCCGGAATTGTAAGCTCGGCTGTGAGATATTTATTCTCATCAAACTGGAAGCTGTCAATTTCCATTTCAAAAGCAATATATTTTTTAGTATTTCCATTATTAACTCTCTTTATGGCAGGCTTAATAATATCTTCTTCTATTTCTTCAGTCTCAAGCTTAATCCCTTCTCTCACAACCTGATCCTGAATAAAGACTGTAAGCGTAGAACTATAGTCTCCACTGCTTACTTCAGATGTCAGGCTGCCCATGCCTGTTATCCTTCTTGCAAATGCTTCTACTGTAAATGTGGCTGTCTTAGATCCAAAGGTTACCGTAAAGACATTTCACCGACTTTACTTGCTGTAGTCGTAGTAATAGTGTAGTCGCTCACATTTCCGCTGCTTCCATCATTATAGGATGCAGTTACAATAAGTTTTTTGCGGTCTATCGATTCAAACTGTTCCAAAGCTCCACCGTTATATACAGCCTCTAACTGAGTAACCATCTTAGCAGTTACCGGAACATAGATGGTACTTGTCAGGTTTTTATATTTGACTACCACCTCCTGCAGGCCAACTTTATTCATAGTTTCCGTAGAAAGTTCAAAATCAGAAATTGTCACATTTTTTCCATCGGGATAGTAGGCAGTCACAAGGATGGCTGACTTAGCTATTGTCTGCCCCTCAATTACCGTACCTCCATTGTATGTGGCTGTAATACTTGTTGGAAGCAGTTCCGTACCTTTAACAACAACAGTATCATTATATCCCTTATAGGTTACTGTTATGGTATTGGCTCCAACATTGGTAACTGTTTCAGGTGAAATTGTAAATCCGCTGCTGATATGTTCTTTAGACTTGTCATTATTAGTTAACTCTAATGTTATCTTTGTAGGATCTATCTTCGAACCAACTACCAAATCTAAGCCCGTATACTTTGCAGAAATTTTTTCAATTACCTTGGCTATACCGTTTACTGCAAGCTTTCCTGTTAAATTACCATATTTCACTACTACATTATGTTCTCCGGCTGCATTTACTTCCAGATTTTCAAATGTAAGTTCCTTATTATTGATGGCCTTCTTATCATTATTACTATATACTATATTTGCTTTTATCTTCTTTGGATCAACCGAATTGCCTACAACTATGTTTTTATCACCCGAATATGTTACCTCAAGTTCTTTTGCACCATATCCCCTTATTTGAACTATAGTTGTCCTGCCTTTGTATTCTACAGTTATATTATTAACACCATCCACAGCGATTGCCTCCGGAGTAATTGTGAACTGATTTTGGTGGATAGTCCTCGGTGGAACATTGCTGTTTCTTCCACCTGCTGTAAGTTTGGTATAATACCAGCTCAAAGTTATTTCACCTTTTTTTATGCTGTCACCTACATAATATGTCGTGCCGCCGTCCCAGCTTGCACCCATTTTTTCAAAGATTTCATCAGTCTTTAACAAGGGCCTTTCTATGGATAAAATCTTGCTTCCTTTGGTTTTAGTCTTGTCTGTATACATAATCTTCACAGGCACGGCTGTTGCTCCACCAAACGGCACTTCTTCAGGAGTAATCTTTATATTTTCGAGTTCTTCTCCATCTATCTTCTCCCAAGTCTCTTCTCCATCATATCGTTTGGTTATTTCAAAATTTTTCTTTTCAATCTTGGTTCCTGCCAAAACATCTCCATTTTCATCTCTTGCTCCTATGTATCTGGCTGAAATCTCTTCTATCTTCTTATCTTCAGCACTTACTTTAACCTGTCCATACAGACCTATTGTCATTACAAAACAAAGTAAAATTGATATGAAACCCACAAGTCTTTTATTTTTCATAACAAAATACCCCTTTCCAAAATTTCCTATATTTTATTATATCGGCATATTTCCACCAAGTTATTATACATCTTATAAAAACTTTTCCCCCTTGATAGTTTTTCCCTTACGAGAGTTAGTGTGGCGTAAAGTTTTTCTTTTTAGCACTTTTATTATGTAATTGAAAACTTACTTCCATAAATGCTTTCTTGTTCAATATAATATAGTATAAGTTGTAAAATAAAGTGTCTGGAAAAATATATAAACGCATATCCAAGAAAACAGTTTGGTGGAAAATCTGCTGATGAAGTGTATAAGGAATTATTTACTTGAGGTGGACACTTAGTGTTACAATTTATAGGCTTGAAGGTTCAGCATATTTCCCCTTGCCAATTCCTTCCTTTATAACTATAATTATCTATTATGGATAATAAAATTTTATTTTTTGATATTGACGGAACTCTCCTTGGGAGAAATGAATACCTACCAGAATCGGCAGCAGAAGCGATTAGAATAACAAGGGCAAAGGGAAACCTCTGCTTTATTTGTAGTGGGCGCAGTAAGTCAATGCTGCCAAAGAAACTGCTTGACATTGGCTTTGACGGTATTGTTTGCGGCGGTGGAACCTATATCTCTTTTAGTGATGAAATCCTTGTTGACCACAGGCTGTCTGCTAATGAACTTTCAAGACTCTTAGACTGGTTTGAGGGCTCAGACCTCGGACTTTTCTTTGAAGGTGACGAATACATCCATGTTCTTCCCTTTGAACGCTATAGCGATCCTACCAGGCTTAAACTCCTTCTAAAGGATCTCTCCGCCCCTCTAAAGGAGATAAGAAGAGACAACCTTGAAGAATTAAGTGTGGGTAAATTTCAGGAATGATTAGTCCATTACAATGGGATTATGCCATGAAAATGGCTGATGACATCAAAGACTTTATGACAGTCATAATACACAGAAGGCCTAATGAAGCTGTATTTAAAGCTTCAAATACACCTCTCGATACTAACAGCAAGGATGATAAGGTTAGCTGGGCAGGATATGGCTTTGTAGAATTTCTTCCAAATGGTTTTAACAAGGCAGCTGCAATCAAGGCAGTCCTTGGCTATCTTAATCTCCCTCTCTCCTCTGCCTACGGTTTTGGTGACAGTGAAAATGACAGGGAGATGCTTACCTGGCTCCCAAATTCCATCTGTATGGGTAACGGAGATGAGAATATCAAAAAAAAATTGCCTCGTATGTAGCACCTCCTTTACTTGAAGATGGCATATACAAGGCAATGGAACATTTTAATCTGATTTAGTTTTCTGTTTCAGAAACTTCATCTTCATTGGCTGCTTCCTGTACTCTTCTGAGGTTAAAATAACCTCTTGAGTGAGGAGCAGCTTTTGTCTCACAAGCTTCTCCTTCACACTCGCATTCCTCACCATCGCATTCACAACAACAGAAGAAATGTTTGTATACAAAGTAACAAATTCCGGCTATAACTACAAGTCCGGCTACAGCTGAAGCGATTCCTACTATTTTTTTCATGGTAACTTCCTCCTTGATTGATATTATGATATGAGTTAATAATATTTTACATCCACTGATACAGGATTTCAATGGTTTAACTTCCTACAGCCTCTGCAAAAATATATGTAATTTGCCCATTTTTTTGGTAAAACGGCTGCCTGCTCATATGTTTGACACTTGTATCATATTATTAAATACGGTTTCAAATTATAGCAAGCCAGCTTTAACAAGTTCATTCTTAAGAATGTCTCTATGAACATCGGACATAGGTGTAAGCGGCTTTCTAAATCCTCCCACCTCGTGTCCTAAAAGATTCATGGCTTCCTTTACGGGAATTGGATTCACATCTATAAATAATGTATTTATCAGTGAAAGATACTTATTCTGTATGTCAAGTGCCTTCTTAGTATCTCCTGCCCTAAAGCTTATAACCATATCGTGCATCTGCTTTGGAATAATATGGGAAGCTACCGATATAACTCCCCTTCCACCCATTGCACATAGGGCAACAACCTGGTCATCATTGCCGGAATATATATCAAATTCCAAGTCTTTTGTAAGTGCTGCAATCTTTGCTATCTGAGAAATATTTCCCGATGCTTCCTTAACCGCAACTATATTCTTAACATCCCTTGCAAGCTTGTATATGGTTTCAGGCTCAATGTTGATACCTGTTCTTCCTGCTATATTGTAGAGTATTACAGGAATTTTAACCGCATTTGCTGTATCTGCAAAATGCTCATAAAGCCCCTCTGCAGTCGCCTTGTTGTAATAAGGTGACACAAGGAGAAGTCCGTCTGCACCGTATTCTTCAGCCTCCCTTGACATTTCAATCGCTGTCTGGGTACAGTTTGATCCGGTTCCTGCAATCACCGGAACCCTGCCGTTTACAAATTTCACAGACTCACGGATAACATCCATGTGCTCTTTTTCAGTAAGGGTGGCTGACTCTCCTGTTGTACCACAGATAACAAGTCCATCAACCCCATCATCTATCTGTTTATTTATAAGCTCTTCCAATTTAGCATAGTTTACACTTCCATCCTGACAAAACGGAGTTATAAGTGCTGTTGCAACTCCCTCAAAAATCGACATTATCTTACAAGCCTCCTTCCAAGCTCAATCATCCATGGGTCTGCCTTCTTAGTCATCTGAAGTGCCTCTGCTATATCATAGTCTACAAAGTGACCGCCCTGCATACCTATAACCCTGTTTGTCTTTCCCTCAAGAAGAAGGTCTACAGCCTTTGCCCCAAACATGGAAGCATAGACTCTGTCTGTTGCTGTTGGGCTTCCACCTCTCTGGATATGTCCAAGTACTGTTGCTCTGGTTTCCATACCGGTAGCCATTTCAATCAGCTTAGCCATTTCATTTGAATTGCCTACACTCTCAGCGTTGATTATGATATAGTGTTTCTTACCTTTTGCTCTTAAATCCTTAATCCTATGGATAATCTCCTCAAGATTGCCGTCATAGGTATCTGATGTAAGGATTTCTTCAGAACCATTGGCGATACCACACCAAAGTGCAATGTAACCGGCTCCTCTTCCCATTACCTCTATGATGTTGCAGCGCTCATGTGAGGTAGATGTATCTCTTACCTTGTCTATGCACTCCATTGCTGTATTTACAGCTGTATCAAAGCCTATGGTATATTCTGTGCAGGCAATATCATTATCTATTGTTCCCGGAAGTGCTATTGTGTTGATTCCTCTTTCAGCAAGCCTTCCAGCTCCCTGGAAGGAGCCGTCTCCACCTATAACTACCATTCCATCTATGCCATGCTTTTTACAAATCTCAGCACCCTTATCCTGAATATCTGCCTTCTTAAACTCAGGGCATCTTGCAGTATAGAGTACTGTACCGCCTCGCTGGATGATATCAGACACGCTCTTTGAATCCATATCAACGATTTCCTCATCAATCAGTCCTGCATATCCTCTTCTTATACCCTTAATCTTCTTACCTGCTGCAAGAGCTGCACGAACAACCGCTCTAATGCAGGCATTCATACCCGGTGCATCTCCTCCACTGGTAAGTATTCCTATTGTATTAACTTCTTTAGCCATTTTATTTACCTCCATAAATATGTTTGTCCAATTCCAAGTTCTAATCATTTATAACTAAAAGTCTACGGCATTTATTTTAATACAAAATAAACCTACAATCAATAACAAGTTTACACAGAATTAGGTCTTAACTTAATTTTGTTACTATTTTAACATTCTCATCACCTAAAATCTGTTTTAATTGTGAAATTACCTGTTCTGAGTAGGATATGCCCCTTACAACATTAACCTGCTTAACCTGTTTTTCTTCCCTACAGTAAAGCATCACTTTAGCATTTCCCCTGTTATTAATAAAAACTTCATTAATCCCTTCTTCAATCTTCTCAAGTTCAGCCCTGTTGTCAAACTGAAGCCACACTTCTCTTGGGACTTCCTCAAAAGGAATAATCTTACCCGCAATCAGCTTTGCATCATCATTTTCTTCAAGTGATGCCTTACCTGTGACTATATACTTTCTTCCCTCTTCAATGAAGTTTTTATATTTTTCAAAATCTCTCGGAAATATAATAATTTCAACACTGCCATATAAGTCCTCAAGGTTAATGAAAGCCATACGCTGATTATTTCTGGTCAGCTTAATGGTAATTGTGCCGGCTATTCCTCCCAGTACATATTCTTTTCCAGCTGCCACATTTACTTTTTCTTCTTCCTCGTCATATACAAAGTCGAGTGAACTTGCGTTGCAGACAGACTTTAATAAGTCCTGATAGTTTTCAAGAGGATGCCCGCTTAGATAGACTCCAAGCATTTCTTTTTCAAATGCCAGCTTTGTCTCCATGTCAAACTCACCAAGTACAGGCATCTTCACTTCAAGAGCAGATAAATCATCCTTTGGTGCTATGTCAAAAAGGCTTAGCTGTCCTGTCATCTTGCTATGTTTTTCGTGAGATATGGAGTCAAGCACCTGCTCGTAGACAGCCATTTTCTCCCGCCTGCTTCCTGAAAGTCCATCAAGTGCACCTGACTTTATAAGAGCCTCAAGCCCCTTCTTATTGATTGAGCCTGAAAGCCTTTCTATCAAGTCTGTTAAACTCTTATAAGCCCCTCTTTCCTCTCTATCCTTTACTATAGCCTCGGTTACATTTTCACCAAGCCCCTTTATGGCAGACATTCCATAACGGATACCTCCGCTTACAGTAGTAAAATTTCCCTCTCCCTCATTGACATCAGGAGGGAGGACGGCTATTCCCATTTCCCTGCTTGAAATGACATACTCTGATAACTTTCCCGCATTTGACATAACACTGGTTAAAGTGCGGCCATGTATTCCTTAGGGTAATAGTACTTGAGATAGGCAGTCTGATAAGTTATAAAAGCATAGGCAGCTGCATGGGAACGGTTAAAGGCATACTTTGCAAAGTCAATCATCTTGTCATAGATTTTATTGGCAATTTCTTCAGAAACACCATTTGCCACACAGCCCGGTATCCCCTTAGCCTTATCACCATAGACGAAGTTTCTCCTCTCCTCCTTCATCACGCTGTCCTTTTTCTTAGACATAGCACGGCGGAGCAAATCACTTTGTCCATAGCTGTATCCTGCAAGGTCACGCACTATCTGCATAACCTGCTCCTGATACACTATACAGCCATAAGTTGACTTAAGAATCGGCTTCAGTTCTTCACAATCATATTCTATGCCTGTAGAATTCCTCTTGCCGTTTATATAATCATCTATAAAGTCCATAGGACCCGGCCTGTATAGAGAAATACCCGCAATTATATCTTCTATATTGTCAGGCCTAAGTTTCTTCATAAAACTTGTCATTCCCGGGCTTTCAAGCTGGAACACGCCCTCTGTCCTGCCTTCACTAATCATCATATAGACATTTTCATCTTCCGTGTCTATCTTTTCTATATCAAGTTCTTCCCTGCCCTCTTTCTTTCTGTTCCTGTTTACAAGTTCTACAGCTTTTTCTATAACAGTCAGGTTACGGAGCCCCCAGAAAGTCCATTTTGAGGAGTCCAAGCTGTTCGATGGTTTCCATTGTATACTGTGTGGTAACCACGCCGTCACTGCCTGTAGAAACGGGTACATAACTGTCTACTTCACGCTTGCTTATAACTACCCCTGCTGCATGGGTAGATGTATGCCTTGGCAGTCCTTCAAGCCTCCTTGAAAGGTTTATGAACTTTCTTGCCTCTTCATCTTCCTCATAAAGTCTTTTAAAATCGGGATTCAATTCTAAGGCTTCATCAATGCTTATTTTCTTTCCATTTTTTTACCAACCGGCACCATCTTGGCAGCCTTGTCACAAAAAGCTGTACGGCAGGTCTAAGGCTCTGCCTACATCTCTTATAACCATTTTTTTGCAGCCATGGTACCAAAGGTAACTATCTGAACTACCTTTTTCCCTGCCGTACTTTCCTGTAACATAGTCTATTACTTCCTGCCTTCTAAGTACACAGAAATCAACATCTATATCGGGCATAGTTACTCTCTCAGGATTAAGAAAACGCTCAAAGAGGAGGTTGTACTTAATAGGGTCAACTCCCGTAATACCCAGGCAGTAAGCTACTATACTTCCTGCTGCAGAACCTCTGCCCGGTCCAACTGCTATATGATTTTCCTTTGCAAAATTGATATAATCCCATACTATTAGGAAATAATCCACAAAGCCCATGTTATTTATTGTATCTGTCTCATATTTCAGCCTTTCACGAAGCTTTGCTTCTGTCTCCCCATCTACCCCCTCATATCTCTTCTTAAAACCTTCTTCACAGAGTTTATTAAGGTATGAAAGCGAGGTATAGCCCTCTGGCACGGGGTACTGAGGCAGGTGGTATTTTCCAAATTCTATCTCTACATTGCAGCGCCTTGCTATCTCTTCCGTATTGTGAATGGCTTCGGGAATGTAGTGAAATACCTCTTCCATTTCCTCAGGAGACTTCACATAGAACTGTCCTCCTTCGTACTTCATCCTGTCTTCATCATATATTTTTTTCTGAGTCTGGATACATATTAGCACATCGTGAGCCTCTGCGTCCTCCTTGTACAAATAATGACAGTCATTAGTAGCAACAAGAGGAATTCCTGTCTCAGACGATATCCTCATAAGTCCCTGATTAACAAATTTCTGTTCGGATAATCCATGATCCTGAAGTTCCAAGAAGAAGTTATTTTCACCAAAGACCTCCTGAAGCCTTAAAGCCTCAGCCTTTGCTCCATCATAGTCACCCTGCCTCAGCTTCGTTGGTACTATGCCTGCAAGACAAGCTGAAGAAGCTATTATCCCCTCATGGTATTCTTTTAAAAGTTCATAATCCACTCTCGGCTTATAATAAAACCCTTCCGTAAATCCCCTTGATACAAGCTTCATTAGGTTCTTATGTCCTATATTATTCTCGGCTAAAAGTATCAGATGGTTATAACGCTCAGCAGACTTTTCCTTTCCCTTCTCAAACCTCGATCCCGGAGCCACATAGACTTCACAGCCTATAATGGGTTTAATCCCCCTCTGCCCTGCAGGCTTTGTAAAAATCTATAACTCCGTACATAACTCCATGGTCAGTAATGGCACAGGCATCCATTCCCAGTTCTTTGACTCTCTTTACTAACTCAGGTATCTTGCTTGAGCCATCTAGAAGACTGTATTCTGTATGTAAATGTAAATGAGTGAAGCTCATTTTAACCTTCTTTCTAATTATGTAATAACTAAATCCTGTTTTCTTCAGCTATACGGCTTATCTTATTAAGCCTGTGATTTACTCCTGACTTACCCAGCGGAGTGTCCAAAAGTTCTCCAAGTTCTTTAAGAGTGGCATCGGGATACTCCATTCTAAGCTTTGCCAGTTCCCTAAGTCCATCGGGCAAGTCTTCAAGCTTATTTATATTTTTTAAGTAATAAATGTCATCTAGCTGCTTTCCTGCTGCTGAAGCTGTTTTCTTTATATTGGCAGTCTCACAGTTTACCTTACGGTTAACCTTATTTTTAACATCCTTGTATATTCTTATGTTTTCAAATTTCATTAAGGCCTTGTGAGCCTCAGTAATCCCAAGAAACTCAGATAATTCATCACTTTCCTTGATATATACCGGATAATGATTCTTTCTTTTAATAAGCTTAGCCTTTATACCTATGCCCAAAAATATCTTCGTTAACTCCTCAGCCTGGTTTTCACTGCCTGCAACTATTTCAAAATGATAGCTTTTTTCCGGGTCACTGGCAGAACCTGCCGCTAAAAAAGCCCCTCTAAGTAATGCTTTTTTACAACAGGTATTTTGAATTATCATGTTGGAAACAAGGGAATAATCATCTCTGAAATCCCCTGCACTGTTCAAAAATTTAATTGCCCTAAGAACATTTTCCGCAGAATCATTCTTTACCAAAATAGTATAAATCAGTGATTTTTTCGCTATATTCTTCCTTATGGAAATTTCTCCTTTAATGTCAAAGGCCTTACTTAAAAGTTCATAAAATTTTCTAACTGTATAAATATTTTCTGTATGAATAAGCAGCCTATACTTCCCTGTTTCAGTGATTCTGATTCTGCCACAGAGTACAATAATGGCTGCAAGTTCCGCTATTTGACAATGCCTGCCTTTTGGCATATATTCCGTAAGTTCTTCTTTTACATCAGATGAAAAGGACATATCAAATCTCCCTATGTTCTACCCTGGCCTTGTACTCAGTACCTCCAAACCATTCAAGCAGTGCATTTGCAAGGGTAACCGACCTATGCTTGCCCCCCGTACAGCCTATTGCAATTACAAGCTGGTTCTTTCCCTCTGCAATGTAGTTTGGAAGCAGAAAATCAACCATATCTGTAAGTTTTGCAAGGAACTTTCCCGCAGCCTCGCTTGACATAACATACTCATATACTTCCTTGTCATTACCTGTTTTTTCCTTAAGTTCAGGTATATAAAATGGATTTGGTAAGAATCTCACATCAAATACCAAATCCGCATCTGTCGGTATTCCATACTTATAACCAAAAGAAAGTATAGTAGTCACAAAACCATTATACTTTTCCTCATTTATAAATATTTTATAGAGTTCAGTCCTAAGTTCCCTAGTCAATAATCTGCTTGTATCTATGATATAATCAGCATTCTTCTTTAAAAATTCAAGTCTTTCCCTCTCTCTTTCTATACCGGTTTCTATCCTGCCGGCTCCTGAGAGCGGGTGTGTCCTCCTGGTTTCCTTATATCTCCTAATCAGGCTCTCGTCAGAAGCTTCCATAAAGAGAATTTCTGCCCCTTCATTTTTTACCTTCGGTAAAATACAAGAAAGTTTATCAAGCCCTGAGCCGCTTCTTATATCTATTCCTACAGCAGTTCCTATATGCTCACCCTTAGCTTTTGTCATTCCGGCAAAGTCAACTAAAAAGTCAACCGGAAGGTTATCCACACAAAAGTATCCTGCATCTTCAAGACTCTTAAGGGCAGTAGTCTTACCTGCCCCTGACATTCCCGTAATTATGACCAGTTTTGATGGTTTCATAGCATCCTTACCTCCGGATAGAGCTTCACTCCGCTTTTTTCTTCCACAACCTTCTGAACATGGGCTATCAGTTCTTTCACATCCTTTGCTGTGGCATTATCAACATTAATGATGAAACCGCTGTGTTTCTTTGATACCTCAGCTCCTCCTATCCTCATTCCCTTAAGCCCTGCTTCTTCAATAAGCTGTGAAGCATAACCTGTCTCAGGACGCTTAAATGTAGATCCTGCACTGGGATAATCAAGCGGCTGTTTTTCTCTTCTTCGTGCATTTAAGTCATCTATCTTAGCCTGAATTTCTTCTCTTTTACCCTTTGCCAGCTTAAAATCCACTGCCGCTATCACCGCATTTTTAAGTGACGGCACTATACTGTGACGGTATGCAAAATCCATATCTTTAGCTGAAAAATGTTTGAGTTCACCATCTATGATAATGTAAACTCCTTCTACAACATCCTTCATTTCGCCACCATAAGCCCCTGCGTTCATATATACGGCTCCGCCGACCGATCCGGGTATTCCGGCTGCAAATTCAAATCCTGTCAGTTCCTTCTCTACTGTAAATATGGCAAGTGCGGCAAGGCTTAGTCCCGCTCCTGCCCTAACTGCATCGCCTTCTATCCTTGCCCCTGCAAGTTTACCTGAAAGGTGGATAATTACTCCCTCTACCCCTTCATCTGATATTAGAAGGTTGCTTCCATTACCTATTACAAAGAAATCAACACCTTCATCTTTGCATAACTTTGTAACCTTAATAAGTTCTTCAATTGTATTAACTTCAAGGAAAACTTCTGCAGTACCACCAATTTTAAAACTGGTATGCCCCTTCATTATCTCATTTAAAAATATGGCTTCGCCACATAAAATGTTTTGAAGCCCTAATATAAATTCATCTCTCATTATCCAATCTTCTTTCCTGCTATCATTGCCGCACAACCATAGATACCTGCGTCATTTCCAAGAGTTGCAAGCCTAAACTCCTTATTTTAAGTGCATCCATTGCAAATTCATTATAATACTTTGTAATAGCCTTAATAATAATTTCTCCTGCCTTTGAGACTCCTCCGCCTACTACAAAGACTTCAGGATCAACTATCTGTGCAATACCTGCACAGGCAAAAGCAAGATACCAGCCAAGTTTATCCAGTACATCCACACCTATGGCATCATTTTTCTTGGCTGCATCAAGTACATCCTTAGCTGAAAATCCATCTATATCTGCTAAAATAGTGGAATTCTTGCCTTCTATCATCTCCATCTTGGCAAGTCTTACTATACCGGTTGCAGAAGCATACTGCTCAAGACAGCCCTTCTTACCACAGTTGCAGGTAACTTCTTCGTGTGGGTTTACACAGATATGACCAATCTCTCCGGCTGCTCCGTTAGAACCGGCAATTATCTTTCCATCTATAATGACTCCGCCTCCGACTCCTGTTCCAAGTGTAACCATGGTAAGGCTTCCATGTCCCTTACCGCCTCCCTGCCACATCTCTCCAAGAGCGGCAGCATTTGCATCATTGGCTACCATAGCCTTAAGTCCTGTAAGCTTCTCAATCTCACCCTTAACATCAGTTCTTCCCCAATGCATATTTACACACTGCGAAACAAAGCCGTCCTCTGTAACAGGCCCCGGTACATCTATGCCTATACCCTCGCAGTCCTTCTTAGGATATTCGTCTGTCAATCTGTCCTCAATAGACCTTGCCACATCTGAAAGTACGCTTTCCGGCAAAGTAGGTATCTCCCACTTGTTGATAAGATCCCCCTTCATTGTGAACATACCCAGTTTAACTGAAGTTCCACCAATGTCTACTCCGAAACAAATTTACCCATAGCTTTCTCCTTTAACTACCCATTTGATTTATGTGACTTCTTATAAAGTTAGTTTCCCCTACACTTATAAGAACCCTTTTGATACTATGTATGTCTATAAGCCAATAATTTAATATTTTAGATATCTCTGTTTTTCATTATATTTGAGGTTACTCTGTCATAGAACTCCTTAGCCGCATTATAACCCATCTTTTTCTGGCGGTTATTAACTGCTGCAGCCTCACAGATAATCGCAAGATTTCTACCCGGACGAATAGGGATGCTGTGGCTAATGAGATTTATACCTAAAATCTCAGTATACTGTTCTTCTAATCCCAGTCTGTCAAACTCATAATCCTTGTCCCATTCCATAAGTTTGATTATAAGGTCGATATTTTGAAAATTCTTGACACTGGCAAATCCAAAAAGTGTCCTTACATCAATAATTCCTATACCCCTAAGTTCAATAAGATGTTTGGTTATCTCAGGTGCAGTTCCAACCAGAGTATCCTCACTAATCTTCTTAATTTCCACTACATCATCAGATACCAGGCGGTGCCCGCGTTTGATAAGCTCAAGAGCAGCCTCACTCTTACCTATACCGCTCTCACCCATGATGAGAACTCCCTCACCGTAGATATCTACAAATACACCATGTATGGATATTCTTGGTGCCAGCTGGTGCCTCATATAACGAATTGCTTCAGCCATAAAAGCTGATGTCGCTTTCTCTGTCCAGAGAACCGGCACTCCCTTTTCTACTGCCGCCTCAATTATCTTTCGTGTACTTCAATTCCCCTGCAAAAAATAAGGCAGGGGATTTTGTAATCCATAAGCTTTGTAACTACCCTAATTCCCTCTTCTTCATCCTTTCTCTGAAGAAATGCATATTCAACATTTCCGATTACCTGGATACGCTCTGAATCAAAGTAGTCAAAAAAACCTGCAAGCTGAAGTGCCGGGCGGTTTACATCTATATGTTTAATCAAAATATTTTCTGTGTCTATCCCCGGAGTCAGGTTTTCAAGTCCCATTTTCTCTATGAGTTCTGACAATGGTACACTGTACATACCTTCCATACTTTTACTCCTTTTTTTAGAAATATTTGTTATTTAGTATAACATGAAGTGGATGGTTATTCAATAAAAAAGGGAAAACTGTGATGTGACGGTTTATTTACTACATTTATCTATATGTGTTATTGGAGCTTTCTCCGACTGCCATTGTATCCAATCTAAAAATATCCATCTGCTCATAACTGTCTTCTCTTTCAATTTCTCTGCAGACAATATTTTTAGGACTCTTCATTAAATCTCTTATCTTTTTTTCACTTATCTCATATGGAATTCCTCCTTTTTCGATAAGACCTGAATTACCCATATATTCCTTGTGAGCCCAGATGAAGGTTCTTGTCCAGTTATGCCTCAAGTTCTCTATTGCCCCTGCCCATGTACCACCTTTATTGTAATCTGATGATACAACAAAAGCTCCACAATAAGCAGAAATATATATATATTTATTCCTACTCATAGCTCTGGCAACACTGAATCCCATTTCCGGTTTTACATCAGAAATGAGCAGCAGTCTTTTATTTATCAGGTTCTACATTTTATCCCCAGCTTTCTCTGCGATAAAGTCTATCTCCTTCTCTCCTGCCTTTCCTATGGTTACATTATAACCTCCAATATGACAGTTATAACTGATATTCAAGAGAACTTTATGATTTTGTCAGTTATAACAGATGTTTTTATATTTTTCTCAAACTTGTCAGTTATAACCGATAAATTTATTTTTTTCTGAAGGCTGTCAGTTATAGCCGACACTTTTGTAGTCTATATACATCCAACCTTAGCCAACAGCTCTCTTTCCTAATCCATCGACCTACACCTGCAAGCCTCTCTATCTCAAATACTCCCTCAAAAACGGAGAAACCTCCTTGTCCTTTCCGTACAGGTTCTTAGGATAAGTAATCATAAGCTCCTTCTTAGCCCTGGTGATAGCTACATAGAAGAGCCTTCTCTCTTCTTCTATATCGGACTGCCTGATGGCCTTTTTGTATGGAATTATTCCCTCTACAACCTCAGGAATGTAGACCTTGTCAAATTCAAGCCCCTTGCAACCATGCATAGTCGATATTACTACAGCATCCCTATCAGCATTTTTATTTTTTTCAAACTCTTCCTTCTGCTTCTTATTAAAATCTTCTATACTGTCTTTCCATTCTTTCAAAGTTCTATAAGGCTTTGCAGTCTCTTCAATTTCTTCCAAAATTTCAAAGAGTTCATCTGCGTCTATATGTCTTTCGTCTGCATATTCTGTCAAAAACTTATCATATCCTATTACCTTACGCAGGTAATGAATTGCTCCAAAAGGCGAAAGTTCAGAGAGTTTTGCCAGCTGAAACTGAAGCGTATTTATTCTTTCAGCCATCCAGTTCCTCCCCTTATAAGCATCTGTCCACCTTATGAAGCTCACATACTCTACCTTATCTCTATTAAGAGTTACGGCATCAGAGAGACTCTCCCTTGAAAGATAGCGGTTTGGACGGTTCATTATATTTAAGAATCTGCTTCTGGACCTGTCTCCATTAGCTATTTCAAGGTAATCCATTATATTTTTAGCTATGAAATGATTGTAAATGCTTGGTGCCATTTCCTTCATGATAAATGGAATATTATACTCTATAAGCTTTGTAACTACAGGCCTTGCCGCCACATTTGTCCTATATACAATGGCCATTTCAGAAAATGGAATTCCAGCCTCGTGAGACTTTATTATATCCTTTACTATGGCAGTGTCTTCTGCCCTTCTGTCCGGAAAACTCTTTATTACAGGCAGACTTCCCTCCACTCCCTTTGCAGCCACTATTTTTTTGTCAAAGCGCTGTTTATTTTTATGAATTACACTCCCTGCGAAATTAAGAATTGCTTCTGTAGAACGATAATTTTCATTTAAAAGAACTTTTTTACAATTTGGATAAATCTTTTCAAAACCCAGCATAATTTCAGGCTTTGCACCTCTGAAGCGGTATATACTCTGGTCATCATCTCCTACTATAAAAATATTGTTAAGAGGCTCTGCCATCTTTCTTACCAGCTCAAACTGGAGCCTCGACACATCCTGGAATTCATCTATGAGAATGTACTTAAATTTGCTCTGCCAAGCCTCTAAGATGTGAGGATAATCATTGAAAAGCTTTTCACAGAGTATCATTATATCATCAAAGTCAATTAGCCCTCTTTCCTTCATAAATGCTTCATAAGACCTGAATATATCTCTAAAAGCTTCCTCCGGGCAGTTTAGCGAGTAATAATTCTCTATTGCCACTCCTTCGGATTTTACCTTACTTATTTCTCCAATTATATTTTTTATAAAATCCTTCTCATCCCCTTCTTCAAGGCCTAAAGTTCTTATCTTTTCTTTAAGAAAATTTCTTGTTATTTCCTCAGTAATTATCTGGTCTACTCCATATCCATAAGAAACCCTAAGTATCATAAAAAAAACTGAGTGAAATGTTGCAAACTGCACTCCCTTTGGTTCTCCCATTAGCTTTACAAAACGCTCTTTCATCTCCGTAGCTGCTGCCTTTGTAAAGGTTATCACAAGGATGGTCTGAGGGGCAATCTTCATCTCTTCTAAAAGGCAGCGTACCCTTCCCGTAATTACTGCTGTTTTTCCTGAGCCTGGTCCCGCAAGTACCATCATAGGTCCATCTACATGCCTTACCGCCTCTAATTGTGGCTTACTATATTCCACACTTCCTCCTATTATTCTGAAAAACTATATTTTGCAAAGTCCTGCGAAAAGCTAAACTGCAGCAATCCTGTAACACACCGTAATCTAGCTCCTATTGCGTAATTACGATATTTCACAGGATAGTTGGTCAATAATTTGGAATAAATATGGTTATGCAGGTTCAGAAGTAGCCCACATAACCACATAATAACAATATTATTTCTAAAAAATATCCACTTACGAACAATTTAGTCTAGATTCACTGCTCGTATCAACTAAAGTCTAAATTAGCCCTCTACTGCCTTACTAAGCTTTTCTATACCTATTCTAACTCTTCTTAGGCTTTCTTCCTTACCAAGAATCTCCATTATCTCGTAAGCCCCGCCAGGTGTCATCTGTTTGCCTGAAACAGCGGTTCTGATCGGCCAAAGTCCCTGTCCGTTCTTGATGCCTTTATCCTGTATGTAGCCCATAAGTACAGCCTCAACACCCTCTCTGGAGTAGTCATTACTTGCTTCAAGAAGTGGAAGAAGGTCACGAAGAACTGCAAGCGAGCTCTCAGAGGTTGTCTTCATTTTCTTGTGAGTATACATAGCTATATCGTAATCAGGAAGTTCCTCAAAGAAGTCAATATGCTCCTTAAGGTCAGGCAGAACTTCGATTCTTGTCTTCACAAGCTCAGCTATTTTCTTAAGGTCCAGGTCTTTTGTAATCACCTCTTTGATGTATGGAAGTGCCATTTCAAAGAACTTGTCAAAGTCCATAGCCTTAAGGTACTCACCATTCATCCAACGAAGCTTAACCATGTCAAATACAGCAGGCGACTTATTTATTCTGGTATAATCAAACTCTCTGATAAGACCTTCAAGGTCAAATATCTCAGTTCCGCTCTCAGCACTCCAGCCAAGAAGTGCTATGAAGTTTACAACTGCCTCAGGTACAAAGCCCTGCTCGATAAGGTCTTCATATGAGCTGTGTCCGCTGCGCTTTGAGAGCTTCTGATGTTCTTCATTGGTAATAAGCGGACAGTGGATGTAGGTAGGGATTTCCCAGCCAAATGCTTCATAGAGCCTGTTGTACTTAGGTGTAGATGAAAGATACTCGTTTCCACGGACCACATGGGTGATTCCCATAAGATGGTCATCCACTACATTGGCGAAATTGTAGGTAGGATAGCCATCAGACTTAATGAGAATCTGGTCATCAAGCTCTGAGTTTGGAGCTGTTATCTCTCCATAAACCTCATCCTTAAATGTGGTAGTCCCTTCTCTTGGAATATTCTGCCTGATGACATAAGGCTTGCCCTCAGCCAGGTTTTTCTCTATTTCTTCCTTAGGAAGGTTAAGGCAATGCTTGTCATAGACCATCACCTCTTTCCCATCTATAGTCTGCTTGAGGCTTTCAAGCCTTTCCTTGTCGCAGAAGCAGTAATAAGCCTCTCCCTTTTCTACGAGTTCTTTTGCATATTTAAGATAAATGCCTGATGCCTGTCTTTCGCTCTGCACATAAGGGCCGCAGTCTCCGCCTATATCAGGCCCTTCATCGTGCTTAAGTCCTGTCTCCTTCATTGTCTTATAAATGATATCAAGAGCTTCAGGTACAAATCTTTCTCTGTCTGTATCTTCTATCCTAAGTAAAAATGAGCCTCCTGCATGGCTTAGCTATGAGAAACTCATAAAGTGCTGTTCTTAAGTTACCTACATGCATTCTTCCTGTTGGACTTGGTGCGTACCTTGTTCTTACCTGTTTCATTTTCTTATCTCCTGTCTATCTTAGCAATCCCCTTTGAAATTGCCTATTTTACTCTTTCGTCTATTACAGCATCTATCTCTGCAGACTCTACCATCTTGTTAAAAGCATCCTCTACCAACTCAAATTCCTTATCATCTTCAATATCTTCTATGTTGAATTCCTCATCTCCAACCGGGACAAATCTATATAACCATATATCGCTGTCGTCATTATCTTTATCAATAAGGGCAATATACTGCTTGCCCTCTACCGGGAAAATAGCAAGCACTTCACATTCTATCTTGGTTCCGTCTTCCATTTCAACCGGAATTACCATATAAGGTAAGTTCTCTTCCTGCTCTATAGCCATAAATACCTCCTTTTTTTATGCCATAATAGTATAGCACAAATATCTGATTTGGAAAATAAAAAATCTCAGTCTTTTTACAACGCTTCTATCTGTTCCTTTGTAAGGCCTGTCGCTCTAACAATAATTTCTACATCTACCTTACTATCTTTAAAATTCTTTGCTATACGGAAGGTTGCCAGTTCTTCACCTTTCTCCATTCCTTGTTCTATTCCTTGTTCTATTCCTTTTTCCATTCCTCTCTTCTCAAGTTCGTCTAAAAATTCACACATATCAACCTCTCTCCCTTCTTCTTTAATCTGCACAACCTCATTTTTAATTTGTTTAAATCTATCATCTCCTAGTACCGCATCAAGCAAATCTAATACTTCTTCCGGATGCTTAATATCAACTTTTCCAGGTCTATAGCTTCTTTGCTTGGCTATGATTCCAGCAATAAATCCAAAATCGTCTTTAAATTTATCTACTTCTTCATCCGAAAGTCTTCCAATATCAATAAGCTTAAATTTATAATCAGATACTATGTCGGTCAACTCCGTGGTACAATTAAATCTTTCTTTCAGGCTCGTTGGAACTTTCCACTCACTTTTTCCCCAATAAATAACTATAGTAAATACCGGATAAATATGTTCATTACCTATTTGATTTTTATAAGTCACTCCGTCATAAGAAATCACTCTCAATATCATATCCCTGTCCGGACTAGTCTGATTTTCAATGCCTATAAAGGAAAATATTATACCTTTCTTCTTCCATAGCTTGGCAACATCTCTTATTTGCTCACGAGGTGTATTATTCTCATCCTTGAATTGAGTTACAGGATTCGCATCAGTTAATTCTTCACTTCTTACAATTTCCTGCCCACCAAAAATGCTTCCATTTATAACATCCGCAAATACATCATTATAGCTAAGCAGCTTCTTTTCTGTTATGTCCTTTTCTTTCATTGTACCCCTTTTCGTTGTAATACACAATAAGTTACTATAAATTAGCCCCATTTATTCACTTTGTACCTTGCAAATAATTTTATGTTAGAGCGTTTAGATAATAGTTTTTAGCATACAAAAACAAGCCACAGCAGCATCTGTGAACCTAACAATTTTAGCGAATTTTGATTTCTGAAACGAAATCTAAGAAATAGTCAATTAATATAAGAATCTAACAACAAACTAATAATATCATAATTTTCTTTTAATTTCAATAAAAAAAGGAGAAAAGACTTAGCCTCTCTCCATTTAAAAATAGTATTTATTTTTTTCTTTGTTTTTTTCTTACTTCATCAAAAAGTTCAATATCTTCCCTTGTGACTCTGATATTAGAAGTTTTGGTTTCTTCACCTGGTTTGGTTATGGACACCTCCACTACAGTTCCTTCAGGGAGACCAGTCAATATGACTTTTTTCACAAATTCCGCAGCTCTTGGATGGTTACCCTCAAGCTGTGATTTGTATTTTAATATAGTGAACGGATTCATTCATTCTCCTAACTAAGCTTTAGTTTCCTCTGCTGCTCTGCCGTATGTCTCTGCAAGCTTTTTCATTCTCTTTGCAAGCTTTGAAGTAAAGTCCTTCTTGCCCATTCTCCACTCCCAGTTACCACCAAGTGTAGACGGAGTATTGATTCTGGCTTCACTCCCAAGGCAGAGAAAATCCTGCATTGGGATGATGGCAAGATTACCAACACTCATATAGGCATTCCTAAGAAGTTCCCACACTATCTCTTTTTCGTCCTCAGTCTGAATGTTTAGATATTCTCTCATAAACTTCTTTACCTTCTTGTCTAAAGAACGGTACCAGCCAAGGGTAGTGTCATTATCATGGGTTCCTGTATATACAACTGAATTTGCCACATGGTTATGCGGAAGATAGGTAGTTTCAGCACCGCCGTAGAATGCAAAGTGAATTACCTTCATTCCCGGATAGCCTGTTCGTTTCACAAGCTTAATTACTGAAGGAGTAAGGTAGCCGAGATCCTCAGCTATCACATCTACATCCCCAAGCACTTCCTTCATCCTTGCAAAGAGGGCAAAACCTGCACCTTTCTTCCATTTGCCTACCACAGCATCTTTCCTGCCGTAAGGGATGGAATAATAGGTGTCAAAGCCTCTAAAATGGTCTATTCTTACAGTATCGTAAAGGTCAAATGCCCTTGCCATACGCTTCATCCACCATTCGTAGCCTGTCTTCTTGTGGTAATCCCAGTCATAGAGAGGATTGCCCCAGAGCTGTCCTGTCGCTGAGAAAGCATCAGGAGGGCAGCCTGCAACCGCAGTAGGTATGAAATTCTCATCAAACTGGAAAAGTTCAGGACTTGCCCAAGCGTCAGCAGAGTCAAAGGCAACATAGATAGGAACATCACCAATTATCTTAATTCCCTTTTCATTTGCATATTTTTTAAGCTTCTTCCACTGTATGTCAAACATCCACTGTATAAAGGCATAGAATTCCACTTCATCAGCAAGCTTGTCCTGATACTTTTTAAGCGTCTCAGGTTTACGAAGCCTAAGCCCCTCCTCCCATTCATTCCAAGCTATGCCGCCCAGTGAATCCTTAATAGCCATAAAAAGTGAATAATCAGGAAGCCAAAGACTGTTTGCCTTCTTAAATGACTCAAAACTCTCAGCGTCTTCTATCTTTAATTTTCCTGATTCAAGAAGCTTCTTAGCATTCTCAAAAGCTATTTTAAGTGCCTTAAATCTTGAGTTATATACCTTTGCATAGTCTACATACCTGGCATTCTTGCCAAAGTTAAACTTTTTAAGGTCAGACTCCTTTATAAGACCAAGATTCTTAAGATCCTCAAGGTCTACAAAATAAGGATTACCCGCATAGGTTGAAAATGACTGATATGGGCTGTCCCCATAACTAGTTGGTCCAAGCGGCAGTATCTGCCAGTATCCCTGCCCTGCTTCAAAAAGCTATCCACAAATTCATAGGCCTCTTTTGAAAAACAGCCAATACCATACTCTGAAGGCAATGAACTAACCGGTAAAAGTACTCCACAACTTCTCATATATTGTCCTCTCTCCGATATTAATATATCATTACAAGACAGGTGCCAAAATCTGAATCCGTTTTAACAAATTAAAACAGCCTTCAAACTCTTGACACCCGGTTATATGCTGCTCGAAACTATCTAAGTTTCCAAATATCTCTATTGTATTCTTCAATTGTTCTGTCAGATGAGAAGAAACCGGCATTTGCCATATTTACAACCACCATTCTCTTCCATTTTTCTCTGTCAGCATAATCCTTAAGTATCTCGTCCTTCTTCTCAATATAAGCCTCAAGGTCAAGAAGAGCCATAAACCAGTCCTTATTTATAAGGTCATTATAAAGTCTTTCAAGGTTCTCTTTGTTACCAACCTTTGTAACCGTATCACTTACGATGAAGTCAACTGCATCCTTTACCACCTTTGACTTATTGTAAATGTCACGAGAAACATAATCTGCCTTCTTATAATGTTCAATTACCTCATCAGACTTCGCACCAAAGATGTAGATGTTGTCATCGCCTACAAAGTCATGTATCTCTACATTGGCACCATCATCGGTTCCAAGAGTAATAGCACCGTTAAGCATAAACTTCATGTTAGAAGTTCCACTTGCCTCCTTGGACGCAAGAGAAATCTGCTCGGATATATCGCAGGCAGGAATAATCTTCTCCGCATAACTTACATTGTAGTTTGAAACCATAACCACCTTCAGATATGGGCTAACCTCAGGATCCTTATTAATTATCTCAGCAAGTACAAGGATGAGGTGGATGATGTCCTTAGCTATCACATAAGCAGGAGCTGCCTTTGCACCGAAGATACAGGTAACAGGAGTTTCAGGCTTTTTACCTGCCTTGATCTCAAGGTACTTGTGAATGATGTAGAGTGCATTCATCTGCTGACGCTTGTACTCGTGAAGACGCTTTACCTGTACATCAAATACAGAGTTAGGATCAATATCCACTCCCTCCATCTTCTTTACATAGTCTGCAAGCGCCTGTTTATTGGCTTTCTTCACTTCATCAAGCTTGTCAAGGAAGTTCTGGTCATCTTTATGCATAAGGAGTTTCTTTAACTCTGTTGCATCCTTTCTGTAGCCTGTACCTATTGTCTCATCTAAGAGCTTAGCAAGCCCATGGTTGCAGGAAAGCAGCCATCTTCTAAAGGTAATGCCATTGGTCTTGTTGTTAAATCTCTCAGGATAGAGCTTGTAGAAGTGATTAAGCTCGGAATCCTTAAGTATCTCTGTGTGGATGGCTGCAACACCATTGGTTGAGAAACCATAGTGGATGTCAATATGAGCCATGTGTACCCTGTTCTCATCATCTATTATCTGAATAACAGGATCAGGATTTACTTTTCTTATTCTGTTGTTAAGCTCCTTGATAATAGGCACAAGCATAGGAACGACCTTTTCAAGGTATCTGAGAGGCCATTTCTCAAGTGCCTCAGCAAGGATGGTATGGTTGGTATAAGCACAGGTCTTGCTTACCACTTCAACTGCATCATCCATGGTAAAATACTCTTCCTGTGTAAGAATTCTGATAAGCTCAGGGATAACCATAGTAGGATGTGTATCATTAATCTGAACTACAGCGTACTTATTAAGGTCGTGTAAATCGTGTCCTGCATCCTTCATGTCCTTAATTATAAGCCTTGCCGCATTACTTACCATAAAATACTGCTGATAGATACGAAGAAGCTGTCCTGCCTCATCTGAATCATCAGGATAGAGGAAAAGGGTTAGGTTTTTCTCTATATTTTCCTTATCGAAATCAATTCCACTTTTTACAAGGCTTTCATCCACAGAATCCACATCAAAAAGATGGAGCTTCCCGATTCCGTTCTCATAGCCCACTACATCTATATCGTACATTGTAGATCTAACGGTTCTGTCACCAAATTTAACATCAAAGCTTAAGTCTGTCTTTGTAATCCAAGACTTGTCGGTAATCCATTCATTTTTATTTGCATTCTGAAGATAGTTATGAAATGACTGTTTAAACAAGCCAAAGTGATACAAAAGACCAACACCGCAGCCATTCAGTCCAAGACTCGCAATTGAGTCAAGGAAGCAGGCCGCAAGTCTTCCAAGCCCGCCATTTCCAAGTGATGGTTCAGGCTCCAAATCTTCCAACATTGCTATGCTTTTTCCAGACTCATTTAATACTTTCTCTATCTCATCGTATACACCAAGATTTATAAGGTTATTACTAAGCAGTTTACCAATAAGAAATTCTGCAGAAATATAATAGAGTTTTCTCTCTCCTGTAATCTGCTTTTTATCAGCCATAAGCTCTTTGGTTAATACTAACAGCGTATGAAACAATTCTACCTCCGTACACTGTCTTGTTGGCCTTCCATAGAGCCTTGCTGATAAAGCCTCAAATCTATCTCTTATTTCCATTAAACTATTACTCCTTTCTTCATCCTCTCTTTGCATTCATACATCTTCTTATCTGCTCCAACTTCAGCCTTTTCAACAGATTCAAACAAATCCTTGTCAAAAATCACATGCCCATAAGCAATATGAAGTGGTGTAAGCAGACCGGGAGTTCTGTTAAATTCCCTCTCGAGTTCCACTAATTTCAAAATTCCTCTTTCGTAGATGTATTCAGTACCATCTCCAATTATGAAAACAACAAACTCATCACAGTCCACTCTAAAAGCATGTCCGCTATTTCCAAAAGCATCATTTATAATCTCAGCACATTTTATGATGTGGCGGTCACCATAAGCATGGCCGTAATTATCATTAATCTTTCTAAGATCATTTATATCAAACTTACAAACAAGAAGTTCCTTAATTTCACCCTTATCAAGTTTTTCCTGTATTTCTTTTTCCTTAACTTCATAGGCATTTCTATTAGCTAAGCCTGTAAGCGCATCTGTATATGTAATCTTAGACATCCTGTTATTAATCTCTGCTGCCTTAATTTCTTCAAAGAGCTTACCTATAGAATCTATAGCAAGTATCAGAACTCCGAGGAGAATTCCAATTCTCATTATTGCACCACGATCTCTTACATCATATTTCCAATAATGGTAAAATACATCCCAAGCCACACTCGCCATAAATACTCCAAGTGAGAATATTATTGTTAGTGCATTATATTTAATTTTATTTTTTTTGCAGTATAAAATATTCTCAACAATTGCAAATACAGCAATTGCCACATTTAATACAAAGCCTGCATGGATTATATTTAAGCTCTCATGTGTATCCTTAATTCCCGTTAGGCTAAGTACACAAATCAATATCAGCTCTACAACTGTTATGACAAAGGATATTTTTAGCAAGCTGTCTCTACAGTATTCCAAGTCCAAATACACATAACTTATAAAAAAATACGGCATGAAAACTAATAAGATATGATTTATCTCGTTAAGCTGAGTCGAATGGCCAAACATAAACTGCGGCATTAGAGTTTCACTGATAGCCCAAGTACCAACGCAAATAATTAATATTCCAAGTATTCTGTTTCTCTCATTATGTCCACCGCCAAATCTAGAGAAAAATGACATAATAATCAGCAAAACACCTATTAAAACAATCATAATGCTAAATTGAAAGCCAAAGAAATTTTGGTCTAAAATCATTCCAAAATAGTCCCAAGTTCTGCCTAAATAAGCACTGGTTATACGGCTGCTGCTATCCTTGTATATAGGAAAGACCTGCAATTCAATATCTTTACCTGCATCTTCCGTTTTAATATTAATTCTATGAAAGGTACTTCCATTTCCTTTCGAGAGAACCCTCTGATCTTCGGCCATAAAGCTATATACTACTTCATCCCCTATTATTGCCTTAAATCGTATATTTTTACTCCTAAAATTAAGGATGGTATCATTCACCAGATAAGATGGGATTGTATGGTAAATATTTATTTCCAACTCACCTTCTTCATTTTTGGCAGCTTTCTTTCCTAAATCATCTAAAGAAATATCTTTGCCACTGCAGGTTCTCCAAGATGAATGAAAATCTTCAAGACTTCTTTCATCTCTGGTTTTATATATAGAATTATCTATCTTCATAAGTACTGCAAGTCCTATGAAAATAAGTAGAATAATGACTAATATGAAATCAAAAATGGCACTCTTTTTCATGTTTTTTCACACTCATCCTCCGAAAAATATATTATACATTTTCCATAACTACAATATACCCTAAATTTTTAACATTTATCAAGTTCTTTGAGAACAACCTTATTATCGGCATTTTTTTAAAAATTTTTTTATAGCATATATACAGTATCTTTTTACATCTTTCGGCTGATAGTTTTGATAATTATGATTTTAATTGTTTATTTTCATTTTTTTATCACTTCTACTTCATAATTATCTGACATTACTTTCCCTTTGATATTATTACTTATTAACAGCCTGTTGTCTTTTGTCATAAGAATGATATCAAAGTTATTGCCATTTTTTTTCCAATACTCTGCCGCCCCTTCTTCCCCCATTATAAAAAGACTGGTAGACAGTGCATCCGCAAGGGTTCCATCCTTACTCACTATGCTGACTGATTTCAAATTACTATTACTTGGTTTTCCTGTTCTCGGATCAAGAATGTGATGGTAGGTTACACCATCTTTTTCAAAATATCTCTCATAACCTCCTGAAGTGATTACCGCACTGTCTTCAAGCTTAATAACCGCCATATACTTATCAGGTTCATTTGGATCCCTTATAGCTACATTCCAAAGTGAACCATCCGGCTTTTTCTTAAATCCAAACACATTACCTCCAAGGTTAATTATTGCAGACTCCACTTTTTCTTCTGTTAAAATTTTAACAAGTTCATCTGTAATATAACCTTTTCCAATTCCTCCAAAATCAATCTCCATCCCCCTATTCTTAAATGAAATCTCTCCTGCAGCTTCATCAAAAATAATTTTATCCGAGCCGACATCCTTAAGTTTCTCTTTTATTTCCTTATCTGAAGGCACCTTATAATTTTTACTTGGAAAGCCCCATAATTCCATAAGAGGATAGATTGTTATATCAAAAAGTCCATCTGTCTTTTGGTAAATCTCCAGGGACCTTTTTACGAGATTGGCAGTAATTTTTGAAAGTACTGCCTTCCCACTCCTGTTAAGCCTGCTGACCTCACTTGTTTCTTTTCCCGTGCTTAAAAGTTCATCAAGTTCATTAATTCTATTTTCAAGTTTCTTTAATACTTCTTCTCTTTTACTCCCATATACCTTAAGGCCTATTGCTGTATCCAGGGCAAATATTTCACTTTCAGAGGCTTCCTCCCTCTCACTGCCGTAAGCAGAACTTAGATTTTCACTGCCCCTTCCTCTGCTGTCAGTCATAATATTATTACCTTTTCCCGTATCTGTACCAGCCTTGCTGCAGGAGACAGAACATATTACTGTTAAAGTAAATATTGATAAACAGATAATTTTTTTAAGTACTTTATTCATCTTAAACTCCGATATAATAAACTTTGCATAAATCACAAAAATCCTTTGCAAGCAAGCTCACAAGGGATTTTATGCTTTTATGCTTGTGTCACTATCTTACCACATATCAGCCAAATCATAAATAAGTTTTTCAGTTTTTTCCCAACCAAGGCATGGATCAGTGATGGATTTGCCGTATACATGTTCATTTTCCTTCTGGCAGCCATCTTCTATGTAACTTTCTATCATAAGTCCCTTTACTATCTTCTTTATATCAGGAGATACATTTCTGCTGTGAAGTACATCCTTACTTATGCGTATCTGCTCCATATACTGCTTTCCAGAGTTGGAATGATTGGTATCTACCACTATTGCAGGGTTTACAAGGTCACGCTCTGCATAGAGCCTTATTACTTCCTGAATGTCTTCATAGTGGTAGTTTGGTATATTTCTTCCATACTTGTCTACCGCACCACGAAGAATTGTATGCGCAAGAGGATTGCCTGCAGACTCTACCTCCCACCCTCTGTAAAGAAAGGTATGTGCACTATGTGCCGCAACTACTGAGTTCATCATAACAGTGAGATCACCGCCTGTAGGATTCTTCATCCCAACTGCTCCCTCTATGCCCGATGCCGTAAGCCTATGCCCCTGATTTTCAACAGACCTTGCACCGATGGCTACATAATTTAGCACATCTGAAAGATATCTGTGGTTCTCGGGATAAAGCATCTCATCTGCACAGGTAAAGCCCGTCTCTTTGATTGCCCTTATATGAAGGTTTCTTATAGCTATTACACCCTTAAGCATATCCTCACCCTTCTCAGGATCGGGTTGATGGAGCATTCCCTTATACCCTGTTCCCACTGTTCTTGGCTTATTGGTATATATTCTTGGAACTATAAAAATCTTATCCCTTACCTTTTCCTGAACCTTTGCAAGCCTTGAAATATAGTCTATAACAGGGTCTTCATGGTCTGCCGAGCAAGGTCCTATTACAAGGAGCATTCTGTCATCTGCTCCCGTTATTATGTCACTTACTGCCTTATCTCTCTCTTTTTAACTATTTCTCCCATTTCCGCAGAAATAGGATATTCTTCCTTGAGTTCCTTTGGTACCGGTAATTTTCTCTTAAAATTCATATTCATCTCCATATCTTTTTACCTGCCTGATTCATCTTAAATAACTGTCAATAATATAATAGTCTGTCTACACCGGGGGTAAGGTTTATTTCATAGGATTTTATAAAATACCTGCCAAATAAAACATCTCAACCCCTTGTTCAAACAGCACAAACTTAGGTTGAGATTTATTTTACTATAACTTAAAGGCATTGTATACAGTTTTATCATTCTAAAGCAGGAATTTTTCTATGAAAGTTTGTTATATATCCTATTACCTGCAAACTGTATGGCTTGCACAAATACAATTAGAATTATACTTGTAACTACCAGATAAGCAGTATCTCTGGATTGATAACCATAACGGATGGCTACATCACCTAAGCCTCCCGCTCCAAGGGCCCCGCCCATAGCTGAATAACCTATCACAGAAATAAGAGTTAAAATTATACCGGAAATTATTCCCGGAACAGCCTCCTTTATTACTACCTTTCTTATTATCTGCATATTGGTTGCTCCCATACTTCTTGCAGCCTCTATTACTCCCTTGTCTACACTGCGCATGGCTGTTTCTATTACTCTTGCAACAAAAGGAACAGTTCCTATGGTTAGAGGAACTATGGCCGCTGTAGTACCTATAGCCTTACCTGCTATAAATCTTGTCACAGGTATCAGTATTACCATAAGTATGATGAACGGAAAACTCCTAAATACATTTACAATAAAATCCAATACACTATAAACTGCCTTATTGGGGCTAAGTCCGTCACTTGATGTAAGAGTCAGCACTATAGCAGGAATAAATCCTAAAACTACAGCGAAAAATGTAGAAAAAAGACTCATATACAAAGTTTCCACGCAGGCATTTAACACTACTTCATTCATTAGATTACCTCCCATTTCACACCCTGTTCCTTAAGAAAGGCAAAAACCCTGTCTTTCTCATCTTCCTTAATCTGAACAGTAAGACTTCCAAGTACAGTTCCTCTAAAGTCATCAAGCCTTGCCCAGATAATAGAGGCTTCCACTCCCAGTTCCTTTGCCATCATAGCAATTACAGGCTTATCTGCAGTTTCATTGTCAAAGAAAATATGCATATTTATGCCGCCGCTTGGGAGCATATCAAGATTTTCTCCAAGAAAGGCTTTTACATTTGTATCAGGCTTGATAAAAATATCCTCAGGCCTGCCTTCAGCCACCATTTTCCCATCTTTAAGGAAGGCTACCCTCTCGCAAATCTGTTTAACCACATCCATCTGATGCGTTACAACTATCATTGTTATGCCCATTTCTTTATTTATCTTCTTCAATAAATCCAAAATCTCTCTGGTAGTCATTGGATCCAGGGCAGAAGTTGCCTCATCACAAAGAAGCACCTTAGGATTAAGAATAAGTGCCCTTGCTATAGCCACTCTTTGCTTCTGTCCTCCCGAAAGTTCTGAAGGCCTCCTGTTTATTTTATCTGAAAGTCCGACTAACTCCAGCATCTTGGTTACTCTTTCCCGAACTTCAGGAGATTTTTCTTTTTTTCCTTCAAAGACAAGAGGAAGGGCTACATTCTGATATACATTTTTACGCGAAAGCAGATTGAAATTTTGAAATATCATGCCTACTTCTTTTCTAAGGCGGTTTATTTCAGCGGCATTCAGCGTTTCCACCTTTCTTCCAAGAAGTTCCACACTTCCCGCACTAAACCCCTCAAGTCCATTTAAACAGCGGAGCAGGGTTGATTTACCGGCACCACTGTGTCCTATTATTCCATATACGCTTCCATCCTCAATCTGAAGGCTTACATCGCTTAGAACCTTTACATTTCCATAATTCTTTTCCAAATGATTAACTGTTATCATATCTTCTCCATTTATTATTCTATCTATAATGCCCTTTAACGCCATATAGATAGGCCATGCTTTCTATGGCGGCATCCATCTTTTTAAGAATAATATCGCCGGAAAGCATAACCTATCTTTATATTAGCGTAAATTTAACTCAAATTATTCACTAAGTTATATTTTAGAATGCAGGGATAACTGAACCATCGTATTTCTCTTCTATAAACTTCTTAACCTCGTCAGAAGTAAAAGCCTTCTTAAGAGCCTGGATCTTTTCAGAATTTTCATTTCCCTTCTTAACTACAAGGTCATTAAAATACTGTTTGATTGAAGCTGAATCTGTACTTTCAAGTATAAGAGAGTCTTTCTTAGGATTAAATCCTGCTCCAAGAGCGTAGTTCCCGTTAATTACAGCTGCATCCACATCACTTAAAGTTACAGGCAGGCTGGCTGCCTCTATTTCAGAGAACTTAAAGTTATGAGGGTTTTCCTCAATGCTTGTAAGGTTATAAAGATCTTCTGTTTCTTTAAGCTTGATAAGTCCATTGTCTGCAAGAAGCGCAAGCGCCCTTGATTCATTTGAACCATCATTAGGGATTGCTATAGATGCACCATCCTTTAATTCCTTGATATCCTTGATTGTCTTTGAGTAAAGCCCCATTGGCTCAAGGTGGATCTCTGCAACTGATACAAGGTCAAGTTTTCTTTCCTTGTTCTCATTTTCCATATATCTGGTTGTCTGATAATAATTGGCATCGAGCTCACCTTCCTGAACGGCTGTATTTGGCTGTACATAGTCATTAAACTCTACTACCTTCACCTTATACCCCTCCTTCTCAAGAGCAGGCACTACAGCAGCCTTAACTATCTCCTGATGAGGGACAGGGGTTACTCCGATTGATATCTCCTTATCATCACTCTTAGCTCCTCCTACTGCTCCACAACCTACAAGTGATACCGCTAAAATTCCCGAAAGAACTAAAGCACCTAATTTTTTAACACCATTCTTCTTCATATATTTTCTCCTCTTTTCTTTAAGTTTTGTCTGTCAACAAAGTTGACCTTCACAGATATGGGATTGCTCTTCTCAATCCCTGAACAAGTTTTTTTGTTTTCTGTGTGACTTATTCTATACTAAAAATATCGATATTACAAATACATTAAATCAATACTTTGTTATAAAAAACTTATATCTATTTTTATTTCGTATACATTATAAAAGTATTTCGTGTATAATAACAGATATTAAATGTATAATTGTATACAATATTAGGATAAGGAGGTAGTCTATTGGCTTACAAACTAAGTATAACACCTGAAATTGAGAGACTTACCGAAGTCTGTCTGGAAAATTCAAGGATAAATCCAGACCTATACAAAGAACTTGATATAAAACGCGGACTTCGTGATGTAAACGGTGCAGGAGTTAGAGCCGGCCTTACAAAAATCTCTACCATCAATTCTTTTAAGATGATAGACGGAGTTAAAACTCCCTGTGAAGGTGAACTCTACTACCGTGGCATAGATATACACGAACTTACTGATGGCTTTATCAATGAAAAACGTTTTGGTTTTGAGGAAATGGCTTATCTCCTTCTCTTTGGAAAATTGCCTACAGATGTGGAATTAGCTGATTTTATAAAGGAACTTGCTAATCAGAGAGCACTTCCCCGCAATTTCGTAAGAGATGTGATAATGAAGGCTCCAAGCAAGGACATGATGAATACCCTTGCAAGAAGTGTACTCACTCTCTATTCTTATGACTCTCTTGCTGATGACATCTCTCTGTCAAATGTGATGCGCCAATGCCTCAACCTGATAGCTGTCTTTCCTATGCTTTCAGTATATGGCTACCATGCTCCATAATCATTATAATAATGGCAAGAGCCTCTACATCCACCAGCCGAAAAAGTCACTCTCCACAGCGGAAAAATATATTGAGGCTTCTCAGACCTGATAAAAAAATATACAACTATAGAAGCTACAGTACTTGACCTTGCTCTTGTACTTCATATGGAGCACGGCGGTGGTAATAACTCTACCTTTACTACGCATGTAGTAACATCCTCCGGGACAGATACCTACTCAGCCATAGCAGCTGCCCCTAGGCTCCCTTAAGGGTCCTAAACACGGTGGTGCAAATATCAAGGTTATGGGTATGTTTGAAGACCCTAAAGAAAAAAATGTAAAAAGACCTTAAGGACGAGGAAGAGGTTGCCTTATATCTTAGAAAGCTGCTTCATAAAGAGGCCTTTGATAAGAAGGGGCTTATCTATGGTATGGGACATGCGGTTTATTCAATCTCTGACCCGAGAGCTAATATCTTCAAAGGCTATGTTGAAAGGCTCGCAAAATCTAAGGAAATGATGCTGACTATGCTCTATACAGCATGGTAGAAAGGCTTGCGCCTAAAATTATAGGCGAGGAAAGGCATATTTACAAGGGCGTAAGTGCTAATATTGACTTCTACAGTGGCCTTGTATATCATATGCTTGGTCTTCCTCCTGAGCTCTATACCCCTATCTTTGCCTGTGCAAGAATAACGGGTTGGAGTGCCCATAGGCTTGAAGAACTTATAAATACCGATAAAATAATCAGACCTGCCTATGTAAGCGTTCAGGATGATGAATCTTATGTACTTATGAAAGACAGATAGATAATTCCAATGGCACTTAAATATTACAAAAAAACATCCATTCCTGCCGGTTTTTTCCGACAGGAATTCTTTTTTTAAGTAAAATCAGGCTCCATTTCTTCATTCATTTTTTCTACCTCCTTCTTTCTAAGTTCTTCCATTTTTTCCTTTATTGCCTTATAAGGCTCTATTTTGTCTACCAGGACGGCCTTTTCACCTCTTTTTATAAGATAAGCCTTATCAGCAGGCATTACCAAAACCTTGTCTTCTGTAAGTCCTGCTCTATGTCCTATGTACTCTGCAGTCTTTATGTCCTGTCCTCCAAGGTAGAGGATGTGGTCGCAATTCACTATTATTGTATTTGCTTTATTTTCTCCATACATGGCTGAGAGTTGTGTGAGGTTCTGAACAATAATTGACAATGAAATATTTCTTGAACGTGTAACCGATATTAATTTATCAAAGTCTTCAATATACACATTTGATGCAAAATCATCTATTATAAACCTAACCGGAATCTTGAGCCTGCCATCCTCCCTCTTGTCTGCCTCTTCAAAAATATCATTTATCAGCTGGGCATAAAGCAGACTCACAATTCTATCAGCATATCGGTTAACATCACTATTGTTTATGAAGAGAACACTCTTTCTCCTTAAAAATTTCTTTACATTGAAGGCATTTTCATCTGACTTAAATATCTTCCTAAGATCCTTGTACAAAAAAGTTTCCAGTCCTCCTACAGCAAATTTTTGAATACAGCTCCAAGTTCTCTCTGATTGTGTAATTATTTGACTCATTCGATATAAATCGGCTACATAGCTGTCAGGATTCATTAGCATCCACTTATTTATCATATCCTTTCCACTTTGAGTCTCCATTCCTTTTAATACTTCCGCTACAGTCACCATATTATGGTCTTTTCTTTCGAAGGCTTCCAATGTAAATGCTATAAGAAACCCTACTAACCCTCTTGCTGATTCAATCCAAAATCTGTCATCCCTGTTTTTCCCCTCTTCCAAAGGCAGTATCTTACTTACTACAGTCATTATATCAATCTGACTGTATCCGTCTTCAGTTTCTCTAATGGATAGCAGAGGATTATATCCTACCGACTCTCTCGGATGAATGAAATCTATCTTCAGCACTTGATAACCTGCATTTTCCAATACTTTCTTTGTTTCCTTGTACAGCCTACCTTTTGTATCTGACACAATCATATTCCCATAAGGGTTTAGGAGGTTAGGTATTACATAACCCCCTGTTTTGCCTGTTCCTGAACCTCCTACTATCAGGTCATTATTGTTATAACCTGAATCTATGTCGTCATTTGGTGCATTATACCCCTTAGCTAAAGGCCTATAATAATTTTTATTCATCACTTATACTTCCTTTCTTTTGATTATTTTTGTTGCAATTCCCAGTTTCAAAGCTTCATTTGCATCAAGGAAACTATCTGTCCTTGTTTTTGAATATACCCGTTTAAGGGACATCCCTGTACGTTCTGCTATTATCTCAGCTAACAGTTTTCTTGATTTCATTAAACTTTCTAATCTGTCTTTTATTTCGAGTGGTTTCATACCTCCCATTGATGCATTTCCATAACTTGGATCATGAATCATTATTTTAGTATGCGGGAGCATCTTCCTTTCTTCACCTGCAAGGAAGATGATAGCTCCCATACTTGCGGCTGTTCCAATACAAACCGTATTCACCTTTGACTTCATCATTCTAATAAAGTCAAAGACGGCTAAGCCTGCTGTCACCTCCCCTCCCGGACTGCTTATATAAAGTGTAATTGGTTTATCAGTATCTGTCTTATCCAGGTAAATAAGCTGCTTTAATATGTCTGAAGATGATTTACTATCAATTTCCGTAGTAAGAAATATATCTCTATTCCTTAACAAATCATCTTCTATCCTAATCGCCTGTGTCCCTCGAGAGGTTTCCTCAAGAATATTTGGTAGTTCAATATAATTCATAATTGTATTTTTCCTTTCGTTTAATTTACTTTTGATTTAGTTTTTTGATATCATTTAATTTAGATTATTTTTTCTCTTATCACCTTCTTTCTACATTCAAACCCGAACACCTTTGGTATTTTTTTAATATTGTTTCAATATAATTAAAAAAATTCTTCAAGGCTATACATTAAATTAAATTGAATTATCGCGAAGAACAAGAACAGTAACAATCCAAAATTTAGAAATCTAAGTAAAGCTGTAACTTTATCATTATTCTTTAACATATTCATCTCCTCTTTTTAATTAAAAACAGGAGCCCGCAGGGCTCATTAAATATATTTCTAATTTAATAAAACATCATATAACTATCCACATAGCCGGAACTTCAGACGGAACAATGAAGATAGCATTTAATACACAAAATCTGCTGCCTTCATCTAAGGTATCATTTACTATACTTAGGACTTTCCATAATGGCAGTTCTTTGTAATCTTCAATTGCATTTTCAAGCACTTCTTCTGCCTTACGGACTTCACTATATTCTTTTATACGATTTGATAAATAATAAGTAGACAGTAATCGGCTTAAGTAGTCACCCGTTTTTATTTTCATAAACAGCCTTTCTATGGTACTATCACTCACCATGTTTGTTCCTCTCGTTCTAAAACTATCTAAGGTTATTTTTCCTTCATTCATATAACATTATTCCCTTTCATTATTGGTTGTAATAACACAGTTGACTTAATATATGCTTTGTAAATTTATTTCTGGCCTCTTTAATTTCTCGTTTCACTCTTTTTCCTCCAGGTACTTGTTTTCTATATAGTGCAATTAACAACTCATTAAGTGGAATAATACTTATCATTTTATCTACCAGATATGAACCGTTATCAATATCAATGCCTTGCCAATTTTTTTCGATTTCTTCATCTGTGCTTTGACTTATCTCTTCCGGAACCTTGATTAACTTGTAAGCAATCAATTTTTCAAAAATATCTTCCAATATTTCCAGCTCTTTCTTAATTTTGGCTGTATTCCTCCTCCAAGGATGCGGGAAAAACTTATTCAACAGTGCAAGCTTAAGATATTCACTCATAATCGTATAAACTTCACCCTCGTCGCAAGTTAAAGTATTGTTTAATACATCATTTTTCCATGTAGTTAAATTCATTTTCATCGTAATTTAATCCTTTCTTGTGTATATTATTGTGTGTGGTTACCTATGGTTATCTTTGATATCTACAGTAACCCGGATACATCACTTATTCTTCAGCTTGACCTCCTTTCAACCTTATCGTAATATTTTTATAGTCATTCATATATATAATAGGCGCGTATGCCTACGCGCTTTCCCTTGACCTTATTCACGGTTGGATATTTCATCATATAAGGTCAAAGCGTGAAACTATAATACTTATCATGCACTTTAACCTTCTAATAATCGCATAAATTCGGCATTTATACTGTATTAACGATACAAAAAAACCATATTTATATTTGAAAAATACACAAAAAGAGCTTAGATTAAGCCCTTTTTAAAAATCATATTATATCTTATAATTCTGTAAAGTTAAATTCTACACTTTCAGATTCTTCCTTAAAACAATAGCTGCTAATCAATCCCAGCTTTTTTTGATGCTCCAAAATAGTAGATATTTTATCCCATATTCCCTTTTTCTTTCTATTCTCTAATGATTTATTATCAGGAAGTCTGATCCCCAATATTTCAGTCAGTCCTTTCGTTCTTCCATCTTTGCCTACAAGACGGATTCTCCTGCTAATCCCCGTCTTATTGGTGTTTTTATTCTTAGATATCAGTATTCTGCTAATAACATAATGCCTCAACATCAAATTCTCTATAGAATTAGGCAGGTTTTTAATTTCACCCTTATTACCCTCTTTTTTATTATAATCTTTAACAGCAAGATTCCTCTTAGACGCCTGTACTATCTGTCCGTTTAATCGCTCTGCAAACTCATATAACGGAGGTTTTTTTCTTATCTCATAAGCCTTTTCTTCCCTGTTCATAGACAAAAATTTCCCTGACTTATTAAATTTTTCGCCTTTATATTCCCAAACAATATAAATATCAGTTTCCATCATTTTTTCAATTCTTGACCTGATTTCTTTTTCCATTTTCTTCTCTAACAAAGCCCCGTCATTACCCGAAAGAATCTCTATAATATTTTTCAGGAAAAACTTTCGTTTCCCGATATTATAAATGGAGTAAACCGCATCTGAAATACAAAGGTCAAAATAATCAAGTTCATTATTCAATACAAATTGAAATCCCTGACTTTTGGTGCTATCTAAATAATCCTTATTTTCTTTTCCAACCTTGTAGTTGCCCTTGCGTATTTGCCAAGCTGCCTTAGTATTATTAATGAACAAAGTTTGGGGTTTTTAAATCCTTTTTAAAAGTTTGTCAATACTTCCTTCTATCTCTTTTTTTAACTCATCCTCTACATCATATTCTTCAAAATAGTGGCTGATTTCCTCCCATATAACTTTACTTTCTTTTTTAAATCCTGTCTGACATAGATTATCCATTTTGTCAAAACGAATTGTGTTTAGTTCCCCAATAAAATCAAATAATTTTTCATCCTTCTTATTTATTATTTCCCTTTGCTTAGCCACATCCTTCCTGCTATAATACAAGATGCACTTTGATGGAAGCCCATCTCTACCAGCTCTTCCAACCTCCTGGCTGTAGCTTTCTATATCTTTCGGCATTTCAAAATGCAAAACATACCTTATATCCCCTTTATCAATACCCATTCCAAAGGCATTGGTTGCAACCATAATTTTAGATTTCCCTTTTACAAAGTTCTTAAACTCCTCTTTTTTCTCTTTTTCATTCATTTGACCATGGTATTTACTTACTAAAAATCCATCCTCCTTTAATTCCAGCGCAATTCTATCTACTGAGTCAGTAAATGCACAGTAAATTATCCCCGTTTCTTCTTTATGTTTATTTAAGAAATTATATATTTTATTTTTCCTTATTGAAGGTTTAGTGATATTTTTCTATTTTTTTAACTCAATATTATTTCGTTTACTATCAACACAAAAATTCTTTTTGCCTTTTTCTATTTTTTAAAAGTCTTTTTGATATCTCTTATTACCAGACTGGATGCTGTTGCTGTAAATGCCGCAACAATAGGGTATTCAGCCTTGAGCTTTAAAAACTTGATTATCTCCAGGTACGATTCTCTAAAATTGAATCCATACATCGAAATGCAATGTGCCTCATCTACGACTACAAGGCTAATTTTAATTTTATCTATAATTCTTAAAAATTTTTGATTTGTAAGCCTTTCAGGAGAAAGGTATAGTAGTTTAATACCGCCCTCTTTTAAACTTTTTTTTAATTTTTTTGATTCCTTTTCGCTCAGATCCTTGTGAAGCATAGCGGCACTATTTTTCATTTTAGGATTGATCTTCCCCACTTTTTCCTTAAAATTTCTTATCTGATCCTCCATTAGTGCAATCAATGGACTTACTACAATAGTCAGTCCTTCAAGTTTCATTGCAGGATACTGGTAACATAGAGTCTTTCCTCCTCCCGTTGGGAGCAGTACGAAACAATCTTTTTTTGAAAGTATAGTCTTTTATTATATCTTCCTGTTTTTCTCTAAAACAGTCTATCTCAAAGTAATTATTTACATCTCTTAATAATTCATTTTTTTCTTCATTATATACTAAGTTTCCTTTTATCAAGGTTTTTTTAAAATTAAGTGAATTTTTTTCTCTAAAAGTAAGCTCATATTAGAACATTTTCCCGACATCCAAGAGCTTTATATATTATAATTGAAAATTCTTACAAATACTAAAAATTAGCTCCATAAATAGTTTTACTATCTACGGAGCTAATAATTATTAAATCACATGAAATGCAAATTATGCTTAGCTAAGCTCTACCTTAACTGCCTCGTAAGGCTTGAATTCATTTTTTAGGTCATAAATATTGTGTCCTGTATATTCACCCAGCAGACGGCCATTTAAAGAGTAGTAACGTACAAATTTCTTGTCTGAAACAGAGGTCCAATGTTCTACATTCCAGGTCATATAGCCATCCGGATCAGTTTTTTCCGACTTAAGGAATACATCTACCTGTCTTCCTGCGATTAATATATCGATTAACCCCTGTTCATCAAGCTCAACCGTATTTTTATTTACGGTATCATAAACCTTTAACTTCTCCATTTTTCTTCTCCTTGTAAAATATTAGCTTTTCTTTTTAATACTTCTTTAATTCACAGACAGAGTATTATAGAAATATCTAACATGATACGCTTAATTATAGCTAAAGTCAATTATTAACTTATGAAACAAATATCCGGTTTTATTCAAATTTTTATTCAATTTAATGATTTTTATAACTTTACTGTCATTATCACATCACCTTTTTTTACTCTTCCATACCCACTATAACTAATCTCTTTAAAATCCTTTGGATTACATATAATTATTGGTGTAATTATATCACATCCAAATTGTTTAATCTTATCAAAGTCCGCTGTCAGTATTAAATTACCCCTTCTCACTCCTGCCTGTTTACTAACCTTAGCTTCAAAACCATCCCCACCCATATTAACAGTATTAATTCCAACATGGACAAGCAGCTCTAACCCTTCTTTTGTTGTAATTCCTATTGCATGAAGAGTTGGAAATAAAGAGGTAATAACCCCTGTAACCGGTGCATATATTTCATTTTTCTGTGGTATCACTGCAACCCCTGTCCCAGAGCCGTATACGCTGAATTCATCATCAGGTATGTGTTCAATCCCCACAATCTCCCCATCACAGGGTGCTAATATTTTTATTTCTTTCTTGAAAAACATATCACCATCCATAACTTTATCTGAAATAAGGGATTACATTCCCAGATATATAATTAAAAGGAAATATAATCCCAAAATCTAAAAGCTTCTTTCAAAGGCAGTAAACTGCATTGTGATTACATCAGCCTGTTTACTTCATCTGCAACAAACTGTACCTTAGGTCCAATTACAACCTGTACAGATGTCTTACTAGGTCTTATTATACCTGCAACACCAGCTGATTTAATCTTCTTTTCATCTACTGCGGTATAATCTTTAACTTCAATTCTAAGTCTTGTAATACAGTTATCAACAGAAGTTACATTTGCTTTTCCTCCAAGTCCTTCAAGGATAATCTTTGCAACTTCAGTAAAGTCACCATTTGCAAGAACTGCCTTCATCTCTTCTGCATTGTCAGCATCATCTTCTCTGCCTGGTGTCTTAAGGTTGAAGGTAACAATTGCAAATCTGAATACTGCATAGAATACTACAGCAGCAGCAATTCCTAAAGGAATGATGAGCCATACTTTCTGTGCAAGCGGAAGCTGTGAGCTGAATACAAGGTCAGTAAGACCTGCTGAGAATGAGAAACCTGCTCTAAATCCAAGTGCAACTGTTACTACTGTGAATATACCGTAAAGAATAGCATATACTAAATAAAGTGCCGGAGCAAGGAACATAAATGCAAATTCAAAAGGCTCTGTAACACCACAGATAAATGAACAAATAGCTGCTGCTCCTAAGAGTGATAATGCATATTTTTTCTTTTCAGGTTTTGCAGAACGAACCATTGCAAATGCTGCTGCAGGGAGACCGAACATCATACAAGGGAAGAACCCTGACATGTACATACCGGTAACTCCGGCTGTACCTGTATTACCCCAGAAGTTTCCAAGATCATTGATACCTGCCGCATCAAACCAGAATACTGAGTTAAGCGCGTGATGAAGTCCGAAAGGAATAAGGAGACGGTTAAGAAATGCATAGATACCTGCTCCTACTGCACCAAGGCTTACTACAGACTTACCAAATCCAACAAGTCCTCCGTAGATTACAGGCCATATAAAGAAGAGAACACCTGACACTACTACAGACACAACAGCTGTTACAATCGCTACTGAACGCTTACCTGAGAAAAATGCAAGTGCATCAGGAAGTTTTGTGTTCTTAAATTTGTTGTAACAGATAGAACCTATAATACCTGCTAAAATACCTATGAACTGATTACCAATCTTATTAAATGCTACATTTGCTTCAGCCTGTGTCATAACAGCAATTGTTCCCGGTGCAAGCAAAGTAGTTATCATAAGCCAGGATACAAGACCTGCAAGACCTGCAGTACCATCCTTATCATCAGCCATACCAACAGCTACACCGATAGCAAAAAGCCATGACATATTGTCAATAAGGGCTGCACCGGCTTTGATTAAAAAGAAACCTAGAATTTCAAGAGTACCTGTGATATCACCACCCTGCATAACATGTGGTGAAAGTGCATAACCGATACCCATAAGAATACCCGCAACAGGTAAGCAGGCAACAGGCAGCATTAACGAGCGCCCTAATTTTTGCAAATACTTCATCATAATATTTAGTCCCCTTTCTTTATAAAACCCAACTTATTTTTGTTCATGCATTAAAAATTTTCTTTCAGAAAAGCTTCCAGTGCAGCTGCGGCCTCTTCTTCATCCTCGCCTTCAACAGAAACAACAACACTGTTTCCCTGTTTCACACCTAGAGCCATAACCGCCATAAGCCTTTTTAAGTCAGCTTCCTTTCCGCTTTCTTCATTAAGAATTTTTATATTACTTTAAATGATGCTGCCTGTTTTACCAAAAGACCGGCCGGCCTTGCATGAATCCCGGCCTCTGCCATAACGGTATAATTTATCTTTCTCATACTCTCCTCCTTTCCTATATATTTCTTACTGCTTTTCTAAGCGAAAGTACCTTTGCAGGAGATACAGACAGTTCATCTATTCCCATGTCCACAAAAGTCTTCGTAAGTTTCGTATCACCGGCCAACTCACCACAGATCCCTATCCAAATGCCGTTTTTGTGAGCGTTTTTGCAGGCCATATCTATCAGTATAAGCACTCCCCTATGATGAGGGTTATAAAACTCTGCCAGATTTTCATTCTGCCTGTCTATTGCAAGAGTATATTGAGTAAGGTCATTTGTTCCCACACTAAAGAAATCTACCTCTTTTCCCAGCTCGTCACTGATAAGAGCTGCTGCAGGAGTCTCTATCATAATACCAAGTTCCGGCTCTCCTATAGCTATATTGGCTGAAATAAGTTCTTCCTTTGCCTCTTTTACAACCTCTTTTATTCTTTTTACTTCTTCAACTGAGGTAATCATAGGAAACATAATTCCAACATTTCCAAAGGCAGAAGCCCTATAAATTGCTCTTAGCTGCGTCTTGAATAAATCCTTGTTATTTAAGCAAATCCTTATAGCTCTATAACCAAGTGCAGGATTTTCTTCTTCACCAATCCCCAAATAATTAACTTTCTTATCAGCACCAATATCGAGAGTTCTTATAATAACCTTCATACCTGACATCTTCTCTATTACTTCTTTGAAATTAATAAACTGTTCTTCCTCTGTAGGTGCTGCATTTTTTCCAAGGTATAAAAACTCACTTCTAAAAAGCCCTATTCCACCTGCATCATTATCAAGAACTCTTTCTATATCTTCCTTGCTTCCGATATTGGCAAATATATTTATTCTTCTGCCATCTTTGGTTATATTTTCTTTGCCCTTTAGCTCTTCAAGTTCTTTACCTTCAATATTCAGTTTATCTATAAGTTCTTTTATTTTATTTGCAGTTTCATTATCAGGCTCTATATAAACTTTACCATTTATTGCATCTACAGCCGCCTTCCTGCCATCAAACTTTTTCAGTTCATCTGTTCCAAAGTCCACATTTACAAGAGCCGGTATATTAAGACTTCTTGCAAGTATAGCTGTGTGTGAATTTGAAGAACCTTTTCGGGTAACAAAGGCAAGAACCTTAGATTTATCTAAGTTGATTGTTTCGCCGGGTGTGAGATCATCAGCCAGAACGATGACAGCTTCATCACTCTTTAATTTATTCTCTTCCTTACCCGTAAGTTTTCTAATTACCCTTTTTGAGATATCAATTACATCGACTGACCTTGCTCTCATATAATCATCATCCATATCTGCAAAGAGCTTTGAAAACTGCTTTCCAGTCTCCAAAACAGCATATTCAGCAGTAACTTTTTCTTCTTTAATGAGATTCTCAATATTGTCTATATAATCCAAATCTTCAAGCATCATCTTATGGATGTCAAAAATCAGAGCATTTTCTTCCCCTACCTTGTCTATAGCCTCTTCGTAGAGTTTCTCCAATTCTGATTTTGCCTGTTCTAAAGCCATGCTAAGTCTCGTTAATTCTCTGTCAAAGTCTGCTGCAATTCTTTTTTCAGGCTCGCTTTCATCCGGACCAAAAGCTGCTATTTTACCAAAAACAGCTCCTGCTGATACCCCGCTTCCGCTAAACTGTTCCATAATTCCCTCCAATTATTTAAGGAACTTCATTACTACATCACCCTTATTTACTTCTGCAGGCTCTGAATATACAATCTTTTTGCACTGTTCCGGATTACAAATAAGCACCGGAGACTCTAATCTATATCCTGCCTGCCTTATTTTTTCAATATCAGCAACAACCAACAAGTCTCCTGCCTTAACACTTTCTCCTTCTTTGACCTTAATCTCAAATCCTTCTCCCTTGAGATTGACTGTATCAAGTCCTATATGTATAAGTAAGTCTATGCCTTCCTTAGTTGTCATTCCAATTGCATGAGCCGTTGGAAATACCGTGGTAACCTCTCCGTCTGCAGGTGCATATATTTCATTTTCTTCAGGTATGACCGCTACTCCCTTACCCACCATCTCTTCACTGAAAGTAACATCAGGTACATCTTTAATGCTTATGAGCCTGCCCTTCATTGGTGATACAATTTCAAATTCTTTCTTCTTAAAAAACATTGTATTCTCCTTTCACTACACTCTTATTAATATATCTATCTATCCCAGCAAATCATTCATCCTCTTTATTTGAATTGCAAAATAAAGTTTTTCTTCCTCAGTAAAATGGCATTCATATCCTTCCATAACATAGGCACTTACTTTACCCGCCATTTCCCATTCTTTCATATAATTTTCTTTTATAAAATTTAGAAGTTTTTCATCGCATTTTTCCTTCACCGGTTGTGCCATAATAAGCCTGTAGCTAAGGAGTTTAATTCCAGTTACAAAGCTGTCCTTCTCAACACATTCTTTTTTCAACCCCTCAAATTCACTTGAAACAATATTCAGAATATCTCCCATCATCTTTGTTATCTTCCAAGTGTCACGCACCTTAATATTCAGTTCTGCATTTACAAAGTGAATAGCTAAGGCTGCTGCCTCATCTATAGGAAGCTGATATCCTAATCTATGGTGAATAAGCGAAACTGCGTGAGTTCCAATATGGTATTCTAAAGGATAAAAACGCCTGATTTCATTTTCCATCGGTATGGGGAAAATCTGCCCTTCTTCCTTTCGTCTTATTGCAAAACTTATATGGTCGGTAAGTGTAAGATAAATATTGGGGTGAAGTTCTGTATCCAGTTTTTCTTTTGCATATGAAATAATTTCATTGGACACCTGTAAATATTCCAGCGGAATGCTTGTAAGCAAATCCTTAAACCGCCTCAGTGCCTCCTCATCTTCTATTGTAAATATTTTGTCTATCTCATCTTCCGGCAGTACATCGCCTTTTTTCCTGCCAAAGCCGATTCCCTTGCCCATTGCTACGACTTCTTTTCCATCATCATCTCTTGAACTGACAACATTATTATTGATAATTCCATCTATAATCAAAGCTTTTCTCCTTACTGAGAAAGGTTATAACAAATTAATATAAATTCCGCATACACCTGGAGGATTTATCCTTATTAAGAATTTTTTTATCACAAAAATAAAAAGCCCAAATTTTACAGATAGAAATTTATCTGTAAAATTTGGTTTTTCTCTCGGTAACAATCCGTCAATATTTATAGCATAAGTATACTATAAATTCACCTCTTTGTCAATATTTGATATTTTTTTCATATTATTTTTATACAATAATTTGTATATTAATTTGCCATTTAACTGAATACATATTTATTTACGCTTATAGCCGGTATACATAGCCATAACAAAACATATAGCTGCTGCTATAGCCCAAAACTTATGCTGTTTCATAGTATCTGCCTCCTTTCAAAACTCAATTTACTCTTCTTACTCCATTATACCAAAGCTTTATATTTTTATGCAACTATCCAATCCCTTCTTCCTGCAAAAATTTTTAATTGTATCAAAAATATTTAAAATTCATATTATTTTCATTTGCCTTTTTTCGCAACTAATGTTATAATCCATATAATATCGTATGGTCGATAGAAACCTGAAAATTAGGAGGTTGAACATGAGTGATAAAAACGAGATTAAGAACATCGCTAAAAAAATAGCATATACCGGAATAGGAGCTATTGTGGTAGCTGCCGAAGCTGCCGGCGGTGTGGTAGAAAAACTTGCTGAAAAAGGTGAAAAGGCTGCAACAGACAGCAGGATTATCAATGAAGGTAAAAGAGCAGCTAAAGATTTTAAAGAAAATGTAGTAAAGAGCAAGGCTAAAAAGGCCATGGATGCAGTTGCCGAGATGACAAAGGAAGAGCGTGACGAACTCCGTAAAAAGCTTGACGAATTTGAAGCGAAAATCGAAAAGGCTGTAGGCGAAGTAGACGGCACAGAAAGAGCTGAAGATGACAAAGATATCGAGGTAGAATTCTACAACGATGTAAAATCCGAATGCTGCGGCTCTTGCAAAGAAGAGGATAAAAAAGAAAACAAGGAGGAAAACAAAGAAGAAGACGATTGTGAGGATGAAGACTCCTCTTCCATCGACTGTTCTTGCTGTTGTGATGAACACAGAGAGAGATAACGCATACAATAATCATTGAACTACAGCTCCGAATGATAACGCTTAGTTTCTGTATCAAGCATTATTGTTCGGAGCATTTACTTTTGTGCCATAGTCGCAAAAACAGCTTACAAGCCTCCTATGATTTCACTTTTCTCCATTCCGTTATATATTGCCTAAGCATTTTTCTTAAAATTTCAATATCTGTTTCATCAGTAAGAGAAATTCTATCAAATTCCAATGCCCCGCTATCATCCAGTTCATCAAACTCCTTTTCAGATATGGAGTTGTAAAGGATGTCTCTCACCGCCATCAAGTCATCCCATATCTTCATTTCTTCATAACCAAGTGCTAAAGAATAAGCTCTTGTATCCGGATTATCTCTGCTTTCACTCCTATGCAAAACATAAATTACCTTTTCCAAAGCATTAACTAACTGTATGTATTCATCTTTTGATATGACAATTTCATCACGCATTTTTAAGTCCTCCTATATGGCATAAGTAAATCACAAGATTCCAATCGACATTTATTTACTATTGAACTGCAGATTATGTCGTATTTAAACTATTATGTAAGCAGCAAAAACATCAATTTCTTTTTCACAATACTGGCTTTTGCCTGAAGTTAAATTTCCCTTTAAACTCACTGGTACAACAGTCTGTTTATTTTTATTCTAACACAAAAAGAGCCTGATGCAGTACACACCAGACTCTTCTTCTCTATTTCCATTTACAAAGGAGCAATTATTAAAAATCAACTTCTGTGTCATAGTAGCAGCACTTAAGAAGTTTTTCCATCTCTTCCTGCTTAGGCTGTCTTGGGTTAGAGCCTGTACAAGCATCTGCAATCGCATTTTTAGCAATCTCAGGCAGTCTCTCAAGGAAGATGTTCTCAGGTACAAAGCCCTTTTCTGTAGGGAAGCTGTCTGCACCATAGTGAGCAATGCCGTGAGGGATTCTAAGGCTGTCATTCATGCCTCTTAAGAACTTGATAAGGTTAGCAATCTTCTCGCCTTCAGAAGCACCGCCAATTCCCATGAAGTCTGAAATATACGCATATCTCTTAGCTGCTGTAGTATCCTTTGCATTGTAAGCAATTACCTTTGGAAGATACATAGCATTTGCTGCACCGTGGATAATATGGGCACCCTGGTCTTCAAATACAGCACCTGTCTTATGTGCCATAGAGTGAACTATACCAAGGAGAGCATTTGAAAATGCCATACCTGCAAGACACTGTGCATTGTGCATATTTGCTCTTGCTTCCTTATCTCCCTTATAAGACTCGATAAGGTTAGCCTTAATCATTGTCATAGCGTGGAGGGCAAGTGGATCTGTATAATCGCAGTTAGCTGTAGATACATAAGCCTCAATAGCGTGTGTAAGGGCATCCATACCGGTATGTGCAACAAGCTTATCAGGCATTGTCTCAGCAAGGTCAGGATCTACGATTGCGATATCAGGAGTGATTTCAAAGTCAGCTATAGGATATTTGATACCCTTTGAATAATCGGTAATGATTGAGAATGCAGTTACCTCTGTAGCTGTACCTGATGTTGATGGGATTGCACAGAAATGTGCTTTCTTTCTAAGCTCAGGTATGCCGAATACCTTACACATATCTTCAAATGTACATTCAGGATATTCATACTTAATCCACATAGCTTTGGCAGCATCTATAGGTGAACCGCCACCCATTGCTACTATCCAATCAGGTTCAAATTTGAGCATAGCATCTGCGCCACGCATAACTGTTTCAACAGAAGGATCAGACTCGATTCCCTCAAAAAGCTCAACCTCCATGCCTGCTTCTTTAAGGTAGTTTACTGCCCTTTCAAGGAAACCGAATTTCCTCATTGCACTTCCGCCAACACAGACCATAGCCTTCTTTCCTTTGAGGTTCTTAAGATTCTCTAAAGAACCCTTTCCATGATAAAGATCTCTTGGTAATGTAAATCTTGCCATTGTACTATCCTCCTAAAATTTATTGAGATTGCCCTCAACCGGGCATTCTTTGACTATTTTTTTAATAATTTTAATTATATACTTTTTGTGGTTAAAATCAAAGTGTTTTTGCAAAAATTTACAATAAATTCACAAATTTACGCAATATTTTGAAAATAATATTCACTATCATTAACTTCATTTATTACTTCACCATTCAATACTGTTTTTATTTTTATAGTTGACATAACCACTATATTAGGGTACATTTCAAGCATAACCATTAACCTGTAAAATCCATCACTAAAAAGTATGTTTTTGAATATAAATTATGGATTTTCACAGATTTGGGTACATTTTAATTAGGAGAATGATATGAAAAAACCATGTATAGTAGGAATAGCCGGCGGCAGTGCATCCGGTAAGACAACAATAGTAAATAAGCTTAAGGCTTCATTCGGAGATAACATCCTTGTAATAAGCCATGATTCTTATTATAAGGCTCACAATGACCTTAGCTATGATGAAAGGACAAGGCTGAATTACGACCATCCGGATTCCTTTGATACAGAGCTTATGGTTGGGGATTTACAGAAACTTATGAATGGTAAAGAAGCTGATATTCCTGTTTATGATTTCTCAATACATAACAGAACCGACTCAACCACTCATGTATTCCCCAAAAGCGTAATAATTGCCGAAGGCATTCTCATCCTTGCAAATAAGGAGTTAAGAGACCTTATGGATATCAAAGTCTTTGTGGATACTGATGCAGACGAGAGACTTCTTAGAAGGATTAAGCGTGATGTAAATGAGAGGGCAAGAACTATTGATTCTATTATAAATCAATATCAGCAGACGGTAAAGCCTATGCACGAGCAGTTTGTAGAGCCTTCTAAGAAGTATGCGGATATCATCATCCCCAGAGGTGGCGAGAACTCTACAGGCATAACCATACTTACTGAGCATATTAAGCATAAGCTTACAGTATAGGCATATGGTAATAAGTTCCGCAAAAGCAAGCTTCTATCAAATTTTTATATTTTTACCACTTATACCATAATGCATCAATTAGCCTTGACGATTATTTTATTAGGTGTATAATAGCCTTGCAGAGGATGTTAGATTATTTTTGTGACATAATTTAATATCTACGCCCATAAAACTATATAACACTATACATCAATAGGAGGTTAGCTATGAATTTCAGTAGTTATTTTAAGAAGTTGGTAAGTTACGGTTTAATTTTTTCATCTGCATTTTCCCTGTTTACAGGAGGCATAAATCTGGCCGCCACAGGTCAGGCCAAGGCTGCAACTAAACTGGTGGTAAAGGAGTTACCTAAAGAATCTTTAGATGCATTGGAAAATATAACAAAAACCGTAGATAAAAAGGAGATTGAAAAGAATTTTAAGCGACTTGTTAAAACGCCTAGAGTAAGGGGTACAAAGGACAATAAAGCTGCGGGGAAATATATTTTTGATACCATCAAGGCTTATGGTTATGATGTAACCTTCCAAAATTTCAATGGCTATGCTGAGAAGCTTACAGACCTTAAGGGAAATAAAAATAAAAATCAGAAAAAGGGCAAGTTGCTCTTTAAGGGCAGAAATATAATTGCAAAAAGAAATAATCCTGATCCAAAACTTAAAACAGTTGTATTTACGGCAAATTATGACTCAAGAAAAAACAGCAAGGGTGCTCTTGACAATGCAAGCGGTGTTGTGTCAGTAATGGAAATGGCAAGAATTCTCTCTAATATGAAACTTCCATATAATCCTGAGTTTGTTTTCTTTGATTCTGAAGTTTTAAGAAGAGGCTCCAGATATTATGTAGATAAGCTTACAAAGGCTGAGAAAGAAAATATTTATGGCGTTGTAAATGTCAATTGCATTGGTAACAGCAAGCAGAGAAAAGCTTCTTTCTATACATCTGATAATGTTGAAAATCCGCTTAAAACCCAGTGCGATAAATATTTCCCAAGTGTTCTAAGCGACAAGGTTACAGAAACAGATGCTGCTACATTTAAGACAGCAGGCATCCCAACAGCCTGCTACTACACTCTTGACTTCTTCACAACCGGAAAAAGAGAAATAGGCAATAAGTATGTGACCGAAAAGGATTCATCCCTCGTAGATATGGATACCCTTATCTATGACACTTCATTTATAACTACATATGCTTCCTTACTAAAAGTTGAATAAAAATACTTTCTCCCTAAGTACACCAAGACTTTCTTAGTTTACTTAGGGAGTTCTTTTTGCTTAATCTATTTTACCTCATATATCCAGCCTTCAGGAGCAGGAAGCCTTCCCATCTGTATGCCTGTTAAAGTATCATAAAGTTCTTTAATTACAGGCCCCATCCCTTCTGCACCGTACTTAAACGCTATCTCTTTTCCGTGGTCTACCACCCTTGCGACAGGGCTTATAACAGCCGCAGTTCCACAAAGACCGCATTCTGTGAAGTCTTTACCTCACTAAGATATACTTCTCTTTCCTCTACCTTTAGTCCAAGCATATGCTCTGCTACATAGATAAGGGAACGCCTTGTAATAGAAGGAAGAATGGTGCTTGACTTAGGTGTAACCACAGTTCCATCCTTTGTTACAAAGAGGAAGTTAGCTCCACCTGTCTCCTCCACTTTTGTCCTTGTTGCCGCATCCAGATACATATTTTCTGCATAGCCCTCATTATGTGCTACAACAATAGGATGAAGGCTCATTGCATAATTAAGTCCCGCTTTGATGTCACCTGTTCCTCTAGGAGCGGCTCTGTCAAAATCACTTACCTTTATCGATATTCCCTTTGTACCTCCCTTAAAGTAAGAGCCTACAGGTGTAGTAAATACTCTGAACTGATACTCATCAGCAGGCTTTACCCCAATCACAGGGCTGATACCAAAGGCATAGGGCCTTACATAAAGTGAAGCACCATAGCCATAAGGAGGGACATAGGCTTCATTCGCCTTAATCACCTTTAACACAGCCTCTACAAATCTATCCTTGGTAAATACAGGGATTTCCATTCTCTTGCAGGATGCCTCAAATCTTTCACCATTTAAGTCAGGTCTGAAGGTAACTATCCTTCCATCCTCTGTAGTATAGGCTTTCAGCCCCTCAAAGCAGGTCTGCGCATACTGAAGCACTCCTGCACATTCACTCATCACTATCTGGTCATCAGAAGTAAGCCCTCCTTCATCCCAAGCACCGTTTATAGTTTGATACATATCTTTTATCTGTTTTCATATAGCCAAAGCCAATATTGCCCCAGTCTAAATTTGCCTTTTCCATATTTTCCTCCGAATCTTGTAATTTTTCAGTAAAATCCTACTCTGGCAGAACCCTTCATCTATACTTATTAACACTGCAACATTTTTAATCTTGTATAAATGCCATGGTTACAGCGAGATACATCATGTTCATTTCACAGTCTAGCACCGCCTCTTTTCACTGTCAACAAGGCATATAATTTATTATAGCTAACATAACCAATGAGGATAACTACATTATTCCCATAGACTACAACAGTAGAGAATTTCCCCTATTACCATCTCCTATAATAGCCCCAGCTGACCTGCTACAGCCTTTGGTACATAGGCCTTGACTTTGATGCCATCTCCTTCATATTCCTCTGATAAAAGCTGGCCTTTCTTTCTGATTACAGATATTTTGGAGGTGTCTGCATAGGAAAGGACTGTATCGATAAGCACCTTGCCTTCCCTTAGAATCTCCGTAATCTTACTTAAAAGTTCATCTATCCCTTCTCCTGTCTTAGCTGAACCCTTTACTATAGCATCTGCTTTGATATCCTTTATTATCCTTTCTTTTTCAAGCTTATCCTGCTTGTTTAAGAATGTAACAACAGGCTTTCCAGTCACCTTTAGTTCTTCAAGAGTCCTATACACTACCTTCATCTGCTCATCCACCTCAGGATTTGAAGCATCAGCCACATGTAGAATCAGGTCTGCATATTTTGCTTCTTCCAGCGTACTCTTAAATGCATCTACCAGATTGTGAGGAAGTTTGCTGATAAAACCTACGGTATCGGTAAATAATACCTCTTCTCCATCAGGGATTTTGAGGTTTCTGGTGGTAGGGTCAAGGGTTGCAAAGAGCTTGTCTTCCGCTAGTATACCTGCATCTGTAATCTTGTTAAGAAAGGTTGATTTCCCTGCATTGGTATAGCCTACAATGGCTATCACAGGTATTCCATCCGACATCCTGTGTTTTCTAAATGTTTCTCTTGAGCTTTCAACCTTTTCTATCTCACTTCTTAGCTGGCTCACCCTCTCTCTTATCGCTCTTCTGTCAGACTCAAGCTTGGACTCACCGGGTCCTCTGGTGCCTATACCTCCTCCTAGTCTTGAAAGGTTCTTTCCCAGTCCTGTAAGCCTTGAGGAGCGGTATTTTAACTGAGCCAGCTCTACCTGTAACTTACCCTCACTGGTCTGAGCGTGAGCAGCAAATATATCAAGGATGACCAGAGTTCTATCAAGCACCTTTATGTCCAGTTCATCTTTTAGGTTGGATAGCTGCGCAGGCGAGAGCTCATCATCACAGACTATCCCATCTGCGCCCAGTTCCTCTGCAAGCTCTCTTATCTCGTCCACCTTTCCCTTTCCTACATAAGCAGCCTTGTTGATGGACTCGAGATTCTGTATCACCCTGCCGACCGTCTCTCCACCTGCTGTTTCAAGCAGTTCTTCAAGTTCTGAAAGGCTCTCTTCCATCCTGTCCTTGCCGGTTTCTACACCTACAAGGATGAATTTTTCTTTCGTTTCTGATGTTTGTATCATATATTCTCCTACTTTGACTTCCTTGTTTTAAGGAAAGTTACCTCTCTTGCCATCTTTTTATCATCAGGATATAGTTTAGTATAATCTACAGCAGCCTCATAAGCCTTATCATAGTCCAGCGTTTTTTCATACAGAGTTACCTTTTTAATCATTAGCTGCTTCATCGCAGACACATCTTCAAGCCCTAAGCCCTTGAGCACATAACTTAAAGCGTCTCCATACTTTTCTTCTTTTATAAGGCAGTCTGCCATGCCGTCATACCATCCTGAAATGGTTATTTTCCCAAGGTCCTTCTCATATTTTTCAAAAAATTCTTTTGCTGCTGTATAATCATTTTCTAACATTGATATTTTGGCAAGATAATATGAACTTTCTAAAATCCCTTTGGTATAAGCAGTATTCAAATACTCCTTTGCCTTGTCATTATTACCACGCAAATATTCTAAAATACCCGCCTTATATCCGCTCCTGTCATCTGTTATCTTGATTCCTGCTGCCTGATTTAAGACCTCAGCTGCTTTCTCAGTTTCTCCTCTTGCTGAAAGAATTTCATATTTCCCAAAATAAGCATCAAAGTTATCAGGTTCCTTGCTTATAGCCAAATCGTAGTTTTCTGCTGCCTTTACAGCCTCTCCCATTGCAAAATAAACCTCTGCAAGCTTTTCATATAGGCTTACATCAGGCTTGTTTACATTTAACATTTCTTCGTAGATATCTGCAGCACTCTTATAATCACCAAGTTTTACCTCTGCAAGTGCAATGTATTTCTTAATATCGTTGTCAAGGTCAGGTACTTCCTTAATTGCAGCTGCACTTGCAAACTGTGTAAGTGCTTCCGCATATTTCCCTGACTTCAGATAAGCTATGCCCTTACCCCTATATAAGGACTTATTATTTTCTCTAACTATCTGGTTGTCCTTAGGTGAATATCCCTTATCAAATGAATTTATAGCCTCTTCATACTTCTCTAAGCCAATATTTGCAAAACCTGCTGCTATATAAAACTCCGCTCTTTCTGAGTTTTTCTTAATGGCTTCTTCGTAAGAATTAAGAGCTTCTTCATATTGTCCCTTTTCCATAAAGTTATTGCCGGTTTTATAAGATGAATTACCCGCATTGCTGCAGGCTGTTAAAAATATAACAAGACTGATTGCTGTAAATTTATGTAGTTTTTTAATAATCACTCTGCTTTTCCTCCTAATACAATTCATTTTCAATAGTATTGTAAATTGATTGGCTTGTCAACAAAGTTTATACTATTATACTATGTAAATTCTATAGAACTTTAATCAATGACACAAATAATTGGTTATTATTATAGCAATTAATCAATTTTACATCCCAATTATATTATGTTAGCATTACCACTTGTTATTATCATATTTAGGAGGGAAAAATGAAGAAATTAAAGTATGCGGTATTGGCTCTTGTAGGCTGTGGTGCTAATAATGACACAGCTAAGAGTACAACAAGCACAACAAGTGTAACCTGTACCACAAGCAGTAAAACAAGTGCAGCGAGCAGGGTATCAAGCAGTACAAGGCAGGCTCAAACACAGCTACAGACGGCAAAACTCTCAATGTAGTGGCTACTTCAGAAAAGTACAAGGATGAAGTTATTATGGCTAATCCGGCTGTATCCGGCACAAGCTTTGCTAATGTAAAAGGGCTTTTAGACAAGTACGGCGAAGAAAAGGGCTGGGAGTACTTCACAAAGCTTAACAACAACATTAAGTTCTACGGCGAGAGAGGAAAGGATCCTCAGGAGAAGACAATAGCAGGCGAGTTCGGTCTTGGTATCATCCCAATCGACAAGTCAGCCTTTGATGAAGCTGAGAAGAATAACCTCACAGCAATCTACCCTGAAGACGGCTTATGCTGGGTTCCGGAGGGTGTTGCTATCTTCAAGAACAGCCCTAACCTTGAGGCTGCTAAGAAGTTCGAGGACTTCATTTAAGAGCTGATATTCAGCAGATGATAGCTGAGTTAGATGGTAAAGACGGTGCACAGATGGTTATCGAAGGAACAAAGGGTTATGACCTCGGTCTTCCTGCTGATAAATCCATCAAAGAAGATATCGCAGGCTTTGGTACTCAGAGAGAGGCTATTCTTGCTAAGTGGGCAGAGCTTACAAAGGGTAAATAAATCCCGGTTTTGATTTTCTTTTATAGGAAGAATCTATAGCATACCAGGCTGTCGCTTTTGCGGCAGCCTGTTTAATTTAATGGGAATTTGACCAAAATGGCTAAAACCCATATAATGACATAGACATAATTTGATAATATTAAGGAAATATATGAAGAAGATAACAAGATTATTTGATTACTTAATTATAGGTATAGTATCTATGAGTATAATAACATTCATACTATATCCATTTATAAAAGTATTCATATACAGCTTTTATGCTGATGGGAAGTTCACACTAAAGGGGTTTGAATTCCTTACAGATGAATCTCATCTCATTTTTAATTCACTCTTTGTGGGCGTATGTACAACCATACTTACAACCATAGTATCTGTCGCAATAGGTATCTTCTGCTACGGTTTAGGCAGCACAGTAAAAAAATTATATCCGCCCTCCTGATGATAACCATGAATTCACCTCCCTTTGTATCAAGTCTTGCTTATATCAAGCTTTTTGGAAGTATAGCCTATTCGCTGATTGCTGCCTTTGGCGGAAGTATTATCGGTTTACTTCTGCAATATTATATTTGTATAAGGAGTAAAAACTTCTTAAAGATAATTGATTTTTTTGCTACCCTTCCTTACATTTTACCGGGAACATTTTTGGGAATAGGCTACATCCTTGCGTTTAACAAGGCTCCATTGCATTTAACAGGAACAGCCGCTATTGTGGTATTAACATAATGTTTAAGTCACTCCCCTTTTCTACCAAGGTGTTTAATACCAGTATGAAATTAATAGACAGTAATGAAATACTAAGTGCTAAGGATTTGGGGGCAAATGAAGGTTTTGTGTTCAAGGATATCATCCTTCCGCACAGCGTCAAAGATTTTGTGATAAGCCTTATGAACAACTTCAATTCAGGCATGACAACAGTAGGTTCAATCATTTTTATAGTATATCCGGCAAGGAAGGTGCTTACCTTAGTCATGTTTGATGTAATTAACAGTGGAAAATATAACACTGCCTCAGTACTCGCCCTTATTATTATACTAATCTGTCTGGGCATGAATTTGTTGTTTTTAGGTATAGCAAGAATTATTAGGAGATAAATATGTTTTTAGAAGTTAAAGGTATAAGTAAGTCATACAATGGAAAGATGGTTCTAAACAGCGCTTCCTTTTCGCTTGATAGGGGTAAAATCCTCTGTATCCTCGGTCCTTCGGGCTGTGGTAAGACTACCATACTTAACTCAATAGACGGTTTCATAAAGGTAGATGAGGGCGATATTATTCTTGACGGAGAAAATATAACTTCGTTAAATCCTGAACAAAGGTCAGTTTCTACTGTATTCCAGTCTTACGGGCTTTTTGGACATAAAACGGTAATTGAAAATGTTGAGTACGGGCTTAAATTCAAGAAAATACCAAAAAGCGAGAGGAGGAAAAAGGCTCTTGATGTCCTTGTCGCAGTAGGTCTAAATGGTTATGAAAAAAGGCACATAGGTGAGCTTTCCGGTGGACAGCAGCAAAGAGTTGCCCTCGCCAGAAGCCTCGTGGTAAATCCAAGGCTTATTCTCCTTGACGAGCCGTTTTCAAATCTCGATGAGAACCTAAAGGAAAGCATGAGACAGGAAATAAAAAGGCTTGTGAAGCATTTCAACATGACCACAATACTTGTAACCCACGACCAGGAAGATGCCTTCACCATAGCAGATAAGGTCATACTTATGAGCGAGGGAAATATAGTACAGGATGCACATCCTACAGAGCTTTACAACAGCCCTAACAGCGTTTTCAGTCTGGATTTTATCGGAAGGTCAAACAAGCTTTCAAGCGGTGAATTTGTCCGCCCTGAGAAGATACGGGTAGTTGGAGAAGGCGGTATCCAAGCAAAGATAACAAAGGTTATATTTAAGGGGGCCATCATTGAGTATGAGTTGACCTTAGCCACAGGTGAAATTTTAACCCTTGTTGAGTTAAATTCAGGTAAGTATAGAAACTTAGAAGATATCGTGAATAATACACTCCCCGGCCTTATCCGTTCTTATATTTGATAAGTTGGGGAGTTTCTATTGTTTTTTATTTTTCAAGTACTTCATTTATAGCTTTAATAAGCTCATCCAAATCCATCTCCGAACGCTCACTCATTATCCTCACTGTGGCTTTCGGTATCATAACTCTCCCCAGCGGAGAATTTAACATTTTAAACTTAGAGTTTATCTTAGGAAGCTCCTCTTTAAGCTGTGGACAAAATGCTAACAAGTCTGTAAGCTTTGTATCCGGAGTTACTTCTATTTTCCCTTCCCCGCTTACAGTTTCATCTGTCTTTTCATCAGCTTTCTCAACATCTGCCACCTGTGCTTCCTCATCACTTCCTGCAGCATCTCCCTTAAGTCCGCCATCCCAGGTAAGTAAAGTTCTTGACCCCTGAAGATTTCTGATTCTTGTACAATCCTGCATAACCTCGAGCACTCCCTTGAAGTTGCCCTCTTCATCTCTGACTGCCGCATAATATATGTAGATAAACACTCCGGGCTTATTTATCCAGAAATCGGCATGATCCTGCTCTTTGTTTCTGAACTTCTCTACAATCTCTTCTACTATATGCACACTTTTTCTTGGATGACAGTTCTTCACATCTCTGCCTATCACATTCTTACTTCTTGGGAAAATCCTATGGTCTGTATCCGAATAAAACTTCACTATTTCATTCTCATCCACAAAAGATATATCAAGAGGAAGATTTTGGAATATCATGTTTATCTGATTAAGCGTTAATTTACCGGTAGTTACATCAAGTTCCTCATCATTTCCCGAAGCAAAGCCATATTTCCCAAGAAGGCCTGCAAGTTCACTGATAAATCCCTCATTTACTGCTTTGCCTGAAACATCTTTACTGCCGGCTTCTTTTACTTCCTCTTTGTTGCCGCCCACTCCAAAGGCAAAGCCTATTTCAAGATCTCCGGATTTCATATCCTCAAACTCTTCCTGATTGATAAGCTTAAGAGAGGTTGGATAAAGAATGGTCTCTTCCTTGCTCATAAGGTCTTCCACATCATATACTAAGGTGGTCTGTTTATCTATAAATTCGTCTTCTTTTCCCTCCTCAAGCAAGGCCCTGAACTCCGATATTTCATCTCTTATAAAATCATCAAGAGTCCACATTGTTGTTGTAGGCCTAGTAAAACCCTTTTTCTCAAGTACCGGATATAGCTGATTCTGTTTTCTTGACAGATGAATGCGGAATTCTCTTAGTTTATCATAAAGTTCAAACCACTGGTTCTTAATAACAGGGTATTGAACTAAATCTTCAACTGACCTAAGAAGCTTTCTCATTTCATCATTTTCCTCAAAATACCTGAGAATAGGATGAGATTCATCTAATTTAGGACGCCCTGTAACAAGTATGCCATCAAAAAGCTCCATCATTTTTTGTATGTCTTCTTTACGGCATTCATCATCTTCCTCCTCTGTAAGCTCCTGTTCAGCAAGCGCAATCTCTTCAGGGGTAAGAGTTGTCACCTTCTCTTTAAGCAATTTCCTCGCTTCTTCAAGGTTGTACTTTCCGTCATTATAGGCTTTTTTAATTTCAAGTACTGCCACTAATTTATCCATATCTGCATTTTTTAAATGATTTTTCATCTTTTCGTTATTCATATTTTCATCTCCTTAACCTACTGTTTTGATATGAGTTAGTCATCACTAAGCATTGTATCAGATTTCATTATTTTTGTCATTGATTGTTCGAAATTTTTGTGAACATTATATTATTTTTGCATTTTTTTATAGTAAGCATAGATTCTTTTTGCAATATTTAGCATTTATTCGCTTATAAAATTAATATTAAAAATACTCTAAAGCATATTTTAACATTTTCTTATGGAAAACTGAATAAAAGGTGAATTGAAAAAGTAAAATCCATACTAATGCGGACTTTACTTTTTCAAATAACACAAATAACACTTAGTCTATGCGGAAAATTTTCTCTCTTGACATTTCTTATATATGTGTTTATAATTGATATGTTGATTTAGGGGATTGGTCAAATGGTATGACAAGGGTCTCCAAAACCTTTAGCGGGGGTTCGATTCCCTCATCCCCTGTACCATAGGAAGCAGAAATGCTTCCTTTTTTTCATAAGGATGAACTTTATGCTAATTGGCAATTACTTAGTAATGGTGAGAGAAGTTTTATGATTGACCCACTAAGATGAAAGAAGTATGAAGCAGGCACCTTTTATTAGGTGCCTGCTTTATTTTTATCCTTTATAAAATAGACCAAGTAAAATAAATGCCATAACTATTACAGGAAGCACATATGTCATATAGCCTCTCATCCAAGGCTGTACCTTGATTCCCTTTCCTTTGTTGGCTTCTTTAACAAAGTTATCAAAGCCCCAGCCTCTCTTACTGATGCAGAAGATAACAAATATAAATGAGCCAATTGGGAGGATTAGGTTACTTACAAGGAAGTCTTCCAAATCAAGGAAGCCTGTTCCCTTACCCATAGGCTCTATAAAACTGAGTACATTGAAACCCAGTGCACAAGGAAGTGACAACACGAGTACTGCAATACAATTTACTATGCTAGCCTTCTTTCTGCTCCATCCCGTAAGGTCCATGGTACAGGCAAGAATGGTTTCAAATACCGCAAGCACAGTAGAAAAGGCTGCAAAGCTCATAAATACAAAGAAAGACTTCCCCAAACCCTGCCAAGAGGCATATTGTTAAATATATTTGGAAGAGTTATGAAAATGAGGCTTGGACCACTATCAGGCTGTACCCCATAGGTGAAGCAGGCAGGGAAGATAATAAGTCCCGACACAATTGCCACAAAGGTATCCAGTACCGCAATGTGAACAGATTCTCCCATAAGGCTTCTTTCATTTCCTATATAGCTGCCGAATATTGCCATTGAACCCATTCCTATACTGAGGGTGAAAAACGCCTGATTCATAGCCGAAACTATAACCTTTGACCAGCCGATTTCACTTACCTTAGCTACATTCGGTATGAGGTAAAAGCTAAGTCCTTCAGCACTTCCCTTCATAAGAATGCTGTTCACTGCAAGAATCACCATTATAATAAGAAGACTTGACATCATCCACTTGCTGACATTTTCAAGCCCCTTCTGTAACCCAAGCGAATTTATAAAGAAACCTACTATTACTACAACAGCCATGTATCCCACCTGGATAGATGGAGAAGCTAGCATACCTCCAAAAATTCCTGCTACTCCGTCTTTGTCCAGACCTTCAAATTCACCTCTTGCCATTGACACAAAATACTTAATCATCCATCCCGCAACTGTGGTGTAGAACATCATAAGTATGTAGTTACCCGCCATACAAATTATTCCATGCAGGTTCCATTTGCTGCCACGAGGTGCTATTCTCTGATACAAATGAATAGGACTCTTCCTACTCGCCCTTCCCATTGAAAATTCCATTGTCATAACAGGAATACCTAAGATAGCAAGGAAGAATAAATAAATCAGCACAAATATTCCTCCTCCATTCTGCCCCGCAAGATAAGGGAACTTCCACACATTTCCTATACCAATTGCGCAGCCCGCGCTTATTAGTATGAAGCCAAGCCTACTCTCAAGTCTTTCTCTTGAACTTTTTTCTGACATTTACACCTATCCCCTCTCTTATTTAAAATATACTGTTTTGCAATCCTATACAATGTAGAATTTCCTATACAATGTAGAATTTCTGTCTCCTTACCTTTGTATATAGTCTTTATTTAGAATTCATAGTCATAGCAGATTCTCTCAGCCATAAAAGGCCTGATTTTTTCCTTGCCTGCGGCAACATGATCAGGATGAACCGCATATGCCTTGAGTGCAGTTTCATTTTCAAATGTAGACTCCAGTAATACATCCACAGTGGAACCTTCCAATCCCTCAACATTTACTTTGAGTTCTACGATTTCTTTAATTCTGTTTTTCAGACCCTCAAGTGCTTCTTTGAGTTCTCTCTTCACCCTATTTTTTTCTTCTGTACTTAATTCTTCTTTTAGTTTCCACAGCACTATATGTTTTACCATATCTTCCCTCCTTTTTAAAAATCCTTATTATTTTAACATAAAAAAATATAAATATCTCTCCTAAAATATCATATCAACTATAGTTCTTAGGAATATTTCCCCAACAATCTAAAAATCAATTCGTCAAAAACTACATTATTCGTGTATTCTATATTTTTTTATGATATTTACCATATTTTTTTCAAAAATATCTAATTAGTGAATTTTTAATATGTTTTTTTAATATTTTCTTACGAAAAAAACTGAATAAAATCGCTAATCTTCATTGACTATACATAAATATTGAGATAAAATATAAGATAGGTTTTCAATAGAAAAATCCTATACTATAATACCAGAGAGGCGGTGATGATTATTGTCAACGGATGCTATCAGTATTATTCGTGAAGCTGAAAAATTAGCTGAAACAGCTGAACACGAGGCAAAGAGAAGGCTTCTGAGATTATTTCAAAAGCCCATTCTGATGCAAAAGAGCTCATTTCGTCCAAGATTTCCGCTGCTAAGGCTGCTGCTGAAGCACAGTTTGCTGAAATCAGCAAGGTCAATGAGAGCTTTCTGCAAAAAGCAGAAGGTGAAAGTTCTGAAGAAGTAAAAGCACTTCGTACACAGGCGGAAGGCAAGAAGAAAGATGTGGCAGAAAGTGTTACGGAGATGTTATTTTAATAACTCCTGTTTACATCTGCTAAAAGGCACTAAAAATATTAACAAGGAAAGGAGGAGTTAAACATGTCCGTACTACCTATGAAACGCATCTTCATAGCGGCTCTAAAAAAGGATAGAAAGCGTATTCTTGAAGCTCTACAGAGACTTGGTATGGTTGAAATCAACGCTCAGGCAAGCAAGGACATCTTTATCGGAAATGACGGAGTACCTGATACTCTCTTTACACAGACAGATACTTCTTCTGCTAAAGCAACTTTTGAGAAAAATGTTAACCTCGCTTCACAGGCTCTGACCATCTTAGACAGAGAAGTTCCTGCAAAGACCGGAATGATGGATTCTTTTGCCGGACGCGGTAAAATGAACTGTGCCGAATACGAGTCGCTTGTGGCTAAGCGTGACGAGATTATGGATATGGTCTACGAACTGAACAGTTTAAACAAAGCTAAGGCTGAAGCTGAAGCTGAAATCCCAAAGCTTCTTAATCAGAGGGAAATGCTTGCACCATGGCTTGGTTTCACACTTCCACTTGATTATAAAGGCACAAAATATACAAAGAGCCTTTATCGGAACCTTCCCTACAGCTTATGATCAAAGTTCCTTACAGCTTGCATTTGCTGAAAAGGCTCCTAATGTACAGAAAGTAGATATCTCCATCATTAGCAGTAACGAGGAGCAGACTTGTGTCCTCATCATCTGCCACAACACCGAGGTAAAAGAAACTGAAGATGCTCTTCGTGCTCTCAGTTTTGCAAGACCTGCACTTCCCGGAGTAATTCCTGCTGAGCAGGAAAAAAAAATATTGCCGTGGATTTGGCAAAGCAGGAAGAAATTATAGCGGCTTCAACAAAGAAGATTACTGAATTTGCTGAAAAAAGAAGCGAGCTCACATTCATTGTTGACTACTTCACCATGCGTGCAGATAAATATGGTGTAATCGGTGGGCTCTTCCAGTCAAGAAGAGTTTTCTGTATAACCGGATACATTCCTGAAAAAGACATTAAGACTCTGGATGCAGCCATTAGTTCTAAATTTGACTGTGTTGTTGAATACAGCACCCCTTCTGACGATGAGGATGTACCTGTTAAATTATCAAACAACGCTTATGCTACCCCTATTGAGGGAGTTGTTGCTGGTTATGCACTTCCCGGAAAGGGAGAGGTTGATCCAACCTTTATTGCTTCTTTATTCTATTACGGACTTTACGGCCTTATGCTTTCAGATGCCGCTTATGGTCTGATAATGGTATTTGCCACCCTATTTGTACTGACTAAGTTCAGGGGAAGGCTTGAAGAAGGTACAAAGAGAATGATGCAGATGTTCTTAGGTTGTGGTATAGGTACGACAGTTTGGGGCTTTATCTTCGGAAGTTTCTTCGGAGATGCAATACCTAAATTTACAGGAACTTTCTTAGGAAAAGAAGTTAACTTACCTATTTACTTGATCCTATTAAGGATCCGGTAACCTTACTTGGTATAGCATTCATTATCGGTATAGTCCATCTTCTCTTTGGACTCGGAATTGCACTTTATACCTACTTGAAACAGGGTAAGATAATTGAAGCTGTATTTGATGTAATATGCTGGTATCTTTTCTTTGGCGGTCTTTTGGGACTGTTACTTACTACAGAAATGATTCAAAATATGTTCAAGTTCAGCATTAACTTCCCACAGGCAGTTGTCACACTCTTCACAGTATGTGCCATTGTCGGAGCGTTGGGAATACTCGTAATGGGAGGCAGAGAGTCAACCAATCCTCTTAAGAGGCTTCTTAAAGGTCTTTATGCACTTTACGGCATAAGCGGATATTTAAGTGATGTGCTCTCTTACTCAAGACTTCTTGCTCTTGGTCTTGCAACAGGTGTTATTTCTCAGGTATTTAACACAATCGCAGTTATGCCGGGCGGAAGCTTATTTGGACTTATATTCTTCATAGTAATATTTTTCGTAGGACATACCATTAACATTCTCATCAATGCGCTTGGTGCTTATGTACATACCAACCGTCTTGAGTATGTTGAGTTCTTTGGTAAGTTCTATAACGGTGGCGGAAAGGAATTCGTACCTTTCACCGAAAATACAAAATATTTTGTAGTTAAAGAAAACAAGTAACTTAAATTATTCACGACATAGGTCACAGACCTCATAATCTATATAAAGCTTTGATATAAGCTGTTTTCGGTCTGTGACTATGGGCAACATTACCAAACATCATCAAAATTGCATAAATTCAAGCCTTCGGCTTGATTATGCCATTTTTCGATGTTTCGTGAATAATTATTAAACTATATTAAAATTTGGAGGTAATTTTTATGTCAGGTTTAGGTCTTTTCTTTGCAGTTCTTGGTGCTGCACTAGCAGCAGGTGTTGCAGGTGCCGGTTCAGCTAAGGGTGTTGGTATTGCAGGTCAGGCTGCAGCAGGTGTTGTTACTGATGATCCTAGCCAGTTCGGCCGTGTTCTTGTATTACAGCTTCTTCCTGGTACACAGGGTATTTACGGTCTTCTCATTGCCTTCATCGCACTCCTTAACCTTGGAGTAATCGGTGGTAATGTTCAGGAGATTTCACTCGTTAAGGGTCTTGCTTATTTGCAGCTTGTATGCCTATAGCCATCGCAGGCTATGTATCAGCTGTATTCCAGGCTAAGGCTGCTGTTGCTTCTATCGCACTCGCTGCAAAGCGTCCTGACCAGTTCGGTAAGTCAATGATCTTCCCTTCAATGGTTGAGACTTATGCGATTTTAGCACTTCTTGTTTCCTTCCTTGCACTCATCGGTGTTAACGGAATGAATTTCTAACTTCCGCTAAATGTCTTTTTAAGTACGAATTTAGAATTTAGCCGTTCTTTCAAAGTAAAATGTGAAAGAACATCCTATGACATACAGCTTGTAATGTCAGCATTTCGTAAAAATAATAACAAGGAGGCAACATGACAGGATTAGAAAAAATCACCAGCGAAATCAAAGCTGATGCCGATAAAAGCGTAGCTGCCATCATTGACAAGGCAAACGCAGAGGCTTCAGGCATACTCGCCGGTGCTGAAAAAGAAGCCGCAGAAGCTGTCGCGAAAATAAATCACGATGTTTCTGTTCGCCTGTCTGCCAGCAAATCCACTGCTGAATCAGCTGCTGCTCTTAGAAAGCGCCGTCTGATTCTTGAGGAAAAGCAAAAACTGATAGGTGAAGTAATAGAAGAAGCTAAGAATTTAATCTATGCTCTTCCTGATAATGTATATTTTGAAAAGATATTAAAATTAGCAGAAAAGAATGTAAGTCCTGCTGAAGGTACAATCATCTTCAATGCAAAGGATCTTTCAAGACTTCCTGCTGACTTTGAGACAAAGCTTAATGTGGTTGCGGTTGCTAAGGGCGGAAAGCTCACTGTATCTAAAGAAACCCGTCCTATAGACGGCGGTTTTGTACTTCTTTATGAAGGTATAGACCAGAACTGCTCTATAACCTCGCTTTTTGAGACAAATATAGAGTCAGTACAGGATAAAATTCAGAAACTCTTGTTTTAACCATGAAAAAACCTGGAGGTAATATGTCAGAAGAATATGTTTATGCGGTCGCGAGAATCCGCAGTGCTGAGCTTCGTCTTTTAACCAGCTCGGTTCTCGAATCTCTTCTCGCCGCTAAAAGCTATGATGAATGCCTTCGCCTGTTATCGGATCATGGTTGGGACATAGATGATTCAATGTCTTTATCCACCATACTGAAGAACGAGAGGGATAAGACTTGGAAGTTCATTTCTGAGCTTGTTCCGGATCCACATGTCTTCGATGTATTTCTCTATGCAAATGATTATCACAACCTTAAGGCCGCAGTTAAGTCTGCCGCTGAACAGATAGACCGTGATGACATTTACTTAGCTAAGGATCAGTGTTCTATAGATCCTGAAATCATCCGTAAGGCACTTGGACAAAGGGATTTTTCTTCACTTCCATCTGATATGCAGAAGGTTGCTGCGGAAGCCCTTGATACTCTTTTACACACAGGCGATGGTGGGCTTTGCGATATCATTATCGACAAGGCTGCACTTACTAAAATATATGAGTCCGGCAAAAAATCAGGTAATGAAATACTTGAATTGTACGGAGAACTCACAGTGGCAGCTGCAGACATTAAGACTGCGATAAGAGCCTGCATGATAGGCAAGGATATCTCCTTCCTTGAAAAGGCATTGGCACCTTGTGATTCTCTTAATGTAGGCAGACTTGCAAAAGCTGCTACAGAAAGCCTTGATGCAATTTACGAATATCTTTCTCACACAGCCTATTTGGATGCAGTTCCTGAGATTAAAAAATCCCCTTCAGCATTTGAACGGTGGTGTGATAATCTGATAATTGCAAAAATTCGTCCACAGCGTCATAATCCGTTTTCAATCGGACCTCTTGCTGCTTATATACTTGCAAGGGAAAATGAAATAAAATCTGTGAGAATTATACTCTCAGGCAAGGTTAATAACCTCTCCGATGATTCTCTCAGGGAAAGGGTAAGGGAAACATATGTCTAGAATAGCAGTTATGGGAGACATAGATAGTATCTATGGTTTCGGTGCTCTTGGTTTTGACACCTTCCCTTTTACCGACCAGGCTGAAGCAGCCAAGAAGCTTCGTGAGCTTGCAGATATGGACTACTCCATCATCTACATGACAGAGGCTCTTGCTGAGAAATTAAGCGACTTGATTGATCATTATAGGGAAGAGCTGCTTCCTGCAATCATACTCATTCCTGGAGTTTCCGGCAATACCGGCAAGGGAATCGAGTTAGTTAAGAAGTCTGTGGAACAGGCAGTTGGTTCAGATATCATCTTTAATAACTAAGGAGCATAATAATGAATACAGGAACAATCAAAAAAATCGCCGGACCTCTTGTTATAGCCAGAGGAATGGGCGGAGCAAATATGTTCGACGTTGTTCGTGTAAGTGAGCAGCGTCTTATAGGAGAAATCATCGAAATGCACGGTGATGAAGCTTCTATACAGGTTTACGAAGAGACCTCCGGTCTTGCTCCGGGAGCACCTGTTGAGTCAACAGGACTTCCTATGAGTGTTGAGTTAGGACCTGGGCTTATCGGAAGTATTTATGACGGAATTCAGCGCCCTCTTGACGATATCATGAAGGTAACAGGAGGAAATCTCCTCAGCCGTGGTGTTGAAGTTCCTGCACTTAAGCGTGAAAGGTGTGGCATTTTGTACCTGCTAAAAAGGCAGGCGATAAGGTTACACACGGTGATATAATCGGAACAGTTCAGGAAACTCAGGTAGTATCTCACAAGATTCTCGTTCCACAGGGCGTAGATGGTGAAATCATCGAGATTACTGAAGGCGATTACAAGATTACAGATATGGTGGCTAAGGTTAAGACTGCAAGCGGTGAGACTAAAGAAGTCGGCCTTATGCAGAAGTGGCCTGTACGTAAGGAGCGTCCTTACAAGCAGAAGCTTTCTCCTGATATGCCGCTTATCACAGGACAGAGAATAGTTGATACCCTCTTCCCTATCGCTAAGGGTGGTGTTGCTGCAGTTCCGGGACCTTTTGGTTCAGGTAAGACAGTAGTTCAGCATCAGCTTGCTAAGTGGGCAGAGGCTGATATCGTGGTTTATATTGGCTGCGGTGAGCGTGGAAATGAGATGACTGACGTTCTTAACGAGTTCCCGGAGCTTATCGATCCTAAGACAGGCCACTCTCTTATGGAAAGAACAGTTCTTATCGCAAATACCTCCGATATGCCGGTTGCGGCTCGTGAGGCTAGTGTATATACAGGTATTACCATAGCTGAGTACTTCAGAGATATGGGATACTCGGTAGCTCTTATGGCGGACTCTACTTCCCGTTGGGCAGAGGCTCTTCGTGAGATGTCAGGACGTCTTGAGGAAATGCCTGGTGAAGAGGGTTACCCAGCTTACCTTGGTTCCCGTCTTGCACAGTTCTATGAGCGTGCAGGTAGAGTTAAGGTCCTTGGTGAAGAGGACAAAGAAGGAAGTCTTTCAGTTATCGGTGCGGTTTCCCCTGCCGGTGGTGATATATCTGAGCCGGTTACTCAGGCAACTTTACGTATCGTAAAGGTATTCTGGAGACTTGATGCTAACCTTGCTTATCAGCGTCACTTCCCCTGCAATCAACTGGCTTGAGAGTTATTCTCTTTATAACTCAATGGACCCTTGGTTTGCTAAAAATATCAGCGAGGACTGGGTTCCATATAAGAACAGAGTAATGGCTATTCTTCAGGATGAATCAGCCCTTAAAGAAATGGTTCAGCTCGTTGGTGAGGATGCTCTTTCAGCTCCTGACCGTCTTAAGATGGAAGTTGCAAGGTCGGTAAGAGAGGATTTACTCCAGCAGAACGCATTTATGGAGGAGGATACCTATACTTCTCTTCATAAACAGTTCATGCTTATGAAACTTATACTTACTTTCTATGATATTTGTCTTGAGGCTCTTGATAAGGGCGCAAATATCAATAAGCTTATAGCTATGGAAGTTCGTGAGCCTATCGGTCGTTTTAAATATACTGCTGAGGACAAGGTTGATGAAAGATTTAAGGAAATCGAAGCAGCCCTTGCTAAAGAAGCAGATGATGTAGCACAGGAGGTAGACTTCTAATGGCAAAAGAATATAGAACAATACAAGAGGTTGCCGGTCCTCTTATGCTCGTACGCGGCGTAACTGATGTCGCATACGATGAACTCGGTGAAATTGAGCTTGCTGATGGCAGCAGGCGTAGGTGCAGGGTACTTGAGATAGACGACGGTAATGCTCTCGTACAGCTTTTCGAGTCTTCAACAGGTATCAACCTTGAGAGCTCTAAGGTATGTTTCCTTGGAAGAAGCATGGAGATTGGTGTATCTGAGGATATGCTCTCTCGTGTCTTTGACGGTCTTGGACGTCCTATCGATGGCGGTCCGGAAATCCTTCCTGAGGAAAGACGTGACGTAGCAGGTCTTCCTATGAACCCAGCTGCAAGAAGCTACCCTGAAGAGTTCATTCAGACTGGTGTATCCGCTATTGACGGACTTAATACACTTGTACGTGGACAGAAGCTCCCTATATTCTCCGGTTCAGGTCTTCCACACGCTGAGCTTGCTGCACAGATTGCACGTCAGGCAAAGGTTGTAGGAACAGATGAGCCATTTGCGGTTGTATTTGCAGCTATGGGTATCACCTTTGAAGAGTCCAACTACTTCGTAGAGTCCTTCAAGGAAACAGGAGCTATTGACAGAGCTGTTCTCTTTATGAACCTTGCAAATGACCCTGCTGTAGAGCGTATTGCTACTCCTAAGATGGCACTTACCACAGCTGAGTTTCTTGCTTTTGAAAAGGGAATGCATGTACTTGTTATCCTTACAGATATTACCAACTATGCAGATGCTCTTCGTGAGATATCAGCAGCTCGTAAGGAAGTTCCTGGACGTCGTGGATATCCTGGTTACATGTATACTGACCTTGCTACCATGTATGAGCGTGCAGGCCGTCAGAATGGAAAGAACGGATCTATCACAATGATTCCTATTCTTACCATGCCTGAGGATGACAAGACTCACCCAATTCCTGACCTTACAGGATATATTACAGAGGGACAGATTATTCTTTCCCGTGATCTTTATCGTAAGAAGATTGAGCCACCTATCAATGTTCTCCCATCTCTTTCCCGTCTTAAGGATAAGGGTATCGGTGAGGGCAAGACCAGAGCAGACCATGCAAATACCATGAACCAGCTCTTCTCAGCTTATGCTCGTGGTAAGGATGCTAAGGAGCTTATGGTCATCCTCGGCGAGGCAGCTCTTTCAGATATAGACAAGCTCTATGCTAAGTTTGCAGATGAATTTGAAGCTACCTATGTATCACAGGGCTTTAGAACAGACAGAAGCATCGAAGAAACCTTAAACATCGGCTGGGATCTCCTCAGAATCCTTCCTAGAAGTGAACTGAAGAGAATCAGAGATGAATACCTTGATATGTACTACGATAAGAAATAAGATAACGCATAAACGACATCATAACACTTGCGAATAAGTGTAAGCTTGCTTACAGACTTATTCGCAAGGTTATGATGGGTAACGATACGAAATAGCTTACACGCCAGTGTAAGCTATGAGTAGCGTGCGTTTATGCGTTGCACTTAAACAAATAACCCAAGCTTGCTTACAGACTTATTCGCAAGGTTATGATGGGTAACGATACGAAATAGCTTACACGCCAGTGTAAGCTATGAGTAGCGTGCGTTTATGCGTTGCATTTAACCCAATCAATTATCAAGGGAGGTGAAAATTTGGCAACTGTTAATGCAACAAGAATGGAGCTTACGAGACTTAAAGGTAAACTCATTACTGCTACCAGAGGACATAAGCTCCTAAAGGACAAGCGTGATGAGCTTATGCGTGAGTTCCTTGACCTTGTTAGAAAAAACAAAGCTCTGCGTGAGAAGGTTGAAGAAGACCTTAAGAATGCAAATAAGAACTTTGTTATAGCCCGCTCTACTATGTCAGATGAAACTGTAAGAGTTGCCTTTATGGCACCTAAGCAGGAGCTGACAATTGAGGTAAACACCCGTAATGTAATGAGTGTTAATATACCTCAGTTTGAAACAAAGACAAGAACCAGTGACGAGGGAGATATCTACTCATACGGTTTTGCCTTTACCTCAAGCGACCTTGACACTGCCGTTCTCTCTCTTTCAAATATTCAGAAGGATCTTATCACCCTCGCAGAGGTTGAGAAATCCTGCTCACTTATGGCTGCTGAAATTGAAAAGACCAGAAGGCGTGTTAACGCTCTTGAATATGTTATGATACCTACCTTACAGGCTAATATCAAGATGATAACCATGAAACTTGATGAGAATGAAAGAAGTACTCAGATAAGACTTATGAAGGTTAAGGATATGATGCTTGAAGAGAAACATCATTATAAAGAAAAACAGGAAATACTCTTTGACAGGATAACTGAAGAGTAAAGCCATTAAACTTAAAAAGGACTTTTGATTATATACTGTAATCAGAAGTCCTTTTCTTTTCCCAAATTTAATCATTTCTGCATATTAGAAGATAACATTTACCTGCTATAGGCTGTTCTCCACCATTTCATCTGAATTGGTTTTAAACTTATTTCCTGTTAGAATACAAGAGGAAAACAGGACTGTAGGTATATTTAGTATCAATAGTATTTTAATAAAATCACTCAATGACAGTTCTTTCTTTGATATTGTAACTGCAGCAATCTCTTTATTATCCTTTGATACTTTTATAACTATTATACGAAACTGATTTATCTGTTTGAGTTATTACCGCATTTTTTTATCGTTTGAATAACTTATAAGTTTGTCAGTACGATTAACAATATAGTTTATATATATACATCCTACTATTGATAAGGCTAAGAATATAGATGGTATAATGAGTTTTTGTAAAATTATTTTTGAACAGATACTCCTCTGTATTTTTGTAAAAATAATATTATTAAACCAATATATAATAATCCTATCACCCTGATACCTCCTTTTTCCAGCTTTTAGTCTATAAACTCTGAAAAAAATCTATATACAAATCATCGTAAATATTAACCTTAATTTCATCCTTAAAAGAATAAGTCTCGGCTTTTAAACTCTGATTCTTCAAAATAATACATCCATTTTCTCACTTTCAATCATAATTTTGTACTACAATTTCTCTTAAGAAATATAACACTCTTCGCTAACTATTGTATATTAAGTTATCTCTGTTATGCACCTTTAAATTGTAATGCGTGTAAAATGCAGCTCCTATTTTACTTCTTATCTTGTATAAACTAACTTATCCTCAAGTCCTCCAAATCCACCTTCTATGCTTCTTAGATATACATATTTAATATTATCAAAATTACCCTCTAGCTTATACTTAAATTTTTCCGTCTTTTTGTTTCCATTCTATTGGAAAAACCATTATCATAGTTTATCTCTCTTTTTCATATGTTATTTCTTCACACTCTAGCCTATTAATAGCTTTTACCTTCAACAATTATCACATTATCCGAAAAAAATCAATTTTTATCAATGCGAACATCATTAGCAGATAATAAAGTTAAACCTCTTTTTATATATTCCGGAATGTTTTTTCCCAATCCTACAAAAAGATATAAAAAAACAGACAGGATTAATATAACATTGAACCAAATTAAACTTAAGATTATTTTTTTACTTTTTGACAATGATTTAAATTTAATTAATAAAATCAAACCTAAAAATAATAAATAAGGTCAAAGAAGCAAAAAGTATAATTATTAATTATATTAGGAATTATTCTATTTTTAATCATAACTTCACTAGCCTTTCTTATCTAAAATATAAAAGCTCCTTTATAGATTGATGGACTACCTGCCCATAATGAAAAAAATTATATTCTTTCTGATTAAAGTTTCTAATCAGAAGGGATTTTTCTTTTATTTTTGATTAAATTATTTTCCTGACTTTAGTACACAAATTCAGAAAAAAATCTATATATAAATCCTCATAAATATTTACTTTAATTTTATCATTAAAAGTGTATGCTTCAGCCTTAAAATTTGACTCTTCAAGGAAGTAAACAAAAACACTTGATTTGGCAGGATCCACTATCCAATATTCCCTTACTCCTGCATCTGCATATAGGTTAAGCTTAAGAACATAGTCATTACCAGGATTACCGGGGGATACAATTTCTATAATCCAGTCCGGTGCTCCTGTACAGCCTCTATCTGTAAGTTTATCCTCATCACAGATAACACTGATATCAGGTTCAACTATAGTATTCCTATCTTCCCACAGCTTGACAGCAAATGGTGCCGGATATACATGGCAAGAGCCTGATTTTGAATCAATATATTTGCTTATGCTTACAAAAAGGCTTCCAAGTATGGTCTGATGTTTTCCGGATGGAGCAGCCTGATTATAAATCAAATCTCCATCTATCAGCTCCGCACGAATGTCTTCCGGTAAACTATAGTAGTCCTCCTCTGTGTAAAGCTTTGATTTTGCTGATTTCATAACCAATTATCATTTCCTTTCGTCAAATAATGCATTAAGTTCAATAGGTACTTTCTATCTACTATATTACAATAGTGTCTGACCATCAAGTTTAAGCCGTCATTAATATAGAGAAACAACATCTCTTTATAATTCTAATATCACATATTTTTATGATAAAAAAATGTCAGGTTCTCAATATATACCATATACTCAATTAATATCAATTTTAAGTGTTATAATTATATCTGATTTTTAAGTGTTTCACAGTTCTTAGAATTCTTAAAAATTATAGTTTGAACTTTCAAAGTAATAAACTAAAATTCTCTTTTCACAATAATTTACAATTTATAATTCAAAATTCAAAACACACTCCTGCTATTTAACTGATTTTTATTAAAAAAATAGTTTAATTTTATTATAACTAATTTACAATTGTCATACAATATGCTATACTATTTTAACCAACAACGGAGGACTTGTTTATGAAAAAATTTCTAATCACATTACTCATTTTAGCACTTATACTATCAGGTACAAATCTTACTGCCGTTCACGCAGATGAACTCACTCCCGCTTCGGATGATTCTGTACTTAACCAAAATATTGTTTTTAGTCAGGATGATAACCCTATTACCGGTTCTTCCAAAATTAATGTCAATAAAGTCATTAAAGCTGAGATTAAAATGTCGGTTAATCTTGATCCTGATGCTGCAGGTCATTCTTGCATAACTAAAAATAACTATATAACATACGCTCTTGGCGGTTCCTTTAAGTTTGCAGGAAGAACAAATGAAAGTACATTTGCAACACAGATTAAGGATAAGAATAGTGCTCAAACCGCAGCAGAAGCCATATTTACAAGAGATTCTTCAGGTAACATAGCTGTTAAGTTTGATTTTAGCAAAGCAAATGACAGTTTATTTGATCAGCAATCTTGTGAGTTTGATATTTCCACTGATCTTATAGTAGATACTGACAATCTGGATTATTCTGATCCTAAACCGGTCAAAATTCTTGATAATGAATACAGCATTGATATTATACCTGATACCCTTACAGTTGAAAAATCGGGTGAAGTTGACTGGAGTGATGTAAGTGTTAAATGGACTGTTAAAGTTAACAGACACCTAAAAAATAAACCCGAGGTTAGTCTGCCTCTTACAGGCTTCAAGTTCGAGGATAACATATCCGGTATCGGTGAGTATGTTCCAGACTCTTTAACTGTCAGCGGTTCTGCTGTAGTTCCTGAAGAGGCTGGCTCTAAGGTAATTTATACCTTAAAAGACGAAGACCTCAATTCTGAGGACCAAGGTACTGCAGTAATAACATTTAAAACTAAGATTAGTTCTACTGATCTTAGTAATGGCAGAACCTATAGAAATGAAGCAAAGCTTATAGGCGAATCTTCACAAGCCACATCAAATAAATGTGATGTAACTGTAAAGCGTTTTGGAAGTAAAAGCGGCCAGGTAATAAACGGCAATGATGGAAGAAAGATTCGTTGGGTTGTTGATTTCAATGAAGAATCCAAAGACATTGGTGAAGTTTTAATAAGAGATGTATTTACAAATGATTATTACCGAAATGAAAAGACTCAGACTTATGAAAGTAATGAATATCAAACCTTTGAAAATGGGGTTTGTATTGCTACAGGCACTGCTGTAAAGAATGATGATACCTTTACAATCCCGGATGTTAAAAACAAAACAAGACTTATAATTTATACAAAAACTAATATCCCGCCGACAGATCCTGAATATTATGTATTTAATAATACTGCTGAGGTGCGTTTTGGTATAAATAGAACAGATCCAAAAGCTGTCTTTTCCGGAAGTACCAACCTTGATGTCTCCTGGATATCAAAAGGTGCAAGTCTTACAATAAATGATAATACAATTCCTAACCGTGCAGGGTTTCTAACTGACTGGGATGTATCTTTTGCAAGAAAAAACAGTGATAGCGGCGATTACAAACTTTACGATGTTTTTATATTTGACAACAATATAATGGCAGACAGAAATACAATTAATGACACTGATTATAAGGTTACTGAGGTTGGAAGCACTGATGCTTTAGCAGGCTTTGTACCTCTTTCAAAAATTGTTTCAAATGTGAACAGGCATCAGCGTCTTATCAATCCTGACAATGCAAATGTTCTTACAAAAAATGAAAATAATATTACACATTCAGTATATGAAATTAGAAAAACCAGTAATGATACTATTGTTGGCCATATATTGGAACTTACAAACTTTCCTGAGGGCAAAAGCAGTATAAGTTTTCAATCAAAAATGATTGAACCTGAACAGATTTTATCTGATGACGGACATGCATATAACTATATGGCACTTATTAAGGATGGTGTCAGGGTAGACGAGATTCATTCATATCCTATCTATAGGTCAGAGCTTATAAGGAAACAGGTACTCTCAAGAGATGCTGCAGCAAGATTCCTGACTGATTATAATACCTCTAACGCTGACGCAAATGTATTTAGTAATGGTAATCCTATCAATAATGCTGATATCGGTTACAACAAGGAAACTCGTACCATCATATATAAATTAAGTATTAATGGTGCTGATATTAAAGATACTGATAATGACCTTGGAGACATAACCGTCACAGATGAAATTAATTCTGATTTTGAATTTGTTAACATAAAGGGCGGCAAAAAATTTCTTATTTATGAAGGAAAACCTACTTCAGGCGGATATGTGAATACCATAGGGAATGAACTCTCGGACAGTCTTACCGCTGATGCTTTAATTCCAACATTTAATGGAAATAAGATGACTCTGTCTTTTAAGAAATTAGATAAACCTTATGTTGTTTTTATTGGAATGAAGTTAAAGGAGTCTTCTCATGGAAAGTATCTTAACTCTTATAGAGATGTTACAAATACAGCTAAGGTTACAACGCAAAAAAAGATTTTAAACTCTCCTAATAAATTTGCACAGTCTGAACAAAAGGTAAAGATTGACGAACGCTTTTTATGGAAAGATATTGACGATTCTAAGCCCCTTGATGATCAGGCAGCTGAAGGCTTGCTTACTTGGAAGGTTTTATACAGGCCTTATAAAACATATCCGGATAATGATAATACCAGTGTCATACTCTATGATACAATGTGTTCAGATACAGCCATAGCAAGAGAAGCAGGCACAAATAACCTTATCTTTGAGGGAAACAACTTTACCATAACAGAAGGCGCCCTTGATAAATATGGTAATTTTACACCAAGACAAAAAATACAAACCGGACTCGCCAACATTTTTACCTACGATAAGACTTCAAAAACATTTAAGATAAATATTCCTGATAAGAGAAAGTCTTATAAGATAACATATATTACATATCTTAAAGATAGGGCTTCCGGCCGTTATAATATAACAAACAGTCTTTCTCTTTATGAGCAGTCTCACAAGACGCCAATACAGGAACCAAAAGTTGAATATTCTCCTCGCATATCATCATCCGCAACGAGCCGTGGTTTTGAAAAAATCAGAATAGTTAAAACTGATAAGACAACCGGACAGCCTGTGAGTGGTGCAGCATTTAAACTTGTGAAGCCTGGGACACATTATGAAAAGGTCATACTAACAGATAAAAACGGTATTATTGATTTTCCAAAAATAGGTAATGGAGATTATGTTCTTACCGAGAGTGAGACACCTGAAGGTTATGTTGAAAATAAAACTGAATATAAAATTAAGGTTATTGCTCTTGAAATTGGAATGAAAATAGAACTTGATGGAGAGTATCCTGATGTAATCAAAAATGGTAATACACTTACTATTTTTAATATACCAATAGTTTCCAATGGTAGTGATGGACCTGTTTCCCCTGGCGGGAATGCCCCTATTTTCCCTAGTGGAACAACCTTCCCTCTTCCTCAGTATGATATTAAAGATAAGCCTAGCCTTCCTGAATATACTGACACTCCTAAAAACAGCTACAATACACACGATTTTGACAATCATGGGCAGGAAGATGATAGTGAATTTGACAGTTCTACTGCCAAAAATAAAAATAATAATAAGAGTGATGATAAAAAATCCACGGAGAAAACTCCTCATATTAAGGATGGAAATGATATCCCTAAGTTTAAGCCGGAAGAGGTTCCATATCCAGTTACCGTGGATTCACCTGACAAAATAATGCTTGTAGATGATTTGGGTAATCCACTTGGGGTTTATGTCAAGAAGTTGAAAAAAGATAAGACATATGAATATGTAAGATTGGATGATAATACTCCATTAGGAAGACCCCAAGTGAAGACTATTCATAAAACATTTCCGGCAAAGCTGCCGAAAACCGGCTGCTGTAACTTACAATATGAATTGTTTGGATGTCTCCTTCTAGTGTTTGCTATATATCTTCTTAAAAAGAAAAGATAATAAAACTCCCCTGTGGCAATGTGGAGACTATGAAGATAAGCCTGTAAATAAAAATCTTCTATGATAATAAAGGGTGAAAATCTCTTAAATAGGATTTTCACCCTTGCTTTATATATAACAGTTAAAAAAGGGGTTGTCAATATAGGGTGGCTAAGCCACCCACTTCTTTTACCACTGTATTTTATTCAGGCAGTCGACCCTCAACATAATGCTTAATAGCTATTTACAGAAAAAGTTTCACATACTCGTATTTTTGTAAACTTCTCAATTATCTTCCCGGCAGCCCTGCCATCTTGAACTATCATATATTTAATCAAGTCTTCATTAATTGTAGGATATTTGAATCAGAAATACAATACTATCAATTACTTCAATCAAACTCATGACATGTTGTTATTTCTCAATTAATTGACTATAATAAAGCCAGGCTTCATGCCAGTTTAAAATTAACACTGTGCCGGTTATATAAACCAGTCATAAATACATCCTCCAAATATCTTAAATATTATACTGTTAGGAGGCCAATATGGATGAAATAAAAGATTTTTGGCAGCAGTCCAAAGCAGACTATGAGAGCAGGTATAACTCTACATTTCTAACAGATTACAATAAGTCTCTCCCTTACTTTGAGAAAATGCAGGAGCTCTTGCTTGATATGCAAAAAGAGGATAAAAATAATGTAGATGTAGCTTGTTTACTTGCTTCTGTCCGAATGGAGCTTCGTGAGAGTTACGATACCTGTGGAGAGCTTTTACTTGAATTTCTTGATAAAAATGAAAGCTGCTTATCTGACAGTGACAAGGCAAGAACATACACAAACATTGGATATTACATTGATTTTGAGTCCTCTGCTCCTAAGCATTTACTTAAAGCTGAAGAGCTGGATTCTCAATATTATGAAACTTATGAAGGTTTAGGCTTGTATTATTTTAGCGAGTATGAAAGAGATAATGGTGAGAAATACCTTGAAAAAGCCATAAAATACTTTGAAAAAGCAAGGGAGCTCTCCAACAACTATGTGAATCATTTTAATTATGCTGCGGGGCTTTATGAGAATAAAGAGTATCAAAGGGCAAAAGCAATTTTTGAAGATTTACTTATAGACTACCCTGGTAGAATGAGGCTGATACTGGCACTGGCCTATTGTGAGCTCTTTCTTGGTAATAAGGCAAAAGCAAAGTTCTATCTTTCACAGGTAAAAGACGGACAGGATGAGAATTATTCTCTCAGTACGGATGATATTGCTGATTATCAAGTCTATGACTCCTACTATGTGCTTGACGAATACGATACATTTTTAGAAAACTGCAAAGCCGTAATTTGTAATTATTATACTGATGATTGGGAGCATTATTATTATACCCTGTGGATTAAGAATAAGAAGGATGAATTTTATAAATTAGTTAATTCCACCATTTCAAGGCTTGAAGAAGACATAAAAGAGGCTGAGATTGACGAGGATTATAGCAGTCCTGAAGAAAAAGAGGAATATATCAAAAGCTACAAAGAAGATTTAGTAAAGTATAGGGCTATGATAAAAGATATAGAAGATGGCTGTAAAAAGCCTGAAATAGCTCTCAACCTCTACCCTGAGTATGAGTGTTTCCTAATAGACTGCCTAAGACATGGGTTTGTGGGTTAATATTAAATTAGGCTGTTTTCGGCTAATCTGTACTCTTATTACATTTTAGCCGAAAAATACTTATGTGGCAAGTCCATTTTTATTCCTACAAATGTAAAAATATCTATTCGTTTTGTCCTTGAAAATGAACTTGCCTAAGTAACAAAATTTAGGAGGAGACATCTCTAAGTTTTGCCATAAGATATTTCTCTAAGTGCTCGTTTATGCCTGTAACTCCATTTTCATCATATTTAGCAAAAGAGCCTATGTTTCCTTTTTTTATTTCTTCCTTTGTGATACTTAAGGCATCTTTATAATTTCCTTCTGCAATATAACACAAGATTATACCCAACACACTATGTTCATCTTCTCTACCTTCTAATTCAGACTTAAAAGAAGATATATCAGTAAAGCGTTTATTATATTCATTTATTATGCTGTCTGCCTCTTCAAATATTCTTACCAAGGCATAGTTTACCTCATCAGGTGACCCGACTGGAGTATTATACTCCTTTATCATCAGCGGATAAGGACCTTCGGACGCAGAAATATGTGGATTAATTGAGGTTGTTCCCAAATCATCCATTTCATACACTTCCCAGAATATATTGTCAATTATAAGCGGCTTAACAGATATTTTTGTGCTTATGTATTTCCCAAGGCTTGCGGGGTAAACATCTATATTTACCAGATAGAGATAATCATTTACCACCTTATAAATCCAGCCCGACAGCAACTTGTATCCGAACTCTTTAACAAGTGATTTAAGCGTTTTAGCTACAGTTTTTTTCAATTCTCTTACAGCCTGCTGCTCCTTATGAGTCATATTTTCCTCTCCCTTTTAGCTATTTATTCTGAGAATATTTTATCTAAAATCTATTTATATTCCAACCCCTTTTTCCTTACAACCACTGCAGCAAGTAAGAAAGCCAATGCGTCTGCCACAGGCTGAATCATATATAAGCCCTTTTGTCCTAAAGAGAGTGTTAGGAGAAAAAGTGCAGGTATATAAAATATTCCCTGCCTTGATATAGAAATAATCAGGGCAGTATAGTACCTGCCTATGTTTTGCATATACATGCTCCCTGTAGCAAAATAAGCCATAAAAGGCAGGGTAAGACATTGGATTCTAAGCATATCCACAGCGATATTTATTACATCCTTATTCCTTGACAAAACTTCTGTAAATTCCCTCGCAAATACATATAAAACGACTGCTGATACGCTCATAAATACCGTGCCAACTCTCACATTGTACTTAAATGCCTTCCTCACCCTCTCGTACTGCTTTGCACCAAAGTTCATAGCACAAATGGGCTGAAATCCCTGTCCCCAACCTATTACAAGCATGTACGCAACTGCTGCCACCCTTTGGCTTACAGTTAGTGCCGCTATTACCTCTTCTCCAAAGCCTGCTGCCACCATATTGAGCAGTACTAAGGAAAGGCTTGTGATTCCCTGTCTTGCAAAATTAGGTAGTCCTCCTACCAAGATGTGATAAACATTTTCCCTTGTAAACCTTGCTTTTGTGAGGCTTACAGCAATATTTCCATTCTTACCTGCTAGTATAAATAGTACCAAAGCACCGACAACCTGTCCGATTAAGGTCGCATAGGCCGCCCCGATGAAGCCCATTTTAAGGCCAAATATAAAAAGAGGATCTAAGATGATGTTGGTAAGCATGCCTGCAAGTAAGCCCTTCATGCCATCCTTTACATTGCCACATAGCCTAAGTTGATTGTAAACAGTGAATGAAAATAGTACAAAGGGCAGGCTTATGGCAATTACCCTCAAGTATTCTCCCGCAAAGCTCTGTAGGCTCTCAGAGGCAGAGCCACCTATAAAAGTTGTTAAGGGAGATATGAATATTAGTGAGGCTGCAGAAACAACGAGCCCTGTAGCCAAAGATATTACTACAGCTGTAGAAGAGTAGACTTCTGCCTCTTCATTCTTCCCTGCTCCAAGGCTTCTTGACATAGCATTTCCACTGCCATAGCCAAACCAAAAGCCTAGAGCCTGAATCAGGCTTACATAGCTAAATGTGATTCCTATCGCTGCTGTCATTGACTTATTGCCCAGCATTGCAATGAAAAAGGTATCCGTTAGGTTGTATATCATAGCCACAAGCATACCGATGATGGTGGGAACGGCCATTTTTATGAGGAGGGGAATAAGTGGGGCAGTAAGTATGTATTCTCTTCGAAGTTCTTTTTTGTTTTCAGGCTGTGTTCCTCTGCTGTTTTCTTCGTTATTTACCCTGTCCATACTCTACCTCCTCTCGCCATTTAATTATCCCGTCTTTCTGCTAAGCTGTGCATATCCACTCTCATTACTCCTGTTATAATTCTCACCTACTTCTACAGCTTCTCTAACTTCTCTAACTTCTTAAATTTAATATTTATCTCTAATTTTCCATATATATGATGTGGGTGTCAAAAAGTATTTGACACCAAGTCATGCCTTCCTTGCTTCTCCCTTATCGCCGTCAACCATGACTTGGTCGCCATCCTTAAACTTAGTAGTAGCATAGCCCACTCCCAAAACGGCTGGGATACCGTATTCCCTTGCCACTATGGCTGCGTGGCTAAGAGCTGAGCCTGTATCCGCTACCACAGCACCTGCAAGGCTAAAAAGCGGTGTCCACTCAGGGTCGGTGAGATGGCATACTAAAATACCTCCCTTTTTCATCTTGTAGAATTCCTCAGGACCTCTAATCAGGCAGGCCTCTCCAACAGCCACTCCTCTGCTGCCGCTAACTCCCTTAAGCACCTCTCCGGCAGCGTCAAATACAAGTCCTTTGGATGCCTCCCAAACCTTTATTGCCAGTGGACGGTTCTTATTTCTTTTTTCTATTTTCATTTTATCATCTTCAGCTAATTCCCCTCTTCTTAAGGTTTCTATCAACTCTCTAAAAAACAGATTGGCAATTCCAGACTTAAAATCTTCATTTCCAAGGAGAAGTAAATTAGCTCTTTTTACAGCCTGTCTCACATAGTAGAATAGGGTTTCCCACAGATACTGGCTTTCTTCACGCACTATATGAAAATATCTGAAAGCCTCTATCCTTCTCTTAATCTTAGGAAATTTATCTCCATAAATCTTCTTTATCCCTGACAATATCTCCTCAAAGTCCGCCATATCCCCCTTTTTCTCATCTTCCAAAATTACAAGAGGCTTCATAATATTTAGCAGTCTGTCAGGCTCCTCCACAAAGGTCTTCGCATCTATACAGTAGCAGTTATAGTCTGACTTGAAGCCGTTTTTACGAAGAAAGTCCTCTGCCAAGCGCTTAAAATCAGGGTATTGCCTACAAATACTCTCATAGCTCTCTCCTGATATCAGGCTTTTCTTAAGCTCTTCATTTTTCTTAGCTTCAGCTGCAAGCAGTTCGATATCTCTTGATACTACAGCTGTCTTATTGTCAAGGTTTCTATAAAGGTCGTAGACTGTATAGCTTTCATCCACCTTTTTCACAGCCTTTTCCAAGTCTTTTCCAAGTACTGATGGAAACAGAGCATACTTAAACCTGTCATAGCAGAGCTTTTTGGTAAGTTCGTAGCTGTAAATAATAAAATCCCTGCACTCCCTAACATCCATTTTACTAAAGTCAAGCTTTTTAAGGTCCTCTATTTCCTTTTCATAGTCCTCCATAAATGCCCTGCATTTGCCCTCGCAGATAGTCGTAGTCTCTCATCATTTTAATAAGCTTAAATATATTGAATATGCGTATATTTACACCATTTTTTGAATTTGGAAGTGTTTCTATCCCGTCATCATCCATTCTGGGATTAGTATCAAGCTTTTATTCCGCCCTCGGCAAACAACCTGACAGTCTGGTCATTTATAGCAACCATATAATCATAGTCTAGTGCCCTGTATGCAAATGGCATTTTTTTCAAGTATAAATGCGTACCTCTCTTTTTGTGTATCCTTTAACTCTCACTCCTTTTTAGATAAGCCTTAACTAACTCATCATCGTGATTATCCCTAAGGGTGGTAATCTCTCTCGCCTGTAGGGATGTACACCTCGCCACCTCTTATAGCCCATTCTACATCCATAGGTTTTACCATAGTGCTTCTCGATGGCATTTCCTGCCTGTACAAGTGCCCTAACCTCATCATCCGTTAGGGCAGGCTTTCCTCTAAGCTCCACACTTACTTCTACCTTTTTTGTCTCCCTGTCAGCATATATAATCTGAGTTTCCTTTGTACCAAGGGTGAGACTTATAATCCCACCCGATTTGTCCACTATGTAGTTATCCGCTGTTACGCTTCCGCTTACTACGCTCTCCCCAAGGCCATAGCTTGCATTTATCTGCATCTCCTCCCGGTTTTCATTGACGGGGTTGACTGTAAATAAGACTCCTGCCTTTTCGCTTTCAACCATGGTCTGAACAACAACTGCAATAGCAACAGATAGCTGATTGTAGCCCTGATTAGCCCTGTAGCTTACCGCCCTGGTGCCCCAAAGGGATGCATAGCAGTCGACTATGCGAAGGAGGACTTCCTCCACACCTCTTACATTTAGATAAGTCTCCTGCTGTCCTGCAAAGCTTGCATCGGGCAAGTCCTCTGCTGTAGCGGATGAACGCACTGCGACCCTGACATTTTCTCCAAGCTCCTCATAGGCCTTTTTCACCTCATTTATTACAGTATCAGGCAGCTTCCCTTTGCTTATAAGTTCCCTTAGCTTCTTTGCAGTTTTAACAAGCTCTGCCTCATCTTGCACACTCCCAGTAAGTTCTTTTTTGAAGACTTCCTCTAAGGAGTTTATCTTAAGAAATTCTTTGTAAGCATCTGCAGTTACCACAAAGCCCTTTGGCACATTTATACCTGCAGATACCATTTCCCCAAGATTGGCTCCCTTTCCTCCTACTGTCATCACATCTTCTTTGCGTATTCTACCAAAACCGACTACCATAATACCCCTTCTTTCTTAGTAACTATCTCACCTCAATGTACCTTTCTACCATAGCCGTGATGAAAGTCCTCAACGCCTCATTAAAATACTCTTTTTCAAACTTGCCGTAATTTGATAATAATACAAAGCTCCCTATAAATGTATTTAGGAGGCCTCTTTCATCTATGCTTTTAACTGCCCCCTTCTCCCTCCAGTAAGCAGCTATCTTCTTGATAAAGGCTGTATATATCTCACTTATCTCATAGGTCTTACCCTCATTTTTCCTTGCAAACATAGCCAAAGCCTCCGCATATATCGGCTTTTTCTCACATTTTTCCTTAAAATCAACAGAGTACTCATAGATAATGTCTGAGAGAAAGCCTACAGGATTGTCTAAGGATTTATTAAAATATTTCTCAACCACAGCCAGCTTCTGAGCCGACCTATACTGCATAACATCGAGAATGAGAGCATCCTTGTCCTTCCAAAAGTTGTAAAAGCTTCCCTGAGCTATCCCCGTTCTACTCGTAAGCTCCTTTATGCTAAGCCCCTTTGTACCGCTTTCGTGGAAGAGCAGAAGGGCTATATCCATCATCTTCTGCTTTATTTCCAGTTTTTCTTCATCATTAAATGCCTTCGCCATATCTTACCTCTATGAATATTTTATTATTTGTTCATAGATATGATAAACCTTTAAAATGAAAAAGTCAATGAATATTTTTAAAGATATTCATTGACCTTGGGTTTTGTTTTTTACTATGTGCTGCTTAAGCATTCTTTTTATCTAATTCTTACTCATGTCTATAATCCATTTCCAAATTTCGGTTTTATTATTCTCTCCACATCCAAACATAAAAATTTATGTGCTTTAGTTACTTCTACAAACGAACCTGATTCGCTTGCTTTGAATTCGTAAATATTCTCTGAGATACTATCATTATCCGTCTCTACCGGTTCATATCCTAAATTTCTCATATAATCTTCTAACTTAAAATTTTTTTATTTGCAATAATAATTTTAGGATATTCCTGAATCTCATAATATTCTTCACCCAATACCGAAACCCTTACAATTCCACTCAAAGGCACAAACGGATTCCATATCCTAAATTCTTTGTAAGAAATTATCATGCTAGCAGTTGAAAAAAATAATTATTATTGGGATAAATACTAATTTTTCTCATTCTCGTTTTCATCTATCTGACACTCCTATTACTAAAAGGAATTACTAACCTGCTCATTGTGAAACAGTATATTCATTTTATCGTTTTTTGGCAATGATATACATTTTTTTGTAAAAAGGTCTTCCAAGTAATAAAAAAGTACATATTTGTATAATTAAGCATAACAAAAAATTCACTATTGTCGCAGAAAAACAAAAAATAAAAATGGCAGCTACAATACTTGTGCCTATCACACATATTACAATTGCCAAAGCAATCAATTTTTGTATACATAATCGCTGTTCTTTCGATAAGTGAATAAGCGTTTCTTTGTTAATAGCTCCAATTTGAATATCTCCCCTCAAGCGTTCCAGTTCCTTTGAAGATAGTCCAATCAAACAAAATAATATGATTCCTGTAGATAGTATCGTACCTGGAAAAATTACGAAGTATTCCATATTTCTATCCTTCCATTTCTTTATCTAGCATTTGCATTTAATTTCTATCATTTATCCTATCGAAGAGTTGCTAATTTTTCAACCATAACCGTGCCTCCTCATATTAAGTTCAGTATATCAATCTTTATTAGGAACGCAATACCTATTGCAGAAATCGAAAAAAATATTCAAAGAAAAAATCTTACTATTAAAATTATACTGTAGCTCAAAGTATGATAAAGTTTTGCAGTAACACCATTCTGTTTTTTTGAAGCTCGTAAATAATTTGTATAGGCATGTGGCCAGCCAGCATTATATAGCTCAGTCATAATTTTTGATTTTTCACCAGAATTTACTCTAGTCACATATGGCAAAGGCATATTATGATTTTGAAAATCTGTTTTTTCAAGAGGCAATGAGCCTTTAAGTAATGCCCTTTTTATTATTTCAAATTGTACAGACTGTATATTGTCACTTCTTGTTTTTAGGAAAAATTTCACTTATTTTTCTCAACAGGAACAACTGCTGTGCTTAAAGAATTTGTATCATGATAGTAAACTTTTTTTATTCTATTCATATTTTTTTCTCCTTTCCAATTGTAATTTTTTCCCCACAATATCTGCAATAATATCTATGATTTACTGCATAAGTAAGATTTATCAAAGATTCCGACTTGTTGCAATTCGGGCAATTTAAATATTTAAAACTAATTACAATATACATAATCATAAATATTATTGATATAATCAAAAACCATAAGCTTATTGCAAAAGGATAATATAAGGAATATAGTAAATAAACAAGCAATTACCCATGCAAAGTAAAGTTTTTTTATGGCAATACATCTCATAAATAATATCTCCTTCTAATCAAAATAATAATCTCTCGGAAACTCTAAGCCAGTAAATATAAGGCATTCAGATTCCTTTTTTATTAAAATCCCACACTTTTTTGCCAAAAAACACTTGACAAATCCATCGAAAAATGCGGTGCTACGCACCCTTATTTATAGGACATATTTTTCGATTGGAGGCGATTTTATGTTACCTGTTAACTGCGGCAGCCATGCCAACTACCAAAACTTTGTTGCTACTATTCTTCGCAAATATTATCCTAACCCTGATGCAATTGCCCACTCTACATGGGATATCATTTAATGTTTTTGGACTTTGGATTTATCAGTAATAATTGCCTTAAAATTAGTGTTTTGTAAGCAGACACATTATTTATAAGGTTGTAAAGTTGTGTATATTAATATTATTTATCTTAGACAATTAGCAAAAACAGCATACAGGGTGGTAAGATAATTACCAAAAAGCCTATTCTTTTCACCAAGTTTACATCCGATGGATATTTTTCTTTTCTTCTTAATTTACAGTAAAACCCATATACTGTCTCAGGCTTTAAGTATGAATAATATCCTATAGTCATAGCAATAACAATTAAAATCATACAAACTGTTAGTATTTTATATAATTCTACTACTCTCAAATTTACCATGATAGCAGAAGCAAATAAATGCCTCATACTATTTATGGCTTCATCAACCTTGTCACGAGCTTCTTTTTCTACTGTATTTTGTACTTCGCCGGTTGAGGTTGAATCTGAGACTTCAACGCTTCCTTCTCCATAGGCCATATTAATGTATTCAGAGCTATTGCTAAATCTAACAAAGGATGAACCTACATAATTATGGGTGAGATAATCCCCTCCTGGCAGTAATAAATAGATACTAAGTCCATCTTCATTCTGATTCACCGCATATAAGCACCGGATACCATCAACCCGTACAGCGTTATCTCTGACTATTATTTCTTTGTTTATAAAATCTGTTCCGTAGATATTCTTAAGCTTAGCTCCCCATTCACTTATTTGAAAAGCGTATCCCCCTTCACTACCACAACCTATTTGTCTGAAAAAGGCAACAAGAATAATACATACAATAAATAACGGCAAAAATACTTTTAACAAATGTGTTTTCAATTTATCCACCGTCCTTTTGTGTGCTTGTCTCATTTATTAAGGTGCTCTTGTAAAAGAAATATAGCTCGGATCAAAATACAAATAAGCGCAATGAGTGTCAAAACACTTGAAACAATCAATATGGTGTGCGTTATATTGCACAATGCATCATCGGTGATTCCCCTCGCTATCATTTTTGAAGTAATCAAAGTAGAGCATCCTGCAACAATCAAGACGCATACTAGAATAATGGCAAACAACTTATTCTTCATCTTCTCTTACCTCCTGTTTTAAGATTTTTGATATACATAACAAAGCACGATAACAACTGCTCCAAGCAGCCATTGTTGATATTTTACTAAACTTGTCACAGTAAGCATCACTGCTAAGTATATGGCTACAGTTGCAAAATAACACTTATAAAAGCTGTCTAAGTGATATCCTCTCATTCTCTTTCTCAATTCAAAGAAAAATATATATAAAATCATTTGCTATTATTTCTACCATAATTTGATTTACTCCTTATACTGTCTTTAATTGCAGTATATCATCTTTTAACCTAAAATCAATATCCATTACAAAATTCGCCCATATTTTGCAGAAATAGGCAAAAGAAGTGACTTGCATCCTGCAAATCACTTCTTGAAGTCTGGCAGCATTATTGAGAAATAGAATTCTTCCTTATCATTTTGTATGGTGTATGAACCTTGATATTTTTCTATAACATCAATAATATTGTTTATTCCAATTCCATGTTCATCAATATCAGTTAATTTCGAAGACTGTATTTCTCCATCCCTAATCTCCAGCTTGCCATTATAGGTATTTTTAACAGATATAATGATATTGTCTCCATCTTTTATAAACTTCAATTTAATCACTTTTTTGCCTGAATACTTTTCACAGGCCTCTATTGCATTGCTTAAGAGGTTTGACAGTATCACAACAATGTCTTCATCCTCAATCCCTAATGTCGATAAATCGTTAAGCTGAAAAATGAACATGATGCCTTTCTCCAATGTTTCCCTGTATTTACTGTTTAATATGGCATCTACAATCACATTATTGGTCTTTATATAATCCAGCTCTGTACTTAAATGCCCGCTTATATTTTTTATATAGTTCTTAAGTTCCTCATAATTTCCGGTATTTATCAGAGATTCAATGCACAATATCTGATTCTTATATTCATGTGTTCTCCTACGTTGCTTAACAAAATTTTCAGAAATAGAGCGGTACGCATCTGTCTGATTCTTCGCCCTCAGTCTAAAGATATCACTTTCTCTTACTCTTATTTCCCGCTTTAATATATCATTTATCAGGTAAAATAAAAGAATATTCATACATGCTAAACACAGGGATATGGCTAAAAATACATCATTTTGTCTCTGATTTGCTCCATTTCCTGATATATCAATCAATGCAATGATGGTGAATATGGTAAATATCGGAAAAAACATAAACCTAAGAAAGTCTGCATTACTTAAAATATCTGCAGTCTTATCTCCTGTTTTTTTTCCTAATTATCACAACCGTTATAAATAGAATTATTTTAGCTAATACTACTATCATACTTGCACCAATTAAGTGTGACTCGTTTATATCTGCAAGACTCTTAAAAAGTGATAAATTTACCCAAAGTGTCAGGTAATCTACAGAAAGCAGTAATCCCTGAAATAATAGGGATAAAACTATAGACTTAATTAATTTGACATTGACATATACACTCATAAACAAAGCCATCATTACAATTACCAATATCTGTTTTATAATGAACTTGTTGTAAAGAGCTAAAACAACTAAGTAACAGCTTATAATTGTGCTAAAAATAATAATACAGTTCCGTGTGCTGCTTTCATACCTTTTCTTTCCAAAACTCTCGAAAAATATTTTACAACATATTATCTCCAATGCGGTAAGCACAATGCCTTGTACATAGTTTAACATGACCTACATTTCTCCTTTGTATGAAACAAACTTCTCTTTGACTGACTTGTATCTGTCCTTTGAGATTTTTAACCTGATACCATTATTCAATAAGACTTCATACCTGTTTATACCCACTATATGTTTCATATTAACCAGATAGCTTTGGTGTATTCTCAAGAAAGCTTTATCTTCCAGCTCTTTTTCAACTTCATCAAGTTTTCCATATAATAAATATTTATTTAACTCTTCCTCCATTATATAGAACTCAAGTTTATGCAGCTTGCTTTCAACATACAACAATAACTCAACCGGAACATTCTTTATTCCCTCATTAAACTTAAACTCCTTCTTTTTTACAGTATGTTTCATCACCTTACTTATTGCATCTATACATTCAAATATTAAATCCTTCATGTTCTCATTATTCTTCAATATATACCTTATGGCATTTACGCTATAGCCCTGTACCGCATAGTTAACAAATGCAGTTACAAAGACTATGAAAATATCATTACTGACTTTTCGTATTTCCTGAGCAGTTTCTAAGCCATCTATTTCATCCATGTTTATATCAAGAAATACAATGTCATACTTTGCCATATTTATTCCCAAGCTTATGAAATCCTTGCCTGAAGCGAATTCATCAACTTCACAGGGACAACCCTTCTCATCCATGTATTTCATAATGATTTCATAAATGTTTTTTCTGAAAATCTCTTCATCATCACATATTGCAATTCTAAACATAGCACCACCCTTCCCCACAAAACAGTGTCTATCTGCTTATAGTATAATATGACACCCTGCAACTAAGCAATATGATTTTCGTTTTTCCGAGTAAAAACTATGGCAAAACTCTATCTTAGAATTTTGCCCTTAATAGTTTCAAAAATGTACCTTCCTTCTGCCTTGTTTCTTCGGTTCCCCTCACCCTCTAATAATCCAAAGCATAGCATCTTTTACTCTAAAATCAATATCCATTGCAGAAATCGCCCATATTTTGCAGAAATCGGCAAAGAAGTGACCTACATTCTGCAAAAAGTGGCTCTTAGATTGGCGCTAACTGCTGTGTTATCTCCTGTTGAAGTGTACGGTCTATCTCTGTTGGTATGCCAAGCTTCCGCACACCACCATCTGGTTCAGAAATCTCAACTCGTCTTACTGGAGACGGAGTATACTTTCCACGATAAATATGTGTCGTTAAATCTTGTTGATGTTCCTGAAGGTATGGAAGCGCCTCTTCGATGGTCATTCCATCAACTTCAGGCGCTCCCTTGTTTGCCTTAAATCTCGCTCCTATTGATTCGGTCCTTTGTCTCTCGACTACTATGACCTCTGTCCACTTCTGTGTGTTCAGCATTGCTCCTAGCAATGGTTGCCTCTTTCAAGGCTTATCACACAGACCTCCCTAGGCTCCACACGTTTCTTCCTCTCCATCTGTCTGCCTCATTTATCATGTCAAATTGCATGTAGTTATTAGACTTTGGCTTGTGAAGCAGTTTTATCCTCATGCATAACCTCATATGAGATTTCTGTTCGTCAGACCAGAGATTTGCCCATGAGTTAGTATCTTCCTCATATACAGCTTCCTTTAGATTCGAGGTCACCCTCGACACCCTTGCTTTCGGCGCATCCTTCCCACTATTGACCGGCTTCGGGACTGTACCCGTTAGAAACGTGCGCCGCTAGGCGTACCATCCAAACAAGTCACTGGCATACCTGTTTTTAAAAACAGGTATGCCAGTGAACCGCTAAATGCACCTTCCTCAAGCTACATTTACCCAGTAAAGTATCACAAAAGCACTTACAATAATATTTCATTTGCGCTTCCTATATTATATTCTCCATTATCCTTAAGATATATTACTTTATCGTTCTTCTGTATTAGCGAATAATCATGAGTGACTACAATCAAAACTCTTTTTCTATATAACTCCCTCATATAATTCAAAATTTGAAACTTAATCTCAACATCTGAAAAACTAGTAAACTCATCTAATATAATTACATCTCTATCTTTTAAAAATAGCTCTTGCTAATGACAATCGTTGTAGTTCGCCAACAGAAAAATTTGTTCCATCCTTAGAAAACTCTCCTGATAATTCTGTAAATATTCCTTCTCTCAATTTCCCTGATTTTTATTATCCAATTTAACTTCTTTTTAATAACTCATTGACTTTGTATTCATCTTCTTCACTCGTTTTATATTTCATAGTTATATTTTTGTAATATGTTAAAATTATATACTTTAAAATCTTGAAAAAGCCACTGATATGTGTTGCTCAAATTTATAGTTAAAGCTTGTGATTGTTTTCATCATAATAATTAATCGAACCTTGACATGGTTTCAGCAAACCAGCAATCAAATGTATTAATGTAGACTTTTCCGGTTCCGTTTTTTCCCTACAATAAAATATACTTGTCCAGCTTTTAATATCAATATTAAAATTATAAATTACCTGCTTATTCAAATACCCATAACATACATTCTCTAATTTGATTTTTTTTATATTTCCAATCCTATTATTGTTTTTTTATCGATTTCTTTTGTTCTTATCTGCTAAAAAGAAATTCCTAAACTTATTGACATTCAAGCTATTCTTATATAGAATTTGAACTGTCAAAAACTAGTTCATACTGGCTGAAAGCCTTTGCGTTCCATTATACAACATAGTAAATGCCCCTAAAGTTAGAGTCCCATTAATTACTTTCGCTCCAAAGATAAATATTGTGGATACATTTAACAATATAGCACATATTCCTCCTCCAAAAGAGAGTATACTTATAACTCTCCCCCAATTACTGATTTCACCATTTAAATTATCACATGACCTATCTAAAATATTATAAAAATAAATTAGTATCATTTACTCTTAAATCTTTGAAATAGTCCGGCATATAAAAAAATACGCCTAACATAGTCTATTTTTCTCCTAAACATAGTCGTAAATTCTTTAAATAAATACTGCTTTTTTTCTGCTTTCAAAGAGCAGATAAATGATAACATTGCCAAACTAAAAGTAATAAAGCATGATAATATAATCATAATAGAAAACTATATAAACCACCCCCGATATAGTTATAATACTTGTAATAAGTTCTCCCAATACATTTATTGTCGATGTGAATGAATTCTCACTGTTTTTCTAAAAATATAATAATATTTATCATAAAATTCTTTTGTTGTTCACATATTCATAATTATATTGTATATACCCACTAAAAATATGTTTCTGCGTTTCATTTTTTTATCTTGTTCAAAATTTGAGGAATAATTATATTACTTAATGCATTATTAAGCAACATTGTTATAATACCAATTCCAAAAATTAATATTAAGTAAAAATAAAAATAATCGATACTCTTTGACTTGTATGGAATCTATTATAGCTTTAATGATAACTATATTAAATAGATTGTACGCTGAGTTGAATATCGCTGAAAATATAGTTAAAAACACATAAAGCGGACTAATCTTAAATACATATTTGAATGCAAAATTCAAATCATTAATAAAGTGCTTACTTTTTTTCCATATTTCTTCTCTCTTCTCAATGTAATAATCCATGCAGCAACTTGTGATATACAAGCCATTATAATATGAGCAAAAACATACTGCTTGTTAAAAAGCATCCATTCAGTACATATAAAAACCAGCAATCCAAACAACTCAATTAAAAAGTAATAAGCAACTATACTTAATCCACAAATCATAGGATTTATTATATATCTCTTCGTCACTAATCGAAAGACTTGAATAATATCCTGTAATTTTCCACCCTCTTCGTTTCAATTGTATTATTTCTTTATGCGAGGGTCTAAAAAAATACCTATTTATGTATATGCCTAAAAAAATACTAACGAAACGCTTATAGCCATAAAAATTGAATTTTTTTATTATATTTAAGTGTTTCAAGTATATATTTATCAAGTGCTTTCAAACCTATAAATACTATGATTAAAAAAACAGCATCAGCAACTTTGTAATTGATTTTCTTCATAGTATTTTTACCCCCTATTTTCTATAATGAACCTAATTTGATCATCATAAAGCCATTTAGCCTTATTGCAACCACATCCATTAATATCTCCGTTTTGCTGATAACCTAAATTGGCACAACCAAATCCACACACCGGAAGATATGGACACACTCCACATTCGTCTTTTACTTTAATGCTCCTAGAAATCCATTTGGTATATTTATCAACATCAATCGCGTTAAAGTTCATTATGTTTCCTAATTTAAACTCTTCTTCTTTAACCACATCCCAACACTTATAAAGGCTTCCGTCAACATCTATGGTAATATGGTTTTCACAGTATGCACCGCAATATATCCACTTTCTACTTGGTCTTACGTCAAAATTAAATTTTTTATCCTTTAATACTTTCCATAAGTTCAACATTTTACCTTTTATGTTAATTTCATCAAATGTACTATTTCCAGAACTAATCTTAGAGTCAAAAACTATACCAAAATCCACATAACACCTAGTCATTTTATTAGTCTCAAGATATTCAATTAGTTCAATAACTCTATCATAATTATTTTGTGTTATATTTATTCTTATTATTGGTGGTGGCAATTCCTTGGAACTCTGTACTAGTTTAATTCCATTAACAACACTATCAAAACTCCCTTTTTCCGTTTCTAAATTTTCTAGTCTTATCATGCACTTCTTTAATCCCATCTAAAGTGATTTGAATATTCCTGCAATTATTCTCAACTAAAATTTTTCAAATTGCTCTCATTTATCAATACGCCATTAGTAATTATTTGAGTAGTATAACCATATTCATTTTTGTTTACAATACTCCTAACAGTATCAAAAAAAAATTTGTACTTTGACAAAGTTAAAAGAGGTTCGCCTCCGAACATAACAAACGATAGAGCATTTAAATTCTTGTTAGACTCAAATGTATTTTTAATATACTCAAATACCTTTTCTAAAATACCTTCACTCATAACATTATCTTCTCTGTCATGACTTTGAAAACAATATGTACATCTCAAATTGCAATTATTAGTAAGAAATAATGTTATATTTAATATGGTGCTGCAAAATTGACTTTTACTAGAAAAAAATACATGAAACTCTGGTATTCATCAACATCACTATTTACAACTATTCCACTTTTTCTATATCTCTCCAATTCTTCAGGCTTAAAGGAATCCAAATCGTTACTTTCAACTCTTTCTCTAACACTTGCATCTATCTTGTACATACTACCTGTCATTGTATTTGATAATATATACTTGTTTTTCATCAATTTCTGTTATTACATTAAATATTGAAAATTTCATAATGACCTTTATGATAATTAGGAAAGTAATTATCACTTATTCCTTTTCTTTTTAATATTACGGTTATAATATATTTATATAATGTGGGGTTATGATTTTATCTTGTAGCTTTGACCACTTAGCAGGAATGTGTTGCCACTATCTTTATATGAAAGTTTGTATACTTGATGGATAAGGACAGTTCCATAATTTGTCCTAATTTAACAGCACACTTCGGTGGCAACCACATGCGATATTAACTTGTTGCTTAGATTGGCAATGTGCGTATATTAAACCCTATTAGGATGTCTCAAATGTGTAGAAATATTATTCGCATAATAAAGACGAATAATGTCGGCACCTATATTGAGCTAGTATTCCTTAAATCACAATACTTTTTAAATCCTACCTTCATCAAAAATGCAGTATATGCTGTACTATTAATAGCGCTTTTTCCTAACAGGATTAATTCCATACATATACCCCATCTGGTTAACTGCATTTCACTGGTGCTTTACAAAGAAACAAGCTAAATAACTAAGCGTTCTGTCACTGAAGTCTATCGGTACAAACGACAGCACCTTATCTATTCAGATATCTCAATCCATAGAGCAAATCGTATTACAAGACACCAAATCAGAGGGGTCTGTACCAACATCGATAGACATTAAAAAGGCACATTAGGGGGAGAGTATTCAAACAGCCACTGTTTCTGTATTTTCTGCCATGACTAGTCATTACTCCTTTACCAGTCATACTTGAGACTCCTATTGATTCGGTTCTTCTGATTCAGTCCTTTGTCTATCGACTACTATGGCCTCTGTCCACTTCTGTGTGTTCAGCATTGCTTTGCGCGATGGTTACCTCTTTAGAGGCATATCACACAGACCTCTCTAGATACCACACATTTCTTCCTCTCCATCTATCTACCTCATTTCTCTTGTCAGATCGCGTGTAGTTACTGGACTTTGACTTCTTTTGCAGCCTTGTCCTCATGCATAACCTCATATGAAATTTCTGTTCGTCAGACCAGATATTTGCCCATGAGTTAGTATCTCCCTCATATCCAGCTTACTTCAGATTAGAGGTCACCCTCGACACCCTTGCTTTCGGCGCATCCTTCCCACTACCGAGCGGATTCAGGACTTTAGCCCGTTAGAAACGTGCCCCGCTAGGCGCACTACAATTAAGAGCTCCTCAAATTTAATGAGGAACTCTTAACATAAAAACTAAATATTTATTCCACAGAATCCTCTATTTAGACCACAACCAGATGCATTAATCCCACAAGCAGAAAAATCACTTCCACAAGCAGAAAAATTCCCACCACAAGCGCCAATATTCGCTCCACATGCAGATAAATCTGCTGGACAAAATGCAACTTGTGCTACACAAGGACCCATAGTTGGCTTGGCTGGTGGTTCTTTACCGTTCCTAAAATAATACATATTACCTTGATATTCATTCATTTTTCTACCTCCATTATTCTAATGGTAGTGTCAAAAGACACCATTTGTTTTCTTATAAAACCTTTATTTTCAGGGGTTTTGCAAATAAAAAAGCAATTCCCCCTTTTTAAGATATAATGTTAATCGCCAAACCAACATAACCACAAAGGAGTTAATTGCTCATGAACATTATACTTTATTTACTGCAAATCATTCAATACCAATATAAAATAATTGGCCAGCTTTTTAATTTTATCTGTAGATATATTCCACTCAAGCAGTGGGTTTTCGATGAATCCCACTCTCCAAAGTGTCAAAAATTCAAGGTTGATGAACGCCCTAGAATCATAACCTACAAACAGCCCTAGAAGTGGAATGATCTTATTCCTTAATACGAAAAACGCTACGGTAAAACCACTAAACCTACATTAAGATTAGTGGAATTAAAGGCTATATCTGGTTCATCATGGATGCCGCCAAACGTTCCAACATCGGTTACCAGATATCCAACAATCGTGGTGTTGAACCTTGTATCATGTCAATGCGTATAGCATTCAAACACTTAAAAGAGTTACCTTAAAACTTCAAATTTATCGCCGATGGATACAGTGCATACCCTCTTGCTGCACAACAGTTCTTTGTTCAATCCAAAGGTAAAATAAACTTTGATATCACTCAGGTTATTGGACTTACCAACGACGATGCCAACTATGACCTAGCCATTTGGGTTACCTACTACAACTTCCTTCGCCCACATGAACAGGCTGGCTATAAAGTTTTAAACAAAGTAGGCAAACTCGAAGGTGCTTCTAGCAAGCCCGATAAATGGCAACTACTAATCTTCCTATAGCAACCATGAATACTAAAAATGCAACAGGCCAAAAGTGCTACCTGTTCTTAGATTCTGAGTCAGCGGTAAGAAAATATCCACCGCGCAAGCGGCTTGCCTTTAATGGCACATAAAAGAACTGCTACACTGCTGTAAGCGACGGAGAAGTACTATCTGTTCTCATCATCTTCGCCATCGGTAACGACCTTCCAGCAGTTCTTGTTGTGCTGTCAAGTGTGGCGTAGTGCTAACACAACTTAAAATATCTACAGTTTTCAAGGTGTGAAAGTGCTTTTTTCTTACTAACGTTTTTTCATATGCCAGTTGACACTATCTTCTAATAAAATCCACCATCAATCCAGCAATGATTACTATTCTTTCTACAACCACCGATAAAGGCACCGCAACTGCCAAAATTTTTCCCACAACCGCCTACATTTATAAGACATATTGTTGCGGGTTTTTGAATATTATCAAATTGTACATTATCTTCATTAAAACTTTCAATTTCAATATCATTGTAAAGATTTCCTACATAATCATTCATACTTCTTCTCCTTATCTTAAGTAAAAAAACAAAAGCAAACTAACTATATCACCATTTTTTTATACCTTTGAGGATACATATAAATCATAACTTACCCTATATGATAATTAGATTAGTAATTATCACTTATTCCTTTCATCTTTATTTTGCTTTTATTGTGATATTAAAACATCTCCATTCTTATACCTCTGTGGATTAAGTCTTTTCATCATCTACCTCCAATCATTTTTCCTTTGGGCTTACAGGACGCTTAGGCTGATGAAATATCCCTAAGCATGGAGGTGGAAATTTACCCACACTCTGTGTAGCTTCATTTCTCATTAACCGTTCTACAACTTTAAGCACTTTTTTGTTAACATTCTTCATCTTCTCTTACCTCCTGTTTTAAGATTTTTGATATACACAACAAAGCCGCACATAATATAACAGCTATTGCCATATAACTAGTGTAAATTATACCGGCTCCTAATAAAACACAGCCAAGTATTATGCTAACTTCCAGCAGAACTATTAATCTTGCTAGTTTTTTTGATTCCATAAGTTCTTCTGCATTCATATGCATATTAGGATGATTAGCAGTACCTGTTATTACAATATATATAGCCGCGATAACCACTGCTCCAAGCAGCCATTGTTGATAATTTACTAACCTTGTCGCAACAAGCATCACTGCTAAGTATATGGCTACCGTTGCAAAATAGCACTTATAAAAGCGGTCTAAGTGATATCCTCCTGTCCTCTTTCTTAATTCAAAGAAAAATATAAGAAAAAAGAGAGTTGGAAGTAAGTTATTCGTTATTAAGCTGATTATCACTATGCTTCCAATTGTGATAAACTTTTCTACAAAGCAGATAAAAGTGTAAATATACATATCTGCCATTTCTTTGTTTATTATTTTATTTTCTACCATTTGTCCTATGAAATTATTTGCTATTTTTTCTACCATAATTTGATGTACTCCTTATGCTGTCTTTAATTGCAGTATAGCATCTTTTAATCTAAAAACAATATCCATTGCAGAAATCGCCCATTTTTTTGCAGAAATAGGCAAAAAAAGTGACTTGCATCCTGCAACTAAGCAATATGATTTTCGTTTTTCCGAGTAAAAAAAAACAGGACAAAACTCTATCTTAGAGTTTTGCCCTTAATCATCATAGAAAACTGATTTTATTTTGGAAGTCATTTTTTGCATCTATCCTCTAGGCTTCTAACAGCCTTAATTTTTATCAGAAGTAACAGCTCCTATTTTAAATTTTATTACCTTCCCAAATTTCTTGTTTAGAACATATACATATGAATCTTTAATATTTTCACCAAATTTTAAAACCACAAAATTATCTTTTGTACTTTACCGGATAATCACAGTTCCTCATCATATTACTTATTTTTTTCATATTCTCCCTGTTTTAACCTCTTTTATATGGAGATGTTCCCATATTAATCTTTTGTAATATCGTCAATCTTAGAAAGAGCATTCTCCCTAAATGAATATACATAGCCATTCTTCTTAGAAGCTTTATGAAGTATTAGATAATTATTATCTGACTCTTCCAATATTGCCTCATCTCCTTGAGTTTGACTAAACCCCAATCCAGTAGTGTTTAGCACTGTATGCAGTTTCCCATTATTTCTATCAAAAATTAGAATTCCTTTCAAGCAAAGAACTCCTATGTATTTATCATTCACGAAGAATATTGTTGGAGTATTTGCTCCCGGTTCAGCATCTAGAACTTTATTCTGTAATTTTTTATCAATATATGCATTTAGAGAAGTATCTCTCACAAATTCATAGCCTTTGTTTAATTTGCCTGTTTTTGCATTTTTAACCTTAATCAAATACGCATACTTTCTTATAAATGCCGTATCATAAACAAGAGTATCCATATCTACTGAGGAAGCATCCTTTTCCTTTACATAGTCTTTCATCTTTATCTTTACATTTTTTGGAGATGCAAAGATATCATCTGATTTTTTCACGGCAGCCTCTGTGGTATATCGGTTAAAATGCCTTACACCTCCGGAAAATAAACCAAGTGACATTGCAAATACAACCCCAAAACCTACCAATCTTTGAAACATTTTCCTGTTACCCATAATTTTTACCTCCAAACCTGACTAATATAATAATTACTCACCCTCTGCTAATCCAAAGTATAGCACCTTTTAACCTAAAAACAATATCCATTGCAGAAATCCCCCATATTTTGCAGAAATAAGCAAAAAATTTATTTATAAACTCTTTGAAGGGTAATAATTTACATCAGTTCAATATTGTGATATGACAAACTTTTTCCCTTTATTGGAGATGATTTAATAATACGCGAAATGGAATTTTGTACCTTAATTATTTGTTTAACAATTGCCGTTTGCACTTGTATTATTTTAGAGAAAAAATAACCCCCTTTCCCATCATGCGTTGATTTCTGCATTATGAAAAAGGGGATGAATATTTCGAAAAATATTCATTTACCTGAAGTTTGGCTTTTTACAGTATAATTTTTTTCATGCTTTGGCTTCCACTTAGAATAGTATCCAAGCTGCTCTTCGCCTTTTGTCTAAATTCATTACACCATCTTATTATAATACCCCTCATATACAAACTTATCAGGGTGGGATTTTTACATAGTTTACCTCATACTCACTATCATAATCATAGGTATCATATACAAAGCTGTCTGCCTCTTCCAGAAGCTCATCAAAGCCATCCTCAAGACCTTCCATTGCCTTCCAACGCTCTTCCCTGTCAAACGGAATCTTACCTCCAAAGGCATCAATCACCCTCTTAAAATTATCAGCAAAGATACCCATATCAAAGGTCTTAAGCCCATTTAGGGCATCCTCCCAGACTATGCCTGTAGAATTGTCCAAAAACTGCTGGTGGCCTCCGTTGTTTACTTCTATAAAGTACCATGATACTGCATTTAAGTATCTCTGCTCCAAGGTAAAGCCCTCAGCAGACTTAAGATAATTCTCGTGTGTTCCGTATATATCAATAGTCCAGTAAATTGGATCTAAGACACCCCAGATTTCATCCATTTTTTCTATATCTGCCACTGTGATTTTGGCATAGGTTTTTCCACTGCTTGAATTACCTGGCTCTGAATCAAAAAGCTTAGCTTCATGCTCTTTATAATGCTTGTAAACAAGCGGGAATTTCTCTTTATTAGCTTCAAGTATTCCCTTAAATCCGTGAAAATCTACAATTTCAATACAATACTCAATAACCTTATCATCTTTTGCAAGCCCCATAGCCTTCTCAAGCATGGCAAGTGAATTTAAGCCGTCTTCCTCCACACTGTAATTATTGTTTGCTGATAGGGCTGAATAAGAACAGCCGTAGCGGTAATACCAAAGAGCATCTCGCTCCTCTTCAGAAATCATATCAAGCACCTTCATGGCCTCTTCTATCTGGTCGTTATTATTGTAGGCTCTGGCTAGTTGTCCCTTTAGCTTAGTATTTAAGTTCTCCACTCCTGTAAAAGTAAGAAATTCTATAACGCTCTCAGTATCGCCCTCATCACTTAAGTTGTCGATTACCCTTTCTTTTATTTCATCACTGTACTGTGCAAATTCTTCCTTGGTAATCTCTTGCCTGGTAATAGTCAGTCCTTTTATAAATTCTTCAAAATTATCCGCAAGTGGATGTATCTTAAAATCATCCTCCTGGTCAATAAGCACTACCTTAGGCTCTCCCTCTTTTCCACACTCCCTATAGTCGAGGAACACCATGTGATGGCCGCCTGAGATAGTGTCAGCCACTGCAACACCTATATTAGGATAACCCCATTCATTAATCCAAAGCTCATTACCCATCTCACCACAAAGAGAATTCATCTTCTCCTTATCAGTGCCGTAGATGCCTGTGATATACACTGCATACTTGCCATTGCTAAACAAGGTTGCATAAGGGGTACCGCCGTTATGTATTTTGACAAGCTCTATATATGATGCCGGAAGCTTGTAGCCAAGTTCTTTTTCAATTGACTCTATTTCCTCATCAGTAGGCTCTTTGCCAACATATTCCTCAAGTGAGTATTCATCATCATCCCAGAAGTGAGAAAAGTCAAAGTTCTCAAATGGTTTCATAAGTTTTCCTTTCAACACAAAAAGCACCATGTCACAGGTGCTTAAAATAGTTTTGTTTTACACTATGCCAGCAATTTTTCTTCAAGATTAACATCAAGTCCAAACTCTTTCAAGTCCTGTTCCCTTATGTCTAGCTCAGCCTTTATTATATCAAGCATTTCATAGTAAGCCAATGCCTTACCATCATAGAAAAGATTGCCCTTATCTTTTTCCCATTCCACTGCGGTCTCTTGTGCATTTTTCAAAAGCCGCCCTATTATATATTCAATTCCTTCTTTTGTAAGTTTTTCATTAGCCATTATAATCACCTCTTTTTTTAAGCTCTGCTATCCTATTATTTATAGACTCCCGGAAATTCCTTATTTCTTTTCTCCAATGTTTTTTAAGTCCTTCCTGCCTTAATACAGAATATTCATCCCACTCCGGAACATGTGTATAAGGATTTTTTATATACCCTTCATGTTCATCAATTCTTTTAGTTAACTTCCTAATGGAACGCTTTAATGAAGCAGAACTTTGCTTTGGTATATCACTCTCTGCGAAAAATTGTAAATTCATATCTAACCTCTCACTTGACTGAATTATACCATTATGCTTGATTTTCTTCAAGACTTTTACATTTTACCTTTTATAAATTTAAAAGATTAAATTAGTCACCATCATTCTAAAATTTCATCTACTTTCATCACCTTATTTCTTGTCAACCAAAATTGAAATAAGGTGTATTTTTTTTATTTGCTTATTTCAACTTAATAACTTCACAATATCCTTCACCTTTGGCACCCTGCCACTTATAATCAGCTTTCCATCCACCATAACCGAAGGAGTGGTCATAATGCCGAGTCTCACTATATCCATCAAATCCTCTACCTTTTCAATCTTTGCATCCAATCCTAACTCCTCTATGGCTAAGAGGGTGTTTTCATAGAGTTTGTCACATTTTTCGCAGCCTTCACCAATTACCTTAATCTCCATATTTACCTCAATTCCTTAATTTCATAGGTTTATCCACAATTTCCTTCCAGGCACTGTCGATGGTACGGATAACCTGTGGCCCTGTTTTAGATAAAAATACAAGTTCTGATTTTTCACGCTCGCCAGAAGGTTTGAAGTCAATCAATTCTTCTACTACATCTACCTGCTGCCAGCCTTCATCTAACTTAAAAAAATCCCTTAATCCTGTAGCAAGATGGAAGCACCTTCTTAAGAAATGTCATCAATATCTCTTTTGACACCACTTCAAGGGTTTCTAAAGATATAGTCTTAGGCTTGTTATCCACTGTATTTAGGCTATCTTCGGACTCTGCCCATTTTCTCACAGTCAAATCTTCATTCATAAATGAGAGGTCAGTTTTACCAAAGGAAGCTGTGATTATATCACATACAGGATTAACCTCGCGTACCAGCTTCTTCACCTCTTCAAGTTCTGATTGGTCAAGCTTATCCACTTTATTGATTACTGCCAGATTACAGTGGGCAAGCTGTCTGTCAACAGCTTCCACATCCTTTATCTGATTCTTAAAATTCACTCCGTCAACAAGGCAGATAACCCCCTTAAAGATGTAATTATCTCCTGCCATTACCCCTACAGCTCCGAGGATTTCCTCAATGTTAGAAGGATCTGCAAGTCCTGAACTTTCTACAAAGACATAGTCAAGGTTCTTTGTACTCATTTCCGCAAGTGCCTGTACAAAAGAAAGCTTAGGCAGGAGCAGAAGATAGAGCCTCGACTTATTTCAGTCATTTCTATCCCATTTCTCCTGATTATTTCTCCGTCTACATTTATTTTGCCAAATTCATTTTGAATAATTCCTATTTTTTTATCCTTAACATTATCAAGAATATTCAGCAAAAACGAGGTCTTTCCTGCTCCAAGGAAGCCCGTAAGTACATATAAATCTTTCTTTTCCATACTACCTCCTGTTAAAATTGTGTCAAAAAATATAATTAAATAGATATCCCGTTATAATAATCCCTACCGTACATATCCCTACAAACAAGGCTAGCAGTCTTGGTTTAATGACTTTTCTAAGCATAATCAGTGATGGAAGCGATAAGGTAGTAACTGCCATCATAAATGACAATACCGTACCGAGCTCTGCTCCTTTGGTATATAGTGCTTCTGCAACAGGTATGGTTCCAAATATATCCGCATACATTGGAATTCCAACCAAAGTAGCCAGTATTACAGAGAAAGCATTTTTACTTCCAAGCACAGTTACTATAAAGGACTCCGGTATCCAGTTGTGAATGACAGCTCCTATACCGACTCCTGCCAATATGTATGGAAATACCTTTTTAAGGGTGGCACAAACCTGTTCACCTGCAAAATCGAGTCTATCCTTTACATTTAGCCCCAGGCTTACAGAGTTCACATTTCCCGCTTTTTTGATATATTCTTCTATATAATCTTCCATCTTCATTTTATCGATAATAAGTCCACCAATCACAGCTATAATCAGTCCAAGTACTACATAAAGCAGGGCTGTTTTTGCTCCAAATACGCTCATAAGCAGAATTAAAGAACCTAGGTCAACCATAGGTGAGGATATGAGGAAGGAAAATGTCACTCCTATCGGTAAGCCTGCACTTGTAAATCCAATGAATAAAGGAATGGACGAGCAGGAACAAAAGGGGGTTACAGTACCAAGTAAGGCGGCTAATACATTTGCCCATATTCCTCTATGTTCCCCCAGTATTTTCTTGGTTCTCTCCGGCGGGAAGAAACTCTGAATGAAGGAAATAGTAAATATAAGCACACAGAGTAAAAGTGTAATCTTCGTTACATCGTAGAGGAAAAACTGAACACTCCCTCCTACTCTGCTCTCCATATCAACTCCAACTGCTGATAAGCCCTTTCCTATCAGCTCATCCAGCCATTCCATCTTTAAAACTTGATTTTGAATGAAATCCCACCCAGGTCTAATTGTATCCATTATTCTCTTCCTAACTTAAAGATATTGAATGTAAACAAAGTGACTAAGACTTCTTCTTGATCACTTTATTTTAGTTTAAAACTTAATTATCGTATGCAAAGGTAAATTCAATCCCATAGTCCTTGAATTCAGCTAAAAATGCCTTTATTATACTTTTGAAATTCTCATCAGCCCTGGTATATATACCTTTTGCCTCAACTTCCTTAAGCCCTTCTTCTTCAATTTCATCGATAAGCTTCTTGTACTGCTCAAAATTTATTGGATTGAATATACTATTCTTTTCACTGCTTTTTATGCTGTCCCAAATGATATAATTACTCATTACATTTCCTTTTGGAATCTTTACATGAATAGTTGAGTCATCAACACTTACCTCTATTTCAGACATATTGTAGCCTATTTTTACTTTTCCGGTACATTCAAGAGAAATTGTATTCTTGGTTCCGGGAATCTTTATATCATCAAAAATATATCTGGACTCATCAACTGTCTTTTTAATGTTGTATTCACCTGAATATGTGGATAATTCGCCTATTTCATATATCTTTGTCTTTACTTCCGCCTTAGTAACTATCCTTTTTTCTGTCGTACCAAACAGTCTTTTCCCTGAATCATTTACAATCTCTGCCTTTGGCTCATGAAATATCTGATACAGGCTCCATCCTCCAAATATAGCTAAGGCAATCACCACTACAGACAATAAATTAAGAAAAATTTTTAAAATCTTTTCTCCGATTTTGCTCAAATTTTACCTCCTAAATCCATGCGGTTATTAAGAGAAACAGAAAAAATACTAAGATAATCAAGACGGCTCCGATTATAATACCTTTAAATAAGCTCTTCTTTTCTGTGTTTTTCTTTTCCATATTTTCCTCACTTTCTATTTTTACTTAAGCATTTAACAAGAGTATATATCACTCACCTCTTGACACATCCCCTCATTTTCACTATACTATTACTACCATGCAGCCGGGGAGATAGCGGTGCCCTGTACCTACAATCCGCTCTAGTAGGGGTGATATTCTGTCTGAGGGACAGTCTTTGCAGAGCCGCCCTAAGTGGGGGATGTTGAAGTCTTGGTCTTACGCAATGAGAGCTTGTGAACCGTGTCAGGTTGGGAACAAAGCAGCACTAAGCAAAATCTTTCATGTGCCGTAAGGGTGCCTGGACCGAGTTTTCCATTTAGGTACCGTCTGTGAAGCTGTATCGAAGCGGAATGCATGGTTTTTTATTTCTTTTTATCCTGGTTTTCACTTTTTCCTGCATCCTTAAAAATAAGGTCATGATAAATGAAGTCTACTATTGCTGCAAAAGGTATTGCAAGCAAAATTCCTGCTACTCCTAATATTCTGCTTCCTACAATAATAGAAATAAGAATCCATACTCCCGGAACTCCCAAACTTCCACCAAAAAGCTTTGGCTTAAGTATATATCCATCTATGGTCTGAAGTATAACAGTAAAGATAATGAACCACAGTGCATAGAAAGGATTTACAAGTACAAGGATGAAGCCTCCTATAATACCTCCAACTATGGGACCAAAGGTTGGTGCAAGATTGGTAATTCCTACTACCAAAGAAATAAGTATGGAATAAGGCATCCCTGCTGCCGACATAAAAATAAGGTTAGCCACTCCCACTATGATGCCGTCTATGATATCAAAGGCTATGTATCTTATGAGGATGCTGTTGCATCTTTCCCAAAAGCTTGAAAAAGCCTTATAACTGTCTGGCTTAATAACACGTTTTAAAAGACGGCTGAAACTCCCCCTAAGCCTGTCCTTATCTGCCAGGAAATATATGGCAAGAAACATGGCTATAAATAAATCAAAAATTGCCTTACTTATGCTTAGTGATGTGGTCAAAATCCCATCAAAATTCTCCGGAATCTTCTTACCTGCAATGTTTAGTATGTCATCACCAAAGCGTGTAATCCCACTTATATCTATGCCTCTCTCTGCAGCCTCTATACTGGCTGTCTGCAAAAATCCCTGAAGAGATCTTATGTAGTTGTCCATGTTCCCAAAAAGTGTCTTTATACTAACCACTATCTGTGGAATCAGTGCCACCATCAGAAGAATAATGAAGATAGCTATTCCAACCAAAGCAACCGTTACAGAGAGTTTTTTCCTTGTGTGTTCACTTTTGACATTGGAAAACACAGTGTTCTGCAAAAATGTAACAAACGGATCTATGATATATGCAATAATAAGACCTGTAATAAGCGGACTTATTATTCTATATACAAAACCGATACCCTTGAAAATATCGGACACATTTGAAAGCAGAAAATATAGTACTACCGCAGAACAGGTTGCAAGCGTATATGCAGCCCATCTCTTTTCCAACAAATCTTTATTAAACTTCATAAAGCCTCCCTGCCGTATTTACTCCAAATCATTCCCAATGACTTTGGCTATTAATAATGATGATATCATAGTTTAAACATAAAAACCATATAGAAAGTTTTAATTTTTTCCTACTTTAACTTTACAGTTTTTACTCTTTCGTTTACAATTATTAAATATTAAGTAAGATAAAGGAAAAGAACAATGAAATTTAATAAGATATTAACACCGCTTGCAGTATCACTCCCACTCACACTTTCACTTACAGGCTGCAATGCTTCCCTTAGCAATGCTCCTATTAAGCTCATAGAGGATAATTACCGTGTTACCTATCAAATCTTCGTCTCGTCTTTTTATGACAGCAATGGAGACGGTATAGGAGATTTAGAGGGCATTAGGAAAAAGCTTGACTACATCAATGACGGAAAGGCTGAGAAGGGCAATTCCCTCCTTGCAAATGAAATCTGGCTCACACCTGTTTCTCCTTCTCTTTCCTACCATAAGTATGATGTTATGGACTATAAGAATATAGACAAGGATTTGGTACAATTGAAGATTTTAAGGCACTTGTGGATGACTGCCACAAGAGAAATATCAAGGTAATTTTTGATTTGGTTATGAACCATTCTTCCTCAGAACATCCTTGGTTTGTAGAAGCTGTAAAATACATTAAAGGTCTTAAAAAGGGTGAGAAACCTGACTTTAATGCCTGCCCTTATGCTGACTATTATAATTTCACCAAAAAGCAGCAGGAGGGTTATGCCCCTATCGAAGGAACAGACTGGTATTATGAGGCAAGATTCAGCCCTAAAATGCCTGATTTCAATCTGGAAAATATAGCAGTTAGAAATGAATTCAAGGATATATTTAAGTTCTGGCTTGACCTCGGTGTAGACGGTTTCAGGCTGGACGCTGTTACCTACTATGTAACAGGAAGTATTACAAAGAATACTGAAATCCTAACCTGGCTCAATAAGACTGTTAAAGAAATTAAGCCTGATGCCTATATAGTTGGAGAAGCCTGGTCCACAGAGAGTGAATACGGGGCTTATTATAAGAGCGGTGTTGACAGCTTCTTTGACTTTGACTTTTCAGGAAGTGATGGCGTTATTGCCAATATACTTAAGGGTTCCATCCCTGCAAGCAGTTTTGCTGAAAGGATGATAAAAGAAGACAAACTTTTTTCAGGCAATAACCCAAATTACATAAATGCCCCATTTTATACAAACCACGATATACCCCGTTCTGCCGGCTACTACTCGGGTGACAGAAGGGTTGATATGATTAAGCTTGCAGGTGCGATGAATCTGCTTATGAGCGGAAATGCCTTCATTTACTATGGAGAGGAACTTGGAATGAAGGGGGCCGGAAGGGACGAAAACAAGAGAGCTCCAATGCAGTGGACTAAAGACAGTAGTTCAGAAGGTATGTGTAAGGGTCCTAATGATATGGAAGAGTTTGAAATGATGTATGGCACCCTTGAGGACCAGAGTGATGATAAGAATTCCATCTACAATTATTTTAAGAAGGCAATTAAGCTTAGACATAGCTACCCTGTGATAGCAAGGGGAAAGACAGGGCTGTACACCGGCTTTGATAATGGTTTCCCGGATGCAGTTTCTGTCTTTACCAGAAATATGGCTGATGAAAGTTACGAGCCTGTGCTGATTATAATTAATACTTCAGAAAACGACATTAGTCAGAAACTGGGTAACGATTATACCAAGCTTGGCAGTTCCCTTGTAACTGGAGAAAACGAGGTAAAAATAAAGGATGGAATGATTAGCATCCCATCCTTTGGTATAGCAGTGCTCACGCATTAATCTTATCTAATGCCTGTTTAACTGCATTACCAAGAATTATCGATACTACTATCTTTCCACAATCAAAAGGTATGAACGGATATACACAGTAGCCAAGTGCCTGTGTGAAGTTTATACCTTTTGTGTTTACTGCTGTAAACCATACCGTTCCAAAAAGATAGCATACTAAAAGTCCTAAAATCAGGCCTATTACCTGTAAATATATTTTCTTAATTCCTGCTTTCTCTATGAAAAGTCCGCTTATGAAGGCCATGAAGATAAAACCTATAATATATCCGCCTGTAGGGCCAAATAATACTGAGGCTCCGCCTGAAGCTCCTGCAAATACCGGAAGGCCTATAAGACCCAGAAGTACATATATAAGTACTGCCATGGCTCCCTTTCTTGCTCCAAGCACATAGGAACAGAGGCAGACTGCTATAATCTGTAAAGAGATTGGAACCGGTCCTATAGGTATCTGCCAAGGTCCAAGTACACAGCAGATTGCTGCCATTATACCGATGAGGGCAAGGCTTTTTACATCCATTCCCTGTTTAACTGCTGCATTTTCATTTGATGACATAGTATTTCTCCTTTATAAAAAGTATCCGAATTAATGTGAATTCACAATTAATTCGGATACTATTATACATCTTTTTTTATAATTGTAAACCTTTTTATTGTATAAAAGTTGACAATTATGATAATTTAATTTCTTCCCTGCCTTTTTCCTGATTTCTCTTTGCCAAAATAGGGTTAGCAATTAAGCTAAGTATAAATATTCCAGAACATTTCACAACAAAATACATATTAATAATAGAATCAAATATTATGTCAAGAATATGGGGTCCGCTTATGTCTCCGCTTAACCACTCCCTATATGCATAGTATAACCCAAGCATCAGTACTCCCACTGTGATGCTCCATAAGCTTTTCAATGTTGACAGCCTTAAAAATCCTATCTTATTTACCAATGAGTTTATCAGGTATAACATAGCAAACTCAAGAAAAGGCGAAAACTGAAAAGCCAATATGACAAACTGGGCAATTACTTCAAAGACAGAATCATAGATATTCGTATAAATAATTATTGATGTCAAAACACTTAGCATGTACAAAGTAAACAATGACACAACCAAGCTTGCTCCTGCATTTAGCCCTGACCTGAGTACAAATTTCATATACCCCTCCGATTCTCAATCAGCTATGCCTATAATACGCCACCATACTGCTTGTGAATATTTTGTCATACTTCTACAGTTTCATAAAAAGTTCAGACTTCTCGTGCAGCTTGCTCTTGTCTTTCACCTTTTCCATACTCTCCACAAAGTCAATCACCAGCGGTCTGCTGTACTTTCCTGACCAGTGCCCTCTTATAGGAGGTTCTCCGCCTACTTCACCTTCTAAGAAATGTTCCTCAAACTTCTTCACCTTACTCCAAGGTCCCAGAAAATAACTTTCTCCATTTGCTGAAAGCATGAGCAGCCCATATTTCTCAGTCTCAACAAGGCGGTCAAATACTGCCGCAGGCTTTGCTTCAAACATATCCACAACGGTTACGCTTCCTATCAGATAGGACTTCATAACAGCCCTCTCTGCCTGAAGTTCCTGCTCTTGAGTAATTCCCTGTGCAGCCCTGTCCCTTCTCCTTATTTCTCTTATCACCAAGCCTATGCCTGCCCTGTAACTTTCAGGAATACGCTCCATTCCTGATTCCCCTGAGTCATAAATCTTCTGTTTATAGTCCTCTAAATCATAATCAGTAATTCCTGCATCCTTTAATATGCTCTTGTACTTACTTCTTGCACCAAATCCCTTAAGAAGTTCCTCAGCCTCTTCACGCATCGCATAAATAAAGCCTCTGCTGTTTGCTCCAATCAACTTATAATAAGGCGGTATATCTTTTTTTATGGCAAGAGAAAGCTGTTCAATTGGTGAATAAGGCTTATCCGCATCAGAGCCTCCATGCCAGGCTGAGGCTATGGAAAATATCGCTTCAGGCATATTTCCCTTTATACAAAGACTCATCACCTTTCTTCCACTAAGTATCATATTATTAACCTTCTCTTTTATCTCTTCAGGAATTTCCTCCCAAAACGGAGATTCCGGTGTAAGTTTCACACTCTCAAATTCCCTATTCTCTTTCTTTAAAAAATTGCAGATTTCTTCACCCTCTATATCACTGACTCCCACAATTATGAATGGATTTTGCTTTAATATATCTCTTATTCCAACAACATATTCATCTTTCTTCATTGCATAATTTCCTTTCATATAAATTATCTAAAAAATCAGACCTTACAGCTAATCAAATATTATCATATTTTATGAATGATTTAAACCCACTTTTCCTCCCATTGTTAAGTCTTTAACTATCTCTCCTGCGATGATAAGTCCCATTACAGACGGTACAAAAGATATACTGCCCGGAACCACCTCTTCACCTCCTGCAAACTGCGGCTTTATGGGTTCTTCTTTAGAATACACCACCTTTAGCTTCTCTACCCCTCTTTTCTTAAGTTCCCTCCTCATAACTCTTGCAAGAGGGCAGACACTGGTCTTATATATGTCTGAAACCTGAAATGCGGTGGGATCAAGCTTATTTCCGGCTCCCATAGCTGAGATTATAGGTACTCCCGCCTCTTTTGCCTTAAGAACAAGTTCTATCTTGCCTGTAACCGTGTCTATAGCATCCACCACATAGTCATACTGCTTAAAATCAAAGCTGTCGGAAGTTTCAGGAAGAAAAAAACATTTATATTTGTTAATAACCAGATTCTTGTTGATATCTTTCAGTCTCTCTTCAAGCACATCCACCTTATTCATCCCAACAGTGCTGTGAAGTGCTATAAGCTGGCGGTTAAGATTACTTAGGGCAACGGTGTCCTTATCAATTATATCTATGGTTCCTATACCCGCTCTCACCAAGCCTTCACATACAAACCCGCCTACTCCTCCTACTCCAAATACAGCAACTCGTTTACGAGCTAATCTCTCTACCGAGGCCTTGCCAAGAAGCAGGGCTGTTCGTTCAAACTGGTTCTCCTCCATACTCTTCCTTTCTAACTACTTCCTTTTATCTCCCTGTTACCTTGTCCCAAAGAGTCGCTTTTATCTGGCTGTCCGCATTTACTCCAAGTGCCTCGGCTATGGCAAAGGCAAATTCCATACTTGTTGCGGGTCCTCTGGAAGTGATAATATTGCCATCCATTACCACAAGCTCTTCCTTAAAGTTTCCTCCTTCTATCTTTTCGCCAACTCCCGGATAGGCTGTAAATCCTCTGCCTTCAAGGACTCCTGCCCTCTCAAGGACTATAGGGGCTGCACAAATGGCTGCAACAATCTTCCCTGCCTTATTCATCTCTTTTACAAGACTAATTACCTTACTGTCATCCCTAAGGTTGGTTGCTCCAGGCAGACCTCCCGGAAGAATGATAGCACTGTAATCCTCAGATTTTATTTCCTCCAACAGCTTATCAGCCTTTATTACTATGCCATGAGAACCGGTAATCTCGACACTCTTTCCTACTATATCGCACTCAATCCCAAGTCTTCTAAGCATATCAACCACTGTAAGTCCTTCAACCTCTTCAAAGCCATTCATACATATGACTGCTGTTTTCATATCTTTCCGCCCTTTCTTTCGATTATATAATTTGGGTATCAAAAATTTGACACCTGTTTATAAAAGATTACTATAGCTTTAACTATCAAAAAATATTCACACCCTTGGGCACACACCTCTTTTTTTCATAATACAGCAAGATAAGAGGTTTGGTAAATAATTTAGGTTAAAATAATATCTCTATATACATCTTACAGTCTGCCACAAATTCACCGTCTATATAAAGCCCGTATTCAAGATTTATAAATATATTTTTTTTACCGGTTTTGATATCCAGCTTTTTTGTATCTGTTTCAATTAAAAATGTACCATAAGGGGTTTTATAGTATCCTTCAGTATTTTCTCCCTCAGTAAAAGTCAGTGTGCTCCTTACCTCACCTGATTTGGCCATTTCAAGGAAATTATTATCAAACTTTAGCAATACCTTGTTTATGGCATCATCATCAGTTTTTTCTTCATATTTTATAAAATGCCTGTCATTTATCAGACTGTAGGTGCCAGGGGCAGAAACCTTTATTTCTTCCACCCCTGCATCTGTTTTCTGATATGATGACAGGCTTACCTTCACCTTTTTATTCATCTATTTTTCATATCTCCTAAGTGCCAAACTAATAAGCTCTTCGACGAGGGCTTTCTTGTCAATTCCCTGCTCATTCCAGAGCATAGGATACATGCTGATTGCGGTAAATCCCGGAAGAGTGTTTATTTCATTGAATACTACTTCATTGGTATCCTTTTCAAGGAAGAAATCTACCCTTGAAAGTCCGTATCCGTCAAGTGCCTTAAATATTTTAACTGCTGCTCTTCTTATCTCCTCTGTCTTTCCCTCATGAAGACTTGGAGAAATCACTGTTTTTGACTCGGCATTGTTGTACTTTGCATCAAAGTCATAGAACTCAGCAGCCGCCAGTATCTCACCTATCCCGCTTGCCTTTGCATCATAGCCCCCAAGGACTGCACATTCAAGCTCTCTTCCCACTATAGTCTCTTCAACAAGGATTTTTCTGTCATGTTCTGCCGCCAAGGTCAGAGCCTTCTTGAGACCCTCCCTGTCAGAGGCCTTGCTAACTCCCTTTGAAGAGCCTGCATTTGAAGGCTTACAAAGTAAGGATATGGATATGCCTTCTCTATTTTTTCTACTACCTTATCCATATCGGAGAGTTCATTCCTGTACACAGGCACAAAGCGAGCCTGTCTTACTCCTGTAGTATGTACTACTTCTTTAGTATACCATTTATCCATGCCTACAGCTGAGGCAATTACACCACAGCCTACATAAGGGATGCCTGCCATTTCAAAAAGTCCCTGTATCGTGCCATCCTCTCCATAAAGTCCATGAAGAACAGGAAAAACTACATCCAGAGCGAGTTTTTCTACCTTACCATCTTCATTAAATACAAGTAAAGCCTTGTCCTTTGTATCAGGAGAGATAACTGCCTTTACCTTACTTTCCTTCCAAGCACCGCTTTTGACCGTCTCTACATCCGGCACAAGGAGCCACTCACCCTCTTTACTTATAACAATAATCTTAACATCATATTTATCTGTATCAATAGCTTCTATTACGCTTGCTCCACTTACAAGAGAAACCTCATGCTCACTTGAGCGTCCACCTATTATTACTGCCAGCTTTTTCTTCATAACTGCTTCTTTCCCTTCCCGGCCTTTATTTCTGAACTTACCTTTTCTACCTGATTTGTAATATGTTTTCTTATAGCCCCTCTTGCCTCAGATGGAGCATTACTCTCCAAATAACGGATGATATCATTATGTTCTTTAATAAGCCCTTCATATACCGCCTTATTTTTGAGATATTCTATCCTATATCTATACATTCTCTCAGACAGGTTGCCTACCAACTGTATTAGCCTTTTGTTTCCTGTCGCAGCGAAAATATAGTTGTGAAATTCTACATCCCTCTCTGCCATTTCAGAAATATTCCCTGACTTTGTGGCCTCTACAAAGGCTTTAGCTGCCTTCTTTATATTTAAAATATCTTCTTCACTTCTTCTTGCACAGGCAAGTTCTACAGCCAGCTCTTCAAGTGCACATCTCACCTCAAGTACATCCTGTAAATCCTCTTCCGTTATATTACTTACAGACGCTCCTCGTCTTGGAACCACCTTTGCAAGCCCTTCTGTTTCAAGCATGTGTATAGCTTCTCTCACCGGAGTTCTGCTCACTCCGAGTTTTTTGGTTAGCTTTACCTCCATAAGTCTTTCACCCGGTTTCAATTCCCCCATAAGTATCTGTCTTCTAAGGGTACGAAAAACCACATCTCTTAAAGGAAGCTCAGATTCATTCAGCATATACTTATCCATAAATCTCCTTTACTGTAAACCTTTACATTTTGCGGTTTTCACCATCTCAAAGCCTAAGTTCTTTTTTAATCTTTCAGCTGCTATTACCGCCTTCTCATTAGTTTCAAAGATACCAAATACTGTCGGTCCGCTTCCTGTCATCATAGAAAATACCGCCCCATTCACAAGCAGCAATTCCTTTATGTCTTCTATTACCTTATGTTTCTTAATAGTAACCTCTTCAAGTACATTTCCCAAAAGTTTAACTATATATCCTAAGTCCTCCTGTCCAAGTGCATCTGTTAGTTTCTCAATATCAGGATGACTTACATTGGTAAGACTGTCAAAGTCCTCATAGGTTTCCTTTGTAGAAACTGAAATACAAGGTTTTACTATAACAAGGCTGCAATCAGGGAAGGCAGGCAGGATGCCCAGCTTTTCTCCTATGCCTTCTGCAAGGGCTATTCCTCCTTTTATAAGAAATGGAACATCCGCCCCAAGCCTTACCCCAAGTTCTTCAAGTTCCTTACTTCCAAGTCCAAGTTCAAAGCATGTTCATTCCCCTAAGAGCCGCCGCCGCATCTGCACTTCCACCGCCCATACCTGCTGCAATCGGAAGATGCTTTTCAATATGAGCATTTACACCTGTATCAATCCCATATTTCTCTTTAATTAACTTAATTGCCTTATATACAATGTTTCTTTCATCCACCGGCAATTCTTCTACATCTGTAGTGAGAATTATTTCATCTTTATTTTCTACTTTGCCAAGTGAAATCACATCATATATGTCCACTGTCTGCATAACCATGCTGACATCGTGATATCCATCTTCTCTGCGTCCAAGCACATCGAGGCTTAGGTTTATCTTTCCATAAGCTCTTTCTTCAACTCTATCCATAATTTTCTTTCTTACTATAAAATAGGACACTCTAAACTGAGTGCCCTCTCATCAGGTGCACATTGTTTACTTTTTAAATATGCCCTTCACCTTATCTATGAATTTTTTCTTTTCAGGAGCTTTTTCAAGTCCTGTTCTAAGACCCTTAACACCTGTGATATAAATTCCTGAAACCATAGCCTTTACTTCCTTTTTAACAGGAATGGTATTAAATACCTTAGGGTCACACATCAGACTCATCACCTTAGGTCCAACCTTTGCCTTTACTACAGGTACTTTGGAAAGTTTGGAAAGCTTCGGTGCCTGGTCAACCACTATCTGTGGAAATCCTGCTTCTGTAAGTTTCATCATTTTCTTATCTATGACCAACAAAGACACAGCCTGCTCCATTTCCCTCATCTGCTCATTTGCTATAGCCTGCTTTTCCTGAAGCTTTTTTGCATATCTGGACAAAAAGTACAGACCTGTCAATAATGCTATAATGATAACCGCTGTTATAATGTATGGAATATACGCCGACATTTAAAACCTCCCAAAACTTCTGTTGCTTTTATAAAACTTGAAAATCTGTAATATTATACCATAAAAAAATTGTAAATACAAATAGTTTTAATATAAAAGTAACCCTCATTTCCGAGAGTTCCTCACATAAAAATCCCAGATGATTAGTTTTTTTCATTTGCAAAAACATCCCATTAGCTGTGCTTGTACCAGGAATAATCATAATTAAGAAAGATAAAATAAGCTTTCAATTGCCATATGATAGTGAAAATTTATTCTCTTTTACCAAATTTTATTATATCTTTAGCCAGACAGATTAATTTTCAGTTAATATTCATTTTGCAATCATAAACCACTGATAATGTCGCTACGCTTTTTGTGGACTCTGTTACTATTTAACTATATATGTGAGTTTAAATATTTTTTATGTGCTATAATTTGGTTGTTATTTTTAATTGACAACATTCGACTTTTTTAGTAGAATAAAATTGCATATTAGCAACTCGCAACATCATGATTCGTAAATATATCACGAAAACACACAAAGGAGCGAACATAAATGAGAAAACACAAGAAACACTACGCTGGCGTCTTAACGGTTGCCTTAGTTGCAACTAGTGCCGTTTCTATGCTCACCCCTACATCAAATTCAGATGGTGCAAATTTATTTTCCGATACATCAAATTTTAGTATAATTGTAAAAGCAGCAACTTCTGTTACTATTGGTGACAAAACTGATTTTACTACATCCGGAACTGAAATCACCGGCTTAAGCCAAACAGGTCTTGATAAGGTAAATAGTGCTGACAAGATAATCTTAAAGATTCCTGCTATTGATGGTATAAAAACCATTAAGAAGGAGGCTTTCAGCAGCAAATTTAATAATAAAACTGTTGAAGTTAAGATTCCTGACAACATTGTAGAAATTGGCGAAGCTGCATTTGCAACAAACTCAGCAATTACGGCTGTTAAGTTTGGTACTACACCAGCGAACAGCAAGTTAAAGACAATCGGAGCAAAAGCTTTCTATAACGCAGGACTTTCTGAAAATATACAGTTCCCTGATGGTTTAGAGACCTTAAAGGATGATTGTTTCGCAAGAAATGAACTAACTTCTGTTAAACTGCCTGACAATATCAAGGAAGTTTTGGGACGGGTATTTTCTTATAACAAAATTACTACTGCTGATTTAGGAAAATTCAAGGATGTTAATGTAAGGATTTGGAGCAAAGATTTACATACCAAACCTAGAGTAGATGCTAAAGCAAATATGCAAAATGTTGTTCCTTACGGAATGTTTGCTTTTAACAACATAAGTAAATTTGAAGATATAAAAATCCCTGCACATGTTTGGGGAATAGGAGAATCTGCATTTGCAGGAAACAAACTTACTTCACTCCGGTTACCTGCACAGTTTACCAACATTTATTTAGGTGGTTTTAGAAACAACACAGGTCTTAAGAATCTTACTTTCTTAACAAAGGACGATGGTAATGGTAACAAGATTGGAATAGGACAGATTGATAGAAGCGCCTTCCAGAACTGTGCCATAGAAGGACATTTGGAATTCCCTGACAAGGTTAATCAGATGGGTGTTTTATCTTTTGCTAACAACAAGATAACAAGCGTTTCTTTTGGAAAGGATAGCCCTAATAATAATCCACTCATCGGTGGTTATTCATTCATGAATAACCCTTTAGAGACTATACAAGGCCTTGATACCTGGCAGTTTGAAGATTATGCTTTCCAGAATACAAAGGCACTTAAAAATATAAACTTTGACTACGCAACTCCACACCCTACCTTTAAGAGTATTGAGCCTGGCGTATTTAAGAATGGTCTTCTTAAGAGCTTTAACTTGCCTGCATACATAAAGAATGTTGCAGACGGAACTGCTGCTAAAAAATATGAAGACGCTGCATTAAAGGGAAATAAAGGCTGGGTAGAAGGAACAGAAAAGGTTGCTTTATACAGAGTGGCTTCCGATGGCGCTGCTTATGTAACCGACAATGCTTTTATAGACAAAGATGCTAAGTACTTTGTTGTAAATCCTGTCTTAGTTAAGTTTGTAGCAAAAGACCAGTACGGAAATGCAGTTACCCTAGGAAGCATTGAAGTTAAAAGAACCAGAACAATAAAGGGAGCTTCTGAGGCAAAAAATGTTACTTCTACGGCTGTTAACCTGGCCGACTTTAAGTTAGGAGATAAGATTAAATTTACCATTCCTGCTGCCCCAGAGGGCTATGAAGCAGTTGAAACACCTGTTACAAGCAGTGCTATTACAAAGACAGCAGACGGTATGTATGAGCTAACCCTAGATCCTACAAACGCTGAAGTTGTTAGAGAAGCCACTTATGGTGATGGTTACAAGGTTGGATATAAGGAGACGGTGATTGAGATAGGATACAAGAATCTTGCTCCAGAACCTCCAAAGCCTGAGGTAAAACCTGAAAACCCTAGTACTCCGGCTACTCCTGTGGCTATACAGCCTGAGAAACCTAGCACTCCGGCTACTCCTGTGGCTATACAGCCTGAGAAACCTAGCACTCCGGCTACTCCGGAAGCTATCAAGCCTTCTGAGCCTGTAAAACCTGCAGAGCCTGTAAAACCTGCAGAACCTGCTAAACCTGCTAAACCTAGTGAGCCTGTAACTCCTAGCATACCAAGTAACACCGCACCAAGTACTCCTAGTACTCCTTCAACAGCTGGTAACACTACACCAAGTACTCCTTCCACTCCTAGTGTACCGGTTACACCAAATACTACAATACCTACAGTAAATCCACCTACTAATGTGCCATTTACTCCTGAGAGAATTATCAACTCAGATCTCATTCCTGAAGGCAATCCTGTCTTCAATATAGTAGATAACAATGGTAAATCTATTGGTACAGCAGAGGTGAATAAAGATGACGGTACTTATACCTTCGTTGATGATGGCAGAACACCTCAGGGAATTGCAAAAATTAACAAAGACAACTCCCTTGAAGTAATTAAGGTATTTGATGGGAAAACTCCTAAGGGAACTCTCCCAACTACAGGCGGAAGCAGCGAAAACGGACTTGTTCTTCTTGGTTTTTCACTTCTTGGACTTGGAGCAATTTTCAGAAGAAAAATTAAGTAAATATTAAATTGCCTGCTGACTTCCACATAAATTTTATATAGCAAGAACCCATAGGATATAATTTCCTGTGGGTTCTTTATTTTGATAATTTCTAATCTAAAATCATAGAATTCTAATATTCCCAGTTATTTTTTATATGTTTAATATTAGCTTATATCCTGATATTGAAAATTTTAAGAAATTAAAACCTATAATCAGCATTTCCTAATTACCGCTATAGCACAAGGCAGCTTCCCCTTTACAAGCTTATATTGAACCTCTTCAAAGCCTGCCTTGGCAAAGAACTGCTTGTAAGAGTCAAAATTAAACTCCTTCTTAAAATCTGCCCCCAGTTTTTCTAAGCATTTAACAACAAGTTTTGGCTTACCCTCAGTTTTATTGTTTACATATGTTGGAATTATGACATATCCGCCTTTTTTACATACCCGCATAAGCTCCTCAAGAGCCTTATAGGGTTCATCAAGCAAATGTATAACATTTCCTGCGACAACCTTATCAAATGCTTTATCCTCATACCCAAGGTGCATAATATCAGCTTTTTCTATCTTTACATTCTTTAAGTGAACGCAGTTCTTTCGTGCCTGCCCTAACATGCCTTCAGAAAAATCTGTTGCCACAACCTCTTTGCATCTAGGCGCAATACCCCTTGTTATCATCCCTGTTCCACAGGCACACTCTAAAACTGTATCATTTTTATCAATCAGGCCTGCAACTTCCTCCACAAGCTTTTTGTTCACTTCCCCATTGAAGCATTTTTCAAAAAAATCATAAAATCCCGCTATCTTATCCCAAAACATTGCTACCCTCCCTTAGTATTAAATTACAGCCAAGCTCCGTATTTTTTGGTATAAAACTTCTTTACAATCTCAATTGTAACACTGTATAGCACTAAAATTAGTATCAGGAACACAAAGAATTCTGCCGGCATCTTGGTAAATACGGTATTTGAAGTCCTGTCAAATATGAAAGGAATTGAGATAGCTGCCAAGATGCCAAGTGCAGATGCCAGTCCAAGCCTTGCATCACATCTTGATTCAATAATAGGTCTCTTGGCAGTACGTATAAACTGAACTATCAGTATCTGTGAGATGAGTCCTTCAACAAACCATCCCGTCTGGAAATAGTTCTGCATTCCAAGTGTGTTGTAACCCAGAACGAACCAAAGAACTAAGAATGTCATTACATCAAATACGGACGATACACCACCCATAACATTCATAAATGACACAAGTGAGGCACTGTTCCACTTGCGAGGTCCCTGCAGGAACTCATCATCAACATTGTCCCAAGGTATCGCAATCTGAGTGAAATCGTATATTAGGTTCTGAATCAGAATCTGCAGAGGCAGTATTGGTAAAAACGGCAGGAAAATGGAGGCAATAAGCACTGAAAATACATTTCCGAAATTGCCTGAGAGAGCCATTTTCATATACTTAAGTATATTGCCATAGATTCGTCTTCCCTCATAAATACCGTTTAATATGACAGTCAGACTCTTCTCTAGGAGAATGATATCTGCACTTGCCTTTGCTACATCTGTTGCATTATCTACTGATATACCTACATCCGCATCGTGAAGGCTTGGCGCATCATTTACACCGTCTCCCATATATCCTACAACATGGCCGTTCTTCCTTATGGCATCTACCACACGCTTCTTCTGCATTGGAGACAGCCGTGCAAATATGTCATTGTTTTCAACAACAGATGACAGAGCCTCATCACTCATATTTTCAATATCAGAGCCTGTTATGGCCTTCTGTCCGTCTGTCCTCATTCCAACCAGCTTACATACGTGTTCTACAACTACAGGCGCGTCTCCCGAGATTACCTTTACGTGAACTCCTGCACCGTAGAGACCGTGTATTGCTTCCTTTGCATCAGGCTTAGGAGGGTCAAGAAATGCGACAATTCCTAAGAATGTCAAATCATTTTCATCCTCTGCATGAAAGATAGTTGGAGCGTCAATACTTCTTTTCTTTGCTGCAACCCCAATTACATGCATACCCTCTTGATTTAGCCTGTCAGCAAGGGCTTTTATCCTATCCAAATCGGCCTCACTGATATTGTTATACTCCCTCTTCACTCTAATACGGCTGCAGCACTCAAGTACAGACTCTAGGGCTCCCTTTGTAATAAGCACCTCTTCATTTGGCCTAGGAAGCAATTCCTCAACACCTCCGTCTAAGTGCATTCCTCCAGGATTAGATACAAGCACGCTCATTCTACGGCGTTCAAAGTCGTAAGGAATCTCGTCAGTCTTTACATAGCCTCCCGCATACTTATTTACATCATTTTCCTGTCCGTAGGATAAAATCGCCCTATCAATCAGGTTCTTAACTCCTGTAGAATAATACGCATTCATCCACGCATAATTAAGTACCAGATGCGATTCTTCACCATTTATATCATAGTAATTTTGCAAGATTACATTGTCCATTGTCAGAGTACCGGTTTTATCTGTGCAAAGGACATCAATTGCACCAAGATTCTGAATGGCTGACATATTTTTAACAATCGTTTTCTTCTTTGCAAGAAACTTCGCACCCTTTGCCAGAGTACCATTTACAATCATTGGGAGCATACCAGGCGTAATGCCTACTGCAACTGAAATTGCAAAGAGGAAGGCTTCAAGCCAGTTCTTCTTAACCAAGCCATTAATTAGGAGCACAAATAAAACTACAACTACCATGTATGTAATAAGTATCCTGGTAATCTTTGCAAGGCTGCGGTCAAAGTCCGTCTCTTTCTTCTTTGTATGTATTGTAGAAGAAATTCCACCAAGATATGAACTCTTACCGGTGCGTACCACAACACCAAGGCCTGTTCCTGAGTTAACAGTAGAGCCACCAAGACATATATTGTTTAACTCAGCAGCATTTACATTTCGTGAATCTGCGCCAACGGTCTTTTCCACGGGAATTGATTCTCCTGTAAATGCTGAAACGGATACAAATAAATCCCTGCTTTCAAGAAGATATAAGTCACCGCAGACAATGTCTCCTGAGCCAATTAACTGTATATCTCCCGGAACTACCTCTTCAACAGGTACCTCTCGTACTTCAGAGCCATTTTCACCCGGAACCTGTATCCTGACTGTATCATGTTCCATTTCCTTAAGCTTTTGCATATCAAGGTAAGAACCGTAGTCCTGCACAAACCTTATGACTGCACTCATGCAGGCAAGAGCAAGTATAATTACTCCGGAAACAACATCCTTCTCAATGACGAAGGTAACTAACGACAATACAAGCAACACCAAAATAAACGCATCAGTGAAGCTGTGAACTATAAAATAAAGCCAGCTGTGCTTTTGATTTGCGGATAAGTCGTTGTATCCGTATTTTTCAAGCCTTTCTTCCCTTTCATCATCACTTATTCCCTTATCACTGCAGCTTAGATCTTTAAGAATCTCTGCCTTCTCTTTCGCAGCAATACTCCTAAACTCTGCCTCAACTCCCTCTGATTTTGACACAGAGCTCGTTATCTTTTCATCCATTAATCCCATAGTCTGAATCCCCTTCCTTTAGCAGGTAGCATCAAAACTATCTGTTTTGTTTTTCATTTCTAACTTTGGAGTATATACCTCTTTGGAGGAATAATCAATAAAAATGTTGACGGCTATAATAACTCTTTTAGCTAACAGCTGTATCTTCGCTTATCTACATAAAAAAATAAAGCACGCCCCTATGGATTACACTAACTGTAAATCCCATAAAGCCGTGCTTAAATTATATCAAATTATTTGCCAAGTCTCTTCTTTCCCAAAGCATCTGTAGCAATAATAGCACAGTAGAGTTCTTCAGGTGTTACATCTCCTGCGAGATTGTGAATAGTTTCACCTTCCACGCAGGCATTTTTAGACATAGTATGGATTTCTTCATCCGTGAAATCACCAAGTTCAGAAAGTGTGATAGGAAGTCCTACCTCAAGACAGAAATCCTGAATATCCTCAAATTCAGCCTTATCAGCTCCCTCAAGAGTAAGCTGTACTAAGGTACCGAAGGCTACACAGCTGCCATGGTATGCAGAATGTCCGCCCAAAGATGTAAGGCCATTGTAGAATGAATGTGCCGCAGCACAGTTAACATTATCCGCACCTACGCCTGAAAGGTAAACTGCCGCCTCAATAACAGCGTCTAAAGCAGGGGTTACAACATTATTCTCACAGGCTGTAACTGCTGCCTTTCCATGTGTTCTTAAAGTCTCATAACAAGCCTTTGCAATAGCCATACCGGCTCTTGTGATACCGCCACCCTCAAGGCTAGGAGACTCAGTACGAAGTGAAGCCCTTCCCTCAAAATATGTACCCAAAGCATCTCCCATACCTGCAATCAAAAACTTAACAGGAGCCTTAGCTATTACATCGCTGTCTACCAAAACCGCATCAGGATTCTGTGGGTAGAAAAGATATTTATTGAAACTTCCGTCATCATTATATATTACTGAAAGTCCTGTACAAGGTGCATCAGTTGCTGCAACAGTAGGAATAATAACAACTCTCTTACCTTCATAGTAAGCTGCCGCCTTGGCTGCATCAACTGCTGAGCCACCACCTACTGCAACTACTACATCTATTTTATCAGCCTCAACTATATCCTGTATCTTCTTTATCTCGCTAATACTGGATATTCCTCCGAACGCATCATACCTGCGGTAATCATCCTTACCCTCAAAACTCTTTTCCAAATCATCGTGGCAGCATTTATAACCGCTGTTGGAACAGACAAACAGCCATCTCTTGCCCATATATCCCATTTCTTTGTGAAACTGAAGCAGAGCTCCTTTTCCCTGAACATACTTAAGTGGTGTACGCATCATTCTTAAAAGTTCCATAACAAACCTCCATAATATTGAATGTTAACAAAAGTTTTCGGTAAAAGTATGTTAAATATTTAACATTTATCGATTGAGGTTATTCTAGCACATTAATAATTTTTTTGCAAATATTAATTTTAATTCTTAGAGATTCTTGCAGTGTGGTAGAAACCTAATCTTTCTCATTCCAAGCTGCCCCCTAGGCATCATCCTATCACTACCATTACTTATTAACAACTCCATTATTTATTTCCCCAATAAACACCCTCATTTATACCTAAAAACAATTTTACTAAACGCCGCACAATCGTTATCCTTAAAATATTATATTTTCGGTTATTGCACAAGGCAAAACTGTCAGTGACAATCCTTTTGATATATAACTATTACAAATCCGGGAGGAGAAAAATGAAGAAGAAGCTGAAAATGTTGTTAGCATTAGGCATGGCAGCCTGTGTTACTGTGAGCTGTGGAAACAAGGCTAGTGATAATGCCGCTAGTTCTGCAAAGAGTACAGTAAGTGAGACTAAGAGCGCTGCATCTACTGCCTCTACCACAACCTCAGCAAATTCAACTGCAAGTATGACTTCAAGTACTTCAAGTAAGGCAAAGACTGAGGAGAAGCAGTCTGTCGCAGGTAGTGTAACAAACATAATTATTATGTCAAAGTATGAAAAGGCAAGAAGGTTCGTGTTTGGCTTCCTGTTCCGCATAACAGTGAATATCAGACAGTTGAAAATGTAGTGTATGAAGCAGGTATGGTAAAGGCTCAGATGAATACAGATTCAAACGGCAACCAGATACTCTATGTTGAATGGGATAAAGATATAGTGCCTAATCACAGAGTAATTAAACTTATGTTTGATGTAAAAAGAGATGAAGTCCTTCGTCCTGAGTTAAAAGAAGATGATAAAGAAGAACTTACAGCTGAAATAAAGAAATATCTTGAGCCTTCTAAGAACCTTCCTCTTAATGACCAGGTAAAGAATAAGGCTAAAGAAGTTACCGAAGGAAAGACTACTGACCTTGAAAGGCAAGAGCCATCTATGACTGGGTTATTGCCAATATGAACCGTAACGAGGATGTAAAGGGCTGTGGAGAAGGAGATGTATGTGCTCTCTTAGATACAACAATGTCAGGAAAGTGTACTGATATCAACTCAATGTTTGTAGCACTTTGCCGTGCATCAGGCATCCCTGCAAGAGAGCATTTTGGTATCCGTATCAATGCAGATGACATTACCAAGAATCAGCATTGCTGGGCAGAGTTCTACTTAAAGGGTACAGGCTGGGTATCTGCTGATCCTGCAGATGTATTAAAGGCAGTTCTTAAGAATGGCTGGACTAAAGACCAGAAGGAAACAAAGGAGAAGCAGGAATACTACTGGGGCAACTGCGATGCAGAAAGAATCATACTTTCAGACGGCAGGGACCTCACCCTCACTCCGGCACAGGATGGTGAGCCACTTAATGACTTCGGCTATCCTTATGCTGAAGTAGACGGAGTAAAGGTTGATAATTATACTCCTGATCAGTTCATATATACATATAGCTTTGTTAAAAAGGGTTAATATTGGTATGTAATTTTACACTATTATAAGCAATAAGTGGTGTACAGGTAATATTTATCTTGTACACCACCTTTGCATAAAATCTCTCTTTCACGGATTAACCTCTTCACACTTTTCATTTAGCGGATTAGGTCCATTGTCCCCTTTAAACTTATAATCACTATAAATTTGGGGTTTCTTTGATATTTTTAATTCTTACTCCCTTGCAATCTCTACAAACAATTCAAAGGATGTCATTTTATTCTCTTTGTCAAAGCTGATTGTTGCATAATATTCATTCCAAAACAGATGGTCGCTGTTCGTTCCCCATTTCAATCCATAGAACAACTGAGTAACATCTGCATCCTTGTCAGGTATCGACCATATATTCCTATCAAATGTCTTTTTTACCTTTTCTTTTTTCAAAGCAGTAAGCAATTCCATACCGTTTAATTTGTATGAGAGAGACTTTTCTTTTGCTGCCGCTATACAGTCCTCATCAGTCTTAAAGCCTATAATTTTACTATCTTCCAACACCGTATCCTCTGTCTCACCACCATATAATTCTATGCTTCCAAGAACAAGCCCCTCTTTTACAAGAATATACTTAGCATTCTCTACAGAGTCATTAACCGGGTGAAATCCCTTTTCTACCCTTACGCTTTGGTTGGCAGGATATTTTACATAACTCCCCGAGGAAAGAAGTTCATTATAGTCTGTGCTCCCTGCACCTGACCTCCTAATGTAGATATCACAACCGCTATCAATTAAATCTTTGGCAGTCGTCCTCGCTGCTGTAATAGGAATGTGATCCACCACCAGTAAAGGTGCTTTTTGAGGAAGACCTATAAGCGCATTGGCCAACATCAAAAACAATGAGACCATGAATGCTATTACCAGAGCAAGCATGGCTTTACCGGTACGCTTTCTTGCATTAAAAAGTGCCATAACCGGTGGCAGAAGAATTGCCTTTGCAAGGATAGCAGACCCTCCTCCTGCTTGTTCCTGTATAACAAGCACTGCAATCAAAGCCGCAACAATAATTATGGAGCCATATACCAATAATTCTCCTGCCCCCATTTTGTCCGTTCTTGTCTGTTCATTTACAGGCTGGTTCATCAGTGGCTCCCCATTAACCAAAGTTTTCTTCATCCGGCGATACATAAAGAACCCAATGCCCGTGCAGGCCGCCGCAAAAAATACGAGCAGCCCTATAAAAACCATTTTTAACATATTTGCTGCCCCCTTTTAGAACTTACAATCACCTAGAAACCCCACATTTTATGTGACTATTCTTTTACTTGATAATATCACATTTTAAATCTTTAGACAATGAAAACCATATAATCGGACTTTAGTTTTACAACTAAACGGAAATAATTTTACATAACCGTTAGTTATTATTGATAGTTATTATCAATAATAACTATCAATTTTTGCCTCTATTTGTCTATTTTTTTAACTATTATTGATTTTTTTCTTTAGCTATTTTTGTACAATAAATTTAAAACGCATTAAACATACATTTGTGAAATTTTTTTGAAGTTTTCAACTATGTTTTTGCACATTTTTACAAAGTATAATTATCTGCCCTAAAAATATGATGGTAAAACCAGGAGGTAATTAAAATGAGCCGTTTGGAAATTTTTACACCGGACAGAGCTACACTTGTAATTGAAGACTTGTACAGAACTTTGGACAAAAGGATAGAGGCGAGCCCTCCGGGACTCTGCCCGGTTGATATCACCAGAGCCTTTATTGAAATGTGTCACTCTCAGACCTGTGGAAAATGTGTACCCTGCCGCGTGGGGCTTCTCCATTTGAAGCATATGATGACTTCAGTTTTAAATGGAAATGCAACTATGGACATTATTAATCTCATAGAAGAAACCGCCAAGTCCATATCTGAAACAGCCGACTGTGCCATAGGCTATGAAGCTGCAAATATGGTATACAAGGCTGTAACAACCTGTCGTGATGATTTTGAAGAACATATAAGAAACGGCCGCTGCAACTGTATGACTCGTCAGCCTGTTCCTTGTGTTGCTCTCTGTCCGGCCCATGTAGATGTGCCGGGATATCTTGCCCTTGTGAAAGAAGAACGCTATGCAGATGCCATAAGACTTATAAGGAAGGACAATCCATTCCCAACTACCTGTGGATTTATCTGCGAGCATCCTTGTGAAGAAAAATGTAGGAGAAATATGGTAGACGATGCCATAAATATCAGAGGTATCAAGCGTGTTGCTGCCGATATGGCGGGACAGGTTCCTCCTCCTCCTTGTGCTCCTTCTACAGGCAAAAAAATAGCTGTTATAGGTGGAGGCCCTTCAGGACTTTCTGCAGCCTACTATTTACAGCTTATGGGACATCAAACCACTGTATTTGAAATGCTTCCTAAACTTGGAGGTATGCTTAGATACGGTATCCCTAATTACCGTCTGCCAAAGGACAGACTTGAGGAGGATACAGACGCTATCCTTGCTACAGGTGTAGAAGTAAAATACGGTCTTAAACTTGGTGTTGACCTCCTTCTTCCTGACTTAAAGAAAGAATACGATGCAGTTCTTATAACTATAGGTGCCTCTACCGATAAAAAGCTTGGGCTTGAAGGCGAAGATGCTGAAGGAGTTATGTCTGCAGTTAAGTTCCTTAGAAATGTAGGTGTTGAGCAGTATGACGACCTTACAGGACAGAATGTAGCCATTATCGGTGGTGGTAATGTAGCTATGGATGCCGTAAGAACAGCTGTAAGACTCGGAGCTAAAAAGGTTAGCTGTGTCTACAGGCGTAGAATAGCTGATATGACTGCTCTACCGGCGGAAATAGAAGGAGCTCTTGCTGAGGGAGTGGAAATGGTTACTCTTATGGCTCCTTCAAGGCTTGAGATAGAAAATGGCCATATCAAGGGTATTTGGGTAACTCCTCAAATGATATCCAGAATAAAGGATGGAAGAGCCTCCGTAATTCCTACCGGTGAGCCTGATGAATTCATCCCTTGTGAGACTCTCATCGTAGCCATTGGCCAGAATATCGAAACCAAATATTATGAAGAAGAAGGTATTCCGGTACAGAAGGGCAAGATGTTTACCATGCCTAACGGCGGATTTACAGGACTTCCCGGTATATTTGCAGGAGGCGACTGTGCTTCAGGCCCTGCTACAGTAATAAAGGCTATAGCTGCTGCTAAGGTAATGGCTGCCAACATTGATGAATTCTTAGGCTACAAGCATGATATAACCTGCGATGTAAGTATTCCTATTCCAAGCAAGGATGACCATTCTGCCTGTGGAAGGGTTGAGCTTACTGAAAGAGAAGCCTCTGAAAGAGTTAAGGATTTTGACGGCGTAGAAAACTGCATGAACAAGAAAGAAGCCTGTCAGGAATCCGGACGCTGTCTCAGATGTGATCACTTCGGCTTTGGAATATTTAAGGGAGGTCGTGAGAAGATATGGTAAATTTAATAATAGACGGACGAAATATAACTGTACCTGAAGGCACTTCCATAATGGACGCAGCTTACAGTGCAGGCATTCCTGTTCCACACCTTTGTTTCTTAAAGGAAATCAACGAAATAGCTGCCTGTCGTGTCTGTATAGTCGAAATAGAGGGCAAGGATAAGTTTATAACAGCCTGCAACAATGAAGTTGAAGAGGGCATGGTAGTCTATACCAATAGTCCAAAGGTAAGGCTTGCAAGAAGAAGAACAGTTCAGATGATACTTCGCAGCATGACTGTAAGTGTGCCACCTGTGTACGAAGCAGGAATTGTTCCCTTCAAACCCTCGCAAATGATTTAAATATAACAGATACTCTTTATGAAGAGCGTCTTGAAGTTCAGGAATGGGACAAAACCTTCCCTCTCATTAGGGATTCCAAAAAATGTATAAAATGTATGCGCTGTGTACAGGTTTGCGACAAGATAGCAGGTCTTGGGATTTGGACTCTTGAAGGAACCGGTGCAAGGTCAACAATAAATGTTTCCGGTTCAAGAAAAATCACAGAGGCTGACTGTTCACTCTGTGGTCAGTGTATAACACATTGCCCTGTAGGTGCTCTTAAAGAAAGAGACGATACCGAAGAATTTTTAAGGGCTATAGCTGATCCTAAGAAGGTTGTTGTTGTTCAAGTTGCTCCCGCAGTAAGAGCAGCCTGGGGTGAAGGACTTGGCTTAGATCTTAATGAAGCAACTGTTGGCAAGATATTTGACTCACTGAAAAGAATAGGCGCAGACTATGTATTTGATACTGCATTTTCAGCTGACCTTACTATAATGGAAGAAGCAAGCGAATTTATCGCAAGGTTTTCAAATGGTGAACTTGCTGACAAGCCTATGTTTACCTCCTGCTGCCCTGGCTGGGTACGCTTCCTTAAGAGCAACTACCCTCATCTTACAAGCCAGCTTTCATCAGCTAAGTCTCCTATGCAGATGTTTGGTGCAGTGATGAAGACACATTTTGCCAAGGAAATAGGAGTTGATCCTGAAAATATATATTCAGTTGCTATAATGCCTTGTGTTGCTAAGAAGGGCGAGCGCAACATGGAATTTTTCCATGAAGAATATGCCGGCCATGACACAGACTGCGTACTTACTTCAAGAGAGCTTGTAAGAATGATTAAATCTTTCCACATCCTGCCTGAAACTCTTAACGATGTTGAACCGGATCACCTCTTCCACGATGTCACCGGAGCAGGCATCATCTTCGGTGCTACCGGAGGTGTTATGGAGGCCGCTCTTAGAACTGCTTACCACTCTCTTATGGGTGAAAACTGTCCTCCGGATGCTTTTAAGGTTATTAGGGCGGAGTCGCAAAAAAACCGGTCTTACAGAGGCAACATTTAGTCTTAAAGACACAAATCTTCGTATTGCCGTTGTAAATGGTCTTGCCAATACAAGGAAGCTCATCGAAGAGATAGACAGCGGAGAAAAGAAATATGATTTCGTAGAAGTCATGGCCTGCCCCGGCGGCTGTGTTGGCGGCGGCGGCCAGCCTATACATGATGGTGAGGAGCTTGCATTTGCCAGAGGAAAGAATCTCTACTTCCTTGATAAAAATGCCAAAATTCGTTATTCACACGAAAATCCTGATATTAAAACACTTTATGAGAACTATTTTAACACACCTAACTCTCATAAGGCTCATCAGGTACTTCACACCGACCATTTCGCCTGGGAAATGCCTAAATGCCCTACAAGGGACAGGGATGGATATATAATAAGAGAAAGATACCTATAAAACACATTAATAAGCATAAACCCTGCTTTTCCTGACTTACCGCCTGCGGCAGGCAGCATAATCAATATCTGCTCATTTGCCGCAGTGCGGTTTCCCGGAGAGTTATCATTTAATAGAAATTTGTGTAGAATTTTCCTATACAAAATGCCCCTTAGTGACATTGTATTACTCTATATTTTGAGTAAATACCTGCACTAAGGGGCATTTTATTTTCTTATTCAGTACAAAATTTAAGCTGGACATCCTTTGTAAGAATGTCTGTATAAGTATAAGAAACTGTCTTCGCTCTATCATCTTCGCTGTCATTTATTTCAATCATAAACACATGAGGGTAAACCTCCTTAATCACTCCCTCATTCACATCAAATCGATGCCTTCCTCTGTTGGCTTTTACTAAAACCCTACTTCCAATGGCACGGTATACTGCATTACGGACTGCCTTTACATCAACTTTTCCCATGACTAAGCCTCCAAACTATTAAGTTATCAACCTAACCCCGATATATCGGGATATGCAACATACTTTGTATACAAGTGTACTTGCATACCTATCTATTAATCATACCATGTTTGTAGGTAAAAGTCAAATTTGATGTAGTTATGCCTTTACAACAGCACTTATAACCACTCTGCCCTTTTTAATTCTTAGGCGGATGTAAATCCCATTCCGGAAAACAGCTGGCAAAGCCGTCAAGATTCTGCTTCAATACCACTTTTTCGCTCTGTGCTATGCTTTCATCTTCTTCACCAAATAATTCTTCAAGCTCATCCATTAAATTATCTTCCATTATTTTCCTCCTATGCTACAAGATATTTCTGCTTACTATCAAATTCACTTACCTTAGAGTTGATATGCTTCCACTCTCCAAGACAATTATCTATAATATTATAACCTTCATTGAGTTGATTGTTGTACATCTCATTGATACCATTCAGATATTTAGCAGGGTTATTCTTGATTTGATACCATTGATATCCAAAGTAAGCGGCTCCCGCAAGGAAGAACCATCCTATATAGAACCATACCGTCAACAGTCCTACCGCACCAAGAACTAAAGCATATGTAAGATTTTTCTTAGTCTGTTCAGCCTGATAAACACTAACTTCTTGATTTCTCTTATTAACCAGATAATTCTTGTACTCATTCTTCAAAGCATTCACATCTGAATTTGTATTAGCCTTCATCTCATATCCATTCACATCTATACTTATTTCTTCCGGGAATAATGATTTATGTTCATTGATATAATCATTATATCCTTTATTTATATATGGATGCAAAATAGATATGGCAGTCCTTCTTTCAGAAGGTGATGAACTCTTTTTATCTGTTATAGCCTTCATCATTTGCTCTACAAAGTTTATCTTTTCCTGCTGTTTCTTTGCTCTTTGCTGCAGGAGGTCCTTCATTACTTCTTCAAATCTAATTCTGCCGTTACTTTCCTTCACTCTTTGGAAACAAATTTCTTCGTCTCTAAGCTTTATTTCCTCTACTGCATAGTTACTAATAACCTCTACAAGATTCTCATCTACCCTTGCTTTGATTTTATCAATATCAACATCACTCTGGCGTATCTCTTCAAACTCCTGCATAAGGTCATCTACACTATAGACTCTGTCTGTATAAGCCATAATATTATCAAAATCTGCTGAGTGTCCTTTCAGTGTAGGATACATATCCTGACAGGAACTTGTTCTCTGGACACAGTATTCCTTCCACTGCTGTTCCTGTTTTGTTTCAAATTCCTTATCTTCTTCTTTGATCTGGCTTAACCATCTGGCTATGTAATCACTGCATACATGCTTTTCATCCGGTCCAAATACTCCGTTTATATATGCATCTACAAAGGTATAGCCTCCTTCAGAGAAGTTGCCTGCATTTAGATGAGAAAAATATATGTTCAACCACTCATAACAAGCTGTAGTTCTTCCATTTCTCCTGCAGATAAGTGCCATTGTAAGGGCTGTTCTTTCTTCATCTCGTCTCAAGGCTTCTTTAATAGCTCTCTCTGCGAGATCCCTATCATTATTAATCCAACCCGAAACTGCAATAAGACAAGGTGACAGCCAGTATTTAGGAGTGGAAATCATCAGCTCTTCTGATACTGAAGATATCGTTGTCTTCTTAACCAGAGCCAAATCTGTAGCCTGTAAAATACCTAACATGGTTTCTCTTACAAGTCCGTAACTTCCAAATTCTTTTTCGATTTCCTGTCTTACTCTGACAAGTTCGGTTGTAGCCTGAGATAAAGCTTCAGCTCTCTTCCTGTCTTCCATCAGTTCCATAAATCTCTTATTTAAACTTGCCAGTTCCTGATTTACTTTGGCCACATCCTCGCCAACCTGAATCATCTTTACACCTAGTACATCAACATCCCTTCTAATGTTGTCCACCGTATTTATCAACGGCCTAATATCCACATACCTAACAACTTCCTCAGCCATAATGCCCCTCCCTTTTAATAGCCTGCATCCATCTTGAATTTATTAACCTTTTGCTCGTAAGCCATAATTAATTTCCCTTTGTAGTCTGATTCCTTCATACTATTTAAAATACTGCCTACGGCTAAAACAAAGTTCTCATAAAAATATGTTGTCTTAGATTGAAGAAAAAATGTATTTCTCGCATATGGAGAATCCGGATTTTCATCTATAGACTTTACGAGTGCAAAACAGGTCTTGGGTATATTTAACCTGTTTGCCAGTTCTGCATAATAAGACGCACCTTCACCCTTTAAGAAGTCTGAAGACAGCCTGTTTTTTATAAAATATGGACAAATCTTATCTATGAAACTTTCCAGTTCTTTTATATCATCTACAGACTGCATATTCTTAGCTGATACCTCAATGACTTCCTTTTCATAATCATGCAAAACCCTTGCACTTGCAATGAATAATTCCTGCAAATCTCTTATTTCATCATATTCCAGTGCTATCTCTTTTATAGAATCGAAGAAATTTTTTATGCTTGAGTTTCTGGCATTTTTCACTTCATCATAATAACTCACTATGTATTTAGCCGGAACATTATCCAAAAATATGTTTAATACTTCCAGAGCATAATGTTTGGCATTATCCATATCTCCACTCATAAAAAACTTTTTTGCATTATCTTTTGCAAGTATTACCTTACCATTTTTGTTAAGTGTAGCTCTGGAATAATATTCTTCCTTTCCACATTGATGGCAGATTAATTTTCTCGTCTGCGGTATAAATTCCACATCACTGCTGCCACAGCCTGAACAGTTCAAACCACTGAATTCCATCTTTTTATATTGATTTTATAGTATTCCTGTATTTGACATCTACTATAATATCTTCTATCCTTTCTAAAATCTTATCCTTATCTTCACCCTGTATCAACATATTTTCCAAAGAGCTTAATTTGTTGTACAATACATCCTCAACATCTTCACTCATATTGGTCGTAAGAGCATTGCTATAATCAGATAATTCTTTTAGTTTTAAAAGTTTGGCTTTAACCTCACCGTCATTAGATAGAGCCAAAGCTTTTCCTATTTTCTGAGATATAAGTCTGTGCATGCTTTGCTTATTTTCAATAATGTTGACTGTTCTCTCAGTTCCTCTCACATAATTATTTGAAAAAATATTCCCACCAACAGCTATACATATACAGAATATATTAAAAAATACTATCATACCAAGTTTAGCTATAGGAAAACTAAAAGCAAAATTCGCAGCCAATGCAACCACAAGATAAGCTGTACTTATAAGTGATGGAATATGCTTTATTTCATTTCTCTCTGAACTCTCTTTTCCTAAAGTAAATAATAGAATTATATTTACTACGAAAGCCAGAGTTCCAAATGCCAGTGCCATGAAAAAACGTGCCGGAAACGAAGTAATTTTCCCAAAAGCAAACATAGCCGCAAGCCATATAACAAATAGCAAGCCTGAAACTATAGCCGCTCCCTTATCTCTTAGATTAACCATATCTCCTCCTATAATTTATATCCACATTCAACACAGAATTTTGCTCCGTCTGAAAGCGGATGATTACAATTAGGACAATTAAGCAATAATTTTCTTCCACATTCAACACAGAACTTTGCTCCTTCGGCAATCTCCGCACCACAGTCCGGGCAGACTCTTTTACTTCCACCGAGTTTTTCTCCACAATTCAGACAGAACTTTGCTCCTGCCTTATTGACATTGTTACAAGCTTTGCAGACAACACCCTCTTCTTTTTTAACTGTAGGCTCCATCATATTGCCGCTTTGAAGAGTATCTCTGGCTATGGTTCCCATACCGGCACCGAAGCCTGTACCCAACATAGTACCCATGCCAAGTCCCATGCCGGCACCCATGAATGTAGATGACATACCTTCATTTTCAGCCGCTGATTTCATAACCTTAAAAGCTTCTTCCTGCTGATATGAATATCCTTCCCTCTCTCTCATCCTTGCCCTTGCTTCGGATTCAATATCCATTCTCTTAGCATTGCCTTCAGCATCCAGCTGATCTCTTTTTCTCTTGATTTTCATTTCATTGATTGCTTCCAAATCTTCATCCGGAGCATCTATGGAATGAAATGAAAAATTATCCAGTACCAGACCGAATTCTTCAAAATATGGCTTTAATTTATCCAGCATAATGTCGGAAAATTCTGATAGATACCTGCTTATTTTAAGTATTCCTACATTTTTATCTATCATTGTTTTAGCCAATAAGTCCGGAACAAATTCAAGTATCTTTGCCCTCATATAGGCTATAAGTTCATTTCTTGAATAATCTGCCCTTGTACCGACAACTTTTTGTAAAAACTTTCTTGTCCAGGCCGCTGCTATGCTTGTATCCGTTTGTTCTATATGAACACCAAACATTCCCATTGCCCTCACATGAATGTTCACTTCTTCTTCAGGATCCTGGAGTTTTATGGGATTCTGTGTGCCCCACTTCAGTTCATTCATATAATTGGTATTTACGAAGTATACTGTTGAATGAAACTCTGATTCTCCACCGGTTAAAGCATGGGATATATTCCTAAATGGAGCAAATCTGGAATCACCGGTTTCCAGCTTTATCTTGCAAGGGCCACAAAACACCGAAACCTGAGAGTTTCCGCCTCCTTCTTCCCTTGAACTTCCGGCTGACATATTATTGGTAAAAACCGCCATTTGGCTGGCTGCCACAATAAGAGATGAGCCATTTGGGAAATCCTCGTACTCAAACTTATGAACAATTAGAGATGCCTGTTCATCATCTTCAGGCTCCCATTTAATGACATCATTAGCAAACGCACCTAATATGCCCTTATGCTGTTTTTCTTTAACATTATCACTATGAAACAGTCCCATTTTCTTCCTCTCTTTTGTTATTTTTTTATTAATTTTATCTAGATATTATAACATTTTTTAAAAGCAATTTTACAACAATGATTTGATTTTTTTCTATATTTATCTCTACATATTTATTACTTTTCCTTCACCATTTCCGGAAAGCTAAATACCACATCTTCTCCATCATCCTCAATATCCACTGTATAGGTCTGAGTTTCGTATCCATCCTTCCTAAGAGTAATATCGTGCTCACCTGTGACCTTTACCATTTCGCAGGAACATCCCCTATTACTTTTGCCATCAAAAGAAACAGTTGCTCCCTCTGGTTTTCTAAACGAAATATTCTTTTGTGCTGTCAGTACGCACCTTTTATTTCCTTATCCTCCTTATCTTCGTCATCTTCTGACGGAGTATTCGCAATTCCTGTCTCTTCATTATCATCTTCATCATTGTTGTCTTTTTCTACTTTTGTAGAAGGCTCAGCCATTCCATCGTCTTTTTCTTCCTCTTCCTGTTTCTCGTTCTTTAAAGCCAGAGCAATGCTCATAACCGTCTTAGGCTTTGATATAGACACTACTCTCTCCCAGTCCACATATCCATCTGCCATTACCTTCACAAGGTATTCTCCATAGTCAAGCGTGAGTTTTGCTCCTGCATCCACTTCCTTTCCATCTATGTAAATGGCTGCGTTGCTTGGTGAAAGGCTGAAAATAACCTTAGAACTTTTGTCCATCTCCTTAGTAAAATCAGAAATTCTCAAGACTTCTGTCCTATCTCTTTTTATATTCACAACCTTATTAACTGAAAGATTGCCATTTTTCATGATTACCTTGTACTTACCCTCACGAAGTACATATTTTAAGTTATCCGTAATATCATCAAATACATCATAGCCAATTTCTATGGTTCCTCCAATGAAGTCATCATATCCGTCAAAATCCAACATTCCATGCCCTGTTGTAATGTCGATGGAAAGTATTTTTTCACCTATTCCACGCACCTCCAAGGTATCTTTGGAAACATCTATATTACTTAGGCTCACATTATCTTTTCCGCTTATGACTGTGAGCCCCGCATCATATCTGTATTTGCTGTCACCGATTTCCATCCTTGACATCACTTCATCTATAACCAGATTTCTCACTCCCTGATAGTCCCAAGCTTCTTTATTTACATAAACCTTAGATAATATATCTCCCCCTTCTCTAAGTTCAAGATTTAATATACTTCCAAGTTTAAGCTCAGGCATAACCAGTTCTTGGTCATTCACGCTCTTAACCGAAGTTGCAAGGTCATATGCAAAGCTGGTTTCCTTCATTTCATTTACCAGATACACGCCTATCCTTCCACCTTCTTTGTCTATCCCCCTTAGCACTGCAGTTTTTTCGTTTTTTATTTCGCCATTCACAGCCTCCTGTGTTGTTATAACATTATTTGGCTTAGAACTGACAAAAGGCTTAGTGTGTTTGGTATTTAAAATTGTACTCATACCTACAAACACACCTAAGCCTGTTAAGGATAACATTATAATTATAGGCAGCCATCTGTTACTTTTCATTCCTCTCTACCTCCAAAAGAAGGCTCTCCTTAGTATTTAATTCAGGATGCTCTATTACTAATTCCAAAAGCCTAAGCAGGGTATCGCCTATTTCAACCCCCTTGGGTATTCCTGCTTCTATTAAATCCCTGCCATTTATTTTAAGTTCAGAAATTGCAGTACATTCACCTCTTTCCAAAACTCCCCTATAAAGCTGCGAATTATCCTTCAACCCCTTTGCCCTTCTTATCTCAAGAAGGAGCGGCATTATTTCATGTCCGGCATCCTTGACCGTCCTTCTCATCTCAAGCCCCGAATTTTCCACATCTCTTTGCAGTAAAATTATGAGTTTCTTCACTGTATTTATTGTGTCATTATCAAGTTTAAGATGTTTAAGAAGATTAGCTGCCTTAACCTCTCCCAGTCCCTCTAGCAAAAGAGCCATTCTCATCTGATAGAGCGCCTTTTTTTCAGGAAAGTAAACTTCAGTCATAGCTTTTATCTGCTTATAAATAAATCCGCCCTTAAAAAGTTCCGATATCTCCGGTGCAATAACTTCAAATATCCCTGCCTCATATACGAGAACTATATATTCAGGATTAGAGGATAATAACAATTTTTCGAGTTCTTTTGCAATTCTTTCGACACTCACCTTTGAGATATTAGAAGACAGCTTCTTTATGGCATCAAATGTCCCTTCCTCTATTTCCAAGTTTAACTGTCCTGCAAAACGAATCGCCCTAAGCATTCTAAGGGCATCTTCGGTGAATCTTTCTTCTGCATTCCCTACTGCTCTTATTATACCATTTTCAAGGTCTTGTAACCCGTCAAATCTATCTACCAGTCCCGTTTTTACGCTGTAAGCCATGGCATTTATAGTGAAATCACGCCGTTTTAAGTCCTCTGTTAAAGATGATGTAAAGGCAACCCTATCGGGATGCCTTCCATCTGTATAATCTCCATCCAGCCTGAAAGTAGTCACCTCATAGCCTTCTTTATCAACTATAACTGTTACTGTTCCATGCTGTAAGCCTGTGTCTATTGTAGCCTGAAAGAGTCTCTTTACTTCCTCCGGTTTTGCAGATGTGGTTATGTCCCAGTCCTCCGGAATCCTGTTAAGAACCGAATCTCTCACACAGCCACCTACTGCATAAGCTTCATATCCATTATCTTCAAGTTTTGATATTATATATTTTACCTTTGCAGGCAGTTCAATCTGCATTAATATGCCTTTCCCCAGTAAACAAGCTTCTTGGCAGGCTTACCACAGCATACGCATACACCTTCTGAATTTCCGTCTTCAAAAGGGATACACCTTGCTGTAGCTGAAGTATCTTCCTTAATCTTATCTTCACATTCTCTGTTTTCACACCAATGTGCCTTGATAAAGCCCGGTTTACCGGCAATTATTTCCTTAAATTCATCATAAGTTACTGCACTGTATGTATGACTGTCCCTGTGGTTTCTTGCTCTTTCAAGCATATCTTTCTGCATAGCGGCCAGAATTTCAGTTATCTTATCCTCAAGCTCATCTAAAGATACTTCTATCTTTTCTCTATTATCTCTTCTTACAACTATGCACTTATTTGCTTCAATATCCTTAGGTCCTATTTCCACTCGTACAGGAATACCACGCATTTCCTGGTCTGCGAACTTAAATCCCGGTGTCTTGTCACTATCATCAAGCTTCACTCTAAAGTCTGCCGCAAGCCTTTTTTTAAGTTCATTAGCCTTTTCAAGCACGCCTTCCTTATTCTGCATGATTGGTACTATCATTACCTGAGTAGGAGCGATTCTTGGCGGAAGTACAAGGCCATTATCATCTCCGTGCACCATTATAAGAGCACCTATCATTCTTGTACTAACACCCCAGGATGTCTGATGTGCATATTTTATACTATTATCCTTATCTGTAAATGTTACATCATATGCCCTTGCAAATCCGTCACCGAAGTTGTGGCTTGTACCTGACTGAAGAGCCTTACCATCGTGCATCATAGCCTCGATAGTATAGGTAGAGACTGCTCCCGCAAACTTCTCCTTCTCTGTCTTCTGTCCCTTAATTACAGGAATTGCAAGTTCATTTTCAAAGAAATCCACATATACATTCAACATCTGAATTGTTCTTTCCTGTGCTTCCTCTTCAGTAGCATGGGCTGTATGTCCTTCCTGCCAGAGGAACTCCCTTGTACGAAGGAAGGGCCTTGTCTCCTTTTCCCATCTTACAACTGAACACCACTGATTGTACACCCTTGGTAAATCTCTATACGAACGGATGTCCTTTGAATAAAAATCACAGAAAAGAGTCTCCGAGGTAGGACGCACACAAAGGCGTTCCTGAAGCTTTTCAGAGCCTCCATGAGTTACCCAGGCTGCCTCAGGGGCAAAACCTTCAACATGATCCTTCTCCTTATTTATAAGACTTTCGGGAATCAAAAGCGGCATACATACATTTTCTACACCTGTCTCCTTAAACTTCTTGTCAAGGATTCTCTGTATATTCTCCCAAATACCAAAGCCATAAGGCTTCAACACTACAAAGCCTTTCACACTTGAATAATCTGCAAGTTCAGCCTTCTTAACTACATCGGTGTACCACTGTGCGAAATCCTCGTTCATAGAAGTGATTTCTTCTACCATTTTCTTATCTTTTGCCATTTTGTTCCCTCTTTCCATATGTTTTATTTATCAAATACCATAACTATTCACAGACAAATATTATCATTTTACCATTATCTAAATAAAGTAGCTAGTGAAATGCCTATAAACGCAGATATTTTTAGTAATTCTTTAACTTTTTAATTTTAATACAGAGCCTGAATTTTGTCAAACTATTCACCCTAATATTGACACCCATATGCTAAATCGCTATAATGAAGTGATACAAGGGTAGTTTTTCCTATCCTATACCTTAAAAGACCTAGCAAAGGGGTTAAGATGAATGAATTTGTAATTAAGGGCGGCAAACCGCTCGTTGGTGAGGTTTCTATAAGCGGTGCTAAAAATGCGGCTCTTGGAATTTGGCCGCGGCAGTTATGTGTAATGAGCCTGTAAAAATAGAGAACCTTCCTTATGTAAGTGATATACAGGTACTTTTAAGTGCCATTGAAGAGATAGGCGCCATAGTTGAAAGAATTGACCATCATACCGTTAGGATAAATGGCGGTACTATTACCAATTTCTGTGTCGACAATGAATATATCAGGAAAATAAGGGCCTCTTACTACTTACTCGGAGCACTCCTTGGCAAGAATAAAGATGCTAAGGTTGCCTTTCCTGGCGGCTGTAATATAGGCAGCCGTCCTATAGACCAGCATATCAAAGGTTTTGAAGCTCTTGGTGCAGAAATTGACATTAAACACAGCCTTATAGCTGTAAGAGCTGATGAATTGGCCGGTAATCATATCTACTTTGATGTGTCCAGTGTAGGTGCTACTATCAATACCATGCTTGCCGCTACCCTTGCAAAGGGTAAGACCATAATGGAAAATGTGGCTAAGGAGCCTCATGTGGTAGATGTGGCTAACTTCCTCAATAGTATGGGTGCTGACATAAAGGGAGCCGGTACTGATGTAATAAGGATAGTTGGAGTAGAAAAGCTTCATGGAAGCGAGTATTCCATCATCCCCGATATGATAGAAGCAGGAACTTATATGGTTGCTGCCGCTGCTACCAGAGGTGATGTACTTGTTAAAAATCTCATCCCAAAGCACATGGAGGCAATCAGTGCAAAACTTATAGAAACAGGTGCAGAAATCTATGAGTTTGACGATTCTATCAGAGTCTGTGCAAAAGACAGGCTTACACATACCCATGTTAAAACCTTGCCATATCCTGGATTTCCTACTGATATGCAGCCTCAGATAACTACCCTCCTTGCCATGGCAAGTGGTACCAGTGTAGTTACTGAGAGTATATTTGAAAACCGCTTTAAATTCACAGATGAACTTGCCAAAATGGGTGCTTCTATCAAAGTTGAAGGAAATAATGCCATTATAGACGGTGTTGATAAGCTTTCAGGTGCGAAGCTCAGTTCTCCTGACCTTAGAGCAGGTGCGGCTCTCGTAATAGCCGGTCTTTGTTCAGAAGATGTCAGCGAAGTGGACCAGATAGAGTTTATCGAAAGAGGCTATGAACATTTTGAAGAAAAGCTTCGGGAACTTGGTGCAGATATTGCCAAAATACCTGTAGATGATGAAAAAGAATTGATGAAATTTAAGTTAAGAGTTGGATAATATTATTTAGGAAAATTTGTTATTACAATAAAGAGCTGTTTCACTAAAATAGTGTTACAGCTCTTTTATTAACTTTACATAATTATTTTTATCGATCTTATATACATTATCTCTAACTTCCATACTCTCTGTAGACTCCTATTCCATAGTTTTTTTGCCTGCTTTCCACAGTTATTCATACAGTCTTTACCAGCTTTATAGACATCCTTTCACCTTTTTATAATAATTAAAGGTCATTTGTCTTATTTTTTTAGTTTATTTTTTTCTTAAAAAGTATGATAATCTTTTTTTATTAAGAGAGGACTTAAGCAAGAGAGGAAATTGGGGAAATGAATTATATCGGTTCAAAATATTCTTTAATTGATTTTATAGATTATGGTATATCTAGGATAAGCGGCTATAAAGATGGAGACAGCTATATTTTTGCAGACCTTTTTGCAGGAACAGGAGTAGTCGGAAGTACTTATAAGGCTAAGGGCTGCTTCGTTATAGCAAACGATATTCAATACTACAGCTATGTGCTGAATAAACATTACATCGAAAATATCCCTCCTCTCAGTTCTGATCTGCTTAGGGAGTTAAATTCTCTTAAACCTATTGACGGCTTTATTTTTAATAGCTTTTGCCCAGGTTCAAATTCAGGCAGAAACTATTTTACAGATGAAAATGGTAAAAAATGCGATGCAATAAGGACTTATCTCGAAAACCTTCGTAATACCTGCAAGATAACCGACAATGACTATTTTTACTATCTGGCAAGTCTTATCAATTCAATTGATAAATATGCAAATACCGCCTCAGTCTACGCTGCCTTCTTAAAGCATATCAAAAAAACTGCTGCAAAGAAATTTGAACTTTCACTCTTGCCTATTATTCCCGGACAAAAAGGCAAAGTATTTAATGAAGATGCCAATGTTTTGATAAAAAAAATCAGTGGTGATGTACTCTACCTGGACCCTCCCTACAACACAAGACAGTATTCCGCAAACTACCATATACTTGAAACCATAGCCAGGTATGACAGTCCTGCACTGCGTGGCATAACCGGACTTCGTGATTACAGAAATCAAAAAAGTGCCTTCTGTTCAAGCCGCATAGTCCGTGAAACTTTTAACGATTTAATTAAAAATGCTGATTTTAAATACATTTTTTTAAGCTACAATAATGAAGGGCTTATTCCTGCCGATGTAATCGGTGATATTATGTCAGGCTATGGGAAATACAGCGTTTTTACAAAAGCATATAAGCGTTTTAAGGCCGATAAAGATAAAAATAGAAAGATTGCCGGCAGTGAAGTTACTGAGCATCTTCATTGCCTGGTAAAATATTAAGGCTCCTCTGCACTTTGCAAAGAAGCCTTGTTCTTATTTTTTGTACTTTTTCTGCAATCTTCCGGTATTTCTCTCCCAAAATACCCCATCTGTGTATCCCTGAATAGTCCTATCATACTCAGCCATATGCAGGCGTTTTTCAGCCCATACACAGTATTGTTTGTTTTGTTCAATTCCTATATAATGTCTGCCAAGTTTCTTTGCGGTTACAGATGTGGAACCTGAGCCTAAGAAAGGATCAAGCACAACATCTCCTTCGTTTGAACTTGCCAGGATGAGCTTAGCCAAAAGCTTCTCTGGCTTTGTGTAGGATGTGCTGTATTTTCGGGCATCGACCAATAAGGTATGGAAATATCATCCCAGAAATTAGATGGGTAGGTATTGCGGAATCTTCCGTTTCCAGTTTCTTCCCAATCTTTTGGTTTACCCTCTTCTTTGTAAGGAGCAATTACACTCCGCCTTACTTTTACTGCTTCCACATTAAATGTGTATGCTTTCGAATTGGTTGCAAACCATATATCTTCCATTCCATTTTTCCAGTTGGTAAGAGCACCTCTTCCCTTTTCTCTCTGCCAGGTTATACGGTTTTGTACATGAAAATATTTTTTAAGCACCGCAAAAATTGTCTGGCTTGAAATCCAATCACAACATATGTAAATAGTTGCATTTTCTTTAAGCAGCGGTTTTACAAGCTTTATCCAATTTTCAGTATATTCTTCATACACCTCATCGCTTGTTTTCTTAAATTTATTTCCATTAAAATCCTTGTCCAGATTATAGGGTGGATCCACTATTAGTAAATCCACGCTGTTTTCAGGCAAAAACCTAAGTACATCCATCGTATTTCCAATTATAGTCTTATCAAGGATTTCCGAAATTTCTGCACTTTTTTCTAAAACCATGCATTTTTGCAGGTATTCCCTGCCTTCTTCCACCGATATGTCAATTGTTTTATTTCTACCTGCCTTCATTTCAATCTTCCTTGATTGCTTATCTTCTAAAGAGTAAATTTAGATACCTCTGACTGCAATTGAGTAGCGATATCTGCAAGGTTCTCAGATGCCTGAGAAATATCATTTATTGCCTGAACCTGTGTATCTACAGATGCTGCAGCCTCCTCAGTTGTTGCCGCATTCTCCTCTGCTATTGCTGAGAGATCCTCAACTACCCTTATTACATTGCTGTTTTCTTTCTGTATCTTTATTGAGGATTCATTAATACCAACTACAATTCTCTTACTGTCTTCAAGCTCCTTTGATATCTCTACAAACTTTTCTCCTGTCTCCTTTACCTTGTCTTCCTGTTTGTTTATCATTTCATTTGACATCTTTATCATGTCAACAGCTTCTTTGGACTTTCTTCTAAGTTCATCTATAATAGCTCTTATTTCGCCTGTAAACTTAGCTGATTCTTCAGCAAGTGACCTTACCTCATCTGCAACTACCGCAAAGCCCTTACCCATCTCACCAGCTCTGGCAGCCTCAATAGCCGCATTAAGCGAGAGGAGGTTTGTCTGGTCTGAGATTGACTGTATCATCTCACTTGCCTTTGCTATAGTTTCAGTAGCGCTGTTTGTTTCAAGTATTACATCCTCAACTTTTTCAGATATATCCTTATTCTCGTTAGTTATCTTAACAAGTTCGTCCATAATCTGATTACTGTCATTCTTCAGGCTGTCTATGCTTTCCATAGACTTAGAAAGTGATTCAATTTCAGTTATCATATTGTCTAGGAGATTGCCAGATTCTTCTACGGAACCTGCTGCACTCTGCGTATCGTTTGCCTGGCTTGTAGCACCTTCCGCTATATTATTTACTGCCTGTGATACCTCTCCTGAAGACTCAGCCGCCGACTGTGAGGTTGCAGTAAGCTCCTCTGCCATAGCCGCTGTATTCTGTGCGTGTGATGATATATCTTCAACTATTCCTGTAAGATTCCCTACCAGAGCATCAATTGAGCGTATAAGACCGCCAACTTCATCCTTATTATCCCTGTACTTAGCTACAAGTCCTGCTTCTTCCTGCACAGCAAGGTTGAAGTTGGACATCTTATACATAGCCTTTTCAATTACAGAAAGCGGCCTTCCAACCCTCTTGATAAGCATATAGATGATTACAATTCCCATACCCAATATAACTGCTATACTGAATAGAATATTGATTATTGTTGTTGTTCTTACATCCTTAAGCAGATAGTTAATTGATGTCACAGACTCAAAACACCACTTATTATCTACTCCTTTAAGATTAACAGGAACATGTATAAACTGCCCTGCTTCACCTGAACCCGCGATATATCCCGTTGATATGTCATATCCATTCTGTATTGCTTTGTCAATACCCTCTTTAGCCGAAGGCACAAGTTCAAAAAGATTGGTTAACAGCATCTTGTCATCCATTGCATTAGCCACATAGACACCTGTATCTGTCAGAAGGCTCTTAAAATCATCAGTGCCCGTAGAGTTGTCCTTTAATTCCTGCTGTACTCCATCGACTAAGAGGTCTATGACAAGAACTCCAATGGCATCTGATTTTGACATCAAAGGAAAACAATATGAAGTTTTCATCTTGTTATCCGCATCTATATATGGATTTAACAACATAACCTTTTTTTCCTGTAAAGGTTTGGTATACCACTCAACATCGGTATCACTTTCTTCAGCAACTGAAATTTTTCCATCTTTCTTTGTTATATATTTAGCAAATCTTCCCTTTTCAGCGTCTTTATTGTCAAATTTGTTAGGTTCAAAATACACTCCAATGCCGGATATATTATCATTATGATCCATAATAACTAAGCATTACTGATAATTAAGTCTCTATTTCTGTTCTCTGTAGGTATGTTTGCAATTGTATTCTGAATAATCACCTGCAAATCATATCCAATCTGGTAGGCAGAAGCAAACAAAGTTTCTAATTTACTTGCAAATTTCTTTGACTCTTCTAATTTAAGTTCTCTTGCCATTGAAGTTGTTTCATTATACTGACTGTAGATATCATATGCTGATTTACCTCCCAATACTACCAGCAGTATGACTGAGATTAAAAGGCCTACTTTAACCCCCAAACTGTTTAACTTTTTGCTTTTCTTTGAGTTCATTGTGATACTCCTTCCAAAAATTAAAATTCACTTTTATATGATGAACTTCGCAATCTCGCTTTGCAACTCTGTAGCGATTTCAGCTAAGTTTTCACTCGCTTCGGATATATCCTGTATAGACTGTACCTGTGTATCCACTGAAGCTGATACTTCCTCTGTAGTTGCCGCATTTTCTTCTGCTATAGCCGAAAGATTCTCCACAACCCTCGTTATGGTTTCATTATCTTTTACAATAGTCTTAACTTCTTCTGAAAGTTCTCCAACTATTCCCTTACTCTTCTCCACTGCATCAGATATCTGACTGAACTTATCTCCTGTCTCTTTTAACTTCTGCTCCTGTTCAGATACAGCCACTTTAGCAACATCCATAGTTTCTACGGCATTCTTGGTCTGCTCCTGCAAGCCGTTAATTGTCTCCTTAATCTCGCCTGTAAATCCGGCTGACTGTTCTGCAAGTTTCCTTATTTCTTCTGCCACAACCGCAAATCCCGCCTGCTTCACCTGCTCTGGCAGCCTCTATAGCCGCATTTAATGCAAGCAGGTTGGTCTGATCGGAGATTGACTGAATCATATCACTTGCAGATGATATCTTATCCGCACTTTCATCTGTCTGAGCTATTATATCCGCTATCTTCTGTGAAGATGCTGTTACCTTATCTGTGGCATTTGACAGTTCTCTAAGGCTTCTGCTGCCCTCTTCCTTAGTCTTATTGATATCCTCAGTTGAACTGTTTAATTCATCCAATACTGATACCATCTTATTTAACATTCTGTTTGTATTTTCTACATTCTTTGTAGCATTCTGAGTATCTTCAGCCTGGCTTGTAGCACCCTGGGCTATATTGCTTACCGCTGTTGCAACCTCGTTAGCTGTTGCTGAGGTAGACTGTGCAGTTGCTGATAATTCTTCTGCTGTCGCAGCCGTGTTTTGTGCATTGGCTGATATTCCTGTAATTATCTGGACAATATTTCCCTTGAGTGTAGTAATTGCCCTGTATATATCCCCTACCTCGTCTGCTCTCCTTGAATAGTCTTTCACAGGCTCTTTTGTCAAGTCATAGTTAGCTATATGCAATAAATCTGTCTTGAAATGGTTGAACACTCTGGATAAAGGTACGGCAAAGGCAAAGTAAAGGATTATAATTCCAACTACAATCAGGCTTATTATTGCAAAAATGAGTTTAGCCTGAAGTTCATTTAAGTGTGCAAATATCTCTTCTTCATTTATTGCAATGAGAGTAACAAAATCCCTGCCTTCTATATTGTTGATAGCTCCAAGCCTATCCTTGCCAGACCACTTGTAAGTACCTATACCGTTTGTACCCTTATCAATATTCTCTTTAAAGAAATCTGCTACAGACTGGTATTCCGGATCACTGGCTGCTTTTTCTATAAGGTTGAGTCCGCTTTCCACAATTTCCGGTTTAGTGTGTCCTACTATATTGGTTTGTTTGTCATATACGGCAACATTTCCTGTTTCACCCCATTTAAATTCAGCACATAGCTTTGAAATGAAATCAGTATTTTTAATACCTGCAAATACTCCTAAAATCTCATTAGTTTTAGGATCATAGTATGGTGTCGCAATAACTATGATTTTACCACCGGTTACCACATCATCAATAATAGAACTTGTATATGTCTTTCCCTGTATTGCCTCTTTAAAATACTCTGTAGATGACACATCAAAAGTCTCTCCCTTTTGAGTAAAGTTCAAACCTTTACCCTTTTTATCTACCTTGAAAAACAGGTTGAATCCTGTCTCGGCAGCTCTTTTTTCAAAAAATGCCGCAAGCTTTTTCTTATCATATTTCTTATCCGGCAGTAAAGGATTGGCCGCAAGCTCCTTCACAAGCCCTTCCGCATTTACAATTTCCTGTACAAGTTTTTCCGAGGTTTCTTCAGCTAGCACCTGCATGTCCTCCTCAACCTGCACTCTAAACGCCTGTTTAGAAAACATAGAACTCATTATTAAAATTATGGCACAGATTAAGCTTATCATAGCAAATCCGCCAACTAACATAAGGTTCTTTATGCTCCTAAATCCCATCTTTTTCATAGCCTCAACATCCTCCTCAAATTTAATATAATAATTTAAGATATTTAGAGCCTGACAACTGATAATCTGTATATGCAAAAACCATTAATATTATCGGACAAATCCAACCTGTAGTTAACCTGATTAATAGAAAGTCTTAAAATTTTATTAATTTTTATGTCATATGCCGCTATTTATTCACTGCCTTACTATATTCCTTATCCGGATTTACAAGCACATCTCCATGTTCCCTATTCTTATTAAACCAGCTTACTGCATAGGAACAGGTGAGTTCCAGCTTTCTATTTTCCCTTTTCATCTTTTCCACCAGTGCCGTCATAAGCTTTCCAGCAATTCCCTGTCCTCGAAGTGAATCGTCTACAACTGTATGCATGACATTTGCCACTCCGTTTATCTCCGGGAACTCTACATAAGCGGTTACCCTGCCTGCTTCATCTTCCAGCCAAATCTTTTCTGCATTTTCGTTAAAATCCATTCTTACCTCCTGATCCTTTCTATAACTATACCTCTTTTGCTAAAATAAATCTCTGTTTTATTTTTCTTAAAATGTATCTTAATTGTAACCCATTCTAACAAAATAGTCTATGGAAATTTATATTAATTTTATATATTATTATTTATAATTTTTTTCTTATTAGCTGTTTTAATGTAAATCCCTCGTCTTTCAAATTTTTCCTAATTGCTTATTTATATTTCAAATTTTTGTAAATATTGCCTATTTTAAGACTTTCTTGCAATTTTCTAACTGTATTTTTATCACTTTAAACACTTGTTTTCGACCTCTAAAATATGCTACAATCATAGGTAGATTATGCCCCTACCCCCTAAAAATTCTTAGAGTGCCCTTATAAGGCACTTTACACAAGGGATGAAATATAGCTCAGCTATTTTTTTCGGGGATTATTGTGAAATACCGGGAGGTTATATGAAAACTAAGTTAATGGAAATTAAAAAGCATCAGGCTTCTCTGCTTTTATTTGCCGGACTTATAACAGGGCTTTTAATACTTTACTTCATCTTTGATATACTCGGAAAGGTTTCTCCCAACAGTTATAGGCCGCTTACAAATATTACCGTGGATGTTGCACATAAGGATGGGACTGTTGATTATTTTAACAGCCATCTATTTAACTTTACATCTAAAGATGATGTAATTACCATTCATTTGCATTTAGATGAAGAATCGAAGCAAAAACACCAGTCCGTAAATTTCTTTTTCTATAACAGCGTTGTTAAGGCTTATTACAAAGACAGGCTTTTGGCTTCTTATGGAGAGAATCTCAAAAGACATATGATTGGAAAACTTAAGATATCTATCCCTATTCCTTCAGATGCCTTTGGTGATGAAATCCGCATTGTAATCCACCCTACACTTGATATTCTTGAAGATACTTTCAAACCGCCTTTACTAATGTCAGAGGCAGATGCTTCGTTTTATCCCATCATTGGGTTAGAAGCCAGTTATGCATTATTTATTGTAATACTGATATTTTCCTTCCTTGGAATTGTAGTTTTCACATTTTTATATAGGACTTTTGATTTTGCAAGAGAAGGTACCTGGCTAATGGCTCTTATTTTCGCCATTACCCTTTGGTTTGTAGGCAAGTCAGGCATGATATACTTATTGACTGCCAATGAAGATTTGAATGCTCCAAGCGAATATATCGGAATGTATCTGTTGTTTACCACAGCTCCGCTCTATGCAAGCTTTGAAACAGAGCGTCCTTTATTAAAGAAATACCTTAAGATTTCGGGAAGCATACTTTTAGGATTTTCCTTCCTATGCTTCGTTTTATACATTCTTCCAACAGGCTTCACCTATGTGTGGGCTCTTAGGCAGGTGCAGACTTTACAGATTGTGATGGTATTCTCTTCCCTTGTGAGCCTTCTTTTCCCAGGCAAGAAACATATGAACCTGGAAGATTATGTTATGAGGATAGGACTTACTACGGTAGCTCTTTTCGGGCTTTTAGAGCAGATTCGAATCATAATCTCAGCACAGGTTACTGAAACTTGGCCTGCTTTTATGCAGATGTTTATTAAGATGCATTTTTCAATAGCACTTATTCTGGCAATGGTTGTGACCTTATATTCTTCTTATTTTATAAAGGTAAAATATATTTTACAGAAGAACTTAAGAGAGAAGCATCTTGAAATACTGGCTTATACCGATAATCTCACAACCCTCGGCAACAGACAGTACCTACAGAGAAAGCTGAATATCTTAGACTCAAAGAATAACAAGAATTACGCAGTAATCTTTATTGATATCAACGACTTAAAATATGCAAATGACACCTTCGGACATGAAGCCGGCGACCAGCTTATCAAAATGGTTGCTTCATCAATAAAAGATGCTATGGAGGATAGTTCGGACGGATTTGTCGGTAGAAATGGCGGTGATGAATTCATCTGCGTTGTCATTCCTTCAATTGATGCTGACTCCATTGCTAAAAAAATCAAGGATAATCTTATACTGGCAAGGGAACATGAGAAACCTCCATTCCCTGTAAGCATTTCTTTAGGAATTGCTAATTATAGTGAACTAGCCGGCGGAGAACAAGGTTCTATTGATTCCAGCGATGTAATTAAGTTGGCTGACGAGAGAATGTATGCTGATAAGTGTATTCAAAAGAAAAACCGTAAATTACCGTTACAATGTTAGAATTGTGGATGCCGTATATTTCCGGCATCCACATTGTTTTATTAGAAAAAGTTTATATATTTACTGTCAAATAATAAGAGTTCCTATAGAAAGTTGTTCTACAGGAACTCTTATATTTTGAAGTTATATCTCTTACCTTTTAATTTTTTTCTAAAATTCTTCATGTTCAAAAAAATCATATTTAATGGTATGCTCAGTATAAGCATTATTAAACAATTAATTGCAAAAGATAAACTAAATCCACCCAAAATACCATATTCACTAGCATGTTCAACCAGTAGTTCCCTGCCTAAAAGATATATACCCAAAATTAATATCCCTGATGTAATACTCCATAAGCTTCCACCTACTGACAGCTTTAAATTTTCTGCCTTATTTAATCCCTTATTAACAATATATAGCAAAATAAGGGTTATAACTGATTGCAGTAAATGACCAATTACATTGGACATCAGCATCTGTGCCATTACTATAAATAAACATATAAACAATATTAAATAACAAATTATTGCATTAATTACTGTCCTTGCTACAAATCTCATACTCACCCCTCCAGCTTACTTAAATCAACGGTATTAGTAATTTCAGTATTGGTTCCTGTTATAAATATTTTTATTGGCTATTATTATCCGCCAAATTTAACATCATAACTTGTTATTTTAACTATTACAGCCGATTATACCATAAATCAAAAAAATTATCAAACAAAGTTTTGCTTTTCATCTCTTTCTTTACTTAAAGGGAACAGCAGCTTTGCCATTCCCCTAAGTACATTTCATAGGTAGATTCTAGCTTCTAAACACTTCTTACTTTCAATATTGTAAAAAATTTGACCTTATATTTTCTAAGTATAATGTTTAACGGTATACTTAATATAAACATTATTAAGCAGTCAACCGCCAAAAGATTATCAATATCCTTTTTCAATAACACTGGCTACAATGCCATTATGATAAAAAAATAATCCGAAAATATTACCTTGCACCAAAAAAATATAAACCTAAAATTAAAACACCTAATGTAATGCTCCATAAATTTTTATCAGTTGATAACTTCAAAAATGCTATTTTATAAAAACAAATTAACTATATATAGCAAAAACAAAAATTTAAAATAGCATATAAGAAAACACCAAACATTCCACTAACTAAAAAGTTCTCTTGTTATACCTGCACACAATATCATCAAAAGGTAGCAAGCTCCAACATTCATACCTATCTTAGTTATAAATTTCATACTTACCCCTCCAACTTACTTAAATCAACGGTATTAGTAATTTCAGTATTGGTTCCTGTTATAAATATTTTATTGGCTATTATTATGCCGTTGAATTTAACATCATAACCTGTTATTGTAACTGTGCCATTTGGAGCATATATTATACCGTTAAAGTCAAATTTTTTTATTTGCTATTATGCTTATATCTCCTTTTTCTGAAGTCAAAATTACAGGCTTTTTAGTGACAAATTCTCTTGTGTTATATCTCAGATGTTTTCTCACATTTAACGACTTATCAAGCATAAAGTTTTTATGCTTAACATAGCAGGTATTTCCAATGATTGTATACTTTTTTATACCATTTTCAATCCCACCTTACTTATTATGATTATATATGAACATTATATATCAATCTTACTTAAATACCAATAAGTCTGTGTCTTTCCAAAAAAAAAATACAATGAACTGAGGCTTCCTAAAGTAGCTGAAGAAATATCTGGAGAAAAGGCTTACAGAGAAGTTTCCTGAAGCAAACTTTTCATGCCATAAAATCATACAAACCCCTGATTACACAATAAAACTGCCATCAAACCCAAGTAACATTGAATTGATGGCAGTTATAAAATCAATATTAACAAATTCAAATTAAGCAAGCTTAGCCTTAGCTGCATCTGCAAGAGCTGTGAAGCCTGCTGCATCATTTACAGCGAGCTCAGCGAGCATCTTACGGTTGATGTCGATGTTAGCAAGCTTAAGACCGTGCATGAACTTGCTGTATGAAAGTCCGTTAAGTCTTGCTGCTGCGTTGATTCTTACTATCCAGAGCTTTCTGAAGTCGCCCTTTCTCTTTCTTCTGCCTGCATATGCAGATGCAAGAGCACGCATAACTGACTGCTTAGCAATTCTATACTGCTTACTTCTTGCTCCTCTATAACCCTTAGCGAGTTTCAATACTCTATTATGTCTCTTCTTGGCACCTAAGCCACCTTTAATTCTTGCCATTTTATTTCCTCCTTAACAATTTAACTTTATTTAGCTATATGGAAGTATTCTCTTCATTGGAGCTAAATTTGACTTATCGATTTCAGTTGCTTTACGAAGATTTCTCTTTCTCTTTGTAGTCTTCTTGGTAAGGATATGGCTCTTGTAAGCTTTCATCTTCATTAACTTACCTGTTCCTGTTACCTTAAAGCGCTTCTTAGCTGCGCTCTTTGTCTTCATCTTTGGCATAATTCTTTCCTCCTATAATCTAAGTATTATTCTCACCAAGTATGTGAAAATAGCATTACTTCCTGCCTGTTACAACCATGGACATGCTTCTGCCCTCAAGCTTAGCCTGTTTTTCTACCGACGCTGCGTCTCCAAGCTTCTCTAGGAATACATCTAAAATCTGCTTATTTGAAGAAATGTGTGCCATTTCCCTTCCTCTGAAACGGAGGGTTACCTTAACCTTGTCTCCCTTATCAAGGAATTTCCTCGCCTGATTAGCTTTAGTGTTAAGGTCGTTGTCATCAATATTTGGTGAAAGACGAATTTCCTTTACTTCAGTAACCTTCTGTTTCTTCTTCGCTTCTTTCTCTCTCTTAGCCTGTTCATAACGATACTTTCTGTAGTCGATAATCTTACAAACCGGCGGTTTTGCAGTCGGTGCAAATTTTTACCAAATCAAGCTCTGCTTCAACAGCCATTTTCATTGCATCCCTTGATGACATAATTCCTAACTGTTCACCATTTTCTCCAATCAGACGGATTTCTTTATCCCTAATCTGCTCATTGATCATTAATTCGCTAATAGAAAAACACCTCCAAACTTATAATAAAATAGAGTGAATACATATAGTATCCACTCCAGACAGACAGCACAAAGCTGTAATAATTCATTCTAAAGACCACGGTACACTGTTGCACTTAGGTGGAAGCGGATACTTCACTTGTTTCTGCTGTACTTACTTTATCTACAGCTTTATTAGTTTATCACCTTTATCCTGATGTGTCAAGTAAATTTTTAAAACCTTCAGAAGCTCTTATAAGCCATAAATGATAAAGTCCTAGTATACCACAAATAAAAATGTCCCACTTATGGTAAAATACTATTTTGTATATTCTAACACTAGGAGGGACTGACTTATCAGAAAGGTTATTTTATCAATGGATGAACAAAGAAAGTACGAGGTTATTAAAGGTCTGATAGATCACCCAGATACAGCTAATAAGGATAGAGCTGCTCTTATCCTAGGATGCACCAAGAGGCATATAAACCGTATGATACAAGGCTATATTAAAGATGGTAAAGCATTCTTTATTCATGGTAACAGAGGTAAGAAGCCGGTTACCACCATCCATCCTGACATCAGAAGTCAGGTTCTTGATCTATACAGAACTAAATACTACGAGGCTAACTTTGAACACTATACAGAGCTTCTAAAAAAGCATGAGGGCATAAGCATCTCTTCTTCCTCTGTAATGAGTATTTTGGAGTCTGAGTACATTCTATCTCCAAAGGCTACAAAAGCCAAACGTAGACGCATTAGGCAAGCACTCAGAGCCAAGAAGGAATCTGAAACGTCAAAAAAAGAATTATCACAGATACAGGCTAACTTAGTAGCAGTTGAAGATGCTCACAGTCGTCGTCCAAGATGTGCTTATTTCGGTGAATTGCTTCAGATGGATGCAACCCCTTATGAATGGGTGCCGGGACAGATATGGCATCTACATTTAGCCATTGATGATGCCTCAGGTGCTGTTACTGGCGCATGGTTTTGATACTCAGGAGACCCTTAACGGCTACTACCATGTGTTTGAACAGATTCTTACCGATTATGGTATCCCCTATAAGTTTCTTACCGATAAACGTACTGTATTTACTCTACAAGAAAAAAAGGTGCCTTATCTGACGACAATGACACCCTATACACAGTTCGCTTATGCCTGCAAGCAACTTGGTACACAACTTGAATCAAGCAGCGTACCACAGGCTAAAGGACGCATAGAACGATTGAATCAAACCTTACAGTCACGCCTGCCTATTGAGTTTTAGACTCGCAGGCGTAACCGACATCAATAATGCCAATGAATTCCTTCACTCCTACATAAAGGAATTCAATGAGAAGTTCTCACTTCCACTTCATGGTATCAAATCTGTCTTTGAAACGCAACCGTCTAAAGAAAAAAATAAATCTTACTTTAGCAGTTTTTGACTGAGAGAACTGTTGATGCCGGACATGCGATTCAATTTAAGAAGAAATTTTTATAAGATGATAGATCATAATGGAGTCCAAATCCATTATAGAAAAGGTACCAAGGTTATGCTTATCAAGGCATTTGATAGGTCTATGTTTGCGTGCGTAAATGACAAGGATATTTATGCACTGGAAGAAATACCGGCTCATGAACACAAATCTAAGGACTTGGACGCTGACTACAAACAACCTAAACCTAGAAAGCCTTATATTCCTCCAATGAACCATCCTTGGAGATTAGAGGCCTTTAATAAATTTGCACATTCACAGCCACACAGAATTGAAGACGACTTAAAAAGTGCATAATAAAAGCCCCTTTGTGGGGCTTATAAATTAATTATTTTGGGACATAATCATTTATGCTTGACAGTAAATTTTTAAAACCTTCAGAAGCTCTTTATCTTATTCGCTAGAAATTTCCCAACTCTTTCTCTGTACTCAGTAGGATTAACTAAAATTGATTCGGCATGACCAGCCTTGGGTATAAAATATAATTCCTTTTCTCCCTTTGTCCTTCCAGCCATATCCTCTGAGTTCTTTGGAACAATAAACCCATCCTCTTTACCATGTATAAAAATAATTGGTATTATGTTTTCATTCAATGATTCAATTGGACGCATTTCCCTGAGTGAATAATGATAACGAAGCCTACCCATAAAATCAGCTATGTCAAATAAAAATTCCGGCAATCCTGCACTCTTATATCCGGTTCTTAAGACATTTTCAATATCTGAAAAACCACAGTCTGCTACAACAAAGTCAACTTCTGGCTTATATTTTAAAGTTGTTATTGTTGTAGCTGCTCCTAATGACTCTCCATGCAGTCCCAAAACATCAATTCTTTCATATCTGGATCTGGTATCTTCTATAAGGCATTTAAGGTCTTTTCCTTCCCTTATTCCATATGTGGTAAAGGTTGGCTCATTTTCTCCATGTCCTCTTAAATCATATATTATGCAGTTAAATCCAAAATCCAAATACATTGATATATATTTCAAGGAACCCATGCGATTATCTGTATAACCATGTGAAAGTATAATATATTTATCAGTTTGAACCGGATTTTTAAGTAATTCAACATGAAGTTCATAGTCTTCAAAGCCCTTTATTATGTATTCTGTCTTATCTAACTTCTTATAAAATGATGTGTCATAGCGTTCACTCTGCCAACTAAAAGCCTCCTCCAAAGTCTGTCTTTTGCCTGTCATAATAAACGAGGGAAGCCAAATGGCAAATGCAATAACGCCAATAATCAGAATACTAATCATAATTAACACTATTTTTATCACCACCTTTTTCCCTTTCATTTATTCCTCCACCAATGATCTCATTTGATATAAGACATTAACAGCAATTAAAGACCGGTCGGTTTCTATCCCGACCGGTTAGGAATCAGACTTAAATCTGCCTGTTCTTTGCTCTCCGCTTTTCAATCTGTTTTTCATTTACATATTTACTGAGTTCTTCATTGATGGCAAGAAACTTACAGCCTATAGTCCTTTTATTTATAGTGTCTACCACTCTCACCACTACTGCCTTTATGATAAACTCTACTTTCTGATTGACCTTTTCCGTCCTGTCAATGTATTTGCCGTTCATAGCCTCTAATAAAGATATCTGTTTCTTGAATCTCGCAATATCCTTTTCCATCTTGTTTCCCGGCAAATTGCTGCCGGACTTAACCTTAAACATTCTTAAATAATCAGAAAAGGTTATCAATACAGAATCTCCGGGTTCTACTAACAGATGTTTAGGGATAACAATTCCAATTCCGACGGAACTTAAATCCTTAAGAACAGCCTTGTTCAATGAATCCTCATTCCTAAGTTTAAGATAACACTCGTTCGATAAGGATACCCTAAAACTATTCCTTCTGTTAAATGGCTGTACATCATCATCAGAAATAATTATATGTGCCGGACCATACTTACCCAAATTTATTCTATATACCTGCACTTTTAACCATTCATAAGGTTTTGACTCATAGATTCCCATAATATTACAGGTAATTTCATCATTATCAAAACTAAGCGGCCTTCCATCAAAGGTAAACATTTCTGCTACTATGTAATGTGAAAATCTGATTTTATTTTTTTCTAAAAAAGCAGAAATTTCTTCTTTATCACTAGGATAGTATATTCCTGCTGTCTTTGACATAAAAGTAGCAGAACTTGAGCCAAAACTAGCTGTAAGAGTCAGCTCACAGCCTTCAATTAACTGATTAATGAACACCTTAGCCCCTCATCTCATCCATTGATTATTATTCTGCGTCTTCTTCAGTTTCTACTGTAAGCATCGGAAGCACAACGCTATCTGCATCATAATCATAAAGTTCCGCCAATTTGTTGAGCACCTCCTCACGCTCTTCCTCAGACTTATTAAGCTCCTGCATAGCTTTCATACAGTATGCTGACATTATATTGTTAAAAGCCCCTGTATCTACAAGGTTAAGTAAATCTGACAGGCTCTTGCCGTTCATAGCCTTACAAGCTTCAAGAAGTTCAGTAATACGCTTTTTACCAGCCTCTGTATCCTCCTCTGCAAGTTTCTTCTCATATTCTCCTATAAGAAATTCCAAATCTAATTCAAAACTCTCTGCTCCTATTTCTCTAGCCATAACTAATATCCTCCTAAAATTATTAACATTACTATTCTAGCATACACTTATGTCAAAGATATTACAAGTATAAGTATTTTTTGTATCATCTAATTATGAAAAAGTTTTTTTGTCTGATACTTTGGTTCACAGGTCAAATTTACTCCAAGTTTTGCCAGTGTACGCTGATCTTCACTAGATAAAATAACGGATGAATGTGCCTCACAACCCTTTAGTTCATCCAGCTTTGCCACTACCTTGGCCGCATTTTCATCTGTACCTGCACAAATAGTTAGGGCAATCAGCATTTCTGCTATATGTAAGTTTGGATTATGATTTCCAAGATGCTTTACCTTGAGCTGTTGGATAGGCTCGATTACACTTGGTGAGATGAGCCTGAGTTCTTCAGGTATGCCTGCTAAATACTTAAGTGCATTAAGAAGCATAGCTGAAGTAGCTCCCATAAGTTCAGAGGTCTTACCTGTGATCACGCTCCCATCCTCAAGTTCTATTGCACTGGCCGGCTCTCCTGTAACTTCAGCCTTGGTATTGGCTGCTGCCACACACTTTCTATCCTGTACTCCGGTTCCTGCCTTCTTCATCAGCAGTTCGAGTTTCTCTACAATCTCTTCTCTGCTGTTTCCCTTTCTTAACTCACATTTTCCTTAAAATAACGCCTTATTATCTCTTGGCTTGCCGCAGCTCTTACTGCCTCATCATCAAATATGCAGTTTCCAGCCATATTTACACCCATGTCTGTAGGAGATTTGTATGGGGATGAACCGTATATCTTTTCAAACATCGCATTGAGCACGGGGAAGATTGCTACATCCCTATTGTAATTAACTGTAGTAAGGCCATAAGCCTCAAGGTGGTAAGGATCTATCATATTTATGTCATTTAAGTCAGCTGTAGCCGCCTCATAGGCAAGGTTTACAGGGTGTGACAGGGATAGATTCCATACAGGGAAGGTCTCAAACTTTGCATAGCCTGCTTTAATTCCGTGTTTATGCTCATGGTAGAGCTGTGAGAGGCAGACTGCCATCTTGCCGCTTCCAGGTCCAGGTGCTGTAACCACTACAAGGGAGTGCTTTGTCTCTATATAATCATTTTTACCGTAGCCTTCATCACTTATGATTGTAGGCACATCATTTGGATAACCTGCTATAGGGTAATGTCTATACACCTTTATTCCCAGTGCTTCAAGCTTTTTCTGATACTGAACAGCACATTCCTGTCCTTCAAATCTTGTAAGAACTACGCTTCCGACATAGAGGCCATAGCTTCTAAAGGCGTCTATAAGCCTCAGTACATCGAGGTCATAGGTTATGCCAAGGTCTCCACGCACCTTATTCTTCTCTATGTCAGCAGAGTTAATAACTACTACTACCTCCACATCTTCCCTAATCTGTGTAAGCATCCTTATCTTACTGTCAGGCTTAAACCCTGGAAGTACCCTTGAGGCATGGTGGTCATCAAAAAGCTTGCCCCCAAATTCCATATATAGCTTGCCGCCAAAACTCTCGATACGCTCCATTATCTTTTCTGACTGCATTTTCAGATACTTATCATTGTCAAAACCCATCTTAAACATAACTTTTTCCCTTTCTGATTTATCTAACAACACTATTCATTACAAGCATATCCCCCTCATTTAAAACTATATTTCCATTTGGAATTATAACATCATCACCTCTCTTTATAAGTATAATCAATGTATCCTCGTCTGTAGGTATCTCTGAAATAGCCTTTCCTATGTAGCTGCTTGTTTATTGATATGTATTTCACTTAGCATTGTGCCTGTCATATGCTCCGGAACAACAGCCGAGAGTATGACCTTATCCCCTATATTTAGAACTGTCTGACCATTTGGAACCTTCGTCCCCGACTCATTTTGTACTGAAACTACTATGGTTTCGGGAGGGGTTTCTATATCCATAAGTGTCCTTCCCGCCCAAGAATGGCCTTCAGGTATGGTAAACTGAATAAACTGAACAGGAACCTCTTCCGTATAGTCGGTAAATGTCTTCATAACATCTCCCTGATGGTCTATCATGTCAAAATGCTTAGCTACCTTTGGCAAAAATGCTCCCTGGAAGATGATTGAAAGCAGTACTATAAAAAATGTAATGTGGAAGAGATTTTCGTCAAGTTCTGAACCAAGCACAGCCATAATGGCAAACACTATTGATGCCGCTCCTCTAAGCCCTGCAAATGACACAAGAGCTATCTGGTTTGCCTTACTCTTAAAAGGCCCAAGTATCGCAATTACTGCAAGAGGCCTTGCAACAAATGTCATAAACAAGAATATAAATATAGCAGGAACTGCCACTCCGGGCAGTTTTGACGGGCTTGATAAGAGTCCCAGGAGAAAGAAGATGACCATCTGCATAAGGCTTGTAGTTCCGTCAAAGAAATGTACGAGATTCTTCTTATCCCTGATACGGCTGTTTCCCATTATAATCCCGGTTATATATGCACTTAAATAGCCGTTTCCACCTATTGCACCTGCTCCTGCGTAGGAAAGCAGGGCCACTCCAAATACAAATATTGTATCAAAACCATCTGCCTCTGTAAGTATGTTGTGCAGAATCCAAATAGCAATAACGGCTGCAAATATTCCCACGATAACGCCAAATCCCAGCTGTCCAAGTATTAGAAACACAGGATTTGATGCCTTATCGTTACTTTGCAGCAGCTGAATGAAGAGTATTGTAAGCATATAGGCAATAGGATCATTACTTCCACTCTCAAGCTCCAGCATGGATGCAGTATTATATCTTAAGTTTAATTTTCTGGAACGAAGTATTGAAAATACCGAAGCCGCATCTGTAGAGCCTAAAATCGAACCCGATATAAGGGATACAGTCCAACTAAGTTCAAGCACATAGTGGCAAAATACTCCTGTTATAAAGGCCGTGAGGGCTACTCCAAAAGTGGACAAAAGTCCTGATTTAAGAGCCACCGGCCTAGCCTCGTCCCAGTCCGTACCAAAGCCACCGTAAAATATAATAAATATAAGTGCAATCGAGCAGATATTTTCCGCAAACCCATAGTCCTCAAAAGGAATCCTCAATATTCCGTCTGAGCCAAGAAGCATTCCAAGAATAATAAACGCAAGAAGCACCGGCATACCTATCTTTGCTGAAATTCTGTTAAGGAGGACGCAGGCAAAAATTATTATCGAAAACATCAACAACAGATTTCCCATAAGTCCCCCTTTCTTATAGCAAAACCGACACAGGCTTTACCCTGTATCGGTTAAATTTATATTTTACTTATTGTTTGGCTTCTTACCACTTTCTATGGCTGATTCTGTAGCAGGCTTTTTATGGCTGCCGAATACAAAATTAGCAAGAGCCTCCTTGTTTGCAGCTGCATCAAAAGTAACTACGGCAGCCCGGTTTATCTTAACACCTTGGTATGAGCCGTCTATTGGAAGCCGCAAATTATCAAGAGGCACTCCATCTAAGCTAAGCTCCATCACTTCTGCAAGATATGAACTTGCATTGCTTTTCTTGATATCAGTCTGAACCTGAGAGAATACTGTATCAAGCAGTTTCACAAGGGTTATAGGATTGCTCTTCTTTACCTCTTTAAATATGGCTCCCATTACCCTTCTATGTCTTGAAGTCCTTCCGAAATCATCAACAGAACCATCCAAAGTAGCTCTATATCTTACCCTTGCATAACCAAGTGCCTGATTGCCATTCATATGATTCATTCCCGGTTTTAAGGTACGGTTAGATTTCTTAGAAACATAGTTTGTAGTATTTAAGTACTGAGCCTCAGCCGGTGTAATTTCTATGTCAATTCCACCAAGTTCATCTATTATCTTTTGGAAAGTCTTAAAGCTTACTATTGCGGAACCGTCAAGTCTTAGATTGTAATTATAAGCTATAGTTTCATACAAAAGCTCAATTCCACCATGTCCAAAGGCTGCATTTATTTTAGTATCATAATAGCCGGGGATAGTTACATAACTGTCCCTCATAATAGAAGTCAGTCCAAGTGTTTTCTGCTTTGTGTTTATTGTTGCTATCATAATAGAGTCTGTGCGGCCTGAAGCTACACTGTTGTTTCCTATAGCCTCTACTCCGACCAGCAGAATGTTGTACACTCCATCTTCATGAAGGGCATTCTTGAAGGTATCTGACATCTTGGAGAGGTCTATATTCTCAGTGATTTCACCGACTTTAAGTCCTTCTTCCTCTTCCTCTGCCGCTACAGCTGAACCAGATGCATTTTTAGCCAGCTTATCGGCATTTTTCGTATTTTTACCCATTCTCCAGTATGCCCATTCTACTGCAAGATTTGATATTATCTTCCTGCCGGGCCTTGTAAATACCAGAAAGGATCCTCCTGCAAGAATAATAATCAATAGAAATACTAATATTTTTACAAAAACTTTTGCTTTTTTCTTCTTTTTTCTTCTTTTATTTTTGTCTGTCATCTTATGTTCATCATCCTTTTGTTTCTCTTCCATTTCTTCTTTCACCTGCTCTGCAAGTGAATTACTTATTTCTTTTAAAAAATCTTCTTCATTACTCATATTAATTTTCCTTTACTGCACTACAAAAAATACACGGTTTATTATATAACATTATATCTATAAATTACAAGTAATATATATTTAATCTTTTCTTACATTTACTTTAAGACTTATCAGACTGCTCATACATCTGCTTGTTATGAAGAACTATTTGTGATATCCTGAAATAAATTAATTTTATTTAAAGGAGAATATATGACAAACTATTCACTCATATCTAAAGAAATAGAAGCTTTAACATCGGATGTTGCCAACCTGATTTCCAATCTTTCTAATGTATCAGCACTATTAAGCATGGAACTTGATAATATCAACTGGGTTGGTTTTTATCTGCTTAATGAAAATGAATTGGTACTTGGTCCGTTTCAGGGTAAACCTGCCTGCGTAACTATACCAATAGGGAAGGGGGGTGTGCGGAACTGCTGTATCTACCGACAGTCTTCAGTTAGTAAAAGATGTTCACGATTTCCCGGGACATATCGCCTGCGACTCCTCATCACGCTCAGAACTCGTCATGCCTTTACATGATAAGTCAGGCAGGGTAATTGCAGTTCTCGATATAGACAGCCCCACTACAGGACGATTTACCAATTCTGACGGTGACGGTATCTTACTTTTACAGCCGGTTCTTGAGAACATTTTTAATCGTTAGTACAGCCTGAAATTATAAGTTCCATACTTCCAACAAGTTCATAGCCGCCAAATCCATTAGGGAGGATGAAATGTTCTCCCTTTTTGATTTCATACTTATCTCCACTCCCACTAATAAGCATTCCTTCTCCCTCAAGTACACTCACAAGTGTGAAGTCTGTCTCCTGTTGAAGTTTTACCTGTTTCTCTACTTTAATACAGCTTACTTCAAATAAATCACAAACAACAAGATTTCTATCTACTGAACCATCTGCAAATCTCTTCTCAGCTCTGTGTACAGGCTCTTTTTCTTCAAACGGGCAGGTTATCACATCAAAGCACTTATCAATGTGAAGTTCACGGGGTTTACCGTCCTGAAGCCTGTCATAATCATATAATCTATAAGTAATGTCACTATTCTGCTGAGTTTCGAGGATTACAGTTCCACCTTTTATAGCGTGTACTGTCCCCGGCTCTATAAAGAAGAAATCACCCTTCCTTACCGGAATTTCCCTGATTAATCCCCTAAAGTTCTTTTCATCCATATATTTATGGAGTTCTTCTTTATTTTTAGCATTATGTCCAATGACTATCGTTGCACCCTCTTTAGCCGCAGCCACATACCAGCACTCAGTCTTGCCAAGAGAACCTCCCTCCTTTGCTTAGCGTACTCATCATCCGGATGAACCTGAATAGACAGGTCTGTCTCAGCCGAAATAAGCTTGGTTAAAAGAGGAAACACCTCTGCCTTTCCGGACTTTCCCCAGAGTTCCTTGTTATTCTTCCAGAGTTCACTAAGCCTCTTACCGGAATATTCAGACTTCTCTCTCGTTTCTACTATACAGTCACCATTTTTATGTGCACTAATTGCCCAGCATTCTCCCGTTTTATCACTTGGAATATCATAATGAAACAGCTCTCTTAAAGCAGTACCACCCCATATCATTTCCTTAAATACTGGTTTTAAAAATAATGGCTGCATATTTTTTCTCCTATTTATCAATATTGCACACAAGGGTTTTGTTTCTATGTGATCAGTCTATTCATCAATTTATTTTTTATTTCCTGTTGCTTCTGCAATTGCAGCTTCTTCTTCTTCTGCAAGTTCCACATCTGCCAGTCCATCCGTTATTTTTTTTTTTACATATGTATAGGTGCCTGCTGTGGTACTATGCACAGAGTTAATAAGGAAACCGTTATTCTTCTCATCAAGCATAACAATAACAGAGCTAAGCTGGCCGCCCATATCTGCCATAGAGTCATATCTGTAGACTGCGGATTTTTGATAAGTCTTCTTAAGCTTTCTAAATATCATCTCGATATCACCACTATTCTTACTCTGTATCTCTTTAAGTTCAGTAATCTGTGCGAACTTCTCTGCTATCTTATCTTCAAGGCTTCCTTCACTTCCTTCTGTCAGGTCTGCAATCCTTCTTTAAGATTAGCTATCTTTACAAATTGAATTATGTCAAATATTAATAATAACAGTATAAAGCCTGCCAAACCGCAAATTATATACTCTGTTATAAAATCAAAGCCAAATAAATTCATATCCCTACCTCTTGTGATTTATTTCTTTATAGTGGAAAGCAGCTCTGCTATCCTGTCCAACTCTTCTATGGAATAATAGTCTATTTCTATCTTTCCCTTGCCATTATTCCGTCCCTTAATAACTACCTTGCTTCCTAAAATGCCTTTCAAACTCTCTTCCAGCTTTTTATAAACGAGTTTTTCAGAAGTTTCCCTATCCTGTTCAGGCTCTTTATTCTCTAAAATTTGTTTAACAAGTTTTTCAGTTTCTCTCACACTGAGCTTTTCGTCAAATATCTTAGTTGCCAGGATATGCTGCTTGTTCTTGTCTTCAACTGTAAGAAGCGCCCTTGCGTGTCCTGGTGATATAAGACCTTCTGCAAGCATTGACTTAACCCTGTCATCCAGTTTTAGAAGCCTTAATGCATTTGTAATTGCTGAACGGCTCTTTGACACTCTCTCTGCCAGGTCATCCTGTTTCATCTTATACTCATCTATCAGATTCTTAAATGCTCAGCCTCTTCTACAGGATTTAAATCCTGACGCTGGATGTTTTCAATGAGAGATACCTCCATTATTTCCTTATTGGTATATTCTCTGATTACCGCAGGAATCTTCGTTAGGCCTGCAAGTTTTGAAGCTCTCCACCGTCTTTCTCCCGCTATTATCTCATATCTCTTTCCCCTTTTGGCAAGAATGATTGGTTGAATAACTCCATGTAACTTAATCGATTCTGAAAGTTCCAAAAGTTCATCTTCGTCAAACCTTTTTCTTGGCTGCCCTATATTAGGATCTATTTCAGATATTTTTATTTCTAAAAAAGATCTATCGTCAGCTTCTTTCAGTTCTGCCTTAGTCTTTTTTTCGGGAATCATTGAATCAAGTCCCTTACCTAATCCTTTTTTCATTGCCATTTCCATCCTCTTTCTGCTAATATCCCGTTACATCACTCTCTATAACCTCGTCAGCCAATGCCCTATAGCCCTCTGCACCTGCTGATTTGGAGTCATAGATATTGATTGGCACACCATGGCTTGGAGATTCTGCCAGTCTTACATTTCTGGGAATTATCGTTTTGTAAATATTCTGCCTCAGTGTATCCTTTACATTTTCAACTACTTGAAGTGAAAGGTTGGTACGTGCATCGTACATAGTAAAAACCACGCCTTCTATGTAAAGTTTCTCATTCATTCTAGCCCTTACAAGTTCTATAGTATGTATGAGCTGGCTAAGACCCTCAAGTGCATAGTATTCGCATTGAATAGGTACAAGCACTGAATCTGCCGCTGACATAGCATTTACGGTAAGGGTATTCAACGATGGCGGACAGTCTACAATGATAAAATCATATTTTCCTCTAACCACCTCAATATGCTTTTTAAGAATATAATGCTGATCAGGTATTCCTATAAGTTCTATCTCAGCTCCGGCAAGATTTACATTTGCAGGCACAATTGACAATCCATCATATACATTCTCAATAATACAACCGTTAAGTTCACATTCTCCTAAGAGCAGCTCGTACACTGTATTTTCAACATTGTTTTTATCTACTCCCAGCCCGCTTGAAGTATTCCCCTGCGGATCCATGTCTATAACCAGAACTTTTTTGCCCTTTTCCGCAAGGCAGGCTGACAGATTTATTACAGTTGTTGTCTTGCCCACTCCGCCTTTTTGATTTGCTACCGCAATTACTCTCCCCATGTCTTCCTCCGAGGTTGAATCTATGCTTTAATTATTTTAATATACTACTAATCTATAATAATATCACAATTTCAACTAATAATCTATAGACACTTAGAATCTCATACTACTCCACAGACGGATAATCGCTATTTGCTTCCGGATATTTCTTAGCATCCCAAGTATGGTTTTGCCTAAGTGTTGCATCACTCTTAAGATAATAGTCCCTTCTTGCGAAATATTCGTACTCACCCGTTCCATCATAATGTCCCCTGTTCCAGGTAACATCAACATGATACCAGTTTCCATCCACCTTTACCATGTTCCAAGCATGGAGTATTCCTCCTGCAAACCCTGTTATATATATAACCTTAATTCCTGCCTTCTTTGCAAGTCTGTAAAACATCTTGGCCTTAGCATCGCACACTCCTCCTTTACCATGTAAAAGGGAAAAACAGGTATACACGGAATATTTCCCAAGCTTTCCGTCAGGGTATGGTGTCTTACTGCTTACATTCGCCGGTGCATTATCTCCAAATGTATATCTGTACTCGTTTACCATAAAATCATTGATTGCCCTCACCTTTTGTTCCTCTGTCATGTCAGGCCTTATATTCTCTGATACCCATTGTGCAACAAAACTGTTTAACTCTTTGATTTCAGCTTTTGTGATATTATATTTTACCTTAATTCTTAATTTATAATAATTTTTATACTTCATATATCTATCATCAAATTTTAATCTATAATTGCTTATATCACTAACTTCAGGCACCGCATATAAATCATCCCAAAACTTTGTATAAGCCTTTTTTATTATCTATTGCCAAAACCTTTTTGCTAACATTTATTACATATTCCTCATCAAGATTCTTAATATGTTTTGTTACCTGTTTTATAAGCTCCTTCCTTGTCTTTATTACCGGTTTAATCTTTACTAACAGCCTTTTAGCAGCAGCCTTCGATATGGTATACTTGGGCTTAAATTCCCATATATAGTAGTTATTATTGTAATTGTAGCTGTCTATGTCCCAGTACGAGATATGTTCCATTATCTCGTTATATTTCTGATTTTCTGACAAATCATATAGCAGTTTCTTGTATTCGTTAAAGGAATACTTCATCGCCCTTCTGTTTATCAAAAGCCTTATTTTCGGATTAAGTTTAATAACCTGTCTGATAACTGCCTTTTTTAACTGTTTTCTTGTATTAACTATCTCCAGGCTGTTATCTGCTCTCTTACTTCTTCTTGTGGCGGCGGCAGCCCTAACTATATTCACATTTGCATATTCTGCATTATCCGGTACAAATGACAGGCTTATCATTATAAGGCAAAATAATAACATCTTTAGATAAATTTTTTTCATTTTTCCCTCCAAAATTCTTAATGTCAATCACAATATAGTACCATATATTAATTATTTTTTAAATAAGGTTAGTACCATAAAAATAATTTTAAACATCAAATCCCCCAGCTTAGCCGGGGGATTACAATATTCATAGGATATTGCAAACTTTCTGCATATATATCCCAATATTTTATTTACTTCTTCTGTACATACTTCAAGCAGTCAAGAGTTACAGCTACAAGAATGATGATACCTTCAAATACGAACTGTAAGTTAGTGTCGATACCAAGGATTGTGAGGGAATAAGTAAGTGCTGTAAAGATAAGTACACCCACAACTACACCTGAAATCTTACCGATACCACCGGTAAAGGAAATACCACCAACTACGCAGGCTGCAATAGCGTCCATTTCCCAGCCCTGACCATAAGCCGCTGAACCTGAACCTACCATTCTCGCACACTCAAGCCAGGCACCGAAGCCATAGAGAATACCTGCAAGTATAAATGCTCCTAAAGTAACTGCAAATACGGAAATACCGGATGCAGAAGCCGCCTCAGGATTTCCACCTACAGCGTAAAGATTCTTTCCAAACGGAGTCTTATTCCAAATAAACCAAACTACTGCAATTGCTGCAACAGCCCAAAGAATGATGGTTGGGAAGCCATTAAGCTTAGGAATTATCATATCAGGAATATTTGACTCAATCGCACCAAAGGATACACCCTTTGTCGCATATGTAGCTAAGCCAAAGATAACAAGCATATTTGCCATTGTTGAAATGAAAGGATGCATCTTAAATTTAGCTGTGAAGAAACCTGCTATAGCTGTGAAGAAGGTACAAAGCACTATACATACAACAAGTGCAAGTATTACTCTCGCCACAACCGGCATACCTGTAAAGTCAAATGCGTGCCCAAATACCTGACCTGTATTTACACCCTGGTGCATAATTATGGTTGCAACTGTCATACCCATACCTATCATACGACCAATGGAAAGGTCGGTACCTGTAAGAAGGATAAGGCCAGCCACACCGAGTGCAAGATACATCTTTGGAGATGCCTGCTGTAAAATGTTAAGTACATTGTTATAGGTAAGAAGAGGTGAACCCTTAATAATAGGAGTTATTATACTGAGTCCTATAAATATTAAGATAATTGCCAGATACAGACCATTCTGTAAAAGGAACTTCTTAACATTGAAACTGTATTTATAATTCTCCCACTTAATCTTCTGATTCTGCATAAAGGTGAACTTTGACATTCTGAGCAGGTCAATAAGATGATACTTGTGGCTGAATGCCTCCTGCTTTCTATCCTTTATATCCTGAATATTCTTCTCATATTCAAGTTTCGCATCAAAAAGACGGTTTATAAACATAGTTTTCATCTTTAATTTCCTGATGATCTGAAAGACCTGAAAGATTTGCCTTGTGGTCTACAGCAAGTTTGCTAAGTTTTGCCTGATATTCATCCTTAGCTTTCTTCTTGGCCTCTTCGCAGGAGGCAGCCACAGGAGCATAATATTCTTTGTCAAAATGTGCTTCTATATAAGACTCAGCCTCACTTATGTATTTAGCAATCTGGTCTTTATTGGCATTCTCAATTGCCTCAGCTTTTTTTAAGTTCCGTCTGAAGTTCACCAATTCCCTTGTTTCTTTCTTCTACCGACAGAGTTTTATCCCTTTTGATACTTTCAATCAAGCTCTGAAGAGAAATAACCTTATCTGTTCCATCAGCCCTCAGTGCATCGATTTTTTCCTGAATCTTACCCACATAATCATCTATTGGCTTACGCAGCTTATTCTCTTCTTCCACTGTTAATATTTTACTCATAACCTTTATCTCCCTCATTATAGGTATTTGCACTTAGTCTAAGCAGTTCTTCCTGATTAGTTTCCTTAGTATTTACTATACCTGAAAGCCTGCCGTTAGACATAACTCCGATGCGGTTAGTAATACCTAGGATTTCCGGCATTTCCGAAGAAACAACTATTACAGTTTTACCCTCTTTAGCCATTTTTATAATAAGCTCATATATCTCATATTTTGCACCAACATCGATACCTCTGGTAGGCTCATCCATCATAAATACCTGTGGCTGGCGCTCAAGCCATTTTCCAAAAATAACCTTCTGCTGGTTTCCCCCTGAAAGGCTTGAAATAAGATCTGCCGGCCCCATGCACTTGGTACTCATTATCTTAATTTCCTTGGAGGTTGCCTTTACCATCTTCTGATCGGAAAGAATTGCTCCTGCCTTATACTGATGTAAATTTGCTATGGTTGTGTTAAAAGTCAAGTCTCCTTTTAAAAATAAACCATTCGCCTTTCTCTCCTCAGTTATCATAGCAAAGCCGCTCTCCATAGCCTCTATTGGACTGTTAAAATTCATAAGCTTATTTTTAAAATAAACCCTTCCTGAGGCTCTGGTCCTTACACCGAAAATAGTTTCCAGCAGTTCTGTTCTTCCTGCACCAACAAGTCCATATAGCCCGAATATTTCACCTTTTCTAACATCAAAACTTATGTCCTGCAGCTGAGGCTTAAACTTTGTGGAAAGATTTTTGATAGAAAGTACAGGTTCTCCCGGCTCATTGTCCACAGGTGGAAAGCGGTTCTCAAGAACTCGTCCTACCATCGCAGTAATAAGCTCATTCATATTGGTCTCTGAAGATGGCTTAGTCATAACCAGATTACCATCTCTAAGTACGGAAATTTCATCACAGATTTCAAAGATTTCATCCATCTTGTGAGAAATATAAATGAGAGCAATACCTTTTTCTTTAAGCATTCTCATCATTTCAAACAATTTATTTACTTCCTGAACATTCAGCGAAGAAGTAGGTTCGTCAAGTACAATTACCTTTGAATTATAAGAAATTGCCTTTGCAATTTCACACATCTGACGCTGTGAAACTGACATTTTCCCCATTGGCTGAGTCAGGTTTATTGTCATACCTAATTTACGAAAGAGTTCGGAAGCCTCTTTCTTCATCCTTGTTTCATCTACTATTCCTAACGAATTTACAGGGCATCTGCCTAAAAATAAGTTATCTACAACACTTCTTTCCAGACACTGATTAAGTTCCTGATGAACCATTGCTATTCCATTTTCAAGTGCATCCTTTGGCCCTGAAAAATTAACTTCTTTCCCATCTAAAATAACTACTCCATCATCCTTTTGGTAAGTACCAAAAAGGCACTTCATCATAGTTGACTTACCGGCTCCATTCTCGCCCATAAGTCCCATAACTGTACCACGTTTTACATCCAGATTAATATGCTGCAAAACCCTGTTTCTACCAAAAGACTTACTCATGCCACGTATCGATAAGATAGTTTCATTGTTTTTATCTTCCATATTCATACCCCTGTTATATCTTATTCAAATACTTGTTTAAAATTATCTGTATTATCCACTCTTTTGCCATCCAAAAAGTAAATTGATTATATATTTTTATTACAATAACTTAATTGCTTTTTATTATACTGAAAACCGTAAAGCCTACAGGTATTAAAAATGGCGGCGGCATAAGCCGCCACCAAATGCTTTTAAGCTTTTTATATGACTTTGATTACTTAAGAAGTGCGGTATAAGAAGCTGCATTATCTGTCTTAACCATATTGATTGCGAATGCATCATACTCACTTGGGTTACCAAGTCTGTTTGTGATATTAGACTCTGTCTGTCCATCACCTGCGATATACTCAACATTAAGGTTTAATAACTTGTCATACTTCTGAAGAAGTGGCTGATATGTAGCACCTAAGAAGTTATCAGCTGAGTTGTAGATATTGAGCCATACCTTCTTCTCTGGGCTCTTAGCAGCATCAAGCTGGTTAGCAACAGCTGGGAAAGGAACTGTAGCATCAAGGAAGTTCTTGTAGTTATCAGCTGTAACAGCAAGGTTTAATGCATAGTAAGATCTCTGATCTGCTTTGTATACATAATCCTCACCTTCTTTAAGTACATTTCCTGCCTCATCAGCAGTAGCAATACCTGTATTAACATCTACGCCGTCTAATGCGTTACGAAGTACACGAAGTGTTAAATAAGCCTGAACATCTGCATGCTGGCTGATAGTTCCGCCGTAACCGTCTGCGATTGCAGCAACTGCATCACTGTTAGCATCATAACCGAATGTAGGAACCTTGTTCTCTTTTGACCAAGCATTGAACATTGCCATACCCATACCATCATTGTTAGAAGCTACAACATCAATCTGATCGCCGAAAGAAGATGACCATGTACCAATTGCGTTACCTGCTGTAGGAGCATCCCAGGTAGCACCTGCTGCTGTCTTCATTTCCTGAGAAGCAAGTTCACGAACCTTATATTTCTTTCCGCCTGCCTCAATCTCACCGTCTTTAACCACTGCAGCCTTACCGTCAGCATTGGTTCCAACAGGATCACTTACTACATTACCATCCTTTTCTACTGCAGTACCAAGTGCGCTGCGGACACCTCTTGTACGGGCGATTGAATCATTGTGGCCTACATCACCGATAGCAAGTACATAGCCGATAATACCATCACCATTACGGTCAATCTTATCTGCATTCTTCTCAATATATTCTTTAATCATCTTGCCCTGTAATTCAGCACCCTGCATAGCATCAAAACCTACATAATAGGTGTTATCATTGAAGCTAAGTGCTGCCATATCAAGCTCACCTGTAGTACTGTTAGATGGCTGACGATTGAACCAAACTAAAGGCTTCTTAGCGTTCTCAACTGTACCTGTATTCTGAGCAGATGCTGCCGTAGAAGCTGCCGCACTGCTCTTTGCTGCGCTTGAAGTCTTGGTGCTTGAAGTTGTCTTAGCTCCATTACCGCCGCAAGCTGATAATGAAAGTGCTGTAGCAGCAACTAACATAAGTGATAATGCTCTTTTTTTCATAGTAAATTTTTCCTCCTTTTTTAATAAACCCTATATATATTTAGGGCTTAACAATTTACAATAACGAGTATAGCAAAGCCGATAAAGTAAATATATAGAATTTTTCTGTTTTTTTATAAGATTTTTTTAGCTATTTCCACAACCAACTAATAATTATTTTATTTTTTTCTATAAATTAAAGCCTGTATTTCCCATTAAACAGGGCATTAGTGGTTAATTTTTGACAGACTCTCTACAGTAACTATGTACTGGCTTACACTGTAATACTTACCATCCACCGCTTTTTGTTTAATATCTTCCGGAAGAGGCCTTCCTGTCGCCTTTGATATTGCAAATTCAATGATAGCCCTGGCATACTCAGGTTTATCACTTGATACACTTCCAAAAAGTTCTCCTTTTTTGATTGCCTCAAGTGCAGGTGCTGTTGCATCCACGCCTACTACCTTAACATTTTTAAGAGATTTTTCATTTTTTATTATATCTATTGCTCCAAGTGCCATATCATCATTATTTGATAGAACCAGTTCTATTTCACTACCGTACTCTTTCACCCAGCCTTCCATGAGGGCTGCTGCCTGATTTCTATCCCAATTTGCTATATCTCCAGTCAGTTTCTTTATAGGAACTCCACCATCTTTTAATGTTTTAACGGACCACTCTGTCCTCACTATGGAATCCTGGTGGCTCGCCTCTCCTTCCAGAAGTATATATTTGACCTCACCATCCCCATTTAAGTCTAAGATAGATTTATCTTCCTTATATGCATTCACCAAAATCTCTCCTTCAAGCACCGCTGATTCCTTTGCATCTGCTCCCACATAGCAAAATTTGTCCGAACGTTTCATATCATCTTCAACAGGTTCTCTATTGAAGAACACAACCGGTATATCTGCCGCCAGAGCCTTATCTATAATTACAGATGCATCTGCACGCTCTACCGGATTGATACAGATAACATCATAATTTAGCGAAATAAACCTATCTACCTGTTTGTTCTGTGTGAACTGGCTTCCATCGGCATCCACAATTTCCAGATTTAATTTAATTCCATTTCCCTTTTCATAATACTTAACATAATTTTCCATTTCTTTTTTTATACTTGAGATAAAGGTATCATTAAAACGATATAAGCTTACCCCAATTCTTATATTTTTTTTATCCGTTGTTCCTTCTTCATTTTTATTGAATATTAGAACGGCAATAATTACCACCATCATCATTATGCCCGCAAGAGATGCAAAAATAATTTTTTTCATAACTATCTCCTCAACCGTTTATAGGATAAAGTTTTTTTATATAATCTTCATTTTTTAAGTCCTCTGCTGTAATATAAAATGTTTCTATCTCATCCCTTGTATTTTCACCTTTGTCTGTGAGCATTTGCAATATCTTTTCTACTGTAAAATACCCCATATCATATTCGTTCCAAGCAATCATTCCCACTATTTCTCCATCCTCAAGTTTACCAAGCAGGTAATCAGTTGCTCCTACTGCATAGATGCCATTCACAAAATTATTGTCGTCAGCATATTTAACAAGCCTTGTCGTACTATCCTTGTCTAAAGAAATAAATATAACCTGATTTTTACTGAGCCCTTTCAGCTGTTTTTCCAACTTCGGTCCCGTTCCCTCAACAAAGCTTAATTTATATCCCATATTTTCAAGTTTTAATTTTAACTCCTTACCAAGGCTGTCTGTGTCTTCATCTGAAAAGTCCTCTGCGGCTATGCATATCTCATTACTCACACTGACAGTGGCTCTTATATTTTCTGATAAGAGTTTAACGATTTCTAAATAATTCAGAGAAACACTCGCCCTTTTCTTTTCATCTTCTGTATCTCCAACAATTAATACTGGAATTTCCGAATGTTTTTTCTTGATTTTTTCTGCAATCTCTTCCTTCCGGTTATTACCTATGATAATGGCTTTAGCCCCTGCCTCTATCTCTTCTTCGGCGGTTTCAAGCTTTTCATCCATAGTTATATTATCAGCAATTGCCGGAAAACTCATATCTATATTATGCTCATAGGCAGCCGCATCCATGCCTTTTTTCATATTTTCCAGATTTTCACCTAAAATACCATCCATCAATATTGATATGGAATAAATCTTTGCCTCATTTTCTTTTATTATAAGGTCTGTTGCTGAAAGAATATATAAAAATATAAGAACCGCTGCGTATGAAATCCAGAAAATTGCTGTTTTTTTGCTCATAGGATACCTCCTCATAAGAGTTCCATTATAGTATAACATAGGATTTAAAATAGGTATAGGACATTTACTAAAACAAAATGTCCTATATCTATTTCATAATATTTATTTATCCTTACTAAGCCAGTTATTTACTTCATTATAACCTGAATAATATCTTTGTGTCGGAACAATCCGTTTATCACCTCGAATTTCAAAAACCTCCCAGATAATTCCCTTTCTGCCTTCAGGCACATGAAAACTTCCAACCAGTCCATCTTTAGAATATACCTTCACCGTTGCATCAGAATACGACATATCGTAACTTCCATAATTATCATCTGCAAAGTTTGTATAGTCTACAACTCCATATTTAAAATACTTATTAGAATTTAAATCCATAATAGTAACCGTTTCAGGACCATAGCTATCTGTATCATCCACATCCAAATTACTATGATATGAATCATCTCTTTCTGCATACCAAACATGGCTTACTTCATTTGCAGAACTTGAAGTTCCGGTATATCTTTCTGTAAACAGATGTGAGTCCAAGTCAGACGGATTACTGCCCCAAGTCAGCACAACCTTAACCTCTCCTTCTCTCAAAGTTTTTGGTGCAAAAAATGAATAGGTATTTTCAGAAGACTTTGTCTTCACTATAAAATTGTAATACATAATTTCATAGCCTTCCTTATTTATTTCTGCCGTATAAATACCCGGCAGTAAATTTATTCTGATATTCCCATCATAATCAGCATTCAACGAAGTCATAATATCTCCAGCCATATTATTAAAGCCTTCTCTTATTATGATTTCTGCTCCATCTAACGGTATCATACCAGAGTTATCCATTTTTTCAACTGCATCACCTAATTTTATATTTACATCAGACTTAACATCTGTATTGGCAAAAAGATAAACTGCATCCTGATAAGCATTTGGTATATTATCATTAATTGTAACTTCTGTAATACTAACTTCTTTCATTCCATCTTTTAAAAACTTTAAGCTGTAAGTTTTATCTTCACTTGGCAAATAAATTTTGTATCTTCCATCATTTTCCGTCTTTGTCTTATACAGTACATCGCCATTATATAGTGCAAGTTCTAAATCAGCATTTCCTATTCCATCCTTATTCTCATCATAGACAAAGCCTTCAACCATTGAGAATCCATCCTCGTTCATTGCTGCTTTATAAATATTGTAAGCAGCATTCAACATCCTCTTTTCTTCCTGCCTATAGGTTTTACCCTGTGCTGACCTATAGGCTTCCTCTGAACGCTTGTTTACCAGGTTTCTTTTATCATTATATTTGGAAGACATATAATTTGCCTGTGAACCATTATTATCTACTACTCTTATAGTATTCAAGTTATTATTTCTAAAATAATATCTGGTTCCCGGATTATTCTGTGCAATAAAGCTGTTCACATATTCGTCCACAGTCCTTCTTGCTATAAATGAAATTTTCTTATCCCAGCCTTTTTTAGCCTTATAATAGTAGTACTCTGTGATTTCCAATTTACCGTTTTGCAGATATTCAATGGATGTGATTTTATTTGCCATCTCTGTCTCAGGGTTATAGTAAATTTCAAGTTCAATAATATTGTCTGACTCTGAATTCACAAATTGTTTTCTGATTAATTTACAATCATTTTTATTTTTATATACATATTCGTCTTCTGCATCCTCAGGCAATATCTCCGCCTTCAAGCCTTCTGAAAGAAGAAATGGTTCATCTCTCCACCAATCGTGTTTTCCTTTATTTACCTTAACTTTTTTTATAAATATTCAGCCTTGGTACCTTATTATCCTGATTGAGTCTCAAGATTTTTTTCTGTAATTCTCCTGCTTTCCCACTTAAAACCACTGCCTTTACATCATCATTTTTCAACTGATAATCCTTCCCCAGTCTGATTGTCTATATTCTCTGAATTGCTTTTTGTATTTAATGCTTCCGAGACTTTCTGTTTTTTTCTGTTTTATCCGTTTTTAATAGATGAAACCACTCCGGAATCAATCTTTTCAGTAGTTTTTTTCCACCCTTAGGCATAACCGCGTAGGCCGCTCCACCGCCTACTACCACTCCGGCCAAAAGAATCCCTATAATCTTTACTATACTATCACGGTTCATCTTCCCCTCCTAGTCATATTACAACTCTCCCAAGATATTATAACATCTTGGCCTGTCTAATTCAATTGCAGATAAGCCTTGTAATAACCTGCTTATATTCATACATTTTCTTCCTTATACTCCTTTACAGGCAAATGTATAATAATAGCAGTTCCCACATCCGGCTCAGAATCTATTCTAAGTCCATATTTATCACCGAAGTAGAGCTTTATCCTCTCGTTCACATTTTTAACTCCTATACCTGAACCTCTGCCATTTCCGTAGTTTCCCTTACCCAAAATCACCATAGCCGCCTTATCTTCCGTCATTCCAAGCCCATTGTCAGATACTGACAGATACAGTTCATCACCTTCACTCCAGGCTTTAATTCTAATAAGTCCGTCTCCATCCATAAATTCCATTCCATGATAAATAGCATTTTCAACAAGTGGCTGCAACATAAGTTTCAATGAAGAAAGTTCTAAAACAGAGTCATCTATATCAAATTCATAGTCAAACTTATTCTTAAAACGCATATGCTGAATCATCAGATAATTTTTCACATGGTCTATTTCAGCTCTTACCGTAACTATATTTTTACCCTTCCCCAATGAAAGCCTGAAAAACCTTGCAAGAGCAGTAACCGTATGTACCGCCTCCGACTGCTTTTCATTTTCTATCTGCCAGACTATAATATCGAGGGTATTGTAAAGGAAGTGTGGATTTATCTGTGCCTGAAGTGAATCAAATTCGCTCTTTCTCTTCTCCTCATGCTCAGTTACAATGTCCTGCATCAGCCCCTTTATTCTATATTTCATATCCTGCACAGACTTTCCCAAATGTTGAATCTCATAAGAACCGCCCATATATATGTCTGCGTCCAAGTTTCCCTCTTCAAGTTTCTTCACAGACTTTTCAAGTTCCCTAATAGGATCCGTCACCCTAAAAGAAATATATGAATTTATGAGTACTACTATTAAAATAATCAGAAAGATTACAAATACAATGAATAACCTTGTTTTAATTGTATTTAATGAAATTCCCGTCTTTTTTATTACTCCAACTAACTTCCAGCCTGTGTAACCAACTGTCTTAATCACTACAGTCTGCGTAGAATTGTTAAATTCTTCTTCTACACTTCCATCACTATATGTTGCTGCAAGTAAATTATTCTCCCTAATCCTGCCGGATGCAATGAGTTCAAATTTTGGATGCCAAATTATTTCTCCACCTGAATCAATAAGATAAATGTATCCGCTGTTTCCAAGTGATACCTCATCAAGTACCCTGTTCAGCCCCTGATATGCTATATCAATAAGTAAAACTGCCTGTTCCGTACTTCCGCCCATTGTTATTTCTACAGCCCTTGACATACTTATAACCCATCTATAGCCATTATTTTCTTTTTCAAAAAGTTTTTGTATATGCGGGCGGGTGAAATGTATATTTTCTGTTTTGTTTAAGGCATTAACAAACCATTCCTCCCTGCTTACATCAAATTTTTTTCTAAACCTTGCTGCAGGTACCACACTAATTGGCTTTCCATCTTTGGAAATAAGGGCGATATTTAAAACCTGCTCCTTATTACTGTTATATAGTAAGGTGATTTCTTCATTGATAGATGCTTCAGAAAGGTTTACATTTTTAATTATTCCATAATATATTGTATCCGACAATTTCATTATGTTCCTAAGATAAACCTCTATGGAAGAATTGACTCGATTAATAAGGCTTATATTCTCCTGTTTCACTGTGTCTGAAAGCTGAGAGGAAAGCCTTGAATAAATTGAGATTACAATTAGCAGCACCGCTATAAGCGAAGATATTGTAAAATAAATAAATATCGAGTTTCTGATACTTCTATTATAGATAATTTTCTTTTTTTCAGCCTGCATATTTTATTTCCCTGTCCTGTACTTAGTTGGTGATACCCCAAATTTTTTCTTAAATACATAACTAAAATAATTTTGCTCCAAATAGCCTACTTTTTCAGCTATCATATAAGTTTTTTCATCTGTCGTGCTTATCAGTTCTACTGCCTTATTTAACCTTATATCCGTAAGGTAATTGATATAAGTCTGCCCTGTTTCTTTCTTAAAAAGACTCGAAAAATAAGCAGGACTTAGGTGCAGATGCCTGCAAATAACCTCAAGTGACAGTTCTGCATTTGTATAGTTTTCTAAGATATACTCCTTAGCTTCTTTAATTATCTGCTTTGAAGTGGTTTCTCTTTTTTGCTGCATACCAAGATTGATATTATTGCATATCCCTAAGAGCCATTCTTTAAGACCATCTCCATCTTTTATTTTGTACACTATCTCCATATAATTCTCAAGACCTGAAAGACTTATTTCATACTGCTGCATAAGATCCATAATACAGGTTAATATCCTTAGCATATATGCCTGATATTGTCTTGAATGTACCTTTACTTCATCAAGTTTAACTGCAAGACTTCTTACAATCTCTTCTATCCTTTCCTCACCGCCAAATTTGATAGCAGAAATAAGCTCTTCCTCTTCTTTCTCTTCAAATCTAAGTACTCCGGTACTTACAGGTTCCACATCATGAATATATACTACATCCCCAGCACCCACTATCTTCTTGTAACCAACTGCATCGAGTGCTGTCTTATACGAAGCTGATATTTCTGAAAGTGTCTGGCTGCTTCTGCCTATTCCTACAGTTATTCCCACTCCAAGAACTCTTTTTGCACTTTTACATACATCCCTCATCACATTGGTAAGCCCTGTCTGACTGTTTTCATCGTCTATTGCCACTATGATTACAGGTTCTGCATCCTGCACAGAATCAAATACTACATTTCTGTAATGTGGAGAAAGCTTTTCTTCTATAAATTTTTTTACATAAATAGGGATTAATTCCTGCTCTTTTAAAAGTTCTCCATTAATATTTGCATTTTCAAGTTCTATATTCACAGTACATACTACCCATTTATTAGCATTTCCTATATTCATTCCATATTTTTTAAGATATTCATCTATGGAAATTTCATCATACAGTCCTCTTTTAATGATGAGTTTATTTAAGAACTGTTCTCTAAGCACAGGCAGGCTCGCCTTATAGCTTTCCCTAAGTGTGTCTATATTTCTCGCAGACTCAATTTCTTCATCAAGTTTCGCTCTGACATTTTTAAGTATTTCAGTAAGTTCATCTACATTTACAGGCTTTAAAATATACTCTGCCACCCCCAGCCTAATTGCCTCTTTTGCATAGGTAAAGTCATCAAATCCCGAAAAAATGATAACTTTAATAGACGGAAATTTCTGCCTGAGGCTTTCCGTAAGTGCCAATCCGTCCATATATGGCATCCTGATATCAGTAATTATCACATTTGGCTCTAAGTTCTCAATCTTTTCAAGGGCATCTCTTCCATTTTCCGCATCTCCAACCACTTCAAAGCCGTTTGCTTCCCAGTTGATTTTCTTGATGATACTTGTTCTGACCTCTTCTTCATCATCTACTAACATTATTTTATATAAATCCATGTTTTACCGACCTTCTAATGTGTAATTTCAAAATGTTACAGTAATTTTAACTTGGTTTGGGGGGATAGTCAATAAGTACAGGTACAAAGAAAAAGAGCTGTTATCAATTAAACAGCTCCTTTTATCAAGTGCACAATTACTTAACCTTTATATCTTTTATTATCCTGTCTTTTTACTTGATATGCTTAGTCTGATTTTTTTATTTTTAGGATTCTTCTTAAACCTAAATATAATTACCTTATCATTTTTAGTCAGCTTACTTAATCCTCTTACTGCAAGTTTTACCTTATAATCCTTAAATTGCAATACTATATACTTGGCTTTATTGATTGTAGCTCTTTTCAAAACCTTTGAATGTATCTTTAATACACCGACATCATTAATACTTAGATTCTTTAAATTTATAATGCCGTTAAAGCCTGATAGCCTGATAGTTTTTATACTCTTGTTTACACCATTTATAGCTGCTTTAGATGAAAGCGGTATCTTTTCAGTAGCAATATCAAGTTTATTATCGTTTTCTCTATCTGCCTTTTTATCCGGTAATGTATCATTACTTTCTTTTCTTGACGAATTATCATTAGCAACAGTTGTTATGATAGGTACAAGAGGTACAGCCGAATTTGATTTAGGATTCAAATTATTTACCGCATCTTTTGCTGCATCCTTTACTGCATTAAATATGCCTTCTGCGTGATATTTATATATGTCTTCATACTGTATCTGACTAAAATCACCTATATTTTTGGTAACAATATCATTAACATTTAAGCCTTCGTACATCGCTAAGGTTGCTAATGCTCCTTCATGGTAACCTTGATTGTCCTCATCTACATTTTCAATTTCCTTACCATATTCATTTTTCTGCCCCTCACCTATGGTGTAACTCATATCAAATACATATATAATTTTCCCCTGCCTGTCATAATATAGGTTTACGCCAATATAATATTCCGGTATAGGAAGTGGAGTATGCAGTAAATATACGCCTTCAGCCATGTATCCCTTTGATATTTCACCAATGTTGTTGCACAAATCACCTAAGTAATATAGCTCTTTCTCTATTCTCTTTAATTTATTACCGACAACTGCAGAATTATTATAAGCGGTTTCTCCATATTTAATCTTAGCCTCTAACTTTTTTAGATCTGACTTGTTGGCTGTCTTTGGTGATTGTAAAGTGTTAGTTGCATATTTTAATGCCTTATCAAGCGGTATTCTTGTAAAGAACCAGCGAACATCATTTATAAATTTAAGCTTCTTAGACACTGTAAGTTTCCCCTGATTTAAGATATCAATCAGGATTTCACCTTCTTTGAGCATATCCTCATACTGCTTCACGGTGCTTTCCCTTAGTGCTGTCTTATCAAGTGCCTTGATTTCATTGTTAACCTTTATTAAATCTTCACTTTTATCGGTATAATTATGAGGATCCAATATGTGTCCGTCACCGTCAGGAAGATTGCTTGGATTTTTGCCCTTTATCGTATGTATAACTACCTTATCAGGATTTCCTGTAAAACTGTTGAAAGCAATATAGGCAACTGTTTCAGGCAAGTTTATTTCATTTAATCTGTTTTTTGAAAAAGCTTCTTCTTTAATTGTTTTCAAGTTTCTTGGTAAGTTAACTTCTGTTAGTTTATTATCTGCAAATGCTTGTACAGGTATAAATGTTATTCCATCCGGAATCGTAACGCTTTCTAAGGAATTTGACAAAAATGCCATTTCTCCAAGAGAGGAAAGATTTGACCCTTCCTCAAATATAACAGTTGTTGCTTCACATTCTCTAAAAGCTGAAGAACCTATCTTTTCAACGCTCTGCGGGATTATTATTGCATTTAACTTATTGATATGAAATGCGGCATTGTCTATAACTTTCAGACCTTTGTTTAACTCGAGAGTGTCTATTTTATTGTTCATAAAAGCACCTTGGCCTATTTTTACCAGTTCTTCACACTCTCCAAGTACCACATCCGTTATATTATTTGACTGAAATGCAAAATCCCCGATAGTTTTAAGTGATTTTGGCAGTGTTACAGCCTCTATATCAAGCTTATTTAGGCTTTGTCCCTCAAAGTCAACATTTCGAAATGCTGAATCTGAAATCTCAGTTATAGGTTCATTATTGTTGTTAAATCCCGGAATAACTACCTTCTTGTTTACCTTTACTTTTAGAAGTCCCGTTCCAGAAAATCCGGTAACCGCTGTCCCTTCAAACTTAAAATCCCTGTTATCCCACTTCTTGTAGTTTAATTCTATCTTAGAAACCCTTTTGTCAGCAGAGGGATTTATAAAATAATTTTCCTTGTCAGGTAGATTATTGGTATTTTCACCATTTGGCGTCTTTAACACGACAAAATAAGCATACTCTGCCTCTCCATCGTTACCGTTAAATGCCGCCTCTTCTATCCTGTTTATACTGTCAGGGATATTTACGGTCTTTAAGTTATTATCCTCAAATGCCTGCTCGCTTATACACTCTATCTTATTTCCCTTAAATATAACATCTGTAAGCCTATTCCCCTTAAAAGCACGCTCTCCAAGTGATGCAAGGTTCTCAGGTAATATCAATGTGCCCTGTATATTTGAATCAAAAAATCCTGTATCACCTATGTGCTCAAGTCTTTTAGGCAATGTCAAATTGACTATATTGCAATGACCAAATGCATATTCACTAATGTAGGTTATTGTATCTGCGAATTTTATAGAACTTAATTTTACATTGTAAATGAAGGCATCCTGACCTACATAAGTATAACCTTCCGGTATAATCAATGAAGTTATATCTGTCTTTGCAAATTCCTCACCTATGTCTTCTATTTTGTTTCCATCAACATCATTTTCTTCACCATACTCCTCAATTGCAGTATGTTTATTATAGACAAAGGCAAAGCTTCCTACCTTTGTAACAGGCTTTCCCTCTGCATCCTTAGACGGAAGTTCAACGGAATGATTTGAGGCAAGTTTTTCTATACCTGCCTTAGAAAAACCATAAACAACCCCTTTTTCAATTACAAAATCTTCATAGCCCCAAGTACCCTCTGCTTTTGCAATTGTCTGTTTACCAAACAATATAAAAACAGCAATAAAAAAGAACAATAAAACACGTTTTGACATAACTACCTCCCATAATATAATAGTATCCCCCATAATTAAACAGATATGTGGTTACAAAATTTGTTAGTTAGAACTAACCGATAAATGTTAACATATTATATGATTGTAGTCAACCAGATTAATTGGGTATGTACCATGATTATAAGCCATAAATGATAAAGTCCTAGTATACCACAAATAAAAATGTCCCACTTATGGTAAAATACTATTTTGTATATTCTAACACTAGGAGGGACTGACTTATCAGAAAGGTTATTTTATCAATGGATGAACAAAGAAAGTACGAGGTTATTAAAGGTCTGATAGATCACCCAGATACAGCTAATAAGGATAGAGCTGCTCTTATCCTAGGATGCACCAAGAGGCATATAAACCGTATGATACAAGGCTATATTAAAGATGGTAAAAGCATTCTTTATTCATGGTAACAGAGGTAAGAAGCCGGTTACCACCATCCATCCTGACATCAGAAGTCAGGTTCTTGATCTATACAGAACTAAATACTACGAGGCTAACTTTGAACACTATACAGAGCTTCTAAAAAAGCATGAGGGCATAAGCATCTCTTCTTCCTCTGTAATGAGTATTTTTGGAGTCTGAGTACATTCTATCTCCAAAGGCTACAAAAAGCCAAAGCGTAGACGCATTAGGCAAGCACTCAGAGCCAAGAAGGAATCTGAAAGCGTCAAAAAGAATTATCACAGATACAGGCTAACTTAGTAGCAGTTGAAGATGCTCACAGTCGTCGTCCAAGATGTGCTTATTTCGGTGAATTGCTTCAGATGGATGCAACCCCTTATGAATGGGTGCCGGGACAGATATGGCATCTACATTTAGCCATTGATGATGCCTCAGGTGCTGTTACTGGCGCATGGTTTGATACTCAGGAGACCCTTAACGGCTACTACCATGTGTTTGAACAGATTCTTACCGATTATGGTATCCCCTATAAGTTTCTTACCGATAAACGTACTGTATTTACTTACAAGAAAAAAGGTGCCTTATCTGACGACAATGACACCTATACACAGTTCGCTTATGCCTGCAAGCAACTGGTACACAACTTGAATCAAGCAGCGTACCACAGGCTAAAGGACGCATAGAACGATTGAATCAAACCTTACAGTCACGCCTGCCTATTGAGTTTAGACTCGCAGGCGTAACCGACATCAATAATGCCAATGAATTCCTTCACTCCTACATAAAGGAATTCAATGAGAAGTTCTCACTTCCACTTCATGGTATCAAATCTGTCTTTGAAACGCAACCGTCTAAAGAAAAAATAAATCTTACTTTAGCAGTTTTGACTGAGAGAACTGTTGATGCCGGACATGCGATTCAATTTAAGAAGAAATTTTATAAGATGATAGATCATAATGGAGTCCAAATCCATTATAGAAAAGGTACCAAGGTTATGCTTATCAAGGCATTTGATAGGTCTATGTTTGCGTGCGTAAATGACAAGGATATTTATGCACTGGAAGAAATACCGGCTCATGAACACAAATCTAAGGACTTGGACGCTGACTACAAACAACCTAAACCTAGAAAGCCTTATATTCCTCCAATGAACCATCCTTGGAGATTAGAGGCCTTTAATAAATTTGCACATTCACAGCCACACAGAATTGAAGACGACTTAAAAAGTGCATAATAAAAGCCCCTTTGTGGGGCTTATAAATTAATTATTTTGGGACATAATCATTTATGCTTGACACCAGATTAATTGGGTATGTACCATGATAAAAGCTCTAACCTGCGGATATTTGAAGGGTTATCAAATGCAATCGAAAAACTAAAATTATCTTTTATAATTTCCCAGTTGATGAAATTATTACTTGTTTTGTACCTTGTATTTTATAGCCCATACTTTGTCCTCAGCTCCCCTAATGCTTGCCTTGCATCCTTTATCTGGCCTTTTTCTATCTGTTGTTCTGATATTTCTATATCTCTGTACATAGATAACTGTTTCATCGTCTTTCGAAATGTATCGGAGATTTCAGAAGTGTTTTTCAGATCTTTAATTGATATAATTTGCGGCATAATTCTATCTCCGTGTAGGTATTGGTAGTGTAAAAACCCATCTGTTTTTTATTGTTAAAACATCTCCAAAGCACTTAATTTAGATAAAATGAATCTAAAAAGAGCGATGCAATTACCTTGAAAATATAACATTTGCTTTAAGCAGTATGTTTTATTTCAATCACATACTTTTCTTTAAGTTTTGAGCATCTGTTCTGGGCAATTATTCCTTCGTGCTGCAATCTTCCAACTACAATTCCAGGGTGAATTCCAATTGTAGTTGCAAATTCAACTATTTCATCATCAGAAGTATATTTAGATGGAGCAAACCTTTTATAGTCCGCAGGAGAAATCAGATAATTTGTAGCAAATTTATCCGCTTCTAATTCAAGGTTATTATTAATATCCATCATCTCCTCAACTTTAGTACTAATAAATACCATTTTAATTTTCTGCTGAAGCACATGCTTTATTTCATGAAATAATGAAAACCAAAACTTATCTGCATTAAGTCCTCTATTATTCATCGCAAGCACTACTCTATCCTCTGTCACCCACTTAACTGCTCCATTCACTCCTGAATTCTTCAAATGCGGTAATAGGACAAATGCGATACCACATTCGGCAAAAATTTCATTTATTCTTGGCAAGAACTCTTCAGGTTCCTTAAGTGTCATACCTCTAAGCTCCGGTAAATATCCTTTTAATTTTACAGCATTATAAGGCTTAGTCTCAATGCTTTTTGAAAAATTCATAGCTGTTTGAATCCAAGCTCTGGAATTAATAATGTGTTTCTCTTTATTGCAAGATGAACTTGTTCTAAAGTTCACTAAAAAATCCTGTTTCAGCATAATTCTTAAATCTGCAACTTTGAAAAACTTACATAAATTTGCCACTTTTTCCTTGTTACTTCTTGTCGTTGGCAAACCAACTACATCAATAAAATACTTATAATCTATCTCTTTCACAAGTTCTGCCTGTGCATCAATATCCTTAGCCAGTTGTATCTCAATAAGCTTCTGATCATAAGTATTCTGTAAGTTCTGCCAAACATCCAGACTGGTGCCAAGCATTACAGAAAGCTTCTTCGCTAAGTCATTAGATATATTAGCCTGCCCATTTATCAACTGGCTTAATGTCTTTGCCGTTGTTCCCATTCTTGTTGCAAACTCAGCCTGACTAATTTCCATGTCTTCAATAACATCTGCAATATAATACCCAGGGTGAAGGGCCACTATATCTTTGTATTCATTTACATTACTCATAATGGTTTGACACCTCCGTCACCTTTACAATTTTAATCATTTTACACTGTGCTAAAATATCTCCTTCTGTGATTTCGTTTTCACTGACATCACAAGGAATCATTGTAACTCTATATCCTGTATTCCCTAAGCGTATGCTCCATTCATCTTTTCTGTCACCTTTTAAGTGTTCAAAATGAAAAGGAGGAAAATTAGCAATATCCAATAAAGATTCTGCATTTAATATAAAGTTTTCTGTAGACTCAAGTTTCTTTTTTACCTGCTCAGGATATCGCCATTTTTTCTTATACTCAGAACAAAACTGTTTCTTCGCAGTTTCATTCTTATACAGTATCTTCATCCCCAATTTTAATTTTTGTCCCCCTTTGATTTCATTACTATTTTGGTAATAAAAATTATAGCACAGTTTATGTTCAATGTAAATATTTTTAATACATATCAGAGATTTCAGAAGTATTTTTCAGGTCTTTAATTGGTATTATTTGTGGCATAATTCTACCCCACAAGCACTGCCACTCCCCAGTCTTCAAGCCTTAGCTTATCCCCTTTTACATAACTTATCCCGGTAATAGCATCTGTGCACCCCTTCTCATCCTTTACACATATCTCTACTTCAACAGGCTTACAGGAGTAGTTAAATACATAGGTTAACTCCTCGTTCAGTTCGTTTACACCTCTTCTGGTTATCACCGGGAAAGCGGTCTGTACAGGGAGATTTTGTCTCTCATACACAGCTTTCAATGCCTCTCTTAAGACATCCTTTAGCACAGTTTTGTCCAGATATGAAGCTATATAATAAGCCTTTCCGCTTCCGTATTCATTGCAGGTTACTGCAGAATAATTATTCCAGTATATATGCTCATAAGGATGGATTTCTTTAGCTGTATCAGCGGTTACAAGCTCTGCCACATACTTTACTTCTTTTCCGCCTGCTCCCATGTTAAGAGTATGAGTAAATTCATCATAATGCACTCCAAAACAGTCAGTAAGCCCCGCAGGAAGAGTTTCAGTATATACGCTAACCCTTCTGTCTGCTACAAAGGAGCGAAAGCTCCCTATTAGGATGCCGCCGTTTTTCACAAAGCTGTCAAGCTTTGTAGTAAGCTCTTTAGATACGCAGTAAAGTGCAGGGCAGATGATGGCTTCATACTTATCAAGATTTGCGTATTCGGAGAAAATGACATCACATTCTAGGTTTTCCTCATAGAGGCTGTCATACATATATCTTACAACATCATTATAACTAAGCTTTTTATCGATAGGGAACCACTTAAGCGCACTTAAAGACAGGGTATCAACCAAAAGGGCAATCCTGTTTTTCTTTTTTATGCAAAGCTTCTCCTTTGTAAGTACCTTGATTTCATTACCAATCTCAGAAATCTCATTGTATATTCTAGATGGCTTTAAGTCATGGCTTAAAATGCCCTTCCAGTAAGTCTCAAAGCTTTGATGGATTGAATGCCAGTTCCAGTACATCACTCCATCAGCACCTGATGCAATATGGCTGAAAGCGTGAAGCCTGAGCTGTTTTGGGAATGGGCACCAGTACTTAAATGCCTGTGACTGGCATTCAAGCACAAAGTAGTTGTCATTTGTGAGGCTTCTTATTTCATCCCCACAAAACGCTATCTCTGCACCTGTCAGCTGAAATCCTGTAGGGTGATAGATGTCAGTTCCCGCGTGTGTAAGGGCATCAGAAGCTCTGAGGTGGTGGATACCATCCTGTACACCATAAGAATAGCCATCCTGAGCTATATCAGCTCCAAACTTTCTCCATTCAAAGTCAAAGTTGTGAGTAATAAACTGCTCTGGTTTTTATATTCATTTACAATCTCTGCCTGCATTTTAAGGAAGTTAACTGCCATATCTCTCTGGAATTCTTCAAATTCACAGGCAAGGCTTGCATTTATTGTCCCCGAAATATCAGGAAAATCCTCCCAGGAGTGGATACTGTTACTCCAGTAAGCAAGTCCAAAATCTTTGTTAAACTCCTCTATGTCTGTATATCTGCTTTTAAGCAGACGGATGAACGCTTCCTGAATCTCTGCTCCGAAGTTGTCATAATGCTTGGTTTCATTGTCTATCTGAAATCCTATAACCTGTGGATGCTTCGCTGTATGCTCTAAGAGTTTTCTGATTATTCTACTGCCATAGAATATATATGTATCTGATAAAAGGTTGAATATCTGCCTTTTACCATATTTTACATCGCCGTTTTTGGTATGGACAAGTACATTTTCATCAAGCTTTGCAAGCCAAGATGGTACCGCATAAGTTGGTGTGCCTATTATTACCTTGAGACCATACTTCCCGGCTCTTTTTAGAACCTCATCAATATGGTAAAAATTATACTCTCCCTCCTTTGGCTCTAGGGTACTCCAGGTAGATTCCGCTATTCTTACTACATTCATCCCAGCCTTTTGCATAAGGGCAAAATCTTCGTCTATCCTCTCATAAGGCATATATTCAGGATAGTACGCACAGCCATACAAGAATTCATTTTCCATTATCGTTCTCCTTATCAGGTTAAACAAAACATCTGTAGACAGTATAACTCAAAATGTATGAAATTACACTGCTACAGATACTTTTGAGGTTCAGGTTGGACTTAACCATAGCTTTATTCTTCTTTATTAGTTACACTAAAATAATCAAAATCAGCTTCCTTCTTGTGGAACATACTGTCTACTGCGAATATACCTACCATCGTGCCCGTAAACTCACCGTATTTGCAATATTCATCCGAAAGCTTATCCGTAGCAAAAACAGGTCCAATAGGCTTGGTATCCTCGCCCTCATATCCCCATTTGAAATAGCTTTCTCTGCCCGATACGATTAATTCAAATCTAAGCATACGGCAATCAACAGCTGTTCTTGTGTCCAGATGTTCTTTCTTTTCACCATTTTCAAGGGATATAATTGCAACCACAGGCTGCTTAAGAGTATCTGAATAATACTTCCTAAGCGCTATATAATTCATATTGTCATAATAAAGCACCAGGCCAGCACTATGTTGATATATCTCAGGGTTAAAATCTAATCCTGCATTAGCCTCAATATCTACTGATGGCAGTTTTCTGCAAAGAAGGCTCACTCTATTCATCTTCAACAACCTGTAGTCTAATCATCTTTTATCCATTCTAAAATCCAAACTGTTTATTATAAGCCTCTATATCCTCCATTCCAATTGTCTGGAAGATGACCTTTATAAGTCTTGCTGCACAGTCTCTTGCTATGCTTCTTGGAAGAGAACCATCCTTAAGTGCAGCCATTATGTTGTCAATGTCTATCTGATTTGCCGGCATTATAAGATCATTTCCCGCTATAGCACAGCTTGATGATTTGCTTCCGCCTGCAGTTGTCGTAGTCCAGTCTGTCATAATTATTCCTTCAAATCCCCATTCTTCTCTTGCAACTATTGTACAAAGGTCATAGCTGTTTGCTGTATGTATGCTGTTGATGAGGTTATAGGAGGTCATAATGCACATTGGCTGGGATGTTTTAACGGCTATTTCAAACCCTCGAAGATATATCTCTCTTAAAGCTCTTTCAGATACTATGCTGTTCGAGCTCATTCTGTTGTCTTCCTGATTGTTGCAGGCAAAGTGCTTGATTGTAGTGCCAACCCCTGGCACAGACTGGACTCCCAGTGTAATTGCAGCCGCCATTTCCCCTGAAAGCAGCGGATCTTCTGAATAATACTCAAAGTTTCTTCCACAAAGAGGATTTCTGTGAATATTAAGTCCCGGAGCCAGCCACCAAGCCACACCAAACTCTGTCATTTCATCTGCTACAAGCCTACCTAAATTTCTAACCAAATCAAGGTCAAAGGTCTGTGCAAGATGAGTGCCTATAGGAATAGCAGTCGCATACATGTAGTACTTGTCTACATCCTCATTCTTATAGTCCTTCCTAAAAAAGACCGCCTTCAAGGCTTCCTATAAGCCCAACTCCATATATTTTCCCGGTCTTTCTGTCCACATCATAGTGTCTAAGCACTCTTAAGCCAGCAGGACCATCTGCCATTGATATACCGGGAATACCATACTTTTCTTCAAGCGCGCAGCTTGTTTCCCCTGCTGCTCCCGGAACACAGATACCCGTTTCAATTAGTTCATTATCCTTTATGTTGTCCTGACCCTTGCTTATTTCTCCCATTAAAAGAACTGTAAGCTCCTCATCTGAGAGCTTTGCTGCCAATTCCGTCGAGATAAGATCAAGGTCAGTACGCCCCTTCTTTGCTCTTTCTTCTGTAACGGGAACAAAGGTAATGGCTTTAATCCCTCTTTTTTCTGCTTCTTCCTTCCATTTCTTTGTAAGCTCACTTATCACACTGTCAGGCCTTACTATTTCTTCAAGTTTCTCCTGAAGCGGAAGAATGTGTTCAACCTTTTCTATTACATAATCTTCTTTAACTGATACCACTCCGGCTATCTCTAACGTTGTCAGAAGAATTGCCCACAAATATACCGTATTCCCCATTTTCAAGTATCCAGCGGCTCTTCTCTTCATCAAATGAAGCAAGCGCTTTAGAGTGGATAGTCACCTTTAAGGTTTCGCTTTCACCGGGCTTAAGCTCTCTCGTTTTCTTAAATCCAACAAGTCTCTTAAATTCTTTTTTAATACCTGTCTGAGGGCAGGCTGCATATATCTGTACCACCTCACGTCCACTATATTTATTACCAACATTGGTGACTTTAGACTCTACTGTGATTTCTCCACTGCTTGCTGATATCTTCACATCAAAAATCTCAAAGTCTGTATAAGAAAGACCGAATCCAAATGGAAATGCAGGTTTTACATTAAAGCTGTCAAAATATCTGTAACCAACATAGATGCCTTCAGTATATCTCTCATTTTCAACATCTCCATTATTATGGCTAAATGTCGATGCATTTGGATAATCCTTGTAAAGAAGAGCCCAGGTAGCAGACAACTTTCCACAAGGAGCTTCCTTGCCTAGTACTACATCAGCCACAGCATTGCCTAGCTCCATACCCGGCTGTGATATATTCATTATAGCCTTTACGCTCTTGTTATTTAATATGTCACTTAGGTCAACAGGACCTCCTGCATTGATTAGAACCACTATGTTGTCAGTGTATTTTCCCAGTTTGTTAAGCTCTTCTTTTTCTATGTCGCTTAGGTAATAATCGCCTTTCTCTAGGACTCTGTCCTTTCCTTCTCCCGCAACCCTGCTAACTACATAGAAGGCGGCATCAGAAGCCTTCACTGCTTCTTCATCTATAGGAACCCTCTTAAAATCACGTCTTTTCTCACGCATAAAAAGTTCAAAGAAATCCTGGCTTGATATGTTTGACATATTGTTAAATATCTTATTTACATATTCAGCCTGTGCATCCTCATAATCCGTGGTAGAAGAGAGGATAGCCTCTTCATTTACAACTGTGAGTCCTGCATTCTTAAATCCTGTTAAAATGCTTACTACTTCTCTTTCATTAACGTCACCCGAGCCTGTTCCACCCTTTATGGAGTGAACCACTCCCGTACCGGCTAAAAATACCCTTGCATCACTTGTTAGTGGCAGTAACTCATCATTTTTTAGAAGCACAAACCCTTGTGTAGCAGCATATCTGGCTATTTCTCTATGCTTTATTTCACGACTTGATACTTCTGCACTCCTTACACCACTGTACTTTCTTGTTCTTTTTTGCATTATAACCTCCTTAGGTGATTGTTTATACATCTACACTATCTCCCACATACTATCAAGACATTTTTCAAAAAACATCTTATAGCTTAAGCAAAACCTGTTTTCATAATCCCCTGTAAATTTGTTCTTCACCCTGTTTCTCATACATCCTCCTCTGCAAACTTGGATGTACTGACAGACCTTGCAGGATTCAGGAAGGGGGATGGAGCGTTCTATGAATTTACTCTTAAGCCTGTTTTCATTTATTACATCGAGGTTATCCGTATTGAAATTGCCTATTTTATATTCATCAAGGGCATAGAAATCGCACGGATAGACACTTCCATCAGCCTCAACCGTGTTCTGTACGCCACAGACTCCTCGCTGTTCGCAAGCCTCTGGCATGTAGCCCATCAATATCCCTACATAGTTTTCAAAGCTTCTTATGTAGGGCTGTCTTCCCTTTTTCCAGTCCTCAAACCAGAGGTCAAAGAGTTTTATGAGAAATTCTCCGTAAACTTCAGGGGTAAGTGCGAATTCACCATTCTTAGCATCCTTTGTAAATGCTTCAAGGCAGGGAATATACTGCTGGTACTTAAAGCCTTTTTTAGCATAATCCCTGTAAATTTCTTCAATATCCTTTGCCACATCAGCAGTTACAACGGTTAATATATTGTATTCCACTCCAAATTTATCAAATAGTTTAGCGGTTTCATAAGCCTTATCATAGGCTGATTTCCCATTCAAATGCCTATATTTATCGTGAGTGCATCTATTTCCGTCAATTGAAAGTCCGACAAGAAAATTATTTTCCTTAAAGAAAACACACCAAGCCTCATCAATGAGGGTGCCATTTGTTTGAAATGCATTGTTCACCCTAACATTGTTCTTATTGTACTGTTTTTGAAACTCTACTGCCTTCTTAAAAAAATCACGCCCACGAAGAGAGGGCTCACCACCTTGAAATGCATAGCTTGCCACCCCTTCGGCTCTAAGCAGAGTCTTCCTTATTACATTTTTAAGCGTTTCCTCCGTCATAAAGCCAAAGGATGCATCGGTGCGGTTCTCCATCTCATCCTTGTAAAAACAATAGTCACAATGCATATTGCAAAGCCCCGAAGCGGGCTTAATAAGTACACTGATAGCGGGCATATATATCTCCTATTACAATTTCTGAAAATTAGTCTTGCAATTCGAGTTTATTTACAAAAATTGGTTTTAACTATTCCCATTATAAATATTTATATCCGTTATTTCAATTATCTTTTGACGCATAAATAACCTTGAAGAAAAAAGGACTAATATCCTATGCTTTACAATTTAGAATATTAGCCCTAAAAATTATTCTTTAATTTTTATCTCTGCCTTTCCCTCGCCTGCTGCCTCTATCTTCTCTATCAGCTTTTTCGCCAGCTTCTTTCTTATATCCACAGTTGCCTTGTCATTTACAAGGTTGTTTAACTCATAAGGATCATTTCTTAAATCGTAGAAGAACTCTTCCTCGTAGACATCGCTCCTATCCTCATCCCAGCCGTTACTTTCAGGGGCAAATACGCTGTAAAGATAGTCCTTGCTTCTTATACATCTTCCAAGCCTGCTTTCACTAATCTGGGCATATACGAATTTATCCTCGTCTATAGGCTTATCTATAAGGGTTTCAAGGTTTTCACCTATCATATCATCTCCCACATCAACTCCAGCCATAGCTAGGATTGTCTTTGGAAGAGAGCAGGTAGAAACAACCTCCCGGACTACCTTTCCACCCTTAAATGCGCCGCCTGCGATTATTAGAGGTACCTTAAGTGCAGAGCTGTGGCAGGTTCTCTTGTAGTCATCAGAGCCTTTCAGGTAAGTCTCTCTATTTCTTGTCTTAAAATGTGAGCCGTGGTCTGAGGAATATATTATTATCGTGTTGTCATATAAGCCTTTTTCTTTTAGCTTATCAACTAATTTTCCAAAATTATCGTCTAAGCTCTTGCAGCACCCCAAATAATCAGGGTACATCTGTCTTGCATCTCCTCCAAGTGCCTCTAAGTCCTTAGGCAGCTTACAATCCTTAAACCTCTCCTTAGAGCCGTCTGGCCCCTCATAGTCAGCCCTGTCATTTTGATGATGTGGCTCAATGTGTGAAACAGTAAGGAAAAACGGCTTTTTACCATCATATTTATCAAGGAATTCAAGTGCAAAATCATTAATCCTGTCAACCCTGTAGCCCTTAAAGTCAATCCTGTTCATATTTTCATCAAATACATAGCCGTCATAGCCATGGGAGGTCGCTTCAAGCACATCAGACACCCTCCAGAAGCCGTTATATCCGCCTCTTCTCTCCTTAGGTATCGCCTGTGTCTCATAGTCAGGATTTGCAGGCACTATATAGCTTGCCCTGTCACTTGCCAGATGCCATTTTCCCACATAAGCATTTTCATATCCTGCCTCTTCCATATAGTTGGCAAGAGTTTTGATATCTCTTGGGAGGGACTGCCCGTTTCTGTAGCAGCCTATTGCCGTAGGATATTTGCCACTTTGAAATATTGCCCTGCAAGGCCCACATACCGGCTGTGCTGTAAATGCCTCTCTAAAAAGCACTCCCTCATCCGCAAGTCTGTCAAGATTAGGGCTTATATCAAGCTCCTGACCATAACAGCCCATAGTATCAGCCCTCTGTTGGTCAGAAAAAATGAAAATTATATTTGGCTTTTCCATAATTACCTCCGAAAAAATAAAAATCTCTATGACGCATGGCTTTAATAATAACTATGCCTGGTTAGATTTAGCATTAAATACATTGGCTAAACTTTAACTTTCGTCAAATATTCTATCTTCAGACATTGTATTATTAAGCCATGTGACTGTCAAGAGATTATGTTAAATGGTGTGGGTTTAGGCTGATTTTACCTTTATTTTACTATAGGTTAACTCAAGCATTACAAAATTGATAATGGCAAAAATCAAGAGATATGCAGGCATGATGGCTATGCCGATTTTCTGTTGAAGAAGTCCGAATATCATAGGCATAAAGGTACTTCCGACATAGGCTGCTGCCATCTGAAGCCCTATAACAGCTGCACTGTATTTCTTCCCAAAATTGGCAGGTGCCATGTGCTGGATAGCCGGATAGACAGGTCCCATACCGGTTCCAATGACGACAAAGCCTGTGGCTGCCACCATATAACTTTTCACAGGTAAAAAGACCATTATTATTCCTAATAATTCCACGAAAATGCCTATGCGAATCAGCCTTCTGTCTCCCAGTTTATTTGAAATAAATCCTGAAATCAGCCTTCCAAGCATAAGCCCACCAAATATAAGCGAGCCAAATGAAGCAATGGTTTCTGCACTAAGCCCACTCTTTGTGCCTGCAAAATAGCTCGGAGTCCATAGGAAGCAGGTAGCCTCTCCTGCGCAGTAAGCGTAGAAAGCAATCAAAGTGAAATAACTGCAGGCACCTTAAGCGCTTCTTTAATTCCAACACTGTCACTGTGGTCTTCTTCCTCTTCTTTTCCATTAGTTTTCCACAAAGGAAGGGAAATAATGCACACGAAAAGAATAAACATCTGGATATAGGATGTCCAACTGTAGCCCTCATTCCACCTTGCGTATTTAAGTGCGAGTGCCATAATATACGGGCTTATCACCGCTCCTACACCGTAAAAGCAGTGCAGAAAGTTCATAACCGAGCCTGAATAATTATTTGCCACATAGTGGTTTACCGAAGCATCTATAGCTCCCGCTCCAAGTCCATAAGGAACAGCAAATATAAACAGCATCCAATACTCACTGCACATTGAAAATCCTAAAAGTCCGGCTATAGTAAGCCCTATTGACACTATCGTAATCCATTTTGTATGGAAGTGCTTTATCATGCGAGGACTTAGAAGTGCTGATATGATTGTCATAAATGATATAGTCATCGATACATAGCCTGCATAAGATGATGGTACCGAAAACACTGCCTGCATCTTAGGCCAGCCTGAACCAAGGAGAGAGTCAGGCAGCCCCAGGCTTATGAAAATTAAATAGATGACTGCTAAAAGTAGTGAAGACATGAATTTCCTCCGGATTAAAAATAATGTCAGTAAGCAAAGAGCTAACGCTGATCTTGTAGTTTTGAGGCGATAATTTTAATAAATGCTTTAAGAAAGATACTTATTCTGTAGTTATACTGCTTGTGGCGGCATTCTTTGCGTTGAACCTTGTCTGCCACCATGTGGCCCACTACAAAATTATTATACTTCTACGAAAGCATTGTTAAGAAAATAAAATGGCTGACTTATTATGATGTTGTTGTTAATTCTTTTAATAGTCCTTCGCAGCCTTCAAGTACATCTCTATATGTAGCGTCAAAGTCGCCTGTGTACCAAGGATCGGCTATATCACCATCTTGCCGGCAAAAGAAAGCAGCTTTCTTATCTTCTTTTTCGGATCACCACTTAGAATTCTGTCCAGATTTCTAAGGTTATTTGTATCCATGGCGATAATGTAGTCAAAATCCCTGTAATCTTTCTTGGTTATCTGGGTAGAGGTATGTGGCAGAACAGGCACCCCCACTTCCCTAAGCTTTTTCACTGTCCCATAGTGGGTGGATTCTCCAAGTGCCTCCGTACTGGTGGCTTTGGAGTCAATGAGGAACTCGTCTGCAAGACCTGCTTTGTTAATCATGTCTTGGAATACAAAGTGTGCCATGGTGCTGCGGCAGATGTTGCCATGGCAGATAAAAAGTATTTTTGTCATTAAATTTTTCCTCCTAAAATGCAGTTAATTGCCCTAATTTGCAAGGTTTTGCCAAGTCTTTAAAATGGGGTTAAACCTACAGATATTTTGGCCCATCTGCAAAATAAGGCAAATTGTAGCAAAATGTAATAGTCATTAGTAGTCAAATAGTAGTCAACGATAGGGGGGGTGACTACTCACCTTTTAACGGTAGAATCGTTAAAGGGGTTTCAAATTTAGGGTTATCGTTATAAGGTATGAACCAATGCTTTTATTCTACCAAATAACTTCAAATTTTGTAAGCTTTAATGCGGAAAAAACAGATGGCATTTTGCTTTGCCATCTGCATAAAGTTATATGAAAATGTAGTTAGATTTGGTTGAGATACTTTCCAGTTATCAAACATAACACTCTCTAATTCCTTGCTTCGCTTAACTTTCGGACAAAGCAATATTAATTAGGTTTACAAACTGGAAGTTGTAAGCATCAAGGTCTATAAAAATAAGGTCCGCATTCTTCCTCATGTGTCTTCATATATGTCCATGACCAATCAGATGCTACTACATATATTTCGCTAAATTTATCTATATATTCGGAATCCATTTCTTTTCCAAGAAGTTTGAGAGAAGGATTAGTTTCCCACAAGTCAAAATACTTAGCTCCAGATTTATCAAGTTCATCAAATATTTTTCTTGCGTTATCCCCTGTAAAATACTTATCTGCATCAACAATATTCCAAGAAAAAATATGCCAAAGAAAATTACCCCCTCCTACAACTCTTTTTTTCAAAAGTGATTTTGATATGTTATTTGCAAAATGTAATAGCCATTCTTTTTCAAAATCCACAGTACCTCCTCTAAATTTCCAATTAGTATAGCGAAAACTTTTTAAATACCTTTTACCATTTTTATATTGTTGTATCTCGTTCCATCCTCCAAAATAAAAGCATTAGGAGTTTCTCCCACTTGGATGAATCCAATTTTCTCATAAAGAATTTTGCCTCTTTCATTGCCTGAGAAATAATCCAGTTCAAGTTGGGAAAGCCCCCATTCCTTAGCATAGTCTTCAAGACATATAAGCAACTTCTTTCCTATTCCTAAGTTCCAGAATTCTTTCAGAACAGAAACAGCGACATTCCCCCGATGGCACATTTTCTTTTTACTCAGCCTTGTAATCGTGCCATTTGCAATTAGTATTCCATCCATTTCGACAACAAGCATAAGGGTATTATCAGATTCATTAAAGCCTTTTATTATTTTTTCTTCCTCTTCTGCAGACATGGTTATTTCTTCCGGATAAGAATACAAAAAATCAGATTCTCCCATAACTGTTTTCAAATATTCAATAGTTTCTGCAGCATCCTTTACTTGAATCTCTCGAATTTTGCAAATTCTACCATCTTTTAGTTCAAAATTTATTGGTGTGTATTTCATATTTATAACCTCACTTCCATCTTTTTATTTTAGTACAATGCCAAATCATTTCTGTTTAGATGTATTTGTATAGGTTTTGTGGTAATTTACCTCATTCCATCATAAGATGTCCACATATGTGCCACCTTCACTATTCCTTCATATTCTATAAGTCTCCTGAACATAGACTTCGTAAACTATCCTGTGCTGTATATTTATTCTTCTTGAATAGAAACCACTTAGATTACCAACCAGCCTCTCATATGGTGGCGGTTCTTTGAATGGATAATCTGCTATGATATTTAGAAGTTCTTTTGCTTTTCCATCAAGTCTGGCACCCTTTAATAGTTTTTTATCCTTATCTGCCTGTTTACTAAACTTAATTAAATACATCTACCACTCCTCTTCCGGATTATAAGATGTACACTCAGAAACATCTTCTTCTCTGGAGTCCAAAATACTTTGTGTCATACCCGGTATGGAATTAAGATACAAGGTTTCCTGAATCGCCAGCTCATCATCTTCTGATACTAATACTGCATTTTTTCCTCTATTATTTGTTATGGTTATAGGCTCAGAGTATTCATTTACATCTGAAACTGTCTTATATAAGTTCGCTCTTGCCTTTGTTATACTAATTGAAGTCATGACATCATCTCCTTTCACCTAAATATAGCGTACATCAATCTATTATCAGTGACAGTTTTGATTTCCTATATTATTCTAATTGAATTTTTGCATTTATTTTTGTGTTAATCACCAAAAAAACAATAACTCACTATAAAAGTATTCTGTGTCATATTATAATGTTCATTTACAGAAAAAAAGGTGGTAAAATACTTGTATCAATAGATAAAAATATTATTTTGTTTTTCTATCATATCTAATGCTGTATTTTTTTAAGTGTTGAACCAGCATAATTTTTTTAGTTTTGAAAACATATGATTCTGTCTCTCAATACTTTCTAACACTTCAAGTCCTCCCATAGGCTCAACCAGCTTTTGTATTTTTGATAGCATGTCATTTTGTTTGGCAATATACTCAAAACTCGAATTTAAACTTATTGCATCCAATTTATTTTTTTAAAATCTAACTTTGATATAACATTAGTGGAATTTACTATATTATTTAAGCGATTTTCAATTAAATTTAATGATTCTATAATTTTTGCTGCCTTCACAAACCGATCTGAGTCCCAATTCGCAAAAGTCTTCTTCATCGATGAAATAATATCTGTAACAAATACTTCTTCTGAATACTTATCTTCCATTGCTAATTCTAATGCTTTATCAAGGCTATTACCTACTTTATTCAAAATAATATCTGCTTCCACATACTTATTAAGTGAGATTTCCTTGTTATGCATAACAATATTTCTTAAGTGGTGTATTTCTTCAATATCACCTTTTATATTTTCTACATCAAATGGATGAAAAAAAGTTTTTCCCAGAGACTTCTTTTTCTCCCCTGTGAAAATATTGTTTTGAATCTTATTTTGATTTTTCTTTCTCACAATAAAAAAAGCAAATTGTATTTCCTCAAATAACAACTCATAACTTTTTATCCATCCGTTCTTCAAATAAATAATCAGTATAATCTTGGAAAGTAAAATGCTCCAATGCCCTTTCAATATACTCATAGATTATTATTGCTTCTACTTACTGCAACAACTTTATTTTTTTAATTTCTTCATTTATTGTGTTCTTAACCCAATCTTTTCCATATACCGCCAATACTGTTAAATAAATCAATTGTCTTAGTTTTCTTTCTACAGATGCAATTTTTTTGCTTAATTCATAACAATAATATTCTGATGAACCATCATATACTACAACAATATAATATTCTCCCCTATGCTTGCCTTTTAATAATATCATTTTTTTAAAGAGTTTAATAATTCAGCTTCTTCATCTGTATTTGTTTCTTTTACCGGCATTATACTCAAAAACACATTTAGATTATTCTTAGATTTTTCTTAATCCATAACTATAAGATTCGTTTTTTTATAAGAGAATATACCATCACTTATAAAACTAATTTTTATTCTTCAATAGTTCTCTAACTTCATTTATCCTAGTCTCACCCTCTCGGCTTATAAAAACCAGTTCTAATTTCATAAGCATTCCTCTTTTCTTTGTAAATCAAAGCCTATTTTTTCTATATCATTAATCACAGCCTATTTTTCAAATACTAAATTTGGACAAATACCTTTCAACCATACTCTCTTGTGCATACCATCAAATTTATTCCATTCAGCATTAAGCTTTGCAACTGCTTCTGCAAATAATATGTTATTACTGACAATCCTGTCTTTCGCATCCTGTAATGCTGACATATAATAAATCTGTTTTATTTCATCTTTCAAATAATTTTCAATTCTTAATGGTCTGCATGCATGAAATGCCCTCAAATGTGTATAGCCATAAGTTTTAAAATTAATACCAGATTTCTCATTGGTATACTCTTCAATCATAAATACACTTTTCTCCATACATCTTCTATTTCTATTTCTCTGCTAGTGCCTGATAAAGTTTCATTAGTTCAACTACACAATTAAATTCTGTAAAGTTCTTGATTGGAAAACCATAGGCTTCCATTACTACTCTATCATTAAGCTGATGTACTTTTCTTATTTTCTACCTGAATACTAAACATTTCCTTCTGTGTTTCAATCTCAGCGCGTAATTCTTCTTCTGTTGGAATATATATTCTCGTACCATTCTCTTGCAATCTCATCCTTAACCTGTAACAATACCCGATAATGAGTCTAGGATAATTTTACATTAGATTTTCCACTTTTCGAGTGGAAAATCTCCGGATACATCTTATAAAAAGAATAAAAATTATATAAATTTGTTTTAGTGTATCCCCTTCCATACTGTGCGTTTAAATCCTTAGATAATTTCTTAATTACTTCTGCACCGTATTCAGCTCTTGATTCACCATTCAGTTCTTCATCAGCTATTCTCTTACCAAGAAGCCAATTTCTGTGAACAAGCGTTAAATCAACCGCAGAGTATGCTACTTTCTGAGCAGTTTCAATAATATTACAAGCATCTTCAAACACTGCCTGTTTTTACATATTTCAATAATTAATTCATTTTATTTTCATAGTCTTGTAACTCATGAAAAATATTGTCTACATAGACAGCATCATTCTCAATACGATAAAGCATAAAATATCGATGAGACAAAAAATTGATTCTTCGGTATCCTAATTTTCTTAGTTTGGGATCATCACAAAGTTTCAGACTCTCGGCTACATTTGACAGACTTGTTTTTGTTGCTTCAAAATCATTTAATAAATTTCTTGCAGCTTGCTCACTTTTCCTTTCAAATAAAAGATATCTGATAAATCTATACAGATTTTCCTTCGCATCACTCATCAAAACATTCTTATAATCCATACTTTGACCTCATATCTGAAATCACATCATCTGCATCCTTGAACATCTCCTGTTCTCTGGACTTTTTCAACTTTGCAAGTATCTCTTTTTCGGTCATTGGTGCATACGGGTTTGATTCTACCTGTCTTTTTATTTCAAAGGGTAATCCATTTGCAGCTATAGCCTGCGTTAAAAACATTCTGATTGCAGTTGTTGTATCTGTGCCTAAGTCCTTAAATAAAGCATCCGATTTACTCTTTAACTCGTCTTCTACTCTGACCTGAATTGTACTAGCCATGTTCAGCACCTCGCTTCCATCTTTTTATTTTGTGTAATGCTAAATCATTTCTATTTCAATACATTTATACTGTTTTTGTAGCAATTTCTCATACGGTGGTGGTTCTTAGAATGAATCATCCGCTATAATATTTAGAAGTTATTTTACTTTTCCATCAAGCCTTGCACCCTTTAACAGTTTTTTGTCCTTATAGGCATTGTCACTGAACTTGATTAAATACATCTACCACTCCATAATAGGTGGTGTAACATTAAAACATAGCTGTATCTAATAATAATTTACTGTGCGTTACTGAAATCAGGGTAAGCATAGCAAGATTGTGAATAGTGTCACAAACTTCAAAATTCTTCTCTTGCTCCCAACGTGGTTTCCACGACATAACAAAGTCATATACATCCTTGTCGCTAATTTCTTTCTTTTCACAAGTTAATGCATCATACGCATACAAAACAGTAGCAATCAGTTCAGCCTGCTCAGTACTTTTAATTCTTCCAAATAAATCAACTGTTTTTTTCATTGCAAGCCACTCTTCTTCACTAAACTTTCCTTTATGTATAACCACATTTTCAGGAACACTTAAAGATACCATTCTCCCTAAGCTCTGTTCAATAATAAGATTGGCATTTGCTAATGCGGTAATGGAATCTTTCACACTAGTGGAATATGGTCCATAACTTCCTTTTGAAAAGGTAAATCCTGTCTTTACTCCGTTTCTAGTAAGTACATAACATATCTTTTGATATATTGTTCTTCCAACCTTTAACGAGTATGTCCTTCCATTCAATTCTCTAACCACTTCTAAAATTAAATACCATTTTGGATTAACTTTTAGGTTATTTTTCCCCAGCACTTCATCCTCAATAACTATTTTCGATAAAAATTCTTCTGTAATTAAATTTCTATTTACCCCAAATGGAGCATAAATTTCAACTTCAATTGGTAAGTTTTTCAACTTTTGATACATAATCGGACCAACAATTTCCCATGTCAAACCTCCATTTCCACATCCCAAAGGTGGAAATGCGACACTTGTAATGCCATACTTTTCATAGTTTTCTACAAACCAATCTAATCCTTCTATCACGAAAGACAATCTGGAAGGCGATCTCCAATGGTCCTTAGTTGGAAAGTTAAGGATTTTAATTCCATCACCATTATCAAAAACATATGGGATTCCTGTTTTTACTTCGCCGGAATTACACTTTATTACATAATCCATAAACATTTCAGGGTATCTTTTTTTAAACTCAATAGCAATGCCTTTTCCCATCACGCCCACACAATTTACAGTATTGACAATAGTTAAGCATTTACTTTCAAAAATATCTCCAATTTTTATTCTCATACTATCATCTCCTAAAAAACACTCTGGGTTCAACTATTATATCTCTATCAAATCCGGTTGCCTCCAGTCTTTCTGCTGCATCTTTGTTCACAACCGCTGCGCAAACCACATATTCATATGGTATATAATAAGGTACTAAAACTTCTGCACATTTTATAGATTTCTTTCTGCATTGTTTATAATAATCTTCATCTGTCCAATATCTAGCATAAACTAAATTAAAATCAATACTCTTTAATCCCGCATCAGCCTCATAAAATGCAGCATAATCACTAGAAGCATTTTTATCAGAAAGAATAACACCTTCAAAATCCAAAACCAATCTATCAAATTTCAAAATACATATTTCTTCATTCTGACTTCGCTTTCTTGATAACATAGGATTCCACGGATCAAAATAAAGATTGGCATACTGATGCAACTTTAACCCATTTGGAACTCGAATCAATTCCCTTCGCACTTGTACTTCACTCATTGCAATTGAAACATGGTTAATCCTGCTTGCCCTTTCATTAGACAGCAACCCTCTTTGCATAATAGATGGTATGTTATCGATAGCTTGAATATTATATAGACCCGTTTGCCCCGTTAACTCTGTAAATCTTTCTGATGGTCTCAATTTATTCACCTCCATTATAACACATCTATTCAAATTTGTCGAACATTGGTTCTGTTTGTTTGCGTCAAGTACTAGTTGACAAATCAATTCTTCAATCACATTCTATCCCGGTATCTTACCAATCACAAACTGTGCAACATCTCCTTTTTGCATTGACTTAGGATTTTTGCCAAATCCAAGCTTATCAACATCCCTAATTACAAATGGTTTAACAAACGGCTCTTGTGATGTTCCCACAGGCTTTAAATAATATTTAACAGATTCATTTTGCGTTGCAGATGGTTTTTTATTTATCAGTTTATGTACCTTAAATTTCTCTTGCTTAACTTCTGGATGCTTCTTGATAAATTTCAGAGCGTCACCATAAATACCACAAAGCTGGTTGTAAGATAAATCATAGGTACTAATGGACTTTATGATATCCGTCATCTCCTTTTGCATATCTCCATTTTCTACCCACATACCATATTCATGATTATTGATAAGTCCATTTCCTGTAAAATTGCCCGAGGTCAACACAAATCCCTTCGGCTTAATCCCATCATAAAATAAATACACTTTTCCATGAAGATTATCATCAATCTTAATTAAGAGTTTGATGGCTTTCCCTTTGCAATATTCATAAAAATTATATAATGCTATCACTTTCTTAGCAGTATCATCATATTTCTGTAATGATGTATATAGCGTAATTTTTTATTGTGGCCATTCCTTCAATCAGTTTTGGAATATCATCTGTAATAAACGGAGAGACGATAATAAGCGTATCCGCTTTTGTAGCCATCTTCTTCAAGCAACTAAAGTGATTATTCTTTTTTTCGTTTGTTATGGAATTTGCTTGTTATCAGGCATCATACTGTCTAATTTTTTGCGTCACTTGACTTTTGGGTAAAGCAATTCTGAGTAGGTTTACAAACCAGGATTTGGCAGAGCGATTAAGCCGAAATCTCGCCAATGTTAATCACATGATTCGCCCATTCTCTTATAACTGCGTTCGTGCGATCTGTGATAGCATCATGGTAAAGACGATATCCCTCTGCATCACTTTCTTTCAGATATGCCACTGCTTTTTTGCTACCAAAATAGAACAAATCTCTAAGCAGAAAATAATCTGTTATACTCTCCCATAGAAACGCTAAAGCTCTGTAGTTTCCTTCATCGTCATTCTTCTCAACCCTGTGCATTGTTTTTTTGATCCAACTTATAATGAATTTTTTCTCATCGTAAGAAATAACAGAATGTTCTTCCACATATTTCCTTACTCGTGTTTTTAACTCTGCCGCGATTTCATCTGTGTCCATAACAATATTACCGTCATAGACGGTAAGAAAAGTATCCGGATCCTCGCCGATTACTTCGTCTTTTGTGAAAATAAAGCAATCCAACAGAATTCCATCAATAACGGTATCGTCATGACTATTGTCTTTTTTGTTAACAATGATTATGCAATCATAATCACTGTATGAATCATTCATACCACAACTAAACGAGCCATAGGTGACAATTGCCAATGGGTTATATTTTTCTTTCAGATAATCAATTATCTTCTTCATTGACTACTCCTTAAATTTGTAAATTCTCTTTGCTCTTTTTATTATCCCACAGTCTGTATAAAGCATAGATAACCCAAATAAACCATGACCACAACCATACATTAAGCGTAAGGCTAATAGCCAGATATACGATTGCCACTTCTATTGCAATATATCACTGCTTCATATACAACGCTTCCACAAATTCTAATTTGTGGCAAACTACCTCATCCCATCATAATATGTCCACATATGTGCCACCTTCACTATTCCTTTATATTCTACACCATCTTCATAAGTCTCCTGAGCATAAACTTCGTATACTAACCTATGCTTTATATTTATTCTTCTTGAACAGAAACCACTTAGATTCCCAACCAGCCTCTCATATGGTGGCGGTTCTTTGAATGGATAATCTGCTATGATATTTAGAAGTTCTTTTGCTTTCCATCAAGTCTGGCACCCTTTAATAGTTTTTTATCCTTATCTGCCTGTTTACTGAATTTAATTAAATTCATCTACCACTCCTCTTCCGGATTATAAGATGTACACTCAGAAACATCTTCTTCTCTGGAGTCCAAAATACTTTGTGTCATACCCGGTATGGAATTAAGATACAAGGTTTCCTGAAGCACCAGCCAATCATCTTCTGATACTAATACTGCATTTTTCCCTCTATTATTTGTTATTGTTATAGGCTCAGAGTATTCATTGACATCTGAAACTGTCTTATATAAGTTAGCTCTTGCCTTTGTTATGCTAATTGAAGTCATGGCATCATCTCCTTTCAATCTAAATATAGCGTACTTTTTAGCGTATGCCAAACCATAGTCAATTACAATGTTCATTTCTTTTTATATAGTAATTGAATCTTTGCATTCATTTGAATGTTACATTAGAATTTAGCACATAAAGCACTCCGTCTAATATATCATTTATCTTAACATAACTCTCAGTCTTTTTCTATCACAAAAATAACCCCGCCAGCCCATTACCACCGAGGTCATCATCCTAATTTCCTATTAAATTACCTTAAACATTTTCTGGCTTACAGGCTTTTCTCCGCTTACCTTTTCGACTTCTTTCTTTGACTGCATGGTTAAACCTGTGTTCCCAATGCATGGCTGCTTCTGACATTCCCTTTTTATCCCTAAAAAGAAAACCTCAATGCCCTGTTACCATAATCTCAGGAAGGTCTGCCGGCCTGTCTTCCATTATTGCCTGAAACATTTGATAGACATCATCAGTCATTGGAGGTTTCCTTGTACCTGCATTAGTTTTGGTGTTCTCTATCACATACTCTCCCCAAGATATTCTTTGTAACTGTTGATTGATATTAATAACTTTATTCTTCATATCCACATCCCTAAGTGTAAGTCCACAAAACTCTGAAATTCTTATTCCCGTATGAAACAGTATGTAGAAAACCTCATAATACTTACAATAAACATTATCATCATGTACGAACTTAAGAAACTTCTTCATCTGATCTTTGGAAACGGCCTGTCTGGTCTTTTCTTTGTTATAGATTATTCCTGCAAGCTGTACTGGTCTTACTACACTTTCCTATATCAGTACCTTTTCTTATGAAACGACATATGAATCTATTATTATTCTCATTACTTCCTCTCTCATAAGAACAATAACTATTAGCAAGGAAATATACTATGCCCATTTCCTCTATACTTCTGATGGATAAACTCCTCTATATACTCTTTTCTGACTGTTAAATCAGACTTCAGTAATTCTACAGTACCTCTTTTAAATTCTCTTTATATGGTCTTTGTAGAAATACCTATTCTCTCAGATATCTCTTTATGAGTCTTCTTTTTCTTTTTAAGTTAGCTTCTATTATACATCTTTCTACCAGTGTTAAGTGTTTACTTTTTTTCTTTCTCTGTTATAATAAGTTTGCATCGAAGTATATCTCTGGATAATATTCAAAAAATTGCAGATGCATTTGGAATAGATACATATAAACTTTTTATTGAGAATACCGAGGAGGAAATATAAATCATGGGTGCATACGAGGGATTAAGCAATTATCTTGAAAAACCGTTATGTGAATACGCTATTTCATTAGGGTATGATGAATCAAATATTTTGATTCTTAAAGGAGATGTCAATAACCTAAGAAGTAACCACATAAACATATATCAAAATCTCTTATCCTGCCAGCATCACTCCGACCGAAGAACACCATTAGAGTATGGGCAAGACCTTGTGGCTTCGTGGGTGTTTGAAGACTTCTTTATCAATGAAATGCAGAACGCAGGGTTTGATATACAACTTTCAGGTGCCGACCGAACAAGATTGATTCTGCCAAATCAAAGGACCTCAACTATTAGCGATTATCTTGTCCGTACAAATACCGGCTATGAAATAACAATGGAACTGGTAAATGATTATACCGGATTTGGTATCGAACTCATAAGTTACATTTAAGGGACAATAAATACATTCAACTCCAAAGAAACCGTAGTTTACTGCTTGCCATTGCTTTATCAGCCAACTGTCAAAAATTCACTATTTTTGATTTTAGGCAAGATATTCCTGCAACGCGAATCCCTTCACACCGCCCTTATGGTGGAAAGCCGGCCTATGAATTATCAGTTGCTGCTAATTCTTTATATGACTTTTCATTCACAGGTGTTAGAGAAGCAATTTTAGATACAATAAGAGGATTTTAATCATGGCACAAAGGTTGTAAGCAAGACAGAACTTACAGAATTTATAAAATTATATTATCCCGATACAAATAATGGTCAACAAGCTAGACATTTAGCCGCACAAAAAGGATGGTTCATTTTATCTGGTACAAGAAACGATAACACCTCTATTGATATCCCGGCAGGTAGTTATAAATTAGTTTCTCTCGAAAAAGCATACGCAGGATTTACGGCCGAACGAAGAAAAGAACACTTCACTGGGGATTATATATTATACTTCTTCTAAAGCTTTTAACATTTCTTTTGCAATTGCCATAGATAACAATGGTGGAACAGCGTTCCCTATTTCTAATCGTTTCATTCCATCGGCACCATAAAACTGATAGTCATCCGGGAAACTTTGAAGTCTTGCTCCTTCCCTAATAGACATCGCTCTTGAATCTCTTGGATGAATACATCTTGAAGATGAAGGACAAGCAAAATTTCTTGTAATTGTTGTGGATGGTTTTTCCCACCATAGTTTAGCATAGGTATTACCATAACCACTCTTTGGTCTGATTTCTTCCGGCAAGTCATCTTTTGACTGCCCATCCTTCAATGCCTGCATAATTCTTATCAAATGGTCTCCGTTCTTTGGTGCACTATATTCGGTTAATTCGGTAGTACCATTTTTTTCTTACAAATTCCAAAAATGCATTACTTACATCTGAAGCATATTCATTATTGGTTTGACCACTGCCAATTACCGGCAAGTCACCTATTGCGTCTTTTAATGTAACATATGGAATCAAATTATCTCCATGAGTTGGTTCTGGATATTCATATCTATTATCGTTTAAAAATCCAACAAGGATAACTCTTTCTCTCTGCTGTGGAACTCCATAGTCTACAGCATTTAATATCTTGTATTTCAATTTATATCCTAATTCTTCAAATTCTCTTTGCACATTCTTAAATAGATTACCCTTATCCATACTTAGTATGCCTGCAACATTTTCAAATACAAATGCCCGTGGCTTGATGATACTCAATACTCTCTTGTATTGCATAAATAAATTTGCTCTATCATCCATCTGTCGCTTTCCTAATGTTGAATATGACTGACACGGAGGCCCACCGACTACAACATCAATAATGTTATCACCAATTGCTTCTCTTATTACTTCTTCTGTCAAATCATTAATATCACAATTTATCATATTCACATATGGATGATTTAAAGAGTATGCCTTAGAAATATCGGTTTCAATTTCATTTGCCATAATTATTTCGAACTCATCTAATTTTGAAAAACCATAACTAAGTCCTCCGACCCCGGCAAAAAGGTCAACTATTTTGTATTTGCTCATTTTAATTCAGCCTCGCTATTGTTTATAATATATACTTTCTGATTCTTAGAATTTCCGCTTCCTTCAAAGCCAATCTGTCCATTCCGCTCTAGCCTCCTAAATTCAACCTATATGTTTTACAGGCATGCTTATCCATTTCATTTGCCACTGCAATTTCACATCCTGCCTGCTCAAATCCCAGATTTATTCCTCCAATTCCGGCAAACATACTTCCAACTTTAATTTTATCTTCTATAATTATTTCGCCTCCTTCTTGGAAAATTCCATATATAGTGTCGCAGCTCTTTTCAATTGAGACTTGATGAATGATGACATATCTGCATATGTATCTGTTTCTATTAATATCTCAACCGTTTTATAATCTATTCTTTCTGTATCTGTCATTCTATTAATTCTTTTACATCCGGAAACAACATAATCCATTTTATTACCATCCTTGTACAAGATGTACTTATTATACTACATCAACGTCAATTACATCAATGTCAATTTGTGTTGCATTAATACCCTGGAGAGTTTTTCCATTCTTTCAACTTTTCAATCCAATAAAAAATCGCAAAAGATTTAAGAGAAACTCATAGCAAAGACTCCGATACTGGAGATAAAATCACACCTGTTGATGATATGTTAGGTACAATTGACGAATTGCAAAATGCCGGCAATTCTACTCAGGCTCAGATGATTATGTTAAGCAAGCTCTTTAAAATCAATTTTACAAAAATGGATCCTTATGAATTTAAGACTTTTACAGATATATTAAAGAGGTACTTTGACCTCTGCAAAACTATAAAGGGAAACGACCGTGGCAAAAAGAGGAAATAATCACAAATCTTAGGGCTTGCCCGTGAAACTTTCGCAAAACCCTTTGAACTTGAGAAAAGGTGCATTTATACCTGCCAAAAGGCAGGTATAGAAGTACTCCATTAAGGATTCAAAGAAACCATCTTTACTATAATCTTCTTCTGAACATGTTGAAGAAGGAATTGCTCTATCGGACACCTACATACAGAATGAAGAAAGATACAGTGAAGTCTCTAATCTTCAGATATGTATTCACTTACTACAATCAAAATATTTTTATGCTACTTGAAAAACTAAATAATTTATTATATTATACCAATTACAATAGTTAACTATTCAGTATCAATGTAGACAAAATTTTTATCAAGCAGAGATAGGATTTATCTATGAAAAAAACAATTTCAAAAAAATATTGTCTTTCTTACTTGTTTTTTTATTATAACTTTTTAGTAGTAATATTCCGGTTTTTGCTGAAAATAGAGCAAATTCACATTATTTTAATTTATTAAATGTTCAATCATCGGAATCAGAAAATGTGAACGAAGAAGTTAAGAAAATATTTCCTTATGGCGAAATAGTAGGAAAAGTTGAAACAAAGTATGGAACTGCATACTATGTTGACAGATTCTATAACTCTCCAATGAAACCAAGAACAATTTGGGATGCCTTAGATGTAGTTATGGCAGGTGCAAGTTGGGCTGAATTCTTTAACGAACCATCACTTGCAAATTTAGGTTGGGCAGCTCTTGACACAGTTGCTCTGTTGCCTGCATTACCTTCTTCTGCATATTTTAGAAAAGGTGGGAAATTACTCTTAAATGTAGATGAGATTAAAAAATATCCAATCAAATAGGGAGATATTATGTCTTTAGTTATTTTTTTAGCACAAAATTCAGCAAAAACAAATAATAAAATATGTGTTGTCGAACCTAATAATATTGGGGATTTTTTATACGATTTCAAAGATAATTTTGAAAATTACAATTATTACTATAAATTTGACCCATACGGAGAAATATATATCGATAACAAAAATGTAGATAAAATAAAAATTTTTTCCATTTCTATAACAGAATGGGTAGAACATTGTAAAATTGATGAAACTAAATTGATTGCTAAATATAATTTGAGTTTTACTAAAATAAAAAAATTTTTTTGCAAAAAAACTAACTGAAATTTGTGATTTTGCTATAAATAATGGGTATGGATTGTTGGGACAAGGAGATTAGCTTATTTAGTAACTTGCAACTTAAATTTATTTTTTCTCTTCCATTTTTTCACTTACATATGGATTTTCTGCAATTATCCTGATAATTTTTTCCTGTTTCATGGTAGTTTTAGTAGTAGTTTCTTGGGTAGTACTACTATTAAATTTATTCAATACCAGCGCTCAATAAAGTCTTCTGGCACTTCATTAAGCATAGAATTGTATTGTACCTTATTGCTGCTTAATTAATATCCACTTAACCGATTTCGTAGAACCTTCTCTTTTTATTCTGCCATTTGCTCCTAAATTTTTGATATGATAACGAACAGTATCAAAAAGATATTCATGCTTTCTGCTATCTGCTTTGCCGTAATATTAGACTCAACTTCCATCAAATCTTAGCAAAATGTAATAGTCATTAGTAGTCAACGACAGGGTGGGATGACTACTTCCCTTTTAACGGTAGTAAATTATCTAATGATAACCATACTTGCCTGTATAGTTTTTATGAAAAGAGAAAAACAGCTTAATTAAGATTTATAGAGAAAAAGATAGAGGATATTGTATATATCCCCTATCTTTATTTAGTTATGCTATATAATTATTTTTGTACTGCTTTCAATATTTTTAGTCCCCAGAACTTACAATGTTCTTTTTTTATTAGATATTGCAAACTCGCAGCCTTTTTACTAAATCATTTGCGAAATTTTCAATTTCATTTATCGAATATGAAGATTCTATTTTTCTTAAACCAATCATTATTTTTATTTTTATTCAAGACATCTTTATCTTGCAATTTTTTTCCCGAATTTGAGCAGATATTGAATATTTTTCGGTTTTAATTAAAAGTATCATTGTAAGGATCTATACTTATCCAATAGTCTATTTCTTCATTTTCAAATAAATGCTTATTTTTTTGAAAAATTACACATTCAAGCTCAGAATCTAAATTTGCGAAGATTTCAACCTTTTTGCCGTGTTTTTATATCTTATTTCAAGTTCTTTTTAAACTTTCTGCGAATATGTATTGCATTTTAATGTCCTTTCTAAGAAAAATATAACCTTCTCTATTCTTTGTGTTATTTTTTATAAATAAACTTCAGAGCCTCATCATAAATCTCGCAGAGCGGCTTGTACAATGAAGCATAGGTATTGATGTACATTCTAATATCTGCAATGACTGGTACAAGTAAAATATTTCCTCATTAAATGCCTTTTTACGTGGATTTACAAACTGCGATTTATTGCTTTGTTGCTTTCGAAAAGAAAAAATGCAATGCTGTAGCTAATAGTGCTCCTAGTCATATCAATCTCCAATTCTCAGTGGCAAAAAATGGTCCACCTAAAAATATCATTAATACAAAAAGTACTATTATCGAATACTTAGAAACATTTTTTTGAAATTTGGTCGATGAACCAGTGGATAATTTATGAAGTAAGTTTTTTATTCATATCCTAACATTCCCTTAAACCTCCTATTAAAATGATATTGGATATTATATTACAACCCTTTGGGTAAAGCAATACCGTGTAGATATACAAGATGGGAGTTGTAGGATACCTCATTTTCAGACTATAGACCAGCCCTCGGCCAGTTCGCGTATCTTGACAAAGCGTTTATAAAGCCCATCCTGCCCTGCCAATTGCTGATGCGTACCTTTCTGAACGATGTGCCCATCGTCAATTACAAGGATCTGATCGGCGTTTTCAATTGTTGCCATCCTATGGGCAATCACAATCACCGTCTTTCCAACTGTCAGTTCAGTCAATGCCTCCTGTATCAGATGCTCATTTTCAGGATCAAGGCTAGCAGTGGCCTCATCAAGTATAATAACAGGGGCATTCTTCAAGATGGCACGGGCGATGGAAATGCGTTGTTTTTCGCCACCGGAAAGCGTGGAGCCTCCCTCCCCTATTACGGTATCATATCCCTCTGGAAGAGCCATGATAAAGTCGTGGCAATGTGCCTGTTTTGCAGCACTAATCATCTCTTCCTCTGATGCCTGCTCTTTCCCAAAGCAGATATTCGCCCTGACAGTGTCGTGAAACAGGTAAACGTTCTGGAACACCATGGAAATATTAGACAACAGGCTGTCACAGGTAAATTCCTTTAGATTACGCCCACCGAGAGTAATCCTTCCTCCGCTCACATCGTAGAAGCGTGCCAGAAGCCTGCAAAGTGTTGTCTTTCCGCTTCCGGACGGTCCGATAATTGCTGTTGTCGTGCCTTCTTGGACTGTAAAGTTCACGTCTTCAATTACATTCCTTTTTTCATTCCCTTTGTCGTAGGAAAATCGCACCTGTTCAAAATGAATGTCATAACTAGAAAGTGGAATATCCTTTCCATCCTCATCAATATAGTTATCTGGAGACAGGGCTTCTATATGATCCATAGCATTATTGATAACGGAAAGGATATGTGCACTGTCTGCAATCGGCTCAAGAGAATTAAATACCGTCAGTGAAAGTAGGGAGAATACAAAAACCATTGGCAGGGAAAGATGACCGGAGAGTCCTGCTCCCATGACAGAAATAATCATAGCGATACTGGCCGACTTTAACGCAAGCAGGTGTAAGCAGTTAAATGGAATAAATCCCCATTCAATTCTCAGGGCAATCTTTCTTGCTTCTACACAGGCCTTTCGAAATGCGGAAAAAGACGCACCCTCCATACCGAATGATTTCACCACGGGCAGTCCTCTGGTATATTCGACGGCCGCTCTTGTCAGTTTTTCGTTCACTTCGGTCTGGATAAGTGTATTTCTTTTGCTGTACCTTGAAATGAGATTTAAGCAGATAAAGGACAGCAGAACACCTACCAGGCAAATCAATGCACCCAAGGGATGTATGACAAAAAGCAGGATAAAAATACAAAAAAAGCTAAGATATCCTCCAACAAAGGTATCTATCATCCTCATTCCCATATTTTCCAGGGTATAAAGTCCTGTGGTAATTGAATTGAGTATAGCGCCTGTGTCTTTCTCCTGAAAATACCCCAGAGACACCCTCTTCAATGCCGTCCCTATTGCCAGACGATCTCTTGCAACCAACTCATAACTTATAGTTTCCTGAAATCTTGCTTTTATATAGTCGAGAAGGAACCTAAATAGAATCGTTGTAAAAATCACACCCAGACTCTGCAGCCAAAGCCCTGATGGAACACTGAGGCCTCTGGCTCTCCACTGCACAACATTTCCAATGATATAACCGGCATATATGATAGGTGCTGCAGCAGATATTCCGGAAAGGAATGAAAAGAAGAAGCCTATATAGAGCCTCTTTCTGAAATCCCCACACCAGTGGATGATGCGCCTTATCGTTCTAAACATTGACTTTATCCTCCTTTCCTTGCAATGTCCATCTCTTTGCCCCAATGTGTGCACTCCACATTTTCTCATAGAGCGGCGAGCCTTTCAAAAGTTCCTCATGGGTACCCACTGCTTCTACCCTGCCCCCATTTAAAACAACAATCTTATCTGCGTCTTTTACTGTAGACAGCCGGTGTGCAATGACAAGAAGGGTCTTGCCTTTTGTGAGTTCCGAAATTGACTGCTGAATCAGATGCTCATTTTCCGGATCGGTAAAAGCGGTGGCCTCATCTAAAATAACAATCGGTGCATTTTTCAGCATAATGCGAGCAATGGCTATGCGTTGCTTTTCTCCACCTGAAAGTTTTTTTCCTGCTTCACCAGCAGATGTATCATATCCGTAAGGCAGCTTTGAAATAAACTCATCACAGCGTGCTTTCTTTGCAGCGGCTATCACCTCTTCATCCGTTGCTGAAGGTTTACCGATACGGATGTTCTCTTTGATTGAAGCCTGAAATAGAAAATTATCCTGCGTAACAAAGCTCACCAGTTCTGATAGCTGTGCGATAGGAATATTTCGTATGTCAACTCCTCCTATTTCGATGCTTCCGTCACAAACATCCCAGAACCTGGCAATCAGCCTTGCCAAGGTAGATTTCCCTCCTCCGCTTGGCCCAACCAGAGCGGTATAGCTTCCCTCAGGAAGTGTGAGATCAATTCCGTGTAGGATTTCTCCGCTCTTTTCTGAATAGGAAAAGTGGACATTTTTCAAGTGGACATCCCTGCCATTTAGTATCGCTTCAGATTCCGGTTCTGACAATCTTGTCATGTTAAGAAAAGCCTCCGTCTGATCTACAGTATATTTCATCTGCTGTATACTATTGGCAAAAATTTCCAGTTTTGCAAAACTCACAACCATAGACAAGGCTAACATAACCGCAAGTGTCATCTCGGATACTGAAGGATTCCACAAGAAACCAGATAGAGGCTTACAGGAACTACGCCAAGAAGTGTGGCTGGCATAAATGCAAACGCGAGCTTCATTGTTACCCAGGTGTTCCTCATCCAATCGATTACAAATTCTTTATATTCAAGGACAGTGTCGGCATATTTTTTGTAACTGCTTCCTGCCTTCCCAAAAGCCCTGATTACCTCAATCCCCTCAATGTATTCAACAATCACACTATTCAAACGCACATTTGATTCCATATACTTTTCCATGCTCTTTCCACTGATTGCAAATGTAATCAACATAAACGCAAATCCAATTGGAAGAGATATAAGGGAACCAAATGCCACTCTGAAATCAAGTAAGAACAACGCAATCAGACTCACTGCAGGAAGTACAAGATGTCCACTTCCCTCCGGGATCATATGGGCTAATGGCGGCTCAATCTCCTCTATTCTGTCTACAATAACATTTTTAATCTCCCCGATTGAATGTGCCTGCACCACTCCAAGAGGAGTTTTCAAAAAAGCCTCTGCTATTTTAAGCCGTAATCCCTCCAAGACATAGTACGCAACATAGTGTGAAAGACCTGTTGAAAGGCCAAAACAAACTACTTTGACTGTATAGGCAAGAGCACCTATTGCTCCCCAAAAGATAATGACTGAGTTTTCAAGCGACCCTGCAATGTAGGCATCAACCATCTGATAAACACAGTAAAAAGGAATAAGTCCACTCACAATGCTGACAATCGATAGGATAACTGAAAGCCACAGCCTATGCTCTCTTCCATCTGCGTAAGATAGCAGCGTACTAAACCAATTTTTTCTCTTTTTCTTATATTTCTTCTGCACTCTGCATTCCCCCTTTCACAGCAATTTGCTCACCTAGCTGAATCACACTATGACAAACCAAGTTCAGGAATTCATAATCATGTGTAATTACGAGAACTATATATCCCTCGCGGGACAGTTTCTGAATTATCTCACCTGTCTGTATCATGTGCGTATAGTCTAAACCACTTGTCGGCTCGTCAAATATCACTACCTTTTTCTCCGACAGCACTGCCTGGCATACTGCCAGTCTTTGGCGCTGACCCCCTGACAGTACGGCAGGATGCACCTCCTTATAGGAAAGCAAATCAAATCCTTGCAGAAGTTTATCAATCTTTTCTTTCGATGCTTTCGGTGCCGCCAGCTCGCATTCATCCACAACACTGTCTGTAAATAATTGATGGTTTACATCCTGCATGACCATGGCACAGAGCCTCTGTCTTTGCCTCCTTGTAAGCTTTTTCCCCTGGTAGCTGACTGTACCTGATTGCTCCTTAAGCAATCCGCAGATTATCTTGCATAGAGTTGTTTTTCCTGCCCCATTCTTTCCCACTATTCCAATAACATCTCCTGAATTAGCCCCAAAACTGATTTCCTCTTCCTTATAACGGCTAATAATCCTTTCAACACAAAATTCACCCTTTAGGTCTGTACATTTAGGAATTGTAATCTGTGTCTCTTTTAAGGTTCGAAGGCCCATCGAAATCCGTTCCCTTTCAGTAAGCGTACGAAACTGTGCTGCAGTAAATTCCTGCATAATCCGTCCGCCTTTTAGATATACGGCCCTGTCTATTACAGAGCTAAGATAATTCAGCCGATGCTCCGCAATAATCACAGTTTTCCCCTGTGCCTTAATATAACGAAACAATTCCTTTAGGTGCTCAGCAGACATGTTGTCCAGATTGGAGGAGGGTTCATCGAGCACATAAATTTCCGGCTCTGCTGCATATACAGAAGCAAATGCGATAATCTGTTTTTCACCACCTGAGAGTTTGAAAATGTTCCTGCTAAGCAAATTTTCAATTCCCAGCTCATTCGCTGCTGCCACAATCCTCTGTCTAATCTTTTCCGGTGTAACACCGCGGTTTTCCAGTCCGAATGCAATCTCGGCAGATGAATCCGTATAAAAAAATTGCGATTTAGGGTTTTGAAATACACTTCCTATCATTTCCGCAAGCTTATACATACTCGTCTCCGCCACCATCTCTCCATTAACATTTACCTCTCCAACAAGCTGCCCACTGGAATAAAAATGAGGAATCAGCCCATTAACAAGTTTTGTTAAAGTCGTCTTTCCACTGCCGCTTTCTCCTGCAAGCAGGACACATTCACCTCCGCGTATCCTCAGGTTTATTCCCGTCAAAATCGCATATTCGCCCACTCTATAATTCACATCAATAAACTCAATCATTTTATCCTTTCACAAATACCAAAATAAGAACAACTGCTATGGCAGTAAACAACATACAGAAAATATCTGTAAAGCTGAAACTAATTTCTACCGCACAAGTCTTTTTTTTTGGATTGTCAATCCCCCTGACTGTTGCCGCCGCAGAAAGTTCTTCTGCGGTTTTTGTTGCAGACAGCATTATTGGCACCAGATAACACTCTACTTTCCTCCCCATGGGTATCCTCTGGAGCTTCATTGCATCCTTAATGTGACGAACCTCTTCTGAAATAGCAGGGAAGTAACGAACCGTAACAGCCATGGCAGTAATAAGATTTTGAGGGAGATGCATTTTCCTCAAGGCGGTAACAAACTCATGGACGCTGCACTTCTTGACTAACAAAGTACCTGTCAAAAGGCAGGGCAGCATCCGTCTTGTCATATTCACAAATACTGAAAACAAGGCAGTAAAAGCTATAGGCGATGCAGGAAGCACAAAGGTCTGCAAACAATATAACATTAGTAGAAATCCTGCTCCGCCTGCCGCAATTTTAGAGCAGCCATACATAATGAGAACTACGATAATTACGCCCGTCAAAGCAATTCCCTGGCTTCCGGTTCTTTCTAAGAACATCCCGATGTTGGCAAGTAGGAGAATGAAAAGGCCGGCGCGAGGGTCAGGCTTCCTATAGCTCATTTAGACGATACCGGCTTTCTTGAAATGTTTTTTGAATATCCCTCCTGCAATCAATGCACCAAAGAACCCGCCGGCAATCGGGGAAACCAGCAAAAGTATCAGCATAGGGGTGGTGATATAGGAAGAAATTGCTGCAACATATTCCTGACTCATAGTCTCGCCAATTTGTGCCAGAAAGCTCTCACGATACACAAATAAAGCAAGCGGCGATCCTGCCATACCGTAGCTAAACAAGATGAAAGCGACCATAAGATTACTGAATTTGAGATTATATTTTGTTATGTACCTATAGGCTTCTGAAACAGCACAGGCAATCAGCATCGTGAGCAGAATGAGAACAGTAAACTGCCCTGTAACAAAATACAAAAAAGCAGTGATTAGACCCATGATTATAACAGCTCCCGGCTTAGGAACTTTTACCGCCATCAGCAAAAAGGGAATGCCTGTAAGTATTGCCACCGTTCCGGGAAGTAAAATCCAGAGTAGGGGAATTAATCCTGTCATCATTGCCACAAAATTCAGTACAAAGTAGATTGCAGAATAAATACCGATTGTGATTACATCTTTTCCTGTCAGTTTTCGATTTTGGTTCATCATTTCATTAGCCTCCTATATGTTAATCAAATTGTCTGTAGACTTTGTCCGGTACTTGCGGTAGTCTAAAGGTGTAGTGCCGATGATTTGCCGAAATGCTGCAGCAAATTTGCCTGTAGTCCCATATCCTACAAGGTGTGCAATCTCTGATACGCTAATGTCAGGATTTTTTATCAGCAGAGAAGCTGCAGTATTCATACGGCACCTTTTTAAATAAGAATATATAGAATCCCCATACATCTCCTTAAAGCTTATTTTGAGTTCTGTCTGTGGGATGTCATATTCTTCAGATAACTCCCTGATTGTAAAATGTACGGATAGATTTTCCGTAATCTGCTTATGAATTTCCCGAAGCTTATCGGCATGGCTTAAGAAAAAGCAAATCTCCTTTTGGTTATCTTCCCGTATCTCCACCGTATCAAGATATAGAAGCAATTCAAGTATTTTAAGTCTATAGTAATCAGGACCAATATTGGCAGGAGGGTTATATAAGCAAGCCATAATGCCATTTACTACCATATCGTCTTTTAGAATACTTGGAACACCTTCTTTACAGAACTTACTTTTTAGTTTATGAATATCGGCAGAGAATTGAGGCATAAATGCAGCAATCCCCTGTGGGGCAGTATCAACATTCAAATAAATACTAATCCCATGGAAATGGTTGAGCGGCATAAATACCTGCCCACTATGATGCCTGCGGTCATCAATCCTAAGCTGTTTTTCCTGGAGTACGCTGTAACTGCCATTCGAAGTCTCCAGCTCAATCCTACCCTCCTTGCAATAGTCGAAGCAGATGACATTTGCATTTTCTTCCAGAAGAAAGCCTGAACTACAATGTTGCATATGCATATCACAAATATTTATATATACTCCTGCAAATGGCATATATATCGTCATGACACCCTCTCCGGTATCATCTTTGACTTCAAGAATAGCATGGCTCTCGTCCCGTGCCAGAACCTTTATGTTATCTCCCAAAGTCCTGATTGAATTCATTCCAGCACCTCCGGTCATAAATTGTTGGTTAGAACTAACTAATCTATGTTTATATTACTTCCTTTAGAACAAAAAATCAAAGTCCATTTAGACATTTTCATTCCATTTAGCTTTATACAAAAAGGACTTTACCAATTGTTTTCACAACTAATAAAGTCCTAAATTTCATATTCATTTATTGCAGTATTCTCACTTTTTTCAAACAAAGATATGACATTTTGCTTTGCCACTCACTATAAATTCTAATTTGTAGGGCTAATGTGTTTTTTGACTTACTAAGTCACGCCTTCACTAATAAATGTCCAGACTCGCTCCGGTTTTTCTGTAAGATGCTGTTTAAAAATAGTTCCATTGACGAAAAACCTAATGCGCTCGCTTTTTGGCAGTGGCTCGCACTTTGCAAGGTGCGAAGCAGCGAAGCAAGGTGCGTTAGTCCTGCCTATATAATAGCTGTCCGCAACCTACGAGTGCTTGCACGAAGTCAGAGCGGAAACAGCGAACTATGCGGCATTATTAGTTCAGGCTGTTTAATTGATAAGTCGGCAAAAACAAACACATCAGCCACAATGGGGGGGCAGGCGGTAGGGGCTATCTTTAATTTGGTTTTCAAGTTTTTATTTGTATAAATTTAAGGTGCCAGCTACGAATGATAAATTCTAAGCGAGCGCATTAGGCGGAGCGGATGCCGGAGCGAGTCTGAAATGTTATCATTCGTAGCGTCACTTTGTTGGTTAATAAAACCCTATAAATTATTATTTCATAAGTCTATGGTGCCAGCTACGAATGATAAATTCTAAGCGAGCGCATTAGGCGGAGCGGATGCCGGAGCGAGTCTGAAATGTTATCATTCGTAGCGTCACTTTGTTGGTTAATAAAACCCTATAAATTATTATTTCATAAGTCTATGGTGCCAGCTACGAATGATAAATTCTAAGCTCTCGCTTAGGCGGAGCGAAGCGGATGCCGGAGCGAGTCTGAAATGTTATCATTCGGAGCGTCACTTAGTACGATATTTTTAGACTAAACAAATTAGAATTTGTACTTACATTAGCTGATATAAGTAAATTAAGAATCAAAAAGATTATTAATAGTGCCTTTATTTTTTCATATGATGCCTCTTATGGTAAATGATATAACTATCGACTACAATGTAGAGCCCGATATCTTCTTAAACGGCAATGCAGAGCTTCTTACTTGTATGCTTCAAAACCTCCTTGAAAATACCTATAAATACGGCAAGAAGGACGGTCATACCAAGGTAAGCCTGATGAAATATAAGGATAAAATTAAGCTTTCTGTCGAAGATGATGGCATAGGAATATCAAATGACCGGCTAAACCTTATATTTGACAGGTTCTTTAGGGCGGGCAATAAGTCAGGTATTACAGGTTCAGGGCTAGGGCTTTCCATAGTAAAGAAAATTGTCGATATGCATAAGGGAGTGATTGAAGTAATTAGTAAAGAGGGAAGTGGAACCACATTTACCATTACCTTTGACCTTAAAAATTAAAAGAAAGGAGAGCCTATGGCTAATCTAATAAAGAATAAATACATTCTAACCATTGCAACGGTAGTAATCTTTGGGCTTACCATCGCACTTTGCAGCCTTTATGCCAAAGACAGAATTGAGAGAAATGATATACTTACTGAGTCTGATGCGGTTAAGTTTGCTTATGTTGATGCAGGGATTTCCCCTAAAACTGCGCCTTCTTATGAAGCAAAGCTTCTAAAGGAAGATGGTATATATGTGTATAAATCAGTCATATCCTCTGATGATACAAGATATAAATATACCATAGCTGCAAACAACGGAGAAATTATTAGCAGCGAGTCAGTCAGGATTGCCCAAAACAAAAAAATTCTTAGCCACTCTCGCACTTTGTGGACTTATCATAACTAATGGGGCAACCTCATCAGTACTTGAGGCTGATAAGATTATCTCACAGAGCACTGCTGTAAGTGCAGCTTACAGGAAAGCAGGAGTTACCAAGAGTCAGGTTAGTGCCCTTGAAGTGGACTACGATGATGAAGACTAATTAAGCCCTCTTCCTTCTTATCATATATCCAATAACAATGGTAATAAGACTGATGAAGATACAGATATAGAAGCTCATTCCCCTACTTAAAAGCTCGGTGTGAACAGCAACCGGCTCAGGCATGAATTGAGAAAACCCCTGTATCATAAGATAGTCAACTACACCCTGTGCTCCCGGAATGGGAGCGCAGTTTGATCCTACGAAGGCAAAAGCCTGCGAAAACCAGATATCTCCCATGTGTCCAAACTTGCCACCTAGTCCAAGGTAGACAAAAACAGTTATTGATATCTGAGTAACACGCTGAGCCAGATTTATAAGAAATGCCACAAACAGCATTTTCCCTTTGCCTAGAGCAAGGTCGGATACAGTGCTGTATTTTTTAATTGTCTCTTCCCATTTTACCCTTTTCTTCTCAGGTTTTCTAATTATCTTAAGCTTTCCCAGGATACTTATTCCCCAAAGCCCAAGTTTGTCCATCCACTTTGGTTCTTTAAGTAACATAAAAAAGAAGAGAGTCAGAGAAGTCATAATGACAAAACCAAGAACTATAAGCACCTTGCCAAAGTCATTAAAGCTGTTAAAAATATCAGGTCTTGCAACGAAGCTAAGTACTGCAACGAAATCAATTGCAAAGCTGTACATAAGCAGGTTAAGCACAAGACACATGGTAGCCTTTGAAAATGAAACTCCGTCTTTGCGCATAAAGTAAAAGCTTGCAGGCTGTCCCCCTGATGCAGATGGTGTAATTGCTGAGAAATATATATCTGCAGCAGAATATAAAAATGCCTGACGGTGGTTCACATCTACAGAGATATGCTTAAGTATGTATTTGATAGCCACACCTTCAAGGTAGATATAGAGAATGACGGAAACCATGGCCAAAGCCATAAATCCCTTTTTCCCATGTTTAATCATAATCCAGGCATCATTTATGGAAAATCCCTTTGCCTGGCTGGTTATTGCAGTAATTGTGAGTACGGCTATCACTATGGTGACAAGCGACCACATTATATTCTTAAGTACGTCTTTATTACCTTTTTGTTCCATCTATAAAAGTTCTCCTTAGAGTTTATCTCTAAAGTATAGCATAAATTTGGTCTTTAATTCTTACGATTATCTTAAGTTTTGGTGTAAATCAGGATATATCCTCATTGCTTATCTCTTCCTTATACACATCTGCAATATATGACGGACCATTACACCAAAGTTTTGAATCGCTATCATACAATGCCCTTCCAGTCTTTGACAATAGAAAATCAAGCAATACTTCTTTAGGATCACGGCCTGTATCTTCAGAGATTTCTTCTACAACCATAGTAATAAGTAAATCAATTGTGTACTCCTGTCTATCTCTACTAATCATCGTTTCAGACATATTTTCTCACTTCCTATATGTTTTATGCATTTCAATGCTTTATCAGTTTTAAAACAATTCAAGCATTTACCTGTATCCCCTTTCTTCTGACAAACTCTGATACATCTTCCAAAACTGCCCCATCACCTTCACAGTGAAAAAGTCCATATCCATCTTCAATATATCCTAATACTTCGGCTTTTTTAAATATATCAATAACTTTCTCAATTGATAATTTCCATTCTTGTGCAGCCAGTCTAATCAATCTTGTTTGCATAAAAATAATCTCTGATTTTTTGCTCATTTCTAAGATGCTCCTTAAAAATCATTTATCAGTTTATCATTTATAAGTTATTATACACTATTTATATATTTTTTTCATATTATCTTTTTTTATTTCAAACTATAAATGCTTATCTTAAGTTTTTATCATTTATCTTCCGATACTTTTTACTCTTCATCATCTAACTGCTTATCTATCTTTTTCCTGTTTTTTTCTTATTCAAGTAATACGATGACTATCGATATTATAGAAAATATCGTTATCCAGCTCACTGAATAAACTATTGCAGTCATTTTTGAATCTGTAATTCCAATCCCAGTATACTTTTTCTAGATTATCATTTAGTATAATAGATATTACCGTTGCAATAATGAGGTTTTTAGTATATCTGTTAGTGCCGTCATTTGGGTTAATTGACCATATATTGATGCCTTTTAAATAATTGGCAATAATCATATAGAGCCCGCTTCCAATTAAAATAATCAATTCAGACGCATACATTTCAAAGCCTGCATCCATAAAGACCATTTTAATCACAATAGATGTCACCAGAGCATAAATAATATATGTATAGCCTCTGCTCTGTATCCTTCTTCTTTCAGATAAAATGCGCTCATCATTAATATTATTATTCATTTTGCCCCTCCCAAAATAATTCGTCAAGTGTTTTACCGAGTGCCTTACAAATGGCTATGCATAGATTCAATGTCGGGTTATAGTCTCCTGCCTCAATAAGCCCTATTGTCTGTCTTGTGACACCAACCGACTTTGCCAGGTCTTCCTGTTTCATATCATTTTCGATTCGTGCAATCTTCATTCTTTTATTCTTCATATACTCACCTCTATATTGCATAGTATAATATATTATTGTCATAATGTCAAGTATATATTGCATTTTGTTTAAGTTATTTAGTTTTAAGACAGGTGTCCTGGTGTCAAACGGACAGCTGCCAAATTTAGCCAAAACTTCTTCTCCATGTAAAAAGCTGAACATACCGCAAGTGCAACGGTTATTCAGCTTTTTTATTAATCAATATGGTTCATTTCAAAGGAATTAGAGTCTACTTAAGGGATTTCCTTATCTCCTCAAATTTCCCCTCGACATCCCCTCTAAAACTAAATACAAATACCTTTCCATTTTTATCCGTCACCTTTATAAATGGCTTACTATTAGGTCTGAGCAGGAGTGTGAGATTCTCATTACCATCTTTAAAGTCTCCCTTTAATAAGTCGTCAAATGAAGTTCCATTCACCCTTACCATGTCATCCGGAAGCTCATCAATTAGCTCAACATTCTTGATGTCAGAGAGTTTGATGCGGTAGTTGGTAATGCCTTGGCTAGCCTCTACTTCATCCTTTGTTATCTCTATCTTAATCGGCTGTTTGTAATATACATTCATTGCAGGGCCTGTAAAAGGCAAAGCCAATAATAGAATTAGAAAGAATAGTGTAATTACCTTGCCTGAGGTACGGGCTAAGTTAAGAGTAGTATTCATACCCACTCTCTCATTTACGATGAGCCTGCTGTCATTTGGGTTGTAGTAAATCATACCTCCAATCCACTTGTCATCCTCATCCACTATCGCTCCCACGCCACTTCCCCTTGTAAGCTTCTCCTGCATCCTTCTTAGTTTAATTTCAATTCCCACAGCCTCCACACAAATTACCGCTGTGACAAGGAATATGAGTGTCAAAGCTAAAGCCGGATGACTTATAAATAACAGTCCCGAAAGCTAAGTAGTATAGTCATCCAGGATGCGAATATCCAGATCTTAGACCAGTTGTAATGCCTAATCTGAGTAAGAACCCTAGTTAAATCTCTCTCTTCATTGACAACTTCTGAGCGGTTCCTGTAAAAATAGCGGTATGAAAACCAAAATACAAGTACCGATGCAGCTGAGGTTATATAAAGGACATAAAAAGTTCTATCCCAAATAAGAGGCAGGAGGCTTACAATGCAAGGGATGATGAAAAGCAAAGGTGATATCTCCTTGAAATTAGGTATGTTTTCCATATCTATCTCAACTTTTTCTCCTGAGTGCTGTACCCAGCCCCTTCTCTTTTTAATCGCTTTTAAGTCTTTGTTGCAAAGGTAAAATGGTATCGCATATATGAATATGGTTACATCTGTCCACACAAGGTAATAGGTGAGCAGTATCCAAAATTTGGATACAAACACCCCTGGAATTACTGCAAGCAATAAAACTATCGTAATCATTTTAATCTGCTTTTTATATCTATTAAGCCTTGAAATGACCTCTGCATCCTGTTTGCCCTCTTCCATAAAGGTTACGCCAACAGCTATGTTTTTCTTGAACTTTGCGTTATTTGTCATTATATATCCTAAAAGCGGTGCAATCCAAAATATACTTGCCCACATAAGTATGTTAAATAACATTACAATCCCTCCTTATAGTATTCTGTACAAAGGGTAAGCACTTCATCAAGGGAAAGCCCCGAAAGCTGTAGCTCTGAAATGATTACCCTTAATTCTTTAAGCTTTTCCTCTCCCACAGGGTCGGTCTTAATCTTGTTACTTATAAGCGTTCCCTTCCTCCTGTCAGTTACTATATATCCTTCATTGTTTAGCAGTTGATAAGCCTTGCTTACAGTCATCATATTGATACCGCTTTCATCCGCAAGTGCTCTTATTGTAGGAAGCTTTTCACCGGGAGTGAGCCTCCCCTCAGCTATCCCTACAACGATTTGGTCTCTTAGCTGCTGATAAATGGGGGTTTTACTTTCAAAATCAAATATTAGCCTCATTTCTCCTCCTTTCTAATTATTCACATGTGAATTATATGTCTTAATTGTATTATAGTATATAATGCAAAAATGTCAAGTAGAATCTTGCTAATATTTATTCCCTGTGCTAGCATTCCTTTTTATTAATAACTCTCTCATATTTACTATATATAAAATGATGCAGCCTAAAAAGATAGTTAATAGCATATCATTTTCATTATAATTATATGACACAACTAAAAAGATACGTGTATTAAAAAAAGTACATGCTATCACAATCAAACTTTGTGCCAATATTAAAAAAATTAGTACACTTGTACTGTAAAATATGTACATAATAAATATGCACAATTTATTGATAATAATTATCATTATTTTTTTGCTATTTTTAAATCGTCATCAGTCTTTAAATAATATTACGATTGTGTTAGCATGAAGCAGTAAACAATAACAAATCGAAAGGAGCGTTTTATTATGGAAAGAACAATGAATATTTACTTATCAAACCTTGTACATTTTTATCACAAATTACAGAGTTATCATTGGTATGTGCAGGGAAAGACTTTCTTTCAGTCACACGCTAAACTTGAAGAGTATTATAATTTTGTTAACAGACAGATAGATGAGCTTGCAGAGCTTATGCTTATGGATGGGAAAAAGCCTGTTTCTACAATGAAGGGCTTTGCTGAGTTAGCTACAATCAAAGATCCTGCCGGAGATTTCGTTCAGGATATGCACGCTGTATTTAGCGATGTTCTCGCTGACTTTGAGACACTTCACGCAAGTGCTAGACTTCTCAAGGAAAAGGCTGATGATGAAAATGATACGCTTGTAAGTGCAAAGATGGATGGCTTCCTTGAGGACTATGCAAAGGTTCTTTGGATGTTAAGAAGTACTTTAGCATAATACCAGAACAACAAAATCATGGGGCTAAAAAGGCTCCATGATTTTTCTTTTATCTATTTAACTTCTTGCTTATCAACTTATTTATAAATACAAGTACGATAACAATGATTATAAAACTAAGCCAAATAAATACATGATAGTAGCTATTTTCAAGAACTCGTATCTTATCAACATTCGTTTCAGTGGCTATCTTTGCTCTAGATAGCTTTAGGATATATTCTCCCAAAACCTGCCCCAAAAGTATACCAATTATATTTCCAATTGCTATTGCATATGAATATAAGTACTTGCCAAACATTGTAAATATAATCATTACAACCCATATATAGGCAAAGTTATTGTGTATAAGCCAACCAAAAAAGTACCGGTCTCTAAGCACAAAGGATATGGAGTATGTTATTCCAAAAATAATCAATTGAATAATTAAAGGTTTCAATCTTTTGAGCATAATCTCTTTCATATACATAGCCCCCTTTCACTCTGTTACCAACCACTCGCTGTAAATTGCCGGAATATTGGTTCACCTGTCTGTTTAAAATATTATTTAAGCTTCCTTTACACTGTCTATATAGTCATCAATGTCTTGTATGATGCATATATCTCCCATTGTGTGTAGGGATTCAAAATATTTTGTTATATAGTCATAAACCCTATACTTTTCAAAGAGTTCCGCTACTTTTTGGCCTGACAGTGCTTTGGAATGACGGTACCTTTCCATACAATAAACTAGAAATTTAGCTTCTTTGCTCATTTTAGGCCTCCTCCGGATAAGAATATGAACCTGTCAGCAATTCATCCTGATACATAGTATATAAGGTCATTGGGCCATAATGCCATAGCTTTGACTTCTCATCAGACAACTCTTCATAAAGTTTTGACTTGTAGAAAATATGAATTATCTCGTTTTCATCCACATTGCTATTCTTAGCTATTTGTTCAATGATAGGTGGAACAATAAGTGTCAACATGGCGCTAAATTGATCTTCATTCATACAAGCTCCTTTCCTTCAAAGCGTAAGTATTCTAACGCTTTTTCTGTCGTAAATACTAATTGGTTAAATAATTTACGCACCTTAAGCGCAGTCAGTGTCTGCTCTTTAATAATTCTACCACATTTCCTATGTCTCCATCAATACAAATACTTCTATCCTCAATAGCCTCCGGGCAGAATGCTTCTCCGTAATTTATGCAGGCGTAGGCAGCATTTTCATTATTTTTCACAAACTGCCAAAAAGGATATTTGATTATCACAGGAGTATTGGCACCAACCCCCAGCTCAAGGTACAATGTCCTCGTATCTTTGTGGCTTCTTATATATTCATTGTAGGCCTCGTTTGCCTTATGCCAGCCATCATCCTCTACAAAGCTGTAGTCAACTCTAAGGTTAGTCGTCATAGCGGAGCCGTCATCAGGACAGGTTGGAATCAATTCAGTGGGAATTGCCATAAATATCTTTCCAGATTTTGGAACCGTAAAAATACCGTTTTCATCTTTTACAAAGCCCTCCGCCTCCATAGCCTTCATCACCCATTCTTCGTTATCATAAGTCTTTCTAATCTCAGGATTTACACTTTGAAATAAGCCAAAATCTCCCTGGATATAAAACAACTTTTTCTTATCAAAGCCGGCCTTTTGAAACTGCTGGTCTACATTTGTAGTAAGAACAAAATAATCCTTATCCTTTACGAGAGATAACAATTCCTTATAAACAGGCTTAGGTGCATCGACATAGCGGTTAAAGTAAATAAGCCTAGCCCACCAGCCCCACCTTGTTTCTGAATCAGGAAAAGGATAAAACCCACCGGAGTACATATCACTAATTCCGTATTCCCCTGCAAAATCAAAGAAATATTTATTAAATCTCTCTCCACTGTAAGTGAATCCCGCAGATGTTGAAAGCCCTGCACCCGCACCTATAACTATCGATTCTGCAGAAGTAAGTGCCTTTTTTAACTTCGCAATCTGTTCTTCCTTTGTTCCTGTTCCCTCTGACATGCGCTCTCTAAAATAGTTCATAGCCTATTCTCCCTTCATTGGATAATTTATGTTTGATTACTGTTAACTTAATCAATTCACAAAGCCATTGTAACCTTAATCATTTCATCTTTCAATGAATATAGCATGCTTTAGTTGTAGTGTCAACAGTTACATCTACTTAAATAATTGTTATCAAAAAGCCAACCAAAACCCAGTATGCACTGTAATTTCGGTTGGCTTTAATCTAATCTATTCTATTGTACAAACACTCCCCCATTTCCCAACTGTAAATATCCAACATTGTTATAGCTTATATTTCGTACCTCTGCATTTATTATTTTTACAAGTTTAACATAAATGCATTCCATACATTTCAACTTTCACAAACTTCATTGTCACAAACAACTGCTTTAAGACTGCCTAAATATAGTCATTATGTACGCAGAGCAGCCAGGCAAACTTTACTATAGTAAGCCCAAAATCACTCAGAAAGACTAAATTAGCAGCCTTAGCCACCAATTTAGTCTTTCTGTTCATATATTTATATTTTATCAATCATCTTCAAGGCATTGTTTCTGCATATATTCTCAGCTTCTTCCAGAGAAAAGTCCATTTCATTAAGTATTTCAAAATATTTGTCATAGATTTCCTTTGGTTTTAAGCATCTGCTATCCGGGAAATCCGTTGCAAAAACCAGTTTATCCACACCTATCAAGCGCAGTATCTCATTTGTCCTCTTTATTCCAAATCTATTTACATAATCAGGCAGGATTGCGGAGAAATTAAAATATGCATTAAGACCATACAAGTCTTCCACTTGAAATCCTCCCAGATGAGCAATTGACAGCCTTACATTAGAGTATTTCTTTAATACATTTTTAATCCGGCTTGGAGAACATACATCATCCTGTAAATGTTCCTTAGGGTAAGAATGAATTTCAACTAAAATATCTTTTTTGCTTGCATATTCAATTATTTTTTCATAATAGCATCCATCTATGGGATATCCTGCATTACTGGGATGAAGTTTTATTCCTATGAATTCATCCCTAGCTATCACCTTATCTAATTCATTTATTGTTTCATTGATATTTTTTCTAATGTCGACATCCGCGAAACAACGCAGTTTCAAAGGCATCTTCTGTACCATATCAAGCATATTGGAATGAACAGTTTCAACCTTAAAATCCATGGAGAGCATATAAGGATCATTAAATGGCATGACAATAGCCATTTCAATATTATATTGCTCCATTATCTTTTTATAGTCATCTACACTGCCATAGTCTATAAATACATAGCCATGTCCCGAATTGGCTTGAATCACATCTTCAGGCATCAGATGAATGTGTGCATCAATTTAGTAATATCCTTCCAATTTACCAAAAGCCCTACCTCCATATTTATACCAGCTTAATCTCCTGTATTATCAAGCTGAAAATATCCGATATTTTTAAGCTCGTATATATAATATAACTATGCTAATGTTAACATTATCTGAATATACATTTTATTGTAAATTTATGTTTTTTCCTTTTATGATTTAACCGAATTCATTTGCAATTTCAATCGTAAAATTTTACGACCGAAATAAGTGTGAAAGCACTAAAGACATTATCAGAAAACATAGTGTATTCTTGCCTCATCAAAGCGATCCTGCTGCTTACCCTCTTCCGCAGGATATCCCATAGGGAATAAGGAATATGCAACTTTATCATCAGGGAGGTTCAGTACTTTGGCTACAGCCTTCATTCGCTCACTTACAGGTGCTACTCCGAGCCATACACCGCCAAGGCCTAGATAATCAGCTTCTAACCACATATTTTCCTGTGCAATAGCCATATCAATCTCAGCATATTCAGGAAATCTAAGCCCCTCTCTCCTGAATACCGGAACAATGACAACAGGTGCGTTGGCAGCACAGCCTGCATAGGGACTTATCTTTGAGAGTTCTTTAATTTTGTCACGGTTTGTCACAATGTAAAACTCCCAAGGCTGCTGATTACCTGCACTTGGAGCCTGCATTCCAGCTTTTATGACCATCATTATTTTATCCTCTTCAACCGGACGATCATTATATTTCCTAACGCTTACCCTGTGAAAAATACTGTTCATCTTAAACCTCCTGTAATTCTATAAGTGAATTTAATTGCATTGCCTGTCTCCACAAATTCTAAGTTATCGAGTTATATGTATCAGCTAAGTTGACGCTCCGAATGATAACATTTCAGACTCGCTCCGGCATCCGCTTCGCTCCGCCTAATGCGCTCGCTTAGAATTTATCATTCGTAGCTGGCACCGTAAATCTATACAAATAATAACTCGAATGCCAAATTAAAGACAGCCACCCCTACCTGCCCCCATGTGGCTGATGTGTTTGTTTTTGCTGACTTATCAATTAAACAGCCGAAACTAATAATGCCGCATAGTTCGCTGTTTCCCGCTCTGACTTCGTGCAAGCACTCGTCAATTGCGGACAGCTATTATATAGGCAGGACTAACACACCTTGCTTCGCTGCTTCGCACCTTGCAAAGTGCGAGTCACTGCCAAAAAGCGAGCGCATCAGGTTTTTCGTCAACGGAACTATTCTTAAGCAGCATCTTACAGAAAAACCGGAGCGAGTCTGGACATTTATTAGTGGAGGCGTAACTTAGTCAACAAACAAACCCATCAGCCCTACAACTTAGAATTATGCAATTGCTTCATAAATCTCCCTATCCTCATCCTTAAACACATTGAAAATAACTCTGTCAATCTGTCCTTCATTCTCTGACAGCCATTCTTTTACAGTCTTAACGGCTATCTCTGCTGCCCTTCTACCAGGAAAGCAGAATACTCCTGTTGAAATGCAACAAAAAGCAACTGTCCTTAGTCCATTTTTTCTGCACATATCCAAGGTATTCTTGTAGCAGTCAGCCAAATCCTTTTCATGTTTTGCTGTAAGCATCCCATTTACAATAGGCCCTACTATGTGGATGACCTTCTTTGCAGGCAGATTGTATGCATTGGTCAGCATAGGTATAGCAGTTGGCTGTTCATAGTCCTTTCCGTATTTGTCCCTAAATAACTTCATCTGCCTATTGCACTCAAGGCGAAGCTGAACCCCGGCAAAGGTGTGGATACAATTATCTATACAGGTATGCATAGGTACAAAACAGCCTAGCATCTGTGAATTAGCAGCATTTACAATGGCATCCACAGCAAGTCTTGTGATATCCCCCTGCCAAATCGATATTCCTTTATTTACTTCAGGAATATTGGAAATATCTACTATACCAACTTCTTTTGCTCTTTCTCTTAAATATTCATCCTGAATCTTAAGCACTTCATCATTTATTGCTTTTGGCAGGCGAATGTTCATTAGCGAACGAAGTACCCTTTGCTTACCCTCTGTATCTTCGGGTATCGCTATATCCTTATAGTCTTCCGACTCTTTGACAAATTCTTTAGCCAGATAGTCCAGTCTCTCTCTTTGAAGATTTGTAATATTCATTTTACGCTTCTTTCTTAAGCAGTTCCTGCATTCCGGTATGTAGGTCTGAAAGTGTATATTTTTTCATTTCATTTTCCATAGCTGACTGAATGGACTTTAACTTACCGTCAAGAAGTCCATGTATATTTTTTCCTACAGGACAGTTTGGATTTGGATCTTCATGAAAATGAAACAATTCTCCATTTTCAACCGGCTCTATTGCCTGATAAACATCGTAAAACGATATGTCCGACAAAGGTCTTGTAAGTGTAATCCCACCTGTCCCCCTTGCAACAGTGATAAGCCCTGCATTTTTAAGCTTGGTAAGTATATTCCTTATAATGACAGGGTTTGTATTGATACTGCTTGCTAAAAAGTCACTTGTAATCTTGTATTCTCCCTTAAAAGTGTCCACACAGGCAAATATGTGTAGTGCCACTGTAAACCTACTTGATATCTGCATTAATCTTCCTCCTGAAGATATTTTATATCCAATTAATTGTAATATTGATAATTACAACTAGACTTATAAAATACCTATCTAACATTAGTTCTAGTCATCATAGTGACCTCGACAAGACAGAATTTCCAATATGCCATTTTTTATTCTATAAACAAATCTATTACTGTCATCAATTCTCCTGCTCCAAAATCCACTAAGCTCACCTTTCAAAGGCTCTGGTTTTCCAATTCCATCAAAATTATCTCTTTCAATATCTCTTAATAGAGAATTAATCCGTTTTAATGTTTTTTTATCTTGTGACTGCCAATAAATATAATCTTCCCATGCCTCATCAAACCATATCTTTTTCATTTATTCGGCCACCTCTATCATTTCATGTTCCACACCATTTCCCGCATTAAGAGCAGCAATACCTCTTCTTAGATGTTTCATATTACTCTCCGAATAAAACGGATCAGCAGATACTTCAAATGGAATTCTTTTTTCTCTTCCTACTTTTTTTGCAAATATCTTAAATGCCGCACTCATAGAAATCCCCATTTCTGAGCAAGCCTCTTCCATGCTTTTCTTAATATCAGCATCTAACTTGAAATTAACATTAACTACCTGTGCCATGATAACTACCTCCATTTTTTATACTGATTATAGTATAAGCTATTATAAAGAAAAAGTAAAGAATAATGCTTTATCAAAAATAGCCCCACCTATTCAGGCAGGGCAGCATATCTTACTTATTTATTTATTTTGTAATTTTTATATCTTACGCAGCTTCATATACTCATCATTTGCTTCAAGCAGCTTCTTGTAATAATCATCATAGTTTTTACTAAATTGCCTGATAAGAGGAATTGCAGTCTCATAGTAATTATTATCCTCCATATATTTTTTAAGCTTATCATATATTTTCTTCATTAGACTGCTTGCGTATTCATCACTGTTTTTAAATTCCTCATATTTAGTTACTGTATCCTTGTTCTCAGTCCACCACTGCTTGATGTCTTCTACAGCTTTAATCTTAGCATTGTTTACATCCTTTAATTCATTTATACCTAAACCAGCAGTATTTTTTTCAATGTAATCTCTCTCTTCTTCAGATAATTCAAATGGCGGCAGACTGTCCAGATAGTTTATATACTCATTATAAGCTAAAATTCCTGATTCTTTTAACAACTCACTTAGAAAAGGCTGATATGCGCTAAATATTATCATACCAAAATATCCCGGAAAAGCTCTTTCAAGGCTCTCATAAATAGTCTCTTCATTTTCAAGAAGTGCAAGTCTTTCTTGAATTACATTGTCGTTTTCTCCCTTTATAAGCAGCTCCAGTATGTCCTTTCTTTTTTCTTCTACTTCTAATTCATGCTGTTTCTTCCGAAGCGCAGATGACAAGGTATTATAGTTCAATACATTTTCAATCTCAGTTATACTTAGTCCCACCTTCCTATAAAGAGATATCTTGTTTAAGATTTGTATATCCTTCTCACTATAGTCTCTATAGCCTTTCTCAGACTTTTTCGGGCAAATCAGCCCTCTTTCTTCATAATACTCTATCGCCTTTCTCGTAAGACCTGTCAATTTTTGTATTTCATTTCTTAACATAGCCATCACCTCCTGCCTACAGTGTAGTACAGTCCCTAAGGGACAGGTCAAGGGGATTAATATCTTTAGCAAAAATCTAAAGTTTCATGTGGTAAAAATCCAAAGTCAATAGTGGTAATAATCTAAAGTTTCATATGGTAAAAATCCAAAGTTTGGCTTAAAACTCCTTCACCTCATCAAAGATCTCAATCATCCTGTTCTTATCAATCGCAAATTCATCCGGAATCAAGTCTAATATTTCAGATAGGGCATCGTAAACCTCGTCTCTCTCTATAGTTGTAATAAAGAATTTTCGTTTATCCATCTTGTTAAAGCCCTCGGTATAGGTTCTCACCAAGTCTTCTATATTATCAGTTATATCAGACTTTTCTATATGCTTTACTACCTCCGCCCTCATCTTCCTGTACAAATCAGCTGCCTTTTTAGCATTTGCAGGAGTTACATTGTCCCTGCCGTCCCATGAGCGGAATGGGTTGTCTAGGTTTTGTGCCAGCCATTCAGGTTTTCTTGCCTTCGTAATCCAAAGGTCAAGCCCCTCTTTAGCACGGTTTTTATAAAGTTTCTTCACCATCTTGGCTGCGTCCTCAGGCAAGCTGTCCATCCACAGGCTGCAAAGATTAGGGAAACACTCAGGCTCCGGAATATCCTTCTCAGAGAAACCAAACAATTCCATAGTGGAAAAGAACCTCAGCTTGCTAAAGCCTGATAACTTGTGAAAGTTAATCAGATTGCCGGGTTTCCCCCAAAGCCTTAATTCCAAAAGGTCAGGATACCTAGACAAAACCTCCTCTATATCAAGTTTCATTATACTTCTAATATGCAAGCTCCCTAAGTTATCAAGACCTGACAGCCTTGGAAGCTTTCCGTCAACATATAGAATCAGAGTACTCCCATTATCCTCAGTCCTTATCTTGCAGTTGTCTGAAACTTCGCCGAACAAAATAAGATGCTCCATACCGTCATTTAATACAAGCTCTTCTACCCCTGTCATATCAACGGAAAGCCTGTCTATATAGCTTTTTGAGAAATCAAGTTTCTTCTGCCCATGGTTATTAAGCTCCAGCTCTCTTAAGAATGGATAGCCCTCTAAATATTCATATAGGTTTTTATACCATTTATGCAAGGTAAGGTGGCTTAAACAAGGAAAAACCCTAAGACTAAGCACATCTTCAAAATGCGACCACTCATCACTCATATTTCTCCTTGATATTCTACATTCCTCTCCCTCTAAAACAACCTTTTCTTCGCTTTTATCTGCTGCCTTAAAGGCATCTCTCTTCTCCTTCGGAATATCCTGCCATCTTAACTGTCTGTAGATTATATCACCACTGCCCCAGCCATATGAATACGAGTCTGAGCTCTCATCCATTATAGGAGCCACATTTCCTACAAAAATATATTTTTCCGGAACATCTACTTCCACTTTATTCATGTCCAAACTGTTGTCCCAATACATATAATCAACATAAAGCGGCTTTAACTCCGACAGTTCTTCCTCTTTAAGCGGCTCCTCTCCAGACCAGTTAAGAGACAGCTTTACCGCCATCTGTTTTCCATCTTTATCTTCTACCTTGGTTATCTGACAAGCAGTATATTTTTTTAATTTCTCATTGTAAACACAGTACACATCCCCTGCTTTAGCTTTCATTATTTTCTCCCCCGTTTAGTTAATACCCTTCCAATAATTACTATCACTACAACCACAAGTACAATAGGCAGAACCCGAAGAAAGATAAACAAAAAATACCAAAGAATATATGTTCCTAATATAGGATTTTTTCTCTTCGGTTTTTCACTCTCACAGAGAGTGAACCTAAGCTCTCCCTCCGGAAGGCCATTCGACTTAAAATTATAGCCTGTTTCGGTTTTGGTAAATCCATCTTGATTGCTATCAGTCATAAAAAACGGCATATTTATATCTACATTCAGATTCCCAAACTTCGCCCATGTCGATGCAGGGGAAAGAAGGTAATTGTATTGATAAATACTTGGATTATAGCTCTCATCTATAGTTGGGTACATAGGTGCTTCTATCGTATTGGTTATCTTTTCACCGGGGTCCAGAGTTATTTCATACTCATACCAACGCAGGAGAGATTTTAGCCTTTCCCCGGTATCATACACAGATATAAATATAGCACCTGAATTCTCTACTGTAGCCTGCTTATATAATTCAACAATAATATTGTACCAATCAGACTCCAATATCTGTCCATTTTTGTCAAACTTTGCTAGTGCAAATTCCTTAAATGTCATCTTAGAAGTGGATTTAAGCTTCATTTCTCCTTTGATTTCTTTGCTTTCATTACTACTGCTTTCATAAAATTTCCACTTTGGTAAATCTTTGACAGGCTCACCTATTACATAAAACTCTACCTCTTCACCATTCTCTGCATCTACACCTATCCTGGTATTCCCTTTGTCATTTGTTGTAAAACCATAGGATGATTGTTCAAGATAGTATCTTCTTTTCCCATCAAAGGCAGGAATCTCTATCTCTGCTACTTCTCTGTTATAAAGCTTTTTATCAACTCCACTAATCTCATAGACATATTTTGTAACAGAAAGTTCAGGAGAATAAAAATCATCCTTTATGAAGCCGTCACTAATCATGCTCATTTCTTTATGAACATCAAAAACATTTTCACTATAATATAGAGTATGCCTTAAAGTTTTTTTGATTTCCTTACCATTTATTTTTATATCAAACTTTGCAGTATCATCTGTTCTTTTGTACACCTGATTTTTTTCATCGTATTCATCAGGCCCATATTCCGGATAAAGTCCAAATGGAAACACAAGCTTCGCAGTTACCTTATAATCAGCCGGATTGTAAAATGTATATTTTGCAGTCACCTTGCCATTATATTTTAAAAAATCCCCTTTTTTTTCATAGTAGCTTTGAGGGAATTCTGAGATATCAAAGGATAGCTGCTCATTTTCCACTTCAACCGGGCAGTTTTCTCCCTTTACTATTGTCCCCGTCATATCTACTCCATACCATATTCTCCTTGCGGAATTGGCATAGGCAGTAAGCCTAAATAAATCACCTATAAAAAACAGTATAGCAAAAGCTACTAATATCACCTTGTTCTTCATAGTCCATCCTCCTTGCCAAAAAACAAAGTTTTTGCATTTATTCTATTAAATTTCAGTAGCTGTGGGTGACTTTCAATAACCAAAATAGCCTCAGCTAAAGACTTACTACTATCGTCAATCAATAATTTTTCTGTCTTTCATCAAAATCTGTTATAAATATGCTCTGCTGAGCAAAGTACATCCTTAAGTTCTATTTTCCTACCGTCATCCAAAATTGCAGTTCCACTCATTTTGCCAAATACCTGATGCTGGTATGAACAGACGAATTTCATATCAATCTTAGCCTGTCTATCTATAATTGGCTCAAACTCCATCTCAAACCTACCATCAGAAGAAATATATTTCCACTTATCCATGTAGTTAATAACTCTCTTACTATCCCTCTTACCAGGCTTAACTTCTGCACCTTTCTCTTTAATTGGGTTAGGTCCCTCATCCCCGGGTATTACAAACATTACATCATCAAGCTTATGCCCAATCCCATCATAAAACAGAATATTTTCACTTGCAGCTGTTGTGTTTCCAAATCCATAGCCTATATTAAAGCCAAAACTATGACCATCTATATCACAGCTGCCGGTTCCCCAATACCAGGTATTTCATAAGTCCATACTCCCCTTCCCCAGTCCAGAGTTCCAAAATCAGTCTTTGGATTAAATTTATAGACCTTATCATTAAACTGAACCTCACCCGCAGCTCTCATACAGTTTATTTTTTGATTATAATAAAAACTATGTTTTTTATTCCATGGAGTAGCTATTACCATCGTATCCATGTCTGGTTCATCAAGCCAAACATCGCACTTAAATGGCTTTCCATTATAAAAATTCCTAAAATTACAGACTATATGCCTTTGTCTGCCCTTGCCTGATGAATGTGCCTCAATCTCATATGACAGAGTCAGCCTTTTGTCTTTATAAAAACAGTTCCCTTTGGAACTTGTTTCCGGCATTTTGAGTTTACCCATTGGCAGAATATTTAAAATGGTTTCAGTATGTTCAAATGGCTTATCTGCGAACTTTAGAAAACTTGCAGACTGTAAACCTATATAACCATCATCTGACATTGTAAGTGCTATTCCAAAATTTTTATTCAAAATCAGGTAATAGTCCCACTCTTTAATTCTTGATGCAGGGGCCTTTATATCACTCCTTCTATAACTTTGAAATTGTCTCTTTGACCATCCCGGCTCAGCCACATTACCATCTTTATCTAAAAGATTTTGGAACTCTGTGATTTCATGATTTCTCATACTGTTTTACCCCCTTCATATGATTAATTTCTTTTGATACACACCATCTTATATAAAATATATCATGCCACCCTGCCGCATTCAAAAACAGGTGTAACCCGTATAGTGTTACCTATTATGTTCTATTTTCCGGTAACTAACGCTTGTCTATTAGACAAAGAATTATCATAATGTTTTATAATTACTTTCATTCTAACTCCCTTGTTATATTTTTAAGCCATTTAAAACTCCTATAATGCTTGTATACAACCGGAATTTTCCAAAATTCATCCAAACATAGAATAAAGTATACCATCATAGGTGGAAGCTCCAATACAAAGGCACTGAAAAATCCAAGCGGAACTGAAACTACCCACATAGTGATAGTATCACAAATAAGGCCAAATCCTGAATCTCCACCTGCCCTAAATATTCCTGCAATCAACAGGGTATTCATAGCCTGTCCTATTACATAATAAGAACTGATAAACAGCATAATGCTAAGATACGAATGCGCCCTATCCGTAAGGGTAAAGCTCATAAAGACTATTGGACGAATTGCAAGAATTATTAAACCTGTAAGTACTCCAAGCCCCAAGGTAGCATGGCAGGAACGGGTTGCATATTCCTTTGCCTCTTCCATCTTACCCTCACCTATCTTAATTCCAAGCAGTACCGATGCTCCTCCTGCCATGGCAAAACAGGCAATTGAGCATAGGTTTCGTACCGTAGAGGCAACAGAACTTGCAGCTACCACATCTTCATTCATATGTCCCATAATTATTGAATAGGTAGAGAAGGCCAGTGTCCATAAAAAGTCATTTGCTAATGCTGGTGTTGCATATTTTACAAAATCCTTGAATAAGAGCTTATGATGTCCAAACATCAGTCCTAAATTTATTTTAAATACCTTTGCCCTTGCCGCATCGGCCACACAGAGAGAGACTTCTGCCACTCTTGCAATAAGGGTTGCAATCCCAACTCCAACTACCCCAAGTTTAGGCATCCCAAAGAAGCCAAAGATAAACACAGCATTCAGTACTACATTTAGAGCAAGTGCAACTGAGCTGATAGCTGTACTTATTTTAACCCTCTCCATGCTTCTAACAGCACAGAGATATACTTGTGAAAAGCTTAACAAAAGGTAGGATATTCCTATTATTCTTAGATAAGATGCCCCTATCTGCCTAAGTATCTCATCATTTGTGTATATTGTCATTAATTGACCTGGGAAGATAATTGCTCCGGCTGAAAGCAAGGCAGTCACAACTACTGATATTTTTATCGCAATTCCCATTACCGCCTGAATAGAATCGGTATCCCTCTTACCCCAATACTGGCTTGCAAGGATTGTAACTCCGGAAGTAACTCCAAAGAAAAATCCCCAGAGCAAAAACTGGAACTGATTGGCAAGGGAAACGGCTGCTAATTCTGACTGTCCTACATACCCTAGCATGAGTACATCTGCTGAGTTTACGGCACTACTTATAAAATTCTGTATAGTAATGGGAATAACCAGTGCAAAAAGTGCTTTGTAAAACTTTTCCTGTTCTCTTGATATTTTAAATCCAATCCTCATATAACCTCATTTTGGCAGTTATCCAAATATCAATATAAAAGCAAGCTTTTGATACAGGCAGATTACAGCTAACCATCTTGATAATTTCCTCTATATCTCCATCTCAAAAATTTACTTAAATATATTAAAATTCAAATAATTATCTTCTAAATTCAAATTACCAATTCATTACATAGTATCCCTTCATCCGGTTAAACACTTAACCTATATTAATCCCTTCTCTTTGAGATAATTATAAACCCCATCATCTTCAACACTTCCACATACTTCATCTGCGGCTGCCTTTACACTATCTGCGGCATTACCCATTGCCACACCTGTTCCTGCTGCCAAAAGCATGTCTACATCATTTCCACCATCACCAAAGGCTATTGATTCCTCTACTGATAAGTTCAAATGTTCAAGCACTTTTTTGATAGCATTTCCCTTGCCACTGTCTTTTGGAATAATATCCACTGCACAGTCCCACCAAGCAGCAATCTGTGCACTGTGAGTACCCTCTAGAATGGTATCCCATTCACTCTCCACACAGCCCATCATAAACTGATATACATCCTCTTTAAGGGCGTCCTCAAATTCCTCAGAAGGAGTTGAATCAAGACTTGCTAATTCAAAATATTCTCTTAAGGCATCATCACAGCCATTTGTCACTATCCTACTTCTTGTAGCAACCGCTAACGGTCTTCCCATCTTAGCTGCATTTTCTATAATTATCGACACCTCTTTGGCAGGTATCATTTTATTTACAATGAACTCATTGTCCAACAAACAAACTGAACCGTTGAAAGCTATCTTCATATCAAAATCTACCCCTTCAAACTGAGGAATAGTTACAAGGGGTCTACCTGTAGCAATACAGATTTTTACTCCATTTTGCTGTAATTTGTTAAGGGCTTCCTTTGTTTTTGGTGACATATCCGGCTTCCCAAAAGCTAAAATTGTGCCATCAATATCAAAAAATGCTATTTTAATCTTTTTCATTCTCTACCTTTCTTCATTATAATTATAGAATTTTTGAGGAATTTACTGCCAACAAAAAATGACTGTACTCATTCTATATTAACATAAAGAACAAGTACAGTCTATAAACCACCCCATAGTAACAATCAAAATAAATTTTAATTTTAACCCTCTTCAGATTTTCTAGCCATATATTGCATATAATCAAGCCTCTTGCCTTCGTTAAAGTCTTCCTTGGTGAGCAGCATATAATGCTCCTTCTTAAATTCTCCAAGTGCTTCTACTTTGACATTTTCTGCAAAATGACTGTAGGTAAATCCAAGTTTTTCAGCTACCCTCTTTGATTTTTCATTTCCATCAAAATATGCTATCCATATTCTATTTAATTCCAAATCGAAGAAACCAAATTCTACAAGCGGTCTGGCTGCCTCTGTAGTAAGCCCTCTTCCCCAATAAGGCTTTGCAAGCCAATACCATATCTCTGCCTGCTTTTCATCACTGCCTAAACCTCTGCTTGTCTTACTGCCGGCATGAAGTCCTATGCTTCCAATAACTTCATTTGTATTTTTGTATACAATCGCATATACTCCCGGCTTCATAAATACATTCTCAAGTCCCTCTAAGCTTTCTTCCTTAGTCTTATATGGTTTCCAGCCTGCCGAAAGTCCTATGTCCGGCTCTGTGGCATATTTATATAAATCATCCACATCATCTATGTCCCAAGGACGAAGGATTAAATTTTCCGTGATAAAACAAGGCACCGAATCATAAACAGCTTCCAAAAGTTTTCCATTGATATAGCTGAATTTCATAGAGAAAAACCTTCTGCCTCCACTATTAATGACGGAAAGGAAAAGTTCATCTCCCTTCCAGTGTGGCAGAGAAAATAATTTTTCCTTTTCTACCCAAACCAGTTCACCTTCATCACAGGATTTTAACTCACCTTCAAAGCTGTTTACCTTGAACAAATGCATATATTCAGTCTCATTCTGATCCGGGTCTGCAAGATTTTCCGACACGAATGTCACTATGCCGCAGTAAAAGTAGCCTGTAGCATACAAGCCTGTTTCTTCAAATACCTCTCTCTCCATACATTCTTCGGGACTTTCGCCAAATTCGAACTTACCCCCTACACCTATCCATTTACCTTCATTTATATCTTTAGCTTTCTTGTTGCGGTGCAACATAAGATACCTTCCGTCTTTTTCTATATAAACAAGGGTTGTATTGTATATTTTCATATATAAGCCCTCTTTCTCTATAAGAATATGTCTCCTATAATCCATAGATTATATCTTAATTGTATATCATTTTTATAAAATAGTCTACAATAAATATAAAATTTTTATTTTTACTTGCTAAATTGAGTGTATTTTATCGAAAGTTTATATTTTTTTAGGTGATTTATTATAACAATTGATGTCTTAAAAAAAGAACTATATGGACATAATCGCCTAATAAAATTGATAATTAATAATTTTTTTATTTTTTTCATATTGTATGTTTTCAAAACATTTTTAACTATAATATGTTATGAACTTATTGTTTAATATTTAAGGAGGAAATAACACATGAAAATGAAAAAAGTTCTATCACTACTTTTAGCAGGAGCCATGACCTTTTCTCTTACAGCCTGTGGCGGCTCAGGAAGTACTACAAGTACCAAAAGCTCTGCGAAATCAGGCAGTGCTGCACAAACAGGTTCTACAAGCACAAAAAGTTCTGCAAATAATACAAGCTCAGATGTAACTCTTAATGTCTCTATTTGGGACAACAATCAGGAACCCGGCCTTAAAGAGATTATGGCTGATTTCACAGCTAAAACCGGAATTAAAACCAATATTTCCGTAGTCGGTTGGACCGAATACTGGACCATGCTTGAAGCCGGAGCCCAAGGCGGTTCTTTACCTGATGTATTCTGGATGCATTCAAACGAGAGCCAGAGATATATGTCTAACGATATGCTTCTTGACCTCACAGATAAAATTAAAAATAGCGATGTGATCAATCCTGAGAATTACCCTGAGGATATCTGGAGCCTTTACACATATGACAGCAAATATTATGCAGTTCCAAAGGACATAGACACCATTGCTCTCTGGTACAACAAAAAAATGTTTGATGAAGCTAAGATGGACTATCCTACAGCCGATTGGACTTGGGAAGATATGTTTGAAGCAGCCAAGAAACTTACAAAGGCTGATGGCAGCCAACACGGCATAGTTATCCGTAATGATAATAATCAGGCCGGTTACTATAATATGATCTATGGTAATAATGGCTATGTAATCTCTGACGATAAAAAGAAATCCGGCTGGGATGATCCTAAAACTATCGAAGCGATGAAGCTTCTCGAAGGAGCTATCAAAGACGGCTCAATGCCTTCCCTCCAAACCATGTCAGAAAACGGTGAAGATGTTCTCTTATCATCAGGTAAAGTTGCCATGGCTTTACAGGGTTCATGGATGATAGCAGCTTTTAGAGATAACGAGTATACTGCAGCCAACTGCGATGTAGTGGAGCTTCCTAAGAATAAGGCAACAGGCAGGAGAGTTTCTCTCTATAATGGCCTTGGCTGGGCTGCTGCTGCCAATGGAAGCCATACCGAAGAGGCTTGGAAATTAATCGAATACCTTGGTTCTAAAGAAGCACAGGAAAAGCAGGCTAAGCTTGGAGTAACAATGTCGGCTTATAAGGGAACTTCAGAAGCTTGGGTAAGTTCAGCTAAATTCAATCTGCAGGCTTATCTAAACATGACACAGGATATGGTCATCAGGCCTTTCTCAAAGAACACCGTCACTTGGGAAAATGCTGATAATACTGCCCTGCAGGCCGTATATAACGGTGAGAAGAGCATGGAAGATGTCTGCAAAGAAATGGCAGCCAAGATGAATGAAGTCCTTGCTGAAGAATAACTATTTCAGCTTTGAGTTTTAAATAATTTTTGACAGGTATATGTGCTTTCACTATACCTGTCAACCTATATAAGGAGGACTTTTCATGGAGAGCAAAGCAAAAAAAGGGCTTACTCCCAGAGAAAAAAGTGAGTTTCTTTGGGGGTGGCTGTTTATCCTGCCTACAACTATAGGACTCGTTATTTTGAATATTATACCTATATTTCAAACTATATACCAAAGTTTTTTTAAAACAGGCGACTTTGGTAAGGGAAATAAATTTGTAGCCCTTAGCAATTATATAAAAGTTTTTAGTGATACTGAAGTGTGGCAGGCACTAGTTAATACTTTTAAATATGCATTGGTTGAGGTTCCTTTTTCCATAGCTATCTCATTAGTTATAGCAGTATTATTGAACCGTAAAATGAAAGGCCGTTCCATCTACCGTACAATCATATTTTTACCTATGGTGGCTGCTCCAGCCGCTATTGCAATGGTTTGGAGGTGGCTTTATAATGCGGATTTTGGTCTTATAAACAATGTGCTTGGTACTAACATTAATTGGGTCTCAAATCCAAACCTCACCATATTTTCCATTACCATCATAGGTATATGGTCAGTACTTGGCTATAATATGGTACTTTTCCTTGCAGGGCTTCAGGAAATACCAAAGGACTATTATGAGGCTGCCTCGCTTGATGGCGCAACAGGAGCTGCTGCCTTTTTCAATGTAACTCTGCCACTGCTTTCACCTACTATATTCTTTGTATGCGTAACCAGAGTTATTGCTGCTATGCAGGTTTTTGACCTAATCTTTATGATTATGGCAGGCGGTGCTAATTCTAATCCTGCCCTTCCTAAAACTCAGTCCTTAGTATACCTTTTTTATAAATACTCATTTACACAGAAAAATATGGGATACGGCTCTACTATAGTCGTACTGTTACTTGTCATTATTTTACTTATTACAGTATTCCAAATGAAAGCTCAAAAGAAGTGGGTATTCTATAATTAGAAAGGAGATTACAATGGATAAAAAAAGCAGTATAGAAAGAAATGAACGGATAAACTCAGTTATAATACAAGTATTTCTCATCTTAATTTCGATAACCATGCTTGTACCTTTTGTATGGATGGTACTTACCTCCTTTAAAACCGTTACTGAAGCTACTCAGGTAAATCCTTTTGTAATTTTCCCTAAGGTATGGCGTACAGATGCTTTTAAATCAGTAATGAACAATATGAACTTCATATTGCTATATAAAAATACTTTGCTTATGATTGTTTTTAGAGTCTTATGTGCTGTCGTAACGGCAACCACTGCCGGCTATGCTTTTGCAAGACTGAATTTTAAAGGTAAAAATTTTGCTTTTTCTCTGGTACTTTTTCAAATGATGGTACCAAGCCAAATATTCTTAATACCACAGTACCTTATGATAAGCAAAATAAATATGCTTGACACAATGTTTGCCCTTGTATTTCCGGGACTTGTAACAGCCTTTGGTACCTTCCTTTTAAAGCAGGCATTTATGAGTTTACCAAGGGATCTTGAAGAAGCCGCAAGACTGGATGGCTGCAACATTGGACAGACCTTCCTCTTTGTAATGCTTCCGCTTGCAAGGTCAAGCATGGTAGCTCTTGGTATATTTACAGCTCTTTTTGCTTACAAAGACCTTATGTGGCCTATGATAGTAAATAAAGATAAAACTCTAATGGTACTATCTTCAGCCCTCGCCCAAACGCAAGGCCAGTATGTAACTAAGTTCCCTGAACTTATGGCTGCATCCTTAATAGCCTGTGTACCTATGATAGTAATATTTTTAATATTCCAAAAGCAGTTTATTCAGGGTATTGCAACAAGCGGCGGCAAGCTTTAATTATAGTTAATTCTATAATGTACTATTTATCAAACTATAAGGAGGACTTTATGTCAATAGTTTTTCATGAAAGTTCTAAAACCTTCCATTTATTCAACAAGGAAGTAAGTTATATAATCAATGTTCTTGCAAATGGAGGAATCGAAAATCTCTACTACGGCAAGGCCGTTAGGGATAGAGAAAGTTTTGCCCACCACCATGAAGAGATGGGACGCTCGCATATGGCTGTTTGTGTACCAGAACCCGGTATACTTTCAAGACATTATGTTCGGGATGAATATCCAAGCTACGGTACAGGAGATTTTAGAAGTCCTGCTTACACCGTACTTCAAGAAAATGGAAGCAGAGTCAGTGAGTATAAGTATAACAGCCACACCATAATGCAAGGTAAGCCAAGTCTTGCACCACTTCCTTCTACTTATGTAGAAAATGAATCAGATGCAGAAACCCTTGAAATCACCTTGGTTGATAGCGTAACCAATACCGAAATGGTGCTCTCTTATACCATTTATGCCGATTATCCGATAATTACAAGACATACACGCTTTAATCACAGGGGTGAGAAACCAATAGTTCTCCAAAGAGCACTCAGTTTCGCTGTGGACTTCCTCGATATGAATTATGAGATGATACAGTTCTCAGGTGCTTGGGCAAGAGAGCGTTATATGAAAAAAAGAAAGCTTGAAATGGGCATACAATCAGTGGGAACTGCCACAGGTACCGGCTCAGGTGCAGACCATACCCCTTTCATTGCGCTCAGCCGTCCCGAAACTACCGAGAGCTCAGGTGAAGTCTATGGATTTAGTCTTGTCTACAGTGGCAACTTCTTAGCTCAGGTTGAGGTTTCTACCCATGATATGACTAGGGTAATGCTCGGTATCCATCCCGAGAGTTTTTCTTGGAAACTTGAGAATGGAGAGAGCTTTGTGACTCCTGAAGCCGTACTCGTATATAGCAATAACGGCTATAATGCTATGAGCCAAGCCCTCCATGACCTTTATAGGAATCATCTTATGCAGGGAGAGTGGAAGAGTAAGCCTCGTCCGATCCTGCTTAATAATTGGGAGGCTACTTATTTTGATTTTAACGAGGAAAAGCTCTTAAAAATAGCTTCCAAAGCTAAGGAAGTTGGTGTAGAACTTTTCGTCCTTGATGACGGCTGGTTTGGTGCAAGAAATGATGATTACAGAGGACTTGGAGATTGGTTTGTAAATACCAAAAAACTCCCTAGCGGCGTGACCGGACTTGCTGATAAGGTGGAGGCTATGGGGCTTAAGTTCGGTATTTGGGTAGAACTTGAAATGGTAAATAAGGACAGTAATCTCTATAGGAATCACCCTGACTGGCTAATAGGTACGCCTGAAAGATTTGAATGCCATTCAAGACACCAGCATGTCTTAGACATGACACGAGATGATGTCGTTGACTATCTCTATGATTGTATGGATAAGCTTTTATCAGGTGCCAAGATATCTTATATTAAATGGGATATGAACCGTTATATGACAGAACCTTTTGGCAGAGAGCTTCCAGCAGACAGGCAGGGTGAATTTATGCACCGTTACATTCTCGGCGTGTATAAGCTTTATGATAAGCTGACAAAGAAATTCCCTCATGTGCTCTTTGAGTCCTGTGCAAGCGGAGGTGCAAGATTTGATGGCGGCATACTCCACTATGCCCCTCAGACCTGGACTAGTGATGATACAGATGCAAACGAGAGAACCAAGATACAGTATGGCACTTCCTATATGTACCCTGTTGTATCAATGGGCTCCCATGTATCTGCTGTGCCTAACCACCAAATGCATAGAAATACACCAATTTCTACCAGGGCAGCTGTTGCTTACTTTGGTACCTTTGGCTATGAACTAGACCTCAACCTCTTAAGTGATGAAGAAATTGAGGCTGTTAAATCTCAGGTTAAGTTTATGAAAGAACACAGGGAACTTATTCAGATGAAGGGCGACTTCTACAGAATACTCAGTCCGTTTGAACATAATGACACAGCCTGGGCTGTAGTAGCCAAAGATAAGAGTGAAGCTGTTGCAATGTACTATCAGAGACTTAATAAGATAAATGCATCCTTCCTTAGATTTAAGCTGCTTGGTCTCTGCCCTGATACTCATTATGAAATAACTTATGAAATAGCGGGTAAGCCTAAGTCATTTAAGGCCTACGGTGATGAACTTATGTACTTAGGAATTCCTGTAGACAGAGAAGATTTAAATGCTATAGGCGGTGATTTTGCGGCTATTATTTATGTAATTAAGAAAATTGGTTAAGCTTTTAAATAGTTTCATTATTTAGCAGGAGTTCCTTGGTTCTCCTGCTATTTTTATACTTGAATAATAACAGGTTTTATCTTATGATTAATCAAATATCTATAAGTTTTTATTTTTATATTTTAACTTAGTATAAGCGCAGAAAGGAAGACAGTACTATGGATTATGAAGGAAGAATATGTCGTGGACCTACGGAAAGAAAAGCCTTTATGCTGCCTGTAACTGTAGGCTGTCCGTACAATAGGTGCAAATTCTGTGATTTATTTACCGACCTTAAATATAGAAAAATCAGTATGGAAGATATAGAAAATGAGCTTAAGAGGGTAAAGTCACATGGAGGCAGTCCTAAGCTTGTATACCTTGGTGATGGGAGTGCATTTCAGTTAAAAGCCTCGGAACTTGCAGATATTATTAAGCTTGTAAAAGAATATTTCCCTGAAGTATCTGCTTTCAACTCTGATGCCACAATAACTAGCATTCGGCAAAAAACTGATGAAGAGCTGGCTATGTTACATTCTTTAGGCTACAACAAGCTCTATATAGGAATTGAAAATGCCCTTCCTGATGTGCTTGAATTTATGGACAAAGACCATAGCGTGGCTGAAGCTTATAGGGAGATAGAAAGGCTGACTCAGGCAGGCTTTGTCTACGCTGCACACTTTATGACAGGGGTGGCAGGGGCAGGAAGATGGGAAGAATCTGCCAAAGCTATGGCTAAGTTTCTGACTACAACAAAACCTGAAAATATAGTCAACTTCTCTATGTTTCTTTCTGCTGATAAACTAAAAAAAGAGATGGAAGCCGGAAATTTTAAGCCTGCAACTGAACTTGAGAATCTGAGAGAAGAGAGAAAACTGGTTGAACTTTTAGAGATAAATCCTGAACATCCTATTAAATGGGACAGCTTCCATGATTGGCTTCATGTCCGTACCAGCGGGACACTTCCAAAAGATAAAGCTAAAATTCTTAAGATATTGGATACTGCCATAGCCAAATTTGACAAACTTCCTGATTTATATTCTATGGTTATGGGAAACCCTGAAAATGATGAGGGCTATGGCTTTGTTGGGCAGGAAAGCCTGTCTTTGAAGGATGTTTATATAGCATCGGAAATAAATGCATAAAGTCTTAATTAAACTTTGATTTAGAGAAGATACTCATAACAAAGCTATACCAACACTACTATAGCAGTTATATTGGTATAGCTTGCTTTTAACATAACCAAAATCGAAGTATATTATGATGTTGTTTCATAAGATTATTCCACTTCAATCTCATATTTTTTCACATCCATATAAGCCTTGCCATCACTTGCAAATGTTATCCTGGTTGCATTTACAGGTGTATAAACCAAGGATGTCATAGCCTGTTCGCCGTCATTTACAAAAATTTCCACCGAGTATTTATCAACCAAAACTCTAAGGTTTAATTCATCATTTTTATTATCCACCTTCATACTTCTGGCAGTTACAGCATCCCTTGTAAGTCCTGAATAAGTACGGTCAAAGGTTAAAATCCCTTCTTTTCTGTCATAAATAATCTCCGAATAATGCTTCTCATCTGCTGCCAGCCTTATTCTAAACTTTTCATACCCTTGACCTTTAAGACTAAGCTCTATATCTGCACTCCTTCCACTCACACCATTTAGCCCGGTTTCTTTCTCTATACAGATATCTTTGTAAATAACTTCATTCTTCCGATAAGCCTCAAGCTCCCTTACAGGCTTTTGACATATTCTTCCGTTTCTAAGAGAAAGCTCCCTTGGAACAGTCATCATGCCTGACCACTTGTGGGTTGCCGGATAAATCGGATTGTCCCAGGATTGCATCCAGCCTATCATAACCCTTCTGCCATCCTCCGTAAGCATAGTCTGAGGCGCATAAAAATCCAGTCCGTAGTCTGCACTCTGAATCTTTTCTCTGGTAAATTCATTTTCATAGTTCCCTATTAAAAACAAGGTATTATTACCCGCATGTATCTCTAAGCCCTCTATCTCCATTTCCTGAGGTGAAACTATAAGCACCTGTTTGTCTCCCAAATCAAAGAAATCAGGGCATTCCCACATTTTACCTACTTTATTCTCACTCCGGTCTAATATCTTTTCGAATTTCCAGTCATCTATTTTTTCAGCAGAAAACAATGCAATTTGTCCGCTTTCGTCAGCATTTCTGCTTCCGACAACCATATAATATCTGCCATCTTCTTTCCAGATTTTCGGATCTCTGAAGTCCTCCAGACTGCTTCCTTCAGGCAGCATATCAGCAGTTATAACAGGATTATTTTCATACTTTTTATAGTCTGTTCCATCCCCTATTGCAATACACTGGGTTTGGCGGATACACTTTTTACCATTTTTCTGCGCTTTTACCTCCACACCGGTATACACAAGCACCTGCTCTTCTCCTGCTTCGATTGCACTTCCTGAAAATACTCCAAAGTTATCGTAATTACAGTCAGGAGCTAAAGCTGCCGGAAGATATTCCCACTTTATAAAATCTTTGCTCTTTGTGTGTCCCCAGTGCATAGAGTCCCATTCAGTCGCATAAGGATAATATTGAAAAAACAGATGATGTTCTCCCTTATACTCAGAGAAACCATTCGGATCATTGAGCCAACCCACAGGAGCAGAAAAATGATATACCGGTCTGTTTTCTTTTGGTATTTTAATACATTCCTCTTTTTCATATTTTCTGGCTTTATCAAGCATTTCACTGACCATAATACCGCCTTTCACTACTTACTTCCTACTTCTTTCGCATATCTGTCATATGCGCTCTGCCATGCACCAACTACGTCTTTTACTCCCATAGCTTCAAGCTGGGCAACATACTTATCCCACTCTTCATCTACGCCGCCTTTTATAATCCAGTTGGCTGCAGTTTCAGATACATAATCATTTAAATCGCTGATGTGTTCATTGATTGTTTCTGTTTCTTCCAAAGAGTAGACTACACTGGGAAAATACGCCAAGTCTTATTCATCGCTAATGATACCTATGCAAATATGTTTTTAAATTCCTTGATTCGTTCTCATGACTCTCTTCCTGATGATTACCGCATTATAGGCTTTGATAACTCTCCTATTTCCTACGAAGCTGTAATCCCAACCAGCACCGTAGGACAGCAGATAGATAAGATTGCCGAAACCGCCATGGAAATACTTGTAGAGCAGATGAATGAACGCAAAAAAAGAAAACCTGTTATCTCCAACGAACCTGTACATAAGGTTATAACTCCTGTTTTGATAAAGAGGGAGACTACTTATTAGGAGTATCTATAAGGAGCTGTCGCACCGAGAATTTACGGCAGCTCCTTTTATTATTGTAAGAAATTTTTTTGAATTTATGGCACTAATATCCTTAATTCCATTCTTATTATAGTGTGTTTTCCCGCCCAGAATATCAACTGCTTTTCTAAAATGCCGATTTTAACCTGATTATGCCATAGCCTTATCTACCATATTTCTATACATCTCACTCTTCTCATACAGCTCCTTATCATTTCCTACCGCTTCAACCTTACCTTCATTAAGAAGCACTATCTTATCCACACTTCTTATAGTTCTCATTCTATGGGCAATGATGATAACCGTCTTTGCTTTATAAGCTCCGACAGAGCCTCCTGAATCAAACTTTCATTCTCCACATCAAGAGAAGCTGTAGCTTCATCTAGAAGTATAACAGGCGCATCCTTAAGTATGGCTCTTGCAATTGAAAGCCTCTGGCGTTCACCGCCCGAAAGTCTTTCTCCATTTTCACCGATTACAGTGTCTATTCCCTCAGGCATACGTTTGATAAATTCATCACATCTTGCAACCTTGGCAGCTCTTAGGATTTCTTCATCTGTCGCATTCTTCTTACCTACTCTTATGTTGTCCTTTATACTTGCATTAAAAAGTGTAACATCCTGAAAAACAATGGAGAAATTTTTAAGCAGAGTTTCAGGATCCACCTTACTTATATCCTCACCACCAAGCAATATCTGCCCGCTATTTATATCCCAGAATCTTGCCGCAAGCTTTGTAAGTGTAGTCTTTCCACTGCCTGAAGGTCCTATGAGAGCTGTAGTTTCACCCTGTTTAGCAGTAAAACTTACTCCGTTTATTACAGAATAATCATCATAACCAAAATGCACATTCCTAAACTCCACATCAAAGCTCTTGATATTCATCTCAGTCTTGCCTTCCTGCACAGGCATTGTCTTTATCTCTTTAATCCTGCCTACCACGCTGTCAAGAGTATTTATCATAGCCATAAAAGTAAGTATTCCTTCAATAGGCAGATATATACTCGTAGTCAGTATAAGAAATGCAATATAAACAAGAATATTTATTTCACCTGAAATAAGCATATTTGCTCCAACTACTGCCACAGTTACGATTCCTAATTTCAATAAAATGTTTGAGGCAGCAAGTGAAACTCCGCCTAAATTCAAGTTTGATTTTATTCTTCTTATTGATAGCCAGCTTCTCATCAAATTCTTCAAGAGATTTTTCTTCTAAATTATATGCCTTTATCTCCTGAATTCGGTCAACTTTTTCCTGAAAATCATCATACACAGCCCTGTTAGTCTTAACCCATTCATCTCCTGTTTTTTTATTTTTCTTCTTTGAGAGGAAAAATAGCAGAATAGATACAGGTATTACCCAAAGTGTAGCAAGTCCAAGCTTAAAATTATAGCTAAGAATCATAACAGATATTATTGTTGTGGAAATTATGGTTGCATATAATTGTGGAACCGCATGTGAAAATATCTCTTCATAAAGAGTAATATCATTCATCATGGTTTCAGCCAAATCTGATAAATCTCTCTTTCCAAAGTAAGAAAGTGGTAGCTTCTTAAGCCTGTTGGCTATGTCTATTCTTGAATTCGCACTTTCACTGTATACATTGGTATAAAGTCTTGTATAATCCCAGCCTGCCACAAAAAATATAATTAGTCCCATAACCAGGATAACAACTATATAATTTACAAAGCTAAGTTCATAATCAGCTTTAATTCCTTCTATGCTGCTTAAATACTGAAATAAAAACATAAAAGCGATTATAGGAGGAAACATCTTTACGAGGTTAAGTATTGTACGTGAAAATATTGCTTTTTTAAGGTTATTTGCGCCAAGTTCTGACATGGCATACCTGTCCATAAAAAACTTATTCATTTTTTCCTCCTAACTTCCAGTTCACTGACCTCTGATATTCCTCCCACAGCTTCTTATACAGACCATTTTTATCTAAAAGTTCAGTATGTTTACCTGATTCTTTTATTTTTCCGTCTTCAATAACCAAAATCTTATCTGCATCTACAACTGTAGAAAGCCTGTGTGCTATCATAAGTGTTGTCTTATCTTTTGAAAGCTTTTTAAAGGATTCCTGAATTATATGCTCATTTTCAGGGTCTGCAAAGGCTGTAGCCTCATCCAGAATAATAAGCTTTGCATCCTTTAAAAATGCCCTTGCTATGGCAAATCTCTGAGATTCTCCACCTGAGAAATAAGTTCCCTTTGTTCCGTATACCGTATCCAATCCTTTCTCAAGATTGTCCACAATTTCCTTAGAACCGGAGTTTATAAGTGCAGCCTCTATCTCATCCTCAGTCGCATTTTCTTTACCGAGTAAGAGGTTTTCCCTCAGGCTCATTTTAAATAGCTTTGAGCTCTGAAATACAAAGGCTATTTTCTTCATCAGGGATTTCTTATCATAATCTCTTATATTGATACCGCCTACAAGGATTTCTCCCTCATCTGCATCGTAAAACCTTGCTGCAAGCCTTGCTATGGTTGTCTTCCCGCCACCTGAAGAGCCTACCAGAGCAACGGTTTCGCCCTTGTTTACCTTAAACGAAATGTTATCAAGTACCTTTTCTTTGTCATAAGAAAAAGACACATTCTTAAATTCAAGTTCTCCGCTTTCATTTTCATCCTGTCCATAGGTAATATCCTTATAGTCAAGTATATTGTCTATTCTGTCAAGTGCGGTTTCTGCAAAATATTTATACTGGCCCAGGGCTGCCGACCTGAATATATAAGTACCGAATGCAGGACCAATAAGAAGATAGATTACTGAATTGCCGAGTACCTCTCTTATATCTCCTCCATTATTTATAAGAAGGATGCCTACCGGCACAAGAAAGAAGGCAGTAGAAGTAGCTATAGCCTCAAATATAGACATTTTAGTCCTATAGCCCAAAGTCATCTTAATTACTATTTCCTTCATTTTTATAATCAGAGAATACAGCCTGTCAAAACTCTCTACGCTCTGTGCAAAGGTCTTAACCACAGGTATTCCTCTCACATACTCTACTGTCTCCGCCGACATATTGGCTAAGCTTTTATAATATTCATCCTTTGCCTTCTGTGCCTCTTTTGTCATCATGGTTGACATAAGTACCAGCCCCACTACCATAGGAAGAAGACTTGCAAGACCCAGTCTCCAGTCAAATATGAAGAAAAATATTAAAAGTACCAACGGAGATATCATGGTCATGGCTACATCAGGAAGCTGGTGTGCAAGGAAGGAATGTGTTTCTCCCGCACCGCTTATAATTACATTTCTGAGTTTGCCGCTTTCCCTGTTTGCAAAGAAGCCGAGGGGCTTTCCCATCAGTCTTTTCATACTTACCTTTATAATGTTATCTTCAACTTCAAATGCAAAGATATGTGACACTATGATGGCAAGCAGATAGGCAAGCAGTCCTCCCACTGCAAATGCCACAGCCAACCCTGCATTTCCTCTTACCTGGCCTGCCTCTATCTGCCCTTTTAAGATAATATGGCTTACTATCTTATGAATATAAACCATAGGCATCAGCATCATTACTCCGGAAGCAGCCGACATAAACATCGCAAGGTAAAGCAGACCTCCTTTGTTTCCCGCATAAGGCATCAGTCTCTTATATACTGAGTCTTTTTTCTTATTTTTCTCTTTCTCTTCCAACTTTTTTTCACTCCTTTGCCTTATAATTTCGGTAAAATTCTCAGAGTAACTCAAATTTATATAGAGTTAGTTGAGACTACCCCGCTATTGTATATTTTAGCACAATAAATTAGAAGGCGCAATGTATCTAAGCTATATTTTATGCACAATCATGACCACCAGCTTAGCTGGTGGTTTGCTCTGCGGCTATAAGCCGCTGTTTCCTGCCTGCCCCTAAAGGGGCACTGAAAAGTTTGACTTCCGCACTACATTTTCTGGCTGGCTCTAAAGAGCCTGTTTATTTGCCTTTTATTACCGGCTCACCCGTAAACAGGTCAATGTATTCACTTAACGACATTTGATCATATTCCAAATCCTCTGTTAATTGGTTTCGGATATATTCTTCTATCTTTTTTGCATTTTTCCCTACTGTATCTACATAGTAGCCCCTGCAACAAAAATGCCTGTTGCCATACTTGTATTTTAAATGCGTATGTCTTTCAAATATCATCAACGAACTTTTTCCTTTCAAATATCCCATTACCTCTGAAACACCATACTTGGGTGGTATTCTTACAAACATGTGTATATGATCTGGGCAAGCTTCTGCTTCTATTATCTCAACTCCTTTCTCTTACACAACTCGCTGAGAATTCTTCCTATATCCGCCCTCAGCTTATTATATATAATTTTCCTCCTATATTTTGGTGCAAATACAATATGATACTTACATTCCCATGTAGTATGTGCTAAACTATTCTTGTCCATATTGGATACCTCCTGTGGTATTATGGTAGTGTCAAATACTACCTGTTTTTTATTATTCTAAATCCTTTAAAACCTTGATTTATTAGAGGTTTACAAATAAAAAGAGCATTGACCTCCTTTTTCATGTATAATGTCAGTGACCAAACATCCAAAATACAAAGGAGGCAATGCTCATGGACATTATACTTTATTTACTTCAGTTAATTCAATACCAACATAAACAAATCTGCTGGCTTTTAAATTTTATCTGCAGATATATTCCCCTCAAGCAGTGGGCTTTCGATGATTCCCACTCTCCCAAGTACCAAAAGTTCAAAATTGATGAACTCCCTCTGATCACGGACTTCCGTCAGGACTGGACTTACAAAGAACTCATCCCTTACTACGAAAAACATTATGGAAAGAAGATCCGCCCAATCAGCCGACGCTCAGAATGTGACATCCCTGATTCCTGCACCTGCCCGCGTTGTGATGCACCAAAACCGTTCCTCTACAAGAACAACGGTTCCAAAGGACAACTCCCGTGCAAGATCTGCGATGCCAGGTTCTTACCTGATGAAAGCAGATTTTCCGCTGTAAAACTACGCTGTACCCACTGCGGCAACACTCTGGTTCCTAAAAAAGACAGAAAACATTTCATTGTCCATAAATGTGTGAATCCTAAGTGCTCCTACTATCTGCACAATCTAAAAAAAGTAGATAAGGCAGATCTGAAAGAAGACTATGGCAAGAATAAATACAAACTCCATTACATCTACCGTGAGTTCACAATGGATTTTTCAACATGGATTTAAATACCCTGCCTAGAAATGCTTCCTCACTGAAATTCAGCAGACACAACGCTCATGTCATGTCCTTATGTCTAACACTGCATGTCAATCTGGGACTTTCCCTGCGCAAGACATCACAGGCTTTAAAAGACCTGTATAACATCAGCATCTCCCATCAACAGATCGCCAACTACTGTAAGACTGCCGCCATCTGTATCAAGCCTTTCGTAGATCAGTACCCCTACGAAAAGAATGAGGTCTTCACTGCTGATGAAACCTACATCAAAATCCGTGGTATCAAAACCTATGTCTGGCTAATCATGAATGCCACTACCCGCTCTATCCTTGGCTATCAGGTATCTGATAACCGTGGTGTCGGACCCTGCATCCTTGCTATGCGTATGGCCTTCCAGAATCTCAAAAAGCTTCTGGAAAACTTTAAATTTATTGCTGACGGATACAGTGCTTATCCCCTTGCCGCTATGGAATTCGCAAAGAAATTTGGCAAAAATTTCACTTTTTCCGTCACTCAGGTAATTGGACTTATCAACAACGACGCTGTCTCTACAGAACATCGTCCATTCAAACAGATGATTGAACGACTGAACCGTACTTATAAAGCTTCTTACCGCCATACAAATGGGTTCGACAACATCGACGGTGCCAACTATGATCTGGCGCTTTGGGTCGCTTACTATAATTTCTGCGTCCACATAAGCATGCAGGCTATAAAGTCCTCAATGAAGTAGAAATGCTTCAGGGTGCCGACAATATGCCCGGCAAATGGCAACTTCTAATCTTTCTTGGACAACAAACTATCCTGAATATGCAGAAAAGCGGTACTGCTGCATCGGAGCGGAACTGTTGTCAATAGAACCGAGGAATACCGGAACAGACGGCTTTGCCGGCTGCGAGGATATGCCGCGAAAGTCTATTGACATAAAGTTCTCGGATTATCCTGTCCAGCAGAAAAGGGGCAACTGCGCCCTTTTCCTGCCTTCCGGCGAGGATGGGCTCGGACAAAGCCCGATAATGGGTCAAGGGACTGGTCCCTTGTAGGTTCTTATGGCAAAGCCCTAAGCCCTCGGAGAGCTTATTGGAATAAATATCTGCAATTTTCAAGGTTCATCAGAGCCCTTTTCTTTGACTCTGTTTTTTCATAAATCATTTGACACTACCCAATGTCAATATATGACATTGATTGCGTGCATAGACCCGCTTAATTTTCCATTGAAAGAATTTTGTATTTTTATTATACTGGAACTAAGGTATATATTGGCCTCAGAAAGGAGTATTTATGGATTACGAGGGAAGAATATGCCGCGGTCCTACAGAGAGAAAAGCCTTTATGCTGCCTGTAACCGTAGGCTGTCCATACAACAATTGTAAATTTTGTGATTTATTTACTGATCTTAAATACCGTAAAATCAGCTTGGATGATATAGAGAAAGAGTTAAAGAGGGTTAAGTCACATAGTGGCAATCCAAAAATGATTTATCTGGGAGACGGAAGTGCTTTTCAGTTAGAGGCTGATGAACTTGCAGATATTATTAATCTTGTCAAAAAATACTTTACTAATGCTGATACCTTCAACTCTGACGCAACTATCAGCAGCATACACTCTAAGAGTGATGATGAATTAAAAATGCTTAATTCCTTGGGATACAATAAACTTTACATTGGAATTGAAAGTGCTCTCCCCTGATGTACTTCGGTTTATGAACAAAGATCATGGTGTGGATGAGGCTTATAGAGAAATTGAGAGATTGGCAAAGGCAGGCTTTTCCTATGCCGCCCACTTTATGACAGGGGTTTGCGGGGCAGGCAGATGGAAAGAATCTGCAGAGGCTATGGCAGAATTTTTAACCATAACCAGACCTGAAAATATAGTAAACTTCTCCATGTTTCTTTCAGCCGAAAAGCTTACAAAAGAAATCAAAGAGGGTAATTTTAAGCCCGCTACAGAACTTGAAAATCTAAAAGAGGAGAGAAAACTGGTTGAGCTCTTAGATATCAATCCTAATCATCCTATCAAGTGGGATAGTTTTCACGATTGGATTCATGTCCGTACAGCCGGAATTCTTCCAAAAGATAAAGATAAAATACTTGGAATTTTAGATTCTGCCATAACTAAATTTGAAAAACTTCCGGATTTGTACTCCATGGTTATGGGAAATCCTGAAAACGATGATGGCTATGGCTTTGCCGGACAGGAAAGCCCATCCCTAAAAGATGTTTATATTGCTCTTTAGAAACAATGGGCTGCCGCGCTTAAGATAAAAATATGCATTACAGATGATTCTTGAATGAAAAACATCTATATCTGTACTGTTTTATCTTATTGCGGCAGCCCGTTTATCCCGGAAAAACTCTAAAGTCTTCCTATATTTTTTCTCTTTGCTTCATAGGTATTTATACACTCATTTCCACCATCTCATCTACAATGTTCATAGTAGAATCCCTATGTGAAACGAGAAGTATCGTCTTGCCCTTACTCTTTTCTTTAATGGCCTTTAATATCATAGCCTCATTGAGAGAGTCCAGATTACTGGTTGGCTCATCAAGTAAGATAAAGGCGGATTGCATAAAAATGCCCTTGCAAGGCCAAGCCTCTGCTTTTCTCCACTTGAAAGAGTATCTCCAAGTTCTCCGACCTTGGTATCATAGCCCTTTGGAAGGCCCAAAATAAACTCATCAATTGAAGCAGCCTTTGCAGCCTCCCTTATCTCACTAAGTTTTGCTTCAGGCTTACCAAATGCTATGTTTTCAGCTATCGTTCCTGTGAACAGATGTGTTTCCTGAGTCACATAACCCTCCAGCCTTCTCAAATCCTCCGTAACTATTTTCTTTATATTTTTATCGGAAATAAGTATTTCGCCGCTATCCGTCTCCCAAAATCTCATAAGAAGCTTTAGGAAGGTTGACTTACCCGACCCACTTGCTCCATGTATTCCTAAAATCTTTCCCTTCCTTATATCCAAGGTGAAATCTTCAAGAATTTTCCTGTCTCCATAAGAGAAATTTACCTCTTTCGCCTTAACACCGGTAAATTCTTTAAGAGAGATACTGTCCTTACCCTTTTCAACCTCTGCTGCTTCAGGCTCCTCCTCAAGCAAGGCAAGCACACGCTCTCCACTTGCCAGGGTCTGATTCAGGTTATTTGAAAGTGCTGAAAGTGCAACTACCGGTCCAAAAGAACTCATCATCGCAACTGTTGAGATTACTACAGCCTCAAATTCTATTATTCCATTACTATAAAGAATAAGTGTCAGAAATAACATTCCATATGAGAATAGCTGTATCGCTCCGTTTGTAAAACTACGCTGTCTTCCCTCTGCTTCTGCAAGTTCCTCCTGAATCTTTGCAAGTTTTACAGATTTGTCATAAATTGCTTTTTTCTTCTTCTCTCCCGCCCCATACTGTATAGTCTCATCTATACCTCGGAGTTCTCCAAGCACAAAGCTTGAAAGTTCACCCACAGAGTTTCTAAACTTCATTCCAAGAGTTCCACCCCTCCTGCCATTGATAACAGGTATTACAATTCCTATTACAATGTAGGCAGTCAGTGCCAATATTCCTGCAGCCACTGAATAGCTCCCTATAAATATAGTCATTATCAGGGATACAACGGCTGCAATCACTATAGGTGAAATTGTATGTGCGTAAAAAACTTCCAAAAGTTCGATATCTGTTGTAATTATTGAAATCAGGTTGCCTTTGTCCCTGCCCTCAAGCTTAGCAGGACATAGTTTTCTAAGAGCCGCAAATACCTTATGCCTTATAGCCGCAAGCAGTTTAAACGCTATGAAATGATTGCAATACTGCTCAATATAGTGGAACACTCCTCTAAATACAGCTACGCATATCATAGCAGCCATTATCTTACCTATCGTTGAAGAAACTCCTGCATTTAGAAAGATACTCTGATGCCCCCGATAAGAATCCACCTGATGCAAGTCCAATAGCCTTTGCTCCAAGTATGGTAAGTGAGATAGCACAGAGATAGCCTGCTGCTCCAAGTAAAATTGCAAGAGCCATTATATGTAAAAGAGGTTTAATAAGTACTATAAGCTTGCCCATAATGGCAATTCCGCTTCTTCTTCCTTCTTTTGCCTCCTTATACCCTGCTTCTTCTTCATCCTCTTCTAATATGTCTGTTGCTGCAGATTTCCTTATATTAGGCCTAAGTTCCTTTTTCTTTGCGTAGGCTTCAAGAGCAGTCTGTGAATTAAACAGCTTTGCATACTTTCCATTCCTTGCTATAAGTTCTTCATGCGTACCGCTCTCAGCTATTTTACCTCTATCCATCAGGTAAATATTATCTGATTCAATCACATTGTAGAGCCTGTGCGATATCATAATGACAGTTCTCTTACCTGCAAGGCCTTTTATAACCTCCATTATCATTTCTTCACTTTCAGCATCAATATTTGATGTAACCTCATCAAATATCATTACTTCAGACTTAGAAAGCAGGGCTCTTGCAAGAGCAAGCCTTTGAGCCTGGCCACCCGAAAGATTGCCTGCCTTTTCGGAAATCAGAGTATCCAGTCCGTCTCTTTCCTTGAAGAGTTCATCAAGCCTTACCTGTCTAAGCACCTCCCAAAGCCTTTCAGGAGCCGCATCCTTATCCGCCATCCTAAGATTTTCGGCAACACTTCCCTTAAAAATATAACCATTTGACTTAACCAAGGTTACTTTTTTAAGCAGTGAGGCCTCATCTACATCCCTCAGCTCTTTAGTTCCAATTTTTATGCTTCCGGAATATCCTTTATTTCTGCCTGAAATTATGCCTACAACTGTGCTTTTCCCACATCCTGATTCTCCTATAATAGAAGTAAAACTTCCCTTAGGAAAGAGCATATTTATATTTTTTAATATCTCTCTGTCTTCATCATAGGCAAAGTCCACATCGTATAAGCTTATTACAGGAGTGCCTTCTTCAAGTTTCTCTGTCCCTCTGTTCCCCTCTTCAGTATCAAGGAGTTCAAATATCTTGTCTGAGGCAGACATTCCATTCATCGCTATATGAAAATATGAACCCAGCATTCTAAGAGGAAGGAAGAATTCAGATGCAAGCAGGATTACCACGAGCATTCCTGAAAGGCTGATTTCCCCCTTCATATAATAACCAATTCCAACTAACATACCCACTGCTGCCCCACCATAGGCCATCACATCCATAACTGTGGTTGAAATCAGCTGCATTGTAAGTACCCTCATGGTAATTTTCCTAAAATGAGATGCCTCTACATCCATTTCTGCAGCCTTTCTCTCGTCCGCCCTATATATTTTTATTGTAGTAAGCCCCTGCAGATTCTCCAAAAATGTGTCGCCGAGTTCTGAATATACTCCCCAGTATTTCCTAAACAGCTTTCCCGCTATCTTCATAACTGCCACTATGGAAACAGGAATAAGCGGTACTAAAAGAAGAAGCACAAGGCTGACTGCAAAGTTTACCCTTATAGCAAGCACTACAAAGAGTATTAGCGGCGCTGACATACTGTAGGCAAACTGTGGGAGATATCTTCCAAAGTAAGTTTCAAGCTGTTCCACCCCCTCTGAACTTAGCTGAACCACCTGAGATGTGGATACCTTCTCCCTATATCCTGCTCCAAGCCTAAGAAGTTTATCATAAATCTTCTCTCTTATTACTCTTTTTACATCCACGCTTGCAAGATAGGATTCCTTTGCTTCAAGTTCTTCGCAGCTGACCCTTATTATATACACAACCACAAAGGTAATAATTGCAATAAGTATGGCATCTCTATCAAGAACTCCACCCACAGCTTCTTCAATTACATTTGCAAGTGTAAATACAAGTACTATCTGGGCTATCAAGGCTAAAATCTGTAATAAAATATGATATATGATATGTTTTCCTGCATGTGGCAGAAGTCCTATTAATCTTTTTTTGATCATTTTACTCCCCTTCAATTTCTAACTCTTCGGACTTTTCTTCCTCTGAATAATTCTTTACTCCAAATATAAAATAAATCATATGGCAAACCCATACTATGGCCAGTATAATTCTTCCAACAGGCACATTTTTCATCATTAAAAATCCAAACCCCATTACAAGGGTTACGCAGACCATAATTCTGATTTTGGTTTTAACAGTCATTCCCTTTTTATTTACGAAGCTTTCAAGATTTCTCTTGTATAGTTTAGTTGATATAAACCATTTATGCAGCCTGTCCGAACTTTTTGCAAAGGCAAATAATGTAAGCATATAAAATGGAAATGATGGCAGAAGCGGCACTACCACTCCCACCGTACCTATGCCAAAACCGATAAACCCTAAAACTATCCAAATAACTTTGTAATTTTATGTTTTTCCATTTTCTTCCTTTCACTACAATAAGGATGCAAACAGCCTAAGAAAAAGCTGTCCAAGCCTAACTGCCGATTTCCTGCCTGTACTGTATTCTTCAGTCACTTCCCTGCACTGCTTAAATGTTCTCTCAAAGTCCTCTCTCATTTCCTTTGCAAAAGCCTCATCCGCTATGAAACAGGCATTTTCAAAGTGGTGGTAGAGGCTTCTATAGTCCATATTAATAGTGCCGCAGACAGCCATTTTATCATCTGCCACATTCATTTTTGCATGGCAAAAGCCCGGAGACCACTCAAATATCCTGACTCCATTTCTTGCAAGACCATTGTAGAATGAGCGTGTAATCCTGTATATCAGCTTTTTATCAGGTATGCCTGGGGTTACTATTCTCACATCCACTCCCCTTTTAGCTGCAAGAGAAATTGCCTGAGTCATCTCATCAGTGATTATTAGATAAGGCGTCATAAAATAACAATATTTCTCAGCCTTATTTACCATACTTATATAAACATTTTCTCCTACCTGCTCTTTGTCAATCGGAATGTCCGCATAAGGCTGTACAAATGCCTTACTTCTTGCTGCATAGTCAGTCCGTGGAAGATATTTTTCAATATCTGTATCATCCTTGTCAGAACGCTTACTGCATTCCACATTTCAAGAAATGATATTGTCAAAGATTTAACTGCATCTCCCTCAATCCTTATTCCGGTATCCTTCCACAGGCCAAAGGGATGTGTTATGTTGAAATATTCATCTGCAAGATTGTAACCGCCTGTAAATCCTACCCTTCCATCCACTATTGTCATCTTCCTGTGGTCTCTGTTATTTAAGAATACATTGATGCCGGGCATAAACGGATTGAATACTCTACAGTTAATCCCAAGTGTTTTAAGCCTTTTTGCAAAGTCTCTGTTTACAAAGCCCACAGAGCCTACATCATCATAATACACTCTGATTTCCACGCCTTTTCCAGCCTTCTCCACAAGAATCTCTTCTATTCTTCCCCAGGCAGTCGTATTCTGTATAGCAAAGTATTCCATAAAAATAAATTTCTCTGCCTTCTTAAGTTCTGTAAGCTGTGCCTCAAGTGCTTCTTCCGCCTTTGCATAATAAATTACATCTGTATTCTCATATAGAGGATAATGTGAGTTTTTACTAATATAAGCGGCTATGCCTCTGGCCAGTGGATATTTATTTTCAAGCTTTGCTAAAATATGTTCATCTTTAGGTAAAAGCGGAAATATCTGTTCATCCACCCTCTTATATCTCTCCTTCATTTCTTAGTTCCGCCATTTAGGCCCACAAGGAGATAGAGAGCAATTCCAACAACATGGGTACCCAGTATAAGCAAAATCCAAGGCATTTTCATAGAAGAAGTTTTTTGCTGTCCATATATGTATAAGCCCAGTGGAACTGTAATTACTCTGATTACAGCCTCCACCCATACATAGTCCCTATACAGATAATTAACCAGAATCAAAATCAAAGCTACTTCAAGCAAGATTGACAGTATGACAAAGCTCATTCTCTTAATACCATTTCCGGTTTTACTCTTACTTTCCAAGGTTTTTAATTTATCTGACATACAACCTCCATTTTAGGGTAGATAATAATCAGGTTTCAAGCTTAGGTACTATTTTACCCTACCGTGAGATTTAATTCAATTATTTACTGACAAACTTATTCGAATATGCTATACTCTTATCCCAAACCGTTACTTCATTTATAATTTTTGTAATATTCTTGCATTTTGTGTAACTTTTTGTATATAATAAGAAACATTGCTAATAAAAATATTTATTTATCCGAAAAACTAATAGACAGACTAAAAAGAAAGGACAGTATAATGTTAGATAATAAAAACAAAAACTTATTTGCAATTTCAACAAGGGGGATTTGCTGTGGTTTACTTGCAACAGGATTGCTTATACAGACCGGCACTTACCCGGCTTATGCAGCTACCTCCGGTCATAATATTAGTTATAGAAATGCTCTCGCCTCTCTCACAGACAGCGAGCTTCAGACTCTTCACGAGAGAATATGCAGTCTATGGGCTTATACTCAGGCTGAGGACGAGGATATCCTTATCAATGAGCACGAAATCACCCTAGATGTGGGCGATACCTTTAAGCTTGAGCTTAAAAGAACAAACGGTGAAGCAGTACAGGGTGTGGAATGGTTTGTAAAAACAAGGATTCCTTATGATGAGCTATTTACAGCCGAAAGCTACAATCTCCAGGATGGTGCCTGCTCTATAACAAGTGACGGACTTGTGACTGCCAAAAAGGCTGGAACCACCGAGTACTGGGCAAAGTATGGAGATGCCCTTTACAGATGTGTTGTAGTGGTGAATCAGGCAGGAGAAACCGCTCTTTCCAAAAAAGTAGTTGAGATAGCTGATAAGTTCAGGCATTTGAGCGATGTAGACAAGGTAATGGCTGTCCACGACTATCTCATAGACCACATAGAGTATTCCAATCCTCACATCAGAAGCTTTGCCTACGGCGCTTTGATTGAGGGAAAGGCAGTGTGCCAGGGTTATGCCCAGTCCCTTGCCATGATTCTTAATAACCTGAATGTTGAATGCCATACAATAGTAGCCATGACCAAAGGCTCTAATCCTGTGCTGCACGAATGGGTGAGGGTGAAGCTTGATGGGGAGTGGTACTACATCGACCTTACCTGGGATGATACCCCTTGGGCAGAAGACAAGAACTATAAATACTTTTTGATAAATACTGATATGATATCAAGAGACCACGAAACAGGGTATTCTCTTGCAGGCGGACCTGAGGTAGATGGAAGTAAATATCTCTACTACGCCTACAAAAAGCAGGGCATATTTGCAGAGACAGTGGATGATATCGATAGAATTATCAGAGAACAGATTAATTCTACAAATCAGTCATATACTACGGTAAAAATAGCAGTGCCAAGTTCAGTTCCTGATTATGATATCCACAATGCAATAAGAAGAATTGCAGGAAATCAAGTGACATTAAAAGAGTTAAATGACATTAAAAATACAACCGGCAGTTACCATCATTATGGCTTTAATGTCGGTTTTATAAAGGCTGTTCCTTCAGTAGATACTGAATTTACAGAAATCAGACCTATAAATTCTGCCGGCGGTACAACAACAGGCTTAGAATTAACCTTTAGCAGTGATATCGGAGAGCTTACCCCTTTCAATGTCAAAGTTGATGGTGTCCATATTTCCGATATCAGAAAAACAGGTGTAGGTGTTTATGATCTTACATTCAATGATCTTTTATCCAAGACAGATACCGACCTTACTGTTACTGTAAATAAAAGAGGATATAACATTGCAAATAACGAAAAAACTGTGCATATAAGCTTAGTTAAGGAGCAGGTTCCTGCAGTAAGTTTTGAGGCTGTGGGACTTAAAGAAGGCAGACTTACAAATGTAGAACCAGGGCTTAAGTACAGTGTGGGTGACGGAATCTGGCACGACATCACATCCACATCTCCCGTTGATGTTACTACAGTTTATAATACTCCTATATCCATAGTAAGAAAAAGCACAGGCGAGGGCAGATTAGATTCAGAACCTCAGTTCATATATCCTATAAAAACCAGAGAACCTTACGATATACAGGCCGTAAACTGCAGCACAAATAATAGTAATGACGGAAAGCTTTTATATCTGAATCGTCAGATGGAATACCAAAAGAGTGGCGACAGCACTTGGCTGGCAAGTCCCGGAAAAGAAGTTACAGGACTTTCAAGCGGAGAATACAAGGTAAGATATAAGGCTAAAGGCTTAAACCTCGCTTCAAGCGAGGTCACTGTAAATATAAATGCTGGTCTTGCTAATATTAAGCCTGCAAGGCCTCATACCCCTATATTTAGACCAGATGTAAATGCCGGTGCAGGCAGTCCTTCGGGCGATAATAGTGGTTCTGCGGACGGCGGTTCTGCGGGCGGCGGTGGTTTTGCCAGTGGCGGCGGTTTCTCCGGTGGCGGTGGTTTTGCCGGCGGCGGCGGTTTCTCCGGTGGCGGTGGTTTTGCCGGCGGCGGCGGTTTCTCCGGTGGCGGCGGTTTTGCCGGTGGCGGCGGTTCTTCCAGTGACATTACCAGTGCTGATACTGAAGTTAACAATAGTAAGGTTGAGAATGCTAAAACTGAAAATATTCAAAATAAAGAATCCGAAAACATAGTCACCGATGTCAAAAATAATAATATTACAAAGGCTTCCAAAAATGCAGTTAATTTGTCAAAATCTGCCTTAGAAGAAATTGTGAATTCAGGGTTAAAAGCATTAGAAGTTATTAGCAATAAGGTGAAACTAAGTTTTGAGATAGCGGCAATTAGAACTCTTAACAGCTTGGCAGACTCTGAAATTGAGATTAAAGCAGTAAAAATAAATAATAAGGGACTTCCCTCTAAGGCAAAAAAGCTTATAGGCAAGCATCCTATTTATAACTTACAGGTTTCAGATAAAGGCGGTTCCAAGATAGCGGCATTGGGCAAGGGAAGAGTAACTGTATCAATCCCTTACAAGCTTGGAAACAGAAAAATCCAAAAATATCATCGTATATTATATTGATAAAAAGGGTAATGTTAAAAAATTGTCAAACGCCGTTTATAACTCTAAATCCAAAACCGTAACCTTTACAACAAACCAACTTGCTCGTTTTGCTATTGCCTGCAAGATAAAATAAGTTCTCATCCTTAATTTGGGTTAGGCTGCCACACTACATAGAATATTACAAAACCTAATAAATCCATTGTCGGCACTTATAGTATTTTGTATGTATTTTCCTAGTGTGGCAGCCTATTTATAAAATTATCTATTTTTATCTGCTGCTTCCATCTCCTAATACCTTTCTAAAGTTCTCATTAGCCTCATAGACTTCATCGAAAGTCCCGAAAGCCTCGCAGACTCCATCCTTTATAAAAGCTACATAGTCTGCACTTTTAATAGTTGAGAGCCTGTGGGCTATCATTAGGGTTATCCTTCCCTTCTTTAATTCATTTAGAGACTCATTTATCTTGTTCTCGTTTTCATAGTCCAGACTGGCAGTAATCTCATCCATTATCAATATAGGCGAGTCCTTTAAGAATGCTCTTGCTATGGATATTCTCTGCTTCTCACCGCCTGAAAGGCTTGCTCCTCTTTCTCCTACAACTGTCTTTATCCCCCTCTGGAAGCCTGTTTATCAGATCCATAACATTGGCATCTTGTAAGGCTTTCTTTATTTCCACATCTCCCGCATCTTCCTTTGCCAATTTTAGGTTTTCTTCTATACTACGGTTAAACAGGTAGACATCCTGCGGAATGACGGAAATCATCTTCCTTAACTCCTCTATCTTTATGTCTTTTATGTCATTTTCATTTATGGTAATGCTTCCCTTATCTACATCCCAAAATCTTTGTAAAAGCTTGATTAAGGTGGATTTACCCGAGCCTGAAGAGCCAACTAAAACAACGCTCTTTCCCTCTTCTACAGTAAATGATACCTCCTTTATAACCTTGTTTTCTGCCCCTGTTTCCCTGTCTTTATAGGCAAATCCGACATTGTTAAATGCTAATTCCCCTACATTTTCACTCATTACATCTTTTGCATTTAACCTGCCATTATTGATAACAGGCTCTTCTTCATTTAGAAAATCAAATACCCTGCCTGCTGCCGCAAATATTCTTCCATAATTACTCTTCATAGAAAGCATCTCACTTAAAGGGCTGTATACCATACTTGAAACTGCAATAAGCGGAAGTACAAATTCCGTGGAATATTCACCCTTTATAGCAAAATACACTCCTGCAACGGCTGAGATTACCGAAGAAATGCCTATGATTAGATTGGTGTTGGTTACTTCCTCAACAGCCTCTCTAGAATAATCAAAATACGCTTTGTTATAATCATCATTGTACCTAAACATCTTCTTAAAATATGCCCTAAAGCCACGAAATGTAATGATTTCCTTAAGCCCCTGTATCCCGTCTATAATGACAGCGTTTAACTCTCCAAGCCTTGACTGCGTCTCACTTCCGTATCTGTCAGCCTTACTATTTTTCCTGCCTGAGATTAGTAGAATAATAATCGAAAATGCTATAAGGATAAGTGAAAATTCAGGAGAAAAACATCCGATAATGATGAAAGAAATGACTGGCAAAATGATTGCCACAAAGACCTGAATTATCGAATGGGCATAGAACCACTCCAATATTTCCACATCTTCAAGCACGATACTCATTATGTCTCCACTTTTTTCGCCCTCAAGCCCCGCCGGTGCAAGCCTTGCTATCTTCTCATAGGATACTCCTCTTAATGTGGTGAGTATCTTGTATGCCGCATCATGAGACACATAGATGTCAAGATAATTTAATACTGCCATACCGATAACCATCGCAAGTACGATTAGAAAATGCATCACAGGGCTTGTCAAAGTCCCACTCATAGCCTTTGACACGATTAATGCAGTTTCAAAACCAAGGCATATTGGCAGGCTCTTGTAAAGGGCATGGATGATAACGCAGAGTATAACATTTATTTTATAATTCTTTATATACTTTGAAAGTAAGAACACATATTTCATCTTACCCATATCTATTTCACTCCTCTTATAAGCCTTCTAAAAAGTTCACAGTTTTCCTCCAAATATCGCCTGTTTCCTCTGTCAATAATCTCTCCATCTTCCACAACCAGGATTTCATCAGCCATACTAATAGTGGACAGTCTATGAGCTATAATGAGAATAGCCTTATCGGGCTTTAGTGACTGCAGGGTTTCCCCTATGTATCTTTCATTTTCCCTATCAAGGGCAGAGGTAGCTTCATCAAAGATGAGAATAGGCGCATCCTTAAGCAAAGCCCTTGCAATAGCTATTCTCTGCCTTTCACCAGCAGAGAACCTGCTGCCAAGCTCATCCACACCAGTCTCAAACTCTTCAGGAAGCGACATAATCAAATCATAAATCATAGCTTTTTTAGCAGCCTCATATATCTCTTCATTGGTAGCAGATGGCTTTCCCATCTTTATATTCTCATAAATGCTCCCGTAGAACAGATGATTATCCTGCCATACAGCAGCTATATTGTCGCCAAAAAAGGCTGTATTTTCATTGTTCATCACCTTTTCATTTAGTGTCACATCTCCACTATCTGCCCTGTAAAACCCCATCATAAGCCCAGCTATAGTGGACTTCCCACCGCCTGACGGTCCTACCAGGGCTATGGTCTTACCCTTATATAGTTCAAAGCTTATGTTCTTTAAGGTATCCTTTTTAGCTCCCTTATACCTAAAAGACACCTTATTAAAGCTAAGCCTGACATCCCCATTTATAACCTTCTGAAAATGCTTCTCATCAAGTAAGGACTCTAGTTCCTGCCTGTTTTTTGCCTCCCTGCCTATTACATCATTTTCCATAAGATTCTCACTCTTAGTCTCAAGGAATTCACTCAAAGAATATGAGCCTGAAACACCCTGAAAGCCCAGATGCCAGGCACTGATTAGATTTAACATAGGGGAAAATGCCGCCCCTATAGCAAAGAACGAATATATGAGATAATTTTTATCCACATAGCCATAGACACACCTAAGCCCGGTAATAGCTATAGTCAGTGCAGTACCTACTCTTAAGAAGAACTCTGAAAATGTACCCTCTATGATTGTGACCTTCAGATGAGCCATAATAGCCCTTCTGTAATTCTCACCGTAGTTCTTAATATCCCTTACATACTTAGCATCCGCATTAAATGCCTTAAGGCTAACCATTCCCTGCAAGCCATCCAGGCACTCACTGTAGTAAGTAGCGTGTTCTTCCCACTCTTTCCTTCCCTTTTCTTTCATAATACCAAAAAACAGCATCGGGATGACAAGCATCATTACTACGGAAACGAGAGAAACTATGCCTGTATAGATATCTACATACATAAGGAAAATAATAAATATACCTGCATTTAACACTGCACTTAGAATAACAGGAAGATACTTAGTATAATAATTCATTAGCCATTCTACTCTGGTAGTAAACATTGAAGTCAAGCTGCCTGTGCGGATGGTATCAGCATATTCAGGGCCAAGGAGAAAGAGCTTCTGAAGTATCTTCGCTCTTACATTATCCTTTATGCTTCTTCCTGCCTCATTTACCACTCTTACATTTAATCTGTGAAGGAATTTAATCGCTATAAGTAGGGCAAATATAGAGCCTATAAGCATGGCTACAGAGGGACTTCCTATCTGCATAGACTTTAGCAGCTCGTTTATTAAATACTCAGGCATACCGATACTGTCGATGAAAACAGCGTTATTATTAGCTGTAAGAAAATGGCTTTTGATATTTTGCTTTCTGAACCTCTTGAAAATGCGAGCAGAGCCTTATTGATAAAAATAAAATCACCTCCCTAGTAGCAGGAACTTATATAATCTATCACTATTTTTTCTTCGGTCTTAATTATCTTTGCATTTATTTTGAAAATGTTCTTTAAGACTTTTTCGTCAATTATATCCTTAGGTTTTCCCACTTCTACAACTTCACCGCCATTTATCAACATCACTTCATCACAAAACTTCATTGCTAAGCTAAGGTCATGTATAGCGGCTATTATGGTAAGTCCTAATCCTTTTAATATTTCCAATGTTTTATACTGATATCCAATATCCAAATGATTAGTAACCTCATCTAAAATAAGCACCTTGCTCTTTGTAATTAATGCTCTTGCAAGCAACACTCTTTGCTTTTCCCCACCTGACAATGTCCTGAATATCCTATTCTCACTGCCCCTTAAACCTACGAGACTTATACATTCTTCTAACAGCTTACCATCTTCTTCATATATTTTACCTGAATTAAATATATCGTGATAAGGAAAGCGCCCCATTAAGATGACATCAGCTACCGTATAGTCAAAATCGCTGTTATTTTCCTGAGGGAGAACCGCAAGCATTTTAGCAAATTCCTTAGTACTTATATCACTTATATTGGTGTTAGAAAGATAAATGGCTCCACTACTAGGTTCTAACACTCTGTATACCTGCTTTAACAGGGTACTCTTGCCACTTCCATTAGGCCCAATAATGCCAGTGAATTTATTTTTGCTAAATTCCGCGTCTATGTTTTTGCAAATTCCCTTATCTCCAATATAGTATGACAAGCCCTTTATATTGATAACTCCCATAACTCACCTGATTTCTTTCTTCATTATGTACAAGAAAAACGGTACTCCGATAAGAGATGTAAGTACACCTATAGCAAGCTCCTTTGGTGCAAATATTACTCTGGATACCGCATCTGCCCATAAAAGAAACAAAGCCCCCAGCAATGATGCCACAGGTAACAACGCCTTATGATTGGCTCCTGTAATCTTTCTGGTTATATGAGGCACTATTAGCCCCACAAATCCAATGCTGCCGCTTATTGATACAAGTACACCGACAACCATGGAAACGGTGATTAATAGTATCTTGTTCAACTGTTTTACCTTGATTCCAAGGATAACCGCAGTCTCTTTGCCCATTGATATAATATTTAACTGTTCTGCAAGTAGAAGTGCTATTACAAAACCAATGATGACTGCAATTATAGCAAACGGAACATCTTCCCAGTGTACACCTCCAAGACCTCCCATTATCCAAAAAACTATCCCCCGAACCTTTGAATTATCCGGTGCAAATGATATGATTAACTGGGTAATGGCGCTGCACATCATAGATACAGATATTCCGGTAAGCACCAAGGTGGAGCTTGAATAGCCCTTTTCCTTAGCTGCGATAATATATACTACAGCCATAGAAAGCATAGCCCCGATAAAAGCCATCAAATTGGTGCTGATTGCACCCAATATAGGAATTTTCCCAAAAAATGCAATTGAGAATGCAGCAAACATCCCTGCCCCCGACTGAATACCCAGTGTATACGGCTCAGCCATAATGTTGCCTGTAATTGCCTGCATAATAGCACCTGTCAGCGCCAGGCCTCCACCTACTGCTATGGCTGCGATAATCCTTGGAAGTCTTACATTCCATACAATGCTGTTTAGACTCATGTCATCTAAAACCCCTGAAAAGAAATGATATTTATATACCTCTAACACTTCTTTAAACCCCAAGTCTGCAGAGCCTAAAAATGTAGATAGGGGGATGGATATAATTATTAATACAAGTATTACCAAAGAAACCTTTTTATAATCTTTCAAATATCTATCCCCCTGATAATAGATTATTTTGCAAGTTCTGTTATCTTTTTGTTAAGCCTTTCCGCAGCATCAAAAATCTGTAATCCCGGAAATACTTCCACAAGCTTTACCACAACAAAATTATCATTTTTGATTGCAGTTACATTTTCAAGTGCGGGATTTTTCTTGAGGCTTTCAATCTTTTCTTCAGTAGTACCGTTAGTATCTCCCACATCATAGCTGTGGATTATAATGATATCCGGATTCCTCTTGGCAGCTTCCTCAAAGCTCACCTCTTCAAATGCGTTATCAAGGTCTCCAAATATATTATTACCGCCTGCAAGCTTTATCATCTCATCTTCTATGCCTTTTCCTGATGTAAGCACAGCCTTGTCCCCACTGTCAAAAGCCATAACCTTAACATCTGTCTGCTTTACATTTGCTCTGAGAGCTTCTTCCCTTGACTTAAGGCTGTCAATCAATTTAGCGGCCTCGTCTTCCTTTCTAAATATCTTCCCTAAGTCTTCTATATCCTTGTATATATTAGAAAACTTAGCTTCTTTTGAAAATGTACCGTTTATACAATAAAAGTTAATATTCTCTTTTTGGAAATCTTCCACCGGAGCTACACCATACTTACCAAAGGTATATACTGTAGCATAGACAAAATTCGGTTTCTCCGACAATAATACTTCAAATGTAGGTGTCCCCTCTACAATTACCTTTAACTTAGATAATTTTTCCTGATACTCAGGCAAGCAGTCTTTGTAGCTTCCCTCAGCAGTTGCAACACCTACTATTTTATCTTCTAGGCCAAGTGCCACCAGAATCTGAGCAGCATCATAGCTAAGAGGCACAACTCTCTCCGGAGCCTTGTCATAGGTCGTGGTTACCCCAAAATTATCTATAACCACACTATCCGTTTTGTCCTCCTTGCTTACACTGCTTTGTGGATTGCCTGAACTGTTTTGACTCGCTGTGACGGTTTGGGATTTACTGCTTTGTTGGCTCTGAACCGTACTTGCAGCCACTGAAGTTACAGCTTCTTTATCATCTTGTTTACCTGTGGAACAGCCTGAGACGGCCAGTGAAATGGCTAGTAAAGAAATAATACCTGCATTTTTAAGATTGGTTTTCATAATATTTTTCCTCTCCTTGATGTTTAGCCCCAATAATCTGAAATGGAGTTAGAATTTTAATAAGATTACAGTAAATATACTACAACTTTTTATAAATAATATCAATAGTCATTTTTCAATTAAATGATGTGTAGAAAATTTACTGCTTATTCAATCAAAAACAGCCAACCATCTTAAGTAATACAAAAATACCAACTCCCTTAGTTTCAATTATACTTTGTAGGCGGAACTGCTGTTTAATCCGACTGTAAACCCGGATTTTTATATTTAGTTGTCAGGATTACACTTTTTCATATTATATTTTATATAGGGTGAATTGCAAAAAGTAACTTCCACACCTAAGGTTTAATTTTTTTATTTTTAGATACGGTATGGAAATTACTTTTTACAAATTTTACATAAATTAAGAGCTAGATGTATACATTATCTGAAAAAAATGCTATAATCAGCCTTACAGGAAGAACTATGACCTAATTTTTCATAGCAAACAGGAGTCGAAGTTACTTTTCCAAAACTGGGAATAAGTAAAAATCCACCCTTTATATATGGGCTAGAAGTTCATCTTTTAACCGGTGAGTTCCTTTTTATTTGCCTAAGAGCTTAGGGGTTAGGGTAATTTCATCCGGTGAAATTTTTTTGAATACCTAAGCTCTTTTAATATTTTTTGCCGTATTGAAATGCAAAAAAATATCATAAGAGCTTTTTGTTTCCGAGCTTCGCCCTTGAATATGAATTGATGTGGCTCATCATCAGGTTTATGTCTTCCTGTGTGTAATTACTAAAAATCCACACCCTTCGGTATTATCCTTCTTATCATTTCATAGGTTGTTTTTCACAGCCGCCCTTCTGGTAAGGTGAAGAAGGGTCGCAGTAAAATACCCTAAGTCTCCTGTTTCCCTGTGCATCAAACTCCAGTGCCTGCGGATTTGAAAAATTCACTTCCGTTGTCTAACAGCAGCACATCAAATATTTTTCCCGAAAATATCAGGTCTCAGTTCAATATACAGCCTTTCAAATATCTCCGTAACAGAATGTGAGTCATTGTAGTTTCTCAGAAAAAGCAAGCTGCAGGTTCTGCTGTACAAAGAAGAGAGTGAGAAGTACTTTTCCGCCCTTTACCCCTTCTACACTGTCGCCTTCACATACGACTGAATCGGGGTTTTTCTTCAATAAACTTCAGGAAGTCCTCATAAGTCCTTCCCTTCCTGCACTCTTTATCCACTTTCAAAGATTTGCTTTTATTTTTTTCTCGGACGCATTCTTATAGTGCGTAGCATGTCAATGTTTCTGGCAAAAACAGACTGTTGTTTATATATTTATAGAGAGTCCTGTCGGAAACCATGAGTTTCATCAGAATGGTTGATTGTTATATGTCTTATGGATTGCCCTTTTAACAGGAGTGGACTTACAATGCCGTCTATATATTCCCTTTCGTTTTCTGTAAGGTTAAACCCTGTTCTTGATTCAGACAGTGATTTTCTATATCTTGCCTCAGCTTCCTTTGCCTTGTAAAATCTTTTTTCAAGGCGGCACCTGTTTCTGTCAGGGCATCCGTTACATACATAAGGTGGATTAAGAAGTTTAGGGCAGATATGTCTGACATAATCATCACACAGTGGCATGCATTTCCCGCAGCTTCCGCATGTTCTGTTTTTGTTAAGGCAGTGACTGCATACAAATCTTTTTTTACATGATCTGTCCACTGAATGCAGACAGTCATTAAAAGACCTGCCGTATGAGCCTGTCTGTTCAGTAATTATGTTTTTATTTCTTTTTGAAACAGTTGTGTTGTCTTTTTCCTATAGCCAAAAGCAATCTTATTAAAAGCTCATTTTTAGAAAGCATAGATTTCTATGTCAGAACGCTGGCTTAAAGAAAGATGTGAATGTTTTTCCCATAATTAAAATATTCCTTTCAGTTTGTATATAAAACCCTAACCTGATGAATCTAACCCAATATATATTTTAATCATGGAATCAGTAAAGTCCATAGTTAAAGATGTGGTGTATGGAAAAAGTAAAATCCATACTAATGTGGACTTTACTTTTTCAAATAATAAAAAATAATAAACATTTTAAATTTGCTTGACTTTGCTGTCCTGCATTATTATAATGGTTGAGGTAGCAAAGCCATTTGTTCCCTTAGTTAAATGGATATAACAATAGCCTCCTAAGGTTTAATCATAGTTAAACCCCAAGGAAGTTAGAAAGTGGTAAGTCAGAGTTCGATTGTAACTGGAAATCAATCGAAAAGTCAAAATAAGATGAGACGGAAATTCATCACGAGAGTGATTGGATTCATAGATGTGGCAAACGTATAAAAAGGCTCTGAAAAGCTTGAAAATACGGCATTTGTTCCCTTAGTTAAATGGATATAACAATAGCCTCCTAAGCTGTAGTTGTGGGTTCGATTCCCGCAGGGAACATCCATTTTAAGCGGTAATGACGACAAAATCATTACCGTTTTTTTCATGCAAAAATAGCATTTGCGGTGACAGATTTGTCAGCGAAACATAGAATACAGAAATGATTTTGTCAGCAAAAATGATAACTTGTCATCAGCTCTAATTTTTCAATCTGTCATCCGCAGGGATTAAGCTTGGTGTAGGATGAGATTTGGGTTGTAAAAATAAGACAAAATGAAACAAATACTATATTCTTGCCTATAAAATGGCCTGTCGGAAGAGTCCGTTCAGATTAGAGAAAAACAATCTATTCTGGACGGGCTTTTTCCCGTTCAGGGAAAGGAAGCCTCCTATGGCAGAAAAGAAAGCAATGGAACCGGCAGAAGAAAAAGTGGTAGAAATTGAAACGGAAAGGCTCAGGGCATTTGAAAACCATCCATTCAAACTAAGGGCAGACAGCCAGATGATAGAACTGCAGGAAAGCGTGAAAAAGTATGGAATATTAAATCCGTTGATTGTAAGACCAAGAAAGGATGGCACTTATGAAATCATATCAGGACACAGACGAAATTCGCTGCTGAGAGGATTGGCTATCGTAAAGTGCCGGTAATAATCCGTGTTCTAAAAGATGATGATGCCGTTGTATCAATGGTCGATTCAAATTTACAGAGAGAAATGCTTAGTCCAAGTGAAAAAGCTTTTGCCTACAAGATGAAATATGATGCCATTAAAAGGAAGGCAGGCAGAAGGAAATGTGGACAGGTGGACCACAATAAGGGTAAGAAGAGTCTTGAAATAATCGGAGAAGAATGTGGCGATAGCCCAAAGCAGGTTCAAAGATACATCAAGATAACAGACCTTATACCGGAAATGCTTGAAAAAGTAGATGATGGGAGTATGGGATTTACGCCGGCAGTCCAGCTTTCATTTCTAAGCAGGAAAGAACAGGAAGAGATGCTTACAGCAATGGATTATGCAGGGTGTAAACCATCATTATCGCAGGCACTTAGGATAAAAAAACTTAGTGCAGATGGAAAACTGACAGCCCATGGCATGGAAGATATCTTAAGCGAGGTTAAACAGAAAGAAATTGAGCGTGTTGTTTTTAAGAATGAGCAGCTGCACAGATTCTTTCCTGCAAATTTTACTGCAGAACAGATGAGACGGGAAATATTAGAAATGCTGAAGAAAAATATGAATAAATTTTGGAATGAATAAAGGAGAAACAGATTATGTGTAAAGTGATAGCAGTATCAAACCAGAAAGGCGGAGTAGGTAAAACAGTTACTTGCGTCAACTTAGGAATAGGCTTAGCCAGAGAAGGCAAAAAGGTACTTCTGATAGATGCAGATCCACAGGGAAGCCTTACTATCAGCCTTGGATATGAAGAGCCTGATGAAATGGAATACTCACTTGCAACTTTAATGCTAAATATAGTGAATGATGAAAAGCTGGATACCCAAAAGACAATACTCCACCACAAAGAAGAAGTTGACTTAATTCCGTCAAACATAGAGCTATCAGGAATAGAGGTATCTTTAGTAAATGCAATGAGCAGGGAGCTTATACTAAGGGCATTAGTGGAAAAATTTAGAACCTTTTATGACTACATCATCATTGACTGTATGCCTTCACTTGGAATGATGACAATCAATGCCCTTGCCTGTGCAGACTCTGTCTTAATACCTGTTCAGGCTGCATACCTTCCGATTAAGGGTTTACAGCAGTTAATAAAGACTATAGGCAGGGTAAAGAAGCAGCTTAATCCAAAGCTAAGCATAGAGGGAATACTTTAACAATGGTAGACAACAGGACGAACTATGCAAGGGATATATCTATGATGGTTTACGACACATATTCCGCATCAATTAAAGTTTTTGGAACAGAGATACCTATGTCGGTAAGGGCATCTGAGGTAAGCGTAGAGGGAGGAAGCATTTATTCTTATGATCCAAAAGGTAAGGCTGCGTTAGCTTACAGGGCATTAACAAATGAAGTATTGAAGGAGGAATAAGGCATGGCAAACAGAGTTGCAGGAAAGATAAAATTACAGTCAGTTGATGAACTTCTGGGAGTACCTGAGATTGCAGGCACGCAGGAAATAGATGTAAGAAGGATTCATTCATTTCCAAACCATCCTTTTAAGGTTGTGGATGATGACAGGATGAATACCCTTGTTGACAGCATAAGGGAAAATGGAATACTGAATCCGGTAATTGTAAGGCCTGATAAGAATGGTGATTATGAAATGATATCCGGACACCGCAGGCTTCATGCAGCAGGAATTATTGGTCTTGACAAGATACCTGCAATAGTAAAAGAAATGTCAGATGATGAAGCCATTATCAAGATGGTGGATGCAAATATTCAGAGGGAAGAAATACTGCCGAGTGAAAGGGCATTTGCATATAAGATGAAATTAGATGCAATGAAGAGAACAGTAGGAAGACCTACAAAAGAAAATGCGTGCCATTGTGGCACACATTTAAGGTCAGATCAAGAATTAGCATTACAAATTGGTGAGAGTGCAAGGAGCATTCAGAGGTATATTCGCTTAACTGAGCTTATACCGGAAATATTAGAATGTGTTGATAGCAAGAAAATAGGATTGGTGATGGGAGTAGATATTTCCTACTTAGACAAGCAGATACAAAAATGGGTATATGAGTACTACAGAGATAACGGATTTTTGAAACCTGTACAGGTAGAAGCTTTAAAGAACTCTCCTGCCCTATCAAACATCAATCAGTTCAAAGTTATTTCTATTTTGAATGATGCCCTGCCTAAGAAGAATACAGGTGCAAAAGTATCTTTCTCAGAAAAGAAACTGGACAGATATTTTCCACCAAATTTTTCTGCAAAGGAAAGGGAAGATGTAATTATAAGTCTTTTGGAACAATGGAGTATAGAGCAGAGGTAGGCACAATAAATATAATTTGGTGTTTCAGAAGTGTAAAAAAGGCACTTCTGAAATGGAAAGGACAAGTATGGAAGAAAGGATAAAACTCTCCTACTTTTACGGAAAAGAAGCGGAGCAGTTTTCGTTTTACAAGATACCAAAGCTGTTGTTTACAGATGAATATTTTAAGGGATTATCAATTGAAGCAAAGGTTCTGTATGGGTTAATGTTAGACAGAATGTCTTTATCTATGAAAAACCAGTGGCTGGATGAAGAAGGACGGGCTTATATATACTATTCTTTAGATGACATCATGGAGGCTCTTGGCTGTAGCAACAAGAAAGTTATTGCAATAATGAAGGAGCTTGATACAGATATAGGTATAGGTCTTATAGAAAGGAAACGCCAGGGGCAAGGTAAACCTGCTATGATATATCTCAAACAGTTTATGATACAGAATGTTCAGAAGTGTAAAAATGACACTTCTGAGACAAAAACAGAAGATTCAGAAGTGATAAATCTACACCTCTTGAAGTGTAAAAATTACAGTTCAAGAGGTGAAGAAATTTACACCTCAAGAAGTGAAGAAATTACAGCCTAATAATACTAATATTAATTATACTGATATTAGTTATACTGAATCTAATCTTATCATATCAGATGATGGGATGGGATATGATGTGGATAAATACACCAAAATAATCCGTGAGAACATAGAGCTTGAACTGCTTAAGGAGAGCTACCCTCAAGAGCATGAACTTCTTGAAGGCATCATTGACCTTATCCTGGAGACGGTGCTAAATAAAAATGACACTATCCTGATTGCATCAAACAAATATCCGGCAGAACTTGTAAGAGAGAAATTTCTGAAGCTTAACAGCATGCACATAGACTATGCCATGCACTGTATGGCTAAGAACAGTACTAAGATACATAACATTAAAAAATATATGTTAACCATACTCTTTAATGCCCCAAGCACAATCAGCGGGTATTACCAGGCAGAAGTTAACCACGATTACACGAGGATGACTGTAAATGACAGATAATGACTTGACTAATACGGAATCCGTGTATATAATGCAATTAATAGCAAACACGGATTTCGTATATGGAGGTAATGATGGAAAATTTAGACAGGTCTTATATTTTGAATGTTGATGGCTTAAATGTTGAGGTTGAAGTACATGATAAAGATGAGCAGAAGCAAAAAACGGCTGAAAGGTTTATTGCTATCCGTAAGCAGACAGGTATGAACCGCAAGGAATTTGCAGAATGGCTTGGAATACCATACAGGACAATGCAAGACTGGGAAAGGGGAATAAGCCAGGTTCCTGATTATGTGCTCAGGCTAATTGATTATAAGGTTGCTATGGAAAAGAAAGAAGGGAGGATATAGACTATGTTTATATTAAAGTTATTGGGGAAAATAATTGCAATTCCTATGATTCTTGCAACCACTATCCTATTCTATATTGTTTGTATATTTGCCAGAATATACGGTCTTGCTGCCGCACTCGTTAATTTTATTGCTATGGTAGGAGTAATTATGTTCCTTTTTAAGCAGAACTGGTTTCAGTTCGGCATCGGAGTGGCAATGCTGGTAGTAAGCTACCTCGCTTTGAATGCCTGGGGAGTTATCATTTTGTTTATTGCAAAAGTCAGGGAGGTGTTTACGGATATTCTTTTTGCGTGATACTTCATATTTGTTTGGCAAGCAAGAAAGGCTTTAAATTTATGTTTTTACAGAGTATAATGAAATACAAATTAGAAGTTGTTAAATAACGGATTAGTTTAAAAAGTATATTCATGGTGAAGAAGTTTTTAAAATAGCTGTATGAGAAGTAAGCATAAATAATGATAATATGGGCTTATAAAGGATAAAAGTTTAAAATTGAGAGAGAGCATATTAAATGAAAAGAAATGCAAAAGAATACAATAAGTGAGAATAGAAATAATTATCTGAGTTTATTTCAAGACTATCAACGAATTGATAGGTTTAAAAATATAAGAAAAAGAATCGGAGAGAATAAATACAAACAGAGTATGATAGCTTTTTTTGGGAATAATAAGTTTTGATTGTATAATATATCTAATTAGTCTCTTTTTGCTTTTTATAAGTCCCACAGTACAGCTGTAATGATTTGCTGGGGCATATTACTACTTATTGCCATATTTTTTTCTTCTCAAAAAAATGTTGATAAATTAGAAAGCTATCGAAATGAAATGATTGGAATTAGAGATGGTGAATTATGTAAACTGTTAAATAAAAATAATATTAACTCGCAAAAATATTACTAACGCTATTGAGTATTTTTAAGCTGGAGTTAGAGCCTATAAATGAAATATAAAAAAATATCCTATGTTAAACTCAATATCATCTTTTTGGGACAAATTTATTTTTCTTTGATATTAGGAATTTTTAGTTAGTAATTTTATAAAAGGAACAATTGGGTCAAAAATGAAATACAAATATATGGACAAGTAATAGCATTTTTTTAATGCTTATTCTAATTGTAATCCTCATAATAAAAGCATATATTTACATTAATAAAAAAAGATAAATATGTAGAGCAAATACGAAAAATTAATAATAGATTTGAAACGAATAGAATTATTAAATAGAAGCAGATAAGTATAAAAATTGTTAAAATGCTTGACTTGACCACAATATACTATTCATAGTTAAGTATATTATAATATATATTTAGATATTTGAGAGGAAGGTTAAAAAAATTTATGATTCAAATTGGCAAAATTTACATTATTAGTTTTTGGATACTAACATATTAAAACCATATTTTTACACAACATATTGAAGATGGGAAAGCTGTTTTTGTCTTTGCTAAAAAGATATAAAGAGAATCTCTGGATTCCATTTACAGTATATTCTGAATATAAAGCTAATGATTTTGTACAATTAAAAACAAAAATAAAGTAAGAGAATTTAATAAGAATTCTGGAAGTATAAAAAAATGAGTATGCTGCACTTATTAGCAAAATGCAACAATTACAAAATAATTCAAAAAAATAAGGGTTTTTTTGAATGGGATTCATATCTATCAGATACCATAATAAAATTAAGAGATATTACAAAAAGAAACTGAAGAAATAAAAGAGTATTAAAAGCCAAAGATATTCTGAAAGATTGGAAGAACTTATTAATGATGTAGATAATTTAGTCGATGAATTGTATCATAATGGTCAAGTGGGGAAAAAAATTTACAGTTAAAGAAATAATAGATATATGTAACGAGGGAAGATTAGGTATGAGGCAAAAAAATTCCACCAGGTTATTCAGATAATGGGAAGAAAAATGGATATGCAAAAGTATAATGATTTGTTTATTTGGAAAAGAGATTATTAGATTAGCTTCCCTATATGAAAAAGAATGAAATTATTTTTTTAACGGATGATATGAAAGAAGGAAATTGGTGGATTAATTCCGAAAGTATGGAAGAAAGAAAAATTTCTCCTATGTTAGAACAAGAATTCAAAAGAATTATGCCCTGGTGATTATGAGGAGAAAAAAATATGTTAATATAATATTTCAAACACTTTCAGACTTTATGCGAGATAGAAATATACTTGATTTTTCATTGGTTAGAATGAATAAAGCATTTGTTTTAGATAAGATACAGCAAATATATTCAGAAGAGATTCAAGATAAATTATATGGTTTTGTATTTGATATTGATCCCATAGACATTGATGATACATTTAGTCGTCCTAATAATGCGGGTTACATAGAATATGAAGATTTAATAATTGAATCCTACAGTATTGAGGAAGCTGAGGGGATGTTTTGCTGTAAAATGACAGTATCACAAGAATACCAATATAATGTAGCTTATGAAGATAATGAAGGCGATGTTTTTAGCTTTGGAGATGCTGTTCTTCAATTAAGAGCAATTGCAATTATTCAAAATAGTAACTATTCTGTAGAAAAGGTATTACATCTATATAAAGAAAATTGCATTTTTAGAGTAGAGAATATAAATTATGATATAGTATCTTGTAAAAACATTTTTAGATTAATTTTAAAGTTGATATTATGCAACAAATTTTTAGTATGGACTTTACTTTTTAGAGAAAAAAATAATGTAATTTGGAACCGAATTTAATTGTATTTTCAAAGCTGTAGGGTTATAGTTTGTCCCAATACCTTATATAACCCCCTACAACTAACGAAAAACTAACCTGGAACTAACATAAAACTAACGAAAGACTAACCAAACATCCCTTTTTTTATATTTTAAGGTGTGATATTATTATGATGGACAAATGAGATAGCCAATCTCAGACAGTTCTCTTTTGCAAAAGAATACAGGTAAAGAATCAGGCACCAGCCTCTCACTTAACGGTGATGGGTATGGTGCTTTTCTTATGCCTAAAATAAGGTGACGGCTTGAAATAACAAAGGAGGAAAAACAGGCATGAGTTATGATTATGACAGAGAAGGCATATTTGAAGCCTTTATCACAAACCTTGGTAAATACAATGAAGGTACTTTGATTGGCGAATGGGTAAGCTTTCCTGCTACACCGGAAGAGGTTAAGAAAGCATTAGAAAAAATCGGGATAGGTGCAAAGGATGAGTTTGGCAATGTATATGAGGAATGGTTCATTACTGATTATAACTGTGATGTTGACGGTCTGGCTAAGAACATAAATTTCGGAGAGTATGAAAATCTTGATGAATTAAATTACCTGGCTTCAAAGATAGGTGAACTTAATTCTTATGAACTAGAGAAATTCCAAGCAGTCTTAGAGGTCAGTGACTATACGGGAAGTGTCAAGGATATAATCAACCTTACAGGCAACCTTGATAAATATGATATTTACCCGGATGTTAAGAACTGTGAGGACTTGGGTATATATTATGTTGATGAACTAGAACTGGTGAAGGTGCCTGATGAACTGAGGTACTACATTGACTATGAATCCTATGGCAGGGACATTGCACTTGATGAAAACGGACAGTTTACAGAAAACGGGTATGTAAGGGACAATGGTGACTCATTTGAGGAATATTATGATGGTACCATTGAAAGCATACCGGAGGAATACAGGGTTATGAACTTTATGGAAATATCTGAGAAAGGAATGGAAAATATGGACTATGAATCATTTAGGAAGGAGTTTACAGAGGATATAAAAGAAAAGCTTTATGAAATGGGCTATGGCGATGTGGATATAAAAATTAACAACATAAAGAAGGTAAACAGGGATTATGAGGCTATGAATGTCGTTCCTGAGGGTGGTGTTATGGGAGTAAGTTTCAATTTAGAAGAAATTTTTACAAAATTTGAGCAATCAGGTGATTATGAAAGTGTACTAAAAAATACTACATCATTTGTTGCCAATGGAATAGACACGGCACCAAAGACTGATATAGATAATCTATTAAATTATGAAGAGATGAAGAACAAGCTTTCTATTGAAGTAATTTCAGCAGAAGCAAACAAGGAGTTGATCTTAAATATACCTCACGATAGAATAGAGGATCTTGCAGCGGTGTATAGGTTTGTATTGAAAAGTGAAAGCACGGGAAAAGCTTCTATTTTGGTAAGCAATGAGATGATGCAGAAAATGGGAATTACTCATGAACAGTTAAAAAATGATGCTCTTTACAATGCACCAATAATCAGACCTGCAGTTATCAAGGGAATGAATGAGGTTATAAAAGAGCTTATGGGAAATGAGGCTTATGAGCTTGCCAATGGAACAGGAAATGTTGAAGAAAGCGTTTATGTTGCAACAGTTCCTGATAAAGATTCAGGTGCGGGCGTATTGTCATATCAAAACTTTATGGATCAGGCTGCTGAAAGAGTTGGTGGAGACTTCTTTATACTTCCATCTTCTATTCATGAAATTCTGATAGTTAAGGACGATGGAGAAATGAAGGCAGAGTTACTAAGGAATATGGTACAGCAGATAAATAGGACTGAACTTATGCCTGAAGATAAGCTTTCAGACAATGTTTACCACTATGATTCAAAGGAACATATCTTTGAGTTGGCAGAGAAGTTTGAAGCAAGGCAGAAAGAAAAGATGAAAGGAATTGAAATGAAGGCTGATAGCAGGGATTCTGTGATTAAGGATATGAAGAGCAAACAGAAGGAAGTTTCCAAAATGCCCATAAAATCCGCACCTGTAAAGGCAGCAAAATCAAAGGGCGGAGAAGCTTTATAAATATAAAATACGGTAAAAATATAATCATATGTCGGCCTGTGGCATCTGCCATCCTGCCGGCATATTTTTATGGAGAGGCAGGTTGATTAGAGATAGTGTAAAATAAACATAGGCTTTGAAGATTTATTT